>Ga0209174_10000001_pt1 | contig 987510 bp, 802 predicted proteins | sample JI91814BDNA_FD_187505 | JGI IMG/M metagenome (GOLD analysis project Ga0209174, IMG submission 187505) | Wastewater effluent complex algal communities from Wisconsin, to seasonally profile nutrient transformation and Carbon sequestration -... | ecosystem: Engineered > WWTP > Effluent > Algae...
GCGTGCATGGCGCGGTCCTCAGGCTTCGACACCCCGAGGAAAAAACCGCGTCATGCATGCACCGTTTTTACGAAGCCTAGACCCTATCTCATTGAACGGCAATCAGAAAAAGTGGGGAGACCTTAGGCATTGAACCCGCTGACCAGCTCGCGCAAGCTCGTGATCCCGGCGTATTGGGCGTACAGCATTGCCAGCAATTGGTCCCAACTGCGAAATCCCTTGCTGTGCTTGTCTGCTGCGGACTGAGCAACGGCTTTGTCGAAGACCCCGCGCGGGATGGTCTTCACCAGCGAATGGAAACGGCTTACGCTCAGCATCGTTGCAGGCCCTTGGATTTGAATCGACAACAGGGTTCTACCCTGTCAAACCCAGGGCCTGCAACGCTTTTTGCTCTCGGGCCGAAATTATTCCGGACAGCAGTGGGCGAAAGCCGGAACCCAGCATTTCGTCCTGTTTTCTTAAGCGAGGTCCCGGCTTTCGCAGGTACGGCGGCTGAAAATCGTGGTGTTTCGATTCTCGGATAGTTTCTAAGTTCTATCCGATGCACCTGTAGAGCGGCCTTTAGGCCGCTTTGATCGTTTCGTGAGGATGTTCCGACGGTTCGATCGCGCCTTCCGGCGCTCCCACAAAAGCCGGATTACATCCGCGCGCTTACCCCTTACCAGCGATAGTCTTCCGGCAACGCGCCTTCGCGACGGCGATGGCGGGTGATCTGTCCCGTTTCGTCGAGTTCCTGCAACAGCATCTCGCCGTTTTCGAAGCGCAGGCCGGCGGTGCGACCGAAGGTTTGGCCGTTCATGGTGAAGTCGACGCGCAGTCGGTGTTCGTCTTCGATGGCCCAGGTGCCGTCGAGCGTTTTCAAGTCGCCGATCTCGCCCTGTTTCAGATGCACCGCGACGCGTCCGTCCTCGAAGAAATCGACGAAATTGCGCGAGGGCGAGAATTCTTCCCACTGACCGATCAGCTTCGCGCGCGCGGCGTTGATGCGGTCGCCGTTGGATGTTGCGTCGGCTTTCGCCGAAGAGGCCGATGGCGCATCGGCGTTCGCTGCGCCGGCTTTGTCTTGCGCGAACGCGAAAACGCTGGCGAGCGAGAGCGATACGATCAGAGCGAAACGGGTCGTGAGGCGCATGAGCGGTCCGTGAGGAAAGAGAGGCGGTCGCGGCATCCTAGCATCGACGCGGTAAGGTCCGACCGGCCTCATTGCGCAGGCATCCGCGGCTCGAAGTAACGGAACAATCGATACGCCGCGGGCGGGTCGATGTTGCTCAGTGCGATCAGGACGTAGCCGGATTCGGGGAAGATCCGCACGTCGGCGTTTGTGCCCGGAAAATCGCCGCTGTGGCCGTAACGGCGCAACGGGCCTTGGCCGACCACGACGAAACCGTAGCCGTACCAGCCGGCGTCGTTCTGCGAACGCGTGGCCTCCGCAAGGCGTTCGCGCGACAGCAATCGGCCGCTTCGTAAGGCTTGGGCGAATTTGAAGAGATCGCCGACGGTGGTGTAGCCGCCGCCCGCGGCGGTGCCGCTCCACGGCAGCGCATCGCGGGTGTCGGTCCAGCGCCCCTCGCGCCAGATGTAGCCGCGGGCGCGATCGGGGACCCGCGCGGTTTCGGGATCGAGTCCGGTGCGGCGCATGCCCGCAGGATCGAAGACGTGCCGCCGCAGATAGCGTTCGTAGGACATGCCGGACACGGCCTCGATGATCCGCCCGAGCAAGACGTATCCGAAATTCGAGTACGCCATCTGCGTGCCGGGCTCGAACGCGAGCGGTTGTTGAGCGTGTTCGGTCACGTAGTCGGCATGCGTGCGCATGCGGTCGCGATAGGCGAGGAACGCGCCGGGCGCGGCGAGTTCGGGCGAATCCCAGAATCCGATGTCGCCGACGCCGCCGGTGTGCGCGAGCAAATGCCGAATGCGCACGCGGGTCGCGACCTCGCGATTGGGGTAATCGGGCAAGTAATCGCCGACAGCGCCGTCGAGCGAAAGCTTGCCGGCATCGACCAGTTGCAGCACGGCGACGGCGGTGAACATCTTGCCGGCCGACGCGTAGCGCAACTGCGTGTTCATGCGCATCTTGCGGCGGTGTTCGCGATCGGCCACACCATAGGCGCCCTGCGCCAGGACCTTGCCATCACGCGCGATCAGGTACGTGCCCGAGAAGCGTCCATCGGCGGCCAGCGCGCCCACGCGCCGCCGCAGACCGGCGAGGGCCTCGGCTTCGGACAGGCGCGCGATGGGTTGCGGCGCGACCGAGAACACCGCGACGCGCTGCGGGCGTTGAGGATCGAGCGTCAGCGTCAGCGCCACATCGGCTTGACCCGCGTCGCGTTCGCGCAGGGTGGCCTTCAGCGCCATCGGCGCGTCGGCGTCGATCGAAACCAGATCCAAACCGCCGGAGTAATCGCGATAGCCGACGCTCTCGTCCACGCGTTCCTCGATGCCGTGCGCGTCGCGAAAGCGTTGGATGCGCTCGCGGTCGGCCGAATCGAAGACCGACAGCCAGTCCGCCAGCATCCGACCGGCGGGCGTGTCCGGTGTTTTGGGCGGGGGCGGCGTGGCGGCGAACGCCGGTGCGCACAGCATGAACAAGACGAGCATCGTGCAGGCGAGCGGGGCGCGTCGGAGCATGCGGAGGCTCATCGTTGGGCGTGTGCGCATGCTAACCGGCGCGGCCGCGTGGAATCGATCCGCGGTCCGCGACGAGGGCCGCTAAACTAGCGCATGGCCGCCGCACCGCCCCTTGATCCGAGCGAAACCCATGTCGCCCTTGACGCCTTCCGTCACCGTCACGCGGAGGCGGGCGACCGTCCGACGAGGATTCGCGTCGATTTGGACGCGTTGACCCACAACTTGCGTGCGCTGCGTGCGCATACCGGCGTGCCGACGATGGGCATCGTCAAAGCCAACGCCTACGGCCACGGTTTGGTGCCGGTGGCGCTGCATTTGCAGGCGCAGGGCATCGAACAACTGGGCGTGGCCTTCGTGGAAGAGGGCATCGCGCTGCGCCAAGCGGGCGTCGCGGTGCCGATTCTGGTGATGGGCGGGATTTTCGGGCCGCAGGCAGCGCAGTTCATCGCCCACGATTTGGAAATCACGGTGTCCTCGCTCGGCAAGCTGCGGCAGGTCGAGGCCGCGGCCGAAGCGCTGGGCCGCAAGGCGACGGTGCATTTGAAGATCGACACCGGGATGGAGCGCATCGGCGTGCACAGCTACAGCGCCGGGCCGTTCATCGAAGCGGCGGTCGCATCGCCGTGGTGCGAGGTCAAAGGCGTCTATTCGCATCTGGCCTGCGCCGACGATCCCGATTCGCCGATGACCGCGCGACAGTTAGAGCGTTTCCTCGAGGCCTGCGCGCATTTCGAGCGGATCGGTGCACCGATGCCGCTGCGGCATTTGGCCAACTCCGGCGGCGTGCTGCACTTTCCGCAAACGCATCTGGACATGGTGCGGCCCGGCATCGCGTTGTACGGCGTGTTGCCCGATCCCGCATCGCGGCCCACGGTCGAGCTGCGGCCCGCGTTGTCGTTGGTGTCGCAGGTGGTGTATTTCAAAGTGGTGCGCGCTGGGCACTCGATCAGCTACGGCGCGACCTGGGCGCCGACGCACGATACCCGTGTGGTCACCGTGCCTATCGGTTACGGCGATGGCTACCCGCGTTCGCTGTCCTCGCGCGGCGCGGTGCTGATTCGGGGCCGTCGCTATCCCATCGTCGGCCGTATCTGCATGGATCAATTCATGGTCGATATCGGCGCGGACGGCACCGCCTACAACGAAGACGAAACGGTGTTGATCGGCGCGCAAGGCGAGGTGCGGATCCGTTGCGAAGACGTGGCGCTCGACGCCGGCACGATTCCCTACGAAATTCTGGTCGGTCTGAACGATCGTATTCCGCGCGAATATCGCGGCGGTGTATCTGCGGATTGACGACAGCCTCGTCGCGCGCATGGGCGCATCGCCGATGTTTCCACGGATCGACTCGCGAAGCTGCGGTTCGGCGAGGCTCGGCGGTGTCGACCTTGGTCCGGCTCGCGATACGGACCTTGTCGGGATAAGCTGCGCCTTGGTTTCGCATCGCATCACGACATGGACGCTGCATCGACGTTACAGATATTTTCGCGCGCATCGGAAGGCGCCGCCTATCGCGACGAACCGAACAAGAGGTGGAATTGATGGCTAACGCGCTCGTTTGGTTCCGCAACGATCTGCGTCTCGCCGATCATCCCGCGCTGCAGGCCGCGTTGGACGCCGGTTATGCGCCGATTCCGATTTATATCCATGCACCGGAAGAAGAGGGTGGCTGGGCGCCCGGCGCTGCGGTGCGCGCCTGGCGGCATCGCTCGTTGCAGGCGCTGGACGCCGATCTGCGGCGGCGCGGCACGCGGCTGCGTTTTTTCCACGGCCCCACGCTGCAGACGCTGCAATCGCTCGCCGCCGCCTGCGACGCCGAGGCGGTGTTCTGGAATCGGCGCTATGAGCCGGCGATCGAGAAGCGCGACACCGTCATCAAAGCCACGTTGCGCGACCAAGGCCTGCGTGCGGACAGCTTCAACGGCAGTCTGCTGATCGAACCCTGGCAATTGGCGACGAAACAAGGTGGGCCGTACAAAGTCTTCACACCGTTTTGGAAAGCGGCCTCGGCCGCGCTGCGTCTGCCGCCGTCGCACGAAGCGCCGATGACGTGGCCGAAGACGGACGACGGCCCGCACGGCGTCGATCTCGATTCCCTGCAATTGCAGCCCACGCCGCGCTGGGACGAGGGTTTTTGGTCGCATTGGCAGCCGGGCGAAGCCGGAGCGCACGCCGCGCTCGAGGTCTTCGCCGAGGGCGGATTGCATGCGTATCGCAGCGATCGCGACCGCCCGGACCGCGTCGGCACCTCGATGCTGTCGCCGCATCTGCATCACGGCGAAATCGCGCCGTGGCGGGTGGTTGAGGTCTTGCAGACCTTACGCAGCACGGCCGGCGCCGCTTCGGTGGCCGAGATCGACGGTTTCATCCGGCAATTGGGCTGGCGCGAGTTCGGCTATCACTTGCTGCACCATTTTCCGTTCACGCCGGAACAGAACCTCAACCCGCGTTTCGCCGATTTCCCGTGGGCGCGGGTGCAGTCCGCGACGCGCGATACGTGGTGCGAGGGCCGCACCGGCGTGCCGATCGTCGATGCCGGCATGCGCCAGTTGTGGCAGACCGGCTGGATGCACAACCGCGTGCGGATGATCGTCGGCAGTTATTTGTGCAAACACATCCGCTACCACTGGCGCGAGGGCGCGCGCTGGTTCTGGGACACGCTGGTCGATGCGGACCTCGCCAACAACACGCTGGGCTGGCAATGGATCGGCGGCACCGGCGCCGATGCCGCGCCGTATTTCCGCATCTTCAACCCGGTGACGCAGGCGGAGAAATTCGACCCCGACGGCCGCTACATCGCGCGCTGGGTGCCGGAATTGGCGACTTTGCCCTTGCCGCTGCGCTTCGCGCCGTGGACCGACCCGCTGACCCTCGCGCGCCACGCCCCGAATTACCCGCGAATGCCGATCGTTGATCTCGCCCGCGGTCGCGCGGCGGCGCTGCAGGCGTACCGGCGTATCGGCGACGACGGTGCGGTCGGCGAAGACGGCTAAGCCGCCGGTTCGCGGGCTTCGCCGGGCCAGCGAGTTCTGCGTGGACTCGTCGCCGCGTTGACCGTGGCGGGCGCTGCGTGATTCACTGCAGCGCAGAGGAGGGGCTATGACCGAAGAAGCACAGACGCCGCGTAAACGCGCCCGGCGCGAATCCATGTCGAAGGTGGACACCGCTTGGTTGCGCATGGAGCGGCCGACCAATCCGATGATGATCACCGGCGTGTTGATGTTCTCCGAGCCGGTGGACATCAAGCGTCTGAAGAAAGTCATCGAAAAGCGCTTCCTCGCCTACACCCGGTTTCGCATGAAGCCCGTCGAGACGCCCGCCGGCATGGCCTGGCAGGACGACGAGGACTTCGATCTCGATTGGCACGTGCGCCTGTCCGGGCTGCCCGGCCGCGCGGATCAGAAAGCCTTGGAGCGTTTCGTCAGCTCGCTGGCGTCCAGCCCGCTGGATAAGACCAAGCCGTTGTGGCAGTTCCATCTGATCGAGAAATACGAGGGCGGCTCGGCCCTGGTCTCGCGCATTCACCACAGCTACGCCGACGGCATCGCCCTGGTGCAGGTGTTGTTGTCGTTGACCGATACCTCGCCGCATCCCGAAAAAAGCGAGCCGCTGACGAAGGCGTGGCTCAAGCAGGACGGCGCGAAAGTCGCGCATCGCGTCGGCGCCGTCGAGCGCTACGCCAAGATCGGCACCAAGATGCTCGAAAAGGGCATGGACATGTATCGCGACCCCACGCTGGCCGGCGTGATCGCTAAAGAAGGCGGCGAAATCGCGCGCGAATTGCTGCATGCGTTGGCGCTGCCGGACGATCCGCCGTCGGTGCTGCGCGGCAAGCTCGGCGTGAGCAAACGCGTGGCCTGGGCGCCGCCGCTGGATCTGGAAGAAGTGAAGGCCGTCGGCCGCGCCTGCGGTTGCACCGTCAACGATGTGCTGATGGCGACCGCCGCCGGCGCGCTGCGCGAATACATGCTGGAGCGCGGCGAGAATGTGGATGGGCTGTTCCTGCGCGCCACCGTGCCGGTGAACCTGCGGCCGTTGGAGCACGCCAAGAAGCTGGGCAACCACTTCGGTCTGGTCTTCCTCGACTTGCCGGTCGGTTTGGACAACCCGGTGAACCGCTTGGAACACGTCGCCGAGTGCATGAATCAGTTGAAGAGTTCGCGGCAAGCCATTGTGGCGTATGGGCTTTTAGCCGCGCTCGGTATGGCGCCCGCCGCGATGCAGGAACTGGCGCTGGAACTGTTCAGCCGCAAAGCCACCGCCGTCGCGACCAATGTCCCGGGGCCGCAGCAGCAGTTGTATCTGGCCGGTAGCCCGATCCGCGAACAGATGTTCTGGGTGCCGCAGACCGGCTCCATCGGCATCGGTCTGTCGATCCTGAGCTACAACGGCAGAGTCCACTTCGGCATGATCGTGGACGCCAAGCTCATCCCCGACCCGCGGGCGATCACCAAGCGCTTCGCCGACGAGTTCGACAAGTTGGTGTATCTGGCCCTGATGAGCGGCTGGGAGAGGCCCTTGGATTCGGTGGCGGCCGAAGCGTTGATGTCCTGAGGCGTTGTATTTCTTAAAGCGGGATAGTCGGTCGTCTTCCGTCGATGCGGAAGACACCGATGCGGAAGACGCCGATGCGGAAGACGCCGATTCGTCGCCGTTTCACCACGGCCACAGCCGGATCAGCAGCCATGCCGGGACGCCGAGATAGAACAACCAGCGGCCGGCCGTTTCGAGCCCTTTTCTGACGCCGACGGCCTTGCCGGGCAGCGCGACGGCGCAGATCAGATGAATGACTTCCATCGCCAGCCGCAGTCCGGCGCCGAAACACAGCATGCCGATCGCCCACTTGGCCCACCAGATCAGCATGCCGGATAGATAGGCGCCCAAACCGTAGGTGTAGTACTCGCCGAAGGTGCCGCCGTAGGCGATGACCTGATGCAAACGGAACGCGGGCAGCGACAGCAAGAACGGGAACAGCACGAACTTCGTCAGCGTGCGGTCGAAGAAGCCGCGCACGACCGTGGCGCGCGCCCGTGCGTAGGTCCCCATGGGCGAAGCGAGCGCGTTCGCCACCACAGGCGCTGCGCCCGCGTTCAACAGCGCTTGCAACAGGCCGGCCGGGTCGCGCGACAGAATGCCGTGCGACCAACGCTTGCCCGAAGCGAGGGCTAACCACAGGCCGAAATCCGGCAGCGGTAGCGCCCACAGCCCGGCGCCGACGATGTCGCGAGCGGGTATCTCCGTGGTTTTCTCTTCGTCCTCGATCGTCAACAGACCGCCGTCGACGCGCGCTTTGGCGGCATGCGCGCGCAGCACCGCCCATGCGGCGGCTTCGGGCAGCAGAAACAGACCGACGAACAATCCGATTTGGGTCAAGTCGTTGGTCGGCACGTCGTCGGGCAACAGCAGATCGATGCCGATCCAAAGCAGATTGAGGCGAGCGACGATCCGCAGCACGCTCGCCGCGATCCGCCATGCCGGTGCGATCACGATCACGTCCGCGCGGTACTGCGCGCTCGTCGTCGGTTCGGCGGGCGCGGTGGCGATGCGGTGTTTGCGCTGACGCCATGCCCGCCGCGCCGTGGAGATGGCCGCCAGCAACAGCACGACCAGACCGACGCGGCCGACCCAATCGCCCCAGGCCCGCATCAAGGTCGGCGCCGGCGGGCGCACGGTAATTTCGCCGATCAGCAAATGCCGTTGATCTCTCGGCGCGATGGCGGTCACCGTGCCGTTGGGGTCGATCGCCGCTGTAATGCCGCTTTGAGTCACGCGGACCTGCGGCATGCGCGTCTCGATGCTGCGGAACGACGCGGTGGCCAAATGAAAATCGCCCCCGAGAGGCTGGAACCACGAGTCGTTGGACATGCTCATGATCGCTTGCGCGCCTTGTCGCGCGCCTTCGATCGCCAATTGCGGGCGGGTTTCGTCCAAACACAGCAGCGGCAGCACCGGAATCTCGCGGCCGTCGGCCAGGCGCAGCGGAAACACGCGCACGCCGTTGCCGGGTTTCCAGTAACCGGCGGTCGGTATGGCCCAGCGCAGCAGCGGCCCGTCGAGCCACGGCGGCACGTACTCGGTGAACCAGAAGGGAACGGTTTTGCGATAGAAACCCAGCGTGCCGCCCTTCGGTTCCACCAATGCGGCGGCGACGTACTCGCCTTTTTCGTCGACGTCGTAGGTGCCGAACATCAAGGGCACGCCCGCCGAAGACACGAAGTCGAAAATTTCCTGGTCGAGTTTGGTGCCGGCTTCGTTTTTGTGATTGTCGAAGGTGGTGGGATAGACGCTTTCCGGCCACAGCACCGCATCGACGCCGTGGACTTCGACCGCTTCGGCGGACATCTCGAAATGCGTGTCGAGCACGAGTCGGACCACGCCGTACACGCCCAACTTTTCGCGCATGCGATCGTAGTTGTAGAGATTCGACTGCACCAAACCTACGCGCAGCGGCTTGGACGCCGGCTTGGGCATCGCATCCAGCATCGACAACCGCACGACGCCGTAACCGAACATCGCGATCACCACCGTCGCGACGAAGGCGAGGGGTTTGATCAGCGCGCGCGCACCGTCGCGGCGTCGCTCGATCGCATGCGTCAACGCTTCGTTGATCAGCAACAATAGGAAGGTGATGCCGGCGGCACCGCCGACATCGGCGATCTGACGCAAATAAAGCGACGGATGCACCCCGTAGCCGATCGAGTCGTCCAGAAGCTTCGGAACCAGCCATTCGGTCGCGACCCACGCCGATGCGCCCACCACCGCGCGCACGATCGCTCCGTGATGCGCGCCCACCAGATAGCGCGAGACCACGAACGCCAGGATTTGCGGTTGGAAAATCGGCGCGGCGGCGAGCAGCATCAATACGCCATTGGTTTCGCCGACGCCGAAAAACGCGTGGATCGATACGCCGAGCCACGAGAAGGCGGCCGCGACCAGTCCGATGGTCATCAACCACCCATTGACCAACGCGCCCATGAAGCTGCGGCTAGCGTTGAGCGTGAGTAACCACGGCACTAATACGACGAAGCACAGCGGGTAGGCCATACCGCCGCGCGCATACACGGCCAACAGGAGCGCAGTGAGAACGATGCCGGCGACCATGCGCCAGCTTGGGCGAGGAAAAAGGCTCATGCTTTAATCGAAAATGGCTGGGCGCGATCGCGTCAGGCCGCGATTATAGCGGACGAGGAATTTCGATCGGCCTGATCGGCAGGCCCGGCGGCGCCAATTCCGGCGGCACCACGCGGTTTTCGGGGATCGCGATGCGATTACCGGCCGCATCGAAAAATTCGAAATCGGGCGAGAACATCAAAATCGCCTCGATATCTTGGCCGTCGTCGGTGGTTTGATGATGGCGCACGTAGCCGGGCGGCAATTCGAACGCGGGCGGCACCGCCAATCCGACCAATGGCGGGCTGGTGCCCGGTGGATTGAACGCGCCGATGCCGGAATGAATGCCGGCTTCGTGCAGACGCTCGATGACGTCGGCGGCCGTGGGCACCGGATCGCCCGGCTTGATGTAGCCGGCCTCATTGAGATCGGCCAAATCGAGTTCTGCGAGGCCTTGGCTCGAATTCGCCTGCGGTTGCGCGGGGCGCGCGACGACCGCGCGATGCGTGGTCGTCGGCGCTTCGGATGTCTCGGGACGTTGCGCATCGCCGTCGTCGGCCGATGCGGAGCGATGCTGCATGATCAGATACCCCCCGGCGCACACCACCAACGCGAGTGCGAACGCCTTATACAACGAGGCGCGCCCGCGCCGCCCCGTGCGGGCGACGCGCACGCCGTCGCCGCCCGAGTCGTCGGGCGGCGAGGCGTGCGCGGGATGATGCTGGACCATCGGGGCATCCGTCGTGCGTTACGGCGCCGGCGGGCTGTGCGTGGACAACGCCCAACCCATGCGCTCGTGACCGTACGCGTTCCAGATCGGGCTCTTGCCGCTCGCGAACGACGTGTAGCGCGGCGCACCCGTCCCCGTGCTGCCGCCGAACAGACCCGCCGAAACGGTGCCGCTGGTGTAGGTCGGATGCGTATCGTCGGACTGGATGTAGTCGAAGCTGCTGGACGAGGACACGAAGTGCGTGTTCGCGTCGCGCAGCGTCGGCCGCAGCGTGCCGGTGATGCGGCCCAAATAGCTGGCTTCGGTTTCGCCGGCCACGAAGCGCAACGCGTCGGAGTCGATCTGACCGTCGCCGTTGCTGTCGTAGTCCGCGCCCATGTACTGAGCGAAGCTGTCCGCGCACTTGAAGCCCTTCTGGCGGGCGTATTCGCACATCCAATAGTTCATTTGCGCGATCGCCGGCAGGAACTTGTCGCGCAGATTGACCTTGGCGCCGGTGGTCGGGTCGTTGCACGAACTCAGCACGTTATCGGCGTTGTAGCCCGGGTAGTACAAGTTCGAGATGACCTTCAACTTCACGCCGGAATAGGCGTTGGCGTTGATGTAGTCCATCGCCGCGGCGACATAGGTTTTGCAGTTGTTCACCGCCGTGTTCAGCACGTTGTAATTGCAGGTGCCGGTCTGGCCTTTGAAACTGGTGCGCGCCTGCAGACCATCGTTGCCGCACATTTCGAACGTCACCACGCGCGTGCTGGTCGCTTGCATGTACGAGCGCTCGGCGACGATCTTGTTGTTATAGACGTCCGAAGCGATGGCGCCGGATTTGGCGCGACGAATACTTTCGATATCGGAGTTCCACAGCGCCGACAGATATTCCGCGTCGACGGTGGGCGCCGAGTACTTCGCGGCATTGGTGATCGAACCGTTGTAGCCGGCGTAGATGGAATCGCCGTAAGCGACGATGCGGTACTTGGCCGTAGTCGCGGAGCGATCGACGGTCCAGGAGACGTTTTGATTCAGCGTGCTGGCGTGGGCCTGCGTGCCGATGGCGAGCAGAGCCAAAGCCGGGAATAGCGTACGAGCGGTCTTGCCGAAACGATTGATCATGACCTGCGTCCTTGGAAGGAAAGGTGGTTGCCCGCCGCGGCCGCGAAGCCGGGCAGAGAGAGAGCGACAATCACATGGCATTGGGTCCGTGTGGGGGACCTCCCCTTTGCCAAACCGTACGCTAGCGTGTCGTTCCGAGGCGGTCAACACGCCCACGACAGAGCGCACATTTCACTGAGCGATTTCGTTCGATTCGATGAAAATTGCGCGATGGTGCAGTGCGGCATGACGAATCGATGACATGAGCGTTGCGCATCGCGATCGCGATGCCATCGGCTATCCGCGACGCTTCGGGCGTAACCGATGCGCGTACGATCGAATGGGAAACGCATTCGCATATGCGAAAAAACGATCGAACCGCAAAGTAGGCTGGGTGCTCCGCACCCAGCACACATGCGTCCGTCGAATGGCCAGGTCGCATGACCAAGGTTGCCTTGATCGAATGTGCGAGTTATCGAATGCGCGAGCTGTCCGCGTGAGCGAGCAAGCGCTCAAGCAACGGTTCGTAAAGATCGTGCCCGCGCAGCGCCGTTCGCCAACGTTCTGGAATGCCGTCGATGCCGTATTTCAAACCGGCGATGCCGCCCGCGATGCATGCGGTGGTGTCGGTGTCGTGGCCGAGCCGAATCGCGCGTCGAACCGCCGACGCGAAGTCCGGCGCTTCCGCAGCCCAACGCGCGGAGTGCAAAGCATCGACCACATAACCGGACCCTTCGCCGATCGCTGGATCGTCCGGGCGGATCCATCGCTCCAATTCTTCGGTCGAGGCCGCTTCGTTGGCGACGATCTTTCGCAGCGTGCGCACCGCATCGTCCCAAGGCGCCTCGGCATCTTCGAGCAGACGCCGTGCCCATAGGCAGTACAACGCGCAGCACAATTGCGCGCGCGGATGGCCGTGCGTCGGTAGCGATTGCCTGCGCGCATCGCGCACGAGCGCGGCATCGTCGCCGCGATGCCACAGCGCCAGCGGCATCACGCGCATCAACGAACCATTGCCGTTGCTGTGTTCGTCGGACGGACCCGCACGCTCCGGCGCAGCGCCGCCGAGCACCGCGCGAAGCGCTTGCGCCGTGGTGATGCCGATATCGAAGACATTCCCGTCAACCGCCAGATAACCGTCCCGTTGCCAACGCACGAGGCGCGAGGCGAAATCGGCGAGGTCCAGTTCGCCCTTGTCCAGCAACGACGTCAACAGACAAAGCGCCTGCGCACCGTCGTCCGACCATGTGCCTGGCGGCACGCCTCGGTGCGAACGGGCGAAGTCGGCCGGCGGCGCGTATTCGATCGCGTCGTTGGCCGGGATTCGTTCCGGCGGATTGAATTCGTAAGGCACCCCGAGGGCGTCGCCGACAAGCAGGCCGACGAGGGCGCCGGCGATGCGGTTTTGTGTCTCAAGCGTTGTCATGTCAAGAATGGCTCAAGCGTTTTCCTCGAATGGCTGGGTCGGATGGCCCAGCCTACGGCCATCTCGGCAATAAGCAGCCGTATCCGAAGTCCGTGGCCAGCATACGCGCGGAGTCGAGTCGGGTGAAGCCGAGTAGGGTGGAGTAAGCGCAGCGCAACTCCACCGTTATTTCAGGTCGTCGGGGGTTTTCGATATTTTGAGAAACGCTATACCTAGCAGCTTGTTATGTGGATTGCATCGAGATGGTGGAGTTGCGCTGCGCTTACTCCACCCTACGAGTTATCTCGCATTCCCCGACTCGGGCAATCCGGCCTGCCGTAGCGCGAACGATGCGGAGTGATCGCGAAGAAGCGTCGGCTCGATCGCCGATCGCGTAACGCCCGACATGCGCCGCCGGTCGTAGCTTCAGACCGCACTCGGGGATCGTTCGTCGTTCATCCCGGGTGTGCTTCGCTTACCCAGGCTACTCGCTAATTTGATTCAGTTAAATGCTTTCTTGCTAAAGCAATAACAGGCTCGAAATTTTTTAGTATGAATGATCGATCGCTGTAAAGCTTTCCACTCGGTGTACATATCGATTCGCACAAGCGCATTTTTAGAAATGTTCGCGTGATTGTCTTTTCACCATATTGTTTTTTATGCTCTTTTGTCTCGTAATATTCTTCAGTAAACACGCTGCTTGGCAGCATATTTTCTATGCCAACATCTGTTGTCTTATTATCTTGTATAGGGAGTTTATATATTTCAATGCTGGGTGGCATATCATCAGGAAAATTTTTAACATCACAGTCAAGGGCAATAAAAGCACGCCTGTTGAGAAGATTTGGTTGCCTTTTCCATTGATTGAGAAGGTTTAGAAGTTGCGAATCTCCTGCGCCTACGCTTCCGCTTCTTGATTGTGATCCAATTGAAATAATGTCGATTTTATTGTGCAAATCAACATCAAAAAGTTGCATGGCGGCTTTTAGATAAATTGCGTCTGTCTCTCCTGCGACGACAATCATCGGTCGCATGGATGAGTTTATAGTTTCTTTTAGGTTTTCGATTGATTCTTTGGCCTCTTTTAATTCCGCGACTTTGTGGCTTATGTAGGGGGCAATAATTGGCATTATGCCCATTTCTTCATCAAAAAATGATGCTTCAGAATTTGAGATAAGTATAAGTTGAGTTCCGTAATCGACGTTTGGTTTTGCTATGAAAGCACGCACGTCAAATTCTTTGCGGTCAGAGGCAAGCCCGTAGAAGGCCGGAGAATGTGTTGTCAGAAATATTTGTGCAGACTCTCTTGCTGAATATATTTCATCTGCGTGCTCGAACGCCCTCTTGAGCTCCAAATTATTCTCTGGTTCTTCATATCCCCATATGGACGTTGGCTTTGGCCTTCCAGCGGGCGCAAGTTCTCTCTCTTGATCCGAGAGAAATTTAAGGACGGCTGGAATATGCCTGACTTTAATTCCATCGCCTCTCAATCGAAGCGATAAATTGTGTCCTCCAGAATTTGTCTGAAAGTCAAGAACCTCAAAAAGCGAGCGGAGATTTTCTGGTAATTGGAGTCTACTGTCTAGTTTGATATGTTCAGAAAGATGGCTGGAAATCCCTTGTGTATGTTTTCTAACTACTTCTATGAAGTCCGAAGAGGCGCTGCGCAATTCATTGTCAATTGTAATCGCGAGCGTGTCATGTAATTCTCTCATTAACGCAGCGAAGTAATCGGTGCCTTTGATTGCAGGTACGTATCTGAATCTTATTCCTCTAAGCCATTGAACGGCTTTTGTTTTAAGGTCAATAACCTCGTTTCCTGGCATCCTAATTATTTGCTCAGAATCAAATGTGTTGCTGCCGTCGCGCCAATATCTTCTCCACGTGATCAACCTTTGATCTGTAAAAGAAGGTGGTGGTTGTATTTCGAGTATGATTTCGACCTGTTTTGCTTTTCCTTTGCCGACAATTGCTCGATTTGAAAAGTCGGATCCAAAGTCAAAGGAACGACCAGGGTCGGTTTGGCCGTTAAAGAATAGATTAAGTGCCCGAATATAATTTGACTTCCCTACGTCGTTTTCACCGACCAAGATCGAAACGTTGCCTGGGTAAAAATTTCCGTCAATAATCGAGCGAAAGTTTTTAATCCTCACTTTTTTAATGATCCACACAGTGTTATTCCCATGGCTGTTTGTTGAATTTTCCTAATCAGATTGCCATAAAAAACCCCGAGGCTTTCGCCTCGGGGTTTCGTTTGGTGGAGGTGGGCGGAATCGAACCGCCGTCCGAAGGCACTCCATGCCCGGCACTACATGCTTAGCTCACCGTTTGATCTCGCTCTGCGGCAACACGGTGTGCGAAGCACACCGCAGGGCATACCCGCTTTATCTAGGCTTCGATTGACGGGTCGCCGCCGAAGCCGATCCTGTGATAATGACCCTACATCCACGAGCACAGGCACAAGTGGGTTCGGGGCTAGGCCTTAAGCGGCCAGAGCGTAGACGTCGTCGTTGGCGTCTGTGGTTTTGCCGCTGGATTATCGAGGAAAGCTGCCCCCTCGGCATGCGCCGTGCGATTTCGCAACCCCCGTCGAAGCCAGTGCACCCCCGTAACCGGGAATCTTTCGTTTCGATGGAGTCGTTCTTTCGATCGACGCGGGCAGTATGGGGGTGGGGTGGGGTGGGATCAAGGGTGGCGTTTGTGGGAGGGCCGGAAGGCCCGATCAATACTCGCTCGATACTGGATCGGGCCTTCCGGCTCTCCCATAAGAGCAGGCTTCAACTGCCTCCGCTAAGCATTGCTGCTTTCTGCAATTGCATATCTTCGGGCCTTCCGGCCCTCCCACAAGAGCAGACTTCAACTGCAGGTGTCGGGCATTGCTGTTTTCTGCAATCGCCTGGGTTCGGGCCTTCCGGCCCTCCCACAACAGCAGGCTTCAGGCGTCCTTGTTGCGATGACGCATCGCGCGTTGTTTCTCGCGCGCCCAGTCGCGGTCCTTGGCGGCGTCGCGCTTGTCGTGCGCTTGTTTGCCTTTGGCCAGCGCGATTTCGAGTTTGACCTTGTTGCCTTTCCAGTACAGCGCGGTGGGGATCAAGGTGTAGCCGTCGCGTTGGATCTTGCCGATCAATTGATCGATCTCGCGCCGATGCAGCAGCAGTTTGCGGGTGCGGCGGTCGTTGGCGATGACGTGGGTGGAGGCTTGGATCAGCGGGGTGATCTGCGAGCCGTAGAGGAACAATTCGCCGTCGTTGACCATGGCGTAGCTGTCGCCGATGTTGGCGCGGCCGGCGCGGATGGACTTCAGCTCCCAGCCCTGCAAGGCCATGCCGGCCTCGTAGCGATGCTCCAGGTGGTACTCGTGTTTGGCGCGTTTGTTCAAGGCGATGGTCTTCACCGGCGCGGCGGTTTTCTCCGCCTTGTCGCCCTTTGCCTTATCCTTGCCGACTTTCTGCTTATTCATCTCGCCATTGTCCCCGAACCGGGCCATCCAAGCGAGCCGCGAATCGCCTATGCCCATCATTCAACGTTCCGCCCTGGTCGAACACTCCGCCGCGCGCATGTTCGGCTTGGTCAACGACATCGCCGCCTATCCGCGCCGTTTCGATTGGTGCGAGGCGGCGCAAGTGCTCGAAAACGATGCGACGCGGGTGGTGGCGCGGCTCGATTTGACCATGGCCGGCTTCCGCACTTGGTTCACCACCGAAAATGCGTTATCGCCGCCGCACCACATCGACATGGTGCTGCGCGATGGGCCGTTCAAACGCCTGGAAGGGCGCTGGCAGTTCCATGCGCTGGACGAGTCGGCCTGCAAGGTCACGCTGACCTTGGATTTCGAGCCGAATGCGAAGCTGTTGGGGCCGGCGTTCGTGTTGGGGTTTCAGCATCTGGCCGACCGGATGGTCGACGATTTCGTGCGAGTCGCGGACCGTGGCGACGACTGAAGCCCCCGATGCCGGCAAGACGGCGGGTGAGGGCATCCGCGTCGAAGTGGTGCGCGCGTGGCCCCGGCGTTTCGAGTCGATCGTGTTGAAATTGCCGACTGGGGCGACCGTGCGCGAGGCGCTGGTGCGGGCCGAGGCGCTGGATCACGACGCCGGTTCGCTGGCGGTGTTTGGCGAGCGGGTCGGCTTAGCGCATGTATTGGCCGATGGCGATCGCATCGAATTGCTGCGGCCGTTATTGGCCGATCCGAAGGATGCGCGGCGGCAGCGGGCGAAGCGATAGGCCCGTGCGGCGGGCGGTTGGGCTGGGCTTTGCGGCCGCTCAATAGAAGTTTGTGGAGTTTTATCGGGCCTTCCGGCCCTCCCACAAAGTCGAGACAGTTCGGCCGGACCTGTTGACCGCCTCAAAGAGATTTACTGAGTTCGATCGGGCCTTCCGGCCCTCCCACAAGCTGAGCTTTGGGAGTTCTTTCGGGCCTTCCGGCCCTCCCACAAGCCGGATTTCGGTGGTTTTTCGGGCCTTCCGGCCCTCCCACAGATCAGCGGCCGCGCTTTTTCTTGTCGTCCTTCGGCAGGTTCGGGCCGAATTGGCGGCGCGAGTTGTTCGCCAACTCGTCGTCCTGTTCCGCGAAATACTCGCCTTCCCATTTGGTCACGGCGTCGTTCTCGAACCACACGATGAAGTTCTTGACCTCGGTGGTGCCACGGCGGTCGAGTCGTTGGCTGGCGGTGTAGTCCCAGCGGTTCTTCGCGAACGGGTCGGCGATCGACGGCGTGCCCAGCAGAATCTGCACGTCCTGTTTGCTCATGCCGATTTGAAGCTGCTCGACGGCGGACTTCTCGATCAGATTGCCCTGATAGATCGGCTGCTTGTAGAGAATGCCGCAGCCGCTGGCGGCGGTGGCGACGAAGGCGGCGAGGAGCGCCGTGAGCAGGCGGGCGCGGGTACGAGAGGTCGAAGACTGGGGCATGATCCGGGGCTGAAAGGCGTCGCGAGCAGCGATGATACACTGGCCGCTCCGATTGAGGCGGCGGGCGCCATGCCGCGGCGCCTGCGAAGGACCGCCGCGCAAGCCCCCGTTCATCGGCCGCATCGCGTTCGCCCGCGTCCTCGTTCCGTCCTCTCTGCATCGGCCCTGTCCATGGAATCCCAAGACCTGCGCAAACTCGGCCTGAAAGTCACCCATCCGCGGATGCGGGTGTTGGAACTGCTGCAACAGGCCTCGCCCCGGCACATGACCGCGGAAGACATCTACCGCGCCCTGGGCGAAGAAGGCAACGAGATCGGACTCGCCACGGTGTATCGCGTCCTCACCCAGTTCGAGACCGCCGGTTTGGTGCTCAAGCACAACTTCGAGGGCGGCCACGCGGTCTACGAATTGGACCGCGGCGAGCATCACGACCACATGGTCGATGTGGACACCGGCAAGATCATCGAATTCGAAAGCGCCGAGATCGAAGATCTGCAGCACAAAATCGCCGCTCAGTACGGTTACGACATCGAAGCGCACGCGCTGGTGCTGTACGTGCGCAAGAAGAAGTAACGGCGCACCCCAACGTCGTCCCTGTAGAGCGGAGCGAAGCTCCGCTTTTTGCTTGTTGCAGAGCGGAGCGAAGCTCCGCTGTGATGTCTTCGGAGGGATGCTTAGCGGAGCTTCGCTCCGCTCTACCGTGAGGTGAAAGATTCAGCGGAGCTTCGCTCCGCTCTACCGTGAGGTGAAAGATTCAGCGGAGCTTCGCTCCGCTCTACCGAGGGGTGGAGGATTCCGCAGAGCTTCGCTCCGCTCTACGTGGCGCTTTCCAACAGCCGCTTCGCCGCCGCGCGCGCTTCCTTGCTGACTTCCACGCCGCCGAGCATGCGGGCGAGTTCTTCCTGGCGCTCTTTCGCGCCGAGTTTCTGCACGGCGCTTTGGGTCATGCCGCTGGCTTCGGCCTTGCTGACGCGGTAGTGCGCATGGCCCTGCGCCGCGACCTGCGGCTGGTGGGTCACGCACAGCACCTGCCGGGAGTCGCCCAGGGCGCGCAGTTTTTGGCCGACGATCGCCGCGACTGCGCCGCCGATGCCCGAATCCACTTCATCGAACACCATCGTCGGCACCGCGTCGAGGCCCAGCGCGGCGACTTCGATCGCCAGCGAAATCCGCGACAGTTCGCCGCCGGAGGCGACTTTGCGCAACGGCCGAGGCGGTTGACCGGCGTTGGCCGAGACCAGGAATTCCACGCGTTCCGCGCCCTGCGGGTCGGGGCGCTCGCCGTCGATGGGCTCCAACGCGATCTCGAAACGGCCGCCGCCCATGCCCAGATCGGCGATCAGCGCGGTCGTCGCCTCCGAAAGCGCGTTCGCCGCGCCGCGTCGGGCATCGCTCAGGGCGCGGGCCGCATCGCGCCAAGCGTCGGTGGCGGCGGCGATGTCGGTATCGAGCGCCAGCAAGCGTTCGCCCGCATGGCGCAAGCCGTCGAGTTCGGTGGTCAGCCGTTCGCGCACTTCGCTGAGGCGTTCCGGCGGCACGCGATGCTTGCGTCCCAGTTCGTGCAGACGCGCGAGCCGCTGCTCCAGGGCCTCGAAGCGTTCGGGATCGAGGTCGAGATCGTCGCGGATGCGTTGCAGCAGACGCGTGGCTTCGTCGATCTGGATCGCCGCCGCATCGAGCATGCCGTCCACATCGGCCAGACGCGGTTCGTCGTTCTGCGCTTTGCCCAGCTCCGAGCGCAATTGCCGCAGCGTTTGCAGCAGAGACGGCGCGTCGTCGCCTTCCAAACGCGTCAAAGCGCGTTCGCAGGCGTCGATCAAGCCCGCGGCGTTGGCGTGTCGCCGATGCTGAGTGTTGAGGTCGGCGATGGCTTGCGGGTCGAGGCGTTCGCGTTCGAGTTCCTGCCATTGATGATCGAGCAGGGCGATGCGATCGGAGACATCGCCGGCTTTCGAGAGCGCGTCGCGTTCGTGCAGCAATGCGGACCAACGCTCGGCGGCGGTGCGCACGGCCGCGAGCGGCTCGCGATGGCGGCCGAAGGCATCGAGCAATGCCAGTTGGCTGCCGCGCGAGAGCAGCGCCTGGTGTTCGTGCTGGCCGTGGATTTCGACCAGCAAGCCGGCCAATTGCGCCAGTTGCGCCAGCGTGACCGGGCGGCCGTTGATCCAGGACCGCGAACCGCCGTCGGAGCGCAGCGTGCGCCGCAGTTGGCAGGTGTGGGCATGGTCGGCGTGGGTTTCGTCGCCCTCGTCGAGCATCTCCTGTTCGCGCAGCCAGGTCTGGGCTTCGACGCGGTCGCGCAGATCGAATTCGGCGTGCAGATCGGCGCGCTCTGCGCCGTGGCGGACCATGCCGCTATCGGCGCGCAGACCGGACAGGAAGCCCAGCGCATCGACGAGCAGCGACTTGCCGGCGCCGGTTTCGCCGGAAATAACGGTCAAACCGGGGCCGAATTCGATTTCGGCTTGGGCGACGACGGCGAAATCGCGGATGGACAGGTGCGTCAGCATGGCGCGTAGTGTGCCTTGAGCGGTGAGGCGACCGGAAGCCGCGGCGAGGATGGCCGTGCTCCGCGGCGCGCAGTGAGCCCCGACGCCGTCGCAACGGCTGCGACTCGCGCGACGGCGGTGCGGGTCTCGGATGCGCTATCGTAATCGGTGTTATGCATCGGCCTATCGATCCTGCCCTCGACCCGCGCGCACGGCTATTGCTGCGCAGCCTGATCGCGCGCTACATCCGCGACGGCGAGCCGGTGGGGTCGCAGACCTTGGCCAAACACGCCGGGCTCGACGTCAGCCCGGCCACGATCCGCAACATCTTGGCCGAGCTGGAAGACGTGGGCCTGCTGTCCGCCCCGCATACCTCCGCTGGCCGCGTGCCGACGGCGCAGGGCTATCGCTTGTTCGTGGACAGTTTGCTGCAGATCCAGCCGCTGGCCGATGCCGAACTCGCGCATTTGCGCAGCGAACTGGCCCCGGGCGCCGGTACGCAGCATTTGCTTGGCAACGCGTCCGAATTGGTGTCGGCGATGACCCATTTCGTCGGCGTGGTCAGCGTGCCCAAGCGCGAGCAATTCGCGTTCAAGCGCCTGGATTTCGTCGCGCTGGACGCGCAACGGGTGCTGGCGGTGCTGGTGTTCGCCGACAACGAAATCCAGAACCGCATCTTGGTCACGCGGCGCAGCTACGAGCCCGCGGAACTCGAACGCATCGCCAATTACCTCAATGCGCACTATGCCGGGCGCCCGTTGGCCGAGGCCCGGGCCAGTTTGTTGGACGAACTGCGCAACGCCCGTCAGGAAATGGAATCGCTGATGGCGCAGGCGCTGGAACTGGCGGACCAAGCGCTCGCCGACGACGCCGAAGACATGCTGGTGGCCGGTCAGACCCGGTTGATCGGCGTGCAAGACCTCTCGAACCTCGACCGGCTGCGCGAATTATTCGAGGCGTTCTCGAGCAAACGCGAAATTCTGCGCGTGCTGGAGCGCACGCTCCGCGCGCAAGGCGTGCGGATTTTCATTGGCGAAGAGACCGGCATGGCGCCGTTGGACGGCGTGTCGTTGGTGACGGCGGCTTACGGCGCGGGCGGACGCACGCTCGGGGTGTTGGGCGTGATCGGCCCGACGCGGATGGCTTACGAGCGGGTGATTCCGGTGGTGCAGGCCGCGGCGTCGGTCCTGAGCGAAGCGCTGGGCCGGGACGACCCCTGCGGCGGCTGAGACATTCGCGCATCGGCGTGGGTGGGCGAGGGCTTCGATCGCGGCGGCGGCTGGTCTCGATACGGGAGGACTTGATTCCCAAAAGCGGCGGCCCCATCCCTCGGGCCGTCGGCGGGTTGGTCCCGCCTGGTCGAACCCACGGAACCGAGCATGCAGCCAGACCCCACGACGCCTCACGATCCCCATGCCGAGTCGGCGCCCGCCGCCGATGACGCCGCCCGCGACGCGGCCGATCGCGCGGAAGACCCGCAGAACACGATCGAACGCCTGCGCGGCGAGTTGGAACAAGTACGCGCCGATGTTCTGCGCGAACGCGCCGACCTCGACAACCAGCGCAAGCGTTTGGCGCGCGACGTGGAGATGGCGCGCAAATTCGCCAACGAGCGCTTGCTCGCGGATCTGCTGCCGCTGTTCGACAGCATCGAAGCCGGTCTCGCCGCCGCCGCGGAGAACGATCCGCTGCGCGAGGGCATGGTGCTGACGCTGCGGCAGTTGAACAAAATCGCCGAGTCGAACGGCCTGAGCGAAGTGGCGCCGGCCCGCGGCGACGCCTTCGACCCCGATCGCCATCAGGCGATGAGCATGGTCGAGGCGGCGGATATCACGCCGGGCGCGGTCGCTCAGACCTTCCAGAAAGGCTACCTGCTCAACGAGCGTCTGCTGCGCCCGGCGCTGGTGATGGTGGCGAAGCAGGATTGAGCTGGACGGCTTGCGCTGGCTCACGGGCTTGGGCTTTGGCTCTGTCGCGCGCGGGCAGGAGAGCGCCCCTCACCCTCGCTCGCTGCGCTCGCTCTTCCCTCTCCCCGCAATGCGGGGAGAGGGGGGCTAACTTGCGCGCGGCGCTGCTTTCCCCTCTCCCTCCGAGCGGAAAAAGGGGGGGGCTTAAGTTGCTCGCGGTGCATGCTTTCCCCTCTCCCCGCGTGCGGGGAGAGGGTGCCCGAGAGGGCGGGTGAGGGGCGACGGTCGCGGGACTCTCCGGCGAAACCTTCTCGATCGAAACCCCTGCGGCCGGCGCTTGAAACCTCCGCGCCGGCCCCCACAAACAAACCATCGGCGGCGCGGCCGCCTTCATTCAAGACTTAAGAGGACACCGTCATGGGCAAGATCATCGGTATCGATCTCGGCACCACCAACTCCTGCGTCGCGATCATGGAGGGCGGCAAAGCCAAAGTGATCGAAAACAGCGAAGGCGACCGCACCACGCCGTCGATCATCGCCTACACCAAGGACGGCGAAGTGCTGGCCGGCGCCAGCGCCAAGCGTCAGGCCGTCACCAATCCCAAGAACACCTTCTACGCGGTGAAGCGCCTGATCGGCCGCAAATTCACCGATGCCGAAGTGAAGAAAGACCTCGACCTGGTGCCCTACGCCATCGTCGCGCACAGCAACGGCGACGCGTGGGTGGAAACCAGCGACGGCAGGAAGATGGCGCCGCCGGAAATCTCCGCGCGCGTGCTGGAGAAGATGAAGAAGACCGCCGAAGACTATCTGGGCGAGCCGGTCACCGAAGCGGTCATCACTGTGCCGGCGTACTTCAACGATAGCCAGCGTCAGGCGACCAAGGACGCCGGCCGCATCGCCGGTTTGGAAGTCAAGCGCATCATCAACGAACCGACCGCGGCCGCGCTGGCCTATGGCCTCGATAAGGGCGACGGCGGCGCCGATCGCAAGATCGCCGTGTACGACCTCGGCGGCGGCACCTTCGACGTGTCGATCATCGAAATCGCGAACGTCGACGGCGAAAAGCAATTCGAAGTGCTGGCGACCAACGGCGATACCTTCCTGGGCGGCGAAGACTTCGACAAGCGCGTCATCGACTACCTCGTCGAGGAATTCCAGAAAGATCAGGGCATCGATCTGCGGAAAGACCCGCTCGCGCTGCAGCGCCTGAAAGACGCGGCCGAACGCGCGAAGATCGAGCTGTCCAGCTCGCAGCAGACCGAAGTGAATCTGCCGTACGTCACCGCCGATGCCTCCGGTCCGAAGCATCTCAATATCAAGCTCACTCGCGCTAAGCTCGAAGCGCTGGTCGACGAACTGATCCGCAAATCGATCGAACCCTGTCGCACCGCGCTGAACGACGCTGGCCTGCGCGCCAGCGACATCAACGAGGTCATCCTCGTCGGTGGTCAGACGCGCATGCCGAAGGTGCAGGCGGCGGTGGCCGAGTTCTTCGGCAAAGAGCCGCGTAAAGACGTCAACCCGGACGAAGCGGTCGCGATCGGCGCCGCGATCCAGGGCGGTGTACTGGCCGGCGACGTGAAGGACGTGCTGCTGCTCGATGTCACCCCGCTGTCGCTGGGTATCGAAGTGCTGGGCGGCGAGTTCAACAAGGTGATCGAGAAGAACACCACCATCCCGACCAAGGCCACGCAGACCTACTCGACCGCCGCCGACAATCAAAGCGCGGTGACGGTGCATGTGCTGCAGGGCGAGCGCATGCAGGCGGCGTACAACAAATCGCTGGCGCGTTTCGATCTGGCCGGGATCGAACCCGCGCCGCGCGGCATGCCGCAGATCGAAGTGACCTTCGACATCGACGCCAACGGCATCTTGCATGTGTCGGCGAAAGACAAGAAGACCGGCAAAGAGCAGAAGGTCGAGATCAAGGCCGGTTCGGGTTTGTCGGACGACGAGATCCAACGCATGGTGCAGGACGCCGATGCGCATCGCGAGGACGACAAGAAGTTCCATGAGCTGATCCACGCCCGCAATCAAGCGGATCATCTGATCCATGCCACCCGCAGCGCGATCAAGGACCATGGCGACAAGGTGCCGGGCGACGCGATCGGTCGTGCCGAAGGCGCGATCGCCGAGTTGGAGATCGCGATGAAAGGCGACGACAAAGGCCAGATCGAAGCCAAGACCCGCGCGCTGGAAGAAGCCGGTCAGTCGTTGTTCGCCGCGGCATCCGCGGGCCAGGGCGCGCCTGGCGGCGGCGACGCCGGCCAAGCTTCGGGCCGCAACGACGATGTCGTCGACGCGGAATTCACCGAAGTGAAGGACGACCAGAAGCCGTGAATCGGGAATCGTGAATCGGGAATCGGAAGAGCCGGCGCAGTCCCGGCTCTTTCGGTTTTCGGTTCCCGCTCCCGTGTTCCATGCTTGAGAATTTCATATTCCCGAGTTTCGTGCTGCGGATCATGACCTTCGCCTCGAACGATTCTCCATTCCCGATTCCCGATTCCCGCCGATGAGCAAACGCGACTATTACGAAGTGCTGGGCGTGGCCCGCAACGCCAGCGACGACGACTTGAAGAAGGCGTACCGTCGTTTGGCGATGAAACATCATCCGGATCGCAATCCGGACGACGCCAACGCCGAAGCCGCGTTCAAGGAAGTCAAAGAGGCTTACGAAACCCTCAGCGACGGGCAAAAACGTCGCGCGTACGACGCGCATGGGCATGCGGCGTTCGAACACGGAAACGGGGCGGGCGCGGGCGGTTACGCCAACGCCGACATCAACGACATCTTCGGCGACATCTTCGGCAACATCTTCGGTGGTGGCGGCAGTCGCGCCCCGCGTCGCGGCGCGGACATCGGTTACATCGTCGAACTCGATTTGGAAGACGCCGTCGGCGGCGTCGATAAGCGCATCGAAGTGCCGACCATGGCCGCCTGCAAGCCCTGCAACGGCAGCGGTTCGGAAGACGGCAAACTCGAAACTTGCGCGACCTGCCAAGGTCGCGGCCAAGTGCGGTTCCAGCGCGGCATTTTCTCGATGCAACAGCCGTGCCCGCAGTGCGGGGGTCGCGGTCAGAAGCTCTCCAACCCCTGTAAATCCTGTCGCGGCGCCGGGCGCATCGAAGAAGAGAAAGTGCTGTCGGTGAAGATCCCGGCCGGCGTCGATAACGGCGATCGCATTCGCTTGTCCGGCGAAGGCGAAGCCGGGCCGGCCGGCGCGCCGGCCGGCGATCTTTACGTCGAAATTCGCGTGCGCGACCACGATATTTTCCAACGGGAAGGCGACGACTTGCATTGCGAAGTGCCGATCCGTTTCTCGCAGGCCGCGCTCGGCGATACCGTGCGCGTTCCCACGCTCGGCGGCGAGGCCGAAATCCGTATTCCGCAGGAAACGCAGACCGGTAAAGTCTTCCGTCTGCGCGAGAAAGGCGTGAAATCCGTGCGCAGCCGCGGCCCGGGCGATCTGTATTGCCGCGTGGTCGTCGAAACCCCAGTCAATCTCACCGCGAAACAGCGCGAATTGCTGGAACAGTTCGAGGACACGTTCACCGGCGAGAACGCGCGCCGGCATTCGCCGCGTTCCAGCACGTTCATCGACGGCGTGAAGAGTTTTTGGGAGCGGATGACCTCCTGATCGCGAGTCTCAGCGGCCGCTTCGGCCCGGTTCGCGTCGACGACCGCGCCCTGCATCGGTGCGCATAGCGCATCCTCCCTCCATGCGGCGGCTGCGCTGCGATTTGACAAGCGCGCGCTTCGGGCGGAGGCTTCCCGGCGGGCGGCGCATGGTGCGCCGCCTCGCGCGCCCTTCGGCACGCGATCGCCCACCGAACGGGCGGCGATTCTCGGCATCCCCGGTCGCGACCGGAGGATTAGGATGCCGCCCGGGATCAAGGAGGTTCCCATGTCGTTTCATCTTCGCTCCGCACGTCTTTCCCGCGCGCCACGCTTGGCGCTCGCGTCCGCGCTCGCCGCCGCGATGCTCGCCGGCCCCGCGTTGGCCGCCGGGCGCGTGCATATCGATGCCAACAGCCAGTACGACCCCGCGGACGGATTCATCGTCGGCTATCGCAACGTCCGCGCGTCGCAGATCGATCCCGCATCGAAACAACGCACGCTCGACACGGCGGCTATCGCCGAATTCGGCGCTGCGGCGGCGCCCAGACTGCAACGCGAACGCACCCTCGGCACCGGCGGCGAATTGATCGCCATCGACGGACGCCTCAGCCGTGCCGACGCCGAACGTTTGATGCGCAAAATCGCGCTCGATCCCAACGTGGAATACGTCGAGCCGAATATCCGTCTGCATATCGATTTCACTCCGAACGATACGTATTTCTATCTGCAGACCAACTTCAGCAGCTCGGGCGAAAACACCTACGCGACCCAAGCCTGGGATTTGGGTTATCGCGGTCAGGGCAAAATCATCGCGGTCATCGATACCGGGCACACCAATCATCCCGATCTCATCGCCAACACGATCGCGGGCGGATACGACTTCATCAGCAATGCCTTCACCGCCAACGACGGCGGCGGGCGCGATGCGGATCCGTCCGATCCCGGCGATTGGGAGACGGCAGGGCAGTGCTTTGCGGGGTCGCCCGCGCGCAATTCGAGTTGGCACGGCACGCATGTCGCCGGCATCGCGGCGGCAGTCACCAACAACGCCTCCGGTGTCGCCGGAATGGCGTTCAACGCGCGCATTTTGCCGGTACGCGCGGTGGGGCGCTGCGGCGGTACGGTGGCGGACCTCGCCGATGCGGTGACGTGGTCGTCCGGCGGCGTGGTCGCGGGCGTGCCGAGCGTCGGAGCGAATAAGGCGAATGTGATCAACATGAGTCTCGGCGGCGCGGGCGCGTGCGGCGCGACGATGCAGAACGCGATCAACGGCGCGGTCGGACGCGGCGTGCCGGTGGTGGTCGCTGCGGGCAACAGCAACGCCGACGCGTCCGGTTTCACGCCGGCCGGTTGCGCCAACACGATCGTGGTCGGCACGCATAGGCATACCGGTAGTTTCTACGGCGAGAAGGAACCGTTCTCGAACTACGGTTCGGCGGTGGATCTGTCTGCGCCCGGCTACAGCATCGGCTCGACTTGGAATGCGGGCACCACCGTGCCCGGCGCGGCGACGTACGCCTACAAGAGCGGCACGTCGATGTCGGCGCCGCACGTGGCGGGCGTCGTCGCGATGATGATGTCGAAACCGACCGCGGATTGTTTGCCCGCGGCTTGCGAGACGACACTGAAAGCGACTGTCGATGGCTTCATGGGGCCGGTGCAGTATTGGATCGGCGGCGGACGGCTCAACGCGTTCAGAGCGCTCAACTAGGGAAGGTCCGAATCACGTCCTCCTGGCATGATTCGGACGTCGCGGACTCAGGCCAAGCCTGAGTCCGCTCCCGCTGGATCAATCCCTTCGGGTGATTGATCCGCGAGCGCGCCGTCGATGACGCGCGGAACCTCTGAATTGTTCAGAGGTTCCCTGGCGTCGTTGCGAAAGCGCGCATCCCGCGCGTTGCCGAGTTCTGGCTTAGGCACAGGCTCCGGCCAGGGCTCGTGCTTGTTTCCGGCGCGATCGCGAGCGAGATTCGCATCGGAACGCGATCGACGGGATGCCGAAAATCGACGCTATCGTACGCAGATGCGACGCGCGGTCCGAAAAACGCATGATCGCGTTTGACACCGCGCAGCGTCGTTATTCACCATGGACCGGGGCGCATGGTGCGCCCCGCGCGATGCTCGGCCCGGCGCAAAGGAATGGCGTTGGCCACAATCGTAACGGCGCGAGAGAAGCGTCGTCGCGATAACGATTCCGTCGAACGCTTTCGTCGAACGCTTCCTGGGAATCGATTTCGCAGACAAACCCCGCGATCGGTCGCTTCATCGTCTCTTCGGCGCCGGGACGCGCGCGCATCGAACATCGCATTGAAATAAGGAGATTTCACATGTCGTTTCGTAATCGCAATATCCGCCTCTTGGCGTTGACCGTCGCCATCGCCGCCGCTGTCGTCTCGTCCTCGGCGTCCGCTGGCGATCTGGTGAACCTCGGTTCCCTGTCGTCGAGCGACCCGGTCGACGGTTTCATCGTCACCTACAAAGACGGCAGCGCCAGCAAGAACAACAAAGCCGCCATCCAGCGTTCCTTGGACGGTATCTCGGCCAACGTGTTCGGTCGCGTCAAAACCACGACTCTGCGTCACGAGCGCACGCTCGGCGTCGGCGCCGATCTCGTGGTCGGCAGCCGTTCGTTCGATCGCGTCGAAGCCGAACAGCTGATGCGTCAGATCGCCGCGAATCCGGATGTCGCTTCGGTCGAGCCGAACATCCGTTTGTACCCGACGCTGACCCCGAACGATACGTTCTTCAATCTGCAGTACGGCTTCCAGAGCGGACCCGGCGGCAGTAAAGCCGATCAAGCCTGGAATCTCGGCTTCCTCGGCGCTGGCAAGGTCGTTGCGGTGATCGATACCGGTTATCGCCCGCATGTCGATCTCAACGCCAACATCATCAACGGCTACGACTTCATCACCAACGTCGCGACCGCGAACGACGGTAACGGTCGCGATCCCAGCGCGCTGGATCCGGGCGATTGGACGGTGGCCAACCAGTGCGCGCCGGGCTGGATCGCCCGCAATTCGAGCTGGCACGGGACGCATGTGGCGGGCACGGTGGCCGCCGTGACCAATAACGCCGCAGGCGTGGCGGGTATGGCGTATCAGACGAAGGTGCTGGCGATACGCGCGCTCGGCCGTTGCGGCGGCTCATTGGCCGACATCGCCGATGCGGTGACCTGGGCGTCTGGCGGCGCCGTGGCCGGCGTTCCGGCGGTCGGCGCCAACAAGGCCACCGCGATCAACATGAGCCTCGGTGGCAGCGGTTCCTGCGCCGGTTCGGTGATGCAGACGGCGATCACCGGTGCGTTGAATCGCGGCACCACCGTGGTGGTGGCGGCGGGCAACAGCAACGCCAACGTTGCGGGCTTCACCCCGGCCAGTTGCATCGGCGGTGGCCTGATCGTGATCGCCGCAACCGATTCGGCCGGTGCGAAGGCCGGCTTCTCGAACTATGGTGCGAACGTGGACGTATCGGCGCCGGGCGTGAACATCGCCTCGACGTTCAACACCGGCACCACCGCCCCGTTGGCTGATACTTATGCCTACCTGAGCGGTACCTCGATGTCGTCGCCGCACGTGGCCGGTTTGGTCGCGATGATGCAGTCGAAGCCCGGTGTCGATTGCACGCCTGGGCAGATCGAATCGCTGATCAGGACGTGGATCACACCGTTCCCACCTCTTGGACCGCCGCCTGGCACGATGGGCACCGGCATCATCAATGCGTTCACGACCGTGCTGAACGCGCCGTGCTGATCGTTCATACGCGCTAACGCGTCATGCGCGTCGTTCGAAAACCCCGGTTTCGGCCGGGGTTCTTCGTTCAGGGCCGGGCACGTCGCCCGAATTCTCTTCGATGGCGCATGGCGTCGTTTTCGAACGGCAACATCGCGTCGATGCGGAATGCGGGAACGATCTTGCCTCGGTTTGGGCCGGGGTTCGCGCATGTTCGCGATTCGATCGCGATTCGCATCGATGAAGCGACCGCGCATGCGATGCGTGTCCCATCGCGCAAACGGCGTTTCCATACGGTAGGGTTTGTTCGGACGCACTGAGCGCGGGTTCGAAGCGAGTGCTTCGTTGCGCGCAGTGGACCGCGATCGGGACGGTGCTTGGTCGCTTTAATTATTCAATTTTCGTTTTTTACGTGTCGCGCTTCACACAATGGTGTCGCAACGATCGAGACGCATCGGGTTTCGAGTATGAATTTCGTACGACGAGGAATGTGTCTTGCGTCGTCCGACGTGCAGGTTGCGACGGCCGGCCCAAAAAGTCGTCGTTACCATTTGACAGTGCGGATCGATTCTCCTCATCATTGGCGCGAGGCGCATGGTGCGCCTCACGTGATGCTCGGCCCCAGTGAAAGGAATGCTATCGGCCGCGATCGTGACTCGTGCCGCATGCGCACCCGAAGTTACGATTTCGTTGAACGAATCGGCGAGCCGATTTTTTCGTACGACGACTCCGCGCTTTGAGTCCATCGGCGATTCCGCGATCCATGGTTGTAGCCGTCTTTCGACGCAGGGAAGAGCGCACGCATCGAAACCGCATTGAAATATGGAGATTTCAGATGTCATTTCGCACCCGTAATACTCGTCTCGCGGCGCTGGCCGTCGCTGTCGTCGCCGCTGTCGGTTCGTCTTCGGCGTTCGCCGGCGATCTGGTGAACCTCGGCGCTCTGTCGTCGAGCGACCCGGTCGACGGTTTCATCGTCACCTACAAAGACGGCAGCGCCAGCAAGAACAATAAAGCCGCCATCCAGCGCTCGCTGGACACGGTTGCCGCGAATGCGTTCGGCCGCGCCAAAAACACGACCCTGCGTCACGAGCGCACGCTCGGCGTCGGCGCCGACCTCGTGGTCGCCAACCGTTCGTTCGATCGCGTCGAAGCCGAACAACTGATGCGTCAAATCGCGGCGAATCCGGATGTGGCTTCGGTCGAGCCGAACATCCGTCTGTACCCGACGCTGACCCCGAACGACACGTTCTTCAACCTGCAGTACGGTTTCCAGAGCGGCATCGGCGGCAGCAATGCCGATCAAGCCTGGAATCTCGGCTTCCTGGGCGCCGGCAAGATCGTCGCGGTCATCGATACCGGCTATCGCCCGCATGTGGATCTGAACGCCAACATCATCAACGGCTACGACTTCATCACCAACGTCGCCACCGCGAACGACGGTAACGGTCGCGATCCCAGTGCGCTGGATCCGGGCGATTGGACGGTGGCGAACCAGTGCGCGCCGGGCTGGGTCGCTCGCAATTCGAGCTGGCACGGCACGCACGTGGCGGGCACGGTGGCGGCGGTGACCAATAATGCCGCTGGCGTGGCCGGTATGGCCTACCAGTCCAAGGTGTTGGCGGTGCGCGCGCTCGGCCGTTGCGGCGGCACGCTGGCCGACATCGCCGATGCGGTGACCTGGGCGTCCGGCGGCGTCGTCGCCGGCGTTCCGGCCGTGGGCGCGAACAAGGCGCACGTGATCAACATGAGCCTCGGCGGCGGCGGTTCCTGCGCCGGTTCGGTCATGCAGACGGCGATCACCGGTGCGCTGGGTCGCCGTACCACCGTCGTGGTGGCTGCGGGTAACAGCAACGCCAACGTGGCCGGCTTCACTCCGGCCAGTTGCACCGGCGCGGGCCTGATCGTCGTCGGCGCGACCGACTCGGCGGCGAAGAAGGCCAGCTTCTCGAACTTCGGCGCGGGCGTGGACGTATCGGCGCCGGGCGTGCAGATCGCCTCGACGTTGAACGCCGGCACCACGGTGCCGGGCGCGGACAACTATGTGTACTACAACGGTACCTCGATGTCGTCGCCGCATGTGGCCGGTTTGGCCGCGATGATGCAGTCGAAGCCTGCCGCCGATTGCACGCCGGCGCAAATCGAAACGCTGATCAAGACCTGGGTCAAACCCTTCGCCGCTCCGCCGCCGCCGGTGGGCACGATGGGCACCGGCATCATCAATGCGCTCACGGCCGTGCAGAACGCGCCCTGCTGATCGTCGATAAGCGTTAACGCGCACCATGCGTAGTCCAAGACCCCGGCTTCGGCCGGGGTTCTGCGTTTGCGGTGGGGCATGCAGTGCGGTTCCGCATCGATATCGCCATCGATTTGCGTCCAGCCATTCATCGGCGCCGGTACGCGCAGCGCCCGGTGCGGCCTACAACATCCGAGATTCCAGCCGCCGCGCTCAGCGGGCAGAATGCGAGTTCCCCACTCGGAATCTCGGCATGTCGCGTTCTCCCACGATCGGCCTGGTCGGCAGCGCCGGCGCCTACGGCCGTTGGCTGCGGCGATTCTTCGAAGACCGCATGGGGCTCGTCGTGTTGGGGCACGACCCGGCCGCGCCCGAGAGCGATCCGATCGAGCGCCTGCTGCAAGATGCCGACGTGCTGCTGTTCGCAGCCCCGATCCGCGACACCGTTGCGACGATCGACGACTGGGCGCAGCGTTCGGCGGGACGAGAACGCGGCCGGCTGTGGCTGGACGTCACGTCGATCAAACAAGCGCCCGTCGCCGCGATGCTGCGCTCGCAGGCCGACGTCGTCGGTTTGCACCCGATGACCGCGCCGCCGAAATCGCCGACGCTCAAAGGCCGCGTACTCGCCGTGTGCGAAGCGAGGCTGGATGCGTGGCGGCCGTGGGTGGCGGATCTGTTGCGAGCCCTGCAGGCCGAATGCGTGCGGGTGACGCCGGAGCGGCACGACCGCGCGATGGCCTTGATCCAAGCGATGGTGCATGCCGGGCATTTGGCCGAAGCGGGCGTGCTGCGCGATTACGCCGCGGTACTCGGCGCGCCGAGCGATTTGTTGCCGCTGCGCACCGCCTCGTTCGAGCTGGATGTGGCGATGATGACCCGCATCCTGTCGCTCAACCCGCAGATTTACGAAGACATCCAATTCTGCAACCCGCACGTGCCGGAGATGCTCGATCGGTTGCTCGGCGAATTGGGCGCGCTGCGCGATTTGGTCGCTCGTGGCGACGCCGAGGCCCGCGCCGCATTCCGCGCACGTTTCATCGACGCCAATCGCGACGCACTGGGCGAGGGCATGCTCGCCGAGGGCAACTACGCCTTCGAGCGCGTCGGTTATCTGCTGGCCGATCTGGTCGATCGCCCGTCGATGAGCGTGCATCTGCCCGAAGACCGACCTGGTTCCTTGCGTGCCTTGCTCGACGCCTTCGAGCGCCACGGCATCAGCCTGTCGTCGATCCATTCCTCGCGCACGCCGTCGGGCGAGGTGCATTTCCGCATCGGTTTCGGTGCGGAAGTCGCAGCGGCGCCGTTGAACGCGGTCGCTGTCGAGATCGATGCCGCAGGCGTGGGGCGCGTATTGGAATGCGTGCCGCCCAGGAAAACGGCGCATTGAGGCGGCCTCGAACCATCGGCATCGCCTTGAGTCGCCTCCTCGTCGCCGTTACGCTGACACGATGACCACATCCCTACGATTGCTGATCCACGGCGCCAGCGGGCGCATGGGCCGCGCCGTCGCGCGTTTGGCGACGGAGCGCGAAGATCTCGCGTTCGTTGCCGCGGTCGCGCGCTCGCCGTTCGAGGCCGACGGAAGCGGCGTGCGTGCGGAGACGTTCTTGCCGGCGTCCGCGCTGACCGAGGCGCCGGATTTCGATGTCGCCATCGATTTCAGCTTGCCGGCCGGTTTCGACGCCATCCTCGCGCTGTGCGTGTCGCGCGGAGCGGCCTTCGTCTCGGGTACCACGGGCCTCGAACCCCAGCAACTGCGCGCGATGGACAGCGCCGCCGAACGCATTCCGGTGCTGTGGGCGGCGAATTTCAGTCTGGGCGTGGCGATTTTGGACGAATTGGTCGAACGCGCGGCTGCGGCCTTGCCGGGCTGGGATTGCGACATCGTCGAGCAGCACCACACGCGCAAACGCGACGCGCCGTCCGGCACCGCGCTCGCCTTGGGCGCCGCCGCCGAACGCGGCGGCTCGCGGCCGCGCTACGCCAGCCTGCGGGCGGGCGATATCGTCGGCGAACACACGGTGCAGTTCGCGACGGCGGGCGAGCGGATCGAGCTGATCCATCGCGCCACCGATCGCGACATCTTCGCGCGCGGCGCACTGCACGCCGCCGCACGTCTTAGCGGCCGAGCCGCGGGCCGGTATCGGCTGCGCGATCTGCTGTAAGGCCTTTCTCCGCGCCTGTCGCGAGGCGAGGCGCAGACGCGCCTGAACCGCGCCCCTGCCGTTGCCCGGTCGCCTGCGCGCTTCGCGCCGAATCCGCGGCGAGCGGAGGAGATTTCGCTGGCGCCCACGGGCCTGCGTCCGTACAATTCTCGCTCGCCTGAATCCCACCACCCCGGACCGGTGAAGAACCGAGCCCGAGGTTTTTTGCAACCTAGCTTTTGTCAGCTCAACTAGGCGAAACCCGTGACCGAACCCGCAATCCTGGTCCTCGAAGACGGCACCGTATTCGAGGGCGTGTCCGTCGGCGCGCCCGGCCTGTCCGTCGGCGAAACGGTGTTCAACACCGCGATGACCGGCTATCAGGAAATCCTCACCGACCCCTCCTATGCGCGGCAACTGGTCACGCTGACCTATCCGCACATCGGCAACACCGGTTGCACCGACCAAGACGACGAAGCCGGGAACGTGTGGGCCTCCGGTCTGATCGTGCGCGACGTGCCACGACGTCCGAGCAATTGGCGCAGCCAAGTCGCGCTACCCGAATGGCTGAAGGCGCGCGGCATCGTCGCCATCGCCGAGATCGACACCCGCAAACTCACGCGCCTGCTGCGCGATCGAGGCGCGCAGAACGGCGCGTTGATGGCCGGTCGAATCGATATCGAGGAAGCGCTGGAAGCGGCGCGCAAGTTCCCGGGCCTCAAAGGCATGGACTTGGCGAAAGTCGTGAGCACCGATACCGCTTATCCGTGGACCGAAGGCCAGCTCGATCTCGATCGCAACGTCTTCGCGTCCGCCGCGCCGCGTTTCAACGTAGTCGCCTACGATTTCGGCGTGAAACGCAACATCTTGCGCATGATGGCCGAACGCGGCTGCGATGTGACCGTCGTACCGGCGCAAACCGCCGCCGCCGATGTGTTCGCGATGAAGCCCGACGGCGTGTTCCTGTCCAACGGACCCGGCGACCCGGCGCCCTGCGACTACGCCATCGCGGCGATTCGCGAATTCATCGTCGCCAAGCTGCCGACCTTCGGCATCTGCCTGGGTCACCAATTGCTCGGGCTCGCTGCGGGCGCGCAGACTCACAAAATGAAATTCGGCCATCACGGCGCGAATCATCCGGTGATCGACATCGGCACCGGTCGAGTGATGATCACCTCGCAAAACCACGGTTTCGCCATCGACGAAGCCACGCTGCCGGCGAACGTCCGCGTCACCCATCGCTCGCTGTTCGACGGCAGCAATCAGGGCATCGCGTTGACCGATGCCCCGGCGTTTTCGTTCCAAGGCCATCCCGAAGCCAGCCCCGGTCCGCACGACGTGGCGCCGTTGTTCGATCGATTCGTATCCATGATGGAGGCTGCATGAAAGTCTGCGCAATGAACGTCCGTACCGCGCTGGTCGCATCGCTGTTCGCGCTCTCGATTTCGGCGTCTTTGCCGGCGAGCGCCGCGACGGCCGAGAAGCGCGCCGTGAGCGATGCCGATAGCGAATCCGCCGTGTCGCAATCGGCGCAGCCGGATGATGCGTCGATCGATCGCATGACCGCGCACGCCATGAACATGATGCCGATCGATCGGATGTTCAAAACCGTCATCGCATCGAACCAGGCGGAACTGGAATCCAAGCTCGATGCGACGCAGTACGCGTGCTTGATGCGCGAGTTGAGCCAGGACGCGTTGACCGCACGCAAGCGCGGCGAAGTTCAAAGCTTCGCGAAGGCCAACCCCGACGCCTTCGCCTCGGGCCTGAAACTGCTGGACGACGGCGCCGCGGAGTTGGTCGCGAAAGCCGTGGAATCGAGCATGAACGGCGCGGAACCCGATATGACGAAAGCCAGCGGCGAAGCGACGATCGCGTTCGTGACCTTCGCGTTCGACGAGCAACTGGCCGACCTGCGCGCGATTACCGGTTTCGGCGATTTGAACGATCCCGAAGGTTCGGGCCGTGCGACCGAAAAGATGATGAACGCGCTCGCCGCCGATTTGAGCAAGACCTGCGCCATTCCCGCCGAGTTCTTCGAGTAATTCGATGCGCGAAACGATGCCATCGACCGCGCGCATCGCCGTGCCGCGCGCCGCCGACCGCAGCGACGCCCCGCGTCGCCCGCGCAGTGCGTGGTGGCGTTTCGTGCGCCGGTTGTTGATCGTCGCCGCAGTGCTCGCGATCTATCCGTTCTTCGTGCTGGGCACGGTCTACAGCGCGACGACGCAGTCGGATTTGCCCGGCGGTCGTCATGGTCCGAAAGACGCGTATCGCCACAGCTTGGCCAGCGCGATCGTCGCTTACACCGGTTCGCCGCGTTGGGTCGAGTGGGTGACGTACGCGATGGAAGGCGACGGCGAAGGCGATGCTGCGCGCGCGATGGATGCGCACAACAACCGTTTGGGCGCGCGCATCGGCGCCGAAGCGGAGAGTTGGGGGCGCATGCGCGCCGAGATCGTGGCGGCCGTCGAGAACGGCGGCGTCGAGATCGACGACCCGAACCGCATCACATGGCTGCCGCGCGAGCGGTGGCAGGAACGCTTGTATTGATATGACATCGGAAAAGACGATCGACGATAGGACGCTATTGAGCGTTGCCGCGACGCCGCTTCGCCGTGCGATGGGCTGCGTATTCGTGGCGAGCTTGTTGTTCCTCTCCGTCGCGCATGCGAACGAAGCGTCCGACGCGCGCATCGAGCGCATGACGGATGCGATCGTCGAGATGTCGGATTTCGGTGCGCAGATGGACAAGTCCGCCGCCGAGGATCCGATGTGGCCGGTGAAGGGCGCGTCCGATAAGTTCGCCCCGGAGGAGATCGCCTGTCTTCGCGACCAATTATCCACGCCGGGCTATCGACGAACCAAACGCGCCGACATGGTCGCGTACGCCGCCGCGAATTCCGGGCGTTTCGAGCGCGATGTCGAATCTTTGGAATCGATCGCGCCCATCTTCGCTGCGATACGCGAAAAGAACAGCGCAGACGACTTCGAAGCGTTTATGAGCAAAATGTCTGCGGAGCGAATGCTCGCGTTCGTCGCGTTCATCGAAGACGAGGAGCAAGCATCGCTGCGAAAGCTGGTCGGATTCAGCGAGAAGGGGCTCCACCAGACGGGCAGCACACCTTTCGAGGCCGGCGTTTCCGCCGGACAGAAGAACGCCGAAACCTTGATGCTCAAAGCCATGGAAGCGTGTTCGATCCCATTCTCAAAATTGTTCTCGCGCTACCGTCAGGCGGCACCGCCCGGCGACCGCATCTCGCTTCGCGAATGATCCGCTCGCTTCGCGAATGATCCACGCTTCATCACGATAGACACTTCCACAGGTTCCGACATGCCCAAGCGCACCGACATCAAGACCGTCCTGATCATCGGCGCCGGCCCGATCGTGATCGGTCAGGCCTGCGAATTCGATTATTCCGGCGCTCAGGCTTGCAAAGCGTTGCGCGACGAGGGGTATCGCGTGGTGCTGGTCAACAGCAATCCGGCGACGATCATGACCGATCCGAACATGGCGGATGCGGTGTACATCGAGCCGATCAACTGGAAGACGGTCGAGAAGATCATCGCCAAGGAAAAGCCCGATGCGCTGTTGCCGACGATGGGTGGCCAAACGGCGTTGAACTGCGCGCTCGATCTCGCCGATCACGGCGTATTGGAAAAATACGGCGTCGAGTTGATCGGCGCCTCGCGCGAAGCGATCCGCATGGCCGAAGATCGCGAATTGTTCCGCGTCGCGATGCAGGACATCGGCCTGGAATGCCCGAAAGCCGAAGTCGCCAAAAATTTTGAGCAAGCCTTGGAGATCCAAACCAAGGTCGGTTTCCCGACGATCATTCGCCCTAGTTTCACGCTCGGCGGGACCGGCGGCGGCATCGCCTACAACAAAGAAGAGTTCGAGGAGATCGCCAAACGCGGCCTCGATCTTTCGCCGGTGCATGAAGTGCTGATCGAAGAATCGGTGCTGGGTTGGAAAGAATTCGAGATGGAAGTGGTCCGCGACACCGCCGACAACTGCATCATCGTCTGCTCGATCGAGAACCTCGACCCGATGGGCGTGCATACCGGCGACAGCATCACCGTGGCGCCCGCGCAGACGCTGACCGATAAGGAATATCAGCGCCTGCGCGACGCATCGATCGCGGTGCTGCGCAAAATCGGCGTGGACACCGGCGGCTCCAACGTGCAGTTCGGCATCAACGCGCAGGACGGCCGCGTGGTGGTGATCGAGATGAACCCGCGGGTCTCGCGTTCGTCGGCGCTGGCCTCGAAAGCCACCGGCTTTCCGATCGCGAAAGTCGCGGCCAAACTCGCCGTCGGTTACACCTTGGACGAATTGAAGAACGAAATCACCGGTGGCCTCACGCCGGCGTCGTTCGAGCCCAGCATCGACTACGTCGTCACCAAGATTCCGCGGTTCGCCTTCGAGAAATTCCCCGCCGCCGACGCGCGTCTCACGACGCAGATGAAATCGGTGGGGGAGGTGATGGCGATCGGCCGCACGTTCCAAGAGTCGCTGCAAAAAGCCTTGCGCGGCCTGGAAACCGGTAAGACAGGCTTGGACCCGACCGGATTGGACCTGGCCCGCGACGAAGACAAAGCGCGTTTGCGCCGCGAGCTGAAGGAACCGGGCTCGGAGCGTTTGTTCTATCTCGCCGATGCGTTCCGCGCCGGCATGAGCGTGGACGATGTGCATCGGCTGTCGTTCGTCGATCCGTGGTTTCTCGATCAGATCGAAGAACTCGTCGCCTGCGAACGCGAAGTGGCGACCGCCGGTTTGGATGCGCTCGATGCGAAGCGCTTGCGCGCGCTCAAGCGCAAAGGCTTCTCCGACGCACGCTTAGCGAAATTGGTCGGCACCAACGAATCGGCGGTGCGCGCGCTGCGCAAAGCCTTCGGCGTCCGCCCCGTCTACAAGCGCGTGGATTCCTGCGCGGCCGAATTCGCCACCACCACCGCGTATCTGTATTCGACTTACGAGGACGAATGCGAAGCGGCGCCGAGCGGTCGCGACAAGATCATCGTCCTGGGCGGCGGCCCGAACCGGATCGGGCAGGGCATCGAATTCGATTACTGCTGCGTCCACGCTGCGTTGGCGCTGCATGAAGACGGGTACGAGACCATCATGGTCAACTGCAACCCGGAAACCGTTTCGACCGATTACGACACGTCCGATCGCCTGTATTTCGAGCCGTTGACGCTCGAAGACGTGTTGGAAATCGTCGAATTGGAGAAACCCAAAGGCGTGATCGTGCAGTACGGCGGGCAAACGCCGCTGAAACTCGCGCGCGCGCTGGAGGCCAATGGCGTGCCGGTGATCGGTACGTCGCCGGATTCCATCGACTTGGCCGAAGACCGCGAGCGTTTCCAGAAATTGGTGGATCAACTCGGCCTGCTGCAGCCGCCGAACCGCACCGCGCGCAGCGCCGAAGAAGCGCTGACGTTGGCGCGCGAGATCGGCTATCCGCTGGTGGTGCGTCCGAGTTACGTGCTCGGCGGGCGCGCGATGGAAGTGGTCCACGCCGACGCCGATCTCGAACGCTACATGCGCGAAGCGGTGAAGGTCTCGAACGATTCGCCGGTGCTGCTCGATCGTTTTCTGGATCATGCGGTCGAAGTGGATGTGGACGTCATCGCCGACAAGGACGGGCAGGTGTTGATCGGCGGTGTGATGCAGCACATCGAGGAAGCCGGCGTGCATTCGGGCGATTCCTCGTGCTCGCTGCCGCCGTATTCGCTGGCGCCGGCCACGCAAGACCGATTGCGCGATCAAGTGCGCGCTTTGGCGAACGCATTGAAAGTCGTTGGATTGATGAACACGCAGTTCGCGATCCAAACCGAGGACGACGGCAGCGACACGATTTTTCTGCTCGAGGTCAACCCGCGCGCCTCGCGCACCGTGCCGTTCGTGTCCAAGGCGACCGGTATGCCGCTGGCGAAGATCGCGGCCCGTTGCATGGCCGGAAAAACGCTGGCGGAACAGGGCGCGACCGAGGAAGTGATTCCGAACTACTACTCGGTGAAAGAAGCGATCTTCCCGTTCGCGAAATTCCAGAATGTCGATCCGATTCTCGGCCCGGAAATGCGTTCGACCGGCGAGGTGATGGGCGTCGGCGAGAATTTCGGCGCCGCGTTCGCGCGGGCGCAGGAAGCGGCGGGCATCAAGGCGCCGCCGATCGGCAAAGCCTTCATTTCGGTGCGAGACCCCGACAAACATCGCGTCTTGGACGTGGCCAACGAGCTGATCCGTCGCGGCTACGGGCTGGTCGCCACCGCAGGCACCGGGGCGTGGCTGCGCGAACAGGGCATCGTGTGCGAACTCGTCAATAAAGTGATCGAGGGCCGCCCGCATATCGTCGATCGGATCAAGAACGGCGAGATCGCGTACATCGTCAACACCACCGAAGGCAAACAAGCGATCGCGGACTCGTTCTCGATCCGCCGCGAAGCGCTGCAACAACGCGTCACCTATTCGACCACCATTTCCGGCGCGAAAGCGCTGCTGCATTCGTTGGAATACCGCGACACCGGCCCGGTCTGGGCCCTGCAGGAATTGCACGAATCGCTCAACCCAGCATCGGAGCCAGCATGAGATCTCCGCTCACTCTCAAGGGCGCGCAACGTTTGCGCGCGGAATTGGAACAACTGAAATCGGTGCAACGGCCGGCGGTGATCGCCGCGATCGCCGAAGCGCGCGCGCACGGCGACTTGCGCGAAAACGCCGAGTATCACGCCGCGCGCGAGCAGCAGGGTTTCATCGAAGGTCGCATCAAACAGCTCGAAGCGGAGCTGTCGCACGCGCAGGTCATCGATGTGTCCACGCTCAACGCCGGTTCGCGCGTGGTGTTCGGCGCCAGCGTCGTCTTGGCCGATGTGGAAAGCGGCGAAGAGAAGAACTACCAGATCGTGGGCGATCTCGAAGCCGACATCAAGCAAGGCTGGATCGCGATCTCTTCGCCCTTGGCCCGCGCTTTGATCGGCAAGCACGAAGGCGACACCGTCGAAATCGACGCGCCCGCGGGCAAGCGCGAGTACGAGTTGGTGCAAGTCGAATATCGCGGCTGATCCGCGCCGCGAGCGCGATCATCGGCGAAGCCACGGCATGAGCGATTCGACGAACGCAACGATAGACCCGAAGCGCGCGGTGTTTTTGTTGCCGGAGTGGGCGGCGTTCGGCCGGCAGTCGCTCACTGCCGACTGCGCGAAAGTGCTCGGTCGCGCCGACGCCTTACCGCAGACCGATGCTGGGCGAGCGGCGCAGCGTTCGCGTTACATCGAACTGCTGCCGGCGCGTTGGTCGCCGGCCGCGCTGTCGCGTCATCGCGATGCGAACGATGCGGCGGACGCCGCATGGCTACGCGCCGACCCCGCGTACGTCCGCCCGGATATCAACGGCGCGCGGTTGCTCGCCTACGGCGAAGCGCTATCGCCGACGCGCGACGAGACCGATGCGATGCTGTCGGTGTTGCGCCCCTTGTTCGGCGACCGCGGGTTCGCGCTGGATGCGCCGACGCCCACGCGTTGGTATTTGCGGGTGTCGTCGGGCAGCCAATGGCCCGAGTTCAGCGAACCCGAAAACGCGTTGGGCGAAGATATGTTCGAGCATTTGCCGCACGGCGATGCCGCGCGCGGTTGGCGCACCTTGCTCAACGAAGCGCAGATCGCGCTGCACCAACATCCGGCCAACGAACAGCGACGCGAACGCGGCTTGCCGCCGATCAATGCGTTATGGGTGTGGGGCGGCGGACGCATGCCTAGTCGCGTGCGAATCGCATCGGCGCGCGTGTGCAGCGACGATCGCGCGCTGCGCGATTGCGCTTACGCTGCGAGCGTGCCCGATGCGGCTTTACCTGCGCGTTTCGCCGATGCCGACAATGCCGACGACACCGCGATATCCGCGATGCCCGGTCTGTACGATCTGCATCGCGAGCGTGATTTGAAACGATTCCAAGACGATTGGTTGCGACCTGCGCTGTCGGCGCTGCGCTCGGGTGCGATTTCGACGCTGATGCTCGATGCCGCGGACGGCTGCCGTCTGCGTCTGCGCGCGACGCAGCGCTGGCGCTTCTGGCGTTCGTCATGGACACCCGCGCGATGAGCGCCGCGCGCACGATCCGCCGTCGCGAGGCCGCGACTGCCGTCGGCGACTGGCCGGCGACGATTTCGCCGTTTCTGCGCAGCCTTTACGCCGCGCGCGGCGCGACCGAATACGCGCTCGCGCAGCCAAAATTGACAGGATTGCTGCCGCCGGACGGACTCTCGAATATCGATGCGGCGGTGGCTTTGCTCGAAGACGCCATCGCGCACGACCGGCATCTGGTGGTCGTCGGCGATTTCGATTGCGACGGCGCCACGGCCTGCGCGGTGGGTGTGCGCGGCTTGCGGATGCTCGGCGCGCAGCGCGTGTCCTATGCGGTGCCGAATCGCGCGATTCACGGCTACGGTTTGTCGCCCGCATTGGTCGAGGATTTGCGCGCGCTGAAACCCGATGTGCTGATCACGGTGGATCACGGCATCGCTTGTCATGCCGGTATCGAAGCGGCGAAGGCCTACGGCTGGCGAGTTTTGGTCACCGATCATCATTTGCCGGGCGAGCGCTTGCCGCAGGCCGACGCGGTGGTCGATCCGAACTTGCCCGGCGATGGTTTCGCGAGCAAGGCATTAGCCGGCGTCGGCGTGATGTTCTACGTCTTGCTCGCGTTGCGGCAGCGATTGCGCACGACGCGCGGGTTTCCTGCGGGCGACCCGGAGTTGACCGCCCTATTGGATTTGGTGGCGGTGGGCACCGTCGCGGATTTGGTGCGGCTGGATGCGAATAATCGCGCATTGGTCGCCGCGGGTTTGCGCCGTTTGCGCGCCGGTCGCGGCGTGTGCGGATTGCGCGCCTTGATCGAGGTCGCGCGGCGTCGCGAAAGCGCATTGACCGCAGCCGATATCGGCTACGCGCTGGCGCCGAGAATCAACGCCGCTGGGCGCTTGGAAGACATGACGCTCGGCATCGAATGCCTGCTCTGCGACGACCCGCGACGCGCGCGCGAACTCGCCGAAATTCTCGACGGCATCAACGCCGAACGTCGCGGCGTGCAGCAGCAAATGCTGGACGATGCGGACGCAGCGCTGCAGGCGGTCGGCTTGAACGATGCGTCGACTGCGGGCGTCGGCGAGCGCGCCAGCGTCGTACTGCATCACGACGATTGGCATCCGGGCGTGGTCGGTTTGGTGGCGTCGAAGATCAAGGAACGACTGCATCGCCCGACGATCGCCTTTGCGCCGAGCGAGCCGGGCGGCGATCTGCTGCGCGGTTCCGCGCGTTCGATCGCCGGTTTTCATATTCGCGATGCTTTGGCGACCGTCGATACGCGACACCCTGGGTTGATCGAGAAATTCGGCGGTCATGCGATGGCGGCGGGATTGAGCTTGCGCGCGAGCGATTTGCCCGCGTTTCGCGCCGCGTTCGAACTCGCCGCCGCCGAAAGCCTGACGCCCGAGTCGCTGCAGGATGTGCTGCTCAGCGACGGCGCGATTCCGGCCGAACACTGCACCTTCGAGACTGCGCTGGCGCTGCGCGACGGTGGGCCGTGGGGGCAGGGCTTCGCCGAACCGGTCTTCGATGATGTGTTCGAGATCGCACACTGGAAGATCGTCGGCGAGAACCACGCGAAACTCGAACTGGTGCGCCTCGGCGCCGCGCGAGGCGAACCGCGACTGGACGCGATCCATTTCGGCGCGGGCCGCGCGCCGCCGCCGCGAGTCGCGCGGATCGTCTATCGCCTGCAGCCCGACGATTGGCGCGGCGGCGACGCGGTGCAATTGGTGGTCGTGCACTGCGAGCCCGCGACCTAGGCGACGCCATGAGACGATGGCCTCGCCGCGACGGGGCGTTTCGCGCTTGCCGGTTTTGCGCAAAGCGCTAGCATGACCGTCGATTCGATTCGGTTCGGCTCGGGCTCGATTGCGGCGCGATTCGAATCCGAGTCTTTCGTGGATCGACCCCATTCCCGAAACCCGCACGTTTGTCAGCGGGCGAGGCGCAACGCGCATCGTCCTGGCCCTACGGCCGTCGCCACCGACCGCATCGAGACTTCGCCATGTCCAAACCCGCTGGAATCGTCGCATTACTCACCTTCGTCGTCGCTTCGGCGCTGACCAGTTCGCCGCCCAGGGCGCAGGAACGCCTCCCGCGCCCGAACGGCACGGAACCGATCGCCGCGATCACTGCGCCGCCCTTGATTCAATCCCAAGGCGGTAAGACGCCGGTGACCTTACGTTCGGCGACGATGTCGGTGAACGCCGACGGTGGCTTGGCGCGGACCGTGGTCGAACTGACGCTGTTCAATCCGAACGACACCGTACTCGAAGGCACGCTGCAGTTTCCGCTTCAGGCTGGGCAGCAGGTGTCGGCGTTCGCGCTGAACATCGGCGACGAAATGCGCGAGGCCGTGCCGGTGCCGAAACAAAAAGCGCAACAAGTGTTCGAGAGCATCGAACGCCGCAATGTCGATCCGGGGCTGTTGGAACAGACCGCCGGCAATCATTTCCGCCTGCGCGTGTATCCGATTCCCGCGCGCGGCACGCGTCGTGCGCGCGTGACCATCGACGAGGCGATGGCCCGCGACGGCGACGCTTGGCGCCTCGATGTGCCGGTGCAATTGCTGACCGATGCGGAGCATGTGTCGTTGTCGGTGCGCGCGCGCGGGATCGACGCTAAACCGATCCAGAGCGGCAGTTTCGATGCGCTGCGTTTCGAACGTGCGCGCGGCGGTTACGCGGCGACCCACGAAGTCCTTCGCGAGCGCGTCTCTGGTCAGGCGCCACGCCGTTTGCCGACACTGCGCCTACGCTTGCCTGCGACGAGCGAGCCGCAAGCCTTCGTCCAGCGGTTCGATGGCGAGCGTTTCGCGATGATCGAGCTGCCTGTGGCTGCCGCGACCTTATCGCCGCGTCGCCTGCCGAAAGCGGTCGGCTTGTTGTGGGATGCCTCGGCGTCGGCGCGCGATCGCGATCGTCAAAGCGAATTCGCGCTGTTGACGCGTTATTTCGCAGCGATGGGCGACGGCCGCGTGTCCTTGCGCGTGCTGCGCGACGTGGGTGAGGACGCGGGCGCCTACGAGATCCGCGGCGGCGATTGGAGCGCATTGCGCACCGCTTTGGAAAAGCAGATCTACGACGGCGCCAGCGATCTGGCCGATTGGGCGCCGAAGGCCGAGATCGGCGAATACCTGCTAGTGAGCGATGGCCTGCGCACCTACGGCGATGCGCCGTTTCCGATGCTGGCCCCGGGCCAATCGCTATACGCGCTGAGCAGCGCGGGCGCGAAAACCGACGCCGCGCGTTTGACTGCGATGACCGGTGCGCGCGGCGGGCGTTTAGTGCAATGGCAGGGTCGCGCGGGCGTCGAAGCGGCCGCTCGTGCCCTGCTCGAAACCGGCATTCGCATCGTCGCGCTGGAAGGCGAGGGCATCGAGGATTTGCAGCCGCAGTCGTGGGATGTGGACGGCGGCTTGCTGCGCATCGCCGGACGGATGACCGACGACAGCGCATCGGTACGCGTGAAGCTGCGCGAAGGCGGCAAGACCCGCACCCTGGATGTCCCGGTTGCGGCTGATGCGCCCGAGAGCGATCGCGTCGCCGCGCTGTGGGGCGCTTGGCGAATCGCCGCGCGCGCCGAACAACCCGAACGCCATCGCGCCGAGATCGCGCGCATGGGGCAGCGTTTCGGCGTCGTCACGCCGGGCACGTCGTTGTTGGTGCTGGAAGCGGCCGAAGATTACGTGCGCTACGACATCCCCGCGCCGGCCGCGTTGCGCGAACAGGTGGCGGCGATGAAGCGTCAGCAGGGCGATCAGCGTGATCGAACGCGCAGTCAGCGTATCGAAGAGATCGCCGCGCGTTTCGCTCAGCGCGTGCAGTGGTGGGAACGCGATTATCCGAAGACGCCGCCGAAACCCGCGAAAGACGATCGGCAGCAGATCGCGAATGAGGCGAATGGGCGCACCTATGGCTACGCGGCCGGCGATGCTGCGGCCTCCGTTCCGGCGGGAGCTGTGGAAGAACGCGATCTGGCGGATGCGCCGCCTCCGCCGCCCGCACCGCCGCCGCCGAATGCGCCGGCGGAGTCTTCCGAACTCGACAGGGTCGCGGTGACAGGCGCGCGTGCGCGTCGGTCCGAAGCGGAAGCCGGCCAGCCGACGATGTCTCTCGCACGCAAGGTGCAAGGCAACGACGGCGCGAACGCCGGCCAAGGCGTCTCTATCCGGCTGCAACCCTGGGAATCGGATTCGCCCTACGCGCGCCGTTTACGCGAGGCCGCGCCGGACGAGATCTATGCGCTGTATCTCGACGAGCGCGACAGCCATGCCGGCAGCACTGCGTTCTATCTGGATGTCGGCGACATCCTGCTGCGCAAAGGCCGTCGCGATGAAGCGCTGCGGGTGCTATCGAATCTGGCCGAGATGGAGTTGGAGAATCGTCACATCCTGCGCGTGCTCGGCTATCGGTTGATGCAGGCGAAAGATTGGAACCGTGCCGCCGAAATGTTCCGCGAAGTCTTGCGTCTGGCCGAAGAAGAGCCGCAGAGTCATCGCGACTTGGGCTTGGCGCTGGCCGCGGCCGGCGAACGGCAGGAAGCGATCGAGCGCTTGTACGAAGTGATCGTGCGCCCCTGGGACGGTCGTTTTTCCGAAGTGGACGCGGTGGTCCTGAACGAGTTGAACGCGATCGTCGCGACCAGCCCGAAACCGTTGAACACCGATTTCATCGACGCTCGCCTGCTCAAGAACATGCCGCTGGATCTGCGCGCGGTGCTGGCTTGGGACAGCGACAACAGCGACATGGACCTGTGGGTCACCGACCCCAATGGCGAACGCTGCTACTACGGCCACCGCAACACATTCCAGGGCGGCTTGTTGAGCGACGATTTCACCGGCGGCTACGGCCCCGAAGAATTCGTGCTGAAGGACGCGAAGCCCGGCAAATACAAAGTCGAAGCGAATTTCTTCGGCGACCGCCAGCAGATCGTGACCGGCGCGACCACGCTCTCGCTCACGCTCAGCACCGGCTGGGGCACGAAGCGTCAGCAGGATCAGACCGTGACGCTGCGCCTCAGCGGCAAAAGCGAAACGGTGTTGGTCGGCGAGTTCGAGGTCCGCTAAAGCGCAGCGCAGCTCGCTATCGCTCAGACCTCGTAGAGCGGAGCGCAGCTCCGCTTGCCCTGCATCGATCGTAACGGACGCTCAGACCTCGTAGAGCGGAGCGCAGCTCCGCTTGCCCTGCATCGACCGTAACGGAGCGAAGCTCCGCTGGCACGTGCCTTAGGCGACAGCGGAGCTTCGCTCCGCTCTACACGCGGGTGAAGAAATTCAGCGGAGCTGCGCTCCGCTCCACGTGGGCGGTGGTTCGCTTCAATCCGAATAAGGGCCGCAGCCAGCGCACCCGGCGGACGATCTCGAACCCCAGAAAGCACAGCGCGAACGTCGCCAAGACCAACAGTGGGCCTTCGATCATCGGGCGAAGGCCGAGCGGCTTCGCGTTGTGGGCGAGTACGACGATCACCGTCTGGTGCAGGATGTAGACCGGAAATACCGCTTCGCGCAGATAGCGCAGGGCCGGCGAATCGACGAAGGCGATGCCGCGCGCGAAGCCGAAGATCGCAGCGATCGCGGACCACTGGAACATCCCCCAGACCACGCGCTGCGTCATCCGCAACATGTCCGGCGGCGGCATGGTTTCGTCGCTGTAGCCGCTGCCGTAGAAATACCAAACGATGAAGCCATAACCGACGACCGCGACGATCAGTGCCGGCCACCGCAAGCGCTGCAGCGCGTCCCAGACGCCGTCGCGGGTCGCGATCAGGATGCCGAGCAGGAACATCGGCAGGTACTGCGCATGGTTGTACCAATCGTCGACCAACGCATGCGTGGATTCGAAGCGGCCGACCAAGGCCAGACGCGCGAGCGCCAACAACACGATCGGCCAGATCAGCGCGCCGGCTCCCGACGATCGCCGCTCGCACCAGGCGCTCGCGCGTTCGGCCATGCCCGGCGCGAAGCGCAGCAACGCCCAGGCGATCACCGTATAGACCCAGAGATAAGCGACGAACCACAGATGGTTCCAGGTCGGAACGTCCAAACAGTCGCCTTCGCGACAGAAGCTGCCGTCGCCTTGGAGATAGCGCCCCCAGAAGGCGAGATAGCCGTCGCGATAACCACCGGGCAATTTCTCGACGACCTCGTAATACGCCTGCGGCGTCACCACCACCAGCATGCCGAAGATCAGCGGCAACAGCAGCCGCCAAGAGCGCGCGCCCAGAAACCCGCGGCCGGTGGTTCGCTGGGTCTTGCGGTACAGAAAGGCGGTGGCGACCCCTGAGACGAAGAACAGCAAGGACAACCGCCACGGCGAGGTCAGCAGCATCAACGGTTCGAGCGTCTCGCTGGCGAACGGGCTTTTGACGTGCCAGCCCCAACTCACGTAGTACATGCCGGTGTGGTACAGCACCAACAGTCCGAACGCGGCGATCCGCACCCAGTCCACATCGTAACGGCGTTCCATGGCAGCGCTCCGCATCGAGAAGGGCGCAGTCTGTCCACCGTGCGCGTCGCTCGGCGGGCCGAAGTGTCGTTTCGCCGCGAGCCGGTGACATACCGGGGGCGAGTAGGGACGAATCGGGCGACGATGATGGCCTCCGCCCTCTAAAATGCGCGCGTGACATCCGACCCCGACCCCGACCTCACCGCCGCTGCGCCGCAGCCCTCGCGCACCGCGGTCGGGCCGGCGTGGTTCTGGCGTTGGCGCACATCGATCGAGATCGTCTTCTGGGTCGTGCTGACCCTCATCAACGGCATCGCCAACAGCATCACGGTGCTGATGGACATCCGGCGCGTCGGTCTGAATTTCGCCGATTGGGAACCCGCAGTGTGGGAGTGGTCCAGCGGCGTCATGGTGCTGGCGCTGATTCCGGCAGTGGTGTGGTTCACCCGTCGCTACCCGCTGCATTGGGACACCTGGCATCGCCACCTACCGATGCACGCGCTCGGCAGCGTCGTGTTCTCGCTGATCCATGTCGCGGGGATGGTCGCGCTGCGGCGCTGGACATACGACAGCCAAGGGCTGGATTACGACTTCGGCCACTGGCCGAGCGAGTTGTTCTACGAATATCTCAAGGACGCCCGCGGCTACGTCATGATCGTCGCGATGATGGAGGGCTACCGCTTCATCGTCCGGCGCCTACAGGGCGAGGCCAGCCTGCTGGACCGCCCGGACGAGGGCGAGCCGATCGAACCCGTCGAACGCCCGGAGCGCTTTCTGGTGCGCAAACTGGGTCGCGAATTCTTGATCGCTGCCGACGATATCGAATGGCTGCAGGCCGCGGGCAACTACGTCAATCTGCGCGTGCGCGGCCACGACTATCCGCTGCGCAGCACGATCGGCGGCATCGAGGCGCGCCTGGCGCCCGGCCGATTCGCGCGGGTCCACCGCAGCTATATCGTCAATTTGACCCGTGTGGCCTCGATCGAACCATTGGACAGCGGCGATGCGCGCTTGCACCTGCACGGCGGCGATGTCTTGCCCTGTAGCCGAACTTACCGCGAAGCGCTGCGCGCTCGGGTCGCCGCCCGCTGAGAATGCCCGTTCGCCCGCGGCAGCCTGCTAGAATCGCCGCTCTTTGCCGCACCGCACAAACGCCATGATCGAACTCAATCCGATCCGCCAGCGCATCGCCGACCTCCGGGCCCGGCTCGATTCGCTGAGGGGGTATCTTTGACTACGACGCTAAAGTCGAGCGTCTAGAAGAAGTCAACCGGGAACTCGAAAACCCAGACATCTGGAACGATTCCGAGCGCGCCCAAGCGCTGGGCCGCGAGCGTTCCTTACTCGATAAAACCGTCAACGGCATCCGCGACCTGAAGGATGGCTTGGCCGGCGCCGAGGAGCTGCTCGACCTGGTCGAGATGGAAAGCGACGACGACACCGCGCTGGCCATCCAAACCGACGTAGAGCGCTACGCCAGAGGCGTGGATCAGCTCGAATTCCAGCGGATGTTCTCCGGGAAGATGGATGCGTCCAACGCGTTCGTGGATATCCAGGCCGGCGCCGGCGGTACCGAGGCGCAGGATTGGGCGGAAATGCTGCTGCGCATGTATCTGCGCTGGGCCGAATCCCGCGGTTGGAAAACCGAACTGATGGAAGTCAGCGGCGGCGACGTGGCCGGTATCAAATCCGCGACGTTCAGAGTCGAGGGTGATTACGCCTACGGCTGGCTGAAGACCGAAATCGGCGTGCATCGTTTGGTGCGCAAGTCGCCGTTCGATTCGGACAACCGCCGCCACACCTCGTTCACCTCGGTGTTCGTCTCGCCGGAAGTCAACGACGACATCGACATCGAGATCAACCCGGCCGATTTGAGGACCGATGTGTACCGTTCTTCGGGCGCGGGCGGTCAGCACGTCAACAAGACCGAATCGGCGGTGCGTATCACTCACGTGCCGTCCGGCATCGTGGTGGCGTGCCAAAACGGCCGCAGCCAGCATCAGAACCGCGACACCGCGATGAAGATGTTGAAGGCGAAGCTGTACGAGATGGAGATCCAGAAGCGCAACGCCGAGCGCGATGCATTGGAGGCCACCAAATCCGACATCGGTTGGGGCAGCCAGATTCGCAACTACGTGCTCGATCAGTCGCGCATCAAAGATTTGCGCACCGGCATCGAGCGCAGCGACACCCAGAAAGTCCTCGACGGCGATCTCGACGAATTCGTCGAAGCCAGCCTGAAATCGGGGCTGGAAGCGGGCGCGAAACGTATCGACGCCGCTTGATGCTCGTCGTTTTGTAGGAGCGCCGGAAGGCGCGACTGTTTGCCACTGGCGCAGGTGTCGCGCCTTCCGGCGCTCCTACAACGCGCCTACACCGTTCATCTTCACGCACACATCGCGGATATCGATATGACCGACGCCCAGACCCCGCCGCACGACGAAAACGCGTTGATCGCCGAGCGCCGCGCGAAACTGTCCGCCTTGCGCGGGCAGGGCGTCGCGTATCCCAACGATTTCAAGCGCGGCGACTTCGCCCGCGATCTGCAGGACGAGTACGAAGACGCCGATCGCTGGACCGGCGAAGCGCTGGAAGCGACCGGTCGCCGCGTCGCGGTCGCCGGTCGCTTGATCGCCAAGCGCGTGATGGGCAAAGCCGCGTTCGCGCAGATTCAAGACATGAGCGGCGGCCTCCAGTTGTTCCTGCAGTCCAATGCGCTCGGCGATGTCTACGACGCGTTCAAGAGTTGGGATATCGGCGATATCGTCGGCGCCGAGGGCGCGCTGATGCGCACCAAAACCGGCGAATTGTCGGTGAAGGTGTCGTCGCTGCGTTTGCTGACAAAGTCGCTGCGGCCGTTGCCGGACAAGTGGCATGGCTTGAGCGATGTCGAACAACGCTATCGTCAGCGTTACGTCGATTTGATCGTCAACCCCGAGTCGCGCGACGTCTTCATCAAGCGCTCGAAGATCGTCTCGGCGATTCGCGGTTGGTTGGACGCGCGCCGGTTTCTCGAAGTCGAAACGCCGATGATGCATTACATCGCCGGCGGCGCGACCGCGCGCCCGTTCACGACCCACCACAATGCCTTGGATCTCGACTTGTTCTTGCGCGTGGCGCCTGAGTTGTATCTGAAGCGGCTGGTCGTCGGCGGTATGGAGCGCGTGTACGAGATCAACCGCAACTTCCGCAACGAAGGCGTGAGCACCCGGCACAACCCCGAATTCACCATGCTGGAACTGTACGAGGCCTACGCCACGTACAACGAGATCATGGATCTGACCGAGGGCATGATTCGCGATGTCGCGCGCGAGACCATCGGCGTGGACGAAGTGGAATGGGACGGCAATACCATCGATTTGGGCAAGCCGTTCCGGCGCTGGAAGCTGGAAGAAGCGGTGCGCGAACGCAATCCCGAAATTTCCGTCGCCGATTGTCGCGATCGCGAAGCGCTGGCGGCGCATTGCGCGCGTCTGAAAATCTACGTCAAGCCGGCCTACGGCTGGGGCAAGCTGCTGCTGGAAATTTTCGAGAAGACGGTTGAACACGACCTGATCCAACCGACCTTCATCACCCATTACCCGGTCGAAGTCTCGCCGCTGGCGCGGGAATCGGACACCGAGCCGGGCATCACCGATCGGTTCGAGCTGTTCATCGGCGGCAAAGAAATGGCCAACGGGTTCTCGGAGTTGAACGACTCCGAAGACCAAGCGGCGCGGTTCCAGGCGCAAGTCGCTGCGAAAGAGGGCGGCGACGACGAAGCCATGCACTACGACGCCGATTACATCCGCGCGCTCGAAGTCGGCCTCGCGCCGACCGGTGGGCTCGGGGTCGGTATCGATCGGCTGGTGATGCTGCTCACTGGCTCCACATCGATCCGCGATGTCCTGTTGTTCCCGTACATGCGGCCGGAAAGCTGAGCGTCGTCTTGAGCGGGGCTGGGCGAGGGCGGCCCGATCCGAGCCCGATTTGCCGTTCAAGGTCACATTCGACATCGCTTGCGGCATCCGCACCATGCCCGGAGGCATCGAATTTCATCGCGGCATCGACGCTATCTATCTGAATCGACTGCCTGCGGCACGAATGCGTACACGGCTCCTGGTCAAGGCACGAAATTTGCTATAGATTCATGAAGGACATCTGGATCGACACGAACACAACCGGCAAGGACGCAGGGTAAACCCATGTGGGGCAACTCAGTGAAAATCGTCATCGTCGACGACCAAACTTCCGCGCGCACGATGCTGCGGCATATCCTCGAGGACATCGGTCCCGAGTTGGAGGTGTTCGACTTCGGCGACTCCGAGGAAGCCTTGCGCTGGTCCGAGCACAATCGTCCCGATTTGCTGCTCCTGGACTACCGCATGCCGGCGATCGACGGCCTGGAATTCGCCCGTCGCTTCCGCCGCTCGCTGACCAACCGCGACGTGCCGATCGTGCTGGTGACGGTGGTCGGCGACGAGCCGATCCGTCAGGCCGCTTTGGACGCTGGCGTCATCGACTTTCTGGTCAAGCCGGTGCGCCCGCGCGAACTCCGCGCGCGTTGCCGCAATCTGCTGCAACTCCGCCAGCAATCCGAATCGATCAAACAGCGCGCGCTCTCGCTCGAACAGCGTTTGCTGTCGAGCATGCACGAAGTCGAGGAGCGCGAGCGCGAAACCCTTTCGCGATTGGCGCGAGCGATCGAATTTCGCGACAGCGGCACCAGCGCCTATCTCGAACGCATGTCGCACGTGGCGGGGCTCATCGCCGAAGGGCTCGGTATGCCCGAAGACGAAGTCCGCATGATCGAAATGGCCGCGCCCTTGCACGACATCGGCAAGATCGCGATTCCCGACGAAGTGTTGATGAAGCCGGGCCCGCTCGACGATCAGCAACTCAACATCATGCGTCGTCATCCCCGGATCGGCTACGAGTTGCTCAGCGGCAGCCAAAACCGTTTCATCCAGACCGGCGCGATCATCGCTTTGCGCCATCACGAACGTTTCGACGGCAGCGGTTATCCGGACGGATTGAGCGGCAGCACGATTCCGCTCGAAGCCCGCATCGTGGCGGTCGCCGACGTTTTCGACGCTTTGATTTCGCCGCGGCCGTACAAGGGGCCGTGGACCGTCGACAGCGCCCTGGATTATCTCGTCGAGCAGAGCGGCAAATTGTTCGACCCGCAGTGCGTGCGCGCGCTGACCAATAACCGCGCGCGGCTGGACGACATCTGTCAGCGTTATTCGACGGGTTCGCAGAGGCCGGGGTTGGAGTGATCGCGGTGAGCGCCGCAGCATCGGCGATCGCGATATCGGTCCACGGATCGAACGATCTTCGGTTTTCGGCAGGGCTTCGGACGCTCGACGTGCGGTTTCAGCGCGTCGAAGCCAGTTCTTTCTCGATCATGGATACGATGTCGGCGATCGTCGGATTCTTCGGCATATCCAGGCTTTTGAACGAGAAATTCAGTCTATCTTCGAGCGCGAGCATGAGATCGACCATTAGGATAGAATCGACCCCCAAGTCGGTTTGCGATGTCGCCTCGGTCAGGTTCGCTCGGTCGATTCCCATATTGTCCTGAATCGTTTCCAGCACCGTATCGACGATTTCCGTCCTTTTCATTTTTTATCCCCGTTGTTTGGAAACGAATCGGCCACCCGTAACGGAAGCATTTGATCGTCCGCGTACCGACGTCAAACGAAAGAGGTCAACATGGTCGTCGATCAGCCTCTCCGCGAAAGTCTACTGGCACAAGCTCGCTTGCGTCTACGCCTGGGAATGCCGGCGCTGCTGTTCGTCGTCGGCGCGGTCTATCTTTACGATGCCGCCCATCAGCAGTTCGACGCGCGTGCGATGGGTTTGCTCTCGCTGACCTATTTTTTGTATTGCGCGATTTCGTATTGGTGTTCGGTTCGCAACGACGGGCGTTGGGATAAACCGCTGCTGGCGACGACGGTCGCCGGCGATCCTTTGATGCTCTCGGCGTTTCTGTACGGCGCAGGAGACGGCGCGATCGTCTTCGCTGGGTTCTACCTCTTCACGATTCTCGGGTTCGGGTTCCGCGTCGGCATCCGTTCCATGCACTGGTGCCAGGGCATCGCGATCACCGGGTTCGCGCTCGTCGCCATGTATTCGCCGGCCTGGCGCGAGATGCAGATGGTGACGGCATCGCACGTGATGTTGCTGATCGTCGTGCCGCTGTACGCGTCGGGGTTGATACGCGGTTTGCGCGATGCGCAGATGGCGGCGAAATACGAAAGCGAGGCGAAATCGAAATTGCTCGCGAACGTGAGTCACGAATTGAGAACGCCGTTGACCGGCATCATCTCGGCGGCACAGCTGATTCAAGCCGAAACGTCCGCCGACGAATTGATCAACGCGAAAGCGCGTTCGATCACCGATATGGCGTGGCATTTGGACGGCGAAATTTCGCAGCTTCTGGATCTATCCAAGCTGCAAATCGGCACCAGCAACGACGAGGTCGTCGCCTTCACGGTCGATAACGTGATCTCGAACGTGATCGATGCCGTGCAAGCGGCCGCGACCGCGAAGAATCTCGCGCTGACCGTCAGAATCGACCCCTCCATCGGCGTGCCGGTGAAAGGCATGGCGCAGTCCTTGCGCAGCGTGTTGATCAATCTGGTCGGCAACGCCATCAAATTCACCGATACGGGACGCGTCGATGTGTCGGCGGAGGCCACGGAAACGAGCGATGCGCGGTATGTCGTGAGATTTCGCGTGTCCGACACGGGTATCGGCATTCCCGACGAGCATCTGCCGAAGATTTTCGAGCCGTTCTACCAAGTCGAACGTGGCACGAATCGCAAATACGGCGGGACCGGGCTGGGCATGGCGATTTCCAAAGAGCATGTCGCTCGCCTCGGCGGCCATATCGAAGTCCGCAGCACTATCGGCGAAGGCAGCGTATTTTGGTTCGATATCCCGCTCGAAAAGGCGCATATCGGCGTAGAACCTCGGGGCGACGATGCGGGGGCCGAGGTCGTGCTGACCAAGCGAGTCTTGCTCGCCGACGATAACGCGACGAATCTCGCGCTGATACGCGAAATGTTGTGCAGGGACGGCCATGATGTCGTCGCCGCGACATCAGGAACGGAGGCGTTATCGCATTTGGCGAACGATGCTTTCGATTTGGTGATGCTCGACTACAACATGCACGACATCGACGGCGCGCAAGTGTGGAGCATCTATTCGATGAGCCGCACCAAACCGGCGCCGACGTATTTCATCACCGCCGATACGACCGCATCGACGAAAGAACGTTTGCTTTCGCTCGGCGCGGCCGGCGTGATCTACAAACCGATCACATTCGCGATCATCCGAAAGACCATGCAGAGCGCGTTCCCTGGCGAGGGCGTCCCCGTGTCCGAAAGGAAGCCGAAGCCCGCGGTTCAAATCCAAAATCAAAACCGGCTGACCGCGATCGCGGCCGAGTACTTGGCGCAAGATGCGCTGGATAATTTGCGCGAGATCAACCCTTCGGACGCTTTCGCGAAACGGTTGTTGACGGACGCGAAGAACGACATCTCACAAATCGCTCACGACATGTCGGTCGCGCTCGCGGAAGGGAACGTCCCCGCCGTGCGGCGTCAAGGGCACGCGCTCAAAGGCGTTTCGTTGAATATCGGCGCGCCGCGATTGGCTGCATTCGGAGAAAAAGCGATGACCTCCTCCTTCGAGGCGATTCAGGGCCAGCGCAAGGACCTGGAAGACAGCCTCAAAGGAGAAGTCGCCGGTACGCTCGCCGCGATCGAAGGACTGTTGTCCGACATCGATCGCGCCCGCGTCGCTGTGGAAGCGGGCGCGAAAAACGGGCGTTCTTGACGCGTCGATGCGTTCACGCCGCTTGAGCGGCGGTCGCGCTCCCGGAGGCTCGCTGCATCATGATCAGCATGTCCAGCGTCCTCAATTCTTCATTGCTAAGATTCATCGCGAGTTCGACCCAATCGTTCACGATTTGCAGTCCTTCCTTATAGTCGAAGGACGAAACCCGATGACGGCTCGCTTGGATTTTAAGCCGTGCGTTCGTCCGCTTCGCATGGTTGGCGATGTAGTCTTCGGCGGCGCGAATGCCTTCGCCGGTTTTGCACACGATGTCGACGATACCCATGTCCTGCAATTCTTTCGCGGTGTAAATCCGAGCTTCGGTCATCATTCGCTCGGCTTGCTTCGGCGGCACGTACGCGGTGAGCAAACCCATCGCGCCGGTACAGGGAAATAGCCCGAACATGATTTCGGGGAACGCGAACGTGCTGTGTTCTTCGGCGATGATGCAGTCGGCGCTCAACGCGAGCTCGAAGCCGCCGCCGAGCGCGCGACCTTGCACCAACGCGATCGTATTGATCTGTTCGCTCATCAGCGTGTTGAACGAGTGCATCAGATCCAAGCATTGCTTGGAATAGGCATGCAGAGCCGGCGCGTCGTTGCGCTCGATGCAATGCCTGAAATACGACAGATCGCCGCCGAGGCTGAAGTATTCTTCGTCGGCCGATTTGATCACGGCATAACGGATCGCGTCTTGCTGCGTGCCGCGCGACGATGCCACGCACTCGCTTTGCAGCGTTTCCAGAACGGCATTGAATTCCTGCAACAAAGACGGCGTGATGTTGTTGAGCCCGGTGTTCGGGTCGGCGCTGATTTCGGCCCAGAACGCGGGTTTCGCGTTCTGACGGATTTGGGTGGAAATGCGGCGCTGAGTGAAGCGGTTTTCGCGGCGGACGGTGGCGAGGGACAGGGTGGTCATAACGGAGCTCCTTGGGGATGATGGAAGTGTCAAGAAAGGGAAGCGGAAACGATCAAGGCGACATTGGTGCCGCCGAATCCGCAGGAAAAGCTCAAAGCGTGGGCGATTTTTTGTTCGCGAGGATCGCTTCCTACGTGGTTGAGCGCGCATTTTTCGTCGATGCCGTCTTCTGCGTGCAGCGTGGCGGGCATCACGGACGAATGCACGGCGAGCGTCGTGATCGCGAATTCGAGCGCGCTCGTCGCGCCGAGCAAATGTCCATGCATCGATTTCGTCGAACTGACGGCGGCGGATTCTGGATCGGAGCCGAAGACCGATCGGATCGCATCGGCTTCGATGACGTCGCCGCCGTTCGTGGCGGTCGCATGCGCATTCACATAACGGATATCGGAGGGCACTAAGGACGCGGACGCGAGCGCCGCGCGCAAGCACGCGATCTGCCCATGCGTATCGGGCATACCGATGTGCGTCGCATCGCACGAAACGCCATAGCCCGTCACGTAGCCGTAGATGCGCGCGCCGCGTTTCAGAGCGTTGTCTTCGTCTTCCAAAACGACGAACGCGGCGCCTTCTCCCAGCACGAGTCCCGAACGCTTCGAGGCAAACGGTTTGCAACTGCGCGATACGTCGTCGGGATCCGGCGTAGAGAGCGCGCGTGTGCCGTCGAATACGCTCATGATGCCGATGCTCAACGGCGCTTCGGCGCCGCCGGCGATCGCGACATCGATATACCCATCGCGAATGGCGCGTGCCGCATCGCCGATCGCGACGCCCGAAGATCCGCAAGCCGTCGCGTTGGTGATCACCGGGCCATGCACTTTATTGCGAATCGCGACTTGCGCCGCGCCGGCGTTGCCCATGGCTGCCATGGCCGTAAACGGACGTGCCGTCTGTTTGCCTTCGACGAGCAATTTCTTGGACCATTCGATCGCGGTTTCCGCGCCGCCGTTGACGTTGCCGTAATGGACGGCGGCGCGCCCGGCGTATGCGGAAAAATCCTCGATGCCCGCGTCCGATGCGGCCTGCTTGGCGGCTAGGACGGCGAGTTGTTGGCAGCGATCCAAGAACGGCAGCTCCAATTTCGTGAAATGCCGCTCGAAAGCGTGCGGAACGACGCCGGCTGGAAACGTTTTCGTAAGTCCCTCGATGTTCAAGGCACGGATTCCGGATGTTCGTTTAAGAACGGATTCCAGCAGTTCATCGACCGTGAGGCCGATCGCCGAGATGGCGCCCAGTCCGGTGATCGCGACTTTTCGTGCGTGCTGTGCCAATCGAATATCCCCCTGTACCGCATCGATATCGTCGATTACCGTCGATTGAGCGAACATATACGTCGATTGAGTAGTGCAAATGTTCGCGAAAGCGCTGCGGAGCCCCAAGAACCCGCCGATCTGCGATGCAGAAGCGCCTTGATTTCGGCCCATATCCGCCGAATCGGCGCTCCGCTTACCGACCCGCCCCGCGGCGACCGAAGGTCGTTTGCGATCGAGTCGCGGAACCGAGAATTCGAGAACGTTCGTGCGTTCCCGCATGCCCCTCAGACGATTTCGCGGTTCGATATTCTGCGACGAGATTCCCCATCGCGTCGTGTGCCCCGGCCTATCGAATTCGCTCGCGACGCCTTCGCTGACGACCTTTTTTGCGATCGGATTCTCGACTCAGCTCAACGTTCGGTCGGTCGCGCGACTCGGTAAGCGTTCACGTCTTGCGCGATTTTCGCGAGCGGTGCCGCGCCTGAATTCGGCTCGTTGCGGACGTTCGCACGAAAGGTCGGGGGTGTTCATCGAAGTATTCCAAATCGAAAGGCGAAGCGCCGTCCGGACGATGCGGCGCGGTCGCTGTGGTGTGCATACCTAGCCCGGTTGATGTCTGTATGCTCCGAAATCGCGGAAACTTCAAGTTGTAGCGGCGAACAAGACGAAAAAAAGCCGACGCGATGTCGGCTTCGATAGCAAAAAAAGAGCGAAAAAAACGCCTAAAATCGCGCAAAGTGTGCGCTGTGCCTCAACTCGCCGGCATAACGCCCAACTTCCGACGCTGAGCGAAGACGTTTTCTGTATTCGATGTCGCAACGCGGAATTCGACTTAGGTCGATCGTTTGCGATTGCGATCCGCAGGTCCGTCGCATATCGCCGCGACGGCGAGGCGTGTTGCGGAGGATCGTGTCGCGCCGTCGGTGGACGGACGCGACACGAGGAACGCGGACATTCTGTCGATCACATGCCGTCCGTCACTTTCCGGCGGCTTGATCTCTGAGCTCACGACGCAAAATCTTGCCGACATTGGTCTTGGGAAGCTCGGCTCGGAACTCGATGTGCTTGGGCTGCTTGTAACCGGTCAAATGCTCGCGCGCGTGCGCCTTGACTTGTTCGGCGGTCAGTTCGGGATCTTTCTTGACGATCACTACTTTCACCGCTTCCCCGGATTTTTCGTCCGGCACGCCGACCGCGGCGACTTCCAGGACCCCGGGCATCATCGCGATCACGTCTTCGACTTCGTTGGGATACACGTTGAAGCCCGAGACCAACACCATGTCCTTCTTGCGGTCCACGATGTAGAAGAAACCCTTATCGTCCATGCGCGCGACGTCGCCGGTATGCAGCCAGCCGTCGGCATCGATGCTGTTGGCGGTGTCCTCCGGGCGCTGCCAGTAGCCCTTCATCACCTGCGGCCCCTTGATGCACAACTCGCCGGTTTCGCCGTGGGTGAGGACGCGATTGTCGTCGTCCATCACGCAGGCGTCGGTGGAGGGGACGGGCAACCCGATCGAGCCGTTGTGTTCGGGGATGTCCATCGGGTTCATGCACACGGCCGGCGACGTTTCGGTCAAACCGTAAGCTTCCACCAGCGTGCAGCCGGTGACCTGCTTCCAACGATCGGCCACCGCACGCTGCACCGCGGTGCCGCCGCCGAGCGCGAGAGTGAGGTGGGAGAAGTCGAGTTTATCGAAGCCCGGCGTGTTGAGCAGGCCGTTGAACAAGGTGTTCACGCCGGTGATGGCGGTGAAGGGAATCGTGGAGAGTTCTTTCACGAACCCCGGCATGTCGCGCGGATTGGTGATCAAGTGATTGCGGGCGCCGAACTTCATGAAGACCAGGCAATTCGCGGTTAGCGCGAAGATGTGATAGAGCGGCAGCGCAGTGACGATGAGTTCCTCGCCCACACGCGCTTTCTGACCGACCCATGCCGAGGACTGCTGCATGTTGGCGACGAGATTGCGGTGCGTGAGCATCGCGCCCTTGGAGACGCCGGTGGTGCCGCCGGTGTACTGCAGGAAGGCGATGTCCGTCGACGCGATATCCACTTCGGGCAGACGGTGCATCTGGCCGAGCGTGAGCGCGTTCTTGAAGCGCACGGCGCCGGGGATGTCGTAATCCGGCACCATTTTCTTGACGTATTTGAGGGCGAAATTGACCACGGTGCCTTTCGGGAAACCGAGCATATCGCCCAGGCCGGTGGTGATGACCTGTTTGACAGGGGTGTCGGCCACCACTTCCTGCACGGTGGTGCCGAAGTTGTCGAGCACCAGGATGGCGCTGGCGCCGGAGTCGACGAGCTGGTGCTTGAGCTCGCGAGCGGTGTACATCGGATTGGTATTCACGACCGTCAGCCCGGCGCGCAGAACGCCGAAGATCGCGATGGGGTACTGAAAGCAGTTGGGCATCATGATCGCGACGCGATCGCCCTTTTTGAGTTTGAGCTCGCCGAGCAGATAGGCGGCGAATTGTTGGCTGTAGAGGTCGACATCGGCATACGTCATGACCTTGCCCATGTGCGAGAAGGCGGGACGATCCCTGAACTTCTCTAATGAGGCCTGCAGAACCGACACGATCGATCGGAACTCGTCGACGTCGATCTCCGCCGGCACGCCTGCGGGATAGCTCGCCAACCATGGGCGCTGTGAATTCATCGATTCCCCTCCGTTCATAATAGTGTCGGCCGCCTCGGGGGCGGCTCGTGCGATCGAGGGCGATTGGAGCATAGGCTCTAGAGCGCCGCAAGACGCACAGCGATACCGGGCATGCGGGCGTATTCGCCCAACCGAGCCTCGCCTCGGTTTTGAGAGCACCCGCGGTGCGCCGCCGCCGGCCCGGAGCGCGAACGGCTCCGGCCGCCGCTGCGCGATCGCGGCGGCCACCGCGTCCAACTCACTGCGGCCGATGCTGCGGCCGAACAGCCCGAACCTGCGCGCGAGCAGACGAAGGCCGAAGCCGACCGTGTCGCCGCGTCGACGCGGGATGCAGTGCAAATGTAGGTGCGGGATAAGCAGATTCGCGGCGACGCCATCGTTCAATAGCGAATTGCTGCCGCCGACGGCGAAACCCGCAGCGTCCTGCGCCCGGAGGATGGCATCGGCGAGAACGAACAGTCGCGCCCGGCTCGCTAGATCCAGTTCGGCCAACCTGCCGACGTGCCGTCTCGGGATGATGAGGACATGGCCTGCTCAGATAGGATGGATATCCATCACCGCGAGCCAATCGGCATTCCGGTACACCGTGTTCGCGTGCAGTCGTCCGCTGGCGATACCGCAAGAGACGGAGTCGTTACGCGACCTCGGCCGCGCTTTCGGGGCCGGCGCACACCGTGCGCATGTGGGCCTCGACTTCCTACCGCTCGATGCTTGGTCGAAACCGATTGCAACGTATGGGCTGTTCGTTCGCAGCGGCTCTTCGAGATCGTGAGCACTGCGCCTCGGACCTCAGAGCCGGCTCGTTGCCGCCGGATGTGGTCGCGTCGTGCGCGAAGCACGGGCTTCGACGGCAGCCGAAGCCCGAGAGTCTTGGGGTGGCCCCTAGGGAAGGCCTGAATACCGCCATCCTGGCGTAATTCAGACGTCGCGGACGCAGGCCAAGCCTGAGTCCGCTCCCGCTGGATCAATCACTTGGGTGATCGATCCGCGAACGCGCCATCCATGGCGCGCGGAACCTCTGAATTGTTCAGAGGTTCCCTAGTTCGCCGCCAACTGTCGCAACACGTAGTGGAGGATGCCGCCGTGGCGAAAGTATTCGACTTCCTTGGGCGTCATCAGCAGCACGCGCGCCTCGAAGCGAATTTCGGCGCCGTTGGCTTTGCGCGCGATCACCGATGCGGTCTTGGCCGCGCCGTCGTTCAAACCGACGATGTCTATCGTCTCGGAGCCGTCCAAACCGAGGGCTTCTGCATTCTGGCCGTCGGCGAATTGCAGCGGCAGCACACCCATGCCGACGAGGTTCGAGCGGTGAATCCGCTCGAAACTTTCGGCGATCACCGCCTTCACGCCGAGCAGCAAGGTGCCTTTCGCGGCCCAGTCGCGGCTGGAACCGGTGCCATATTCCTTGCCCGCCAACACCACCAAGGGCACGCCCTCGGCTTTGTAGCGGATCGCGGCGTCGTAGATGGCCAGCTTCTCGCCGGAGGGGTAATGCAGGGTGTCGCCGCCTTCCTCGCCGCCCAGCATGCGGTTCTTGATGCGGATATTGGCGAAGGTGCCGCGCACCATCACTTCGTCGTTGCCGCGGCGCGAGCCGTAGCTGTTGAAGTCGGCGGGCTGTACGTTCCGCGAGCGCAGATAACGGCCTGCAGGCGAATCGGCCTTGATGTTGCCGGCCGGCGAAATGTGATCCGTGGTGATCGAATCTCCGAACGATCCGAGCACGCGCGCGCCGCGGATGTCCTCGATCGCGCCGACGGTCGCCGTCATACCCTCGAAGTAGGGCGGATGCTTGATGTACGTGGAGTCCGGATCCCAGGCGTAAGCCTCGCCCACGGGTGAGGCCATCGCGTTCCAACGCGCATCGCCCGCGAAGACGTCGGCATACGTGCGGGCGAACATCTCCGGGCCGAGGGTCGACGCGATGAGATCGCCGACCTCGCGATTACTGGGCCAGATGTCGCGCAGAAACACCGGCGTACCGTCCGGGGCCGTGCCCAACGGTTCGCGGGTGAGGTCGATCTCGACCGTACCGGCGAGCGCATACGCCACCACGAGCGGCGGCGACGCCAAATAATTCAGTTTCACTTCCGGATGCACGCGCCCTTCGAAGTTGCGATTGCCCGAGAGCACTGCGGCCACCGCTAAATCGCCCTCGGCGATGCCTTTGGACACCGCGTCCGGCAGCGGCCCGGAATTGCCGATGCAGGTGGTGCAACCGTAGCCGACGACGTGGAATCCCAGCGTTTCGAGATCGTCGAGCAGACCGGCGCGTTTGAGATACTCCGTGACGACACGAGAACCCGGCCCGAGCGAAGTCTTCACCCACGGCGCGCTGCGCAGACCTTTCGCCACCGCATTGCGCGCGAGCAGCCCGGCGCCCAGCATCACCGCCGGGTTGGAGGTGTTGGTGCAGGAGGTGATCGCCGCGATCACCACCGAGCCGTCGGTCAGTTCGCAATCGCGGTCGTGCAGGCGAATCTTGGCGACGGGTTTCGCCGCGAGACGCTCCGCTTGCGGCTGAGCGCCGCCTTCTTCGACGAAATCGGAAATTTGAGCCGCCGTTTTTTTCGAGGCGCGCGTCGCGGAAAAGCCCAACAGCGCCTTCTGAGCGTCTGCTTTCATATCTTCCAAGAGCACGCGATCCTGGGGGCGTTTCGGCCCGGCCAACGAGGGCCTGATGTCGCCGAGATCCAAGCGCATCGTCGCGGAATACGTCGCGTGCGGGCTCGTGCCGTCGTGCCACAAGCCCTGGGCTTTCGCATAGGCCTCGACCAAGGCGATCTGCGCTTCGTCGCGGCCGGACAAACGCAGGTACGTCAGCGATTCGGCATCGATCGGGAACATGCCGCAGGTCGCGCCGTATTCCGGCGCCATGTTGGCGATCGTCGCGCGATCGGCCAAGGGCAGGTGCTGCAGGCCCTCGCCGAAAAATTCCACGAATTTGCCGACGACGCCGTGTTTGCGCAGCATCTGAGTGACGGTGAGCACCAGATCGGTCGCGGTGGCGCCCTCGGGCATGCGCCCGGCGAGTTCGAAACCCACCACCTGCGGAATCAGCATCGACGACGGCTGCCCGAGCATCGCGGCTTCCGCTTCGATCCCGCCCACGCCCCAGCCCAATACGCCGAGGCCGTTGATCATCGTGGTGTGGCTGTCGGTGCCGAACACGGAATCTGGGAAGGCGTAGGTTTCGACGCGGCCGTCGGCGAGTGCGATCTCGCGCGTCATCACCACCCGCGCCAGATGCTCCAAATTGACTTGGTGCACGATGCCGGTGTTCGGCGGCACCACTTTGAAATTGTCGAGCGCGTTCTGCCCCCAGCGCAGAAAGCCGTAGCGTTCTTGGTTGCGCGAAAACTCGATTTTGCCGTTGAGATCGAGCGCTTCGGGCGTGCCGAACGCGTCCACTTGCACCGAATGGTCGATCACCAATTCGGACGGAATCGACGGATTGATCCGTTTCGGGTCGCCGCCCAGCGCCCGCATCGCATCGCGCATCGCCGCCAGATCGACGACGCAGGGCACGCCGGTGAAATCCTGCAGCACCACGCGCGCGGGCATGAAGGCGATTTCGGTCTCGGTCGTGTCGGTCGGACGCCAACGCGCCACCGCTTCGATATGCGCCGGTAGCACCGCGACGCCGTCCTCGTGCCGCAGCAGATTCTCCAGCAGAACTTTCATCGAATAGGGCAGGTGGGCGAGGGTGCCGAATCGCGCTTCCAAGCGCGGCAAGCTGAAATACCCATAGGCGCGACCGCCGATTTCCAAACGCGTGCGTGTACCGAAGGTGTCGTGGGTGTCGCGCATGGCGGGCTCCGAGGCTGTGTCGAAAGCCGATTATCCCGTCATCGGATGACGGTACGGGCGGTCCGTGACCTGCCAGTCGAGCGGCCTTCAGCCCGCATCCTGGCGTCGTGGTCGAGGCGGAGCGGGCTCACGGCCATTCGACGTTCGCGGGTAGAGTATGCAAAGAAAAGTATGTATGATTCGGCCATACCGAATTCTGGCTGGAGCCCGCCTATGGAAGCCACCGTCGCCGAACGCGGACAAATCACGCTCCCCAAGGCCGTGCGCGACGCGCTCGGGCTCACCAAGGGCAGTGTCCTCAAGGTCGAGCTGGAAGGCAGCCGAATCGTGCTGCGTAAATCGGTGGACGACGCTGTGTCCCGCGCCCGCGGGCGCTTCCGGCTCGACGGTTTCGAGTCCACCGACGCCGCGGTCCAAGCGGTACGCGGTGTCGAGGACGAGGCGCCGACCCCGTGATCGCCGCCGATTCGGCCGTTCTGATCGATCTGCTGAGCGACGGCCCGCACGCCGATGCCGCTGAGGCCAGCCTGCGCCGATGCCTCAGCGTCGGCCCGGTGGTGGTCTGCGACGTGGCCTTGGCGGAAATCTGCGGCGCGCTGAGCGACGGCGCCGATGCGATGGCCGTGCTGGAAGAAATGAGCATCCGTTTCAACCCGCTCGAAGCCAAGTCGGCGTTGCGCGCCGGCGAAATGCAGCGCCGCTACCGCCAACGCGCCGCCACGCCCGGCACGGTGCCGCGTGCGTCATCGGATTTCCTGATCGGCGCCCATGCCCTACTACAGTGCAATGGACTGATCACCCGCGATGACCGATTCTTTCGCGATTACTTCAAGGGGCTCAAGCTGATCGTTCCGGCGGCTTGAATCCCGACCCCAATTCCATATCCACTCCATACTTCACGACGCACGCCACAGGAGTTTCCCCATGCTCGCCGCCTATCGCCAACACGTCGCCGAACGCGCCGCTCTCGGCATTCCGCCGCTGCCTTTGACCGCGCAGCAGACCGCCGAGGTCATCGAGCTGCTGAAAGCGCCGCCGACGGGCGAGGGTGCGGCTTCAGAACGGGATTTCCTAGTCGATTTGATCGAAAACCGCGTGCCGGCCGGCGTCGACGACGCCGCGAAAGTGAAAGCCTCGTATCTCGCCGCCGTCGCTTTCGGTAAAGAAATCTGCCCGCTGATTTCCCGCGAGCGCGCCACCGAGCTGCTCGGCACGATGCTGGGCGGCTACAACATCCATCCGCTGGTGGAATTGCTGGACGATACCGTCGTCGGCACCATCGCCGCCGATGCGCTGAAGCACACCTTGCTGATGTTCGATGCTTTCCACGACGTTGAAGAAAAGGCGAAAGCCGGCAACGCCAACGCGAAAGCCGTGCTGCAGAGCTGGGCCGATGCCGAATGGTTCACCAGCAAGCCGGAAGTGCCGGCGTCGATGACCATCACGGTCTTCAAAGTGCCCGGCGAAACCAATACTGACGATCTATCGCCCGCGCCCGACGCCACCACGCGTCCGGACATTCCGATGCACGCGCTCGCGATGCTCAAGAACAAGCGCGAGGGCGCGCCGTTCGTGCCGGAAGAAGACGGCAAGCGCGGCCCGATCCAGCAGATTCTCGACCTCAAGAACAAAGGCCATCTGATCGCCTACGTCGGCGACGTGGTCGGCACCGGCTCTAGCCGCAAATCCGCGACGAACAGCGTGCTGTGGTGGACCGGCGAGGACATTCCGTACATCCCGAACAAGCGTTTCGGCGGTGTCTGTCTGGGCTCGAAGATCGCGCCGATCTTCTACAACACGATGGAAGACGCCGGTGCGCTGCCGATCGAACTCGACGTGTCGAAGATGGACATGGGCGATGTGGTCGAACTGCGTCCGTACGAAGGCAAGGCGCTGAAGAACGGCGAAACGATCGCCGAATTCCAGGTGAAGTCGGATGTACTGTTCGATGAAGTGCGCGCGGGCGGCCGTATTCCGTTGATCGTCGGCCGCGGTTTGACCGCGAAGGCGCGCGAATCGTTGGGGCTGCCGGCCTCGACGCTGTTTCGTCTGCCGCAGCAGCCTACCGACACCGGCAAGGGCTTCTCGCTGGCGCAGAAGATGGTCGGCCGCGCCTGCGGCTTGCCGGAAGGCCAGGGCATTCGTCCGGGCGCGTACTGCGAACCGAAGATGACTTCGGTGGGTTCGCAGGACACCACCGGCCCGATGACGCGAGACGAATTGAAAGACTTGGCGTGCCTGGGATTCTCCGCCGATCTGGTGATGCAGTCGTTCTGCCACACCGCGGCGTATCCCAAGCCGGTGGACGTGAAAACCCATCACACGCTGCCGGAATTCATCTCCACCCGCGGCGGCATTTCGCTGCGTCCGGGCGACGGCGTGATTCACTCGTGGCTCAACCGCATGCTGCTGCCCGACACCGTGGGCACCGGCGGCGACTCGCATACGCGCTTCCCGGTCGGCATTTCGTTCCCGGCGGGCTCGGGTCTGGTCGCCTTCGCCGCAGCGACCGGCGTGATGCCGTTGGATATGCCGGAATCGGTGCTGGTGCGCTTCAAGGGCCAGATGCAGCCGGGCGTGACGTTGCGCGACCTCGTCAACGCTATCCCGCTGTATGCGATCAAAGCCGGTCTGCTCACCGTGGCGAAGCAGGGCAAGAAAAACATTTTCTCCGGCCGCATTCTCGAAATCGAAGGCTTGCCGGATCTCAAAGTCGAGCAAGCGTTCGAGCTGTCCGACGCGTCGGCCGAACGGTCCGCCGCCGGCTGCACCGTACATCTCAACAAAGAACCGATCATCGAATACATCACCAGCAACATCACGCTGCTGAAGTGGATGATCGCCGAGGGATACGCCGACGCGCGTTCGATCGCCCGCCGCATTCAGAAGATGGAAGCGTGGCTCGCCGATCCGCAATTGCTGCAGGGCGATGCCGACGCCGAATACGCTGCGGTGATCGAAATCGATCTGGCCGATGTGCATGAGCCGATCGTCGCGTGCCCGAACGACCCGGACGACGTGAAGACGCTTTCCGAAGTGGCCGGCGCGAAGATCGACGAAGTGTTCATCGGTTCGTGCATGACCAACATCGGTCATTTCCGCGCCGCCGCGAAATTGTTGGAAGGCAAACGCGATATTCCGACCCGTTTGTGGGTGGCGCCGCCGACCAAGATGGATGCGTCCGAACTGACGAAGGAAGGCCATTACGGCACCTTCGGCACCGCTGGCGCGCGCATGGAAATGCCGGGTTGCTCGCTGTGCATGGGCAACCAAGCCCAGGTGCGCGAGGGCGCGACGGTGTTCTCGACCTCGACCCGCAACTTCCCGAATCGTCTCGGCAAGAACTCGAACGTGTATCTGGGTTCGGCGGAACTCGCCGCGATCTGCTCACGCCTCGGTCGTATTCCGACGAAAGAGGAATACATGGCGGACATCGGCGTCATCAACGAGAAGGGCGCCGAGATTTATCGTTACATGAACTTCGACCGGATCGAGGATTACAAAGTCGTCGCCGATACCGTCGCGGCGTAATTTCCGCGAGGATTCCCGAACCGTCCCGGTATCGCCCCGGTAGAGCGGAGCAAAGCTCCGCTAAAAACTAACCGAACAGACGATTCCCGTAGAGCGGAGCGAAGCTCCGCTGATCAGGTATCCGAAGAGAGGAAAGCGGAGCTTCGCGCCGCTCTACGAACAACGATCCAGCCAGAAGCCCGGCGTTTGCCGGGCTTCGTCTATTCGGAAGGTGATTTTTCGCGGCTTCGATTGCGAGTTGGAATCCGCAGCGCGATGCCGAGTCCGCGTCCGTCCAATCCGTCGCCCATCGTCAATTCGCCGCCAAGGACATCGACGATGCGGCGCACGATGGCCAAGCCGAGCCCCGAACCGCTGCCTTGCGCCGCGCCCAAGCGCTGGAAGCGTTCCATCGCTTCGGCGCGTTGCTCCGGCGGAATGCCTGGGCCATCGTCGCGGATATCGATGACCGTCGCGTTGGCCTCGTGGGCGGCGGCGACCCGTACGCGCACGCCATCGCCGCCATGCGCGATTGAGTTTCCGATCACGTTACGCAGCAGGATACGCAACAGCGCGGGCCCGCCGTCGATCCGCAAATCCGAAGGAATTTCCACATCGATGCGCGCGCCGACGCGACGAATATTCGGGGCGAGTTCGAGCATCGCGTCTTCCACGATCTCAATCAATCGAGCGCTGCCGCCGCCGGTATCGAGTACCCCGGCTTCCAATCGCGACAAAGTCAGCAATTGCTCGGTCAATCCGGTCATGCGGTCGCATCCGGCGATCACGCCGGCCAAGGCGCGACGACGTTCGTCTTCGTCGCGCGCGCCCTGCGCCACTTGCGCCTGCGCGCGAATCGCCGCGACCGGTGTGCGCAGTTCGTGCGAAGCGTCGCCGATGAAGCGCCGCTCGCGCTCGATGCTTTCGCCGGTGCGCGCGAACAACGCGTTGAGTCGATCGAGCAACGGACGAATCTCGCGCGGCGCATCGCCGCTGGGCAGCGGCGCGGTGTCCAGCGGCGCGCGCGCACCCACCGCATGCGCGATGCGCTGCAACGGAAACAATCCGCGCCCGACGCCGACCCATAGCCCGAATCCCAGCAGCGGCAATGCCAGCAACATCGGCCACACCTGCCGCGCAAGTGCGGTTCGCAGAATGGCGCGTCGCGCGGATTGCGGTTCGCCCACTTGCACCCAGAATCCATGACGGCTGTGGGTGACGTAGACGCGCCATTCCGCGCCCGACACGGTGACATCCGCGAAGCCGCGCTTGAACGGCGCGAAGGGCGTATTCGGCGCGTTAGCCGTGTGTATTCCCAGCCCGCTGTGCCAGACCTGAAGCGCAAGCCGTTGGTGGGCGTTGCCGAGGTCGGGCAGGTGCTCCAATTCGATCTCTTCCAATTCCTCCGACGCCTGCGCGACCAGCAGCGCGGCCGAGGTGGCGAGATGCGCGTCCAGCAATTCATCGAGTTCCCGCCGCGCTTGCGCGTAGCTCGCGAGCGTCGCCGCCAACCACACGACAGCCACCGTCGCCAGCGTCGTCGCCAGCAGTCGCGTTCGCAACGAAAACGCGCGTGTCACCGTGCGTCCGCCTTGTTCGTGTCGTTCGCGTTCGTTTGCGGCATTCGCAGCATGTAACCGACGCCGCGCTGGGTGACGATCAGCGCCGGGTCGAGCTTGCGGCGCAAGTGATGCACATGCACCTCCAACGCGTTCGATTCCACGTCGTCGTCCCAACCGTACAACCGTTCGCTGAGTTGTTCTTTGCTCAACCAGCGTCCTGCGGCGCGCGCGAATTCCAGCAGCAGATCGAATTCGCGCGGGGAGAGTCCGACTTCGACGCCGCGCCATTCGACCCGTCTCGCGGAGGGATCGATGCGCAATGCGCCGACTTCCAATAACGGACGCGGGTCGCCGTCGCAGCGGCGCACCAGCGCGCGCAGGCGCGCCGCGAGTTCGTCCAAATCGACCGGTTTGACCACGTAGTCGTCGGCGCCCGCATCCAAGCCGCGAATGCGTTCCTCCACGGCGTCGCGCGCGGTGAGAATCAGCACCGGCGTGCGGTCGAGCGCCTCGCGTCGTTGGCGCAGCAGTTGCAGACCCGAAAGCCGCGGTAGACCCAGATCGAGCACAACCGCCGAGAATTCCACGGTCTTCAGCGCGGTTTCGGCGGCGATACCATCGCGAACCCAATCGGCCGCGAAACCGCGTTGACGCATGCCGACGCTCAGCGCTTCGCCCAGCAAGGGGTCGTCTTCCACCACGAGGACGCGCATGGTCGCACTCCGTTGGGATACATCATTGTCGGCGTCGCGCGCTGCGGCATCAATCGTCGTCGCGTTCGCCTCGTTCGCTGCCGAGCCCGCCTGCAGCACGTTCGTTTTCCGCTGAGGCATCGCCGCCGGGCAGTCCCAGCGGCGGTCGTTGCAGCATCAGGCCGGCGGTCCAGAATGCCGCAAGCGCCGCCAACAGCGCCAATCCGGTCGCGACGGAACGGTTCGGAATGGCGTCTTCAGCGCCCAATCCGGACTTTCGACCGGTCACCATCGACCGCGACAGGTTTTTGCGATGCATCGCGCTGCTGACGATGACGCCCAGTATGTGCAGACCGACAACGACGAGCATTGCCGTCGCCAGCGCCTCGTGTATGTCTTCCAAGGCCTCGCCGCCGCCTACGATCATCGCGATACCGACGCCCGTCGTCGCCACACCGAGACCCAATAGCAACCAGATCGCGATCGAGCCCGCAGGATTGTGGCCGACATGACGATCGGGGTGGCCTTTCGCCATCGATTTGAGATAGCGCAGCGTCGCGCCGGGGCCATAGGCGAAATTCGCGAAACGCGCGTAGCGACTGCCGACGAATCCCCAGACGACGCGGAACGCGATCAAGCTTAGCAAGCTGTAGCCGAACAACAGATGCAGCAAATGCTGACGCTCGCTGTCGGAGGTGAGCCAGGACCCAGCGAAACAGACCGCGAGACTCCAGTGGAACAGCCGCGTGGGCAGGTCCCAGACCAGCGTTCCGGCATCGCGGGCAGCGGGTAAGGCGGCGGATGGGGCGGCGGGTGACGTCGTGGTGGTACTCATCGTTTCGCTCCAGTGGATGGGCGTGGTGTGGGTGCGCTCGGCAGGCGCACATCGTGTTCGGAGAAATCGCCGCGGCCGGCGCCGCGATGGCAGCCGCCGCAATTAGCCGCCGTGCCCACGGCCTGCGAGCGCCAGACCGGTGCCGGCACTTCATCGTGTTCGCGCAGGAACCATGCGGTGCGCGTGATTCGCAGCGGCGCTGCGGGATTGGCCGCACGCCGGCCTGCGTTGGCTCGCAGCCAATCGCCGACGATTACGATCTCCCGCGGTGCGAGCGTGGCGTCGCTGCCGAAATGCCGGTCCAGCGTCGTCATCAACGTGCGCCAGGACTGAGCGGGCAGCCCCGAAGCCGGATAGGGCGCATGACAAGCGCCGCATTCGTCGATGTAGATCGCAGGCATCGGCGCGCGGCGCACGTCGTTGTCGTCGTCATCGGCTTGTGTGGCCGCGATCGGCAACGCAAGCATCAACGTCATCGTCGCGAGAACGCGAACGGTTTTCATCGCCCACCTGCCGCACGTAGATCTATGAGCCATGCGATCACATCGGCTTTTTCCGCCGATGAGCATTCGCGGCCGAGCACATCGCGGCAATTGCGACGAAACCATTTTTCGGTTTTCGCGGCATCGGCGAAGCGTGCGGGATTCGCGGAGGGCGCCAGCGGTTCGAGTTTTCGGCCCGTGACCGCATGCTGACCGGCCGCGGTGGGATCGGGCGTATGGCAACTGGCGCAACGCCAATCGTTGCCGTGCGTCGTCAGGAAGAAGCGACGCCCGCGCTCGACGGATGCGCCGCGAAACGCCGGGTTTTCTTGCGCGGCTTGCGTCTCGTAGCGCGCTTGCATCGCGACGGCCGGCGACGCCGAGGAGGCGATCGCCGAGACGCACATCAGCGCCGACAACGCACACAGGATCGGAATCATTCTCATACGGCGACCTCGGCATGGGTTCGGATGTCGTCACCATGCGCGCGCAGGCTTAAGCGTGTCTTAGTGTCCGTTCGACATCCCGGGAGTCTTCGCCGGTACAGCGGTCTTCAAGCCGCTTCTCGATGCGCGCACGAGACGTTCAGCGGCCTGAAGGCCGCTCTACCGATGGCGTTGCGGCGTCTGCGATGACGATGGATGCGACCATTGAGATTGCGAAGGTGCCGGGTTCGCGCGCCATCGCGACCTCAAGCCTTATTCGTTCCGACCATGCGACCGATGCCGGTTCCGATAGCGCGTTCGCGAGTGAATCTTCTCGTTTCGATAAGTCAAAGCCGAACGGAGCCGAAACTCAATCCGCCACGCACACCGTCGGGTCGCCCAGCACCACCATCGACAAGCGATCCATCGCCATCAATTTAGCTCGCATCGCGCGGGTTTCGGCCCCGGCTTCGTGTTGCTCGAAGGCGTCCACGGCGTCGCCGTGTTCCAGCAGCAGGCCGGCGACGGCGTCGTAATAGCCGTCCATCGCCATCGCGATCGGCGTTCTCGGCGCCGAGTGCAGCGTTTGATAGAACGTATCGACGATCATGCTTTGGGTCATGACCTGCCCGGTGACGGGGTCGCGTAAGGTCCAATCGAACGTGGGTTCGACATGGCCGACGAACGCCGCCAACGGGCGATCGCCGCCGAGCAACGCGCGCGGCAACGGCGACGTACACGGGCCGCCTTTGGCGATCGCCGCAAGCATGCGTCCCAACGACGAAGCGGTGTCCACCACGCCTTGAAAACTCGACGGCCGGTCCGCGCCTGCCGAGCAGCAGGCGTGCGCGTACCAAATCGCGCCGCACGGATTCCAGGCCTGCAGCAAGGCGTCGATGTTCAGCGGTTCGTGATCGAGATCGACCGGCAATCCCAACTGCGCTTTCAACGCAGCGACGTTGTCGAGGGGATAGGTCGCCCCGTGGCTCGACGTCAGCACGAACGCGGGTTGGTGCGTTTTTAAGGCATCGTACAAATCGGCCGATCGCGCCTGTCCGTCGGTCAGCAACCGCGCATCGAAACCGCTTTCGAGGAAGGCCGCATGCACTTTTTCCGCGACCACTTTTCGCATCAGATAGGTGATGTCGGGATGGCCGTGATCCACCGCCCACAGCACCGGTCGATCCGCATGTCGCGACGCACCGGGCCAATCGTTCAACAGCGCATCGACGTAATGTTCGAGGCCATCGTCGTCGAGATCCAAACGCCCGACGAACGCGTCGCACTGCAGGCGGTATTGGAATTTCCAGGGTATTCGCTCGGGCGAGCCGACGATCAGCAGATAGCGCGGCACCGATTTGTCGTCGATCCCATAACTGCCGCCGACCCGCAGGCTCGCGGTTTTGCCGTGGCCGTAATAACGCTGCAAACGGCCGCTGTCGGCGATGTCGGGCCGATAACGGAATACCGGCGCATCGCCGCGCGCGGCGATCAGCCGACGGATCGCGGCGGGCGCATCCGCGCCGGTGTCGCGTTCGCCGTTGAGCAAGCCGTCGCGATCGGGCAGCACCACACCCCAGCCGACTTTTTCGTGGCGCCAATCGCGCAGTTCCACTTTCGGCGCCGCGGCCGGCCCCAAGAAATTGAGCGGGCGCTGGATGCCGCGACGCAGCGCCCAGGCCGACGCGTCGTCCGATTGCGCCCCGGTGGCGGCGGCGTCGCCGCACCACGCGTTGGCGAGCAACAATGACTCGTCAGGGTTGTCCGGCGACACGATTCAAACTCCCGTCGGGCGAGGGCCAAAACATGCGCGGCACCGACCCCAGCGCCGCTTCCATCGCTTCGATCCGTTGCGCCTCGGTCAATTGCTGCCCGGCCGTGCGCAGCCACGCGGCGACGGTTTCGACGCGCACGCGATATTCCTCGGATTGTTGCGGCGTATGTCCCATCGGGCGCACGAACAGTTGTTCGTCCACTCCGCGCAGATACAGCACCGGGAGCGACCATTCCGGCGAATTTTCGGCTTCTCGCCCGTCCAATTCGGAAATCGCGCAGCGCGCTTGATACATCGCGGGCGTCCATTCCAAGGACGCGCTGGTCTTATTCGCGAGTTCGTCGCTCGCCTGCTTCAGCAGATCGAAGGCGCGCGGGTAGAACGCGCGCGTGAATTCGTACGCGTCGTTGGCGGCGACCGGCTCCATCATCGCCACGACCGCCGGAAAGCCGCGCGAGACGATCTGATTGGCCATCGACTGCAGACCGACGCCGGCTTTGCCGCTCGAACAGCAGTTCAACACCATCAACCATGGATTGACCAAAGACGCGCCCAACGTGACGAGACTCTGCGCGGAGACGACCACCGAACCGTCGGTGGTGTCCGGGTTTTTCGCGGCGAATTGCAGGTGATCGTTGGCGGTGGCGAATTCCAAGGCCTGCCCGCCGGCATCGGCGCGACCGTGGCAGAAAACGTGCAGGATGTTCGGCCCCCATTCGCGAATGCGCTGCGTGAGCCGCGAGGGCGTGGTTTCGATCGGGCCGACTTCGGTGTCGTCCGCGCCCGGCGCGTTGTTCGCCTTGGCTTGCGCGATCTCTTTCTCGATCGCCTCGAACGATTTGGAATCGCCGACCAACACTTTCAATTTGACCCGCAATCCATTCCCGCGCGCGTACGCCACGGCGTCGCGCAGCAGTTCCCACTCTTTGCGCTGATCGCGGATACCCAGCGCGGAAATCACCGCCATCAGCCGCACCGGCGTCGTCAATTCGCAGGGCAGACGCGGCGGCGCGTTGATCGGGTCGATGATCCGCGCGATCGGCCAACGCTCGTCGAGCGCGATGAACGCATCGTCGCCGTCGCACAGCATTTCCCAGTTGATGCGCTCGGCGTCCGATGGCCGCAGCATCACGAACAACGGCCGCATCTGGTGCGGAAGCGCACGGCTCAACTCGTCCAGTGCGTCGCTGATGCCCTGATTCTGACGCAAGGCGTCGCGCACCATTTTCCCGCGCGCCAACACCGCGGCATCGGTTTGCAGATCGGGCAGATCTTCGGGGTTGAGGTCGAGCAGGGCCATGCCTTGCTCGTCGACGGGGAAGGGCGCGCGGACGATCCGCGCGACGAAGCGGTCGCCTAAGGTATCGACGGCGAGAATCGTGCGTTCGCTCATGGTTCGACCGCCTCGCCTTCGCCGTCGCGCAGTCGCTTTTCGGAGTGGCCGACCGGGGGTTCGGAGGCTCCCCTCGCGTCCGGCGCGCTTTTCTCGGATATGTCGGACTGCGGCTCGACGATCTGCGTGCGTTCCCGCTCCATGTCCTGCACTCGCGTGGCGATATCGCCATACAATCTCCGATCTTCGATCTTCCCGACCGCTTTGCGTAACAACGCGATGGTGTTCATCGCGACATTCATATCGTTGTTCGCGATGGATTCGGGAATGACCTGATCGCGCAAGACTTGCTGATATTGCACTTGCATTTGTTCGGCGAGACGCTCGGTGGCGGCGGTGACCGCCGAAACGCTCTTGCGTCGAGTCCCCGATGGCGATAGCGGCCACGCCTTCGCAGGTTCTGCGCCGATGTAACCGCGGAACGTGCGCCGCACGGATTCGACCTGCGGCGCATTGCGCGCCTGCAACTCGGCGCGCTGGAACAGGTGCTGGGCGAGTTCGGACGGCGCGTCGGCGCCGCGTTCGTCGGAGAGCAGATACGGTTGGCAGTAGAGGCGCAGTCCGCGCGATTGCGGCGGCGATTGCGGGTGCGGCGAATGCACGAACCGATAGCCGGCCATCAGTTCGGCGGGGCTGCCGATGCCGCGATCGAACAACATCATCGGTCCCGGCAGCGTCTGCGCGATTTCGTCGGCCAAAGCGCGCAAACCCGCGGGGCTGTGATTGTCGGCGGGCGCGGAAAACGCCGTACACCACGCGCCGACTTGGGTCAGGAACCCGCTGAGTTCGGTGCAGCCGACCGGGCCGGCGAGATAGTGATCCGTGCGCCCCAGCGGCGATTGCGCGAACAGCATCGCGCCGTACGGGCCGGACAGATGTCCGTGGCCGACGAAATGCACCGCGTCGGTGCTGAAGTCTTTCAGCGCCTCGCGCATCCACAGCAACCAGGGCGAGCGCAGCAGCCCGGCTTGATCGAGCAGTCGCGACGACAGATCTTCGACGACGTAAGGCGCGGCTTCCTGCGGATCGTGCAGCACCACTTCGGGCGGTACGCCGCCATCGCGCAGTTCGTCGTGCATCGCTCGGTCGGCGAACACATGCACGCGCACCGGCCGATCGCTGCCGTACACAATCGCGCCGATCGCATCGCGCAAGCCCATACGAATATGGTGGTCTTCGCAGTCGAGCGGCGCGCTAGCGCAGAGCGCGACATCCAGGGTCGAGGCGCTTTCCAGCGGCGGCGGGAAAATGAAATCCGGCAGCATCAGGATCGGCGCGTCCACGACGTCGACGAGCAGGCGTTCCCACGGCACATAACGCAAGGCGCCGTACGGTTTCACCAGATGCACCCACAGCGCGGGAATCCGCGACGGCTCCATCGATAACCACATGCCGACGCCGCGTTTGAGCGTGTCGGGCAATGCCGCAGGCAATCGAAAGTCGGCCGTGCGCAGCCATGCGCCGGCACGTCCGCGCTCCGGGGGCGTCGCGCCGAATTCGGCGGCATCGCCGTGCCACAGCGATTCGCTGTGCAATCTTCCGCCGTCGAGGAACTGCAGAGTGCAGCGCACGCGATCAGGCGGCGACAGCTCGATCTTGAGCGTCAGGATGTCGTTTTCGCGCTTGAGCTTTTCGGCCATGGTGGCGTTCGAGGTTCGGTTACGCGCCCGAGGCGACGCTGGAGGCGAGCCACCACGTCGAGTCGTTGCTGATCTTGCCGTGGCCGTGGATGGTGCGTGTGCCGCGAATGCCGACGATCCGCCCGCCGGGGCCGAAATCGTAGGCTTCGCCGGGATCGTGGATGAAAACGATGGTTTCGTTGGAGGCGCGCGGTCCGAAACCGCCCAACGCGGCGTAGGGGCTGGGCGATTCGCCAACGCCGGCGGGTAACGGTTGTTCGCCGAGATCGTGGGCGCGGCGCAGCGCCCAATGGAAGGCCTTATTCAATGCCAGATCGCGGGCGCTGAACGTCGCGACCACCGGGCGTTCGATCCGCGCCAGCGTGCGATACAGCCCGCCCGGCAGGCCGGTTTCGGGCACCGTCGGCGCGAAGGCGTATTGCGAGACCGCCGGCTGGAATAACACCGCCGAGCAGATCTTGCGCGGCAGCGGTTCGGGCAAGGCGGCCGTCGCGGTCATCACCACCTTGCAACCGAAGGAATGCCCGAGCAAATGGATTCGCGCCGGCGTGCCGCGCAGCAACGCGTCGAGCAGATCGCGCACGCCGCGGCTGCCGACCACACCCGCGCGATCCTTCATCTGCCATACCGTGAACGGTTTGAGCAAATGCCGCGGATCGAGCAGTTTCAGCGCATCGCCGAAGCCCGCCGCCGCGGGAGTTTCCCCGCCGGCCGATGCCTCGCCCGGAATCGCGGAGCCGACATCGTCGAAGTCGGGCGGCGGCGGACGCATCGCATTCGCCGCCGCCAGCAGATCCTCGGCGGACAACGCGCCGCGCGCGGCATCGTCGTCGGCGCTGGGCGAGACCGTCGAAGCGAGCAGGGCCGCTAACTCACGCGATAGCGGTTCGTCGAGCGCCGGCATACGCATGAGATCGCGGAAACGCGCGCGGTGTTCTTCCGGCAAGGCGTCGGCGATCTCGTCGCTCAGCGCCGCCTCGGCCTCCGCCTCGCCGACGGCGCCGGCCATCGCCGGCCCGGTCTCGCTCTCGAACCATTCCAGCGCTTGGCTGGGCCAAAACAGCCCGAGCAACAGCGGCCGATAATCCGCGGGCGTCGGAGGCCCGTGCTTCGCGCGCTGCGCGCCGAGGTGGTCGATGAAATGCGAATAGCGCTCGGTCGCGGCTTCCCAATCGTTGTTCCAACCGTGGCAGAACACGAAGATATCGCTGCGATCCGCCGCATGGTCGAGCAGATGGCGACGGGTTTCCGGCGCTTCGCAAACGCCGTCCTTGTCGAAGGGCAGGATGTAGTAGGGGAACGACGCGCCTTCTGCGGTTTGGCGAATGGCGAACGGACCGGCGGGAACCTTCGATGGCATGAGCGACTCCTGTGCGGCGCGGAATACATCCTATGCGGAACGCCGCGGTTCGGACACGAAGGATTTCGGAGACGAAGGACGCGGCCGCACGGCTCATGGTGGTGCAAGGTTCGCCCGTGTGCAACAAAACGCGATCGCGCGCGCGCGGCGGTCATGCAGCCGACACGGCGCGCCGCCCGGTAGAGCGGAACGCAGCTCCGCTATGACTTATCCGGGGTGATTGAGGGATTCAGCGGAGCTGCGCTCCGCTCTACGGGGGATCAACCTAATTCGATCTCGATCGCGCGCATCATCGCGCGTCGCCCGAGCGCGAAATCCCAGGGCGTGCCGCCCATCTGCCGCCACAGCACCGCCGAACGCACGCCGGCGAGCAGAAGAGCACGGATTTCGGCGACGATGTCGCTTTGCTGCAGATAATGCGGGTTGCCTTGCACGATCACTTTCGGCCGCAATTGGCTGATGGTATCGGCGTACAACTGGCCGAGTTGCGCGATCACATCGGGATGCGCGCTGCCCTGGCGCTCGGCTTTGTCGGCCACCGCCAGAATGCCGCGACGGATCCGTTCCGACATGTCGCGGTCGGCGACGAAACGGCGCTCGATCTGCAGCACCGCCATCCCGAGTTTGGGCAATGCCGGGTCGCTATTGGTATTCGCCAGATAGTCGCGCAGCAGCGCCAAGCCCGTGCGCACCCGCGCCGCGCCACCGTAGACCGCGTCGGTGTTCGCCGCATCTAGGCGAAACACGCTCTCCAGCGCGCACAGTTCGAGCGCGGCGTCGGCGTGGCCGGTCTCGGCGATCTGTCGCACTACTTTCAAGGACTGCAGCACGCCGCCGAGCGCGAGGACGCGGGAATGGATGTCGTTGCTCATCGTGCGGAGGCTCTCGAAAACATCGGGGCGGTAGCGGAATCTGCGGCGGCATGGGCAGTGGCGGCATCGACAGCCGGATCCGCCGCGAAATCCGCGAGTACGGCGCGGCCGGGGTCCAGTGCGGCATCGGTCGCAGCGATCACGGCGCCGCCGAGGCAGACCTCGTCGCGGTACAGCACCAGCGACTGCCCGGGCGTCACCGCGCGTTGCGGGCGCTCGAAACGCACGTCGAGTCCGCCGTCCTCGCGTACCGCGACTTCGCAGGCTTCGTCGGCCTGCCGATAGCGGGTTTGCGCGGTGCAGGCGAAGCGTCGAGCCGGCGGCGAGCCGGCGATCCAGTGCGCCGTTTCGGTGCGCAACCGGTGCGATTGCAGAAACAGCGAATCGCCCTGATCCACGATCAAGCGGTTTCCCGGCACATCTTTGCCGACCACGAACCACGGCGCGGCCGGATAACCGCGTACGCCGCCGATCTGCAGCCCCTCGCGTTGCCCCAGCGTGAAATAGAACACGCCCGGGTGCGTACCGATGCGGCGCCCATCGGGCGTCACGATGTCGCCGGGTTTCGCCGGTAAGTAATGCGCGAGAAACTCGCGGAAATCGCGTTCGCCGATGAAACAGATGCCGGTGGAATCCTTCTTCGCCGCCGTGGGCAACCCGGCGTCGGCGGCCAGCCGTCGCACTTCGGTTTTGTGCAGATCGCCGAGGGGAAAGAGCGTCGCGGCCAATTGCGTCTGACCGAGTTGGTGCAAGAAATAGCTTTGATCTTTGCCGCGATCGGCCGCGCGCAACAGTTGCCATTCGCCGTTGACGCAGCGCACGCGGGCGTAGTGACCGGTGGCGATGCGTTCTGCGCCGAGATCGTGCGCGGCATCGAGGAAATGTTTGAATTTGATTTCGCGATTGCACAGCACGTCCGGGTTCGGCGTGCGGCCGGCGACGTATTCGGCGAGGAAATGCTCGAACACACCCGCCCAATATTCTTTCGAGAAATCGCGGAAATGGATCGGCAGCCCCAGACGCCCGCTCACCGCCACCGCATCGCGACGATCGTCCTCGGCGCGGCAATCGCCGCTGCCGTCGTCGGCCCAATTGCGCATGAACAATCCGGCCACGCTTTGCGCGGGGTCGGCCAGCGCGCGATCCCGCAGCAGCAGCGCGGCCACCGACGAATCCACGCCGCCGGACATGCCGACGATGATGCGAGGCGCGTTCATCGTGTCGTTGTCATCCGGCCGTCACGACAAGTGCTGCAGCAGGGACAAGGGCGAGCGACGCCCGGACAAATGATCCGCGACCGCTTGCCAAACCAAGGGGCTGCGGTGGCGCTCGCGCGCGTCGGACAATTCCTCCGGTGTCATCCACACCGCGCGCACGATGCCCTCGTCGAGACGAAGCTCGGGGTCGTGACGTTCGGGTTCGGCGGCGAAGGCGAATCGCAGATAGTGCCGGCCGCCGCTGCCGTCGGGTCGCAGCGGCGCTTTCCATTGATACGCGCCGATGAAGGCGGTCGGGCGTACGTCCCAGCCGGTTTCTTCTCGGGTTTCGCGCATGGCCGCTTCGACCAAGCTTTCGTCGGGTTCCAAATGACCGGCGGGCTGATTCAGCACCAACCGGCCATCGACCCGCTCCTCCACGCACAGCACACGACCGTCGCGGACCACCACCGTGGCCACGGTCACATCGGGTTGCCAGAAACGGCCTTCGCGATAGCTCACTGGGTCACGCTCGCACTGAGATCATGCTCGGATTCGATGGGTGAGGTGGAACGCCGGCATCTCGGGCAGCGACGCTCCACGGTTGCGATGGGGATGATGATCGGAATCTCCATCCCCGAACTACCGCCGCCCGGTCGGTGTTGGGGCGGCGCAGGACGCTTACAAGTCGTCGCGGTCGCCGCTGATCTCCAGTTCCATGTCGTCCGCGGTTTGCGCCGCGATATCCATGGCCGATTCCAACTGCGCGCCGTCCATGTTGTCGGGCAATTTGATGACGAAATACAGCACGTCGTCTTCCAGTTCCCAACTGCCTAATTTGTTGCGGCGGCTTTCGGTCAGCAACTCCAAGGCCTTCGCGCCGTTGATGCCGTCTTTTTCGACGCGCGCGGCGGGGGAGAAGATTTCTCGGATCTTGAAGCCGCCCACCGTTTCGGTCTTGCCGGACACGAACACCAATTGGCTGCGGCCTTCTTTGTCGTAGGAGTAGGTGATTTTGAAATCCCCGTCGTCGTGGATTTTGTACTGCAAACCACGGGCATCCAGCCTGCTTTTCACCGACGCATCGCCGCTATTCTGCGCGGCGGCGGACAAGGCCGGTCCCAGCGCCAGCAAGGACACTGCGGCGCAGACCAAAAGACCCCGGTTCAACGGACGAGGCATAGCGGACCCCTCAGAGTGGACGAGGCGCCATTGTGGGGCGAGTCGGTGGGTGGCGTCCAATCCGCCGCCGCTAGCGAGCCGCTTCGCGACGTCTCGCGCGAATGGCCATGCGAGCGATACGTCGTCGCTCGCGCTCGGTCGCGCAATGCGCTTATTCGGTGAGTTCGTTGGCCGAATTCGTCGTTCTGGTTCCTCGGTGCGACGCTGCGCGCACGTGCGCTGGCCCGAGTGCGCGACCCGAAATATGCGGTTTTCCGCATCGCGATGCGCACACCATGCCGTTCGCGCGCGTTGCGTATACGACGCTTGTTCGGATGCGCGAAACCTCTGTTCTTACTTGCGGCGACTTGGGATGTTCGCATCGGGTCGCGCGGCTTGCGATGCGCTCGATCCGAACTGCGGTCTCTTCAGCATCATTCTCGTCATAGGAGTGTTCGACATGAAAACATCCGTCTTGAGTACGCTCATCGTCGCCGTCGCGCTCGTCGTCGGCCACAGCCCGGAAGCGCGTGCCGCCGCCAGCGCCGACTTCCAAGGCGTATGCACGTGGAACCCGGCTCATACCCAGTTCTCGTGCAATTTCGACGCCAATCGACCAGCGTCCAATCCGACCCGCTGTCCGGGTTCGTTCGTGTGGAAATACCAGTGGGACTTCGACGACGGGAGCACAGCGCTCACCGGCAATCCGGTCGTTTCCCATACGTTCCCGAACCACCAGGATCGCGTGGTGCGATTGACCGCGATTTGCTGGAACGGCGAGACCCCGACCCGACTGCGCCATGTGTGCACCCAGTTCGGCACGGCGGGTTGCCTCCAAGTCAACGGTACTTGGAACTGATCCGCGTCGCCGCCGCACGGCCGGCGGCGGCGACATCGCGGCCGCAACGCAGGCGCACGCCTTCAGAAGCGTTGCGCCTGCGCTGGCCAAAGGCCACGCTCGAGACGCGCCGTTGCGACGACGCGCGCCCGCGACCCGCACCCAGAAACGGGACGATCCCCTTATAATTCGCGCATGACCGGCCCACACGATCCCGCGCACGAGCACGATTCAGGCGTCGCCTTGCAGGTCAGCAAGCCCGAACTGCAGCGCCCGCCGCTGTATGCGGTGCTGCTGTTGAACGACGACTACACGCCGATGGACTTCGTGGTCGAAGTGCTGACGCGTCACTTCAGCATGAACCTCGAAAAAGCGACGCAGGTCATGCTTCACGTCCATACCCGCGGCCGCGGCGTCTGCGGGGTCTTCACCCGCGAGATCGCCGAATCCAAAGTGGCGCAGGTGAACGAGTACGCCCGCCTGAACCAGCACCCTTTGCTTTGTACGATGGAAAAGGCGTAGCGTACGCGGCAGGGGATGGAGGGCGGTCGCGGTACGCGGTTAGCTCACCCAACCGGCCATGGAAATCCCGTGCGCAGCCCCCACCTTGCAGAGCAGTCTTCAGGAGGCCAGCGCCCCATGTTCAGCAAAGATCTCGAATACGCCATCGGTCAGTGCTACAAGCACGCCCGCGAGGCGCGTCACGAGTACATGACCGTCGAGCACCTGTTGATCGCGTTGCTCGATAACCCGTCGGCGGAAAGCGTGCTGAAGGCCTGCGGCGCCGATTTCCCGCGTCTGCGTCGCGATTTGGAGCACGCCATCGCGTCGTCCGTCGCCAGCTTGGCCGAGGACGACGCCCGCGATACGCAGGCCACGCTCGGTTTTCAGCGCGTGCTGCAGCGAGCGGTCTATCACGTTCAATCCTCAGGCAAGACCGAAGTCACCGGCGCCAACGTGCTGGTCGCGATCTTCGGCGAGAAGGATTCGTACGCCGTTTACTACCTCAACCAGCAGGGCATTTCGCGGCTGGACGTGGTGAATTACCTGTCTCACGGCATCGCCAAGGCCGGCGACGGCAGCGAGCAGCAGAACAGTGAGTCCAGCGAGCAGAACGCCGAGACCGAAGCGGGCGAGAGCAAGAGCGATCCGCTGACCGAATTCACCAGCAACCTCAACGCCCTGGCGAAGGAAGGCAAGATCGACCCCTTGGTCGGCCGTGCCGAGGAAATCGAGCGCACCATTCAGGTGTTGTGCCGTCGCCGCAAGAACAACCCGCTTTACGTCGGCGAAGCCGGCGTCGGCAAGACCGCGCTCGCCGAGGGCTTGGCCAAACGCATCGTCGATGGCGAAGTGCCCGACGTGTTGGCGGGCGCGGCGATCTTTTCGCTCGATCTGGGCGCGCTGGTCGCCGGCACCAAGTACCGCGGCGATTTCGAGAAGCGCTTGAAATCCGTGCTGGCGGCGCTGAAGAAAATTCCGCAAGCGGTGCTGTTCATCGACGAAATCCACACCATCATCGGCGCCGGCTCCGCCAGCGGCGGCACGATGGATGCCAGCAATCTCATCAAACCGGCGCTGGCGTCGGGCGATTTGCGCTGCATCGGCTCCACCACGTTCCAGGAATATCGCGGCATTTTCGAAAAAGATCGGGCGCTCGCGCGCCGCTTTCAGAAAATCGACGTGGTCGAGCCGACCATCGGCGAGGCCGTGGAAATTCTGCGCGGCTTGAAACCGAAATACGAAGCGCACCACGGCGTGATCTATGCCGACGAGGCGATCCAAGCGGCCGTGGATTTGTCGGTGAAACACATCAACGATCGTCTGCTGCCCGACAAGGCGATCGACGTCATCGACGAGGCCGGTGCGCGTCAACAGTTGCTGCCGGTCGAAGCGCGCAAAACCCGCATCGATATCGAAGAAGTCGAGACCATCGTCGCGAAGATGGCGCGCATTCCGGCAAAACAGGTCAGCGCCTCGGACAAAGACGTGCTGCAGCACCTCGAACGCAATCTGAAAATGGTCATTTTCGGCCAGGATCCGGCGATCGAGACGTTGACCTCGGCGATCAAGCTCGCGCGTTCGGGTCTCGGCAACCCCGACAAACCGATCGGCAGTTTCCTGTTCGCCGGCCCGACCGGCGTGGGCAAGACCGAAGTTACGCGTCAGCTCGCGCTGCAGCTCGGGATCGAACTGGTGCGCTTCGATATGAGCGAATACATGGAGCCGCATTCGGTCAGCCGCTTGATCGGCGCGCCTCCCGGCTACGTGGGCTTCGATCAGGGCGGTCTGTTGACCGAGAAGATCGTGAAAACGCCGCATTGCGTGCTGTTGCTGGACGAAGTCGAGAAGGCGCACCCGGACATCTTCAATATCCTGCTGCAAGTCATGGACCGCGGCGTGCTGACCGACACCAACGGTCGCGAAGCCAATTTCCGCAACGTCATCGTGGTGATGACCACGAACGCCGGTGCGGCGCAGGCGGCACGACGCTCGATCGGCTTCACCAAGCAAGACCACAGCACCGATGCGATGGAGATCATCCGCCGCAGTTTCAGCCCGGAATTCCGCAACCGCCTCGACGCGGTGGTGCAATTCCAAGCGCTGGGCTTCGATCACATCCTGCGTGTGGTGGACAAGTTCCTGATCGAGCTGGAAACCCTGCTGCACGAGAAGAACGTCTCGATGTCGGCGACGCCGGTGGCCCGCGATTGGTTGGCCGAGCACGGCTTCGACCCGCTGATGGGGGCGCGGCCGATGTCGCGCGTGATTCAGGACAAGATCAAGCGCCCGCTGGCGGACGAATTGCTGTTCGGCAAACTCATCAACGGCGGCCGGGTCAGCATCGGCGTGGTGAACGACGAGTTGGTGGTCGAGGCCCATGCCGAACCTGAGAAGCTGCTGCCGGCCGTGGTCGAGTGAGCGAGTCGCGATAACGCCATCGTCGCGAACGCGTCGCTCCGAAATGCGTCGTTCCGAGCAGGCGCAACGATCATCGAAAAAGGCGGCTATCGGCCGCCTTTTTTCTTGCCCGGATTTGCTTGCGCGGGACGCTCTTTCGATCCGGGATTCCAGCATCTCGCCACGAAAAAAACGCGCCCGACCGATCGGCGGGCGCGTTCTTGGTTGGATCGGTCGGCGGCTGGACGCCGCGCGACGTTTACTTCATGCGATACGTGATCCGGCCCTTGGTCAGGTCGTAAGGCGTCATTTCGACTTTGACCTTATCGCCGGTGAGGATGCGGATGTAGTTCTTGCGCATGCGGCCCGAAATATGGGCGATGATCTCGTGTCCGTTCTCCAACTTCACCCGAAACATGGTGTTCGGGAGGGTTTCGGAGACCGTACCTTCGAATTCGATGACGTCGTCTTTCGCCATGCGTCCTGTGCTGCCTTAGGGGAGCCGGGCGGGGTTGCCCGAACAAGCCGCGCATTCTGCCACGGCGGCGGCGGCGGCGCAAAAAAGCCGTGCGAATGCCATCGTCGGGTTCGATCAGGCCAGATCCCGCGCCGCGAGCGTTCCGAAGACTTCGGTCCATGGCCCCGCAAGCCCTGGGCGCTCGGTCAAGCCGCGGACTTCCGCCAGAAAGCGGGGCCGGGCCATGCGTTCGGCCCCGAGCGCCATGAGGTGCGGGTTTTCGACTTGCCCGTCGATCAACGGCCAGCCCCAGGTCCGCAGCCGCAGCGCCAGCGCGCCGAAGGCGACCTTGGACCCGCCCGACGCTAGGCTGACCATGCTTTCGCCGAAGAACATCTCGCCGATGGCGACGCCGTAGAGTCCGCCGACCAAACGGCCATCCGGGCCGTCCCGATCGAAGACCTCGATGCTATGCGCGTGTCCCAGACGGTGCAGATCGAGGTAAGCCGCGCGCATAGGCGGCGTGATCCAGGTGCCGTCCTGCCCGCGTCGTGGCGTATCGGCGCAGGCGGCCATCACCTCAGCGAACGCGGTGTCGGCGCGGACCACCCATGCGCTGCGGCGCAAATCTCGGCGGAATCGCGACGAAAGCGCGAAACTCTCCGTGCGGAAGACCACCCGCGGGTCCGGGCACCACCACAGAATCGGCTCGCCTTCCGAGTACCACGGAAAAATGCCGTGACGGTAGGCGTTCAACAGGCGGGTCGGGTGCAGATCGCCGCCCATCGCGAGCAGACCTTGCGGGTCCGATAACGCGTGTCGAGCCGGCGGAAACGGCGCGTCGGGCGACGCCCCGAGGGCGGGCAGTTCGATGATCATGGGCCGGCCGCGCGTTCGCCGCGAGCCTGCGTCTCGTCGCCGAGCCGATCTCGGAAGGGCGAGCGTGCGTGCAATTCGCGCTCGAATCCGCGGACGGCGACGGCCTCTTCCTCGCACCATCGGCCGAGCGCCTTGGCGAACGAGGGGTCGGCGATCCAATGGCGGCTGCGCACGAAGGTCGGCAGGAAGCCGCGATCGATCTTGTGCTCGCCCTGCGCGCCGGGTTCGAAATGGCGGAGTCCTTCGCGCAAGCAGTATTCGATGCCTTGGTAGTAGCACGTTTCGAAATGCAGCCCGGGCACGACGTGCGATGCGCCCCAGTAGCGGCCATATAAGGTGTCGCCGCCGCGCAGGCAGAGCGCTCCGGCGATGATCTCGCCCGCCTGTTCGGCCAAGAACAGCACCAGCGCGCGCGGCATCGCCCGCGCGAGGTGTCGCAGAAAATCCAGCGTCAACGCCGGCGAATTGCCGTAATCGGCGAACGTGCGCAGATAGAATTCGTGCATCGCAGCGAGATCGGTTTCGCTCGCCTCGTCGCCGTGGGCGATCCGTAAAACGACCCCGGCTTTCGCGACTTTCGCGCGTTCCTGGCGAATGTTCTTGCGATGCTTGTGGTCCATCGCGGCGAGAAAATCGTCGAAATTTGCCCAACCGGCGTCGTTGCGCCAGTGATATTGCACGTCGATGCGCGACAACCAGTCGCCGTCGAAGGCGGGGGCGTCGAACGCGTCGGCTTCTTGCGCCAAGTGGAAATTCACGTGGGCCGACGACCAACCGCATTCGCGCGTCGACGTTCGCATCGCCTGCAGCAGCGCGATCCGCGATTCCTCGTCGCGCGCAAGCAAGCGCGGCCCGGTCACGGGCGAGTAGGGCACGGCGCAGAGCCATTTCGGGTAGTAGTCGCGCCCGTAATGCGCATACGCGCGCGCCCAGGCGTGATCGAACACGAACTCCCCGTGCGAATTGGTTTTGACGTAACCCGGCGCGGCGGCGATGAGCGCGTCGTCGCGCCACAGCGTCAGGTGTTGCGGCGTCCAGCCCCAGTCTTCGCGGAGGCAGCCGTGGGTTTCGAGTCCAGCGAGAAACGCGTGCGAAACGAAAGGGTGACGGCCGTCGTGGAGTCTGTCCCAATCCGCGGCGGATACGCGACCAAGATCGGATAAGACGACGATGCGCATCGGGTCGGCTTCGGGAAAACTCAGAGCGACTCGTCGCGCAGCGTCACGGGCACCCTCGCGCGTCCTTCGCAAAGCGCGGGCGCGGCGGGCAGCAATGCGGCGATTCCATCCAACGCTCGCTGGAGACCGGCCTGGTCGATCGCTTCGGCAGCCTCGATGACGGTCAGTGCCGGGCCGCAGCGGTCGATTTCGATCCGCGCCACATGCGCATGTTTGCCGGGCTGATCCACGATCAGCGCGGGCATCGCTTGTTGGAGGCGCGGGCCGAGCAGCCGCACAACACCGCATCGAACGTCGCGTTATGGCGTTTGCGATCGTCGATCTCGCCCTCGGGCGCTTTCAATGCGTCGGCGGCGAGCAGATGCGGATAGGCGCGAAGCCCGGACGCCAGTTGGCCATCCCAGCCCAGCGCTGCGAAGTAGCCGCGCACGCGCAGCGCGCGATTGTCTTTTTCGGGTGCGGATTGCAGCCATCGAACGAACGTGGCGTCGCCGGGCGCCTCCGCGGAGGCGCCATCGAGCATGCAACTGCCGCGGATTCCGGCGATTTGTCCTTGCGCGTCGATATCGCCGCGCTCGGCATCGCGCGCCAGAGATTCCTTCATGGAAAACATGGGCTCCACGATCGAGAAGAATCCCTTCCTTAAGATATCCGGATTCGCCTTGCCGACCGGCATCTTGGAAATCGTTTCTTCGAGATAGCGTTCGTAAGTCGCGCGGTCGACGCACATCGGATTGGGCGCGCTCTGCGCGGACGCAGGCGCGACGGCGCCGAGAAGCGCGAGCGCGCACAGGCCTCGCATGCGCTCAGCTTTCCTTATCCAGGAACTTCTCCGCATCCAACGCCGCCATGCAGCCGAATCCGGCCGAAGTGATGGCTTGACGATACACCTGATCGGCGACATCGCCCGCGGCGAACACGCCCGGTATCGAGGTTTGCGTCGCGTTGCCGTCCAAACCGGTTTGGATGTTCAGATACCCGTTCTTCATCGCCAATTGACCTTCGAACAACGCGGTGTTCGGCGTGTGGCCGATGGCGACGAAGAAGCCGTTAATCGCGATATCGCGGGTGCCGCCGTCGAGCATCGATTTCACGCGGATGCCGGTGACGCCCATGTCGTCGCCCAATACTTCGTCGACCGTGTGATGCCACACCGGTTCGATCTTGCCGGCCTGCACTTTCGCGAACAGTTTGTCCTGCATGATCTTTTCGGCGCGCAGCGTGTCGCGGCGATGCACCAGATAGACCTTGCGAGCGATGTTCGACAGATACAGCGCTTCCTCGACCGCGGTGTTGCCGCCGCCGATCACCGCCACGTCTTGGTCTTTGTAGAAGAACCCGTCGCAAGTGGCGCAGGCGGAGACGCCGCGACCTTTGTACTTCTCTTCGGATTCGATGCCGAGATATTTCGCGGTGGCGCCGGTGGCGATGATCAACGCGTCGCAGGTGTACTCGCCGCTGTCGCCCTTCAGCCGGAACGGGCGCTGCGACAGGTCGGCGGTGTGGATGTGATCGAAGATCACTTCGGTCTCGAAGCGCTCGGCGTGCGCCTGCATGCGCGCCATCAGATCCGGGCCCATCAACCCGTGCGCATCGCCCGGCCAGTTGTCCACTTCGGTGGTGGTCATCAATTGGCCGCCCATCTGCAGCCCGGTAATGACCACGGGTTTGAGATTGGCGCGCGCGGCGTAGACGGCGGCGGTCCAGCCGGCGGGGCCGGAACCGAGAATGACCAGTTTCGAATGTTTGGCGGTGCTCATGCGGGCTCGATTCGAGAAAAAAGGGATGCCGATGGACGGCGACTCGGGAGATTGTAGCGAAGCCCGTATGGATCAAGTCGATGCGCTTCGCGTTCGCGGAACGCTGTATCGCGGGCGGCCGCGGCGGGCGAATCGGGCATCGCGCCCCGGGCTACCAATCTTCGTGACTGGGCAGCAGCCCGCGCAATTCGGCGTCGGTGAGGTTGCGCCACTGTCCGGTCTTGAGATGGCCGAGTTTGATATTGCCGATACGCACGCGCATCAGTTGTTTGACGCGATAACCGAAATGCGCCGCCATCAATCGGATTTGCCGATTCAAGCCCTGCGTGAGCACGATGCGGAACCCGACCGGACCGAGTTTGGTGGTCTTGCAGGGCAGGGTGATCTGGCCGTGGACCGGCACGCCGCGGCTCATCCCGCGCAAGAATTCGTTGGTGACGCCGTGATTCACGCCGACCAAATACTCCTTCTCCAGCTTGTTCTCGGCGCGCAGGATCGCATTGACGATGTCGCCGTTGCTGGTGAGCAGGATCAAGCCTTCCGAATCCTTGTCGAGCCGGCCGATCGGGAAGACGCGCTGCTCGTGATCGACGAAATCGGCGATATTGCCTTTGACATCGCTCTCGGTGGTGCAGGTGATCCCGATGGGCTTGTTCAAGGCGATGTAGACGTGCCGGCGCTTGCCTTTGGCGGCGGTGCGCGCGCGCAGCACGTCGCCGTCGATCCGCACTTCGTCGCCCTCGGCCAACTCCACGCCGATGCGCGCGCGCTGGTTGTTGACCGTGACCCGGCCTTCGGCGATCAGCCGGTCGGCTTCGCGCCGGGAACAGTAGCCGGTGTCGCTGATGTATTTGTTGAGGCGCATGGGGCGGCACGGCGACGGACGGGGTGGCCGCATAGGGTAATCCAAGGCGGCCGGCGCGAACGGAAAGTCCCCGGAGGAATCCGGGGACTTTCATGATCGCCGCACCTGTGGATCCCGGGAATCAGCGTTTCGGCAACGGCTTCAGCGTCGGTTTTTCGGCCGCCTCTCAGCGTTTTCCGAGAGCTTTGGGCGGCTGCGCAAGCACAGTCTTGAGCCGGGCGATGGGGGTGACGAACACAGTCTTGAACTGGCTGCTGTGCATGAAGTCTGCGCTGACCACGCCGATCAGTCCGTGTTCGCTCAGCACCATCCCGCCGGAGGAGCCGGGGGCGATGTTCAGTTCGGTGACGATGTAGCCACGCAGGTCCAGCAGCACGTCCGAGCCCTCGATGGTGCCGCTGATCGGCGGTTTGCGGTACTCGGGGTTCATCACATACCCCAGTGTCAAGGCCCGGCCTTGGTTGTCGGGATTGCTCCAGGTCCACAGCGAGTCGCCGGCGTTGATGGCCGGGGGCGCCAGCGCCACGGGCAGCGATGCATGTGCGCGCAGGGTGTCTTTCAGCGATGGGTCGAATTCGGCAAAGGCGATATCCGCCCCGGTCATGTTGTCGCCCATCCAGGCATGCTTCAGATCGTGGAAGCTGTTGCCGTCGTCGAGGGACGCCAGAAAGGTGTGGTTGTCCGGGTCGGTTTCGGTAAAACAATGCGAGGCGGTAAGGATGCCCGGTTGCGCCGTGCGGGGATCGTCCAGGGTCACCAACGCGCCGCTGCAGATGTAGGCGGTGTCGCCTTTGGCGTCGCGGGTGTACAGCAGCGCCAGTGCGGATTCGCCCGCATAACGGGGGGCGCCGGTGGTCTGCGGGGCTGTCTCGCCGGTTGTTTTGGCGGCCGGATCAGAGGTGTTGGCCCGGCAGCCCAGCAGCAGGCACGCAAGCAAGATCGAGGTGGAGTAGAAACGGGGCATGTCGTGTACCGGCATTGGCAGCAGTGGTTCGCGGGCACCTCACAACAACGGCCCCGGCACAAGGCCGGAGCCGTCTTGGAGCCAGTCGTGGATCGGATCAGGCGCGTGTGGCCGCGCTTCGGCATGGGCGCCGTTGGCCGTCACGCGCAGACTCACTCACTTGCTGCGGAACTTGCCCTGGCTGAAAACACCACTGCTGGAAGACTGCTTGCTTGTGTCGGCCTTGTTCCAGCACCATGACGGAGACATCTGGCTGGCAGGCCTGCCGGGATAGTACGTGCGCCAAGTAGTGATGCACGTGCTCGGACATCTCTTGGTTATGGTGGGGTAACACTGCGCCGAGTACATGAAACCGTAACTGCCGCCGCTCACCTCGATTCGTGTCTGGGTGGCGGGCGCTGCAGTGGCAGTCGCAGCGAACATGGACAGCGTCAGCGCCGCAGCGCAAAGCATGGTCTTAATCATTCGAAAACTCTCCTTGTGCTTGAATGTCGAATTGGAATGGTGTCAGGTCCGATGCTGGTCCAGCGCATCTGCGACCTGATGAATCGCGCCCGCAGGGTTATGCCCTCATGGCATCCACGGGTGTTCCATGACGATTCCGCTGTCGATTCCTCTCGGCAGGTAGAGGTTGGCGCTAGACTGTGGCCCTGTCTTGGGATGTTTTGTACGCTGTTTCTTTTATACCTGTCAATTCTGGCAGGACGATGATCGATTCTTGCAAGACGATAAGTCCGTGCGGGTACCGGATTCCGTTATGGAATCAATGGTATAAATACGTTTTCTAAGGCGATGCATTCAACGGTGGCACGCGAGATCACAGACCGCAGCAGCAAACCCCGTCGCGCCGCCGTGGCCGAGACTCCCAAAGCGAGTCCGTTCCGTCAGCGCCTCGTGCGCGACATCGCGATGATCGTGATCGCGCCGTTTCTGCTGTATCTGCTGGTCACGCTTTTTACCTACTCCCCGGAAGACCCCGCGTGGTCGCATTCGGGCAGCGTGACCGCGCCGCTGCATAACGCGGGCGGCCTGGTCGGTGCGTATTTGGCCGATATTCTTCTGTACCTGTGCGGATACGTCGCGTTCGTGCTGCCGCTGATTTTTGGCGCGGTGGCGTGGATCGCGTTATTCGGCATGGACACCGACGGCGACGGCGATGCGGATCTCGGGCCGGCGTTGCGATTGGTCGGCATCGTCGGTTTCCTGATCGCGGCGACCGGGTTGTTGCATCTGAAGATCGGCGCCATGGTCGGTTTGACCGCCGGCTCGGGCGGGATTTTGGGGCAATTGGTCGGCGATGCGCTGCTCGGCGCTTTCGGCATGATCGGCGGCAATTTGTTCTTGATCGCGCTGTTCCTGATCGCCGTGACCCTGGCGACCGGGCTGTCGTGGCTGACGGTGATGGACAAGATCGGCGAGTGGGTGCTGAAAATCCCGCCGCTCCTATCGCAATCGTTCCGCAAGAGCAGCCAGCAGGCCAGCGAATGGCAGGCCGCGCGCGCGATGCGCGAGGAGCGTGAGGAAGTGCGCAAGGTCGAGACCGAGAAACGCGCCAAGCGCGAGCCGGTCAAGATCGAACCGCCGCCTGCGCCGGTCGTCGAGAAAAGCGAGCGCGCCAAGCGCGAACAGCAGATCCCGTTGTTCCATGTGTCCGACGGCAGCGGCGTGCCGCCGTTGTCGCTGTTGGACGACCCCAAGCCGCAGCCCAAAGGCTACGACGAGGACACGCTGGAAACGCTGTCGCGTCAAATCGAATTCAAGCTCAAGGATTTCCGCATCGACGCCCAAGTGGTCGGCGCGTATCCGGGGCCGGTGATCACGCGCTTCGAGATCGAACCCGCGCCCGGCGTGAAGGTCAGCCAGATCAGTTCGCTCGACAAGGACATCGCGCGCGGGCTCAGCGTGAAGTCGGTGCGCGTGGTCGATGTGATCCCGGGCAAGTCGGTGGTCGGTCTGGAAACGCCGAACACCAAGCGCGAAATGATTTACCTCAGCGAACTGCTGCGCTCGAAGGAATACGACAAATCCACGAGTCCACTGACCCTCGCGCTGGGCAAAGACATCGCGGGCCGCCCGACCGTGGCGGATCTGGCGCGTATGCCGCACTTGCTGGTCGCGGGCACCACCGGTTCGGGTAAATCGGTGGCGGTCAACGCGATGGTGTTGTCGCTGCTTTACAAAGCCAGTGCGAAAGATCTGCGGATGTTGATGATCGACCCGAAGATGCTGGAGCTCAGCGTCTATCAGGGCATTCCGCATTTGCTGGCGCCGGTCGTCACCGACATGAAAGAGGCCGCGAATGGGTTGCGCTGGTGCGTGGCCGAAATGGAGCGCCGCTACAAACTGATGAGCGCCGTCGGCGTGCGTAATCTCGCCGGCTTCAATAAGAAAGTGAAGGACGCGCAGGACGCCGGCCAGCCGATGCTGGACCCGCTGTTCCGCCCGAATCCCGAACTGCAGGAAGCGCCGCCCGCGTTGGAGCCGATGCCGTTCATCGTCATCTTCATCGACGAATTCGCCGACATGATGATGATCGTCGGCAAGAAAGTGGAAGAACTCATCGCGCGGTTGGCGCAGAAAGCGCGCGCCGCCGGCATTCACTTGATTCTGGCGACGCAGCGACCGTCGGTGGACGTGATCACCGGCTTGATCAAGGCGAATATCCCGACCCGTATCGCGTTCCAGGTGTCGAGCAAGATCGACTCGCGCACGATTCTCGATCAAAGCGGTGCGGAAACGCTGCTCGGCCACGGCGATATGCTGTACTTGCCGCCCGGTACCGCGATGCCCGAACGCGTCCACGGCGCGTTCGTCAGCGACGAAGAAGTGCATCGCGTCGTCGAGCATCTGAAGCAGACCAGCGGCGCGCCGGATTACATCGCAGGCGTGCTGGAAGAAGTGCAGATGATGGGCGAGGGCGTGATCGTCGGCCCGACCGGCTTGCCCGAATCCGGCGGCGGCGCGGGCGACGAGAGCGACCCGCTGTACGACGAAGCGGTGAAGATCGTCACCGAAACGCGTCGGGCCTCGATTTCCGGCGTGCAGCGCCGACTGAAGATCGGCTACAACCGCGCCGCGCGTCTGGTCGAAGCGATGGAAGCGGCGGGGATCGTGTCGTCTCCGGAACACAACGGCGATCGTTCGGTGCTCGCACCGCCGCCGCCGCGTTGATCGGCGGACGGCGGCGGCTCATTCGTAGCGCGAGAGCGTGATCAGAACGGTATCAGCACGTTCTCATCGCACTGGTACGCCTGTTCGCTCGTCGTGACGCCGGTCGTCCCGATCAGCGGAAAGCCGCAGTAATCGCCGACCGATTCGATTCCGACCGGGAAACCGTACTCGTCGTAGTGCGTGATCAGCGTCGATTGCTGCCACGGCGAGTATGCCCAAGCGGAAACGGAAGCCGCTGCGATCAGCGCGAATGCGGTGCCGATAACGATGCGGCGGCGCGAATGCGCGAGTGTCTTGAGTGTCATGGATCAGGATCCTTTGGATGGAATGATGGGAGGATGCGATCGATCGCGCGGCGAGACGGAAAGCGCTTCGATAAAAGCACGTTCCGCGCTCGCCGATGCGTCTTGAGTCGGACCGGCTGCGCCGCAGAAGCAATGCGGCCGGTGCTGCGATAGCTCATGCGTCGAGGCGATCAAAGCCCGCAGCCGTCTCTCGGCACCGTGTCGGAATACGACGTGCGAGCGCCCCATTCCAAGTATCGAAGACCTTCGCAGGTGATGACGTCTCTGCCGACGTATTCGGTTCGCGCGGCGTCCGCGAAGTAATAGACGAACGCCGGTTCCGTCGGAATCGGCCGCGGCGGCTTGGCGACGACGGCGCCGGTGGCGATGCTGATCGAAAGCAATGCGAGATAGGTCGCGCGTTTGACATGTTTCATAAACTCTCCGCAATGTTCATGCAATCAAATCGACTGCGGAGCGAATGTGATCGATCCCAATCGTCTTGCAATGTGCATGATCGCATCGTGACCGACGACCGCCTGCATGTCGCCACGGTGTCGTTCGGACTAACGATTTAAATATTTTTCTTGTTTTGGTCGATATTGCGCGCAGCCGTCTATCGCCGATGTTGCGTCGTATCGGTGAAGGTCGAAGATGTCGCGATAAGCGCAGATTCGTTTCGGCGATTTCTCGCCGCCAACGCGCCGTCCGAGAACGGCGCGCGTCGCGAGATCCGACGATCATTCCGGGATCGGCGGCGGGCAGTAGTAGAACTCCTGCGTCTTGTACTGTGTGGTATAGCCCCAGCTGACATAGCTCGCGCCGTTGCACATGATGATTTCCTGGCCGACGTCGTACATCATCGAAGAATTCGAGTAGTAAGTGATGACGCCGGGCAGCTTCGGCGGCGGGGCGGGCACTTTCGCGGTGACGGCGCCGACCGCCACGCTCGCGCCCAATAGGGCAAAATAGGCTGTTCTCTTAAGATGCTTGAGCTTCATGTTCGGTCTCGATGTGGTCCGCAACCCGATCGGTTGCCGCTCGAAATTAAAGGGCGGCATCGGGATTGGCTTGAACCAGATCGCTGAAACCAGATCGTTGAAGCACGGCGTGCAATCCGCATTCAGCGAATGCCCTTCAGACTCCGCACAGTTTTCTTCAGGACTCCCCGCATGCGTTCACGAGCCGTCGCCTCCGTACTCTTGTCGTTTTCGCTCGCTTTCGCCGCGATCGGTCCCGCCATCGCCGGCGGACGCGAATCCCTCGATGCCTTCACCAAAGGTCTGAAAGGTTTGGAAGGCCGCTTTTCGCAGCAAGTCTTCGACAGCAAAGGCAAGCGCAAAGAGAGCAACAGCGGTATCGTCGCGCTGTCGGCGCCGCGGCTGTTCCGTTGGGAGTACCTCAAGCCTTTCCCGCAGTTGATCCTGGCCGACGGCAAACAAGTGTGGGTGTACGACCCGGATTTGAAGCAGGTCAGCGTTCGCCCGCAAGGCACCGAAGAACAGAACAGTCCGCTGGCCGCGTTGGTCGATCCCAAGCGTTTGGATCGCGATTTCCAGATGAAAGAGGCCGGGCAGGCGTCGGGTTTGGAATGGCTGGAATTGACGCCCAAGCGCGCCGACGAGGCGAGTTTTCAACGCGCCCGATTGGGCTTCGATAAGAGCGGTCTCGCGCGGATGGAAGTGTTGGATACGCTCGGCCAGCGTACCGAAATCGTGTTCTCCGGTTGGAAACGGAACCCCACCTTTCCCGCCAAGACCTTCCGCTTTTCGCCGCCCAAAGGCGTGGATGTGGTCGGCGCCGAGTGAAGCGCTTGCCGTTTGCGGCCTTCGCTTCGACCAGCGAGAACGCGTGACGTTCGTCGCTGTCGGTTGATGGCCAGCCGACAGCGACGAGGTGCGTGTCCCGCTCATCGCGATGAGCGATCTTCAGAAATCACCACGGATGCCGCCGGTCGTGGCGCCGTTGCGGCGCCACGACGAATTCAGCGCGCTGTTTTCCACGATGCGATCAAGCGAGCGGCCGCATGATTCAATCGATAGGAACAGGCGGGCAGTAGATCGGTTCGACGACTTTATAAGCGGTTTGCTGGCCCCACAGCATGTATTCCAGATGGTCGCATGTATGGATTTTGGAGCCGACTTCGTTCTCGTAGTAAGCGTTCGAGTAATAGTGGGTAATGCTGGGGGGCGTCGGCGGTTCTTTCGGCGGGCGGGCGATTGCGGTACCAAGCGTCAGCGCGCCGATCATGGCGGATGTCAGGAATAGCCAAGCGAACTTCTTCATGATCGACTCGTATTGTCCATGCAACCCATTCGGCTGCGCGACCGAAACTAACGCCGGCCCTGCGCAGAGGCTTGAATCAGGCGACTGTCTTACCCACTGGACATAAGAATCGCGTGCGCGCGGGTCCGCTCTTCGCTTCGCATCGATCGACGAGAGCTGGCACTGTTCGCCGCTGCCGGGCCTTCGCGACCCGGCAGCGACGCGATACGCACTTCGTCAGATCACGCGATAGATCGTCGCGCGATCCATCTTCAGAACAATCCGCAGGTGTCGGTCAGTGCGCCGCCGCTGCCGTCCACACCGCCGTTGGTGTCCCAGGCCAGATTGATGCCGGAGCCGGTGCCTTTGAGGGTGACGTCCGCACGCGCCGTTCCGGTGAAGGTGTGCGTGCATTTCGTTTCGGAGACCGCTTTGCCGCTGCGACCGGTGGTGCCCGTCGCGTGCCTCCAGCCGCAATCGGTGCCGTAACCCAGCGAACCGTACGCGCTCGACGAGTTGCTATAGCCGTACATCGCGGGGTTGCAGCTCGAATTGCAGGTGATGCCGGTCTGTTGGCCGCCCAGGCTCTTGCTGACGAGGGTCATGCCGAAGACATTCTCGTACTTGACCGTGCGCGCGCTCCAGGTCAACGACCGACCGATGATGTTCAGATTGCTCGCCAGCCTGCACACGGCCCGCGTGGAGATTTCGCCGGTCTGCGCAGGCAATTGCTCTTGAATCTTCGGGCCATAGCCTTCGGCTTTAGCGATGCGGTAGTTATTGACCACCGAATCCAAGAATTCGATCTGCGGGTCGTACACCACACAGTGGTCTTGGCCTTTCCAGCACATTTCCAATGCGCGATGACTGCGGGTTTGGCCACCGGCGCTCACGCGCACAGCGAGCGTGCGATAAACGCCCTGCGAGACCGGAAAGCCGACGACATCGAAGCCCTCGACGCCGGCATCGAGTTCGTCGCGATTGACGGAGAACACCGCTCCGATGGTGGGAGCGACGATCCGGCTGCTGCGGGTTTCCTCGAAAGCGACTTGGTAACGCGGTTCGCCGACGATCTGGCCGAAGGAACGGCCTTCGAGCTGGCGCAACGCCCCGCCCGCGATCGTCCGCACCTCGAAACTGGCACGCTGCCCGGATGCGGCCGCGAAGTCGGCGTAGATGCCTTCGGCGTATCCGGGTTCGGCGGCGACCTGCGCCGCTTGCGGGGAAGACGCGCCGACGAGAGCGGCTGCCACAGCGACTGCGACGGTGGAATACAAGAAAATCGATTTCATGATGGACACTCCTGTGTCATTTCCTTATCGATGAGCTCCATGCACCCTCCTGATCCATGGAGCGGCTAACGGCCGACCTCGGCCGCGTTCGTTACTGCGAGGGAATCCGTCCCCGTTCGGATCATGGCCCTCTCTTTCGCAAAGGTAAAGACGATCGATGCGTTCGATCGAAATGTCGCGGTCTGTTTGCTGGAAGTCCGCCGATTCGGGCGCGCGAGTCCGGCCGAGCGAACGCAAGGGGCGCATGGCGCGTCTCAGCATCACACCACAACGAGTCGGGATGCCGGAACGATCTGCCGGTAGGCGCTCGCCGAATCCGAATTCCTTTCCGGTTCAATCGGTTATTCGCTCAACGCGCACCATCGCCGCGCCCCAAGCGCAGCATGAGCGATTGGTTGCGGACCGCCCGAACGCAGCGGCGAGCCCGCCACTACGCGATAATCCCCCGATGGCCCCCGAAGATCGCGAATCCCTGCGCCCGCTCGCCGAGAGGATGCGCCCGCTTGCCTTGGACGAGATGGTCGGCCAGCGTCGTTTGCTCGCTCCCGGCACGGCGTTGCGCAAGTCGATCGAATCCGGTCGCGTGCATTCGATGGTGTTGTGGGGGCCGCCGGGCTGCGGCAAGACCACGCTCGCGCTGTTGCTGGCACGCTACGCCGATGCCGAATTCCGCGCGGTCTCGGCGGTGCTGTCGGGGTTGCCCGAAGTCCGCCAAGTCTTGGCCGAGGCCGCCCAGCGCTTTACCGAGGGCCGGCGTACGGTGCTCTTTGTGGACGAGGTGCATCGCTTCAATAAGGCGCAGCAGGATGCGTTCCTGCCGCATATCGAACGCGGCACGATACTGTTCGTCGGCGCCACGACCGAAAACCCGTCGTTCGAGTTGAATTCGGCGCTGCTGTCGCGTTGTCGCGTGCATGTGATGGAAGCGGTGTCGGCCGAGGACATCGTGACGGCGCTGCGCTATGCGCTCGACGACGAAACGCGCGGCCTAGGCGGCCGCGGCCTGCGCATCGCGCCGGAACAGTTGCGGATCATCGCGACCGCCGCCGACGGCGATGTGCGTCGCGGGTTGACGCTGCTGGAAATCGCCGCCGAGTTGGCCGAAGCGACCGATCACGACGCGCTCGAAGCGCACGCTGTCGAAGGGCATGCCGTCGAAGCGAATGCCACACAAGCGAGTGCGGCCGCCAAGACCATCACCGATGAGATCCTCGCCCAGGTGCTGGCGGATCGCACGCGCCGGTTCGACAAAGGCGGCGAGCAGTTCTACGACCAGATTTCGGCGCTGCATAAGTCCGTGCGCAGCTCCAACCCCGATGCGGCCTTGTACTGGCTGGCACGTATGCTCGATGGCGGTTGCGATCCGAGTTACCTCATCCGGCGGATGACGCGCATGGCGGTGGAAGACATCGGTTTGGCCGATCCGCGCGCGCTGCAGATGGCGATCGACGCCTGGGACACCTACGAGCGCTTGGGCAGCCCCGAGGGTGAGCTGGCGCTGGCGCAATTGGCGATTTATCTCGCCAGTACGGCCAAGTCCAATGCCGCCTACAAAGCGTTCGGGGCGGCCAAGCGCGATGTCGAACAGTACGGCACTCAAGACGTGCCGCTGCATTTGCGCAATGCGCCGACGAAGTTGATGAAGTCGATCGGTTACGGGCAAGGCTATCGCTACGATCACGACAGCGAGGGCGGGGTGGCTTTGGAACAGACCGGTTTTCCGGACGCGATGGGCGAGCGGATCTACTACGCGCCGGTGGAACGCGGCATGGAACTCAAGCTGAAAGAGAAACTCGACCGTCTGCGCGCCGAGCGTGCGCAAGCGCGACGCAAACCGCGGGAATGAGCCGATGCCGAAATCGATCGAACGCCAAAGCCGTCGTCGTATCGCCACGTTCGCCATCGGCGACGAAACGGCCGCGATGACGTTGCGGATGCGGATCACGATGCCCAGGAGCGCGGCGTGATCGCGTCTTGGTGGCAACAAGCGGGGTTGGTGGCGCTGGGTGGGGCGCTCGGCGCGGTGGGTCGATTCTGGCTGGGCGGCGCTTTGTTGCGCCGGCTCGGCGAAGGCTGGCCATGGGGCACGTTCGCGGCGAATCTGATCGGCGCCTTCGCGGCCGGTTTCATCGCGGTGTGGCTGGAAGGGCGAGGCCCTTCGGCGTTGTACTGGCGCGCGTTCTTGATCGTCGGCGTGCTCGGCGGCCTCACCACGTATTCGGCGTTGATGCTGGAGTGCCTGCTGTTCGCGAAATCGCAGCGCAGCGGTTGGATGCTGTCGTATCTCGGCGCGAGTGTGATCGCGGGCCTGGCGCTGATTTGGCTCGGCGCACGCCTTGCGGAAAGTGTGAAAGGCGGTTGACGCCCACCGATCGCGAACGAAACGCCGATGTCGGAATTTTCCGACAACAGGACGCGGCAGTGGCCGATCCCGTGCGTCGAATCGCCTGCGTAGCCTCTTGTGGACACCTCAACCACAGGAGATCGCCATGCACGCTTCCGCCCGCAATGCCGTCCGCAACGCCTTCGCTCACGATCGCCACATCGCGGCGATCACGCCCCCGCGGCGCCGCGCGTCGCTCGTACCGGTTTCGTTAAGTCTGCTGTTGTTCGCCGCAAGTTTGGACGCGCATTTCGGCGAAGCCGTCGCCGCCGCTGGAACCTCCGCTGCCGTTACTCAAGGCGCGATCTATCGCTGCATCGACCGCCACGGCAGCGTCAGTTACCAAGACACCGGTTGTTCGCCCGAGCAGCGCACCAGCGCCGTGCGTCGCTATACCGCGCAAGGCATCGACCCTGCGCTCGTCGCGCAAAGCCGCGCCATCGCCGAAGAAATGGATCGTCGCAACCGAGGCGAGGGGCGCCGCATCGCGGCCGCACGCGGCGGTGCGCGTAAACCCGCAGCGCCATCGGCCTGCGAGACCGCCAAGCGCACGCGCAAAACGACATTGGATCGGGTCGGATTCAAACGCGATTTCGCTTTGCTCAGTCGGCTGGATAACGATGTCTGGGACGTCTGCAAAGGATTTTGAGGCGCCCACAGCGCCAGATCGCGTGCCGCTTCGCGACTCGGAAGCGAACGATGCTGGAAGCTATCTCGACCTCGACCTCGAAACATTTGCGATGTTCGGCGTTCATCCCGGCGAAAGCCGGGAACCAGCTTAAGAACACACGAAAAAGGCTGGGTTCCGGCTTTCGCCGGAACGACGACATCGAGCGGATCCGTTGCTCCCACTGATGTTGAGAGAGGTGTTAGAGCCTGTTCAAAATCTTCCAGCGGGGGTGTCGCCTACCTTCTCCCCGCAAGCGATGCGTGTTCTTTTTCTTCTCTCCGCAAGCGGGAAACATACCTTTTCCCTTCTCCCCGCAATCGGGAAACACACCTTTTCCCTTCTCCCCGCAAGCGGGAAACACACCTTTTCCCTTCTCCCCGCAAGCGGGGAGAAGGTGGCGCAACGCGCCGGATGAGGGGCAGGCCTTACGCTTGATTCGCGTGCTTCCGACCGTGCGCATCGAGCCGTACGAGAAAGGCGCACCTCACTCGGCCTTTGGCCACCCTCGACCGGCCCTTGCGCACAGCGCTCGGGCGTTCGTCGCCGCGCGAGCCAATGGCTCGCGAACGCGGCGACTCACCCCCACACGGCGGGGAGATGGATGAAGGAAGGTACCGGCGAAGGGCCGCCGATCCGCTCGGTCAATGCGCCCGGCGCATGCCACTTCTGAGATTTTGAACAGGCTCTTAGACCGCCTCACATTCGCGTGATGGGTAGAAAACCGGCGCCGAGGCGGCGATGCGTCTGCGTTCGGCCCCGCCGCACAGTCGCAAGCGTGCGGCTGCGTCGGCGAAGCAAGCGCATCAGCGATGGATGATGCGCGCTGCGTGCTAACTCTTCGCGGCGCTCATGACCAGCTTCGCTGTTCAGCACGCAAGCGGGCTATCGCTGGGAGGGCGTCCAGCGACACCGGACTCGCGACTCGACTGTGCCGGCAGGCGCCGGCACGAACGGCGAAAGAAGGCCGCGAAGCGGCGAGCGGCATGGATGCGGCAAGTCACAACGATCAGGATCATCGTTTGTCGACCACTGACGAAAGCGTGGCCGCTGACGATGCATTGCCGCGTTTAGGAATACGTCAGTCGCAATCGGCAGTGAAAGGGTGGCCCGAACGGGGCATCCACTGCCGACGCGCAACCCAAAGCCCAAGCCCATCGCGTTGCGCACCGCGTTCGCGATGCGCATTGCGCACGGCGGCGCGAGGCGACGTCGTCGAGTCGAACCGCGTGCTCGAGCTGGAGAAAAGAATGGCGATGGCCCCGAAGACCGCGAGCGAATTGCCGAATTTCGTCGGCAAATCCGAGCCGTTCATTCGGGCATTGGCCATGGTCGAACGCATGGCGCGTTACGACGCGCCGGTGCTGATCCAAGGCGAAACCGGCACCGGCAAGGAACTCGCGGCGCGCGCGATCCACTATTTGTCCTCCCGCCGGCAAGCGCCGTTCGTCGCCCTCAACTGCGGTGCGGTGCCCGATACACTGATCGAAACCGAGTTGTTCGGCTACGAACGCGGCGCATTCACCGATGCGCGACAAGCCACCAGCGGGTTGGTCGCCGCAGCCGATGGCGGCACCTTATTCCTCGACGAACTCGACTCGTTGCCGCAGCGGGCGCAGGTGTCTTTACTGCGTTTCCTGCAGGACAAGACATATCGGTCCGTCGGCGGTCGCCAAGAGCGCATCAGCAATGTCCGCATCATCGCCGCCGCCAGCCCGCGTTTGCATCGGTTGCTCGACGATGGCTCCTTCCGCGACGATTTAGCGTTCCGCATCAATGTCTTATTGCTGGAAATGCCGCCGCTGCGCGATCGCATCGGCGATGCCCAATTGCTGGCCGAGCACTTCATTCGTCGTCACGCGCGCCATTACGATGTCGCCGAGCGCCCGCTCTGCGAGAGCAGCCGGCGCTGGCTCGCCGATTATCGTTGGCCCGGCAACGTCCGGGAACTCGATAATGTCGTACAGCGTTCGTTGCTGTTGTCGGATGCTGCAGTGCTCGATCTGCAGCCGTTTGCGGGTATTGCGTTTTCGAGACCGACGACGCCGCTCGGCAATCCGTCGCCGTCGAGACTCGCGCATTCGGAGTCGCACGACGCTTCGCTCCCGCGCTATAACGATGCGCGCGCGCACGCGCTGTCGAATTTCGAACAAGACTATCTGCGTCAATTGATGACGGCCGCCTCGGGCAACGTGACCCGCGCCGCTTCGATGGCGGGAAAAGAGCGTAGAACCTTGGGGCGGATGCTGAAGAAATACGGTATTTGACCGACTTCTTGGCCGGTCGAAACAGTCGTTCCTCATACAGCGCAAGAGCGCTCAGCGATTCTCTGATGCGACTCGCATCCCGCGCGCATCGTCGCGAGGGGAATCGCGTGCGAAAAGCGAACCTTTACGTCGTAAACCAATATCCCGCGCGCATTGCGCAAGAACGAAACGTGTGCGACACCGACTTCAGGTCGGTATTTTTTCGCGCGCGCGAAACGCAAGAAATAGCGAGAGTCGGCCATCGATATGCGATCGAATCGATGCGTACTCCGCGCGATCGGATCACCGATGCGCCGAGCGCGAGCGGTCCTGCGCGCTGCGACTGGGTCGCGCGCGACCCGGCTTCACGTATCGCCGGGTCGCGCGCAACCCGGTGGGCCTGCGATCGAACCGAGCGTGTCGCGTATTCGCGATCGTCGCAAAAGCAAAGCGATTTAATGAATTCGCGCGAATCATCGTATTCGAATCAGACACTTGGCGAATGAGCGCTAAGCGCGAACGAGTTTTTCCGCGCATGAGGTTGGGTTGGATTCTCGCGTTCCTTCAGCGCTGAAAACTTGGCCCGGGATTTGCTGTGTGTTGTGGTGGAAACGGCGATCGGGTCGGAATCGGTCTATGCAGCGGGAGCGATGGTCATGCTCGAGGATTCGCGGGTTGCGGCGGAACGTTCGGGCATCGACCTCGCGGTCGCGGCGATCGAACGGTACGTCGCCGCTCATCCCGCTGCGGCGGACAACGCCCAGGGCGTCGCGCAGTGGTGGTTGCCGGCGATGGGCGTCGATCTTCCGGTGGAAGTGGTGCATCGCGCGCTCGAAGCCTTATCGCAGAGCGGCGCGTTGACGCGGAGCGTGCTGCCCGATGGCGGTACGGTCTATCGAGGCGCACAGCGCGATCCGGCGTCGGATCGGATCGACGACAGCGACGGAGAGTGCGGTGTGGGCGTAGACAGGCGACGGGATACCACGGAATGAGCGATTTCAACGCGATCGCGGCGGTCACGAACACTCTCAAGACCTTGATCGAGCAAGAGGTCGTCGGCTTGGCCGTGGAAGTGTTGAAAGCGCCTGTGGATCTCGGCGGTGCCGAGCCCAAGCTCAGCCTCTATCTGTATCGGGTGGAACACAACCCGTTCACCACGAATCTCGATTGGCAGGCGCGCACGCATACCCAACTCGTCGCTGCGCCGTTCGGGCTGAATCTTCATTTCTTGATCACGCCCTACGGGCCGGACGAACTGGAAATCCAGCGCACACTGGGCGAGGTCATGCGGGCGTTTCACGAGAACGCGTTGATCCAGAACGACAACCCGGTGCTCGACGATGCGCTGGCGCAAATGACCGAAGAATTGCGGATCGTGCCGCGCACCTTGCCGCTGGGCGAAATGATCGATCTCTGGCGTTCGTTCGAGAAAGCCTCTTACCGGATCAGCACGACGTACGAAGTATCGGCTGTGTTGATCGATAGCCGCGTGCAGCGCAACGTGCAGCGCGTGCAAGAACGCGTCATCGGTGTGGGGCCGATGCGATGAACGCGTTGGAGACGCCGAGCCGGATCGATACGGCGGACGCCGAGCCGCAGGCAGGCGGATTTGCGTCTCCGCGCACCTGGACGCAGGCCCTAGTCGTCGAGCTCGACCGCCGCGTCGGCATGTTGATCGCCTCGATGCGCGACGGTCTCACCAATCCCGCGCTGAAGCATTTGGTGATCACCGATGCGGAAGTCGATCATCTGCTCGGCGCCCGCGATGGCGGCGACGATACGTTGTATGCGGGCAGCTTGCTCGCGCCGCTCTTGGAATACTCGGAAGCGCGAACCAAACTCGATCATCTTTGCCGCGTATTCGCCCTGGATGCCTTCGAGATCGAGGCGCTGCTGGCTTGCCTCGTGCCGGAGATCGACCGACGTTTCGATCGATTGTTCGCTTATCTCAACGACGATCTGACCAAGTCGCGCCCGACGATCGATACCTTGCTGCGGATGTTGGCTTCCTCGCCGGAACATTTGCCGCTTCAGCGCCGTCTCATGGCGGATTCGACGCTGCTGCGCCTGGGATTGCTGGTCTGCGACGACCGCAGAGCGCCGCGCAATGGGATGTTCCGGGTCGCCGACGGCGTGGTGCGCTATTTGTTGGATTACGACGGCGTCGACGAACGCATCGCACGGCTGCGCGCCGATCGCGACGCGCCCGCGTTGGCGCGCAAACTGTGGCGCGCACGGGACGCGGCCGGCACGGTCGCGGCGGCGCTTGCGGATCTCTTCGGCACCCTCGACGAACGCAGCGCTACCGGCGAGGACACCGGAACCGTGGTCGTCCTGCGCGGACGCGCGGGCAGCGGGCGTGCGCATGCGCTGGATCTCGCTTGCCAGCGCGCGGGCGTCGGCCGCATCGATTTGGATGCCCGAAAATTCAAAGCGTTCGCAGGCGAAGTCGCCGATCTGACCATCGCCGCATTGCGCGATGCGCGTCTGCATGGCCTGGTCGTCGCGATTCACCATGCCGATGCTTTCGCGAGCGATGGCGAAGCGCAGGACGAATGCTGCGCCGCGATCCGCGGTTGGCTGCGCGTTTACGGCGGCTGCGTCGTCTTATGCGCCGAAGAGAGTCTGCCGTGCCCGTTGTGGTTCCCGACTGCGGTATCGATCGAATTGGAACTGCCGCCGCTCGCCATCGGCGAACGCGAGACCGCATGGTCGTTAGCGCTCGCCGATACGACGGTATGGCCGGATGACACGGTCGCGTCGATCGCGCGCGCGCTCGCATCGAAATTCAGATTGACCGAAGCCGAGATCGCTGTCGCGGTCGGGCAGGCGAGGGCGCCGTTAGCGGCCGCGAGCGACGACGACGAACGCGCCCGCATTCTGCACGATGTGGTCGGTCGTTCCGCCGCACCGCGCTTGCATCGGTTGACCGATGCGGTGGCGACGCGGCACTCGCTCAAGGATTTAGTGCTACCGGAAGATCGGATGTCCTTGATCGACGACATCGTGCGTCGCGTGCAGCATCGCCGTACGGTGATGGAAGACTGGTCCTTCGACGACCTCTCGCCGCGCGGAAAGGGATTGATCGCCCTTTTTCATGGCGCATCCGGCACCGGTAAGACGATGGCGGCCGATGCGGTCGCGCACAGTTTACGGATGCGTTTGTTCCGTATCGACTTGGCGGGCGTGGTCAGCAAATATATCGGCGAGACCGAGAAGAACCTGCGCACGATCTTCGACGAAGCCGATCGCATGGATTCGGTGCTGTTCTTCGACGAAGCCGACGCGCTGTTCGGCAAGCGTTCCGACGTGAAGGACGCCCACGATCGCTACGCCAACATCGAAATCAATTACTTGCTGCAGCGGGTCGAGAACTTCAGCGGAATCGCGGTCTTGGCCACCAACAAGCGCGATCACATCGATGAAGCCTTCCTGCGCCGTATCCATATCAGCATCGAATTCCCGATGCCGCAGGCCCCCGAGCGTCTGCGTCTGTGGCGTCGTAGCTTCCCGAAGAACGCGCCGCTGTGCCCGCAGATCGACTGGGATTTCCTCGCGCGGCGTTTCGAATTCAGCGGCGGCACCATCCGCAATGCGGCGCTGAGCGCGGCGTTTTTGGCGGCGGAGTCCGGCGGCGAGATCGGCATGCGCGAATTGGTCAACGCGGTGCGCATCGAAATCGTCAAATCCGGGCGACGCATGCCGCAGGGCGAATTCGGGCGCTATGCCGAACATTTCGATCGGAGCGCTGCAGCGCGTTCCGATACCGTCTCCACCATCGCAACCTAAGGGCAGAACCGTATGGCTTGCCGACTTCATAACGCGTACGACAAACCCCTCGATGTCGATCTTCGCGGCGGTTGTGTACTCAGAATCCAACCGAATACGACCTCGCGCGCGATCGTCGAAGAAGCGCTGTACGACAACCATCACTTGGCCGAGTGGGAGCGCCGCGGATGGGTCAAGCGCGTGCCGGCGCGCATGGCCGATGTGATCGCCGAAGCGGACGTCGCACCGCAGGAAACGCCGAAGCGTATCGGCGTAAAAACAAAAGCGAAGAAAAAAGTTGGCCGCGCCGCCGACGCATCGCGTTCAACGAAGAAGGCGGGCGACGCGCCCGCGATCGGCAGCAAAACGAAAACCCCCTAATTACCCTCCGTATAGGCCGGCCGCGTTGGCGACCGACCAACATCCACCGACAGGAGTTTCGACATGGCAGAGTATCTCCACCCAGGCGTTTACGTCGAAGAGAAATCCAGCGGCGTGCGTCCCATCGAAGGCGTGGGCACTTCCACCGCGGCGTTCGTCGGCGCGACGGCGAAAGGCATCCCCAACAAGGCGACGTTCGTCACCACCTGGCGCTCGTTCGTGACCAAGTTCGGGGATGTGACCCGCGATGGGCCTTACCTGCCTTATGCCGTCGAACAGTTCTTCAACAACGGCGGCAAACGCTGCTACATCGTGCGCGCGCTCTCGGACGCATCTTCGCGCGTCGCCTCGACGACGCTGACCTCGCGCGAAACCGCTGCGGCGCGTTCGACGTTGGCGATCGAAGCCAAAGGCAAAGGCGCTTGGGGCAATAGCCTGAGCGTGTTGGTGGACGACGGTTCGTCGAATCCGACGGGCGAGTTCAAGTTGGTCGTCCTGTACGACGGCGAATTGGTCGAGTTGTTCGACAACCTGTCGATGGACCCCAATAGCGAGAATTACGTCGAAACCGCCGTTAACGACGCATCCGAGTACATCCAGGTCTCCGATTTGAACGCCGCGATGCCGCAGGCTTACGCCACCGCGATGTCCACGGCGGCGCTGGCCAATCCGGTCGTCCCGGTCGGCGACAGTCATCTGCGATTGAGCTTGCCCGACGGTACGGCGGTCGCGGCGCTGGATCTGTCCGCGATCCCGAATCCGCGAACGCCCCAAGTGGTGGTCGACGCCATCAACGCCGCCTGGGGTCAATACAACCTCACCGCGTCGATCGTGCCGGCGACTGAAGGCGCCGACGCCGGCAAATTGCGTGTGCGTCACAACGCCGCCGGCTACGACCAAGCGTTCTCGATCGGTGCGAACGCCGGTATCGCCGGTATGAACGGTTCCTATCGCGGCGCCGGCGCCGCGATAGGCGGCACCTTGCTGACCGCGGCGCAGCCGACGTTCAACATCACCGCGCCGAACAACGTCGTTTCTTTCACCTTGGGCGGCAATCTGGTCGGCTCCGTGACGCTCACCGTCGGTGCGGCGCGTACGTTGGAACAAGTGCGTTCCGAACTGGCCACTGAGTTCGCTAACACCACATTCGGCAATCAACTCGGCGTTCGTTTGTACGGCAGCCGCTTGATGATCCACACCAGCAATATCGGCGCCAATAACAGCACGCTGCTGGTCGGCGGTACGGGCGCGCCCACGCTGGGTTTGGTGCAGATGGACGGCAGTGCGCAACCCGGCGGCGGCGTCGCGGGTCTCGGTAGTTCCGAAGCGGCGTTCGTGCAAAGCAATCCTGGCCCATTCACGGTCGAGAGCGGCGCCAATCTGTCGTTCTTCGTGAACAACGACGCAGACGGCAGCGAATCGGCGGCGATCACGGTGACGTTCAACACCGGTTTGGCGTTCCCGAATCTGCAGCAGGTCACGGCCGATCAACTCGCCGCTGCGATCACCACAGCCGCCGCGGGTGCGGTCACCGCGTCCGTCGTCAACGGTCGCGTGATCGTGCGTCAATCGCGCCGCGGCCCGTTCTACTCGTTGCGCGTGCAGGACGGTTTGCACAGCCCGAATATCCGCATCGGCTTCGATACGCAAGCCCGCATCGGTTATGCCGACGGCAACGCCGCTTCGCCGTACTTCCGCCCGAATTTTCATCTTGTCGCCAGCATCAACGAACCCTGGACCTTCTCGAACGGCGACGACGGCAGCCCGATCACCAACTTCGACTTGCTCGGCACCGCCGACAAGAAGACCGGTCTGCATGCGCTGGACGACGTCTCCGACGTGAATTTCGTCGCGATTCCCGGCGCCAGCGACCCGGCCGTGGTCGGCGCTGCGCTCGGCTATTGCGGTACGCGCCAGGACTGCTTCTTCATCGCCGATACCAACGGCAAGCGCACCAAAGACACGCCGATCACCGAGCCGGTGCATGCGCAGGATTACATGCGCAATAAGGTCAGTCCGAAGAACAGTTACGGCGCGCTGTACTACCCGTGGCTAGAAATCGCGGATCGCGCGGGTGCGGGCAAAAATCCCAAGCGCTTCGTGCCGCCGTCGGGATTCATCGCCGGCCTCTACGCCCGCATCGACAATTCGCGCGGTGTCTGGAAAGCGCCGGCCGGCACGGAAACCGGTTTGATCGGCCCGATCGGTTTGGAATATTCCACGACCGACGCCGAGCAGGACATTCTCAATCCCATCGGCGTCAACTGCATTCGTCAGTTCCCCGACAGCGGCATCGTCGTGTGGGGCGCACGCACCTTCGCGGCGCAATCCGACCCCGAATATCGTTACGTGCCGGTGCGTCGCTACACCTTGTACTTACGCCAGAGCATCTATCGCGGCACGCAATGGTCGGTGTTCGAGCCGAACGATAAGCCGCTGTGGGATCAGCTCAAGGCGAACATCGACGATTTCATGATGGGCGAGTTCCGCAAAGGCGCTTTGGCCGGCGCCACCCCGGACGAAGCGTTCAGCGTCAAATGCGACGAGGAACTCAACCCGCCGTCCGAAGTCAACGCCGGTCGCCTGAATATGGAAATCTCGTTCGCGCCGTTGAAACCGGCGGAGTTCGTGATTATCCGCATCAGTCAGAAATCGCAGCGTCCGCAAGGCTGAGGTAGGCCCCGATGGCAGCGCGCGCATCGCAACACGATCCGTACCGGACCTACAAATTCAGGGTCCGGTTGGACGGCGCGACCATCGCCGGCATCCAGAAAGTCTCGCCGCTGGGGCGCAGCGTCGCCGCCAACGAGATCAAGGAAGCCGGCGACGCCTTCGGCGCGCGCTACAACCCCGGCATGATCAGTTACGACGAAGTCACGCTGGAACAGGGTTGGAGCGCCGATTCGACGTTCGAGAAATGGGCCAATCAGGTCATGACGCTGCATAACGATCCGACGTCGGCGAAAGGCTACAAGCGCACGGTGCTCATCGAAGTGTTCGATCTCAACGCCACACCGGCGAATTCGGACAACGCGATGATCCGCCGCTACAAGCTGCATCGCGCGTGGGTGTCGAAATACGTGGCGATGCCCGATCTGGACGCGCTGAACGGCGGTTACGGCATTTCCAGCGTCACGCTGCGCCATGAGGGCTGGGAACGACTCTGAACACGAACGACGGTCGACCGAACGATCGAACACAGGTATCCGACTCCGCGCGCGCGATGAGCGCCGCGATCGCCGGTCTTCCGCAGGATCCATCCAACGCATTCGCAACCGAGGAGCAATCGACATGGCTGCACGCGCTTCGCAATTCGACCCCTACCGCAAGTTCAAATTCAAGATCAAGATCGGAGGGCAGGTCGTGGCCGGGCTCACCAAATGCTCGGCGCTGACGGTCAGCGTCGAATCCAAGGAATATCGCACCGGCGATATGGACAGCTTCAAGCAAAAGCTGCCGGGCATGGTGTCGTTCGAGCCGATCACGCTCGATCAAGGCGTCACGAAGGATAAGACCTTCGAGGCTTGGGCGACGGCGATGTCCAATTACTTGGGCAATAAAGGTTCCGACTCCCAGAAAACTCCGAACGATTTCCGTAAGGACATCGACATCGAGATCTACAACCTGAACAACGAACGCGTCAAAGCGTATCGCGTGTATCAGTGTTGGGTCTCGAAATACGTGGCGGTGCCCGATCTCGATGCGAACTCGGCCGACGTGATGATCCAAACGATCACGCTGGAAAACGAAGGCATCCAGGTCATGCAGTAAGGAGCGCCCGAACGCATGACGACGATCGAGCAATTGACCTTCGCGGACATCGCTGGACACAGCGACGATGCCTCGAACGCGCGCGTATTGACGCTGCCCGGCGGCATCGTCGATGCCGACGGCGCGGTGCATCGCTGTCTGCGGGTGCGCGAGCTCAACGGCGCGGACGAGGAGGCGTTGTTCGATCGCAGATCGGGCAGCGATGCGAGGCGGGTCAGCGCTTTTTTGGCCCGCGTGATCGAGTCCGTCGACGGCATGCGGATGCCGACCGATGCGTCGCTCGCGGAACAGCTGTCGATCGGCGATCGCGACTATCTGCTGCTGCGCCTGCGTCAACTCGATCTGGGCGATGCGATCCATCAGGTCGCGCGCTGTCCGTCGTGCTCGCGAAAAGTCGATGTCGATTTCGCGATCAGCGAATTGCCGCTGCGCCGCCTGCCGCATCCGCAAGCGGCGTACGACATCGAGATCGGCGGGCATCGGCTGCGCGTCCGATTGCCGAACGGCGCGGATCAAACCGCGATCGAAGGCGAGGCGGCCAACAACCCGGCCGCGGCGAACAGCGCGTTGTTCGCGCGCGTCGTGCAGGACATCGACGGCAACGGTCCGCCGAGCGAGGACGACACCCGCGCATGGCCCATCGCCTTGCGCTCGCGACTGGCCGAGTGGTTGGACGCTAACGCGCCCGGGCCGGACTTGTTTATCGATATCGGCTGCCCGTACTGCGCTGCGGATATGAGCTATCGCTTCGACCTCGACGCTTTTTTTTTGCCGAGCGTATGACGGAGATGGGGCGTCTCTACGAAGAGGTCCACATCATCGCCATGCGCTACCACTGGTCTGAGGCCGAAATTCTGCGGCTGTCGAAGAGAAAACGTTCGATCTATCTGGACATCATCGCCCGCCAATTCGCTGCCGAGACTTGATGCATGAGCGACCGTGAAGTCACCGCCGAAACGAAGGAACCGTACGCGCTCGCGCGTCGCGGCCTGCCGTTGCGCGGATTGGCGCAGAGCGCACCGCGCGCGCATTGGCTACCGTCGGTTGCGCGCGTGCAGACGATGCCGACCGCTCGTTTACCCGAACCTGCTCAAACCGAAGCGAACCTGCCCGAGGATAGCGAGTTCGATCCGTTCGCAGTCTCCGCGCAGGTGTCGGCAGCGAACACTGAGATCGCGTCATCGCCGCTGATACGCGACGCCGGCACCGCGTTGTCGATCATCGCCGACGAAGGTTTCGAGATCGAACCCTCCGTTTCGATGCCGAGTCGCGCGGCCTTCGATTCCATCGATGCCGCCGCGCCGCAACCCGCGCGAACTGGCATCGCCGATGCGACAGGATCGGAGTCGATCCGCACCGCAGTCAGCGCGTCCAGCGAGTGGACGACGCAGCGTTCGACTTATGACGAACCTGCGCCCGCCGACTCCGATGTGCCTGCAGCGACGGTTCGCCCCAAGTCTTCGACTCCATTTCCAAGCGAATTCGTTGCGCCGTCGAGCGCGACCGAAACGACGCGACTCGTGTCCGAAGACGCTGGCCGTTCCACGCCGCGCGGCGCGATCGCCTCTCGTGAGCGCGAGACGCCTTCGATGACGCCGACTGTCTCGTCATCGCTCAGCCCGACTGAGTCGCATAACATCGTTGTTTCCGATGCGCGAAGGCTCGATGTCGCACCTTCGAGCGATACAGGAACGGTCGATGCGCATGCGCGGCCGCCGTCTTCAACCATCGCAGCGCAGGCGCGCAATGCCGCGACCAGCAAAACCGATGCAAAGGATGAGCGCCGCGATATCGCCGAGACACGCAGCGATGCCGACGAACTCGCGAATGCCGGGATTCGGCACGAAACCGTCGAGATGGGCGCACCGTCGCCCATCACGCCGATGTCGCGAAATACTGGCGACACCAGGGCCCCTGCGTTCGTGATGCCGCGTCCGCTTGATGCCGCGCAGATCGCCTCGCTGCTGTCGCCTGCGCCTGCACCGAGCGCGTCGAGCGGTCCGAGCGTGACGATCGGCCGCGTGCAGGTGACGGTGCAGACGCCCGCGGCAGCGAAACCTGCGTCTGCGGCGGTACCCGCACCGCAGCAGGCGGCGCAACAACGTCAAGCGCCGTCGCCGGGCTCTCGAAACACCGGCTTTCAAACCCCCGGCTTTCAACACCCATGGGCGTCCTATTTCGCCCGCCGCGATTGATGGGGACCGAGATGAGCATCGCCGAAAAAATCAATCCCATGCTGGTGCAGCGACAGGCGACGGCAGCGGCGAAAACCGCCGAACGCGCCGCGCGCGACGCCTTCATCCAGGCGCAATTCGCTGCGCTCTCCACGCGTTTCGACGGAATGCTGCGCGAAGCGCTTGGTTTGCATTCGCGCATCGCCATCGTCAGCACCGAATTCACGCTCGACGTGCATTGCCGGACGTTCCAGACTCTGGATGTGCCGTCCTGGACCGTGACCTCGACGATCGAGAGCGTGGCGAAGGTGGTGACTTTCACGCCGAAAATGGATTTCGCCTTGCCGGACCAATTCGGCACGTTGGTCTGCACGATCGATTTTCCGTTTTATCCCCAGCGTTCCGCATCCGATCGCGTCGCGTCGGCGCTGCTGCAAACCGGCATTCAATTACGCGGCACGCAGCACGGACGATTGATGCTGACGCCGCCGGAAGGCCCGCGCGATTTGCAGGTCTCCGATCTCGAAAACGCTTTCGATATCTGGTGGTTGCGCGCATGAACGCACGCTCCGTATCCAGAACGTCAACGGATGCGCGTTCGGCCGCCGAACCGGCGGGGGCGCAAGTGCATATCGATGCCGTTCGCATCGTCGCCGACGGCAGTTCGGCAGGCGATACGCAAGGTCATGCGCAGCGATTGGCCGAGGACATCGGTCGCGCGCTGTCGCAGGCCGCGCACGGGCGCATCCGCATCGGCGAATTGTCCTTGCGTATCGATGCCGATCAACTCGGCGATCCGGCGGCGCGCGAGCGTCTCGCCGAGAGCGTCGCTCGCCGCATCCTCGCCGCCGTTCGCGACTGACCCGGAGCCCGATCAGATGTCCGATTACGTGATGCGACCGAAACTGCTGCGAGGGGCATTCATCGAATACGGCCTGTCCTTGCCGCCGTTGCTGTTCGCGTTCCAGTTCAACCCGGAAACCTTGACACGCGGCCGCACCGCCAGTTTCGGCGCCGGCGGCGCCGACGGCAGCGGCGCCGGTTGCCGCGAAGGCAGCGAAGCGCAACAACGCGCGTGCATGTCGCAAGTGCAGGTCAGCGAAGAGACCATCAGCCTGACCTTGATGCTCGACGCCAGCGACGATCTGCACGAGGACGAGTTTCTGGCTAAACAATTCGGCGTCGGCGCGCAGTTGTCGGTGCTGGAATTGATGATCTATCCCAAGACCGACCAATTATTCGGTTTGCCGATCGGCAATTTACTCGGCGGCAGCGATCAATTCGGCGCGGCGCAAGCCAAGACCATCCCGATTCTGCTGTTCGTCTGGGGCCGCAAGCGAGTGATGCCGGTGGTGATGACCAGCCTTCAGATCACCGAGCAAGAGTATTTCCCAGATCTCAACCCTAAGCGCGTGCAGATCGCCGTGCAATTGAAAGTGCTCGAAGGCTTCAACCCGCCGTACCTGTATTCGCACGGCTGGCGCATGGCGCTGGGCGCGATGAACCTGGGCAACATAGGAGACTTCGCCGATGTTCTTTGACGGCTCGCGGTATCAACGGATCCTCGACGCCGCGTTCGCGGACGGCGAGGGCGCCACGCGCATGCTCAAGCGCACGCGCGAACCGCTCGCCACCGAGTTGGCGATGATCTACCAAGTGCGCGAGGGCGACCGGCTCGATTTGCTGGCGAATCAATTTTTCCACGATCCGCGCAAGTGGTGGCTGATCGCCGACGCCAACCCCGATGCGATGACGCTGGAAGAACTGCTGGTTCCCGGCCGTTTGCTGCGCATCCCGAAAAATCGTAATCCCTGAAATCCAATCTCGAATCGAGACACTTAGGACCCGAACCGCGTGCCCGCCATCCCGACCGCCTCCGACCGTTCCTTCAGTTGCGCCGTTCGCGTGAACGGCAGCGCGGACGCGTCGTTGTTGCAATGCGTGCAATCGGTGACGGTGGAAGAGGACCTGGATGTCGGTTCGTCCTGCGCGATCGAACTGCAGGCCTGCCGCAACGACGACGGCAGTTGGCCTTATTTGGAAGACGAAAATCTTCAGGTCTGGAACCGGGTCACGGTCTACGCCGCGTTTCCGAAGCAAACCGAAGTGGTCTTCGACGGCTACATCTCGCATGTGGACTGTCAGACCAACGAATCGCAATCCGATATGACGGTGTCCATCCGCGGCGTCGATGCGTCTTATCACATGAATCAAGAGGACAAGGCGCGGATCTGGCGCGCGAAAACCTACGAGGACATCGCCAAAGAGATCATCGACGAATACGAGTTCAAACCGATCGTCGCCGAACCGCCCGGCACCGGCGAGCCGCCGATGCAGATCGCGCAGCGCGGCAGCGATCATCGGTTTTTGCGCGAATTGGCGCGCCGTCGCGGTTACGAATTCTATGTGCTGGGCGGCAATGCGTATTTCCGCCCGCCGCAATTGGCCGAAACGCCGCAGAAACTCATCGCGGTGAATTTCGGCGACGAAACCAATTGCCGCAATTTGCGCTTCCAAACCGACGGCACCGCGCCGACAGTCGCCCAGGTGACGTATTTCGATGCGATGGAAGGCAAAGCCGTCACCGATACCGTGGAGAGTTCCGGTTTGGACGAACTCGGCACGCAGCCGCTGTCGTCGCTGCGCGGCGCAGTGTCGATGCCGCAGTCGCGTCGGATCGCGCGTGGGCATGGTTTTCATTCCGGCGCGCAGGCCAGCGAATACGCCGCCGGCATGTTGCGCCGCAACGGTTGGTGGGTGACCGGCGCGGGTACGCTCGACGGTCTGCTGTACGGCGCTGTGTTGCGCAGTCGCAAGACGGTCACGGTGAAGGGCGCCGGCCGCAATTACAACGGCGTGTACTACGTGCGCAAAGTCCAACATCGCTTGACGATGCGCACGTACGACATGCAGTTCGAGCTGGTGCGCAACGCGCTGGGCCAATTGGGTACCGAGAACTTCGAGGGCGAATCCTCGTCGTCGATGTCGTCGCCCGCGATGGGCGGCGGGATCGACACCGATCCGATCGAAGTCGCCGCGGAAGGCCCGCGCGTGTTGCCTGCATGAGGAACGACGAATGAACGTATCCGCCGCCGCCATGTCGCAAGGTACCGAACGCGTCGAGCGCTTGGAGAATCAGTATTACGGTAAATACCGGGGCGTCGTGGTGGACAACAAAGACCCCGATCAGCTCGGTCGCTTGCGCGTGTGGGTACCGAGCCTGTTCCCGACCGAAGGCGATGCGGTACCGGACGACCCGGCAAGTCCCTCGGTGTGCGATTGGGCCTGGCCGTGTCTGCCGTTCGGTGGCAGCGCAGATCAGGGGCTGTTCTTCGTGCCCGAAAAAGGCAGCAAAGTCTGGGTCGAGTTCGAGGAAGGCAATCTCGATAGCCCGATCTGGGTCGGCGTGTTCTGGTCGGCGCCGGGCGGCGCTACCGAAGTGCCGAAAGAGGCCAAGGCCATGGAAGACAACGAACCCAAGCGCCGCGTGCTGAAGACCTCCAGCGGGCATGTCTTGGAGTTCTGCGACATCGAAAGCAAGGAGAGCATTACGATTCGGCACAAGGATGGCGCGACGTTGACCTTCAACGAGAAAGGCAGCATCACGCTCGGCAACAAGAACGGCACGCTCATTTATCTCAACGCCGAAGACGGCGAACTCGCCATCGCCGACGAAGGCGGCAACAACGTGCGTTTGGGCGAATCGAATATCACGTTGACCAATAAAGACGGCAGCGTGATCGATATGGCCGGCACCGCAGTGCAGGTGATCGCCAAGAACGTGATGGTGCGCAGCGACACGATTTCGTTGGGCGAGGGCGCGATGGAGCCGGCGATTCTCGGCCGCGCGTTCGCGTCGATCTTCGATGCGCACACGCATCCGACGGCGCTTGGCCCGTCCGGCCCGCCGATTCCGGTGCCGATGCCGCTGTCGGCGCCGACGCATCCGGCGATGTCCAAATCCGTGACGTTGAAGTAGGGGCCGAACATGACCTGCGTCTGCCGCATTCCCTCGCTGCCGATTCCCTCGCTGGTGATTCCGTTGCCGATTCCGAGCCTGCCGCCGCTGCCCTCGCTGCCGGCGCTGCCGAAATTGCCGGCCTTGCCCGCGTTGCCGTCGCTGCCGATTCCGTCGCTGGTGATCCCGCTGCCGATTCCGTCCTTGCCGCCGCTGCCGTCGTTGCCCGCATTGCCGAAATTGCCGGCCTTGCCCGCGTTGCCGTCGCTGCCGATCCCGTCGTTGGTGATTCCGCTGCCGATTCCCTCGCTGCCGGCGTTGCCGTCCTTGCCCGCCTTACCGAAGTTGCCGTCATGCCCCTGTTGAACTTCTCTCTTCTGAAATCGTCGATCGCGAACGGGAGCGTCCCATGCTGAAACCCGGCACGCTCGTCGACGACGCCCTGGACGTGGGCAGCATGGCGCACGCCATCGAATTGGCGATGATCGCGCAAGGCATGCTCGATCTCGACGAAGAGACGCCCGACGCCGCGGAGAACCGCCGCAAGACCTTCATCGCCATTTCGACCGGCATCATCAATCACTTGAAAGCCAATCTCGACGTGCGTGTCGTCCAAAGCAAGTTCGGCAACAGCATTCCCGCCGCCGCGACGACGCTCAGCGGCGCCAACGGCGACATCAGTTAAGGGCAGGGCATCGCGATGGACGAACGCTACTTGATGTTTCCGTTTTCGCTGACCGGCGCGGGCGCGACGGCGACGACCGATCTGGACGGCGCGATCCGCGGACGCATCGAGCAATTGCTGTTCACCTCGCCCGGCGAACGCGTGATGTTGCCGACCTTCGGCTGCGGCGCGCGCGACCTGCTGTTCCGCGGCAACAACGACGTGTTGGCCGCCGCGACCGAATTCACCGTCGCCAAATCGCTGCAGACCTTCCTCGGCGATCTCGCGATGGTCAACGCCGTGCATGTGGACACCATCGAAGAGACGCTGCACATCGAGGTGGTCTACACCAAGCGTCGCGATCTGGAACGGCGTCGCGTGCTGTACCAGCTCTCGCCGCAGGAGGGCACGAACCGTGGCTGATTGCCTGACCGTCGATTGCGGACGCGAACCGCCGACCCCGACACCGACGCCGCGCAGCTATGCGGGCGTCGATCTGATGGCGCACGACTACGACAGCCTGCTGCGAGCGATGCTCGACCAGTTGCCGCAGTTGGCGCCCGAATGGCTGGACCGCAACGAAGCCGATCTGGGCATCGTGCTGATGGAATTGCTGGCCTTCGCGGGCGATCAACTCGGCTATCTGCAGGATCGGGTCGCGCTCGAAGGCTTTCTGCGCACCGCAACGCAGCGCGAGTCCGTGCGCAAACTGGCGCGGATGATCGACTACACCCTGGATGCGGGTCGCTCCGCCGAAACCGTGTTGTTGATCGAAGCCGCCGGAGCCGCGCCGTTCCTGCTGTCCGCTGGATTCGCGGTCGGCAGCGTGCCGGCCAGGGGCGTCGAAACCGCCGACGCGTCGGTGGTGTACGAAACCTCGGAAGACATCGTCGTGGTGCCCGCGCTCAGCCGCATGGCGCTCGCGGCGGATGCGCCGTCGGGCGCGAGTCGCACACAACTGCGCATCGCGGCCGATCTCACCGGCCTGATCGCGACCGGTGCGCGCGTGTATATCCAACAAGCGGACACCGCGCAGCCGCGGATCGATCCGACCCGATTGCCGAACGGCGAGTGGTGCGAATTGGCCGGCCCGCCGATCTTCGCGGCTGGCGTCACGACATTGAACTTGACCGCGCCGCTGATCGGCGATTACTCGCGCTTGGGCGACGCCGTGCTGGGCATCGCGCCGGCGCGCGTGTACGGCAACGCCGCGCATGCGACGCACGGCGCTTCGCAAGAAGAGCGGGCGACCGCCAGCGGGCTGCCGAATCAAACGATGGAGCTGGCGCTGGCGCCGATCGCGCAAATCGCGCCGGCCTTTTCCGACTCGGACGCCGCGACGACGCAGGCCTTGATCGTCCGCGTGGATGGGCAAGCGTGGAGCGAAGTCGAAGATTTCATCGACAGCGAAGCCGCCGATCGCCACTATCGCGTATCGCGCAACAACGACGGCTATGTCGCCCTGCATTTCGGCGATGGCGTACGCGGCGCGATGCCGCCCGAAGGCGCGGCGATCGTGGTCGACTACCGCGTCGGCTTGGGCAACGCCGGTCACGCCGCGCCGGGGACGCTGCAGAACATGCTGGCGCCGCCCGCGTTGCCGCTGCCGTCGCAGAAGATTCTGCGCGTGCGCAATCCGATCGCGGCCTCCGGCGCGCGCGACCCGGAAAGTCTCGCTCACGCCAAGTTGATCGCGCCGTATCGCCTGCGCAGCGTTTCGCGCGCCGTGGTGCCCGACGACTATCCGATCTGCATCGCCGAAGGCGTGCGCGTCGGCGGCCGTCATTACGCGCCGCTGCAGAGCGTCGCGCGGACGCGCAAAACAGGCACGTGGAACACCGTGTTCGTCAGCGTGGACATGCCGGATCGTCGGCCGCTGTCGGCGACGCCCGGCTTGCGCATGGCGTTCGAGCGGCTGCTCGACGGCAAGAAGATGGCGGGATTGGACGTGCGCGTCGAAGATGCGCGCTATTGCTCGCTGCACATCGCGCTGAAAGTCGGAGTCGGCGCCGGACACTTCGCCCGCGACGTGCGCGGTGCGGTGGAACGCGCATTGGTCGGTCCGACGCAATCGGGCACGCCGTTTTTCGCGCCCGGACGTTTCGCATTCGGCCAACCGGTGTACTTGTCCGATCTCTACGCCGTCGTCGCCGCGATCGAAGGCGTGGAGTCGGTCGCAGTGACGCGCTTCAAACGGCTGGGCGACCGTTATCCCGATAACGAAGTCGACGGCATGATTCCGGTCGGCGCGTTGGAAGTCGCGCGCTGCGACAACGACCCGGCCGCGACCGACAACGGCGTGCTGTACGTGCGCACCGTCGGCGGGAAGGAGGGCTGATGAGCCAGGACACGCCCATGAACGCTTCCTCGTTGACCGCGCCGTTCGCGACCGCGCCGATCGATATCGACGCACTGCCGGCAACGGTCGCGAACCGACCCGCGATGCCGCGCATCGATTACGCCGCGGACGATCACGAGAGCGTCGCCTCGCGGCTGCTGCAGCGTCTGCCCGAGGCCTTGCCGGGTTGGAACGCGCGATTCCTGGAAGAGGGCGGCGATTACGCTGTGGTGCTGGCGCGTCTCGCGGCGCAGATGTGCGCGATCCTCGACGGTTACGCGGATCACCGCGCGAACGAAGGCTTTCTGCGCACCGCGACGCTGCCGCGTTCGCTGATGGATCTGTCCGCGTTGATCGATTACGCACCGGGTGCGGGATCGAGCGCGGCGACGCTGCAAGCGTTCCTGACCAAGCCCGATCAGACCGGCCTATTGCCCAGCGGGTTTCAAATCACCGCGCCGCCACTGCCGGGATCGAGCGATACCTCGCCCCGCATTTTCCAGACGATCAACGCGCTGTCGGTGGACCCCTCGCGCAACGCGATGCGCTTGATCGGCTACGACCGCTCCAGCCGCATGCTCTCGTTGCGTAACGCGGCGGGCGCGACGCAGGACATCGCGGTGATGACCGACGCGCTGTACGCAGGCGTGAAGACCGGCACGCCGATCGTATTCGACGACGGTACGACGCTCGCGGCGGTGCCGCTGACCGCCGCCGCCGAGGTCGATGGCGCCACCGAACTGCGCTGGGCCGCAGGCGCGCCGACGGCGAACGCCGATGTCGCGATCGCCGACGCCACGATCCACGGCCGCAACAAGCAAACGATGAAGCTCGAAGCGGCCGAACGCGCCGACGAGATCACCTTGGGCCAAAACACGCTGCCGGTAGTCAACGCCGCGATGTTCACCGTGGGTGCGGCCGTGCTGGTCGAAAACGGCGGATTGCAATTCCCGGCCATCGTGCTGGGCAAAGACATCAATGCGAAAACCATCGTGCTCAATCGCGGCGTGCCGGCTTCGCTGCGCCGCTCGAAGACGCGCGTGCTCGAAGGCACGTCTTGCGGCGGCACCACCTCGACCGTGCGCGCGGGCGTCATCGAACTGTATCGCGATACGTTGGGTTACAAGAAAAAGGATTACCCGCATACGCCCGATCCGGGCGATCTGCTGCTGCTCGCCGACGCCAGCGGCGTGGAGTTGGCGACCGTCGCCAGCGTCACGTTGAACGCGATCGTGCTGACGCAGCCGACGACGCGCGCATTGCGTCCGACATCGCGGCCGTTCGACTTGGTCGCTCGCGTTCGTTACTACATGCTCAAGCCGAACGACCCGTCCACGCACCAGACCAAACTGCGCCCGGTCTTGTTGGGCGAATCGCCCGAGATCTACCAGAACGGCGATACGGTGCTGACGCTCGACAAGACCTACGAAGGCCTCGCGCCCGGCATCGTCATCGGTTTGAGCGACGGTTTGCGCACGCGCGCGCACCGCGTCGTGCTGGCCGACACGATCGAAAGCAAGACCGTGCTGACGCTCGACGGCAACGTCGATGGCCAATTCCGCGTCGCGACCTTGAACCTGTACGGTCCGTACGAACATGCGATGCGCATCGCCGGCTACGACCGTTCGGAAATCGCGCTCGCCGCTGGACTGTCGCAGTTGGATCTCGTCGGCGCGCCGGTCGGCCTCGCATTGGGCATGGACATCGTGGTCGCCGACGGCAGCCACGCCGAAGGCGCGCGCATCACCCAAGCGCAGACCATTGCGGGCGGCACGCGCATCGCGCTGGCGCGACCTCTCGAGCACGCGTACACGCTCGGCGACACGGTGGTGTACGGCAACGTCGCCAGCGTTTCGCACGGGGCATCGGTCGCCGACGAGACGCTGGGCAGCGGCGATCCCACGCTGGCGCCGCAGCGGTTTACGTTGCGCAAATCCGCGTTGGCTTTCGTGCCCGATGCGAACGCCATGCGCGGGGTTCGGCCTGCGGTGGACGTGTGGGTCGATGGCGAATTGTGGACCGCAGTGGACACCTTGGCCGGTAGCGGCGCGCTCGACCGCCACTACGCGATCGAGATCGATGATCGCGCACGTGCGACCGTGGTTTTCGGCGATGGCGTCCATGGTGCGGTGCCGCCGTCTGGGCGCAACAACATCATCGCGAAATATCGCATCGGCCATGGCGCCAGCGCGAACGTCGGCGCATCGGCGATCTCGACCATGCCGCGCGCGCAGCCATTTTTGGAGCGCAGTTTCAATCCTTTGCCGGCCAGCGGCGGCAGCGATACCGAAACGCCCGAATCGATCAAGCGCCAAGCCGCGCATCGCGTGCGCACGCTCGACCGCGCGGTCTCGTTGAACGATTATCTCGATCTCGCCCTGAGCTATTCCGGCGTCGCCAAAGCCCGCGCCGATTTCGAACGCGAGGGCCGCGGCCGCGCGGCGCGCAACGTGATCGCGCTCACCGTGGCCGCGACCGGCGGCAGCGCGTTGTCCACGCCGCAGAAAGAAGCGCTGCTGGCGTATCTGTCCGCGCGCAGCGCCGATCCGGCGCGGCTGCGCATTCGCGATTACCGGCCGTGGCCCGTGCGCTTGTCGCTGCGGGTCAATGTGTCGCCGCGCGTGCTGCAGAGCGATGTGCAGCGCGCCTTGCTCGATGCGTTCGGCGGCAACGGGTTCTTCGGTTTCGATCAGCGCGAACTCGGCGCCGATTTGGTGCTCAGCGATGTCTACGCATTGGCCGAAAGCATCCAGGGCGTCGATCACCTGGTCGCGACCGCCTTTCACGCCGAGAGCGAAGCGGACACCATCGCCGACCGCATCGTCGTTCCCGCCGACGCCTTGGCCACCGGCGGCGACGCCGCCGACGCCGCGATCGGCCGCTTCAATCTGCAGTTGGTGGGAGGTTTGGCATGATCGATCGCCCCATGCCCACGCGCGCGCAGATCGCCGACCAGTTGTGGCGCTGGTTGCCGAACGTCTATCGCGGTCGCGACACCGAAGGCCGGTTGCGCGGGTTGATCGCGTTGTATGCCGACGAACTGTGGCTGCTGCGCAAAACCGCAGAACAGCATTACGCCGATCATTTCATCGAATCGGCGCAGGACTGGGCGATCGCCTATCTCGCCGACTTGGTCGGTACCGATGTGCTGTTCAGCGGCGATCTGGCGCGTAGCCGAGAATTCGCCGCGCGCAATCGCGACGATGTCAAGAACACGCTGCATTGGCGGCGGCAAAAAGGCACGCTCGCCGGTCTGGAAGGCGTGGCCCACGATATCGGCGGCATGGGCACCCATGCGGTGGAGATGTTCGAGCGCACCGCATGGCTGCAGCATTTGGATCACATCAAACCGGCCGCGACCTTCGCGGTCGATCTGCGCGATGCCGAAGCGGTGGCCGCGTTGAGCACGCCGTTCTCGCGGGCGAGGGCGCTGCACGACATGCGCCCAGCCGATCAGCGTCGCGGCTGGCATCGCATCGACAATGTCGCCGTGTTCGCATGGCCGTTGCCCTCGTTCCCGCTGATCGGCGTTTCGCCGAAATCGATCGGTAGCGGACGTTTCGCATTCCATCCGCTCGGCCTCGACACCGCCCTGCACGCGGGCGGCGCCACCGACGCGCTGCGCGCGCAGATCGCCGCGGCACCCGGCGCGATCGGCGCGGATATCTGCCGCCCGAACACCGACGATGTCCCGATTCGCATCGCCGATCTTCGCGCGCATCCTGCGGCGTATATCGCCTCGCCGATGGGGTTCTCGCTGTACGAAGACGGCATTCCGCTGCTGGGCGCACCCGCATCCGGCGCGGCATCGCGCGAAGTCGCGAGCGATTACGGCGATCTGGCCGATCTGCGCGGCATGATTCCCGGCGATTCCGGCGCCTTCGGGCCGACGCATCGGTTTCGCTTGGACGCCGTGCGTCTGGGCGCGACCTTCGCGCTGGTGGAAGCCGTGCTGACGCCGAAGACGTATTCGTCGGGGCAACCGTTCTCGAATCAACTGCAAGTGCGCAACCCGCAAGGACAGTTGAAGCTCGACGGCGCGACGCCCGATTTCGCCTACACGGCCGGCGTAGCGCCTTACCAGCCCGATAGCGGCGAATATCATCATCCCGCGCTGCTGGTCCGGGTCGTCAACGAAGCCGCGGTCGCCGCGAATTTTCCGGCCTGCGAAGCGATCTTGCGCAATGCGCGCGGCTTGGCGTTGCAGCTCTATCTGCCGGCAGTGCCGGCGGCGGCACCGAACGCCGAACATTACTTCTACATCGCCGAAGACGGTTCGAGCTATTTCGCGCGCGGCGATCACGCGGCGGGCGCGCCGGATCGCAATCCGGATTCGTCGCTGTTCGGCGCGCTGTTGCCGCAACATCTCGCGCGCGCGTCCGAAGGTCAGCGACGTATCCGTCCGGGCAATCCGGTCGGCGCCGCGCGTTGGCGGCGTCCAGTCGCGCGTGCGTTGTGCTGCTGGGATCGCCCGTTGTCGCCGCCGCTGAAACCCGGCGAAGTGGCGATCGATCCCGAACGCGGACGTATCGCGTTTCCGGCCGGCGAAGCGCCGACCGGTGCCGTGACGGTGGATTTCCGTTATGCCGCCGGGCACGCCATCGGCGCCGGCCCGCATGCGCGTACCGATTTGCCCACACCCTTGCTGACCGTCGCGCGCACCCGCGATGCGCAATTCTCGACGTTGCAAGCGGCCATCGCCGCCGCACCCGACGGCGCATCGATGCCGGTGGTGATCGAGATCCTCGACAGCGCCGTCTACGAAGAAGCGTTGGATATCGATAACCGTCAATTCCCCGGCGGATTGGTGCTGCAAGCCGCCGAATTACAAACCCCGTACCTGATCAAACCCGCGGCGGCGACGCGCTTGCTGCGCGTGCAGAATACGACGATCGCCTCGCTCACCCTCGACGGCTTATGTCTGTCCGGCGGCGATGTGCGCATCGACGGCGCCTGCCAAGCGCTGCGTTTGCGCTATTGCACGCTGCAGCCCTCGACGGTGGCGCTGCGCGTCACGCAGGCGACGCCGTCTCAAGTCGCGATCGAGGCGTGCATCCTCGGCGCCGTCGATGTCGCCGCCGCGAATTCGCGGTTCGAGGCCGCCGACAGCATCCTGCAACACCCGGCCGCTATGGTCGAAGCGCCGACCGGCGGCGCGGCGCTGCAATGCGTCGGCAGCGAGATCGCGCTCGATCGTTGCACCACGTTCGGCGGTGTCGCCGCGCGCACCGGTCGCGTGTCCAACAGTTTGTGTTACGGCCCGCTGGCGTTGGCGGACGGCGGCTGCGTCCGCTTCTCGCGCGTGCCCAGGACCTATGCCGGCGGCATTTTCCGTTGTACCGCTGCGACGCCGATCTTCGTCTCCACCGTCTGGGGCGACGCCGGCTACATGACGTTGCACCACAACACCGACACCGCATTGCTGCGCGGCGGCGAAGAGGGCGGCGAAATCGGCGCGTTCTACGGGTTCGGTTTGCCGTGGCGCACTCAAAACATCGGTCTGCGTTTGGCCGAATCCATCCCCGCGGGGCTGACGCCCATCCAGGTCCGGGTTCTCCCGCGGCCGCGTTTCAAAGGAAATTCGCCGCTATGAACAGCGAAATCGGCAAAGTATCGTTCGACGAAGTCAATCATTTCGTCGGCGTCTTCCACCAGATGGGACGCCTGCCGTTGGAGTCGGACTTCAACGAGCAGAACGAGTTGGTGATGCGCATGATCCAGCGCCTCGCCGGCAGCGCGGTGCATACCGGCAGTTCCAACGATGGTTTCCGCATCGATACGCACGTGCTGATCGATCGCATGGAATCGCGTCGCGGCTGGACCAGCACGCCGGCGTCGGCCGCGGTGTTCGTGGATTACATCGACCATCGCGTCGGCGACGGCAGTTTGGTGTCGCGCGCCGCCACTGCCTTAGCGAAACGGCCGGATAAACCGCTCGATCTCGGCGGGCTGAGCGAAGTGCTGTTCGCGGTGAAGGCCGATAACGTCGCGGGTCTTGGGTTTTACCTCAAGGACGCCAGCGCCACGCATGCCTTCACGACCAGCGTGGTCTACACCGAAGGCGACTGGACGCTGATGCGCGCCGTGCCCGGGAATTGGCCCGCCGGTTTCGCGCAGAACGCGGTCGTCGAATACGGGTTCACGGGTTTGGACAACGACCCGAAGAAACGCTACGCCTTCGATTTTCTCAAAGCCGATCTGCCGCTGCGCACGACGATCGTACGCACCGATCTTGGCGATCGCTACAGCGTTTCGCCCACCACGGCGCAACTCGCGAACGACGACGATCAACGCATTTTCGGCGGCATTTCGCTGAAAGCGACGCAGGCGACCAGCGTGACCTACGCGTTCCCGGAACCGGTCGACGCCTCGCGCGCGCGGATGCTGTACGTGAGCGTGCAACGCACGCCCGCCGCCGCGGCGTTGTCGATCGTGCTCAAAGACGATGCGGCGGTCGCGAATACCTTGACGTTGACCGGCGCCGTGGTCCTGACCTATGGCGCATGGGAAGTGCATGCGTTTTCCGCGCCGCAGGCCGGCGCCTTCAACTGGGGCGGGATCGCGTCGTTGATCTACAGCGGCCTCAGCGCCGCGGCGACCTATCGCTTCGGCCCGGTGTTGCTCGAAGCCGACCCAACGCGCGACCTCGTGGTCATGGGCGGCGATGGCACCTCCGCCGGAGCGGGGCGCTTCTACGCCGACGGGCTGCAGGCGGTGAAGGAAGCGCACGGCACGTACTGGACGCAGGCGGACTTGCCGTCCCCCGATCCGACGGCGCTCGCGGCCGTGACGGCCGGCAGTCGGCGCATCGACTGCGCGTATCTCGATGTGTGGGAGCGCCCGATCGGTTATGTCGAACATCCCGATCTGCGCGATGTCGCCTTGGACGGCGCCGACACCTGCACGCGTACGCAGTTGATCGCGCAAGTGCGGTTGATCAAGGGCGTCGAAGTGCCGTTCGCCAACGCCGCGCAGGCGCCGAATACGGTGTTCGCAGGCTTGCATGGCATCGGTCGCGGCGTCTTGACCACGAAGGACAAACCCGCCGCGACCATCGACCCTTGCGCGGACCCCTGCGAGCCGAAAATCGAAGGGCCGTATCTGGGTGAGGGCAATCGGTTATTCCGCGTCGAAATCCACCGGGCCGGCGATGTCGGCGCGATGCTGGACCCGACCACCGCGCGCTATAAGTGGTCGCGCGAAAACGCCGCCACCGTCACCGCATTGATCGAAGACGCGCAACTCGGCACCACCTCGGTGTTGGTGGAGAAGCCGGAGCTGTACGCCATCGGCGATTTGATCGAGATTTCCGACGATCTCGTCGATTTGGTCACGGGTCCATACGAAGATCGCATCGGCCACAGCCATCACACCCGCGGCGAATTGCGCAAGATCGCCACCGTGAATCTGCAGACGCGGCGCATCAGTTGGGAAGACGCCAGCGTCGTCGATCTACTCGAAATCCCGTTCCATCAACCTTTGCCGCGCACGCTGCGCGTGGCCCGTCACGCCAAGATCGCGCGCTGGGACGGCGTCGGCGTTTGCGTGCCCGGCGACATCGTGCTGGCCGACGGCGTGGTCGTCGAATTCGGCGGCGAAGACCTGCGTCCGGGCGATTACTGGCTGTTCGCGACCCGCGCGATCGACCGCAGCGTCGAGAGCCTGATCGAAGCGCCCGCGCGCGGCATTCGCCACCACTACTACCCGCTGGCGTCGATCCACCGCGCACGCGAGAACGCCGCTGCGCCCGAACGTGTGTTCTGCGAAGATCTGCGGCCGCGGTTCGCGTCGTTGAGCGAACTCGACGCCAGCCGCATCGCCTACGACCCCTCCGCCTGCGCGACCTACACCGACATCCCGGGCTGGGACAAAGTCGGCACGGTGCAAGAGGCGATCGATGCCCTGTGCATGGCCGATCTCACCGGCGATATGCGCTTGCATAATCGCCTGTTGCACGGGATGGGCGTGATCTGCGGCTTGAAACTGCGCTGCAGCAAGGATCGCAAAAAGATCGTGCTGACCAAAGGCTATGCCTTGGACTGCGACGGCGATTTGTTGCATGCGTCAGGCGATCGCGCGATTCCGCTGGTGGACAAAGCCATCGATGCGAATCTGCTGTCCGCCAGCGGCAACGGCAAAGTCAATCTTTGGATCGAAAAAGCCGCGACCGGCGTGTCGGTGCATCTCGAACCGCACGTCAAGCAGGGCTTCTGGGATTCGGTGCTGGAAGGCACGTTGCTCAAAGATTTCTGGGACAACTGCATCGTCTCGCTGGTCGATTCGCTGAAAGCCCTGCTGCTGCCGTTCCCGGATACCACGCTGCCGCTGTCCGATCAGCATAAGCGAGTGATTTCGCTGCTCAACCTCATCTGGCAGGTGGTCAATTCCGCCAACGGCCCGTATGTGTTCGTCTCCGCCGCCGAACACGAGCTGCTCAAGAAGCTCTACGACGAGATTCGCGAATTGTTGGCCAGCAAGACCTACTGCGCGATGTTCGATCACCTGCAGCAGTTTCCGATCTATCCGTTCGCCGAGCCCACGGGCATCGACACGATGTTCGGCATGCTGCTGATGCACTCGCGGACCAAGCTGGACCCGCGCGGCCGCTATCTTTACACCTACGGCACCGGCAATCGGATCCAGGTCTTCGATGTCGAAGCGCGGACCGCGGTCGCCGTGCTCGATTTCCCCGGCGCCAACAACGTCCTGCTGCAGGACATCGCCTTCAACGACGACGGCCGTCGCGTGTATGCGGTCGCATCGATCACCAAGAGCACCGGCGTGGATTCGATCTTCGCCACCGCCTTCGTGACTCCGGCGGCGAACGTCGGCGGCGCGCCCACCGTCACCTGGGGGCCGGCCAGCATCGTCTGCGATATCCAATTCGTTCGATTGGACACGCATAACAAGCATCCAGAGACGCTGTTCGCCGTCGGTCGCAGTAACGATCTCGGCAAGCGCGGGCTGTACGGTTTCAACCCGATGTCGATCCCGCTGGTGCCGAGTCCGAGATGGGCGTTCAACGCCATCGGCCCGTTCGCGATCGACACCGACGGCGCTAACGCCATCGCGCTCTCGAACAGCGGCAACACGCCGATGGCCGACGCCGTCTTCAACGGCGTGCAGCGCATCGTGATGGGCGCGCCCGGCCCGGTGGCGGCGCAGGTGCCGGTCGGCGGCGGCGATATTCGCGAAAACGACTTGCTCGCCGTGAACGGTTCGGCCTATATGACCATCCAAACCGGTGCGCAAAGCGTGTTGATGCGTTTCCCGACCACGATCACCTCCGTCGCTCAAGCGCAGGCGACGATCCTCCCGGCCTTGAGCACGTATCGGTTGGCGTCGATGCCGGTCACGAACACCTTGATGATCGCGGATGCCAATACCTATCGCGCGATTCGCTACGACACGGCCATCAATACCCTGTTCCTCGGTCACCGTATTCCACTGCAAATCATGCCGATATCGATGGCGGTCAGTCCCGACGGCAACGAGCTGTATGCCTTGAATCTGCTCAGCAATACCGTCAACGCCGTCGATCTTGACCGTCTCGCCGCCACCAATCCGAGTTTCGTGATGGAACCGCCGGTGATCTTGGCGAATTATCGCGAAGAGATGCTTCGCGCGTTCACCGATCTTATCGGCGTTTTCGGCCAGTATCTCAAAGACTGCTTCGCCGACAAATTCCTGGTGGAATGCCCCGAATGCGACAAGGACGACAAGGTGTATCTCGGCACCATCGAGATCAAAAACAATCAGGTGTTCCATATTTGCAATTTCAACAAACGGCACTACGCGAAGTCGTTCAAGACCTGGGGCTATTGGCTGTCCGCATTCCCGGTGATCCCGCTGGCGAAGCGCGCGTTCGCGCAACTCGCCTGCCTCAAAATGATTCCCTAAGGAGGGCTCGCCATGGCCACGAGCACCGATCAGCACTACGAATTCGTCCTCCAAGGCACGGTCGTCGACCGTGTCACCCGTCAACCGATCCCGGGCGTCAAGATCGAAGCCTGGGATCGCGATACGCGCTATCACGACATGCTCGGCGTCGCGACCACCGATCAAGGCGGACGCTTCGTCATCGGTTTCCAAACCGTCTATTTCGGCGACTTCGCCCCCGATCGCTCGCCGGATGTGTTCTTCAAAGCGTTCCTCGACGGGCGCGAGGTGCTGACCACCTTCGAAACCCCGCAATACAACTTAGAACGCGGAACGACGACCATCGTCCTCGAACTGACGATGCCGAAGATCAAAACCGACGGCGTCGATCGCATCGACAGCATGCAGGCGCTCAAAGCGATCGATTGGTGGTCCAAGTCCGATTTCCGCGGGGTCTGGGAGCAGGGCAAGGACAAAGGCAAGTCGATGAGCAAGTTGGTCGGCGAAATGGGCGCGAAATCGCTCTCGGGCCTGAACATCAAGCCGATTCGACCGGCCGCGACCAAGGACAGCGAGATCGTCAACCAGTCGTCGCTGCAAGCCGAAAAATCGCTGGCGGTGCATGGCATACAAGTCACCGAAGTCAAAACGGTGGACCCGAAAGCCGCCAAAAACCTGATGAATCTGAGAGATTACCCGCTGGCGCTGCGCGCGGGCGACAAAGTCACGTTGTATCAAGAGAACAGCGTGGTCAAGTACTACACCTTGACGCCGAAGACGAAAGCCGCGGGTATCGATGCCGAGAAAGTCGCGAGCATCGACGAAGATGTGCAAGCAGTGAAGGCGCAATTGCGCGAAGTAGACGCGATGCGCGTGGAAATGGATCGCATCAAGGAAAGCGCGCACACGGCCGGGCAAACCATGGGTGATGGCTCCAAGGACATCCAGGCTCAGGCCGAGGAGATCGCGAAACTGCAAAACGAGTTGGCGACTCTTCGCAAGAACACCGCAACGAAGGACGCCGAAATCGCGAAGTTGCGTACCGATCTCGATGCGGTCCGCACCGCGCAGACCAACCTCACCACCAACATCCCGCTGTCTCGGCTCGAAGCGTTGGAAAAGGAAATCGTGCGTCTGCGGGTCGCGCCGGAGCGCATCATCGTGCGCGATGCCGAGCCTGCGCCTGACAGCGGCGTTGTGCGCGAAATCCCGGCGTTGGTCGAGCCGATATCGAACAAGCGCGCTACGAAAAAATCGGCTAAGACACAGCCGTCGAAAAAGGCGCGATCGAACGAGACTCCCGCTAACACCGCTGTGTCGAAGAAAACGACCACGAAAAAGGCAGCCACGAAAAAAGCGACGAAGGCGAGTGCCCCTAAGCCCCGCGCCGGCGGCAAACAGGGAGACAAGACCTGATGTCGCGCAGCGCGTCGAGCCTGCGTTTCCGCGAATGGGTTCGTATCGTTCGCCGAATCGGCTTGCGTCGCGTCGAGCGTGCGGCATGAAACCGACGCTGCCCGACGCGATCCGCTTCGCGCCCGGCACTCGGTTGGGCGTGGAGATCGCGCTTAAACCGGTGTTGCGCGAGGCGGCCGAGAAAGCGCTCGCGCGTCACGCGATATCGTTGGAGGCGCTCGAAGCGGCCGTGCTGTCGGTCATGAAGAACGAGACCGACGGCGGTCATTTGGTCGGCGAATTCGTCTGCGACGCAGGCGCGGGATGCGCGACCATCGTCGCGACCCGCCACGACAGCGGCGATTACGCGTTCGCCATCGACGCAGCGTTGGCGGATCGACGTCGCGATGTCGTCGTGGAACGCATGATGCTGCAAGCGGTCGGCAGCCGCGATGTCTATCTGGCGCTCGACACGGAGCAGGGACCGAACGCGGTGGCGCGCCTGCGCTACGCCGCGGACGGGTCGGTGACGGTGTCGTTGTTCACGCAGGCGATCGCGCACAAGGTACCGTCGGCATTGCGCTCGCTGATGCCGACCGAACTTGCGCTCGCGACGCTGTCCGTCGTCGTCGACTGAACCCGCGTCCATCGTCCGCGCATGAAAGGGCCGGCCGGCACCAGCGGAACCACGCGGCGAGAGGCGAAGACCGCGACGACGACCCGCGTCGCCGAAACCACAGCGAGTGCTGCGCAATCCGTCGCGTCCGCGCCGCTCGGTCCGATCGACGCGTTCGTGCAGACCTTAGGCAATCGCCGCCTCTCCGGTTTGCTGGCGTCGGACCGCTCGCGCCCGGATGCGCACGAGGCGGAAGCGGAACGATTCGCGCGGGATTTCTCGCAACCTGCAGCGCTCGAATCCTCGGCGGCGCTCGCCGCGACGCCCGTACCTGCGATCAGATCCGAGTTCGTGCCCGCGCCGGCTTCCGCGCGTCTCGACCGGCAGGCCTCCGATGCGATGCCGACGCGAATCGCCGATTCGCGAGATTCGCACGGCATCGTCCAGCGAGGCGTCTCGTCCGCTGTCTCGTCCAATCCGTTGCCGGCGCCGCCACGCGCGCATCGACTTTCGCAATGGCTGGGCGAGGGTAGGGCGCTCGCGCCGCACACCGCCTCGGCATTCGCCCCACGGCTCGGCATCGAATTAGGCGCCGTACGCATTCACGACTCGCCGAAAGCGCATCGACTCGCGAGCGCGCTGCATGCGGCGGCGTTCACGATCGGCCGCGACATCGTCTTCGGCGCCTCTCGATACGACCCGCATTCCGCGCGCGGGCGTCGCTTGCTCGCGCACGAGTTGAACCATGTCGCGCAACAGACGCTGCAACGCGTCGCGCAGCATACGTTGGGTCCGATTGCATCGATCTTCGATCCTAGCGGGCGCACGGCGCTGCAGCGCGACCCGACGACAGTGCCTGCCGCGAACCCCGCTGCCGCGCCGGCCGACGAGAAGTTCGATATCTACGAGGGTCTGCCGGACGACAAAACGCTCGAAGCCGGGATCGATAAGGACTACCGGTCGATCAACGAGCGTTGGTGGCTCGATCTCGAATTGATGGAGGTCTGGCCGTTCCGCGACTACGATCCGCATGCGCAACCGCTGGCGTACGCGAACCGCGTCGCCCGAGCGCAACGTCTGATCCGAGCCGCGGGCACCAAATGGTTCGAGGGCGGGCATCTCAAGGCGGACGGGATCCTCGGGCCGCGTACGTTGTTGATGCTGCATCGCATCGCCGAAGACGCGAAGCACCCGCTGCGCTTGGAAATTCAGGGGCTCGGGTTCGATCTCGACGCGATCTTGGACGGCGAGGATGCGTATACGCACGCGCTGGCGTACGCGCGCAAAGCCGAGATCCTGATACAGACGCCGATCGAAGTTTACGGCGAAAGCGCTGTTCGCTATTACGACAAATTCTATTCGATGGTCTCGAGCGACCGTGAAGTCTTCGATCGACTGATGTTCGATGGCGCGGCGCCGTCGGATATGCGTCGCGAAGACCGCATCGAACTTCTGCGGCGCTTCTATGGCAGCGACAGCATCAAATACCAGGGCACCATCGCGCTGCTGCAAGCGAAACGCGACTTTCTTCACAGCGAATTGGATATCGCACGCGCGTTGGAGAACGATAAGCGTCGCGGGATCGCCCGCGCCGCTTACTTCAAATTCTCCGCGGTGAGCGCCCGTTCGTTCTCCGATCTCGACTCGGAATTCGCGACGATCAGGACGTTCGAGAAAGCCTTCAAGACCGTGCCCGAAGACAAAAAGGAGGGCATCACCGACGGCGTCGATCGCTTGATCCAGAATCAACCGGAAGGCCCGGAATTAGGCGCTAAAGAGATCTCCGCCGTCGTACTCGTGGTTTATCTGCCGGCCTTGAATCCAGCGAAGCGGGATGGGGTCATCGCGGAATACGTCAAGCAGCGCGAAGCGAAACGAGCGGCGGAAAAAGCGCATATCGAGGAGAACAATCGCGAGGGAGCGCGTCAACGCGCCGATCTCATCGTCAAATGGCTCGACGATACCGACACCTATCACATCACCGTCGAGTTCGCCCTGCGCGATGAGCTCAAGCGCGCCGTCCGCGAACAAGCGTTCTTCGATTTGGTGCTGGACGACCTGATCGCGCGCCCGGGTGGTCATTTCGACAAACTTTTCGACGCCGTCCACGCGATGAAGGGCTATGTCGGCTTGAGTCTGCTGGTGGAAGCCGCGCGTGCGGGCCGTTACCGCGATCATGCCCGCGTCCGTAGCGCGCAAGCGGAACTGATTCGCCGCCACGGCAGCAAGCGGACTCATCGCTACGAGATCAATGCGAAGGGCGGCGCGGTGTTTCTGGATCGAGACACCCGCATGGAGGTGGGCGAAGTCGCGGGCGATCGTAATACGATGTTCCTGAAGGACGAAGACCGCGAGCAGCTCAAACCCGGCGCGCGCAAGAAATTGGAAGCGGAATTGGAGAATCAATCGCGCGCTTACGTCGCGCGGTTGCTCGAAGGCAAGGAAACGCCGAAATCGCAGGATGCGGTCGGTAAGGAGCTGTTGGAGAAAGCGTGGGCTGCGGCGGGTTTGGACACCGATCGCGATATCGAAGACGTCGAATGGCAGGAAAGCGTGCGCCTGTTGGGCGTGCGAGAAGGTCCGGATCAAGGCGACGGCGTCACTCGCTACGAAGTGAAGTACGAGCGCGTCGAACGCATCGTCGGCGGCGAAGGGGGCGATACCGATTGGTCGCCGGTCGCCGGCGCACGCAACGACTGGCGCAGCGAATACGATTTCGAGTACGACACGTTCTGGTATCCGTACTCGCAGAACGCCGATGTGATGATCGGCTTCGCGAAGGTGGTCATGATCGGCGCGGTGATCGCCGTCGCATGGGAAGTGGGCGTCATCGGCGCGTTGGTCGCTGCGGGCGGCGGCGCGGTGCCGGTCGCGTTGTCGATCGGCATTTCGATGGCGATCTATATGTTGACCCACAAACGATGGACGCTGGAGGGTCTACTGTTAGCGGGCGTGGAGGGCTATCTCGCCGCGGTCGGTTTCCGGCTGTTCGCTCCGGCCGGAAAAGTGGTGATGCGGCTGGTCATCCCAGCCACGCTGGAAAAAGTCACCTTCGGTCGGCTGGTCGCCGCTTTCGTGCTGAAACACGGTGCGGTCGGCGGTTTGACCGGCGGCGCGATGGGCCCGTCGGTGCTGTTCATGCACGATCTGATCCGCGTCGCGCAACACGGCGGCGGTTTGAGTTCCTTCAGCACTTATCTGAAATCTGCGGGGATGGGCATGGTGCTGGGCGCCGTGTTCGAAATCGGCGGCAGTGCGCTGCTCGCGCCGATCTTCCGCGCCGCCGATACGACTGTATTGGCGAAAATGAGCGAAATTCTGACCGCGCTGCGCGGACACGAACCGGCGGTCACGCCGACGCAGTGGATGTCGGAAGTGACGCTCTCGCTGTCGGCGTTCCGCAAATTTCTCGGCCAGAACATGGACGACATCCTGGCCAAGGGCGTGTACGAAGGCGTCAAGGAGAAAATGGCCGAAGCCGGTCGCGCCTGGCTCACCGGCGTCCGCGGCACGTTGCAGCAACAGATCATCGAATTGGCCGGCGTGCAGCTCAGTCGCGACGCCAGCAATGGCCTGGAACGCTTGTTGACGCTGGGGCGCACTTCGCTCGGCGACGATACGCTCGCCACGATGCTGCAGGAGTTTCGAAAAATCAGACCGGACGGCGTCGAACCATGGCTGCGCTTCCTCGGCGGCGTCGACGATGCGATGGCGAAGAACTTGGTGACCTCCAGCCAATTGCGTCCGATGTTCGATGCGCAGCATGTGCTCGCGCTGGGCTTGAGACGACCGCCGACCGAACTGATGAATCTGATGACGCTGCGTTTCGGCAATGCGCTCGATGCGCTGGATGCGTACGCCGGCAAACTCAGCGCACTCAAGGAAAGCACCGCCGATTCGATTCTCGACGCGCTGCGCACGCGCGGCACCGCGGTGACCCCGCGTTCGCTGCTGACCGCAGGCGAAGCGGGCGCGATCATCGACGACGAGCTCCTGCAAGGGCTCGGCCGTCTGCTCGAAAAGAGCACGGCCGATGCGGCGAGCGCGCTAGACACCGTGCTGGAAAAAATGGCGCGCAACCGCATCGACGGTTTCTTGCGCGGCATCCGAAACGCCGATCAAGCCGAAGTGGATGCGGCCAAAAAGCTCGTCGTCGCGCATAAACCCGAACATGCGGCATGGAGTCTCGAGAGCTTGTCGGGCCAGGAAGCGGCGAAACTGCTCACGCCTCTCTCAGACGCCGCACTCGATGCGATCGCCGACGTCACCGCAAAAGAGGCGCAGGCGCTGGTCGGCGCGTTGTCGGAGGCGCACGTCAATACCGCGCTGAGTCAGGGCGTCGCGCCCGGCACGCTTCGCGGCAGCGATTTGATGGCGATGCGCGCGCATTGGCACGACGTGGCGATCCGCGATTACATGCGTTGGGCGGGTTCGGCGCCGAATCGCATCGCCGCCCTGAAGAACACCGCCGGCGCGATCGCGAGCGGTTCGGCGCGGCTCAAACCGGCCACGGCGCTCGGCGCCGATTCGTTGATCATCGACTCCAACGCGTTGTTCGGCATCGAAGCGTTGATGCGCGGAACGCCGTTCAAGAAAGTCACACGATCCGACGGCAGCATCGTGGAAGGGCTTCCCGAACATCGCCAAGAAGCGATCAACGCGCTGCGCAAACGAGAGGGCCTCGGCGAATACGTCGACCCTCTGGACGGCAAAACGCCGACGCTCAAGGACATCGTCGGCGACAAAGCCGACCTGCGCGCCAACGATACGATCGCCTCGGAGACCGTGGTCGGCGAGCCTAAAGTCGGCAAGTCGCCGGTGCTCGACGATCTGAGATCCGTGGGCGATGCGCGCAAGCATGCGGATTACGAGAAGGTCTACGACGATCTCAAAGCCGCCGATGTCGGCGAGGACAAGGGCGCGCGCGATCGCACTGTGGTCGCCGATGCGCTGCTCGCGCCGCGAGCGCCGGGCATCGTCCCGACCCTCGTGGTAGTGGATCGCCCGGTCGTTATCGCGCTCGCGAAGAATTTCGCGCCGCCGCCCAGAGTCGTCACCACCACGAAGAAACTGGCTTGGGGCGAACTCAACGCGCACTACCCGAAGGGAGAATTCGTGATCGATGTGCACGGGCATCAACTGCGAATTGTGTTCAAACCGCCTCCACCCTAACATCGGTTCGCCGGTCGGAATCTTTAACGGAATCGAATCATGTCGAATGCTCTGTGGTTCAACGTCGCGATGCGCTGCCGCTTTTGCGGCCGTATGACGGAAGCGCACGAAAGCGAAATGAACAGTTACGGGCTCAGCTCGGAGTACGGCGACGAATGGCGCCGCCCGGGTGATCGCTTCGCCATCCCGGCGCCGAATTTCGACGATGCTTGTTTGCGTTTGCGCGCGCTGCCTGCGCGCGGGCCCGTTCATCTCATCGAATTGTGGACCTGCAAACGCTGCGGCCGTCCGGACTGGGCCAAAGTCGCATTGGAACGCGAGGGCGACGAACACTATCGCTTCGTCGGCGCCGAACCGACGCCGCTGACCGTGGAGGCGCTGTCCAACGTCCAATTGATTTCGCGTTATTACGCCGACGACATCCTCAGCGAAGCCGAGACGGGGAGCATTCCGAACGAAATCGGTCAGGCGCCGGAGGGCGAGCGTGATTGAATCGCTCGCACTTGCGACTTGGGCGTGCGGTAGCGCCGAGCGAATCGACCTCGCGTATACGCGTGCGCCGAGACGGGAACGTACGACATGAGCGCACCCGCGAAGGGCGATGGGGGAAAGAGCCGGCGCAATGGCGCATCGGCTCGCTCCAACGACTTCGCGCCGTCTGCGGATCGCAGCTCCGATCCGGGCACCCGCCCCGCGGATTCGGCAACGCCGTTGATGTCCCGCATCGGCAACCAAGGCATGCAGACCCTGCTGCAACCGCTGCTGCCGCTCAATGCTGCCGCGCCTGAAAAAATAGCCGCCGGCGGCGGGGCGAGCGGGGCGACGCCGACCGCACCGAGCGCACCGAGCGCACCCAACGACGGCGAACCCTCCGGTGCCGCCGACGTCAAGCGCGCGATGGGGCAGCGATACGGACATGATTTTTCGAACGTCCGACTGCGCACCGACGACGGCGCCGCGCGACGGGCGCAGGCCGCGGGGGCGAGGGCGTATACGCAGGGCGACGAAATCGGCTTCGCGCATGGCGTTTACGATACCGAGAGCCACGCCGGCCGCCTTACGATCGCGCATGAGTTCGCGCATATCGCGCAGCGTCGCGGCGGAAATCTCGGGGACGCCATGCCCACGATGCCCGACGCTGCGATGGCCGAATGGCAGGCGGAGCGGGCAGCGTCCGCCGTCGTGAACGGCGGTCGCCCGCAGGTCTCGGCGTATCGCGGTCGGGACACGCTGTACGACCCTGGAAAAGGCGATAAAAGCATCGCTCTCAACAGCGACGATGACAAAAAGTTGCTGGAAACCGTCGTCAAAATCTTGGAAACCCAGACCGACGGCGTGCAACGCGAAGGCGCGATCGTTTTTCTCGTCGGCTTAGCGATGAAGGCCGGCCCGGTTAACGGCGACGCGACCCAACGTTTGATCGATATTCTCAAAGGCGAACCGGTCAAGAACCCCAGCGACCACAATTACGCCATCGATGCGTTGAAGGATTGGCTGTCGAAAGACGCCTACCGCGTTTACGACTTCATGCTGTACGGCCGCTTTTTCTTCGCCGATCACAGCAAGAACGAGATCGGTAGCCTACTGGTGCAGGGCGTGTTCCAGCGTTGGCTGCACGACGGCAAGGGTACGTGGTGCATCGCGTATCTCAAACGGAAAATCAATGGAGAAGACGCGCTCCAAGCGAATCTGGCGGCGCGGATCATCGCCGACCTCCTCGAAATGGAAGCGACGCCGGAAGCGCAAAAACATAAGGCCAACTACGCAGCGCTGCGGAGTATGGCTCGCGAGAACGGCTGGGAGTCTTTCGGCGCGCTGGGCCGCGCATCGGCGACGCCGCGGATTTTCTCCGCGCTCGCCGGAATGCGGCAGGAAGCGATCGTGCTCGAACGCACGGTCAGGCTGGGGCCGATCAGCGATCCGTTCGAAGACACCGATATGGGCCTGTTGAACGGCATCATTTCCGGCTTGAACGCCCAAGGCGATCTGACCGGCACCAGCGCCTCCGGCAGCAAAACGCGGATTTTCACTGCGGAAAACCGCGAAGAAACCGAGCATGCGATCTTGGCGTACTCGTCCCAAACAACGACCGATTGGCTGCAAGACATGGCGCAGGCGTTCACCATCGCGGTGGATGCCGGCGCGAAAATCCAGTCCAGGATCGAAGTTCTCCACCAAAACGCCGAAGCGCTGGATCAATTTCTCGGCAACGATGCCGCACACACGAGCGACGAACGTCTCGCTTTGTTCGATTTGAGACACGAATACATCGTCGAGTGGCTGTCTGTCACCAGCACGACCTTCGGCAGCGGGCCTCGCGGATTGGCGGCGAGCTATCAAGCCCGGTTGGATATGGTCGATCGGAAGTTCGAAGAATTCGATACGGTCGTCGCTGTCCGCAAGTTCAAGACCACGCGCGAGCGGTTCCGAGAGTATTCGCGCATCTGGAACGACGGCGTCGAGGCGTATTCCAACGCGTCCGGTCTCGCGGACAAGCTCTATTTCAGCATGAAGCGAACGCTGGCCGAGGAGCGCGAGAGCATCAGCGACCGACTTGCGACGGGGTTCTCCGCAAATATGGGCGGTGTGACCATTCGGATGGCGCCCTCGGACGATTACATTCCGACCGACCTGCGGATGGTCTCGCGCCTAGCGCAGGACACCAGTTTATTCGGACTGCAATCCGCGCTGTTCCTCGTCTACGCCAGCAGTCTCAGCGTTCAGGACATGATGCTGAAAGCGGATATCGGTTCGTCTTCTTTCCAGAAGAAGCAGTCGAAGCGACTGACCGATATGCGCACCGAGTTGGCCGGGTTCTGGTCGTCCGGCGATTTCGAGCAATTCATCGCTAAAACAAGCGACTACGAAAGCGCATTGAAAGAGGTGGTCAACGAGATCAAAGACCGCGCGAAAATCGATCTGCTGATCAATCTGGCCATCACCCTCGTCGCGGCGCTGGTCACGTCGGGTGCGGCGCTCGCGGTACGTTTAGCGGCGGTGTCGGAAACGATCGCGTTGGCGCGCACCGCGCGCGCGATTTCCTCCGCGTCGCTGCTGTTCGAAGCCGGCGTGTTCACCGCCAGCGAGCTGACCATGCGCAGCCTGGTGTTCGGTAAGGACATCACCGCAGCCACCGCGATCAAATCGGCGGCGACGAATCTCGCGTTCATGGGCGCGATGAAAGCCGTCGGCAAGTTCGCCGAACCGTTGACGCAGGGCAGCCGCCTGCGCCAACTCACGATGGGGCATTTGGTCGGCTTCGCCGGCGTTTCCGCGGTGTCGGCCACGCTGACCAGAATCGAGACCGGGCAATGGCCGGAAGACATGGCGTTCTTCCTCGCCCAAACCGCTGCGACGTATTTGTTGATCGCAGGCGTGCAGCACGGCTTCAATGCCTTGGTCGCCACGCCCGCGCTCGAATCGGCCGCACGCACGCGTTTGGAAAGCCTGAAGATCGACAACGAAGCCTTGTATCGCACGCTGCGCAACAAAGTGGACAGCGGCAAGCTGACGGTGGCGGAGTTCGAGTCGCTCAAAGCCGAGCGCATTCGTTTGCTGGAAGAGACCAAAGCGATCGGCAAGGTGCTGAAAGAGGGCGGGGTGATCAACGCGGCCGAAATGGCGGCGATCGAGAAAATGGCGGGCGGCGCCATGGCGGATGCGACCGGCGCATCGTTCCCGCTGGCGAGCACCAGCGCGGCCGAGCCGACCATCAAAGCGCTGCCTGCACCGGATTCGGTCATCGAACTCACTCGCGTCGGCAACACGGATACGTATTCCTACGACCCAAGCAAGCCCAGCGCGAATATCGATGCGATGTTGACGCGGTATACCGAAAAAGGATTCAAGGTCGAAGGCAATGGTGGATTGCGGCGCATCGTCGATCCCACCGGGCGAACGCGATTCCTGCTCACCGGCACGCCGACCGCCACGCCGAAACTGCTCATGGAAGGAAAACCGGGGCCGGGTACCGATACGCTCGGCCCGCTGGAACGCGCGACGCGACTGAGCGGCCCGGCGTTGCAACCGGTGCGGGATGCCATCGCCAAGATCAATTCCGAAATCGAAACGAAACTACCGAGCGAATACCAAGACCGCACCGTATTGGCGACGCTGGCGCTATTGACGCAATACGCCGGCACCATCAAACCCGGCTGGTCGATCAATGCCGTACGCGGCGTAGCGGAGGCGGTGACGCTCGAGCGCGGGATTTCTTACAGTGCGGTCCATCGCCTGTTCTTGACGGTCGATCCGGCCAAACTGCCGAAATTGTTCTCGGATTACTACGACATCGCGCACAGCACGAAGGTCTCGCCGATCGCGCGTTACGCGATCGCCGACGACTTGTTGCCGAAGAACAGCGAGTTGCTCATCACGATCGCGCGCCAGCTACAGGCGTCCGGCATCGAACTTCCCGCCGATCTGGATTTGCGTGCCGCGCGCGGTTTACTGCGACAAGCGGAAAAGATGCCCGGCGGGTGGAAAGCCTGGCTGCAGGCGATCGCGGCGGCGAAACGGTTGGAATCGTTGCGTGCGGCGAGCGGGTTGAACGACCCGCGCGTGACGATGCCGACGAACGTCACCGAATTGCTCGCGGACATCTCCGCCGACCTGCGCCCGGGTCTGAACCCCTTGAGCGGCGCCGATGGCGATGCGTACGTGAAACTCGTCGAATCGCAAACCGGCGCCGGCAAATTCGCCAACGACGGGCAGCGGTTCCGCTTTGTCGCTTTGGTCGAGAAATTGCGCATGCACGTGTCTTTGCTGCAGCAGGGCATGAGTCTCGAACACGGCAAGTGGGAAAACATCGTCGGCGACGCGAATGAGGTCAAACAGATCACGACGACGCTATTGCAGGGTTACACGATCGAAATGATCGACCAAAACGTCGGTCCGAAAGTCGATATACCGAATGTCGATCTAAGCGATGTGCCGCTGCCCGGCGGCGGCAAAGTGAAGAATGCGACCGATCAGAACGAGGTGCACATCGATCTATTCCTCAGCGATAACGCCGGCAATTTCATCGCGATGGAACTGACCACCAAGGAATTGGGCCTTCCGCAGGAATTCGCCGCCTTGGACCCGCTCAACAGCGCCTACGGCAGCGATATCGATTGGCAGGTGGCGGAGGCGAACAAGTCGAAAGCCAATGTCCGCAAGTTCATGCAGATGGTCAAAATCTATCAACTGAATAAAGATGCCGTCGCCTTTGCCAGCGCCTTGGCGGGAAAACCCGTGAACCCGGCCTCGATGCGCATCCGAGCGGGCGATTTCAGCGTTCCAGCCGCACGAGCCATCGAAGGCCTCGGGTTCAAGATGGAATTGAACGACGGTACGCCGCAAACTGCGGCGCAGATCGAGCTTCGTAAGAAATCCAAATGATGCTTCCGTTTTCGTGCCGCAGAAGCCTGTAGAGCGAATCCTGTGCTTGCGGCCCGCGATTGCCGCATCGACGAGGCGCTGGGTAAGCGCTCGATTCGTTCGGTGCGCCAGCGCACGGAGTTCGTCGCCTTCGGCATGTAGCATGACGATCGATCGGTGAAGTTATCGAGCGCGCAGTGAATCCTGCGCCGCATGCCGCCGACGTCATTGAATATCAGCGAACCGCCGCATTTCACGTTTCGACGGACAAGCGACGCATCAGCACGGCGATACACATTCCGGCAGTCACCCTTCAATCGCTGCCGCCCGAGCAGCGCTCTCGTGACGAGTGTTGCCGACACCTAGACTCTGGATAACTCCCATGAAACGCATCGCATTCACCGCGCTTTCCCTCGCACTCGTTGCATTTCTCAGTGGCTCTGCGTCTGCGCAATCCTATCGTTCCCAAAACGATGGCGCATCCGAGACCTCTCGCCGTGCGGTCGCCCGGGTGACGCGCGTCGAGCGTATGTCCGATCGAAACGACCGTACTCGGCGCGGCTACTATCAACGTCAGGAGTGCTGGAACGAACGCACGAATAAAAACGAAAGCGGTTACTATCGCGACGATTCCGGTCATCTCTATCGCGGCGACGGCAGTACCAGAACTACGCGCACGGTGATCGGCGCGATCGTCGGCGGCGCCTTAGGAACTCAGGTCGGATCCGGCGATGGCCGCACGGCCGCGACGATCGCCGGTGCGGCGATAGGCGCTGCTGTCGGCGGTAATATCGGCGGAAGCGCTAACGATAACGGCCGCTATGAAGGTTACGATCGCTACAGGGACGACTCCGGCACCGAGCGTCATTGCCGCAATATCGGCAACTACGATAGCCGCAATCTCGACCTCTACCGGGTGAGCTACAGCTATGGCGGCAGCGCTTATCAGACGACGATGAACTTCAATCCAGGCCGCACATTGCGTGTGCTGGTCGATGTGAGGCCGGAAGAATAATCGAAGGATGTCGATTGTCGAGCGACTGGGTCCGTCGAGCAGACCTCGTTTCAAACAACTCTCGAGCATTGCCGCAAAGAACGCCCTCCATCGGGCGTTTTTTGTTTGGTAAGAAAGCCGATGCGCTGGCGGCGCATAGATCGGATGTCTCGCGTACGTGCGCGTGAACGTTCGGCATCGCACAGACCGAGGCGATGCGATCGCGCACCCTATCGATTCCCCGCTCGGGGACATCGTTGCGATGCAGCGATCGTCACTTCAAGGAGTCAATGCATATGTCAACAATCAGAAAAGATCATTCCGTCGGCGCAGGCGCCGGCGCTGTCGCTGGCGTCGCCACCGGTGCGATGGTCGGCACGGTCGGCGGCCCGATCGGCATCGCCGCAGGCGCTGTCGTGGGCGCTGTGCTTGGCGCCGCAGCTGGCGATAGCATCGCTGAAGCGGTCAATCCGACCTCATACGGCGATTACTGGAAAAACAACTACGCATCCAGGCCGTACTTCGTCTCCGGCCGAGAGTGGGACGATTACGAGCCGGCGTATCGATACGGCTACAGTGCGTTCGCCGCCAATCGCGATCGTAAGTTCGCGGAGATCGAGTCCGACCTGAAAGACAAATGGGACGCTACTCGCGGAAAATCGCGCTTGATGTGGGCCGAAGCCAAAGAAGCGGTGCGCGGTTGCAGCGTCAGGCTCGGTAGTTAATCACGAGCCTGACGCGATCGTTGCGAGCCGGTGCGCGCCGCCGATCCGAAGCGTTATTTACGGTATTGCACGGCGACGATGGCCGTGTCGCGGTTGTCGGTCGCGAGCGAACGATCGGCGGTGAGCGCATCGTCGATTTCGCCGACACACGTATCATTCGCATTTTTTTCCAAATCATCGCATTTTTCTTTCAAGATGAGATGACGCCCATTGGCCTCCATCATGGCGATGTCGTAGTCGGATTCGGCTTTTGCAATCATCGCTTCTGACTCGACTTCCGTCAGTATTTTATCGTTCTCCCTGTTCGATAAGGACTGCTGCGCTCTGCTCATTGTTTCGTTGGCTTTAGCGACTTCTCTCGTCGTGTCGCTACGCTCTTGATCGTTGCTTTCTACGGCATCTCGGCGCTGTTCGTCGCCGTCTTTTCCGACCTCGCTCGAGGTTTCAGAACAGCCGGTCAATAGCAACGAGATGATCGCTACGATCGGTAAAAGTCGAATCGTCATGAAATGTACTCCTGTTGGGTCGAACGAGCCGCATCGTGCGGCATAAGGACAGCATCGTTTTTCGCGATCGGATTGGGGAGTCACAGCCTTCTGTTCATCGCCGATTCGGCAAACGATCCTTTCGCAAGGCTATGGACTTCGCGCATCGTTGTCGGTGCGGAATCGCACGTAATGCTGTAATGAGCCTTCGATTTCGAACCGACGCGCGCGCTTCGATAATCATAGGCCTTGTGTGCGATGGCGCACCGACTAAGGCGGTACGTATACGAAAAAATAAGGAAACGCGAGCAGATCATCTGCTAGAAATCGAATAGACCACATGATTCGAAGCGATCGAACGACGATTGCCGGAACAAATCGTCTGATCGAGAAATGGCTGCTTTAGCCTATCGATTTACTTATGCATCACGCCGTAGGAGCGACATCATGTTGAAGTACAGCATCGTTTTTCTGATTATCGCATTGATCGCTGCAGCGCTCGGTTTCGGCGGCATCGCCGGGCCCGCTGTCGGGATCGCGAAAATCCTATTCGTCATCTTCCTCATCATGTTCGTCGTATCTTTATTCGTCGGCCGACGCGCGCAGGTATGACCTGCTTTTTTGGAATTCCCAGCAGAGCAGGGGGATAGGGTAGGCATTCCGATCGATATGGTTGATAGGACCTGCTTCGTTCATGAATCGAAAGGCTCGGATGCATTGTCCTTTCGATCCGACGCCATTTGCGTCGATCGGCCGTTCTTACCGCGAAAACGAGACATATCCTCGTATGTGCGCTACCGTGCATAGCGGATCAGGCCGGAATTATCCAAAAAAAGCGGACATCGGGCCTCGGTTCGCGCTTACGCATCAATGGTGCCTGCCATGCCCAATACCATCGAACCTCAACAGAATCATTTACTCGCCGCCTTGTCGGCCGAGGTTCAAGACAGACTGTTTCCTCATCTCGAACCGATCGATCTTCCGCTGGGCAAGGTGTTGTACGAATCCGGCGATGCGTTACGCCACGTGTACTTCCCGACGGATTCCATCGTATCGCTGCTCTACGTGATGGAGAACGGCGCGTCCGCGGAAATATCGGTGGTCGGGAACGAAGGACTGATCGGCGTCGCGTTGTTCATGGGTGGCGAAAGCACGCCGAGTCGCGCGATCGTGCAAAGCGCAGGATCCGCCTACCGGCTACTCGGTCAACGTCTCAAAGACGAATTCAATCGTCATGGCGATCTGCTGCAATTGATGTTGCGCTATACCCAATCTTTGATCACGCAGATGGCGCAAACCGCGGTTTGCAATCGGCATCATTCGATCGATCAGCAGTTATGTCGCTGGCTGCTGCTGTCACTGGATCGTTTGCCCAGTAATCGTCTCGTGATGACGCAAGAGTTGATCGCGAATATGCTCGGCGTTCGGCGCGAAGGCGTCACCAACGCTGCAGGTAAACTGGAGCGTGCGGGGGCGATCGAATACACCCGTGGCCATATCACCGTCTTAGACCGTCCGAAGCTCGAATATCTTTGCTGCGAATGTTATGCCGTCGTCAAGAAGGAGACGGATCGTCTATTGCCCTATCTTCCTCCGCAACTGCATTGATCAGCGATGCGCCAAGGGTGCTTCAGCGTACAGAGAACCATGCCATCGTCCGGCACTCTGCAGCGGCGGCACTGATTCGGCACCGTCCCTCGCCATCTTCGGCGTATCCAGTGCTGCAGGAGCAATCCGTGACAGTCGCAGACACGAGACCCTATCTCAATCGCTTGATCACGAGTTTTCCTCGGCTAGAACGGGAACGCGTGCTTGCGCGTTGCGAACCGATCGATCTCGCTTACGGTACTCTTCTGTGCGAGCCGGATCGGCCGTATCGCGATGTCTATTTTCCTCTGACGGCTTTCATCGTACTGGTGGACGGCGTGCGAGGGCACCCGCCTTTGGAGATGGCGTCGATCGGCAGCGAAGGCATGCTCGGCGCAACCCTGGTTCTCGGCGTCTCTACCGTGCCGCTGCGTGCGGTGGTGCAGGGTAGCGGCAGCGCATGGCGGATGTCGGCCTCGTCGATGCAGCGCGAGTTGACCGTCAGCCCGAACTTGCGACGCGCAGTCGGCCGCTATCTGTTCGTCGCGATGACGCAGTTGTCGCATACGGCGACCTGCAATTATTTCCACGAAATCGGGCCGCGCTTGGCGCGTTGGCTGCTGATCGTCCACGACCGTACGCGGACCGATCGTTTCCATCTGACCCATCAGTCGATGGCCGATATGCTCGGCGTGCAGCGCAGCGCCATCACGATCGCCGCAGGCGCTCTGCAGAAGAAAAACCTGATTCGCTATCGTCGGGGCGAAATCAGCATCCTCGACCGTCGTGGGCTGGAAGCGGCATCCTGCGAGTGTTACGCATCATTGGCGGAAAGGTCATCGGCCGAACACCGACCCAAATGAGCGAACGCTCGATCTTGGGCATCACTTTCCACGATTACCGCATTTCGCATAATGCATATTATGTTCAAATGCACGATACAGCTTAGGTTCCCCTAAGCCTTTGAACTACCACGCTTTACTTGGTGCCGCGCACAGGCTCGGCGCCGTGCGCGCTTCGCCCCGCTCTCGACTCAACTTGCGACAGGCGCGTCGTCGGTGCCCGTGTCGGCATGGTGCCGTCCGAACTTCTGGGCGCACCATTGCTCGAAATCGTGTACGAAGCTAAAGAGTACGGGCACGAAAATCAGGCTGAGCGCTGTCGAGGACAGCAGCCCGCCGATCACCGCGATGGCCATCGGCGCCCGGAATGCGGAGTCCAGCGCCAGGCCGAGCGCCACCGGCAGCATGCCGGCGATCATCGCGATCGAGGTCATGACGATCGGTCGCGCGCGCAGGCGGCAGGATTCGACGATCGCCGCGTGCATCGGTACGCCGCCGCGTATCCGTTCGAGCATGGCGTCGACCAGCAGGATCGAATTCTTGTCGGCGATGCCCATCAGCATCATCATCCCGATCAAGGCCGGCATACTCAGTTCTTTGCCGGTCGCGAACAGCAACAGCAGCGCGCCGCCGACGGATAGCGGCAGCGCGATCATCCGCGCCAAGGGCTGCAACCAGTCGCGATACAGCAACACTTGGATCGAATAGATCATCAGCAAGCCCGCGCCCAAGGCTTTGATGAAATTCGTCATCAGCTCGGTCATGAATTCGGCATCGCCGGTTTCGAGAACGCGAACCGACGGCGGCAGGCTCTTCATGACGGGAAGCGCGTCGATACGTTCCAAGGCGGTGCCGAGCGCGACATTGTCGAGGTTCGCCTCGACGTTGATCCGGCGCTGTCGGTCGTAGCGTTCGATGAAGACCGGGCCGCTGCCGAAGTCGAGCTTCGCCACCGACGACAGCGGCACGCTGCTGCCGTCCGCGGCGCGCAGCTTGAGGGTTTCCAAAGCGCCGAGATCGCGGCCGTACTCGCGCGGCAGACGCACGCGCACCGGAATTTCGCGATTGCGATAGTTGTACTTCGACAACCGCGGCGTGTCGTCGCCGATGGTGGACACGCTGATCGCCTGACCGACCTGTTGGGTCGTGATGCCGAATTCGGCGGCTTTCAGCGGGTCCATGGCGACGATGATTTCAGGTTGCTCCTGCCCTACGCTGCTATCGACGTTGACGAAACCGGGCAGCGCATGCATTTGCCGTTTCAGATCGTCGGCTGCGCGATTCAGCGCTTGAGGGTCGTCGCCGACCAGCGCGATCGAAACGTCCTTGGCGCCGGTGAAGTCTTCGAAATTGACCCGCATGTCGGGCAATCCGGCGATCTTCGGATACATCTGATTCCTGAACTCGCGTTCGTTCAACGCACGCTGTCGAGGCGGCACGAGTTTCACGTAAATGCGCGCTTCGTTGACCGCGCCGTTGCGCTCGCCCGCCGTGCTCAGAATGTATTCGACTTCCGGCCGTTCGCGCAGGATGCGCATCACTTGTTGCGCCGCTTCGTCGGTTTGCTCGACGGTGCTGCCGCGCGGCAAGGTGACGGTGACGCTCGCGAGCGAATAATCGTCGTACGGCATGAACCCGGTCGGCATCAACAGGACCAAGCCGAACGAGCCCGCGACGAACACCAATGCGATCGCCAGAGTCTTGATGCGATGACGCAGCGTCCATTCGACCAGCCGAAGGTAACGCGCGGTGGACTCGCCGGTCTGCGACTCGTCGTGAGCGCTGCGACGCAGAAAGCGCGATGCCAACATCGGCGTGATCAGGCGCGCCACGATCAGCGAGAACAAGGCGGCGATCGCCACGGTCAGGCCGAACTGCCGGAAGAACAGCCCGGGTAAGCCATCCATGAAACTGACCGGAACGAACACGGCGCAGATCACCAGCGTGGTCGCGATCACGGACACGCCGATCTCATCGGCGGCGTCGATCGAGGCGCGCCATGGGCTTTTGCCCATGTGCATATGGCGATGGATATTCTCGATTTCGACGATCGCATCGTCCACCAGCACGCCGGTGACCAGCGTGATCGCGAGCAAACTGATGAAATTCAGCGAAAAACCGAGCCAATCGATGATGAGAAACGTCGGCACGATCGACAGCGGAATGGCGAGCGCGGCGATGATCGTCGCTCGCCAATCGCGCAGGAACAGGAAGATGACGAGAACGGTGAGGATCGCGCCTTCGATGAAGGTGAACATCGTCGAGCGATAACCGACTCTGACGAAATCGATCTCCGAATAGCCGATCTTGAACGTGACGCCGTGTTCGGCGGACAAAGCGTCGAGACGGATCTGCACCGCATCGGCCACGTCCACTTCGCTGTAGGCCTGCTCCTTGAACACCATGAAGGTGACCGCCGGGCGGCCGTCGATGCGGCTGATGCTGCGCATTTCCGACGCGCCCAGCGAGACGGTGCCGATGTCGGCCAGTCGAACCTCGCGTCCGCCGTCGACCGCGACTCGGGTCCGCGCCAACGCGTCGATGCTGCCGGCCTTGCCGGTCGTTCGCAGCGCATACTCGGTATCGCCGAGCATCAGCCGGCCGCCGGGAAAATCCAAATTACTCGCCGTCAACCGTGCGCTCACGTCGGCGGCGGTGATGCCGAGCGCGCTGAGCTTCAACGGGTCGAGCACGATCGAGACTTCTTGATCGCTGCCGCCGACGCGGTCCACCCGCGAAACGCCCGGGACGCTCATCAATTCACGCGCGATGGTCTGATCGATGAACCAACTCAGTTCGGCGACCGGCATTTCCGGGGCATCGACGATGTAGATACCGACCGGCCGCCCGATGTCGGCGGCGCGCTGCACGATCGGTTCGCGTACGGTCGCGGGCAGATCCTGACGGATCGCGGCCACCGCATTGCGGACATCGTTCATCGCGCGATCGATGCCGACATCGAAATCGAACTCGACCTTCGTTTGCGACTGACCTTCGGTGACGGTCGACGTCACGCGCTTGACGCCTTGTAGCGTCGCGACGGCGTCTTCGATCCGCTGGGTCGTCTGCTGCTCCATCTCGGCGGGCGTCGCGCCGGGTTGGATCACCAGGACATCGACATCCGCGGTGACGACGTTCGGCAGCGCGGTGACGGGCAAATGCACGAACGCAGCGATGCCGGAGAGCATGAGGATCGCGAACAGCAACAGCGGCGGGACCGGATTGCGGATCGACCATGTGGAAAAACTGAAGGCCATTACGGATTCTCTATCCAGTGAGTTCGCCGCGTGTCCGGCGGATGCGCGGCGAACGCCTGCCGCGGCGCGTCAGTCGCGCGAACCGGCGATGCGGACGCGGTCTTTGTCGCGGACGAACGGCCCGGCTTTGGCGACGATCGCGGCGCCGCCGATCGCTTCCGACACGACGACGGTCTCGGTGGTTTGGATCGTCGGCGTCACCGCTTGCCTGCGCACGATGCCCGCGTCGTCCACACGCCAGACGTAAGGCCCTGCCCTATCCTGCTGCAATGCCGTGCGCGGAATCGACCAACCTTCGACCTCGGCGATATCGATCTTGGCTTCGCCGAAGACGCCCACCGGTAAGTCGCCGCCGTCGTTCAAACGAAGCCGCACGCTGCTCGCACGCGTCGCGCTATCGACGTTCGGCACGATCAAACGAATCTCGCCGACGAGAGGCGCGGCGCGGCCGGCGATCTCGACGTTCGCGCGCATCCCCAAACGCAGCCGGGCGACGACCGCTTCCGGGACATCGACATCGAGTTCGACCACTCCGTCCTTGGCGATTTCGAACAACGCCGCGGTGCCGTCGGTGAGGTCTCCGATCGAGGCGTTGCGGCGATAGATGCGTCCGGCCGCGGGCGCGATCACGCGGGTGCGCTGCACGCCGAGCCGCGCATTGTCGTATTGCGCCTGCGCCACTTCGTAGGCGGACTGCTTTTGCTTGAAGAACTCGCGACTGACCAATTGCGAAGCGACGAGCGTGCGCGCGCGCTCGTACTCGCCGCGAGTGCGCTCCAGTTCCGAACGCGACTGCTCGCTTTCGATATCGAGACTGCGGCCGTCGAGCACCGCCAGCGTTTGACCGGCGCGGACATAGTCGCCCGCCTCCGCTTCGAGCCGCGCGACCCGTAAGCCGGTCAATTCCGACACGACTCGCACCTCATCGCGGCTGCGGGTTTGACCGACGACGCGCACCGTATCGGCCACGCGCTTGCGCTCTGGTCGGACGACGCTGACGGTCAGCGCGGCGGCCGCCGGGCGCGCGGCGGCCTGAGGCGTCCCGCCTCCCCGTCCGCCGATCAGCAGGCCGGCGACGAGGCCGACACCGAGCAAACCGGCACCTACGATCCATGTACGCATCGTCAGTGCGCTCCAGAAACATCGGCAGAACCGCAGCCATCGAATCGGCCGCCGCGCAAAGACGGAGCGGACGAGCGATACGCATTCGGATCATCAATTTTCGACATGGACGAGCACTCTGTTATGCGCGGCGTTCTCGGCGATAGCGGCCGCGATCACCAGCGGAATTTCCATTTCGACACTAACAGCAGCAGCACGAGCCAAACCGTCATCGTCGCGAACTCGGGGTAGATCTCGGACACATTGGCGAAGCCGACGCCGCCGAACATCAGATCGCGCAAAGCGGACGTGAACGGCGCCAATGGCGAATACGTCGCGAGCGGGCGAAACCATTCCGGGAACAAGTTGATCGAGAAAAATACGCCGCCGAGCATGATGAGCGGCAACTGGATGACGCTGACCACGCCGTTGAACGCCATCACCGTTTTGCAGAACAGGAACACCAATAAGCCGAGGGTGAGGAACACCATGCTGCCGAGCGTCATCGCGATCATGAGCAGCAGCCAGTTCACGTCGAATGGCGTGTCCAAGACCAGCACGCTGACGCCGAACATGCACATCGCGACGGTGTAAGCCACCAGCAATCGCGAGAGAAAAAGCCCGGAAAGAAACGAGACCGGCGAAGCGTCGATCGTCTTCAGGTTTTTATACAAGCCTTGGCTCTCTTCCTCGATCAGCACCGAACCGAAACCGCTGAGGCCGATCACCAGCAGCGTCAGCGCGATCACGCCCGGCAACAGCACGGCGACATAGGACGAGCGTTCGCTGACCGGCACCGTGCGCAACGCGACCTGATCGACCATCGCCTCGGCGCCGCCGGAACCGCGAAGAATGCCGGTCAACGCGAGCGCCGCGATTCGGTTCTCTTCCAGCGAGTTGGTGAGCAACGCGAGTCGCTTACCCGGCTCGGGGGCCGTCTGCGAGGATGGATCGAGCAGATGCTGGATATCGTTATCCTTCAAAGCCCGTTCGGCATCGGTACGGTTGCCTTTGAAGGGAACGAATTCGACCAGTTCGTCTTTCGACAGATCGGCGATCAGCGCACGCGTGCCCGGATCGATTTCCTGGCTGACGTAGGCGACCTCGATTTCCTGGTTGCTCGCCATCTGCACCGGATAACCGATTCCCAGCAGCAGCAGCACCGGAAAGACGTACGAGAAGAACAAGCCGATCTTGTCGTATTTCAGCTGCCTCATCCGCAGCTTGAAGAATACCCACGTCTTTTTCATGGCTTCAGTTCCTTGCCGGTCTTGTTCAGGAAAACGTCTTCGAGACTCAGTCGTTCGACGTGGATGCCGAGCACATTCACGTGCCGGGCTTCGGTTTGCGCCATCGCTTCGCGGAGTGCGCCGACCACATCGTCGGTGGCGATCAACAGCGAGTCGTTGAACGCATCCCAGGTGGTCTGGAATTTCGCCGAGACCGCGTGCGCGATCTCTTCGCCGGGCGCGCCGACATCGAGCTTGACGCGAGTCATCTGAGTGGCGTTGAGTTCGGCGATGAGCGACGACGGATTGCCCTTACCCACGATCTCGCCTTGGTTCATGATCATGATTTCGTCGCACAAACGCTCCGCTTCTTCCATGTAGTGCGTGGTCAAGACGATGGTGCGGTTGCGATCTTGTTTGAGTTCTTCGATGAACTCCCAGGTGTAGCGCCGGCTGTGCGGATCGAGCGCTGCGGTCGGTTCGTCGAGGAACACGATTTCGGGATCGGCCAACATCGCGAGCGCGATCGATAGCCGTTGCTTCTGCCCGCCCGACAACTCGTCGACCTTGAATTTCATCTTATCGGCGAGATCCAGCCGTTCGAGCAGGCGCATCGCCGGCACCAACTTGCGCTTGTCGCCGCCGGCGGCGGCGCGCAATTCCGAATAGAAATTCAGCAGTTCGGAGACGGTGAGGAACTGGAAGTAGTTGCTGTGCTGCAACTGCACGCCGAACTTCGGTTGAATCTGCCGAATCTGGGTGGCGACATCCATCCCCATCACCGTGATACGCCCGGATGTGATCGGCACGATGCCCTCGATCATGCCCAACAGCGAGGTCTTGCCGGCGCCGTTGGGGCCGAGGATGCCGAAACAAGAGCCTCTAGGCACGCTGAAACTGACGCCTTTCACGACATCGGTGTCGGAATAGCGTTTGCGCAGTTGATCGACCACGATCGCCTGTTCGACCTGCCCCGCTTGGATAAGTGTCGTCTGGGGCTGCGGTAGCGGCGTTCCGCCTTTACCTGTGTCGGGGCCTGCCCCGATGTTGATCAGCGTGCCCGAGACCGATTCGATGTTTGCCTTCACGTCCTGTACCCCTTCATGATCGCCTCTGAATGCGAGCAGCATTTCCATGTCGTTTTCGCCGACATAAAACTCGCAAATTATGCCACGTGTCGCATTCATCTTTTCGAATATTCCGTGCAAACCGACCGCTTTCGTCTCCCAATCGGATTCGATCGCCGCCTGACAGTTGAACGAAATCTCGTCGAGAAACTTCGGTAATGTGCCGGTCACACGAATGTCGCCGGTTCGTTGCCAATCGATGTAACGCACGCCGTCTCGGTGCAGAGATCCGACGAGCCGCATCGCCGAGTCGAGCGTCGTGGTTTCCTGAACCAGGATAGGAATCTTGTCCACGAAGAATCCGACCTGACCGAAATAGTTGCTCTCGCCGAGCTGGCGTCCGTGATGCGTGAGCACCATTCCGAACCGATCGAGGCCGATGATGCGCGACACGACTCGGCGGAACAGCGCGAACGCTTGCTCGGCCGGGGCGATGCCGGATTTCAGCGGGATTCGAGCGCCGACGACTTGCGGTGGCCGCACGGCGCGCGCGACGAGCGACGCCGTCGTATCGCGTACCGCCGCGGCCAATCGCGGCGCATCGAACGCGGCAGCGAGACGATCGAGCAAAGCCGAATCGTGCGTTCGATTGCAGACGGCAAGAAATTCGCGATATGGACGCGGAACGACGGCCGTCGTTCCGGTCAGCGCGGCGAGTATCGTTTCGCCGATGGCGCCGAAGGACTGACCATCCCAGGCGAGATGATCGCCGTAGACCACGAGCAGATGCTCGGTGTCGCTTCGCGAGATCAGCGTCGCCGCGTAACTCAGCCGCGATCTCGCCTTGGCGGCGCTGAGCGACGCATGGATCCGGGAGAGCGATCGATCGGCGGCATCGGCGGAGAGACGGCGCATGTCGATCCAAGCGATCCGTTCGGGATCGAACGCGAACGCCTCGTCACCGTCGCCTACGCGCTTGCCGAGCACGCGCAACGTCTGCGTCTCGATGTCCACGGAAACGCGCAACATGTCGTGATCGCGGATCGCCCGAGCGAATGCGTTACGCAATTCCTCCGGCGACCACCACCCCGGCAGCGCCACCACATGCAGCCCGTCGCGCGTGGCCCATTGCAAGGTCTCGCGATGCGTCGCCGCGAACGGCAACGTTTCGACCACATCGGCGGCCAGAATCGCCGGTTCGAAGCGACGCAAGGCATCGTCGAGTCCGCCGAGCGCCGCTTCCTCCATCGCGATCGCACCGCTCGCTTTCGCTGACGATTTCGACCGCGTCGATTCCGCTTGCGCACGCGCCGCCGTCGGATCGGCGGCGAAGACGATGCGCTGCGGGCATGTGGCCGGCGCGCAGCGCGGCAGCATGCGCTTGAACGCACGCACACTGTCGTCGTCGGCAGGCGCCAGCCACAGCGCGCGTTGTCCATCGACGACGCCGTCGGCGTAGTTCCACCCGCGCGAACGCAGCCATTCGTGCGCATCGATCTTTGCGGCTTCGACCTCGGCCGCGATCGCGGCCACCGTGCCGAGCCGATACACGTCTTGGATACCGAGCGAAATCCCCTGCTCCGCTAGGCTGCGGATCATCCGCAGCATCAAGATCGAGTGGCCACCGAGGTCGAAGAAATGATCGTCGCGACCGACGCGTTCCAAACCGAGCAATTCTTCCCAGACCGACGCGATCGCGCGCTCGGTCGCGCCTTGCGGCGGCGCATACGCGTTGCGCGCGTAGGCGTCTTCGTCCGGCGCCGGCAGCGCCTTGCGATCGAGCTTGCCGCTGCTGGTCAGCGGCCAGTCGCGCATTCGCACGAATGCCGCCGGCACCATGTAATCCGGCAGTCGCGCCGCCAGATACTCGCGCAGCGATGCGGACGACGCTTCGTCATCGCTCAAACAATAGGCGACGAGACGCGGTTGGCCGGGGGCATCTTCGCGCGCGAGCACGGCGGCTTCGCGCACACCGGCATAGCCGAGCAACAGCGATTCGATTTCGCCCAATTCGATGCGGAAACCGCGCAGCTTGACTTGGAAGTCGTTGCGGCCGAGGTATTCGATCGTGCCGTCGGGAAGCCAACGCGCCAGATCGCCGGTCTTGTACATGCGCGCCCGACCCGTCCGCATATCGGGGCCATCGACGCCATTGAGGAAGGGATCGGCGACGAAGCGTTCGTCGGTCAACTCGGGCCTGTTCAGATACCCACGGGCTACGCCTACGCCGCCTATATGCAATTCACCCGCGACACCGATCGGGACGGGTTGCAGTTCCCGATCCAAAATGTACGCGCGCGTGTCGGCGATCGGTTTGCCGATCGGCAGATACTTGCTCGCGAACATCGGTCGCGAATGCGCTTCGATGACCAGCGCGGTCGCGGTGATCGTCGCCTCGGTCGGACCGTATTCGTTGAAGATCGCGAAACCGAAAGATCTGCCGCGCATCGATTCGGTCAGCGTCGCTTCGCCGCCGACGATCGCGATTCGCAGCGAGGGAATCGCGCCCCGCGCATCGGCCTCTGACAGCGTCTGCAGATAGCTCGGCGGAATGTCGGCGACGGCGATGCTATGCGCGGCGATCTGCTCGGCGACGGCCTCCGGCGCCCACAAGGCCTCTCCGCGCATCACCAGCGTAGCGCCCGCACCGAGTGCGGAGAATATCTGCATCGCCGACGCATCGAAGCTCAAGGAAGAGAATTGCAGGCAACGATCTTCGGCGCCCAACGCATATGCGGCGATGGCGTGATCGATACGCGCGACGACCGAACGATGTTCGACTTCCACGCCCTTCGGCTGTCCAGTGGAACCGGAGGTATAGATCACGTAAGCCAGATGGTCCGGCATGAGTTCCGGCACCACCGGATCGTGCGAATCGGCGAGGTCTGTCCCCGATTTCGCCGAATCGAGCGACGGCTCGCGATCCAAGCACAGCACAGCATCCGCCGGCAGCATGTCGAACAGCGGCGCCATCGCAGCGGTCGAGATCGCCGCGACCGGTGTGCAGTCCTCGCAGAAATAGCGAATGCGCTCAGCCGGCAGATGCGGATCGGCCGGCACATAGCCGCCGCCGGCCTTCAGCACCGCCAGCAATGCGGCGATCGCGTCGATACCGCGTTCCAGGCAGACCACCACGCGGGTCTCCGGGCCGACCCCAAGCGCGATCAGACGATGCGCGATCCGATTGGCGCGCGCGTTCAATTCGGCGTAGCTCAGACGCGCATCGCCGCAGATCAAGGCCGTGGCTTGCGGCGCCGCCGCGACGCGTTCCTCGAACAGGCGATGCAAGGACGGCGCACGGGCGGCATCGTCGGCGGTCGCGATGCCTTGCGTCAGCAGGAGATTCCGTTCGGCCGTATCGAGCATCGGCAAGCGCGAGACCAACGCATCGGCGGCCGGTTGGTCCGCGGCTTCGGCGATCGCGTGCAGCAAGCGCGACCAATAGTCGGCGTAGCGCTGAATCGTGGCGCGATCGAACAATGCGGTCGCATAGCTCAAGGTGCCGACGATGTCGCGCTCGCTTTCGTCCAGATCCAACGCGATATCGAACTGCGCCACCTTCGCATCGACCTCGACCGGGGCGACCTCCAAACCGGGCATGTTCAAACCGCCGGACTGCTGATTGTTGAGCGTCAGCATCGTTTGGAAGATCGGCGTGTGCGCGGTGCTGCGCGGCGGCCTCACCGCTTCGACCACACGATCGAACGGCAGATCTTGATGCGCCTGCGCTTCGAGCACGCGTTGTTTGCAGCGTTCGAGCAAATCGGCGACGGTCGGCGTGTCGGTCATGTCGATCCGCAACGCGACGGTGTTGACGAAGAAACCGACCAAGGGTTCGATCTCGGCGCGATTGCGCCCGGCCATCGGCGTACCGACGACGATATCGTCTTGATTGGACAGTCGGCACAGCAGCGCCGCCCAACTCGCCAACAGCGTCATATACAGCGTGACGCCATGGCGCTGCGAAATCGCGCGCAAGCGTTGGGTCAACTCCGCATCGATACCCAGCGTGAGCATATCGCCGGCGAAGTCCTGCACAGGCGGGCGCGGGCGATCGGTCGGCAACTCGAGCAACGTCGGTGCGCCGGCGAGCGTCTTGGCCCAGTACGTCGTCAAGCGTTCGGCGTGTCCGCGCTCCAGCCAGTCGCGCTGCCAAGCGGCGTAGTCCGCGTATTGCACCGACAGCGGCGGTAGCGGATCCCCGTCGCCTTGCAATTCGGAGGCGTAAAGCGTGCCCAACTCGCTCAGGATCACGCCCATCGACCAGCCGTCGGAGACGATGTGGTGCATCGTCAGATGCAACTGATGGTCGTCGTCGCGCAGCCGCAACAATTGGGCGCGCAGCGGGAGATCGACGGCGAGATCGTATTCGCGCTCGAACAGCGCCGCCCAAGCTGTTCGCGCCTGGGCGTCCGCGTCGTCGGCGCCGCGCACGTCGGTGACGATCGTATCGAGCGTCGCCTGCGGCGCGATCGACAGCATCGGTTGCCCGTCGGCGGAGACGAAGCGGGTCCGCAGCGACTCGTGACGATCGACGATGCGCTGCAATGCGCGCAGCAGTGCCGGCGTATCCAACGCACCGCGCAACCGCACCGCGCCGCCCATGTGATACGCGGCGCTCGCGCCGTCGATTCGAGTCAAGAACCAGAGCCGTTGTTGCGCCAGCGACAGCGGCAACAGTTGTCCACGCGGCAGCGATGGAATCGCTTCGGCCTGCGCGGCGTCGGCACCGCCTAAACGCTCGGCGAGATCGCACAGTACCGGCGCTTCGAACAAGGCGCGCAACGGCAGCTCGATATCGAGCGTATCGCGAATACGCGACACCAACCGCATCGCCAACAACGAATGCCCGCCCAGTTCGAAGAAATTATCGAAACGACCGACGCGATCGATGCCGAGCAACTCCGCCCATACGTCGCAGAGTTCGCGCTCGACGGCGCTCTCGGGCGCCGCATACGCACGACGCGCGTACGATTCGTCGTCCGGTTCCGGCAACGCCTTGCGGTCGATCTTGCCGTTCGCGGTCAGTGGCCATGCCTGGATCCAAACGAATGCGGCCGGCATCATATAGTCCGGCAGTGCATGGCCGACGTGCTGACGCAACGCCGCCGTATCGCAGGCTTCGTCGGCGAGGTAATACGCGACCAACTGCTTTTCGCCGCGACCGTCTTCGCGCGCCAGCACCACCGCTTCGCGCACGCCGTCGAACGCGCACAGACGGTTTTCGATTTCGCCCAGCTCGATGCGGAATCCGCGGATCTTGACTTGGAAATCGTTGCGGCCGAGGAATTCGACCGCGCCATCGTCCATCCAGCGGCCGAGATCGCCGGTCTTGTACATGCGCGCATCGGCGCGCACATCGAATGGATCGTCGAGATAACGTTCGGCGGTGAGTTCCGGTCGATTGAGATAGCCGGGCGTGACGCCGTCGCCGCCGATCCAAATTTCGCCGGGCACGCCGATCGGCACCGGACGACGCTGCTCGTCGAGCAGATACAGTCGAGTGTTGGCGATCGGTCGGCCGATGGTGATCGTGTCTTCGTCCGCGCTGAGCCAGGTGGAGGTCGAGAGAATCGTGGTTTCGGTCGGGCCGTAGCCGTTGAGGTAGTGGCCGCGGCCGGCCCAACGCTGCACCAATTCCGGCGTCGGCGCCGAGCCTGCGGTGAGCAGACGGAAACCGTCCGGCACGCGCGACGGGTCCATGTGTTGCAGATACGCGGGCGGCAATGCCGCGAAACGCACGTTGCGATCCAGCAAGTACTGCTGCAATCGCGGCGGGCTTTGAATCGTCGCGTCGTCGAGCAGATGGAGTTCGCCGCCGGACAAAAGCGCAGCGAAGATTTCGCCCGCCGATGCATCGAACGTGTACGGCGCGAATTGCGTCATCGAATGACCGGGGCCGATCAGCTCGGCGTCGCGGCACCAATACACGAAATTGACCAGATTGCGATGACTGACCACCACGCCCTTCGGCGTGCCGGTGGTGCCCGAGGTGTAGATGACGTACGCAGGCTGCGAGGCCTGCAGACCGGCGAGATCGAGGTCGCTTTCGGGCTGCTGCGCGAGTTCGGACGCGATGTCATCCAAAATCGCGACCGGCACGCCGGGCCGCTCCGGCAATTGCGCGCTTCGATGCGCGAGCAGCAGCGCGGGCGCCGCATCGTCGAGCATAAAGGCGATACGGTCGGCCGGCGCGTCGGTCGCCATCGGGACGTAGGCGCCGCCGGCTTTGAGCACGCCGAGCAAGGTCGCGACCATCTCGATCCCGCGTTCTAACGCGACCGCGACCAGCGCACCGGGGCCGATGCCGCGCGCACGCAAACTGTGCGCGATGCGGTTCGCGCACGCGTTCAGGTCGCCGTACGCGATTCGTTCATCGCCGAACACCAGGGCGAGCGCCTGCGGATCGCGCGCGACTTGATCCGAGAACAGAGCATGCGCACAGCGTTCGAGCGGAAAATCGCGAGCGGTGTCGTTCCACTCGTCGACGATTCTGGCGTACTCGGACGCGGGCATCACGTCGATCGCCGAAATCGCCAGTTCAGGACTTTTATCCAGCGCCAGCAAAATACCGGACAGCGCGGTTTGCAAGTAATCGCAGACGCGCGCGGCGCCGACGGCGGGCAGCACCTGGACCCCGATTTCGAAATTATCGCCTTGATCGTCGATCGCGATCGCCAACGGATAGTTGGTGCGTTCCGCGCCGGCCGTCGGTTCCATATGGAAATCGCTGCGGAACGACGCGGAGGCGGAACTGTAGGTGTAGTTGATCAGGGACGTGAACAGCGGCATCGAGGCCGGCACGGCGCTGCAGCGCTGCGCATCGACCAGCGGCGCGTGTTCGTGCGGCAGCAACTCGGCGAGCGCCTTGTGCGTGCGTTTCACCGCATCGACGATGCCGGCGTCGCCGATGTCGATGCGGATCGGCAGCGTGTTGATGAACAAACCGAGCGCGCGGTCGGCATCCTCGCCTCCGCCCATGCGGCCGAACAGCACGGTGCCGAACACCACGCTCGACAGGCCCGTGGAGCGGGCCAGCACCATCGCCCAGGCCAGATGCATCAACGATGCCGCGCTGACGCCCAGCTCGCGCGCGCGCCGCCGCAGGCCCGTAGAGAGGTCCGCCGGAAGCATGCGGACGCATTCGTCGAACTGGACCAAGTCGTCGCTGGTCTGGGTCAGCCCGAACGGTGCGGTCGGCCGATCGATATCGCCGAGCATGCGCGAGAAGAACGCTTGATGCGCGGCCGGATCGGCATCGACCTTCACTTGCCAGATGTAATTGCGGAACGGCACCGGCGGTAGCAATTCGTCGGTGCGGCCTTGGCCGATCAACGTCGCCTCTTCCATGATCACTTCCAAGCTGGTGTGATCGAGGATGAGGTGATGGAACGCCAAACACATCAACCATTGCCCGGAGGACGGATCGAACGCATCGCCGAAGCGGAACAACGGCGCGCGGGTCAGATCGAAACCGAAACGACCGGGTGCGTAGTGCGTCGCCAATTGTTCGCCGATCGGGCCATCGGCCGGATCGAGATTCAGGGTTTCGTGCGCGATCGCGGCGCGACGCTGGACCACCTGCACCGGGGTATTCAGGCCTTTCCAGACGAAAGACGTACGCAGAATGTCGTGGCGGTCGATCACCTGCTGCATCATCGATAGGAAAGCGTCGATGCGCGCGCGATCGGCGAAACGCACCAGCACGGTCGCGTGATACAGATCGCCATGTTCGGCCAGCATGCGATGGAACAGGATGCCTTCCTGCAGCGGCGCCAGCGGGTAGATGTCCTGGATGTTGGCGACGCCGCCTTCCACCTGCGCAGCGATCGCATCGATCTGCGCCTGCGTCAGCGTCACCAGCGGCAGCATCTGCGGTTCGATGCGCTGCGCGTTGTTCGGAATCGCATTCGCAGGCGTCGTGCGCGGCCCATGGGCTTCGTGCAACGCGGCGGCGAATCCGGCCAGGCTCGACGTGGTGAACAATGCGCGGACATCGCCCTGCATGCCCTGCCTGCGCATCCGCTCGATCATCGTCACCGCGATCAGCGAGTGCCCGCCCAACTCGAAGAAGTTGTCGTGGCGACCGACGCGATCGACCCGCAGCAGTTCCTCCCAGATGGCGGTGACGGCGCGCTCCGCCCTGCCCTGCGGCGGTTCGTAAGCGCGACTGGCGTAAGCATCCGACTCCGGCGCCGGCAACGCTTTACGGTCCAGCTTGCCGTTCGGCGTCAGCGGGAACGCATCCAGACGCACGAACGCGGCCGGGACCATATAGTCGGGCAGCGTCTGCGCGAGTTGCGACCGAATCGCGGCATTGTCCAACCCGACATCGGCGACGAGATAAGCGATGAGACGTTTGTCGGCGGCGCGGCTCTCGCCGGTCGCGGCGCGATCTTCGCGCGCGAGCACCACCGCTTCGCGCACGCCCGGATACGCGAGCAATTGCGCTTCGATCTCGCCCAGTTCGATGCGGAAACCGCGGATCTTGACCTGGAAATCGTTGCGACCGAGAAATTCGATCGTGCCGTCGTCCAGCCAACGTCCGAGATCGCCGGTTTTATACATCCGCGCGCCAGCGGCGGCGAAGGGATCGCGCACAAAGCGTTCGGCGGTGAGTTCGGGGCGGTTCCAATATCCGCAAGCGACGCCTGCCCCACCGATGTAGATCTCGCCGACCACACCGATCGGCGCTGGGCGACTTTGTTCGTCCAGTACGTACACGCTCGCGTTCGGCAGTGGCCCGCCGATCACCCGAGCGTTGCCGCCCGGCGTGCAGTCGTGCATGGTCGCGCAGACCGTCGCTTCGGTCGGGCCATAGGCGTTGATGACGCGACGGCCATCGAGCAGGCGTTCGACCACGCCGCCTTCCGGCGCTTCGCCGGCCAACACGACCGTGCGCAGCGTCGCCGGCATGTCTTCCAACGGCAACGTGCTCAACAGCGCGGGCGGCAGCGTGGCGTGACTCACCGCGGCATCGCGCAACTGCGGAATCAGGCCGCCTTCGAACAGGCGCAGACCTGGCGCCGGCAGCACCAGCGTGCCGCCCGCGCAGAAGGTCGCGAACATTTCCCAGACGCAGGCGTCGAACGCGAACGAGGCGAATTGCAGGACGCGGCTGGACGGATCGATCACGAGCAGATCGCGTTCGGCGCACGCGAGATTGACCGCGCTGCGATGGGCGATCAGCGTGCCTTTCGGCAAACCGGTCGAGCCCGAGGTGTAGATCATGTACGCCGCAGCGTCGGCGTCGAGGCCGAGCGACTGCGGGTCCGGGTCGTGCGACGGCAGAGGCTGCCATGCGGCCTCGCTGTCGAGCGCGAGGACCGGCGGCGCACCGTCGGCGCGAAGCGCATCGCCGAGCGCATCGCGCCCAACGCCATCGGCCAGCAGCCATGCGACTTGCGCATCGCCGAGCTGATAGGCCAAACGCTCGCGCGGATAGTCCGGGTCCAGCGGCAGGTAGGCCGCGCCGGCTTTCAGTACCGCCAGCACCGCGACCACCATCGCGACGCTGCGTTCGACGCAAATCGCGATCCGTTGCCCCGGCGCGACGCCCATCGCGATGAGATGGTGGGCTAAACGATTCGCGCGGGTATTGAGTTCGGCGTAGGACAGCGTTTCTTCGCCGCGAATCAGCGCGAGCGCCTGCGGCGATTGCGCGGCTCGATCTTCGAACAAGCGATGCACGCACAGATCGCGGGGGTAATCGCGCGCAGTGTCGTTCCAATCGACCAAAATGCGTTCGCGTTCCGCCGTCGGGAGCACATCGATGGCATCGACCCGCGACGTTGGGTCGTTGCGTAGCGCATGCACCAGCCCTTCCAGCGCGGCCTGCATGAAATCGCAGACGCGTTCGGCGCCGACGTGACGCATGGCTTGCACCACCAGGCCGAACGTATCGCCGTAGTCGTCGACCGATAGCGCAAGCGGGAAGTTGGTGCGCTCGCCGCCTTCGATATCCTGCACGATCGCATCGCCCAGCGCGGCGCCGGTGTCGCCGCTGTAACGGTAGTTGAAGATCGAAGTGAACAGCGGCGTCGCTGCGGGAACGCCGCTGCAACGTTGCGCGACCGCCAACGAGGTGTGTTCGTAGCTGAGCAATTCGGCCAATGCGGCCTGCGTGCGTTTGACCGCTTCGGCGGCGCCAATGCCGCCAAGATCGATCCTGACCGGCAGCGTGTTGATGAACAGCCCGAGCGCACGGTCCGAATCCTGACCGCTGTCCATGCGTCCGAACAGCACGGTGCCGAACACGACGCGATCCATCCCGGTCGCGCGCGCCAGCATCATCGCCCAGGCCAAATGCATCATCGTCGCGGCACCGACACCGAGCGCACGCGCGCGTTCGCGCAATTCGAGACACAGTGCGGCCGGCAAATCGCGGCGATGCTCGTCGAGGCCGCGCGCCGTGTCGTTCATATCGGTCAGACCGAACGGCGCCGTCGGCTGATCGATGTCGGCCAACATTCGGGTGAAGAACGCCGTTTGCGCTTGGCGATCGGCATTGATGCGCGCCTGCCAAATGTAATCGCGGAACGGTACCGATGCCGGCAGTTCCGCGCCGCCGCCGCGGGCGATGGTCGCCGCTTCGTCGAAGACGATATCCAGCGAGGTGTGATCCATCACCAGATGATGGAAGCCCATCGCGAGAACCGCTCTGGACGAATCGGGATCGTCGACCGTGCAAAGTCGGAACAACGGCGCACGCGAGAGATCCAAGCGGCACTGCGCGGGGTCGAACTGCGCCGCCAACTGCGCGGCGACCGTCGCGAACGCCCGATCGCGCGGCAACGTCTCGCACGCGAAATCGACCCGCCGGTGCACTACTTGCACCGGTTCGCTCAGCGCGCTCCAGAAGAACCCTGTGCGCAAAATATCGTGGCGATGGACGACGTGTTCGAGCGCGGACACGAACCGATCGAGCCGCTCGCGATCCGGGAAATCGATCAACTGCGTGATCAGATAAATGTCGTCGTGATGCGGACTGCGGCTGTGGAACAGGATGCCTTCCTGCAGCGGCGACAGCGGGTAGATGTCTTGGATATTGCCGGCGCCGCCCTCGACTTCGGCGACGATCGTGTCGATCTCCGCCTGCGAGAGCGAGACCAAAGGCAGCATGTCCGGCGCGATTTCGACCGCATCGGCGGGAATCGCATTCGCCGGTACTGCCGCTAGCGCCACCGTGTGGTCGCGTTCGTGACGCAGACCGGCGGCGAAATCCTTCAACGTCGGCGCGGTGAACAAACTGCGAATATCGACCTGAAGCCCACGTCTGCGAAGCCGCTCGATCATCGTCACCGCGATCAGCGAATGCCCGCCGAGCTCGAAGAAATTATCGTGGCGACCGACGCGTTCGAGTTTCAGCAGTTCCGCCCAGGTCTCGGCGACGAGGATCTCGGATTCGCCTTCCGGGGCTTCGTATTCGCGACGCGCGTAGGCCTGCTCTTCCGGTTCCGGCAGCGCTTTTCGGTCGAGTTTGCCGTTGGCGGTCAACGGCCAGCCCTCCATGCGCACGAACGCCGAAGGCAGCATGTAATCGGGTAGCGATGTCGCCAACGACTCGCGCAACGCGGCGACATCGAGTTCGCCATCGGCGAGGCAGTACGCGACCAGTCGTTTCGGGCCGCCATGGTCGTTGCGCGCCAGCACCACCGCTTCGCGCACGTCGGCGCAGGCGACGAGCCGCGCTTCGATCTCGCCCAGCTCGATGCGGAAACCGCGGATCTTGACCTGGAAATCGTTGCGCCCAAGAAATTCGATCGTGCCGTCGGCGAGCCAACGACAGAGGTCGCCGGTCTTGTACATCCGCGCATCGTCGTCGGCGACGAACGGGTCGCGCAGAAAGCGTTCGGCGGTGAGGTCGGGCCGATTGAGGTATCCGCGCGCTACGCCATCGCCGCCGATGTACAGCTCGCCGCTGACGCCCGCGGGCACCGGTTGCAGGCCGGAGTCGAGCAGATACACGCGGGTATTGGCGATCGGCCGTCCGATCGGGATCGAACGCGCGCCGTCGGCCACACGCTCGATGTGATGCGTGACCGCGAACGTTGTAGTTTCGGTCGGGCCATAGCCGTTGACCAAGCGTTTCGGTCGCTGCTCGGCGGCCAGCGCCTGCGCGACCTTCCGTGGATCGAGCGCATCGCCGCCGATCAGCAAATGATTCAAACCGGCGAAGGCCGGTGCGAGCGTCTCCAGATATTCGTTGAACAAGCCGACCGTCAACCACAACGCCGTCGCGCCGCCGTCGATCAACGCGCGATTGAGCGCTTGCGGATCGAGCACGGTGTCCGAGGGCACCACCAACAGCCGTGCGCCGTTCAACAACGCGCCCCAGATTTCCCAGGTGGAGGCGTCGAAGGCGGGGTTCGAGCAATGCGCGACGCAATCGTCCGCCGTGAGCGGCGCGTAGGTATTGTTGATCGTCAGACGCAGGATATTGCGATGTTCGACCAGCACGCCCTTCGGTTCGCCGGTCGAACCCGAGGTGTAGATGACGTACGCCAGACTGCGTGCGGACAAACCGGCGACCGCAGGATTGTCGTCGCGCCCGTCGGCGGTCGCGGCTTCGACCGCGAGCATCGGTGCCCCGGTTTCGATCAACCAGTCGGCATCGAGCAAGCCTGCGGTGGTCAAGATCGCCGTCGGCGCGCAGTCCTTGAGCAAATAGGCGCGACGCTGCTGCGGATACGTCGGATCGATCGGCACGTAGCCGGCGCCAGCTTTCAAGATGGCGAGGAAACCGATCACCATCTCGACGCTGCGCTCCATGCAGATCGCGACGCGATCGTCGGGTTCGACGCCGAGCGCGATCAGACGGTGCGCGATACGGTTCGCGCGGCGATTGAGTTCGGCGTAGTCGAGCGTGCCGCTCTCGCCGGTTAGCGCGGGTGCATGCGGCGTGCGCGCGACCTGCGCTTCGAAGATCGCATGGACGGAGCCATCGCGCGGATAGTCGCGGGCGGTCTCGTTCCATGTCTCGAGCACGCGATGGCGTTCGACGGCATCGAGCATCGTCAATTCGGACACCGACCGGTCGCTTTCTTCGACCATCGCGCGCAGCAAGCGCAGCCAGCAGTCGCGGAAGCGTTCGGCGGTGGCGGCGTCGAACAACGCCGTCGCGTAGTCCAGACGGCCGACGATCGCGCCGTCGCGCTCGCTGACGTCGAGCAGCAGATCGCATTGCACCGACGTGGTGTCGGGCACCACTTCCGTCGCGACGATGCCCGGCATCCGCAGGCGCGGTTCTTCTTGGTTTTGCAGCGCAAGCATCGCCTGGAAGATCGGCGTGTACGCGGTGTTGCGCGGCGGTTTGACCGCTTCGACTACCTGGTCGAACGGCAATTCCTGATGGGCTTGCGCGTCGAGTACATACCGGCGGACGCGAGCCATCAATTCGGCGACGGTCGGCGCGCCGCTGAGGTCGACGCGCAACGCCAGCGTGTTGACGAAGAAGCCGATCAGCGATTCGATTTCGACGCGTTCGCGGCCCGCGACCGGGCTGCCGATGACCACATCGTCCTGATTGGCCAAACGCCCGAGCGCAAGCGCCCAGCCACCGAGCAGCGTCATGTACAGGGTCGCGCCGTGTTTGCGCGCGAATGCATTGAGTTGCGCGGTCAATTCCGGTTCGACCAGAACCGGCACGCCTGCGCCTGCGAAATCCTGCTGCGCCGGTCGCGCCCGATCGGTCGGCACTTCCAAGACCGGCGGCGCGCCGACGAGCGCCTTGCGCCAAAACGCGGCCTGCGCGTCCAAGCGTTCGCCCGATAACCGCTCCCGCTGCCACGCGGCGTAATCGCTGTATTGAATCGGTAACGGCGAAAGCTCCGCCGGCGTGCCGTCGACGTTCTCCGCATACAGACGACTGATCTCGTCGTACATCAATCCCATCGACCAACCATCGGCGGCGATGTGATGGATCACCAACTGCAATTCGTGCGATTCCTCGCCCAGCCGCACCAGATGCGCACGCAAGGGCAGTTCGCGGCGAAGATCGAAGGTCGTGGCGAAGAGCGCGGCGCCGGCTTCGGCGCAGGCGTGCTCTCGGGCAGCGAACGCCGCTTCGTCATTTTTATCGGTGGTGCTGTGATCGCGAGCATCCCGCAGATCGATCGTGGGCATCGAAAACGCAGGATCGCGATCGATCGCCTGCATCGGCACCCCATCGGCCAGCACGAAGCGCGTACGCAAGGCTTCGTGGCGGTCGATCATCGCGCGTATCGCGCGTTCGAGCGCGCCGGCATCGAGCGCACCGCGCAGACGCAGCGCGCCGTAAATATGGTAAGCGCTGCTCTCGGTGTCGATCTGGGTGAGAAACCACATCCGCTGTTGCGCCAAAGACAGGGGCATCAGCGGCGCGCGCGGCACGGGTTCGATCGAGGACAACGCGGATTTCTCGGCGCCTTCGATGTTCTCGGCCAGTTGCGCCAGTACCGGCGCGTCGAACAAATCTCGCTGCGTCAGTTCCACGCCGAGCGTCTGGCGTACGCGGGACACCATCTGCACGGCGAGCAACGAATGGCCGCCCAAATCGAAAAAATGATCGCGACAGCCGACGCGATCGATGCGCAGGATGCTCTGCCAGATCGCCGCCAAAGCGGTTTCGATCTCGCCCTGCGGCGCCTCGTATTCACGACGGGCGTAGGCGTCGCTATCCGGCGCCGGCAACGCGCGGCGATCGAGCTTCCCGTTCGAGGTCAACGGCCATGCAGACATACGCACGTAGGCGGACGGCACCATGTAACTCGGCAAGCAGGCGGCGAGCGCCTCGCGCAGCGATTCCACGGGCAACGCGTTTTCGCTTTGGTAATAAGCGACCAATTGCTTTTCGCCCGGCGTATCGCTCCGCGCCAGCACGATCGCATCGCGCACGCCCTCGCAAGCGACGAGCCTCGCTTCGATCTCGCCCAACTCGATGCGGAAGCCGCGAATCTTGACTTGAAAATCGTTCCGGCCCAAGAAATCGACCGTGCCGTCGGGCAGCCAACGACAAAGATCGCCGGTCTTGTACATCCGCGCATCGGCGTCCTCGACGAAGGGATCGCGCAAGAAACGTTCTGCGGTCGATTCGGGGCGGTTGAGATAGCCGCGCGCCACGCCATCGCCGCCGATATACAACTCCCCGCTCGCACCCACCGGCACCGGCTGCAGATGCGCGTCGAGAATATAGAGGCTGGTATTGGCGATGGGCCGGCCGATCGGAATCGAACGGGCGCCATCGAGCACACGCTCGATGCGATGCGTCACCGCGAATGTCGTGGTCTCGGTCGGCCCATACGCGTTGATCAAGCGCTCGGGCCGCTGCTCCGCGGCCAGCGCCAGCGCGACTTTGCGCGGGTCGAGCGCATCGCCGCCGACGAGTACGTGCTTCATGCGCGAGAACGCAGGCGCCAGCGTCTCCAGATATTCGTTGAACAGACCGACCGTCATGAAAATCGCGGTAACGCCGCTCTCGATCATCGCCCGATTCAACTTGGCCGAATCGAACACGACGTCCGGCGGAATGACAGAGACGCGCGCCCCGCACAGTAGCGCGCCCCAAATCTCCCATGTCGAGGCGTCGAACGCCGGATTCGCCAGATGCGCGATGCAATCGCTCGCGTCGAGCGGAGCGAATGTATTGTTGATCGTGAGGCGCAGGATATTGCGGTGTTCGACCAGGACACCCTTCGGTTCGCCGGTCGAACCCGAGGTGTAGATGACGTAGGCCAGATGGCGTGCGGACACCCCTGCGACCGCAGGATTGTCGTCGCGCCCGTCGGCGGCCGCCGATTCGGCGACCAGCATCGACGCTCCGGTTTCGAGCAGCCAATCGGCGTCTTGCCATGCCGATGTCGTCAGAATCGCCTTCGGTGCGCTGTCCTTGAGCAAATAGGCACGGCGTTCGCGCGGATACGTCGGATCGATCGGCACATAACCCGCCCCGGCTTTCAGAATCGCCAGGAAGCCCACCACCATTTCGACGCTGCGTTCCATGCAGATCGCGACGCGATCGTCGGGTTCGACCCCAAGCGCGATCAAGCGATGCGCGATACGGTTGGCGCGACGATTGAGTTCGGCGTAATCCAGCGTCTCGTTCGCGCCGACCAGCGCCGGCGCATGCGGCGTGCGCGCGACCTGCGCTTCGAAGAACGCGTGAACGGAACCATCGCGCGGGTAGTCGCGGTCGGTATCGTTCCATCTATCGAGCAAGCGATGGCGTTCGGCAGCGTCGAGCATCGGCAACGAAGCGACCGGCCGACCATCGGTCAAGGCCATCCCCTGCAGCATGAGCCGCCAATAACCGACGATGCGCTCCGCGCTGGCGCGATCGAACAACGCCGGTGCGTACGCAAGCTCGCCCACGATCTCGACGCTTCCGTCGGCGTTCGCACGCTCGCCGACATCGAGATTCATATCGAATTGGATGAGACCACCGGATAGCTCGAACCGCGAGACCGGCCGGTCGGTGCCCGGGCGATCGCCGCGCCATGTCAGCACCGTTTGGAACAAAGGGGCATGATGCCGCTCATACCCGGGCGTCAAGGCATCGACGATTTTCGCCAAACCGATCGCGCCATGCGTCGATGCCTGGCGGCGTTGTTCGTATGTCTGCATGACCAGTTGGACCGCATCCGGATCGCCGCTCAGGTCGATGCGCAGCGGCAACGGATCGCCCGCGACATTCGCGTCGGCGTGCGTCTGCAGCGCGCTGCCGACGACCACGTCGCTCTGATTGGACAAACGGCCGATCGCGGCCGCCCAGGCCGCGAGCAGAACCGCATACGTGTCGCCGCCGCTTTCGCGGGCGAGATTCCGCAAACGGCTGCGCAAATCGGCATCGATGCGTACCTCGATCGATTCCGAAACGAAATCTTGCCGCGACGGGCGCGGGCGGTCGGCCGGGAACTCGGTCAATGTCGGAGCACCCGCAAGCGCATTGCCCCAGAAGGCATCTGGTTGCGCCGGTTGCATCTGCATGCCCGAGTCGAGCGCGGTCTGGAGGTCCTCGCCCACCGCGCTCATCGTATTGCCCTGACTTCCGTTCGACATCTGAAATCCTCTACTCCTGAAGCGCCACCATCTCCGGGTTGCGCTATTCGTTGGCCGCTTCCGATACCGATCAATGCCGCAACTGCGCCACCGCGGCGCTCAGCGTTTCGACATTGCGACCGAACTGATTCATCGCTGCGACATGCTTCAATCGCGTTCCGTACCCGTATTTCAGAAAACCCGATAGCGTTCCGGTCGGGCTGAGATCGACGAACCGGCATTCGCCTTCGCGCACGATCGCTTCGACCGCATCGCGAAAGTTGACCGGATCTCGCGTCACCCGCCAGAAATGGCTCGCGTCCGGCCGCGCCAGGCGGCCGACGCTGGCCGGCGAATACTGCGCGGTCGCCGGGGCGCCGATCTCGATGCCGTCGAACGCCGCGACGAACGCCGATTCCAACGGCGCCATCAGCGGCGAATGGAACGGGTACAACACCGGTAAACGCGCCGAGATCACCGATTCGGCCGTGAGTTTGCGCGCGGCTTCGTCGAGCGTCTCGGTATCGCCGCTGATCACGAAGTTCTTCTCGAAATTGATGCTGCCCATCGCGGTGCCGCGATACAGATCCGGCCGCTCGTCGAAATGCGATAACGGCGCGAGCACGCTGAGCATGCCGCCGGAGACCGATTGCGACTGCATCAATTCGCCGAGCCGGATCGTCAATCGCAGCGCGTCTTCGTGCGCGATCGCGCCGGACACGGATGCGGCGACGTATTCGCCCAAGCTGTAGCCGAGCACCGCGTCGGCGCGCACGCCCGCGTTCGTCATCGCGGCGTTCAAGCTGTAGCCGATGCTGTAGAGGGCCGGGTTCGACAGCAGAATATCGGTCATATCCCGCCACTTGTTCGCGTCGTCGTACAGCTCGGCGATCATGTCGCGGCCGGTGGCCTCGCGATAGATGCGATTGCAGTCGTCGAACGCATCGCGGAACGCGGCATCGGTCGCGTACAACTCGCGGCCCATGCCGTAGTACTGCGAGCCTTGGCCCGAAAACATGAACACCGTCCGCGGCGCATCGCTAGCGCGCGGGCCGGGCATCGGGACGCTAGCGTTGGCGTTCGCCGCATCGGAAGCCGCCGCCGGCATCGGGTCTTTGCGGATTTTCACGAACAACCCGGACAACACCGTGCCCGGGCCGACTTCTTCCAGCGCGACCTCGCCCTGCGACAGCAGCCAGGACATCGATTCGTACCAGTTGACCGGATGGCTGATCTGCTCGATCACTTGAGGCAGATACGCGTCGCGCGCATGCGGGCGAGCCGTGCGATTCGATATCACGTCCTTCTGCAGCGGGCGCAACGATTGGGTCGCGATGTAATCGGCGAACTGCGCTTGAATATCGCGCATCCACCGCGAATGGAAGGCGGCGCTGACGTTGAGTCGAGCGAAGCGTGCGCCGGCTTCGGCGAACACCGGCTGACAGCGTTCGATGTCTTCGTATAGACCGGAAATCACGATCTGGCTGCCGGAATTGATGTTCGCGATATCGACCTCGGCGAGGCCGGCCTCGTCGAGCAAGGCGCGCACGCGGGTCAAATCGGGCCCGATCACCGCCGCCATCGCGCCGCGCGGCGCCTTGGACATCAATTCGCCGCGTTTGGCCACCAGCGCGACGCCGGTGGCGAAATCGAACGCGCCTGCGGCGAACAACGCATTGAACTCGCCGAGGCTATGGCCGGCATACATATCGGGCAGCGCCGCGCCGTCGTCGCGTTTGGCGAGAAACGACAAGGCCGACACCGCGAACAACGCCGGCTGCGTGAACTCGGTCTTGTTCAGCACATCGTCGGGGTCTTCCAGGCATAGCGTACGCAGCGAATAGCCGAGCACGGCATCGGCTTGCGCCGTCTCGCGCGCATAGCGCTCGAACAGCCCTTCGCCCATGCCCTTGCGCTGCGAGCCTTGTCCCGGAAACACCCACACCGAAGTCATCGTCCGTTTCTCCTGCGCCCGCTCAGCCGTGAGCCGCGCGGTCGCCGAGGTGAGCGGTCACCACATCGACCACATCCTGCAGCGTGTAACGATCGCGTTTGGCCGAATCGTCGATTCGGATGCTCAGCCGCTGTTCCAATTCGTACCAGATTTCGAGCATCTCCTTCGACTCGATTCCCAGATCGCCGCCGAGATAGAAATCGGGTTCGACCGAATCGGCGGTGAAGCCGGTGCGTTTGATTTCGTTGATGGTGGCGATGACTTCTTCCAAAACGTTCATGTATGTTTCCGCGATGTCGCTGTGGTTGACGATGTGGTGGTGGATGGCGCTGCGCCGGCGCGTCGCTGGCGTCGGCTCAGAGATAGCCCATTTCGCGCGCGGTCGTGGCGATCATCGACACGGCCGAATCGATCTCTTCGCGCGTATGGGTAGACATGACCGACAAGCGCAGGCGTTCCAAGCCCGGCGGCACCATCGGGTATTCCATGATGTTGGCGAACAAGCCGCGGCGATACAGCTCTTTGTTGAGCTTGCGGACGACGCCGTCTTCGCCGAAGAAGACCGGGATGATGCCGGACTCGCCGCGGATGATGCGCATGCCCTCTTGTTCGAGCCGGTCCTGCATGTAGCGCACGTTGTCGTGCAGACGCTCGATCCGCTCGGGTTCGCGCTCCATCACATCGAGCGCGGCGGAGATCGCGGCGATCGTCGGCTGCGCCAGACCCGACGTGAACAAATACGGGTACGAGAAATTGCGTAGCAGGAAGATGTGTTCCTTGCTGCCGGACACGAACGCGCCCTGCGCGCCGATCGCCTTGCTGCACGTGGACATGCGCAGATCGGCTTGACCGAGCAGATCGAGATGCTCCAGCGTGCCGCGACCGGTCTTGCCGACCGTACCGATGCCGTGCGCATCGTCGAGAATCGTGATCACGTCGTTGCGCTTGCAGATGTCGATGTAACGACGCAGATCGATGATCAGACCATCGGTCGAGCGGACGCCTTCGACCGTCGAAAAGATTTGCGTGCCGGGTTTCGCGCGGCTTTTGATCCGCTCGAAAATCGGTTCCAGCCCGTCGAGATCTTCCGGGTCGAAGGTGTAGAACGGCACGCCCGCCATTTTGATCGCGTTGATGACGCTGGCGTGGCTGTTCTTGTCGTAGACGATGACATCGTTGCGATTCATCAAACCCGTGACCCAGCACAGGTTGGCCATGTAGCCGCCGGGCAACAGCACGGCGTCTTCGTGGTCGGCGAGTTTCGCCAAGCGCAGTTCGAGATCGCGGTGCTGCTTGGTGTAACCGGAGAACGCCGGCGACCCGCCGGTGCCGATGCCGTACAGCTCGACCGCTTCCATCACCTTGCGTTTGACGTAAGGATCGTTCGACATGCCGAGGTAGCTGTTCGAACCGAACACTAAGACCTCATTGAACTCGTCGGTGTTCAAGTCCTTGTATTTCATCCGCCGATCGACCGGGCCGTAGCCCTGACGCCCGACCATGTAGCCGGCCTCGACTTCCTTCAAGTACATCGAATACTGGAACGCGAGCCTTTCCTTGAAGGGTTTGCGATCGAGTTCGATCATCGCTCTGGAATCCATACGCTTTCTCTCGTGTTTTTATCGTGGTCGGTGTAAGAACGTTCAGCCGAAGAAGCCGTTCGCGCGGTACCAGTCGGCGCAGTCGCGCACCATCCGGTCGATGGGCGCGGAGCGATAGTCGAGTTCCCGCTCCGCTTTGCCCGAGTCGTAGTAAAAGCATTTACCGAGGACGCGCAGTCGATACGACTCCACCATCGGCTTGCCGAGCATGCGCTCCGGATATTTCTCCTGCAGCCGGGTGTGGCGGTACAAGCGCGTGTAGTCGCTGCTCGGAATCGTCAACGGTTTGCCCAGCGTCTCGCCGATGATTCGGAAGAACTCCGAGAAGCGGACATCGTGGCCGGCGATCAGATAGCGTTCGCCGGGACGCCCGAGCGTCAATGCGTTGACGTGCGCGCGGCCGACATCGGCGGCATGGCAGAAGCTGGCGCCGCCGGGCGGGTCGAAAGGAATTTGATCGAACTGCGCGGCGAGGACGATACGTCCCCATTGCATGTTGTAGTCGTAGGCGCCAAGCACCTCCGCGGGGTTCAGAACGATCGTTTCCAGGCCGCGCGCGCCGGCCGCGGCGACGATCTTCTCCGCTTGGATTTTGGTCGCGCCGTAAGGACTGAGCGCGCGGAACCCGATCAGCGGCACGCTCTCGTCCGCGCGTCGCGACGGATCGTTGTACGCGCCGACGGTCGAGGTCGTGCTGGTGAACACGAGTCTGCGCGCACCGACCGCGATCGCGGCATCGACCACATGCTGGGTACCGATCACGTTCACCGCTTCGAGTTGCGGCAGATCGCGCCAGTCGCAACTGGTGTTGCCGGCGGTGTGGATCACCGCTTCGGCGCCGCGCATCGCCTCGACCAAGGCATGCGGATCGTCCAAACCGCCGCGGACGATCTCGACGCCGAGCGGTTCGAGGTATTTCACGTTGGAGCCGTGACGAACGATCGCCACGACCTCATGCCCGGCCGAAACCAGCGCAGACACCACATTAAGCCCGACGAATCCGTTCCCGCCAGTGACGAAGATTTTCATTCCTGATGAGTTCCTATGCGTGAATCATTCTGTGGTCGCTTCCATCGTTTTCCAGAACCGCTCCCTGCTTTCGGCGCGCGTGCGCATGCCGAGCGCCGAGGGCATCTTGTCCGGGTTGGAGACGATGCCTTCCAGCAATACGATGAACTGTTCGAGCAGCATGCCCGCCTTGTCGTAGTCGGGCGATTCCGCCCGATAAATCAGCGTCAGTTCTAGCGAATCCTCGGCGGCCATGGTCGCCAATTCGACCAGCGGCCGCACCGATGTCGGATGCGCGGCGGTCGGCGGCACCAAACCCGCATGCGAGGTGCCGTTTTCGGCGCCGGTCGAGAATTGACCGGCATCGAACGCGACCACGCTGTCGAATAAGGGGTCTTGCCCAGCCCATTCGCGGATGCGTTCGATCGGCGCCAATGCATCGCGGTGTTGCCGCAGCAGATCCGCTTGAAGTTCCTGCAGCCACTGCAGCATCTTCTGGCGGCCCACGGTGCGCACGCGCACGGGCAACAACACCTGGGTCGCATCCGCGCCGACGGCCGCACCGAACAAACCGAACTGCGAGCATCGCGCCTTGGTGTGGCGATTCATCAACACCGCCCAGGTCGCCGCGACCAGAGTCTCGATCGCGATGCCGTGGCGACGACTGAAACCCTGAACGGTGCGAAGCAGTTCGGTGTCGACCAATTCGGACACGAAGTGCAACGGCCGTCCATCGACATCGAGCGCATCGCCGACGTTCGCGTCGAGCGGCAAGGCTTTTGCGAATTCGGTCGCGGTGTCGGTCGCGGCGCCGAGACGCTCGGCCCAGAACGCGCGCAACGCATCGTCGTCGATCGCGCTGCCGGAGGCGCCGCCATCGACGCCCTCCCCGACCGCATCCAGCCGACACCACGCGCCTGCGGTCGCATCGATCGTATCGACGATGTTCGCCGAGGGCTCCGTTGCGATCGATGCGTCGTCGGTGACGATCGCAGTCGTCGTATCGACATCGCCCGCGAGCCGACGCAGATCGCAATGCACGGACTCGAACGGCGCCGACGGAAACGGTGCGCGTCGGCGCGGGCAATCGCGATGCAGCGCGGCCCAATCGACCTGCGCGCCGCGGACCCACAGTTCCGCGAGCCTGTCGAACTGCCGAGCCTCGATCAGCGAAGCCACGAATCCGGCGCCAGCATCCCCGCCCAGCAAGCGCAGCGTGTCCTGCGCCGTCGCGGACTCGATATCCTCGGCGAATACGGTGTCGCTGCGTTGTTCGGGGGCGTTCCGCCATGCGTCCAATGCGGCGATCGCTTCATCGACATCGCGCGCGACCACCGCGAGACGGTGGCGCCAAGCCATACGTCCGGTTTGGGTGACGTAGGCGAAATCCGCGAGCGAGGACGGCGAGAGACCGTCGTCGCGTCGCGCGCGCAAGAACGCGTCGACGGTCGAGGCATAGCGACGTAGGCCTTCGGGGCTGCGCGCGGACAACGCGAACACGATCGACGCCTCCGGCGCGGGCCGGGTCTGCGCCTCCGGCTCGTACGATTCGAGCACCACGAAGGCGTTCGAGCCGCCCATGCCGAACGAATTGATGCCGGCCACGCGCGTGCCGCGCGAATTCTTCGGCCACGCGACCGCGGTTTGCGGGAAGTAGAACGGCGACCGCGCCGTATCGAAGCTGGCATTGACGTGCCGCAGTTTGGCGCAGGGCGCGATTTCGCCGTGGCGCATGCTGAGCAAGACTTTGATCAACGACCCCAAACCCGATGCCGCTTCCATGTGGCCGATGTTGGCTTTGCTGCCGATGGCGCACAGGCCGGTCGCCTCGGTGGAACGCCGCATCGCGTTCGCGAGCGCGGTGAGTTCGATCGGATCGCCCAGTTCGGTGCCGGTGCCATGGCTCTCGATGTAACCGAGATCCTCGATCGCGATGCCGGCGTCGGCGATGCCCTCGGCGGCGGTATCGGCCATGACGCGGATGTTCGGCATGAACTGCCCGGCGCCGGTGCCCGAATGCGAAATACGCGATGCGCGAATCACACCGTAAATATGATCGCCGTCGGCCACCGCGCGACTGAAACGCTTGAGCACGACCACACCGGCGCCCTCGCTGGGCACCAAACCGTTGGCGCTGTCGTCGAAGGTGCGTTCTTGGCCGTCGGGCGACAGCACTTTCATATCGTGCAGCAAGTGGTACTTGCTGTGATGCAGGCTCAGATTGATGCCGCCGACCAAGGCCGCATCGCAATCGCCCGCGAGGATCGCGCGCCGCGCCAAATGCACTGCGGTCAACGATGCCGAACACGCGGTCGAGAGCGTCAGACTCGGGCCGTGCAAGTTCATCAGGAACGAGATACGGTTCGACAGCTCGCTGCTGACCGATCCGGGGCCGAGATACTCCTGGCTACGCGCCTGCAATTCCGACGCGATCCAGGTGAAGTCTTCGTTCATCGCGCCGACGAACACGCCGACGCGCTGGCGCGCCAACGTTTCGGGCGTATAGGCCGCATCCTCGACCGCGCGCCACGCGTTACGCAACAGCACGCGCAACTGCGGATCGGCTTTGTCGGCCTCGATCTGCGACATGCGGAACAGCGACGCGTCGAATTGATCGATGTTATCGATGAACCCGCCGGCATCGGCGATCGCTTTGCCCGAGCGGGAACGGCGACGGTTGAGCATCGTCGCGAAGCCGCGATCCGCGGGAACTCGGCTGATGCAATCGCGACCTTCGCGCAGATTGTTCCAGAACCGTTCGAGATCCGGCGCGGCCGGGAATTCCCCGGCGAGACCGACGATCGCGATGCCCTCCTCCATCGCAGGCGCGGCCTCGGCGCGCGTAACGGCTGCGCGCTTCGACCGCAATGCGGCGGTGCGCAGCGGCTGCGCTGCGACGACGGTCGATGTCGGCACTGGCGCGGTCGCCATCCTCGCCGCGACTGGCGCCGCGGCGGGCGCGGGCGACGCGGATTCAGTGCCGACGCCGAGCAACCGGCGTAGCTGCGGGCCGTATTGCGCGACCAGGAACTGCGCCATGCGCGCGGCCGAGTCGTGCTCGAACAGCGCGGTTTTCGGCAGTTCCTCGAAGTCGGTCTTCAACGCCGCATGCAGTTCGAGCAGCAACACCGAATCGAGGCCGCATTGCTCGAAATTGGCGTGGGCATCGATCGACGCGACCTTGGTTTTGGTGACGGTCGCCATCCGCTCTTTGACGTAAGCTTCGGCGCGCGCGGACAGTGCCTCGCCCGCAGCCTGCGCAGCATTCGCGGTGGGGTGCGATGCCGCGGACGGGATCGCTGCCGTCGGCGAGAGCGCAACTGGCGCTATCGGCATCGGCACGGCCGCAGCCGGCGTTGTCGTCGTCGGTTGCGGCGTGGAAGCATGCTCCTTAGAAGCATGCCCCGCAGAAACATGCTCTGCGGCGGCATCCTGCAGTCGCAAAGTGCGCGCGATGCGCTGCGGATCGCCGATCGATACCAGCACGCGGGTTTCGTCGCTGCGCAGAATCTTGTCGAAGGCTTCGAGCCCTTCGGCTTCGTCGAGCGCATGCATGCCGGAGAACCCGAACACGGACGCGTCGCCGCCGGAGATATCCATGCCGCCCGTCGCCCACAGCGGCCAATTGATCGAAACGCTGCGGCCATTGCGGCGTCCCTGCGCGCGCTGCGCTTCGCGCCACCGTGCGTAGGTGTCCATGAACCGGTTGCCGACCGCGTAAGCGCCGCTGCCCAGATCGCCGAGCAAGGCCGAGACCGACGAGAAGCAGACGAACAGATCCAGCGGCTGCGAAGCGGTGGCGCGATCCAGATGGATCAGACCATCGGTCTTCGGCATCAGCATATCGGCGAACGCGCGGTCCTCGAGTTCGAGGATCGGACGATCGCTGGCGACACCGGCGCAGTGGATCACGCCATGCAGCGCGCCGAAATCGCGCTCGATCGCCACGACCAAAGCCGCGACCGCGTCCGCGTCGGAGGTGTCGGCGCTGCGGTACTCGACTCTAGCGCCGAGCGCACGCAATGCGTCGATCTCATGTTGGACACCTGCCGAAGGCGCGGGGCTGCGTCCGGTGAGAATCAGCCCGCCATGGGTCCGTTCGGCGAGGTAACGCGCGATCACCAGACCGAGTTTGCCGGCTCCGCCTGTGATCAGATAATGGCCGCCTTCGCGCAACGCCAGCGCACCGAGCGCATCGCCGGACGCGGCGAATGCGGTATCGAGCGCCCGCAGCGTGCGACGATGGCGGCGTCCGTCGCGATAGGCGATTTCGTTGGCGCCGAAACCCGAGGCCAATTCGAGTTCGTCCACAATCGCCTGCGCCCGTTCGGACGCGTCGTCGCTATCGTCGCGCAGCGTCGACAGCTCGAAACGATGATTCACGGTGAGCAACGAACGCGCGTAACCAGCGATGGCATCGTGCTGGGGTTGCGCGGTTTCGCCGTCGCGGAACACGTAGAGGAAGCGCGTCGCCAGGCCGGGTTGGTTGCGTTCGGCGGCGACGAACAAGCGACGGACGGCTTGAATGCCGCGATGCAGCGCCTCGGCGGGCATCGCATCGAGTTCGCGGGTGTCGATGGCGTCGTCGCAATAGACGATGCGATCGGGCGTAAGGCCTCGTTCGCGCAGCGACGCGAACAGCGCGGTCGCGCTGTCGGCGTCGTAGGGATCGAAGCGGTCGGCGATAGCGCCATCTTCGGCATCGGTTCCGGCGATCCAGACCGGCAAGAGGCGATCCTGCGGCGACAAACGATTCGCCATCGCGTCGGCCAGTGCGCGCGATGTCGTCGCCAGCAGCATGGTCCGCATGGGCGTCGCTTCGGCGACGGCGCGGGCAGGCAGCGGGGCATCAGCCCATTCGTAGCCGAAATACTGCATGGCGCGGGTCGGCGCCTGCGGCGGTTTCACCAATGGCCGCCCGGCGAAACCTCTGAGTTTCGCCAGCACCAGACCGTCTGCATCGACCACGATCAGATCGTATTTGTAGACCGTCGCCTCCGCGCCAGATACCGCAACGCCCGGGCCGCTGTCGGACAGCCCATCGCGGCTGCGTGTGACGTAGACGTAGCATTCCTCGGGCAGCGCATGGCGATATTCGAGCGCATCCAACGCGAACGGCACGATCGGCACGGCCGGGCGTCCGCCCTCGCCCGCGCCGATCGCGAGACCGGAGCGCAACACGGCGTCCAACAACGCGGGATGCATGCCGTATTCGCCGAGGCCGGCGCGCAGATGCTCGGGCAGTCGCAGATGGCAGAGCGCGCCTTCGGCGAGACGATAACGCGCACGGGTGATGCGGAACGAGGGGCCGAACAGATAGCCCATACGCTCGAACCCGGCATAGATCTCATCGAGGCCCGGTTCGATCAAACTGGCGCGGGCACGGACAGCGGCGATGTCGAGGCGTTCGTCTTCGTGCGGCGCATCGGCGTCGCGGACATGCAGTTCGCCTTCGACGCACACGCCGCCATCGGACTCGCGCGCGATCTCGAATCTCAACGCGCGTTCGTCGCTGTGCATGCGCACGTTGAGGCTGTCCGGGTTCGCGACGATCTCGAACGGCTGCGTCCACATCAAATTGCGGATGCCATCGATGCGGAGGCCTTCGCCCTCGATCGCGAGTTCGCCTGCGGCGCGCGCCATTTCCAGATAGGCGGCTCCGGGCAGAATCTTGCGTTGCCGATCGGTGCGCACGATATGGTCGCGCAGGTAGAACTCGTGGCCGTCGAAACGCTTGCGATAGGCCTGCATCGATAGCGTGGAGACATTGCGGTCGATCAGCGGATGCAGGGCCTCGCCCGCGCTGTCTTCGGATTTTTCCTCGATCCAGTAACGCTCGGCGAGGAAGGGCATCGTCGGGAACGGCATGCGCCGCGGACGGCTCGGGTACGCCGCCGACGGATAGAGCGCATCGGCGAAACGCGCCCAGTCGATATCCAGCATCGACGCCCAGGCACGCGCCAACTGCGGCAAACGTCCGGTGTCGATGAGCTTGCGGATCAACGCGTCTTTTTCGCTTTCATCGACGATCGCTTCGAGTTTCTCGCCCTTCTCGCGCGGCGATCCGCGCACGACGCGCTCATCGCTGGCGCCGTCGCGGTATTTACGCAGCGCGGACAGCAGATCATCGACACTCATCGCGACCACGGCGAGGCGCTCGCTCATGCTTTCGCGGCCGATTTGCGAGGAATACGCCAGATCCGCGATGTCCAAGCCGACATCCGGGTCGCCGCCGCGCTCCAAGAACGCGATCACGCGATCGACATAACGCGCCAGTCGTTCGTCGTTGTCGGCCGACAGCACGAACAGCGCCGGACGCGCGCCATTGCGCGCCGGTAACGGCCGCGCGTAATCCTCGATCAAACAGTGCGCGTTGGAGCCGCCCGCACCGAACGAGCTGAGTCCAGCGCGGCGCGGGCGTCTGCCGGCTTGCGCGAGCCACGCCTCTTCGCGTTGCACGACGCGGAACGGTCCGCGCGCGAAATCGATATTCGGATTCAGCGTCGCCGAATGCAGCGAGGGCGCGATCGCGCCGTAGCGGAACTGCATCAGGATTTTGGTCAAGCCGGCGATGGCCGCGGCCGATTCGAGATGACCGAAATTCGATTTGATCGAACCGATGCGGCAGCTTTGCGCTTCGACTCGCGCGCCGGGGCCGGCGACATCGGTCGCGGCGTGGGCGAAGGCCCGGGTCAAACCGGCGATCTCGATCGGGTCGCCCAGCGATGTGCCGGTGCCGTGCGCTTCGATGTAATCGATCGTGCGCGGGTCCCAACCCGAACGCTTTAGCGCCTTACCGATGACGGCGGTTTGCGCCGGTTGGTTCGGCACCGTGTAACCGTTGGTTTTGCCGCCGTGATTGAGCGCGGTGGCCTTGATCACGCCGTAGACATGATCGCCATCGGCGACGGCCTGGCTCAAGCGTTTGAGCATCACCGCACCCACGCCCTCGCCCGGGACGTAACCGTCGCCGCCTTCGCCGAACGCGCGGCAGCGACCGTCGCTCGACAGGAACTGGCTGGCGCACAATTGCAGATACTTGTTGCGATGCGTGATCAGATTAACGCCGCCAGCGATCGCTTGATCGCAATCGCCGTCGTGAATCGCGCGGATCGCGAGATGGATCGCGGTCAACGACGACGAACACATCGTGTCCACGGCCATGCTCGGGCCGGCGAAATTCATGAAATACGAGACGCGGTTCGCGATCGACGCGAAGGTCGTGCTCGGACGCCCCGACTGCATCTGTCGGTCGCTGACTTCGAATTGGCTGTAATACGGCCAGGCGACGCCGACGAACACGCCGACGCTGCGCCCTTTCAACGACTGTCGCGTGTAGCTGGCGTCTTCGACGCATTCCCAGGCGGTTTGCAGGAACAGACGTTCCTGCGGGTCCATGATTTCCGCTTCGCGCGCGGAGATGTTGAAGAAGCGCGCATCGAAACGGTCGATCCCGTCGATGAAGCCGCCCCACTTCGCGTAGGCGGTGCCTTTGTGGCTGCGGTCGGGGTCGAAAATGCGGGCATGGTCCCAACGCGACAGCGGGATTTCGCCGATGCCGTCGCGGCCGGCGGCCAAATTGCGCCAAAACGCGTGCAGATCGTCGGCGCCGGGGTAATGCCCGCTCACGCCGACGATTGCGATGTCGTCCTCGACCGTGCGCTCGAGACCGAAGCGGCGCGAACCGCGGGTGCGCGCGAGCGGCGGCGAGGCGACCGCGACCGGCGCATCAAAACCGACCGATGCCGATGGCACGAACGCGTCCGCGCGCCCCGCTTTCCAGCGCAGCGTCGCGGCCCATTCGGCCAGCGTGGCATGACGATACGGTGCGAACGGATCGACCGACTCGAAATCCGCCGACAGCGCGTGCAGCAAGCGCGTCGCCGCGATCGGGTCGAGCGGCCATGCCGCGATCGGGGTGTCGATCGTGCAGGCGGCGCCGTTGCTTTCGATCGCCTCGATCATGCGCGAGAACAAGCATGCGAGCGCTTTGTCGCCGTCGGTCGTCGCCGCGTGTGCGCTCGACGTGGCGGACTGGGTGACGGCGGCGGTCGCATCGATCGCGGGCGCCGCTGTCGCCTGCGGCATCGGCGCGACGCTCGCGCCACCGCGCTCGCTCGCCATCGTTCGCGCCGTGTCGGGGAACGACTCGGCCAAATGCTCCGCCAGCGCGGCGATTTCTTGATACTCGAAGAACAAGGTTTTCGACACCGCGCCGAACGTCTGTTCGATGCGGCCGGTGAGTTTGACGATCATCACCGAGTCGATGCCGTAATTCTCCATCGGCGCCAGCGGATCGATGTCCGTGAGCGGCAGTCCCGTGGTCTCAGCGACGATCGACTTGAGGAACTCGACCGTCGCCGACAGCGCCGTATCGCCGGACGCCTCGGTCGCGACCGCAGTGCTGCCCGATGCTGCGGGCAGTGGCGCGTCGATGTGTGCGGGAGCAGACGAAGCCGCGGCGCTCGCCGTCGGGAATTCGGCGGCCAAACCGCGCAAGGCGTCGCTGTGTTGTTCGGCGAGGTACTCGGCGACGCCCGCGATGTCTTGATACTCGAAGAACAAGGTTTTCGGCACATCGCCGAACCGGCTCTCCAGCCCGCGATTCAGCGTCGCGATCATGATCGAATCGATGCCGTAGTTTTCCAACGGCGCATTCGGGTCGATCTGATCGGGCGGGAGTTTCGTGGCGTCCGCCAGCAACCGCTGCAGCAAGGCCGTGGCGATCTCCACCGGTGTCGATGCCGATCCCAATGCCGAAGCGATCGCCACCTTCGCGACGACCGCGACCGGCGCCGTCGCCATCGCTTTCGCGTGCGCGACGGGCGTCGCGGATGCGGCGGGCGCGCGACGCGCCATCAACGCCAACTGCGGCGCGGCCTGACTGATCAAATGACGGATCCGCACGCGCACGCGGCCATCGCCGTCGCAGACATCGATGTCGTAGGCGTCCTGGCCGGCGGACACCGCTTGCGGCGAACGACGCACGTAGGCGAAAGCGCGGTCGCCCAAGGGGCCGATGAGATCGATCGCGCCGAGCCTGACCGGCACGCGGATCGTGGCGGCGCCCGTTGCGATGCCGCCGATGCCCAGACTTGCGCGCACCGCGCCGTCGAGCAGACTCGGGTGCAGCAGGAACGCATCGTCGCGCGCATCGGCGACCGGCGCCAAGCGCAGCTCGCCCAAGGCTTCGTCGGCGTTGTAATGCAAGCGTTCGAAGACGCGGAAGCTATCGCCGAACGCGAAGCCCATCGCGACGAACGCGTCGTCGATCGTCGCGCGCTCGTCGACGCGGCAACGGCTGCGGATCGCGTTGAGATCGAGGCGCTCGTCTGCGGCTTCGCGACCGATCCGAGCCATCGCGCCGTCAGTGCTCGCCTCCTCGTCCAGCGAAACGCTGCCCTGCGCGTAAACCGTGCGCGAGGTGTCGTCGTCGGCGTACAGCTCGAACGCGATGCCGCCGCGTTCGGGCATCAAAGCGATGCGGACCGGCAACGACTCCGTGCCCACAACGATCGGTTTCAGCCATTGCACGTCGCGCAATGCGGCGACGCGCGCGCCCGGTACGGCCAATCGCGCGGCCTGAACCGCCATTTCCAGATAGGCCACGCCCGGCAGGATGCGGTTGTCGCCTAAACGGTGATCGCGCAGATAGAACTCGTCGCCTCGGAACGTCTTCGCGAACGTCTGCTCGTCGAGCGTGGAGACATTGGCGTCGATCAACGGATGCAGTGCGGCGGCGCCTGCGCCGACCGCAGGCGCATCGGGCACCCAATAGCGTTGACGCTGGAACGCGTACCCCGGCAACGACACGCGACGGCGGTGTCCCGACGGATGCAGGCGGTTCCAATCGACCTCGACACCATCCACCCAGGCGCGCGCCAACGATGCGAGATCGCGTCGCGTCAGCCAGTCGGAGACTTGCGCAGCGGCGGATTTCACCCGCGCGGCGATCGCCTGATCGCGGCGCGCGGCGTCGCGATGCCCCGACCATCCGCTGTCGCCCAAAGCACCACGTTCGCCGAACGCCTGCAATGCAGCGAGCAAGGCATCGCGGCGCGATACCGAGAATGCGATGCGGAATTCCAGTGGGATACGGCCGATCTGCAGGGTGTACGCGACATCCTGCAGACCGATGTCCGAGTTCGCGCGCATGCGCTCGGCAAGACGTAGCGCCATCGCCGGCAACGCCGATTCTTTGCGCGCCGACAGCACGACGACGACCGGCGCATCGGCCGTCGCGTCTTCGCGCACGTCGTCGACGTATTCTTCGATCACGAGATGGCCGTTCGCACCGCCGGCCCCGAACGAACTGAGACCGGCGATGCGCGGCAATTCGCGACGACCGCCGTCGCGTTCGATCGTCGGCCGTTGCCAGGGTTGCAGGCTGCGCTGCACGCGGAACGGGCTATTCGCGAAATCGATGAACGGATTGAGAGTGTCGGAATGGATCGACGGCGCCAACATGCGGTGCTGCAACTGCAGCAGCACTTTGGTGAGCCCGGCAATGCCGGCGGCCGCTTCGAGATGCCCGATGTTCGCCTTGGCCGAACCGATCGCGCAGTATTGGCGCTCGCTTTGACCGAAGGCCTTGGTCAGGGCGCTGATTTCGATCGGATCGCCGAGACTGGTGCCGGTGCCGTGGGCCTCGATGTAACCGATATGGCGCGGATCGACCCCGGCCGTACTCAAGGCCTCTTGAATCAGCGCCGCCTGCCGTTTCGGATTCGGTACGGTGAAGCCGGACGCCTTGCCGCCGTGATTGATCGCGCTGCCGCGAATCACGCCGTAGATATGATCGCCGTCGCGTCGCGCTTTCGACAGCGACTTCAGCACCACCGCGCCGACGCCCTCGCCCGGCACATAGCCGGTACCGCCTTCGCCGAACGCGCGGCAACGGCCGTCGTTCGAGAGAAAGTGCATATCCGACAACAGGTTGTACTTGTTCGGATGCAGCGACAGATTGGACGCACCGGCGATGGCGACATCGATCTCGCCCTGACGGATCGCTTGGCAGGCCAAGTGGATCGCGGTCAGCGAAGACGAACAGGCGGTATCGAGCGTGAGACTGGGGCCGGAGAAATTGAACTGGTACGACACCCGGTTGGCGACCGCCCAATAGCAACTGTGCGGCACCACCCAAGCGTCTTGCGGGCGATCGACGCCGTGCAGTTGATAGTCGCCCCACATCAGACCGACATAGACGCCAACCGGGTTTTCGCGCGTACCGCGACTGGCGGCCAACGTATCGGGCGTATAGCCAGCGTCCTCGATGGCGTGCGCGGCGATTTCCAGGAACAGGCGCTCGTTCGGGTCGAGAATTTCAGCTTCTTTCGGCGAAATATTGAAAAACGCGGCGTCGAAGCGATCCACATCGCGCAGGAACCCGCCCCAGTGCGCATAGCTATGCGCTTGCAGGGGCTCGCCCGGGCGGAAGCGGAATTTCGCGGCGATATCGGGGCGTTCGGCCGGAATGGTCTCGATGCAATCGCGACCGAGGCGCAGGTTCTCCCAGAACGCTTCCAGCGTTTCGGCTTGCGGATAGCGGCCGGCGAGACCGACGATCGCGATCGCGTCGTCGATGGGCGATGCGACCGCGCTGCGGCGCGCCGCGAACGCCGACGCGCGCGCGGACGGAGCGAATGGCGCGAACGGCGCGATATCCGCGATATCGATCGGTTCTTCTTCCGCGACGCCCGCGCCCAATTCGCGCGCGAACGCCTCGGCGTGATGTTCGAGGAAATATTCGCTGAGTTCGCCGAGCGTCGGGTACTCGAAAAACAAGGTCTTCGGCAGGGTTCCGAAGGTTTTTTCCAGCAGCGCGATCAGTTCGATCATCACCACCGAATCGAAACCGTAATCCTTGAAGGCCTTGTCGGTTTCGAATTCTGCGGTGATCCGCAACTGCTCGGCGAACAGAACGGATAGGTATCCCGCGATCGCACCGGCATCGACAGGCGCCGATACGTCGCTTTCGGCCTGCAGCGCGATCTCGCGACACACCGCGGGATGATGCTCGACGAAGTAGGCCGTGATCTCGCCCAGATTCGGGTATTCGAAGAACAAGGTCTTCGGCAAAGTACCGAAGGTTTTTTCCAACAGCGCGGTGAGCTCGATCATCACCACCGAGTCGAAACCATAGTCCTTGAACGACTTATCGCTCTCGAATTCGGCGGAAATATCGAGCTGGCGGGCGAACAAATCGGCGAGGAACGCCGAGACCGCGTCGGTGTCGATCGCATGACCATCGGCGAAATTCGCGGGCGGCGCGATATCCGGCGACGGCGTCGCGCCGAGCACATCGCGGACTCGCGAGGCATCGCCGGGCATCACCAACAGTTGCGCGCGGCCTTGCGCCAGCGCGAATTCGAGTGCTTCCAGCCCCGGCGTGTCGTGCAGCGGCACGATGCCGAAACTGCGGCGCACAGCTTCGATCTCCGCTTCGCCCAAGCGCATGCCGCCATTGAGCCAGAACGGCCAATTGACCGATAAGGATTTGCCACTGCGTTCTTCGCGCAGACGCAACGCATCGCGCGTATGCGCGAACGCATCTTCGAAGGCGTTGCCGTAGGCGTAGTCGCACTGACCGACGTTACCGAGCGCGCCGGCGACCGACGAGAACAACACGAACATATCCAGCGGTTCGTCGCGAGTTTCCTCGTCGAGGTTCCACGTGCCGAGCGTCTTGGGCGCGATCACGCGCGCGAATTCCTCGGCGCTCTTGCGCAGCACGAATGCGTCTTCGATCACCCCGGCCGAATGCAGCACACCGTTGAGACGGTGGCCGTCGGTATGCACCGCAGCGATCGCGCGACGCACGTCGTCGCGATCGGCGACATCGCAGATCACATACGTCGCTTTGCCGCCGCGCGCTTCGATCTCCGCCAGCATCGCCCGCTGCGCCTCGCCCGGCGCCGAGCGCCCGGTCAGATAAACGTTGGCGCGGTAGCGCGAGCACAGGTGACGAGCGACGATCCTGCCCAAGCCGCCGAGACCGCCGGTGATGAGATACGTACCGCCTTCGCGGAATTCCGCGGCATCGGGGTCATGCGGCCGCTCCACGTGCGCGCCGATCGCAGCGAAACCGCGCACTTCGCGGATGCCCTCGCGATAACGCACATCCTCCACCGTCTTCGAGCACAGGAACTCGTCGACGACGATATCGGCCAAATTCACATGATTGCCGTTGGAGGCCGTGCCATCGAGGACGCGACCGGAGTAGCTCGGCTTTTCGATGCGCAGCGTCTTGAACACACCGCTCAAAGCCAGATGTTCGGTATCGTCTTCGAACGGCGGCACCAAGTACAGCAAACGCGCCGATTTCGTGCCTCGGAACATCGCTTTCGCCAGTGCGAACACGTGTTGCGCCGATGCGGCGATGCGCTCGGAATAGCGGTGATGGTGGGTATGCGACGGCACCAGCAGCGTGCGCTGCAGCGAGACGCCGCGAGACGCGAGCGTCGCGACCGCAGCGTGATAGTCCTCGATCGCACCCGGACGCACCGCAACCATACCTTCCGGCGCGGTTTCGCCATCGGCGAGCAGCACGATCCGCTCGAAACGCGTATCGGCGAGACGCTGCGACGCGCGCAGCAGCCCTTCCGCCCAATCCAGTTCCTGCTGCGGCCCGATCAGTACGATCTGCTGGATCGGCGCATCGATCGGCGATGTCGCTTCGGCGCGCCATTCGGTCGCATAGAGCGCATCTTTCAGCGATGCGGGGACCGGCATCGTATCGGCCGTTTCGAGCGCCGTTTTCGATGCCGCCGCGGCCAGGCTCGAGGTGACGGGAACGAGCGGACGCACGCTCAAGCCACGGAACGCGACGCACAAGCGGCCGCCGTCCACGCCGTCGAGGATATCGATATCGAATTTGTCGTCGCTGCCCCGGCTGCGCTCGACGTACGCATACGCCGGGCCGACCGGCGCGCGTCGGATCACAACGTCGTCGATCGCGAACGGAATCGCGGCGCGGACGTAGAACTCGCCGCCGAGCGCGCTGAAGAACGCCACCGCCGCTTGCAAAGCCGCATCCGCGATGCCCGGATGCAGGACGTAGGCATCCGCCCCGTCGCTTATCGTGGGCGGAAGTTCGATTTTGGCGAGGCCGTAATTCGGCGCGACGCGCAGGTCTTGCATGATCCGATGCGCGGGGCCGTATTCCAAGCCTTGCTCGGCGAAATCGGCGTAGATGTCATCCGCCGTGCGCCATTGTTCGTTCGCACCGGCGGCGAGCTCGCCGATCGTCGGCGATGATTCGATAACGCCCGATTCGAGCGATACCAAACCGCGACACAGCGCCTGCGCCGCCGTACCGTCCTTGTGAATCGAAATCCGGAACTCGAAATCGAGGTTTTGGGTATTGTCGGACGCGTCGATCGGCGTCAGCGCGACCTCGACCACCACGCGATGATCGCCGACGGTCAGTGGGCGCAACCAAACCACGTCGGCGATGCGCACCGCGTACGAATCGAGCGAGGACGACAGCCCCAGCATCTGTACGATCGCGGCGCGCACCATTTCCAGATAGGCCACACCCGGCAACGTGCGCTGGCCGCGCACGAGATGGTCCGCGAGAAAAAATTCGCTGCCGTCGAACACCGAGAGAAAACGCTGCAAATCCAGGCTGGGCGCGTTGCGATGCAGCAGCGGATGGAAGTGCGGGTTGTCGTCTTCGCGACGGCGGTTGCCGCTGTCGTAGACCGCTTCGGTCTCGGGCAACCAGAAGCGATGACGCTCGAAGGCGTACACCGGCAAGCGCAGACGTCGCGCGGGCGGGTCCGGGTACAGCGCATTCCAGTCGATCGCGACGCCTCGCCGGAACAGTTCGGCCAGCGTCGCGAGCGCCTCGTTGCGCTTTTGCGTCTTCAGCTTCGACAGCCGCTGGATCAGGGTCGCGGCTTCGGCCTCGAGCGCCTGCGCCTGCGTCTCGTCCACCGGTTCGACCGCGGCGTTCGCGGCATTCTGTTCGGAGGACAGCGTTTCGATCAGCGTGTCGATATCGTCGGCCACACAGGCGAAACGCAGCGGCAGATGATCGCGTTCGAGCGACAACGTGCGTGCGATTTCGCTAAGCGCATGCTCGCCGCAGTCCGCGCGTAGCCACGCCGCGAGGTCCTCGCGGCGGCGTCCCAGCGCACCGGCCGTTTTGGCCGAGAGCACGATCAGTTGCGGGCTCGGCGCGGCCTTACGCGCACGCTTCGTCGGTGCCGCTGCGACCGGCGGTTCCTCCAACACCAGATGCGCATTGGTGCCGCCGAAGCCGAACGAGCTGACGCCCGCGCGTAACGGCGCATTCTCGCCGCGTCGCGGCCACGGGCGCGTGTCGTCGAGAATGTAGAACGGCGTGCCTTCGATCTTCACGCGCGAATTGAGCGTGCGGAAATCGTGGAATCCCGGCAAACGCCGATGCTGGAACGCCAGCAAGACTTTGGCGACGCCGGCCATACCGGCGGCGGCTTCCAGATGGCCGATATTGGTCTTGGCCGAACTCAAACCGCAATAAGCGTCTTCGAGCGCGATGCCCTGCTCTTCCGACAATCGCGCGAACGCTTGGCGCAGCCCTTCGAATTCGATCGGATCGCCCTTGGCCGTGCCGGTGCCGTGCAATTCGACGAAGTTCACGCTCGAAATCGGCACGCCCGCACGCCGATGCGCATCGACGATCACATCGGCTTGAGCATCCGGGCTGGGATAACTCAGCGTGTGGGTCTTGCCGCAGTGATTGACCGCGCTGCCCTTGATGACGCCGTAAATCAGATCCTTGTCGGCGAGCGCTTTCTCCAGCGGCTTCAGCACGAAAAAACCGGCGCCTTCGCCGCGGACGTAACCGTCGGCGCGATCGTCGAGCGTCTTGCACGAGCCGGTAGGCGATAGCGTGCCCATCTTCGAGACCGACAAATGGCGCGCGGAATTGAGGATCAGACTGACGCCGCCGGCGAGCGCCATTTCGCACTCGCCGTTCTCGAACGATTGAATCGCCAAATGGATGGCGTTCAGCGCACTGGAACACGCGGTATCGACCGGCAGGCTGGGGCCGCACAATCCGAAGACGTGCGACACCCGATTGGGCACCACCACGGTCGCGGTGCCGGTGTAGTGATACGGTTCGATCGGGACGCGCGCGCGCGCGAGCAGCTCTTTGTAATCGTGATGGGTGACGCCGGCGAAGACGCCGACGCGGCGGCCGCGCAGCGACGACGGCGCAATACCCGCGTCTTCCAACGATGCCCACGCTAATTCGAGCATGATCCTCTGTTGAGGATCCATGTTTTGCACGACTTTCGGCAGAAAACCGAAGAATTCATGATCGAAGCGATCGACGTCGTCGATGAAGCCGGCCCATCGACTGAAGGTCTTGTTGACCTCCAATTTCGGGTCGCCCCAGATCGGTCGCCAATCCCAACGCTCCGGCGGAACCTCGATCACCGTGGATTTACGGGCGTCGAGATTTTTCCAGAATGTTTCGCGATCGCTCGCCCCCGGGAAACGATAGGCGACGCCAATAATCGCGGTATCCATAGGCGCTCCTACGCTCACAATCACTCCTAGCGATCGCACCGATCCTCTTGGTGCGACGATTTCTTGTGACAAAGTTAACGATTTCGATAGGAAATCTCAATCGATAGCTGCCATTACCCTGCATCTTGAACGCGACAACGGGTCATCTGCGGACACGACGAGCGACATCCGACCGATCGATGGATTACTAAACTCATCAGCGCAGAAATCGCACTCGTTGTCTTGCGATCGAAGGCTCCCCGCCTCGATCGCTTCGCGTCGCCCCACACGTCTCCCTGCCGGGCGCGGAATAATACTGCGTCGACTCATCATCGAATGCCACACGTTTCCGGGTCTACGCCTATTTCGATCGATCGCATCGACCGATTTCATCGACCGATTTCATCGGCTGATCGCATCGACCCACCCCATTCCGCAAGCCCGACGACGCTAGTGCAAAACCATGTCTCTGGCGTGACACGGTCCGACCGATCGTCGCAAGCCTCGCAGAAAATTCGCTTTTTCGATGCCTTCAGCGCAGGCGGTGTAGCGTACAAGTCGGACCGCCATCGCGCCCTCGAAAACGATTTCAGCCACACATCGCACACGGGCTCGATCCTTGGTTTTCCACACTGTCGACGCTTGAGAGCGACGCGATGGTAAACCTGCGCTCAAACCGCCAAATTGATCCAAGTCGCTTTCAGTTCGGTGTATTTCTCGAACGCATGCAGAGACTTATCCCGGCCATTGCCGGATTGTTTGTAGCCGCCGAACGGTGCGGTCATGTCGCCGCCGTCCCAATAGTTCACCCACACGCTGCCGGCGCGGAGTTTGCGGGCGACGCGATGCACGCGGCCGATGTCGCGGGTCCACACGCCCGCCGCGAGTCCGTATTCGGAATCGTTGGCCATGCGCAGCGCTTCGGCTTCGTCCTCGAACGCGATCACCGACAGCACCGGGCCGAAGATCTCTTCGCGGGCGATGGTATGGCCGTGGCCGACCTCGTCGAACACCGTCGGTTCGAGATAGCACCCGCCCGGCACCACCTCGGCGCGACGGCCGCCGAGCAACAGTTTGGCGCCCTCGGCCTGGCCTTTGGCGATGTAGTCCAGCACGCGAGCGGTCTGGCCCTCGTCCACCATCGCGCCCATCGGCGCGCCGGGTTCCAGCGGATGCCGCGGGTGCATCTTGCGTCCGGCTTCGACCACGGCCGCGACGAATTCGTCCTTGATCGAACGCTGCACCAATAGACGCGACGCCGCAGTACAGACCTCGCCCTGGTTGTAGAAAATGCCGCCGGCCGCCGCACGGGCGGCTTCGGCCAGATCCGGCGCATCGGCGAACACGATGTTCGGACTCTTGCCGCCGCATTCCATGTAGGCGCGTTTCATGTTCGAGCGCCCGGCGCATTGCAGGAGGTGTTTGCCGACCGCCGTCGAGCCGGTGAAGACCAAGCCATCGACCTGCATGTGCAGGGCCAGCGGTTCGCCCGCCCCTTTGCCGAACCCCGGCAGCACGTTCAGCACGCCCGGCGGAATCCCCGCTTCGATCGCGATTTCCGCCAGCCGCAGCGCGGTTAGCGGCGATTTCTCGGACGGCTTGAGCACCACCGAATTACCGGTCGCCAACGCCGGCGCGATCTTCCACACCGCCATCAGCAGCGGGAAATTCCACGGCACGATCGCCCCGATCACGCCCAGCGGCTCGCGAGTGGTCAGCCCGAGTTCGTCGGGGCCGGTCGCCGCGACTTCGCCGTACACCTTATCTAAGGCCTCGCCGGTCCACGCCATACAGCGGATGGTCGCGCCCACGTCCACCGCACGGGCGTCGCCGACCGGTTTGCCCATGTCGAGCGACTCGGTCACGGCCAGTTCGTCGCCATATTTTTCAATCAATTGCGCAAACTTGATGAGAACTTTTTTTCGATGCGTCGGCTTGGCATCGGCCCACGCACCGGACTCGAAACTGCGCCGCGCCGCCATCACCGCGCGTTCGATGTCTTCTTGCTCGCATTCGGCGACGCGGCCCAGCACACGGCCGTCGATCGGGCTGATGCAATCGAAGGTTTTACCGCTGGCGGCATCGACGTAGCGGCCATCGATGAAGGCTTGGGTGCGGAAGGACAGGCCGTCGGCCAGCGCTTGCCAAGTGTCGCGGGTGCGGGGTGCGTTCATCTCGAAACTCCGGAAGGTCGCCGTAGGAGGGCCTTTAGGCCCGATGTCATGATCCCGGCGATTGGCCAAAAAGATCGGGGCTGAAGCCCCTCCTACGGGGTGCGTACGTAATCAGGAAACGAGGCGGGTCAGAACGTCGCCGGGGTATTCGCGCTGACGATGATCACGGCGTCCTCGCCCAGGTTGCGAAAGCGATGCGGCGTGCGGCTCTCGAAGTAATAGGCGTCGCCCGGCTGCAGCACCCGCACCTGATCGCCCACGGTCACTTCGACTTGGCCGGACACGATCACGCCGCCCTCCTCGCCGTCGTGGCTCAGCATGCTCTCGCCGGTGTCGGTCCCGGGCGGCATGACCTCGCGCAGGATGCACATCTGCCGCTGCGGGCGCCGCTGACCGATCAAGAAATAATGGATGTCGTTATTGCCGACATCCGGCTGCTCGCCCGATGCGTAGAACGGGTCGTCGACCGACCCGGCGGCCAGATCCATCGTGAAGAAATCGGCCAGCGAAATCGGAATGCCGTCCAACACCTTTTTCAGGGAACTGACCGACGGGCTGACCTTGTTCTGTTCGATCAACGAAATCGTACTGTTGGTCACTCCGACCCGCTTGGCCAGCTCGCGCTGGCTCAGCCCTTTGGACTTGCGAACCCATTGCAACCTTGCGCCGATATCCATGCTTACCCGTCGATTCTGGTGATGCGGCTTACTTTACACCGCCCGCGCAATCGGCATGTTGTAAAGTTTTTTCAACACGCTAAGCTGCGCCGACCGGTCTTCGCGTTGGGTTCGCAGCGGACCGACGCCTCCTGGAGCCCCCGATGCAAGATCACGACGCGATTGACCCGAACGCCTCCGATGCTGCCGCCCTGGCCGCACACTACGGCCGACAGGCCACCCAGGCGCCGGACGCGATGGACGCGTTTTGGATGCCGTTCTCGGCCAATCGCCAGTTCAAAGCGAACCCACGTCTGCTGGCCAGCGCCTCCGGGATGTTTTACCGCTCGGTGGACGGTCGCGAGATTCTCGACGGTACCGGTGGGCTGTGGTGCGTCAACGCCGGCCATGCCCGGCCGCGCATCGTCGAGGCGGTGAAAAAACAGATCGAAACGCTCGATTTCGCGCCGACCTTCCAGATGGGTCATCCGTTGCCCTTCGCCCTGGCCGAGCGTTTGGCCGAGATCGCGCCGCCGCATCTGAACCGTTTGTTCTTCACCAATTCCGGCTCTGAGTCGGTCGATACCGCGCTCAAAATCGCCCTCGCCTACCACCGCGCCCGGGGCGAAGGCCAGCGCACGCGCTTGATCGGCCGCGAGAAGGGTTATCACGGCGTCGGTTTCGGCGGCATTTCCGTCGGCGGCTTGCCTAACAACCGCAAGTGGTTCGGCAGTTTGCTGCCCGGCGTGGATCACCTTCGCCACACTCTGGATTTGGAACGCAACGCTTTCAGCCGCGGATTGCCTGCGCACGGCGCCGAACTCGCGGACGATTTGGAGCGTCTGGTGCTACTGCACGACGCCAGCACGATCGCGGCCGTCATCGTCGAACCCGTCGCCGGTTCCGCTGGCGTGGTGCTGCCGCCGCAGGGCTATCTCAAGCGTTTGCGCGAGATCTGCGACAAGCACGGCATCTTGTTGATTTTCGACGAAGTCATCACCGGCTTCGGCCGCATCGGCAAAGCATTCGCAGCACAGCGTTTCGACGTGATGCCGGACATGATGACCACCGCCAAAGGCCTGACCAACGGCTGCGTGCCGATGGGCGCGGTGTTCGTGTCCGACAAGATCCAGCAGGCCTTCATGCATGGCCCGGATAACGTCATCGAACTCTTCCACGGCTACACCTATTCGGGTCACCCGCTGGCCTGCGCCGCCGCGCTCGCGACGCTGGACACGTACACCGAAGAGGGCCTGTTCGAGCGCGCTATCGAATTGGAGACGTATTGGGAAGACGCGCTGCACTCGCTGCGCGGCCTGGCGAACGTCATCGACCTGCGCAATTGTGGGCTGATCGGCGCGATCGAATTGGCGTCACGCCCCGGCGCGCCCGGCGCTCGCGCCTACGATGTGTTCACGCGCTGTTTCCACCAGGAAAATCTGCTGATTCGCGTCACCGGCGACGTGATCGCGCTATCGCCGCCCTTGATCCTCGAACGCGGCCATATCGACCGCATCTTCCAGACTCTTGCGCAAGTGATCGCCGAAACGGCCTAATGCGCGTGGTTTCAAAAACACTCCCAACCACTTACGGAATCCCGTCATGCTGATCGGCGTCCCCAAGGAAATCAAAAATCACGAATACCGCATCGGCCTCACCCCGGCCGGCGCGCGCGAACTGGTCGCCCACGGCCATAAAGTGATGATCCAACGCGACGGCGGCAAAGCCATCGGTCTGACCAACGAGATGTACCAAAAAGCCGGCGCCGAGATCGTCGATACCGCGGAGGAAATTTTCCGCCGTGCCGAAATGATCATCAAAGTGAAAGAACCGCAGCCGGTGGAATACGCGATGCTGCGCGAAGGCCAAGTGCTCTACACGTATCTGCATTTGGCGCCCGATCCCGACCAAACCGCCGGCCTCGTGAAATCGGGCTGCACCGCCATCGCCTACGAAACCGTCACCGACCGCAAAGGTGGCCTGCCGTTGCTGGCGCCGATGAGCGAAGTGGCCGGTCGCATGTCGATTCAAGCCGGCGCGCATGCGCTGGAAAAAGCGCAGGGCGGCTCGGGCGTGTTGCTCGGTGGCGTGCCGGGCGTGAAGCCGGCGGAAGTGCTGGTGATCGGCGGCGGCGTGGTCGGCATCAATGCTGCGCGCATGGCGATGGGCTTGAACGCGCACGTCACGATTCTCGACCGTTCGCTCGATCGCTTGAAATATCTCGACGAGTTGTACGGTCATCAGATGACGACGATCTACTCGACCCACGACGCCATCGAAGAACGTTTGCCGGAAACCGACTTGGTGATCGGTGCTGTGCTGATCCCCGGCGCCGCTGCGCCGAAGCTCGTGTCGCGCGATCAACTCAAACTGATGCGCCCGGGCTCGGTGCTGGTGGACGTGGCGATCGACCAAGGCGGCTGTTTCGAAACCTCGAAAGCCACCACGCATCAAAACCCGACCTACGAAGTGGACGGCATCATCCACTATTGCGTCGCCAACATGCCCGGCGGCGTCGCGCGCACCTCCACCTTCGCCCTGACCAACGCCACCCTGCCCTTCGCGCTGCAACTGGCGGATAAAGGCGCGAAGAAAGCGATGCTCGACGATGCGCATCTGCTCAACGGCTTGAACGTGCATGCCGGCAAAATCACCTACGAAGCCGTCGCCCGCGATCTGGGTTACGACTACGTGCCGGCGGCGCAGGCGTTGGGTTGATTGATCGTTGCTGCTCCCTTCTCCCCGCGCAGCGGGGAGAAGGTGCCGAAGGCGGATGAGGGGCGCCGTACGGCATCTCCGGTACGAAAGGACGGCGACAACATATGCCGATGCATCTCAGATCGATCTATTCCAAGCCACTCGAACGAGAATTCGAAGCCTGGACTGTTTCTTGCATCGAGAAGTATTTCACTGCATTAGGTTTGACCTATGCGATTTGGGCTGTTAGCCCCGCCGATGAAGTGAATTGGCCGGCCGACGAAAAACTATCGATAAAGTCAAAACTAATAGGCCTGCAATTCAAACAAGCGAAATTGCGCAAAAATAAAACTGCTGCTGATCGTCTGTATTGGAGCCTTCATCAGCCTCCTAAGCAATTCGATCTAATAAAAGCTCATACGGAAATCTTTTACTGCCTGCCCACTTTCATAAATCGTAATTTCAGAAGTCAAGCGTTGTATCACTGTCTATTCTGGCGTCCTGGCGAAGAAGACGACAAAAACGTTTGGTATGACAACGGCGCCGCCGACACCCCATACAGGAAAATACGAGACGCCATGCGTTGGGGGCACTTCATCGAATCGATACTTTTTTGTTCAATCGGAGAATTGATTGAGTCCCCATCAAAGGGACAGGCTGCTATTAACAGCATCATGAATAATCAGCGTGAACTTTTCGCGGTAACCCAAGAAAAAACAGGTGGACCCCATGAAAATGGAAGTGGACTGTATCTGCTCGCGATAGAAATACCGACTTAAGTCTCTAGAATTTTAAAGAAATAGAGCTAAAAAAATAACACTTATGTCAGACATCCAACACATCATCGGCGGCATGAAGATCGATGCCTCGCATCGCCACGCCGACGTCTACGACCCCGCCACCGGCGCGGTCGTCAAACGCGTACCGCTCGCCTCCGCCGACGATGTACGCGCCGCCGTCGATGCAGCATCCGCCGCTTTTCCCGCCTGGGCCGAAACCACGCCGCTCAATCGCGCGCGGGTGATGTTCAAGTTCAAGGAACTGCTGGAACGCCATGCCGGCGACCTGGCCGCGATCATCACCGCCGAACACGGCAAAGTGCTGTCCGATGCGCGCGGCGAAGTGACGCGCGGTTTGGAAGTGGTCGAATTCGCCTGCGGCATTCCGCATCTGCTCAAAGGCGAGCATTCGATGAACGTCGGCCGCGAAGTGGATTCGTGGACCGAGTACGCGCCGCTGGGCGTGGTCGCCGGCATCACGCCGTTCAATTTCCCGGCGATGGTGCCGCTGTGGATGTTTCCGGTCGCCATCGCATGCGGCAACACCTTCGTGTTGAAGCCGTCGGAGCGCGATCCGTCGGCGTCGATCTTCATGGCCGATCTGCTGAAACAAGCCGGACTACCCGACGGCGTGTTCAACGTGGTCCACGGCGACAAAGTCGCGGTCGACGCATTGCTCGACGAACCGCGCGTGCAGGCAATCAGTTTCGTCGGCTCCACGCCGATCGCCGAATACATTTATGCCCGCGGCAGCGCCAACGGCAAGCGCGTGCAGGCGCTGGGCGGCGCGAAGAATCATATGGTGGTATTGCCCGATGCCGATCTCGACGGCGCTGTGTCCGCACTGCTCGGTGCAGGTTACGGCTCGGCCGGCGAACGCTGCATGGCGATCTCGGTGGCCGTGTGCGTGGGCGATGCCACCGCCGACGCGTTGGTGGCGAAACTCGCGCCGAAAGTCGCGGCGCTGAGAATCGGCCCGGGCTGTCTCGATCCCGAAATGGGGCCGCTGGTGACCGCCGCGCATCGCGACAAAGTGCGCGGCTATGTCGATGCCGGCGTAGCCGAAGGCGCCGAATTGGTAGTCGATGGTCGCGGCCATCGCGTCGACGGTCACGACGACGGCTTCTTCCTCGGCGGCTGTTTGTTCGATCGCGTCACGCCCGCGATGACGATTTATCGCGAGGAAATCTTCGGCCCCGTGCTGTGTGTCGTGCGGGTTCCCGATTTCGACAGCGCACTGCGCCTCGTCAACGCGCACGAATACGGCAACGGCACCGCGATCTTCACCCGCGACGGCGGTGCCGCGCGCGATTTCGCGCACCGCGTGCAAGCCGGGATGGTCGGCGTGAACGTACCGATTCCGGTGCCGATGGCCTTCCACAGCTTCGGCGGCTGGAAACGTTCGATCTTCGGCCCGCTGCACGTCCACGGCCCCGACGGCGTGCGCTTCTACACGCGCTTGAAAACCATCACCGCGCGTTGGCCGGAAGACGCGCGCCACGCCGAGTTCGTGATGCCGACGATGAAATGATTTCCCGTGTAGGAGGGCCTTTAGGCCCGATGCTATTGGGGCTTTCCGGCCCGATGAAGGCAACGCGATCCGTTTTCGGGCCTGAAGGCCCTCCTACGTCATAACGCGATGGATATGTCCGAAAAGCCGCAAAAAATCGTCGTGATCTCCGGTTCCGGCATCAGCGCCGAGAGCGGCTTGCCGACGTTTCGCGACGCGAACGGATTGTGGCGCGACCGCGACTGGCGCGAACTCGCCAGCCCCGAAGGTTGGCGCAAGCATCCCGAACTCGTACTGGAGTTCTACAACGAACGCCGCGCGAAGGCCGCCGAAGCGCAGCCCAATGCGGCGCATCGTGCGCTCGCAGAATTGGAATCGCATTACGACGTGGTGATCGTCACCCAGAACGTGGACGATCTGCACGAACGCGCGGGTTCGACCAAGGTGATTCATTTGCACGGCGAATTGACCTGGGCGCGCGGCACATCGCCGCGGCGATTGCGCACGCACCTCGGCGCCGCGCCGATCCGCATCGGCGACGTATGCGACGACGGCACGCAACTGCGGCCCGACATCGTTTGGTTCGGCGAAAGCGTGCCGTTATTGGAGGTCGCGGCCGAACACGTCGCCGAAGCCGACAAAGTGCTGGTCGTCGGCACCTCGCTCACCGTCTACCCCGCCGCATCGCTGGTCGATGTCGCACCGCGCGAATCCGAAAAAGTGTTGTGCGCATTGGAGATCGAACACCCACCGCGCGGTTACGAATGGCTGCGCGGCCCGGCGACGGAGCATGTGCCGATGTTGGCATGGCGTTGGTTGCGGCAAGCCTCCGCTGAGGCCCCATCCCAAAACTAGCAAACCTTTTTCAGCCTTCATTCCTGCGAAAGCCAGTATCCATCGCTCAAATCTCCGCGAACAATCTGGATTTCCGCCTTAGTGAGTTGCGAAACGTACCGGTATTGCGCGTCCCGGCGAACGACGAGCGAACGATTTCACCGGTGATTCTATGAAAGACGCTATCGAGACGAAGACCGACACCGCCACCGCGGGAGAGCATATCGATCAAGCCTTTACCCGCAGCTCGCCCTACGGCACCCATGCCGAGCCCACCTATTCCGGCGCGCTGAGTTTTCTGCGTCGCCCGTACACGAAAGATTTGTCGAACGCAGATCTCGCGGTGATCGGCGTTCCGTTCGATCTCGCGACGACCAATCGCCCCGGCACGCGTTTCGGACCGCGCGCCATTCGCGCCGCATCCGCGTCACTGGCTTGGTGCGCGCCCTACGCCTGGGACTTCGACCCCTGCGAGCGCTTGCGGGTGATGGATTGGGGCGATGTCTTTTTCGACTCCGGTCGCCCCGAACAAGCGCCGCAGGCGATTCGCGAGGCGTATCGAAAGATCGTCGCCGCGGGCGTCGCGCCGTTGAGCTTAGGCGGCGATCATTTCGTCGCCTATCCGATCCTGCAGGCGCTGCACGAGCATCACGGGCCGTTGGCGCTGATCCATTTCGACGCGCACAGCGACACCTGGGCCGACCGCGACGAGCGTATCGATCACGGCACGATGTTTTGGCATGCCGCGCGGACGGGCGTCGTCGATCCGGCGCATTCCATCCAAGTCGGTATGCGCACGCTGAACCCCGACACCCATGGTTATCGCGTGCTCGATGCGCGCTGGCTGTACGCGCATGGGATCGATGCCTGCATCGCCGAGATTCGGCAGCGCGTCGGCGAACGCGCGTGCTACGTCAGCTTCGATATCGATTTTCTCGACCCGGCGTATGCGCCCGGCACCGGCACGCCGGTCGTGGGCGGTTTCTCGACGCACGATGCCCTGCGTTTGATCCGCGGCCTAGCCGGGTTGCGGATCGTCGGCATGGATGTGGTGGAAGTCTCCCCGCCTTACGATCATGCCGAGATCACTGCGCTGGCCGGTGCGTCGATCGCGCAGGAATTGCTGGCCGCTTACGCCAGCCGTTTTCCGGATCGCGCGCCGTCGCGGTGAGGCGCATCGGTACAAGTGATCGCGCGTGATGTTGCGAATTACAGCTCGCGCATCACGCGCATGATCGAAAAGCCGGCCGGATCGGTTTGTCCCGCGACCGGCGCATAGCGGCCGTCGGCCTCGCGCACCAGATACATCAGATACGTTCGTGCCTCCGCGGAGTGAAACTCCAGCAGCAGCGGACCGTTATTCAGCGGCGTTGTGGCTTTGTTCCAGTCCAAACGATAGTGATGCAGTTCGATCTTGGGCGTGCGCGGCTCGCCTTTGAGCCACGCCTTCACCTTGAGTTCGGTGGTGACGCCGACGACATGGACATCGGGGCGGAGATTCGGCAATACCGTTTTTTCGTCCGTATCGCGACCGATACCGGGCACAGCGATCACCACTACATCGGCATGATCGAACAACTCTTGCTCGCTCGGCGTCGCGATAAGGCGCGTCTGCGCCGATTGCGGTACCGCAAGCAAGCCCATGCACAACAACGACACCCAAAATGAACGGGACATCGAAAACTCCTCGATCGGTGATGGCGATTCGGTGACAGCGACTCGGCCGGAACGCTGTGCGTATCGGACGGCGCAGGCTAGGACTGCGTGCGATCAGTCCGAGTTCCGCAAGAACACCACATACCCGCGGAAATACCGATGCCGCTGCAGCGACGGCGGCGGGTCCCACTCCCCGCCCTGCAACAGACCGATGCGAAACGGCAGCGCCAGTCGATCCAATCGAGCCAGATAGTCGCGATAACCGGGGATTACCCGCCGGCCCTGATAAATCTGCAGCACCACTTCGTCCACCACGCCCGCCAGCGCGCTCAAACTCTGCGGATCGCCGTTCGCGCTCCAATCGAGCAGCCCGGTGATGCCGAGCTTGCAGTCCTCCGGAAGCGCACGACGCAGATTGGCGAGAAATTCGGCGTATTCGTCCAAATGTCGGGTACGCGCATCGAAATCGATCTGCACGCCAACGACGCGATTGCCCGCCGCGCGCCAGCGCCGCAAGCGTTCGAGCAGTTGCGCGCGGATCTGCGGCGTCCACCGCAAGGTTTCTGCGCGCACGACCAGCCAGACCTCGGCGTGCGCGATCTTCGGCGTCGCGCTGAGTCGCGAAACGAAGCGCACGGCGGGCTCGGCCTTCACTTCGCCCTGCAGCAAATACACGGTACGCGCACGATCGAGCGCAGGCTGCGGCCTAACCCCGGCCCACAGCCAGAACGCCTCGTAATCCGCGGCGTTCACTCGCGACGCTGCCTGCGCCGTCGCTGTGTTGACTGTCCAGAACACGCACACCAGCGCGCAGCACGCGAACCATCGCAAGGCCGCACGCCGCGCGCACATCACCAGTAGAACTCGATCTTCTTCGCCCAAGCCGACGACCCGTACTCGCTCTTCAAACGCCGAAACCAGGCCTTACGCGTTTCTTTCGGCACATCTTCGCCGCCGCAGTCGTTATTGCCGGACGGCGCATAGCAATACACCGCACGATACAGCGCATACGCCTTGTCCTCGGGCGTGGCCGCGGCATCGGCCATGACGTTGCGATAGATAACCTGACGCGAGAAGGCTTCGCCCGGGAATTGCGACGCGCCGCCGCCGAGTTCGTTCGCCTCGGGCGAGCGATCGAGTTCGAACGCGTCGTAGCCTTTCAAGCGCACGAATTCGCCCAAGCACAGGGAAGCGGCTGCATTCGATGGCGTTTTCGCCAGCGTCGAAGCCACCGTTTGCAGGCTTGGGCAACGATATCCCTCCACGGTGCCGCCCCATGCGAAATCGCCCAACGGCGGCGCCTGTTCGAGTTTGAAATAACGGCCGTTTGAGAGCGGCGCGTTCTTCGGCAAGAACGCCTTGGCGTCGTTTAGGAAATCGGCGTAGCGGCCGCGCGTGAGTTGTTTGTACAGCAACACGTAGGCCGCGATGGCGCGTTCGCGCGAGGACGCCTTGGCGTCTTTGACGCGGGCGCGCAGCAGATCGGGGCCGGCGAGATTCATCAGCAGGCGTTCGCGATAGGCCGGATCGAGCACCGGCGAATCCGCTTCGAACAGACGCGAAATCGCGCCTTCGCGCTGATCGTGCAGCGCCAAACCGAGTTGCAAGGTCTCGCGCTGATAAGGCTGTCGCGCATACGGGAACAAGCCCAGCCACGCTTCGCGCGTCTGCGCGTCGCGCATCGCATCCAGCGCTAATGCGCGCAGCGCTTGTCGGCTGAATTGCACTGTGTTCATCGCGGCTTTCGGCGCGGCGTCCGGCAATTGCGACAGCACGCGCTCGGGCGATTTTTCGACGAAGTAGGCATGCGCCGCCAACAGATACTCGAACAACTCCGGCGCGCGCGCGAACCGCGAGCGTTGCGCCAGCAAGGCATCGCGCGTGAGGCCGCCTTCGCTCGGCGAGCCCTCGATCGCACGCATGCGGCGCAGATCGTCGACCGCGAGCAGCAGCGGGTCGGCCTTATCCGCGCGATAGGCGTCGGCCGGCAGTTTCGCGTCGATTTCCTGAGCGAGGTCGATATCGGTCAAATTGCGCAACGACGCATCGGTCTGTTCGATCTGCCAACGATACGCATCGAGCAATTTGTCCTGGTCCTGCCCCAGCCAATAAACGCGACGCATCAGACCGTAAGCGGATGCCGTGTATCGGCCGCGCGGGTAATCGCGCACATACGCCTTCAATGCGGTTTCGGCCTTTTCCAGCGCGGCGCGATCCATGCCCTCGAACTCGATGTCGCCGTACTCGCCGAATCCGCGCACCTGCGCGGCCAACGCCCACGCACGCCCGATCATGTAACGCGAGGCTTCGCGCACCCAAGGCTGTTTGCTTTTTTTCGCCAGCGCGACGAACGGCGCCGGATCGTACGCGCCGTTGTAGAAGCCGACCGCAGCGCGCCAGTACGCCAGGAACTCGCGCCCGGCTTTCGAACTCACCACAACGTCGAGGTCGGCATCGAGGGCATCGATCGCCGCTGCCGTGCTTCCGTTCGTGCTTTCGTCCGTGCAAGCCGCGTCGCGGCGCGCGCCGGCGAGTCGGGTTTTTTCTTCGGCCGGTACGCTCTTGTCGGCATTCAACGCAGCGATGAACTGCGCCTCGCCGCTGGCCGTGCTGACGCAGGGCGTGCCCTGGCCAGACAAGATCGTCCATGAAGCGTCTTCGCCCTCGCCCACTCGACCGACGCGCGACGCATAGGTCGCCCAAGCGAAGGGCATCGGCAGGATCGGGCGCTGCAGCGGCTCGGTCTTCGGCGGCTGCGCGACAAGCGCGGTGCCGTGGCGATCCGCCAGCAACAGCGCCAAATTGATGCGGGTGTCGTTCGCCGGCGAGAGAATCGCGCTGCCGGCGCAACCGAAGCCGAATTCGGTATCGGCGGGCACGACGGACGGCACGCATTCGAAATCGGAACTGGCCCGGGCGGGCATCGCGTACACGAGAGCGGCGGCGGCCGCGATCGAGAAGAAGGCGTGGCGCATGGTGCTCCTGAACGTCGTTGGCGTCGCGAGATGCGGCGCGTGCGCGCTATTGTGACCGGTCGCGTGACAGAATGCAGGTCGAATCGGAGGCGCTGCCGATGTCCGTCCGGACGACGCAACGGCAGCCCCAAGCAACGGAACGAGATCGGAGGCTTTCATGACGCCCGCGCACGACGCCACGCGTACCGCAACTCGCATCTGCCCGCTGTGCGAGGCCGCCTGTGGCTTGACCGTGCAGTTGCGCGGCAGCGACGTCGTCGCGGTGCGCGGCGATCCGGACGACGCTTTCAGCGGCGGCTATCTGTGCCCCAAGGGCGTCGCGCTGAAAGATGTCCATGAAGACCCCGACCGTCTGCGCACGCCGATGATCCGTCGCGGGCGCGGCGCCGATGCGCGTTGGGAGGCCTGCGATTGGGACACCGCGTTCGCCGAGATCGAACGGCGCTTGTTGCCGCTGCTGGACGCGCACGGTCGCCAAAGTTTGGCGTTCAGTCTGGGCAATCCCATCGTCCACAAACTCGGGTTGCAGTTGTACGTGCCGCGCCTGGTGCGCGCCGCCGGCACGCCGAACGTGTTCAGCGCGTCCACACTCGATCAAATGCCGAAACACGTGGCCTGCGGCCAGATGTACGGCCATTGGTTGAGCATCCCGGTGCCGGATATCGACCGCACCGATTTGTTGATCGTGGTCGGCGCCAACCCGATCGCCAGCAACGGCAGTTTGTGGACCGTGCCGGATTTCCGCGGCAAAGCGCGCGCCCTGCGCGAACGCGGCGGGCGCATCATCGTGATCGATCCGCGCCGCAGCGAAACCGCCGCAGTGGCCGACGAGCATGTCTCGATTCGTCCGGGCGGCGATGTGTTTCTGCTGCTCGGCATGTTGCAGCACTTATTCGCCACTGGCGCGCCTAATTTCGGCCCGGCGGATACGTATGTCGTCGAAACCGAAGCATTGCGCGAGGCGGTCGCCGCATTCGCGCCGGAGCGCGTGGCGGAAGCCGCAGGCATCGATGCCGCGACGATTCGACGCTTGGCCGAAGCCTTGCGCAATGCGCCGCGCGCCGCGATCTACGGCCGCATCGGCACCTGTACGCAGTCGTTCGGCACGCTCTGCAGTTGGTTGTTGGAAGTCTTGAATCTCGTCACCGCGCGGATCGATGCCGAAGGCGGCATGCGCTGGCCGAAAGCACCCGCCTTCCAAGCCAATAGCACCGGCCCTGGCGGACGCGGTCGCGGCGTGACCTACGGTCGCCGTCGTTCGCGCGTGAGCGGCGCGCCGGAAGTGATGGGCGAATTTCCGATGGGCTGTTTGGCCGAAGAAATCGACACGCCCGACAGCGCCGAAGGTTCGCGCGTGCGCGCGCTGATGACGATCGCCAGCAACCCGGTGCTGTCCGCGCCGAACGGCCCGCGCCTAGCGGCGGCCTTGGATTCGCTCGATTTCATGCTCAGCATCGACGTGTATCTCAACGAGACCTCGCGCCATGCGGACGTGATCCTGCCGGGCTTGTCGCCGCTGGAAGAATCGCATTACGACAGCTTATTCAGCCAATTGGCGTGGACCCACGCGGCGCGCTACAGCGACGCGGTACTGCCCGCGCCGGAAGGCGCTTGGCCGGAATGGCGCGCGTTGATGCGATTGACCGCGTTGCTCGAAGGCCACGACAGCGAAGCGTCCGCCGATGTCGATGCGCGCGACGAAGACGCACTGCGCAAAGACTTGCACGGGTTATTGACGGCTGCCGGTGTGCCCGAGGCGCTGCGCGAGACCCAAGTCCACGCCTTGCTGAAAATGACCGCGCAATTGCGCGGCCCCGAACGTCAACTCGACCTCGGCCTGCGCGCCGGCCCGTGGGGCGACGGTTTCGGCGCGAAACCCGACGGACTGTCGCTCGCGCGCCTGCGCGAAGCGCCGCACGGTATCGCGCTCGGCGCACTCGAATCGCGCTTGCCGGAGGTGTTGCGCACGCCGGACGGCAAAATTCATCTCGCCCCCGCGCCGTTCCTGGAAGATTTGGCGCGTGTGGAAGCGGCGTTGTCGCAACAGTCGACATTGGCAACGACGAGCGACGGCGGCGAGGATGGTTATCCGCTCATCGCGATCGGTCGCCGCGACGTGCGCTCGAACAATAGTTGGATGCACAACCTGCACACCTTGGCCAAAGGCCCGGAACGTTGTCTCGCCCTGCTGCATCCGCGCGACGGCGAAGCTGCGGGCGTGGCCGACGACGCGCTCGCCTCGCTCATCGGCAGCGAAGGCCGACGCATCACCGTGCGCGTGAAATACAGCGAGGACATGCGACCCGGCGTGCTGAGCCTTCCCCACGGTTGGGGTCACGATTTGCCCGGCACGCAGTTGCGCTTGGCGTCGGAGCGGCCGGGCGCGAATCTCAACGCTTTGCTCGACGAAAACGCGCGCGACCCGCTGTCGGGAACGTCGGTATTGAGCGGTGTGCCGGTGCGCTTGAGCGCGTGCTGAGCGTCGATTCCGGCGATTCGGTGTCGGCTAGGCTTCGTATCGAGAAGCCCAGCCGGAGTTTCAAGCCGGGGTTTAATGCCGCTTAGATACCCGGATCGCCATTGAGATTCGGGCAATCGCTCACGACAACTCTCGAATATCGTGTCGTGACTCCCCAAGAGACATGCCATGCCTGACACTGATAGCCGTGCGAGATCGCCTGCACGCCGACTTCTTGGGAATACGTGCCGTCGACATAATAGACTCTATACAACTCCTGATTCGGCCCATGCCACGGTAGCGCATGAGCCACGACAGCGTATGCGGTGCCTGCCAGAAGCGCTGCCCAAAGCGCCAGCTTCTTTCTGGTCGTGCCCATCAATGCACTCTTGATTTTCATCGTGTACGTCCTTATCGCAGGCAGCAGGAATGGCTGCTCATCGATGTTAACGACGCAAGTCATCGCATGAATTGAATCAGATCACTGGATTCGTTCCAGCATCTTTGGCCGCCTTGCGGCCATTCGCCCGAGCCATGCCCTGCTCTGTGTTTGATCGCAGAGGGCTGAGACCTCAAAGCCGTTTACGCCACATACACCGTCTTGATATTCATGAACTCATGAATCCCGTGTTCGGCCAATTCGCGGCCGAAGCCGGAGGTTTTGGTGCCGCCGAACGGTAGACGCACGTCGCTGCGGACGATGGCATTTACGAAAGTGGCGCCGGCTTGCGTGCGTCGCGCGACCGCTTCGCCGCGTGCGACATCGCGGGTCCAAACGCTAGCGCCTAAACCGAAATCGGTATCGTTCGCCAAGCGGACCGCATCGTCGTCGTCGTGGGCGCGCAGGATCGCAGCGGCTGGACCGAACAATTCTTCGTTATATGCCGGCATGCCGGCTTCGACATGATCGAGAATCGTCGCCGGATAGTGGCAAGCGCCCTCGCCCGGCGCGCCGCCGATGCGCAGTGTCGCGCCCGCGGCGACGGTGCGTTGCACTTGCGCATGAACCTCGTCGCGCAAATCGCCGCGGGCCATCGGCGCGAGCGTAGTCGCCTCGTCCGTCGGGTCGCCGACCGCCAGTTTGCACGCAGCATCGACGAACCGTTCGACGAACGCATCGGCGATCCCGGGCGTGACGATGAAGCGCTTGGCCGCGATGCAGGTCTGCCCCGCATTGCCGAATCGCGAGGCGATGGCGACGGGAATCGCGAGATCGAGATCGGCGTCGTCCAACACCACGAACGGATCGCTGCCGCCGAGTTCCATCACGCATTTCTTGAGATGACGTCCGGCGGTGGCCGCGACCGAACGTCCGGCGCGCTCGCTGCCGGTCAGCGTGACCGCTTTGATGCGCGGATCGGCGATGACACGCGCCGCCATCTCGTTATCGATATGCAGCACGCCGAACACGCCGTCGGGCGCACCCGCTTCGCGCAGCAAGTCGGCGATGGCGTCGGCGCAGCGCGGCACGTTCGTCGCATGCTTGAGAACGGCGACATTGCCGGCCATCAACGCCGGGGCGAGAAAACGAAACACCTGCCAGATCGGGAAATTCCACGGCATCACCGCGAACACGGCGCCGATGGGTTCGTAGGTGACGTAGCTGCGCTGCGCCTCGGTGCGTATCTGGGCGTCGCGCAAATAATCGATCGCGTGCTCGGCGTAATACTCGCAGGCGCCCGCGGATTTTTCGATTTCCGCCAGCGCCTCGCGACGCAGTTTGCCCATATCGGCGCTCATCGTCGCCGCCAACGTATCCCGACGCGCGCGTAAACCGGCGGCGACCGCGCGCAACAACGCGCTGCGGTCGTCGAGCTGGCGCGCCGCCCACAGGGGCGCGGCTTCGGCGGCGGCGGCGAGCGTGCGCTCGACCTCCGCTTCGCCCGCGTAGTCGTAGACGTAATCGACAGTTCCGGTCCATGGATGGATCAATCGCACCGTCATATCGTCACCTGTCGCATTTGCGGCGTTATCGCCTGTTCGAAATCGTTCGCGCGTATCGTCCTTACGCGCCGCGCGGGGGAGATCGGGAGCCGCGATTGGTATGCCAATGCTTCGGAACCCCTCCCTGGCCCTCCCCTTCGCTTCGCGAAAGGGAGGGGAATATCGGGCGATCAGGCCGCCAACCCAATCGCTCAACCGTTCTCTTGCTCGTTCGCCGTTTGCGCCGCGAGTTGGATATCGCGCTGTCTGCGTTTTTCCTCGCGGTACATGAACCACCAACCGAGCAAGGCCGCCAGCGAGACCGCAAGCACCATCAGCGTCGCCAGCGCATTGATTTTCGGGCTGAGGCCCAGGCGCACCGACGAGAACACTTTCATCGGCAGCGTCGTCGAACTGGGGCCGGCGACGAAACTCGCGATCACCACGTCGTCGAGCGACAGCGTGAACGCCAGCAGCCAACCGGAGACCAAGGCCGGCGCGATGATCGGCAAGGTGATGAGGAAAAATACCTTGATGCGGTTGGCGCCGAGATCCATCGCCGCTTCTTCCAGCGACTTATCCAATTCGGCCAAACGCGAGGAGACCACGACCGTCACGAACGCCAGCGTGAAGGTCACATGCGCCACCCAGATCGCGATCACGCCCTTCGGACTGATGCCGACCACGCCCGCCACCGACACGAACATCAGCAGCAACGACAAGCCGGTGATGACTTCGGGCATCACCAACGGCGCGGTGATCATCGCGCCGAACATGGTTTTGGTCGGAAAATGGCGCATGCGGGTCATCGCCAACGCCGCCATCGTGCCCAAAATCACCGACGCTGTCGCCGTCCAAAACGCGACCTTCAAACTCACCCAGGCCGCATCGAGCATCGACCGGTCGCGCAGCAGTTCGCCGTACCATTTGAACGAAAAACCGGACCAGACCGACGCCAGTCGCGATTCGTTGAAGGAATAGACGATCAGAATCAGGATCGGCAGATACAGGAACGCGAAACCCAAGCCCAACACAGACCACCGGAACGCGCGACTGCCTTGCATGACCGTGCCGCTCATGTCAGCCGTCCTTCCAGCTCTTTCTGCTGGACGCGGTTGAAGATCAGGATGGGAATCAGCAACAGGATCAGCATCACGATCGCCACCGACGAGGCCACCGGCCAGTCGCGGTTATTGAAGAACTCGTTCCACATCACGCGCCCGATCATCAGCGTGTCCGGGCCGCCCAACATTTCCGGAATGACGAACTCGCCCACCGCCGGAATCATCACCAGCATGCAGCCGGCGATGATGCCGCCGCGCGACATCGGCAAGGTGACTTTGAGGAAGGCCTTCCAAGGCCGCGCGCCCAGGTCGTAGGCGGCTTCCAATAATCGATGATCGAACTTGATCAGATTCGAATACAGCGGCAGCACCATGAACGGCAGATAGCAGTACACGATACCGATATACGCCGCGATCGGCGTGTTGAGGATATGCAGCGGCTCGTCGATCAGACCGATCTTCAGCAGCACATTATTGAGCAGACCGTTGCTGTCGAGAATGCCGATCCAAGCGTAGACACGAATCAAAAACGACGTCCACGACGGCAGCACCACCAGCATCATCGCGATATTGCGCGCCGAGGGCGTAAGCCGCGAAATGACGTAAGCCATCGGGTAACCGATGAGCAACGTCAGGAAGGTCGAAATCGCCGCGATCTTCAGCGAGCTGGCGTATGCGAGCAAATACTGCGGATCGGAGAACAGGATTTTGTAATTCGTCAGATTCAGCTTCAGCAGCACCTCGTCTTGGACGAACTCCAAGATCGGGGTGTACGGCGGCTGCGCGATCGCCAGCTTGGCGAAGGAAATTTTCAGGACGATCAGGAACGGAATCGCGAAGAACAACAGCAGCCAGATGTACGGCACGCCGATGACGCCCCAGCGTGGGCCCGGGAGAAACCGCTTCAGCATCCGCATGTTCATGAGGTGAGCACCACGCCTTCGTTCTCGCCCCACGACACCCACACCTCGTCGCCCCAGGTCATGCCTTCGCTGGCCCAGCGTTGTTGGTTGGCGAAGTTCGCCATCATCTTGTAGCCGCTGGGTAGGCGCACATGGAACACCGAGTGGCTGCCGAAGTACGCGATATCCTCGATCTTGCCCTGCGCTTTGTTATGCGGTTGTTCGGGTTCGTCCTTGCTGATGGCGATCTTCTCGGGCCGTACGCCGTAACCGACTTCCTGGCCTTCGTAACCCGACACGCCGTGACCGACATAGATCGGTACCGGCAGCGACGGCGACAGAATGGTGATGTAGTCGGCCTTGTCCTCGTCGATACGTCCGTCGAACATATTGATCGAGCCGATGAACTCGGCGGCGAAGCGACTAGTCGGCGATTCGTAGATTTCGTCGGGCGTGCCGACCTGACGAATGCGGCCCGCATCCATCAACGCGATGCGCGTGGCCATGGTCATGGCCTCTTCTTGATCGTGGGTGACCATCACGCAGGTCACACCGGATTTTTCGATGATATCGACCAGTTCGAGTTGCATCTTCGAGCGCAGCTTCTTGTCCAGCGCGCCCATCGGTTCGTCGAGCAGCAACAGCTTCGGCCCTTTCGCCAACGATCGCGCCAAGGCGACGCGCTGCTGTTGGCCGCCGGAGAGTTGATGCGGTTTGCGCTTGGCCAATTTGCCCAGTTGCACCAACGCCAGCATATCGTCCACGCGCTTGCGGATCGCGTCTTTGCCCAGCCCGTCCTGTTTCAGGCCGAAGGCGATGTTCTGCTCGACGGTCATGTGCGGAAACAGCGCGTACGACTGGAACATCATATTGATCGGCCGTTCGTAGGGCGGCAGATCGTTCATCACTTGGCCGTCGAGATAAATCTTGCCGGAGGTCGGTTTCTCGAAACCCGCCAAACACCGCAGCAAGGTCGATTTACCGCAACCGGAACCGCCGAGCAGCGCGAAGATTTCGCCTTTGCGGATGTTGAGATTGGTGTCGTCGACCGCGACGAAGCCGTCGAATTCCTTGCGGACATCGACGATGCGCAAGTAATCCTCGACTATCGGTTTAGAAGCGCCGGAGGCGCCGTTATGCGGTTTTTCGTGGGCGGCTGCGGCCATGGGGTTCCCTCGGAATGCGACGGGGCAGGCATCGCTGCCTGCCCCGAGAGGATCGATCAGCGACCGGTCTTGAGCTGGGTCCAGATCCGCGTGTACTGGCGATCCACGTCCGGCGGGATGATCGCGAAGGTGAACAACTTCGCGCGCACTTCGGCCGGTGGGTAGATGGTCGGGTCGCCGGTGATGTCCTTGTTGACCAGTTCGGTGGCCTTCAAATTGGCGTTGGGATAGCTGACGAAATTGGTGTTGTCGGCGGCTACCTGCGGTTCCAACAAATAGTCGATGAACTTGTAGGCGTTATCGACGTTCTTGGCGTCCTTGGGGATCGCCAGCATGTCGAACCACAGCGGTGCGCCTTCCTTCGGGATCGAATAGCCGATCTTCACGCCGTTCTTGGCCTCATCGGCGCGGTCGCGAGCTTGGACCACATCGCCCGACCAGCCGACCACGAGGCAAGTGCTGCCTTTCGCCATCGAATCGATGTACTGCGACGAATGGAAGTTGGTGATGTGCGGTCGGATTGTCTTGAGCAAGGCCGCCGCTTTGTCGATCACCGCCGGATCTTGGCTGTTCGGGTCTTCGCCGAGATAGTTCAACGCGATCGGGATGATTTCCGACGGCGTATCCAAGAGGGTGACGCCGCAACTTTTGAGTTTGGACAGGTTTTCGGGTTTGAACACCAAGTCCCAACTGGCGGTCACGTCGGTGTTGCCGAATGCCGCCGTCACCTTGTCGACGTTGTAGCCGATGCCGGTGGTGCCCCAGTGATACGGCACGGCGTATTTGTTGTCCGGGTCTTGCAGCGCGATGCGCTTCAACATGTCCGGATCGAGATTGGCGAGATTCGGAATTTTGGACTTGTCCAGCGGCTGGAACACGCCGGCCTGGATCTGCCGGCCCAGGAAGTTCAGCGTCGGCACCACGATGTCGTAACCGCTGGCGCCGGCCAGCAGTTTGGATTCGACCATTTCGTTGCTGTCGAACACGTCGTAAGTGACTTTGACCCCGGATTTTTTCTCGAAGTCCGGCACCGTGTTCTCGGCGATGTAGTCGGACCAGTTGTAGACGTTCAACTCGCCGCCGCTTTTGGCTTCGCCGCCCGCTTTGTCGCCGGTTGCTTTGGCGTCGCCCGTCGCCGCGGGCGCGTCGGATTTGCCGCCGCAGGCCGCCAGCAAACAGACGGCGATGGAAAGTCCCAACACTCGCAGTTTCATCGTGGTGTCCCTTTGCCCCTCGGGGCGTCAGTAGTGGGTGGCGTCCTGGACAGATTAACGTCCACGGCCGGCTTCCGCATCACAGCGCGGCGGCCGTCTCGTTGAGCGACTTCCATGCCTTCTCGAACAACTCGTCGACCTGATCCCGGCTGAGGATCAGCGGCGGCGACAGCAGCATTGAATCATAAGTCGCCCGCAGAATGAGGCCGTTCTTGAGCGCGTTGTCGCGGCAGAGCACGCCGACGTTGCCGCGCTCCTCGAAGAAGGCGCGTTCGCCCTTGCGCGGCACCAGTTCCAGCGCGCCGACCATGCCCGCGATCCGGGCCTCGCCGACCAGCGGATGCTCGCCCAGCTCGGCCCAGCGCTGCGCGAGATACGGAGCGATGTCCTGGCGCGCACGCTCGACGATCCGTTCCTCTTCGAGAATGCGGATGTTTTCCAGCGCCACCGCCGTGCAGACCGGGTGGCCGGAGTAGGTGCAGCCGTGCGCGAGTTCGCCGCCCTGCTCTTTCAGCACCTTGGCGATGCGGTCGTTGAACATCGCCGCGCCGAGCGGGATGTAGCCGGAGGTGATGCCCTTGGCCAGCGTCATCACGTCGGGCGTGAAGCCGAAATACTGCGCGCCGAACCACTCGCCGGTACGGCCGAAGCCGCAAATCACCTCGTCGGCCACCAACAGCACGTCGTACTTGCGGCAAATACGCTCGATTTCCGGCCAGTAGGTCATCGGCGGGATATAGACGCCGATCGCGCCCATGATCGGTTCGCCGATGAAGGCGGCGACGCGATCCGGCCCGAGTTCGAGAATTTTCTCTTCCAACCGCCGCGCGGCGACCAGACCGTAGTCGTCGGGCGAGAGGTCGCCGCCGTCGGCGAACCAGAACGGCGGTTCGATGTGGTGGATGTCGGGGATCGGCAGGCCGCCCTGCTTGTGCATCCCGGCCATGCCGCCGAGGCTCGCGCCGGCCATCGTCGTCCCGTGATAGCCGTTGCGACGGCCGATGAAGATGTTCTTCTGCGGCTTGTCCTGCACCGCCCAGAAATGGCGGACGAGGCGAAGGATGGTGTCGTTGGCCTCGGAACCGGAGTTGGTGAAGAACGCGTGGTTCAAATCGGCCGGCGTCAACTCCGCGAGTTTCGCGGCGAGCTGGATCGTCGGTTCGACCGTGCATTGGAAAAAGCTGTTGTAGTACGCCAACTGCGTCATCTGTTGCGACGCGGCTTCGCCCAGCTCTTTGCGGCCGTAACCGACGTTGACGCACCACAGACCCGCGAAGGCATCGAGCAGTTGATTGCCCATGGCGTCCCAAACGTAGGCGCCCTCGCCCTTCACCAGGATGCGCGTGCCTTTTTTCGCCAACGCGGCGTTATCGTTGAACGGATGCAGATGATGCGCGGCGTCGAGCGCCTGCAACTGGCGGATATCGGCGATGTCGTGTTGATCCATGAAGGCTCCGGATGGATGTGTAGGAGCGGCTTCAGCCGCGAATTCGAGAAAGCGGTCGGTCGCGGCTGAAGCCGCTCCTACGAAAACGGATGGTCAGACGTTCAGCAGCAGGAATTCGCGCTCCCACGAACTGATGACGCGGAAAAACGTTTCGTACTCTTTTCGCTTGACCGAGATGTAGGCGCGCACGAAGCGCGAACCCAGCAGATCGTGCAGCGGCGTGCAAGTTTCCAGCGCGTCGAGCGCTTGGCCGAGCGAGCGCGGCAATTCGAAACCGACATCCTGCGCGCTGGTGGCCAGCGGTGCGGTGGGGTCGAGTTTTTCGCGGATGCCGAACAATCCGCAGGCCAGCGTCGCGGCCATCGCTAAATAAGGATTGGCGTCCGACCCGGCGAAGCGGCTTTCGACCCGCGTGTTCTCGGGCGTGTCCATCGGCACGCGCAGGCCGCAGGTGCGGTTGTCGTAGCCCCACTGCACGTTGATCGGCGCGACTTGCCCGAGCGCCAGTCGGCGATAGGAGTTGACGTTCGGCGCGAAGAACGCCATAGCCATCGGCACGTACTTCTGCAGGCCGCCGAGATAGTGCTCGAACAGCTTGCTGTGGCGTCCCGCGGATTTGCCGGCGAACACATTCCGGCCTTTCGCGTCCACCAAACTCTGATGGATGTGCAGCGCGCTGCCGGGCTCGTTTTCCATCGGTTTGGCGAGGAACGTCGCATAAACGCCGTGACGCAGCGCAGCCTCGCGCATGGTGCGCTTGAACAGGAACACCTGATCGGCGCGCGACATCGCATCGGCGTGGGTGAAATTGACTTCCAACTGCGCCGCGCCGGATTCGTGGATCAGCGTTTCCACGTCCAGTTCCATCGCATCGCTGTAGTCGTACATCAAGTCGAGGATCGGGTCGAACTCGTTGACCGCATCGATCGAATACGACTGGCGCGCGGTTTCCGGCCGGCCGGAACGTCCGGCGGGCGGCTGCAGCGGGAAATCCGGGTCGGTGTTCTTCTGCACCAGGAAAAATTCGACTTCCGGCGCCACCACCGGGCGCAGACCTTCGGCCTCGTAAGCGTCGAGCACGCGCTTGAGCACGTTGCGCGGCGCCAATTCGTGACGTTCGCCGGTCTTGGTGTAGCAGTCGTGGATGATCTGCGCCGTGGGGTCGGTCGCCCACGGCACCAGACGAACGGTGTCCGGGTCGGGCCGCAGCAGCATGTCGGCGTCGGACGGCGTGGTCAGATCGTAGTAATCGTCGGGGTATTCGCCGGTGACGGTGGTGGCGAAGATGCCCTCGGGCAGTCGCGTGCCGTAATCGTGCGAAAACTTGTCGGCGGGAATGATCTTGCCGCGAGCGTTGCCGGTGATGTCGGGCACCAAGCATTCCACCTCGGTGATGTGACGTTCTTTCAGCCAACGCAGCAAGGCGTGTTCGCCGGGCTGGGTGCCGCGATCGGCGTGCCCGTGCGCCGCATCTTGCTTCGAAGCGACTTTTTTGCCGCGCTTGGCGCTTGCTTGACTGGGCTCTTTGTCGCGCCGCTTGTCGCGGTGCTTGCCTTCGTGATTGCGTGGGCTCATACGATCATCCTAGCGCTTTCTTTCGCACTGTCGTTCGTCGCTTCGTCGCGTCGCTTTAAGCCGATCATCGCGACCTCCGCTGGGCGCGACGTCGGCAGGCATCGCCGAATGCGCGAAAAATACCGAGATAAAACGAGTTTTCTCGCACCCGCCATTCCGGGTGCCATTGCACCGCCAGCAGGAAATCGCTGTCGGGGCGGCGGTAGGCTTCGATCAACCCGTCCGGCGCGGTAGCTTCGATCGCCAAGCCTTCGCCGAGCCGAGCGATGCCCTGCCCGTGCAGCGAATTGACCTCCGCCCGCGCGCCGCCCGCGATCTCCGCGAGCAAGCCGCCCGGGTGCAGGTCGATGGCGTGGCTCGGGGCGTATTGCGTATCGAGATCGTCGTCGGGATTTTCGCGATGGTCGTCGTACCCGCCGACTTCGTGCACCTTCTGATGCAAGGTGCCGCCCAGCGCGACGTTCACTTCTTGAAAGCCACGGCAGATCGCAAGGATCGGCAGATCGCGTTCGATCGCCAACGGGATCAAGCCCAACGTGGTCGCGTCGCGCGCCGGGTCGTGCAGATTCCCCGGGTAGCTGGGCTCGTCGGTGTAATGATGCGGTTCGATATTGCTGTAGGCGCCGGTGAGCAGCAGGCCGTCCACGCTATCGAGCACATCGGCCAGCGGCAGCGGCGGTTGCAGGCCGGGGATCAGCAACGGCAGGCATTCGGCGCCCTCGACCACCGCCCGGACGTATTTCTCGCCCACCGCGAGAAACGGGTGCGGGCCGATGATTTTGCGGTCGGTGGGGACACCGACCCGGGGCAATCCGGTCATGGCAACACGGTCGGACAGAGGCGCAAGCGCGTTCGGGTCACGTTACCCGGCATGTTCGATTTCTGCAACACAAGGCATTGTTTTTGAGATCGATCGAACGAAAATGACGCGCTGCGACATCGAAATCGCGCGCAAAAAGCCCAAAAACCGGGCATGATGGCGTTGAACATATTTGACGTTCGACGGCCCCAGTTCATGTCCGGCCGCGCAACTGTCACACTGACGAGCCTTTCATGACCCGCAATCTCACGATGCCGTCCAGCCTGTCGCCCGAAGATGCGCGCACCCTGCAGGAGTTCCCCGAGTGCCAGTCGGTGGACCTGATCCTGCCCGATATGAACGGCCTGCTGCGCGGCAAACGCATCGCCCGCAGCGCGCTGGAAAAGGTCTACGAAGACGGCGTGTGCCTGCCGATGTCGCTGATCGCCACCGACATCACCGGCAATACGGTGGAAGAAACCGGCCTGGGCTACGACATCGGCGACGAGGACCGCATTTGCCGCCCGGTGCCGGGCACGCTGCGACCGGTGCCGTGGGCGCCGCGGCCGATGGCGCAATGTCTGTTGACCATGGAAGACGCGCAAGGCGGCATGTTCGAAGCCAACCCGCGCGAAGTGCTCAAGCGCGTGCTGGCGCGCTACGCCGAACGCGGCCTCAAGCCGGTGGTCGCGGTGGAATTGGAGTTCTATCTGTTCGACCCGCTGCCCGATGCGCACGGCCGGCCGCAGCCGCCCGTCAACGCCCATACCGGCGCGCGCAACACCAGCACTCAGGTCTATTACCTCGAAGATCTGAACGATTTTCGCGGTTTTATCGACGGCGTCGCCAACGCCTGCCGTGCGCAAGGCATTCCCGCGGACACCGCGGTGGCCGAATACGCGCCCGGGCAGTTCGAGATCAACCTCAAACATCGCGACGACGCCCTGCTCGCCTGCGACGACGCGCTCTATCTCAAGCGCGCGATCAAAGCCGTCGCGCAGCAGCAAGGCTTGCAGGCCAGCTTCATGGCCAAGCCTTTGGTCGATCAGGCCGGCAGCGGCTTGCATGTCCACGTCAGCGTGCTCGATCGCGAGGGCCGCAACGTCTTCGCCGGCCCGCCGGATGCGCCGACCGATCCGCTGCGCCATGCCATCGGCGGATTGCAGCGCAGCGCGAAGGATTGTTTGCTGTTGTTCGCGCCGAACGCCAACAGCTATCGTCGCTTCGTGCTCAACGCCTTCGTGCCGTTGAACGAAGTGTGGGGGTTCAATAACCGCACCGTCGCCATGCGCATCCCGCACAGCGACGAAAAGAACACCCGCATCGAACACCGTATCGCCGGCGCCGATGCCAACGTCTACCTCGCCACCGCCGCGGTGCTGGCGGGCATGCTCGACGGCATCGAGCACGGTTACGACCCCGGCGCGCCCATCGTCGGCAACGCCTACGAACAAACCACGATCAAAACCCCGTATTGGCGCGACGCGATCCAGGATTTCATGGCCAGCGGGTTCATCGCCACGCACTTCGGCGAGACCTTCCGGCATGTCTACGGGCAACAAAAACTCAAGGAACTGAACAATTTCTATCGCGAAGTGACCACGCTCGAATACGACTGGTATTTGCGGTCGGTGTAAGCGCGATGTTCGGCGCAAACGAAGCTGCCTACCCACCCAGTTGGTACGCCGCCAGCGTCGAACCGCTGCCGCCGCAACCGGTGTTGGAAGGCGATACCGACGCGGATATCTGCGTTCTTGGCGCGGGCTACACCGGTTTGTCGGCGGCGTTGGACCTCGCCGAAGCCGGCTACCGTGTCGTCGTGTTGGAAGCCGAACGCGTGGGCTGGGGCGCCTCAGGCCGCAACGGCGGGCAGGTGTTGTTCGGCTACGGCTGCGGCGAGGCGAAAATCGAAGCGCTGGTCGGCCGCGACGACGCGCGCAAGTTGTTCGATTGGTCCTGCGAAGGGGTCGATCTGATCCGCGAGCGTCGCGAACGCTACGGCATCGATTGCGACTGGCGCGACGGGCACTGCACCGTTGCGATCAAGCCGCGGCACATCGACGAATTGAGCGTGTGGCGCGAAGAACTCGCGACGAAATACGATTACCCGCTCGAGTGGTGGGATCGCGACACCCTGCGCGCGCAGTTGGATTCGCCGCGTTATCTCGGCGGCCTGTACGACGCGCGCTCGGGTCATCTGCATCCCTTGAAATACGCGCTGGGGTTAGCGCGCGCGGCCATGAATGCCGGCGTGCGCATTCACGAACGCAGCCGCGTGCTGCGCATGACCCGCGGCGATGCGCCGGTTTTGCACACCGCGAACGGCCGCGTGCGCTGCAAGACCGTCGTTCTGGCCGGTAATGCGCTGGTGCACGGCGTCGCGCCGGAACTCGACCGCAAAATCATGCCGGTCGGCACTTACATCGGCGCGACCGCGCCATTGCCGCCGACCCTCGTCCAATCGCTGATTCGAAATGGCATGGCGGTGGCCGACACCAATTGGGCGCTGGATTATTTCCGACTCAGCGCCGATGGGTGCTTGCTGTTCGGCGGGCGCGCCAGTTATTCGAATCTCACGCCGCCGAATCTGCGCAGCGTCATGCGGCATCGGATGCGAAAGGTGTTTCCGCAGTTGGGCGATCTCGATTTCGAATATCTGTGGGGCGGCGTAATCGACATCAGCCTCAACCGCGCACCGCATTGGGGCCGGATCGGTCCGAATGTGTATTTCGCGCAGGGTTTCTCGGGCCACGGCGTGGCGGCGACCAATCTGGCCGGCCGCGTGCTGGCCGAAGCGATTCGCGGACAACACGAGCGCCTGGACGTGTACGAACGCATTCGGCATCGCGATTTTCCTGGCGGTCGCGCGTTGCGCACGCCGCTGCTGGTCGCCGCGATGTCGTGGTACAAGCTGCGCGACGCGTGGTGGTGAATTCCAGCGAGGGCGCGATCGCGACGACTCGCGTGGGTGTTTGAACGCACGTTAACGTGAACGACGACCCGAGCGACGCGGCTCGGCACACTAGCGCGGCATTGCGAACACCCGCGATATACTCCGGCGGCGTCGCAAATGCCGCTTCGGGTCGAAAAATACATCGAATCGATTGCGCGAATCGATTGCAGGATTCGGATGCGAATCTCGACGCGACACATCGTTCGCCCATCGCTTCATTCGCCGTAGGTCACTCGAATGCCGTTCCCGCCGCCTTTCGATCGTTCTCGACGCCGCTTCGTGCAAGGGCTCGCGGCCGGCGGTGTGATCGTCGGCTCGGGCAATTGGTCGCTCGCGAACGCCTCCACACTCGTCTCTTCGGCTGTTCCGGTGTTGACCGGCACGGATTTCGCGTTATCGATCGGCGCGACATTCGCGAATTTCACCGGCCGCGTGCGTCCCGCCGTGACCGTCAATGGCTCGCTGCCCGCACCCACGCTGCGCATGCGCGAGGGCGACACCGTGACCTTGCGCGTGAGCAACGCATTGCCCTCGCATGGCGCGCACGGCAACATCGCGTCGATCCATTGGCACGGCATTCTGCTGCCCGCGAATATGGACGGCGTTCCGGGCATGAGTTTCGACGGCATTCGCCCGGGCGAGTCGTATCTGTACCGCTTTACGCTGAAACAAAGCGGCACGTATTGGTATCACAGCCATTCCGGCTTTCAAGAACAAGCCGGGCTTTACGGCGCCTTGATCGTCGATCCGCGCGAGCCCGAACCGCATCGCTATCAGCGCGATTACGTGGTGATGTTGTCGGATTGGACCGATTTATCGGGCGACGCGCTGTTCGCGCGGCTGAAGAAAATGGCGATGCACGACAACGTGTATCAACGCACGGTCGGCGATTTCCTGCGCGACGCGCAGCGCGACGGCATCGAGGCCACGCTGCGCGACCGCAAGGCCTGGGGTGCGATGCGGATGACGCCGACGGACCTGTCGGACGTCAACGCTCGCACCTACACGTATTTGATGAACGGCAAGACCGCGGCCGGCAATTGGACCGGCGTATTCGCACCGGGCGAACGCGTGCGACTGCGCGTGATCAACGCTGCCGCGATGACCTATTTCGACGTGCGCATTCCCGGCTTGAAACTCACGGTGATCACCGCCGATGGACAGCCCGTGCATCCGGCGACGGTCGACGAATTCCGTATCGCACCCGCGGAAACCTACGACATTCTGGTGGAGCCACGCGGCCAGGACGCCTTCACCGTGTTCGCGCAGGACATGGGCCGCACCGGCTACGTCAGCGGCACGCTGGCGGTGCGCGAGGGCTTACGCGCGCCGATTCCCGCGATCGATCCGCGCCCCTTGCTGACGATGGCGGATATGGGCCATGGCGGCATGGGCCATGACGGCATGGATCACGGCGACATGGATCACTCGGGCATGGACCATGCTCGAATGAATCACGCCGCGATGGGGCATGCGCCGTCCTCCGGCAAGGGAATGGAAGGCGGCTGCGGCGCGAACATGGGCAAAGGCAGCGAAGGCGGTTGCGGCGCGAAGATGCGCGGCGGCGATGGGTCGAATGGGCAAAGTACCGATCGCAATCCGCTGGTGGACATGCGCACGATGGCGCCGACACCGAAACTCGACGACCCCGGCATCGGTTTGCGCGATAACTGCCGCCGCGTACTGCGTTACGGCGATCTGCGCAGCGAATTCGACGATCCCGACGGACGCGAACCTGGACGCGAAATTACGCTGCATCTCACCGGCCATATGGAGAAATTCGCCTGGTCGTTCGACGGACTGAAATTCGCCGACGCCGCGCCGCTGCGCCTGAATTACGGCGAACGTCTGCGCGTGGTGCTGGTGAACGACACGATGATGACGCACCCGATCCATCTGCATGGCTTGTGGAGCGATGTGGAAGACGAACGCGGCGCATTCATGCTGCGCAAGCACACCGTCGACATGCCGCCCGGCAGCCGCCGCAGCTATCGCGTCCGCGCCGATGCGCTCGGTCGCTGGGCTTATCACTGCCATCTGCTCTACCACATGGAGTCGGGCATGATGCGCGAAGTGCGGGTGACGGAATGACACCCCCGCGTCGGATTCGCGCTCGCCTCGTCGCGAATGCGCGAATACGCGTCTGTCGCGCGTTCGGCGCAGGTATCGCGATGGTGTTGTCGACGACGATCGCGTCGGCCCTCGCCGCATCGCCAGAACCGACGCCGCAACACGATGCGCACGCGCAACACGACGCACAGCGCGAACGAACCGCACCCTCACCCTCACCATCCTCATCGCACGAGGGGCATGCGGGTCACGATGCGATGAACGACCGCACGAATGCCTCGCAAACGGATGCGAAGGCTGCGCCACCGACCGATTCCCCAAACACGCCGAACACGCCGGTCGCGCCTATTCCCGAACTCACCGATGCCGATCGCGCGGAGGCTTTTCCCGCGCTCGCCGCCGAACACGCGCATGGCGACCGCATCGTCGCGATGTTGGTGGTGGACCGCCTCGAAGCCTGGACGGACGATGGCGAACCCGGCCAGCACTGGTCGCTGCAAGGCTGGGTCGGCGGCGATCTGCAGCGCGTCTGGCTGCGCAGCGAGGGCGAGCGCGAAGACGGCCGGCTCGCATCGGGCGATATCGAGGCGCTGTACGGGCGCAGCGTCGCGCCTTGGTGGGATGTGGTCGCGGGCGTGCGCCACGACATCGGCCCCGGCGCCCGACGCGATTGGGCAGCGCTCGGCGTGCAGGGCCTGGCGCCCTACAAATTCGAGGTCGAAGCCACGGCCTACCTCGGCGAAAACGGCCGCAGCGCAGCGCGATTCGAGGCCGAATACGACGTGCTGTTGACCAATCGCCTGATTCTGCAGCCGGTCGTCGAGGCCGAATGGCGCGACCGCCGCGACGCCGATGCCGATACCGGGGCCGGGCTCTCCAAGTTCGAAGCCGGCCTGCGCCTGCGCTACGAAATCGTCCGCCGTTTCGCGCCCTACGTCGGCGTCGTCCACGAACGCCGCGAATATGCCGACGGCTCCGACAGCCGCGAAACCCGCGTGGTCGGCGGCGTGCGGCTCTGGTTCTGAATCGGCCGATTCCCGCCAAAAAGCGCAGAAAACCCAAAAAAACAGCCGCGGCATCGATCGAGTACCGCGCAGCCAGCATTTTTCGCGACCCGCCGACGCGCCGTCGATCGAGGGCCTCGCCTCCCTCGCGAACGCATCGGCCTCGGCGTCTTCAGGGGGATACGAAAGGGGATAAAAACTTGGATCCCGATGCTTGACGCACTGCGGAACGGCCACTACACTTTCGCGCTTCCAGCAGTGGGGCCATAGCTCAGCTGGGAGAGCGCCTGCATGGCATGCAGGAGGTCGCCGGTTCGATCCCGGCTGGCTCCACCAACTGACGAATCACTTAGGCCGATTCGTCAGTTCGACAGTTTCACGACGTCCCCATCGTCTAGAGGCCTAGGACATTACCCTTTCACGGTAGCGACCGGGGTTCGAATCCCCGTGGGGACGCCATCTCTGCAAACGACGAAGCCCGCGCAAGCGGGCTTCGTCGTTTTCGTGCGTATCGAATTCGGAACGTTGCGTCGGTTATGACCGATGCGTCGGAACGGTTGCGGCCATCGCGATCAACGATCGTCGAACGTCAGCGTGTCGTCGATCCGCCCGTTCTGCGTATCGTTGGTTTTGCAGGCCGCATCGATCGCCTCGCGTTCGGCGCCGGCCAACGGCCCGCGATACGCGAGACTGCCGACGCCGTGCCCGCGTTCGCTCAGATAGTGCAACCACTTGCCGAGGAACGTGTTCATGCGCAGGCGGTGGTCGAGAATGCGCGCGGGCGGCGGATACAGGCCGATCGCGTCCTGCCAGCGGCGGCCGACGTAGCAATGCGTCGCTTCGACTTGGCGGGTGTCGCTGTAGTGGCGCAAATACGCCGATGGGTCGGGTTCGCCGGTCACGGGGTCGATCAATGCGTAGCTCAGCCGCAGTTCGACGGTGTACGCGTGCCGCGCCAGCACATCCAGACGCAGATCGAGCCCGTCGCCCACCGACGAGACATAGACGCCTTCGCTCAAATCCTCGGGCCGGAACACGCGCGACAGCAGCGCGTGATTCTCGGCGTACAAGCCCATCAACCATGCGAAACGGTTGAGTTTCGGGGCACTGCGCGGGCGGGCGATCGCATAGGACATGGGCCGATCCTACACGGTCGTTTTCGGTAAGACGAGCCTGTCCGCCAGCATTGACGAATCGCGAAAACACGCCGAAGATGCGGGGGCGTCGTGCCTGACTTTCGCTCGACTTCCGCCGGTATTTCGCTGAATTCTTCGCCGCCCTCGCCCGCTTCGTCGCGACGCGGCCCCGACGCCTACCGCCTCAATACATTTCGCGCTGGATGCCCAGCGTGGTCATCACTTTGCTGGCGATTTCCTCGATCGAGGTGTGCGTGGTGCTGAGCGTGGGAATGCGCTCGGCGCGCAGCATCGCTTCGGCCGCGGCGACCTCGCGCTTGCACGTCTCCAACTGCGCATAACGCGAGTTGGCGCGGCGCTCCTGCCGAATCTGCTGGAGACGGCTCGGGTCGATGGTCAAACCGAACAATTTGCTGCGATAAGGCCGCAATCGCGGCGGCAGGCGGTCGTGTTCCAGGTCTTCGTCGGTCAGCGGGTAATTCGCCGCTTTGACGCCGTGATGCAAGGCCAGATAGATGCAGGTCGGGGTTTTGCCCGCCCGCGACACCGCGACCAGAATCACATCGGCCTCGTCGTAATTGGTCGCGATGCCGTCGTCGTGGGTCAGCGCGAAGTTCATCGCGTTGATGCGGCGATGGTAGGTGTCGAAATCCACCAAACCGTGCGCGTGCCCCACCCGCGGCTGGCGTTGCTCGCCCAGTTCGCGCTCCAGCGGCTCGATGAACGGGGCGAAGACGTCGAGCATCAGCGCGCCGCTGTCCGCCAAGCGCGCAGTGAGATTGGCGTCCACACAGGAATTGATGACGATCGGGCGCTGGCCGCAGGCCTCGCCTGCCTCGCGGATACGCACCGCGGCCTCGGCGGCCTTATCCACGGTGTCCACGAACGAGAGCCGATCGGTCTTGAATGCGGTGCTGGCGAACTGCGTCAACAGGCTGTGACCGATGGTTTCGGCGGTGATGCCGGTGCCATCGGAGACGTAAAAGACCGGGCGGATCGATGACATAGGCGTTCGGGCGGCGGCGAGGGGCGTGGTCTTGTAAAATACCGCCTTTCCGCGGCGCCGTACCGCCCCCCTCCGGAGCCCCTCCGCTTTGAACGCGACCTCGAACGACAACATCCTCTGGCTGCACGCCTTGAGGCTCTCCGACCTCGCCCGCGTGGGCGGGAAGAACTCCTCCCTCGGCGAAATGATCGGCCACCTGGCCGGCTTAGGGGTGTCGGTGCCCGGCGGTTTCGCCACCACCGCCGAGGCGTTCAAGGCCTTTATCGCGCATAACGACTTGCATCAGCGCATCTACGACAAGCTGGCGACGCTGGATGTGGACGATGTGCCCGCGCTCACCGCTGCGGGCGGCGAAATCCGCGGTTGGGTGATCGACGCCCCGCTGCAGCCCGAGCTGGATCGCGACATCCGCATCGCCTACGCGCAGCTTTGCGCCGAGAACGGTGGTGGCGCGGCTTCACAACAAGATGTCGCCGTCGCGGTGCGCTCGTCCGCCACTGCCGAAGATCTGCCCGATGCCTCGTTCGCCGGTCAGCAGGAAACCTTCCTCAATGTCACCGGCGCCGACGATGTGGTGCGCAAAGTCAAGGAAGTGTTCGCGAGTCTCTACAACGACCGCGCGATTGCGTATCGCGTGCATCACGGCTTCAAGCACGAGGACGTGTTCCTCTCGGCCGGCGTGCAGTTGATGGTGCGCTCGGATGTCGGCGCCTCGGGCGTGTTGTTCACGCTGGACACCGAATCCGGGTTCCGGGATGTGGTGTTCGTCACCGCCAGCTACGGCTTGGGCGAGAATGTCGTGCAGGGCGCGGTGAATCCCGACGAGTTCTACGTCTACAAACCCACGCTGAAACAGGGCAAACCCGCGATTCTGCGCCGCTCGCTGGGCGCCAAGCAGATCCGCATGGTGTATTCCGACGCGCCCGGCGAACGCGTGCGCAACGAAGACACACCGGCCGAGCTTCGCAACACCTTTTCGATCACCGACGCCGATGTTCATGAACTGTCGAAGCAGGCGTTGACGATCGAAGAACACTACGGCCGCCCGATGGACATCGAGTGGGCGAAGGACGGCATCACCGGCAAACTTTTCGTCGTGCAGGCGCGACCGGAAACGGTGAAGTCGCGCGCGCACGCCACCCAGATCGAGCGCTATACCCTGCTCCGCCGCGGCGACGTGGTCTGCGAAGGTCGGGCTATCGGCCACAAGATCGGCAGCGGCACCGCGCGCGTGGTGCGCTCGATCGCCGACATGAATCGCGTGCAGCCCGGCGACGTGCTGGTGGCCGACATGACCGATCCCGATTGGGAACCGGTGATGAAGCGCGCTGCGGCCATCGTCACCAATCGTGGTGGACGCACCTGCCACGCGGCGATCATCGCCCGCGAATTGGGCGTCCCGGCCGTGGTCGGCACCGGCCACGCGCTGGACACCGTGCAAGATGGCCAGCCGGTGACGGTGAGCTGCGCTGAAGGCGATACCGGCTTCATCTACGACACCGAATTGCCCTTCGAGCGCATCGTCACCGATCTCGACAACATGCCGCCGGCGCCACTGAAGATCATGATGAATGTGGCGAACCCCGAACGCGCCTTCGATTTCGCGATGCTGCCGAATGCGGGTATTGGCCTCGCGCGTTTGGAAATGATCATCGCCAGCCATATCGGCATTCATCCGAAGGCACTGCTGGATTACGCGAATCAAGACAGCGACACCAAGCGCAAGATCGACGCGAAAATGGCCGGTTACGCCAGCCCGGTCGATTTCTACGTCGACCGCTTGGCCGAGGGCATCGCCACCATCACCGCCTCGGCTGCGCCGAATCCGGTGATCGTGCGTCTGTCCGACTTCAAGTCGAACGAATACGCGAATCTGATCGGCGGCGCGCGCTACGAGCCGCATGAAGAAAACCCGATGATCGGTTTCCGCGGCGCTTCGCGCTACATCAACGCCTCGTTCCGCGATGCGTTCGCGCTGGAATGCCGCGCGGTGCGCAAAGTGCGCGAAACGATGGGTCTGACGAATTGCTGGGTGATGATCCCGTTCGTGCGCACGCTGGAAGAAGGCCGCAAAGTGATCGATGTGCTGCGCGAAAACGGCTTAGAGCAAGGAAAGGATGAGCTGAAGATCATCATGATGTGCGAAGTGCCGTCGAACGCCCTCCTGGCCGACGAATTCCTCGACATCTTCGACGGTTTCTCGATCGGCTCGAACGATATGACGCAACTGACGCTCGGTCTGGATCGCGACTCCGCGATCGTCGCCGACCTGTTCGATGAGCGAAACCCGGCGGTCAAAAAAATGCTGTCGATGGCGATCCAAGCCGCGAAACGCAAAGGCAAATACGTCGGCATCTGCGGCCAAGGCCCCAGCGATCATCCCGACCTCGCCCAGTGGTTGATGGAAGAAGGCATCGAGTCGGTGTCGCTAAACCCGGACACTGTGGTCGATACCTGGTTGAAGCTGGCGAAAGCGAAGGCGGGTTGATTCGCTACGGAAACCGGAACGCTTCGCGATGCAGCAAGACGAAGGGCGCCATCGGCGCCCTTCGTGCGTCGGGCCATACGTCACGGTGCCGAACGATAGTCGCTTAGCGAGAGTCCGCATCCCTAAGATGCGATCTCACCGCACGGACGATGGAGCCGGCAATGCACGAAGTCTCGACTTTCCGCCTATATCTCATGCGTGCCATGTATTTGTTGTTGTTCGTCGGGCAGGCGGTCGTGACCGGACCGGCGATTCTCTTTCCCGATGCCGACCTCGATCTGAAAAGCAGCGTGATCCGCAGTTTTCTCGGCGCGATCTCGCTGCTGTCGCTGCTCGGCTTGCGCTACCCGCTGAAAATGCTGCCGCTGCTGCTGTTCGAATTCGCCTGGAAAGCGATCTGGGTCTTCGCGTTCTGGTTGCGACTTTGGTACGGCCACGAGACGACGCCGACCATCGACGAGACGTTCTTCGAGATCGCGCTCGGCGTGGTGCTGGTGCCGCTGGTGGTGCCTTGGGGCTACGTTTACCGGCATTACCTCAAGGCGCCGTCGGAGCGCTGGAAGTAAAGCCGCGATCGATTGCGCGAAACTGCGGAAGGCCACGGACCGTTTCGCCGTTGAGGCCGTTGCGCGTATCGCGATGGGAATTCGATCACGACGCCGCCACTCGCTTCGCGGACTCCGTCTTAAGCAGTGCCCGCTTCGTGGAGCTACGGCGCGGGCAACGCTTTTGTCGCCGTGGCGAGTTGTTGCCGATACAAGGCTTCGATGCGCTCCGCGCCGTATTTCGCTTCCAATCGTTTGACGATGAAATGCCCGCGCGCGACGTCCTGGTAGTAATCGACGAACATCGTGTTCAGAGCCGCGCCGCTGATCGCGCCGATCACCGGCACCGCTTGGGCGGCGAATTTCTCGGTGACCACGACACCGAAGCGAGAGGCGACTTTCTCGATGATCGCGGCCAACCACTTGGCCGCCTGCTGCGAGGTCGAGCCGTGAGCGAGCGCGCCGTGGCTCATCGTCGCGATCTGTCCGAGTTCTTTCGACACATGACGCATGGCGTCGGCGGTGAAGCTGCGCACCGCGTAATAGCCGACATCGCCGGCATCGTCGCGCGAGCTGTTGCCGCCGAAGGCGAACACTTCCAGGCACGCCTGCTTCGTGGCGAAGTCGCGCAGATCGAATCCTTCGCTGCGCGCCACGTCGGCGACCGAGCGCATCATCATCGCGGTGGTGACCGGCAATTCGACGAACAGTCCGCCGAATCCGAAGGCGCCGCCGACCGCGCCCGTGCCGGCCGCAGCAAGTTTGTGCAAACGCGTGGACGCCGGTTTGCCGGGCGAGTTGCCCATCGTCCACAGCGCGACTTGCGCCGCTTTGGACAGCGCGGCCTCGGCGGCTCGATGCACCCGCGATGCCACCGAGCGCGGCAAACGCTTGACCAAGCCCTCGACCGGCGAACCGACCAGATTCGCGATGCGCACGACGATCGACGGCGATTCCAATAGCTCGACGGCGCGGCGAAGATCGCGCATCTCGTCGGCGGACAACACGTTCTCGATGGATTCGCTCATATCGCGTCGTCCTGTCGAGGCCGCCGCTCGGAAATGCGCGAAATCACTTCAACGCCGCGCCGGGCTGCGACAGCCACGGATGAATCTCGCAGACGAGTCGCCCGGCCTTCACCGCCGGGTCGTCGTCGCACATCGCTTCGGCGGCGGCGCGATCGGGCAGATCGAGGATGAAGATGCCGCGCCAATCGCCGTCGTCCATGAACGGGCCGGCGATATTCAATGCGCCTTTCTCGGCGTACGCGTTGATATTCGCCATATGCCCGGCTTGCAACCGTTTGGCTTCTTCGGCCGGATGATCGCGCTTCGGGCCGCGTTTGAGCATCACGAACCAGTATTGCTTCATGCCCGGGGGCAACGCTGGCGCTGCGGCAGGCATCGATTTCGTTTCGACGGACGACGATGCCGCCGGTGTTGATGCCGCCGGTTCTTCCGCGCGAACGAACGCTGGTGAGAAAACGAGCGCGCATACGGCGAGAGCGGCGGTGAATCCCTGCGATGTAGGATGCGTGCTCATAGGCGCTCCGGCGTTGCGAAGTGGTTTATACGTTACTGTCTTCGCGCGGCGCGAACGCCGCGATCTTACTGCGGTAATAGCGCAATTCGGCGATCGAATCGCGCACATCGCTGAGCGCGGTATGCGCGGATTCCTTATCGAAACCGTTCATCACCTGCGGCGCCCAACGTTTGGCGAGCTCCTTCAAGGTGCTGACGTCGAGATTGCGATAGTGGAAATATTTCTCCACATCCGGCATCAAACGATGCAGAAAACGCCGGTCCTGGCAAATCGAATTGCCGCACATCGGCGATGCTTTGGGGCCGACCCATGCGCGTAAAAATTCCAAGGTGCGCTGTTCGGCCTCGCGCATCGCGACGCCCTGCTCCAGCACGCGCGTCCACAAGCCGGATTTGCCGTGTTGATTGCGATTCCAGTCATCCATCGCTTCGAGCGTGGCCAGATCGTGCGCGATGGCGAATTCCGGACCTTCGGCCAGCACATTGAGCTGGGCATCGGTGACGACGGTGGCGATCTCCAAAATCGAGTCGCGATCCGTGTTCAATCCGGTCATTTCCAAATCGATCCAGATCAAGCGACCGTCGGATCGACCGTGCATGACGGCGCCATCCTGCGCGCCGGGCGGGTAGACATCGTGTTCGCTGGAAGCCATACGACTCGCAAGATATCGAAAGTGGCTGCATCATAGCGCAGCCCTCGCCTGACTCTCCGCCGATGTCGATCGCCAGCCAACTCGATCACCACGCCGTTTTGGGCGCCATGCTCGCCCCCGCCCTGTTGATGGCCGCGACCGGCTCGTTGCTGGTCTCGGCCAACGCACGGCTGGCGCGCGTGGTGGATCGCCTGCGCACACTGATCGTGGCCTGGGAACAGGATGCCCCGGACCGCGCGGAACGCGACACGCAAATCGCACGGCACCGCTATCGCGCGGCCCTCGTGTTGCGCGCTTGTCGCATGCTGTACGCCGCGCTGGGCTGTTTCGTCGGCACCAGTCTAGGCTTGGCGGCGGATGCGCTGCTCGGCTTTCGCTTGGATGCGATTCCCACCGTGCTGGCGGTGATCGGCATGGTCTGTCTGCTGTTCGCCAGCGTCGCGATGGGCCGCGAAGTCGGGCTGTCGGTGCGCAGCTTCGATGAAGAGCTGGATCAAGAACTGGCGCGACGCCGCAGTTGATCCGCCGCGCGTCGCAGATCTCATCTCTCCACCGTAGAGCGGAGCGAAGCTCCGCTGATGCTTTTCCATGACCACTCAGCGGAGCTTCGCTCCGCTCTACATGGCTGTCCCGGAATTGTTCAGCGGAGCTGCGCTCCGCTCTACGTGGGGATCGTTAGACCGGCGGTTTTCCGCGTTTTCGGCGGAAATAGTTGGTCAGCATGACGCCGGCTTCATCGGCATACACGCCGCCCAAGACCTCGACGCGATGGTTGTGCCGCGGATCGGCAAGCAAATCGAACACGCTGCCGGCGGCGCCGGTTTTCGGATCGCTCGCGGCGAACACCACGCGCGCGATGCGGGCATGCACCGCCGCCATCGCGCACATCGCGCAGGGCTCGAGTGTCACGTACAAGGTGCAAGCGACGAGGCGATGATTGCCCAGCGTTTTGCCGGCCTCGCGCATCGCCACGATCTCGGCGTGCGCGCTCGGATCCTGTTCGCCGATGTTTCGATTCCAACCCTCGCCGACCAGCCGCCCCTCGGCGTCGACGATCAAGGCGCCGACCGGAATCTCGTCGTCTTCGCGTTCGGCGCGCTCGGCCAGCGCCAGCGCATGCCGCATCCAATGCGCATCGCGCTCCGACGCCTGCGGCATCGCGGCGAATGCGTCGGTCTGGGCGTGCGGCGGGGGCGGATCGGGCTCGGACATGCGGCGCACATGATGCGCGGAGAACGCCGGGCTGTCACGGTCGGAGCAGCGACAAGGTGGCGGCAGCACAGACGCGGCTAGACCCGCCCGGCGGCCGCCAGCGCCGCGAATTCCGCGTCGTCGAACAATCGCGAACGCACGAGAAAACGCACGCCTTCGCCGTTCTCCAGCGAAAACATGCCGCCGCGGCCTTCCACCACGTCGATGATGAGCTGCGTGTGCTTCCAGTACTCGAACTGCGGGCGGCTGATATAGAACGACGCGCCGCCGATCTCGCCCATGCGCACGTCCTGATCGCCGATGATGAACTCCTCTACGGGAAAACACATCGGCGAAGAGCCGTCGCAGCAGCCGCCGGATTGATGGAACAGCACCGGCCCGTGACGCGCACGCAGTTTGTCGATCAATGCGAGCGCCGGCAGCGTGGCGATCACTTGCAGCGGAATATCGGGCATGGAACCTCCCGGCCGCCGCCGAGCGAAAACCCGGCGGCGACGCGGCATTGGCGTGACGTCCGCGGGGATCAGAAGAACCCGAGCGCCTTGGGCGAGTAGCTCACCAGCAAATTCTTCGTCTGCTGGTAATGGTCGAGCATCATCTTATGCGTTTCGCGGCCGATGCCTGACTGCTTGTAGCCGCCGAACGCGGCGTGCGCCGGATAGGCGTGATAGCAGTTCGTCCAGACGCGACCAGCCTGAATCGCGCGACCGAAACGGTACAAACGGCTGGCGTCGCGACTCCACACGCCCGCGCCCAGGCCGTACAGCGTGTCGTTGGCGATTTCCAGCGCTTCGGCTTCGTCTTTGAAGGTCGTGACCGACACCACCGGCCCGAAAATTTCCTCCTGGAAGATGCGCATCTTGTTGTGACCCTTGAACACCGTCGGTTTGACGTAATAGCCGCCGGCCAAATCGCCGCCCAGCGCATTGCGCTCGCCGCCGATCAGCACCTCCGCGCCTTCCTGCTTGCCGATGTCGATGTAGCTGAGGATCTTCTCCAACTGTTCGCCGGAGGCCTGCGCGCCGATCATCGTGCTGGGGTCGAGCGGGTCGCCCTGCACGATCGCGGCCACGCGGGCGATCACGCGCTCCATGAATTTCTCGTAGATCGATTCCTGGATCAGCGCGCGCGACGGGCAGGTGCAGACTTCGCCCTGGTTGAAGGCGAACAACACGAAACCTTCGACGGCTTTGTCGAGGAAATCGTCGTCTTCGGCCATCACATCGGCGAAGAATATGTTCGGCGATTTTCCGCCGAGTTCCAGCGTCACCGGAATCAGATTCTGGCTGGCGTACTGCATGATCAGGCGGCCGGTGGTGGTCTCGCCTGTGAACGCGATCTTAGCGATACGCGGGCTGCTGGCTAGCGGCTTACCCGCTTCCAGGCCGAAACCATTGACGACGTTGAGCACGCCAGGCGGCAATAAATCGCCGACGATTTCCATCAGCACCAAAATGCTGGCGGGCGTTTGTTCGGCTGGCTTCAGCACCACGCAATTGCCCGCGGCCAGCGCTGGAGCGAGTTTCCACGCCGCCATCAGCATCGGGAAATTCCACGGAATGATTTGACCGACGACGCCGAGCGGTTCGTGGAAGTGATAGGCGATGGTGTCGTGATCGATTTCGCCGACGGTGCCTTCTTGCACGCGCACGGCCGAAGCGAAATAACGGAAATGATCCGCCATCAACGGGATATCGGCGTTCAGCGTCTCGCGGATCGGTTTGCCGTTATCCCAGGTTTCGGCGTGGGCCAGCAGTTCGAGATTCTGCTCGATGCGATCGGCGATTTTGTTGAGGATGTTGGCGCGTTCGGTGGCGGATTTTTTACCCCAGGCGTCTTTCGCGGCGTGGGCGGCGTCGAGCGCGGCCTCGATATCGTCTTTGTTCGAGCGCGGAATGCGGGTGAAGGCTTTGCCGGTGATCGGGGTAATGTTCTCGAAGTACTCGCCGCTCTTGGGCGCGAGCCATTGTCCGCCGATGTAGTTGCCGTACTGCGCTTTGAAAATGCGCGAAGGGTCGTGCATCGGGGGTTTCACTTGGGCGTTCATGGCGTCTCTCCGGCGATGGGGTGTGCTTGTGGGTGTGCTGTGTTCTTGAGCAAACCCGGTGCCAATCCCGCGATGTTGCGCTGCGGAATCGATAAAAGCCCGACAACACAATCGCTTGGCGTGTCGCATGCTGCGACGCACAAAATTTCGCCGTTGCGCAGCGCGCGCGAGTGTGTTGTTTATGGGAACAGTCGTCGCCCCCACTGTCGCAAGATGCGACACAGGAGTTCGCCATGTCCCGTCTGCGTCCCGGCTCGGAACTCGCTCAGGCTCGGCGCGCTTTCTTCGAGCGCGGCAGCATGCCGGCCACCGATTTGCCGCAGACCATCCTGCGCTCGTGGCAGCGCTGCCGGCGCCTGGGCATGCCCGAAGAGCGCACGCCGTCGATCGAGCCGGTGCCCGAAGCGCGGCTGCGCGAAATGCGCGGGCGCAATGAACGTCTGTGGCGTCTCGCCCGTGCGGAACTGGAAGTGCTGGCCGCCGATGCCGAGGCCAGCGGCAGCATCGTGGTGCTGACCGACGACACCGGCTGGATTCTCGACGTCGCCGGTCATCCGCGTTTCCTCGACAAAGCCGGCCGCGTCGCGCTGCGCCCCGGGACGTGCTGGAACGAAACGGAAGTCGGCACGAATGCGATCGGTACCGCGATCGTGGAACGCCGCGCTGTAGAAGTACGCGGCAGCGAGCACTATCGCGCGCCGCACGGAATTCTCACCTGCACCGCCACGCCCATCCACGACCCGTACGGCCGCTTGATCGGCGTACTCGACATCAGCGGCGATTCCCGCGCCGAGCATCTGCATGCGCTGGGGCTAGTGCGGATGGCGGTGGCGACGATCGAGCATCGCTTGTTCGACGACGGGATCGACGGCTGTGAGCTGCTGCGCCTGCATCGCGACCCCGCCCTGCTCGGTTCTTCGCGCGAAGGTCTGCTCGCGTTCCGTAACGGTAAATTGATCGCCGCCAATCAAGCCGGGCTGGCGATCGCTGGCCTGGAACGCGACGATATCGGCCGCGCCAGCTACGAGATGTTGTTCGACGACGCGCTCTCGCGCCTGCGCAGCGAAGGCGCGCTGCGCGACCGCTGCGGCCGTGTGCTGTACGGCCGCGTGGATGGCGACGTCAAGCGCGCCGTCGTCGCTCCCGCGCGACATGCAACGACAATCGATGCGACGCGCCCGCGCGACACTGCATCGCCGCGACGCGCGCAGGACGCACCGCTTTTCGATGCCGCGGCTTCCACCGCATTAGAACGCGCGCGCCGCGTGCTCGACGCCGATCTACCGGTGTTGATCCACGGCGAAACCGGTACCGGCAAGGAAGTGTTCGCGCGCGCGCTACATGCGCGTTGCGCGCGCGCCGGCAAACCCTTCGTCGCGGTGAACTGCGCGGCGCTGCCGGAAGGCTTGATCGAAGCGGAACTATTCGGCTACGAGGAAGGCGCATTCACCGGCGCGCGCCGTCAAGGCAGCCCGGGCCTGTTGCGTCAGGCGCAGGGCGGCGTGTTGTTTCTCGACGAAATCGGCGATATGCCGCTGGCGCTGCAGCCGCGATTGCTGCGTGTGCTGCAGGAACGCGAACTCTCGCCGCTCGGCGGCGGCAAACCGGTCAAACTCGATTTCGCCTTGGTCTGCGCGACGCATTGCGACCTCGACACCGCTGTGGAAGCGGGCCGCTTCCGTGCCGATTTGTTCTACCGCATCGCACAGCACCGCGTGCGCTTGCTGCCGCTGCGCGAGGCGAACGACCGCAACGGCATCATCGCGACACTGTGGGCTGACATGGCCGGCGCGCGTACGCTCGCGCCCGAAGCGGCGTCGGCGCTCGCTGCGCATCGCTGGCCCGGCAATTGGCGGCAATTGGTCGCCTGCTTGCGCACCTTAATCGCCTTGAGCGACGACGGCGATCGCATCGAGATCGACGATTTGCCCGACGATGTGAAACCCGTTTCGCGCGACGCCGGCGCGCCTTCGCTCTGGTCCGGCGGCGTGGCGCCGCTGGACACGCTGGAGGAAGCCGCGATGCGCGACGCCCTCGCCGCTTGCGACGGCAACGTCGCGCGCGCGGCACGACTGCTCGGCGTGAATCGCAGCACGCTGTATCGGCGGATCGGAAAACCTGAGCGTACGCACTGACATCGTGCATTCGTCGGCGCATGCGGCTAAGCCACGCCTAAACCGTGCGGATACCTTCGTGATGCGGCCTTCGTGATGCGGCCATCGTCGCTCATCAGCATGTCGTGCCGGCGACGGCCAGGAAACGCCATCATGGTCAAGTGCGACCATCCGCCGTCGAGACGCGAACGAGACGCTCACTTGCGCACCGTCACGAAAACGACGCCGATATCCCTGCTTTTTTGAAACTGGAATGAGGCAGTGGTGCGACATTCAGCGATCGGGGTGATACTGCATCAGAATTGATATGCGATCGCCGCCGTTACGATGCTCCGCGCCTTTGGGGTCTTACGCCGTGAAACCATTCGCATTCGCAATTTCGATGCTTCTCCTCTTCACAGGTAGAAACGCAATGGCCACCGAAGAACCGGCGTTCACGCTCGTCATCGACGATGGCGCATTGCAGGTGAGGCAGTATCCGCCGTTGGCGGTCGCCGAAGTTCGTGTCGAGGGCGACAGACGAGACGCCTCGAGTGCGGGGTTCCGCATTCTCGCCGGCTATATTTTCGGCGGGAATACGCGTCGCGAGCGCATCGCGATGACCGCGCCGGTGGTGCAATCGCCGCCGACGAGCGAGAAGATCGCGATGACCGCACCTGTGAGCCAAACGGCCATCGGGGGCGCGTGGATCGTTCGGTTCACGATGCCGGCGGGATACACGCTCGATACGTTGCCGAAGCCGAACGATTCGCGGGTCGCGCTGAGCGTGGCGCCTGCCTCGCGCGTCGCGGTGATCCGCTTCTCGGGATGGGCCAGCGATCGCGACTTCGAACGTAAACGCGAGGAACTGCAGCAATGGCTGACGAAGCGCGATCTCCGTGCGATCGGCCCGGCGTCGCTGGCGCAATACGACCCGCCGTGGACGCTGGGGCCGCTGCGTCGCAATGAAGTGATGCTTCCGATCGAGGCCGCTCCTGCTCACTAGCCGATCCCGCGCTTCCTGCGATCGACTCAGGCCGAAAAGTGCAACCGACCGAACCCGTTTCAACACCCGCCCCCAGAGACGCCGGAGATGAACATCCGGTTCGACGCGAGCGATTTTGGTCGAAAAAGAAGCGATGGATGTTGGCGGCAGCGATCGCGACGATCGTCGCGACTGCCGTCGGCGGCTTTTATCGCTTGCGTCCGCCGGAAGCGACGATCGAAACGATCGCTCCGAAAACGGTCGAGATCGCTCTCGCCGTGGTCGGCAGAGCGAGACCGAGCGATCTTGTCGACATCAAATCGCCGCATGCGGGCCAGGTCATTCGTATATATCGGCGCGGCGCTCGGCTGCATCACCGGTTACGGCCTGTGCGCCTGGCTCGCGACGTTGACCAAGGCGGACGGTAGCTTGGCGTTGCCGATCGCGCCGAGCCAGGGCGGTTACGTTCTGGTGATGATCCTCACCACCTTAGGCGCGGTGTTGGCCTCGGTGATTCCCGCGCGCGCCGCCGCGCGCCTCGATCCGCTGCAAGCGATCCAGCAATGACAGCGGTTCTCGACGCGCGCGGCATCGAGATGAGCTTCCGCAATGGCGACGAACTCACCCGCGTGCTCAACGGCATCGATGTGTCGCTGGAACCCGGCGAATTAGTGGCGCTGTTGGGCGCATCGGGCTCGGGGAAATCGACGCTGTTGTCGATCGTCGGTCTTTTGTTGCGTCCTAGCGGCGGCACCGTCGCGATCGGCGGTCAAGCGGTCGATGGTCTCACCGAGGCGCAGCGCGCATCGTTCCGCAACGAGCGATTGGGCTTCATCTTCCAATTCCATCATTTGCTGCCGGATTTCACCGCCGTCGAGAACGTCGCATTTCCCGCCGCTGCGCCAGCCGGCGGCATGTCCACGGCGATGCGGCAGCGCGCGCGCGAGCTGCTGGTCCGAGTCGGACTGAAAGATCGGATGGACTTCGTCGTGACGCGGCTCTCCGGTGGCCAGAAGCAGCGTGTCGCCATCGCGCGCGCGCTGATGAACAAACCGGAATTGATTTTGGCCGACGAGCCGACCGGCAGTTTGGACCGCGTTGCCGCGGAACAGGTACTCGACCTAATGCGCGAGGTCAACCGCGAAGACAAAGCGACGTTTTTGATTTGCACGCACGACGACGATGTCGCGGAACGCTGCACGCGACGTATCACGTTGCACGACGGGCGGGTGCAATCGCAATAGCGCGGCGACAGCGCGGCTCTCAGCCGCTTCGGTTCGCGCTTACTCCCACTCGATCGTCGCCGGCGGTTTTCCGCTGATGTCGTAGACCACGCGCGAGATGCCGCGCAGTTCGTTGATGATGCGACGCGAGACTTCGTCGAGGAACTCGTAAGGCAGATGCGCCCAGTGCGCGGTCATGAAGTCGATGGTTTCGACCGCACGCAGCGCGATCACCCATTCGTAGGCGCGCGCATCACCGACCACACCCACCGATTTCACCGGCAAAAACACCGCGAAAGCCTGCGAGGTTTTGTCGTACCAGCCCCACTTGCGCAGTGCGTCGATGAAAATCGCATCGGCTTGCGCGAGCAGTTCGGCGTATTCGCGCTTCACCTCGCCTAGGATGCGCACGCCCAGGCCCGGGCCGGGGAACGGATGGCGATAGACCATCTCGCGCGGCAGGCCGAGTTCGACGCCGAGGCGGCGCACCTCGTCCTTGAACAATTCGCGCAGCGGCTCGACGAGGCCGAGCTTCATGTGCTCGGGCAGGCCGCCGACATTGTGATGGCTCTTGATGACGTGCGCTTTGCCGGTTTTGCTGCCGGCGGATTCGATCACGTCCGGGTAGATCGTGCCCTGCGCCAACCACTTCGCGTTCTTCAGCTTGTTCGATTCTTCCTCGAAGATCGCGACGAACAGGTTGCCGATGATCTTGCGCTTCGCCTCGGGGTCGCTCACGCCTTCCAAGGCTTGGAAATAGCGGTCCGCGGCATTCACGCGGACGACTTTCACGCCCATATGTTCCGCGAACATCGCCATCACCTGGTCGCCTTCCTTCCAGCGTAGCAGGCCGGTATCGACGAAGACGCAGGTGAGTTGTTCGCCGATCGCGCGATGCAGCAACGCCGCGACCACGGACGAATCGACGCCGCCCGACAAGCCGAGAATCACCTCGTCGGCGCCGACCTGCGCGCGGACGCGGGCGATCTGGTCGTCGATGATGTTCGCGGCCGTCCACAGCGCCTGGCAACCGCAGATGTCCAGCACGAAGCGACGCAGCATCGTCTCGCCTTGCGTCGTGTGCGTGACTTCGGGATGGAACTGCACGCCGTACCAGCGACGCGCTTCGTCGGCCATCGCGATGATCGGCACGCTGTCGGTGCGGCCGGTGATTTTGAAACCTTCGGGAATCCTGGTAACGCGGTCGCCGTGGCTCATCCACACGTCGAGACCCGTGCGACCGGGATGATCGGTCAACGCACCGAGCAATTTATCGTCGCCGAGCACTTCGACTTCGGCGTACCCGAATTCGCGATGATGCCCGCCCTCGACTAGACCGCCCAGTTGCATCGCCATCGTCTGCATGCCGTAGCAAATACCGAGAATCGGCAAACCGCTGTCGTACACCTGCTGCGGCGCGCGCGGCGAACCGGCTTCGGTCGTCGATTCCGGCCCGCCCGAGAGGATGATGCCTTTCGGATTGAACTTGGCGATATCGGCCGGATCGTGATCCCACGCCCAGATTTCGCAGTAGACGCCGATCTCGCGGATGCGACGCGCGATGAGCTGCGTGTATTGCGCACCGAAGTCGAGGATGAGGATGCGGTGCGCGTGGATGTCGTCGGTGTGGATGTCGGTCATGGAAATTCGAAGGTGGCGTATGGAGTACGAATGAGCACAACAAATGGACGCTCGACCGTCACCGCTTGCGAGGCTCGTACGGAACATCAATAGGCGGTGGCTCTCCAACCCAGCCGCTGTCCCTCATATCTCCCATGGGAACGGACTCGGCCATCTCGCGCTGGAATTCGAGGCATGCCGATTTCGATCCACCGCAATATACGGTCATACCGATGCCTAGCCAGGAGTTTTGAGCGTTGCGATCCAATAACTGTTGGACGAAAAGAAAGCGCTCCGGGGTGAACTCGACCCAGATTCCGCAGTTCTCTTTACCAGGGTTGCAATCCCAAAAAAAACGTTTCGCATTCAGGTTCGCGAGCATGCGCTCGTTCGCCCAGTACCATTCTGTTTCCCATTTCGATTGCGGCTGGCGCTTTTTGAGGCTGCGATATAACTGACGACTGCTGGAGTACCCCCTATCAGCGCAGTGCCACTTCACTTGGTTATTGCGAATTGCATGAGGGCCCGGGGTGCAGTATTCACCGAATCCCGTAATTGAGGGCGCTTCCCGCGCGGCGATACCTGAAGGAAGCACGATCATGCATACAAGGGCTGCCAGCAACAAATGAAATCGCATGATCGTCTTAACTCATCCTGTAATTCGGCGGTTCCTTCGTAATCTGCACATCATGCACATGGCTTTCGCGCTGCCCCGCCCCCGTCACTTTCACGAACGAGGGTTTCTTGCGCATATCCTCGATCGTCGCGCAGCCGACATAACCCATCGTGGCGCGTAAGCCACCGGCGAGTTGATGCACCACGTTCGCGAGCGGGCCGCGATACGGGACGCGGCCTTCGATGCCTTCGGGCACCAATTTGTCGGCGTCGCTGGCGTCCTGGAAATAGCGGTCTTTCGAGCCCTTCTCCATCGCACCCAGCGAACCCATGCCGCGGTAGCTCTTGTAGCTGCGGCCCTGGAAGAGTTCGGTTTCGCCCGGGGCTTCTTCGGTGCCGGCGAACAGGCCGCCGATCATGATCGACGAGGCGCCGGCCACGATCGCTTTGCCGATGTCGCCCGAATAACGAATACCGCCGTCGGCGATCAAAGGAATGCGGTCTTGCAGCGCTTCGGCCACCATCGACACCGCCGTGATCTGCGGCACACCGACGCCGGCGACGATGCGCGTGGTGCAGATCGAACCCGGGCCGACGCCGACTTTCACCGCATCCGCGCCCGCTTGTTCCAACGCCAGCGCGGCATCGCCGGTGACGATGTTGCCGCCGACGATCTGCAGCGCCGGGAAGGTTTTTTTCGCCCAAGCCACGCGATCGATCACGCCCTGCGAATGGCCGTGCGCGGTGTCGACGATGATCACGTCCACGCCCGCTTCGACCAGAGCTTCGATGCGTTGTTCGGTATCGCCGCCCACACCCACCGCTGCGCCGACCAACAGCCGTTCGCTGGCGTCGTAGGCGGCGTTGGGATTGTCGCGTTTCTTCTGGATGTCCTTCACGGTGATCAAACCGCGCAGGTCGAACGCGTCGTTCACCACCAGCACTTTCTCGATGCGGTGCTTGTGCAGCAGTTCCAGCACTTCGTCGTCGCTGGCGCCCTCCTTCACCGTGACCAATTTGTCTTTCTTGGTCATGATGTGGCGGACCGGATCGTCGAGCTTCTTCTCGAAACGCATATCGCGACCGGTGACGATGCCGACCAATTGCCCGCCATCCACCACCGGCACACCGGAGATATTGCGGGCGCGCGTGAGTTTCAGCACTTCGCCGATCGTGGTGTTCGGGCCGACGGTGAAGGGTTCTTTGATGACGCCGGCCTCGAAGGTCTTGACCTTCGCCACTTCGGCCGCTTGCTGCGCCAACGACAGATTCTTGTGGAGGATGCCGATGCCGCCGAGTTGCGCCATCGCGACGGCCAGGCGCGCTTCGGTGACGGTGTCCATCGCGGCCGAGACGATCGGCAGGTTCAGGCGCAGGCCGCGAGTCAATCGGGTCGAGAGGGAGACGTCCTTGGGCAGGACGGTCGAGTGCGCAGGGACGAGCGAAACGTCGTCGTACGTCAGTGCTTCAGCCTGGATGCGGAGCATGGCCGGTCCGGTGGGAATGAAGCGCGACATTGTATCCCGATAGGATGCGCCTCGGCGCACCGTCGCTCGACCGCGCGGGAAAAAGTCGGTGTATTGAAGCGCAATAGGAGAGCCGTCGACCGCACCTACCGATAGGGTGCGCCTCGGCGCACCGTCGCTTGACCGCGCGGGAAAAGGCCGGTGCATTGAAGCGCAATAGGAGAGCCGTCGACCGCACCTACCGATAGGGTGCGCCTCGGCGCACCGTCGCTTGACCGCGCGGGAAAAGGCCGGTGCGCTTAAGCGCACCCGATGAGGTGGTATAAGCGGTTTAGGCGGTTTCGGCCGCTTCGAGGGTGTTCTGCATCAACGTCGCCACGGTCATCGGCCCGACCCCGCCCGGGACCGGCGTGATCCAACTGGCACGTTCGGCGGCCGAGCGGAAATCCACGTCGCCCACGAGTCGGCCGTCGTCCAGGCGGTTGATGCCGACATCGATCACCACCGCGCCGGGCTTCACCCAATCGCCGGGGATCAGGCCCGGCTTGCCCACGGCGACCACCAGAATGTCCGCCTCGCCGATATGCCGACGCATCACCTCGGCCGGGGTGAACTTGTGGCAACTGGTGACGGTGCAGCCGGCGATCAGCAGTTCCAGCGCCATCGGGCGGCCGACGTGATTGCTGACGCCCACAATCGTCGCGTTTTGGCCGCGTACGGGGCGGTCGGTGTAGGCCAGCAGCGTGGTGATGCCGCGCGGCGTGCAGGGCCGCAGGCCGAACTGCCGCAGCACTAAATGCCCGACGTTTTCGGGATGGAACCCGTCCACGTCTTTGCGCGGGTCGATGCGGTGAATCAAGCGCGTGGCGTCGGGGATGCCCGGCAACGGCAGTTGCACCAGGATGCCGTGGACGGTCGGATCCGCGTTCAAACGGTCGATCAGCGCCAACAAGTCGGCTTCGGAGGTGCCGGCGGGCAAGTCGTAGTCGAACGCGCGAATGCCGACTTTCTCGGCCGCGCGGCGCTTGTTGCGGACGTAGGATTGCGATGCGGGGTCGCTGCCGACCAACACCACCGCCAGCCCCGGGCGCGCCTGTCCGGCGGCCACGCGGGCATCGACCTGCGCTTTGAGGTCGTCCAGCAGGCGGTCGGCGATGCGTTTGCCGTCGAGAATCTTGGCGGTCATGCGACACACAGCGGTCGTGAGGGCCGCGTATTATCGCCGAAGCCCCCGCCTTACGCCCCCCCTTCGGAATCGTCGACGCCCCATGCGCCCTTCACTGTCCGTCTCGGCCACGGCGGCCGGCCTGAGCAAAGCACGACGCTGGTTTTTCGGATTGATGGCGCTGGAATTCGCGTTGTTCGCGGCTATCGGCCTGATCTGGCTGTTCTTTCTCTACCCGCGCGTGCATGTGTGGTGGCTGATCGTGCCGCTGCTGCCAGCGCACCTGTTGTTCGCTCGCATCGCGAAACGCAAGGTAGCCTGCCCGAACTGCGCCGGGCCGTTAGTCGATCACGATGGGTTCGCCATCTTCGCCAAAGCCTGCGACCATTGCGGCCATCGTTTCCGCTGAAAGGCCAGCCGTGGACCCGCAGACCGTCGTCGAACTCGAAGCCGCCGCCTTCCGCCGCTTACGCGACCACCTGATGCGCGAACGACCGGACGTGCAGAACATCGACTTGATGATTCTCGCAGGCTTCTGCCGCAACTGCCTCGCCGACTGGTATCGCGACGCCGCCAGCGAACGCGGTATCGAACTGAGCAAAGACGCCGCCCGCGAAACCGTCTACGGCATGCCCTTCGCCGAATGGAAAGCGACACATCAAAAAGACGCGACGCCGGAACAACTGGCTGCATTCGAAGCCGCGCAAGCGCGCACGACGCATGCGTAGCGTTCTCGCGATCGTCGCCATCGCGGCGATCTTGGTCTACGCCGGCATCTGCTGGTTCCTGCACGTCAAACAGCGGGACATGCTCTATTACGGCTGGACGACGACCGTCGATGCGGCATCGACGGATTTCGCGGTGAAACGCCCGGACGCGACGCTGCGCGGCTGGGCGCTGAATCCGAGCGGATCCGATCCGATTCTGTATTTCGGCGGCAACGCCGAGCCCGTCGAACACAACCGCGAAGGGTTCGCGCAGTTATTTCCGGGCCGCAGCGTTTATTTTCTGGCGTATCGCGGCTATGGCGCCAGCGACGGCGCGCCGAGCCAAGCCGCATTGGTGCCGGATGCGATCGCGTTCTTCGACGAGGTGCAGCGGCGACATCCGGGCCAGAAGATCGCGGTGATCGGCCGCAGCTTGGGCAGCGGCGTCGCCAGCCAACTCGCCGCGCAACGGCCGGTCGAGCGTTTAGCGTTGGTGACGCCGTTCGACAGCATGGTCGCGACGGCAAGATCGCATTACCCAATCATTCCCGTGAGCTGGCTGCTCGATGAGCGCTACGAATCGGATCAAGCGTTGAAAACCTACGACCGGCCGGTGCTGATCGTTCATGGCGGACGCGACGACGTGGTGCCGGAAGCGAACACGCTCGGGTTGATTCGGGCTTTGCCGAAACCGCCGACGGTGGTGCGCATCGCGAACGCCGACCACAACGATATTTCGGGCTATCCCGAATTCGTGGTAGCGCTATCGGAATTTCTCTCGCGCTGAGTGCGAAAGCCTTCATCTTCAGCCTTTGACCTTGCATAGAAGCAAGCCACGGTGGCGTACCTAGACCCATCGGGCGACGGGCAGGACGCCCGCCGTTTTTCGATTCGCCAAGGACGGCGAATCGAAAAATCCGGGAAGCAATTCGGCGATAGGATCGATTTGTCGGGGAAAAGTGGGTCGCGTGTTAGCGCGAAAGCATTTGATCTTTGCTGGTCAACGCCGAATTCTGAGTCGATCTTTGAGCACATCTTCGTTGCTGAAATGCACCGAAACAACCTAACGAACGCGCTCCCGATTCAATTTCAACAACGCCACCCAATCCTGCCGATTCATATTTTCGGTCGATTCGTTGCGCGGGTCGAACGCGCGCTCGGCGTTGCCATCGCGTTTCGCCGGCAACGATAAGCGCTCCTGCGCGTTGAGATTGAGTTTTCGCATCGTCACGCCCTGCATGACGTTGCCGCCGATGGCGTAGACCTTGCTGTCACCGTCGAGATTCGACGCCACGACGATGTCGCAATGCGTATCCAGCTTATCGCCGGCGCCGCGCACGTACTCGGCGAACGTCGCATGCCCGAAGACGCGGCCCTTTTCGCGCGCGTAACAAATCAGATCGCCCACTTCTGGCGTTTCTTTGGATGGATCGGTCAACCGATACGGCGACGTCTCCGGCTTCCGCGCCGCATCGCGGATGTAATAGAAGTGCGATGACGACAACGTGAAGTCTGCGATCGCGGCGCGTTTCATCGTGTAGGACACGAACACCGCCGACCACGGCACGTCGATCAGGAACGCGCGACAGGCGGCTCGCTGCCCCCAATCCTGCGTGTCGTCGGCGCAATCCGATGCGCCGTTACGGCCCGCATCGCCCTTATCGGCGATGCGCGTCCGCTCCCAATCGGCGTTGCGATCCAGCAATCCCGATTCGCGCCAGTACCACAGCACGCGCTTCCATGCGGGCGTCGTATCGTCCGCCAGCGCATCGCGCTCGGCTTCCATCGGGCCGAGGCGCACGATGCGGCCCTGCGCGTTGATGAACGGTTTGCGCCACAGCGCATGCTCGTCGCAGGCGGCTTTGGCGATACGAGTTCCCGCCGAGTTTTGTTCCATCGCATCGACGGAGAACGCGCAGACATCGGCCGCGATCGCTTTGCCTGAAAACGCGATGCAAATAAGCGCGAAAGCGTTCGAGACGATACGGTATCGCGACATGCCTGTGTCCCCCTCTCGACGACGCGATTACGGTGCCGTTCCGCGCGCGCCGTCGGCGCAGAACGCGGCGTAGTCGATGTAGCCGGCGAACGCGCGTCCCGGTGCGCAGATCGCGCATTCGGGATCGGCGGCCAACCGCGTTTCGCGGAAGCGCATCGACAGCGCGTCGAACTGCAGCAAACGACCGCGCAACGGTTCGCCGATCTCCAGAATCAGTTTGATCGCTTCGGTCGCCTGGATCAGCCCGATAACACCCGGCAGCACGCCCAGTACGCCGGCTTCGGCGCAATTCGGCGCGTTCTCGGGCGACGGCGGCTCGGGAAACAGACAGCGATAGCACGGCGCGGCGCCGCGATGGCGGCCGGCGTCGAACACGCTGGCTTGCCCCTCAAAACGATGCACCGCACCGTAAACCAACGGAATGCCGAGCTTCACGCAGGCGTCGTTGAGCAAATAGCGCGCCGCAAAATTATCGGCGCCGTCGATCGCGACATCCACGCCGGCGAGTAAGCGCTCGACGTTCGCGGCGGTGACGCGTTCGCGCACGGCGTCGATCTCCGTGCGCGGATTCAGCGCGGAGAGCGCGACCGCAGCGGAATCCACTTTCGGCATCCCAATGCGCGCATCGGTGTGCAGAATTTGGCGCTGGAGGTTGCTGCGATCCACCGTATCGTCGTCGGCGATACGCAAATGGCCCACACCCGCGGCGGAAAGATAGTACGCGGCCGGCGACCCTAATCCACCCGCGCCGATCAACAACACCCGCGCGGATTCGAGGCGTTTTTGTCCCTCGACGCCGACCTGCGGCAATCGAAGATGCCGCGAATAGCGCTCGGCGAAATCGGCGTCGATGCCTTCGTCCGGCAAAACGGTCGGCAAGCCCTCCGCGACCCAACGCGAGGTACCGCCCGCGACCGAAGCGACGTTCGTATAGCCCTGCTCGATCAACATCTGCGCCGCGCGTTGCGAGCGCATGCCACTTTGGCAGATCAGCAAAATCTCCGCATCGCGATCCGGCAGATGCGCGGCGGGCGCGTACACGAGTTCGCCCATCGCGACGCCGTGCGCGTCCCCGGCCATGCCGGTCGCGCGCTCGTGGGCTTCGCGTACATCGATAAAAAACGCCCCTCGCCTCAGGTGCGAATCGACATCTTCCGGCGCTATTTCACGCACGCTGAGCATTCCAGATGAGCCTCGGTTTCAATCGTGAATTTCCGAACCACGCTGATGGTAACGCCTCTGCCAATTCTCCCATCGCTGAATACGCAAGCTGGCGTCAGGATCCGACGAGAGATGCATGACGCGCGCTCGAATTTCGCCAGAAACCTCATCCTCTGCATTCCGCAGAACATCCAACGTCGCCTCGACTCCACCTCCGACGAAGTATTCGGAATCCAGGCAACCGACATCCATATTCAGCCTATCAGCGCGAGAAATCAGATAAGCATCCGATGGGTCTCGGCCACAATAGATCAAAAAAGCGCAGTGGAAGATGTTCTCGAAACAATGCGTATCGTCTTGCGCTTCTCCTTCCCACAACGCGTTGCGATATTCGATTTCCTTCTCGAACATGATCCTGAGCAATGGCAGCATGCCCGAACAGGCTACCTCGTCAATGGCGAGATACAACTCTTGCCTGAATTCGGGCGAATTCAGACATGGCTGCGTCCTGAGCTCTGGATCGCTCAGATCGCGCCAACCACGGAGGAAATCGTCGGGGGTCATCTGCATGCGCTAGTACACCAACACGTCGACCGGTGCGCCCGCATCCAACGCCATCTCGCCCTCGCCCAACACGATCAACGCATCCGAATCCGCCGCCGCGCGCATACGATGCGAGCCGTCGGCGGGATTGGGTTCGACCCACAGTTGCCCGCCTTCGTCGCACTCGATTCGGCCGCGCAAGAATTCCAAACGTTCGTGACGCTTGCGCCACGAGCTACGCAAACGCGCGCGCAGACGCGGTCGCGGTTCGCTGCGGCCCTGCAGGCCATCGAGCAAGGTGCGGCCCAGCGTGAGATACGTCGCCAACACCGAAACCGGGTTGCCCGGCAGACACAGAAACAGCGCTTCGCCGAGCGGTTTGCGACTGCCGCTGGGATATTCGCCGCTCGTCAGCGCGTTCTCGGGCGATTCGGGTGCGGATTCGGCGAACAGCACCGGCATCCCGGGTTTCATTCGCACTCTCCAGAAATGCACGCGGCCTTCGCGCTGCAACAGCGCGGGCAAGTGATCTTTCTCGCCGGCGGACACGCCGCCGCAGGTGACGATGACATCGAAGGCATGCCCGGCGTGACGCAGCGCCGAGAGCATCGCGTCGGGATCGTCGGGCAAACGCGGCCACGCCACGGGCTCGAAGCCGTCGGCGCGCAGCAGTCCCATCAGCAGCGAACGATTGCTGTCGTACAGCTCGCCGTGCCGCAGCGGCAGGCCGGGCTCGATCAGCTCATCGCCGGTGGTGAACACCGCCACGGTCGGGCGACGCACCACGTCCAGGCGATCCATGCCCTGCCCCGCAGCCAGCGCGATACGCGAAGGCGTCAACGTCTGCCCGGCCGAGAGCAGAGCATCGCCGACGCGCACGTCTTCGCCCGCGCGACGCGCATGCTGCCCGAACGCGGGCACCGAAAGCGCCTGCACGCGGTCGCCTTCGACATGCGCGTTTTCCTTGATCAGCACGGTGTCGGCGCCTGCCGGCAGCGGCGCGCCGGTGGTGATGCGTACGCATTCGCCGGGAGCGATCGCGAAATCCTGCGAACGACCGGCGAACTGCTCGCCGATCAGCCGCACGCCGGCTTGCTCATCGGCAGCAAGATCGGCATGGCGCAGCGCGAACCCGTCCATCGCCGAATTGTCGAAGCCCGGCTGGTCGATCGTCGCGACCAGATCGTTGGCCAACACACGGCCATGCGCATTCGCCAGCGTCACGCGCCCCGCAGGCAGGCGTCGCGATGCCGCGACCTCCGCGAGAATACGGCGCGCGTCGTCGAAACCGATGCGAGTTGGGAACGTCATGATTGTGCGAGATCCGATGGCATGAGGTTCGAGGGCATGGCGTCCTGGTCCGTGGTGTTCGAGGGCATCACGTCCGAGTACGCGACACCGGCGGCGCGCAATTCCTCCGGCGTATTGAGATTACCGAACCGGAACCCGGAGAACAGCGCCCGCGCGAGATCGAGCCGTTGCGCGAGCCGATGCACGGCCGCTTCGCCCGCCTCGAATGCGTCGGCGCAAGCGGTACGCAAGGCATCGCACCGCCACAGCGCGACCAACGGCTGCGGGCCATCGTCGTCGCAAGCGAATGCGCCGTTCGCACCGCGTTGCGAGATCAGCGTGCGCAGCAAACAATCGTTGGTGCCGACCAGATCCACCGGCAGCGTGAACAGCCATGGCGTCGCGCAGGCCGTCGCCAAGGCATCGAGACCGCTGAGCGGGCCGCGATCGACCATGCGATCGGGCACCGCGGTCAAACCCGAGGCGGCATAACGTTCGAGATCGCGGTTCGCCGACACCAACACCGGCCCGTGTTCGCCGGGGTAGCGTTGCGCCCAACGCAGCACTTGCGGCTTGCCGTCGCGCATCAACCAGGCTTTGTCCGCACCGCCGAGCCGCGACCCACGGCCGCCTGCGAGCAGCCCGAGCGTGATGTCGTGTGCAGGAAGGGGCGTCATCGCGAAGCGGACTCGCGTAGGAGGGCCCTTAGGCCCGATGCTCGCATCGTAGTGCTGGCGATCGATGGGCGTATCACGGTGGGTTATCGCTGTGCAGGATCGGGCCTGAAGGCCCTCCTACGAACGCGGCTCGGTCGTTCGGTGCGGGCCGGGCGTCATTTACTGCGCTTGATATGGCGGATCATCCGCTGCCGCTTCTTGACCTGGCCTTCGGTCAGCACGTTCCTCTTGTCCTTGTACGGGTTCTCGCCTTCCTTGAACACGAAACGCACCGGCGTGCCGATCAGTTTGAAACGCTTGCGGAAGAAATTCTCGAGATAACGCTTGTAATTGTCCGGCAACGTGCGCAAACGCGAGCCGTGGACGACGAAGGTCGGCGGGTTTTCGCCGCCGGGATGCGCGAAACGCATCTTCGCCACATGCCCGCGGATCGACGGCGGCGGATTGGCCTCGTAGGCGATTTCCAATGCGCGCGTGACTTCGGAGGTGCCGAGACGCATCGTCGCCGACGCATGCGCGCGATGGATCGCACCGAACAATTCGCGCAAACCGGAGCCGTGCTTGGCGCTGATATGCACCGCCTCGGCCCAGTTCACGAACGACAGCTTGCGCGACAGCAGGCCGTCGGTCTGTTCGCGTTGGTACTGCGACAGGCCGTCCCATTTGTTCACCGCGACGACCAATGCGCGGCCGGCATCGAGCACCGCGCCGAGCACGCTGGCGTCCTGCTCGGTCACGCCTTCGCTGGCGTCGAGCATGATGACGGCGATTTGGCAGTGTTCGATGGCCTGCAGCGTTTTGACGATCGAGAATTTCTCGACCGCCTCCTCGACTTTCGATTTACGGCGGATGCCAGCGGTGTCGATCAAGCGATATTTCTTGCCGTCGCGCTCCAAATCCACCGCGATCGAATCGCGCGTGGTGCCGGGCACTTCGGACGCGATCATGCGCTCCTCGCCGAGGATGCGATTCACCAACGTCGATTTGCCCACGTTCGGACGGCCGACGAACGCGATGCGCATGCGTTCCGGGTCGTCGTCGAGCACTTCGGTGTCGCCGTCGGCAGGAAGGCGGGCGTGGGTCTCGTCCAGCAGCTTGTCCAAGCCTTGACGGTGCGCGGACGAGATGGCGATCGCGTCGGCGATGCCGTACCGCGCGAACTCCGCCACTGCGGCGCGGCTGTCGATGCCGTCGGTTTTGTTGACCACCAACAGCGTCGGCCGGTCGGCTTTGCGCAGCCAGCGCAGAATGTCGTCGTCCAGCGACGACGGGCCTTCGCGGCCATCGACGATGAACAGCACCAGATCCGCTTCTTCTGCCGCAGCGCGCGATTGCCGCGCGGTGGCGCCAGCGAGGCCCTCTTCTTGCCCCGCGATGCCGCCGGTATCGACGACCACGAACGGTCGCGCTTCCTCCAAGCGGCACACGCCGTAGTTGCGGTCGCGGGTGACCCCCGGCTCGTCGTGGACGAGCGCGTCGCGCGTGCGGGTCAACGCATTGAAGAGCGTCGATTTACCGACATTGGGACGGCCGACGAGGGCGACGAGAGGCAGCATGTAGGAAGGCCGGAAATAGGAAATCGAGAATGGGGAATCGGAAGAGCGCGGCGGACGGGTTCGTGCTTCGCGGCCGACAGGCCGCAGGCACGACTCGCGGCGAATATCGCAAATTGCCGCCAATCGCCGCCTGATGAATCGGGATCAATTCATCTCAGAGAGGAATCGATTTGACGATTCCCGACGCCCTATTCCCGATTCTCGGCATTTACTGCAATTTGTACGCGCTCAAGCCACCGTCGGCGGTCTGCACCACCAGCACGCCATCGACCACGACCGGCGCTGCGCGGATGGGATCGCGCGCGACGCGCTGGCGCGCGGCGAAGTCGCCGTTGTCCAGACGCAGCCAATGCAAATAACCCTCGACGTCGCCGACCACGGCGAATTCGCCCTGCACCGCCGCGCCGGAGACGCCGCGACGCGTGAGACCGGCCTGCTGCCAGAGCGCGGAGCCGCCGTTCTTATCCAAGGCCCAGACCACGCCGTTGGGATCGGCGACGATCACGCTGTTCGGCGCCACGCCCGGCCGACCGCCGCCGCCGTTGTCATGCGACCACAGCGGGCGACCGCTGGGCGCGTCGATGGCCATCGTTTGCTTCTTAAAGCTGGTGGCGAACAAGATGGCGCCGTCCAACGCAGGTGTGCCGTCCACGTCGGCGATGCGATCGATCTCGGTACGGCCGTCGGGCTGGCCCACGGCTTGTTCCCACAGCGGACGACCGTCGGTCAGCGACAACGCCACGACGCTGCCGTCGTCGTTTCCGACGAACACGAAGCCCGGCCCGAGGATCGGCGCATCGTTGCCGCGCAGGGTCAGCGCCGGCAACTCGTGATTCCAGAACCAACGGCGCTGGCCGTCGGCGATATCCAACGCGGTGATGCGGCCGTCGTTGGAACGGACGAGCACCATGCCTTGGCCGATCGCGGGCGCCGCGATCACTTCGCCCGTGACCTTCGCGGTCCATTTCTGCGCGCCGGACGCGGCATCGAGCGCGACGACCTCGCCCTCCAAGCCGCCGACGACGACCAAACCATCGCCCGCACCCGGGCCACCGGTCAGCGTGGCGTCGCTCTTGTACTGCCAAGCCACGGCGCCGGTCTGCAGATCGAACGCGCGCACGCCGCCCTCGCCCGCTGCGGCATACACGCGACCATCGGCGATGGCCGGCGCCTGCGCGACGCCCAAATTCGGATCGCCGTCGCCGGCGTTCGCCGACCACAGACGCGCGACCGTGGCCGAGGGCACGAATTCGTTGAGTTCCGTCGGAGCGCTTGCGGCCTTATCGTCCTTGGAGCCAGTGCTGAACCAGCCTTTGACCGTGCTGCAACCGCTCATCGCCAGGGCGGCGGCGAGCAGGCACACCCGCAGCACGGGCGCGGAAGAGCGCATGCGCGGCATCGCGGATAAGAAGGCGGAATCGGAACGGGGTCGAGAAAGATTCATCGTGCTGCGTGCGCTCTGCGAAAACGGTGACTGAAAACGGGCCGGATTCAAGCAAGCGCGAAAATCGCGCAGCGAACCCGGAGAAAGAAAAAAACGCTTGTGCGCGGGTGCGACCCGCGCGAATCAGGAAGCGCTGTCGTCGGTCTTCGGCGCTTTGCCGCCGGCTTGACCGAGTTTGAGTTCGAGCAAACGCCGCTGCGGCGCCGCCACGTCGAGTTTGCCCAGCGCTTTGCTGTAGGCATCGCGCGCTTGTTCCAGCTTGCCCTGCGCGAACAACGCGTCGCCGCGCACTTCGATCCCCGCGGGATCTTCGGCGTCGGCCAGCGATTTCAGGGCTTCGTCGTGTTTGCCGGCATCGACCAGCAACCGCGCCAAGCGTTGCTTGACCACCGGGGCCAGCACGCTGTCCTCGGTCTTCGCGGCGCGCAGCGTGGCGATGGCGTCGTCGCGTTTGCCCGCATCGATCTGAGCCTTGGCCAAGTCCAGCGCGGCGAGCGCGGCGTAGGCGTCGTCGGTCAAACCGCTCGCCTTGGTTTTCGCGCCGTCGAGTTTGCCGGCTTCGGCGTCTTTAACGAGGGCTTGGTAGGCGTCGCCGGCTTTCAGGCGCTCGGCGTACTGTTGATCGCTCCAAGCGGTATAGCCGTAAATCGCGCCGAGGCCGAGGCCGACGCCGACGATGAGGCCGACCGCATTGCCGCGCACCCAATTGCGGACGCGTTCGCTTTGTTCGTGTTCGTCGAGAAGATCGTCGATCGCCATGAGTACCGTCTTTCGTGTCAATGCGTGGTGGAAGAAGGGAAACGCAGCGGCGAACCGCGGCGCGGAAGCGGGGGCGGATGCGCCGAACGCGGGTTGGAACGCGAACGGTGCCGGATGTTGCGCCGCTCTGCAGGCCATCGGACCGGAGCGCCGGGCGACAGTCTGGCGCGCGCTGTCTGAGCGTAGACCGACTGGGCGAGACCGACCGAGCCGCACGGATCGCGCGTCGCGGCCGTCGACCGCGACCGCCCGAAACCGAGGTCGGCGTTCGCGTCTTCGTCCACGGATTCATCCACGCGATCGTGGATGGGCGTCCTCCCGATGTCGGGCTGGGAGGAAATCGGTGTCGGATCAGCGTTCGACCGGCTGCAAAGAGCCGTCAGAGGATACCGTAAAGCGCACGACGTTCGCGCGGACGTACGGCGTCAAGTCGACCGGCTGGCCGCGGACGCGCACGCTGACGGCGGCGGCATTGCCCAAAACCGCCTTGCCGATTTGCCCAGAGGCGAAGTTGCGCTGCTGCCCGGATTGGATCAGCGCCTGTTCGAGCACGGCACCGTCGGGGCCGCTGAGTTTCACCCAACTTTCGCCCGCGAACGCGACGCTGATGTCCGGAGCGGCGACTGCGGCCGGGCGCTGCGGCATCGGTGTCATCGAGGCGACCAGCGGCCGAGGTTCCGGGGCCGTCTGCGCGGGCGGCGGCGCGATGCCGGCATCGACCGGCAGCTCTTCGCCCGGAGCGACATCCAGCGCGACCGGCACGTTCTCGCTCGGGGTCGATTGCGAGCGGGTCGCGAGCCACACCGGCACCGCGATCGCCGCGGTCAACACCACGTAGACCAAGCGCAATTTGGTTTGCTCGGCCACGCGCTGCATGCGCGGGGTGTAGGTCTGCGGCACCAACTCCGCAGGACGCGCCGAGGACATCGCCGCGGTTTCGACGATGGCCTCCGCCGGTAAACCGAGCAATTTGGCGTAGCTGCGCAATTGGCCGCGGATGAACACCGGCGCGCCGAGCTTGCCCCAGTCCTCGCGCTCCAACGCATCGACCACATGCGTCTGCATCTTCAACTGAGCGCCCGCCTCCGCCAGGCTCATGCCGGCGTCTTCGCGCGCTTTGCGCAGGCGTTGGCCGATGCCGCGATCCGTGTCGTCGGGCATAGGGTTGGCTTTCATCGCGATTTGCTCCCCAAAGCGATCCGTGCTCTCGTCGATTGTTGGTGGCGTGACTGGTGGTGGTGCGTACCCGCGCGTTCGCCCGCGCGGCCCCTGAAATCGTTTTGGACGATACCGTCGCATGCGCTGCGGCGAGCGGAATACCGACGGGCGCGATCAAGCCGCATGCGCGGCCCCTCGGTCCGATGCCTGCGCGGAAGCGGCCGCATCGCCCTCGTCTTGCGTTCCGGTGCGCTTGCGGAACTCGGCCTGGCGCCGGGTCCGGTCGGCGACCTGACCTTTGAGCTGCCCGCAGGCCGCATCGATGTCGTCGCCCCGCGTGCGGCGCACCGGCGCGATCATCCCGGCTTCGTTCAACAACTTTTGGAACGCGCGGATCGCCGTGTCGTCCGGACGCTGGTATCGCGTGCCGGGGAACGGGTTGAACGGAATCAGATTGACCTTGGCGGCGTCTTTCATCTGCACCGCGCGATCGAATGCGCGCATCAGACGCACGAGCTCGCGCGCCTGCTGCGGCTGGTCGTTCACGCCTTTCATCAGCGTGTATTCGAACGTCACCGACTCGCCGCGTTTGCGCAGCGCATAACGCACGCAGGCGTCCATCAGTTCGGCGATCGGGTATTTCTTGTTCAGCGGCACCAGTTGGCTGCGCAACTCGTCGTTCGGCGCATGCAGCGATACCGCCAGCGAGACATCGCTCTCTTGCGCGAGGCGATCGATCATCGGCACCACGCCCGCGGTCGACAGCGTCACCCGCTTGTTGGCGAGGCCGTAACCCAGATCGTCGCGCATCACGCTCATGGCGCGCACGACGTTGTCGAAATTCATCAGCGGCTCGCCCATCCCCATCATCACGACGTTGGTGAGCTTGCGCTGTTTGTGCGGCACGTTGCCCAGATGGCGTGCTGCGGTCCACACCTGGCCGACGATCTCGGCCGTGGACAGATTGCGGTTGAAGCCTTGGGTCGCGGTGGAACAGAACGTGCAATTCAGCGCGCAACCGACCTGCGAAGACACGCACAGCGTGCCGCGGCCTTTGTCGGGAATGTAGACGGTTTCGATCGCGTTCTTGCCGTCCATGCCCAGCAGCCACTTGTGGGTGCCGTCTTCGGACGGTTTGTCGAATTGCACCTGCGGAACCCGCACTTCGGCGTGTTCTTCGAGCTTCGCGCGCAGCGCTTTGCCCAAGTCGGTCATGTCCGCGAAGTCGGTAACGTGGCGGTGATGCACCCACTTCATCACTTGATGCGCGCGAAAGCGCTTCTCGCCGAGGGTCTCGGCGAAGAAGCGCTCCAAACCCTCGCGATCGAGGTCGAGCAGATTCTGTCTTGCGACAGACTGCCCGGTCACAGCATGTTGTTGCGCGGCCTCGTTCACGGGATGCTCTTCGGTGGCCGGCTTACCGCGGGCACAACTCGGTGGCGCTGAAGAAATACGCGGTTTCGATCGCGGCGTTCTCGAGCGAATCGGAGCCGTGCACGGCGTTGGCGTCGATCGACTGCGCGAAATCGGCGCGAATGGTGCCGGGCGCCGCGTCCTTCGGATTCGTCGCGCCCATCAATTCGCGATTCTTCGCGACTGCGTTGTCGCCTTCGAGCACTTGAATCATCACCGGACCGCTGGTCATGAATTCGACGAGCGCGGCGAAGAACGGACGTTCGCGATGCACGGCGTAGAAACCTTCGGCTTCTTTGCGCGAGAGATGTTTCATTTTCGAAGCGACGATCGTCAGACCGGCTTTTTCGAAACGCGAATAGATTTCGCCGATGACGTTCTTGGCGACGGCGTCGGGTTTGATGATGGAAATGGTGCGCTCCAGCGCCATGAGAGAGGTCTCCGGGATGGGCGGCCGCGACGGCGAATGCCGCTAAGGGGCCGCAAGGTTAACATGGAAAAACCCGCGTGGGGACGCGGGTTTAGCCGATTCGGCTACGGCAGATTCTAACCTGAAAACGGGTTCGCCAGCATCCCCGACGACGAACCAGACAATAAGCTTCAAGCGCTTTGCCTCTGGCGGCGACCGAACGATCGGAGTAGACTCAAACAAGCGTTTGATTCAGACCCGAGAGGCGAAAGCGAGACGATGAGCAAAGCCCAGTTCTCGACGAAGGAACGGATTCTCGATGCGGCTGAGACGCTGTTCGCACAATACGGCTTCGGCGGCACCTCGCTGCGCCAAGTCACGACGCAGGCCGACGTCAACATCGCCGCGGTCAATTACCACTTCGGCAGCAAGGAAAACCTCGTCAACGAGGTGTTCCGTCGGCGCATGGACGAAATGAGCGCCCAGCGCTTAGCGCGTCTGCAGGCGGCGGTCGCCGAGCGGCCGAACGATTTGGATGCGATTTTGGCCGCCTTCGTCGAGCCGCCATTGGCGATGGCGCAGGATCGCCACGGCGGCGGCGCCTTCATCCGGGTCATCGCGCGCGCCTACGCGGAGAAAAACGACGGCTTGCGTCGCTTCCTGTCCGAGCAATACGGCCATGTGCTGCGCGAATTCGCGAAAGCCATCGCCGGCTGCGTGCCCGGGCTGAGCAAAGAAGAACTGTACTGGCGCATCGACTTCCTCGCCGGCGCCCTCACTTACGCGATGGCCGACTTCGGGATGATCAAACGCCCCTCGGGCGTGTCCGAAACCGACCATCGCCAACGCGCGGCTCACGAACTGATTCGGTTCGCGGCCGCCGGTTTCAAGTCGGGAAAGGTGAACTGAGCGGGCCGGATGCCCGGTCGCCTCCCCGCGTTTCTTCCTCCAAAAATCCCACTTTATCAATAGGATACAGAACATGTCTCAGAAACCGCTTGTACGGCGCGCCGCCGTCCTCGGCGCTGGCGTGATGGGTGCGCAGATCGCCGCGCATCTGACCAACGCCGGCGTCGATACGGTGCTGTTCGACCTGGCCGCGAAAGAAGGCGACCCCAACGGCGTGGTGCTCAAAGCCTTGGCGAACCTCGGCAAGCTCTCGCCCGCCCCGCTCGCAAGCAAGTCGCTGGGCGAAGCGATCGCCCCGGCCAACTACGACAGCGGTTTGGAGCATCTGCGCGGCTGCGATCTGATCATCGAAGCCATCGCCGAACGGATGGATTGGAAGCAGGACCTCTACAAGAAGATCGCCCCGTTCGTGCCGGCGCATGCGGTGCTGGCCAGCAATACATCGGGCTTGGGAATCAATAAGTTGGCGGAAGTTCTTCCAGAAGAACTTCGCCATCGTTTCTGTGGCGTGCACTTCTTCAACCCGCCGCGCTACATGCATCTGGCGGAACTCATTCCGGCGAACACCACCGACCCCGCGATTCTCGAAGGCCTCGAAACCTTCCTGGTGACCACGCTGGGCAAGGGCGTGGTCTACGCCAAGGACACCCCGAACTTCATCGGTAACCGCATCGGCGTGTTCTCGATCCTGGCCACGATCCACCACACCCACGCCTTCGGCCTGGGTTTCGACGAAGTGGACGGCATCACCGGCCCGCTGGTCGGCCGTCCGAAGTCGGCGACCTACCGCACCTCCGACGTGGTCGGCCTCGACACCATGGCCCACGTCATCAAGACCATGGCCGACACCCTGCCGAACGACCCTTGGCACAAGTATTTCAACGCCCCGGCGTGGCTGGGCGCGCTGATCTCGAAGGGCGCGCTGGGCCAGAAGACCGGCGCCGGCATCTTCCGTAAGGTCGGCAAGGACATCGTCGTCCTCGACCTCGAAAAGCAGGATTACCGCCCCTCCGACCGCGGCGCCGCGCCTGAGGTCATCGAAATCCTGAAGACCAAGAACCCGGCCGAGAAATTCGCCAAGTTGCGCGCCAGCGAACACCCGCAGGCCAAGTTCCTGTGGGCGATGTTCCGCGACCTGTTCCACTACAGCGCCTATCACTTGGCCGACATCGCCGACACCGCCCGCGATGTGGATCTCGCGATCCGCTGGGGTTACGGCTGGAGCCTCGGCCCGTTCGAGACCTGGCAGGCCGCCGGTTGGAAACAAGTCGCGCAGTGGATCGCCGACGACATCGCCGCCGGTAAGGCCATGAGCGACGCTGCGCTGCCGGCGTGGGTCACCGACGGCCGCGACGGCGTACACGGCGCGACCGGCAGCTACAGCCCGGGCAAGGCTGCGGACGTGCCGCGTTCGTCCAACCCGGTCTATCTGCGCCAGCGCTTCCCCGATCCGCTGCTGGGCGAGCGCTTCGCCCCGGGCGAGACCGTGTTCGAGAACGACGGCGTACGCCTGTGGCACGACGGCGACGGCATCGCGGTCGTGTCGTTCAAGACCAAGATGCACACGGTCAACGACCATGTGCTCAACGGCCTGCAGGAAGCCATCGGCATCGCCGAGCGCGACTTCAAAGGCATGGTGATTTGGCAGCCGAAGGAACCGTTCTCGGCCGGCGCCGACCTCTCCGGCGCGATCGGCCTGCTGCAGGCCGGCGACGTCAAAGGCTTCGAGGCGATGGTCGCGAACTTCCAAGCGACCAGCCAGCGCATCAAGTATTCGCTGGTGCCGGTGATCGGCGCGGTGCGCGGTCTCGCGCTCGGCGGCGGCTGCGAGTTCCAGATGCACACCGCCCGCACCGTGGCCCATCTCGAAAGCTACATCGGTCTGGTCGAAGCCGGCGTCGGCCTGCTGCCGGCCGGCGGCGGTCTGAAGGAGTTCGCGGTACGCGCCTCGCAAGCTGCGGGCCCGGGAGGCGATGTCTTCGCCCGACTGCGGCCGTGGTTCGAGAATGTGGCGATGGCCAAAGTGTCCGCGTCGGCGATGGAAGCGAAGGAACTCGGCCTGCTGCGTAAAGACGACGTGATCGCCTTCAACGCCTACGAGCTGCTGCATATCGCCAAGCAGCAGGCGCTGGCGCTGGCCGAATCCGGCTACCGCCCGCCGATGCCCGCCCGCCGCGTGCAGGTCGCCGGCAACGTCGGTATCGCCACCTTCAAGATGATGCTGGTGAACATGCTGGAAGGCCGGTTCATCTCCGAGCACGACTACGAGATCGCCACGCGCATCGCGACCGTCGTGTGCGGCGGCGACGTGGATCGCGGCGCGATCGTCGACGAAGAGTGGCTGATCCGCCTGGAGCGCGAGCACTTCGTCGCCCTGGCGCTGATGCCGAAGACGCAGGCCCGGATCAAGCACATGCTCGAGACCGGCAAGCCGTTGAGAAACTGAGAATCGGGAATGGGGAATCGGGAATCGGCTAACGCCATCCCGCTTCCTCGAACTCACCACATGAATTCCGCCGGGAACGACGAATGACGAGAATCGCTTGAAGCGTGCTTTCACGATTCTCGATTCCCCATTCTCGATTCCCGGCTTTCGGAGAAAGCCATGACCAAGATCATCCAAGACGCCTACATCGTCGCCGCCACCCGTACGCCGGTCGGCAAGGCCCCGAAAGGCGTGTTCCGCAACACCCGCCCCGACGAGATGCTCGCGCACGTGCTGCGCGAAGTCGTCGCACAGGCCCCGGGCATCGATCCCGCCCGCATCGACGACGCGATCATCGGTTGCGCGATGCCGGAAGGCGAACAGGGCATGAACGTCGCCCGCATCGGCGTGCTGCTGGCGGGCCTGCCCAACGTCATCGCCGGCCAGACCATCAACCGCTTCTGCGCCGCCGGTCTGCAGGCGGTGGCGATGGCCGCCGACCAGATCCGCCTCGGCAACGCCGACCTGATGCTCGCCGGCGGCACCGAATCGATGTCGATGGTGCCGATGATGGGCCACAAGGTCGCGATGAGCCCGGATGTGTTCGCGCACAACGAGACCGTCGCCATCGCCTACGGCATGGGCATCACCGCCGAGAAGGTCGCCGAGGAATGGAAGGTCTCGCGCGAGGACCAGGACGCATTCGCCCTCGCCTCGCACCAGAAGGCCGCGGCGGCGATGGCGGCCGGCGAATTCCGCCAGGAAATCACGCCGTACGAAATCGTCTCGCACCAGCCCGACATCGCCGGGAATGCCGTGCGCCTGAAGCAGCTGCTGGTCGACCAGGACGAATGCCCGCGTCCGGAAACCACCCTCGAAGGCCTGGCCAAGCTCAAGCCGGTGTTCCGCAACGGCATGTTCGGCGGCACCGTCACCGCCGGCAACGCCTCGCAGATGAGCGATGGCGCAGGTGCGGTGCTGCTGGCGTCGGAACAGGCGATCAAGGACTACGGTCTTACCCCGCTCGCGCGCTTCGTCAGCTACTCGGTGGCCGGCGTGCGTCCGGAGGTGATGGGCATCGGCCCGATCGCGGCGATTCCGAAGGCCCTCGCCCAGGGCGGCCTGACCCGGGACCAGATCGACTGGATCGAACTCAACGAAGCCTTCGCCGCACAGGCGCTGGCGGTGATCCGCGATTGCGAGCTGGATCCGGCCAAGGTCAATCCGCTGGGCGGCGCGATCGCGCTGGGCCATCCGCTCGGCGCGACCGGCGCGATCCGCACCGCGACCATTGTCCACGGCCTGCGCCGTCGTCAGCAGAAGTACGGCATGGTGACGATGTGCATCGGCACCGGCATGGGCGCCGCGGGGATTTTCGAGGCGCTTTAAAACTGGGTTTCAGCGGCACCGACGCTAAGATCGATCGGACCGCTGAAAGCCCCGGGCGCGCAGCCAAGGACGGCTGCGACGAACGACGAATCGCAACATGCCTCAGCGCGTGATTCGACGACCGCGAGGCCTCTTCTGCCGAACTCGCGATTCGAAAACCGGGCAGAAAATCCGTTTTCGGCCCGCTGATTTAAACCGCACGCTCAAAATATCGAAGCGCGACCCTTGCCGGGCCGCGCTTCTTTTTTGGAACGTGCTTGTTCGGGGCTGTGTTCGTTATTTCGACGCGTCTTCCGTTGCATCGAGCGCCGTCCGAATCCGGCGCTTCTACAGAGAATCGCCTCGACCAGCCCGTCAGACAGTCCCCGACTGCGCTTCAGCCGCCAGCTGTGCGCCCGCATCGCGGCGGCCGCCGCTCGGCTGGCCAGCGGTGCCGTGCGCGAGAATTTCGCCGAGCCAGCGATCTTGCTCGTCGGAGGCTCGGAACGCCGCACTCATGACCTTGATGTTCTCTGCGATACGAGAATCCTCGAAGCAGGTTTCGACCGCTTTCTGCAGTTGCGGAACGCTCACGCGGCCGACATCGACGCGCTGCCCCAGGCCGTGACGGACCACTCTCGCGGCATTGCCGGGCTGATCGAATCGGCAAGGCGCGACGACCATCGGCACGCCGAACCAAATGCATTCCTTGACGGTACCGAGACCGCCGTTGGTGATCATCAAGCTAGCGCGCTCCAATAAATCGAGCTGCGGTATGAACGGAGAGGCGATCAAATTCTCGGGCGGCACGCCGATCGATTCGACCGCTCTGCCCTTGCCGAGCGCGACCACGAAAAACAGCGTCGGGCACTGGGACGCCAATCCGAATATTTTGGTCAAAAATTGCGCGGTGACATTGCCGTATTTCGCGGCATGCGTGCCCAGCGAGACGATCACGATCTTGCGGCCGGCGCGGCGCGTTTCGAGTTCTTCCCAAGGAAACGGCCAATCTTTGCGCTCCAGGTCGATGCACGGCCCGGCATACACCCGGCCTTCGCGCGCTTCCGGGAAGTCGAAGGCGGCCGAACACAGCACCGCTTCGGCATCCGCCCAGCGCCAGCCGTATTCCCAGAGACTGCGCTTGAGTCCCGCACAGCGGGCGCTGTCTTCCATGCTGAACTTGACCCGTTTCATCAGCGCCTTCGGAGGACGGGGAAGGCCGATGAAAAAGATATAGAGCCAGAGTTTACGCATCAGCTCCGGCAGCACCTGCGCCCATGCGAGCTTGATGGATAAATTGCTGCTTTGCCCCGGGATCGCGCCGCTGAAACTGGGCGGCAGATTCTTTCCGCGCGCGCCGCTCAGCTCGGTCAAATACACCCGATACGGCAGGCCCGAAGCGGCGATCAAAGGAACGATGAAATTGAACAGGCCATCCACCAAGACCGCATCGACGCCGCGTTCGCGAAGCATCCGCGCCAAATCGTTGTCCGCGATGCCGTTCAGCGCTTCCCAGCGCCCCCGCGCCGCGATTTGCCTCAAATGAGCGCGAACCTGACGGATCGCGGCGAGCACGCCTTGCGAGGCATCGATATCGATCATGCCCTTGCCGATCTCGTCCGGATACAGCGAGACGAAGTCGAAGCCCTGGCTGACCACGCGCTCTTCGAAATCGATCGGGCCGAAATAGGTGACCCGATGACCGAGCGCGATGAGTCGTTTGGTGATCTGGAACGTAGGAACGTATCCGCCGTGTTCGGGCAGGCAGAAAAAAGCGATGTGCATGAGATCCCTCTGTAGATCCGTCTTTCGTCGATTGGCGCCGCTAGAGCGGCGCTTTCTAGGTCCCAAGGCGAACGACACGGCATCCGACGACACTCGCTCCGACGCACTCGACACGTGCCCGGATATCGCATCGGACGCGTCCTGCGTCTTCATTCCTTCCCCATAAAGCCAAAATAGCCCGGGAACGACGGCAGTTGCAACCGCGCCCCGAGCTGAAAACGGGCATAAGGCGTTGCAGAGGCCACCCACAGTCTCAAGCCATCGGGAGACGAGCGACTTAGCCGCGCCACTCGTCGGTCGCGCGATTCGAATCGCAGTCGATGACGACTGCCCACTCGTTTGCGGCAGAAAACTTAGTCGAGATCGACCACGCCCAACTCGCTCAACGCATCGCTCATCATCCGTCGAGCGCCATCGCTCAACGTTTCGTGATCCAGCGCGTAGCGGATGGTCGCTTCGATCAGGCCCAGATGGGTGCCGCAATCGAAGCGGGTGCCTTGAAAGCGGAAGGCATCGACGCGTTGTTCTTCCAACAGCGCGGCGATGGCGTCGGTCAATTGAATCTCGCCGCCTGCGCCGGGGCGCGTGCTTTCGAGTAAACCGAAGATGCGGCCGTCCAGCACGTAACGGCCGACCACCGCGAGATTGCTCGGGGCGACCTCCGGCTTGGGTTTCTCGACGATGGCGCGAATGCGACCGCTGCGCTCGTCGAACGCTTCGGTGGCGACGATACCGTAGCTGCCGGTCTGCTCGTGCGGAACGTCTTGCACCGCGATCACGCTACCGCCGCTGGCTTCGGCGGCATCGGCCATTTGCTTCAGAGCGCCGGGCCCGCGGTTCCAAATCAAATCGTCGGGCAACAGCACCGCGAAAGGTTCGTCGCCGACGATCGGTTTGGCGCACAGCACCGCATGACCCAGGCCCAACGCTTCGGCCTGGGTGACGAACACCGCGCGGACGTGCGGCGGCAAGACGTTGCGGACCACTTCCAACAGCTCGAACTTGCCGGATTTCTCCAGTTTCTGTTCGAGTTCGTAGGCTTTGTCGAAATAGTCCGCCACCGAATGTTTATAGCGGTTGGTGACGAACACCAGCGTGTCGCAACCGGCTTCGACCGCCTCATCCACGGCGTACTGGATCAACGGCCGATCGACGATCGGCAGCATTTCCTTCGGAACGGTTTTGGTCGCGGGAAGGAAGCGAGTGCCGAGACCGGCGACCGGAAAAACGGCTTTGCGGATACGGGGCATGGTGTCGAAATCTCGGTTATTAAGATTCGCAGCCGACTCAATCGGCTACTTTGACTTTGCATGATGACAAACCACTCAACTCTTCGCAGACCCATCGGGCGGCGGGCAGGAAGCCCGCCGTTTTTCGATTCGCCAAGGACGGCGAATCGAAAAATCCCGATAGCAGTTCGGCGGCAGGAGTGCTCTGTCGGGGAAAAGTGCTTTCTTTTGCCTACTTTTCTTTGCACGAGCAAAGAAAAGTAGGTCGCGCGTTAGCGCGAAAGCTCTCGGTCACTGATGACATTAATCAAGATATCTAGCGGCAACCTGCACACCGTTCGATGTTTCAATCACCATTCTAAACATCGTCAGCGATGATCTGTATCGGCGGCCTTTCCACTTGAATTCCACGTTCCTACTCAATGGCGTCGCCGAATTCCAAGCGGCTTTGGCTACATCACATATCGACTTCGCTTCTTTGGGAGAGAAACGGCCATTCAAATTTTTTCTTAGCATTTCGCCCTCTTAATCAGGCTGGCACGTGAGTCATGATTTCATTCGAGCTTAGCTATGGGCAATAAATCTATCAAGCCCAGTCACATCGACTCTGGGCTTGCAACATCAGCAAAAAGAAAACTCAGGTCCTGCGCGCATTCCGCGCAGGAAACGCGACCACCGTCGCCTGCGAGGGCGCTTCCGAGACCGCAGCATTGGGCACGAACTCCGGCACCGCCTCGCGCAACAAGCCGGCGAGCACTTCGAGGTCGTAGCGCGCGCTGGCGTCGCGAAGCTTCGCCATCGCCACGGCGATCGATTCCGTCGGCACTTTACGCGGCTCGGCCTGCAGAATTTTGGGGTGCGAAGTCGGCCGGTAACGTTCGTCGGCGTGGAACAGCGTCTCGTGCAATTTCTCGCCCGGGCGCAAGCCGGTGTAGACGATCGCGATGTCGCGCCCCGGCTGTTTGCCGGCGAGACGGATCATCTGCTCGGCCAAGACGCGGATCGAGACCGGTTCGCCCATGTCCAGCGTGTAGATCGCCTGCTGCGAACCGATCGCCGAGGCCTGCAGGATCAATTGGCAGGCTTCGGGAATGGTCATGAAGAACCGGGTGACGTCCGCATCGGTCACCGTCACCGGCCCTCCGCTGCGAATCTGCTCGCGGAACAGCGGCACCACGCTGCCGGCCGAATCGAGCACGTTGCCGAAACGTACGGTGACGAAGCGCGTGGCGCGCGGGTCGTTGAGCGACTGGCACAGCATTTCGGCCAAGCGCTTGGTCGCACCCAGCACGTTCACCGGATCGACGGCTTTATCGGTGGAAATCAGCACGAACGTGCCGACGCCCGCAGCGATGCTTTCGCGCGCCACGGTCTCGGTCGCCAACACGTTGTTGCGCACGGCCTCGCGCAATTGCGCTTCGAGCAGCGGCACCTGTTTGTAGGCCGCGGCGTGGAACACGGCATCGGGCTTGATCAGTTCCAGCGCGTAGCGGATCACCGCCGGGTCGCCGCAATCGCCCAGCACCGGCGCCAATTCGATCTGAGGGAAATCGCGACGCAGACGCATCTGCATGGTGATCAGCGCCAATTCGTCGATCTCGACCAAGGCGATCTTGGTGGCGCCGTGCCGCGCGCATTGGCGGCAGAGTTCGGAGCCGATCGAGCCACCGGCGCCGGTCACCAAGACGCTGCGACCGCCCAGCCAGTCGCGCATCGCCTTCCAATTCGGCACCACCGGCTCGCGACCGAGCAAATCTTCGATCGCCACTTCCTTCAGTTCGCCCGGCAAGGAATTGCCTTCGAGGATGTCGTTGAGGCGCGGCACCATGCGGAACGGCAAGCCGGTGTTCTCGCAGGCTTCGATCACCTGACGCATCCGCTCGGCGTCGGCCGAGGGCAGCGCGATGACCAACAGTTTCGCCGCGGTTTCCGGGGCGATACGCCCCACTTCGTCGATCCGACCCAGCACCGGCACGCCGTGCAGATGGCTACCGCGCAGTTTCGCGGCATCGTCGAGGAAACCCACAGGCTGGTACGCGCCGGTGCGACGCAGATCGCGCACGACCGCTTCGCCCGATTGGCCGGCGCCTAGGATCAACACGCGTACGGCGGCTTTATCGCTGTTGATGCGGCCGTGATCTTTCCACGAGCGATACAACAGCCGCGGCGCGCCCAACATCAAGCTCAAGCCCAATGGATACAGCACCAGCACCGAGCGCGGCGCCTGCTCCAAACGGTTGTAGGTGAAGAGCACCAACAAAATCGCCAGCAACCCGAAGGTGCTGGCTTTGAGGATATTCATCAGATCCGGCACGCTGGCGAAGCGCCAGACGCCGCGATACAGGCCGACCTGCCAGAAGACCAAGCCCTGCGCGACCAACACCAAAAGCGTCGCCGGGTCCCAGAAGGACGGCGTCATCGCCGTGTCGGTCATGGCGTAACGGAATTGGGTCAGGCCGCTCCAACACAGCCAAACCATCAGCAAATCGTGGGCGACGACGGCAGCGCGCGGGATCGCACCCTCCAGACGCTCTCTCCAACCCGTCATGCATCGACTCCTCTGTTCGATGTGCCCTCCGCGTGCGACCCGATCGCGCGGCGGCGAAATCCGTACCACAACACGGCCCCCAGCCCCCACCAGGCCGACACCGCCCATGCGGTCCCGCCTGCCCCCCATTCGCGATCGCTGGATACGCCGAACCCGGCCATTATGACCGCGATCACGGTCCAAAGGGCATACGCGCCGCTGACCACGAGGTGATTGCCCATTCGGCGGGCCCAGCGCTGGTAGACATGTTCGACATGCGGCAACCACCACCGTTCGCCCCGAAGCGCGCGCGTGGACAGGGTCAAACCGGCATCGAGCATGAACGCGCTGAGCGGTAGCGACAGCCACAGCCACACGGTTTGAGGCACACCTTCCATCGCCAATACCGCCAACCACGCCAGGGCATACCCCAACGCACCGCTACCGACATCCCCGAGAAACAGCCGCGCCTTCGGGAGATTGAATGGCAAGAATCCGAAAATCGCGCCGATCATCGCCAAGGCCAGCAAGGTGGCCGATGGGCTTCCTGCGCAGTACGCGAAAGCAGCCGCGACCAAGGCCGCCTGGGTCGATGCGAGGCCATCGATACCGTCCATGAAGTTCCAGACGTTGACCAACACCACGCACAGCACCCACGTCGCCGCGGCCGCCGCGAACGATGCCCCGCCAAGATAAGCGCCGAGCGCGAGCGAAGTCGCGGCGATCGCGTGAACCGCCAAACGCAGCCAAGGCGAGAGCGGTCGGTGGTCGTCGATCCAACCGACACCGGCGACGAGCCACAAACCGAGCAAACCGCTGGCCGTCGCGACGATCTCGCGCGGTTGCCGAAGGATCAAGGCGAGGGCCGCGATCGACAGCGCGGCGACGATCGCGATACCGCCGCCGCGCGGCGTCGGCACGCTGTGGCTGCGACGTTCGCCGGGTTCGTCCATCAATCGTCGCTGCAAAGCGTAACGACGCGCCAAACCCGCGCCGATGTAACCGAGCGCGGCGTACAGCGCGAACCAGAGCACCGCATCGAGCCGCAAGGTCATCCGCGGCTCCGCGGGTACCACGAAAGATCGGACGGCGTCGGTCGCGATCGCGCCGACGCTCGACGAAACGGAGTAGCCAGCGCCATCGCAAGCATCCGAATCAGACGACGGCGTAATTGAGCAACGGCTTCACCGAGCCCCATTCCTTGCAACTCGGGCACTGCCAGTGATGACTGCGTGCTCCGAAACCGCAGCGGTTGCAGCGATAGCTCGGGTTGCGAACGAGCAGTTGCTCGGTGACATGTTTGAGATCGTGCAACGTCGCGACCGGGTCGGTGCGGTCCGCGATGCTCAAATCGATCAGCGCCGCTTCGCCGCGCACCGACGGGCGCTCCTTCAATTGCCGCGCCAAATAATCGCGCGCCGCATGCACGCCGTCCGACGCTTCGACCAGACGCGTCAACGCCAACACCGGTGCGATGCCGCGATAGTACTCGCACATCTCCGCCAGGAAGGCGCGGCCGCCGGTCGGATCGCCCACTTTCTCGTAGCTCACCAACAGCGACGGCAGGATTTCGGGCAAAAAATCCGGATCGTGGCGCGCGGCGCGTTCGTAGGCGCGAACCGCACCCGCGAAACGTTCGGCGTCGAATTCGATGCGCCCTTCCAGCATACCGGCCCGCACCGAGGTCGAATCGGCGGCGTACGCGCGCGCCACGGCTGCGCTCGCAGCGTCCATGTCGCCGGTGGAGCGCAGACGCTCGGCGAGTTCGCACTCGAATTGCGCGACCAACTTGCCCATGGCTTCGCCGGTTTCCGCTTCGTAGCGGGTGGCCATTTCGATCGCTTTCTGCCAGTCGCGTTCGCTCTGATAGATGCCGATCAGATGCCGCAACGCTTGCGGCGCGCGGGCATCGAGTTTGGTCAGATCGGTGAACACCGTTTCGGCGCGGTCGAGCAGACCCGACCGCATGTAGTCTTCGCCGAGCGCGAGCAGCGCTTGCACTTTTTGCGGATCGCTCAAATCGTTTCGCTGCACCAGGCCTTGATGCAGACGAATCGCGCGATCCACTTCGCCGCGCCGACGGAACAAGTGGCCAAGCGCGACCTGGGTTTCGAAGGTGTCTTTATCGAGTTCGGCGACGTGCAGGAACAGCTCGATCGCCTTGTCGGGCTGCTCGTTGAGCAAGTAATTGAGGCCGCGAAAGTACGTCGTCGACAGCTTGCTGACTTGATTGTCGCTATGCCGTTCGCCGCCGCGTCGGCCGATCACCCAGCCGCACATCGCCGCCAATGGGATGAGTAGAAAAAACCACAACCACTCACTGATGAAGTCCATGCGCGGCATCCTCCAAGTCTGCGGTTCGCGCCGTCGCGGCGTCATCGCGTTCGGCCGATTTGCGCGCGCGTTGCAGACGATGGCGCATCGGCAGGATCACCGAGATCGTCAACGCCGCGCCGCCGAGCAACACGCCGAGCAGCAACGCGCAGAGCATCACGACGCCCAGCGCCGCATCGAAACGCATCACGCCGAGATCGACCCCGACGAGCGTCGGGTTCAAGGCGCCAAGCCCCGCGCCACCGGCGAGGAAAGCGATAGCGAGCAACGCGCGGATCGGACGAATCATCTCGACGGGCTCATGCGCTGAAGCGGTAAGACAGTGTAGAGCGTCTCGCGCACCGACGCATCGACGTCTTCGCGAACGCAGACGCCATCGAGCGCCCGGCACACGCAGGCGAACATGGGACGACGAGAAAACGAGGCGATCGTACGGCCGCGGAGGTCGCGGCGCAGATCAATCTTCCGACGGCAAGGGCACCACGCCGCTGACGCGGTCGCGCAGTTCCTTACCCGGTTTGAAATGCGGCACATGCTTGCCCGGCAGGGCGACGGCGTCGCCCGTCTTCGGGTTACGTCCCGTGCGCGGCGGACGGTAATGCAGCGAAAAACTGCCGAAACCGCGAATTTCGATGCGGTCGCCCCCGGACAGCGCGCCACCCATCATTTCAAGCAGCGATTTCACCGCTAAATCGACGTCGTCGGCCTTCAGATGGCCCTGGCGTTGGGTCAGGATCTCGATCAATTCGGACTTGGTCATGGGCACATTCGCGTGACGGTGTCGAGGAATCCGCGCTGGAGGCGATGGGAACGAAACGATCGGTTCCCATTTCGGGGCCGACCCGCGAGCCGCGCGACGATTCGGTCGAGTGACACCGAAACCGAATCGACACGGGCCGCGACGGAGCGGACTGCGATCAGCGAACGACGAGAGAACGAGGGGCCGCACTCGCGGCCCCTCACGTCTCGCATCACTCGGAACGGCTTTCCAACTGCTCGCGCAGCAGCGCGCCCAGCTTGGTCGTGCCGCTGGCCGCATCGGCGGAGGCCTTGTTGTACTCGGCCAACGCTTCCTGCGTCTCGGCTTCGTCCTTGGCCTTGATCGACAACTGCAGCGTACGGCCCTTGCGGTCCATACCGATCAACTTGGCTTCGATCTTATCGCCGACCTTCAGATGCTGGCTGGCGTCTTCGACGCGGTCGTAGCTGATGTCGCGCGCGGTGACGTAGCCTTCGATGCCGTCGCCCAAGTCGATGGCGGCGCCCTTCGAATCCACTTCCTTGACGGTGCCGGTGACCTTCGAGCCCTTCGGGAACGAGGCCATGAACTGACCGAACGGATCCTGTTCGAGCTGCTTCACGCCGAGGCTGATGCGCTCGCGCTCCGGATCGACGGCGAGCACGACGGCTTCGAGGTTGTCGCCCTTCTTGAAGTTGCGCACGACGTCTTCGCCGGTGGTGTTCCAGCTCAGATCCGACAGATGGATCAAGCCGTCGATACCGCCGTCCAGACCGATGAAGATGCCGAAGTCGGTGATCGACTTGATCTGACCGGCCACCTTGTCGTTCTTCTTGTGGGTCGCAGCGAAGACTTCCCACGGGTTCTGGGTGCACTGCTTCATGCCCAGCGAGATGCGGCGACGCTCTTCGTCCACGTCGAGGATCATCACTTCGACTTCGTCGCCGACCTGCACGACCTTGGACGGATTGACGTTCTTGTTGGTCCAATCCATTTCGGAGACGTGGACCAAGCCTTCCACGCCCGGCTCGATTTCGACGAACGCGCCGTAATCGGTGACGTTGGAGACCTTACCGAACATGCGCATGTTCGACGGATAACGACGTGCGATGTTGTCCCACGGATCCTCGCCCAGTTGCTTCAAGCCGAGGCTGACGCGATTGCGCTCGCGGTCGTACTTGAGCACGCGGACTTCGAGTTCCTGACCGACTTCGACCACTTCGGACGGATGACGCACGCGCTTCCACGCCATATCGGTGATGTGCAGCAGGCCGTCGATGCCGCCGAGGTCCACGAACGCGCCGTAGTCGGTGAGGTTCTTGACCACACCCTTGAGCTTGGCGCCTTCGACCAACTTCTCGAGCAGCTGCTCGCGCTCTTCCGAATGCTCGCTCTCGACCACCGCGCGGCGGGAGACGACCACGTTGTTGCGCTTGCGATCCAGCTTGATGAGCTTGAATTCGAGTTCTTTGCCTTCCAGATACACCGGGTCGCGGACCGGACGCACATCGACCAGCGAGCCCGGCAGGAACGCGCGGACGTCTTTGATGTCGACGGTGAAGCCGCCTTTGACCTTGCCGCTGATGCGGCCGGTGATCGTTTCGTTCTTCTCGAGCGCCTGCTCGAGTTCGTCCCACACCATCGCGCGCTTGGCTTTGTCGCGGGAGAGGACGGTTTCGCCGAAGCCGTTTTCGAGGGAGTCCAGCGCCACCTTGACGGTGTCGCCGACGGCGACGTCGATCTCGCCGGCGTCGTTACGGAACTGTTCGATCGGGACGATGCCCTCGGACTTGAGGCCGGCGTTGATGACGACGACGTCGGTGCGCACGTCGACGACGACACCGGTGACGATCGAGCCGGGCTTGAGCTTGGACAGATTGGCTGCCGCGCTCGCTTCGAACAGTTCTGCGAATGATTCGGTCATGTGTTGAATACTCGGTTGATGACTCAGATCGCGAGATCGCGAGGCGTTTTCGGCGCCGTCGTCGAACGCGATCCACCCGTTGGAGCCGTGGCGGGATTGCCGTTGGCCGTGAGAGTGAAGTGATGAAACCCGCCGCCGGACGCCTTTCGGTATCCGTCGAACGGGGCTGGACCTGCTGCGCGGAACGAATCGCTCCGCAACCGATGCCGACGTCTCGCGACGCGGCGAAATCGTCAACGACGTTCGGGCAAAATCGCCAGAACGCGCTCCACGACCGCATCGATGCCGAGGCCGGTGGTGTCGATGTGAACGGCGTCGTCGGCCGGTCGCAAAGGCGCCACCGCGCGATTGGCGTCGCGCGCGTCGCGGGCGAGAATTTCGCGTAGCAGGTCGTCAAGGCTAACCGAAACCCCCTTTTCTTTCAACTGCTTATAGCGCCTCTCGGCGCGCTCTTCGGGGCTAGCGGTGAGAAAGACCTTGTGCGAGGCATCGGGGAAGATGACGGTCCCCATGTCGCGGCCGTCGGCGACCAGACCGGGAAGCAGGCGGAACGCGCGCTGACGATCGCGCAACGCCGCCCGGACTTCGGGCACGGCGGCGATGGCCGAGGCCGCCGCGCCGGCGGTTTCGGTGCGTAATTCGTCGGTGGCGTCGAGGCCGTTCACGACCACCCGCAGCTCGCCCAGCCCGGGGCCGGTCGCCGGACGTTCGATGAAACCGATCTGGGTGTCGAACGCACAGCGCACGAGCGCCGCCGGGTCGGCGAGATCCAAGTCCGCCCAGCCCGCCGCCACACCGACACCGCGGTAGAGCGCACCAGAATCGAGATAATGCCACCCCAGCCGTTGGGCCACGATCCGGCTGATCGTGCCTTTTCCCGATCCGGACGGACCGTCGATGGTGAGGACGGGGGCGCTGGAATCGGGCATGAGCGGCTCGGCGGAGATCGGGGCGCCCATTGTAGCCCGCAGCATCGCCGTCTCGACTCGGGTTCATGGGTGCAAGCGCTTGAATCGGCTGCGAAATACCGGCTATACTCGCCGGCTCGCCTCGCTAGAAGGGCTGATGTGTCGGCAGTTTCGGCACGATCGGCGCCGGTGCGGCGCGTTCATCGGATCGTTTCCCACTCACCCACATTCACCGCGTTATCGCCGAGGTTTCCATGAAGGTCCTGTCCTCCCTGAAGTCGGCGAAGGCCCGTCACCGCGACTGCAAAGTCGTTCGCCGCCGTGGCAAGGTCTTCGTGATCTGCAAGTCGAATCCGCGCTTTAAGGCGCGTCAGCGCTGAAACGCATCTGGCGTGTCTCGCGGCGATCGCCGCTCGAAATGCGCCATCGGTGTTTCGCAGTTTCGACAACGCCGTTACCCGCTTCGAAGGCCGCGAAATGCGGCCTTCGTCGCGTTTGACGGATCGATCTCGCCGCCAAGGCGGCGAATGCGTTCGTGCGCCGCCGCCTTCGCGATACGCTTACAATGCCGAGGACGCGGCCGGTGCCCGTCTTGCGCACACCGCATTCGCCTGAGGAGGTTTCCACCATGCGCGCTCTCCCCGTCGCCGCTCTCGCTGCCACCCTCGCCGCCGCTCTGTGTACGGTCGCCGCTCCGCAAGCGCAGGCCGAAACGCTGCTGATCGAACGCGTCAACGCCGAAGCCGGCAGGATGCTCCCCGCGCGCGGCATGCGCATGGCCGATGTCGAACGCAAATTCGGCGCGCCGACGCAGCGCCTCGAACCCCGCGGCGGCGAAAGCCGCAGCCGGCCCACGATCAATCGCTGGACGTACCCGAACTTCGTCGTGTACTTCGAGAAAGATCGCGTGATCGACGCCGTCGCGATCCGCTCCACGCCGAACGAAGTCGGCCCCAAGGCCCCGATCCGCTGACGTGGCCGCCGCTTTTCGTTTTCCGGCGGAGTGGGAAGCCCAGTCCGCCGTTCTGATCGCGTGGCCGCACGACGGCACCGACTGGGCACCGCGCCTCGCTGAGGTCGAAGAGACTTACATCGCGCTCGTCTCCGCAATCGTTCGCTTCGAACATGCGGTGATCTGCGTCGCCGACGACGATTTGCAGACCTACGCCGAAGCGCGGCTGCGCTCGGCGCGCGTGGACATGACGCGCGTGCGTTTCGTGACGGTCGAGTACGACGATACGTGGTTGCGCGATTCGGGTCCGATCACTCTGGTGTGCGAGACCGGCCATCCTGGCTCGGCTCGCACGACGCCTGTTCGGCGCATGTCCGAACAGGCGTCCGCCGAATCCGTCGAGACGGATTCGCGGGCGGCGCATCCTTGCGCCGCGGACATCGGCACCGAAGACGCACGCTTCCGCCTGCTCGATTTCCGCTTCACCGGCTGGGGCGGCAAATACGAGGCCAGCCGTGACGATCGTCTGGTCGAAGCGTTGGTCGCGCAGAGCCTCTTCTCCGATGCGACGCGCGAAGAGATCGATTTCGCGCTGGAAGGCGGCGGCATCGAGACCGACGGTGCCGGTACGCTGCTGACGACGTGGCGCTGTCTGCACGAGCGGCATCCGCGAGCGACTCGCGAAGAATTGACTGCGAAGCTCGCCGGTTGGCTGCGCCAGAATCGCGTGCTGTGGCTCGACCACGGCTATCTGGAAGGCGACGACACCGACGCGCATATCGACACCCTCGCCCGCTTCGCCGCCGAAGACGCCATCGTGTTCCAAGCCTGCGACGACGCCGAAGATTCGCATTACGCCGAACTGCAGGCGATGGCCGCTGAGTTGGCCGCATTGCGCACGAAAGACGGCGAGCCGTATCGGCTGTTCCCGCTGCCTTGGGCCGAGCCTATCCTCGACGACGGTCGCCGGCTCGCCGCGAGCTATGCGAATTTCCTGATCGTCGACGGCGCGGTGTTGATGCCGGCGTATGGCGACGCCGTCGCCGACGCAGGCGCGCAAGCGGTCATGGCCGAGGCGTTTCCGGGCCGCGAAATCGTTGCGATCGACTGCCGTCCGCTGATTTGGCAGAACGGCAGTTTGCATTGCATTACGATGCAGTTGCCGAACGGTGCGCTGTCGAACGTCCCATAGGGTGCGCCTGTGGCGCACCATTGCGTTTCGCGAATCACCAAAACGGTGCGCCACAGGCGCACCCTATGAAAGCAGTTAAGAATCCGCTGCGCACGATTTGATCGAAGCCACCACATGATGAGTGTCGTATGAGCAAGACAACCCTTCCGGTCGCCCTGATCCAAGAACGCAATCACGGCGATGCCGCGGCGAATCTGACCGTGATCGAAGAGCGCGTCGGCGAAGCGGCCAAACGCGGGGCGAAACTCGTGCTGCTGCAGGAACTGCACAACGGCGCGTATTTTTGCCAACACGAATCGGTGAACGAATTCGATTTGGCCGAACCGATCCCGGGGCCGAGTACCGAGCGTCTGAGCGCGCTCGCGAAACGGCATGGCGTGGTCTTGGTCAGCTCGCTGTTCGAGCGCCGCGCGGCGGGGCTGTATCACAACACCGCCGTGGTCTTCGACGCCGACGGTTCCACCGCCGGTAAATATCGCAAGATGCATATCCCGGACGATCCGGGTTTCTACGAGAAGTTCTATTTCACGCCGGGCGATCTGGGCTTCACCCCGATCGACACCTCGGTGGGCCGTCTCGGCGTATTGGTGTGCTGGGATCAGTGGTATCCAGAAGCCGCGCGTTTGATGGCGCTGGCTGGCGCGGAACTGCTGCTCTACCCCACCGCCATCGGCTGGGACCCGTCCGACGAGCAAGCCGAGAAAGACCGCCAACGCGGCGCGTGGATCCTCAGCCATCGCGGCCACGCGGTCGCGAATGGCCTGCCGGTGCTCAGCTGCAATCGCGTGGGCCACGAACCGTCGCCGCTGGGTGCGTCGGGCATCTATTTTTGGGGCAACAGCCATGTTCTCGGCCCGCAGGGCGAATTCATCGCCGAAGCCGGCAGCGAGCCGACGATCCTAATGGCCGATGTGGACATGGCCCGCAGCGAACACGTCCGCCGCATTTGGCCGTTCCTGCGCGACCGTCGGATCGATGCCTACCAGGACTTGCTCAAGCGCTATCGCGACTGAGTTCTTTCCGAATGTTCGCCGCTTTGCGACCGCGGCCCGATTCTGTGTCTTCGAGCCGCGCGAAATAACGAAACGCACGAATCGCGGGCGGCAGACAGTTTCCCGGTAAGCGTCTATCCTGCGCGTTCCGTCGCGTTCGCCTAGGATTCGGTTGCGAAATCGGAAAGGTCGGATCGGCGGTCCCTCCACACCCTGCCGTCACGATGACCGACACCGACTTGGACGCCACGTCCCCCGACGCCGCACCGCAATCGCTCGATCCCCTTCACGACCAGCCGCACCAGATCGTCGAACGCTACGGCGTGCGCTACACCCTGCTCGGCACCGCGCACGTGTCGAAAGCGAGCCTCGACGCCGTGCGCGCCGCGATCGACAGCGGCGCCTACGACACCGTCGCAGTGGAACTCGACGCCCAGCGCGCGCAAGCGCTGACCGATCCCGATGCGCTGGCGCGACTGGACCTGGTGAAAGTGCTACGCGAGGGCAAAGCCGCATTATTCGCGGCGAATTTAGGCCTCGCGGCGTATCAACGCCGGCTCGCCGAGCAACTGGGCATCGAACCCGGCGCGGAACTCAAAGCGGCGGTTATGGACGCGCGCGAACGCGGCCTCGGCCTGCATTTGATCGACCGCGATGTCGGTCTGACCTTCAAGCGCGCCATGCAGCGCCTGGGCTGGTGGGGACGCACGAAAGTGTCGGCCGGCATCATGGCCTCGCTGCTGGGCGACGACGAGGTGTCGGACGAACAGATCGAAAGCCTGAAGGCCGGCGACATTCTCGAATCGAGCTTCAGCGAATTCGCCTCCGAAAGTCCCGCCCTGTACGAAACCGTGATCGCCGAACGCGACCGATACATGGCCACGCGTTTGCGCGAAATCGCGCTGGAGCATCCGGCCGATGCCGGTCCATCGCCGCGCGAAGTCTTGGCGGTGGTTGGCGCAGGCCATCTGCAAGGCATGGCCAAGCATCTTGCCGAAGACGATGGCGAGGCCGCGCCGATCAAAGCGGAACTCGAAGCGGTCAAACAAAAATCCTCGTTCCCCTGGTTCACGCTGCTGTTGGCGACCTTCGTGCTCGGCGGCTTCGTCTGGGGCTTTTGGCGCGGCGGCTTCGAGGTCGGCAGCGATTTGGTGCTGCAATGGGTGTTGGTCACCGGCGCGCTCGGCGCATTGGGTTGCTTGGTCGCGGGCGGCCATCCGCTGAGCATCCTCACCGCCTTCGTCGCCTCGCCGATCACGCCGCTGCATCCCGCGCTGGCCTCCGGCACGCTCAGCGCCCTGGTCGAAGCCTGGGTGCGCAAACCCACCTACGCCGACTTCATGAGTCTTCGCGACGATTTGCAGAGCGTGAAAGGCTGGTGGCGCAACCGCGTCGCCCGCACCCTGCTGAACTTCTTCCTCACCAGCATGGGCACGGCCATCGGCGTGTGGACCGGCGGCGCCAAAATGCTCAAAACGCTGATTGGGTGAGCCAACGCGCTTGCGAGGCATTGCCTCGCGCGTTGGCGAACGCCCGCACAAGGATGTGCGGGCCGGACTTTCCGAAAGGTCTTAAATCATCGCCACGGATGGCTGCGAAGCCCTGCGCGGCATTGCCTCGCGCGTTAGCGAACGCCCGCACATAGGTGAAGACGTACGTTTGCGCGGCACTGCCGCACGTACGTCTGAACGCCCGCACACGGATGTGCGGGCCGGACCTTCCGAAGAGCGAAACCGCATCGCTATGGACGGCTACGTCACTACTGCGAGGCATTGCCTACGGCTGCGAAGCCTCGCGCGGCATTTCCCTCGCGCCATCGCGAACTCCCGCGCATTAGCGGTACGCGGGCTAGACCTCCCGAAGAGCCTTAAATCACCGCCACGGATGGCTGCGGAGCCCCGCGAGGCATCCCCTCGCGCACCTCAACAAAAACTCAATCCTTGATCACCGCCACGATCGCCGCCACCGATGCCGCCTCGGGCGACACGGCGCCACGGCGACCGAGCGCGCGACGCACGATCGCGAGAGTCTTCGTACGCAGATCGTCGAGCATCGCGTAGATCGTCGGTAAGAACAGCAAACTCACCACGGTCGAAAACGCCAAACCGCCGGCGATCGCGCGCGCCATGGGGAAGTACGGCGGACCGCCGCCGGCCATCGCGGTATTGCCCATCGCGATCGGCACCATCGCGAGAATCGCGGTGCCCATCGTCATCAAGATCGGGCGCAAACGCTCGCGACTGCCCTCCACCAAGGCATCGGTACGCGACATGCCGCGTCGTCGCAAGTTGTTGATATGTTCGATCATCACGATGCCGTTGTTCACCACCACGCCCATCAGCACCAAAATGCCGATGAACGCCATCACGTTGAACTCGGTGCCGGTGAGCCAGAACAACCAGAACACGCCGAAGACCGAAAACACCACGCCGCTCATGATCGCGGTGGGGAACAGCAGCGATTCGAACACCGACGCCATCACCACATAGATCATGATCAACGCGATCAGCAAGTTGACCATCATTTGCTTGGTCGCTTCGTCGTCTTGCTGGAAGCCGCCGCCGTCGAACGAGTAGTTATAGCCGGCCGGGTAAGACACGCTCTTCAACGCATCTTCCATCGCCTTGCGCGCTTCGGGCATCGCGACTTTTTCGGCCAAATTGGCTTGAATCGTGAGCGTGGTTTGACGGTTGGAGCGCTGAACCTCGGTAGCGGAGGCCTCGACGTTCACATTCACCATCGCCAGCAACGGCACGACCCGCCCATCCGGCGCGCGCACCGTGAACGAGGCGATATCGGCGACGCCGTAGTCTTCGGCGCCTGCGAAACGCACCCAGACCGGCACTTCGGTATCGTCGCGGCGGAACTCGCGCAAAGGCGCGCCGCGCAAGGCCAGTCCGACGAACTGCGAGACTTGTTCGGCGCTGAATCCGAACGAAGCCGCACGCTCGCGATCGACCCGAACCGCCAATTCGCTGTTTTGGTCGCCGACGTTCACCCGAACGTCGCGCAATTCCTTACGCTGCGAGAGAATCGGCAAGACATCATCCGCGATTTCGCGCAAGGTTTCCGACGAATCCCCGACCAATTGCACCTGCACATTCTGGACAAGACCGCTGCCGCCACCGCCGCCGGGGCCGCCTTGATTGCCGATGCCGATATTCGCGCGCGCGGATTTCGGCAACGCCTCGCGGATGGCTTCGACGAGCTTTTTGGTCTGATCGGGCTTATCGGTGTCGAACTTGACCTGCGTGCCGCCCCAACCCTGTTCGCTGTAGAACGAGTAGATCTGCTCGATCCGATACTTCTTGCGATTGGTGTCGAGGAAGCGTTCGATCTTGAGTATTTCGTCCGACATCTGCTCCTTGGTATAGGCGCCGTTCCACTGGTAGAAAATGTTGGTTTCGCCGCCTTCGTCGCCGCCGAACATATTGGATTTCAGGTTCATCATCGGGATGACGCTCAACCCGACGATCGCGAGAATGCCGACCAGGCTCCAGCCGCGATGCTCCAACGTCCAACGCAAGAAACTCGCGTATTTGCGCTGGAGCAGCGGTATCAAGCCGCGTTCGCTGCGCAGCGTCGGCGGCGTCTTCAACCGCGCGGAGATCATCGGAATCAAGCTCACCGCGACCAGCCAAGACGCCAACAGCGACACCGAAATCGTGATCGCGATCTGCGACATGAAGATGCTGATCATGTTGCGGTCGCCGAACAGATTCGGCACGAACACGATGCAGTGACAGAGCGTACCGGCGGACAGCGCGATCGCGACGTTGCGCGTGCCGACGAGCGAAGCCTGCAGCGGCTTATCCGGGGTTCGCTCGCGCTCTTGGTAAATGCTCTCGACCACGACGACGGCGTTGTCCACCAGCATGCCCACCGCCAGCAGCAGACCCATCATCGTCAAAATATTGAGCGTCACGCCGGCGAAATACATGAAACCGAGCGTCATCACGAAGCAAATCGGAATCGCCAACGTCACCATCAACGTGGACGGCCAGTGGCGCAGGAAGAAGTACAGCACGATGATCGACAACAGCAGACCGACCAATCCGGCTTCCGCCAACTCGATCAACGAGCCGGTCACCGCTTCGCCTTGGTCGTCGACCACTTTGACCTGCACGCCTTCGAGCGCCGGATCGGCGCCGATGGCCTCCACTTCTTTCAGCGCCAGTCGAGACACTTCGACCAGATTCGCGCTGCGCTCCTTGAAAATATCCAAGCCGACCGCCGGACGGCCGTCCAAGCGGCGCCCCATATCCATACGCGCGGGTTTCAACCGCACATCGGCGACATCGCCCAAGCGCGTGCCTTTGCCGTCGATCACGATGTCGCGATACTGCTGCAAATCGGCGATTTCGCCGACGGGCTGTACGCGCAAACGCTGTCCGCCATCGTTGATTTGGCCAGCGGACACCGAGAAATTGGCGTCGCGCAAGCGCATGTTGAGCTCGTTCAAACCCACGCCGTGCGCGTTGAGCCGGTCCTGCGAAATCGCGATTTCGACTTCGTTCGGCGGCGCGCCGAGAATATCCACGCGCGCCACGCCCGGCACGCGCTCGATCCGCCGCTTGAACTCACGATCGATCATGTCGTATTCGCGGGTCAAATCGCGGCCGCTGGCGAGCCGAACTTTCAGCACCGGCTCGTCGGAGGTGGAGAATTTCAGCACGAGATAGCGCTGGAAATCGTCCGGCAATTGATCGCGAATCGCATCGATACGCTCGCGCGCTTCGGACGCGGCGATCGAGGCGTCGCGCTCCCAATCGGTGAATTCGATGAACATCGACGCGCCGTCCGCGCGCGCGCTGCCGTCCATGCGCTTGATGCCGGCCATCGTCGAGACCGCTTCCTCGACCGGCCGCAGCACATTGCGTTCGACCTCTTCCGGCGTCGAGCCGCTGTAGGGCAACTGCAGGAAGATGCCGGGAAACGTCAGCGACGGCAACGCTTCCAGCGGCAAGCGCACCGATGCGATCAAACCGATCACGAACATCGACACGAAGAACATCACCGTGGTGACGGGGCGCTTGATGCTGAATTCGGCGACGCTCATGCCGGCATGCCCTCCTCTGCGGACGAATCGATCCCGGACTCGATCAATTCGCGCTGGCGCTTGGCGCGGCGCACGTAGTCTTCGTCCGAACGGCGATCAAGCAGATCGTACACCACCGGAATCACGACCAGGGTCAACAGGGTCGAGACCAGCAAGCCGCCGATCACGGTGATCGCCATCGGCGAGCGCACCTCGGCGCCGGGGCTGCCCAGCAGCGGCGCTGCCGCCAACGGCAAGAAACCGAACAGCGTACACATCGTGGTCATCACGATCGGTCTCAGACGCGAACGCGCACCCTCGACCAATGCATCGCGCTTGGCGACGCCGTTCTCGCGCAGTTGGTTCACCTTATCGATCAGGATGATCGCGTTCTTGGTCACCAAACCGACCAGCAAAATCAAACCGATGAACACCACGACGGAGATCGTCGAACCGGTCACCAGCAGCGCCAACACCGCGCCGACCAGCGCGAGCGGAATGGTGAACAGGATCACGAACGGATGCAGCAGCGATTCGAACTGCGATGCCATCACCAGATAGACCAGAAACACCGCCAACCCGAACGCGAACAGCAGGGACACCAGCGATTGCGAGAGCTCCTCGCCCTGACCGCCGATGTGCATCCCGATTCCGGCGCCGATGCCGCCGTCGCTCGCGGCGCTGTCGGCGACCATCTTCTCCACTTCGCGCACCGCGGTGCCCAGGTCGATATCGCGCAGATTCGCCGAAACGATCGCGACCCGGACTTGATCGGCGCGGTGAATCTCGCTCGGACCGGTCGTGGCGACCACGTCGGCGACAGAATCCAAGGTGATCGGATTCGCACTGCCCGGATTGACGATCAGCTTACGGATGCTATCGACCGAAGCGCGATCGCTTTCGCGCGCGCGCACCAACACGTCGATCTTGCGGCTGCGGAAGCTGTAGCGGGTCGCGACATCGCCGCGCACTTTCTTCACCACCGAATCGGCGATCTGACGCGTGGTCAAACCCAAAGCGCCCGCACGCTCCTGATCGAACAGAATCTGGATTTCGGGGAAACCCTGCTCCACCGTCGATTTCACGTCGGCGTAGTGCGGGTTCTCGCGCAGCATCGCCGCCATTTTTTGCCCGGCGCGCTGGATATCGGCCAAATCCTGGCCGCGCAATTCGATTTCGAGCGGCATCGAGAAGCTGAACAATTCGGGGCGGCTGAAATCGACTTGAGCGCCAGCGTACTTCGACAGCGTGCCGCGCAATTTATCGCTCAGTTCCGCTTCGAGCGCATCGCTGCCGCCATCGACCATCGCGATGGTCAGCTTGCCGATATTCTCGCCGCTTTCGGTCGGGCTCGCGTCCAAACGCGTGCCGCTGCCGCTCACGCCGTACAACGACGCGATGCCCGCTTCGCCGCTGTGCGCCGCTTGCACATCGCGCACCACTTGATCGGTCTCGCGCAGCGGCGTGCCCGGCGGCAATTTCACGGTGACATCGAAGCGATCCTGCGCCAACTGCGGAATCAGATCGGTCCCGAGCAACGGCACGGCCATCAAGCTGATCGCGAAGACCAGCGCCGCCGAGCTCAATACCAGCGCCGGACGCTTCAACGCGCCGGGAAGCGTGCGCAGATACGTCGCTTCGAGGCGATGGTACGGCAGCATCGTCCAATCGCTGAGTTTGCGCATGACCGGACCGATCGTCATGCCCGCGATACGCCATATTCGCGACACGAGCCAGACGGTGCCGAGGAACAGGGGGCCAACGCCCATGACGAACAAGAGGAAGAGAACCCAGCCGGGGAAAGCGACGATTCGCAGCGGGAAAAGCAACAGAAAAACCAGCACCTGCGCCGCCTTCGGAAGCCCGCTGTTGATCGGCCAGACGAATCCAGAATACATGTGGCGTACGGACAGCGCCGCGCCGATCAGGAAGGTCGCGGGCGCGAGCAGGATCGTCAATGTCCAACGCAACACGGCGGGCATGGCAGTGCGCAGCGGCGCTTGCAGCGCCCAGCGCACGTCCGCTTTCGCGAAGTCGAGTTCGGTGTCGGCTGCGTGCGGCGCTTCCTCCGGGAACGCCAACGGCGGCCGGCCTTTGAGACCGCTCAGCATCGGAATCAGCGTCATCGAGACCATCAGCGAAATGGCGATCGCGGTGGCGACGGTGAGCGCTTGATCGCGGAACAACTCGCCCGCAATGCCTTCGACGAACACCAGCGGCAAGAACACGGCGATGGTCGTTAGCGTCGATGCGACGACAGCCATACTGACTTCGCGCGTGCCCTGCACCGCCGCGGCGAAAATGCCCAGCCCGCGCTCTCGCGCTTTGGCGATGCTTTCGAGCACGACGATCGAGTCGTCCACCACCAAACCGGTCGCCAACGCGAGACCGCCCAACGACATGACGTTCAAGCTCAGGCCGAACTGGTCCATGAAAAAGAACGTGGCCACGATCGAGACCGGCAGCGACAACGAGATGACGAAGGTGCTCCAACCGTCGCGGAGGAACAGAAAAATGATCAAAATCGCGAGAAAACCGCCGATCAACGCGTCTTTCTTCACGTCGCTGATGGCGTGGCGGATGAACTGCGATTGATCGTCGATGGTCGTCAGCTCGACGCCCTGCGGCATCTGCGCGCGAATCTCTTCGAGTTTCTTGGCGAGCGCATCGGCGGTGGCGACGGTGTTGGCGTCGCCCTCTTTGTAGATCGCCAGTTCTACCGCTTCTTTGCCGCTGAGGCGGATGATCGCTTCGCGTTCTTTATGGCCTTGGCGAACGTCGGCCACATCCTTCAAACGCACCGGCATTCCGCCCGCGGGCGACGAATTTCCGCCGCTCGAGGCGCTTTGAACGGAACTCGCCGCGGCCATCGCGGCGGCCGAGCCGGTCGAAGCCGCGATCGCGGCCATTTGCTGCGCGGCCGAGGACGCCGCGTCGTTGCTGGCGCTGCGCGTGGTGACCAACATCTCGCGAATCTCGTCGATGCTGGCGAACTGATTGACCGTGCGCACCAGGTACCGCTGACTGCCTTCTTCCACGCGGCCGCCGGAGATGTTGATGTTCTCCTGCTGCAGCCGTTGGATCACGGTGTCGATCGACAGATTGAGTTGGGCGAGCTTCTGCTGATCGATCTCGACCTGCACCTCGTCTTCCAAGCCGCCGCCGACCTTCACCGCGGCCACGCCATCGACCGGTTCGAGTTTCTTCTTCAGATCGTCGTCGGCGTAGCGACGCAATTCGGTCAATTCGCGCAACGAACGCTCTTCGCCGACCGTCGCTTCGTCGTCGCCTTTATTCGACAGCGCCAAGCGCACGATCGGCTCGGTCGAGGGATTGAAACGCAACAACACCGGCGGCTTAGCCTCTAGCGGCAGTTGCAGCACTTCCATCTTGTCGCGCACGTCCAGGCTGGCCTGGTCCATGTCGGTGCCCCAGGCGAACTCCAACACCACATCGCTTTGCCCGGTGCGCGAAACCGACTTGAGCTTGCGCAGATTCTTCACCACGCCGAGCGCTTCTTCCACCGGCTCGGTGATCAAGGTTTCCACTTCGGCCGGTGCCGCGCCGGTGTATTCGGTGCGCACCGTGAGCGTGGGATAGCTCAGATCCGGTAGCAAATTCACTTTTAGGCTGGACAGCGCCAGGCCGCCGAACAGCAGCATCGTGATCCAGAACATCGCCACGGTAACGCGGCGCCGGGTCGAAAATTCGACCAGATCGAAACCGCCGCCCGCATGCCCGCCGACACGGTCACCCGTCTCGGGGTGCTGTGCCGATGCGGCATCGTGGTTCGACGATGCCTCCCCACTCATTTCTTGGCACCCGCGGGTTGCGCGGCGACCGCGGCTTTGGGTTTCGGATCGCCGATCACCTGTACCTCGCTACCGTCGCGCAACGCGACCTTACCGGCGGTCACGACCCGGTCGCCCGGTTTCAGCCCGCCGCGGACTTCCACCCACTCGCCTTCGTAGTAACCGAGCTTGATCTGGGTCCGCACGGCTTTGCCGTTGCGCACGGTGTACACGGCCGGATCGTTTTCGTCGTCCAACAAGGCGTTGCGCGGGATCACCGGCGCATCGGCGCGTTGGTCGTAGTCGATGCGAATGCGGCCGAACATCCCGGGCTGCAGCAGACCGCCGCCCTCGAAGGCGCAGATCACGCGGAACGTGCCGCTGCCGGAATCGATCACCGGCGCGACGCGATCGACGCGGCCTTGGAACGGCTTACCGGGCAGCGCATCGACCGACAATTGCACGGGCAAACCGGGCCTGAGCGTCGCCAATTCGCGTTCCGGCACGTTGAGCACCGCTTCTAAGCGCGCGGTATCGACGATGCGGAAAATCGGTGTGTTGATCTGCACGAAATTGCCGGTCTTGATCGAGCGTTCGGCGATCACGCCGGAGATCGGCGCGGTCACGTTGGCGTACGACAATTCGAGTTTCGCCAGACGGTTCACCGCGCGAATATTCTCGACGTCGTAGCGCAATTGGTCCAAATCGTTGGCGCTGACCAATTGCTGCGCGAACAATTGCTGCGAGCGCTTGTAATTGGCTTCGAGCTTGCGCAGTTGCGCTTCGCTCTGCGCGGCCTGCAGCGTGGCGCGGGCGGAGTCCAACCGCACCAACACTTGGCCGGCGCGAACCGGCTGCCCGACTTCGCCCAACACCTGCAGCGCGACGCCCGAGGTTTTGGCGACCACCTGCGACTCGGCGCGGGCTTCCAACGGCGCGGTGCCGGTGTAACTGGCGGCGATCGCACGACGGCTGATGCCCACCGCTTCGACCGGCACCGGATCCGCTTTCTTGGCGCCCTCTTCGCCTTTGCCTTTGCCTTTCGCCTCGGCATCGCCGCCTTGGGCGCCGCCCTTACAGCCGGCGAGCGCTAGCGTTCCCAGTAAGCAAGCGGCGACGATCTTGACCGCCAGTCTCTTACGGGCGCGAACTGGGGATATCGACGACGGAGCATCGTTCGGAAGCGTGAGGGGCATGTGGGTACGCACAGGTTTTAGTGTTGTATCAAGGTATATCACCCATTCATCCGCCACCATCCGCCAGAGGTCATGGTGCTGGGTTTCACATTCGCTGCAGCACGGAGCGCGCCCCCAGTGCTCGTCGGCGAAGCCGCAGGCTATACTGTCTGGATTGCGCCAAAGCGACAGCGTCGGCGCGACGACTCCCGAACTTGCGGACCCCGACATGATCCGATCGTTGTATCGAAATCTGTGCGTTGCCGGCTGCCTGACAATGGCTGCTGCGCTCGCGATTCCCGCCGATATCTCCGCGCAAACGCCTGCGCCGGCCGCCAAGCCCGAAGCGGCCGCAACGACGGCCGCGCCCGCCGCAGAAGCGCCGAAGCCGGCCGCCGGCTCCGCCGAGCGCGGCAAGGCGTTGACCTACACCTGCCAAGGCTGCCACGGCGTCACCGGCTACAAGAACGCCTATCCGTCGTATTCGGTGCCGAAAATCGCGGGCCAGACGAACGAATACCTGCTGGCCGCGCTCAACGGCTACAAGCAAGGCACCCGCAAGCACCCGACCATGCAGGCGCAGTCGCAGAGTTTCTCCGACCAGGACATCGCCGACATCGCCGCGTACCTTTCCAGCCTCAAGAAGAAGTGAGCGCCGCCCTCATGACGAAGCGCGTCTTCCCGCACGCCCCCGCTCTCGCCCTCGCGCTCGCCGCCGGTTTCGGTCTGGTCGCTTGCGGCGGCCAAAACCACGAAGCATCCGCCGAAGCCGAAGCCCACGGCGCCGCGCATGTGTCCGCAGCCGACGGCGATGCCGCTCGCGGCGAGAAACTGTCGAAAGAAAAGCTCGCCGGCCGCCAAGCCTGCGTCGAATGCCACGGCGACAAGGGCAATGCGCCCACCGCCGATATGGCCGCGCCGATGTTGGCCGGTCAGTACCAGGACTACCTGTTCCACAGCATGCAGGCTTATCGCGAAGGCAAGCGCGAGAACGCGCTGATGACCTCGCACGCCAAAGCATTGGCCGAAGCGGGCAAGTTCGACGATCAGACCATCGCCGACCTCGCCGCCTACTTCGCCGCCCAGCCCAGCGGCTTGGGCGATTTGCACGGCGTGAAATAAGCCGAAGACACGCCCGTCTTCGCGACGGCATCGTCGGTACGATCGAAACGGGAGCCTCGCGCTCCCGTTTTTTGTTTGGCACCGAGCCGCAGGCGTAATCGGACGAAGATCGACGCCAGGATCCTACTGCCGTGCTTCGAAAATAATGACCAGTATTCGCGAAAAGCCCTACGGAAACGCTCCGCGGCTGCGTTGATATCCCTCATCCGGCCTTCGGCCACCTTCTCCCCGCAGAGCGGGGAGAAGGAGAGATCAGAATCAACACCGAGCGTTCCGAAGCTAGCGTTCCATACCCTGCGCTCCAATGAGGAATGCTTCTCCCTGCTCCCCGCAAAGCAGGGAGAAGGAGACATGAATCAACACCGCGCGTTCCGAAGCGCGCGTTCCGTACCATGCGCTCCAACGAGGAATGCTTCTCCCTGCTCCCCGCAAAGCAGGGAGAAGGAGACATGAATCAATATCGCGCGCTTTCCGAACCGCGCGTTCCGAACCATACGTTCCAACGAAGAATGCCTCTCCCTTCTCCCCGCAGAGCGGGGAGAAGGTGGCCGAAGGCCGGATGAGGGGAAAGCCGCCGACGCCGAAAAAATTAGCGTTAAACGCCTAATTTTCCTGCAAATCGGGCTTGAACGGCACATCCGGCGGCTTGCGCGCCTCGGCTTCTTGATCGCGCAGATTCGGGTCGTCAAGGAAACAACCGCCGCCGGCTTGCAGCAGCGAGACTTTGCAGACGATCCGCTTTTTCGTGCCCGGAATCGGCACCAACACTTCGCGGACATTGCGACGCACCCATTCTTCCAGCAGCGATTCGTGCGGTACGAAAAGGCGTTCGAGGCGGCCGGGCGTGTAGTCGGTGGGCGGGCGCTTAAGCCAAGTGCCCATGCGGTCGATCTTTTCGAAATCCTCGGTAATCGTCCCCGGCGGTAAGCCGCCGCCGGCTTTGCCGTCGCCCGAGGGCACGCGGATACTGCCGTCGGCGTTGAACAAACCGGGCTTCTCGCTGCGGCCGGCGGTGGAATTGCCGGGGCGGTTTTGGGTGGAATCGCCCCAGTCGTCGCCGCGCCTCGGGCTGGGCAAGCCACCGGGACGCGCGGTCGGCGCTGGGCCGCTGCCGGCGGCGGCGTTCGCGGGGCGCGGGCCGGGCGTCGGCGTCGGGCGGCCGCCATCCGTAGGTGACGCCTTCGATGGTCCGCCGCCCTCGATCGCCGTGGTCGGCGCGGCACGCGGAGGCGCATTGGAAGGCGTGGGCGGCCCCGCGTTCGCCGCAGGCGCGGGTTCGCGCAACGCGATCTCTCCGGGCGCGCTGCGCAAGGCGGGCGTGCGGACCTGCGGCGTAGGCAGACGCGGCGACGGCGTTTGCGCACGCACCGTCGGCAGCGGATCGAGCATCTCCACGTCGGCCGGGCGCGTGCGCAGTTCCGGCGTGGTCGGGGTACGCGCGACTTCGCGATGTTGCAACGCACGCACCGGCGGGCGCGGTTCGAGCAATTCGATTTCGGTAGCCGACGACTGCAATTCCGGTTCGCGCAAGGTCCGCGTCGCGTTTTGCGCGATTCGCGCCTGCGGCGGCGGCAGCGCGAAGACGGGCTCCTCTTCCGGCGGCGTTCTGGGTTCGCTCACCACGAGCGGCTGCGCGACCGGCGGCGATGGCGCGGGCGGTTCGGGCGTCGGCGGCTGCGGTTCCGGTTCGACCGGCGGTTGCGCGGTCGCGACCGGCGCGGGAGGCGTCGGCGACGGTGCGGGTGTCGCATTCGGGGTCGCGGATGCGGCGGCCGCATTCGATGGCGGCTGCGCCTCGTCGGCGCCCTGCGCCGGACCGCCGCCGGTGTCTTCGGGCGTGCCTTCGCCGATGTATTCGACTTGCACCGTTTCGCCGTCGTCGCTTTCGCGCTTCGGTGCGGGATCGATCGCGACCACCGCCAACCACAACAACATCATCGCGAAAGCGACATGCAGCAAGGCCGAAAGCGTCGCAGCGAAACGCCGCATGCCGCGGTCTTCCGGTAAGGCCGGTTCCCACTGCTGACGCACCAACAAACGCAACAGCGCCGGCACGCGTCCGATTTCGGACGGCGCTTTCGGGCGCGACGCGAGCGGCCGAGCGGCGAATAGAGCGATGAAATCGGCGGCCGGCGCGCCGGTCACGGCATCGCTGCGCGCCTGCATCGACAGGAACCATTGCCGCCATGTCGGCGGAAATTGCCCGAATGGCCGATCCGCGCGCAGCGGAAAGCGCCGCCGATAGCGGGCCTCCAACTGCGCGATCAACTCCGCGGCGGTGAACACGCGCGGCGCTCGGACTTCAGACCGAACGCGCGATGTAGGGCGCCGCTCCGCTGGCGTGATCGGTCGCATCGCGCACGGCGATCACGCCCGGAACTTTCTCCAATAGCGTCTTCTCGATGCCTTGCTTGAGGGTCACGTCGGCCATGCCGCAGCCGTGACAACCGCCGCCGAAATTCAGAATCACCACGCCGTCGGCCGTGACTTCGCGCACCGAGACATGCCCTTTGTGCTGCGCGAGTTGCGGATTGATCTCGTGCTCGACCACCCAGCGCACGCGTTCGACCATCGACGCCGATTCGCCAGGTGCCTGGCCTTTGATCTTCGGCGCGCGAATCTGCAGTTGCCCGCCGGTCGTCTGCTGCGTGTAGTCGATTTCGGCGCCGTCCAGATAGGTCACGCTGGAGGCGTCCAACCACAAGGTGAAGCCCTCGCAATCGACCGCCCACTCGTCGCCGTGCAGATCGGCGGGCTCGGCGAACTCCAAACGCACGTCGGCGCGCGGCGTGCCCGGATGCAACGCGCTCAAGCGCACGCCCAAGCCGGGCAGCGCTTCGCGTTCGATCAAACGGCGGAAATGGGTTTGTGCGGATTCGGAAATCTGGATCATCGGGCTATTCTAGCGGTCCGCTCCGCTCGCGCTCGTCAGCTTTTCGTTACGCGAGCGGAACACTGTTCAGTTTTCCGCGCGCCGATCGTCATCTCCGCGCCCCTTCGGGAGTTTCGCTATGTCCGACCTCATCCCCCTCGCCCAAGCCCATTGCCTGCCGCGCCGCGGCCACGAGCATCGCTTGCCGCCGGCTCGCATCGCCGAACTGATGCCGCAACTGCCCGGATGGGAGCTCGCGGAGAACGGCCATGCGCTGACCAAAACCTTCACGTTCGCCGATTACTACCGCACGATGGCCTTCGTCAACGCATTGGCCTTCATCGCCCACCGCGAAGATCACCATCCCGACCTCAGCGTCCACTACGACCGCTGCGTCGTGCGCTTCTCCACCCACGACGTCGGCGGCTTGAGCGAGAACGACTTCATTTGCGCGGCGAAGGCGGAGGCGTTGGCGGCATGAACTGCTGGGCAGGATTAGATAGCGCTTCACTGGCAGCCTGGGTTGGCGCTATCGGGACAATCTTGGCCATTGTCGGATCTGTATGGATAACGAAATGGCAACTGAGTAAGCACGACAAAGACAAACTCGACGAAATCAAAGATCAACAAAGAAAAATTGCGGTGACTTTGGCACTGCGTTTCAACAAAGCGTCTCAGGAAGCGCGATCAAAAAGTAATCTATTTATTTCGATTAATTCACAAATTCAAACCGACGGATCAACCACTGTTCCCAACAAAAATCGTAAAGATATTCTGCAGGCAATGCTGATTAGAAGCGGCAATTCGCTTGTTTCTCAAGAAAATCAGGCTCTTGTTTTTGATGAAAATGTGGCACGCATCGCAGGAATGGCAATCGCGTCCATAGAGTCGTATAACGAGAATATTTCAGACGCAATACACTTAATGCCAGAGAATATCAGCTATAGCGATTTGCGATTTCTTTTGGAGCAAGCTTCTTCTCGCTTGAATCATATTATTGAGAACTGCAATAAGGCTGAAAAATTACTTGAGGATATTCACGGTCTTTCTCGACCTGCCCGATAATTCTTGCCCGGCTCATTAGCGCAGCGCCCTACCCCAACCGATCCAACGCTTCCATCAATTCCGGCGCCAGCGGCGCGTGCAGCGCATACGGCGCGCGGCCGCCGTCGAGGGCGAATTCCAGCGAGGCGGCATGCAGGAACAAGCGCTTCAGACCGATGTGTTCGCGTAAGCGCTTGTTGACCGCAGGGTCGCCGTATTTGTCGTCGCCAGCGACCGGGTGCCCAATGTGTTGCGCATGCACGCGGATCTGATGCGTGCGCCCGGTTTCGATGCGCACTTCGCAATAGGAATGACCGCCGCGACGTTCCAGCGCTTTGAAGTGGCTGAGCGAGGCTTTGCCCTGGGCATTGACCTGAACATGCCGCTCGCCGCCCTGGCGCAGGCCGATATGCAGCGGCGCATCGACCGTCATCGTGCCGTCGGGCATGCGACCAGTGAGCAAGGTCAAATATCGTTTCTCGATACCCCGGCCCTCGTCGGCGTCGTTCTCGCGCAGGAGCGCCTGCATTTCGCTCAGCGCCGAGCGCTTCTTGGCGACGATCAGCAACCCGGACGTGTCGCGGTCCAAGCGGTGGACCAGCTCCAAAGTCTCCCGAGGGCGCAGGGCACGAAGCGTCTCGATCGCGCCGAAACTGATACCGCTGCCGCCGTGGCTGGCGAGGCCGGAGGGCTTGTTGATCGCCAGCAGGCGCGCATCCTCGAACACGATGCTGGCCGCCATCGCGTCCAGCAGGCCTTTGGGCGGGACGCCTTTTTCGCCCGGCTCTGCGAGACGGACCGGCGGAATGCGCACCTCGTCGCCGCCCTCCAAACGAGTGTCGGCTTTGGCGCGACCGCCGTTGACCCGCACCTGCCCGCTGCGCACGATCTTATAAATCAGTGACTTGGGCGCGCCTTTGAGCTGGCCCAGAAGAAAATTATCCAGCCGCTGGCCGGCGCGGTCCTCCGGCACGCGGACGATGCGGACTTGGCTGGAAACGGCGTGCGCCGCAAGCGGGGCCGAACGAGAACTGGGGGGCGTATCGGACATGGTCGGTCTTGATCTGTTACACTCGCCGAGCGAGATAAGGATTTGATTTCGCAGGGAGTTGTCGCCGCAGACGGTTCATCCGATAGATCGATGAATTCGTTTGCGAACACACCAGGGCCGAAAGCCCGCCTCCCCACGCGATATTCGATAACAGTGCGCGACCACCGCCTTCGGGGCGGCCATGTTAGCGGCTTGTCGACGAATCCGGACATCGCTCGACGAGTCAGACGTCGGCGCTGAACATGTCCCGCGCGCTCGCCCGCGCTCGCGCCTCACGGCGCAGCGATGCGAACGCCGGCCCGAAGTAACCGAACAGTTGAAAGAACAAGCGCTCCCGCGGTCCGCCGTGATGTCGTAGCGCTGGAAGACCCCGATCCGCCGCTTCGCGCTTTCCGAAGGATGAGCGCGGCCGGCAGCAAGGCACTATCCAGGCGTAACGTCCATCGGCGTTCCGCGTGCCCGCGATGCGTCACGACGCCTCGTGGAGAAAAGCGCGCGAGGAACGTCATCACCATGAAACGCATGCTGATCAACGCGACGCAGGCGGAAGAACTGCGCGTCGCCATCGTCGACGGCCAAACCCTTTACGACATCGATATCGAGCGTCCGTCGAAGGAACAACGCAAGTCGAACATCTACAAAGGCCGGATCACCCGTCTCGAACCGTCGCTAGAAGCGGCGTTCGTGGAATACGGCGCCGAGCGTCACGGCTTTCTGCCGCTGAAGGAAATCTCGCGCGATTACTTCCAAGCGGGCGTCGATCATCATCGCGCCAGCATCAAGGAATTGCTGCGCGAAGGCCAAGAAGTCGTCGTCCAAGTCGAAAAGGAAGAGCGCGGCAATAAAGGCGCGGCGCTGACCACGTTCATTTCGTTGGCCGGCCGCTACATGGTGCTGATGCCGAACTCGCCCACCGCGGGCGGCGTGTCGCGCCGGATCGAAGGCGACGACCGCGCCGCGCTGAAAGCGGCGATGGATGTGCTGGCGATCCCCGACGAAATGGGCGTGATCATCCGCACCGCAGGCGTCGGCCGCGACGCCGAAGAACTGCAGTGGGATTTGGACTATCTGCTCAGCGTGTGGAAGGCGATCGCCGAAGCCGCGCTGAAGAAATCCTCGCCCTTCCTGATTTACCAAGAATCGCGCCTGATCATCCGCGCGTTGCGCGACTACATGCGCGCCGATATCGGCGAGATTCTGGTGGACGCGCCGGAGATGTACGAAGAGGCGAAGGAATTCGTCGAGCAGGTGATGCCGCAGAACCTGCGTAAGCTCAAGCATTACGCCGACGATATTCCGCTGTTCAACCGCTTCCAGATCGAATCGCAGATCGAAGGCGCTTACGAGCGCTCGGTGCGTCTACCCTCGGGCGGCTCGCTGGTGATCGACCAGACCGAAGCGCTGACCGCGGTCGACGTGAACTCCTCGCGCGCCACCAAGGGCGGCGACATCGAAGAAACCGCGTTCAACACCAATCTCGAAGCCGCCGAAGAAGTGGCGCGCCAGATGCGCCTGCGCGACCTCGGTGGCCTGGTCGTGATCGACTTCATCGACATGACCTCGAACAAGCACCAGCGCGAAGTGGAAAACCGTCTCGCGCAAGCGCTCAAGCACGACCGCGCGCGCGTGCAGCTCGGCCGGATCTCGAAATTCGGCTTGATGGAAATGTCGCGCCAGCGTCTGCGCCCTAGCCTCGGCGAATCCAGCCAGTTGGTGTGCCCGCGCTGCGACGGCCACGGCCGCATGCGCAGCATCGAGTCGTTGTCGTTGTCGATCATCCGTCTCGCCGAAGAGCACGCGATGAAGGACAACACCGGCCAGGTGCTGGTGCAGGCGCCGGTCGAGATCGCCAACTATTTGCTCAACGAAAAGCGTCGCGCGCTGAGCGAGATCGAAAAGCGCCACGACGCGCCGATCGTGATCGTCGCCGACGAGTCACTGCACACGCCGCATTACGAAGTCACGCGCCTGCGCGAGAACGAGTTGGGCGAAGAAACCGCCAAGCCCAGCTACCAGCGCGGCACCCCGCGCAAATTGGCGACGATCGCGTTGACCAAGGCCAACCTCAACGTTCCGGTCGCGCCCGCGGTGACCAACGTCAAGCCTGCGCGCCCAGCGCCGATGCGCGAGGATCGCGAAGAAGCGCCGCGTCAAGCCGCCGCGCAACCCGTCGCGCAGCCGGCGACGCAGCAAGCCACGCCGCGTGCGCAGCCCGCACCGACCTTCGCGCAAGCGATGCAACCGAGCAAACCGCGCGGTTTCATGGGCTGGCTGAAGGGCATCTTCGCCAGCGAGCAACCCGCACCGGCGCCCGCCGCGCCGAACGCGCAATCGCGGCCGCAACCGCAAGGGCAGCGCGACCGGCAGGATCGTCAAGATCGCAACGACCGTCATCAAGGCCAGCGTCGCGATCCGTCGCAGCGCAACGATCAGCGCGGGCAGTCGAAACAAGGGCAAAACCCGCAACGCGATGCGTCGCGCGACCCGCAACGTCAGCAGGACAGGCCGCAACAAGACCGACCGCAGCAAGAACGCCAGCCGCAGGACCGCCAGCAGCGCCGCAACGAGCCGCGCGACGGGCAGCCGCAGAAGGCGCAAAACGGCGGTCAGCCGCAGCCGCAGAAACAAGGCCAAAAACAGCCGCAGCAACAGCCCGGACAGAAGCAAACGCAGCCAGGCGGTGCGCAACCGTCGCAGAAGCCCGCGCAGCCGCAGCAGGGCGCAGCACCGCGTCCGCAGCAGCCGGCGCAAGGCCGCGCGCAATTCGCGTTACCCGACGATTCGCCGAAGCCGTCGATCGGCGCGCCCGCCGCTGCCGAAGCGCAACAGCTGATCGCGACGACGAGCGCCGATGCAGCCGCGATCGGTACGCTCGCCGCCGCTTCGACGGTCGCGCCTTCGACGGCGGCCGCATCGACGCAAGCGCCTGTCGTCACGAATGCGCCGCCGACCTCCGCGAGCGCGATGGTCGCGAATACGAATACGAATGCGAACGACGATGACGAGGATGGCGATGAAATCGCCGATGGCGCGAACGGCGACCAGTCGGTCGGCGAAGGCGGCGGACGCCGTCGTCGCGGCCGTCGCGGCGGCCGTCGTCGTCGTCGCGGTAACGGCGAAGTCGCGGCTGTAGGCGACGAGAACGGCCTCGACGGCGATCCGATGATCCCCGCGTTGGACGAAGGCTCGCCGCTCGATCGTCAACAACCCGAGTTCGATTTCGACGATCTGCCGCCGCCGAGCGCGATGCCGTCCGCACCGGTCGCGCAACCGGTGGCCGAAGCATCCGCGACCGCGACGCAGACGTGGCACGATGTCGATACCACGACGCGCGTGACGCCGAGCGAGCCGCAAACGGATACGCCGCGTGCGGAAGAACAGCGCCCCGCCGTCGAGATCGAAACCAACGACCGCGATACCGACACGACCACGGCACGCTATTCGGACGCCGAGATCGAACCCGCGCCGCGCGCGGCGGCACCTGTCGCACCGCCGTCGCCGCCGATGCCGATGAGGATGCCGCAAATCCCGCAGCCGACGTCGTTGGCGGCGTCGATTTCCGCCACCATCGCCGCGAATGCGCTGGCGCAGCAGGCCGCATCCGCGTTCGCGGCGTCGACGCCGAAACCGCAAGCCGAGACGACGACCGAGGCTTCGTTGCCGGAAGCGATCGCGACCGAATCGAATTCGGTCGAAGCGCATGCTGCCGAAGTTCAGGCTGTCGAAACGCATGCTGCTGAGTCGGATGTTGTCGATGCGAATGCCGTCGAAGCGCCCCAACCCGACGCCATCGTCGAAGCGCCGTCGGCATCGCTCGCCGCAGCGATCGAACCGCAGGCTGTCGAATCGCCCCGCGCCGATGCGTCGGTCTCCGAAGCGGCTCCGACGCGACTCGATGCTATGCCCGACATCGAAATCGCAACGCCGGAGTATGCCGACGAATTCGCGAACCAGATCGCGGCACCGCAGTATGGTATCGGCCGGCAGTTGTTCGACGAGCACGACGCGCACGGCGACGCTTCGACGAGCCACGAGAACTCGAACGGCTGAACCAAGCGGTCTTCGCGTCCGCCACGAAACCCCGCGCTGCGTCGCACGACGCATCCGCAGGGTTTCGCGTTTCTAGGGCCAGAAACGAGCTTTGAACACCTCGTTTCTAGAACCTATCTCAACATCCGTGCAGTACCGGATCAGCTTGAGATCGTCATTCCGGCGAAAGCCGGAATCCAACTTTTCGCCGCGTTTTCCGAACCTGGATTTCGGCTTTCGTCGAGATGACGGCCAAACATCGTGGCTGTTTAGATTTTGAGATAGGTTCCAGAATCGGAGCGCTACGCATCGCTCGAAGACGACTGCGCTTAGCGCAACCGCTTCGGCGCGTTACAGCGCGCGCGCCGGGTCGCTCAGGCCGTACTGCGAGGACAATCGCGCCAAGGCGACCACGTCTTCGATGCCGAGTTTCTCGAACAAACGCGATTTATGCGTGTTCACCGTCTTGGCGCTGAGGCTGAGGCGCTTCGCGATCTGTTCCTGACGCATGCCCTGCACCATCAGCATCGCGACTTCCAATTCGCGCGGCGAAAGACCGTCGAACGGCGATGTATCGCCGCCGATGCCCGACAGCGCCAAATGCTGGGCGATTTCGCTGGCCAGATACCGCTTGCCGCGAGACACGTCGCGCACCGCGCGCAACAATTCGGCGGCGTCGCCGCCCTTGCCGACGTAACCGGAGGCGCCGGCTTCGATCAGCCGCTTCGGCATCGGCCCGTCTTCCAGCACCGACACCACCACGACTTTGCAGCCGGCGTCGCTTTTGACTAAGCGTTCGGTCACTTCCAGGCCGCTGATGCCCGGCAAATGCAGATCGCACAGCACCACGTCGGGTTTGAGCTTGCGGATCATCGGCAGCGCGACTTCGCCGCTGTCGGCCTCGCCGATCACTTCGATATCGGTCTCGGCCGAGAGCATCAGCCGCATGCCGGTGCGCACCAGCGCATGGTCGTCGAGCAAGAAAACGCGAATGGTCATGTCCTGTCCCCTGGGTCCTGTGTCCGATGTGCCGATGCCGTGGCGGCGTCGAGGCGTGCGATCCGTCGCGCTTGGCGTCCGAACCATGGACGACAGCGTAAAACCGGCCGAGCGCCATCGCCAGCGGCGAACCCCGCAACGCGGTGTAGGAAAAATCCTACCCCACCTCTTCGGTCGCGAATTCGGGCAGATGGCTCCCCGATGGTTCCTATACGCTCGCACTGCTCGCGCGCTGGCACAATTCGACGCACATCCCGCCTCGCCGCTTCAGGGAGCTCGTCGGTTTCATGCTTCTGCGCGTTCTTCGATCGATCGCCTTGGTGTTCGCGTTCGCCCTGTTCGGGGTCGCGTCGGCACGGCCGGTGTGGGGCCAAACCGGCGAAATCGCTCCGATCGCGACGCCGTGGTACCGCGATATCCGAGCCATGGCCGATGCCGACGATAACGACGGCCGTCGCGCGTATGTACGCGAGCGCCTCGGCGCGGCCGGTTTCGCGGTGGAGGCGATGCCCTTCAAAACCCGCTACGGCAAGGGCGAAAACCTACTGGTGGCGGTGGCCGGAGCGCCGCAGGCGCCGCTGCTGTTGATCGGCGCGCACACCGACCGCACGCGACGCGGGCGCGGCGCCGCCGACAACGGCAGTGGGGTCGCGGTCGCCATCGCGCTGGCCGAACGATTCCGTACGAGGCCGTTGCAGCGTCATCGCGTCGCGCTGGCGCTGTGGGATCAGGAGGAGCCGGGATTGTTCGGCGCGAAGGCCTACATCGCCGAGGGTCGCGAACGCCCGGCGCTGTACGTCAATCTCGACGTACTGGCCTGGGGCGACACGGTGTGGATGATGACGCCCGACCCGGCGCATGCGCTTGTGGAATCCAGCCGCATCGCTGCGACTGCGCAGGGCTTCGGTTTTCGCGCCGAAAAGCGGCACCCGGCCAGCGATCACCTCGCGTTCTACGACGCCGACTGGCCGGCGGTGTCGTACATGCTGACCGACGGTGGCGAGATTCCCAGCGTGCTGCGCGCGATGGCCGGCGAGAAAGTCAGTTTCGTGCCGAAGTTGACGGCGACGATCCACAGCCAACGCGACACGCTCGACAAAATCGAGCCTGAGGTCGTAGCGCGTGGCATCGATGCGCTGGAAGCGGCGTTGCGCGATTGGGACGCGAAGACTGCGGATTGATGCGCGCTCGCGAAGCGGCCGAAGCGATTCAAACTATTGGAGCGATTGTGGGAGCGCCAGAAGGTTCGACCGGAGCGCTTATGAGAGCGCCGGAAGGCGCGATGCGGGATCGCGGGGTGCCTTTCGCGCCTTCCGGCGCTCCCACAGGGACTCCTACAGGCACTCCCACAGGCGACGCTCCTACAGCGCGGTCAATCCGGCGGTAACGGATCACCCGGACGCCAATCCTCGGCGTGCAAGCGATCGAGCAGCGCTGCGACCGCATCGCGGGCATCGTAGCCGTGGACCGGTAGCACCAGCACGTCGCCTTCTTGCGCCCACGACAAGACCTCGCGCACAGCGTCCACTTCGTTCAAGCGCACCGAGATCGCGTCGTCGCTCAATCCATGCCGATGCAGTTCGTCGCGCAGCAGCGCGGCGATTTCGCCGGGCGCGCGGCCACGCATATATCCCTCGATATCCTTGAGCACCACGCGTTCGGGTCGAAACGTCATGGCGGTGGCCGCGAGCGCACGAATGTCGGCGTCCTCGCGATTGCCCGCCTGCCCCAGCAACAAGGCCATCCGATGCCCGCCGCGCAGCGTTTGCGCGATGCCCAGCAAACCGTTCAATCCTTCGGGGTTATGCGCGTAATCGAGCAAGGCCTCCACCCCGCCCAAACGCCAGCGTTGTAGGCGCCCCGGGTTATCGTCGTGGTCGGCGCCGAAGCGCGCCAGCGTGGCGCGAATCGTCTCCGCCGGGACGCCCAGAAGATGCGCGGCCAGCGCGGCGCCCGCGAGATTGCTGAGGTTGTAGCGCGCACGGCCGTTGAGCGATAACGGCATCGCGGCGACATCGCCTAAATCGATCGCTGCGTCGGTCGCCGAATCGGTCGTCGCGCCCGTATCGCGAATCCACAATCGTCCGTCGCGCATGCCGCACATCGGCGTTCCCGCTTCGGACGCGATACGCAGCAGCGCCTCGCGTTCGCCGGTCCGCGTATCGTCTTCCCGCGGCGCGTCGAGATGGAACCACGCGATGCGCGTTTCGTCGATCGATCCCTTCCACATCGCGCGCTCGCGCAACAACACATCGTCCGCATTGAGCACCAACCAACCGCGCTCGGCCACCGCGCGGGCGACGGTCAGTTTCACCGCCGCGATGTGCTCGATCGTGTGGATGCCGTACTCGCCGAAATGATCGGCGCTGACGTTGGTCACCACGGCGACATCCGCTTCGGTCAACGCAAGCCCGCGACGTAGCATGCCGCCGCGCGCGGTTTCCAGCACCGCGGCCGCGACATCCTCGCGCCGCAAAATTTGGCGTGCGCCCGCAGGGCCGGAGTAGTCGCCGCTTTCGAGGCGTTCGAGCGTTTCGCTGGCGCCGCCGACGAACAGCCCATCCGTGCAGGAATGCGCGGTGCGCAACGCATCCGCGCGCAGCATCGCGGCGATCAGACGCACCGTGGTGGTTTTTCCGTTCGAGCCGGTGACCAACGCGGTCGGAATACGGCCGAGCAGCGGCCACGGCACATCGTCGGGCGACGGCAAGGCGTCGATCGGCCACGTCCGGCCGCGAACGCCGAGACCGATGCTCAGCGCATCATCGTCGAACAACGTCGGCAAGCCGCGCGCGTCCGCCGCGCGCAACAATGCGACGGCCTCGGGTTTGGCTTCCGCATCGGCGAAACATCGCAGCGTGTGCGCGGCCGATGCGCGATCCCACACCGCCGGATGCCCAGGCGCATGGAATCGGCCCTCGGCTTCGCCGGTATCGACCGCAGCGCACCACGCCCATTCGTCGATTTCGGTGGCCGCGTACAAGCGATCGAGCGGCGCGGAAAACGCCAACGATGCGCCGGTCGCGTGCGCGCGCATCACGATCGTTGGTGCGGGCCAGTCCAATTCGACGCACATCGCATGCACGCGTTCGGCCCAGGCCGCATGCGAGTCGGCGTCGCGCGCGCGCGCGCCGAGCGTCTCCAACACCGCGCCGGGATGGACGAAGTAAAGATTGGGGCCGGTGAGACGTCGCGAATCTTCGAACGGCGGCTCGGGAGGAGACATCGGAAGCTGCTGCACAGAACCGCTCAGTCGTCGCTCTCCCGCGAGATGAAGATGCCGCGCTCATCGCGGCTCACCCCGTCCCATTGCTCCGGCGAGAACGCGGGCACCGCGGACGCCGGTTCGTTCGCCGCCAGCGGCGCTGCGGGCGTCGGCGCGGGTTTCTCGGGCGCGCCTTCCGGTTTGAACTTGATCACCTGCTTCCACGACCGCACCAGCGCGTCGGCGAAGATCAGCAGCAGATCGCCCGGGCGCGACATGCGCAGACCGGTGTCGATCGCTTCCTGCTCATCGGGAATGATCGAGATCGCGTCCTCGCGAACGCCGGCTTCGCGCAGCGTCGCCGCGATCAGCTTCGGCACTTCTTCGCTATCGCGACCGCGTAGCCCGTCGTCGCGACGACAAATGTAGTGATCGAACTCGCCGGACGCCGCCGCGAGCGCGATTTCGCGCAGATCTTCGTCGCGGCGATCGCCGGGACCGGCGACGACCACGATGCGGCGACCCGCGACGTCCAAACGTTTCGCCAAATCCGCCATGACGCCGACGGCATGCGCGTTGTGGCCGTAATCGAACAGCACTTTGAACGGATGTTCGTTGAACACGTTCATGCGGCCCGGCGCCTGGAAGAACGTGCTGTCGAAGGTGCGCAAGCCTTGGCGGATCGCATCGAGCTTGAAGCCGAGCGAAAACGCCATGGCCGCCGCGAACATCGCGTTCTGCACGTTGTGCATCGCCTTGCCTTCCAGCGTGGCCGGAATCAAATGCGTCCACAGCAACGGGATATGGCTGCCCTTGTCGTACAGCGTAATCATCTGGCCGTTCACGCCGGCTTCCAGCGCGCACGCGCGACCGCCCGCGCGGATATGCTCGCGCACCAACCCGTGCGAGGGATTCAAAGTCACGTAGCAGATGACTTTAGCGTCGGTGTAGCCGCCCATCTTCAGCACGTTCGGGTCGTCGGCGTTGAGCACGGCGCAATCGCGCGCGACTTCCACCACGATCCGCTTCACTTCGCTCAGTTGTTCGAGCGTATCGATGCCTTTCATGCCGAGGTGATCGCTCTGCACGTTCAACACCGCGCCGACATCCACTTCGCGCACGCCCATACCGGCGCGCAGCAAACCGCCGCGCGCGGTTTCCAGCACCGCGAAATCGATCTGCGGGTCGGCCAGCACCATGCGCGCCGACACCGGGCCGGTCATGTCGCCTTCCACCGTGCGTTGGCCGTCGATGTAGACGCCATCGGTGGAGGTGAGGCCGGGCGTGAAGCCGGTCATCTTGGCGATGTGCGCCAACATGCGCGAGGTGGTGGTTTTGCCGTTGGTGCCGGTGATCGCGGCGATCGGTACGCGCGATGGCGTGCCCGGCGGGAACAGCATATCGATCACCGGCCCGGCCACGTCGCGAGATTTGCCTTCGCTCGGCGCCACGTGCATGCGGAACCCCGGCGCAGCGTTCACTTCGCAAATGCCGCCGCCGATGGATTTGTAGCTTTCGGCGATGTTGGTGCTGAGGAAATCCACACCGCCCACATCCAGGCCGATCGCTTTGATCGCGCGCACCGCCATATCGCGGTTGTCGGGATGGATGATGTCGGTGACATCGGTCGCGGTGCCGCCGGTGCTGAGATTCGCGGTGGAACGCAGATAAATCGTGCGGTCCTTGTCCGGCACCGTGTCCGCGTCCACTTCGGCGCGCGCCATCATCATCTCGGCCTGCGCGTCCAGTTCGATGCGGGTCAATACTTTTTCGTGGCCCACACCGCGGCGCGGATCGCGATTGACGATCTCGACCAATTCGCGAATGGTGTGGACGCCGTCGCCGACCACATGCCCCGGCGTGCGCTTGGTGGCGGCGACCAGTTCGCCGTTGACCACCAGCAGGCGGTGATCGTCGCCTTCCAGATAGGTTTCGATGATGACCGAGCGGGAGATTTCTTTCGCCTTGTTGAAACCGGCGATCACCTCGTCGTCGTTGGTGAGCCGGATCGAAATACCTCGGCCGTGATTGCCGTTGTAGGGTTTCGTCACCACCGGGAAACCGATGCGGCGGGCGGCGCGCACCGCGCCGGATTCGCTCTGCGCCAGTTCCTGACGCGGTACCGGCAGGCCCAGCGTGCCGAGAATCTTGTTGGTCTCTTCTTTATCGCTGGCCAATTCAACCGCGATATGCGGGGTTTTGCCGGTGATCGTCGCTTGGATGCGCTGCTGATATTTGCCGTGCCCGAGCTGGACCAAGGACTGTTCGTTCAAGCGCAACCACGGAATGCCGCGCTCTTCGGCCGCGCGCACCAGCGATGCCGTGGACGGGCCGAGCGCGCGCCGCTGCGCGTAACGGATGTAGGTGTCGCGGGCTTCGGGCCAATTCCAATCGGCCGGCACCGTATCGCCGTGCAACAGCCCGCGCAGATCGCCCGGCAGCAGCGAACACAACAATTTCAGCGCCAATTCGCCGGCTTCGATGCCCTCTTCGCGCTGCGCGTATTCGTACACCACCGTGTAAACGCCCGGGCGGCCATCGACGCTGCGGGTTTTACCGAAGGTCACGTCTTCGCCGGCCATGTTCTGCAGCTCGATCGCGACGTGTTCGAGCACATGGCCGAGCCACGTGCCGTCGTCTTCCTTCATCCGGCGGATCAATCCGCCTGGCGTGCGGTAGGAGCAGCCGTGTTCCTTCAGCCCGGGCACCGCTTCGACCAAGGCATCGACGTAAGCCTCGCCCAATTTGCCGGTCGGCCATTCTTCCAACGCGCCCAAGTCCAATTCCAGCCGGATGACCGGAAAATGCGCGTAAAGCGAGGGGCCGACGTACACCGAGCGATCGAGAATGCGCATAGAACGATAGATCCTTTTCTATTCTTTGGGGTCGTAGAGCCGCCCCGCCGAGGCCTGGCGGGTGTGCAGGTTGAACGTAGCACCCGCGACGAGGATGTGGAAGCGCAGGCCGAGCAGACAGACCGGCTGACCCTCGTTCACCTGCGCCATGGACGAGAATTCCAAGCCTGCGGCGTCCACCACCGTCACCCCGCCGCTGCCCAACACTTCCAGCGTGTTGTCCGGGCCGATGAAAGCGGCGGTGTCCTCGTCCAGCCCGATGCCGATGGCGAACGGGTTGAAGGCCAGGGCCGCGGTCAGCCGGCCGAGACGATCGCGCTGGCGGAAATGCTGGTCGATCACGAAGCGGTTGGTCAGGCCCAAACCGGGCGCCAAGCGCACCATGCCGGCGATGGGCGTCGGCCCTTCTTCGCCGAACGCGATCATGTGTTCGCTGAGGAACGATGCGCCCGCGCTCGTACCCGCGACATGCATGCCGCGCGCGTTGCAGATGCGGATCGTCTTCGCCACCGCGGTGCCGCCGATGAACGTGGTCAAGCGCAACTGATTGCCGCCGGTGAAGAATACGCCGCTGGCGCGCTCGATCCGCGCGACGCGCCCGGGCTCGTCGGCGTCGCGGCGCGTATCGAAATCCATCACATCGACGTCGGCGACGCCCAACTCGCGGAAGATTTCCACATAGCGCGGGCCGGTGCTGCGCAGTTTGCTGGCGGTGGGAATCACCACGATATCGGCGGCATCGCCGCCGCAGATCTCGACGAAGCGCGCGAGGATGGCGCGATCGTTCTCTTTCTCTTCCGCGCCGCCGATCGGGATGATCCAACCGCGTTCTTCGCCTTCCGGCACTTTACTGGGACACATCGATATTCCTGGACTCGCTTAAGAAAATTGGTCAATCAAAAAGAATGTCATCCCGAGCGCAGCGAGGGACCTGCTTTTCACGTGCGAAAGCGAAAAAACAGGTCCCTCGCTGCGCTCGGGATGACGATCTCTCGGCAGTCGCATCAACGACGATCCGGCTCGACGCGCTCGAACAATCCTGCACGCACGGCGACGCCATCGCGCACATGCCACACGCCGCGCGCCATCACATCGTCGATATCGGCATCGGCGTCGAGCACTACGAGATCGGCATCCGCGCCGACCGCGATCTCGCCTTTGCCCGCTAAGCGCAGGGTCGTTGCGACGTTGCGCGTGAACGCCGGCAGCACCGCCTCAAAGGCATGGCCGCGCACGAGCAGTTCGCGGATCGTGTCGGGCAACGCCTGCGAAGCGCCGACATCCATCCGGCACAGACGGCCCTCGCCGTCGAAATGCGGCAAGCACCCGCCGGCATCGGCGCTGATGGTCAAACGCTCCGGCGGCGCACCGGCCGCGCGATAGAACTCCCAGGCGTCGGCCGCGCTCCAGGCGTCTTCGCCGTCCTCCACCGGGAAGGCGGTGACATCGATACGAACACCGAGCCGGGCCAGGGCCACCGCTTCTTCGAACAATGCCTTGCGGCGATTGACGTGGGTCGGTTGGAACACGCTGGGCGGCAATTCGGTCTCGTCCAGCGCACGGCGCAGCAGTTCGAGCCCGCGCGGCCCGTCGCCCAGATGCAGATGCAGCACACCGGCCTTGCCGCTCATCAAACCCGCGACGTGGCATTCGGAGGCGATGCGCAGAAATTCGTCGAAGGTCGGTTGGCTGGAGCGGTGATCGCTGATCGCCAATTCGCCGACGCCGATGACCGGATCGAGATAGACGATGTCGCCGCGCACGCTGCCGGTCAGCGTGGCCGGCGGCACGTGATAGCCGCCACACCACACGAACGCGCTCAAGCCTTGTTCGCGCAGCGCATACGCCGAGGCCAGCAATTCGCCCGGGCTGCGCGCCAGATCGTCGGTGCCGAGCGTTCCCACCACGGTAGTGACACCCGCCCGCGTGAAGCGCGACAACGGTACCGGCGGCACGCGCGTGGCGAACCCACCCTCGCCGCCCCCGCCGGTGATATGCGCATGGCCATCGATCAAGCCGGGGATCAGGCGGCGGCGGCCCGCATCGAACGTCTCAAGCCCCGGAATCGACGGCGCGGGCGCATCGGCAGCGCCGATCCAGAGGATTTTTCCGCCGCCGACCAACACTTGGCACAGGCCCAAGGCCTCGGGTGCGAAAACGTTCGCGTTGCGAATCAGGGTCGGGGGCGCGGCGGACGCGGCGATGGGGGCGAGAGGCATTCGCTATTTTAGGGCCTCGCGGCTCGAATCGGACGGCCCGGGCCCCAGACGAGGCGATCAGCGCCGCCGGACGCGCGCATTGTCCGACGCGCCCTGCCCATCGCCGTGGAGAGCCTCACGCGCCGAATCAGCTCATCCGCTGGCCGCGCGCAGGCTCGTCCAAGCCTTGGTTCTGCTGTTGCGCCAAATGCTGCTGCGTCGGTTCGAGGCGCCGAAAACTCTCGTCCGCAGGCAGATTCGCGGCCCGATTCACATCGAGACTGGTGTTGAAGATCGGCTCTTTATCCCCATGCGGGTGATACGAGGCGAACACCCGATCGCCGCCGTCGTCGCCGCGGCCTTGCATCGCGATCAGTTTGTCGGTTCGCGGCATCAAACCGTATTCGTTGATCTGCGCCGCCATCGCCATGCCGAAGTTCTGCGCCTGATCCTGCGACAAACCCAAGCGTTGCGCGAGGGAATGCGCCTGTTCGTAATTGTCGCGGTCCTTGGGCGAAAGACGTTCGATCGCCAATTGCGGCGCCGCGCGCGTCTCGGCGCTGCCCGGCATCGTCTCGTCCGCCGCCGCTTGCGGGCGTAACGGCGCTTTCGGGCCGTCGGCGGGCTTGGGCACATAACCAGGCAATTCCGGGAACGGCCCGCCAGGGCCGAACAACGGCGAATCGTATGGCATGGGCGCATTCGGCGTCTTGTTGGGCGTTTGCGGCGGATGACGTTTCTCCGCAGCTTCACGCTCGCCCGGTTCTCCGGGTCTTTGCGTGCCGCGCAAAATATCGACCGCATCGCCGATCACGCCGACCGGGCCGCGCGCCGTTACCGTCAACGTCGCCCTGATTGCGCCGACATCGTCGCGGAAGCGATCGATCATCGGATCGTATTCTTTCGCGAGCGCACGCGCTTTCGGATCGGCCAGGATCGAACGGTCCGCGCGGCCATCGCCGTCGACATTCAAAAAGTTATGCATCGAATGCGAACCGGCGGTGAGGCCGATCGCGGCTAACGGCGCACGTTGATCGAGCGCGCCGCGAATGCCGCGATCGTTGTCGTAACCGGCGCGTTCCAACGACTTGATCTCGTTCGGCGCAGCATGCACGCGCACCTGTCCGAAATGCGGCGACGCCGCGCTGACCGTATCGCCGGCCATCACATGATTGAGCACGGTCGTACCGCCTTCCGGGATACGCCGATTGAGACTGGCCGCACCGTACGCGTTGAAGGTTTCGCCATGCAAATTGAAATGGTGTGCGGTGATTTGCGCCAAGCAGCCGCCCAGGGAGTGGCCGGTGACGGTGACTTGTGGTTTTTCGCTGAATAGTCTGCTGTCGCGCTCCGCGTATCGTAATGCCCTTCGCGTCAACTCAATCGCATCTTCCGCTTGCGGATTAACGCGGCTGAGCGCCATTGAGCCATCGGTATAAACCGCATCTTGAACGATCGCTTTCGCGCCTTTATCGACTTCGGTGCCGCGATGAGCGACCACGATTTCTCCGGTATCGACCCGTTGGTAAATCGTCCCTTGATATCCATTTTTCGTATTGCTGTAGTGCTCGATAATGTTGTACTTCAACCCGCCGACATCGACCGTTTCTGGCTGATTTTGACGACGGGTTCCTGGAGAATAGTCTTTGTATGAATCGCCGGATAAATCCGCATATTGTTGGTGGGTGAAGCTCATTTCGCCACCTCTCCTGAAGCGAATCGAACCAAGAAAAGATCTTGGCGCAACTCGGGCTTAAATTTTTCTATATCCGAAGCGCCATACACCGAGAGGCCTTCATATCCGACATCCGCCGGATAGCCACCAGTCCAGAAATATGACGAGGAAGCGGCTCGCCCCCTGATATCGTTTGCCGAAATACTCGACAAAAACGGGGTGTCCTTATCGGATGTGGTTGCCTTCAGCAGCACACTGACCTCCACCAGCTCCCACCGACAAACCCCGCGCCCGTAATAATCCTCATCCACGATCAAATCCTCGTAGACCGTGGCCTCGTAGCGCCCTTCGCCGAGCGGCTTCCATTCGATCGGCGGATGCGTGGTGATCCGTGAAGCGATGCCCGGCACCGGGTCGATATGCCCGCATTCGAAATGGTTCTTCACGCTGTAATTCGCCGCCCCTTCGATCACCGCGAACGGACCCGGTGCGTTCTCGATGACCATTTCGATGCGGTGCGCTTTTTGCGGATTCGGGCGTTCTTTGATCTGGATTTCGGGTTCGGTCATGTGCGTGGTTCCGGGGTTTTTGCAGGCGACCAGCGACAGCGCAGCGGCCGCGAGCAGAGCGGGCACGAGAAATGCGTCTGAAAAGCGATTGCGCGGCATCGTGTCCTTCGTGCGCGGGGCGCTTGTTTGGATAGGTGATTTTTGCACGTTAGGCGCGCAAGATTCGGTTGTCAACGCCGTGCCACGTTGGTCGGCCTCGACTCGCGTATGCGCGGTGCGCGCTCATATCCCCAAGGAAAGATGCGCGTCCGAAGCTGCATCGAAGGCATGCGGCCGGCCGAAACCGGCCATGCGTTCTCGCCCGCAGCGTTTCAGCGATTGAGCGTGACGTGACCGGTATATTTCCGGCCTACTGAAATACTCAGACGCTCGCCGACGCGCGCGATGGTGACGTTCATGCTGATGCGATTGGGCATGTCCTGCGCCTTGCGATCGGCGGCGCTCGACGCGGGTTCTTCGGCGACGCTGCTGCCCGGATCGGACATGCGTCCATTCGTGGCGCCCGTGCCTTTGGTGTTGATCGCATGGTATTGCGCGCCCACGACCAATCTCTGCGACAGACCGTTGTCGATCAACAGCGTCTCGATGGCGGCGTTGTCTGCGGTCTCGATCGCCGCATTCAAAGCGTCGAGTTTGGTGGAGTCCGCATTGATTCGATCGATCGCCGCTTGCGCCGAGTCGCAGACCGCGCCGATGTCGGCTTGCGCATCCGCGGCGCGCGCATAGCTGGCCGCCGCAGCCCCGCTGCCGCCCGCCATCGTGCCGACGGAAGACACCGCGGCCCAGGACCAAGCGCCGGCCCCGGTGGTGGAACAGGCGTTCGCACCGACGGCCGTGTCCTGCAACACAACGCCTTCCTGCGCGATGCGATCGTTCGAGTTGTTGCTTTTCGTACGGGTTTTCTGAGCCGCATGCGCTCCCGTTGCGATCAAGAGCAAAGCCAAACCGCAGGCGCTCGCGAGTTTCGGATACGACATCTTCGTTCTCCTTCGGCCCATGTGTGTCTGCACCCTACTGGCGATATTGCGGGGCTGCAAACGGGAATCGGCCTTGCACAGCGATTCGTTCAGATTCAAAAAAAAGCGTACGAAAAGCGAGTCAGCGATTGATTTATCGAGATTCTTTGCGCAATTGACGTAAAGAATGAGATTCACTCGGGACATCCTGCCGATGTATCGAACTCGGCAAGAGCGCCCGCCCGTCACTTTCCCCAAATGCGCAAAGAGCCCCATTCGGGGCCCTTGTGTGTATGGCGGAGAGAGTGGGATTCGAACCCACGGAAGGTTTGACCCTTCGCCGGTTTTCAAGACCGGTGCCTTAAACCGCTCGGCCATCTCTCCATTCGCAACACTTTACGACGCGCTTACTCGCGATTCGCCGGTTTGACTCGGGGCATCCTGCCCCTCGCCCTTTGGGCCATCGGCCTGCGGCCGATGTTCGCTCCGGCATCCATGCCTTCGCAGTCAAGACTGCTGCCTTAAACCACTCGGCCACGCTTCCAAAACTTGTTTGTCATCCCGAACCCGGCTTCATCGGGTGAGGGACCTGCTTGTCGCTTCAACGCATTCGAAGAATGCAGGTGCCTCGCCTTCGGCTCGGAATGACAGCGGAGACGTTCGAGGTTCGCGAATCGGATCACCGCTTACCCCGGCGCCGTTACGCTCACGCCGTCTCGGCGATTTTAGCCGGTTTTCCAGATTTTTCGGGCGACTCCGGCGCCATTCCACCTGGGCAATACAGGCAGTTGAGGCGCGAGGCTTCCAGCAGCGGCGGGAGGCGTTCGGCGAGGTGGTCGATGAACATCCGCACCGCCGGCAGTAGGCCGCGGCGGGAGGCGAAGACGGCGTGGCAGATGCCCATCGGCAGGCGCCAAGCGGGCAGCACCACTTCCAGTTCGCGGCTGCGCACGGCTTCGGCGCAGATGGTCTCGGGCAGCATGGTGATGCCGAGACCCTGTTTCGCCAACGCCATCAGCATCGGGAAATCGAAACCGGCGACGCGGGGTTTCAGTTCGACGCGGCGCACCTCGCTGTCGGCGCCTTGCAGTTCCCAACGCTGTCGGGCCTCGTCTTCGCTCATGCTCAGCGTGGTGTGACCTGCGAGTTCATCGGGATCGCGCGGGCGACCTGCGCGGTCGAGATATTTCGGGCTCGCCACCAGCAGTTCTTGGATATGGCCGAAGCTGCGCATCACCAGACTGCCGTCGTCGTCGAGTTTGGAGCGCACGCGGATCGCGACGTCGAAACCTTCGTTGATCACATCCACGCGGCGATTGCTGACGTGCATTTGCACGCGGACTTGCGGGAAGCGCGCGAGGAAATCCGGCAGTAATTGCGGCATCAGTTGTTGCGCGATGCCGACCGGCACGCTCACGCGCACGAGGCCGCGGGGTTCCGCGCTCAAACGATCCACCACTTCGCGCGCGGCGCTGGCTTCGGCCAACATCGATTGCGCATGTCGATACACGCTTTGGCCCACGTCGGTGACGGCGAAACGACGCGTCGAGCGCTGCAGTAAACGCGCGCCGAGGTCGGTTTCGAGTTGGCTGATGCGCCGGCTGAGGCGCGATTTGGGGATGCCCAGCGCGCGTTCGGCAGCGGCGAAGCCAGAGTGCTCCACCACCATCGCGAAGTAGTACAGGTCGTTGAGATCGTTCATGGCGATCTTTCCATATTCGGAACGCTGGGGCGCATTGAACCAGCTTTATTGCTCTCATGCAAACGACCGATGATGCACTCACGCCCGGCCACCCCCTCCCCTCGCCGGGCGGCTTTCGGGCCGATGGCAGTCGTCATCGGCCCGTTTTCTTGGACGAATCCGAGTCGGTTCATAGCCCTCACCCCTCGCGAGAAATACGTTGGGGGGGAGGCGGCTCCAGGGACAACGCCCTCTCCCGCCGCGCGCTGCGCGACGACCTTTTCCTCTATTGGGAAAAGCGACAGATCAGAACCTGCCCCGATACCCGATAGGCAATAGCGCACCATCGCAACCCAAGCGCAGCGCTAGAACGGTGTCGATGCGACGCGGACGTAGGGGTTAACGAATACGGCAAATGAGCGCAGACGCGACTGAAACAGCGGCGCTCTTATAGGAATCATCTCATTCGATCACGATTTCGATTCATGCGAACGATTGACATCGCTTGCTTCGAAATCCGCGAGAACTCCAATGTTTTCGCAGACGCGGCTTCAGCCGCAACTCCGCATCATCGCTGCGATGCGCAAGCGGATCGCAATCGTTGACATCGTCCACACTCAATGGCAGATTCGCCTCGTTGCGCACAGCTTCGCTTGCCGAAAGCTAACGCGCAAGAACAGGACGACAGGGGAAGATGATGATGGACGTTCATCGCTCGGGACGAGCGTATTTCATTTTTTCGAATATTCGGCTCATGCAGCATCATGAGTACCGTCGTGCTTTTTTGAAAAAGACTTAGGCACACGACTTCGTCACGACCATCGCCATACGAGCTTTACGACGCGATCGTTCGCTGAGCAAGAAGCGATGCGAAAAACAACGGGGTTTGGCAGGGCGCCATCCTCATCAAGCCAATGATATCGCCAGGGAGGCTACATGTTCCGACCGCTAATCATATCGATCGGAATTACGATTGCGCTGTGCGGTTGCACGCCAAATCCGGGATACAAATCAGACACGTCCACGTCGTGGCCGTTCGACTATGTCTGGACCCCGGGCATGACGCATCCTCAATATCAACACATCAAATCGACCGATAAACCGGATCATTGGGCTCCCGACCCGGGATATCGCTTCGTTTCTGAAAATTCGATGATGGTCAAATGGAGTCCGGCAGACGAGCACACGTTATTTAAGAATGTTTACGCTGCCGAGACGGAGGGGAAATGGAAGCCGGGCGAAGGGTATGCGTTTCTCGAAAACGGCACGCTAGAAGTGAAGTGGACGGCCGGGTTACGCCACTCAACTTATGAACATATCTACACAGCGGAAGATGAAGGCGTTTGGAATGCAGACCCTGGATATTCTTTCTTGGAAAAGGGAATGCTCGAAGTGCGATGGAAGCCCGGGGCGCGCCACGGCAATTTCGTGAATATATATGCGGCAAAAGACGAAGGGATTTGGCTGGCGGAACCCGGGTATAAGTTCGTGAAAAACGGACTTACCAGAAGCGAACTCGACGCGGAAGACATGAATGTCGAATGGATTGCCTACTCATCTCACCCCTACTGCAATTTAGTAGCGGCCGAACAGGAAGGCTACTGGAAGGCGGCCGAAGGCTACCGTCTGATCTCCGACAACAGCTTTTCGGTGGAAAAAGTGATCGAAGAAAAGCCCGACACCCGATTTCGAGACACGGTAATTGGAATTGCGGTCGCAGTGATTGCAAACGCTTTCGTTGGCGAAGAGCCTGACGACAATTTCGTCGATAGAACCGGCCGAACATTCGCGAGAGAGGTGCGCGACACAGCGGCGAAATCCGCAATACAGACAGCGTTTTCAAAGCCGGAAGCGGACACGCCCACTACGATCGAATGCGACTATTTCGGACTCGGCTCTCTCGCAGACCAAGATACTTTGTAAGTTTTTTCGATAGATATCGATGCGCTCGACACAGTTATGCGGAACGCTACTGATTTATCGGAATAAACGCTCCGTCGCACTACGGAACACCGCAGCGGCGATCACGAGATCGACATGGCGCCGCCCATGTAGCCGCGCAGCGCTTCGGGTACGGTGATCGAGCCGTCGGCGTTCTGGTAGTTCTCCATCACCGCGATCAGCGCGCGGCCGACGGCGACGCCGGATCCGTTGAGGGTATGCACCAGTTCCGGTTTGCCGGTGGCGGGGTTGCGCCAACGCGCCTGCATGCGACGGGCTTGGAAATCGCCGCAGTTCGAGCAGGACGAAATTTCGCGGTAGGTATTTTGCGACGGGAGCCAGACTTCCAGATCGTAGGTCTTGCGCGCCGAGAAACCCATGTCGCCGGTACACAACAGCATGCGGCGATACGGCAGGCCGAGTTTTTCCAACACCACTTCGGCGCAGCGGGTCATGCGCTCGTGTTCGGCATCGCTCTCGTCGGGTTTGGCGATCGACACCAGCTCCACTTTCTCGAACTGATGCTGACGGATCATGCCGCGGGTGTCGCGCCCGGCGCTGCCGGCTTCGGCGCGGAAACACATCGAATGCGCGGTCATGCGCAGCGGCAGTTTTTCGGCCTCGACGATCTCGTCGCGGACGATATTGGTGAGGGGGACTTCGCTGGTGGGGATGAGGTAGCGCTTGTTGGCAATACGCTGGACTGTATGAGCCAAATTGAAAATTGGCACATCAATCGAAGTTTCAGCACCCACAATCTGCCCAACAACATCCATCGAATTCGGGGTTCGAGTCACAAAGTCAGAAGCGAGCGCACGAATCTCTGTGATGCTCGACGTATCGAACCCAAATGTTCCATATGGGACAGAAAACAAATCCTCCTCGAACTTCGGCAACTGCCCCGTCCCCCGCATCGAGTCGGCATTCACCAGCAGCGGCACATTGGTTTCTTCGTAACCATGCTCGCCGGTATGCAGATCGAGCATGAACTGCGCCAGCGCGCGATGCAGGCGCGCGAGTTGACCGCGTAGCACGGTGAAGCGTGCGCCGCTGAGTTTGGCGGCGGTTTCGCCGTCCAACCAGCCGTGACGGGCGCCCAGTTCGACGTGGTCTTTCACTTCGAAATCGAAGGTGCGCGGCGTGCCCCAGCGATGCTGTTCGGCGTTGTCGTGTTCGTCTTTGCCGTTCGGCACCGACTCATGCGGTAAGTTAGGCAAAGCCGCTGCGATTGCATCAATCGCGGCCTTGATCTCTTCGAGCCGCGCTTCGCTGGCTTTCAATTCATCGCCGAACGCGGCCACTTCCGCCATCACCGCCGATACGTCCTCGCCCTTCGACTTGAGCATGCCGATCTGTTTGCTCTTGGTGTTGCGCAGGTTCTGCAACTCCTGCGTGCGCACCTGAATCTGCTTGCGCTCGGATTCGAGCATCAGCAATTCGGCCGCGTCGAGGTCGAAACCGCGAGTGTCCTTGAGGCGGGCGGCCACGTCGGCCGGTTGATTGCGCAGCAGTGCGGGATCGAGCATGGGAAGGGAACAACGCCGTGAGGGAAACGCGATTATCGCCCGAATCGCGCCTTCCTGAGAGCCTGTTCAAAATCTTCCAGCGGGGGTGTCGCCTCCCTTCTCTCCGCAAGCGATGCGTATTCATTTCCTTCTCCCCGCAAGCGGGAAACATGCCTTTTCCCTTCTCCCCGCAAGCGGGGAGAAGGTGGCGCAACGCGCCGGATGAGGGGCAGGCGTTACGCTTGATTCGCGTACTTCCGACCGGGCGCCTCAAGCCGTACGAGAAAAGCGCCCCTCACCCGGCCTTTGGCCACCCTCTCCCCGCACGGCGGGGAGAGGGATGAAGGAAGGTGCCGGCGGGCCGCCGATCCGCTCGGTATATGCGCCTGGCGCATGCCTCTTCTGAGATTTTGAACAGGCCCTGAGTCGCATGCGGTTCCGCTTTCGCGAACGAATCGCGAACGAACGCTGTGCCACAATCGGGCTCCCGTCGATGCCTCCCCCGCCCGCATGTCGACCGTTCGCCCCGCCTCGCCGCCCTCGCCTCCCGCTTCGCGCTGGACACTTCCGAAACAGGTCTGGTGGGTGATCGCCGGCGGTTTCGGTCTCGGCATACTGCTATTCGTCGCGATCTGGCTGGAACAGCGCAACGACAGCGACTTCTATCGCCCGGAGCGCGCCGCCGACGGCCCCGCAGGCCAAGTATTCGAGCCCCTGCCGACGCCGCAAACCGCTGGCGATGCGCGCAGCGCCAGCGGCCTGTCCGAAGCCGCCGAGGAAGCCCTGCGCAATCCGCGCCCGGCCCCGCCGCCGGTGGAAACGCCTCGCCCCGCGCCGGTGCAGCGCCCGGTCGCCGACACAACCCCGCAAAACGACCGCCCGCGTCCCGCATCGCGACCGGCTTCGGTCCCAACGCCGATCTCGCAACCGAAACCGAGGTACCCGCGCGAAGCCCTGCGCAACAACGAAACCGGCACCGTCTACCTGCGCGTCACCGTGGACGAAACCGGCGAACCTATCGACGTGGTGGTGTCGCGCAGCAGCCGCTCGCGTTCGCTCGACCGCGCCGCGACGCAAGCAGTGAAGCGCTGGACTTTCCGACCCGCGCAGCGCGACGGCCGAGCGGTCGCGGCGACGGTAGACGTACCGATCGCGTTTTCGTTGGGGGACGATGCGCGGTAAAGGCCGAAACGATCGGTCGGTCGTTCAATCGGGTTTCACGCAACACAAGCATGAAAAATGCACCGGCATAGCGGCACTTACGCCGCTGCCGCGTCGCTCAATCGAGCCCCCAGGCATCGACGCTGATCACGATGCCATCGGCGTCGAAGCTCACGCGAACCACGGATTCCTGGCGCTCGTTATGGCTACCGTGCGCGACGCGGCGACGAAGCACGTACCAATACGTCTGCCCGACCGTCTGCGGATGTTTCGTGGTCCGCGCATACAGCGGACGGATTTCGTCGGGTTCGCCGAGAATTTCGCGCACTTTCGCCGACGGCATACCCAGCGCGATCTTCGCGTATTCGACGCGAATCGCGGCGGCGCGCTCGGGGCTGGCGACATGCGGATACTTGACGATCTCGCGCGTCTCGCCGCTCATGCCCGATGCCATCCCGGCGACGCAAAACAGGAACGCGACGAATGCGAGCGAACAGCGCGATACGGACATGGTCGAAGCGCTCCGAAAGCGGACATCATCGAATAAGACGAAGGATCGGCGCGCATCGATCGCCGCGCGACTACGCGGCCGCGTCCCGCAGCGCAAAACCCGCGCCGCGCGCCAGCCCATCGAAATCGGGGAACGAGGTCGCGACGTTCGCTACATCGCCGATCGCGAATTCGCCGCCGCAGCGCTGCGCGGCGATCGCCAACGACATCGCGATGCGGTGATCGCCTCGGCTGTCGATCGACAACGATGCATCGCCATCCGGCAATACGAACGCACCGCCATGAATCGTCGCGCCGTCGGCGACTTCATCGACGCGAATGCCGAGCGCGCGCAGGCCGGCGGACATCGCGGCGAGGCGATCTGATTCTTTCACCCGCAGTTCGGCGGCGCCGGAAATGCGGGTGTCGCCTTCCGCGCAGGCGGCGGCGACGAACAATGCGGGGAATTCGTCGATCATGTCCGGCACGATGGCTTCGGGCACCTCGATGCCGCGCAGCGGCGCGTAACGCACGCGCAGGTCGGCGACGGTTTCGCCACCCTCTTCTCTTGCTTCGCTTTCGACGATGTCCGCGCCCATCGCGCGTAGCGCCTGCAGCAAACCGGTGCGGCGCGGATTCATGCCGACGGCGTCGAGCGTGAGATCGGAACCGGGCACCACGCTGGCCGCGACCAGGAAAAACGCCGCGGAGGAGAAATCCGCCGGCACACGCACATCGGTCGCGCGCAGCGCCTGCGCCGTGCCTGCGCCGCCGCGCACGCACGCGAAACCCGGCGAGAATTCGACCGGCCAACCGAAGGCGGCCAGCATGCGTTCGGTGTAATCGCGGGTCGGATGCGGTTCGCGCACGACGGTCTCGCCTTCAGCGTACAAACCCGCGAGCAGCAGCGCCGATTTCACCTGCGCGCTGGCGACCGGCAAGGCGTAATCGATGCCGCGCAGCGCTTGCCCGCCTCGAATCCGCAGCGGCGGCAAACCGCCGGTTTCGCTGTCGATGCGCGCGCCCATCTGCGACAGCGGATCGATCACGCGGCGCATCGGGCGTTTCGATAACGACGCATCGCCGATCAACACGCTGTCGAACGCTTGACCGGCCAATACGCCGGCCAACAGCCGCATGCCGGTGCCGGCGTTGCCGCAATCCAGCGCGTCGTCGCTGGCGCGCAAGCCGTGCAGACCCACGCCATGCACGATCCGCGACTGCGGCGACGGCGCTTCGATCCGTACGCCCAAACGCTCGAACACCGCGGCCGTGGCGCGCGTGTCCTCGCCTTCGAGAAAACCCGAGATGCGCGACACGCCTTCGGCCAGCGAGGCCAGCATGACCGCGCGATGCGACACCGACTTATCGCCGGGCACGCGAATGCGGCCGGTCAGCGGGCGGCCGGGGCCGACGATCCAATCCTTGCGTTCGCCGCCGCTCATGCCAGCACCTCGTCCAGCGCGGCGAGCAATCGCCGGTTTTCGTCGGCATTGCCGACGGTGATGCGCAAACAATGCCCCAAGCCGTAGCCGCCCATCGGCCGCAGCACGACGCCGCGATCGATCAATGCCGCGTCGATGCGCGCGACTTGCGCTTCCTCGCCGGGCTCGACGAACTGGGTCAGCAGGAAATTGGTTTGCGACGGAAACACGCGCAGGCCGCGCGCGCGCAGCGCCTCGGTCAATGCGTCGCGTTGTTCGCGATTACGCGCAACCACCCAACGCAAGTGTTCATCGTCGCCAAGCGCAGCCTCGGCCGCGGCCAAACCGGGGCTGTTGACGTTGAAGCTTTCGCGGACGCGTTCCATCACCGCAATCAAGTCGGGATGCGCGATGGCGAAACCCACGCGCAACCCGGCCAGCGCATAGGCTTTGCTGAACGTGCGAGTGACGACGAGATTCGGATACTGCGGCTGTAACGCGAGCGCCGAGGCCCATTCCGGGGCATCGACGAATTCGGCGTAGGCCTCGTCCACCACGACGACGACATCGCTCGGCACGCTTGCCATAAACGCGGCAAAGGCGTCGGCGCCGTACCAAGTGCCGGTGGGATTATTCGGATTGGCGAGGTAGATCAGACGCGTCGCGGGCGTGACCGCGGCGGCGATGGCATCGAGATCGTGCCCGCGCGGCATCGCATGATCGTCGGCGTTGCAAGCCGCCACGCGCAAGTGCGCGCCCGCGCACTGCGCGGCGATGGCGTACACCGCGAAACCGAATTTCGAAGCGACGACCTCGACGCCCGGACCGGCGAACACCTGCGCGAATTGCATCAGCAACTCGTGCGTGCCGTTGCCCAGCAGAATCGATGCGACCTCGACGCCGTACTTCGCAGCGAGCGCGCGTTTGAGATCGCCGCCGAGCGGATCGGGATAGCGAAAACTGTCGTGAATCGTGCCGAGCACCGCTTCTTTCGCGCGCGCGCTGGGGCCGTAGGGATTTTCGTTCGAGCCCAACTCGATCAGATGCGCGTCCGCGAAGCGGCGACGGAACGCGACCAGATCGTGCCCCGGGTCGTAAGCGCGCAGGCGCTGGATGCTGGGTTGTGCGAGGGCCGAAAAATCCGGGAATCGGGAGGTCATGTCCACATCTTCATCAAAGTTCGGTCGCTCATGCTTCGCCTTTCCGATTCTCGATTCCCCATTCCCGATTCCCGTCTTTCAAGGCACCGCCACCGGATACGACCCCAGCACGCGCACGTCGCCGGCGTATTTGTCGATCTCGGCCAGCGCGTCCTTCAACGGCGACTCCTCGGCGTGACCGTTCACGTCGATGAAGAAGGCGTACTGCCACAGCTTGCCGTGGGCCGGACGCGATTCGATGCGGTTCATGCTGATCGAGCGACGTGCCAGCGGTTCGAGGATGCGATACAGCGCGCCGGGCTGGTCGCGGATGAACACCAGCAGCGAGGTGCGATCGTTGCCCGAGGACGGAAACGAAGAGCGGCCGATGACCAGAAACCGCGTCGTGTTATCGGCGCGGTCTTCGATCGGACCGGCGACCACTTTCAAGCCGTAGGCGTGCGCGGCGTTTTCCCCGGCGATCGCCGCGGCGTCGTCGGCGTTGCGCGCGCGGCGCGCGGCCTCGGCGTTGCTGACCACCGCGTGTTTCTCGACTTTCGGCAAGTTATGGCGCAACCACGCCTTGCACTGCGCCAACGACAGCGCGTGCGAGTACACGCGCTCGATGTCTTCGATATGTCCGGTGCGCGACAGCAAGTATTGATGCACGCGCAGCTCCACCTCGCCGCAGATCATCAGCGGCGAGGTCAGGAACAGATCCAGCGTGGATTGGATGGTGCCGGTGCCGGAGTTTTCGACCGGTACGACGCCGAAATCGGCATGGCCGGCGGCCACGTCGTCGAACACTTCTTCCACCGTTGCCAACGGCAAGGCCATCGCCGAATGACCGAAGTGCTTGTAGACCGCCTGCTGCGAGAACGTGCCTTCGGGGCCGAGGTAGCCGATGCGCAGAGGCTCCTGCTGGGCGAGACAGGCGGACATGATTTCGCGGTAGAGCCGCACCAGCACTTCGTCCGACAACGGACCTTCGTTGCGGTCCACGACGCGACGCAGCACCTGCGCCTCGCGCTCGGGGCGGTAATAGTCCACCGCCGCGGCGAGTTTGCCCTTGGCCTTGCCGACCTGATGCGCCCAAAGCGCGCGCTCGGCGATCAAGGCTTGGATTTCGTAATCGATGCCGTCGATCTGCGCGCGCACCGCCAACAAATCGGGCTTGCCCTGCGCATCGGTCGGGATTTCGACCGCGCCCTTCGGCAACGCGGCGCGCTTGCCGGGCGACGATGACGCGGCAGGCATCTTGCTCGCCGCTTTCTTCGCGCCCGCCGCTTTGGCGGTGCGCTTCTTCGGCTTCGTGGGGCCGGCGCCCGATGCGCGTCTGTCAGCCATGACGTTGTTTGAAATCCTTCATGAAATCGGCCAGCGCTTTCGCGCCCTCGACCGGCATCGCGTTGTAGATCGAGGCGCGCATACCGCCGAGCGCGCGGTGGCCTTTCAACGCGATCAAGCCGGCGGCTTTGGCTTCCGACAAGAACGGTTTGTCCAAGGCCTCGTCGTGCAGGAAGAACGGCACATTCATCCGCGAGCGGACGGCGGGCGCCACTTCATTGCGGTAGTAGCCGCCGGAACCGTCGATGGCCGTGTACAACAACGCGGCTTTTTCGGCGTTGCGGCGCGCGAATTCGGCGACACCGCCCTCGGCCAGCATCCACTTCACGTTGAGGCCGAGCATGTACCAGTTCCAGGTCGGCGGGGTGTTGAGCATCGACTCGCCCTTGAGATGCGAGCGATAGTCGAAAATATCGGCACGGTTCTGGCCGGCGCGTTCGAGCAAATCGCGGCGGACGATGACGACGGTGACGCCGACCGGGCCGAGATTCTTCTGCGCACCGGCGTAGATCACGGCGTACTTGCTGATATCGACCGGCTCGGAGGCGATGCTGGAGCTGAAATCGGCCACTAACGGCACGTCGCCGACATCGGGCACGTCCCGGTATTCGACGCCGTGGATGGTTTCGTTCGCGGTGATGTGGACGTAGGCGGCGTCTTTCGACAACTGCCAGGTGTCGCGGGCGGGAATGTCGCGGAACCCGCCGGCTTCGCCGCTGGCGACGGTGTTCACCGCGACGTAGGGCTTGGCCTGCTTGATCGCGGTCTTGCTCCAGTGCCCGGTGACCACGTAATCGACGGTTTGGCCGGCCGCGGCGAAATTCAGCGGGATCAAGGCTTGCTGCGTGGTCGCGCCGCCGCCCAGGAACAGCACGGCGTAGTCGTCGGGGATCAACATCAGCGTGCGCAGATCGGCCTCGGCCTCGGCGGCGACGGCGATGAATTCGGACCCGCGATGGCTGTGTTCCACGATGGAGGCGCCTGAGTCGCGCCATTCCAGCATCTCGGCCTGCGCCTGACGCAGCACGCTTTCGGGCAAAGTGGCGGGACCGGCACTGAAGTTGAACGCGCGCGACATCGTAGGTTCCATGACGTAAGGGTGGGCCGCCGAGTATGCCGCAGCGCAGCATCGAATGGGTGCGACGGACGGGCCGGTCGGAAAAAAAATTCGTCGCGGGCGCAACCGTAGCCCTACTCGCCCCGTCTTATCCTCGTCGCAGGGCGCCCGTCTTCGGCGCTCGCCCTTCCCTTCGCTTCCAACGGACCCGCCCGCATGCCCCTCGACTCGCGCTTTCGTGCCGCCCTGCGCATTTCCGCCGCCGAAACGACCGACGAGTCGGCCTATCGCGCTTTCCGCGGCGATCGTCGCCGGCTGTTGGGGGCGATCGCAACGGCGCCGGCCTTCGCGCTCGCGGGCTGCGATACCGCCGAACCGCCCGCGCCCGTCGCGCGCCCCAAGCTCGACCCGGCGCTGGTCGCCCGCGGCTTCGCCACCGACGAGGAGCCTACGCGCTACGAGGACGCCACCTCGTACAACAATTTCTACGAATTCGGCACCGATAAAGCCGACCCGGGGAAAGCCGCGAAGACGCTGCGGACCCGGCCGTGGTCGGTGGCGGTGTCCGGCGAATGCGCCAAACCCGGCACCCTCGATCTCGACGCCTTGCTCAAAGGCTTGACCGCCGAAGAGCGGATCTACCGCATGCGCTGCGTGGAAGGCTGGTCGATGGTGATCCCGTGGCTGGGCGTGCCGCTGGGCGAGGTGCTGAAACGCTTCGAGCCGACCTCGAAAGCGAAATACGTGGCCTTCACCAGTCTGGCCGACCCGGAACAAATGCCCGGGGTGCGCTACGACTCCATCGATTGGCCGTACCGCGAGGGCCTGCGGATCGACGAGGCCATGCATCCGCTGACGCTGCTGGCGACCGGCCTCTACGGCAAGTCGATGCCGCAGCAGAACGGCGCGCCGCTGCGGCTGGTGGTGCCGTGGAAATACGGCTTCAAGGGCATCAAATCGATCGTCGAGATTCGTTTCGTCGAATCGCTACCGGTCACCGCCTGGAACCAGTTGCAACCGAACGAATACGGCTTCTTCAGCAACGTCAATCCGGACGTGGACCACCCGCGCTGGAGCCAAGCCAGCGAACGCCGCATCGCCGGCAGCGCCAGCAAATTGTTCGCCGAACGCATCCCGACCCGGCTGTTCAACGGCTACGCGGACCAGGTCGGCGACCTCTACACCGGCATGGATTTGCGGCAGTGGTTTTGAGCCCCCGGTCTCGCGGCTTCAGTGAAAACCGGCGTCGAAACGCGTCCCGGAGTGTTTCGACCACAGATACCGATTTTCGCATCGATAACAGCGGGATTGCGCGTATCGATCACGTAAAAACCATTTAATACAAAGTATTATGAAAAAAACCTCACGTAGTTTATTCTGGCCGAAAAGCCTCGTTCACGCCCTCGCGCTGGCGCCGCTGGCGCTGTTGTCGTGGCAAGCGTGGACGGTCGCGAAGAGCGGCAGCGACGCGCTCGGGGCCGACCCGGTGGCCGAGATCGAACACCGACTCGGGCTTTGGGCCTTGCGCTTGCTGTTGATCACCTTGGCCATCACCCCGCTGCGCCAACTGACCGGGCAAGCGGTGTTGCTCCGGTTCCGTCGGATGCTTGGGCTGTATGCCTTCGCCTACGCCAGCCTGCACTTCGCCGCGTATCTGGCGTTGGATTTGCGTGGGTTTTGGCTGCAGATCTTCGAGGAAATCGCCAAGCGGCCGTACATCACGGTCGGTTTCGTCGCATGGCTGCTGCTGGTGCCGCTCGCAGTCACCTCCACCCAAGGTTGGATGCGTCGCCTCGGCCGCCGCTGGGGCCTGTTGCACAAAGCGGTCTATGCCATCGCCGTGCTGGCGGTGCTGCATTTCTGGTGGCTGGTGAAGTCGGATATTCGCGAGCCGGCGCTGTATGCCGCCGTGTTGGCGGTGCTGCTGGGCTGGCGGGTTTGGAAAGCCTGGGAACGCAGGAAGAAAGCGAGAACGCTCGCGGCGGCCTCAGCGACCGCCCCAGGCCAATAGCGCGGCCAGCACCGCCGCGATCGCCGCCGCGGACAGCAACAGCCAGGGCAGATGACGCTGGCGCCGACCCGCTTCACCGACCCGCTCGGGCGCCGCGCCGTCGTCGTTCGCGCCGGCTGTGTTCGCCAATTGCGCGGTCGTCGCTGCGGGCGCTTCGATGACGAAACGATGGTGGGTGTCGAAGACGATCTGATCGCCCGGGGCCAGTACCGCATCCCGCATCGGCTCGCCGTTGACCACACTGCCCTCACCCGCACCTAAATCGCGCAGCACGATTCTTTCCCCGATCATCTCGATCCGCGCATGGCGCTCGGCGAAGGTCGGGTCGTCGATACGGATATCGGCGTCCTCGCTGCGGCCGACCAGACGCGGCGCCGACAGCGTGAAGCTGCGGCCGTGATGCTGACCGCCCACGCCGCGCACCACCACCCGCGGATCGCCGCGAAATTCGCCCGGCACGTGGCGCAAGGTCTCCGGCAGCGGCTCGGTACGGCGTTCCGGCATGAGCACCATCTCGACGCCGTCCAGATAAATCGAATCGCCCATCCGCAGCATCGCCATCCGGCGCACCGGGCGGCCGTTGACGTGAACCCCGCGCGCGCCTTCGGCCACGGTCATCCACACCCCGCGCCGGTCGACGAATAAGCGGATCAGCGGGGCGTCGGCATCGTCCACCGCGCCGACGGTGTCGCCGATACGCCCAAAGGCATGCACGCCCTCGGTGAGCGGCATTTCGGGATGGTGATGCTCCGGGAAGCGAAGTTTCAGACGATCCATGCGGCGCAAATCTAGCATGGCCGCGCGCCGCGACCGACCCCACCGCGTGGGCTACGGCCCGACGCGCCGCTTGATTGCCCACGCCAGATGCGCAGAATACGCCCACGCATCGTCACGCCCGTCAGGAGCCCGCATGTCCGGTATCGATATCCGTCACTCGCATTCGTTGCCGCACGCCAAAGCGCGCAAAGCGGTCGAAGACATGGCGGAGAAGCTCGCCGAACGCTTCGAGATCGAGCACGAATGGGACGGCGACACCCTGCTGTTCAACCGCTCGGGCGTGGACGGCAAGATCGCGCTGTCGCCCAAGGAACTGCACGTCACCGCGAAGCTGGGCTTTCTGGTCTCGATGTTCAAAGACTCGATCGAGCAGGAAATCCGCCGCGTGCTGGACGAACGCTTCAGCTGATCGGCGCCGGTTGCGCTGGTTTTTGCGGCGGTTTGTGGGTTGCGGGAGCGGCGTAAGCCGCGACGCAACCCTAGGGGTTCACGATCGGTTCGCGGCTTACGCCGCTCCCACAGCCGCTACTACAAACCTCTGCGGCCGAAGCTATCGGTCGCGAATCGCTTTGCCGCGCTTGGCCTTGGGCGGATGCGCATCGGGCAGCGGCGCGAAGGGTTCGGGATGGTTCGCGAACAACCGCCGCGCCACCTCGCGCTCGCTTCGTTCGATATCGGCGATGAAATCGGCGACATCGTCCAACTCGGCGTAAGCGCCGAACCCGCGTTCGAGAAAGGTCTGCAACTCACCGAAACCGGCCGCGCGCGCCGGACCGCGCAGCATCGCCAACAGCGTCGCCACACCGCGCGAGCGCAGGGCGTGGCCCAAGCCGTAACCGGCGACCATGATCAAATCAATCTGATGCGCGCGCAATTTCGGTAGCCCGACCTCGCGGTAGGCGCGCGCGTACAGCGCGTCGTCCAGCGTTTTGCGCTGCGGGGCGATGCGATCCAGCGCTTCGGCCAGGCGCAGATCGAAGGCGTGACTGAGCGCGCCCAGCTCGATCGCATCCACCAACGTCTCCACCAACGTTTGCGGCATGAGCCGCAGCATCATCGGCGCGACCCGCGCGATATCCGCGTCGCGCCGGCTGAAATCGCGGTCGCCGTAGAGGTCGGTCAGGAAGAACTCCGCAGCCGGGCGGCGCTTGGGGTCTTGCATGAACCCCTCGAAGCTCGCCGCCAAACGCGCCGCCTGCCAGCGTCGCACTTCGGCCAACCAACGCAAGCCGTTGCGTGGCTCCAGGTCGGGGTCGTGAACCGCGTTGTGCCACGCCAACCGTCGCGTCAAATGCGCGCCGAGTTCGCGCTTGCTCATGCGACGGCGGCCTTGCAGCGGGTTGGGCGTGACCATCTTCATCGCGACGATGATCGGCGCCCCGCCGCGGAACGGCAAGCCCACGCACGCTGCGACGCTGAGCGCGGATCACCGTCGTCATCCACCGCGCACGTATGTCGATGGCGGCCGCAACTGCGACGAACACTCGACGAATCAATCGCTTGAGTCGGGTCGAACGCGCGACGATGCCTCGACTTGCGCTGGCGCGAATCCCGGCGGCGAGGTTTCGGCTACACTCGACCGATTCCGCTCGCAATGTTCGCATGCTCTCTCTCCACTCCGCTCCGCGCGCCACGCACGCCAAAACCGCCTCCCGCAAACGTCCTCGCGCCGCGACCGGCCGCATCGGCTTGGCGATCGCCGGCGGCGGGCCGATCGGTGCGATGTACGAACTGGGTGCTCTGCGCGCGCTCGACGATGCCTTGGACGGCATCGATCTGACCCGGATGGATTGCTACGTCGGCGTCAGCAGCGGCGCGTTCCTCGCCGCCGGCCTCGTCAATCGCATGTCCACCGCCGAGATGTGCCGGATCTTCATCACCGGCGACAGCGACGATGTGCGTTTCCGCCCGGAAAGCTTCCTGCGCCCGGCGGTGTTCGAGTATCTGCGCCGGGCCTCGGCGCTGCCGCGGCTGACGCTGGAATGGTGGGGCAGCCTGCTGACCCAGCGCGAATCGCGGATGTCCGATCTGATCATGCGCTTCGGCGGCTTAGTTCCCGCGGGCCTGTTCGACAACATCGAAGTCGAGCGTTTCCTGCGCGACATCTTCACCCGTCGCGGACGCAGCAACGACTTCCGTTCGCTCGATCGCGAGCTGTACGTCGTCGCGGTCGATCTGGACAGCGGCGAGGCCGTGCGCTTCGGCGGTCCGGGCTGGGAAGACATTCCGATTTCCCGCGCCGTCCAGGCCAGTTCCGCCCTCCCCGGCTTGTACCCGCCGGTCGAAGTGCGCGGTCGCCACTACGTCGACGGCGCGCTGCGCCGCACCATGCACGCCTCGGTGCTGCTGGAACGCGGCATCGACCTGCTGATCGGCATCAACCCGCTGGTGCCGTTCGACTCCACGAAGCAAGACAGCGATAGCGGCGTCGCCGACGGCGATCCCGAACCGCATCGCATCTGGCAAGGCGGTTTGCCGGCGGTGATGTCGCAAACCTTCCGCACGCTGCTGCAATCGCGCATGCAGGTCGGCTTGGCCAAGTACGCGCAGCAGTACCCGAATATCGATCAATTGATCTTCGAGCCCAATTCGAACGACGGCGAAATGTTCTTCACCAACGCCTTCAGCTTCGCCAATCGGCGTCGGGTCTGCCAGTTGGGCTATCGCAACACCCTGCAGGATTTGCGCAATCGCGCCGATGCCCTCGGCCCGGTCCTGGCCGCGCACGGCATTCGTTTGCGCGAAGACGTTCTGACCGATAAACACCGCACGGTACTCACCGGCCTGGGCACCGCACCGCCGCGCAGCACCGAGACCACCGCACGCCTGCGCCGCGCGCTGGACGAAACCGAAGTGCTGATCGCCAAGCGCAAGCGCGGGTAAGCCGGGAATCGGGAATCGGGAATCGGGAATCGGGAATCGTAAAAGCGAAACACCGATGTCATCCCGAGCGCAGCGAGGGACCTGTTTTTTCGTTCTTCGTCGATCGAAAAGCAGGCCCCTCGCTGCGCTCGGGATGACAATTGCGACGACGCGAAGTCGCATGTGCTCCCGTCGAATCCCACTCACGACTCTCCATTCCCGATTCCCCATTCCCGCCCTTGTGTGAATACTCTAGACAAGTGCCTCATCCTGCTGCGCAATCCATCACGCGCCCGCTGGGAGGGCATCCATGGCTAAGTTCAAGAAAACCGCCGGCAAACAAACGGCGTCCGCGTCCAAAGCCTCGCAAGCCGAGCAACTCACCAAGAGCATCAGCGAATCCGCGCAGCAGATCTGGCTCGCCGGCGTCGGCGCGTTCTCGCGCGCTCAGGCCGAAGGCACGAAGCTGTTCGAAGGTCTGGTGAAAGAAGGCATGGGTCTGGAGCAGACCATGCGTAAATTCGCCGGCGGTCGCGCCGATGTGGTGCGCGATGTGGTCGAAAGCCGCGTCGGTCAGGCCCGCGAACGCGCCACCGACACCTGGGACAAGCTGGAAAAAGTGTTCGAAGATCGCGTGCAGCGTGCGCTGGTGAAACTCGGCGTGCCGAGCCGCGAAGACCTCAACGACCTGAGCGCCCGCGTCGAGACATTGACCGTCGAACTGCGTCGCCAGAACGGCACCGCTCCCGCCCGCAAGACAGCCAAAACGGCTGCGAAGAAAGCGGCTGCCCCGGCTCGCAAAGCGACGAAAGCGGCGAAAGCGCCTGCCGCGAAGCGCGGTCGTAAGCCGAAGACGGCTGTCGCCGCCGAGTAATCGCATCGCACTTGCGTTCGAGGCCATCGGCCCCGACACGCAAGCGTCAGCGAGGTTCGATACGCTTGTGTGGTGGTCGTTCGCGACCGATACTGACTCTCATCTCGCGTCGGCGACGACGCAAGATTCGGCGGCCAAAAGCCGCCTTCGCCCGCCAATCGGTTCCGAAGTCAGAGCTCCCCTCCCCTCACGACTTCAGATTGGCGGGTTCTTTTTGCCTGCGATCAGGGGAGAGCGACGATCGGGGTATTCGACGAACCGTCGTCGAGCCACGCTAATGTCGGCATTCGCGGATACGATGCGACGAAAAGGCAGCGATTCGGCTGCCTTGGCAAGTCCGGTTTAAAGAAAAAGGCAGCGATTCGGCTGCCTTGGCAAGTCCGATTTAAAGAAAAAGGCAGCCGTTCGGCTGCCTTTTTCGTTTCGCATCGACCACGCATCCGTCGCCGCATGCTTGGGATGCCTGCGAGGGCATCGGCCGTCGCCGAAGCGACGGCCGACGACATCACCAGTGAACGCCTCGCATCAACGCCGCGAACGCGATCTGTTCCTGGCTCGGCGCCGTGTCTTTGCCCTTCTCGCCCTTGGCCGCGGCCGAATCGGGGAACAACTCGAACGCCGTGCTCATCACCACTTCGTACGCCTTCGGCGCCACCGCATTGAGGACCGCCGAGAAAATACCGAGGCGGGTCGCGATGCGGCTGGGTTTTTCGATGATGCCCTTCACCACTAGATCGGCGGCTTCGTCCGGGCTCAAAGTCGGCACGCTGTCGTACATCTTGGTCGGCGCGATCATCGGCGTGCGCACCAGCGGCATGTTGATGGTCGTGAAGCTGATGCCCTTGCCCGACAATTCGCCCTGCGCGCAGCGGCTGAACGCATCCAGCGCGGCTTTCGACGCCACGTAAGCCGAGAACCGCGGCGAGCTGGCCAGCACGCCGATCGAGCTGATGTTGATGATGTGGCCTTTGCGACGTTGGATCATCGCCGGCATGAAGCCCATGATCAGGCGCAAGCAGCCGAAATAATTGAGCTGCATGGTGCGTTCGAAGTCGTGGAAACGGTCGTAGCTCAGCTCGATCGAACGGCGAATCGAACGACCCGCGTTGTTGACCAGAATATCGACGTGGCCGTGATCCTTGAGGATAGTCGCCACCAGGCGGTCGCAATCGGCCATGTCAGACAAATCGGCGGTGTAAGCGAAGACCTTGCCGCCGGCTTTCTTCATTTCGTCGCGGGCTTTGAACAGTTCCTCTTCGCCGCGCGCAACGATGACCGTGATCGCGCCGGCTTCCGCCACGCGCTGCGCCGTGGACAGGCCGATACCGGACGAGCCGCCGGTGACCACCACCACTTTGTTGCGCACTTTGCCTTTCAGCGTGCGGTCGATGAACAGATCCGGGTCGAGATAGCGCTCCCAGTAATCCCACAACCGCCACGCGTAGGTATCGAGCTTCGGCACCGAAATGCCGCTGCCTTTCAGCGCACGCTCGGTTTCGCGGTTGTCGAAACGCGTCGGATAGGTGATGAACTTCAGCACGCCCTTGGGAATCTTGAAGTCGCGCAGCAGCATGCCGACGAAGCGCTTCACTGGCGGCAGGCTGCCGACCGCGCCGCGGATACCGCTCGGTACGAAGGCGAACATGCGCGCATCTAGGCGCATGGTCATTTCCGGGGCATGACCGGCGCGCGCGAAGGTGTTGAGCACCTCGCCGACGCGCATCGGTTCCGGGTCCACGAGATGGAAGCAGTGACCGTCGAGCTTCGGTTTATGCGCGATGTGATCCATCGCATCGACGATGAAATCCACCGGCACCACGTTGATGCGACCGCCTTCGATACCCAGCATCGGCATCCACGGCGGCATCATTTCGCGCATTTTCTTCAGCAGCGTGAAGAAATAGTACGGGCCGTCGATCTTGTCCATTTCGCCGGTCTGCGAATGGCCGACGACCATGCCCGGGCGGTAAATCCGCCATTTGATGCGCTTCTCTTGCCGCACCAAACCTTCGGAATCGTGCTTCGTGCGCAGATAGGGGTCGTCCAGACCCTCGGCCTCGTCGAACATGTCTTCGCGGAAGATGCCCGGGTACAGACCGGCGGCGGCGATCGAGCTGGTGTGATGGAAACAGCCGGCACCGATGGCCGCGGCCAGATCCAGCGCATTCTGGGTGCCATCGACGTTCGCCTTGCGCTGGCTATCGGCGTCGGCGGTCAAGTCGTAAATCGCGGCCAGATGGAAGAAATGCTTCACCTTGCCGCTCAAAGTGCGCAATTGCGCGGCGGTGACCCCGCATTTGGCGTCGGTCATGTCGCCGGTCACCGCGACCACGCGCTTCATATCCCAGCCCATCTTCTTGCCCAGCGCGTCCAGTTTTTTCTGGGAATCTTTGCGGACCAGCACGTACACCGTGCCTTTGCGCTTGAGCAGATTGCCGACTAGGAAGCGCCCGATGAAACCGGTGGCGCCGGTAACGAAATAACTCATGTCCTCGCCCTCATGAGAATGGAACCGATGGGCCGTCGGACGGCCCGGAACCGCCTACGTTGCCAGAGCCGGCGGATCAGGACAATCGTTCCGCTCGATCCCGGGCCTTCCCTCCTGCGCTTGGCCGCCGGGAACGCCGAGGGCGATCGTTCGGCGAGGCGCACCGAGAGCGCCGCTCCCGAGCCCGCCGTCGGCGGCGTCGCGCCCCATGGCGCGCATGCCGGCCGCGCGTATCGACGCAACACCGACGAAGGCGGTTGACCCACCTGCCGTCCCATGGTGTCATGCCGCCACCACGGGAGGATGCCAACCATGTCCGATTTGAAAGCCGCGTTCGAGAAAGCCGCCAAAGACGTCCAGAACCTCAAAGAGCGGCCCGACAACGACACCCTGCTCCGCCTCTACGCGCTGTACAAACAAGGCGCCGACGGCGACGTGAAGGGCGACAAGCCCGGCTTCTTCGATTTCGTCGGCACCGCCAAATACGAAGCGTGGGCCAAGCTCAAAGGCACCGGCCAAGAAGAGGCGATGAAGAAGTACGTCGACATGGTCAAAAAGCTGGCCGGCTGAGGCCGGCCCGCCCTGCACATCGATGGCGAGACAAACCCGCCAACGGATTCTCGATACGTCGCTTGCGATGTTCAACACGCAGGGCGAGCCCAACGTCACCACGAACCACATCGCGGACGAGTTAGAGATCAGCCCCGGCAATCTCTATTACCACTTCCGCAATAAAGACGACATCATCGAGCAGTTGTTCGCGCGCTACGAAGAGCGCATGGACGACGCACTGGCCGCACCCAGCGGCCGGCTGCCGGAATTGGAAGATATCTGGCTGCAGTTGCATCTCGTGTTCGAGTGCATCTGGGATTATCGGTTTCTGTATCGCGACTTGGTCGAAATCCTCAGCCGTAACCGACGTTTGCGGATGCGATTCGCGCGGATTCTCAAGCGCGCCGACGAACGCGCGCATCTGGTCATGCGCGGGTTGAGCCAAGCGGAAATCATGCGCGGCTCGGCCGACGAATTGAACGCGGCGGCGACGAACGTGCTGGTATTGTCCACGTTCTGGCTCAACTACTCCGCCGCACGCGGCGATCGCGACGAACAGACCGCGATCCGCCAAGGCATCGTGCAAGTGATGATGCTGCTCGCGCCGTTCCTGCGCGACGCCGAACGCGTTCACCTGAATACGCTGATCCGCGCCTACCGCGACTGAGCGCTTCCGGCGCCCATTCGTCGTATCGATCCCCGCATCCACCCACGAATATCGCCTCGCCGCGCCATTCCGCGCGAACGGCGCTATGCTGACTCCACAGGGGGCGGCTCCACGACGGATGTCCGCATCGAACGACGGCCCAAGGACAGGGACCACTCTCCCGCCCTCGGCTCGTAGGTTTCGGCGTTCGCACAGAGCGGCCGCGACCTCGCTTACCGATGCGAATCTCCGTTCCCGAAGCCGAAGACGATCGGTCGATGCGCATGCGGAGACCGATTCCACTTCGCTCGTCTCAAAGGAACTGACCTATGAATATTTCCCTGAAAACCAGCGTCATCGTCGCTGCGATCGGTCTGCTGCTCGCCGCGCCTTCCACGCAAGCCGATCCGATCAGCAACTACCAATGCCTGCAGGAATACCGCGCGTGCATCGCCGCCGGTTACGACCAGGACATGTGCATCGACAACTACTACTACTGCCGGTACGGGTATTACCCGGTCAAAGCCTCCGGCGCGATGATGGCGGCACCGGCTCGGAAAGACTGACGAGGACAGCCGCCTCGGCCGATCCGAGCCGTGCGCGATGGACTCGACCTCAAACGATCAAGGAACGATACGAAATGAAAAGACTCTTTTCCAAAAAACCGTCGATGACGACGATCTGCCTGCTGACCGCCGCGCTCGGTAGCGTGATCGGCAGTGCGTACGCGACCTGCTACCCGTCCGACTGGCGCGCCTGCAGCGATGCCGCCGCCGCTTGCATCGCCAGAGGCACCAATGAGGCCATCTGCGAATTCAGATACGAAAGATGCTTGGCCACGAAAGGCTGCGCCGGGATGCCCTGAGAACTGAGACCCTCTAGGGCCAAAGCGGCATCGTTCGCGATGCCGCCACAGCCTGCTCGCCCCTTACCTCTCGCCCGGTCGAAGAGTAAGCTTCGATCCGCAGGGGATTTTCCATCGAAGGAATCGATCATGAAAAAGTTTCGTACACTGACCCTCGCTGCCGCCGCTGTCGCACTGCTCTCCGGTGCGTTCGTGAGCAGCGCCGCTTCCCCGGGCGCCTGCAGCGCCTGTTCGAGAGCCTACCGGTCCTGTTTGGCCAGTGGCGGCAATTTCTACACCTGCTACGAGCGCTACGAGACCTGCCTGTACAACGCAGGCTGCATGGTGCCCTGAGCGACACCGCATCGCGTCCACGCTTCGGCGTCGGTCGCGCGCGCGAACACAGCACACGGGCCTTCTCACCACAGAACGGCTCATCGTCGCGAAAGTCGAAATGGGCGCCTCATGGCGCCCATTTTTTCGGGATCGACAGCGCGCCCGGAACGCCAGGATGCCAAAACGTGCGCATGCGCATAAACACCGATGTCCGACCGACGGTATCTTGCGCGGACAGGGGATACCAAAGGAAGGAGCTCTCGATGAAACGCAACACGATCCTCGCGCTGGCGGCCGGATTCGTTCTGACGCTCGCCACCGCATCGACCAACGCGGCCTGTTCGCCGAATCCGTGTTATCGGCAAATGCTGCAATGTCGCGCCAGTGGCGTGTCGTACTACGAATGCTACGCTCGCTACGAAGATTGCCTCGCCCGTTACGGCTGCCCGATTCCCTGAGAATACGGGTCATCGCCGCAGTGGGATTCGCCGACGGGCATCGACGACATCGAACGCTCCGCCGTCACGGCGACGATACGCAAAAAGGGCGCCTTTCGGCGCCCTTTTTTCGCTTGCGGATTAGCGCTTCGCGAGCATCACGCCTTGCGCGCGCGACGGACCGTCTTGGTCGTCTTCGCGGTGCGGCGAACGGTCTTGGCTTTGTTCTTGCTGCCGACCGGACGGCCGCGACGCGCCGTACGCTTGGCTTTCGCCGGCTTCAACTTCGCGATCAACGGCTGGACCGCGGTTTCGAGCTTGGCGACGACGCCGCCGGTGCCGGTTTCGATCTGATTACGAAGGTCGGCGACGGTCGACAGCATGTTCGACTGCGCCTGACCGACAGCGGCGATCGCCTGCTTGCGAGCGAGCGCGATGCGCTGCGCGACGCCTGCGGCGGCGGCCATGCCTTCACGGCTGGCGATGGCGGCGACGCCCAAACCGGCGAGCCACAGGTGACGGGGGCCGGCATCGGCCGGGATGCGAGCGATCGGGGTACGAACGGTCTTCTTGCGTGCCATGGGGGTGCTCCGTTGCTGAGGCCTGAGGCCGGTTTTGGATGAGGGCATCATGCGCCGCACGCGGAGAGCAAACACACTAGGCGTCGTGAGAGCGCGCCATGATGCTCTCGCGCGCCACGCACACAGGCGGCGAAATCGACCGTCTGCGGGGCTTGCCTGTCGGCACGACTCGCGGGATGCTGTCGCCCTCCTTTTCGACCGCCTGCGACGCGAGGATCAAACATCATGGCCAAATCCGCCTGGGCCGCTTTTCCGCACGATGCCAAAGCTTTCGCCTATGCCGGCGATGCGCTGAAGAAAGCCTGGCCCAAGTTGCATGCCGGCGACGCCGAACCGTTTCCCGACAGCAAACGCGCCGCCGCGCTGATCAAAGCCGCCGGTAAAGCCGCGCCGAAAGGCCTCGACGCCGACGCGCTGGCCGAAGCGCTGCAAGACGCGTGGCGCGCCTTCCATCGCGGCGATTTCAAAGCCGCGTTCGACGCGGGCGAAGCGCTGGGCCCGATCGGCGCCTCGGTCGCGGTGAAAGCCCTCGGCATTCACACCACGCATCTGGTCGACGACGACGCCGAGAAGCTCAAGCGCTTCGAATTGGCCGCGAAACTGGCCGAAGCCGCCGCCAAGGCCCTGCCCGACGACGCCAACAGCCACTATCGCCACGCCTTCGCGCTGGGCCGTTACAGCCAGGGCCTGTCGATCGCCAAAGCGCTCAAAGACGGCATCGCCGGCAAAGTGCGCACCGCACTCGACGCGACGCTGGAACTGGAGCCCAAGCACGCCGAAGCCCATACCGCGATGGCGATCTATCACGGCGAAATCATCGGCAAAGTCGGCGCGATGATCGGCGGCCTGACCTACGGCGCCAAGGCGTCCGAAGCCGACAAGCACATCAAAACCGCGCTTAAACTCACGCCCGATTCGCCGATCGCCCACATCGAGCACGGCAATCTGCTGATGCTGCTGCACGGCGACAAAAAAGAAGACGACGCCGCAGCCGCGTACGAGAAAGCCGCCAAGTGCAAACCGGTGGACGCCATGGAAGCGCTGGACGTGGCCTACGCTAAATCGCAGTTGGAGTAAGTCGCCCGCCCTTGGGGGCCGCCGTTCTTGGGACACAGCCGTCGCGGGGCTCGCCGCGCCGGCCCCGCAACCCCGGAACGTCTTGCCTGCCGGGGAGCCGGCCGCGTAGAATACGCGGCCCGAATATCGGGCGGTTAGCTCAGCGGTAGAGCATTGCCTTCACACGGCAAGGGTCGCAGGTTCGAACCCTGCACCGCCCACCAAACACGAAACCGACCTTGCGCTAGCGGGTCGGTTTTTTGTTGGCCGAAGTCTCGGCACGTTTCGAGCACTGCCAACACCATCGAACGCCCACAACGTCTCCGGTACAGCGGCCTTCAGGCCGCTTCGCGATGTTCTCGAAAGACGAGAGCGGCCAGGGCTCGAAGACCGCTCAATCGCGCCGTCGGTTCAAATTCGAAACAAGCGCTCAGGCATTCAACCGCCACAGTGTGCCGTTGAGGAACGCGGCGAAACTGACCCAGGCCAGATACGGCACCAGCAACCATGCGGCGAAGCGCTGCACGCGCCGGAATGCGGCGATGGTCCATGCGATCGCCAGCCACAGCAGCACGATTTCCGCGAACGCCACGCCCGGTTGTTTCAGTCCGAAGAACAGCGGCGACCACGCGGCGTTCAACGCCAATTGCAGCAAGAAGATCCCCAACGGCCCGCGCTGCCGAGCGAAACCGCCCTGACGCCACACCCGCCACGCCGCCACCGCCATCATCGCGTACAACGTGGTCCACACCGGACCGAACACCCATGCCGGCGGGTTCCACGTCGGTTTGTTGATCGACTGATACCACTCCCCCGGCGGAAAGAACGCACCGATCGCGGCGGCGCCGAAACACAGCACCAGCCAGCCGAACAGCACCAGCCAGGATCGCGGGCCGCGAATCGTGTCGGTCGATGCGGAATTCGTCATGCCTGCGTCCTCGCGGTGTTGGAATTGAAGTGTACAAGCATCCGCACGGATCGTTCATCGAGACGAAGCATCATCGATGGCGTCGATCGCAGACATCATGCGGCGTCATCGCGAGACGCCCGCACGCCAACTCGAACGATGGTGCATGACGTTTCCCTCGCGCATCCGATCCGTATGAAATTCGCCGCGCAGGTAGGCTGGGTGCTTCGCACCCAGCTTCGGCGTCATCAAGAAGCTGGATCGATGATCCAGCCTACGGTCCTTGCGCGTTACTTTCGATGGCAGACCTTTCTAGATGCCTAAGCCGTCTAAATTCCGAATCTCTTGCCTTCCTAAGATCGAACATCGCCTTGTAAATATTCAAGCAATCCTCAACCTCATCACTGCAGCGATTCTCAATCGCCGAAAAATCATTATTCTCATATGCATCCCAAACAGACTTTCCAGAATCGATTTTTTTGCCGTCGATATATTTTTGATAGAGCTCAATTTTTTTCTTTGGAAAAGAGAAATAACCTTTATTGAATGAAAATTGACAGAACGTAGCGACGCTAAGATCAATCTGCCTGCAACCATAAATGACATCATAAATTCGACTTGTCTTCGCGAGATCATATTTAGCCATTCTGGCCATTAGGCAAGGAACATCGCTATGAGAAATTCCAATTCCCGAGAGCATCAATGCCCCCGCCTGCTCGGGGTGCGAATAAGATTTCCATTCAGCCTCTAAATTCTTGTAAATAGCCTCTAGAACGCCACGCTCATCGCCAATATTCCACTCCCACAAATTGAGTCTTTTCCCGATTCGATCTTCAACTGGATAGTATGTAAGAAAACTTCCTCCCAAGACTTTATGACCCTCTATATGCGGCGAGAAACTCATCCCACTGAGTGTGGGCCGCTTTCTATCTACCTGTGGGACATAGTATTCAAGGTCGAAAAAAATAATTTTGGTTCGTTCTGGGAAAAACTTCCTTCGTATCAACATCGCCCCCTCCGGGCTCGAAAATTAATAAATCGATTTAGTTAGCAAAAAACTTAAGAATTCGACAGTGTCTAACCTAACTTCAGCTTCGACCCCATCGAGAAGCTGGATCGATGATCCAGCCTACGGCCGTAGGCCCACCCTACGCCAATCAAAGTGTAGGGCGGACTCAAGCCCGCCTTATGAGTTCACGCAGCACCAATCTCGCGAAATCCGGAATCCAACAACCTTTGACGAAGGCCCGGCAACGCAGCCGCGGGGACGCCGAGCCAAAGCAAGTTTCTTGCTCGCGTAACGGCGACATAGCCAATTCGGCCGACTTCAGTCGCAACACCATCCAGCATCGCTACGATATGTTCCCGCGTTGCCATGTAAAGCACGGCGTCGAGGCTCTCTCCTTTGGCCTTGTGCACGGTATCAACTCGTATGCGGATATTGCGCTGAGTGCCGAGATCGTCTGCGGCCACAAGAGAAGCATGCGGCAGGTCGCGTCGTGTCAGCTTGGTACCCAATCCATCGACGGGGGTTAGCCCGAATTCGCCTTGGAGAGCAGCTAGCAACTGGCGGACTCGGTCAAGCAGGAGGGGAAGCCATTCAGTGTCGGCGAGCAAGGTGGACGGAGGCAGCCCCCTATTCGGATCTCGGACAAACTGCCACAGACGCCGCCGCAGGAGTCGCATCTCGGGGTACCTCGACGGACTCAGTAGCGCCGCTAGCAGGTTCTCCGCTGGATCGTCCAGCAGGCCGACTATGCACCGTGCAAGCGCCACGAAGGAACGCTTGTAGTCGCTATGCTTGTCTCGAAGGATCGAAGCCAGCGCGAACTCCTTGACGAGGCCACGCCCAACGGGCGTATCTGCGCCGGATATCTCATCCGCCAGCTTCACCGCACGACAAAGGATAGCGCAGCGGCTAGCGTCAAAGCCGGCTGCAGCGACAGTCGCCTCGAAAGTCTCGACCAGTTGATCCCGGTCGTTGGGGCGATAGGAGGTAAAGAAGGCTCCATGCACCGCATCAGGCTCCTCTCTGTAGTATGTATCATTACGATTTGAGAGTTGGTTAGCTAAAGCGACAATCGCAGGAACGGAGCGATAGTTCTTCGTAAGCGAGAACGAACTGACTCCTAAGCGGCTTCCATATTCAGTCAGAAATCTGCCGTCAGCGCCGGAGAATTCATAAATGCCTTGGTTGGGATCGCCAATCAATGAAATCTCCATTCCCGCACCCGCAAGCAGATCGAGGATGGCCTGGTGGCAAGGGCCGATGTCCTGCGACTCGTCAATCAGGACTTGTGGATAGCGACGAACCAATGCCCGGAGAATGGAGGGCTGCTCCTGCAAGGTGCGATAGCACCAATAGCGACCTAGATCATGCGTGTATGCGCCGACCCTCCCGAGTCGCTCGATGAGGTTCAAGGCCACTGCTGTGTTCAGTTCGACGCTTTGACTGTGTACGCTGTAGAAGAAGTGGAAGTCGCCGTTTCGGAAACCCACTTGCATCTTCGTGATGTTCTGCGGGAACTGTTCGGTCCTGAATGTGAATCCGGCGAGGAACGGTTCGCTTCCAGAAACTAGGTATGCCGTCTGCCGTGCGTCCATCGTGCGATGCGCATGCGGCCTGAGAACATGGGTCGTGATGAACGCATCCAGCGTGTCGATATCGACCCTATACCTTCCGGCATTGGCTGGCAGGGCTTGGGCGAGTTGTCGATAGTTGTCGCGGAAAGTGTCAACGGCGACGTTCGAGAAAGAAAGCAGCGCGACACGCACTCGCTGTTCTCCGAGGCGCCGCCGCATTTCAACCAGCCTGTGCACAGCCGTCCGAGTCTTGCCACTGCCGGCGCACGCGATCACCGACAACGGACCAGTTGGCGCATCAACGACCGCGCGCTGCTCTTCGGATAGGTCTGTCATTCGGCAGGCGCCTCGAATTGGCAAGCATGCGCGATTGCGTCACGGATGTATTCGGGTACGACGCACGGCGTTTCAGGGTTCGCCAAGACTTCTGCAAGCGACTGGCCGAATCGGCCCTTCTGCACGTTGTTCTGCGCGCGCTCGAACATGCCAATGAACAGCGCTTTGGCTTTGGCCGCCTCCCCATCCGCTGCCGCCACCATCGCCTCCACTGCGTCCCCGATCCTGGGATGGAGCTCCTTCAGCGCCACCAGCATCGCCGCGCGGTTGTCGGCGTGCAAAGCGAGGTCGTATTCCAGCGTCTTTAGCCCGTGGAATACCTTGACGTAGGCGTCCTCCCTCTCCTTCATCTTCGCAGTATTGGCAGATACCGTTACGACATCTCCCATCACCGGGTATAGTGCCTGTGAAATACCGTCGCCATCTTGTTCCTGCGCCGGGTCGGCATCGGTGATCAGTGCAACGGGGATCTTCAGTGCGCCTTCGCCGAAAAGCGGTAGGAACGAGTCGAAGTTCAGTCCTTCCACGCTAATCAAACTCACCGCGCACTTGCGCAGATCGAATCCCGCACGAGAAGCAAGTACGTTCATCAGCATAAGCTCGGCCGCGCCTTCCACAAATATGACACGTCGAGCAAAGAACAGTTCTGCGCGAGTGACGTCCAAATAGCGCTTGAGCTTCTCGCGCTTGCCGGCAGCAAACTCGATGGTCCGGGGGAAGAAAGTCTCGACTGCTGTGCCAGTGTCCACCAGACAAGTCAGGCAGTCCAGGTCAGCGATGCTGGCGAAGTTGGGGGAATGGCTGGTGACGAAAAGCTGAACCGACTTTTCTCCCTCGTGGGTGTGGATGCTCTCCAGATAGCGCAGCAGGATGGATTGGAGTTGGGGATGCAGATGGGCTTCCGGCTCCTCGATGACTAGGCCCCGATAACTGGCTTCGGCGTTCTTGACAAGTTCGCTGAGCACGACCGCCATGAAAATCAGGTTATTGAAACCTAGCCCGTTCTGCTCGATCTCAAAGTTGTCGACAAGGAGAGAAAGCCGGGAGGACAGTCGCTGGAAATCGACTGCACTCAGTCCTACCTCGAGCACTTGCGCCAACTGTTCGCCCAGCATCGACGTGTGGCGGGTGGTGATGGCGTTCTGCGTATTCACGATCGGCGCGTGTGCCCTGAGATTCTGATCGAGTTCGCTCAGCGCTTGATTGATGCCGTAGCGGCCGGTGTCGTCGGTCAGCATCTGCAGAAGCCGCGATAATTGGCTCGCGCGGCCAGGCCGAAGGCTCTGCGCAGCATCCCGAAGTGGCTGCAGATAGACACCCCGAAGGTTTTCTAGCATGTCGGAGGTCAGGCCGACGTCTTCGTGTTCACCACACCAACGTTTGATGCGAAGGCGACCGCTAGCGTCCGCGTCGGAATAGCGAACAGTGACATGCGCTTCAAGGTTTCCTTTGTCGTCGGGTTTCAGCGCTGCCAGAAAATCCGCTTCGTCGTCCAGGCTGAGGTCTCGGAAAACGTACTGGAACGTGATATCGCTGGCTGGGTCACCTTCCTTTGGACGGTGTAAGTCGTCAGTGCCCAGTCTCGGTGGCGGTTCGTCGTAAGCGGCAAGCAAGGCGCGCAGTGCATCGACAACGGCTGTCTTGCCAACATTGTTGGCACCCACAATGATGTTCAGCCCCGGCTGAAACTGGATTTGTACTTCTTTGAGCTTCCGAAAATTGGAAATGCTGAGTTGAGCCAAATACATTTCACTCTCCCTCAATTCAGTGGTAGTCGCACTTAATCAGGAGCTTTAAGCGCTCAGCTTCTAAGGGCGCGCCGCACTGAATTATGCTGAATTATCAACGACAATAAGTATGCGCTTTGGATCGTAATCAGCCATTCCAACACACCCTCACGCCGCCATCCGATACTCGTAAACCGGCCGCTCCCGGTCATCCAAAATCGCATACAACGCATCGAGTCGTTTCGGGTTCGGGTCGAGCCACGCGTCGATGTGTTGTTCCTTGATCGGCACGATGCAGCGGTCGTGGCCGGCGGCGGCGATTTCGGGCGGGGGTTCGTCGGTGATGGCGGCGAACGACCAGAGTTCTTCGTCGCCGTTGCGCCAGTGCGAGTACACGCAGGCGATAAGCATGTCCTGGCGCGGTTGCGGTTCGAATTCCAGTACGACGTTCTGTTCGGTTTCGCCGTCGGCGAGCGCGCGGCCTTCGGCGTTGTGGCGGCTGACGTTTTCGTAGAAAGCATCGGCGACGAGGATGCCGTGGGTGCGGCCGAATTGGCCTTTCCAGAAGCCTTCGAGGTTGTCGCGTCGGGCGTTGTAGGTGCCGGGATATTTCGTGTCGTAGGCGGCGGGTTTGCCGGCGGGGCGGCATTGGTAGCGCATGGGTTTGATGACGCGTCTGCCCCGCTCCATCACCATCACCGGCGCGTACATGCCGGGGAAGATGCGGCGGTCGCGTTCTTCGGGCGCGGTTCGTCGCAGGTCGGCGAGTTTGCCCATCGCCCACGCGGTTTTATCGGTGGCGATGCGTCGATCGTTCAGGGCTTTCTGCGTGGTGCGCGTGCGTAGCGTGCGTTCGGCATCGGCGAGGCGCTTGCGTTGGCGGAACAACAGTTGTTCGAGTTCGGCGGCCTGTCGCGCGTTCCAGGCGGCGATGCGTTCGGCGATGCCATCGGATAGTTCGCGCGCTTCGGGCGTGTCGTGAGCGCCATCGCGCAGGAAGGCATCGTCCATCGCTTTGGTGGTTTTGATCTTCGCGCCGTCGTCACGGGCGGCATAAAGCGCCGCGAAAGCGTGGATGTCGATCACGGCGCCGAAGCGGCGCACGAATTCCTGATAGGCCCGCCAGACCTTGGCCGAATAGCACACCGCCGCAACCCCCTGTCGCTACGATCAGCGGCGACTGTGCGACAGCGGCGGGGGATTTGTCCAGCGCGTTACGAGCGCGCGGCGTCGCGATTGGTGGCTTCGATCGAAAGCCGATGAGCTATTTAAAACGCCGTCCGCTAGAGAGCCTGTCGGGAATCTGTGGAGCGACGTCTCCTCCCCTTGCGCACAGCGAAGGGGGAGGCTGGGAGGGGGTTGAAGATGAGAGATCACATCGAACCCCACCCTAGCCCTCCCCTTCGCTTCGCGAAAGGGAGGGAACGCGATCAAGCCGACTCACAACATTGACTCCTTTGTGTGCGATCGAACAAGGGTTCGACAATCGCGAATTCGATCGAACGCCGGTGAGCTATTGAAAACGCCGTCCGCTAGGAGCTTGTCGGAAATCTGTAGAGCGACATCTCCTCCTCTCGCGCACAGCGCAGGGGGAGGCTGGGATGGGGTTGAAGATGGGAGATCACATCCAACCCCACGCTAGCCCTCCCCTTCGCTTCGCGAAAGGGAGGGAACGTGATCAAGCCGACTCACAACAAACTTGATCAAGCGGAGTCACAACATCGGCGCGTTCGTGTGCGATCGAACAAGGGTTCGACAACCGCGAATTCGATCGAACGCCGGTGAGCTATTGAAAACGCCGTCCGCTAGGAGCCTGTCGGAAATCTGTAGAGCGACGTCTCCTCCCCTTGCGCACAGCGCAGGGGGAGGCCGGGAGGGGGTTGAAGATGGGAGATCACATCGAACCCCACCCTAGCCCTCCCCTTCGCTTCGCGAAAGGGAGGGAGCGTGATCAAGCCGACTCGGAACAAACGCGATCAAGCCGACGCAGAACATCGGCGCGTGCGTGTGCGATCGAACAAGGCTTCGAAAATCGCGAACAGGCTCAAACGCCGTCATGGAAGGCTGCGGCGAAGCGAACGCCTTAACGATCGACATGCAAGGTGTTCGCAGTGCGCGCACGCATGCCGCGTGCATGGGCGCGATCGGACACGACAAACGGCAGAACGTACGCGCTTACATCGCGTGCGCGCGCACCTGCTGCGGGTTGTCCTGGGTGACGGCCGCCTTGCGGCCGAGGTCGTCGGTTTGTCTGGACGCTTCGGCGAGCGGGAAGGCTTCGGCCTGGGTGCGATCGACCTTGAAGGTCTTTTCGTAGGCCTTGCCGAGATCTTGGATAGGGAACAACTCGCCGCGTTTGTTCTCCAAGATGCCTTCGATCTGCATGCCCTGCTCCATCGACTTCATCGCGATGAAACCCGCCGCGTTGGTGCGGTGAGCGTCGCTCGCGAACGGCGTCACGGTGTCGAGCATGTCGTAGGCGCGCTGGAAACGCTCGAATTCGCGATGGTTCGGGTTGTTCAGCAGCGGCGCGGCGACGGTGGTGTCGGTCGATGCGAGGTTGTTGGGTGCGGTGTTCGTCGGTGCGATGTTGGCGGGCGACGCGTTCGCCGGCGCGACCTGCGACTGCTCGCGCGCCTGAGCGATGTACTTGCCCAGGCCATCGCGGTCGCGGGTGAGGTCGTGCATGTAGTCGTAATTGCTGGTGCCGTCGGGCGCGCGGAACACGCGTTCGCCGTTCGCGGCGGCCTTGGCGTGGCCGTAGCCCATCACGTGTTCGACCTTCAGAAAGCCGGCGATTTTTTCGGGGCGGTCGCCTTCTTTCAGCACGCCTTCGGACACGCCGCGATCGTAGGCGCGCTCGGCGTTGCGTTTGAAAGCTTCGTTCTGCAGCTCGGGCGATTGTTTGAACGCGTCGAGGCTTAAGCCGTGCTTCCAGTTATCGCGATTTTCGAGGAACTGGGTCATGCCGCCGGCATTGGCGAAAGCCCACTCGGTCTTGTAGCCGGTCATCGCGGTCGCGAGTTTGTCGCGGTCCACGAAATCGGCGTTCGCCAGCGCCTGCGCGCCATGCTGGAAGCTGCCGACGAAGCCTTGCCGGCTGGTCAGTTCGGGGTTGCCGCCGCGGCTCTCGGTGAGCGCCACGGACGCGACCAACCTGCGGGTCGTCTCGTCGTTCAAAACGGCGATATTGCCCTGGTCGTACGCGTAGGCAGTGGCCACTGCCTGTTGTCGAATATCAGCCATTACGCTGTCTCCAATGGATATTCAACGGATGCCGTTCGGAACGTTCGCTCCTCGCGTCATCGTTATCGCGCGTCCCGCGGTCGCGGGTGTTCGCGCGTCACTACGAATGCGGTGAAACCGGGACCGCTACGGCCTCCTTCAACGTGTTCGACAGCGACGTACGCGACGCCGCCACCAGGAAATCGAACGCAGTACAGATGTTCGGCTTCGCCATCCGTGCCCTCTGCCCCGCTTGAGGCGATGGACTCCAGAACCGCCTGCGCCGGCAATTGCCGACGCAGCGCGCCGCCGATGTCGTCGGTGGGATGATACTTGACCAAGACCGCTTCATGCACGGTTTCAGCGTCGCCGTGGAGGGTCACGCTGCACTCGCCCTCGTTGGCCGAACGGCAGCCAATGCCTTCGAGGTCGTCGCGAAGAGGCAGCAGCGCGGTGCCGAAGCCGGCCAAAACCGCCGTGCCGGCTCGCGCGAAGCGCTGATGGGCCGGGCCGACGTCGGGACAAGGGGCCGGTGCCGGATCGCGCCAGAGCACGCCGCTCGCCTCGTCGTAGGCGCGCCAGCCGGCCGTGTCTTTCGAAGCGAGCAATGCCGTGAGGGAGTGGAGCGGGGACACGGCCGTCGCCCGCTTCTTCGATCGAGACGCGATGCGGGCTTGATGAACGGGAGTGACGCCCGTAATCGGAACCGCAGCCGCGCCCGGCGCAGGGGCTGGCCGTTCGGATCTCCATGCGGTGAAGCCAAGCGTCGACACGATGTGCGTCTACTCCGACTGCCGATGCGCTCCCCTCGTCCGGTTTTCGTGCCAGGGCCTAGGGCTCTAGCGCGCCCCGGAACGATGCGCAGGCCGAGCATACCAGTCGAACCCACGGGCGCAAGAGGGCCTGATGCGTTTACGCGGGATTACCGGGTTGTGCCTGCACCGCCCTGCGACAGGCTGATCGGCCGGCGATCGAATGATCGAAGCGCGGTTCGAAACGAATACTTCGTATGCGATGCGGATGTTTTCGAAGCGAACCGCTCAGCAGTGCGCTGCCTGCACGCGACCGAGCGAGCGCACTCTCCAGCTTCGACATCGGTGGACACCTCTAGCGGACGCTGTTTGCGCTGCGTATCGGACGGATAGTCGCCATTCGAGCAGCAACCACCCTCGCACCGACTCCAGCGAATAGCGTTAACGAGAAAACGAACGCAGGAAAATATCGCTACAAACGATAGCGCTAACGAATGCGCTCAAGATAACTGCACCCAGCGTAATACGCTTTGCAATTAGCGGACTTCGCCGCACATGTCTGAATGGCGAGATCGATTGTTTTTCCGCGATCTGGCCCGGAGTAACTCGAAACTTGATGATCGCCCCACGCCATCGCACCGCACTGGTTGTAGTAGGTGGCGATCACTTCGCACCGCTTACCACCGTCTTTACGGCATTCGTCGAGGGCGGCTTGTTTTGCCTTCCGTTTGTTCGGTTGCCCCTCAACACCGCCAAAAGAACCTCGATCTCCATCGACAGCGATCGCCCCCCAGCGAGTTGCCCACTGAGGGCCTGGATCGGAAGGACTGCCTCCAGCAGCGGAAGGCATCGGCGCGCAGCCTTGCCAGCCAGCGTTACCGCCACCGACGGGGTAATATCCGCTTGGACAATTGCCTTCTGCCCATGCAGCTAAACACGGTAGCCACAGAATCGAAAATACGAAGGACGCACGAAGAGATTTACTCATCGATATGGAAAGCTCGTTATCAGCGCACTTGCTCTGGATAGCTGCAACCCGAATAAAACACTTTGCAATTCGCCGTTTTCGTCAAGCATTGCTGAATCGCCATTTCCGTAGCTTTTTCGATTGTGCCTGCAGAGTATGTTTGAGCCCAGTCATCCCCCCAAGCCAACACACCGCATTGATTGTAATAAGCATGGAGGACTTTGCATTTCGTCCCCCCATTCTTTTTGCAAACACCGATCGCAGCTTTTTGCGCCCGCCTTTTGCTCGAAAGATTCTCGGCTCCACCTAACCGGCTGTTCGCACCATCGGTCGCAATTGCACCCCAGCGTGTCGCCCACTGAGGACCTGGATTAGGAGGGCTATAGGAGCTACTGCCCGAAGACATTGGCGCACAGCCTTGCCAGCCGCCGTTGCCACCTCCGACAGGATAGTAGCCGTTCGGGCAGTTGCCTTCAGCGAATATCTTTGTGCACGACAGCGACAGGATCAACAGCAGTAAAGACGCGTGGAGAGATTTTTTCATCTAATCGGAGTCCCGTTATCAACGAACTCGCTCTGGGTAGCTGCAGCCAGAAAAAAAGATATCGCAATTAGTGGTTCTTGCAGAACATAGTCGCACCGCGCCGTCATCAGCCATCTGTGCGGTAGGGGCATGAAAGGAATGGGCCGCACTGTCACCCCATGCAAGAGATCCACACTGATTTGAATATCTATCCAATACCTTGCACTTCGAGCCACCGTCCCGCTTGCAGCCCGCAAGAGCAGCCTTTTCCGCGCGTCTACGTGATGACATGCCATCAACGCCAGCAAACTTCCCTGTAGTCGGGTCAATGGCTATAGCGCCATAGCGATCAGCCCAAGAGGGGCCCACAGGACCAGGATGTCCTGTTCCGCCACCCTGCATGGGAGCGCAACCTTGCCAGCCAGCGTTTCCACCACCGATGGGATAGTAGCCGTTAGGGCAATTGTGTTCGGCCCCCACATTTGCTGCCGACAGCAAGAGCGTCAAAAAAATCACGCTGCGGAGTTTCTGCATCACATCGAAAAACTGCAAGTCAGCGGATTTGCTCGGGGTAGCTACACCCTGAATAAAAAATTTCGCACTGGCCTGCGAGCTCATTGCACTTGCCCAAGGCCCTACTTTGAATATCGGTCAATTCAGGCCCGCGAGAAACGATATAACGCTTATTACCCCAAGCCATCGCTCCGCACTGATTGTAGTAGGACGAAATCACTTTGCAGGATTTTCCACCATTCTGTTCGCATTCTGCGATTGCGGCTTTTTGAGCTTTACGCTTGCTGGCCAAACCGTCTACGCCACCAAGACCGCCAGACTTTTGGTCGTAAGCCATCGCACCCCAGCGTGTCGCCCATTGAGGCCCTGGATTGGGGGGCGCGCCGCCTCCCCCACTCGACATCGGTGCGCAACCTTGCCAGCCACCGTTACCGCCACCGACGGGGTAATAGCCGCTTGGACAATTGCCTTCTGCCCATACGCAGAACGATGCAAAAGAGAGAGAAACAGCAAGTACAGACGACACCATCAGCTTTTTATTACGCAGTGTTGTCTTGATCATTTGTGGGCACCCGTCGGCTATCACTGGTCAGCACGCCTTGCTGAGACGAAATTGGGACACCTGTTGGAGTGGTGTTCGCAGCGGTACTCGAGCCGCCAGCAGCCCCCATTTTGCCGAGTGTTGTTGTATCCCCAGATGAAGCGGTGGCAGTTTTACCGCCAGTTACAGCGCTTGGCCCAACGTAACTACCCACTGGCCTTGAATCACCTGAGCCGGCATTGTCTGCAGTCTGCCTGTTACTGGGGCGTTGTTGACCAGCCCCGCCCTGGCCCGTGGATGCCTCATATCGACTTTGCTGATTAGCCGTAGCCACACCGCCACCCGACACCTGACCGTAGCTGGCGAATTGCCCCAATGTGCCTTGGAAGAAGTTCGCGGCCATCGGCGGCACGCTGATGATCAATAGCGTCAAGAGAATACCTATCCCGCCCTGCTCCATCGCCGCAGCATTGATGCCCGACGTCAGATTCAAGCCGAGAAGACCGCCCACCGCTGCTGTCGCCCAATGCGATGCCGTCACCGCAAGCACTGCTTTCAATGCGATCGAGACCATCGCCGATAGTATCGCCATCGAGAACATCGTTCCTATGCCGTACATCAACCATCGGGTGAAGAGCGATTTGGTCTGATCGAAGATTAGACAGAGGATGAAGAACGGCCCCAAACCGATGAACAAGGCCAAAGCCGCTTGATAGAAAAGCAACATGGCGCCCGCTGTGACCGCAGGGCCGGCGGTACCGATAGCGGTCATGTACAGCGCACGCTCTTTCTGACCTTGCAGGTCGGGATCGGTGACGACATTCAACGCATCGATACTCTTTAATGCGACGGTCATCGCGAACAGATTATCGTCGACCTGTTCTTCGATCGTATCGGTGCTATTCGTTACATAGCCGGTAATGACCCCAGGCAAGCGTACGCCCACGGTGTCGTACATCGCAGAACTCGCCGTACCCATCGCGATGGCGGCCGTCACGATGAAGGCTACGCGGGAGGCGTTGACGACAAGCGCCATCATCGAATCGCCTTTACCCATGAAGATGCGGATGCCTTGGTAAAAGACCCACATCGTGACCAACGCTAATGCGATCAGCGATGCGTAATACGAACCACGCACCACCAGATTGAACCCTAGCGCTTTGATTTCGTGCCGGATGTAATCGTAAATAAATACAAAGTACCCCCAACCAGCGGGCGCATCGAGCGGGCCCGCCGAAGGGCCTAACAAGAGGTCGATTAAGCGGGAACCGTTTTCCAGCATGCCCACCGAAAGACCTGTCGTGAGTACCGAATAATCCATAATTTCATCCGCCTATGCCGCAGGTTGAATCAATCGCACATACAGTGCGCGGTTTATGAACACTCGCGTACGGCACCGATTAATGGGTCGTACGCGTCTTCGAGCGTATCAACTGGACGTCAGTCGCAATCGAAACCGGAGGGGCAGGTCGATTCCAACGCAGTCAGCGTCGCCTTGAGCGTCGTCAAAGACACCGCCGCAGACAGCAGGCTTTCGCCCAGATTCTTCTCTTTGCCGTTCATCGCTTTGTTGGCCGAGTACTTCATGTTCTGATCCAAGCGCTTCAGCATTTCGTCGTACGTTTTGTTGACGTAATCGACCTTGGCGCGGTGCAACTTAATCGCCGCGACCGTGTTCACCGCTGCGGTGAGGGTCGTATCGTTCTGACCCTGTCTGTTAGCGCCTTTCGCATCGCCGAGCGTTTTGTCGAGCCCGCCCGTCTTGATTTTTTTGAGGTCTTGCATCGCGTCGATCAGATCGTTGTACTTGTAGTTCTCGACAAGCACCGTATAGACGCAGATCTTTTTCTGCTCATCGATGTAGCTGGCGCTGGGGAGAATATCCAGGCTGCTGAGCAAGCCGGAAATGCTGAGCCCACCGCCGGTCGCGCCCAGATCGCACCGGTCCATGCCTGCGCTCAAGGCACGCTTGGTCGCCGTTTCCATCGGATGCGGCTGCAGGGACGCCGCGATCGACGCAGGATTCAGCGCGTTCGTGGCTTCGACGAGCTGTTGCTTATAGTGGTTTAGCTGATCTGCCCACTGCTTTACTTCAGAGATATGGCGCATCGCTGTCTGGAAAAACTCGGCAGCGCGCTGAACAAGAGCCGGACCGTCACTGAAGGCGTAGGCATTCGTGCTCACGCTAGCGATCGCGCAGGCCAGAGCCACGGACGCGAGGGCCGGCGACTTACGAATACGGCCAGACCGATTGGACTGCTTCATGTGACACCTCCAGTGTGGCGGATTGCGGATATCGGTAGGGTGGATCTAGGGGCTAGGATACTGCTGAACTCGTTGGGCCGTAACAGCTTAACATTCGCATGATAGGTGTTAACGCGTAACGCATGGCGGTCAGGCCTGCCGCCCAGCAGCCGGTTAAGCCCGCTTAGCAGATTCCGACTCGGAGTCGGCCGGTTTCGCCGACCCCTTACCGGACCCCTTGCGGCGTCGGTAGAAGTCGTCGAGCCAATCCTCGGGCACCAAGTCGTTGAGCTGGACACCTTTCTGGACAGATTTTTCGCTCAGTATCTGATCGAGGATCGCGATATTGTCGGTGGACGCCGAGATCACGGCCAAACCGTCGTCGAGGCCTCGCAGGTTGAGCTGGCAGACGCTCGAGGAGTGGCCCTGCTTCACCAGGAAGCAGCGCGACCGTTCGTCGAGCGCCTTGATCACTTGATACTCCGCATCCGTGAGCTTGAGGCCTTCGATGTAATCGTCCCGGTTGGCGTTCGGGTTCGGCAACAAGATCATGGTCGCGGTCTGCTCGATCAACGCTGCGGAGATGTCGCTCTTGAGCGCGTCTTCCGGGCTTTGGGTCGCGAAGATGCCGAGGCCGTTCTGCTTACGGATGGTCTTCTGTTTGTTCTTCGCGAACTCCTTCAGGCCGCCCTCGCCGTCCAGAATCTTCCAGAACTCGTCCATCACGTAGATCAAAGGCCGGCCGTCGATCAAGGACTCGAGACGGTGCAGCAGGTAGTTGATGACCGGCACGCGAACTTCGGGGTTATCGATGATGTCCGTGTAATCGAAGCCGATGATGTTGGCTTTTTGTAGGTCGATCGTGTCTTTCGGATTATCGAATACCCAACCGAGAGAGTTGCCCGCCGTCCATTTGCGCATGCGCGAGTACAGACCATCGTCGCCCATATTGGGCAAGCTCTTCTGGAAGTTGGTCATGCTGCGCAGGTGCATCGGCGTATCGAGCATATTTTCGACGCCGCGGAAGATGTCTTCTTCATCGCGCGCGGTGTATTGCTTCTTGCCGACCAATACTTTGATCAATTCAGAGAGGAATTGGACGTTGGCTTCCGAGCGCTCGCATTGGAACGGGTTGAAGCCGGTCGGCTGTCCGTTCTCGAGCGAGAGATAATTGCCGCCGCATGCGCGAACGAAAATTTCCGCACCGCGGTCTTTATCGAAGAAGAAGATGGTCGGGGGTGGGTTGTACTTCTGGACTTGGCTGAGCAAGAAATTGATCAGCGCGGTCTTACCGGTACCCGACTTACCGATCACCATGGTATTAGCGATCGCTTTCTCGCCCAGCGAGTTTTCCGCCGGATGCGTGGCGTGGAAATTGAAGTAGTAAGGCTGGCCGTTCGTGGTTTGCAGCACGGTGACGCATTCGCCCCAAGGATTATTGTCGCGCTTGCCGGAGGCGAAGTTGTGCAGCGGCGACAACCCGAGGAAGTTCAGCGAGCTGATTTTCGCGATACGGCTGCGGAAGCGCCAATTCGCCGGCAATTGCGAATAGAACGAGGACGCGATGGCGATGTCTTCTTTCGCGGAAACGAAACCGCAGTTGGACAGCTCCGCGCGGGTGGATGCCACCTGCTGACTGAGCTTTTCCTGGGAATCGGCGTAAATCGCGATGAGATAGTGATATTCGCCGAGGACGAAGTTGCCCGATGCGACCTGATCCATCGCATAGTCGAGCTCGGCGATCTGCGTCATCGACTTGTCGCCGGACGAAATCATCATGCCCTTCGTGCGTTCGAGGACCTTCAGCGCGTCCTGCCGGCCCATCGGGCTGAAGGAGTGCGTAATGACGTACTCGAAATCGAGATACTTCAGACCGTTGAGAATGCCCGGATAAGTGCCGTCGGCGTATTCCTTGACGTTGAGGATGGCGCCGTAGTGATTCGCGCCGTTAGGGGTATTGATCGCATAGTCGCCGCTCTTGGCGGAGAACATGTGCCGACTGACCGGCAAATAGTTGTAAATCGGCGAGTGCAGCACCGGCACCGGTTCTTCGATACGGTTGAGCAGATATCCGAAGAATTCGAGCGTCTCGGAGAAAACCACGCCGTTCGAGCCTTCGTACATGCCGAGGCGATACGGGGAATAGTCTTTGATGACGGCTTCGACGTTGCCGGCGAGTTCGTTGAGCTTGGTGATGGCCTGATCCTGCTCCGCTTTCAGCTTCGCGTGATCGCCGGTTTTCTCCATCAAGCTCTTACCGCTGACCATCGGCCGATAGATCATGGTCATATACAGGTCGTTCTGCATCATCTTCTGAGACGACAGCGCCGTGTAGTAGGCGTCGGACATCTCTTGGTTGAAGCGATGCGAGAACTTCGGCTTGGTGCTGATCCTGCGGCGGCGGCGGATATCGTGGACCCAGAAGGCCACGTTCACGAAATCCGGAGCGCGCAACGTCTGCAGCAGCCGATTGAATGTGTTGTGGCGATGTTCGATATCCCACTCTTCTCGGCCTACGAAGGGCAAGCCTTCGAGGTGCCACGTCATCAAGTAGTCGCCCTCGCGCGTCCTGACGATGGTCGGCGAGACGTGGGACGAGAACGGGATGAACTCACTGATGGGAGTATCGGGATTGAACATACAACCTGACTATTGGGGGGTTGAGACTGACGGCCGGGAACCGCGAGAGGCGCGACACGGTCGTTCCATTCGAGACCGCGATTCGGCCTCCAAACACGTAATCCCAGCCCCGATACGCATATCTGGGCGGGGATCGTGCGACCCGCTCCGCTCGACTTTGGGACGAGCGGAGCGGGCGCAGTACAGCAATGCAGCTCGCAATATCAGGATTTATTTCGCGTCAGCTTTCCGGTGATCACGAAAGGTCCTTTGAAATTGCGTTCCTTGCCCGGTGCTTGATACAGACGATGGACATGGGGCGAAAACACGATCATGCCGCCATGTTCACGTACGTTCCGCGCCCTCATCTTGAACTGCCAACTTAGGCTGAGGAGGCGAAAGATCATTTCATCGCGTCTGGCCATCATACGCATCGTGAGGATCACGAATGGCATCAAGATGATCAGTAAGGGATGAATGTACACCGCTAGCATGAAACAAGCGCCCGCGCCGATGAAAAAGGGCAGTGTCGGCACGCCCAAGAACATGGCGGGACGGGTGCAGCCGCGGAATAGAACGTTTTTATGCACGGATCAGCAACCGCCCGTGCCGCCGCCGGCGCCAGCCGTCGTACCGCCGGAGACCAGCATCGAAGCCAGAGCAGCGGCGCCGCCGACCATGAAGCCGCCGATCAGGACCGGCATGACGTCGGAGAAGCGCTTGTGAGCGAAGGCGATCTGATAGCCAGCGAACACGATGGCGATGGTGACCACGGCGAGCGAGATGACCGCCAGGATGCCGTTGATGGTTTCGAAGAACGACTTGACGTTGGCACCGGCGTCTTTACAGGTGAAGGTGCCGCCGGCCATCAGTTCCGGGCTGACGAGCATCGCGGCGAACAGCACGGCGTACATGGCCGCCTTGATGTGGCGCTTGGAGTCGCGAATCGCGTTTTCGTTGAACAACTTCTTCATGGGACACTCCTTGGTGGGTGGTGGGACACGACAATCAGAACACACCGATCGAGGTAAACGAAAGGTGTGCGGCTCAGAAAACGAAAGCTCCGTCTTGTTCGGTGCTTTGGCCTCCGACCAAAGCCGGGTCACGGGCGGACCTCGGCCTTGGGGGCTCGGTCTGCGATGGCGAGGTCGCCACAGCAGTAGGATTAGCGACAACAGTAGCAGGAGCTGCGACCAAAGCGACACCCTGGGGAGCGCTCGGCGTGAGTTGGGCCGGACCGGCCGCCGCGTATTGAGCGCCGACCGGCATCGAAGCCGGGACGGCCGCGGGCACTGTCTGGGGGGCAGCGACCGGCGAAACGGCCTGAGGCGGCAGCGCTTCTACGGTCCGGTAGGTGGGCTCGTTAGCGATTCGCGAGGGCACCGACTGAATTCTGGACGGAGCGCCGGGTTTCTCGGCCGGCATAGTGGCCGCGCCCATGATCGGGGGCGCCGAGCCGTCGGCATAGAGAGGGTGGCGACTGACCGGCACGGTGCGCCGCGCTTCGCGCCCGACGACCGCGATTGCCGGCACCCCTGCCGGCGCCGCCGCTTCGACATCGCGTCCACGGCGCATGGAGGCGTAGATCTTCTGCACGTAGCCGTGCCGGAAGCCCGTGGTGAAGTTACCGGAGTAGTAGCAACTGAAAGATTTGCCCCAGTCCCCACCGGACCGGCGGTAGCACTCGGCCAGAATCTGGGAGCCGGCGAGGAGGTTGGCGCACGACTCGAAGGCCCGTTCGTAGGAGTTGAGCCCGTACTTGTCGAGGTTGTAGCGGTTCACCTGGGCCAGGCCCAAAGAGAAATTGTAGCCGCGGCTTTCCAGCATGCGGACGGTCGAAAGCGCCTCGGACAGATTCTTGGGCTGCCGCACGAGACGGCCGCCGACCACGCCGATCGCGTAAGGATTGAACGAGGACTCGACTCTGACCACGTGGTGCATGACCTCCGTGGGGACGGCGAGTCCCTGACATCCCATTAGCTCCATCCCAGGCAGCAAAGCCCTATCCTCCTTGACGCGACGCCGACCCCTCGGCGCCAGATATTCGATTTCATGGGGCCCCCTACTCTTCCGAAAAAACGCCCTCGGCTCATAGTCCACGCCGCCGCTGCCCCTGTCAATCGTCATGTCACGGCCCAAAAGCGCGAGTCGGTCACGTTTTCGCGGAAATTCGCGCGGACGCGGAGTCGGCGCGACAAATCGAGTCAAAACATGACAGTCGCTACCTTTCCGGCCTCACTCTGCGAACGGGGCCGCGAAAACAACTCGACGCCGCCGCATCGCCCCTGTCGTGCGAACACGACGATGTCGTAAGATCGCGGTCGGAATCGACAGGGGGCCAGGTACGGCCGAATCGGCGACCGGCCGATCGACCGACACAGGGCCGGTTTCCCGAAACATCGCTTCGGACATCGCCGAACGTCTCGGCGCGACCGGGCCGCCTGCCGCAACCGCCTCTCCTCGCCCAATCGCCAGATACAGGTTGCCTGCACGTGAGCGACAGCAAACAAATCGTCGGTAAGCTCCTTTTCTTTCTCGTTCTGGGGGTCGTCGCCCTCGCGGCGGGTTTTTACCTGTCCGGCTACGTCACCGTGGTGTTGCTGAAGCTGCAGGGGGTCAGCCTGAAATGGAACACCTGGCTGCAGTACTACCACGCGATGAACACGCCGCAATTCCTGCCCTACGCGAAGAAGATCCAGATCTCTGGCGCGATCGGTTTCGGTTTGCCGCTGTTGATCTGGGCCGCCATGGCGATCCTAGCCCTGATGCCTAAGCGGCAAAGCCTGCACGGCGATGCGCGATTCGCCGGCGGCGGCGACCTGGCCGCCAAGGACATGTTCAAGCCGCACAAGAACGGCATCGTGATCGGCAAGTTCGGCGGCAAGATCGTCCGCCTGGGCGGTCAACAGTTCGTGATCCTGGCCGCGCCGACCCGATCCGGTAAGGGCGTGGGCGTGGTCATCCCGAACTTGTTGGACTATCAAGAATCGATGGTGGTGCTGGACATCAAGCAGGAAAACTTCGACCTGACCAGCGGCTGGCGCAAGAGCATCGGTCACGAGATCTACCTGTTCAACCCGTTCGCCGAAGACCGTCGCAGCCATCGCTGGAACCCGTTGACCTACGTCTCCGCCGACCCCGCGTTTCGGGTCTCGGACCTGATGAGCATCGCGGCGATGCTGTACCCGGACGGCGCCGAGGACCAGAAGTTCTGGGTCAGCCAGGCGCGCAACGCGTTCATGGCGTTCTCGCTGTATCTGTTCGAAAAATTCGACGACGACGAGAAGATCGGTTTCCCGTTCTCGAAGAAACCCACGCTGGGCGCGATCTATCGCCTCGCCTCCGGCGACGGCCAAAGCGAGCTCAAGCCGTTCCTGAAGGATCTATCGCAACGCCCGTTCCTCAGCAGCCACGCCAAGACCGCGTTCGCCGGCATGCTGTCGCAAGCGGACGAAACCTTCGCCTCGATCCTCGGCACCTTCAAAGAACCGTTGAATGCGTGGATCAACCCGATCCTCGACGCCGTCACCAGCGACGACGACTTCCTGATCACCGACGTGCGCAAGAAGCGGATGACGATCTACATCGGCATCCAGCCCAACAAGCTGGCCGAAAGCCGCCTGATCATCAACCTGTTCTTCAGCCAGCTCATCAACCAGAACACCAAGGAATTGCCGCAGAACAACAAGGAGCTCAAGCATCAGTGCCTGTTGCTGATGGACGAATTCACCTCGATCGGCAAAGTCGACATCATCGCCACCGCGGTGTCGTACATGGCCGGTTACAACATTCGTCTGCTGCCGATCATCCAGAGCATGTCGCAGCTCGATGCGACCTACGGCAAAGATCTGTCGCGCACGATGATCACCAACCATGCGCTGCAGATCGTCTACGCGCCGCGCGAGCAGCAGGATGCGAACGATTATTCGGAAATGCTCGGCTACACCACCGTGCGCAAAGACAGCTTCACCCGCGGCCGCGAATTCAGCCGCAGCGAATCGGAAGAGCGCCGCGCGCTGATGCTGCCGCAGGAACTGAAAGCCATCGGCTTCGACAAGGAAATCTTCTTCTACGAAGGCATCCCGCATCCGGTGTTGTGCGACAAGATCAAATACTTCCAGGACAAATACTTCACCGAGCGGCTATTCCCGGCGGTGAAAGTGGATCCGATGGAAATCAAGGTCTGACCACGATGCTCGGGCGCACGCCGCCCGAGCGCGCAGCAAGCGGCTGGGTTACCGGCTATGATCCGGGCCTCGACACCAGAGGCTCGCCCTATGCCGCGCATCTCCGCCCTCGCCTTCGCTTTTCTCGCCGTTCACAGCGCAGCGTTCGCCGCCGACGGCCCCGCCACGGCGCTGCAGTGCGAACAGGTCTTCGATAGCCGCAGCGGGCGCATGCTCGGCGCCAACACCATCGTCGTGCGCGCCGGCAAGATCGCCGAAGTGCGCGATGGTCGCGTCGATATTCCCGATGCGACTGTGGTCGATCTCAGTGGCCACACCTGCAGCCCCGGTTGGACCGACCTGCACGTGCATTTGGGCGAAGAATCCAACCCGCGCGCGTACGAGGAGGATTTCCGACTCGACCCGACCGACTTCGCGCTTCGCGGCGTCGCCTTCTCGCGCAGGACGCTGATGGCCGGCTTCACCAGCGTGCGCGATTTGGGCGGCGAAGCGGCGCCGCATCTGCGCGACGCGATCAATCAGGGCTTGATCGACGGGCCGCGGATTTGGGCCGCCGGCAAATCGATCGCGACCACCGGCGGTCACGCCGACCCCACCAACGGCTACAACTCGGCGCTGTCGCATCTGATCGGCCCGCCCGGTCCCACCGAGGGTGTCGTCAATTCGGTGGACGACGCGCGCCAAGCCGTGCGTCAGCGCTACAAAGACGGCAGCGACGTCATCAAGATCACCGCCACCGGCGGTGTGCTGAGCTACGCGAAATCCGGCGATGCCCCGCAGTTCACGGTGGACGAGATCAAGTCGGTGGTCGATACCGCTCGCGATTACGGCTATCGCGTCGCCGCGCACGCGCACGGCACCGAGGGCATGAAACGCGCGATCCTCGGTGGCGTGACCAGCATCGAGCACGGCACGTACATGACCGACGAGGTGATGACGCTGATGAAGCAGAAAGGCACGTGGTACGTGCCGACCATCACCGCCGGCCGTTTCGTCGCCGACAAAGCGAAGATCGACGGCTACTACCCCGACGTGGTGCGGCCGAAAGCGGCGCGCATCGGCGCGCAGATCCAGCAAACCGCCGCGAAAGCCTACAAAGCCGGGGTGAAGATCGCTTTCGGCACCGACTCGGGCGTCAGCCCGCACGGCGATAATGCCCGCGAGTTCGTCTATATGGTCGAAGCGGGCATGCCCGCCGGTTACGCGCTGCAGTCGGCGACGTTATTCGCTGCGGAAGTGCTGGGTGTGGACGATCAAGGCGCCATCGAAGCCGGCAAACGCGCCGATATCATCGCGATGCCCGGCGACCCGCTGGTGGATATTCAACAGGTGATGAAGGTGGATTTCGTGATGAAAGACGGCAAGATTCACCGCGTAGTCGCCGGTCAAGCTCGGTAACGGCCGCCATGAATCTTGAATGGACCGGCTACATCGCCGCGGCGATGACCACGCTCGCCTTCGTGCCGCAAGCGGCCAAAACCATACGCACGAAAGACACGCGCAGTATTTCGCTGGGCATGTACGTGGTGTTCACCGGCGGCATCGCGATGTGGCTGGTGTACGGCATCGCGCTGAATTCGATGCCGATGATTCTCTCCAACATCGTCACGTTCCTGCTGTCGGCGACGATCCTGGCGATGAAGCTCAAGCACGGCTGAGGCGGTGGGCTCAAGCGCTGCTGCGCAGCCGGTCGTAACGGCCGGCGATCCAAACGACCCACAACAACCACAGCACGAACGCCAGACGCTGCGCGAGCGCGGCAGGGATCGCGGCTTGCGCGAACAAGGCGCACAGCGGCACGGTTTGCCCCGCGACGAAACCGACGATGCAATCGATCGGATCGCGCAGTCTGCGGGATCCCCACGCGAGACACACATTGCCCGCGGAGAACGCGATCCACCACAACGTCCAAGCGATGCCGTGCAAACCGCTGGCGGTGCCGTCGAGATCGTCGATATCGATCGGCAACAGCCCTTGTGCGGCGAACGCGAACGCCGACAGCAGCACCAGTCGTGCGCCGATCCGCGCGGACCATCCCGCCGCCGTCGGCAAGGCGTCCCGCAGTGGCCACAGCGCCGCCACCGCGAGTGCGCCGGGCAACACGAACGCGAACGCATCGAACCACATTCCGCCGGGAATGCCTGCCCCGCCCAACCACGCCAAGGGATGCGTGAGATGCGAGTAGCCGATCGCCAGCGCCCATGGCCGCATTCCGAACACGAGGGCCGCGACGACGAACGACGCCAGCGCCGACAGCGCGAAGACCCGAGTGCGCGGGATGGTCATGGCTCGGCTTTCCACTGGAACACCTCCTCCACGCCGACGCCGAATGTGCGCGCGATTTTGAACGCCAATTCCAGCGATGGCGCATAGCGACCGGCTTCGAGCGCGATGATGGTTTGGCGGGTGACGCCGCAGGCGTGCGCCAGCGCTTCCTGGGTCATTTCGTCGCGTTCGAAGCGCAGGCGACGAATCGAATTGACGATCGGCATGGCGCTCATGGCAGATCGCTCATGCGGCCTGCACTCGGTCCCGGCGATACAACGCCAAGGTCGCCACGTACTCGCACAGCCAGCCCCACATCAGCGCGAAGATCAGCAGATTGCCGATCATCGGCGGCGTCGCCCATTCGAGCTTCTCCGCTGGCGTGAATCCCAGCGTCACCGCAAACCCGACGATGCAGAAGATCAGCGCGCCGTGGCCCCAACCGGCGGCGGCGATGGCGATCTCGCGGTCGCGTTCGTCCGTTTCCACTGCGCCTTTCCAGCGCGATGCCACCACGCTCGACAGGATGGCCCACGCGACCAGCAGCAGTACCAGATGACGACCGACCACCGCCGCTTCCGGGTTTTGCCGCATCGGCGCATCGTTGAAGACGTGGGCATTGGCGAGAAAATAGACCACCGCCACCAGACAAAATGCCGTGCCGATCCGCGCCTTCCATTCGGCGGGCGACGCAGCGGCGTCGAGCGCATCGCGCGGCACCCGCGACACGGCATGCAGCAGGCACCAGGTGCCCGCCAACAGCACGACGACGCCGATGGGGCCGGTCGAAAGCCCGAACAAACGGCCTGGGCCGGCGAGCAGCATCCAAAGGGCGAGGCCGGACAACGCCAACAAGAAGGTCAACCCTTTTCCACCCGATAAGCCATGCATGATGTCACTCCGAAAAGACAAAATGTATGCTGTAGATTACATATAAAATCGACAATGTCAAATTCACCATACATATCGCCCTTACCATCGCATGCGCCCCATCAGGGTTTCCGCGCCTCGCTTCGACCCTGGGCCGCGTTCTTGCTGCGGACCATAGGACGTGCATAAGACCCGCGTCTGGGACTGGCATAATCCGACGCCTGCCCCTCCTCGATCCGCACCGGTACCGGCGGAACGCCGTGTCGTCGGACACAGGGAGCGCGCGAATCTCAGGTTCTCTCACCCAAGGAAGCCCTGCATGAGCACAACGCCGTCCGAGCGACTCGCTTCTCCTAACGACATGGCGACCGCCGTCGTCGCGCCCGCCTGGCGCAATCGCGCGATCTATCTCGCGGCGGCATGGAGCGGTTTTTTCGTGATGGGGGTCGAACTGCTCGGCGGACGCCTGTTGGCGCCTTATTTCGGCAACTCGATTTTCGTCTGGGGCGCGCTGATCACCGTGTTCATGACCTGCTTGGCCATCGGCTACCTGCTCGGCGGCAAACTGTCGTTGCAGACACCGCGGCTGCGGACGCTCGGGATATTGCTGATGTTCGAAGCGACCTTGGCGCTTCCGATCGTGTTCGCCGGGGATTGGATGCTGGATCAGTTGTCCTACGTCGTGCCGGACCCGCGCTACGGTTCTCTGCTCGGCTCGGCGATGTTGTTCGGCGCGGCGACCGTGTTCTCGGGCATGGTCTCGCCGTACGCGGTGCGCCTGCTCGTGCGCGATGTCGCCAAAGCCGGGCGCGAGGCGGGCATCTTGTACTTCGTCTCGACGCTGGGCTCGGCGGGCGGCACCATCATGACCACGTTCTATCTGGTGCTGTTCATGGAAATCGACACGATCATTTTGACGTTGATCTCGATTTCGCTCGCCATCGGCATCGTGCTGTTCATGGTCGGGAGGCGTCACGATGTTCAATAAGCGAATCCGCACAGTCGCTTGCGCCGCCGCATTGACCATCGCGGTGGCGCTACCCGCCCCGGCGAGCAGCAACGCGGTCGATCTTGCCGGCGCGCGGATCGTACACCGCGAAAAATCGGTGTATCGCAACGTGATGGTGACCGAGAACGACCGCCACCGCTGCATGATCTTCACGCGACGGATCAGGTTGCTGCAGACCTGCATCGATCGGAAAGCGACCGATAAACTCGTACTGCCCTACTCGCACGGCATGATGACCGCGATGATCGCGCATCCCGACGCCAAGCGCGCCCTGATCATCGGGCTCGGCGGCGGCGTGATCACCCGCGCGGTGCGCGATGTCGCTCCTGGCATCCACGTCGATACCGTCGAACTCGACCCCGCAGTGGTCGATGTCGCCAAACGCTACTTCGGGTTCCGCGAAAACGGGCACGTCAAGACCTACGTGAACGACGGACGCGTCTTCATCCGCCAGCAGAATCGCAAGAAAGCGCATTACGACATCGTGATGATCGACGCCTGCGACAACGATTTCGTGCCGGAACACTTGCTGACCAAAGAGTTCATGCAGGAAATCCAGACGCTGTTGAACCCCGGCGGCGTGGTCGTCGCCAATTCGTTTTCGAAAGGCCGGCTCGTCTATCACGAATCCGCGACGTATCGATCGGTGTTCGGGAACGTCTTGGAAGTCGATGTCGATGGCGGCAATCGCATCATTCTGGCCGGACGCGACGGCGATCTGGGCGTGGATCGACTGAAGCGCAATCTGCAGGCGGCGACGCCTAAATTCGACCGGATCGGCGTCTCCGCGCCGTATCTGGTTTCGATCGCACGGCCGTCCGCAGACCCGAAAGGCGCCCGACCGCTGACCGATAAGTATTCGCCGGCCAATTTATTGTTCGGCGACTAGCGGACGGCTGCGAAGACCGAGACCGCATGCCCGCCGCCGATCCGTACCGTTGAAAAACCGCTCGATCGCGCAGACATGGAAGGTTGCGACGACGACACGCCGCCGCGAGCCTCGTCCTCTCCGACGCACCCGCTGTTCCCGCCCTATCTCACCGAGACGCACCCGCATGCCTTCCGCTCATTCTCACGTCATCGACGCCACCGCCGAACGCTTCGAAGCCGATGTCATCCAACGTTCGCTGCAAACGCCGGTTCTGATCGATTTCTGGGCCGGATGGTGCCAGCCGTGCAAGATCATCGGCCCGATCCTGGAAAAACTCGCGGACGAATACAACGGCGCGTTCGTACTCGCCAAGATCGATGTGGAAGCGGAACAGGAATTGGCCGCCGCCTTCCGCATCCAGTCGATTCCGACCGTGGTCTTGGTGAAGGACGGCCAATTGGCCGATGGTTTCCAAGGCGCGCTGCCGGAAGGCCAATTGCGCGAATTCCTCAAAAATCACGGGATCGAACCGGCGCTACCGGCCGAGCCCGAAACGCCCGAGGTCGCGCCTGCGGCGGACCCGGCCGCCGATGCCGCGCGTTTGCGCGAAGCGGTCGCCAACGAGCCGGAGAATTCGGAACTGCAATTGCAGCTCGCGCTGGCGCTGTCGCAACTGGGCGAAGCGCGCGAAGCCGAAGCCTTGTTGGATGCGCTGCCCGCCAACCTGTCCACCGACGATCGCGCCGTCCGCGCACGCGCACGCCTGGGCTTCGCCGCCTTGCTCAAGGACGCACCGTCCGCCGCATCGTTGGAAGCCGCCGTCGCCGCCGATCCGAACGATCTGAACGCGCGTCACTTGCTCGGTGTGCATCGCCTCGTCGCCGGCGAGACCGAAGCGGGCCTGGAAGAATTCTTGGAGATGCTCAGGCGCGATCGCGGCTTCGGCGATGGGTTGGCGCGCAAGACTCTGATCGACGCATTCAAGACGATCGAGGACGAGGATGTGGTCGGCCGCTATCGCCGCAAGATGGCGTCCTTGTTGCTGGTCTGATTTCCGATGGCCTCAAGCTGGCTCGAACGCATGACCCCGCGCAGATTACGGCGGATGCTGAATCTCTGGCCGCCGTATCTGTTCGCGGGCGTTCGCGTGATCGCGATCGACGACGACTGGCGGCGAGCGGAGGTCGAACTGCGCGCGCATTGGTGGAACCGCAACTACGTCGGTGTCCACTTCGGCGGCAGTTTGTTCGCGATGACCGACCCGTTCTGGATGCTGCTGACGATGAACGCCCTCGGCCGCGACTACTACGTTTGGGATCGCGAAGCCGCGATCGAATTCCTCAAACCCGGACGCGGCACCGTGCGCGCCGTATTCGCGCTCGAAGACGCCGCGCTCGACGAGATCCGCGCGGCGACCGCTGGCGGCGACAAGTATCTGCATTGGTTCGAGACCGAGGTCGTCGATGGCGAGGGCGAAGTGGTCGCGCGCGTACGCAAGTGTTTGTATGTACGGCGCAAGAAAACCCGCGCGGCGTCGGAACGCCCGGATCAAGGCGTCGGCGTCGATACCCGCGAGCCCGGCAACGGCACTTCCCAAACCATGGCATTGCCCGAAGCGGGCGCATAAAGCGCGACGCGCAGCGAACGACCATCTTCGCTTAAGACGACACCGCGCTGCGGCGTTTTCGACCGGGCCGCGAACGCTCGGGCGCGCACGGACAGCGAGGTCTCGGCGGTGTCCCCGCGCAAACGCAACAGCCCGGCCATGAGTCCGATCCGCGCGTTCGCGTCCTGTACGCGCTTGGCGTAAACCGAGTAATCCGGCGCGGCGATTTGGGCCAGGATGCAACCGCCGAAATTTCCGGCGCAATCGAAACGAAACCAATCGCGCGGCGGCTCCGCCGCGATCGCAGGGTCGTCCGCGGCGATCGCGCGATCGATCTCTTCGCCGCAATACTTCGCGAAACTAGGCGCGACCTCCGCGACCGTGCGCTCCGGGTCGTAAACCGCGGCGTTCGCCCAGCGTTTCCACCACACGCGCCGCGCGCCTTCGATCGCCTCCCCGGCGCGCAAGCCCGCAGTCACGAACGCGAATTCGCCGCGTATCGCCCGACACAGCGAGCGCTCTTGCGCATTGGGCGTCGCGAACGCCGCGTCGCAGGCGGGCGGCAAGGCCGCATCGTTCGGCGTCTGCGCCAGCATCTCGGCGAACAAGTGGGTATACCCGTCGCTGGCGAGGCTGGTCGCGACCAAGCGGACGATCAGCGTGTCGCTGCCCGCGCCGATGCGGCGCAACGTCGCGATATTCCGGCAAACGCCATCGAAGGCGGCCGCGCGGTCGCCGTTCGCGAACGCCCAGGCGTAACGCGTCCTGAGCCAACCGAGCGATCGGAGTTGGGGCATGGGCGCATCGATGCGCTGGCCGAAGCCCAGGCTGGTGCGCTCGTAACGCGCCAGCGCCTCGACGCGGTCCAGGAAGGCGGCGTTGCGTTCCAATAGCGCGGCGAAACCGTCGAGGTCCGCCGCCACCTTGTTCAGGCAGTCGTCTTTGGTGGTGCAAAACCGCTGTGTGTCCGCCTCGGTCGGCGTTTGGTCCGGGTAGCGCTCGGCCGCGACGCTGCGGTACCCGGCCGCCCCGGCGGCGGTCGTGTCGTCCGACCCCGAGAGCCATGGCTCGGGGATCGCGGCGATATTGCGCGCATCCTCCGCATACACCGCGGCCATCGCGCTCTCGGGAACGGCGTAAGGCAGCGTCCAGAGCGCCGGGAATGCGTCCGCCTCGGTCGCTGCCGGCTTCGGTATCGCCAACGCGGCCAGCGCGGCCCGTTGTTCGGCGTTCGGCGGCGAGAACCTGCCCACCGCCCAGACGGCCACGGATGAACACACCACAAAGAACGCCAAACCCGCCAACCAACGCCCGATGCCAAGCCGCTTTCGCATGATTCCATCCCGTCCCAGGTGAGAAACCCGTCAATAATCCAAGTGTAAACGCATTCACTCCACCGCCCGGGGCGGGTATCCTGCATCTGCGGTAACAGGGGACAAGGACACGATGCCGATATTGAACACGCCCAGCGGACAGCCGTTGCCCGAGATCGTGGGCTACAAGATGCTGCGTGTGTTGGGCAAAGGCGGCATGTCGACGGTGTATCTCGCCCAGCAACTGTCGCTGGGCCGGGAAGTCGCGATCAAAGTCATGCTGCCCGAAGCGCTGGCCGACGAGACCGGCCGCCGTCGCTTCGAGAACGAGGCGCGAACGATCGCCCGTTTGGACCACCCGCACATCGTCAAAATCCACGAAGTCGGGCGCACCAGTCTGGGCCTGCCCTACTACGTGATGGCCGTGCTGCGTCGCGGCCACATCGGCAAGCGGCATTTGGGGCTGGACGAATCGAAAGTCCGCAGCATCCTGCAGGCGCTGTTGTCGGCGCTGGGTTTCGCCCACAGCCGCGGCGTCATCCATCGCGATGTCAAAGCCGAAAACGTGTTGTTCGACGAAACCGACCGCGCGATGTTGACCGACTTCGGCATCGCATTGCGTCGCGGCCACGGCTCGCGCGTGACCACCGACGGCGTCGCCGTCGGCAGCACCGCCTACATGGCGCCCGAACAGGCGCGCGGCGCCGAAGTGGATTTGCGCGCGGATCTCTACAGCTTGGCGGTGCTGGGCTGGGAAATGCTGGTCGGCACCTTGCCTTATCAAGCCAACGACGCGCTGTCGATGGCGCTGAAACATCTGCAGGACCCGATCCCGCGTTTACCGCCGGAACTCTCGCACTGGCAGCGCTTTTTCGATCGCGCTTTGGCCAAAGCCCCGATCGACCGCTTCCCCGACGCGCCGAGCATGCTGGAAGCGATGCACCAAGTGCCGCATGCGGAGCGCCAACCGATGCGCGCAGCCTTGGCCCGCCTGCGCAGCAAGTTCACCACGACGCAATGGTTGATGGCCGGCGGCGCGGTCGCCGCCATCGCCATCGCCGGCATCACCTTGATACCGGAACGGCAGCCACCCACGCTGCCCGACCCGCAAGGGCAAGAGACCGCCCCGACCGCTCAAAGCGCCGCCGCCGGTATGGACCCAACCCTGGGCGCGCCGGAACCCGACCCCACCGGCGCCCTGCTCCGCGCCGCGCCCGAATCCGCCGCGCAGCCCTACGTCGGCGCCGCGCAAGAGCAATTGCAACAGCGCCGCTTGATCGCGCCCTCCGGCAATAACGCCTACGACAGCGTGATGACCGCATGGCGCACCGATCCCAGCCATCCTTCGTTGACCGCTCTGACGACTCGGCTGGTCGATCAACTGTGTTCCGAGGCCGCGCGACGGGTACGCCAGGGCGAAGACGCCGACGGCAAGCAATTCTTGGAACACGCGCAGCGCTTGTCGCAGCAAAACGCCGGGCACGATGCGCCGCGTTTGAACCAACTGCGCAAGGACCTCAACGATGCGCTGACCGTGCGCATGACCCGCGCGGCCGAAAAAGGCGACCGCAAGGCCGCGAAAACCGTCCTCGCCAGCGCGAAAGCGTTCGATTTGCCCGCCTCGCAGATCGCCGCGCTGCAAGCGAAATCGACCAAGACAGCCGTCGCGCCGAGCGAGCGCGTGGTCGCCGTCTCCGGCGGCGAAGCCACCGTGACTTTGGCCAACGGCAAGACCGTCGCCGTTTCGCGCGTACCGATCAGTCGCGACAACTACGCCGACTTCGCCAAATCCACGCAACGCCCGGCGGCGCTGTGCCGCGAACGCGTGTCGCTGCTGCGCGTGATCGCGCCGAGGACCTGGGAATCGCCCGGGTTTTCGCAATCGGGCAGCCACGCCGCCGTCTGCATTTCCTGGCAGGACGCCGACGCTTACGCCCGTTGGCACAGCCAGCGCAAACAGTCGCGTTACCGGCTGCCGACGGCCGCCGAAGCGCAAGCCGTCGCGAAAGTCACGGCCGGCAAAGCCGTGGCCGAATGGGTCACCGACTGCGGCGCGGGCGGCTGCGGCCGACGTATGACCAACGGCAAGGGCTGGCGCACGACCGCCGCCTCCGGCCGCGCGTTGGACGCCGCGCGCGGCTACGACGATGTGGGCTTCCGTCTGGTACGCGAACTGTAGGCCGGTCGCGCCCCGCCACGAACGCGCTCGACCGGGTTTCTGAATCGCGAACCGTCCGCTATACTGCCCGCCCGCGCCGAAGTGGCGGAATCGGTAGACGCAGTGGACTCAAAATCCACCGCCCTTAAAAGCGTGTGGGTTCGAGTCCCACCTTCGGCACCAATACGAAAGCCACGCCTATGCGTGGCTTTCGCGTTTTTCGGCAAGGGCCGGAAAAAGGCGTGCTGATATTTTGCTTTTTCGCCGGGAATAACGAAAGACGCTGGCACTCTCGCCATACCGATTCAAGGACTAAGATAGGGTCGCGACAAAACCGGCGCAGGCCGCTCCAGCGACTCACTCAGGGAGTATCGGTATGGACGTCAAACTGAATCTGATCAACCTCTCCAAAGACACCAATAATTCGGAAATCCTGATCTTCCTGAAGGAAGCCTCCGACATCGACGAATCGGCGGTGGCCTGGCAGGTCATCCGCAATCTCGGACAAGGCGACAATTACCCGTTCGTGTACCCGGCGGCTTCGACCATCGCCGCGAGCGATAGTTGGGGCAACTACACGCCGCAGCTTTCGGCAACGCCCGGGCAGTTGTTCGCGATGGTGCGCACGACTTCCGGCGACGAACTGGTAGCGAAGGGAACAAGCTCCGCTCCCAGCGAAATCCAATGCGCAAACGATCTGCCTCAAGGCGCGATTTCCGTCGGTATCTACAAATCCGGAAAATTGCTGGCGACCAAAACCGGCATCGCGCCGGGACAGATGGCGGCCTTCAAATTCGAGCCCTATCTTTACATCGACGTCGCGTCGCAGGTGGTGGAAGGGGACATCATCGATGCGGCGATCATCTCCAATATCCAGTGGAAACTCTCGCTGCACGGAATCAGCAGCGCGGATATCGTGATGACCGACGGCGGAAGGTACAGTGGTTTGCCGTTCCACTTCCTGCTTAGCAACATAGTGACGGCTCCTTAGGGCCTGTTAACGCTATTTGGGCGAATTGCGTTGCGAATTCAGCGATGCCGCCTCCGATGGTGGCGGCATCGCCACGCGCGCATCGGGCCCCGGATCGAATGCGTATCGTCTCCATTCGCCGACCTCGATCGAATCGCCGATCAAATCGCCGGGCGAAACGCCCGCCAGCGCTTGCGACCAAAGCGCATTCTCGCGCATCTACTTGATCGTCGTTCGCGGACACGCGTAGCGATATCGGATCCTTCGGACGCAAAACCGCCTCTATTCCGCAGGACGCGCCCGCTTCGAACCCGCAGACGCATGATGTCGACACGACTCGTTTCGATTACTTCGCTGACCTACGCGCCGCCTCCAGTGCATCGCTTCGATGCCGATCTTGGCGATTGGCGTTTGATCGCATTCAATATCGGTCCCGATTGCGCGTTGTTCGGTCTGTGGGTGCCGCGCGTCGATGAGGCCGAAGATGGCCTACCATCGCGCGCGACGCAGGCGCGGCGGCGCTATCGCGTCGTATCGCATCACGACGGCGTGCGCACGCTCGATCTCGCGATCGACGATGCGCCGCTGGATTTGCACGATGCGCAGCCGCTCGGCGACGACGTGCTGCTTATCGGCGGCCGTTCGCGGCGCCACGCGAACGGCGATGCCGAAGCGAATGGGCGACTCTACGGGGCCGATGGTTCGTTCCGCCGGGCGATCGTGCTGGGCGACGGCATCGGCACGGTGCAGACCGCGCGCGACGGCACGATTTGGACGGGTTACTTCGACGAAGGCGTCTTCGGCAACCTCGGCTGGACCGAGCCGCTCGGCGCGTCCGGTCTCGTAGCTTGGGGCGACGACGGCGCGATCCGCTACCGCTACTCGCCGCCTGCGAGCACCGACGCCATCGTCGATTGCTACGCCATCAACGTCGCCGACGACGCGACGTGGTGTTACTACTACACCGACTTTCCGCTGGTGCGGGTCGAGCACGGTCGCGAAACCGGCGTGTGGCGGCCCGAGGTGCGCGGCGCGCATGGTTTCGCGGTCGGCGCGGGCTATGCCCTGTTCGGCGGCGGCTACGGCGATTACGACCGCATTCGCTTGATCGCGCTGAAAGACGACGGCCGCTGCGAGACGCTCGCGGACTTCGCCTTGGAAGACGAACGCGGACGCCGTTTGCCTGGGCACCACTGCGTCGGCCGCGGGCAATCGCTGTATTTCCGCAACGACGAGGCGATTCACCGCTTCGATATCGGCACCGCGCTGCGACTGGTTCGAGAACGCCGCGGCCACTGACGCCCGTCTGCGGATTCGGCACCTGGAGTATCGCGTCCGTAGCCTCGTGCGACGGCGTATTCAGACGCCCGGCATGCTGCGATCATAGGTGCGTCGATCCGACCCACGCACTCCCGATTCGTTCATTCCCTATGATCTCTCCCCGCTCCCTCGCCTTGGGCTTCGCCCTCGCGCTCCTCGCCGCTGGCTGCAGCCAACCCACCAAACCCACCCCGCCCGCGCCCACGATCAAACCGACGCCGCCGAAGCCGGTGAAGATCAAGATCGGCTTGGCGCTGGGCGGCGGCGCGGCCAAAGGCTTCGCGCATATCGGCGTGATCAAGATGCTCGAAGCCAACGGCTTCAAACCGGACGTAGTGTCCGGCACCAGCGCCGGCAGCGTGGTCGGTGCGCTGTACGCCAGCGGCATGGACGTGTTCCAAATGCAGAAGAACGCCGTTGCGCTAGACGAAGCCAGCATCCGCGACGTGGGTCTGTTCGGCGGCGGTTTGGTCAAAGGCCAGAAACTGCAGGATTACGTCAACACCATGGTCGGCGGCCGGACGATCGACAAGATGAAGCTGCCGTTCGCCGCGGTCGCCACCACGCTGCAGGACGGCAAGCGCATCGTGTTCACGCGGGGCAATACCGGGCAAGCGGTGCGCGCCTCGTGCAGCATTCCCGGCGTGTTCGAGCCGGTGAAGATCGGCGATTTGCACTACATCGACGGCGGCGTGGTCAGCCCCGTGCCGGTGGACGCCGCACGCCAACTCGGCGCCGAATTCGTCATCGCGGTGGATATCTCCAGCAAGGCCGCCGGCCGCACGCCGGACAGCCTGCTCGGCGTGGTGAATCAATCGATCATGATCATGGGTCAGAAACTCGGCGAACAGGAAATGACCCGCGCCGACGTGATCATCCGCCCCAGCGTCAACGACATCGGCGCCGCGGATTTCGAGCAACGCGGCACCGCGATCCTGGAAGGCGAGCGCGCGGCATTGGCGGCAATGCCGCAAATTCGAGCGAAATTCGCCGAAGCCCGCGAAAAGAAGCGTCTGGCGATGGCCGCGGCCGAAGCGCGTAATCGCCCCACTCCGCCGCCGAAGCCCAAATGCGAGAAGAAAGGCATGCTCGGCGGTTTGTTCGGCGACGACGAGTGCGAGGACGAAAAACGCTGACGGACGCATCGCGAATTTATCTCGCGGATTCATCAGCGCAAACGAGAAGGGCCGGCATTGCCGGCCCTTCTCGTTTGCATCACTGTCGAATGCTCGGATCAGTGAACCTCTCGCATCGGCCGGAATAACGCTTCTTGCAATATTCCCGTCGCGGTACAGCTCTGTACGGACAAGCCCGCCAAATCGGTGCGACGGCGGCGCAGGTCGCCGAAAGAACGCCTAGGCGTCAAAAAGATCGGGTCATCCTTCAGGAAAGTCGTCGGTGCCGCCAATGTTCCTCTACCCCGCAGGAACTTCGACAACTCGCTCTGCACGTTGAAATCGCGCGGAGTGATGTGCACGAACTTCGTATCCTGCGTCGGATCCGCAGGGACAGCCGCAGGGTGACCGTTATCCCGCGTCTCGCCGCCGTGGCAGGCATTGCAGGTATTGAGCGAAAACAAATGCCGGTTTTGGTTGATGACGCCCGGCGCTTTCCAAACGGCGGCATCGGCGGTGGAAGAATAGAGCGTCGAGCCGGTCAGGAACGGCTGCCCAAGATGCGTCGTGGGAAACGGAGTCACGCTGCTGTTGATGACACTCGTCAGCAGCGACGTGTTGTTCAACGTGTGATGCGGCGTATTTTCTGTCGAGACGATATGCAGCATGCCATCCTCCAGAAGCTCGAACTCTCTCAACTCCCAACGACCGCTCTGCGGGATCGCCGCCCGCCCTAGCGGCTCGGGAATCGGACCGGGATCGGTCGATAGTCCATATCCGGTCAATGCGACTTCGTTGGTACGGATTTGATTGATCGCGCTGCCGTTGGGCTTCGTGCTGTCGGCGCCAGCCGAGGTGAACTGGTCGGTGATCGCCTGCAGCGCGGCGTTGTATGCGGGACTCCCCAGCGTCAGATTGCGCAATCCGACCCATTCGTTCGCATAGTTTCGAATCAAACCGCATTGCTCGATAGGAACGCCGTATTCCAGGATCACCGTGAAGTCCATCTTCGAGCAGCCGCCGTTGTTGTTGCGGTTCACGACGCCGAATACGAAGCGGCCCTCGCCGGCGTCGGTCGGTATTCCGTTCGCGCCGCCGTATGGCGAAGATCCCATCAGTGTGCTGCGCAAATCGACGCGATTGACGATGCTGAGCAGGCGCATCGGCGACTGATTGAGATCGAGCCTTCCGTCCGCATCGCGCGGCCAAGGATCGAGCACCAACGTCCGGATTCGGCTGCGCGCAGGCACCGGGAAGGTATTGATCGTATGCGCCACATCCCAGGACAGCAGCCAGTCCTCGACGAATTCGGCCGGGTTCACACCGGTCGACGACTCGTTCGCCATTTCGGTCATCAGGGTCTTGAATGTCCAGGCGCCGTCCGGGTCGCCCACGTTGCCGCAGAGATCGAAGGTGCGGGTCGGATCCTGCACGACCGAAAGATCGGTGATCATCAGAGTCTTGTCCGGCGTCATTCCAGGCAGCGGCGGAAACTGAATATCGATAGCGCGAATCGAAATCGGCGCCATTCTGGCGCGCGCTTCCTCGACGACTTCGGGAGCGATGAATCCGAAATCGGTCTCTTTCACCAACTCGCGCCCGTCGAACTGCAGGGTCGTTTTCTCCTTGGTTTCGGCGATCAGTTCCTTACGCGCTTTCTGCTCTTCGACGAACCGGTCGAAATCGAAATCGATCAGCGAAGCGAAGCGTTTCGGGTCCTTCGCGTCGCGCTTCAAACGGTATTCGCGCTTATCGATCGCGAATACGACCGTATCGCCGAGCGTCTCGGCGTTTTCGTAGCGGATAGCGAGTTCGGCGTTTCCCTCCGGCAAACCGGCCGATTCCAGCGGTGTCAATTCGACTTCGAACGGCAACGGCGGATTTTCGTCGACGGCAGCCGGCTCTTCTTTGGCGCTGGCATTGAAGGATGTCGCAGGCGCCCGAGTGGATGATGGCGGAGAAAATTCCGATTCTGCGGAAGAAGCGGGCGCTTTAGCCTTCTCCGCTCGCGCCGCCGACCACGGCGGATCGCAAGCGGACAGACCGCAGGACACGACAAGAACGCAAAATGCGTGGAGAACGTTTCTCGGTCCGCCGCGGGCAAGACGATCGTGAGACATGATGATTCACTCCTTGTGAATGCAATGGTTAACGCAGGGGATCCTTCCGCGAAACATTTCGGCCGCGTCGGCCGTTCGTTTCCGCACGGCCGTGGAGAGCCGGAATTCACAGACATCCCTGGATGAGCGCAGGCCAAACGCAGGAAACAGCATGCGCACTGAATGCATTCGCAGAAAATGCCGCGCTACGGACATCCGCAGCAAAGAAAAAGGCCGGAAAAGCCGGCCTTTTTCTGATCTCAATCGAATCTGTAAAACCGATCCAAAAAACGCATCGATTTCGCGCCTTATCTGCGGCTTCGTTTCGGGACACGTTGCGACATTTCGTGCTAAGCACTCGAAACGTCGCCCGTAGCGCTCAATCCGCGATCGCTACCGCCGGCGCGAAATCCACTCGGCGACGCTCCTGGATGCGTCGGCCGTCGAATCGTCCTTCGACCAATTCGTAGCCCAACAGCGCGAACACGCGTTCGCCGATGAAAATCGGGCGCGCGTCGCCGTACCAATCGACGCAACTGGCCTTACAGCCGTCGTCGCCGAGGTTCTTTCGCATCGCGTCCAAGGTGCCGGCGTCCTGCAGGCGCAGGTCTTGATTGCGCAAGAACAGCACCGAGGCCTTCTGACCGTCGTGGGTCGCGCCGCCGAGAATCGGCAAGCCGACGACGCCTTGGCGCGGCCCGGTGGCGCGATAGAAGAACCCGTGCGTGCGTTGATCGCCCTGACGAGCATTGCGCAGCGAGAAACGACCCGCGACTTCGGGCTTGGCGCCGAGCGATAGACTCGTGAAATGCAGCGCGCCGTCGGCTTCGCCGATCGCGATACCGTCGCTGCCCAAGGCATCGACGCGATCGACCGGATGACCAACGGGCACCTCGACGAAATCCCCGTCGGCGTAGCGAATGGCGAACGCCTGTTTCGCCGGCGATTTTTCCATCCAGTTGCGCGATGCGCCGAGAATCAACCAATCGCCGATATAGCGGTTCTGCAGGCCGTATTCGCCCAATCCCGGCTCGCGCAGCGGACGGTAGCGTTCGGAGCCGACCGTATCGCGACCGTCGCCGAACATCGAAAGCGGTACGCGCATCAACGCGAAATCGCCCGGCGTCGCTTCGCCCTGCCACATCCACTGCCCCATGCCGCCCGAACTGAGCATCACGTTGAGATAGCCGTCCTTCTGCAGGAACGACATTTGATCGATCGGCGCGCCTTTCGCCATCAATGCGGTGGGCGCCGCGCCATCGAGCGGAATGCGGAAGACCTGCGCTTGTTTCGGCGCATCGCCGCTTGCGTTCCAGGGTATGGTCCAGACGAACGCCGAATCTTCCGAGACGTAGAACACCTGCCCGGGATAGCCCATCACCGCCGTCGCTTCGCAGGCCATTTCGGCGCCGGCCAGATCGCAAATGGTCACGGTGTGGAAAGCGATGCCCTGATCGAGATCCAGTTCATCGCGACCGCGATAGATGCGATCGGCGGGAAGAATGCGCTTGAAGTCGCCGGGCTTCGCGTCGTTGCGCCAACGGCGCACGGCCGGCAGCATGTCGTCGTAAGCCGCGTCGGAATACAGATTCACGAACATCGGCGAATAGAACACCAGTTTGTCGCCGATCATGCGGCTGGCGTAATTGCGCGAGGAATAGTAGTCGTTGCTGCGCAGGTGATACGTCGCGCGATAGTTCAAGCCGCCGTTGCCGTCGAGATCGAACAAACCGACTTCGGTGCCGCCGCGTTGGTAGCTGTAACCGATGACGACGACGGTCTTATCGGACACCAGCATTTCGTCGTACCACGCGCCGTTGGGATCGATACCCGGGCCGTAGGCATCGACCGACGACACCGGACGCAGATCGTCGCCGCCGATGCGCAGCGTGAACAAACGTCCGCGCCGCAACACGATCAGAAAATCGCCTTGCCGCTTGACGATGCCGCCCTCGTCGACGCCCGCGGTTTGCACATTGGTGATGGATTCTTCGTCGGCGGAGGCTTCGTCTTTGGCTGGTTCGGCCGGTGCGCTGGCGTCCGCGGCAGCGGCCGGGGCGCTCGCTGCCGCATCGGCCGATTCCATCACCGCCTGCGACCGTGTCGCCAGGCGCTTTTTGCCGGCCTCGCGCAATCGATCGAGCGTGGCGCGCAATTCCGTTTCGTCGGCGAACGCGCGAAGCGTTTTCGATGGGGCGGGAACCGTTTCGGGCCGCTCGGCGCTGTCGGCGACCGGCCGGCACGCGGCGATGTTCAAACCGACGACGCAGAAGACGGTGGCGATGGAGGCTTTGGACGGGCGTTTCACGGATCGATTTCCTCTGGTTGGATAGCGGCCGGCGCGTGGACAGGACCGCAAACGTTCGAGCCGAGCCGCTGGGGTTACAGCCGCCTCATCGCCTCGATCCGTCCTTGTGCGCGCTTCGCGCGAGCCGATTTCGACCAAAAAAGAAGGGCCCGCGTTGCGAGCCCTTCGGTCTATCTAAACGTCGCGATGCGCTGCGATTCGATGCTTCGAAACGCAGCCCCACGCGGCGCGCGGGGCAATTTAGGCGCGCCGACCGCCGCTGCGGTCGTTACGGTCGCGGCGACCGCGATGACCGGTGTCGGCCCGAGCTTCCCCTCGACCTGCGCCTTGGCGCGCGGCCGGTTGCGCGCCCGGTTTGGCGCCCTGCTTCTGGCCGGTGTGCGCATGCGCATGCGCGCCGCGGTCGGCGGGTTTGCCGTGAGCGCGATGCGCCGGTTTGCGCGGCGGGCGCTGGCCGCTGGGACGGCCGCTTTTCGCGGGGTGTCCGGCGCCCGGGGCGTTACCGTCCATGCGGATCGGCTTGCTCGGCTCGTAACCGGCGACGATTTCCAACGCGATATCGGCTTTCAGCACGCGCTGGATCTGACGCAGTAAACCGGCTTCTTCCGGCGACACCAGCGACAGCGCTTCGCCCTGCGCGCCGTTGCGGCCGGTGCGACCGATGCGATGCACGTAGTCTTCCGCGACCATCGGCAAATCGTGATTGATCACCAGCGGCAGATGTTGGATATCCAACCCGCGCGCGGCGACGTCGGTGGCGACGAGAATGCGCGAACGGCCGGACTTGAACGCGTCCAACGCTTTCAAACGCGCGGCCTGGCTCTTGTTGCCGTGGATCGCCACCGCTTTGAGGCCGGCGCGTTCCAACTGTTCGGCCAAACGGTTGCAGCCGTGCTTGGTTTTACCGAACACCAACACGCGATCGGTGTGGCGGGCGCTGAGGATTTCGATCAACAAATCGCGTTTGCGCGAAGCGTCCACCGGATGCGCGCGATGCGAGATGGTGTCGGCGACGGCGTTCTGCGTCGCGACCTGCACCTGATGCGGATCTTGCAGCAAGTCCATCGCCAAGCGCTTGATCTGCGCTTCGAACGTGGCCGAGAACAGCAGGGTCTGCCGCTCCGCGGGCACGCGCGACAAAATGCGCTGAATCGCCGGCAAAAAGCCCATATCGAGCATGCGGTCGGCTTCGTCCAACACCAGCAGGCCGACGCCGTCGAGCTTGACCGAGCCGCGATCGAGATGATCGATCAAACGACCGGGCGTGGCGACGAGGATGTCCACGCCGCGGCGCAGATTATCGACCTGCGGCTGCATGCCGGCGCCGCCGAAGATGGTGGTGACGTTCAAGCGCAGATATTTGCCGTAGCGGCGCAGGCTATCGGCGACTTGCACCGCGAGTTCGCGGGTCGGCAACAGGATCAGCGCGCGCGGTTTGCGCGGGCCGGTCGCGGGCTTGCCGTCTTCGGACAAGCGCTGCAGCAGCGGCAAACCGAACGCGGCGGTTTTGCCGGTGCCGGTTTGCGCGCCGCCGAGCACATCGCGGCCGGCGAGTACCAGGGGGATGGCCTCGGCCTGGATCGGGGTGGGAACGGTGTAAGCGTTGTCGGCGAGCGCGCGCAGCAACGCGGGCGAAAGCCCGAGAGTTTCGAAATTCATGATGAGCTCCAAGAACGATAATGACCGCCGCCTTCTCGCGAAGGGCGAAGCGGTGCGTCACTCGGAGCTTTCCTACCGCGCTGCGAGCAAAACAGAAGACGACGCGCCGGGTGGCGGGTCGTGTTCGGCGCGACGAAAGACGTGCGGAGAGTGCTGCGGGGACCGGGCGAATGCCGGGGCTGCAGCGGGCTGCCATTGGAAAACGGGCCAGCCGTGCGCGAAACGGGGCGAACTGTACGCGAAAACCGCCCTGAGCGCCAGCGAAACCGGCCTTGCGCGCCCGCGGTTCAGCGAACGAGGTGGGCGATGACCTGGAACGCCCACTCGATCTGACGCGGTTTAGGCAGACGATGCATCGCGCCCAGCATCTGCATCGGCATCATCGCCGTCCGGGGGCACATCCAGCGTCAAACCGGGGCGCGCCAGGATGGCTTCGATGCCGTAGGCCTCGCCGATCTCGCCCGCCAGCGCCTCGCGCGCCTTGTCCTCGCCATGGACCAGGGCCAGCGCGGGTCGCGGGTCGAAATGGCCGTACCACTCCATCAGGCCGCGTTGATCGGTGTGCGCCGACAAACCGCCGACGGTATGCACTTGCGCGTTCACGCGGACATCGTGGCCGTGGATGCGCACCCATTTAGCGCCGTCCACGATGCGTCGGCCGGTGGTGCCTTGCGCTTGATAACCGACGAACACGATATGCGTCTGCCTGCGATGCAAACGATGACGCATGTGATGCAGGATGCGCCCCGCGTTGGCCATACCCGAACCTGCGATGACGATCGCGCCGCGTTCGATCTGGTTAATCGCCATCGATTCGTCCTGCGACTCGGTGATGCGCAAGTTCGGCAATTTGAAGGGATTCGGGCGTTCCCGCCACACGCGCTTAGCGTCGTCATCGAACAAGTCTTGATGGCGGTCGTAGACTTCCACCACCTTCGACGCCATCGGGCTGTCGAGAAAAATCTTCCAGCGAGACATCTTCCACGCATCCCACTCCCGCGCGAACCAATACAGCAATTCCTGGCTGCGACCGACCGCGAACGCCGGGATCAGCACGCAACCGCCGCTGTCCCAGGCCTCATCGAGAATCTCGCCCAATTCGCGAATGGTGTCGGCGCGATCGCGATGCGTTCGGTCGCCGTAGGTCGATTCCATCAGCACCAAATCCGCGTCGGCGATCAGCGTCGGATCTCGCAGGATCGGCGTGCCTTTCGGGCCTAAATCGCCGGAGAACACGGCTTTGGCGCCGTCCGCCCACACTTCGATGCTGCATGAACCGAGGATATGGCCGGCATCGCGATAAGCGATGTCCACGCCGGGAAACACCTCGCTGCGCTGGTCGTACGGCAGCGCGCGGATACGCCTCATGGCGAGGCGTACGTCGTCCTTGGTGTAGAGCGGCACCGCTTCGCGTTCGCCGCGGCGACGATGACGGTTCGCGCGCAATGCATCGCCCTCGGCAATGCCCGCGGCGTCCATTAGCATGATTTCCATCAGGTCCGCCGTCGCCGATTGCGCGTAGATCGGCCCGTCGAACCCGCGTTTGACCAACAACGGCACGCGGCCGATATGGTCGATATGCGCGTGGCTGATCACCAGCGCGTCGATCTCGGACGGCTCGAACGGGAACGCTTCCGCGTTGCGCGCCTCGGCCTCGGGACTGCCTTGGATCATGCCGCAATCGAGCAAAAGGCGCTTACCCGCGGCTTCAACCTCGTGCAGGGAACCGGTGACTTCGCCGGCGGCGCCGTGAAAGAGAACGCGCATGAGTCGTGGCCTCGTGTTGCGGTGGGCGCAGCATCCCGCAAATGCGGGGGCGAGGCAATCGATGGATCGCTCGTTACCGCGAAACGATAAAAAAGTAGCCCGGATGGAGCCGAAGGCTGTATCCGGGAATACACATGGCGTGCGATCGCTGTATCCCGGGTACGCGCAACTCGCTCAAGACGCCGCTGCCGACAAGAGGAAGGCCCGCTTTCGCGGGCCTTCCGAATGCATGTAGGGCGGAACCGGCGAAGCGGATTCCGCCTTTGGTGACGTTTGATGCGTTGGACTGTGACGGATTTGCTTTCTGCGATTCCGCCCTGTGCATGCGCGGTATGGTCTACGCACGGCATTCATCGTCCGAGAGTACGGCAACAACGTGCATGAGAAATCGCGTATATGTTTGCTGATGGTCCTGTCTGATACAAAACTGTACACGTGTGGACATTATCCCCTGTAATGCTCTTGGAAAGGACGCCGCTGCCCTCACAGCTTCCGGACACAATCGCATAACCAACCGGACACGCTGGGCTATCAACTGTAACTAATACTCTTCCCGATGTAAAAGCGCTTGAAACCGTGACACACTCCAACGCCGTCGCCTCCGGCTCCCTGAAATACCCCACGATATCCGCCACGAGATGCGTCTGCGCCAAACTATAGACACTGAACTCGTTGGCCGCCGCGCTCTGATCCAAACGCACGATCGCCAAACTGTTGCGGATGTCGCCCGCGACGTAATTGATCGTGGCGGCAGTGGGTTGGTTGGCGAGATACGGGAACGCCGTGATGTAACCGGCGATATTCGGCGAGACGACCGTGATGTTGAGCGCCGCGGCCGCGAACGAGCCTTTGTCGCCGACGTTGCAGTTGCCGGTGTCGCCGCCCTGCGAGGCATAGCGAGCGACATCGGTCAGATCGAAATCGCGAAAACTATTGGCCGGAATCGGACCACCCGCGATCCGCGTATCCAAAATGCGACATGGTGTGACCGGCACGTAGACGAGATCCTGCGCCGGGTCGCCCAAGGCCTGGGTGCCGACATCGGTTTTCGATTGCGATACGCCCTTCTGCACCATGTCCGGCTGCGACAACCCAGCCGGCGACGGCGTCGCCAACAACGCGTCGTTCATCGCCGTGAAGCTGCGCGCCTGCGCAGCGTTGCGCAAGGCCGACAACGGCGCTTGCGCGAAGGATGGCGCCATCGACTCGGCCCATCGACGCGGGTCGCGACGATACGCTTCCTGCACATGACCGCCCCACTTGGCGACGATGCGATACACCCATTGCGCGCGTTCGGAACGCGGCTGCCCTTCGCGATTGGTCAACGCCGGATCGCGCGCCCACAGCGGCGCGGCGAACGCGCATGCGAGCGACGAGACGACGACGAATCGCCGCGCGCACTTCGAGAATTTCCCCTGCATACAGACCTCCTGTCGTGATCGGATGAGGTCCGTGCGATTCGTCCCTGAATCGGCGCGGACAGCGCGCGACCGGGATCGGTCGCGCGGCCGGCCGGACGAAAGCGAGCGCTTCCTCCGGCGAACGACACGTCCTTGTGATGCCCGATGCGCGCCGCGATGCATGGCGAATCCTATATCGCGGCGCAGTCCGATCTTATGCCGCGGGGCAGAGCCGGACAACGACGAAATCGATCGAAGAAATCGAATGAAAGTCGTTTTTCGATGCTGTTGGTCGATCATGCTCCGCATCAAACTTGGTCAGCATCGAGCACGTTCCGCATCGATGATGTTCCGCATCGCTCGCACTCCAAAACGAAGGCCCGCTTTCGCGGGCCTTCGGGCTCCACACATCGAGCAAAATGCTTAGGGTGCGCGTCCGCTCGGCAACTTGCAGCAACGACCATAGACCACGCCCGTGTTCGCGTTGGTCGCGTTTTCGTTGCGGAAGGCGCAGAAGTGGGTATTGCTGTTCGGGAAGCTGCGGCTGGAGACGATGCGACCATCGAAGGTCGACATGGTGCAACCACCACTGACGATGGTGTACCCCGCCGCGCAGGCCGGCGAGGAGCCGGTACCGGTGGAGTTGGGGTTGACCGTGATGTTGGAGGAGGTGGTTTCCTGACAATCCAACGGGCCCAGCACCGGGTTGATGTAGTAGCCGACCAAGTCGGCGACCAGATGGGTTTGCGCGAACGAATAGACGCTCAATTCGTTGGCGGATGCGCCTTGGTCGAGCCTGACGATCGCGAAATTGCCGCGAATGTCGCCCGTGGTGTAATTCACCGTCGCCGCCAGCGGCTGCGTGCCCAGGAACGGGAACGCGGTGATATACCCCGCCGCATTCGGCGTGACCACGGTGAAATTGATCGCCGCGGCGGCGAACGAACCGGCAGCGCCCGCACCGCCGCAATTGGACGCATCGCCGCCTTGGAATGAGTAATCCGACACCGCAGTGACGTCGAAATGGCGGACGGTGTTCGCTGCGATCGCACCGCCGGCGACCCGAGTGTCGACGATTCGGCACGGGGTGATCGGCACGAACACCAAGTCGTTCGCGATTTCGCCGAGCAAGTTGGTCGAGACATCGCCCGTCGTGCCGGCATCGATGGCCTTGAGCAAATTCGTGTGTACGCTGTTGCCCTGTTTATCGACCAGAAACGCATCGTTCATCAGTTCGAAGGTCGGCGAATTCGCGGCGCGCTCGAGAGTGTCGAGGGAGGCTTTCGAGAACACCGGCACCATCGCCGAAGCCCAATCGCCGACGTCGGCGCGGTAGGCCTCTTGCACGTGGCCGCCCCACTTCATGACGATGCGGTGGACCCATTCGCCGCGCGGGGTACGTTGTTTCCCAGCGGCTTCAGCATCCGTGCCCATCGACGACAACGAGGCGGACAGCACACACATCGCTGCGATGAGGTAAGGCTTTTTCACGCGAGATTCTCCCAACGAATTTGGACGATTGAACCCGGAAATGGGCAAGGTGGCGCACTTGCCTTAACGCGGAACTCCGAGTCGACGGGCCACGCAGCGGCGGGGGTATGACCTTCGACACCTGAATCGGCCTGCGCCGAGGGGTACAGTCGGGGATCGCCCATTGGGGCGCCTTCCTCTCACCAGACCGCCCTCCGGGCCGGAGAAATCGTGAACGCCCAAGTGTCGAAAACCCTCCTTCCCCGCACGCTCGCGCTGTCGATGGCCGTCGCCGTCGCGCTGGGCGGCACCCTCGCCGCGCCGCATTCGGCGGATGCCGCGAAAAACGCTAAACCCACCGCGCTGAAGCTCGACGAGAGCAAGCTGCCGCCGTTCAATCAGTTCCGCATCGGCGACTTGGACGCTTCCAAAAACGCCTGCTCGGACTTCAGCGGTCACGTCAACGGCAAATGGCTGGCGAGCAACGCCATTCCGGGCGACCGCACGTCCTGGGGCGCGTTCGAGATGCTGGCCGAGCGCTCGGTGTCGGTGCAGCGCCAACTGGCCGAACAAGCCGCCAAGAACGCGAAGAACACCGGCGTCGAGAAGATCGTCGGCGATTTCTGGGCCACCGGCATGGACGAGGCGAAGATCAACGCGCAGGGCATCGCGCCGCTGAAGAGCCGGCTGGCCGAGATCGACGCGCTGACCAATGGCGCGAGCGTGGCCGAATACCTGCGCAAGTCCTTCGGGCGCGGCGAAGGCGCGGTGTTCGGCTTCGGGCCGAGCGCGGACTTCAAAGACTCGTCGATGAACATCGCTTACGTGGCGCAAGGCGGCCTGGGCCTGCCCGACGTGGAGTACTACCGCAAGGACGAGCACAAAGAAAAGCTCGCCGCCTACGAAAAACACATCGCGAAAGTGCTGGAACTGTCCGGCGTGGCCGCGGCCGACGCCGCGAAGCAGGCGAAAGACGTGATCGCGTTCGAGACCCGGTTGGCGAAAGCCTCGAAATCCAGCGAAGAACTCTCGCGCGACGTGTCGCTGTTCTACAACCCGGTCACCCCGGCCGATGCCGACAAGATGACCCCGAATTTCTCGTGGACCCGCTTCTTCGAATCGCAGGGGATCCCCGCGCCGAAGATGTTCTCGTTCGCGATCCCCGAGTTCCACAAAGAAGTGGACAAGATGATCGCCGATGTGCCGGCGGCGCAGTGGAAAAGCTACCTGCGCTTCCACACCGTCGATGGCGCGTCGCCGTTCCTGAGCGAGCCGTTCGTGCAGGAGAATTTCAACTTCTACCGCAAGACGCTGCGCGGGCAAAAAGAAATGAAGCCGCGTTGGAAGCGCGTGCTCGAAACCATCGAAGGCCAAGCCGGCGAAGCGCTGGGCCAGATGTATGTGCAGGTGGCGTTCCCGCCGGAATCCAAGGCGCAGATGCAGACGTTGGTGAACAACCTCAGCGGCGCGCTGAAGGTGCGTTTGGAGAATCTGGCGTGGATGAGCCCCGGCACCAAGAAAAAGGCGCTGGAAAAATGGTCCACGTTCACCCCGAAGATCGGCTACCCGGACAAGTGGCGCGATTGGAGCGGCCTGAAGACCACGCGCAGCAGCTACGTCGAGAACATCCTCGCCGCCAACGCATTCAACTACCGCTGGAATCTGGCCAAGATCGGCAAACCGGTCGATAAAACCGAATGGGGCATGAGCCCGCAAACGGTCAACGCCTACTACAACCCGCAGCAGAACGAGATCGTCTTCCCCGCCGCGATTCTGCAGCCGCCGTTCTTCGATCCGAAAGCCGACGAGCCGCGCAATTACGGCGGCATCGGCGCGGTGATCGGCCACGAAATGATCCACGGCTACGACGATCAAGGCAGCCGCTTCGGGCCGACCGGCAACTTCGAGAACTGGTGGACCGAAAGCGACGCGAAGGGCTTCAAGGCGCTGACCGATAAGCTGGTAGCGCAGTTCAGCGCGTACGAAGCGGCCCCGGGCAAGTTCGTCAACGGCAATCTGACCCTGGGCGAGAACATCGCCGACCTGGGCGGCTTGGCCGTCGCCTACGACGCGATGAAGCGCGCCACCGCCGGTAAGGCCGATCCGATGGTCGAAGGCCTCAACCGCGATCAACGCTTCTTCATGAACTGGGGCACGGTGTGGCGCCGCAACTTCACGCCGCAGGAGCTGGAAGTGCGTCTGGTCACCGATTCGCACGCGCCGGCGAACTTCCGCGCGGTGGGTTCGCCGTCCAACCACCCCGCCTTCGCGGCCGCGTTCCAGTGCAAGGCCGGCGATGCCATGGTGCGCGACGGCGACAAGCGGATTTCGATCTGGTGATCCGTCTCGTGATCCGCCTGGTGATTCGGTCCGCGATGCGCTAAGGCATGCCCCGCTGAAGCATGCCTGCAAGAGTCGCACTCCGCTCAGGCAGGATCGCCCCCGAAGGCCCGGCACCGCCGGGCCTTCGTCGTTTCGGGTCGCAGCCCGATGGCGTGCGACCTCGGCTGCATCCGTCGCAGACGCTTTGCCGTATCTGTCGCGGTAGGGGTTCAGCGCCCTCGGCGCGCACCTACGACTTGCCGCCGCTAGCGCCGTGCCCGACCATGCCCACATCGATCAACGCCCGAGCCACTCTCCGAATGCAGGACATCCCTCTTTCTCCGCCCGCGCACGACGCCGACCGGCTGAGCGCGCTGTTGACCGATGTCGCCCGCGGCGACCGCGGCGCGTTCGAAGCGGTCTACCGCGCCACCTCTTCCAAACTGTTCGGCATCTGCCTGCGGGTGTTGCCCGACCGCGGGGACGCCGAAGACGTGCTGCAGGAAGTCTTCACCGCCATCTGGCACAAGGCCGGTCAATTCGACCCGCAACGCGCCAGCGCCGTGGCGTGGCTGGCGATGGTCGCGCGCAACAAGGCGATCGATCGCCTGCGCAGTCAGCCCGCGCGCGGCACGTTAGCGTCGATCGAATTCGCCGAGGAAATCGCCGACCACGCCCCGACGCCGCAACGCACGACTGAAGCCGCGGACGATCGGCAACGCTTGGAGCGCTGTCTGCAACAGCTGGAACCTAAGCGACGAACCTTGATCCACGCCGCTTTTTTCGAGGGTTCGACCTACGAGGAGCTCGCGCAGCGCAGCGCATCGCCGCTGGGTTCGGTGAAAAGTTGGATCCGTCGCGGCCTGCTGCAATTGCGGGGGTGCTTGGAATCATGAACGTGCGCGATTTGGAACATGAAGAGTTCGGCGGCGATCGTCCGCCATCCGCCGATCTGCTCGCTGGCGAATACGTGCTGGGCCTGCTCGAGGGCGATGCGCTGCGCGAAGCCGAAGCGAAGATCGAACACGACCCGGGATTCGCGCGTTTGGTCTGGGAGTGGCAGCGCCGGCTCGCGCCCTGGTGGGACACCGCGCCCGCGGTGGAACCGCCGGAGCACGTGTGGCCGCGGATTCGCGGCCGTCTGGGTTGGGCGGCGGTCGAAAGCGACCGCGCGTCGTCCGATCGACCGGTCGCTACCGAGCGCCTCTGGCAACGTGCCGGCGTGTGGCGCGCGGCGACCGCATTGGCGATGGCGGCGGCCATCGCGGCGGTGTTCTTCGGCCCCGACTTGCGTTCGCGGATCGAGCCGCCGACACCCGGCCCGGTCGTGGTCGAGCCGCCGGTCGAAGATCCCAATGCCACCAAACCGGTCACCACCCTCGCCCGCGACGACGGCCGCGCCGGCTGGCTGGCGTCGGTGGATCGCGCCAAGGGCACGGTGCTGATGGTGCCGGTTCCGGCCTCGGCCGATGCTCAGGGCCGCGAACCCGAACTGTGGTTGATCCCGGCGGGCGAATCGCCGAAGTCGCTGGGCATCGTGTCGATCGATCGCGCGCATACCGTGAAAGTGCCGGATGCCCTGCGCACCGCACTCGCCGAAGGCGCGGTGCTCGCGATCACGCTCGAACCGCGCGGCGGCGCGCCGCGAGGCATTCCCACCGGTCCGATCGTGGCCAAGGGCGAGGTGGTGACGCTCTGATCGCCTTTCCCATCCGAGCGCGTTCGGTGCATCCGAACGCTTCGGGGTACCGTATCTGCTCGGATTCGATGCGGAGTACGGTATGCCGGGTGGGATTTCGTTCTGGGCCAATCTGTTGGGCTACCAAGCGGTCTGGTTCGCTGCGATCGGCGGCGCCGCGCGCGGGTTGTGGTGGCCGGGCGTCGTCGCGGCCATCGTCTTCGCGGCGGCGCATTTGCGCTACGGCGTGCGCGATGCCGCAACGCGCGCGATGGACGCGCGATTGCTCGTCGTTGCGATCGTCGTCGGCCTACTGCTGGACGGCGCGCTCGCGCGCAGCGGCTTGGTGCGTTACGCCGCCAGCGACATCGCGGTGCCGTCGGGCGGCGCGCCGCTGTGGATTCTCGCGATGTGGGCCTGCTTCGCGCTGACCTTGCGGCATTCGATGGCCGCCCTGATACGTCGTCCGCTCATCGCCGCACTGGCCGGCGCGATCTTCGGCCCGCTCGCGTACTACGGTGTGGCGCGCGTGGGCGCGGCGGCGACGCTGTCGATGCCGCATTGGCAGCCTTTGCTGGTCTTATGCGTCGGCTGGACGTCGGCGATGCTGCTGTTCGCGGTGCTCGCGCGACGTTGGACGTCGCAGGCGCATGGAGCCGATCGCTCATGAGCGACCGCTCGATTCCGCAAGAACTCCCGCGCGACCGCCCCGGCCCGGGTCTCATCGGTGCCGCCGAACGCGGCTGGCTGCCCGATGCCCTCCTGCGATACGGCATTCGCCGCGAATGCGCCGATCGCCTGCGGCTAGAGCGCATCGGTGGGCTCGAAGCGCAAGCCGCGCGTTTTCGCGAACGCATCGAAGACTTGCGCAACAGCCCGGTGGCCATTCATACCGACGCCGCCAATGCGCAGCATTACGAGCTGGCTCCGGGCTTCTTCAAGCTTTGCCTCGGCAAACGGCTGAAGTATTCCTGCGCCTACTACCCGAACGGCGACGAAACGCTGGATCGAGCCGAAGAAGCGATGCTGCGGCTCTACGAGGAACGCGCCGAACTGGCCGATGGCCAAGACATCTTGGAACTCGGCTGCGGCTGGGGTTCGTTGACGCTGTGGATGGCCGAACGCTATCCGAACGCGCGCATCGTCGCCGTCTCGAATTCGCGACCGCAACGCGAGCATATCGAAACGCAGTGCCGCGAACGCGGCTTCGGCCATGTGCGCGTCCTCACCGCCGACGTCAACCGTTTGGAACTCGACCGCGAACGCTTCGACCGCTGCGTGTCGATCGAAATGTTCGAGCACATGCGCAATTACGAGCGACTGCTCAGCAATATCGCGTCCTGGCTGCGTCCCGGCGGCAAACTCTTCGTACACATTTTCGCGCACGCCAGCTTGATGTACCCGTTCGAGACCGACGGCGAGCATAATTGGATGGGCCGGCATTTCTTCACCGGCGGTTTGATGCCGGCATCCGATACGCTGCTGTGGTTTCAGGACGCGCTGCGGATCGAACAACGCTGGCATATCGACGGCCGTCACTATGAACGCACCGCGAACGATTGGTTGCGCAATCAGGACGCGCACAGAGCGGCGGTGCTCAGCGTGTTAAGTGAGACGTACGGCTCCGAACGTGCGCACCTGTGGCATCAACGCTGGCGCATGTTCTGGATGGCCTGTGCGGAAATGTTCGGCTACGCCGACGGCCAGGAATGGCGCGTCGCGCACTATCGTTTCGCTCGCCCGGCTCCGGGCACGGGAGATCGTTCATGAGCAAATTCATCGTCCTCGGCTTCGTAGCGCTCGCGCTCGTCGCCGCCGTGGTCTTCGCTGCAGGCGCGCGCGGAAAATCGCAAATCCCGCCGGTCGCGAACGTGGATTTGCCGCGTTTCATGGGCGACTGGTACGTCATCGCGCATATCCCCACCTTCGTCGAGCGCGATTCTTACGACGCCATCGAGTCCTATACGCAGGCGCCGGACGGCAGGATTCTCACCACGTTCCGGCAACGCAAAGGCGGACACGATGCGCCGATCAAGGTCATGAACCCGGTCGGCACGGTGCGCGAAGGCACCGGCAATGCGATCTGGAACATGCAGTTCGTATGGCCGATCAAGGCCGAATACGTGATCGTGTCCTTGAACGAGGACTACACGCAAACGGTGATCGGTCGCAGCGCTCGCGATTACGTGTGGATCATGGCGCGCACGCCGAGTATTTCCGAGACCGACTACGCCGCGCATGTCGCACGGCTGAGCGAGTTGGGCTACGACACGAATCAGTTGCGGAAAGTACCGCAACGCGCGGCCGAAACGCCGCCGACGCCATAAATCGTTGCCCTCGCTGTCGGCGTTGTTCCGCCTCGCGGCGAGTACGACTCATCTCGCTTGACGCTGTTCGTATTCGCGTCGATTGCGGAGTCCTTGCAATACACCGCGCGAACGCGCGCCATCGCGGCGGACTTGCGCCATGAAATAGCGCGCCAGCGGCGCCGGTAAGGTCGCATCCATCGCGATGTCGCGCCGTCCGTAGTCGTAAATACGCGGTTGTCGCCATGGGTCGAAGGTCTCGGTGCCGAGGCTTTGCGCGCTATCGAGAAAAATTTGCGAGGTCGGCACGACGATGCGGACGGTTCGGCCGTCGCCTGCGTCGCCGATGGCCCACACCGCCACGGTGTGATTCGACGTGGGCCAGAACAGCCCGACCTGCGAACGTCGCGAGAGGCCGATGCCGCGCGCGACCACGGCGAACAACGCCGACAGTTCGTCGCACTCGGCCACCGCAGTCGTCGTCGGCCACGTCGCGCCAGCCGGCGCGCGGAAGGCCCGCCACTGCGTCCAAATCGCGTCCGATTGCGGCAAACGGTCGGTCACGCGCCATTCCAAGCCCCATAAACCACCAGCGCGCGTGGCCTCGAACGCCAGCCGCACGCGCAGGTAATCGGCATACAGACGCGCGTCGTCGCGCAACCCATGTTTCGTCAGCAAGGCGTCGTATTCGCCGCGCAGCGTCTTCGAGCGACCCAGCGCATCGGCTTCGGTCGAGAGCGCCGCGAACAGTTCGGACACCGCGACCTCGCGCTTGCCGGGAAACCACTCGTCCTCGTCGCGAACCGAGACCGTCGCGGGCGCGACCGCGCCAGCCGAAGGCGCTGTCGTCGATGCCGTTGCTTCTGCGCGCGCATTGGATTCCGAAGGCGCGCAAGCCGTAAAGCAGATCGACAGCAGTAGCATGCCGATCGATGCACGCCATCGGCAGTCTTCGACGATCGGCGCGCATACGATCGAACATTCTCCAGACGATATGCGCATCATCGCACCCGTATTTGTCGTCATCGCTTCGTTCACCCACTCGCCAAGAGCCTCTCGATTTTCTGCGATCCGGCGGCACGAGTCATGCGAAACGCGTCGCGCGAACGATCGCGGAATATCGTTACATCGTTCTCAGTCGGCACAACAGCCTTTAGAGCCTATCTAAAAGCTTCCGGAGCGTGATCTCCTCCCCTTGCGCATAGCGCAGGGGGAGGCCGGGAGGGGGTTGGAAGAGAGGAGATCACTTCTAACCCCTCCCTAACCCTCCCCTTCGCTTCGCGAAAGGGAGGGAACATCATCGGAGAACGGCCTTTAACGCCTGATCGACATCTTTAAAGCAGCCCGATCTCCTCTCCTTGCGCGCAGCGCAGGGGGAGACCGGGAGGGGGTAAGAAGACGCGAGGTTGCGACTAACCCCTCCCTAACCCTCCCCTTCGCTTCGCGAAAGGGAGGGAACATCATCGGTAGAACCGCCCTCAGGAGACCGACATCTGTAAGGAGCCTGATCCCCTCCCCTTGCGCATAGCGCAGGGGGAGGCCGGGAGGGGGTAAGAAGACGCGAGGTCGCGAGTAACCCCTCCCTCACCCTCCCCTTCGCTTCGCGAAAGGGAGGGAACTGGGAAGCGGCCTGAAGGTTGCTTTACCGGGACGATGGCATCGTCGATATGCACTGGGCGCAAGCCCCGCCGTCAGGGAATCGCCAAATGCTCGCGGGTCAGCGGTTGGCCCTTGCGCGGCGTGGTTTGAATCGTGGCATCGCCCGGCAACGGCGCGCCGGTTTCCAGATGCGCGAGCGTGCGGTCGAGCGCCGCGTAGACGTAAGGCAGCATCGGCAAATAGCGCGCGCCATAATCCGGCAATCCCAGAAACGCATCGAAATGCTGCGCGTTTTTGACCTGCCAAAAGCGCACATCGCGACCAGCGTGTTTCGCTTTCGCCACGTACGGCGCGCTGGTGAACGCCATCGGAATCAATCCGTCGTCCACGCCGTGGATCACCGTGATCGGCAGTTTGCGACGCGGCAAACCGGCGCGTGTGGCCGCGACGCCCGCGCGCGCACGATCGGCGTCGGCGCTATCGCCTTGCCACAGCGCGCGCAGACAGCGCAAACGCTCCAACTGAGGGTCTACGTTCGCGACTTCATCGACGATGTTCACGCCCGCGCCGGGTGGAATGCCGCTGGCGTCGCTCCACCACGAGGCGCGTTCTTGCGCGCTGGCGGCGCGCACGGTCGCGTCGGCATTGATCGTCGCGTACGAAAACATGCAGGGGTGTTCGCCTGCGGCGTAACGGCCATACGCCGATGCATAGGTCACACCGACGGCGCGCCACAGATCGAAACCCACGCTCAACGCGCCCGCACGTAGCGCTTCGTCGGTCCAGCCGCCCGCCCGCATGCGTTCGTAGGCGTTACGCGCCTGCGCCTCGGCGGTGTCGCCTTCCAGCAAACCGATCGAACGCAGCGTCGCGCAGCGTTCGGTCCAGGCCGCGCGTGCCTGCGCCTGCAGCGGCGGTTGCGGCAAATCGCTCATGTGCAGCAGCGCGCAGGGCATGAACAGCGCGGCGTCGGTGCTGTAGTCGTAGAGCGCGCGTGCGCCTTCGCCGTCTACCAGCACGCTGGGTTCGCCCGCCACCACCGCATCCAACCAACGTCCGTCGCCGCGACCGTCGTCGACTTCGGCCGCGCGCAGCACCGCGCCGCCGCCGTTGGAGATACCGACCGCGATGGTGCGGGTGTTCGCGAACGTGAACGGCGCGGCATCGGGGAATGCACGATCCAACGCCCGCAGCGCGTATTGCGCGGCCTGATGCACATGCACGCCCCAATGCGCTTCGGGGTTGTCCTGCGAATGCGCATGCTTGAACGCGACGCCGCGCGCGTTCTCGCCGACGTTCGGCGCGAACGCGAGATCCTCATCGCGACCCGCCACGCCCAGCATGCCGTCGGCGCGCGCGCCCGTGCGCGCAGCGATGTCGAAATAATCCGTACCGGTGCCTTTGTCGGTATAGGCCACGGCGCAACCTTTCGGCAGCGCCCACGCGCCGGCCACGCTGATCGCGCCGTACACACCGCGCGAACCCGACGACGGCGCGATCACCACGCAACGGCGCTTGCGATCGAACCCATCCGGCACCTGCACCAACACGCGATGCGGCTGCTTCGCGCCGTCGACGGTGGCGTAGGCCGAGAACTCGCGGCCCGGCACCGTCGCGGTGCTGCCGTACACCTCGCCGTACCCGCCGCCCACGGCGAGATCGGCGATGCCGCGCCAATTGCTCCAAATCGCGCGGCGGCGCAATTCCGCGGCGGTCGGCGCGGACGGGTCGGCGAACGCGGGCGGCGCGAGTTGGCGCAGCCCGGTCAGGCCCAAGCCCGCCGTCAACAGATCATCGCTTTCGCGATGCTCGGTGACACGTTCGGCGCGGAAGTCGGTGTCGGTCACAGTGTAGACCCTGTACGAGAGCAGCGGCTTACGCTTCGCGGCGCAGGCCGGCGGCGCGGCGATCGAAAGCGTCATCGCCATCGCCAATGCGAGGGCGCGAGCGTAACTTGCGGAGTGTGCGGTCATAACGCTCTAACGTAACAGCGGCAGAGGAGTCGCACATCGTACTTTCGTCCAAGCCGCGATGGGAGCCACAGAAGGAGCGCTCCGCGTCATCGAAGGGCGATAGACTGCGATGTCGCCCATCGCCACTCGCGCCCCTTCGCACACCACCATGCCGCATATCCTGATCGCCGACGACCACCCGCTGTTCCGCGCGGCCCTGCGCGGCGCCGCAGCGGAAGTGGCCGCCGATATCGAGACCTGCGAAGCGGCCTCGCTGGGCGAAGTGCTCGCGCTGCTGGACGAGCGCAGCGATATCGATCTGGTGCTGCTCGACTTGCATATGCCGGGTAATCACGGCCTCGGCGGTCTGGCCGCGATCCGCGCGCAGTTCCCCGCAGTAGCGGTGGCCTTAGTGTCGGCGAACGAAGACCCGCACATCATTCGCCGTGCGCTCGATCACGGCGCCGCCGGCTACATCCCGAAAAGCGCGGGCCTGGACGAATTGCGCGACGCCATCCGCACCGTGCTGGCCTGCGAAGAATGGCTCCCGCCCGCGCTGCGCCCTGCCGTCGCGCGTGCGCCTTCGGCGCCCGCCGACGCCGACCTCGCCGCCCGCCTCGCCAGCCTCACCCCGCAACAATTCCGCGTGCTCGCGCTGGTCGCCGAAGGCTTGCTCAACAAACAAATCGCCGACCGCCTCGACGTGCAAGAGCGCACGGTCAAAGCGCATCTCAGCGCGATCTTCGAGAAACTCGGCGCGCGCAATCGCACGCAAGCCAGCGTGATTTTGCGGGAATTGGAGATTAGCGATCCGGCGAGGCAGGTGGCTCAATAAAATCGAAATAAGCTAGCTTCTGAGAACGAATACATAAAGGAATAGAAATGTTCAAGATAAAGCATGGCAGCGTTTTCGACGAAAAATGCGACTTGATGATACTGCCGGTAAATTCTGCGGGCGGAGCAACGCCATGGGTGCTAAATGAAGTTTTAGAAAATCAGCTAGCCCTACCAAGAACATATATTCCCTTTGGGAAAGTCATTTTTCTTGAAACAAACTTGAACTATAAAAAAGCAGATTTTGTCGGCTATGCAGCATCGATCGATGTCGAAACAAAATCCTCTAGCGAAAAGGCGATAGCCCAGATTTTGAAAGATATTCTTGCCTTCTGCCGAGCAAATGAATGCACTTCCGTTAACATACCAGCTCTTGGCACGGGAGCCGGAAATCTTCCAATAAAGAAAGTCATAGATATTTATTTAAAAACGCTTTCGTCGACTGAAATAAATTTTACCCTTTATCTTCCAGAGAAGAGTTTAGCTTCGATCTTTATAACAGAAGAAGAGCAGAGAAAAAGCGAAGATAAAATCGAAATCTCTCACCCAAGAGTATTTATTTCGTACTCGTGGAAAGATGATAGCGTCAGATCATGGGTCCTTCGGCTCGCTAAACGCCTACGCGAAAACGGAGTCGACGCAAGGCTAGACAGATTTCACCTAAGGCCCGGCATGGACATGCCGCAATGGATGACGAATGAATTGATCAAAGCCGACAAGGTACTACTGATTTGCGACTCGAATTATGCAGAAAAAGCGGACATGAGGACGGCAGGCGTGGGCTGGGAAACGATGATCGTCCAAGGCGACATGATGAGCCAAGGCGAGGCGAATGCTAAATACATCGCAATATCGTTCGGCGATTTTGATAAAAGCATTCCAATCTATATGAAAACTAAGCTTGCCTTTTCAAAAGAAGATGTCGATCAGTCAATCAACCATTTGCTCGAAAATATTTTTGAAGTAGATGAAGCACCAGAAATAGGCAAAATCCCGGATTGGATTTCTGCAAAAAAGAAAAAACGGGACAAAAACAGTTGAAATTCTAAAAACGCTTGACCCCAGCGTTCGCCGGTATGATAGCTTGATTTTTTCGATAGTATCTACTCGCTCTTCAGTCAAAATTCGGCCCAGCAAAAATATCGCTTCGGCTGCCCTACTCGCCCATCGAGGGTTACACCCGCGAATAACTCCAAGACACCATCTTCCCGTCGCGATACGGCATGACGCCGTGGAAACCGCGCGGGTCGTCGTCGAAGACCAGCGGCAGGAAATGGCGATCGCCATCCCAGAGTGGGAGATCGAGGATGCGTTCGATCGGAATCCATTCGAGCGCGCCTTCCGGGTTCGAGGTGTACGGCGTACCGGTATAGCGCGTGATCAAAAACAGAAAACCGAGCCAGTCTTCGCCCTGTTTGCCAAAGCCCGGCCAACTGATCGTGCCGCGCAGCGCGAGTTCTTCGCATTCGATGCCGGCTTCTTCGCGGATTTCGCGGCGCATACCCGCGACGATGTCCTCGTCGGCTTCGAGCTTGCCGCCGAGGCCGTTGTATTTGCCCAGATGCTGGTCGCCCGGTCGCGCATTGCGATGGATCATCAACACCTCGCGCCCGTCGGGCGACAGCACATAACCGAGCGTGGCGACGATGGGTGTGTAGGGCATGCGCGGGCTCCTGGGCGAGCGGGCATTCTAATCGTGTTGGGGGAAATCCGTTGTCATCCCGAGCGCAGCGAGGGGCCTGCTTGTCGTTTCTGTGAGATTACCGGACGCAGTGTGGTCTGCGGCTTCTTTATCGGGCCTGCCGGCCCTCCCACAATATGCAAATGAGGTTGTCATCCCGAGCGGAGCGAGGGACCTGCTGATCGTTTCTTCGAGGATGTCGAGTGCGGTGAGGATCGCGCGATCATCATCGGGCCTTCCGGCCCTCCCACAAGTCAAGCCGGTATTCCGACATTCCCGCAGTTCAGTCGCGCCTTCCGGCGCTCCTACACAGGATATGTAATTCCGTTGTCATCCCGAGTGCAGCGAGGGACCTGTTGGTCGTTTCTTCGAGATTGTCGCGTGCGGTGAGGATCGCGCGATCATCATCGGGCCTTCCGGCCCTCCCACAAGTTGAATAGGCCTGCCGGCCCTCCCACAAGTTGAATAGGCCTGCCGGCCCTCCCACAAGTTGAATGGGCCTGCCGGCTCTCCCACAAATCAATGGCCGGTCGCGCCTTCCGGCGCTCCTACACAGCGCGTTATGCGGCGCGTGCGGTGAGCAAACGACGCAGCATGGATTTCAGCGCAAGAGCTTTCGCGGGTTTGGGCAAGAGGCCGAGGCCATGTTCGAGGGCGATGCGGCGGACGTCGCCGCTGTCGTCGGCGCTGAGGATCAAGGTCGGGCGCGCGCCGTAGGTGTCCGCGAGGCGGTCGCGTAGGGCGACGCCGGTGTCGCCGTCGTCGAGGTGATAGTCGAACAACCACACATCGCCGCCCTCGCCCGCCGCCAATCGCGCCTGCGCGGCCTCGCCGTCGGCGACCGCCGCGACGTCGCAGCGCCAGCTTTCGAGAATCGCGCGCAGTGCATCCAATGCCGCCGGGTCGTTATCGACGATCAACACGCGCAAGCCGTCGAGCCCCGCACCGTCGGGTTTCGTTTGCGGCGCGGGCGCGATCTGCGCGGGCGGCGCGATGATCGGCAAACGCAGGGAAAATGCGGTGCCGCGACCGAGGGCACTGCGCAAACGCAAAGGCGCATCCAGCAAACCCGCGATGCGGTCGGCGATGGCCAATCCCAAGCCAAGGCCCTGCCCCGCGGCACCCTCGCCGCGCCGGAATTCCTGAAAAATCGCACGCTGTTGCGACGGCGCGATGCCCGGGCCGGTGTCGTGGACTTCGATGCGCACGTCACCGCCGACGCGGCGCACGCCTAGCAATACGCCGCCGCGATCGGTGTAACGCACGGCGTTGGCGAGAAAATTCTGCAACACGCGACGCAGCAGTTGCGGATCGGTGCGTACCCACAATCGCGTGCGGCGGTAGCGAAACGTCAGGCCGCGCTCCGCCGCGAGCGCGCCGAATTCCGACGCGAGCGGGTCGAGCGCATCGGCGAGCGGAAACGCGCGCGGTTGCGGCACCAAACCGCCGGCTTCCAAGCGCGACATATCGAGCAGCCCCGACAGCAGATCGCCGGTGGAATCGAGCGCGCCGCGAATCCGCTGCGCGCTGGCGCGATGCGTCTCGTCGGGCAATTGTTCGTGCAACGCGTCGGTGAACAATTGCGCGGCGTGCAGCGGCTGCAATAGATCGTGACCGATCGCGGCCAAAAAGCGGCTTTTGGCGTCGTTGGCGCGTTCGGCTTCGGCGCGCGCTTGATCCAAACGCTCGGTGCGATCGGCGACGCGCTGTTCCAGCGTTTCGTTGCTGCGGATCAACTCGGCTTCCGCGCGTCGGAACGCGGTGACATCGGCGAAAGTGGCGACGAAACCACCGCCCGGCATCGGATTGCCGCGAATTTCCACCACCGAACCGTCGGGAAAAATGCGCTCGCTCACGTAAGGCGTGCCGGCATGCATATGCCGCAAGCGTTTATCGACTTCGTCTTCGATCGCCTCCACGCGCCAACCGTTGCGCAGGTTATGACGCACCAAATCCGCCACCGGCACGCCGACGCGCAACAGACGCTCGGGATAGCCGAATAATTCGGCGTAACGTCGATTCCACGCCACCAACCGCAAATCGCCGTCGACGACGCTGATGCCTTGACTCATGTTCTCCAGCGCCGCTTCGAGCAAACGCTGGTTGAAGCGGAGATCTTGCGAGGCTTCGTCGACGATCGCCGCGACGGTGTCGAAATCGCGGCCGGCTTCGCGACGCGCGGCGTCGAGCAACAATCGCGCGGAGGCCGAACCCAGTACCGCCGCCAATTCGCGCTCTAAACGCGCTTCGACCGATTCGGGCACCACGCCGTGCGCGGGCGCGCCGCGCAGCGCCGCGCGCACGGTCTCGCGCGGCAGGAATCGGCGCCCGACTTCGCGCAAGGTGTACAGATCGAGCCCGCGGGTCGTGGTGCGTCGCGGCGTTGCGCTGCGCCAAGCGGCGGCGATCCAGGTCGCGGCCACGCCCGCGAACAAGCTCAACACCACCGCGCGCCCGAGCCGACTCCAACCGGTCAGGCCGAAGAACGCATCGGGCGCGAAGATCGACCAACCGCCGGGGCCGGTGCGCAGCCACTGCGGATCGAGGCGCAGCGCTTCCACGAACACCGGCACCAAAATCAGCCAAATCCAAAGCCCGGTGGCGGCGAGAATGCCGATCAACACCGCGCGCGGCGGCGTTTGCGGCCGCCACAGCGCGAAACCGAGCGCCGGCGCTAACGCCGCGAGCGCCGAGAACGACAACGCGCCGACATCGGCCAAGGCGTTGTTGCCTGCGATCAATCGCCCATAGCCCCACGCGAGCAGCACGATGGCGAGAATACCGATGCGGCGCTGGATCAACACCACGCGGCTCAAATCCGCATGATCCATATCCGCGTGGTCGTGACGATCGGCGCGATCGTCCGCGTCGATCGCGGTCGTGTTGCCGGCATCGGCGCGCGCCATGTTCGACGCGGCGCGCGCACGGATCGATTCGCGAATCGTGCCGCGCGTCGGCGACCACGCGCGGCGCAGCCACAACGGCGTGAGCCAGTGATTGCCGATCATCAAGCTCAGCGTCAGCGTGCTGACGATGACCATGCCGGTGCCCGCGCTTAAGCCGCCGAGAAACGCAAGCAACGCTAAGCCCTCGTTGCCCTGCGACAGCGGCAGCGCCAGCACGTACAAATCCGACGGAACGCCTCGTCCGGCCAGCAGTGCATCGCCCGCGCGCGCCAGCGGCAACACCGGCAGCGCGATCAGCAGCAAATACAGCGGAAATAACCAGCGCGCGCGCAGCACATGGCGTTCGTCGCGGCATTCGACCGCGCCGACGTGGAATTGATGCGGCAAGGTGAACATCGCGAGCACGCCGAGCAGCACCAGCGGCGCGAACCCCGACAAATCGCCGGCCTGCGGACGCACCAAGTCGATCGCGGACGGCGCGGCGGGCAAACTCACAACATACACGCCGAGCGCCAACATCGCCGCGAGCTTGAGCAAGGCCTCGAACGCCATCGCCAGAATCAAACCGCGATTGTGTTCGGCCGCGCTAGCGCTGCGGGTGCCGAACAGCATCGCGAACGCCGCCATCGCGAGCGCGACGTAAAGCGCGCTGTCCTGCCAAGCGGGCACTTGCGCGGTGTCGTCGCGCACCAACAGCGCGAAACTCATCGCCACGGCTTTCAGTTGCAGCGCGATGTACGGGACGATGCCGAGCACGGCAACGAAGGTGACGGCGGCGGCGAGCCAACCGTCGCGGCCGAGGCGGCTGGCGATGAAATCGGCGATCGAGGTGCTGTTGCTTTCGCGCACCGAGCGCACGAGCTTGGTCAAGGCGCCGATACCGAAGAGGTACAACAAAATGGTACCGACGAAGGTCGGCGGCAGCGGCCAGCCGGAACGCGCGGCCTGCGTCACCGTGCCGAAGAACGTCCACGACGTGCAATAGACCGCGAGCGAGAGTACGTAGACCTCGGGCCACGCGCGCGAGAACGCTTGCGGACGACGCTCGCCGTAGACAGCGACCGCGAACATCAGGCCGAGCCACACCAGCGCGGCGAGAATAACGCCGCCGACGCTCAGCATGGTCTCGATGTCGTTTGCCCGGAAATCACGGCACGAAAAACTCGCCGATGGAATTCGTCGCAGCATAACGCACGGGAACCGCTAAGACAGCCTGCTCAACCCCCGGTGGGGCATGCGTTGTGAGGTATCCGCTGAAACGCATGCGCCGAGAAGCATGCACCGAGCAGATTCGCGGCCCTGCGTCGGCGACGTCATCCTCTCGCCGCCGTGTGGGGGTGAGTCGCCGCGTTCGCGAGCCATTTGCTCCCGCGGCGACGAACGCTGGAGCGCTGTGCGCGAGGGCCGGTCGATGGTGGCCGAAGGCCGGGGAAGGGGCGCCTTTCTCGTACGGCTTGATGCGCACGGTTTAGAGCGCGGTAACGAAGCGTCTCGCCTGCCCCTCATCCGGCGCGTTGCGCCACCTTCTCCCCGCTTGCGGGGAGAAGAAAAAAGACAAGTCCCCCGCTTGCGGGGAGAAGAAAAAAGACAAGTCCCCCGCTTGCGGGGAGAAGGAAAAAGACAAGCCACCGCTTGCGGGGAGAAAGGAAGCCACAACCTGATGCTTGAATTTGCAAGTAGGCGAGAACCAAGCCACCTGCCTACCTCATTTCGAAAAATACCAGGACGGTGTTTTCGAGGTTCATGCACAAACGCCGCGCTTTCGCGCGGCGTTTGCGGTGTCGCCCGTCTCGCGACCGATACGGGACCGGTCGCGATGCAGAACGTCGATGCCCCGACCGATCAGAAATCGTAGCGAGCGGACAAGCTGTACTGGCGCGGCGCACCGTAGAAGCCGGTCAGCACGCCCAACGCCGAGACCAAGTTGTAGCCGGTCGTCAGATATTCCTCGTCGGCGAGGTTGCTGCCCTGCAGCGAGAAGGTCCAGGCGTCGTTGAACTTCCAAATCACGCCGGCGTTGACCAGGCCGTAGCCATCCTGCGAGATCGGCACCGCGCGGGCGCCGGTCACGGGGTCGCGCACCACTTCGGTGGTGGCGACGACATCGTCCTGGTAGCTGTAACCCACGCGCGCCGAGAAGTTACCGCCGTTCGACAGCGGCATGCGGTACTCGACGTTCACCGCGCCCGAGAATTCCGGAGCGTTGGTGAATTCCTGCTGATCGGCGATGTTGACGTTCTTGAAGATGTATTCGTCGTACTTCGCGTCGAGCCACGCGACGTTGCCCGAGATCAACCAGTTGCTGGTCGGCAACCATTGGTATTCGGCTTCGAAACCGTTGACCGTGCCTTCGCCGGCATTGGTGAAGTCGCCGAAGAACGCGTCGTCGGTGCCGTCGCCGTTGCTGTCGTAAGCGGTGAACACCGACAACTGGATATCTTTGTAGGTGTTGTGGAAGGCCGACAGATTCAGGAACAAGCGCTGATCGAAGAACGACATCTTGCTACCGACTTCGAAGCTATCGACCTGCTCGTCGTCGAACGGCTCGGCCGAACGCGGCACCGCTACGGCTTGCGCGCGGATGTTGTAGCCGCCCGACTTGAAGCCGCGGCTGGCCAGGCCGTAGATCATGACGTTGTCGTTGACTTGGTAGTCGAGCGAGACCTTCGGCGAGAAGTTCTCGAAATTGATGCTCTTGTCGAAATTCGCCGCGGTCGAGATCGGACGCGTGAACGTGGCGTCGGAGTAGCCGCGGTTGAGCACGCGCGCGCTTTTGTCTTCGTCGGTGTAGCGCGCGCCCACATCCAGCTTCAGCGCATCGGTCAGGTCGAACGTCCAATCGGCATAGATCGCGACGCTCTCGGTCAGCACTTTGCCCTGGGTGTCGCCGAACAGCAGGTTGAAGAAGTTGTTGAGCACGCGACCGCCGGCTTCGCCGTCGAAGGCGTACAGGCCGACGACGCCGCGGTAACGGCCGCCGGCATCGTAATTCACCTGCAATTCGTGGCTCACCTGCTCGTCGCTGTAGAACGCCTTCACATCGGCGATCTTGTTCGGCAGGGTGTCGAAGTCGATATTGGTTTCGGTGTCGGACTCGCGCTTGGCGGCGACGTACTTGACCGCCCAGTTTTCGTTCGGACGCCAGTTCACCACCGCCGAAACGCCCTTCATTTCGGTGTTGTTGACGTTCGACATGCCGTTACGCACGTCGTAGCGATCGTTCAACGGCGCCAACGTCGGCGCGAACCGGTTGGTCGCCAGCATCTGCGCGGCGCGCACGCCGGATTTGTCGTCCATCCAGTCGAACGAGAACTGGAAATCGAAATCGTCGTGGGAATAGCCGCCGAGATTCAAGCGCAGCGCGTTGATTTCTTTGTCGCTGGCCGGCTGTCCGGTGTTGATGTTCTCGCCGAAGCCGTCGCGATTGAGGCTGGCCACCGCGACGCGGGCGAGCAGACCGCTGTTCTCGCCGCCGATCGGCCCGCCGACGGCTGCCTTGACGTCGAGTTGGTTGTAATTGCCGACGGTGACCGAGGCGAAGCCGTCGAATTCGCGCGGCAGCGGCTTGGAAATGTATTTGATCGCGCCGCCGATGGTGTTCTTACCGTACAGCGTGCCCTGCGGGCCGCGCAGCACTTCGACGCGATTGACGTCGAACACGTCGAGCAACGCACCCTGCGGGCGGGCGATGTACACGTCGTCGAGATACATGCCGACGCCCGGATCGACGCCCCACAGCGGATCGGACTGACCGACGCCGCGGATGTAGGCGGTCACCGTGCTGCTGGAGCCGCGCGCGGCGTAGATGGTCAGATTCGGCACTTGCGCGTCGAGGTCGCCGAGATCTTCGATGTTGAGCTTATCGAGCGAGTCGGAGGTGAACGCCGTGACCGCGACCGGCACGTCCTGCAGCGTCTCTTCGCGTTTGCGCGCGGTGACGGTGATGGTGTCGAGCGTGGATTGGTCTTCGGCTTGCGCCTCAGCCTCCTGCGCTTGCGCGGCGGGCGCCACGACGGTGGCGAGCGCCAACCACACGCCCAGACTCAAGCCGTTGCGGCGCATGCCGTTACCCTGTTTCGTCGCCTTGCTGTTCATCGAATCGCCTCTCTTTACATAAGCCCATGGGCCGCCGACCTTCGGCGGCCACGATGCGGCAAGCCTAGAGGCCACCTCCCCCCGGGGCACTTGTACCTTCGGACAATGGGCCGGGCGGCGACCTGCGCGGACACTGCCGCCATTCGTCCGGCGGGGCGTCGGTGCGCGTGCGCGTCCGAACCTGGCGCTGCCGGGCGCCTCCTCATCCGCTCCTCCTCATCCGCTCCTCCTCATTCACCCCGCTTCGTCCGCAAGGAATCGTTCATGTCGTTCGCGATCGTGTTGGCCGCGCTGTGTTTTCTGATGTTCGTGGCCTACCGCGGCTACAGCGTGATTCTGTTCGCGCCCATCGCGGCGTTGGGCGCGGTGTTGTTGACCGACCCGTCCTTGGTCGCGCCGATGTTCACCGGCCTGTTCATGGAGAAGATGGTCGGTTTCCTGAAGCTGTATTTCCCGGTGTTTTTGCTCGGCGCGATCTTCGGCAAGCTGATCGAGGTCTCCGGGTTCTCCAAATCCATCGTGCAAGCCACGATCAAACTGTTCGGGCCGGAGCGCGCGATGCTGTCGATCGTCGCGGTCTGCGCGCTGCTGACTTACGGCGGCGTGTCGCTGTTCGTGGTGGTGTTCGCGGTGTATCCCTTCGCCGCCGAGTTGTTCCGCCAGAGCGATATTCCCAAGCGTTTGATCCCCGGCACGATCGCCCTGGGCGCATTCACCTTCACCATGGACGCGCTGCCGGGCACGCCGCAGATCCAGAACATCATCCCGACCTCGTTCTTCGGCACCGACGCTTGGGCCGCGCCCTGGCTCGGCAGCATCGGCGGGGTGTTCATTCTGACCGTCGGCTTGCTGTATCTGGAATCGCGCCGCCGCGCCGCGAAGCGCAACGGCGAAGGTTACGGCGATCCGGCGACGCTGCTGAACGAACCGGCCGCCGTCGCCGCCGACATGAAATTAGCGCACCCGCTGATCGCGCTGTCGCCGCTGCTGCTGGTGGGCGTGGTCAATAAAGTCTTGGGGTTGTGGATCCCCGAGTTTTACGGCAAAAGCCACGAATTCGTGCCTGCGGTGATCGGCAAGGCCGCGCCGGTGGTGCAAGAGGTCTCGAAAGTGGCCGCGATTTGGGCGGTGCAGGCGGCGTTGATCGCGGGCATCGTCGCCGTGGTGTTGCTGGCGTGGAAGCCGGTGACCGCGAGCTTCGCCGAGGGCACCAAGTCGGCGATCGGCGGCGCCTTGCTCGCCTCGATGAACACCGCATCGGAGTACGGCTTCGGCGCGGTCATCGCCGGCCTACCCGGCTTTTTGGTGGTCGCGAACGCGCTGCATTCGATCCCGAACCCGCTCATCAACGAGGCGATTACGGTGACGTCGCTCGCCGGCATCACCGGCTCGGCCTCCGGCGGCATGAGCATCGCGCTCGCGGCGATGGCCGAGACCTTCATCGCCAATGCGCAGGCGGCGGAGATTCCGATGGAAGTGCTGCATCGCGTCGCCTCGATGGCCTCCGGCGGCATGGACACCCTGCCCCACAACGGCGCGGTGATCACGCTGCTGGCCGTCACCGGTTTGACCCATCGTCAAGCGTATAAAGACGTGTTCGCGATCACGCTGATCAAAACCGCCGCCGTGTTCGTCGTCATCGGCGTGTTTTACGCGACCGGTTTGGTATAAACGCAATGCCCTGGTACAGCGGAGCGAAGCTCCGCTGTACATCACAAGACCCGTAGAGCGGAGCGAAGCTCCGCTGCAAAATCTCGAGGCATGTCATAGCGGAGCTTCGCTCCGCTCTACGTAAAGACAAGCGGAGCTTCGCTCCGCTCTACGTCATCAAACGCGGCATGCCGCATCATTTTCCCACAACGCCACGTCGAGCCCCTCATGTCCGACCGTTTCCTCGAACACCGCACCGCTCTCGTCACCGGCAGCACATCCGGCATCGGTCTCGCCATCGCCTGTGGGTTGGCGGCGGCCGGCGCGAAGATCGCCGTGAATGGTTTGGGCACGCCCGAGCAGATCGACGACGCGTTGCGCGCCGTGCGCGAGGCCGGCGCCGCCGATGCGCGCCACTTCGGTGCGGATCTGCGCGATCCCGAGCAAATCGAAACGATGATGGCGCAGATCGCGGAGTGGTCCGCCGTCGATATCCTCGTCAACAACGCCGGCATCCAGCATGCGGTGCCGCTGGCGGAGATGCCGACGCAAAAATGGAACGACATCCTCGCCATCAATCTCAGCGCCGCCTTCCACACCATGCGCTTGGCGATGCCGGGCATGGCCGAACGCGGTTACGGTCGGGTGATCAACATCGCATCGGTGCATGGCCTCGTGGCCTCGGTGAACAAAGCGCCGTACGTGGCCAGTAAATTCGGCATCGTCGGTTTGAGCAAGGTCGCGGGCTTGGAATACGCCGCGCTGGGCACCCGCGAATCCGGCGGCATCACGGTCAATTGCATTTGTCCGGGCTGGGTGGAAACCGCACTGATCGAGCCGCAAATCCAGGCGCGTCGCGACGGCGGCAGCCGCGAAGACGGCGTGCGCGCCTTGGTGAGCGAGAAGCAGCCCAGCGGGCGCATGTCGTTGCCGGAAGACATCGCCGCAATGGCGACGTGGTTGTGCCGCCGCGAGTCGCACAACATCACCGGCGCATCGTTTCCCATCGACGGCGGCTGGACCGCGCAGTAAAGGTTTCGTTAAATCGAAAACGATTTTCTCGTATCGTGTTGCCGGTCACGCTTCGTAACGCAATGTGTCAACGTGCCGTCCTGTAATTCGTTCATGATCGCGTCCAGCGCGGTCTTGAGTCGCGCGCAGATCAGGAGCATGTTCGATGGCCAGACCGATCCTCCCGTTTTCCCGCCGCAAAGCGCTGCATGCCGCGATCTTGCAACGTAACGGCATTCGCGGCCGGGTTCGCTTCCAACCGATTCCCGAGCGCGTTCTGGCCTCCGAACCCGAGCTGGAACCCGAGATCGTCGCGCCTTCGGGCGGAATGCCGGTCCGCTCCGGGCAGACCTCCGCCGATCTGTCGCGCTCGCTGCTGGTCACCTTGCAACGCGCGCCGTTCGCCGTTCGCGTCCTGAATAACCTCACGACCGGCGCGACCGCCGCGTCCGTCGCCGAGTTCAACGCGCTCGGCGCCAACGACACCGCGCGTCTCACCGCCTTCGTCGATCAGCAGATGAATCCGACGGCGATCGACGACAGCGCATTGGATGCCCGGCTGTCCGTCGCCAACGGCTACACCACGCTCGGCAAGACGCTGGCCCAGCTCTGGGCCGACCATGTCATCGTCACCACCGACAGCGGCGCGCCCGCGCGCGAAACCCAACGCGCCGCGCTGATGCGCGCGGCGTATTCGAAGCGGCAGTTGCAGGAAACCTTGGTCGATTTCTGGCAGAACCACTTCAACGTCGCCATCAACAGCGGCACGCCGTCGTCGGTGTACGTGCATTACAACCGCGACGTGATTCGCGCCAATGTCTTCGGCAATTTCCGCACGATGCTCGAAGCGGTCGGCCAGAGCACCGCGATGATGTACTACCTCAATAACCGCAGCAATTCGCGCTCAGGCCCCAACGAAAACTACGCGCGCGAATTGTTGGAGCTGCATGCGATGGGCGCCGAAAATTATCTCGGTTTCGTCAATCCATCGCAGGTGCCGCCGGCGCCGGAAGACCCGAATTATCCGATCGGCTACACCGACTTGGACGTGTACGACACCGCCGCCGCATTCACCGGCTGGACGGTGAAGAACGGCGGCAACGGTTTCCCGACCGAAAACGACGGCACCTTCGTCTATCGCCAAGCCATGCACGATGCCGGCCCGAAACAGGTGCTCGGGATGTACATCCTGCCCGAGCAGGCGGCGATGAAGGACGGTCGCGACATCTACGACCGTCTCGCCACCCATCCGCGCGTCGCGAAGTTCATCTGCAAAAAACTGATCCGTCGTTTCGTGTCCGACAATCCGCCGCAAGCCTTGATCGACAGCGCCGCGGCGGTGTTCCGCACCAACTGGCAACACCCGAATCAGATCCGGCTCACGCTGCGTCACATCCTGCTGTCGGATGCGTTCAAGAACGCCTGGGGCCAGAAGAACCGGCGTCCGTTCGAGTTGATGGCCGCCGCGTTACGCGCCGGCGGCAGCGATTGGACGATCAAGGGCATCAGCGAGAGCCGCAGCAACGATTTCATGAGCCGTCTCAGCGCGACCGGGCATGCGCCCTACGATTGGGCCGCGCCGAACGGTTATCCGGATGTGAGCGTGACCTGGTCGGCCTCCAACAATATGGTCACCACCTGGCGAATGCTGACGTGGCTGACCGAAACCCGGGACACCGACACGGCGACGACGCCGCTGCTGCCGATTCTGGCGCTGAGCCGCACCGCCGTGACCTCGTGGACCGCGAACAACTTGGTCGATTTCTGGTGCCAAAAACTGCTCGGATACCTGCCGATCGCCTCGCGCCGTCAGGTGCTGGTGTCGTTCCTCGCGCAGAACGGCGATCCGGCGACGTACGTCATCACCGACACGGACGCGTCGGCCACCACCGACCTCAAACGTCATTACAACCAGCAGCGCATCCGCAGCATGGTCGCGATGATCCTGATGTCCCCCGAATTCATGACCCGCTGAGGACCACGCCATGCACACTCCGAGTCTGGATCGGCGCGAATTCCTGAAAGGCTGCGGCGCGAGCGTCGCGATCGGCGCGCTCGGTCCCAGCCTGCTGTTTTCGCAAGACGCCCAAGCGGCGGCGAACACCTACGACACCGTGGTGATGGTGTTCCTGCGCGGCGGTTACGACGGTTTGAATTTGGTCACGCCGATCGACGGCAACGACCGCGGCTTCTACGAAGAAGCGCGCCCGAGCCTCAGAATTCCCGCCACGGGCACCGACGCGGCGCTGCCGCTGACCTTGGCGTCGGGCTCGTCCACGGGCTTCGGCCTGCACCCGTCCGCCACCGGTCTGCGCGATATTTGGGACGCCGGCAAACTCGCCATCGTCCAATCCTGCGGTTTGCAAACAGTGGTCACGCGCAGCCACTTCGACGCGCAGGCGTATTTGGATCTCGGCACGCCGGGTAATCTCAACGCCAGCACCGGTTGGATGACGCGCGCGTGGGAGACGCAGCAGGTGGGCGGCACCTCGATGCCGATGCTCGCCGTCGCCAGCCGTCAGCCCAATAACATGCGCGGCTCCACGCAAACGCTGTCGATGCCGAGCCCGAGCGATTTCTCGCTCAACACCGGCGCCTCGCAGTGGTACGCCTATCGCACGGGCATGCCGGTCGGCACCAAAGGCGTGACCGAAACCATGGCCAGCCTGTGGGGCGGGCCGACGGGATTGGAAATCGCCGGCACGCGCGCCGACGGCTCGATGCGTTTGATCGCGCAACAGGGCTACACCTCGACGCTGCCGACAGCGCCGGTCGCTTGGCCGACCTCCACGTTCGCGCGGCAATTGTGGACCGTGGCGCAGTCGATCCGCTTCAACCTGGGCCTGCGTTACGCAGCGCTCGACGTGGGCGGTTGGGATACGCACGAGAATCAAGGCACGGTCGGCAACAGCAATTACTCCAACCGAATCGCCGAACTGTCGCAGGCGCTCGCGGCGTTCTACAACGAACTCAACGCCACCGGCGAAATGTCGCGGGTGACGGTGATCGTGCAATCGGAATTCGGTCGGCGCGTGCGTCAGAACGCCAGCGGCGGCACCGATCACGGCTACGGCAGTCCGCTGTTGGTTCTGGGCGGCCCGGTCAACGGCCGCAAATTCTACGGCCAGTGGTTGGGCCTCGACCCGGTGGTGCTCGCGCCGTATTTCGGCGATGTGCCGGTGACCACCGATTTCCGCCGCGTCTTCAGCGAATTGATGATCCGGCGCATGGGCAACAACAAGCTGAGCCAAATTTTCCCGGGCTATACCGGCTATACCCCGCTCGGCCTCTTTCAGGGCACCGACCTCACCCCGCAATACGTCGATACGCCGGAGCAAGGCCAAATCAGTGCGTATTTGCGCTCAGACCCGCAACCGGCGTACGGCGAATCGCTGCGCGAAACGCCGCAAGCGCAGCGTGCGCGCGTGCGCGACGAAAACAACTGGATTCGACGCCTGTTGGCGGTGTTCGGGCTATCCTAAAGCAGTAGCTAGCATGCGACGGCACCGCGCGTCGGTGCCGTCGCCCGAACCGCAACTCGGCCGATTCGTTCGGCCGAGTCGCTTTTTGGGGTCGCTCATTCGATTCGCACGTTGCATTCGCGCGGTCGATTCGCGGGCCCATTCGCGGGCCCATTCGCGGGCCCATTCGCGGGCCAATTCCCGAAAAGCGGCGTATGTCCGAAACCGACGCGCGCATGAGCCCTGCGACGAGGACGAGATCGCGGTCGCATCGCCATGCCCGCGCCCGGGCACCGCATTCGGAAACCCGCGGAATCGCGAAAAAACTCACTGAATTCATCCACTTCTGAACGGAATGCGGGACGAATCACGTTTTGTAAGACGGGCTATGGCATGCTTGCCGCCGGGGGATCCACAGCATCAATGTTCATGCCGCTTGCCGGCCGCGCACCCGGAGTCCAGCCGATGCCCAGAAAGATCGCCAAGACGTCGAAAATGCGACGTAAGGTCTACGCCGTCCTCGCCCAACGCCACGGCATCGAGGGGCGGATTCATTTCCAAGCGCCGCTGCAAAGCGTCGATCCGCACGATGCGATGGCGGGCATCGCGAAGGCGCCCGAGCCGATCGTCGCCGCTCCCGCTCCGTCTCCGACCACGCCCGCGCAAGACAGCGCGACCAACCCACCGCGCCGCGTCGCCGCCAATGGGTCGCCCTCGCAATTGCTGACGCTGCAGCGCGCGCCGTTCGCGGTACGGGTGTTGAACAACACGACGTTCGGCGCGACCGCGACATCGATCGCCGAATTCAACGCGCTCGGCGCGAACGACACGGCGCGGTTGACCGCCTTCGTCGATCAGCAACTCGACCCGGCCGCGATCGACGACAGCGCGTTCGATGCGCGCCTGACCGCCGCCGGCTACACCACGTTGAACAAATCCCTCTCCCAACTGTGGGCCGATCACGTCGCGCCCGATCCGGTGTGGGAAATCCGCATGCGCCCGGCCTGGGAAGTGCAGCGTTCGGCGCTGGCGCGCGCGATGCACTCCAAGCGCCAATTGCAAGAAACGATGGTGAATTTCTGGCACAACCACTTCAATGTGTCCGTCAACGACTTCGCCGTCGGTCCGGTGTCGGTGCATTACAACCGCGACGTGCTGCGCGCGAACGCTTTGGGCAATTTCCGCACGATGCTCGAAGCGGTCGCGCAAAGCGCCGCGATGATGTATTTCCTCGACAACGCTTCGAACACCCGTGCCGGGCCGAACGAGAACTTCGCCCGCGAATTGTTGGAACTGCATACGTTCGGCGCCGAAAACTATCTCGGCTTCGTGGACCCGTTCCAAGTGCCGCCTTGCCCGGAAGATCCGAGCTATCCGATCGGCTACACCGACGTGGATGTGTACGAAACCGCGGCGGCGTTCACCGGTTGGTCGTTGAAGGACGGGCACTGGCAATACCCCACCGAAGACGACGGCGCATTCGTGTATCGCTCGGCGTGGCACGACGCCGGCCCGAAATTCGTGCTCGGCAAATTCCTCAATCCCGAACAACCGGCGATGAAGGACGGACGAGACATTCTCGATCGTCTCGCCAGTCATCCGCGCGTCGCGAAGTTCATCTGCAAGAAACTGATCCGTCGCTTCGTTTCGGACGCGCCCGATCCGGCGTTGGTCGAAAGCGCCGCGGCGATCTTCCGGCAGAACTGGCAAAACCCGAATCAAATCAAACTCACGCTGCGGCACATTCTGTTGTCCGAGGCCTTCAAGAACGCGTGGGGCCGAAAACATCGGCGTCCGTTCGAGTTGGTCGCCGCCGCTCTGCGCGCACTGGGCAGCGCGTGGACGCCGAAAGTCGCCGATTCGAAAACCGACGAAATTTTTTGGCTGATGAGCTTCACCGGCAACGCCCCGTACGAATGGCCCGCACCGAACGGTTACCCGGATGTCGCGGTGGCGTGGTCGGGTTCGAATTCCTACGCGACGACGTGGCGGTTGCTGAACTGGGTCACCGAAACCAGCGACGGCGGTTCGTCGACGCTGGTGCCGATCCTCGCCACCACGCGTTCGGGCGTGACCACGTGGAACGCGAACAACTTAGTGGATTTCTGGTGCCAGCGCATTCTCGGCTACCTCCCGACGGCGTCGCGACGGCAAGTGCTGGTCTCGTTCATGGCGCAGAACGGCACGGCCACCGAAACGATCGCCGACACCGACACCTGGGCCGCGAGCAACCCGAAAACGCACTACAACCAGCAACGTTTGCGTAGCTTGGTGTCGCTGATCGTGTTGTCCCCCGAGTTCATCACCCGCTGAGGAGTTCGCCATGCATCATCTCCGTATCGACCGGCGCCACTTCCTCAAAGGCTGTTGCGCGACCGCGGCGGCCGGCGCCGTCGGCCCGACGATGTTCTTCGCCGACGAAGCGCAGGCCGCCGTCAACGCTTACGACACCGTCGTCCACATCTTTCTGCGCGGCGGCATCGACGGTTTGAATCTGGTACCGCCGATTTCGGGCAACGATCGCGCGTTCTACGAGGAAGCGCGCCCGAATCTCAGAATCGACGCCAGCGGCACGTACGGCGCCTTGCCGCTGACCCTGGCCAACGGCACCGCGACCGGCTTCGGACTGCACCCCTCGGCGACGGGGCTGCGCGATATTTGGGACGCGGGAAAACTCGCGATCGTCCACAGTTGCGGCATCGCCAATGTCGTCACCCGCAGCCATTTCGATGCGCAGTTGTATTTGGATCTGGGCACGCCCGGCGTGCAGAGCACCGGCACCGGTTGGTTGACGCGCGCGTGGAACAGCCAACCCGGCGCGCTCGGCTCGCCGCTGCTGCCGCTATTGGCGGTGGCCGCGCGACAGCCGGCGAATCTGATCGGCTCGACGCAATCCATCGGGATGCCCAGCCCGAGCGATTTCGCGCTCAACGGCGGCGCGTGGCAATGGCAGCAATACCGCAGCGGCATGCCGGCCGGCACCAAAGGTTTGAACGAAACGCTCGCGAGCCTGTGGGCGGGGCAAAGCGGCGCCGAAGTGGCCGGTGCGCGCGCCGATGGCGCGTTGCGCATGGTCGCGCAGCAACCCTACACCTCGACCTTACCCGCGAGTTGGCCCACCACCGGTTTTGCCCGGCAGTTGTGGACCATCGCGCAATCCATCCGCTTCAATCTCGGGATGCGCTACGCGACCTTGGATTTGGGCGGCTGGGACACGCACGACGGCCAAGGCACCGCCGGCAGCGGCTATCACTACTACCAGAACAAAATCGCCGAACTGTCGCAAGCGCTCGCGGCGTTCTACAACGAACTGAACACCAGCGGCGAAATCGCGCGCACCACGGTGATCGTGCAATCGGAGTTCGGGCGTCGCGTGCGCCAGAACGGCAGCGGCGGCACCGATCACGGTTACGGCAATCCCATGCTCGTACTCGGCGGCCCGGTGAACGGCCGTCGTTTCTACGGCCAATGGTTGGGTCTGGACCCGCAAGTGCTTTCGCCTTATTTCGGCGATATCCCGGTCACCACCGATTACCGTCGGGTGTTCTCCGAATTGCTGATTCGACGCATGGCCAATAACCGCATCGGCACCGTCTTCCCCGGGTACGCAGGCTACGCACCGTTGGGCGTGTTCCAAGGCACGGACATCGCACCGCAATACATCGGCGGCGATGCGACCGAAACCGCCGCATCGCCTCAGGTGCCGCCTCAACAGGTCCCGCTCCAAACGGCGCTGCCCTCGCGACCCGCGCAGCCGGTCTACGGCGAATCGCTGAGCGATTCGGGCCTCGCGACGCAGCGCAGCGACCGTCGCGATTGGATCGAGCGCGCAGGCGGTCTGTTCCGCCGCTGAACGCACCGCACACGTAAGGCGACCGGACGACGGCGGCGAAAGCCGCCGTCGTCGTTTCCGTCTGCCTTTTCGACGATTGATGTGCGGCCGAGACAGCCTGCTCCACATGCCGCATCGCGCTGCGAATCCTGCCTAGACAGGGTTTCGGCTATCCATTATCGTCGCTGAGTTTTCGCCTATGCGCGAAGCATTCGCCATCGTGCCGGGCCAACCGGATCGTGTCTTCGAGGGAGCCGTCTTGAACATCGCCAGCGCCGAACGAACCCCGTCTTTGGCGCGTCGTCGCGCATTGTTCCTGATCGCGATCTGCACCGGATCGATGCTGCTGTTCCTGGTGCAACCGATGATCGCGCGCATGGCGCTTCCGCGATTGGGCGGCGCGTCGTCGGTGTGGAATTCGGCGATGCTGGTCTATCAGTCGCTGCTGTTGGCCGGTTACGGCTACGCGCATTGGCTGGGGCGTTTCGCGCCCCGTCGCCAAGCGGCGATCCACTTGACGCTGTTCTGCGTCGCGGCGCTGACCTTGCCCATCGGACTGAGCGCCGCATCGCCCGGCAGCGATCTCGACCCGGCTCTGTGGGTGCCGTGGTTGCTGTTGACCTCGATCGGCCCGCTGTTTTTCGTGATCTCGGCGCAGGCGCCGTTGATGCAGCGCTGGTTCGCGTTGTCCGGCGGCGGCGACCCCTACCCGCTGTACGCCGCCTCCAATCTCGGCAGCTTCGCCGGATTGCTCGCCTATCCCTTGCTCGTCGAGCCGTTCATGGGCGTGGGCGCGCAAAGTCTGCTGTGGTCGTTGGGCTACGCGGCGGTCGCGCTGCTGGTGGTCTTGTGCGCGCTGCGGCTGCCCAAAAACGCGGCCGCCGTCGCCGAAAGCGACGATGCCGCCGATGCCGTGGCCCCGAGCGGCCGCACGTTGTTGCGCTGGGTGATTCTCGCGGCGATTCCATCGGGCTTGATGCTGTCGACCACGCTGCATCTGACCACCAATATCGCGGCGATGCCGCTGATTTGGGTGATCCCGCTCGGTTTGTATCTGTTGAGCTTCTCGATCGCGTTCGCTCAGAACCGCGCGTTCGCGGACATCATGACCGCGATCGCGCCGATTTCGCTGATCTTCGCCGCCATCACCGCGTTCATGGGCGTCGCGCGTTCGCCCTACGGCGCCGGGGTGTTGGTGCTTTCCAACCTGCTCATCATTTCCTGCGCGCTGCATGCGCGCATGTTCGTCTCGCGCCCGCATCCGAAGTATTTGACGCGGTTCTATCTCGCGATGTCGTTCGGCGGCGCGGTCGGCGGCGTGTTCTGCGCTCTGCTGGCGCCGCTGATCTTCGATTGGACCTACGAGCATCCGATCCTGTTGCTCGCGGCGGCATTGGCGCTGAAGCAAACGCCGCTGATGTCGGATGTCGCGCGCTTCTGGAACGACGAAAAGCGCTCGAAGCGCGCGTTGATCGTCGGTCTGATCGTCGTCGGCATCGGCGTGCTGCTCACCAGCGGCCTCCTGTTCCCGGCGACGTTCGAAATCAAAATCCTGACCGGCTTGGCGCTCGCCGGGCTCGCGTTCTTCGCCTACGGCAAACGGCCGCTGTACGTCGCTGCGCTCTTGGGCGTCATGCTGTCGGTCAACGGCGCGAAATGGTTGACCGACAACATGGACGGCCGAATGATGCGCAGCTATTTCGGCGTGTATTCGGTGCATCCGATGGGCGACGACGCGACGTCGATCGTACATGGCACCACGATTCACGGCGTGCAACTGCGCGACGAAGCGCTCGCGACCACGCCGACCGTCTATTTCACCCGCAAATCCGGAGCTGGCCTCGCATTGACCGCCGCTCCCGAGTTGTTCGGCCCCAACGCGCGCATCGACGTGGTCGGTTTGGGCGCGGGGACGCTGGCGTGCTACGCGCAACCCGGTCAGCGCTGGAAGTTCTACGAAATCGACCCGTTGGTCGAAGAAATCGCGCGCGACAAGCGCCATTTCACCTTTATTTCGCGCTGCAAACCCGACCTCGATGTGGAGATCGGCGATGCGCGTCTGTTGATCGCCGAGCAGACCGCGAACGACGTGGACATCCTCGTCATCGACGCGTTCTCGTCGGACGCTATTCCGATGCATTTGCTGACCACGGAAGCCTTCGAGACCTATCGCCGACGGCTCGCTCCCAACGGCTTGCTGATGACGCATATCTCCAACAGCTATCTCGACCTCAAGCCGGTGTTGGCGGCGGCAGCGCGATCCGGCTGGGAAGCGCGCATACGTCGCTATCGGGAAGTCGAGAAAGGCGAGGAAAACAGCCGCTTCGCGCCTTCGACGTGGGTCGCGCTCTCGCAGGAACCGGCGACCATCGCGGCGCTGGAACGCGCGACCGGGCCATCGCGATGGGAACCGCTGGCGCCTTATCCGGACTTCGCGCCCTGGACCGACAGCTACGGTTCGATCCTGCCGCTCGCCATCGCGCGTTGGTCGCCGAACGGCGACTGAGCGGCGCATCGATCGCGGCGCGAGACGCACCGTTCGGAAACTTACCGTTCGGAACCTCGTCGCATCCGACCAACGCATCCGCCAGGTTACGTCTGATCCGGTAACGATCGGCGTAGCGGCTTCGCATCCTCGCATTCGCGATTCAGCGCTCCGCGCGGGAACGCGTCACGATTGACGAAACGACGCCGCTAGAAACGACGAAGCCCGCCATTCGGCGGGCTTCGTTCGAGCGATGCGAGCGGGCCAGTGCGCAGGCCCAGGCAGACGAATTATTCGCCCGCCAAGCCCTCGCCTTCGGCCACGGCCTTCATCGACAAGCGGATACGGCCCTGCTTGTCCACTTCCAGCACCTTCACCTTCACCACATCGCCTTCCTTGAGCTTGTCGCCGACTTTCTCGACGCGCTCGTTGGAGATTTGCGAGACGTGGACCAAGCCGTCCTTGCCCGGCAGGATGGTGACGAACGCGCCGAAGTCCATGATCTTCGCGACCTTGCCTTCGTAGATGCGACCCGGTTCGACATCGGAGGTGATCTGCTCGATGCGCGCCTTCGCGGCCTGGGCGGCGGCGGCGTTCACCGAAGCGATGATGATCGTGCCGTCGTCCTGGATATCGATCTGCGTGCCGGTTTCCTTGGTGATGCCCTGGATGGTGGCGCCGCCCTTGCCGATCACTTCGCGGATTTTGTCCGGGTGGATCTTGATCGTCAGCAGACGCGGCGCGAACTCGGACAGTTCGGCGCGCGGCGTGGTCAGCGCATGCGCCATTTCGCCGAGGATATGCAGACGACCTTGCTTCGCCTGCGCCAGCGCGGTCTTCATGATCTCTTCGGTGATGCCCTGAATCTTGATGTCCATCTGCAGCGCGGACACGCCGTTCGCCGTACCGGCGACCTTGAAATCCATGTCGCCGAGGTGGTCTTCATCGCCGAGGATGTCGGACAGCACGACGAAATCGTCGCCTTCCTTCACCAAGCCCATCGCGATGCCCGCGACCGGCGCTTTGATCGGCACGCCGGCGTCCATCAACGACAGCGAGCTGCCGCAGACCGAAGCCATCGAGGACGAGCCGTTCGATTCGGTGATTTCCGAGACGACGCGGATGGTGTACGGGAATTCTTCCATCGACGGCATCACCGCGAGCACGCCGCGCTTGGCGAGACGGCCGTGGCCGATTTCGCGACGCTTCGGACCCATCATGCGGCCGGCTTCGCCGACCGAGTACGGCGGGAAGTTGTAATGGAACAAGAAGTGTTCTTTGTACTCGCCGGACACGGCGTCGATGATCTGGCCGTCGCGCGCGGTGCCGAGCGTGGTGACCACGATCGCTTGGGTTTCGCCGCGGGTGAACAGCGCCGAGCCGTGAACGCGCGGCAGCACGCCGACTTTCGAGGCGATCGGGCGCACGGTGTCGAGCGCGCGACCGTCGATGCGGACCTTGGTGCTGAGCACCGAACCGCGCATGGTCTGGTATTCGAGTTCGCCGAATTCTTTCGACGCTTCGGCCCCGCTCCAACCATTGGCTTCGATGGTCTCGCACAAACCGGCCATCACCTCTTTCTTCAACGCCGAGATCGCATCGCGACGGGCCAGCTTGTCGCGGATTTGGAACGCGGCGCCGAGGCGATCGCCGATCGCAGCCTTGAGCGCGTCGATGAGCGCAGCGTTTTTCGCGGGCGCCTGCCAATCCCACTTCGGCCTGCCGGCTTCGGCGACGAGTTCGTTGATCGTGTCGATCGCGATCTGCATCTGCTGATGGCCGAACACGACCGCGCCGAGCATCACGTCTTCCGACAGTTCTTTCGCTTCGGATTCGACCATCAGCACGGCGTTCTTGGTGCCGGCGACGACGAGTTCCAGGTCGCTATCGGCCAGTTCGGCGGCCGTCGGGTTGAGCAAGTATTCGCCGTTCTTGTAACCGACCTTCGCGGCGCCGATCGGGCCGTCGAAGGGCGCGCCGGTCAGCGCGAGCGCGGCGGAGGCGCCGATCAGCGCCGGGATGTCGCCGTCGACTTCCGGATTCATCGACATCACCGTCGCGATGATCTGGACTTCGTTCTTGAAGTCTTCCGGGAAGAGCGGGCGGATCGGACGATCGATCAGACGCGAAATCAGGGTTTCCTTTTCGGTCGCACGGCCTTCGCGCTTGAAGAAGCCGCCCGGGATACGACCGCCGGCATAGAACTTTTCTTGATAATCGACGGTGAGCGGGAAGAAATCCTGCCCTTCGCGCGCGGTCTTGGCGGCGACGGCGGTCACCAGCACCACGGTGCCTTCGACCGACACCATCACCGCACCGCCGGCCTGGCGGGCGATTTCGCCGGTTTCGAGCACCACGGTGTGTTTGCCGTATTGGAAACTCTTGGTCACTTTTGCCACGTTGGAATGTCCTCGAAAAAACTTGACGATGAACCGGCCGAAGCCCCTGCCCCGGGCCGGGTGGCCGCGCGATGCGGCCGTCACGCGATGAACGGATGAAGCGTGTTCTGTTGCGCGCCGATCGAATGGCGCGATGCACGATGGAGCATGAAACGATGCGCTGCGGAACCGGCGGCGCTGGATCGAAGCCGCAGACGACTCACGGCTCCCAAAACGAAACCGCGGCGCATCGCTGCGCCGCGGTGGGTCTGGTGCTTAGCGGCGCAGACCGAGTTTCTCGATCAGAGCCTTGTAGCGCTCGGCATCTTTACGATGCAGATAGTCGAGCAAGCTGCGACGGCGGTTGACCATCTTCAGCAGGCCGCGACGGCTGTGGTGATCCTGCTTGTGGGCCTTGAAGTGGTCGGTCAACTGCACGATGCGCGCGGTGAGCAGGGCGACCTGCACTTCGGGCGAGCCGGTGTCGTTGGCGCCGCGCTTGTGCGCGTCGATGATTTGTGCGGAATCGATGGACATGTGTGCCTCGTAGACGCGGAAACGGCAGGAACTCGACGCGAGGTTCGCTCGGTGTGGAGCGCGGCTCGCGACGGCACCGCCTGGGCCGCCTGGGATGGAATGGAAAGCTCGCCGGGGAACGCCCCTGGAAAGCCCCGGGATTATAGCCCGCAGACCCATACCCAACAAGGCGTGATCGAAGGAACGGAAGCCGTCCAGTCGATGAACCGGGCGGCTCCGAGCGCCTAGATCAGTCCTTGGGCGCTTCCGACTCGGGCGAGGTCTTGCCGCCGAGTAGTTTCAGCGCCTGCGCCATGCCTTCCATCTTGCCGCTGAGCGCCAACCGCCAGCCTTGGGGCGTCTTGTTCAGGGTGACCACTTCCATCTGCGTGATCGACAGCCCCATCGCGGCGGCTTTGCTGCGCACCACCATGTGCATACGCTCCGGCCCCTCGGCCACACCGCCCAGCACTTCCTGACTTTCGAGCGTACCGCCGGAGGTTTGCATGAGGGTTCCCATCAAACCGGCGAAAAACGCCTGATCGCTCATCGATTTCAGCGATTCGGGCGAGACACTATCGCCAAAGAACATGGCCATGACGCCCGCACCGTCGTCGGATTCGAGGATCGGCGCCAGCATCTCGCGGAATTGCTCGAGCGCAGCGGGATCGAAGGCATCGGCGGCAGCGGCCCACTCGCTGGCTTTCATTCGACGAAAGGATTCCTGCAGCACCGCTTCCGGGCTGGCGTCGGGCTTGAGGTCGGCGGCCCACAGCGGCGCCGCGTTCGCGAAGCAGAGCGCGGCGGTCAAGACGATGGCCGACAGCGGCCGGCGGAGAAGACGTTTCATGAGGTTTCCTTTATGGCGAATGCGAAACGAAGATGCGCTGCGGCAACAGCATGCCGTGTTCGTCGATTTCGGCCAAGCCGTGCGCGCGACCTTCGCCGTCGAACACCGCGCACGCACCGACGACCTGCGTGGCCAACTTCAATCGCTGACCTTGCGCGAATCGACGCACGGCGTCGGCACCGAGATCGACGCGCCGATATCCGACCAAACCGACTTCCAGCGGCAACAAACAGGCATCGAGGCTGCGTTCGTCGCGCTCGGCCAAGGCCTGCAGCGCATCGAACGTCCACATCCGCGGGTCGCGGAACGGGTCCACCCACAAACGACGCAATTCGGCGACATGCGCACCGCAACCGAGGGCTTCGCCGAGATCGCGCACCAAACTGCGCACGTACGTGCCGGAACCGCATTCCACATGCAGACGCAGCAGGGGTTCGCCGCCATCGAGGAGATCGGCTTCGGAGGTCAGATCGAAGCGATGGACATCGACCTCGCGCGCCTCCACTTCGACGCTCTCGCCGCGACGCGCCTTGGCGTACAGCGGTTCTCCGCCACGCTTGAGCGCGGAATAAATCGGCGGACGTTGCGCGATGCGTCCGGTCAAAGCGCGCAGCGCGGCGTCGATGGTGTCGATGTCGTAGGCGACGACCGGACGTTCGCGCAAGGGCTGACCTTCGGCGTCGTCGGTATCGGTGACGATGCCCAGGCGCGCGACGGTGTCGTAGGCTTTGCGCGCACCGAGCAAGCCGCCCGCGATCTTCGTCGCCTCGCCGAAACAGATCGGAAGCAGGCCGGTGGCCAGCGGATCCAAGCTACCGGTGTGGCCCCCTTTCTCGGCACGAAACAGATGCCGCACGCGCTGGAGCGCTTGGTTCGAACTCAGACCCTGCGGCTTATCGAGCAGCAGAATGCCGTCGAGTTTGCGGAAGGTTTTCTTCGGGGCCTGGGCCATCGCGGGATGATATGCCTTATCGGGCCGGTGTGTAGGGTGCGCCTAGGCGCACCGGCTTTTCTATCGGAGACCGCGAACTTACTCACGCCGATTCCAGGATGCCGCTGAGCGCTCCGCGTATCTTCAAAGAATGCCGCGCCTCCGGGCGCATTGCATCCGATCGAAGAGCCGGTGCGCCTAGGCGCACCCTACGATTCGATATCCAAATCGCGCAGCAGCGTATCGATGCGTTCGCCGCGATCCACCGAATCGTCGTAGTGGAAATGCAGTTCCGGGGTATGCCGCATGCGCACCGCGAGCGACAGTTGGCGGCGGATTTCCGGGACCAATTCGTTCAATCCCTTCAAGGCCTCTTTCGCGCGCTCGGATTGCAGCGCGGTGAAGAAGATCTTGGCGTGCGCCATGTCGCGGGTCACTTCCACATCGGACACGCTGACCGACGGCAGACCGTACTCGCGCACCACGTTATGCACGATCGTGCCCAACTCGCGACGGAGCTGAGCGGAAACGCGATCGGTGCGGTGGAAGGATTTTTTCAAGGCCGGGAATCGGGAATGGAGAATCGGGAATCGTTAAAAGCGGGGCATCGGGCGATGGATGGGAATCGCTCTTCCGATTCCCGATTCTCCATTCCCGATTCCCGCACGAGGACGCTCGTCAGAGCGTCCTCTGCACCTCGATACGCTCGAAGCACTCGATCTGATCGCCCGGTTTGACGTCGTTGTAGGCCTTCACACCGATGCCGCACTCGGTGCCGTTACGCACTTCGTCGACGTTCTCTTTGAAGCGACGCAGCGATTCGAGTTCGCCTTCGAAGATGACCGTGTTGTCGCGCAGCACGCGGATCGGCTTGTTGCGCTTGACCACGCCCTCGACGACCATCGAGCCGGCGATCGCGCCGAACTTCGAGCTGCGGAACACGTCGCGAACCTCGGCAGTGCCGATGATCTCTTCGCGGATCTCTTTGCCCAACAGACCCGAGGCGACTTGCTTCACCTGGTCGATCACGTCGTAAATGATCGAGAAATAGCGCAAATCCAGGTTGTTGGCATCGATCACCTTACGCGCGGACGCATCGGCGCGGACGTTGAAGCCGATGATCGTGGCCTTCGCCGCCAACGCGGAATTGGCGTCGGATTCGGTGATGCCGCCCACGCCGGAGACGATGAGATTGATGCGGATTTGATCGTTCGACAGGCTGGTGAGCGCTTGACGCAAGGCTTCGGCGGAGCCTTGCACGTCGGCCTTGACCACCAGATTGAGCGCGAGCTGCGAACCGCCCTGCCCCATCTGCGCCATGATGTCTTCCATGCGGTTGCCGGCCTGCGCGACCAGACGCGACTCGCGGCGCTTGGTATCGCGCTGCTGGGCCACGTCTTTGGCGAGGCGTTCGTCGGCCACCACCACGAAATCGTCGCCGGCATCGGGCACGCCCGACAGACCGAGCACCTGCACCGGGATCGACGGGCCGGCGCTCTGCACTTGCTCGCCGGTTTCGTCGAAGAGCGCACGGACGCGGCCGTACTGCACGCCGCAGACCAGGTAGTCGCCCTTGCTCAAGGCGCCTTCCTGCACCAGCACGGTCGCGACCGGGCCGCGGCCCTTGTCGAGCGCGGATTCGATCACCACGCCGGTGGCGCGGCCATGGGACACGGCCTTGAGTTCGAGCACTTCGGCCTGCAGCAGGATCGCATCGAGCAGTTCGTCGATGCCCTGGCCGGTCTTGGCGGAGACTTCGAGGAACTGGGTCTCGCCGCCGAACTCTTCGGCCACCACGTTGTGCGCGAGCAAATCGTTCTTCACGCGCAGCGGATCGGCGTCCGACTTGTCGATCTTGTTGACCGCGACCACCAAAGGCACGCCAGCGGCTTTCGCATGCTGTACGGCTTCGATCGTCTGCGGCATCACGCCATCGTCGGCAGCGACCACCAGGATCACGATATCGGTGAGCTTGGCGCCGCGTGCGCGCATCGCGGTGAACGCGGCGTGGCCCGGGGTGTCGAGGAAGCTGACCACGCCCTTCGGCGTTTCCACGTGATACGCGCCGATGTGCTGGGTGATACCACCGGCTTCGCCCGCGGCCACTTTCGTGCGGCGGATGTAATCCAACAGCGAGGTTTTGCCGTGATCGACGTGGCCCATGATGGTGACCACCGGCGGACGCGACGACTTGTCGCCCTGCTGATCCTCGATGTGCGCCAGCAATTCGGTTTCGGCGTCGTCGCTCTCGGCGCGGATCGCTTTGTGGCCGAGTTCTTCGACCACCAGCACCGCGGTGTCGTGATCGATGGTTTGGGTGATGGTGGCCATCACGCCCATCTTGAACAGCGCCTTCACCACATCGCCGCCCTTGAGGGCGAGGCGCTGCGCGAGGTCGGAGACGGTGATCGCCTCGCCGATTGCGACTTCGCGCACTACTTTCTCCGTCGGGCGAGTGAAACCGTGCTGGCCGCCGCCGCTGCGACTCTGTTCGAGCTGACGCCTGGGCTTGGGTTTGCCGCGCGCGCTGGAACGGCGCTCGCGCTCGGTCGGGCTCAGATGCAACTGGCCGGCGAAACGCGCGGTGGTGTCGTCGTCTTCGACGTCGGCCACCATGACGTGCGAGCCGCGGCTGGGCTTGTTTTTGTGACCGGCGCGATCGTCTGCGCGCGGCGCATCGGGACGCGCCGGTTTGGCGTGACCATGGCCGTGACCGGCCGGCTTCGGACGCGCCGCCGTTTCGGCGGTGTCGTCGGCGGACTTCGTCGTCGTCGCAGCGGCCGCTTCGGCCTCGGCGCGAGCGCGGGCGGCGACTTCGTCGGCCTTGCGCTTGCGCTCGGCGACTTCTTCCGCGCGCTTGCGGTCTTCGTCGGCGAGACGCTGCTGCTCTTCCAAGTTGCGCTGGCGCGACTCTTCGAGCTTACGCAGGATTTCCGCGCGCTCGCCGTCGCCATCGGCGCCTTGCGAGCCGTCGGCGGGTTTGACCAGCGTGACTTTCTTGCGAACGACCACATCGACCGTGGTCTTATTCTTGCCGCCGCCGACCGTGATCTCTTGCTTGCGGTTGCGATTGAGCGTGATCTTCTTCGGCCCGTCCGAATCCTCGGCCGCGGTCTCGCTCTTGCCGTGCGACCGCTTCAAGAACCCGAGTAGCTTCAACTTCTCGGCGCTGGTCACGGTCTGGTCGGGGCCGCTGAATTTCATGCCGGCTTCGGCAAGTTGTTCCAGCAACTTCTCGACCGGCGTGTTGACCAGTTCGGCGAGCTTTCGGATGGTGGTTTGCTGCGACATTCGGTGTCCGTATCTGGTGGTGCGGCGAGCCGCACGCGTGATGACTCTAGTTTACTGCGACGGCGATGCCCGGGGGCCGAGGCGGCGGCACCGTTCGAGCGCCGCTGCGGCCAGGGTGTCCGGCTTGACGACCGATCGACGCCTCCGACCACCGTGCCTTAACGACCAGCCGCCGAAGCGGTAGACCTCGGCGCCTTGTCCGGCTTCCGACCAGTCGGCCGATGCCGACGCATCGGCCAGCGGCGCCGTCTTACCCTTCCCGCTCCAAACGGGCGATCTCTTCGGCGCGGGCGGCGAGGATGAGGGCAGCGGCGTGCGTCTCGTCCAAACCGTCGATGCCGAACTCGACCACTTCGTCCGCGGCCAACTCGCCCAAGTCCTCGACCGTACGCACACCGTGCGCGGCCAGGGCATAGGCGGTCTCGCTGTCCATCCCTTCCAACGCCAGCAATTCGTCGCTGGGCTGGTGTTCGTCCAATTCCTCTTCGACCGCCAGCGCCTCGTTCAGCAAGGCGTCGCGGGCGCGGGAGCGAAGCTCTTCGACGATGTCCTCGTCGAAGCCTTCCACGGCCAGCAGCTCGCCGACCGGCACATACGCGATTTCCTCGACCGTGCTGAAACCCTCGGCGACCAGGATGCCGGCGATTTCTTCGTCCACTTCGAGCTTTTCCATGAACAAGTGGCGCGCCGTGGTCTGCTCGGCCTCGCTCTTGGCCTGGACCTGATCGGCGGTCATCACGTTGAGCTGCCAGCCGGTCAGGCGGCTGGCGAGGCGCACGTTCTGGCCGCCTTTGCCGATCGCCTGCGCCAAGCGCTCTTCGGCGACGGCGAGGTCCATCGAATGCTTCTCTTCATCGACGATGATCGACTGCACTTCGGCCGGCGCCATCGCGTTGATCACGAACTGCGCCGGGTTGTCCGACCACAGCACGATGTCCACGCGTTCGCCGTTCAGTTCGTTCGACACCGCCTGGACGCGCGAACCGCGCATACCGATGCAAGCGCCGATCGGATCGGTGCGGTTGTCGTAGGCGACGACCGCGATCTTGGCGCGATCGCCCGGGTCGCGGGCGCAGGCCTTGATTTCGACCAAGCCCTGACCGACTTCCGGCACTTCGAGCTTGAACAGCTCCATCATGAACTCGGGGGCGGCGCGGCTGATGAACAACTGCGGTCCGCGCGGCTCGCTGCGGACATCGAACAGATAACCGCGCACGCGGTCGCCGGCGCGCACGACATCGCGCGGAATGGCTTTGTCCTTCGGGATGAAGGCCTCGGCATTGCTGCCTAGATCGACATAGACGTTTCCGCGCTCCACGCGCTTGACCACGCCCGTCACCAATTCGCCGACGCGATCTTTCCACGCGTCCACCACTTGGTTGCGTTCGGCCTCGCGCACGCGCTGCACGATCACCTGCTTCGCGGCCTGTGCGGCGATGCGCCCGAATTCGGAATTCTCGATCTGCTCTTCGATGTAGTCGCCGACTTCGACGCCTTCGACTTCGTCCACCGCATCCATCATGCGAATCTGACGATCGGGCGATTCCATCACCACGTCGTCGGCCACCACTTCCCAGCGGCGGAACGTTTCGTAGCTGCCGTCTTTGGGATTGATCGACACGCGCGTGAGCACGTCCTGATCGTGATAGCGCTTCTTCGCGGCGGTCGCCAAGGCGGCCTCCAGCGCTTCGATGATGACCGACTCCGGCACGCCTTTTTCGTTGGCGACCGCGTCTACGACCAACAACAGTTCCTTACTCATTCTGTTACGCCTCTAGAACTTTGAGTTCACGTCTTCTGAGTTCACGTCTTCGTTCGAACGATCGCCGGCATTCGGCGGCTCGACCGCCTCTCACTCCGTCGCAGGGCGCTTTTTCCCGGTTTTTTTGCCGGGTTTCGCCCCTTTTTCCTTCTTGGCCGGCGCGAAACCCAACGCCACCCAATCCGGCACCAAACGCGCTTTCTCGATATTGTCGAACGCCACCGGAAACGGCGCTCCGTCCACATCGAATTCGATCCGATCGCCCTCGACCGCAACGATCTTGCCCTGCAATTTGCGACGCCCGCCTTGCGGCAGTTTCAACACGACTTTCGCCTGCTCGCCCGCGAAGCGCGCGAATTGCGCCGGCGCGAACAACGGACGATCCACACCCGGCGAAGACACTTCCAGCGTGTAGTGCCCGCTGATCGGATCTTCGACATCGAGCAAAGCCGAGACTTCGCGACTGACCGACTCGCAATCCTCGATACCGACCATACGCGGCGTTTCCGCGGCGGGATCGACGGCATCGGCGCTGGCATCGGCAGGGCGGACATCGATGTACAAGCGCAACAGAGCCCCGCCCGGCGAGGGCAGATACTCGATACCCAGCAGTTCGAGCCCGAGGGACTCGACGGTCGGAGCGAGCAATGTCGCGATGTCGGCGGCTTTGTCGGCCATGATGATGTCGATGCGTCGCGTCTTACGGGAAACGTGAAAGTGAGGGAGTCGTGCGGAACCGCGAAAAAGCCGCGTTCGCTCCGTCCGACAGCATGGCGCGGTTTCCGACGCCAAAAAAAGACGAAGGGGCCGCAGGGGCCCCTTGTCCGATACCGCTGGATGTCGGCGTCGAAGCGTAGAACGTGTGCTTCGACAAGCCCCGTTTGCCGATTCGCGCTAGGCCCGAAGGCCGGCGCGCGAATGCGAACGAACGTGGTAGCGGGGGCAGGATTTGAACCTGCGACCTTCGGGTTATGAGCCCGACGAGCTGCCAGACTGCTCCACCCCGCAGCAGAAGCGGAATTATGGCGAGGCGAGGCGCCGAATGCAAGCCTGAGTCGCGACTAACGTAACGACGATCGCATCCGCCCAGCAAAAAGGCGTCTCCACGACATCGCGAAAAACCGCAGAAAAGGCCGCAGAAACGCATGTGGGCGATTCCGATCGGCTCGCCCTCGCCCGGTATCCTCGTGAACGAATGTTCAGGCGAAAGCGCGCTGGCACCATGCCATGATCGGGCTCCAGCCGATGCCCAACGCCAACAACGCCAGGGCATTGATCGCGAACACCAATCGCAATGCGCTGTCGTCGCGTTCTTGCAGCGGCTCGCCTTCGGCTTCGTCGAAATACATGGCGCGGATCACGCGCAAGTAATAGAACGCGCCGATCACCGCGAACACCACGCCGACGATGACCAACCAACGCAGATCGCCCTGCCACGCCGCGCGCAACACGGCGAGCTTGGCCCAGAAACCGAGGAACGGCGGCACGCCCGCGAGCGAGGCCATGATGCAGAGGATCAAGCCCGCCATCCACGGATTGCGCGCGTTCAATCCTCGGTAGTCGTCGATGCGATCGGCCTCGAAGCCCTTACGCGACAACACGACGATCGCGCCGAAAGCGGCGGCCGACATCAGCGCGTAGGCGATGGCGTAGAACATCGCCGAGGCGTAACCGACCTCGCCGCCGCCCGCGAACCCCATGAACAAGAAACCGACATGCGAGATGGTCGAATAGGCCAGCATGCGCTTGAGGTTGGTCTGCGCCAGTGCGATGAGGTTACCGAGAATCAACGACAACGCCGCGAGACCCGACAGCATCAAGCGCCATTGTTCGTCGAGCGGGCCGACGCCGCTTTCGAGCAGACGATACGCCATCGCGAACGCAGCCATCTTCGGCGCGGCGCCGATGAACAGCGTGATCGGCGTGGGCGCGCCGTGATACACGTCCGGCAACCACATATGGAACGGCGCGGCACCGAATTTGAAGGCGATACCCGCGACCAGCAGCACGACGCCCGCCATCAGCATCGGCGCGGACGTGCTCGCGCTGTGGATCGCCGACAGTTCCAACGAACCGGTCGCACCGTAGATCAGCGACATGCCGTACAGCAGCAAACCCGACGCCAACGAACCGAGCACGAAATACTTCATCGCGGCTTCCGACGACACCGGATTATCGCGATCGACCGCGACCAGCGCGTACGAACACAGGGCCAGCATTTCCAAGCCCAGATAGACCATCACCAAGTTGCCGGCCGAGATCAGCAGCATCATGCCGGCGGTCGAGAACAACATCAGCACCGGGATTTCGGCCTTGTACAAACCGCGCTCGGTGAGGAAACCGTAGCTGTAGATCAACGCCATCGCGCCGACGACGGCGACGAAGAACTTGAGCACATCGGCCATCGTGTCGCGCACGAACATGCCGTCCAGGAACGTACCGTGCAGCGCGGCGCTCTGCTCGCCCGTCGCGCCGACGACGAGCATCGCGGCGACCGCGACGAGCGACAGCACGGCGAGCGCATGCACCCAGCCGCGACGGCGCTCGTTGGTGAACAGATCGAGCAGCAGCAGCGCGAACGCGGCACCGACAAGCGCCAGTTCGGGCAGCAGCGGCATCAAATCGGCGGCGGTGACGTAAGTCTGCATCGTGAGGGTCTCAGAGCTTGCTCGCGGCCAATTGGCTGGCGAGTTGGGCGATCGCGGGTTCCATCAGATCGGTCAGCGGCTTCGGATACACACCGAGCAGCAGCACGCCGATCGCGAAAGTGCCGAGCACGATCCATTCGCGCGGATTGATGTCTTCCAGTTCGGCGACATGGGCGTTGCCGACCTCGCCGAAGGCCACGCGCTTGACCAACCACAGCGTGTAGGCGGCGCCAATGATGAGGGTGATGGCCGCGGTGAACGCGAGCCCCGGATGCGCCTGAAAACTGGCCAGGATCACCATGAATTCGCCGACGAAGCCCGAGGTGCCCGGCAGGCCGGAATTGGCCATGCCGAAGAACACGAAGAACGCCGCGAACCACGGCATGACGTTGGCGACGCCGCCGTAGTCTTTGATCATGCGCGAATGCATGCGGTCGTAGAGCACGCCGACGCAGGAGAACATCGCGCCGGAGATGAAGCCGTGCGAGATCATCTGCACCATTGCGCCTTGCATGCCGAGACGCGCCGCCTCCGGGTTGCCCGAATCGCGCACCAGCATCAACGCGATGAAGATGCCGAGGGTGACGAACCCCATGTGCGAGATCGACGAATAGGCGATCAGCTTCTTCATGTCGTCTTGGACCAAGGCGACCAAGCCGATGTACACCACCGCGATCAAGCTGAGGACGATCACCAACATGCCGAATTCGTGGCTGGCGTCTGGCACGATCGGCAAATTGAAGCGCAGGAAACCGTAGCCGCCGATCTTCAGCATGATCGCGGCCAGAATCACCGAACCGCCGGTCGGCGCCTCGACGTGCGCATCCGGCAACCAGGTGTGGACCGGGAACATCGGCACCTTGACCGCGAACGCCACCAGGAACGCGAAGAACAACCACATCTGCTCGCGCGCATCGAGTTGCACGGCGTAGAGATCGGGCAACTGCCAGCTACCGGTCTTCAGGTACAGGTAGATCAAGCCGACCAGCATGAACACCGAACCGAGGAAGGTGTACAAGAAGAACTTGACCGACGCGTACACGCGCCGCGGGCCGCCCCACACGCCGATGATGATGAACATCGGGATCAGCATGCCCTCGAAAAACACATAGAACAGCATCGCGTCGATCGCCGAGAAGACGCCGATCATCAAGCCTTCGAGGAATAGGAACGCGGCGACGTACTGGTTCACCCGCTTGTCGATCGATGTCCAAGCGCCGATCAACACCAACGCGGTGGTCAGCGTGGTCAGCACGATCAAGGCGACCGAAATACCGTCCGCACCGAGGTGGTACTGGATGTCGTACGCGGGTATCCAATCGCGACGCTCGACGAACTGCATCGCCGAGGTGAAGTAGTCGAAGTGGACGATCAGCGGCAGGCTGAGCACGAAGGTCAGCACGGCGACGCCGAGCGCCAACCAGCGCGCGGTCTTGGCGCGCTCGTTGCCGAGCATCAAGGTCAGTGCGCCGCCGAGGATCGGCAGCCAGATCAAGATGCTGAGTAAAGGCCAGTGATGCATCGTGAAGGGGTATCCGTCGTCGAAGTCAGCGCGAGTAATGGATCAGCACGGCCAGCAGCGCGATCAAGCCGAGGATCATCGCGAAGGCGTAGTGATAGAGATAGCCGGTCTGGGTCTTGCGCAACAGCCTCGCGCACAGGTCCACGAGTCGCGCGCTGCCGTTGACGAACAGGCCATCGACGACTTTTTCGTCGGTCTTGCGCGCCAATTTGCCCGCGAGAACGCCGCCGCCGGCGAAACCGCCGATCCACAGATCGTCCATGCCGTATTTGTTGTTGAGCACGCGAGCGATGAGTTTCGCCGGCCCGAACGCAGCGACCTTGGCCGGCAAGCTCGGCTTCCACCAATACATGACGGTGGCGAGCAAGAAACCGCCGAACGCGAGCCAGAACGCGGGCGCCTTAAAGCCGTGCAAGGCGAACGCCACCGCACCGTGGAATTCTTCTTTCAGCGCCGCCATCACGTCGTGCTGAGGCAGCACGTCGATCGCGCCCATGAAGAACGGAACGACCTGCTCATGACCGCCGGTGTCGGTGCCGAACAGCATCGGGCCGACGGTGAAGAAGCCGATGAAGATCGAGGGAATCGCCAACAAGATCAGCGGCAGCGTCACGACCCACGGCGATTCGTGGGGTTCATGCGCGCCATGGCCGTGACCGTGATCGTCGTGCGAACCGTGCGCATCGTCGTGATGCGCATCGTGATGATCGTGCGCATCATGACCTTGCGCGTCATGGCCATGGGCCTCATGCGCATGACGGAAACGCTCTTCGCCGAAGTAGGTCAGATACAGCAAGCGGAAGCTGTAGAACGAGGTCACGAACGCGCCCAACAACACCGCCCAATAGCCGTAGGTCGCGATCCAATGATGCGACTCGTGTGCGTGATGCGCGGCAGCCTCGATGATGGTGTCCTTCGAGTAGAAACCGCTGAAGAACGGCGTGCCCACCAACGCCAGCGTACCGATCACGCTGGTCCAGAAGGTGATCGGCATGTATTTGCGCAGGCCGCCCATCTTGCGCATGTCCTGCTCGTGGTGCATGCCGATGATCACCGAGCCCGCGGCGAGGAACAGCAGCGCCTTGAAGAAGGCGTGGGTCATCAGATGGTAGACCGCGGCCGAGTACGCCGACACGCCGAGCGCGACGGTCATGTAACCGAGCTGCGACAGCGTGGAATACGCGACCACACGCTTGATGTCGTTCTGAACGATACCGATCAAGCCGGTGAAGAACGCCGTGGTCGCGCCGATGAACAGCACGAAATTCAAGGCCGTTTCCGACAGCTCGAACAGCGGCGACATGCGCGCGACCATGAAGATGCCGGCGGTCACCATCGTCGCGGCATGGATCAACGCCGAGATCGGGGTCGGGCCTTCCATCGAATCCGGCAGCCACACATGCAGCGGAACCTGCGCGGATTTGCCCATGGCGCCGATGAACAGGCAGATGCAGATCAGCGTGGCGACCGACCATTCCTTTCCGGCAAAGATCTGCACGGTTTGGTCGCCACCGATCGTTGCGCCGGCATTGGCGAACACTGTCGCGTAGTCCAGCGTACCGAACCAATACAGCACGCCCGCGATACCGAGCAGGAAGCCGAAATCGCCGACGCGGTTGACCAGGAAGGCTTTGAGATTGGCGAAGATCGCGCTGGGACGCTTGAACCAAAAACCGATCAGCAAATACGACACCAAACCGACCGCTTCCCAGCCGAAGAACAACTGCAGAAAGTTGTTGCTCATCACCAACATCAGCATCGAGAACGTGAACAAGCTGATGTAGCTGAAGAAACGCTGGTAACCCGGGTCTTCGGCCATGTAGCCGATGGTGTAGACGTGAACGAGCAGCGACACGAAGGTGACGACCACCATCATCATCGCGGTGAGCTTATCGATCATGAAACCGACGTGCGCATCGTAGCCGGCGACATCGAAGAACGTGTAGACGTTCTCGTTGAACGGCGACGCGCCTTGCAGCAACTGCCACAGCGTGTAGCACGACAGCGCGCAGCTCACGGCGACGCCGAGAATCGTGGCCGAATGCGCGCCGACGCGACCGATGCGACGGCCGAACAGGCCGGCGAGGATCGCGCCGAACAAGGGCGCGAGCACGATCGCGATCAGGATGGACGGAGTGATGGGTTCCATGCCGACGATCAGCCTTTCAAAGTATCGATTTCGGCGACGTTGATCGTGCGCCGGTTACGGAACAGGGTGACCAGAATCGCCAGGCCGATCGCCGCCTCGGCGGCCGCCACGGTAAGAATGAAGAACACGAAGATCTGGCCGGCCGCGTCGCCGAGCTGCCGCGAGAACGCCACGAAGTTGACGTTGACGCTCAGCAGCATCAATTCGATCGACATCAACAGAATGATGACGTTCTTGCGGTTGAGAATGATGCCGGCGACGCTGATGCAGAACAGCACGGCGCTGAGCGCGAGGAAATGCCCGAGGGCGAGCGGACCCATCACGATTTCATCTCCTCGGCGGCTTCTGGCGTGACCGACGCTTCGACCTGCGCCGTCGCGTCCATCTTCACCATACGAATACGATCTTGCGCGCGGACCCGCGACTGTTCCGCAGGGTTCTGGTGCTTGGCGCCGACGCGGCGGCGCAGCGTCAGCATCACCGCGGCGATTACGGCGATGGTCAGGATCACCGCCGCCACTTCGAACGGCAGCAGAAAGTCGGTGAACAGCGCGCGCGCGATCCATTCGGTGTTGGACATCCCAGCGGCTTCAGCCGGGTCTTGGCCGAATGCGTTGCTGAGCTCGGCTTTCACACCGATCAAGGTCAGCAGTTCCAGCAGCATGACCACCGCGACCACCAAACCGACGGGCAGATAACGAACGAAGCCCTCGCGCAGCGGCGCGGTATCGACATCGAGCATCATCACCACGAACAAGAACAGCACCATCACCGCGCCGACGTACACCAAGATCAAAGCCACGCCGAGGAATTCGGCGCCAGCGAGGAGCCAGGTGCAGGCCACGGTGAAGAACGTCAGCACGAGGCAGAGCGCCGCATGCACCGGATTGCGCACGGTCACGACGCCGCCTGCGGCGACGACCGCGACGGTGGCGAAGACCATGAAAGCGAGGGTTGCGAAATCCACGGGAATCCTCAGCGGCTCATACTTATTCGGGTGTCGCTCAACGGAACGGGGCGTCGGCGGCGCGACGTTCGGCGATCTCGGCTTCGAGACGATCACCGATCGCCAACAACTGCGGTTTGGTCACGATGTTCTCGCCGCGCTTCTCGAAGTGATACTCGTGCAGATGCGTCTCCACGATCGAGTCGACGGGGCAGGATTCCTCGCAGAAACCGCAGTAAATGCACTTGAACAGATCGATGTCGTAGCGCGTGGTGCGGCGGGTGCCGTCGGCGCGCTGTTCCGAATCGATGGTGATCGCCAGCGCCGGGCACACCGCTTCGCACAATTTGCAGGCGATACAACGCTCTTCGCCGTTGGGATAACGACGCAGCGCGTGCAGACCGCGGAAACGCGGCGACTGCGGCGTTTTCTCCATCGGGTACATCAGCGTGTATTTCGGACGCCAGAGGTACTTGAAGGTCAGCCACATGCCCTGGAACAGTTCCAGCAGCAGCAGGCTCTTGAGATAAGAGACGATCTTGCTCATCACTGACCTGCCTCGAACACGCCGAAATGCACCAACAGCGCGGTCGCGAAGATCCAAGCGATGGTGATGGGGATGAACACCTTCCAGCCCAGGCGCATGATCTGGTCGTAGCGATAGCGCGGGAACGAAGCGCGGAACCAAATGAACAGGCTGGCGAAGAAGAAGACCTTCATCAGCAGCCAGGGCCAACCGCCCTTCCAAATCCAATCGACGAACGGCGAGACGTCGGCGACGATCCACCCCTGCAGCGGGCTGAGCCAGCCGCCGAGGAAGAACAGCGCGGTGAGAAAGCTCACCAGAATCATGTTGGCGTATTCGGCCAGGAAGAACAGCGAGAACTGCGAGCCGGAGTATTCGACCATGTGGCCGGCGACGATTTCCGATTCGCCTTCCACCACGTCGAACGGCGCGCGGTTGGTTTCGGCCACGCCCGAGACGAAGTAGACGATGAACAGCGGCAACAACGGAAACCAGAACCACTCGAAGAAACCGGCGTTGCCCGACTGCGCAACCACGATGTCGGTCAGATTCAAGCTACCTGCGGCCATCAACACGCCGACGAGGGCGAAACCCATCGCGATTTCGTACGACACCACCTGCGCGGCCGAACGCATCGCGCCGAGGAAGGCGTACTTCGAGTTCGACGCCCAGCCGGCGAGAATCACGCCGTAGACGCCCAGTGAGGTCATCGCGAGCAGATACAACAGACCCGCATTCGCGTTCGACAGCACGAGCTTGGCATCGAACGGCACCACTGCCCAGGCGGCGAACGCCGGCACCAGCGCCAACATCGGCGCGAGAATGAACAGCGGTTTGTTCGCGCTGGACGGCTGCAGCACTTCCTTGAACAGCAGTTTGAACACGTCGGCGAAGGCCTGCAGGATGCCCCAACCCACGTACATGGGCCCGTGACGCACATGCATCCAGCCGATCAGCTTGCGCTCCCAGACCACGTAGAACGCGACGCTGACGATCACCGGCACGGCGATGGCCAGAATTTTCAAAACGATCCAGGCCAGCGCACCCGCGGTGCCGTAGGCGAGCAACCAATCGCGGAACGAGTCGAACAGCATGTTCATGCGTCGACTCCTTTCAAGCGAACGCGACCGCCGCCGAGCGCGGCCGTGGCGCCGTAGCCGGATTCGACCCACGCCGCGCCGCGCGCGACGCGATCGTCGACCACGACTTGCAGCGTCGCCGTGCCGAGGCCGTTATCGACTTTCGCCATCGCACCGTTCGCGAGAGACGCCGCAGCCGCATCGGCCGAATGCAACACGATGCGCGGACCGGCGTTGAGCGGATGCGCCTGCAACGCGGCGGCGCGACGCGTGGTCGCATCGACGCGATAGATCGCAGGCGATATCGCCAGTTCGATGCCCTCACCCGTCTGCGGCTGCGCGGCCGACGCAGCGACGGCGACATCGCGCGGCGCGAGCGATGCGCGCAAACCGGCGAAATCGGTGAACTCGAAACCGGTCGCATTCAATTGCGCACCGAGCGCACGCAACACGCGCCAACCCGGACGCGCTTCGCCCGGCGACTTGCCGCCGGCGCTGGTGCGCTGATCGAAGCCATCGAGATTGGTCAGCGTCGCGTCGATTTCGGGCAATGCCGCGATCGGCAGAATCACATCGGCGACCGCGCGCGTGGAAAGGCAGGCGAATTGGCTGAACGCGACGACTTTCGCCGCGCCCAACGTCTTCAACGCGCGGGCTTGATCGGCGAAATCCAGGCCCGGCTCGATGCCATAGACGACATAAGCTTTGCGGGCATCGGCGAGCATCGCTTGCGCGTCGCGCGCGGTCGGCAGCACGCCCATGCGCGCGAGACCGAGCGCGTTGGCGCCTTGCGGAATACGGCACACCGAAGCGCCGTGAGCGGACGCGAACGCCGAAGCGGCGTTGCGAATCGTAGCGGCGTGCATCGACTGTTCGGCCACCGCGCCGACGATCACGACGACGCCCGGCAGTTTGACGTTTTCGTTCACGGTCAACGCAGCGAGCGTCGCGGCGATCTGCGACGGCGGCACGATGGTCTTCGACGCGGTCTTGAAGGTGACGTCGAAATCGACCGGATTGACCACATGGACCGCAGCGCCGCGCTTGGCGGCCTTGTGCACGCGCTGATGCAGCAACGGCACTTCATGACGCAGATTCGAGCCGACGATCACGATCGTTCCGGCCTTTTCGATCTCGGCGACCGACATCGCGAACGGCTGCGCAATGGCGCCGTCCGACAGATCGCGCTGCGCGATGCGGTGATCGAGATTGCCGGTGCCCAGCGCATCGGCGAGTCGCGCAAGCAGCGCGCCTTCTTCGTTGGACGTGGCCGGATGGACCAGCATGCCGAGATCGTCGCCGCGATGGACGTTGAGAATTTCGGCGGCCTTCGTCAGCGCTTCATCCCACGAGGCCTCGCGGAACGCCGAGGCGTCGTCGCCCTCGCCCACGCGGATCATCGGTTTCGTCGCGCGGTCTTGCGCGTCGAGACCTTGATGCGAGTAACGATCGCGATCCGACAGCCAGCACTCGTTGACCGCTTCGTTATCGCGCGGCACGGTGCGCAGCACGTCGCCGCGGCGCACATGCAGGAACAGATTGCTGCCCAGCGCGTCGTGATAACCCAGCGATTCTTTGGCGACCAGTTCCCAGGGACGCGCACGGAAACGGAACACCTTGTTGGTCAGCGCGCCGACCGGGCACACGTCGATCACGTTGCCGGACAATTCGGTGGTCAGCGGCTTGCCGTCGAAGGTGCCGATCTGCAGATTCTCGCCGCGCTGCATGCCGCCGAGTTCGTAGGTGCCGGCGATGTCCGCGGTGAAGCGCACGCAGCGCGTGCACTGGATGCAGCGGGTCATTTCGGTGGCGACCAACGGGCCCATGTCCTCGTCGGCCACCGTGCGTTTGCGTTCGGCGAAACGACTGACCGAACGGCCGTAACCGATCGACAAATCCTGCAGTTCGCACTCGCCGCCCTGATCGCAGATCGGACAATCCAGCGGGTGGTTGATCAGCAGGAATTCCATCACATTGCGCTGCGCTTTCAGCGCTTTGTCGTTGCGCGTGAAGATCTTCATGCCGTCGGCCACCGGCGTGGCGCAGGCCGGCTGCGGTTTGGGCATCGGCCGGCCACCCATTTCGGCGTCGACCAAACACATGCGGCAGTTCGCGGCGATCGGCAGCTTCTCGTGATAGCAGAAACGCGGGATCGGAATGCCGGCCTTGTCGGCGGCATGGATAATCATCGACCCCTTCGGCGCGAACAGCGACTGGCCGTCGATCTCGATCGCGACATGGCCCTCGGGGACGACCGGGGCGGCGGGCGCTACGGTGTCGGTACTCATGCCGCCACCTTCTCGACGACGGTGCCGGCGCGCTGATCGTCGACCAGGAAACGCTTGTTCACGATCGCGTACTCGAATTCGTTCCAGAAATGACGCAGGAAACCCTGCACCGGCCATGCAGCGGCTTCGCCGAAGGCGCAGATGGTGTGACCTTCGATCTGACCGGCCGCGGCGCGCAGCATGTTCAGATCGTCCATCGTCGCCTGCTTCTCGACGATGCGGGTGAGCATGCGGTACATCCAGCCGGTGCCTTCGCGGCACGGCGTGCACTGACCGCAGCTTTCCTTGAAATAGAAGCGCGCGATGCGCTGACAGGCGCGCACCATGCACGCGGTATCGTCCATCACGACCACAGCGCCCGAGCCCAGACCGGAACCGGCTTTCTGGATGCTGTCGTAATCCATCGTGAGGCCCAGCATCGTGTCGCCCGGCAACACGGGCATCGACGAACCGCCCGGAATCACCGCCTTCAATTTATGGCCGTTGCGCACGCCACCGGCCATCTCCAGCAGATCCGCGAACGACGTGCCGAGACGGATTTCGTAGTTGCCGGGTTTGTTGACGTGGCCCGACACCGAAAACACTTTCGGACCGCCGTTGTTCGGTTTGCCGAGATTGAGGAACCACTCGGCGCCGTTGCGGATGATCGCCGGCACCGAGGCGAAGGTCTCGGTGTTGTTGATCGTCGTCGGCTTGCCGTACAAGCCGAAGTTCGCCGGGAACGGCGGTTTGAAACGCGGCTGGCCTTTCTTGCCTTCCAGCGATTCCATCAACGCGGTTTCTTCGCCGCAGATGTAGGCGCCGGCGCCGAGCGCGTTGTAGAGATCGATATCGACACCGCTGCCGAGCACATTCTTGCCCAACCAGCCGTGCTTGTAGGCGTCGGCGGTGGCTTCTTCCAGATGCTCGAAAGGTTCGTGATGGAACTCACCGCGCAAATAGTTGTACGCGGCCGTCGAACCCGTCGCGTAACACGCGATCGCCATGCCCTCGATCACCGCATGCGGGTTGTAACGCAGGATGTCGCGATCTTTGCAGGTGCCCGGTTCGGATTCGTCGGAGTTGCAGAGAATGTACTTCTGCATGCCCGCGCCTTTCGGCATGAAGCTCCACTTCAAGCCGGTCGGAAAGCCTGCGCCGCCGCGGCCGCGCAGGCCGGAGGCCTTCACCATCTCGACCACTTGTTCCGGCGGAATCTTCTCTTCGATGATCTTGCGCAGCGCGCTGTAGCCGCCGGTTTTCAGGTAGTTTTCGTACGACCACGGCTTATCGAAATGCAGCGTGGTGTAAACGACCTGATGTTCCTTCGGCGCAGGGCCGACGGGGCCGGTCGCATGTGAGTCGTGATGTGCCATCGTCTCGTCTCGCCCGCCTTATTTCAGACCGTCGAGCAGCTCGTCCACCTTCTCGGCGGTGAGCTTCTCATGGTAATGACCGTTGATCACCATCATCGGCGCGCCGCAGCAAGCGGCCAAGCATTCTTCCTCGCGCTTGAGGAAGATGCGGCCGTCTTCGGTGGATTCGCCGAGTTTGCAGCCGAGCTTCTTCTCCGCGTGCGCGACCAGATCCTCGGCGCCGTTGAGCCAGCAACTGATGTTGGTGCAGAACGCAACGTTATGACGACCGACTTTCTCGGTCTCGAACATCGAATAGAACGTCGCGACCTCGTACGCCCACACCGGCGGAAGATCGAGGTACTTGGCGACCGCAGCGATAAGCTCATCGGTCAGCCAGCCTTCGTTCTGTTCCTGCGCGGCGTGCAGGCCTTGCAGCACCGCCGAACGCTTGCGATCCGGCGGGAACTTGCTCAGCCAATGGTCGATATGCGCCCGCGTTTTGTCGTTCAACGCGACCATCGGATCGACGTTGCGGCAGGCTTCGAAATTACCAGTCGCTTTCATGAGTGAAAAGCCGAGAATCGGGAATGGGGAATCGGGAATCGTTGAGCCGCGAACGCACAGGGCATCGCACCCGCGGCAGTTCGCGCAGGAATGAGCAGAGCATCGCGAAAGCCGGCTGCGCCCGCGGTTGCGATTCCCGATTCCCCATTCACGATTCCCGTACTCATCGATCAATCTCGCCGAACACGATGTCGTAAGTGCCGATCATGGCGACCACATCGGCCAGCATGTGGCCCTTCACCACCGTGTCCATCGACGACAGATGCGCGAAACCCGGCGCGCGCAGATGCACGCGGAACGGTTTGTTGGCGCCGTCGGAGACCAAGTAGCAGCCGAATTCGCCCTTCGGCGCTTCCACCGCGCTGTAGGTCTCGCCGGCCGGCACGCAATAGCCTTCGCTGAACAGTTTGAAGTGGTGGATCAGCGCTTCCATATCGTCTTTCATGGACTCGCGGTTCGGCGGAGCGACTTTGTAGTTGTCGATCATCACCGGGCCGGGGTTGGCCTTCAGCCACTTCGCGCACTGCTTGATGATGCGGTTGGATTCGCGCATCTCGGCGACGCGCACCAAATAACGGTCGTAGCAATCGCCGTTGACGCCGACAGGAATATCGAAATCGACTTCGGCGTACTTCGCGTACGGCTGTTTCTTGCGCAGATCCCAGGCGATGCCGGAGCCGCGGATCATCGGGCCGGTCATGCCCCAGGCGAGCGCCTGTTCCGGCGGAATCACGCCGATGTTGACCGTGCGCTGTTTCCAGATGCGATTGTCGGTGAGCAGCGTTTCGTATTCGTCGATGCGCTTAGGAAAATCGTCGGTGAAGGCATCGAGGTAGTCGAGCATCGAGCCTTCGCGCCATTCGTTGAAACGCTTGAGCTTTTCGCCTTTACGCCACGGCGATTCGCGATACTTCGGCATCTTCTCGGGCAGATCGCGATAAACGCCGCCGGGACGGTAGTAAGCCGCGTGCATGCGCGCGCCGGACACCGCTTCGTAGCAATCCATCAACTCTTCGCGTTCGCGGAACGCGTAGAGGAACACCGCCATCGCGCCGAGATCGAGCGCGTTCGAGCCGATCCACATCAAGTGGTTCAGGATGCGGGTGATTTCGTCGAACATCGTGCGGATGTACTGCGCGCGCTCCGGCGCTTCGATGCCCATCAGGGTTTCGATCGCGCGCACGTAAGCGTGCTCGTTGCACATCATCGACACGTAGTCGAGACGATCCATGTAACCGATCGACTGGTTGAACGGCTTGGATTCGGCGAGTTTTTCGGTGCCCCGATGCAGCAGACCGACGTGCGGGTCGGCGCGCTGGACGATTTCGCCGTCCATTTCGAGGATCAAACGCAGCACGCCGTGCGCGGCCGGATGCTGCGGGCCGAAATTCAGCGTGTAATTGCGGATTTCTTGCTTGGATTCGGCGGCATTGCTGGCCAAACCTTCGCTGGCGGGATGAACGGCGCTCACTTCGATGCCTCCGCTTTGCGCGTCGCCTGTTCGGCCGAAGACGTCGCGAACCGAGCGTCGTCGCGAATCACGCGCGGCACGCCGACGCGCGGTTCGACCGAGGTCACGGGCTCGTACACCACGCGCTTCTTCTCGGCGTCGTAACGTACTTCGACGTTGCCGATCAACGGGAAATCCTTACGGAAGGGATGGCCGACGAAGCCGTAATCGGTGAGGATGCGGCGCAGATCAGGATGGCCCTCGAACACGATGCCGAACAGATCGAAGGCCTCGCGCTCGAACCAGTTGGCGACCGGCCAAATGTCCGTCAACGACGCCACGATCGGTAGATCGTCGTTCTGCGCGAAGGTCTTCACGCGCAAGCGGCGATTGCCTTGCACCGACAACAACTGAGCCACTGCGGCGTACCGACGCTGCGGGACCGATTCGATCGACTGATCCTCGAACGCATCGGCTTCGCGAGTGGTGGTCTCGCCGTATTTGAAACGCCCGACGCCGCGCCCTTCGACGCCGCGACTGAAGCCTTCGGAGGACACGTCGGTGTCCCATTCGTCGCTACCGAAGCCGAGATAATCGACGCCGCACAAATCGACCAGCGACTCGAAACCGAATTCGTCGCGGATCGCGAGACATCCGGCATGCCAATCGCCGCCCGGGAATTCGATGCCGACTTCTCCGCGCGGTTCGCAGACGGTGACGACGGCCGCGGGAAAACGCGCGCGCAGGCGAACGGCGAAAGCCTGATGTGCGGAAGCGTGGACGGTCTCGCTCATCAGTAGACGCCCTGCTTGTCGTCGCCGAAATTGGTGCCGCGACGGATTTTCTTCTGCAATTGCAGAATGCCGTAGACCAACGCTTCGGCGGTCGGCGGGCAACCTGGCACGTAGATGTCCACCGGCACCACGCGATCGCAACCGCGCACCACCGAGTAGGAATAGTGGTAATAGCCGCCGCCGTTGGCGCAACTGCCCATCGAAATCACCCACTTGGGGTTGGGCATCTGGTCGTAGACCTTGCGCAGCGCCGGAGCCATCTTGTTGACCAGCGTGCCGGCGACGATCATCACGTCCGATTGGCGCGGCGACGGGCGGAACACCACGCCATAGCGGTCGAGATCGAGACGCGCTGCGCCGGCTTGCATCATTTCCACCGCGCAACAGGCCAAACCGAAGGTCATCGGCCACATCGAACCGGTGCGCGCCCAGTTCCACAGCACATCCATGCTGGTGGTGACGAAGCCCTGCTCCAGCAGCGGGTTGCCTTCGTGGCCGAGCAGGCTTTCGGGGCGCAGGATGTCGTCGACGCGCCCTTCGGGAATCGGGTTATTGGCGAGATCCGCCAATTTCTGCAGGGGATTGGAGGCGCCCATTCAGATCGTGCTCCTGCGTCGTGTTTCGGCCTGCATCGTGATTTCGGTCTTGATCGCGCTCATTCCCAATCCAACGCCCCGCGTTTCCAGACGTAGACGAAGCCGATGACCAGCAGGCCGAGAAAGATGCCCATTTCGATCAAACCGAACGTACCGAGGTCGCGGAAGATCAGCGCCCACGGATAGACGAAGGCGATTTCGAGATCGAAGACGATGAAGAGGATGGCGATCAGGTAATAGCGCACGTCGAACTGCATGCGCGCGTCTTCGAAGGCGTTGAAACCGCATTCGTAAGGCGAGAGTTTTTCGGAACTCGGCCGCTTGGGCCCGAGCACGTTGCCGATCACGATGAGCGAAACGCCGATGACGGCGGAGACGATCAGAAACAGCAGAGTCGGCAAATATTCGGCCAGCACGCGTTGTTCTCTCGGCGTTGTGTCGTTTCCGACGTTAGCCGACGCCGCGCCGCAAATTGCGGCGCCCCGGTGCCGCGAGAGAGTTCTACCGTCCGACTCGCGCGAGCGACGTGCGCGAAGCGCGCATTCTCGCGTGACACCGACCGGAACAACGAACCTCTTCGACTCCGGGTCCACGCATCGCTGCGCGGATCCGTCGTGAATGGTGCCCAAGGGGGGACTCGAACCCCCACGACTTACGTCGCTACCACCTCAAGGTAGTGCGTCTACCAATTCCGCCACCTGGGCAATGGTCGCTTCGCATCGCAACGGAGACGAAGCCGGTCAATTGTAAAGGATGCGATGGAAAAGTCCGAGCCCTTCCGTACATCCGAGGCGAGATCCGGCGCCTTTCGCGCATCGCGGATGCCGGGGCATCCGTCGCGCGGAGATCGATTCGCATTCGGAGCGCGAATGCGAGCCGTAAAACCCGATCAGCCGCCTTGTTTCGGAGCCGTTTGCACGGGTGCGGGCTGAGCGGGCGTCGGCTGAGCGGGCGTCGGCGCGGCGGGAACCGGCAAAGCCTGCGTCGGCGCGGCCGGGAGCGGCGTCGGCGCCTGCGGCAGCGCGGACGGCGCCGCGCTCGGAATCGCCGGGGCCGCCGGGGCTTTCTCGCCCGGCTTCGCGGCGACATCGGACATCAAACCGGCGTCTTCTTTGCTCGGCGTGGCCGGCTTCGAGGAGTGCGTCGCATGCCACGCCATGTACAGGCTGATCCCGAAAAACAGGACCGCCAGCCATTTCGTGGCCTTCGACATGAAGTTGGACGCGCCGCGAGCGCCGAACACCGTCGCCGATGCGCCCGCACCGAAGCCGGAACCGGCCTGCGCGCCAGCGCCGCGTTGCATCAGGATCAACGCGATCATCGCGATCGCGAGCAGGACGTAAATAACATTCAGGATCAACATGATGGAAGTTCGGCTCGAGCAGGGCTTGGGCGGGGCTTTCGGGGCGACGCGAAGGTCGGGCGGCGCCGGATTCGGGCGTCGCGACGGAGACGACGACCGCGTGCGCATCGCGGCCGTCTGGAACGACGGCCCCGCAGAGCGCGTGTCGGTTATCCGCGTCGCGCCGCGACGATGGCCAGGAAGTCGGCCGCGACCAGAGAAGCGCCGCCGATCAACCCGCCGTCCACGTCGGGCTGCGAGAACAGCTCGACCGCGTTGTCCGGCTTGCAACTGCCGCCGTACAGGATCGGCAGCGAGCCGGCGATTGTAGCATCGCGCGCGGCGACCTCGCTACGAATGAAGGCATGGGTCGCCTGGGCCTGCTCGGGGCTGGCGGTGCGGCCGGTGCCGATGGCCCAGACCGGTTCGTAGGCGATCACCGCCCCGGCGAAGGCCTGCGGGCCGGCGGCCTCGAAGATCGCGCCGATCTGGGTCTCCAAGCGGTACTCGGTTTGGCCGGCCTCGCGTTCGTGCAGGGATTCGCCGACGCACAGAATCGGCACCAATCCGGCATGTTTGGCGGCGACGAACTTGCGGGCGATCAGCGCATCGGTCTCGCCGTGGTACTGGCGACGCTCGGAATGGCCGACCAAACCGTAACGGGCGCCGATGTCCACCAACATGCCCGCCGACACCTCGCCGGTGAACGCGCCTTTCTCGTTCGCGCTCACGTCTTGGGCGCCGAAGCGCAGTGCTTGGCCCTGGAAGCGCTCGACCAACTCGCCCAGGTACGGCATCGGCGGCAGCAGCACGATGTCCACGCCTTCGGCGGGGGCGCCCGCCAGCACATCGCGCACCAAATCGTGGGCGAAACTGCGCGTTCCATGCATTTTCCAGTTACCGGCGACGATTTTGCGGCGCATGCGACGTCTCTCGAACGGAAGGCGATCAGGATAACCGATGCCCGGCGCGAGGGCCGCCTCGGGTTATGCTGAGGATCTCGTCCAAGGAACGCTCGCACGATGCCCGCACCGACCTCGCCCGCCGCCGGCAACGGCTATGCCCTGATCACCGGCGCCTCCAGCGGCATCGGCGCCGCCATCGCGAGCGAGTACGCGCGCCGCGGCGTGCCGCTGATCCTCACCGCGCGTCGGCTGGACCGTCTCGACGCCCTCGCCGAGCGCCTGCGCGCGCAGGTCGAGGTCGCGACGATCGCCGCCGACTTGGCCGACCCCGCCGCGCCCGCCGCGCTGCACGCGGACATCGCGCAACGCGGCTTGACGGTGTCGCACTTGGTCAACAACGCCGGATACGGCGTGCCCGGCCGGTATCTGTCCGAAGACTGGCGAACGCACGCGGATTTCCTGCAAGTGATGGTGGTCGCCGTGGCCGAACTGACCCATCGCTTTTTGCCGGCGATGGAAGCCGCCGGCCATGGTCGGATTCTCAACGTCGCCTCGCTAGCCGGATTGGCCCCGGCGTCGGCGGGCCACACGCTGTACGGCGCGGCCAAGGGCTTCATGATCCGGTTCTCGGAATGCCTCTCGCTGGAAATGAAGCCCAAAGGCGTGCATGCGACCGCGCTATGCCCGGGTTTCACCTACACCGAATTCCACGACGTCAACGGCATGCGCGAACGCGTTTCGAAATTGCCGAAATGGTTGTGGTTGGATGCCGAGACCGTCGCGCGCCTGGGCATCGATGCGGTGGAGCGCGGCGACGCGCGCTGCATCACCGGCGGCGCGAATCGCGTCATCGCGGGCGTGTCGAAGTATTTGCCGGATGGCTTGGCCCGCGCGCTGGTGGCGAGCAAGAGCAAGGAATTTCGCGACTCGGAGTGATCCGCGCATCGCAATGTGCGGATCGCCGATGTTTCGATGTCATCCCGAATTCCGCGCAGCGGAATGAGGGCCCTGTTTTTAGCGCAATTCCCGACGTGCGAGTTGTCGTGAATCACTTCGGCTACGACAGCAGGTCCCTCGCCTTCGGCTCGGGATGACAGGTCGGTTTTTTCCGGTGGGTCGAAAGCCGCTCGTTTCAGATGCGAGCGGCTCGACTCGAATCACAACGACTTGTCACATCAACTTGATTTCGCGCAGACGCTCTTCGAGATAGCCCTGGGCGGTGATCGATTCCGGGTAGCGGCTCGGGTTTTCGGCGCTCACGCAATTCGGCAGCACATCGATCACGAAGTCCGGGTTCGGGTGCAGGAAGAACGGGGTGGAATAACGCGGCTGACGCGCTTTCTCGCCCGGGGGATTGACCACGCGATGCGTCGTCGAGGGCAGCACGTGGTTGGTGAGTCGCTGCAGCATGTCGCCGATGTTGACCACGATGGTGTCGGAGGCGGCGGTGTACGGCACCCACTCGCCTTTGCGAGACAACACCTGCAGACCTTCGGCGCTGGCGCCGACCAGCAGCGTGATCAGATTGATATCTTCGTGCGCCCCAGCGCGCACGTTCGGCACGTCGTCCGCGGTGATCGGCGGGTAATGGATCGGGCGCAGAATCGAATTACCGTTGTTGGTTTTGTCGGCGAAATACTGTTCGTCGAGGCCCAGATTCAACGCCAACGCAGACAGTACGCGCGCGCCGAGCGCATCGAGCGCACCGTACAGCGCCAGGGCGCGTTCGCGGAATTCCGGGGCTTCGGCGGGCCAGACATTCGGCGCCATCACGTCGGCGTATTTCTCGTCGCGCACTTCGCGGCCGACGTGCCAGAACTCTTTGAGATCGAAGTGTTTGGAGTCTTTCGCGGTTTCGATACCGAACGGGGTGTAGCCGCGCGCGCCGCCGCCGCCGGGAATGTGGTACTGCTTTTTGGTCGATTCGGGCAGGGCGAAAAACGCCAGGAACGCATCGTAGGCGCCGTCGATCAACTCCTGCGGAATGCCGTGGCCGCGGATGCCGGCGAAGCCCCATTCGCGATACGCAGCGCCGAGTTCGGCGACGAAGGCATCGCGATCGGCGCTGCTCGACGGCTCGGTGAAGCGGCGAATGTCGAGGGTCGGGATGTAGGGCTGTTCGCTCATGGCGTGATGTCGTCCTGTGGATGCTTCGATCGTATTCGAGAAAACGGATTATCGCCCAGCCGGAGGCCCGCTGGCGGGCGGCGCGGGCGGGATTCTAAGGGGCGGAATTCTGAGAGGCGCCGCGAGCCGCGACCTTGATCGCAGTCAAAGCGCCGCGCGAACCGCGTCGGCCAGCCGGTCCAACGTGGCCTGCATCAGCGCCGCATCGTCGGCCTCGACCGTCACCCGCACCACCGGCTCGGTGCCGGAGGGCCGCAAAAACGCGCGCCCCCTGCCCTGCACCGCCGCTTGCGCTGCGGCCAACGCGCTTTTCACGCTTTCGGCCTCGGCCGGTTTGGCGCCGTTGGCGATCTTCACGTTCACGGTCTTTTGCGGCACTTTCGAGAAACCCGACAGCGCCTGCTGCAAACTCAGACCGCGTCGGCGCAGCACTTCCAGCACCTGCAGGGCGCTGACGATGCCGTCGCCGGAACTGACGCGATCCAGGCACAAGAGATGGCCGGAGGTCTCGCCGCCCAGCATGCCGCCGTGTTCGAGCAGGCCTTGGTGCACGTAGCGGTCGCCGACCTTCGTGCGCAGGAAGCCGATATTTTTCTTGGCGAGCGCCCGCTCCAAGCCGTAGTTGGTCATCAGGGTGCCGACGACCGGCCCCTGCAGCCGCCCGCTGTCCTGCCAATCGGACGCCAGCACGTACAGCAGATCGTCGCCGTCGCGCACCTGCCCGTCGCTATCGACGAACAGCACGCGATCGCCGTCGCCATCGAAGGCGATGCCGAGCGCGGCGCCGCTGGCGAGCACCCGCGCCGCCAGCGCTTCGGGGTGGGTCGAGCCGACGCCGTCGTTGATGTTCAAGCCGTTGGGTTCGATACCGATGGCCTCGACCTGCGCGCCCAGTTCGCGCAGGACCAAAGGGCCGAGTTGGTAGGTCGCACCGTGGGCGCAATCGACCACCAGCTTCATGCCGCCAAAATCGAAATGTCGCGGCACCGAGGTCTTGCAGGCTTCGACATAACGGGCCACGGCGTCGCGGGTGCGCACGGCTTTGCCCAGTTGGTCCGACGGCACGGTGGAGAACGGGCGTTCCAGCGCGGCTTCGATCGCCAGTTCGGTGGCATCGTCGAGTTTTTCGCCCTCGGCGGAGAAGAATTTGATGCCGTTATCGTAATGCGGGTTATGCGAGGCGCTGATGACGATGCCGCCGTCGGCGCGCAGCGAACGCGTGAGATGCGAGACCGCGGGCGTCGGCATCGGCCCCATCAGTTGCACGTCCACGCCGGCTGCGACCAGCCCGGCTTCCAACGCCGCTTCGAACATATAGTTGGAAATGCGCGTGTCCTTGCCGATCACCACCAGCGGTTTGCGCCATTCGCCGCCGTGGCGCTCGTCCACGTGCCGCACGGAGGCGCGCAGCGCGTGGCCGTAGGCGTTGCCCAAACGCAACACGAAATCGGCCGAAATGGCGCCCTCGCCCACTCTGCCGCGAATGCCGTCGGTGCCGAAGTATTTGCGTGCCATCTGTGGGAAATCTCGTCGAAGTGGAAAAAACGATGCGCTGGGCGGTCGCGTCCGCGGGCTGCGGAACGCGCCGGACGCGCGCTCAATACCTCAGTCTCTCGACCCAATGCCAGCCGGCGGGGTCGTGCTCATTAGGGCCGTGCTCATTAGGGCCGCGTCCATCAGGATCGCGCCCGAACACCTCGATCGCCGCGTAACCGCCGGCATCGGTGCCGCCCGTCGTCACGATATTCATCAGCGCGGTTCGGTCGTCGGCCGAAACCACGGCCCACGTAATGAAGATGTGACCGAGCCCGCCGGACACCTCACGACGGAACAGGGCCTGCATCAAGCGTTCTTCGTCCGGGGGCAAGGTTGTGCCGTCGTTGTAGAAAACGACCCCCGGCAGGCCCGGGTCGGGCAGATGGCTGGCCCTCGGCTTCGCCTGGACCAGCGCCCGGCGCAGCGCGATCGGCGCGCGTTCGATGTTTTTCGCGTACGGCGGCGGCGTTTCCGACATCAAGATTTTGCCGGCCGCGTCCGGCCCGCACCCGCGCGTATGCGGAATCGGAACGCAGCGCCGGCTCGGGACGGCGTTCAAAGCGATCTGCGGCGTCCGCGCGGACGCGCGGCCGAGGCTCGACGCTTCGAGGATATTTTCGAGAGAAAGCCGCATGAATTCGCGCTGCTCGGCCACGCTGGCCGCGCGCGGGTGACCGAACCTGTTTGTCCAGGAGCCGGAGAAGATATTGGTCTCGCCGAAACGGGACACGACGATCAAACCCGCGATCGACGCCAACACGACGATGCCGGCGATCACGGACAGCGAAGCGATCTTTCGCGTCATGCCACGCCGCCCCTTCGCGGGATCAACCCACCACCGCGTCGTCGTCCGGCGGCGGCAGACGCATCATCATCGCGACCAAATGCGCGATGCGGTCGCGCTGCTCGCGGCGGTCGCAGATTTGGTCGATCGCGCCGTGGTCGAGCAGGAACTCCGAACGCTGGAAACCTTCGGGCAATTTTTCGCGCACGGTCTGTTCGATCACGCGCGGGCCGGCGAAACCGATCAACGCGCCGGGTTCGGCGATGTTGATATCGCCCAACATCGCGAACGACGCCGACACGCCACCGGTGGTGGGATGCGTCAACACCGAGATGTACGGCAGGCCTTTCGCGCGCAAGCGACCCAACGCGGCCGAGGTTTTGGCCATTTGCATCAGCGAGAACAGGCTTTCCTGCATGCGCGCACCGCCGCTGGCGGAGAAACACACGAACGGCGAACCGAGTTCCGCCGCGCGTTCGGCGCCGCGCGCGAAGCGCTCGCCGACCACCGAGCCCATCGAGCCGCCCATGAACGCGAAATCGAACGAGGCCGCCACGATCGCCCGGCCTTTCAGCGCGCCTTCCATCGCGATCAACGCATCGCGTTCGCCGGTCGCTTTCTGCACGGACTTGATGCGATCGGAATATTTTTTCTGGTCGCGGAATTTCAGGACGTCGGTCGGGGCGAGGTCGCCGCCGATTTCGCGGCCGCTGCCGGCATCGAGAAAACCGGCGAGGCGAGCGCGGGCGCGAATCGCCATGTGGAAGCCGCACTTGGGGCAGACCTCCAGGTTGTCGTGCAATTCCTGCCGATACAGCACGGCGCCGCAGCCGTCGCATTTTTCCCAGAGACCTTCGGGAACGCTGCGTTTGCGCGAGGCGCCGCTTTCCGTGCGGATGCGGGCAGGCATCAATTTCTTCAGCCAGGACATGCGTGCGGTGTGGTCTTCTGCTGTGGCCGGTGGCCCGAGCGCGTCAGTCTAGCAAGACGGCCCGGGATTCTCCGTTCGGTAGCGCATGGTCCGGCGCGGGAGCGAGGCGCGTGCGGTGGCGTCCGCGCGGGCAATGCGCGAGAGAACGCTGGGCAAAACCGCCGCTATCAGCCGGCGTCGAGCGCCGCGCGCAGCGGGGCGAGGAACGTGCGGGCGCGGGCGCAGGCGTCGGCGACATCCGAGGCCTCGGCCAAGGCGCTCACGAGGGCGCTGCCGACCACCACGCCTTCGGCGACGCGGGCCATGGTCGCGGCGCTGGCGGCGTCCTTGATGCCGAATCCGGCCACGACCGGCACGCCGGCGCGGGCGCGGATGGTCGCCAGGTGCTCGCCGGCATCTCCGGTATCCAAGCGGTCGGCGCCGGTCACGCCGGCATAGCTGACGTAGTAGAGATAGCCCTCCGCGTCCCGGCAAAGGCGGTCGAGGCGCGCGTCCGGCGTGGTCGGCGAGGCCAGCAGAATCAGCGACAGACCGTGCGCGGCCATCGATGCACGCAGACCGTCGGCCTCTTCCGGCGGTAGATCGACCAACAACGCGCCGTCCACCCCGGCGGCGGCCGCGTCATCGGCGAACCGTGCGTAGCCGCGGATTTCGATCGGATTGAGATAGCCCATCAGCACCACGGGCGTTTGCGTATCGGTCGAGCGAAATTCGCGCACGGCGTCCAGCACGAAACTCAGGCCCGCACCGCGCGCCAACGCGCGCTCGGAACTGCGCTGGATGGTCGGGCCGTCGGCCATCGGGTCGGAGAACGGCACGCCCAACTCGATCACATCCGCGCCGGCCTCCACCAAGGCGTGCATCACCGGCACGGTGGCCTCCTTCGACGGATCGCCCGCGGTGAGGAACGGCACCAGCGCCTTGCGGCCAGTGGATTTGAGTTGCGCGAAGCGGGTGTCGATGCGGTTCATGCGTGCGGCGTTTTCGTAGGAGCGGCGCAAGCCGCGACAGGACAAGAAGAAGAGCTAGATCGCGATCGGTGCGCAGGTCGCGACTTGCGTCGCTCCTACAAAAGCGACGCGCATCAAAACACGATGCCTTCCCGCGCCGCGATGGTGTGCACGTCCTTATCGCCGCGGCCGGACAGGTTGCACAGCACCAACGCGTCTTTCGGCAATTCGCGCGCGAGTTTCATCGCCTGGGCAACGGCGTGACTGGATTCCAGCGCGGGCAGAATGCCTTCGGTCTTCGCCAGCAAATGAAACGCTTCCATCGCTTCGGCGTCGGTGATGCCGACGTACTCGGCGCGGCCGCGATCTTTCAGGAACGCGTGTTCGGGGCCGACGCCCGGGTAATCCAGACCGGCGGAGATCGAATGCGTTTCAATGATCTGGCCGTCGTCGTCGCACAACACGTAGGTGCGGTTGCCGTGCAGCACGCCGGGGCGGCCGGCGGCCAACGAGGCGGCGTGCATGCCGCTGCCGATGCCCTCGCCCGCCGCTTCGGCGCCGACCAAGCGCACATCGGCATCGTTGAGGAAGGGGTGGAAAATGCCGATCGCGTTGCTGCCGCCGCCGACGCAGGCGGTGATCACATCGGGCAGGCGGCCGTATTCGGCGAGCATCTGCGCGCGCGCTTCGCGACCGACGACGGCGTTGAAATCGCGCACCATGCGCGGATACGGGTCGGGGCCGGCGACGGTGCCGATGATGTAGAAGGTATCGCGCACATTCGTCACCCAATCGCGCATCGCTTCGTTCAGCGCGTCCTTGAGCGTTTGCGAACCGCTGGTCACGGGCACCACGGTGGCGCCCAGCAGCTTCATCCGATAGACGTTGATCTTCTGGCGCTCGATATCGGTCGCGCCCATGTAGACCACGCATTCCAAGCCCAGGCGCGCGGCGACCGTGGCGCTGGCGACGCCGTGCTGGCCGGCCCCGGTTTCGGCGATCACGCGGGTCTTGCCCATGCGCGAGGCCAACATCGCCTGACCGATGGTGTTGTTGATCTTGTGCGCGCCGGTGTGATTGAGGTCTTCGCGTTTGAGCAGGATGCGCGCACCGCCGACGCGGGCACTGAGCCGTTCGGCGTGATAGATCGGGCTGGGGCGGCCGACGTAGTGTTTGAGATCTTTCTCGAATGCGGCGACGAAGTCGGGATCGACGCGTGCGGCGTCGTACGCCGCCGCGAGTTCCTGCAGCGGGCCGATCAGGGTTTCGGCGACGAAACGGCCGCCGAAGCGGTCGAAATGGCCTTCGGCATTCGGAAAAGCGTCGTAATCGGTGTGCGTGTCGAGCATCGGGGCGGTCCGATCGATGGGGGATGCGACCGCAAGCCGCGGTACGCCGGACGCTTAGGATACCGCCTCGCGCCCTCGCTTCCGCGTCGCGAACGCTTCATCGCGTCAGAATTCGCGCATTCGCGAGTCGGTGCATCGTGGTCGGCAGCGACAACGCCGAGGTTGATCTGGCGTCAGCGGCGATCCGCCCGCGCGACTTCGGCGACGAAACGCCGCATCTTCGCCGTGTCCTTGATGCCCGGGGTTGCGCCTTCGATACCGCCAGCTTCGATACCGCCAGCTTCAATACCGCTTGACACGTCCACGCCCCAGCATCCTGCGGTGCGGATCGCATCGAACACGTTGTCGGGCGTCAGCCCACCCGCGACCAAAAACGGCCGCGCGAATCCCGCCGGCACGCGCGCCCAATCGAAGGTACGCCCGCTGCCGCCGGCTTCGCCTTTCGCATGGCTGTCGAACAGGAAGGCCGCGGCGCGGGGCCAGCGCGCGACCAGCATCGCGGGGTCTTCGCCGCCGTCGCCGCCGCCCATCGCGACCGCTTTCAGATAAGGCAACCCGAACGCCGCGCAGAACGCATCGTCTTCGCCGCCGTGGAACTGCAACAGCGTCGGGCGCACGCGTTCGATCGTCGCGCGGACCTCGTCCGCGGAGTTGTCCATGAACAAAGCGACGCTCGCGACGAACGGCGGCAGCGCTTCGCGGATACCCGCCGCCGCATCCGGCGCGACCCGACGCTTGCTGCGCGCGGCGAAAATCAACCCGATGGCGTCGACGCCAAGCGCGGCGGCGTCGAGCGCGTCCTCGACGCGGGTCATGCCGCAGAATTTGATACGGGTTCGGTGGGGTCTGTGCATGGTCTTACCGCCTGTTATGAATCTTCGTTCGTCGTGTCGGGCGACACATCAATGCGTCGATTCCGTACATCGACCCGACGATGTTCCCTCCCTTTCGCGAAGCGAAGCCGAGGGTTAGAGAGGGATTAGAAGCCATCTCGCCTCTTCCAACCCCCTCCCGACCTCCCCCTGCGCTGCGCGCAAGGGGAGGAGGATATTCCCTCCCTTTCGCGAAGCGAAGCCGAGGGTTAGAGAGGGATTAGAAGCCATCTCGCCACTTCCAACCCCCTCCCGACCTCCCCCTGCGCTGCGCGCAAGGGGAGGAGGATGTTCCCTCCCTTTCGCGCAGCGAAGGGGAGGGTTAGGGAGGGGTTAGAAGCCATCTCGCCTCTTCCAACCCACTCCCGGCCTCCCCCTGCGCTGCGCGCAAGGGGAGAAGATCGTGTTCTCGAAAGATTTCGAACCAGCCTCAGACATCGAAGAGCACCTCCTCCGGCAGCGGCCACTCGCGCGGGTAGCGCGGGCCGACGAACACCAGACCCTGCGCGGGCGCGGTCGGCCCGGCGAGGGTGCGGTCGAGCCCTTCCAAGACCTCGGTGATCCAGGCCTCGGTACGTTCGCCCGCGCCGACTTCGAGCAAGGAACCGACCATGTTGCGGACCTGATGATGCAGAAACGCATTGGCCTGTACGGTGAACACGACGACATCGCCGTCGCGGGTCACGTCCAAGCGCTGCAACTCGCGACGCGCATGCGCGGCTTGGCAATGCACGGTGCGGAACGCGGAGAAGTCGCGTTCGCCCAACAGGCGTTGCGCAGCGCGATGCATCGCCTCGGCATCCAGCGGGCGGCGCTCCCAGGCCACGAACTGCCGGCCCAGCGCGGGCCGCACTTGATGGTTCAACAGTCGGTAGCGATAGCGCCTTGCGCGCGCAGAAAAGCGGGCGTTGAAAGCCTCGGGCACCGGCGCGCACCAGCGGATACGCATGGACGGCGGCAGCGCGGCGGTGACGCCCAGGGTCCAGGCTCGCGTCGTGCGCGGCGCTTCGCTATCGAAATGCACGACTTGGCATTCGGCATGCACGCCGGCATCGGTGCGGCCGGCGCAGATCGTCGCGACCGGGTGCGCGGCGACCTTCGACAGCGCGGCTTCCAGCGTGGCCTGCAGCGTGACCGGCGCGGAGGCCGTTTCGTCGGGCGTCGCGTCGCGCGCGGTCAGTCGCTGCCAGCCGTGGTACTCGCTGCCGTCGTATTCGACGCCGAGGGCGTAACGCACGTCAGGACACCCGGCCGGGCGGATCAGGTCAGGTCCCGCAACAGGCGGACCGCTTCGTCGCGCGAGGCGCGATCGCCCAGCGCGGCCACTTCGCGCAACAGGCTGCGCGCGGTGTCGCGGTCGCCCATGTCGAGATAGGCCTTGGCCAGATCGATGCGGGCCAGCCCCGGCGGTGCGGGATTCAGCGGCGCGACTTCGGCCGCGATGGCCGCTTCGTCGAGCGAGACGGTGAGCGGATCGTGCCAGCGCGGCACCGCAGTGGACGGCGCCGAAGGATTGGCGGCCGGCACGTCGTCGATCGCTTTGGCGCCGCGGCTCCACGCCGGTTCCGGCGAGTGCATCCCCGGCGAGTGCGCCCCGGGCGCTTCATCGGCGGACACCGCGAATAAGGCGGCATCGGCGGCGGCCTCGTCGTCGAAGGCATGGTCATCGACATTGCGATCGTCGGCAGCATGGCGGTCGGCGCCCGTGGTCCCGCCGCGCGAGTCGGCCGTTGCGGCCGCGAAGGCCGTGGCCGCGGGTTTGCGCCGCATCCACCAACCCGCGAGCAGCCCGATCAGCAGCAAGCCGGCACCGGCGCCCAACCATGGACCGTAGCTCATGGCCGGTTCCGGTTTCGTCGTCGCCGTGGCCGCAGCGGCGGCAGGTGCCGCGCTCGCGGATGCCAGACGCTGTTGCGCGGTGGCCAATTCGGTGTCTTTCAGCGCGATCAACTTCTGCTGCTGGGCCTGCAATTGCTCCAGTTCGACGACCCGCGCTTTCAATTCGTCCACCTCGGCGCTGCGCGCGGCCAAGGTTTCTTTGGTTTCCAGCAATTCCTGTTCTCGCAGCATGTCGCCCTTACCCCCGGCGCTGATGCCGGATCGCGTTGCCGCCCGGGCCGCCGCGGATGCGCTGGCCGGAACGATTTGGAGTCGAGCCTCGGCCGCGCGACGGCCAGCGTCGGCGGCGGCAGTCGCACGGGGCGCGGCGGTCGAAATCTCGGCGGGTGTCCCGACCACCGCTGGCGGTTGCGGCAATGCCCGGCGCGCGCCGCGCCATTGCGACATCTGTTCGCGCATCACCAGTGCGGCTTCGTCCGCGCTGTAGGACGCGATGGTGCCGCCGTCGGGAATGCGCAGGACCGCGCCGGCTCGCAGCCGGTTGGCGTTGCCGCCGACGAAGGCTTCGGGATTGGCGCGCAGCAAGGCGACGATGGTTTGATCGAGGCTGTAGTCGCCGCCGAGGTCGGCGGCGATTCGACCAAGCGTCTCGCCGCGCTGCACCAGATGCGTGTCTTCGGCCGAGAGCGACACGGCCGACACCGGCGCGGCCGGGATCGACGCCACCACAGGCGCGGGCTCGGTTGCGGGCACGTCGCTGGGCGGAAGCGGCACCGGGACAGGCGCCGACGCTTCGAGCGGGTTGTTCGGCGACGATGGATTCGTCGCCGTGGCGACGGAAGCCGCCGCTTGTGGATTCAGCGGTACCGCCTGCGGCGCCGAGGCTTCCAGCGGGTTCGCGCTGAGGGACGTGTCGGGAATTGCGGCGACGGGTTCGAGCGGCCGTACGACGGTATTCGGATCGCTCAAGGCCACTTCGTCGATCGGCGGCTGCACCGGAGCGGCGGCGGTCTGCGGGGCATCGATCAGCGCCGAGTACTCGCGGACCAATCGGCCCTGCCCCCAGTCCACTTCGACCAGGAAGGTCAACAACGGCTGCTGCACCGGGACGAGGCTGGTGACGCGCACGACCGGACGGCCTCGGGCATCGACCGCGACGGCGAATTGCAGGTCGGACACGATCCCGGTGGGCTGCGCCAAGCCGATCCGACGAAACGTGTCGGGCGAGGCCAAGCGGGCCTGGAGGACTTCGAGTTCGGCCGGGTCGTTGGAAATGATCGGGATTTCGGCGACCAACGGCTCGTCGCGCCGCGATTTGACCTCCATCTGGCCCAGACCCAGCGCCCACGCCGAGAGCGGCGACGCGAACGCCGCCACTGCCAGTAACGCGCTAACTGTGACCCGCAAGTGTTTGATCACACTTGACCCCCGATACGATGGCGCGACTGTATCCGGCTCACCGCCCCCGATGCAATGGCTACCGCGACCTCATGCGCCATGCCGGGCCTCACGCCTCGGCCGCGATCAGCTCGGCGATCTGAACGGCATTCAGGGCGGCGCCCTTGCGGATGTTGTCGGAGACCACCCACAGGTTGACCGCCCGCGGGTGCGACAGATCGTCGCGGATACGGCCGACGAACACCGGGTCGCGCCCGGAGGCGTGAGTCACCGGCGTCGGATAGCCGGCCGCCTTGCGCTCGTCCACGACTTCCACACCCGGCGCGTTGCGCAGCAGCTCGCGCACTTCGTCGGCAGTGATTTTCTCGCGGGTTTCGACGTTCACCGCCTCGCTGTGCCCGTAGAACACCGGCACGCGCACCGCGGTGGGATTCACCTGGATGCGATCGTCGCCGAGGATTTTGCGGGTCTCCCACACCAGTTTCATTTCTTCCTTGGTGAATCCGTTGTCGAGGAAATCGTCGATATGCGGGATCAGATTGAACGCGATCTGCGTTTGGAAGCGCTCGGGCTCGATCGCTTGGAAATTGAGCAACGCGGCGGTCTGTTTGCCCAATTCTTCCAAACCCGAGCGCCCGGCGCCGGAGACCGATTGATACGTCGCGACGTTGATGCGCTCGATCCCGACTTTGCGGTGGATCGGCCCCACGGCCACCACCATCTGCATGGTCGAGCAATTGGGATTGGCGATGATGCCGCGCGGGCGGTTCTTCGCCGCGTCCGGGTTCACTTCGCTGACCACCAGCGGCACGTCGTCGTCGTAGCGGAAGGCCGAGGAGTTATCGATCACCACCGCGCCCGCGGCGGCGAATTTCGGCGCGTATTCCTTGGAAATGGAGCCGCCGGCCGAGAACAGCGCGATGTCGATACCGGCCGGATCGAAGGTGGCGAGATCGCGCACCATCACTTCGTCGTTGCCGAACTGCACGTAGTCGCCGGCCGAACGTTCGCTGGCCAAGGCGTAGATCTCGCCGATCGGAAATTTGCGCTCGGCGAGGATCGCCAGCATCACCTCGCCGACGGCGCCCGTCGCGCCGACCACCGCTACATTGAATCGCTTGCTCATGCTGATTTCACCTGATGTCTGCTGCGTAGGAGGGCCTTCAGGCCCGACTTCGTGCCGATCGCGGGATGGCGGTCGCGGCTGAAGCCGCTCCTACAAAGAAATGGGTTGTGGAGTTGCCTGTACCGCTGCGGCGCGTCGCTGCCTGTGGGGGCGGAACCGGCGGCGCGCCGCTATCGTTTCGGCGTCGGAATACCGGCTTGAATTCGCGGCGAAATCTCGCCGACATCGCCGCACTGCGCGCGATGACGCAGCGCCTGATCCATCAACACCAACGCCATCATCGCTTCGCAGATCGGCGTGGCGCGGATGCCGACGCAGGGGTCGTGGCGGCCGGTGGTGACCACTTCGACTTCCTCGCCCAACACGTTCAAACCGCGACCGGGCAAACGCAGGCTCGATGTCGGTTTGAACGCCACCGAACACACGACCTGCTGACCGCTGCTGATGCCGCCGAGAATGCCGCCGGCATGGTTCGACAGGAAACCGTCCAGCGACATCTCGTCGCGATGGAACGAGCCCTTTTGCGCGACCGCCGCGAAACCATCGCCGATTTCGACGCCTTTGACCGCGTTGATCGACATCATCGCCGCGGCGAGGTCGCCGTCGAGCTTGCCGTAAATCGGTTCGCCCCAGCCCGGCGGCACGCCGTCGGCGATGACCGTCACCCGCGCGCCGACCGAATCGCCGGATTTGCGCAGCGCATCCATGTAGGTTTCGAGCGCCGGCACCTGGGCGGCGATCGGCCAGAAAAACGGGTTGTCGTCGACCGTACCGTAATCGAACGCGCCGAGCGCACGATCCGGCAGCACGTCGCCCAATTGCGAGAGATAGCCGTAGACGGTCACGCCGTAGCGCTCCGCCAACCATTTTTTCGCGATCACGCCCGCGGCGACGCGCATCGTGGTCTCGCGCGCGCTGCTGCGCCCACCGCCGCGCGGATCGCGATGGCCGTATTTCTGCCAGTAGGTGTAATCGGCGTGCGCGGGGCGGAACTGCGCCGCGATGTCGTTGTAGTCCTTGCTGCGCGCATCGGTGTTGCGAATCAACAGCGCGATCGGCGTGCCGGTGGTGCGGCCTTCGTACACGCCGCTGAGGATTTCGATCGCATCGGTTTCGCGCCGCTGCGAGGTGTGCCGGCTGCGGCCGGTGGCGCGGCGTTCGAGATCGTGCGCGAATTCGTCTTCGGAAATTTCAAGCCCGGGCGGGCAACCGTCGATCACGCAACCGATGGCCGGCCCGTGCGATTCGCCGAAGGTGGTGACGCGCAGCAGATGGCCGAAGGTGTTCAATTCTCGCCCTCAAAACAATCCGGCGCTGGTCGACGCGGGCGCTGCCGGTGTCGACGCGGATGCAACGGCGGGCGCCGACGTACGCGCACTTCGCGCATCGGCCAACTGACGAATCCGGCCGTGATAGGTGACCAGATCGCGGCATTCCACCACGAACACGCCCATCTGCCCGACTTTGAATTCGACCCAGGCCAGCGGCAATTCCGGCAACAAGCGGCTCAATGCGCGCTCGGCCTCGCCCACTTCGCAAATCAGCACACCGTCTTCGGTCAGATGCAGCGGTGCATCGCGCAGGATGCGCAGCGCCAAGTCCAGGCCGTCGTCGCCCGCGCGCAGGCCGAGTTCGGGCTCGTAGGAATACTCCTGCGGCAACGCATCGGTTTCGGCGTTGGTGACGTACGGCGGATTGGTGACGATCAGGTCGTAATGCTCGCCCTGCAGACCGGCGAACAGATCGGACTTCACCAGCCGCACGTTCTCGGCATGCAGGCGTTCTTTGTTCTCGGCCGCGAGCGCCAGCGCGTCGTCGCTGATATCGACCGCATCCACTTGCCAATCCGGGTGGTAATGCGCGGTGGCGATGGCGATGCAGCCGGAGCCGGTACACAGATCCAGCGCGCGGCGCACCTCGCGGTCGCCGATCCAGGGCTGGAAGCCGGAGACGATCAATTCGGCGATGGGCGAACGCGGCACCAGCGCGCGCGGGTCGGTCTTGAAGCTCAAGCCCGCGAACCAGGCCTCGCCGGTCAAATACGCGGCGGGCACGCGCTCTTCGATGCGACGCAGGAACAGCCGCAGCACGTCTTCTTTTTCCGCCAGCGTCACCCGCGATTGCCCGTAGACCGGCGACAAGTCGTGCGGCAGATGCAGCGCGTGCAGCACCAGTTGCGTCGCTTCGTCGAGCGCGTTGTCGTAGCTGTGGCCGAAGGTCAGACCTGCAGCGTTGAAGCGGCTGGCGCCATACCGGATCAAGTCGATGATCGTCTGAAGTTCGTCGGTCATGGCGGACGGGATGCCTGAAATCGCGCGGATACGGCCGCGAAGTATAGCGGTCGCGCGGTTATCATGGCCGGATTATCGACGACCGCCCCGGAAGTTCCGCGATGTTCGACCGCAAGACTCTATCGATCCTGCTCGTCGCCTTGGCGACCGGCGCCGGCTTGATCGCCGCCGAATACGTATTCGATCGCACCCCGCCGAAAGGCCCGGACCTGCAGACGGTGCGGCTGTTGTCGAAACCGCGCGAGATCCCCGCCTTCGAGCTGCAGCAGTCCGATCGCACCCAACTGATCCCCGGCGAACTGCGCGGCCACTGGACCGTGGTCTTCATCGGTTTCACGTTCTGCCCTGATGTCTGCCCGACCACGCTCTCGACGCTGGCCCAGTCGCAGAAACGCTGGGAAGCGCTGCCGGACGCGACGCGCCCGCGCATTTTGTTCGTCTCGGTCGACCCCGAACGCGACACCGTCGAGCGCATCGGCGAGTACGCGCACGGGTTCCACAAAGACACCTTGGCGGCCACCGCCGACATCCCGACGCTGGAGCGTTTCGTCAAATCGCTGTCGCTGGTCTACGCGAAAGTGCCGCTGAGCGACGACGCCCCACCCGACCAGTACACCATCGACCATTCCGCCACGATGGTGCTGCTGGACCCGCAGGGCCGGATGGCGGGCGTGATCCAGCCGCCGCTGAAACCCGACGCCATCGCTCAAGACCTCATCGCGCTGTCGCAGGCAGGCCGCTGATGGGCTTGGCGACCGCGCTCACGTACGTACTGCCCCATCGGCTGCTGTCGTCGCTGGCGCGACGGCTGGCGTATTCGCGCAATCGCGCGATCAAGCAATGGCTGATCGACACGGTGACGCGGAAATTCGGCGTCGATTTGTCGGAAGCCGCCGAATCCGACCCCACCGCCTACCCGACCTTCAACGCATTCTTCACCCGTGCGCTCAAAGTCGGCGCGCGCACGGCCGACGCGGATCCTCATGCGCTGCTGATGCCCGCCGACGGCCGCATCAGTCAATGCGGTGCGATCGTGGACGGCCGTATTTTCCAAGCGAAAGGCCATTCGTTCACGGCGGCGCAGTTGCTCGGCGACGACGCCGCAGCCGCGCCGTTCGCCGACGGCGTCTTCGCGACGGTGTATCTGTCGCCGCGCGATTATCACCGCGTGCATATGCCCTGGTCGGGCACGCTGCGCGAAACCGCGCACGTCCCCGGACGCTTGTTCAGCGTCGGCACCGACGCGGTGAACTCGGTGCCGGGCCTGTTCGCGCGCAACGAGCGCTTGGTCTGCCACTTCGACACCGAATTCGGGCCGATGTGTATGGTCATGGTGGGTGCGCTGCTGGTCTCGGGCGTGGAAACCGTTTGGAGCGGCGTCGAAATTCCCGCCTACGGCGATCGCATTCAGCGCAAGGATTACCGCGGCAAAGGCATCGCGCTCGAACGCTTCGCGGAAATGGCGCGCTTCAACTACGGCTCCACGGTGATCGTGCTGTGGCCCAAGGGCGTTGCGACGCTCTCGCCGGAATTGCAAGCGGAGCATCCGGTGCGGATGGGGCAACGCCTGGCGCTGCGCGATCGCGGCTGACGCGGCACGGATCGGCGGCAATTCGACGTGCTTCGATACGACTCAACTCGATAAGGCGCAACTCGATACGACTCAGCGCGAACGGACGGGCTGCTGTCGGTTGTTCGTTCGAGTGGGCGTCGCTCTTGGCGCGCTCGACGGTGCGAAGATCGCTTTGTTCCCTCCGGGCACGATGCGCTTCGGCGGTAATCGACAATTCGCGATCTTAACGATGTCGGGAATCGTCGCCTTGTTGCAACGCGCGGAGAATCGATCGACGAAAGCGCTGCCGGCCGCGGGCACGAATTCGCCGCTGTAGCTGTTGGCGGTGAGCGTGAGTTTGAGAACGCCGAAACTGTCCGCATTCGACACTTCCAACGAAGGATGGCTTCGCGTAATCGGATACAACGCGCGACCGCCGGTGCCGACCACGATTTGACGGATACCGTCCAAAGCAGGCGCTTGCGTCGGCGTCATTTTTCCGTAGCGCTGATAATTGTGATCGTGACCGACGAGAATCAAATCGGCTTTCGCGGCGTACAAAGCTTCCCAATACGGTTTCACCGTCGAGGCACCGCTATGCTGGCCGACGTTCACCATCGGGTGATGGAAATACGCGGCCGTACACGGTTGCGTATTCGTCGCGAGATCCGCGCGCAGCCAGCCGAGTTGTTCGGCGTCGGCGGCACCGCCGGGCGCGAAATTGGAATTCAACGCGACGAAATGCCATTCGCCGATATTCCAACTGTAGTAGCCCTTGCCGCGTTCTCCGGCGATACCGGTCTGCGCGCCGACGCCATTGAAATAGTCGAAATACCCCGCCGCATCGGCGGTGAGATATTCGTGATTGCCCGGCACCGGTTTGGTCGAGGCTTTGAAACGCCCCCACGCGGGTTGATATCGTTGGGTGTAATCGCTCAACGTGCCGGTGAGATAGGCGTTGTCGCCGAGCGCGAACGCCGCATTCGGCGCGATCGACAGCATCGTGTCAGACGTACGAAGACAGCCATCGCCGACGGTATCGCACAGATCGCCGGCGCCCGCGACGACGACCGCGCTCTGCGTGAGTTCGAACGCGGCGTGGCGGTAGGCATCGAGTCGATACGCGCTGCTCGGCTGTGCGAATCGCGGCGTCAACTCGACGCAAGCCCCGCGCAAGGATCGCAACTCGAAAGGCCTGTCGTTGCGGTATCCGTTACCGAACACGTAACGATCGCCGCGATCGCTGACGACGATCAAAGTATCGTCCCCATCGAGCCGCAAGCGCCCGAACTCCAAACGAATCCAGGCCGCGCCGGGCGCGCAGACGCGCACCGGCAAGACCGTGGCATTCGAGAAGCGGTCGGCCAACAACGTCCGATAGACCATCGGATCGTCGGTGCGCTGCGTCGATGGGATGCCGGCGAAAACCGGTACGCCTGCAGGCAAAGCGGCGACGGCCCCGAGCGACAAAACGCCCGCAGCGATGGCTTTCGCGATTCGATGTTTCATGCCGCCCCCTTGCGACCGCGACGCTCGCGCGACGCGGCGAGTCATGGCATCGAACGCACGATAGCGCGATCGCGGCGGTGATCCGTGATTCGAATCACATTCCCGCCTTTCGACGAGCGAAGCGCGGCATCGCGCCAGCGCGTGGACGCAATCGTCCTGTCAATTCTGACGGCTGCTCGACGGTTGATCTCGCCCGATGTTTCGAATAGGTTTCTCGTGCGGACGGAACGACTCCGTTCGCGCAGGAGCGGCGATACGTTCGCCGCAGGCGACAAGGAACGCGATAAGGACAGCCGTATGAGCAAACAAGGAACTCTCGCTTTCATCGATCGGGAACAATCGTCCGCCGCGATCCGCACCGACGAGGGCGGATACACCATCGTCGAACTCGACGTCGATCTGCCGATGGACATCGGCGATGAGATCGAGTGGGAGAACGACGAGGCGCTGGGGTTCGAGATTTATCTCAACCGCACCAAGCATCTCGAATACGAGGTGTTCGTGCAGAACCACGGCCTGGACGAGAAGGCGCTTCGACTGCAATTTTCGGCCTGATCGCCTGCGAAGCGAATCGCTCGCCGCACGTTGTGGAGGGCGGATACACTGCGGCCTTCTCCGTCATCGATTCGAGACCGCCGCATGGCCCGCACGCTCCGCACGTTGCTCATCGCGCTCTTCGTCCTGGCGTTCGGGGCGTGGGTCTTTTTCGCGCCGTATCTGACCGTACGCTCGATGCGGTTGGCCGCGGAAGCCGGCGATGCCGAAGCGTTCTCGCGGTACGTCGATTACCCGGCCCTGCGCGAGAGCGTCAAAGCCGAATTATCCGAAGCGATGGACGCACGCATCGCCGATTTGGCCGGCAGCAGCGAACTCGGCCGCTTCGGCGCGCAGCTCGCGGGCGCGTTCGGGAATCGAGCACTGGGGCCGGCGGTCGATGCCTTGGTGCGGCCGGAAGCGCTGACGGCGCTGTTCGCCGGCCGGGGCCTCGCGGACGAATACGCGCAACAACTCGCGCCGCTCATCGATGGCGACAACGCTGCGGCGAGCGATTCATCCGTGGCTCCCACGGGGTCGTCGGACAGCGATAACACCTCGCAACGCGCTGGCGGCGGCCTATCCGACGTCGACATCGTGGGCACGGATATTCGCGCGACGATCGGCTACGAAGGATTCGGGCGTTTCGCGGTGAACGTGGACGAACCCCGAAGCGGCCGGCGAATCGTCCTGATCCTGACCCGCGACAAGCTGCTGTGGTGGAAACTCTCGGCGGTGGACTTGCCGGAAGGCTGATGCGCCGACGAAGAAAACACCACAGCGTTCGGCTCAGTCCCGACAACCCTTCAACTGGATGCGCTGTCCGAGTTTCACCGAATAACGCGGGCCTTTGATGCCGTTGGCCTTGGCCAGGTCGCCGAGGTCGCAGGAATACTTGCGCGAGATCGACATCAGCGTATCGCCGCGGCCGACCTTGTGCTGCTTCACGCGTTTCGCATCGGGTTTCGGTTTGGCTTCGGGTTTCGGCTTGGGCTTGTCTTGCGGCTTGGTCGAAGCCCCGCCGTCCGCGGCCGCGGGCACCGCAGTGCCGTCCACGCCCGTCGCCGTCATCGGTGTGGTTTCGATATCGCCCACGCGGACGATCGCACTGCTCGGGTCGCTGGCGACCAGTTGCTTCGCCAACTCCACGCGCGGGCCTTGCACGCAGTTGCGCGCGTACAGCCCGGCGATCTTCACCGTCGCATTGAGATACGTGCCCGAGGGAATCCAGCCATCGGCTTCGTAGCGCGGGTTGAGATTGCGCAGCGCGCGCATGAATCCGTCGCGGGTGCCGCCGTTGCCCAGACAAATGGTGAGTTCATAGATGGTGGTCGGCCGCGTCAATTTGATCGTCGCCGGCTTGGCGTCCACCTTCGGGAAGGTCAGACCGTATTCCTTGGGATGCAGATACAACCACGCCGCGGCGATCACCATCGGCACGTAGTCCTTGGTCTCGGCCGGGAATTGGCGGTAGACATCCTCGTCCCAGAAATTGCGGCCGCCGGATTCGCGATAGACGCGCGCCGCGCGGCCTTCGCCGCCGTTGTAGGCCGCCAACCACATTTCGATGTTGTTGCCGAACTCGGAATAACGCTCGTTGAGATACGCCGCCGCGGCTTCGGCCGACATCCGCGGGTCGTAGCGCGTGTCGAAGCCGCTGCCGTCCGGGCCGAGACCGAAGCGTCGGCCGGTGGCGGGCATGAATTGCAGCAGCCCCACGGCGCCCGCGCGCGAGCCGATGTGGACGCGGCCGGTGGATTCCTTCGCCATGATGCCGAACAGCAGGGCTTCCGGCAGGCCGTTGCGCTGGAACGCGGGCGACATCTGGTGACGCAAGTATTGGTAATTCTCGTGGCTCTGAATCAACGAGACGCGCATATCGGTCAGCCAGCGGCGGATACCGGCCTGCACCGCGGGATTCATCTGCACCATGCGCACGAAGCGCTCGCCGTCGGCCGCGAGCAATGCCGCCGCTTCGGCCGATTGCGGCACGTTGCCGGTCGGCAATTCGCCCACTTCGTCGTCGTCGCCTTCGCCGCCGTCGTCGTCCTGGCGCACCTGCGTATCCGCTTCGGTCTTCAGCAGGCGCTTGTAGCTGGCGAGCAGGGTCGAGATCGGGCAGCCTTTGAGTTTGGTACAGGCGTCGATGACGTCTTCCATGTCCTCCAGCGCCGAATTGCTCTCCAACAGGCCGTTGGGGTCGGCGTTGCGCACCTTGACCAGCGCATCGCGGTAGCGGCCTTCGGCGCCGGCCATCTTCATGACCAGGGCTTCGATGTCGCGCTCGCGGCGAGATTGCGCCAGAGCGTCTTGGGCGGGGAGCATCGACAGAGACAGCCAGGCGACAGCGGGGAACAACACGGCGCGGGCGAGGCGCCCGGACATCGGAGCGAAAAGAGGCATTTACTGCGGACGGTTCGACGTGGGACTGCAGGGTAGCCGCGCGGGCGGGCGGCGGCAACCGCCGGACGGCCTCCTCGCCCGCGGCCCTCGTCCAGCGCGCTTCACGAACTTCGTCCATGCTCGGACGGGACCGCACGGGCGCATTCCGCATAAAATCGGCGGACCCCATCCGAGGATCGTTCATGGACCCCATTCTGGTCGGCAAGGCGGTGACCACCGCCGACAGCGGCAACGTGCATCTGCTGCCGAAGTTCGGCAACCGCCATGGGCTGATCGCCGGCGCCACCGGCACCGGCAAGACCGTCACCCTGATGACCCTGGCCGAAGGCTTTTCGCGGATCGGCGTGCCGGTGTTCCTCGCCGACGTGAAAGGCGATGTGGCCGGGCTGGCCATGCCCGGCGCCATGAACGAGAAGATCCAACAGCGCCTCGCGCTCATGGGCAACCCGGACTACCGCAACGAAGCCGCGCCGACGGTGTTCTGGGATCTGTACGGCAAATTCGGTCATCCGGTGCGCACCACGGTGAGCGAGATGGGCCCGACCCTGCTGGGCCGCATCCTCGAACTGAACGACACCCAGTCCGGCGTGCTCGACATCGTGTTCAAACTGGCCGACGACCGCGGCCTGCTGTTGCTCGATCTGGAAGACCTGCGCGCCCTGCTCGGCTTGGTCGCCGAAGAGCGCAAGGACATCTCCACCAGCTACGGCCTGGTCAGCACGCAGTCGATCGGCGCGATCCAGCGCGCGCTGTTGCGCCTGGAGCAAGAAGGCGCCGAGATGTTCTTCGGCGAGCCCGCGCTCGAACTGAACGACCTGATGCGCACCACCACCGACGGCCGCGGCGTAATCAATATCCTCGCCGCCGATCAATTGATCCTGAAGCCGAAACTGTATTCGAGCTTCCTGCTGTGGCTGTTGTCGGAGTTGTTCGAGAATCTGCCGGAAGTGGGCGATCTGGAAAAACCCAAGCTAGTGTTCGTGTTCGACGAAGCGCATCTGCTGTTCGACGATTCGCCGCCCGCGCTGCAGCAGCGCATCGAACAAGTGGTGCGCATCATCCGTTCCAAGGGCGTGGGGGTGTATTTCTGCTCGCAGTTCCCCGACGACGTGCCGGACGAGATTCTCGGCCAGCTCGGCAACCGCTTCCAGCATGCGCTGCGCGCGTTCACGCCGCGCGATCAAAAAGCGGTGAAGACCGCCGCGCAAACGTTCGTCGCCAACCCCGCGTTGGATGTCGCTAAGGCCATCGGCGAACTCGGTACCGGCGAGGCGTTGGTCTCGACGCTGCAGGACAAAGGCATTCCGATGCCGGTCGAGCGCACGTTGATCGCGCCGCCGCGCTGTCGCATGGGCGCCATCACCGAATCCGAACGCGTCCAAGTGCGCGCCGGCAGCCCGGTCGGCGGCAAATACGACACCCGCATCGATCGCGAATCCGCCGCCGAGACGTTGGCGAAGAAAGTCGAAACCGCCGCCGAACAGGCCAAAGCCCCGCTCGCCCGCACCCGCGCGCAGGACGACGCCGAGGAAGGCGGTTTCGGGCAATCGGTCAAGGACGCCGTGTTCGGCACCAAACGCCGCCAGGGCATGGTCGAAACCATGGCCAAGCAGACCGCGCGTACGGTCGGCAATCAAATCGGCAAACAAATCCTGCGCGGCTTGCTCGGCGGTATCTTCGGCGGCCGCCGTTGATCCGCCTGCGCATCGCGCTCCACGCTTCGCCTCACCACTCAAAGAGACCGCAACGATGACCGCACGTCACGCTCGTAAATCCGCTCCGCTGCTGTGTTCAGCCCTGATGCTCGCCCTTCTCGCGACCGGTTGTCAGAAAGACGCCGCCGAAGAGGCCGAAGCCGCATCGGCCGACGCCGCCGCGACCGCCGCGGTCGATGCCGCGCCCGCCGTCGCCGAACCAGCCGTTGCCGAACCTGTGGTCGACGAAAAAGTCGCCGCCCCGGAACCGCCGAAGCCCGTACCCGGCACCGACGCCGTGGTGATCGAAGACCGCGCCACGCCTATCGCTGCCGCGCCGATGTTCGACGCCAAAGCGTTCGCCGGTCGCTACGCCGACGGCGGCACGGCTCTGGACATCGCCGCCGAAGGCACCTACACGCTGACCATCGACGGCAACACCGTCGACGGCAACTGGACGATGCAGAAAGGCGGCAAGAAGATCACGCTCGACCCCAACAGCAAAGGCGAAAACGATCGCAAACTCGAAGTGGTCTCCGCCGACAGCGTGAAACTCGACGGCATCACGTTGAAGCGTTCGGCCGACAAACAGTAACCGCCGCGCGGATCGCACGATGTCGCGTTGGCGGCCGCCCGCCGAAAAGAGCACGGCCCTCATCACCCGCGAGGGGCACGACCGGCTGAAAGCCGAGCTCGACGACCTCTGGCGCGTGCGCCGCCCCGAAGTGGTCAAAGCCCTCGCCGCCGCCGCGGCCGAGGGCGACCGTTCGGAAAACGCCGAGTACACCTATCGCAAGAAACAACTCGGCGAAATCGATCGCCGCGTGCGCTACATCGGCAAACGCCTGCAGCACCTGCGCGTGGTCGAAGACGCGCCGAGCGCACCGGACACCGTGTTCTTCGGCGCCCGCGTCGAAGTGGAACACGCCGTCACCGGCGACATCAGCCGATATCGCATCGTCGGCCCCGACGAAACCGACGCCAGACAAGGCTGGATCAGCATCGACTCGCCGCTGGCGAAAGCGATGCTGAAAAAACGCATCGACGACGAATTCGAAGCGATGCTGCCGGGCGGGCTGCAGAAGTTTTTTATCGTGGCGGTGGAGTACGGCTAGCGGACGCGCCACGATCAAATTTCCACCGGCGCCCCCAGTTCAACCAATCGCGTCATCGGAATCCGAAAAAAATCGGTCGCAGAAGCGGCGTTGCGGTGCATGTAGCCGAAGAGTTTGTCGCGCCAGAACGCCATGCCGCGTTTGTGACGGGTGGCGACGATGGTTTCTCGGCTGGCGAAGTACGTCGTCTCCATCGGGTCGAAACATAATTCGCTGCAGTCGGCGGCGCGCATCAGCGCCAACGGCACGTCGGGCGTTTCCATGAAGCCATAGCGCACGCTGGCGCGGTAGAAATCGTCGCCGATGGTCTCGATCGTCAAGCGTTGTTCGACCGGCACGTACGGCACGGTGCGGGTCTCCACCGTCAGCAGCACATTGCGTTCGTGCAGCACTTTGTTGTGCTTGAGATTGTGCAGCAGCGCCTTCGGCACCACGCCTTTCTGCGCCACCAAAAACACCGCCGTGCCCGACACGCGCGTCGGAGGGGACAGCGACAAACTCGGCAGAAAGCCGTCGAGACGGATGCCCTCCTTCGCCACTTCGTTCCGAAGCAACTGCCGGCCCCGCGCCCAGGTCCGCAGCATGACGAAGATCACCGCGCCGAGCAGCAACGGGAACCACGCGCCATCCATGAACTTGATGATATTCGCGAACAAGAATGCGACATCGACCAATACGAACAGCGTCGCCAACGGCCAGAACACGACAGCGGGCAGCTTCGCGCGCTGGCGCACGGCGACGATCAGAATGATGCTGGTGATCAGCATCGTGCCGGTGACGGACACGCCGTACGCGGTCGCCAATGCGGTGGAACTGCCGAAACCCAGTACAGTCGCGATCGTCACCGCCATCAGCATCCAATTGATCGACGGGATGTAGATCTGTCCGATGGTCTCGCGCGAGGTGTGAAAAATGGCCATACGCGGCAGATAGCCGAGTTGGATCGCCTGCCGCGCGACCGAGTATGCGCCGCTGATCACCGCCTGCGAAGCGATCACCGTGGCCGCGGTCGACAACGCGATCATCGGGTACAGGGCCCACTCGGGCACGCCGATGTAGAACGGGTTTTTCACCGCGTTCGGATCGCTCAGCAACAGCGCGCCCTGGCCGAAATAATTCAGCGTCAACGCCGGCAGCACCAGAAAATTCCAAGCGTATTGGATCGGTCGGCGGCCGAAATGGCCCATGTCCGCATACAGAGCTTCGCCGCCGGTCACGGCCAGCACCACCGCGCCCAGGATGAAGATGCCGTGCCAGCCGTGCTCGATGAAGAAGCGGACGCCCCACCACGGATTGAGCGCGTGCAACACATCGAAATTGCCGCCGATATTGCGCACACCGAGCGCCGCCAACGCCAAGAACCAGACCACGATCACCGGGCCGAAGGCTTTGCCGACGCGATCGGTGCCGAAACGTTGCGTGGCGAACAGCACGACCAGCACGGCGATGGTCGTCGGCATCACCCAGGCGTGCAACGCGGGCGCCGCGACCTCCAAACCTTCCACCGCGGACAGCACCGAGATCGCGGGCGTCAGCACGCCGTCGCCGAAAAACAGCGCCGCGCCGAACACGCCGAGAATGCCGATGACGTAGGCGGATTTCGACGCGGCGGGCAGCGTGCGCTGCGCCAGCGCGGTCAAGGCCATGATGCCGCCTTCGCCCTCGTTATCGGCACGCATGATGACGGTCACGTACTTGAGCGTGACGATGATCAGCAGCGACCAGAAGATCAGCGACAAGATGCCGAGGACAGTCGCATGATCCGGCGTCAAGCCGTAATGCGGCGAGAAGGCTTCTTTGATGGTGTACAGCGGACTGGTGCCGATGTCGCCGAAGACGACGCCGGTGGCGCCGAGCATCAGAGCGCCGAAACCGGCACCGCTGCGGGGGGACGAAGCGTTTTCGTGCGTCACATGCATGGAAGGCGACCGAGCGGAACGAAGGCGGAGATTCTCCGGTCGCCGTGCGTAAACGCGGAACGACTCGCCCGCGTATCGCGCGTAAATTCTTCGTAAATTCCTCGCATTCGCCGTCGCCGCATCGCCGCGGGCCCGGACGAGCGTGCAGAATATCGCGATGCCGATCGACGACGCGCCCCTGTCCGACAGCGACCCCTCGCCGCGAGCGAAGGGCGCCGAGTACGCGCTCGCGGCGCTAGGCACCGGTGTCGCCGTGCTGGCCGGGTTCGTCGCCGAGTATTGGTTGGGACGCACCGATTTGTCGTCGATCTTCATGCTCGCGGTTCTGGTCGTCGCCAGTCGCACGCGAACCGGACCGGCGGTGCTCACCGCAGCGCTGTGCTTTCTCGCTTACAACTTCTTCTTCATCGAGCCGCGCTATACCTTTTATATCGACGCGTGGCAAAGCGTTGCGCAAGTGTCGCTGTTCCTCGCGGCGGCCTTGCTCGCCGGTCGCCTGGCGTCGCGCTTGGCGATGCAAGTGCAGGCGTTGCGCATCGCGCACCGGCATGCCAGCGCGCGCCGCGATCTCGCGCAACGACTGGCGAACGCAGCGGACGAAGCCGCGGTACTGGAAGCCGCGGACGCCATGGTGCGTCGGCATTTGGATGCCGATGTGTGGTTGCGGCCGCACGGCGAAACGGCGTCCGAGATTCATGCGCTGCGTCGCGTGGGCGCGGAGGACGAATCGTGGCGGTGGGCCGCGACCGCCGAAGAACACGGCTGGTGGTTTCTGCCCTTGCTCGCTTCCGGCCGAACGCTGGGAGCGATCGGACTCAAGCGCCGACAGCGAGCCGATGCGCCCGACGAAGCATGGCGCGCGCTGGCGCGGGAAATGACCGACGACATCGGCGCGGCGCTCGCCCGCGTTCGTTGGGTCGGCGATCTGCAGCGCGAACGCATGGCCAACGAAACCGAGCGCCTGCGCTCCGTTTTGTTGTCTTCGGTGTCGCACGATCTGCGCACGCCCTTGGCTTCGATCATCGGTGCCGCTGGCAGCCTTGAAAATTACGGCGCAGCGATGGACGAGACCGACCGGCGCGATTTACTCGAGACGATCCGCATCGAAGGCGAGCGCTTGAACCGCTACGTGCAGAATCTACTCGATATGACTCGACTCGGACACGGCGAATTGACGCTGCATCGCGATTGGATCGGCGTGGACGAATTGGTGGGCTCGGCGATCGGACGCCTGCAGCGCTATCGACCCGATGCGCGTTTCGAAACCGCGATCGACGCTGCGTTGGCGCCGGTCTGGGTGCATCCGGCGCTGATCGAACAGGCGTTGTTCAACGTGATCGAGAATGCGGTGAAGTTCTCGCCGTCCGGTGAAGCCGTACGTGTAGAAGCGCAGCGGCAAGACGAGCGCGTGCGGATCGATGTGATCGACCGTGGCCCCGGCATTCGCGAAGACGAACGCCAACGTGTATTCGAGATGTTCTACAGTGCGGAACCCATCGATTCTCATGGCCGTCGCAGCGGCGATCGCGGCCGCGACGGCACTGGCCTCGGCTTGGCGATTTGTCGCGGCATGATCGGCGCGCATGGCGGCGAGGTGCAGGCGTTGCCCGGCGACGACGGCCGCGGCACGCGCATCCGCATCGAATTTCCGACGATCGCGCCGCCGAGCGAGAGCGACGCATGAACGCACCGACGACAGCGCCGTCGCCATCGAATCCGCCGAACGCAACGGCCATCCGCGTCTTGGTGGTGGACGACGAACCGCAGATCCGTCGCTTCCTCGACATCAGCCTGCGGGCGCAAGGCTATCGCGTCTTGACGGCCGACAGCGCGCACGCCGCGTTGGATGTCTTGGCCACGCAAAACCCGGATTTGGCGATCCTCGATCTCGGCCTGCCCGACCGCGATGGCCTCGATCTGTTGCGCGACATGCGCGGCTGGTCGCGGATTCCGGTGATCGTCCTGACCGTGCGCGCGGACGAACAAGAGAAAGTCGCCGCGTTCGATGCCGGCGCCAACGATTATGTGACCAAGCCGTTCGGCATCCAGGAATTGATGGCGCGCATCCGCGCGCTGCTGCGCACGCACGCGGCGCCGCAAGACGCGCAACCGATCTTCGACGACGGTGCGTTACGGGTCGATCTGGCCCGCCGAGAAGTGAGTCTTCGTGGGCAGCCCGTCGTATTGTCGCGCAAGGAATATGCCTTACTCGCGTTGTTGATGCGGCATACCGGCCGCGTCGTCACGCAACCCCACATCCTGCGCGAAGTGTGGGGACCGACCCACCAGCAGGACACGCACTATTTGCGCATTCTGGTCGGAAAATTACGGCAGAAACTCGGCGACGACGCCGCCGCACCGACCTGGATCGCGACGGAACCCGGCGTGGGCTTGCGATGGATCGCGAAGTGACTCGCCATCCGTGATCGGCGGTCGGCGATCAAGAACCGAGGTCGAACCGCTCGTTCGACGCGTCGTCAGTCGTTCAATCCCAAGGTGTCGTCGGGCGTCGGCGCGTCTTCCATGTAAATCGCTTTTTTCGAGATTTGACTGCGTTTCGCGGGACGATCGACATACGTCTCGCCTTCCAGTTCCGACTCGGTCGCGACGCGCACGCCGGTCAAACGATTGGTGCTGATCGAAGTGGAACCGTGTTGATTCGTGCGGCTGTAGAGCGTCACGTCGTCGCCGATCAAGCGCATGCGCTTCGCGGCCGGGTCGTAGCGGAAACGATACAGCGATTGGATCGCGGTGGTGCCGCCGTCGAGATCTTCAACGATCAACACGCCCTTCTTCACGCTGAGCGCGGCATCGCCCAAAGGCGAATCGCCCATGCGCAGCTCGCCCACCGGGTCGTGCCCCATATCCGTTTCGCTGACGTACGCCATCATCACCTTGAGCACGCGCACCTCGTCGTTGCGCGCGACGAATACCATGTCGCGCAGACCGTCGCCGTTGATGTCCACGTCTAATCGCGTTTCGATCCGCGCGCCGTCCGGCATATACGATGCCAACTGTTCGGCTGTCATCATCGCGGGCTCGATACGTTCCCCCGCCTCGGCACTGAAGGCGTAACACAGTATCGAAGCGATCACTAAGCGTTGGAGCGACATATCGGCTTCTCGTTGAGTCGTGCCACCAAAAACGCATAAACCATCGACGGCGGGACAGCATCGGTCGCCCCTCGGAGTCGAGCACAGGACGATCGCCCATGCCATAGGCTGACGATTCCCGGCCCGCGAACGCGCCGCAAAAAACGAAACGCCGGGCGATCGCTCGCCCGGCGTTTCGTCGATCACAGTCGCGGCACCGCACGCGCGGCGACGCGACCCGGTTACCGACGCGATCAGAACTGCGCTTTGAACTCCACGCCCAGCGTACGCGGCTCGTTGAGGAAGCCGGTCAGGTTGTTGAAGTCGATGCCGCCGACGATCGCGGTTTCGTCGGTGATGTTGCGGCCGAACAGCGCGAGCTCGTACGCGCCGTCGTTCCAGGCGTAGCCCAAACGCAGGCCGCCTTCCAGCAGCGGATCGCCGGTGAATTCGGTCGATTCGTACAGGAAGAAGTTCACTTCGCTGCGGTAGTTCCAATCGGTGTAGGCGAAGAACTCGCCGTGACTGGTCGGAATGCCGTAACGCGCGGTCAGGTTGTAAACGTGCTTGGGCGCCTGCGGCAAAGCATTGCCGTCGATGCGGAACGTCCCCGCCACGGTGCCGGCCGGATCGTTCACGGTGCAACCGCCGCCGCAACCGAACACGGTCAGGTTGTTGTCCTGAATTTCGGTGTCGTTGTAGCTGGCGCCGAAGGTGACGTAGAGGTTGTCGGTGATCCACGCCTGCAGGTCGAGTTCCGCGCCCTGACCGATGGTGCGGTCGGCGTTGACCAGGCGTGCGATGTTGGTGGTGCCGCCGACGGCGGTGAGCTGCTGGTCATTGACGACATAACGGTACAGCGAGACGCCGAAACGCAGGCGATTGTCGAGCACCTGACCTTTGATGCCGGCCTCGTACGAAATCACGGTTTCGGTGTCCGCGACGGTGACCAATTCGCTGGCCGGCGAGGCCGCATTCGCGAACATCAAACGCCCCTGCACGCTCGGCGCGCGGAAGCCCTTGGCGACGCGACCGTAAACGTTCAAGTCGTCGGTGACCGCATACACCGCGCTCAGATCCCAACTCAGATCGGTGTCGCTGGGGCTGACTTTGATCGGCGCGATCGGCGGGCCGAACGGGCCGACCACGCGCTGCGCGACGAACTCCTTGCTGTCGTCGGTGTAGCGCAAACCACCGCGCAGTTTCAGCTTATCGGTGACGTCGAAATCGGCCGAAGCGAACACCGCCCACGCGGTGTTGTCCTGGCGCTGCACGGCGAAGCCGTTCTGCGCGTTGCCCGGGGCGAAGCTGTCGTAGCTGAAGCTATCGACCGTGATGCGCTCGTCGAACCAGAACACGCCGGCTTGCCAATCGAAGCGGCCGAGTTCGTTCGATTCGATGCGCAGTTCTTGGCTGAGCTGACGATGCTTGGGCAGGCCGTCGGCGGATTCGGCCGGGAACAGCGCTTCGCCCAGGGTGTCGGTCGGGAAGCCGTAGACCGAGCCGCCGTCGATATCGCCGCGGCTGTAGGTTTCGACGTTCTCGTAGCCGGTGATCGAGTACAGGCTGTACGAACCCAGATCCCAACGCATGCGCAAGTTGCCGCCGAACTGATCGAGCGTCTGTTCGTTACGACCGTCGATGGAGACGCGGTCGCGATCGAAATCGTCGCGCAGTTCGTTGGTGCCGGGCTTGATGATGCCGGCGCGGAACAAGCGCGCGGTGCCGTCGAGCTTGCGGGCGTGGAGATTCGCGAGCAGTTCGAAGGTCTCGCTGGGCTTGAACAGCATCTGCACGCGGCCGGCGCTTTCTTCGTAGCCTTCCAGATCGTCGCCGTTACCGTTGAAAGTGTTATCGACGTAATCGTCGCGGCGCTGATGCATGCCCGACACGCGCACCGACACGGTTTCGTTGATCGCGCCGGTGACGGCGCCCTCGGCGTTGAAGCCGTTACGTTCGGTGAGGCTGGCGCGCACGTAGCCGCCGAATTCGTCCTGCGGACGCGCCGACTCGAACTTGATCACGCCGGCGGGCGAGTTGCGGCCGAACAAGGTGCCCTGCGGGCCGCGGGCCATTTCGATCTGTTCGAGATCGAACAGCGGGAAGCCTTTGAGGATCGGGTTCTCTTGCACCACGCCGTCGTACACCAGCGACACCGGCTGCGAGGCGTTCAGATCGAAGTCGGTGTTACCCAGGCCGCGGATGTAGAAACGCGGGAAGGCGCGGCCGAACGAGGATTCGATATTCAGGGCGGGCAAACGGCCCGAGAGCACGCGGATGTCTTCGCCGCTGGCGGTGATGGCGTCCAGCTTCTCGCGATCCACGGTGGTGATCGCCATCGGCACGTCTTGGATGTTTTCGACGCGGCGCTGGGCGGTGACGGTGATGGTGTCGAGCGTGCGAGCGTCGTTTTGGTCATCGGCCTCTTGGGCGACGGCCATCGACGGTAACGCGAGCGAGACGGCGGCGGCCAAGACGCCGAAACGCAAGGCGCGGCGACGACGGAGAGGAGCGTTCATGGGAGGTCCTACGGTTGGGGAGAGGGACGCGGGGGAGTGCGGCAAAAATCAGCGACCGAATCCCGCGATGACGAAGCCTGCGGGTCCGGAAAAGCGCGCGAATTGTAAACAATTCGTGATCCCGGCGGCCGACTGGCCGTCACACCGCGTTCGGCCAAGCCAGAAACGCCGTTTCGGCCCGAAAAACGGGCGGCTGCGAGGCCCGGTATGCCTTTCGTCATGGGCACGGAAACCGCCCCTGAGCTACCCTGTCGGCCGCAATTCCGCACGCCCGTACCCGTCCGAGGACCGCCTCAATGAATCGCCCGATCGCCTGCGCCTTGGCGCTGGCTCTCTCCGCCGCCATGTTGTCCGGCTGCGACAAGTCTTCCGAACAGAAGCCCTCCACCGACAAGACCGCCATGCCCGCCGACGCTGCCCACGAAAATCCTTTCTTCGCCGCGAGCCCGCTGGCGCTGCACTTCCCGCAGTTCGACAAGATCAAGGACAGCGATTTCGGCCCGGCGTTCGACCTCGGCATGACCGATCAACTCAAGGAAATCAAGGCCGTCGCCGATACCGCCGACGCCCCGACCTTCGACAACACCATCCTGGCGATGGAGCGTTCGGGCCAGTTGCTCAGCCGCGCCATCAAGGTCTTCGGCAACCTCACCAGCGCCAACACCAACGACGCGCTGGACAAACTGGATGAACAGTACTCGCCGAAATTCGCCGCGCATTTCGACAGCATCTATCTCGATCCGAAACTGTTCGCGCGCGTGAAAGCCCTGTACGACAAGCGCGATACGCTCGGTCTCGACGCGCAAGGAGTGCGTTTGGTCGAACGCTACTACACCGATTTCGTGCGCGCCGGCGCCAATCTCGACGACGCGCAGAAAACCCGCGTCAAAGAGATCAACGCCGAGATGGCGACGCTCTCGACCAAGTTCGGCCAGAACGTGCTGGACGAAGTGAACGATTCGGCGATCGTGGTCGATTCGCTCGACGAATTGAAAGGCCTGTCCGAAGATCAGATCGCGCCGCTGGCCGAAGCCGCCGAGAAGAAAGGCGCGAAGGGCAAGTACGCCATCGCCCTGCTCAACACGACGATCCAACCGCTGACCGCACAGCTCGAAAATCGCGCGCTGCGCGAGCGCATCTACAAAGCGTCGATGTCGCGCGGCAGCCGCGGCAACCAGTGGGACACCACCGAAATCGTGTCCAAGGTCGCCAAGCTGCGCGCCGAACGCGCCAAGATCATGGGTTATCCGAACTACGCCTCGTTCGCCGTCGCCGAAGAAACCGCCAAGTCGCCCGACGCGATCAATAAGATGCTCGGCCAATTGGCCCCGGCCGCCGTCGCCAACGCCAAGAAAGAAGCCGCCGAACTGCAGGCGATGATCGATCAGGAACAGAAAGCCAAGGGTCAACCGACCTTCGCGCTGGAAGCCTGGGATTGGGCGTACTACAGCGAAAAAGTGCGCCAGGCGAAGTACAACTTCGACGAAGCGCAGCTCAAGCCGTATCTGGAGATGGACAACGTCCTCAACAACGGCGTGTTCTTCGCGGCCGAGAAGCTGTACGGCCTGAAGATGAAGCGTCGCACCGACTTCCCGGTGTACCAGGAAGACGTGCGCGTGTACGACGTCTTCAACGAAGACGGTTCGCAATTGGCGATGGTGCTGGTCGATCCCTACGCCCGCGATTCCAAGCGCGGCGGCGCGTGGATGAGTTCCTACGTCGATCAATCCGAACTGATGGGCACTAAGCCGGTCGTCGCGCTTCACTTGAACGTGACCAAGCCGGCCGCCGGCAAACCCGCGCTGATGACGTGGGACGACGTGAACACCACGTTCCACGAATTCGGCCATGTGCTGCACGGCATGCTCTCGAACGTGAAGTACCCGTACTTCAGCGGCACCAATGTCCCGCGCGATTTCGTCGAATATCCGTCGCAGGTCAACGAAATGTGGTCGACGTGGCCGGAAGTGCTGGCGAACTACGCCAAGCATCACCAGACCGGCGAGCCGATGCCGAAGGAATTGCTGGATAAGGTGCTCGCGGCCGAGAAGTTCAACCAAGGCTTCGCCACGACCGAATATCTCGGCGCCGCGATGCTCGATCAGCGTTGGCACCAAGTGTCGGCCGACCAGTTGCCCGACGCGAAAGGCGTGATGGCTTACGAGGCGAAAGCGCTCAAAGACATCGGCGTGGATTACGCCCCGGTGCCGCCGCGCTACCGCACGCCCTACTTCAGCCACATCTTGGGCGGCTACGCGGCCGGCTACTACGCTTACATTTGGTCGGAAGTGCTCGACGCCGACAGCGTGGAATGGTTCAAGCAGAACGGCGGCCTGACGCGCGCCAACGGCGACCGTTTCCGCAACACGCTGCTGTCGCAAGGCGGCAGCAAGGACGCGCTGCAATTGTTCCGCGATTTCACCCAGCGCGAGCCGTCGATCCAAGCGCTGCTGGAGCGTCGCGGTCTGACCGCGAAGTAACTTAGGCCGAGAAGCTCAGCGCCTCGGCGATACCCGACACCGCCCGATTCCGATCGGGCGGTGTCGTTTTCGGCTTTCGACGAGCGCCGACGCGTTTTTCGCACGCCCCTATCCGACACAACCGACGCCTCCCACCGCACCATGCCGCAGACCGCGCACGACCGCATCGAATCCCCATCGACACCGCAAGCCGCCGACGCGCTGCGCGCGTGGCTCGATCGTGCCGGCCGCGTCTTCGTCCTCACCGGCGCGGGCGTCAGCACCGCGTCGGGCATTCCCGACTATCGCGATACCGACGGCGAATGGAAACGCACGCCGCCGGTGACCTATCAAGCTTTCGTCGGCGATGCCGCGACGTATCGTCGCTACTGGGCGCGCAGTTTCGTCGGGTGGCCGATCTTTTCCCGCGCCGAGCCCAACGCGGCGCACCGCGCCTTGGCCGCATGGCCGCAGGCGGACCGCATCGCCGGGTTGGTCACCCAAAACGTGGACCGCCTGCATCAACGCGCCGGCAGCGCCGACGCGATCGACCTGCACGGCCGACTGGATCGCGTGGTGTGTCTGCGCTGCGGCGCGGCGCAAACGCGCGCCGAACTGCAAACGACGATGTCGCGCACGAATCGCGATTGGTACTCGCAAGAAGCGACCGCGGCGCCGGATGGCGACGCCGACATCGACACCGACGCCATCGCGCGTTTCATGCCGCCGCACTGCGCCGTCTGCGACGGCTTGCTCAAACCCGACGTGGTGTTCTTCGGCGAGAACGTGCCGCGCGAGCGTTACGCGCAGGCGCTCGCGGCGCTGCACGCCGCCGACGCGGTGTTGACGGTGGGTTCGTCGTTGATGGTCTATTCGGGCTTCCGATTCGCGCGCATGGCGCACGAACGCGGACTGCCGATCGCGATCCTCAACCGCGGCCGCACCCGGGCCGACGCGCTGGCGAATCTGAAACTCGAAGCCGACTGCGGCGAAACGCTCGCGCTCGCGATGCGCGCGTAACCGAAGGCGCGGCCCGCAGGAGACTTCAGGGCTTACCGGTCGTCGATGTCGCGGGCGCTTCCAACTGCGGCGTCGCGCTCTCCGGCGGCGCGGCGACCGGCGCCGACACCGGCGGCGGTTCGGTGGTGAACAGCGGGCGGTATTCCGGTGCCAACAGCGGCATCAGCATGGCGGCGGGCACTTCGACCGAACGCGTGCCATCGACGTACGGCCCCACCTGATACGGCGGGAACACGAAACGCAGCGCCATGATCTTGCCGTCGTCAGGCATCAGCACCGGCTCGAACCAGCGGAACGACAGCGGTTTGGGCTCGGTGCCGGTATCGATCAACTTGCCGATCGCGCGGATGGTCTCGGCGCGCTCCTCGGGCGGCAATTCGTCGGCGTCGATCCGCTGCGACAACGCCGCATGCAGTTGCTCGCGTACGTAATCGGAAATCGGTCCCCACCCAGCCGGATCGGCCAGCAGCGTGTCCGCGCGCAGCATCTTATTCGCCTGCGGCAACCACACGTAGCGAGCGATGATCGGCACGCTGTGCGCACCGCCCAGAAAACTATTGCCGTCGGCGGCCACGGCGACCATCTGCGGGCTCTCGGCCAGCATAGCGAAGTTCAAGGTGAGGTCGTAAGGGATCGTCTGCTTCTTCGGGTCGGTCTCGGCGACCGCTTTCATCAAATCTTGCCGCGCGACTTCGGCGAAGCGGTGCAACTCCGACGCGAGCGCGGGATATTTGGTCGCGGCCGGCGGATAGCTGATGCCCACGATGTAACGCGGGTCGGTTTCGATCACGTCCTTCAATTCGACCGGCGGCGGCGTGGGCGTTTGCGCCACGACGGCAGGCGCCTGGGGCGCAGGCGGAGTGTCCGCCTCTTTCTTACAGGCCGACAACAAGGACGAGCAAACGACGGTCGCGACCAGAGCGGCGCGAATGGGCTTGGAGGAGATCGGATTCATCACAGTGCTCCCTTCCATGGGGGGAAGGATCGGGGACGGGAGGGGTGCGTCGATGTTAAATCAATTCGGCGACGAAGAAAGCCGGCCGCGCATACGAAAAAGCCCCGGACGCGAACGTCCGGGGCTTCGGGTATCGAACGAATCGATTTACAGCGCCTGCACTTCGTCGGCCTGCAAGCCCTTCTGGCCTTGCACGACCTTGAAGGTGACCTGCTGGCCTTCCTTCAGCGACTTGAAGCCATTGCCCTGGATCGAGCGGAAGTGGACGAACAGGTCCTGGCCGCTTTCCGGGGTGATGAAGCCGAAACCTTTAGCGTCGTTGAACCACTTGACGGTACCGCTTTGACGATCGGACATTGTGAAACTCCTCGATATAAACAGGTCGACGGCACGGGAATCGGGGTTGTTGTGACGCCCGCCGCCGTTGGAACAGAAAAAGCCCCAGGCGTGGACGCCCAGGGCCGGATTTGGTGTTACGTATTACTGCGGTTGCACTTCGTCGGCTTGCAGGCCTTTCTGGCCCTGCACGACCTTAAAGGTCACCTTCTGGCCTTCCTTCAGGGACTTGAAGCCGGTGCCCTGGATCGAGCGGAAATGCACGAACAGATCCTGACCGGTTTCCGGGGTGATAAAGCCGTAGCCCTTGGCATCGTTAAACCACTTAACGGTGCCGCTCTGACGATCGGACATGGGTGTTACTCCTCACTTTCAACAGTTGGTGGATACACGGAGCCTTCCGGCACCGCGACTGTCTAGCCAGGGGTAACGCGAACGATGAGTGGATCGTCTGGGCCGGCGAGGCGGGCGAGCTGGCGCTCAGTTCCGTTTCGCCTTTCGAGCGGCCGTTTCCGGCATGCAAACCTTGGATCTACCGCATCGGGGCACGATGTACCGTGATCCCGCTTGGAACAGTACGCGCACCATACACCACAACAGGGGCGTTTTGTGAAGCGGCTACGGGAACTTTTCTCGCCCTCAGGGGTAATCGGGCGACGAACGGCGCCCTGGGGCCGCAACCGGCCCCGCCGAGGGCCTTTCCGGCCTTCATATCGTCCGATTCGCCCCCTCATCCGGTCCGCGGGCGTCGATCATCGACGCGTTGTGACAGCGCGCGTCACTTCGCCGTCAAGCTCGGCGCCGAAATCATTGGCACGAAATCTGCTTTCATCCACTTGCGCTCATAGAGCGTTCGTCGCACGGCTACGGCAGAGCGATGAAGCCGCTTCACTCATTCACGACGCAGGAGACGACCGATGGACAATACGATCAGCCCGGCCGTCACGGACGATGACACTGTCGTTTATCGACTCTTCGACCTCGCCCGCAATGGCGATACCGAGAGCCGCGAATTCATTCAACTCGGCCATCTGGTTTCGGACCGATTGGAAAAAACCTACGGCAGCGAGATTCTCTCGTTGAGGCACTTAGCGGCCTGAACGCCTCGCGCGGACCGTATCGATTCGCCGAGCGAATCGATACGAGCGCAACGCTCGAAGCGAGCATCGCGGATGCGAAGGCTCGCGTACGCGGCTCGGGCTTGCGACTTTCGAGCCTGCGATTTTGGCGCATGACGCTTTCGTTCTTCGGACGATCGCGATCCGCTGATCGCGACGCCGCAGGCATGGGCTCAGAACGACATGCCCGGATGCGTCAACACTTCGAGGAAATGCGGGCCGAGCCGCGGTTCGACCGCTAACGCGAACACGATGCCGTACAGCGCGCCCCACAAATGCGCGCTGTGGTTGATGTTGTCGCCGCCTTTCTTGTCCATCCAGATGCTGTAAGCGACGTAGAGCACGGCGAACACGATCGCCGGCAGCGGCACGATGAAGAACAGCAGCAGCATCGCCCACGGATCCAGCAAGACCGACGAGAACAATACCGCCGAGACCGCGCCGGACGCACCGAGGCTGCGATAGCGCGCATCGCGTCGATGGCGCAAGAACGTGGGAAGGATCGCGACCACGATCGCCGACAAATAGAACGCCAAATACCCGACCGAACCGATCCGCTGCGCGAAGAAGCCTTCCATCGCCGCACCGAACGAATACAGCGTGACCATGTTGACGACCAAATGCAGGCCGTTCGCATGGATGAAACCGTGCGACACCAAGCGATCGTATTGTCGCTGGCGATCGATCGCCGGCGGCCATAGGATCAAGCGATCGAACAAGCGCGAACGCTCCCAGGCCTGCCAGGAAATCAAGCAGGTGATCGCCAGGAGAATCAGCGTGACGGGCGCGTTCATATGCGGCCCATCTGCGCGGCGCAACGGAACATCGGATCATGCTTCACGGTAATAATCCTGGACCGGGTAACGCCGCGCATACCACGCGAAAATCAAGGCGGCGACGAACGCGAAGCCGGCGAAGAAGAACATCAAGAACGCATTCTCGCTCATACCCGTCGATGCGATCATCGTTTTGGCGCCTTCGTTGCGCACGGCGGCGTTCGTCAATAGCACCCAGACGTTGCCGAAGGTCACCGACAGCATCCAGAAACTCATGATCACGCCTTTCATCGTCGGCGGCGATTGGCTGTAGGCGAATTCCAAACCGGTGGCGGACACGAGCACTTCGCCGAAGGTCAGCAGCGCGTAAGGCGCGATCTGCCACGCGAGCGAGACCGGGTCGCCGCCGTCGATCCAAAGCTGGATCATGCCCGCGACCACCCACGCCAACCCCGAAAAGGCGATACCGAAGCCCATCCGGCGCAGCGCGGTGACTTTGAAGCCCAGCTTCGTCAGCATCGGATAGAGCACGATGTTGTTGAACGGAATCAGCAGCATCACGAGCAGCGGGTTCAGCGCCTGCATTTGCCCGGCGTCCTTCACCAACCAGCTCGGCCACCACCACTCATCGTCGGGGAACACCATCGATTTGCCCTGCAGGACCCAGGTCGAAGCTTTTTGATCGAACAAGGACCAGAACGGGCTGACGATGGCGAAGACGATGAGAATACGCAGAACCGCGCGGACGCCGTCCACCGCCGCATCCGGATGCGCGCCGCGCGCTCGTTCGAGCTGCAGCGCGGTTCCGATGCCGCCGAACAACAACACCGCGCCGAGCGCGAGACAGAACGTCGGCACGAAACCGAGACTTTCCGGCCACCAACCGGCCGATGTCGCCCAGCCGCCCAGCAAGACCACCGCGAGCGCCGTGCCGAACGCAGCGATATACGTGCCGCCACCCGGTCCAGCCGTACCGCCGCGCAGCGCGGTCTTCACCACATTCATGAAGGAATGCGGGTCCGGCGGCGACGGCGGCATGTTCACGTATTTGGCGCGGCCGGCCCAGAAAATGATCGTGGCGATGAACATCAAAATGCCGGGCACGCCGAACGCGATCGCCGGGCCGTAATTGCGCAGCAGCAGCGGCATCAATAGCGATGCGAAGAACGAGCCGAAGTTGATCGTCCAATAGAACGCGTCGTAGACGATTTTCGCCAGATGCTTGTTGTTTTGCGTGAACTGATCGCCGACGAACGACGAGACCAAGGGCTTGATGCCGCCCGAGCCTAAGGCGATGAGAAATAGGCCCGTGTAGAAGCCGGTGCGATTGTCTTCGAACATCGCCAAGCACGCGTGGCCCACGCAATACAGCAGCGAGAGCCAGAAGATGGTGTTGTATTTGCCGAAGAAGCGATCCGATAGCCAGCCGCCGAGCAGCGGGAAAAAATACACGCCGATCACGAAGCTGTGGAAGACTTCCTTGGCCATGCCCTCGCGGTCGGCTTCGGGCAGATACGCCAGCAGCACGCTGCCGGTCAGGAACGACACCAGGATGTTGCGCATCCCGTAGAAACTGAAGCGCTCGCAGGCTTCGTTGCCGATGATGTAGGGAATCTGTTTCGGCATTTTTGCCGAAGCGTCTTGGGCGGCGCGCTCGCGGGCGTCTGCGTGGGCGGTCATCGGATCGGAATCCCCTGATTCGGTGCTGGAAAGGACGACGGCTTGGGTACGGCGAGGCGCATGCGATGCGCGGCCCCGACGCGAACGGCTGAGGGTACCCGAATTCGCGCGCCCGATGCCCGAACGCGCGACAAGCGACTCAGTCGCCGGTCATCCATGGCGAACCGGCAGGTCTGGCACGTACCGCAAGAACCGCCCTAGGCGGCAATACGCGTATCGCGGGCGGGGCTCAAGGCCACTCGCTGAGCCCTTCGCGCGCGTACAAAGTCGCGAACGACGGCCGCGCGGCCATCGTGGCCGCCAGCGCTGCGAGATGCGGCCATGTGGTGGCGGGTCTGGGCATATTGCGCGACCAACGCATCAACATCGTCAAATAGAAATCGGCCGCCGCCCGCGTGTCGCCGAGCAAATACGGGCCGTGCGCGGCCAGATGCGCATCGATCCGCGCCCAATGCGCGCCGATCCGTTCATCCAGCCGTTCGCGCACCGCATCCACCTGCGCTTCGCCTGCGGACTCGTGCGGGTACCACCACTGCCGCAGCAGCGGTTGCACCATGTTCGCCAGGTTGAACATCCATTGCAGGTAGGCCGCGCGCGCGGGGTCGTCGATGCCCGGCGCCAATCCCGCTTGCGGAAACGCTTCCGCCAGATGCATCGCCATCGCTGCCGCTTCGTAATGCGGGCGACCGTCGATCGACAAGGTCGGCACCACGCCGTTGGGATTCATCGCCAAATACTCGGGGCGCTTGTGCTCGCCCGAGGCGGTATCGACCTTCACCAGCGTATGCGGCGCATCCGTTTCGATCAGCAGCCAATGCACCAACAAACTCGCCGAACCGGGCGAATAGAACAAGGTGTACATGCGAATGAATCTCCTGTGGTGTGGCCGAGATTTGCCGACATCGGCGGATACCGGCGGCGAGGCCCTATCTTCGCATAGGCCACGCATCGCCCGCGCCGCGCACCGCGGCTTCCCACGCGCGCATCCTGCGCGACGTCGGACCGCGCAACATAAACCGGCATGGCGCGTAGGCGCGGCGCACGGCACAATCGCGTCTCGCCCTCGCCGATGCCCTCGCCCATGCGTCTCGCCGCCGCGTTGCTTTCGATTCTCGCCATCGCTTCGATCCACCCGCTCCCGGCCCACGCCGCGAAACGCGACGATGCGTTGACCACGCTCGCCGAACGCAGCGGCTACGCGCGCACCGGCCGTTACGACGAGACCATCGCGTTGTGCGCTGCGTTCGCGGCGCGTTATCCCGAGCGCGTGCGCTGCATCGAGTTCGGCGTCACGCCGGAAGGCCGGCCGATGAAGGCCTTGGTCGTCACCGCGACCGGCGCGTTCGAGCCCGCCGCCGCGCGCGAAGCGAAACGGCCGGTATTGTTGATTCAAGGCGGCATCCACGCCGGTGAAATCGACGGCAAGGATGCGGGTTTCCTGGCCTTGCGCGAAACGCTCGAAGGCAAGGCCGCGCGCGGGACGCTGGAAAAATTAGTCTTGATCTTCGTGCCGGTGTTCAACATCGATGGTCATGAGCGCTTCAAAGCCTGGAACCGCCCGAACCAAAACGGGCCGGCGGAAATGGGCTGGCGCACCACCGCGCAGAACTACAATCTCAATCGCGATTACGCCAAAGCCGATACGCCGGAAATGCAGGCGATGCTGGCGCTTGTGAACGCTTGGGACCCGATCGCGACGGTGGATCTGCACGTCACCGACGGCGCGAAGTTCGAGCACGATATTTCGATCATCGTCGAACCCATCGACGCGAGCGACACGGGGCTGCGCAGCGCCGGTCGAACGTTCCGCGACGAGACGATCGCCGCGTTGGCGAAGCAGGGCTCGTTGCCGGTGCCGTTCTACCCGTCGTTCGACGCGAACGACGATCCGTCGTCCGGCTTCACCCACGGCGTCGCGCCGCCGCGCTTTTCGACCGGTTATTTCCATCTGCGCAACCGCTTGGGCATGTTGGTCGAAACGCACTCGTGGAAGGATTACCTCACGCGTGTGCGGATCACGCGCAACACCGTCGTCGCCGCGCTGGAATCGACCGCGCGTCACGGCGCGCAGTGGCGCGCACTCGCGGAGGAAGCGGATCGCGCCGCGAGCGCATTGGCCGGCTTGCCCGTCGCGCTGGATTACGTCACCTCGAAAAACAGCCGCATCATAGACTTTCGCGGCTATGCCTACACGCGCACGCCGTCGGAGGTTTCGGGCGCGCTGATGACGCGTTACGACGACAGCACGCCGCAAATATGGAAGCTGCCGTTGCGCGACGAGATCGCACCCGGGCGCAGTATCGCAGCGCCCAAAGCCGGCTACATCGTGCCCGCCGCGCATGCGGATATGGTCGCGCGCAAACTCGCGACGCACGATATCGATTTCGTGCGATTGAATCGTGCGCCCGCGACGACGCGCGTCGAAGCGTTCCGCGCAGAGAAAACCACCTATTCCAGCGGTACGGTCGAAGGCCGCCATCGCTTGACTGTCGAAGGCCGGTGGGCGCCCGACGATCGCGATGTCGGACCGGGCGCGCTGTTCGTGCCGATCGCCCAGGCGAAGGCGCGTCTCATCATGGCCTTGCTCGAACCGCAGGCGCCGGATTCGCTGCTCGCCTGGGGCGGTTTCAACAACGCCTTCGAGCAGAAGGAATACATGGAAGATTACGTCGCCGAAGATGTGGCCCGCGACATGCTGGCGAAAGACCCGGCACTGCGCGCGGAGTTCGAGCGCAAACTGAAAGAGGACGCCGCGTTCGCCGCCGACCCCGCTCAGCGCCTGGAATTCTTCTACCGCCGGCACAGCGCGTGGGACGAACGGTTCGGGCTTTATCCGATTTTGCGCACGGACACTGCGCCTTGACGCGTTCTGTCGGCCGCGTGTTCAGCGCTTAGGATTCGTCGCGATGGGCGCGCTCAAGCCCCGCCCGACTCCAACGCTTCCCAACGTGCGTACGCCTGTTCGAGTTCCGCCTGCCATTCGGCGAGCGTGCGTTCGTGCATCGAGACGACATCGCGGGCCTGCGCGAAGAATCCCGGCGCGTGCATCGCTTCGGTCGCCGCTGCGACGCGGGTTTCGAGGTCTTCGATACGCTGCGGCAACGTCTCCAATTCGCGTACTTCTTTGTAGCTGAGCTTGCGCTTCACCGCAGGCGGCGCCGAATCACTCGCGGGTTTCGCAGCGGCGCTCGTCGCGGTGGCCTTGACGACCGTTTTATCCGACGCCGCTTCCGACATGGGACGCTGCCGCAACCAATCGCTGTAGCCACCGACGTACTCGCCGATGCGGCCACCCGCCTCCATCGCCAACGTCGAGGTCACGACATTGTCGAGAAAATCGCGGTCATGGCTGACCAGCAACAAAGTGCCCGGGTACTCGGCCAACAATTCTTCGAGCAATTCCAGCGTTTCCACGTCCAAATCGTTGGTCGGTTCGTCCATCACCAACAGATTCGAGGGCTGTGCGAACAGTTTGGCCAGCAACAGTCGATTGCGTTCGCCGCCGGATAATCGCGTGATCGGCGCGCGCGCGCGCTCCGGCGTGAAGAGGAAATCCTGCAGATAACCGATGACGTGCTTGTGTTTGCCGTTGATTTCGACCGAATCTTTGCCTTCGGCCACGTTCTCGATCGCGTTCCAGTCTTCGCGCAGCGTCGAGCGATATTGATCGAAATACGCGATCTGCAATTGCGTGCCGACGCGCATTTCGCCCGATTGCGGGGTCAATTCGCCCAGCAACAATTTCAACAACGTAGTCTTGCCGCTGCCGTTCGCGCCGATCAGGCCGATGCGGTCGCCGCGCAGAATCGTGGTCGAGAAGTCATGAACGATCGTGCGATCGCCGTAACCGAAACGCAAATTCTTCGCTTCGGCGACTTTCTTGCCGGACGACACCGCTTGCGCGACTTCCATCTTCACATCGCCGATCTGTTCGCGGCGCGCGGCGCGTTCGTTGCGCATCGCTTTCAATCGGCGCACGCGGCCCTCGTCGCGCGTGCGCCGGGCTTTGATGCCTTGGCGAATCCAGACTTCCTCTTGCGCCAACAATTTGTCGAAACGCGCGTTTTCCTGCGCTTCGGCGTGCAATCGCTCGTCGCGACGGCGTTGATAATTGTCCCAATCGCCGGGCCAGCTCGTCAGTTGCCCCCGTTCGATCTCGACGATGCGCGTCGCGAGTTGGCGCAGGAACCGGCGATCATGGGTGACGAATATCAACGCGCCGTTCCACGCTTTGAGGAAACCTTCGAGCCAATCGATCGCCGCGATATCGAGATGGTTCGTCGGTTCGTCCAGCAGCAACAGATCGGGCGCGGACACTAAGGCACGCGCCAACAGCACGCGACGCTTCATACCGCCGGAAAGTCGCGCGAAATCCGCATCGCCGTCGAGATTCAAACGATCGAGCGTTTCGCTCACGCGTTGGTCGAGCGACCACGCGCCCGCCGCTTCGATCGCGGTCTGCACCCGCGCGAGCGCCGCAGTATCGACCGTCTCGTCGTGGATGCGGTGATGGTATTCGGCGAGCAAGGCGCCGAGTTCGCCCAAACCGTCGGCGACCACGTCGAACACGCTGCCCGCGGCGCCGGCCGGCACTTCCTGCTCCAATCGCGCGATGCGCGTGCCGGTTTCGCGACGAATATCGCCGTCATCGGGTTTGATCTCGCCCGCGAGCAAACGCAACAAGGTGGACTTGCCCGCGCCGTTGCGACCGATCAGCGCGACCCGCTCGCCTGGTTCGATCGAGAAGTCCACGTGATTCAGCAGCAGCGGGCCGCCGACGCTGTAATCGACGGCATTGAACGTGATGATCGGCATGGCGTCAGTGTAACGGCTGCAGCATGTCGCCGGCCATCAGGAACTGCAGGACAACATCGAACACCCCGCGCGCGTTCGCGCCCATTCCGGTCGCTTCGCCGCGTAACGCTCGCATCCTGGCTGCCTGTCGTACGGGCGACGCAAGAGATCGAGCAAGGCGGTCACGCCCTCGAAATCGCCGCGTTCGGCACGGTCGATCGCCTCTTGCGCCAGATAATTGCGCAGGACATACAGCGGATTCGCGGTCCGCATCCGCGCGCGGCGTTGGGCCTCGGTGTCGGCATCCATAGTGCGGTCGGGCGAACCGGCATCTTCGCTTACTCGTTGCGTATACGCGCTCAACCAAGCCAACCAACGCTCACGCTGCGCATCGCGTTTCGTCGGGTCGTAGAAGGCATCGCGCAACGCATCGAACGCCGCATCGGCATCGCCGTTCGCGGCGAGATCAAGATCGGTCAACGCCGAAAACGTCAGCGTCATGTCGGCTTCGCTATCGTGCATCAACGCATACAGCTCGCGAATCGCGGTCACGTCGTCGTCGCGGCATTCGCGCAGGCCGAGCTTGCGCGCGGTGTTGTCGCGTTCGGCGGCTGTGTAGGCGGCGCCGAAGCGTTCGATGCCGTCCCGCAACGCCTGCGCGTCGTCGAACAGCGGCGAAATCGCCTCCGCGAGTTTGCCGAGATTCCAGCGCACGATCGCCGGCTGCCAACCGAAACGATAACGTTTGCCCTGCGCATCGGTGGTGTTTGGCGTCCAATCCGGGTCGTAGTTTTCGATCCAACCGTAGGGCCCGTAATCGATGGTCGCGCCGAGAATCGACATATTGTCGGTGTTCATCACCCCATGCACGAACCCGACGCGCATCCATTCGGCGACCATGCGCGCGCTGCGTTCGCAGACTTGTCCGAACCATTCGGCGTCGCGCGCGCGCGGGTCGGCGATGTGCGCTAATTCGGGGAAATCGCGGTCGATCACGAAATCCGCCAAGCGTCGCAGCGATGCGATATCGCCGCGAGAAAACGGCAGTTCGAAATGCCCGAAACGCACGAACGACGGCGCGACCCGGCACACCACCGCGCCCGGTTCTGGACGCGGATGGCCGTCGTAGAACATATCGCGGATCACATCCTCGCCGGTGGCGATCAACGACAGCGCGCGCGTGGTCGGTACGCCGAGATGATGCATCGCTTCGCTGCACAAGAATTCGCGCACCGACGAACGCATGACCGCGCGGCCGTCGGCGCTGCGCGCGTACGGCGTCTCGCCCGCGCCTTTGAGTTGCAATTCCCAACGTCGGCCATCGACCATCGCTTCGCCGAGCGAAATCGCGCGGCCGTCGCCGAGTTGCCCGGCCCAATGGCCGAATTGATGGCCGCCGTAATTGCTCGCGAACGGATCCATGCCGGGCATCAGCGCATTGCCCGCCAGCGTGCGCAACCACGGTTCGGAGCGCAGGTCCGATTCGCTCAAGCCCAACAACGACGCCACCTCCGCCGAATGCGCGACCCAACGCGGCTCGCGCACCGGCGTGGGCGAGACGCGCGACCACAGCGCGGCGACTTGTCGCCGACGCGGGCCGGCTTCAGAGTCGCCGGGCAATTCAGCAAGAAATCGGTTATCGAAGCGCATCACGAGTCTCGCTCGAAGAATCGATCGAACGGCCGCATCGCGGCATGACCGATGCGCAGCGGTTTTTTGCGGCAGTTTTCGCGCCTCACCATGGCAACGGCAAACCCAGCATCGGCCCGAAATACCAATACGCACCGGCCAACACGAGCGCCCACAGCAGCATCTTGATGATGAACTTGACGACTTTGATGGCGAAGTACGCGGCGACGACCGCCAGGACCAAACCGATCCAACTCATGCTGGCGATGTCTTCCATCGGAATCTCCGGTAGCGGCGCGAAAGGAACGAATCGTCGAGCGGCGCGTTAGGCGCGCACAAGCGAATGATCGAGTGGATGATCGATAGGCGCTTCGGCCTGCGCATCGGCGCGCGCGCCATAGGTCGGGCGCAAGTCGGGGTCGAGCGCGACGCGATCGTCGAACACGAAACAATCGCCGCGATACCCGGCGCCGCCTTCGCGCTCGAAATAGCCGAGAATGCCGCCGTCCAACTGCAGCGCATTCGGAAATCCGTTCGCACGCATCCACAGCACCGCTTTTTCGCAACGGATGCCGCCGGTGCAAAACCCGACCACGACCGCGTCCGCCAACGCATCGCGATGGGCGTCGAGCGCCGCAGGCAATTCGGTGAAATTATCGATCGGCAACAACAGCGCATCGGCGAAACTGCCGTAATCGGTTTCCTCGCGATTGCGAGTATCGACCAGCGCCAAACGACGGCCGCGATCGTCGTGGCCTTGCGCGATCCAGCGGCGCAATTCGCTCGGCGAGACGGCCGGCGCGCGCAGCGCCTCCAGCGGCGAAGCGTCTTCGCGCCGGAACGCGATGATTTCGCCTTTTGTCTTCACTTTCAGCTTGGCGAACGGCACCGTCGCGGACCGGCTGAATTTGACCTGGAGATCGGCGAAGCGCGCATCGTCGCGCAGCGAGGACAAGAACTCGTCGATTCGCGACGGCTCACCAGCTAAAAATAGGTTCAACCCTTCCGGCGCCACCAGCACGGTGCCGCGCAACTCCAGCCTTTCGGCCCAGCCTCGAAGACGCGCCGCGACCGCATCCGGGTCGTCGATGCGCACGAAACGATAAGCGGCGATATTGTCGATCATGTCGGCATTTTAGCGCGTCGACGGCCCGACCCGCAGGCGATGGCGCCAAGGCCGAACGGCCACGCCGCCCGATCGCGCGGGCGCCCTGGCGCGCTCAAGACGCCGCGAGCGTACGTTCGAGATTGCGTCGCGCGTCGGCTTCCAATCGATCGCGGAAAAAATCGCTCAGGAAAATACGCTCGCTGTCCAACAGCATGCGGAAGAACTGCCGTCGCTTATGTCGGTACAGCCAACGCGGAACCGCGCGGTATTCCTCGGCGATGGCGCGATCGTAGGCCTCGAAGCCCGACGGCGAGGCGCCGAGAATCGCCATATCGCAATCGAGAAAATGCAGCGTGTCGTCGACGTCGGCGGCGGTTTCGGGCGTCGCGCGCGCATGTTCGATCAAAACCTCGCGGCGGAGAGCGCCATGCCGCGCGGTCAGTTCGATCAAGGCGACGATGCGGTCGCGATCGATCGCTCCGCGATCGTCGTCGCTATCGTCGTCGCTATCGGTCGTCGTGCCCGACAACCAGCGCTCGAGATGCGTACACGCCAAACGCGCCGATGCGGCTTCGTTGTCCTTGCGTCCGGGGCGATAGACGGCATCGTGATAGAGCACGGCCCATGCGACTTCGCGCGGTCGTCGCCAACCGGGGCCGGCCGCGACCTCGGCGTAATGGCGCATCACCTCGACGACATGCCCGATATGGTGATAGGCGCGCGGCGGTTCGGCGTACGCGGCGATCAGCGCGGCTCGCTGCTCGGCGGGCAACGCGAACGGCATCGGTATTTCGTCTAGTCCCTGCGCTGCGGCGCGATCGGCCGCAGCGATTTCGGCATCGGAGCGATGCGGGTGTTCAGCCACCGACCACGGTCAACGCCGGGGACGCGCGCTTGGAACGCTGATCCACGGCGGCTTCGGCGGTATACGCGCACACGCGGTTGCGGCCTTCATTCTTGGCGCGATACAGCATCTGATCCGCATGCGACAACAGGCGCGACAGGTCGTAGCCGGATTGCGCGGTCGATGTCACGCCGAAGCTAGCGGTGACCACGAAGGTATAGCCGCTTTCGCGCGTATCGAGCTGCGCCAACTTCGAGCGGCATTCTTCGGCCATGCGCATCGCGCCGGCGAGATCGGCGCCGCGCAGCAGCACCGCGAATTCTTCGCCGCCGAGGCGGCCGATGTAATCGACCTTGCGGCAATGCGCCAGACAGGTCTTGCCGACCTGTTTGAGCACCCAGTCGCCCGCGCCGTGGCCGTAGGTATCGTTGATGGCCTTGAAGTGATCGAGGTCGAACATCACCAAGGCGCCGACTTCGCCGTCGCGCGCGGCTTCTTGCAGGGCGCGCTCCGAATTCTTGGTGAAGTAGTGGCGGTTGCCGATCCCGGTAAGCGTGTCGGTCTGCGCCAATCGACGCAATTGGTTCTGGTGGCGTTTGATCTGCAGCGCCCAAAACACCAAGGCCGCGACCGCCACCAACAACAGTATCGTCGCCAACCGCGCCTTCTGCGCGGCTTCGCGCTCGAGTTCCTGTTCCAGCAGCAACACCTGTTTCTGCCGCTCCAACTGGGCGATGGTCTGACTCTGCTGACGCGTCTTGTGGCGATACATCTCGTAGGCCAGCTCGCGGCTCTTGACGTTGCGCTCGCGCGCCATCTCGGTCTCGGCGTACAGCTTGTACATCGCGAGCGCTTGTTCGGGGCGGCCGCGATCCTGTTCGATCCGATACAGCGTCTTATAACCGCGGATCAAGGACATCGCCGGTTCCACGCCGCCGCTGAACGTGATCGCCTGACGGGCATGCGATTCGGCGGAAAGAATGTCGTTTCGAGCCAACTTGAGTTCGCCGAGAATCGAGTGAAGCTCGGCGGTCAATTGCGGGTAGCCGATGGTTTCGGCGTCTTTGAGCGCGTCTTCGAGCAGGCGCACGGCATCGGCGACCCGGCCATCGTCGTTCATCTTCTTCGCGAGAATGGCGCGAAGGAAGTTCGCGGGCATGCGCTCTTGGATCGAGGCGCAGCGGGCGATGGCGTCTTGGATTTCGCGGTCGTCCTGCGCCAGCGAACGCAGCGCGTATTTGGACTCGACCTGGAACAGCCCGGCGAGGCAATGCATGCGCGGGCTGGGCGAACCTTTCAGGATTTCGTCGGCGTAGCGCAGACTGTAGTTATGCTGCCCGTACTGGTTGTAAAGCATCGCGGCGACGGCGATGCCCTCATGGCGGATATTTTTATCGGCGACCTTGTCGCGCATATCGAGCGTGCGGTCGAGATAACGCAGACCGGTCTCGAAGCGGCGGTTGATCGCGGCGAAATTCGCGACCAACGCGTTCGCGCGGTATTTCACGCCGGCGTCCTTGGTCTCGACGATCAATTGTTTGGCGATTTCGATGCCTTGATCGCGTCGGTCGCGATAAACGCCGAATTCGTAGGCTTGCAGGTATTTCAGTCGCTGCCGCTGCAGTTTCGTCGCGGCCGCCGGCTTGGCGTCGATCTCGGCGCGGATCTGTTTGACCATCTCCGAAAAGCGCGCGCTACCGGTGCTGCGCAGGTTTTCGGCTTCGGTCAGCAAGGTATCGATGGTAGGCGTCGTCGCCGCCGATGACGGCGGCGCGACGGCCAAAGCGTCGAGCGCGAGTCCAAGATTCGCGATAACGAGAACAGCGATGAGTAGCTTCCGATGCATGATCGACACTCTATGTAGCGGGTGGTGGTGCGGGCTTCAACTGGCCTGCATGGGCGGCTCGTCGGGCGTTTCGGGCGCATCTTCTGCCGGCGAATCGGCCGGTTCGTTGCCTTCGCCCGGCGCAACGACCATACACATCATGAACGGTCGGGCGTCGAGCGCTTCGACCAACATGCCGCTGTCGCGAGCGAGCAACGCGCGGCGGGAAGGTTCATCGGCTTCGAGCGCCGCGACTGCGGCGAGGTACTCGGCCGCCGACATCCGCGCCGCTGCGGCGTTGCCGCCCATCGTTTCGAGAAACTGGATCACATTCGACATTAGGTCCCCCTATTTTGTCCTATGGAAATACGCGATTTCGGCCGTTCGTCGGACGCTGTCGCGGGATTGTCCTGCGTCTCCGGAGGTTTATCGCGCCGATCGGGCCGCCTTTCGCTCCGAACCGTCCACCACTCCCCGCGGCAGACGATTGCAGGCTAAGCGAAAAGACCATAGCGATCAATCACTTCGACGATTATTTTCAACGCGTCGCTGGGCTCGGTCGCGCTGGGGCGGGCCGGATAGGAATCGGCGACCGTTGGTCGGCTGCCGCCCCCCCTACTCAACTTGAGGCAGATTGGGAACCAAGCGGCGACGGCTTTCGCCGTCCGCCGCCACAGATGTCGAGTTCGGGGCAGCGTCGATCGCCGCGATTCGCGCCAGCATCGCCTCGTCGCGGACCATCGGCTGGGCTGGGGGCACGGCCAAAGTGCTCTGCAGCCGAAGGTCCGCCTGGATCAGGGCCGATAGGGGCATGCGGTCGATGCGGGGCACCGCGATCGGCAGGGTCGCGGCCTCGTAGACCACGACCTCATGGTCCGGCGGGTATCCGGCCTCGATCAGCCGGTCGACCAACAGCCTGCGGTAGGCCGGGCCGGTGCTGTAGCGGGCCAGCGTGCGGTCGCCGGTCAAGCCGATTTGCCAGATGACGAGATAGGCGGACGGATCCAGCCGCCGCCGGTAGAACAACAACTGGCTGGCCTCGTAGTGCTGGCAACCATAGGTCGCCGGATCGATGCCGAGGTCGGCGTAGAGACAGTCCTCGGCGGAAATGCCCGGCTGCATCTCGGCCTCGAAGCCTTCGGCGCGCGCCTGTTCGACCGCGTGATGCGGCACCTGGGCGAAGACGCCGGGGTGGCCGTAGAACACACCGCAGACGCGCCGCCCGACGCGGACCTCGCTCAGCATCGCTTCGATCATTTCGCGATAGCTATCGGTGCGGCGTTTGCCCTCGGCGTAGTACGGCTGCAGGCTGCGCATGTCCGGCCGAATGTGCTCCAGCCACAGTTCGACCACCGCATCGGAGACCAGCACGAACACCGCGTCGGCGTGTTCGATCTCGCTGCGCGAACGCGGGCTGAGGTGGGCGCCGAGCATCATGCCGAGACCGACTGCGACGAAACTGCCTTTGGATTCCATCGGTTAGAGCTCTTTATTCGGAAAATGCTTCATATGGCCGACAGCGGGCGGCCAGGCATCGCGACGCTGCGCCCAGTCGCTGCGTTGCAGATGCCAGCGGACCGTGCCGCTGCCGTCGTCGGTTTGCCGCTCGAAGCCGAGCGCCTCGGTCAATCGGCCGGCATTGGCGTTTTTCGCCGCGTGCCGGCCGATCAACAGATCGACGTCCCGCAGCCAACGACCGGCGATGACGCCATCGACCATGCCCGCCAGCGCCGGCAAGCCGACGCCGCGGTTTTGCCATTGCGGCAGCAGCATGACGCCGAGTTCGCCTCGGTCGAGCGCGCGTGGGCCGCGGACCAAGGCCACGATCCCAGCCGTCTCCCCGCCCCTGATGTCGTCGATCCGCCAGTAGCGCGCCAGCGCAGCGGGGTCTCGATTGCAGCCCACGGTCTTCTCGAACAGAGCGGCGGCGGCGGCGGGGCTCATCGCGGCGCCGATATGGGCCATGACCGCGGGTTCGGCGTAGAGCGCGACGTACAGCGCGCGATCGTCCTCGCGATCGTCGAGCAAACGGGCGCGTACGCGGCCGAAGGCGAAGCTCCAATCGATGTCGGAAAGGTCCTGCACGTGGGAGAGTTCAGAGGAAAGTGGCATAACGGGTCAACGGCAAGCGGTCGATCGCCGGCACTCTGCACCCCGGCGCCGCATGGCCCACGACGAGCAACAGATAAGGCATTTCGTTCTTCGGCCGACCGAGCAGATCGTTGAGAAACCCCATCGGACTAGGCGTGTGCGTGAGCGTCGCGAGCCCGGCGCGGTGCAACGCGGCGATGAGCAGGCCGGTGGCGATGCCGACCGACTCGTGCGGGTAATAACGCTTGACCTTGCGGCCGGCTTCGTCGAAGCCGAAACGCTCGTAGAACACCGCGATCAGCCAGGGCGCGATCTCCAGAAAAGGTTTGTCGGCATCGGTACCGAGCGGCGCCAGCGCATCCAGCCATTCCTCCGGCGCGCGGTGCGCGTAGAACTCGCGTTCTTCGGCTTCGGCGGCTTCGCGAATTTTGGCCTTCACGACCGAATCTTGCACCGCGACGAACCGCCAGGGCTGCTGATTCGCGCCGCTGGGCGCGGAGCCGGCGGCGCGGAGGCAGTGTTCGACGACCTCGCGCGAGACCGGCGTCGGCGCGAAATCGCGCACGGTGCGGCGCGTGGCGAGTTCGTCGGCGAACGCGGCGGCGCGTTCGATCCGCGCGTCTTCGCTCATTTCGGCGGCGTGCGCGTAAGCGACGGTGGCGGGTGCTGACATGACGACGGCTCCGTGCGAATGCGATCCGTGCGAATGCGAACTGGCGCCGCATGCGGAGCGAGCGCACCGCGGCTCCTTGCCGCAGCAGGCGCACCATACCAGCCCGCGCGTCGGCCGGGGCCGCATGGGGCCGTCGGCCCCGCTGCTAGGGCCTGCGGATGGACCGCGCAACGCGCCCAAATCGCGTTAACAGGCCCTAAACTGACGCGAGACCATTGCGCTGGGGGCGCCGATGCATCCGTTGATCGTTCTTTCGGCCGTGCTGCAAATCGCGTGCGCCGTGCATGTGGTGCGCACGCGGCGACCGATGTACTGGATTTGGCTGTTGTTGATCGGCTCCTACGTCGCCATCGCCATCTATATTTTCGCCGAAGTGCTGCCCAGCCTCGGCAGCAACCGCGCCGCCCGCCGTTTGGTCAGCGGCGCGCAGGACCGCATCGATCCCGAGCGCCACAAGCGCAAAGCGGCGCTGCAGTTGGACGTGGCCGACACCCTCGACAACCGCCGCCGACTGGCCGAGGAGAGTTTCCGCAGCGGCGATTACCAACAAGCGGCGGAGCTGTACCGCTCCGGGCTGAAAGGCCTGTACAAAACCGACCCTAATCTGATGCTGGGGTTGGCCAAATCGCAGTTCGCATTGAACCTGCCGGCCGACGCGAAACAGACGCTGGACGATCTGATCGCCGCCAACCCCGAGTTCCGTTCCAACGAAGGCCATCTGCTCTACGCGCGCTGCACCGAAGCGACCGGCGACATCGCCGGCGCGCTGCACGAATACGAAGCGGTGGCGCAAGGGTTCACCGGTGAAGAAGCGCGCGTGCGTTACGCGATGCTGCTCAAGCGCGACGGTCAAATCGAGAAAGCCGGCGCGATCTACGCCGAGGTGTTGAAGCGCGCGAACGTCGCGCCGAATTATTACCAACGCGAACAGCGCGAGTGGATCGACATCGCGCGGCGCGAATCGGGCGTTTGAGCACGGTTTCCCGCACGCTCCAGGTGCGCCGCACGAATCGCCGCGCGCGAACGCGCGGCAACGCACGCGGGTAGCATGCGCGAATGCATGAGACGACCGACTTCGCGATGTGGCTGCCGCGCCCGGCCGACGCCGGCTCGGCGCCGGTGTTGGTCGGTTTCAGCGGCGGCCTGGATTCGACCGCGCTGCTGCATCGGCTCGCCGCCGACCCCGCGATTCGCGCCTGTGGCCTACGCGCCGTGCATATCAATCATGGCCTGCATGCGGCGGCTGCACGCTGGGCCGAGCATGCGCAGGCGGTGTGCGCGGGGCTCGGCATCGAATGCCGCACGATCGCCGTGCGCGTGCCGCGCGACACCGGCCTCGGCCCGGAAGCGTCGGCGCGACGGGCGCGGCGCGCGGCGTTCGCCGAGGCGCTGGCGGCCGGCGAAGTGCTGGCCTTAGCGCAGCATCGCGACGATCAAGCCGAAACCTTTCTGTTGCGCGCGTTACGGGCCTCCGGGCCGGATGGTCTGGCGGCGATGCGGCCCTGGCGCGCGTTCGCGGCCGGCTGGATGTGGCGTCCGCTGCTGGACACGCCGCGCACCGCTTTGCTCGCCTACGCCGAACGCCAAGGGCTGCGGTGGATCGAAGACCCCAGCAATCACGACGAATCGATCGATCGCAACTGGCTGCGGCATCGCGTGCTGCCGCTGCTGCGCGAACGCTGGCCGCAGGCCGATGCCGCCTTCGCCCGCGCGGCGGAGTTGTCGGCAGACGCGTCCGATCTGCTGCTCGAAGGCGACGTTACGGCGCTGGCGCAGGTACGCGCGGGAGGCTGCCGCACAGAACACGGCGACGACGCACTGTCGCGGCACGCGTTGACGACACTCGCCCCCGAGCGTCGCGCGCGGGTCTTGCGACGTTGGGTCGACGCGCGCGGGCTGCCGCCGTTGCCGGCCGAAGGCGTCGCGCGGATCGAACGCGATCTGCTGTTCTGCGCGAACGACCGTTCGCCGGTCTTCGCCTGGCGCGGTGCGCGCATCGCGGCGTGGCGCGACGGGCTGTACGCCTTCGACGACGCATCTCTCGCGAGTCGTGCGCTGCCGCTGAATTGGTCGGCGGACTGGAACGGCCGCGCGCCGCTGGTCTTGCCGAACGGCGACCGCCTCGCGCTCGTCGGCGCCGATCTCGACACGACCGCGGACGTGAACGCCCCGCCCTGGCCGGTCCGCGTCCACGCGCGTCGCGGCGGCGAGCGCATTCGCTTGCCGCAGCGCGCGCATCGTCATGCCTTGAAGCATCTGCTGCAGGACGCCGACATCCCGCCCTGGGAACGCGCGCGGATGCCGGTGATCGACGGCCGCGACGGCGAGACGCTGGCGGCCGGCGATCGCATCGTTTCGGCCGCGCTCGATGCGTGGCTGCGGGCCGCGAACGCCGAACTGCGCTGGTCGCGCGCCGACGACGTCCTCGCATCGCACGATGCATGAACCCGCGTGCATGAAAATCCTCGCTTCACGCTCTACACTTGCCGCATGAGCAAAAAGACCGCGCCCGCCGCCGATGCCGCAACGACCGCACCGGACTTCGAAGCCTCGTTGGATGCGCTCGAAGCCCTGGTGGAACGCATGGAACAAGGTCAACTGAGCCTGGAAGACTCGCTCGCCGCCTACGAACGCGGGGTCGGTCTGTACCGACGCTGCCAACAGGCATTGGAACAAGCCGAACTGCGGGTGCGGCTGCTCAGCGACCCCGAACGTCCCGAAGGCGCGCAGCCCTTCGGCGACGATGCCTGACAAGACTGTGACCCAAACGGCAGTGGCCGAATCGCTGGCGCATTGGCGCCGACGCGTCGATGCGGCCATCGCATCCGCGCTCGACGCCGCACAACCACGCACGCTCGAACACAAGGGCTCGAACGAAGGCTCGAACACGCGCTTGCTCGCCGCGATGCGCCACGCCGCTCTGCTCGGCGGCAAACGCATGCGGCCCCTGCTGGTCTACGCGACCGGCGCGCTGCTCGGCGCCGACGAAGACGCGCTCGACGCACCTGCGGTGGCGGTGGAACTGATCCATGCGTATTCCCTCGTTCACGACGACCTGCCCGCGATGGACGACGACGCGTTGCGTCGCGGCCAGCCCACGGTGCATGTCGCCTTCGACGAGGCCACGGCGATTCTGGCGGGCGATGCGTTGCAGACGCTCGCATTCCGAACGCTGAGCCAAGCGTCGCTGTCGGCCGACACGCGCATCGCCCTGGTCGCCGAACTCGCGGAGGCCTCGGGCATCGCCGGCATGTGCGGCGGCCAAGCGCTCGACATCGAGGCCACCGGCCGCGGCGACGCCATCGCGCTCGCCGATCTGCAGCATTTGCACGCATTGAAAACCGGCGCATTGCTGCGCGCCGCGGTGCGCTTCGGCGCGATCGCCGCGCAAGCGCCCGCCGACGCGCGCGCTGCGCTGGACCGTTACGCCGATGCGCTCGGCCTCGCGTTTCAGATTCGCGACGATCTGCTGGATGTGGAAGCCGATAGCGCCACGCTCGGCAAAACCGCGGGCAAGGACGCCGCACAAAACAAAGCGACGTTTCCTGCCCTGCTCGGCATCGACGGTTCGCGCGCACGGCTCGCGGAACTGTCGGCCACGATGCGCGACGCGATCGCCGGCTTCGGCGAACGAAACGCGTTTCTCGGCGAGTTGGCGCGACAAGTCGTCGAACGAGACCGATAGAAACGCACCAATCGCGTATTGATCGCGTATTGATCGCGCATTGATCGCGCACCGATCGCGCACCGATCGCGCGATCCGCTCGTTCGATGATGGGATCATCCGCGCGACGACGAACCACAACGATCGCGAAATTCGCAGCACCTATTCGCATGCCCCGAACGACGACGGGCCGGAAAACCGGCCCGTCGCGGGGATCGATCGCGGCGGAGCGTGGACGCTCCGCCGTGGCGCATCAGACCAAGCGCATGGTGAAGGGGTAGCGATAGGTCTGGCCGTCGAACGCTTTGTACGCAGCGACGATGGTGCAGACGACCCAGACCAGCCCGAGCACGATCCACACCGGGACCGCGATCACCAGCCCCAAGCCCAGCGTGAACACCACCAAGACCACCGTGGCGATCGCGTAAATGAACATGCTGAGGTTGAAATTCAGCGCCTCGCGGGCGTGTTCGGCGGCGAACGCCGAGCGGTCGCGCACGGCAAACCATACGATCAGCGCGCCGACGACCCCGGCGATGCCGGCGAACCAACTGGTGACCAAGGCGGCAAGCAAGGCGACCAAGTGCGCCACGGACGCCATCTGGCGATCGCTCGCGGTCGGACCGACGCTCGCATCGGTGGGTGCCGAGGACGTCGCGACGGGCGCTTGCCCGGCGTCGGCGCCGAAATCGGTGTTGAGGTCGGTACTGGTCATGGCGTAACCCCTCGCGAAAGAAGGATGGCGCGGCGAACATTCGCCGCAGGACCATGATGGGGCCAGCACTGGGGCGCACAACCCAACCGAAGACATAGCCGCCGCTGTGACGAAGCGCGGCACGATGCGGCGAAGCGTGTCGTCGCGCGTCGATACGCCCGGCCGATCAGCCGTTGACCAAACCCGACATCGGCTTCACCGCGGCGCTGTCGGGGAAGATCGAGCGTTCGAGCGCCGCCTCGGGCATGCGCAGATGCGCGGCGAGCAAGCCTTTGAACAAGGCGCGCGAATCGGTGGTCGGGCGCAAATCGCGACCGTCGAGCAATTGCCCCTGCGCCAAGCCCGGCCAATCGCCCGCGATCCGACCGCCGCGCACCGCGCCGCCGGCCAGCAGCGCGTTGCCGCCGACGCCGTGATCGGTGCCGGCGCTGCCGTTGGTCGCGACCGTGCGGCCGAACTCGGTGACCACGACGACGACGGTCTTCTGCCACAGCGCGCCGACGCCCTCGCGCACCGCGCGCAAGCCGGCGTCGAGTTCGCCGAATTTGCGATCCAGCGCCGCCGCTTGGCCGCGATGGGTGTCCCAACCGGTGTCTTCGACGAACGCGATGCGCGCGCCCTCGGCGCCTTGCATCAACGTCGCCGCCGCGGCCATCGCCTGCGGCAAACCGAACCCGTTGCCCAAGCCGCGTCGTTTGCCGCCGGCAGCGCCATCGAGCATCACCTCGTCGGCCTGCATCGCATCGGCGAACGCCGCGGCGAGCGTCGGATCGGCGGCGTACAAGGGCTGCAACTGCCGCAGCAGCTCGTCGTCGAGATCGCGCGGCAACGGCGGCGACCAAATGTCCGAATTCGCGGCGCCGCGCATCGCCAACGGCATCACTTGCGCGATGGCGATACCCGACGCCGCCTTGCTCGATGCGCCGCGCGTAGCCGACATCGCGCCGACGCAGCGGCCCAACCAACCGTCGCGCGCGCCGCCAGGGCGATCGGTGCCGTTCTCCAAACAATCCTGCGCATCGAAATGCGAGCGCTGACGGTACGGCGGCGCTACCGCCAGCACCGGCAGCAGTTGTTTCTGCGCGTACAGGCTATGAGCGAAGGTCAACTTCGGATGCAGACCGAAACTGCCGTCGAGTTTCAACGAATCGGCGACCGCGAGCGCGCCGCGCGCGCGGGCGTAGCCCGGGTCGGCGGTCGGTGGCAGCAGATGCAAGCCGTCCATCGCGCCGCGCAACAGCACCACCAGCAAGCGGCGATCATCGGTGCCGACCGCAGCGGCGGCCGAAGCGAACCGCGGATACACCGTGAGCATCGCACCGGCGCCGAGACCGGCGAGGCCGGCGAGAAAACGGCGGCGCGACGGATCGAGCATCGTTCCCGTCGTCGTTTCGATGGCGGACGAAAGCGTGTTGTCGTTCGTTCGATCGTTGCGCATCACACTCTCCACTGGAACGCGGGGCTGGAAAACAACAGGGCAAACCCTTCCTGCGGCGAACCTGCGCGACGCAGCAGCACGCCGAGGTCGCCGTCGGCGGCTTCGCCGAGCACATCGTTCGCCAACGCGTACGGCGTGCGCGCGTCGCGCACGCGCTCGGCCAATTGCGCCGCCGCTTGCACGCGCTTGCGCAGGGCGTCGCCCGTGGCCCAATCGCCTGCGGTATCGGGAAAACCCGCGGGGGACCGCGGCGTGAACACCGGCTGGCCCAGGCCTTCGAGCAAACGCACCAAGGTGCGCGGTTCGATCTGCGCGCCGACGCCGCCCGCGCGCAGCGCGGAAACGACGAAATCGTCGGGCGTCTTGAATTTGCGCGCGCCGTCCGACCACGCGGCATCGTCGTCGATCATCGCGCGATACAGCGCGCGCAATTCGCCGCCGCTGCGCAAATACGCCGCGGACATGCGCTGCACCAAGGCGGGCGACGGCGAATCCGCGACGAAATGGCGCGCGAGCTTGAAACTCAGATGTCGCGCGGTGGCCGGATGCAAGGCGAGATCGCGCAGCATCGCGCGGCCCTGCGCTTCTCCGGCATCGGCATAACGCTTGCCGAGCAGCGTGCGCGCGCCCGGTTCGTGCGCGGCGATGCGGAACACGTACGCGGTCTTCGCATCGGCCAGCTCGCGCAACGGTGGCGTGCCCCAGCCGGTGATGGCGCGCGCGAGTTCCTGCACGTCGGTTTGCGCATAGCCGCCATCGACGCCGAGCGTGTGGAGCTCGAGGATTTCGCGCGCGAGATTTTCGTTCAACCCCAATTTGCGCGGCGGTTTGTCGCCTTTCGGGCGCGCGGCGGCGCGACGCTCGGCGTACTGCGCCATGCGCGAGTCGTCGCCCACGGATGCGACATTGTCCAGATACAGCAGCATCGCCGGGTGCCGCTCCACCGCCAGCAGCAGGTCGGCGAAGTTGCCGAGCATGTGCGGGCGGATGGCTTCGCGCTCCATCGGCGCGGCCTGCAGCCGGGCGACGTTCTTGTCGGCCGAAACCGCGAAATGATTCGACCAAAACCGCACCAACCGTTCGACGAACGGGCGCGTGGTCGTGGTCGCGACGCGATAACGCGCGCTGATGTCGGCGAAACCGTCGCGAGCCAGCGCCATCGGCGTGGCGTCTTCGATCTCGCGCCAGCGTTCGGTTTGTGCGCCGGTTCGACCGGCCATGCGTTCGGCGTCGAGCGGCGCAGCGGCGCGGCGGCGCGCCCGAACCGGCTGCTCGCTCGCCATGTCGGCGGTCGCGGCGTTTTTCATCTTCGCGTCCCCGCCGCCGTTCTTGCGCTCGGCGCGGCGCATGGCCTGCACCGCGGCGCGGCGCTGCAACAGTTCCAGACCGGACGGCAGGCTCGCGAACGGCGCGAGATCAGGCGGCGCCTCTAACTGCGTCTTCAGCCAAGCCCGTGGGTCGCGCCCGACGCGATCGAGTTCTCCGGGCATCGCGCCCAACCCGAAACGATTGGCCGCAGCGGCTTGCGATTTCGACGACATCTTCGGCTCCTTAGCCCGCGGGTGCGGCGGGACGTAGGCATGCCAACGCTCGAGCGCGTCGGCGGTTGACAGGCGGACGCCGTCATTCACGGCGCCTGCACCGTAGGAGGGGCTTCAGGCCCGAGCGTTTTTATCGCCGTGGTTGGGTGAGATCGGGGCTGAAGTCGGTCCTACGGTCGGGTTCATTGTCGGGGCTGAAGCCCCTCCTACGCATCGCGTGCTCAGGAAGGAAGCGCGACCGAGACGGCGAAGGGTCGAGCGCGACGGCAATCTCCCGAAAACGAAACACCCCGGCCGTCGCCGGCCGAGGTGTCGAAATCGCTCTGCAGAAGCGAAGGTCGGGCGCGGAGCCCGTGGCGATCAACTCACCAATCGCAACGCGAACGGATAGCGGTAGTTCTCGCCCTTGCTAGCGGCGATGCCGGCGATGATGGTGAACACCAGCCACGCGATGCCGATGATGGGCAGCAGGAATAAGCCGATCACCACGAAGATCAGGATCATCGAGATCGCTGCGGCGATCGCGACGGTGATATTGAAGTTCAGCGCTTCCTTCGCCTGCTCGGCGGCGAACGGCATGGTGTCCTTCTTGAGTTGCCAGACGATGAGCGGCGCGATGACGTTCGCAAATGGAATCGCCGTTAAGCCCGCTAACGCTGAGAGGTGCGCGATCATCGCCATGGTCTTCTCATCGGAGGACAGTTCGCCCGAGGGCTGGCCGGCAGGCATTTGGTCGTTCATCGAATGATTCTCTGTTGACGGAGTGAGGGACCACGATAACGCGGCATCGTGAGATCATAACGTCAATCGGCGCCCGCGACGGTCATACCGCCGATCAAAATCGACCCGCAGCGGATCGAGGCGCGCGGGTCGCGGTCGTTGCCCACCGCTTCGATCGCCTGGAACATCCGCCGCAGATTGCCGGCGATGGTGATGCCGTCGACCGGATAGGCGATTTCGCCGCCCTCGATCTTGAAGCCGGCCGCGCCGCGCGAGTAGTCGCCGGTCACCGCGTTCACGCCGTGCCCCATCAATTCGGTGATCAACAGCCCATCGCCCATGCCCCGGACCAACTCCTTCAGATCGCCCGCGTTCGGCGCGACTTCCAGGTTGAACACGCCGCCGGAATTGCCGGTGCTGCGCAGGCCGAGCTTGCGCGCCGAATAGCTGCCCAGCACGTAGCGCTGCAGCACGCCGTCTTCGATGAGGGTCGATTGGGAGGTGGCCACGCCCTCGGCGTCGTACGCCGTGGAGCGCAGCCCGCGGCGCAGGAACGGCCGCTCGGTCATCGCGCACCACGGCGGCAGGATCCGCGTGCCGACGCTGTCCAACAAGAAGCTGGCGCGGCGATACAGCGCGCTGCCGGACACCGCGTTGACCAGGGACACGATCAAGCTATGCGCCACTTCGGCGTGGAAGATCACCGGCATCTCGGCGGTCGGCAGCGACCGCGGATTCAGCCGGGCCAGCGTGCGTTCGGCGGCGCGGCGACCGATCGACTCCGGCGATTCCAGGTCGTCCGCGCAGACGCCCAGGCTGTACCAGTATTGCGATTGCATCTGGTCGCCCTGCCCCGCGATCAAGCTGCAACTGATGCTGTGCTGGGTGTCGCGTTCGGCGCCGACGAAGCCGTGCGAATTGGCGTAAACGCCGATCGACTCGCCGGTGGACACCGAGGCGCCGTCGGAATTGGCGATGCGCGGGTCGAGGTCGCGACCGGCGGTTTCGCAGGCCAGCGCGAGATCGAGCGCGCGGTCCGGGTCGATCGCCCACGGGTGCCAGAGATCGAAATCCGGCCAATGCCCGTCGGGGCCGGGCCGGGCCATCCGATCGGCGTCCGCCAAGCCGGCCGCCGCGTCGTCTTCGGTGTGGCGAGCGATTAGGCAGGCCTGCGCGAGCGTCGCTTCGAGGCTTTCGTCGCGCAGATCCGCGGTGCTGGCGCTGCCCTTGCGCTGGCCGAAATACACCGTGACCGAGACGCTGCGGTCGCGATTGGATTCGACGGTTTCCACCTCGCCCATGCGCACGCCCACGTTGAACCCGCGGTCTTCGCCGCATTCGACTTCGGCCTGGGTGGCGCCGAGCGCTTTGGCGCGATCGAGCAGCCGCTGCGACAGCGCGGTCAGGCGCGACAGACGTTCGCCGCTGTCGTCGCTACGAGCGTCGCCGGTGGAGTTGGAGGACGATTCGGGAGAGGTCGCGTTCAATGCTTTATCCTGTTCGAGCGAGCGATCGGCTCTGAAAACCACATACTGCGGTCCGACGATGAGAGGCAAAGACCCCGACAGCGGCGAATTCCTGTCGCCCAGCCGCAGCCAACAGCGGCGCGAGGCGTTGGAAGTGCTGGACTTGGCGCGACGATTGTCGGAGATGACGCCGACCCAAGTCGCGCGTTTGCCGGTGCCCGAGACTTTGATCCCGCATATCGACGAGACCCGGCGCATCACCTCGCACGTCGCGCACAAGCGCCAACTGCAGTATCTGGCGAAACAAATGCGGCGGGAAGACGACGAGACGCTGGAAGCCATTCGCGATGCGATGGACGCCAACGGCCACGCCGCGCGCGAAGAAGCCGCGATGCTGCATCGCGCCGAACAATGGCGCGACCGCTTGATCGCCGACGGCGATACCGCGCTCGGCGAATTGCTGGTCGCCTACCCGCACGCCGAGCGTCAGCATCTGCGCCAACTCGCGCGCAACGCGCACGAAGAGCGGCTCAAGAACAAACCGCCGCATGCGTATCGCGAATTGTTTCGGGAGTTGCGCGAGTTGTTGCAAGAGCCGGGAATGGAGAATGAGGAATCGGGAATCGAAGCCTCGCTCGACGACGACGGCGAAGATTAAACGACACCGCTCCGCACGCCCCGCCGTAGAGCGGAGCGAAGCTCCGCTAACCTGAAACCCCGTAGAGCGGAGCGCAGCTCCGCTGGGCGATTGAGCGGAGCTGCGCTCCGCTCTACGGGTTGGCATCGATTCCCGATTGCCGATTCCCGGCATCGTCACGCCCGCGTACCGCCCACCGTGAGCTGATCGATCAGCAACGAGGGTTGCCCCACGCCGACCGGCACGCTTTGCCCGTCTTTGCCGCAGGTGCCAACGCCGTCGTCGAGCGCGAGATCGTGACCGATCATGCGCACCCGCTGCATCGTTTCCGGGCCGTCGCCGATCAACGTCGCGCCCTTCACCGGCGCGGTGATCTTGCCGTCTTCGATCAAATACGCCTCGGTCGCCGAGAACACGTATTTTCCCGTGGTGATATCGACCTGCCCGCCGCCGAAATTCACCGCGTACAGGCCTTTCTTCACCGAACGGATCATGTCCTCGGGCGCATCCTGGCCGGCGCGCATGTAGGTGTTGGTCATGCGCGGCATCGGCCGATGCGCGAACGATTCGCGGCGACCGTTGCCGGTGGGCGCCATGCCCATCAGCCGCGCGTTGTGGGTGTCCTGCATGTAACCGACGAGCACACCGTCTTCGATCAAGGTGGTGCAAGCGGTCGGCGTGCCCTCGTCGTCGATGTTCAGCGAACCGCGACGGCCTTCGAGGGTGCCGTCGTCGACGATGGTGACGCCCGGCGCGGCGACGCGTTGGCCGATGCGACCGCTGTAGGTCGAGGTGCCTTTGCGATTGAAATCGCCTTCCAAGCCATGGCCCACCGCTTCGTGCAGCAATACGCCGGGCCAACCGCTGCCCAGCACCACCGGCATCACGCCTGCGGGCGCGTCGATGGCCTCCAAATTCACCAAGGCTTGACGGAGCGCTTCGCGCGCGAAGCGCTCGGGTTTACCGTCGGCGAACAGCTGCTCGTAGTCGTAACGACCGCCGAAACCCGCGGTGGCGGATTCGCGACGGCCCTCGTGTTCGACCAGCACTTGCACGTTCATGCGCACCAGCGGGCGAAGATCGCCGGCCAACACGCCATCGCTCCGCGCGACCAACACGGTATCGACGGTCGCCACCAAGGTCACCACCACTTGCCGTACGCGCGGATCGGCCGCGCGCAACAAGCGATCGACGCGGCGCATTTGCTCCAATTTATCCGCATGCGGATAGGCGTCGATGGGGTCGGCGCCGACGTACAACGGCATCGCGCGGTCGTCGCTGCGCGCGAGCCGGCCGCGCACGAGCCCGCCGCTCGCAGCGGCATGCGCATCGGCTGCGCCTTTCGAAATCGCGCGCGCCGAACGCGCGGCGGCGAGCAACGCATCCTCATTGATCTCGTCGGAATACGCGAACCCGGTCTTCTCGCCGGACACCGCGCGCACGCCCACGCCTTCGTCGATGGAGTGCGCACCGTCTTTGACGATGCCGTCCTCGACGGTCCAACTCTCGCGTCGCGTGTGCTGGAAATACAGATCGCCGAAATCGACTCCGGGCCCGAGCAGCGCCGCGAAACCGCGATCCAACGCCGCGGTATCGAGACCGGCGGGAACCAGCAGTCGCGCTTCGGAAAGATGCAGCATCGAGGTCATGAAAGAAATCCGATGAAAGAGGAGAAGCCGCGGCGTCGTGCGGCATCGCGCGCCAACCGAACGCGAAGCGCACGCGCATGCCCAGGGATGGAGGCGAGGCGACGCGGAATCAACCCGAGGTCTGCTTGTTCGAGCGCGCGGGCTTGGATGCCGGCGGCCGCTCCACCACTTCGACTTTCGGGTCTTTCCACGGGCCGGTGACACGATAATTCTTCGCCGTCATCTGGCCGATGGGTTTCTGCAGCACCGCGTTCGCCACCGCGCCGACCGCCGCGCCCACCGGGCCGCCCGCGATCGCGCCCACCGCGGTCAATAGATTGCCGGCTTTGGGCAGAACTTCGATGGTCTGATCGAAGGTCTGCGCGCGCAGATCGGCCGCGCCGCGAATATTGATCTGGGCGGACGAGCCGTCGATGGTCAGATCGTCGCTGCGCGCCTTGCCGTCGTCGAAACGCACGGTACCGCCGAGTGTGTTGAACGCGAAGCCTTTATCGAAGAAATCGCGGAAATCGAGAATCAACCGCCGCGGCAATTGCGCCAGGCTGAGCAAACCGAGCACGCGGCCGGTGCCGCCGGGTTCGACTTCGACCAAACGCCCGTCTTTGACGTCGATTTTCAATGTGCCTTCCAACGCGCCGGGTCGGAACGCCATCGGGCTTCCGGCCCAGGCCGCGTCGAAACGCACGTCGCCTTTGCCGCCGCCGACGCGGCTGCCCGCACCGAGATCGGCGAGCAATCCGCCGAAATCCTGGCTCGCGACCGTCGCGACCAAGCGCGTGCGCGCCGTCGCGCCGCGTCCGCTCCATTCGCCGGTCAGATCGATGCGACGTTTGGGCGCGCGCGTCTGCAACTGCGCGATCTCCATACCGGTCGCGGTGGGGCGCGAACGGAATTGGGTTTCGCCGAACGCCGCGTTCATCACCCGCAGGTCGTCGATCTTCAGGGTCAACGGCGGCACGCGGGTGGGATCGACGCCGTCGTCGCGCGCATTGGCCGCCGTCGGCACGCTCGCCGCAGCGACGTCGCCTTTCGCGAGCGAGCCCGCGCTGCGCCAATGCAGGCGCTGCAAACGCCCCGCGATCGCGGCGCCATCGGCGTCCGGCACCATCACGCTACCGGCCAATGCGGCGCCGTCCAATTGCACCGCTAAGCCACCGCTCGCGGGCACCACTTGCAAGCGCGTGTCGGGGAATACGCCGCCGAGCAAGCGCAAGCGTTCGATCGACACATCCACGCGACGCAGCGGCAAGGCATCGCCGCCCGCGTTGCCGCCGCCGCGCAGGAGCGTGACCCAATCGATGGCGTCCACCGTGCCGCCGCGCCCGGTCAGCACCAAACCCGACGGCGGCGGCGCTTCCTGCACGCGATCGGTGCCGAACTGCGCGCGAATCCCGAGCTTGCCCTGCGTGTGCTTCGCGCGCAGCGCCAATCGTTGCGCGAACGCGACCGCGATTTCGCCCTTGCCCACCGGCAGATCCAGATCGATCGTCGTCGGCAAGGTCGCGCCCGCGGCTTTGTCCATCGGCGCGGGCAAGGTCAATGCCGTGCCGATCAAATCCGATCGCAGTTGCAGCCGGCTGATCGTTGCGGTCTGCGATTTGCCGGTCGGTTTCGTCGCCGCCGTCGGAATCGCGATCCCCGCGGTCCAACGCGAGCGGCCTTTCGCGTAAGGCTTGAGCCACGCCATATCCGCACTGCGATCGAGCAGATCGTCGCTGGTCATCGTCGCTTCGAGTTCGGCCTCGAACCCGTTGCGGCGTTCGCGCACATGGCCCGGCCCGGCGCGCAGCGACAAGCGGCTTTGTTGCTGGTCGTACACCGCATTCAACCCGTTGGCGGTGAACCCATCGCGGTCGTAGCGAGCGACGCCGGTCACTTTCGCGAACGCCAGTTTCCATTCCGATTCGCTCAGCCGCACGCCGCGCAGCGCGACCTGCCCAGCGATCTGCGGCGGCGCGTTTTTCGTATGCACCGGCAGACGCAGCGAAAACGTCGCGCTGGCCGGACCGACCGCGCCGAGCTTCGCCATCGTCTCGCCTTGTTCGCGCTGCAGCGGGCTTTGTTTCATCAGCGCCAGCAATTTCGACGCATCCGCATCGGCGGTGGCATCGACAGTCAGATCGCTGCGGCCGAAGTCCTCCATTCCCGAGCTGAATTCGCGAATGCCGACTTCCAATAACTGCGCTTTGCCGGCGACGCGGAAACCGTTGGCGACGAAGGCGATGTCGGCGTCCATGTCGGCGGTCGCGGGCCAGTCGTCGTGGAATTTCACGCGCATATCGCGCAGCGTCGCGCGCGCATCGAACACGCCTCGCGCCGGTTTGCCGTCGTGGGCGACGAAAGGCCAGTCGTCGAGATCGCCGGAGATCACCGCGCGACCGTCGCGCACCCAACCGCCGATCAACGCGTTGTCCAGCCAACGCACCAAGGCAGGACTCATCGAGTGCTTGACCCAGAATTTTTTCGCGACCGGGGCCTGCGCATCGTCCAAATCGGCGGCGATATCGATGTACGGACGCGTGCCGTCGCCTTGGAACAGCAAACCGCCGCGCACATCGGCGCCGTAGCCCTCGCCATCGATGCGCAATGCCGAGGTCGCGACCCACCAACCGGCGTCTTCGCGCCAGACGCCGACATCGCCGCGAAGCTGCACGTCATGCGACACGCCGAAACCCCGCGGCCAATCGAATCGCGGTTTCGCGGTCGGCTCGAACGAAAACACATAGCCAGCGCCGTCGCCGCGTACCGAACCGCTCAATCCCGAGATGCCGACCGAATCGCCGACCGCCGCGATCCGCAGATCGCGCACATCGGCGCGCGCGCGCAGCGCGCCGTCGCGTTCGCCGCTCACTTCGACGCGCTCCAACACCGCGCCCGGGCGCGCCGTCGTCAACCAACGGCGCAAACCAGGATCGAGCCGATCGCTCAGCGCCGCGACCGCGAACAACGGCGCCGCATCGATGCGTTCGGCGAGCAAGCCGTAACGACGGCCGCCCGCGATCAAAATCCCATCGAGCACCAAGGGCTCGTCCTGCTCGGCGACGTGAACGCGCAACTCCGGCGCGTCCAAACGCCAGCGCCCGCCTTCGGCGCGCCAATGCGCGACCGTCTTCACCTCGGAAAACGACGCTTGCGGCGCGGTTTCGGCGACGCTCGCCGCGGACGAAACCGCCGAAGCCGTCGTTGTCCGCGCGGGGAACGGCGCACCGCGCAAACGCACATTCTTCAGTTCGGCGTCGACGCTCATGCCGACGATTTGATGCGCGCGCAGGGTCGCCCACGCCTCGACGCGGCCGTTTCCTGCGGTCGCGGCGACGCCCAAGGCGCGCAACAGCGGCGACCATGCCGACAGATCGGCGCGCTTCGCCGCCGCGTACGCGCGACCGTCGCCGCGTTCGCGGTCGAAGTCGAAGGCCACATCGATCGGCGCGATCTCGTCGTCCGTGCCGTCCTTGGCATCCTTGCTGCGCATCGACGCCCGCGCACCGGCGCGAACGCGCGAGCCGCTCACGCGCACGCGCAAGTCGACGTCGGGAATGCGCGCGTCGATCTTCAGCGAAGGCGCGACGATGCCGAGTTGCGCATCGATGACCTGCAACTCGCCCAGTCCTTCCAACTGCGACAAGGGATCGCCGCCCTGCCCTTGCCCAGGCAATCCGCGCACGTCCCAACGCCCATCGTCGCTGCGTTCGAGCGTCAATTCGAGATTGCGCACGCGCAATTCGGTGAACGAGCGGCCCGGCAACAATCCCGCGTACTGCGACACCAAAATCTCAGCGGCGCCGATCGGAATCGCATCTTTGCCCTCGCCCACGCGCAAACCATCGAGCCGCAGCAAAGGCCCGCGTCGCGTCCAAGCGGTGCGCACGCGATCGAATGCGATGGGACGGCCGGCGCGCGCGCTCAACCATTCCGCGATGCGATCCGGATGACGCTCGGCGAGCGGCAGCAATTGACTGACGATGCCCACGGCCAACGCCACCAGCACCAACGACACCGCCACCGCGTACCACAGCCCACGGCGAGCCAGACGCAACCGGCGGCGCATCTTGGTCGGCATCAGGCGGTGGCTCCGCTGAGAGCCGGGAATCGGGAATGGAAAGCCGGGAATCGGGAATCGGGAATGGGGAATCGGAAGAGCCGCTGAGCGCGCACGGCATTCGACAAAACGGCGAATTCGAACTTCGATGGATCGCACCCGCGCTCATGGAAATTCGGGACATTCCGCTGCGGCATCGCACGGCGAATCGCTCGGCCCTTACGATTCCCCATTCCCGATTCCCCATTCCCGGCTTTACAGAAGCACCACATCGAACTGCTCCTGCGTGTATTGCTCGTCCGCTTGGAAACGGATGGTTTTGCCGAGGAATTCCTCCAATTCCGCCACCGCCGGCGATTCTTCTTCGGTGATGCGCGCCACCACTTTCGGCGAGGCGATCACCAGCAGGCGTTCGGCTTCGAATTGGCGCACGGCGCGGGTGATCTCGCGAAAAATCTCGTACGTCACGGTTTCGGCGGTCTTGAGCATGCCGCGGCCGCCGCATTCGTGGCAGGGCTCGGACAATTGCCGCTGCAGGCTTTCGACCGTGCGTTTGCGGGTCATCTCGACCAGTCCCAGCGGCGAAAAATCGTAGACCGTGGTCTTGGCGTGATCTTTCGACAGCGATTTCTCCAGCGTGCGCAGCACCTGCCGCCGGTGTTCCGGGTCGATCATGTCGATAAAATCGATGATGATGATGCCGCCCAGATTGCGCAGCCGCAGTTGCCGCGCCACCGCCTGCGCCGCTTCCAGATTGGTGCGGTAGACGGTCTCCTCCAAATTGCGCTGGCCGAGGAAGGAGCCGGTGTTCACGTCGACCGTGGTCATCGCCTCGGTCTGGTCGATCACCAAATAACCGCCGGATTTCAGTGGCACTTCTTTGTTCAGCGCGCGCTGGATCTCGTCTTCCACACCGTACAGATCGAACACCGGGCGTGCGCCGCTGTAATGCTCGATCTTCTCCGCCAACCCGGGCATGTATTGCGCGGCGAAATCGCGCAATTTGTCGCAGGTCTCGCGCGAATCGACTTTCACTTTTTCCACGTCGCGGCGCAGCAGATCGCGCACTGCGCGCATCGGCAAGGTCAAGTCTTCGTAGACGCAACTGCCGACGCGGGCTTGCCGCACGTTCTGTTCGACCAAAATCCAGACCCGGCGCAAATACGCGATGTCTTCGGCCAGCGCCTCCTCCGGCTGGCCTTCGGCGTTGGTGCGCACGATATAGCCGGGTGTGGGCGGCGCGGCCTGCGCCGGCAACCCGTTCGCCGCGACTTGGCCCTGCCCCGCGACCAGGGCTTTGAGCCGTTGGCGCTCCGCCTCGTCTTCGATGCGCGAGGACACGCCGATCACGCGCGATTGCGGCAAGAGCACGAGATATCGCGAAGGAATGCTGATCTGGGTGGTCAGGCGCGCGCCTTTGCTGCCGATCGGGTCTTTGACCACTTGCACCACGATCTCTTGACCTTCGCGCAGCAATTCGCTGATCGGCGGCACCGTTTGCGGCGGCGTCGGCCCAGGCAAGGCCACGGCGGGCGCCGTCGTCGGGCCATCGCCTTCCAGCGCGCCTTCGATCGTGCGTTCCAACGCGCTTTCGAGCGCGCTCTCGACGACGCGTTCGCACACGGGAGTCACCGCGCGGAAAACATCGTTGGCGTGCAAAAACGCGGCGCGATCCAGACCGATTTCCACGAACGCGGCCTGCATGCCGGGCATCACCCGCTGCACCCGGCCTTTGTAGATGTTGCCGACGACGCCGCGACGCCAGCCGCGCTCGATATGCAGTTCTTGCAGCATGCCGTTCTCGACCACGGCGACCCGCGTCTCGCGCGGGGTCACATTGACCAGGATTTCCTCGGTCATGCGACGGCCTCGGTCGTACTCATCTCCGGGCGATGCGCATCCGCGGCGCGCGCGTCGTCGCGTTGCCGCGCGCGCACACCGAATTCGCGCAGCAACGCGATCGTCTCGAACATCGGCAACCCCATCACGCCCGAATAACTGCCGGACAGATGCGCGACGAAGGCTTCGGCGCGCCCTTGGATCGCATAGGCGCCGGCTTTGCCCGCCCACTCGCCGCTGGACAGATACTCGGCGATGCGGGGCTCGTCCAGCGGTGCGAAGCGCACCTCGGTGACGCTGGTGGCCTGCGCTTCGCGCGCAGCGGAGACCACCGCCACCGAAGACATCACCCGATGCGTGCGGCCCGAGAGCGCGCGCAGCATCGTCGCGGCCTCGTCGGCGTCGGCGGGTTTGCCGAAGATGCGATCGTCCAGCACCACCTCCGTGTCGGCGCCGAGCACCACCGCGTCGGCTTGTCCGATCACGCGCAACAAACCGGCGCCCGCTTTCTCGCGCGCCACGCGGCGCACGTAGTCCTCCGGCGATTCGCCGACGGCGGGGTGTTCGGGGATGTCCAGATCGACGATGCCGAAGTCGAAACCGTGCCTGAGCAACAGTTCGCGACGGCGGGGGGATTTCGAGGCAAGATGCAGCATCCGGGTAGGATACCCCGAGCGTGCGGCGAGCCGGGCGCGCGATCGGCGCCCCGCCGGCCCCGACCCCGAACCGGCTCACCGCCCGTTCACTCGCGACATCGGGCCCACCGCCCGTCACCGAATGGAGATCCGCTCGCATGCGATACCTCGTCCTCCCCCGCCTCGCTCTGTTCCAGCGCGTCTTCGCGTCCTCGCTCGTCACTTTCCTCGCTATAGGTTCCGTCGTCATGAACGCTTCCGCGCAAGTCGCCGCCCCCGTCGCTTCCGACGGCACCTTGCTCTCGGTCTCGGCCGAAGCCAAAGCCACCCGCGTTCCCGACGTGGCCACGATGTCCACCGGGGTGGTCACCCAAGCCGCCGACGCCAACGGCGCGCTCCGGGCCAACGCCGAGGAAATGAATAAGGTGATGTCCGCAGTGAAAGCGGCCGGTATCGCCGAACGCGATGTGCAGACGTCGGGCATCAGCATCTACCCGCAATATCGCTACGAAGAGAACAAACCACCGATCATCACCGGCTATCAGGCCAGCAATACGGTGAATCTGAAGGTCCGCGACATCGCCAAGCTCGGCAAGGTGTTGGACGCCTTGGTCGCCAGCGGCGCCAACCAGGTCAATGGCCCGAATTTCGAAATCGACCAGCCCGAAGAGGCCTACGACGAAGCCCGTCGCAACGCGCTGGCCAAAGCGCAGGCGCGGGCCGAGATGTACGCCAAGACCTTGGGCCTGCGGGTGCGGCGGATCGTCAGCATCGACGAGGGCACGGGTTACCAGCCGCCGGTGATGCTGCGGATGGCGGCCAAGACGATGGCGATGGACGCGATGGAAACGACGCCGGTGTCGCCGGGCGAAAGCACGCTCTCGGCCAATCTCAACGTCGTGTTCGAACTGGGACGCTGATCTCGAAATCGCGCCCGCCTCCAAGACCCTCAGGTCCTCGACGACACCCGCTTCGGCGGGTGTCGTCGTTTCTGGTCCGTGCGAGGCGAACGGCACACCGAAGCGCCGGGGTCGAAATATTTTCGAGCGACGCAACCCCACACCGCGACCCGGCGCGTTGGAAACGCTGTCCCCAACCGCTGGAGGTGCCCGATGGTCCTGAGCCAACGCCATTCTTCGTTACCGCGCGCGCAGACGGCGCCGCTCCGATTGGACCCCGGTCGCATCGCTGGCATGGCCGCCGCGATGACGCTGAACATCGCCGCCTTGATGTTGCTGCTGGTGCCGGTATCGGCGCCGATGCCGCAAATTCGGATCGACGACAGCGATCGCGTCATCAAGTGGGTCGAATACGAAAAACCGAAACCCAAACCGGAGCCGATACCGGTTTTCGAGAAGATCAAACCCGCAACGAACGATGCGAAACCGAAGATCGTCCAGTCGCAGCCCACGCCGCAGACGGTCGCGACGCAGACCGATATCGCGGTGCCCGACGGCACCGAGTACGTCGAGCCGCAGCCGGTCGATACCACGATCGAACCGACCGAGATCGGCACACCGATCGAGCCGCAAGCCGCGTCCAGTCTGGAATACGCCGCAGCGCCGCCGCCGACCTATCCGCGCGACGCCTTGATGGACGGCCTGCAGGGCACGGTGTATCTGAAGGTGTTGGTGGATGTGGACGGCAAGCCGTTGTCGGTGGAGATTCAACGCAGCAGCGGCCATCGCAAGCTCGACGATGCGGCCAAGCGGCAAGTGTTGAAGAAATGGAAGTTCCGCCCGGCGATGCAGAACGGGCAAGCGATCCAGGTGTACGGCATCGTGCCGGTGCATTTTTCGCTGGAACGGCAATAACGACTGGATAAACGCGCGATGCGACCGGGCGCCGAGATAGGTCGGCGTCCGGTCGCGGACCGCATTCGCCACGAAACGCGACGCCTGTGGCCGTTCGAGCCCTGAATCGTTCAAGCCATGCGCATCTCAAAGCGGCGACGGATACGACCTTCCAGCTCGCACCGGCTGAAAACATCCCGCAGACGCATAAAACGCTTCGTCTTGATCCGCATGCCAGCCCGGAACGCCGGCCAGCGGTAACGGGCGTAATTCCAGAGGATCGTTCAAAACGCGACCGGCGAGGATCGCTTCAGCGACGGTCGCGATGCAGGCATCGTCGTCGGCATCGTCGTGGACGACGAGACATTTAGCGACCGGGAACAAAGCCGGCACCAGCGCCATTTCCAGCAGCGCATGCCCGATCACCGCGACGATACGAATATCGCCATCGCGCCAGGCGTCGGCGCGTTCGCGGAAGAGAACACCCCAGTCGTGTCGATCCCACAGCGCCAAGAGTGCGGGATCGCGCAGACGCACGATGGCGCCGGCTTCGTCGAATTGCGTTAGCGCATACTGCGCGCGGTCGCGCTGCGACGGCCCCATCAGCGCGATATGCGCGCGTTGCCGGGCGTTGAACGCGAGTTTGAGCGCCGGGTAACGACACCACACGGCCGCGTTGAACAGGTCGTGCCAGTTCTCGGCGCGGGTGGCGATAGCGCCTTGGCCGATGCGGGTTTCGTAATGCAGGCCATCATCGAGAAGGGCCGAATCCTGCGTCGCGAAGCGTTTGTCGGGCAATGGCATCGCCGCATTCAACACGTCGATGTCCGGCCACGACGGCGAGACGAACCAATCGCGAAACGCGGCGTAACCCGCGAACATCGGATGCGCGAACCGGATCGGATCGACCTCGGTTCTCAGCGGCGCGACGAAGCGTCGTTTGCTCATCCGCGCGCCGTCAGTCGTCGATCACGGCCTCGCCGTAGAGATCGTGTTCGTCGCTGCCCATGATCTCGACATCGACGAACCGGCCCGGCTGCAGCCCCGCTTCGCGCGCATTCTGGATTTGCACCAACCCGTCGATCTCGGGCGCGTCGGCCATCGAGCGCGCGATGCCGAGATCGCCATCCACCGCGTCCACCAAACAGCGCTGCACGCTGCCGACTTTATCGGCGAGTTTGGCTTCCGAAATCGCCGCCTGACGTTCCATGAAGCGGGCGAGACGTTCTTGCTTCACGTCTTCCGGCACCGGGTCGGGCAAGGCGTTCGCGGCCGCGCCATCGACCGGCGAATAGGCGAACGCGCCGACGCGGTCCAATTGCGCTTCATCGAGAAAATCCAGCAATTCCTCGAATTCGGCCTCGGTTTCGCCCGGAAAACCGACGATGAACGTACTGCGGATAGTGATGTCGGGACAGGTCTCGCGCCAGCGCTGGATGCGCTCCAGCGTTTTATCGACAGCACCCGGGCGCTTCATGAGTTTCAACACCCGCGGACTGGCGTGCTGGAACGGAATATCCAGATACGGCAGCAATTTCGGTTGGCCGTCGGCATTGCGATCCGCCATCAACGAAATGATGTCGTCCACGTGCGGGTACGGGTACACGTAATGCAAACGCGTCCACAGCCCGAGTTCCGACAAGCCTTCGCACAGCGCTTTCATACGAGTTTGATACGCCTTGCCGCGCCACGTGCGCTCGGCGTATTTCGTGTCCACGCCGTAGGCACTGGTGTCTTGCGAGATCACCAGCAATTCCTTCACACCGCCCATCGCGAGTTTTTCGCCTTCGCGCAGCACCTCGTCGATCGGGCGCGACACCAAATCGCCGCGCATCGACGGGATAATGCAGAAGCTGCAGCGATGATTGCAGCCTTCAGAAATCTTGAGATAGGCGTAATGCTTCGGCGTGAGTTTGATGCCGATGTCGTTCTCGTTGTCGGCCGATTTGCGCGGCACCAGATCGACGAACGGGTCATGCGTCGGCGGCAGCGCCGCGTACACCGCTTTCATGACGCTCTGGTAATCCTGCGGGCCGGTGATCGCCAGCACATCGGGATGCGCTTCGCGAATCTGTTCCGGGCGTTTGCCCAAGCAACCGGTGACGATGACCTTGCCGTTCTCGGCCATGGCTTCGCCGATGGCATCCAGCGACTCGGTCACCGCCGAATCGATGAAGCCGCAGGTGTTGACCACCACCACGTCGGCATCGTCGTAGGTTTGGACGATGTCGTAACCCTCAACCTTCAACTGGGTGAGGATGCGCTCGGAATCGACCAGCGCCTTGGGGCAGCCGAGACTGACGAAGCCGACTTTGCGGCCATGGGTGGCGGTGGCGCCGTCGTTGGGCTGGGACATGAAGGATCGTCGGGCGGCGCGGCCCGGAAATGCGAACAGGAAGGCCGCGCAGTATACCGCCCCGCCTCATTGCATCCCGCCCACCTCGCCCGGCCGCCCGCCGACGGCGTTAGGATGCGGGCTTCGGTATCGCGAGGAGAACGACGATGGGCGAGTGGATTCCGCTGACGACGCCCGACGGCCCGATTCGCGCCTGGCTGGCGCGTCCGGACGCCCCGCCGCGCGGCGCACTGGTGGTGGTGCAGGAGATTTTCGGGGTCAACACGCATATCCGCGCCGTGACCGATCGCTTCGCCCGCGCCGGGTTCACCGCGATGGCGCCGTCGCTGTTCGATCCGATCCGCCCCGACGTTCAGCTTCGCTACGACGAGACCGGCGTCTCCCAGGGCCGCGATTACGCGGCGCAACTGGGCTTCGAGCGTGCGCTCAAGAGCGTCGGCGCGTCGGCGCGCTGGCTGCGCGAGTCCGGCCATCGCGTCGGCGCCGTCGGGTTTTGCTGGGGCGGCACGGTGGCGATGCTCGCGAACACGCGTCTGCATTTGCCCTCGGTGACGTACTACGGCGGGCGCAGCGTGCCGTTTCTCGGCGAACCCGCGCTCGCGCCGATGCTGTTCCACTTCGGCGAAAACGATCGGCTGATTCCGCCCGAAGACGTGGAAAAACACCGTTCGCATCACCCGGAAGCGAAGGTTCATCTCTATCCGGGCGGTCACGGCTTCAATTGCGACGAACGCGAGGACTACGATGCCGATAACGCGGCGCTGGCGTGGTCGCGCACGGTCGAATTTTTCGAGGAGCATCTGCGATGACGCGACATAGCCACCCCGCTCCGCCCGGCTGGCATCTGCATCCGCAGTTGGCCGACGACACGCATCCGCTGGAACACTGGCCGCTGTGCGAGGTGCGGCTGATGGACGATGCGCATCATCCGTGGCTGATTCTGGTGCCGCGGGTCGAGAATGCGACCGAGATCACCGATCTCGACGCCGCGCAACAAGCCGCGTTGATCGGCGAAGTCGATCGCGCCGCACGCGCGCTGCAGGCCTCGATGCGACCGCACAAACTCAACGTCGCCGCGCTCGGCAATCAGGTGCCGCAGTTGCATGTCCACATCATCGCGCGCTACCGCGACGATATCGCCTGGCCGCGTCCGGTGTGGGGAACGGCGACCGCGCAATCCTATTCGCCCGAAGCCTTGATCGAACGCGTGCAGACGCTGCGCGCCGCGTTGAACAGCCGCTAGTGATCACCCCGCATCGTAAGGAACGTATCGCATGGCGAGGCCTCCGCCGATCCCGCCGCTTGCTCCGACCCCGCCGCCGCTGATCAAGCTCGGGATGTGGGGCCTGTCCTCGCGCAAGATGACGCTCGCCTGCCTCTGGTCGTGCGTCGTCTTGAGCGCGCTGTGCGCGCTGCTCGCTCTGATCACGCACTGGGCATTGATCGGTGTCGCGTACTTTCTTGCGTGCGTGTGGTGGTACTGGGCGGCGATCCGTTGGGTGGATCGCAACAACGGCCGTTGGCCGGGTTTTTACTCGCTTTCGCATTGAATCCGATTCCGACATTCGAGGCGCTGGCCGACGACGCTTGGCTGATTCGCGTCGGCGACGATGCGCGCGATGCCGCGACGCCGGCCAAGGTCCATGCGCTCGCCGCGAAGCTGAGAAACGCATCGCCGCCGTGGCTGCGCGATCTTGTGCCCGCCTACGCGAGCCTCGCGGTGTTCTTCGCCGCCGACGCCATCGACGCGGACGCGGTGCTGGCATGGCTGCATGCGCGCTGCGGTGCCGACGACATGACGACACTCGATATCGCAAACGCCCGCATCGTCGAAATTCCCGTGCGTTACGGCGGCGCGTTCGGCGAAGACTTGGACACTGCCGCAACCGAGCTCGGGCTCGCATCGGACGCACTCATCGCGCGGCACAGCGCGCCGCTCTACACCGTCGCGATGATCGGGTTCGCGCCGGGATTTCCGTATCTCAGCGGCCTCGACCCCGCGCTCGCGCTGCCCAGGCTCGCGACGCCGCGCACGCGCGTGCCGGCGGGCAGCGTCGGCATCGGCGGCGCGCAAACCGGCGTGTATCCGCGCGAAAGCCCCGGCGGCTGGCGGTTGATCGGACGCACGCCATTGCGTCTGTTCGATCCGCTGCGCGCGACGCCGTCCTTGCTGGCGCCCGGCGACCGCGTGCGTTTCGTCGCCATCGACGATGCGAGCTTCGATGCGATGAGCAAGCTCGCATGAAGACGATCGTGAGCGCTGCCGCATGAGCGCGTCGCGCATCGCTCCCCGCGTCGAAGTCGTCGCACCGGGCGCGCAGAGCACCGTGCAGGATCTCGGCCGTTATGGTTGGCGCCACGTCGGCGTCGGCGCTGCGGGCGCGCTCGATCCGGCCAACGCGGCGCTCGCGAATCGTTTGGTCGGCAACCCTGCGCAGGCCGCGGTGTTGGAGATTGCGATGACCGGGCCGACGCTGGATTTCATCGAACCGATCCGCATCGCACTCTGCGGTGCGACGGCGCAGGCGCGTTTCGAATCGCGCGACGGCGAGGCGTTCGCCGTGCCCGGCGGACGCCCGATGACCTTACCGGCGGGTCGGTTGCGGATCGGCGCGCTGCGCGATGGCGTGCGCGCGTGGTTAGCGCTCTCGGGCGGCATCGACACGCCACTGGTGCTCGGCAGCCGCAGCACGGACTTGCGCGGCGGTTTCGGCGGACTCGACGGCCGCGCATTACGCGCTGGCGACCGCTTGCCGCTAGGCGCGCATCCTCCGATCGACGCCAAAGCAACACATGCGCCCGCGTGGTGGGTGTCGCTCAATGCCAGCACATCGCGCGATACGCCGATCCGCTTCGTGCCCGCTTGCGACGCAGCGAATCTGCTGCGCGAACGCGCGTGGCGCGTGGATGCGCGCAGCGATCGTCAGGGTCTGCGCTTGGACGGCGATGTCTCGACGCTGACCTTGCCCGAGCAAGTCTCGGCAGCGGTCGCGCCCGGCACGGTGCAATGGCCGCCCGACGGCCGCCCGATCGTTTTGCTCGCCGATGCGCAGACCGTCGGCGGTTATCCGCGGCTGGGGCATGTGATCGCCGCCGATCTGCCCCGCTTGGCGCAATGCCGCGCGAGCGATGCGCTGCGCTTCGAGGCGGTGGATCGCGCGACGGCGGCGGCGGCATCGCAGCGGCGCCGCGCCGAGATCGCGCGGCTAGAATGGGCCATCGACCGTGCGCTCGACGCGCGCCACCGCGACTGAAACGCCTCCGTCGCACCCTTCGTATCGAATGCCCCGGAGCCGCATGCACTGCATCGATTTCAACTGCGATCTCGGCGAAGGCTGCGGCCACGACGCCGAGCTGATGCCGCTGATTTCGTCCGCGAACATCGCCTGCGGCGCGCATGCCGGCGATGACGCGACCATGCGCGCGACGCTGCGCCTGTGTCGCGAACACGGCGTGACCGCCGGCGCGCACCCGGGCTACGCCGATCGCGAACAGTTCGGCCGCCGCGAACGGACGCTGCCGCACGCGGAATTGGTGGCCTTGGTGCGCGATCAGATCGCCGCCTTGGATGCGTTGGCGCGCGATGAGGGCGTGACGCTGCGCCACGTCAAACCGCATGGAGCGCTCTACAACCAATCCGCGCGCGAACCCGACATCGCGATGGCGGTCGCCGAGGCCGTGCGCGCCTACGACCGATCCTTGATCGTGGTCGGTTTGTCGGGCTCGGCGTCGATCGAGGCGGCGGAGACTTGCGGCCTGCGCACGGCGCACGAAGTCTTCGCCGAACGCGGGTATGGCGAAGACGGGCGTTTATTGCCGCGCGGCGCGCCGAGCGCGGTGCTAACGCCCGACGCTACCGTCGAGCAAGCGCTTGGTTTGGCGCTGCGCGGCGACGTGGTCGCGCATGGCGGTCGCGTTTTGCGATTGCGCGCCGACACGCTCTGTCTGCATGGCGATCGCGACGATGCCGTCGAGATCGCCCAACGTCTGCACGCCGCGCTGACCACCGCGGGCGTGCGCATCCAATCGCTGGAGACGACGCGATGACGCAAGCCGCACTCGCTCAAACCGCGATCGATTACTGGCCGTTGCTCGGCGTCTTGGTGGTGATCCTCGGCTTCGCGCTGCGGCTCAATCCCGCCCTCGTGGTGATGACCGCCGGTTTCGTCACCGGCCTCGCGGCGAAGCTTTCGCCGCTGGAGATTCTGGACATCGTCGGCAAGGCCTTCACCGAGAAACGTTTTCTGCTGCTGTTCCTGGTCGCGTTGCCGGTGATCGGTGTGTTGGAGCGGCACGGTCTGAAAGAACACACGCAGGCCTGGGTCGCGCGCTTGCGCGGCGCGACCATGAGCCGCCTGCTCATCGCCTACCTGTTTCTGCGTCAGGCGTTGTCCGCGCTCGGCCTCACCAGCGTCGGCGGCCATCCGCAAACAGTACGGCCGCTGATCGCGCCGATGGCGGAAGCCGCCGCCGAGGCGTCGCACGGCGCATTGCCGCAGGACGAACGCGAACGCATTCGCGCGATGGCGGCGGCCACCGATAACGTCGGTTTGTTCTTCGGCGAGGATATCTTCATCGCCTTCGGCGCTGTGCTGTTGATGCAGGCGTTCTTCGCCGACAACGGCATCGCGCTGGAGCCGCTGCAGATCGCGCTCTGGGGCATTCCCACCGCGCTGTGCGCGTTCGCGATTCATGCGTGGCGCATCCATCGCATGGAGCGGCGCATCGCTCGCGTGGCACGAGAACGCGCGGTGGCCGCGAGCGCGACGCATACGCTCGAGAACGCCGCATCGGAAGAACGCGCATGATCGGCCTGACCTGGGTGTACTGGTTGCTCGGTGCGTATTTCGCGGCGCTGGCATGGCGCGGCGTGCGTGATCGCGGTAATCCGCGGCGCGTCACCACCGGAGCGTTCTGGGCATTACTCGCGTTTCTGTTGTTCGCGGCCGAGCGCTTACCGCCGCGCGCCGTGGGCCTGTGCGTCGTCGTGTTGGTGCTGATCGCCGGTTTCGGCGGCCTGCGCAGCGGCCGTTACGACGACAGCGGCGCCGACGACAAACGCCGCGATGCCGCGCGATTCGGCCATCGTTTGTTCGTCCCGGCGCTGTTGATCCCGGCGGTCACGCTCATCGGTACGCTGGCGCTCGGTCGTATCGTCGTCGGTGGCGAACCGTTGTTCGAAAACGCGAATGCGGCGACGCTGAGTTCGCTCGCCATCGCTTGCTGCATCGCGCTGATCGTCGCCTGCGCGAGTCTGCGGCAGTCGCCGATGGTGGCGTTGGAACAATCGCGACGTTTGGTCGATGCCATCGGCTGGGCCGCGTTGTTGCCGTTGCTGCTGGCGACGCTCGGCAGCGTGTTCACCGCTGCGGGCGTCGGCGATGCGGTGTCCGGCGTGGTGCGGCATGTGATTCCGGTCGATAACGCGTTCTTGGTCGTCGTCGCCTACGCGCTGGGCATGGCGATGTTCACCATCGTTATGGGCAACGCCTTCGCCGCGTTTCCGGTGATGACCGCCGGGATAGGCCTACCGCTGTTGGTGAAACTGCATGGCGCCGACGCCGCTTCGCTGGCGGCGATCGGCATGCTCTCGGGCTATTGCGGCACGCTGATGACGCCGATGGCGGCGAATTTCAATCTCGTACCCGCGGCATTGTTGGAACTGCGCGACCCGTACGGCGTGATCCGCGCACAATGGCGCACCGGCGCATTGCTGTTGCTGTGCAATATCGCGTTGATGTACGTCATCGTCTTCCGCTGATCGAGACACCGCGATCGTGCCCTCGTCCTCACGCACCGTGTTACTCACCGGCTTCGATCCCTTCGGCGGCGAAACCGTCAATCCGAGCTGGCAGGCCGTGCGCCGGTTGCAAGGTGCGATGCTCGCCGGGCACCGCATCGAAATTGCCATGCTTCCGACCGCCTTCGTGCGCAGCGCCTCGGCGCTGCTCGATGCGCTGGATCGATATCGGCCCGCGTTGACGCTGTGCGTCGGTCAAGCCGGCGGACGCGACGCGCTGTCGCTCGAACGCGTCGCGATCAATACGATCGACGCGCGCATCGCCGACAACGACAGCGCGCGGCCGATCGACATTCCCTGTGTCGCTGGCGGACCGGCCGCGTATTTCGCGACCGCGCCGATCAAAGCGATGCGCGCCGCGGTAGCCGCCGCGAAGATTCCCGTCGAAGTGTCGAACACGGCCGGCACCTTCGTCTGCAATCATGTGTTTTACGTGCTGATGCACGCGCTGGCGAGCGAAGGCGGGCATGCGCGCGGCGGATTCGTGCATGTCCCGTGGCTCGAAGCGCAGGCGCATCGGGAAGGTTCGACGGCATGCATGAGCCTCGAAGCGATGATAGAAGGCTTGCGCATCGCGGTCGAAACGGCCTTGCGCACCGAGCGCGACATCGTCGACGGCGCGGGCGCCATGCACTGAAGCGCAGCACAGACGCACAGCACGACTCGATACGGCCGATTCGACACGACAGATTCGATACGACCGACTCGACGCGCTCAATTCGACGCGGAAGAATCGTCCGCGAACCATTCCGAGTAACGGCGCCAACGACCGACCGAACGCGGATGCACGGGTTGTCGCACCTGCCAGCGGCTCAACGTCTGCACCGAGCGTCCGCTGGCGTGGAAATCCAAACAGCGCGAATCCCAGGGCAAGCCCGCGAAATCGACCAAGCGACGAATCTGCGCTTCGGTATCGGCGACGACGGTTTCGTATTGCAATTCGAGCAGCGGCAGCGCCGCGATCGCCTGCCAATGCCGCATCAAGCGCTCTTGCTCGGCGATGACGAACGCGATGTCGTCCAAATCCGTTGCGTAGGTCGCCGACGGCGCGAAACTCTCGCTGTAGATCGATAGCGCGATGTCGCGGGGATCGCGGCGGCACCAGACCACGCGCGCATCGGCGAACAACATCGCGATCAGGCCGACGTGCAGGAAGTTGTACGGCATCTTGTCGATCAGCCGACGCGCATCGACGGGCGCGCCGCGCGCGGCCAGCGCGAGGTAACGCTGCGCGCGTTCGCGCCACCAAACGGCGGGCACGTTCGCGAGGTCTTGCGGCCAACGCATGCCGGTATCCGGGGCGACGGCTTCCGCGATCGCGACGATACCGGTCAATTCGCCGCAGCCGTGGGCTTGCGGGTGCGCGGCCAGAATCTGCTCCGCCAACGTCGTGCCGCTGCGCGGCATGCCGACCACGAACAACGGGCGCTCGTCGCGCAGCGCAGCGCCGCGCAGCGATGCGAGTTTCGTCGGCGTGAAGGCGGCGATCGCGGCGTCGATTTGCGACGCGTAGAGGTCGCGTTCGAAACCGCCGTCGTGCGCACGACGCAAGCGATTCGCTGCGCGCCAATGCGTCGCGGCGGCGGCGTAGTCGCCCGCGCTGTCGGCGCGCTTGCCCAGCGTATGGCGCAAAAACGCCTGCTGCATCTCGGGCAAGCGCCCAGAGGCGAGCAAGGCTTCGGCGTCGCGCACGAGCGATGCCGGCGCCGCATCGCGCGCTAAAGCGATGGCGGCGCCCAGCGGATCGGCCCACTCCGGTCGCAAGGCGCTCGCACGCGCGTACGCGGCCTGCGCCTGCGCGGCATCGCCCAGGTCTTCCTGCACCCAGCCCAGTTCCATCCACAACAGGGCGTCGTCGGGATAACGCTCGAGTCCGGCGCTCACATGCGCCGACGCGCGCTCGGGCGCGCCGATCCGGCGCTCGCATTGCGATAACCGCAGCGCTAAGCCGGCATCGTGCGCGGCGGCATGTGCCGCATTCGTCGCGGCGATGCGTTCGTACAACGCCAACGCTTCGGCGTGATGTTCCAAGGCGTATTCGGTTTCCGCCAGCGCGCGCAGAATCTGCGGATGCGCGGGCGCCAACGCGTACGCGCGGCGCAGCGCCGGCAAGGCATCGGCATCGCGCTGCGCGGCGTAGAGCGTCGTGCCGAGCAAAAACCACGCATCGACGGCATCCGGCTGCAGCCGCGTCGCCTCTCGAAACGCATCGACGGCCTCATCCGCGCGCCCCGCCGCGCCAAAGATCTGACCGAGCGCGACGCGCAACGCCGCGATCTGCGGTGCCGCGCGCACGGCGCGGAGCATCGCTTCGATCGCCTCCGCATGCCGCCCCGTGGCCTGCAACAACGCGGCCTGCGTGTGATGCAGTTCGGGCGCGTTCGGCGATAGAGCGATCAGTTCTGAGACCATCCGCTCGGCTTCGCCGAAGCGCGAGGCGCGCAACAACGCATGGACGACTTCGAGCGAAGGCGACATCGTCATGCGGGGTATGCGAGCGCGACGCTCAAGCGGCGCCCTTACGCCCGACTTGCACCACGCGAGTGCCCGCGATCAAATCGTGCGCGCAGCGCCGGTCCTCGCGAAAAATCATCAAGCTATCGACCAAAGCGATGAACGAGCCGACGCCCGGGATCGAAGAAACGACGTGCAACGGCAAATAACGCAACGCGAGCATGCGCCAGAACTCGGGCTTTCGCCCTTGCATATCGACGATACGGATGCTCAGCGCGATCTTGCCCCACGTTTGTCCGCTCTTATGAAGCGGATACGCTTGTACGGCAGCGAATATAACGAAAACCACCAAAGTGATCGCCGCTTCGACCGCGATCGTGTCCATCAGATCGCCCTCGGTCTCGATGAAATCGAAATAACCGGTGAAGAACATCAACGGAACCGATAGCGCCAACAGTACGATAGTGTCGAGAATCGAAGCGGCCAAACGTTCGAATCGTCCTGCGAGCGGTAAAGATCCATCGGCCGCCATCGCCGTATCGACGATCGGCGCATCGGGCGCGCGGTACGGATTGTGCTCATCCATCGTGAGGAATCTCGGTGAATTGGCGACGACGGCGTTACGACGATGCCGTACGCGACGATGCCGACGCTCAAGTGCGCGGCAGAGTCACGCCGGTCTGGCCCTGGTATTTGCCGCCGCGGTCGCGGTACGAGGTTTCGCAGACTTCATCGGACTGGAAGAACAACATTTGCGCCACGCCCTCGTTGGCGTAGATGCGCGCGGGCAACGGTGTGGTGTTGCTGAATTCGAGCGTCACGTGCCCTTCCCACTCCGGTTCGAGCGGCGTGACGTTGACGATGATGCCGCAACGCGCATACGTGCTTTTGCCGAGGCAAACCACCAAGACATCGCGCGGAATGCGGAAGTATTCGACCGTGCGCGCCAGGGCGAAGGAATTCGGCGGAATGATGCACACGTCCGATTCCACATCGACGAAGCTGCCGCTGTCGAAATGTTTCGGATCGACGATGGTCGAATTGATGTTGGTGAAGATCTTGAACTCGCGCGAACAGCGCACGTCGTAGCCGTAACTGGACGTGCCGTAACTGACGATCCGTTGGCCATCGGCCGTATGTTTGACCTGGCCGGGCTCGAAGGGCTCGATCATGCCCTGTGCCTCGGCCATCCGGCGGATCCAGCGGTCGCTTTTGATGCTCATGCCTGCGTTCCTGGGGCGAATGCGCCCCGCGAGGCGGGCATTCTATCGGGTTCGCGCCGCGGCTTCGCCGCCGCCGTGCGCAGCGGCGTCATCGATCTCGCCGCATCGGCTTTGTCGCATCGGCTTTCTCGCATCGGATCCGGCGCACGGATTCCGCCCTATCGATCCGATCGCGCACGATTCGGCGCGCAGGCCTCACACCAATTGCGCGCCGATGCCCGCGCGCAGCCGCGGACGGGCCGCGAGCGCCTCCAGCAAACGGCCGGCGGTCTCGCGATAGGCGCGCGCCGCCGCCGAATCCGGCGCCGCACGCACCACCGGCACGCCGATATCGCCCTGTTCGCGAATGGCGAGTTCCAACGGCAACGATCCCAGAACCGGCACACCGTACTGCGCCGACATGCGCTCGGCGCCGCCGCTGCCGAAGAGGTGTTCGATATGACCGCAGTTCGAACACACGTGCTGCGCCATGTTCTCGACGAGCCCGAGCACCGGCACCTCGACTTTTTCGAACATTTTCAAAGCCTTGCGCGCATCCAGCGTCGCCACGTCCTGCGGCGTGGTGACGATCACCGCCCCGGCCACCGGAATCTTCTGCGCCAAAGTGAGTTGGATATCGCCAGTCCCGGGCGGCAAATCGACCAACAGCAGATCGAGCGGATCGTCGCCCTCGCCGCCCCAGAGCGTGTCGCCGAGCAACTGGGTCAGGGCCGAGGTCGCCATCGGGCCGCGCCAGATCATGGGCGTGTCTTGTTCGACCAAGAAACCGATCGACATCGTCTGCACGCCGTGCGCCCGCATCGGCACGATCGACTTGCCGTCCGGGCTTTCGGGCCGGCCGGACAGGCCCAGCATGGTCGGGATGCTGGGGCCGTAGATGTCGGCATCCAACACGCCGACCCGCAGGCCGGTATCGGCCAAGGCCAGGGCCAAATTCACCGCGGTGGTGGACTTGCCCACCCCGCCTTTGCCGGACCCGATCGCGACGATATTGCGGACCCGCGTCAGCGGGGAGACATTGGGTTGCACGGCATGGACCGGCAACCGATTCGTGGGGGAAGTCTGCATGCCGGCCATTGTCCCCGGGTCGCTGCCGCGACGCCAGACTGCGACAACGCGGCCCCGAAGCGCATCCAGCCACTTGAGGGGCGGAATCGAAAGGCCGCCCCGGAAGCGTCGGGCTTATACCGCCAGTCCATGGCACCGGCGTTAAAGGCATGTTAATTTCGCATGAGGCGGGCGACGGGGGAAAACGTCGACCCGCCACACGACGCGAAGTCGATTCCATACATCTTTCTATCGGGGATTTCCATGAGCTTTGAACGCAACCGCAGACTGCGACGAGACCGATTGACCTGCGCCATTCTGGCGACGCTGCTGATCCCGCTCTCGGGCACGGCATTCGCCCAAGACGCCGCGAAGGACGAGGACGAAACGCAGCAGACGCAAACCGAATCGCAGGCCGCGACCGACCTGGGCAAGATCGAAGTCGTCGGCAGCCGCATCAAGCGCGCCGAAATCGAAGGGCCTTCGCCGGTGACGGTGATCAGCACTCAGCAGCTCGAAAAAGAAGGCTTCGTCACCGTCTTCGATGCCTTGAAAACGTTGACCCAGAACACCGGTTTCGTGCAGAACGAACTGAACTCCGCCGGCGGCTTCACGCCCAACGGCAGCCCGGTCAATCTGCGCGGTCTCGGCACCGGTCGCACGCTGCTGCTCATCAACGGTCGTCGCGCCGCCGATTACCCGTTCCCGTACAACGGCCAAAGCAACTTCCAGAATTTCGGCAACGTCCCGACCGCGGCCGTGGATCGCATCGAAATCCTCAGCGGCGGCGCTTCCGCGATTTACGGCTCCGACGCGGTCGCGGGCGTGATCAACGTCGTGCTCAAGAAGAATTACGAAGGCGATGTGTTCAAGCTGCGCACCGGCACCACCACCACCGGCGGCGGCGACTTCGGCGATCTGCAGTGGGTCGGCGGCAAAACCGGCGACAACTGGAGCGTGACGTACGCATTGGAATATTTCGCGGACGAACCGGTCTACGCGTATCAGCGCGATTTCATGGATTCGCGCGAAGACAACCCTCTTCCGAATGCGCTGTTGGGCAATCAGCCGGGCGGCACGGTCCGCATCAACCGCATCGGTTTGCCGGCGAATACGCCGAATACCTTCATCGCACCGCCCGCCGGCACCTGCGCACGGTTCGGCGGCGAGTACGTCGATTGGACGTACCGGGCGGTCAGCACAGCGACGGGCTTGCCCTACACGCAAGGCAACGCCTGCGGCTACTGGAACGACGTCGGCTACCAATCCATCGCCAACGGCAATAGCGACTTTTCCGGTTACATCTACGGCAATTACGACTTCGGTAACGGCCTGGAAGCCTGGGCCAGCCTGATGGCCTACCACTCCAAGTCGAACTTGACCGGCGGCGTCGAATTCATCGGCGGCCCGCATATCGACGGCACCGGCACGGTCGGCACATTCTTCGCGACCAATCCTACGATCAACGGCAACGTCCAGATCCAGCGCATCTTCACGCCGCAGGAATACGGCGGCATCGAAGCGACCCATCAGAAATACACCGAAAAATCGTTCGATTTCGCGGCCGGTTTGCGCGGCAGCTTCGGCGACAAATTCGATTGGGATCTGACTCTCGGCCGCGCCGATTACTGGGCGGATCGCACGCGTCCGCGTCTGGACGGCTCGGCCGTAACCGACTTCTTCTTCGGCCCGCGCCTCAACACCACCGGCACGCCGCGCTACCTGATCAACCTCGATCGTTACTACCGCCCGCTGACGCCGGCCGAATACCGTTCGCTGTCGACGACTCTGAAATACGAATCGCACTCCTGGGTCACCCAGGGCAGCTTCGTGTTGAGCGGCGATTTGTTCGAATTGCCGGCCGGTCCGGTCGGCTTCGCCGCCGTGCTCGAAGGCACGCAGCAAGGTTACGAGCTGAATTCCCCGCCGGAAATCCTGCCGACCAATCGTCTGGCCTATAACTTGACCGGCACCAACGGCGGCGGCGATCGCGACCGTTACGCGATCGGCGGCGAATTCAGCATTCCGATCTTCGAATCGCTGAAGATGAGCTTGGCCGGTCGCTTCGACAAATACGACGATATCACCAACGTCGACGACGCCAAGACCTGGGCCGCGGGCCTGGAGTGGAGACCGCTGGATTCGTTGTTGGTGCGCGGCAACTATTCGACCAGCTTCAAAGCCCCGGACATGCACTACGTCTACAACGAGGGCAGCGGCAGCTTCGGTAACGCGCTCGACACGTTCCGCTGCCTGTCCACCGGCGGCTATGCGACGTTGCCGAGTCCGCCGCCGGCGGGTGCGGTGCTTTGCGGAGGCACGAATTTCATCTATTCCGTGTTCGCGACCAGCCGCGGCGAACCGACGTTGGAAGAAGAAACCGGCGAATCGTGGACGGCCGGCGCGGTGTGGGACGCGACCGACAATCTGTCGATGTCGCTGGATTACTACAACATCGTGCTGGAAGGCGCGGTCGCCAACCTCACCTCGACCTTCATCCTCGACGCCGAAGGCGGTTGCCGCACCGGTTTCACCCGCACGCGTCAGGCGTATCAATTCGCGCCGGGTTCCGCGTTCTGCCAAGAAGTCGTCAGCCGCGTGACCCGTGCGCCGGCGCCGGGCGAGCTGACCGACCGCATCACCGGCGTCCGCAGCGGCCCGGTCAATCAGTCGTTCCAACGCGTCACCGGCATCGACGCCGCGGTCAACTGGCGCATGAACACCGATCGTTTCGGCGATTTCCGCTGGCGTTTGGAGTGGTCGCACACGCTCAAGAACGAGCGTCAGGTGTTCGCGACCGATCCGATCCAAACCGATTGGCGCGACGATCCGGCCAACTTCGACTTCCGCAGCCGCGTTCGCGCGTCGGTGGCGTGGTCGAAGAACGACTGGGAAGCGAATCTGTTCACGACCCGCTACGGCAGCGTGCCGAACTGGCAGGAAACCGACCGCATCGCGCCGTATTTCCTGTGGAACGCCAACGCCAGCAAGAAGATCACCGACAAAGCGACGATCGGCCTTTACGTGAACAACATCTTCAATAAGTTCCACCCCAGCGACGACGGCTACAACAGCTACCCGTATTTCTCGGGTAACTACAGCCCGATCGGCCGCACGATCTCGGCGGAATTCGAGTACAAGTTCCGCTGATCCAGCGTCGTCACCGTCACGAAAGAGCCCGGCCCCGCGCCGGGCTCTTTTTTTCGCGATAGTTCCGCAAGCGCGATGCATCGTCGGACATCTGCGTTCGCGTTCGGCCCGGTCTCGCGGCGGTGCGCCGCGCCCCGCGAGCAACGACGCGATGCTCACTTCATCCTCGACCTCAACCACCGCAAAAAACCGATTGGACGGCCCTCCATACCCACCCGAATGCGGTATAAAGGCGTACCGCGGGGCGGGCGGGTCGCCCGCAACCGGGCCGATCGCGGGCATACGCCCGCCTCGGCTACGGACGCGTCGACCCGGCCTAAGCGCCCGGGCCGCCACATTTCATCATCCCTCGGGAGGGGAACGATGCGCATCCAAACCATCGCAATGTTGTTCGCTTTGCCGCTGCTGGCGGCCGTATCCGTCGCCTCGGCGCAAAACTCGCCGGTCGGCCGTTGGAAAACCTACGACGAAGACACCGGTAAAGCCCGTCTGATCGTCGAAGTCTACGAAGGCAAGGGCGGTCTCGCCGCCAAAGTGATCGACACTCTGTATCAGCCGAATGCGATCTGCACCTCGTGTTCGGGCGAGAACAAAAATAAGCCGGTCAAAGGCATGGTCATCATGTGGGGCCAGAAGGGCGCCGGCGGCAACGAGTACGAAGGCGGCACCGTGCTGAAGTTGGCCAACGGCAAGACCTACAAGTCGAAGGCCAAACTGCTGGACGCCAATAAGTTCGAAGTGAAAGGCTGCATGGGCCCGATCTGCAAAGCGCAGGTCTGGACGCGCGAGAACTGATTCTCCGCACGCAGACGCTTGACGTGACGACCACGACGGCCCGATTTCGGGCCGTCGTGCCGTTCGGACGACCGAAAGATGACCCAAACGCACCATGAGGTTTGAGATGAACTTCGAGAAGTTCGAGATACCCCGCTCGTTGTTCGCTGTTCGCGCGACGATGCGTCAACGCGATGCCCGCCTCTGTTTCGCGGCGCGTCGGGTATCGACGGCGCTGCTCGCCCTCGGCTTGGCCCTCGCTGCCTCGCCGTTCGCCGCATCGGCGCAAAACACGCCACTCGGGCGCTGGCGTTCGGTCGACGATGCTACCGGCCAAGCGAAAGCGGTGATCGAGGTCTACGACGCCGGCTCGGGCAGGTTGTCGGCCAAGATCGTCGAATTGATCGACACCAGCGACGGCCCGAACCCGCTGTGCGACCAGTGCGAGGGCGCGCGCAAGAACAAACCGATTCTCGGCATGGTCATCGCCTGGGGTTTGAAACGCGACGGCGCGCATTGGAGCGGCGGCCGCATTCTCGACCCCGAAAACGGCAAAGAGTATTCGGTGAAGATGACCCCCATCGGCGGCGGCAAGCGGCTGGAAGTGCGCGGGTTTCTCGGCTTCTCGCTGCTCGGCCGCACGCAGGTGTGGCACCGGCAAGCGCCCTGAGCTCGCGCCCTCGCGCGCCGGACTTCGTGCGACGGCGACACGCGTGCTCGAAACGGCCCGCGCACGGCGGCATGCGATACTTCGCGCCCGATCCGACACCTCGTTCGCCGCAATGACCGAAACGCCCTCGCCCACCGCCACCACCACCGACGCATCCGCCGCGACGCCCGCAGCCGCCCCCGCCAGCGCACCCATCATCGGCATCGACGACTTCGCCAAACTCGATCTGCGCATCGGCAAAGTGCTGGTCTGCGAATTCGTCGAAGGCTCGGACAAACTGCTGCGCTTCGAATTGGATGCGGGCGAATTGGGCAAGCGTCAGATTTTTTCCGGCATCCGCGCCAGCTACGGCGAACCGGATAAGCTCGTCGGCCGCACCGTCGTGTTCATCGCCAACCTCGCACCGCGCAAGATGCGCTTCGGCGTGAGCGAGGGCATGATTCTCTCCGCCGGTTTCGATGCCGGCGCGCTGGCGCTGCTGGATGCCGACGCAGCCGCGCAACCCGGCATGCCGGTGCGCTGAATCGGGAACGGATAACGCTCGCCGCTTCGCTCACTCACCGCAAGGGTCGGATATGACGCACCGCTCTCCACTATCGTTACGCCATGCTGTGTTGGGGCATGCTGTGTTGGGGCATGCTCGACTACGACTTGCTCTCTTCGCATCGGCGATCGCTCTTTCGATGTCGGGTTGCCCTCAGCAGCCCGAGGCACTGCCCCAGCAACCCGAGACACCGCCCCCGGCATCCACCGCCGAGACGCCAGCGGCATCTATCGTCGGTGGCGACCGCGATGCGCATGGCTGCATCGCCTCCGCCGGCTACGCTTGCTGCGAACGCGAGCGTTCGTGCGTGCGCCCCTGGGAATTGGCGAAGGAAAAGGGGTTCGCAAACGACGCCGACAGCCTCCGTCGGTATTGCGAATCGCCTGCTCAGGCGGACACGCCCTCGCCCGCGCCAACCGGCGGCTGATTCTCGCCCGCCCACTGCGACGACCCGGCCAGTCTTTATGCGCGTGCTGTCCGCTTCCAACGCCATCGATCCGGTCGAACGGCTCGACCGGCTGCTGCCGCAAACCCAATGCGGGCAGTGCGGCTACGCCGGTTGTCGGCCCTACGCCGAAGCCATGGCGCGTGGCGAGGCGGGCATCGATCGCTGTCCACCCGGAGGCGATGCCGGCGCGCGCGCGTTGGCGCATGCGCTGGGCGTACCGCCGCGGCCTTACGACCGTAGTCGCGGCGCGCAGGCGTCGGCGCAGGTCGCGGTGATCGTCGAAGCCGACTGCATCGGCTGCACCAAATGCATCCAGGCCTGTCCGGTCGATGCCATCGTCGGCGCGTCGAAGCGGATGCACACGGTGATCGAACCGCTATGTACCGGCTGCGAGCTGTGTGTGCCGGCCTGCCCGGTGGACTGTATCGTGCTGGAAGCGCCGCTCGCCGGGGCCGTCTTGGAGGACGAAGCGCGATGACCTATCGCACCTTGGACGCCGCCGCGATCCTGTCCACCTGCGAGCGTCTGAGCGCACGCATCGACGAGCGTTTTCCCGAGTCCGGGCTGTCGAACGTCGCCCGCGAATTGCTCGAACTCTCGCGCGAATCCAGGCGGCGCATCGACGACATCCGCAAACCCGTTTGGCCGGTACGCATCGGCGCCGGCATCGTGCTCGTGCTGATCGCCGCGATCGCCATCGGCGTCGCCGCCACGGCGAAAATGCCCTCGACGCGCATCGAATTGTTTTCGCTGTTGCAATTCGCCGAGACCGCGATCAACGACATGATCTTCCTCGGCGTCGCGATCTTCTTTCTGCTCACCGTCGAAGCCCGGCTCAAACGCCGCAAGGCCCTGCGCGCGCTGCATCAACTGCGCAGCATCGCGCACGTCATCGACATGCATCAGTTGACCAAAGACCCGGAACAACTGCTGTCCACCGGGATGACCACGTCCTCGTCGCCGGAGCGCATGCTGTCTCGTTTCGAGTTGGCGCGCTATCTCGATTACTGCTCGGAAATGCTGTCGATCGTCAGCAAGATCGCCGCGCTGTACCTGCAATACCTCGACGACGCGCTGGTGCTCGGCGCGGCCAACGATATCCAGAATCTGACTTCGGGCCTGTCGTCGAAGATCTGGCAGAAGATCATGATCGTCGATGGCGTCGTTCCGCCAGAGCGCGATCCGAGCTGATCGTTTTCGCAGCAGGCGAGCGCGGTCGATTCAGATTCGGCTGTCGCGGGTTTTCGAAAGCGACCTTCCAGATCGTTTTCGAATCGCAGCGGTGGTTGACCGCAACAACAGACTGTTTTTCGACAGGCTGTCGGACGGCCAAGACCTAACGCGATTGAAGCGACGAAGGAAAAGCACCCGCCATCGTCTCACGCCATTCGCGGGCCGCTTTGCCCGCGCTCGGCGGTCTGTTCGTTTTGCCGAAGCAGCGTCTGGTCGCGTCCGACCGACTGCGCCGTCGCGCGATCGAGCATCGCGACCTGCTCCAAACTCGCCGACGCGTCGCGCTGCATGGACACCGCCGCATGCACCGACACATGGAAGTGCGGCCCGCGATCTTCGGAAAGACTGTACATCGCGAAGACGCGCGCATTCGTCGTCGGATCGCTGAAAGCGACGCGCTGCACTTCCTTCACGCTGGGATCGCGCGCCACTTGCAGCAGCAGATCGCCGGCGATGTTGCGCGCGCTGTTCGCATCCCAGCGGCCATCGCGGGTCAAGGCCGCGTCGATCGTGCCGAGATCCGCGCGCTGACGCGGGTTCAAGCGTTCCATCGCATCGCCCGCGCGCGAAGCGGGCTCCGCTAACGCGCCGATACCGGGGTCGCCCGGGTCGGGGCCTTTGCCGGCCTTACCGGGCAGCGTGTGCTTGGGCTCGACAGGCTTGTCCTGACCCGGCGAAGTCTGTTTGTTCTCGACATACGGATCGAAACTGGATTTGACCGGCTTACCGCTGCTGGTGTCGTAGTACACGAAAGGCTTGCCATCGGGCAGTTGCATCAGTCGTTCGAGCGACTTCTCGTCGAGGCCCAGTTCTTTCATGTTGATGTGCACTTGCCGCGGCACCAACTGCTTAGCGGTCTCCTCGTCGATCGAGCGGATCGTCCGCAGGCTCGCTTCGAGGTAGCTGCTCGCGTAGTGATGCGAATAATCGGTGCCGAAGTGATTGCCGAGCAACGAGCCCTTGTCCCGACTGTCGTAATACAGCTTCGCCATGGCTTCGACGTTTTTGGGCGTCTCCGGCAGCGTCGTATCGGCATTCAGCTCGAGGCCTGCGCGCATCCGCACGTTTTGCGAACCGCTGGCGGGGTCGGTATGCAGCTCCATGTATTGGCGCAAGTTGTCGGGAGACGCCTGCCAGATCTGAAGCAATGTCGGCGCCTGACCGTCGTTCTGCGTCTTGAGCATCGACGAAACGCTATTGAAGTTCGCCAATTCGGCGCTGGCTTCGCTGGTGCGGTGGGCCGCATCGATGCGTTTCAACGCCGGGGTGAGGTCGACGGGCGACTGGTGGAATCGGCCATCGGCGGCGGGTTTGAGGCCTCCCGTATCCAAGGCCGTCTCCAAGTCCTTCCAGAATCGCTCGCTCGCTTTTTCCATGGTCCCGCGACCGGCGGCATGCCGCGCTTCATGACCCAGCGTGCCGACGGCGTCGGCGAACAGATGCTCGTTGAAACCGGCCGTTTCGATGTCGCGCGCGTTGAAGCTGATCGTTTTTTCGCCTCTGCGATAGAGCGGCGAGCCTTCACCATGCACGAATCGCGTCAGGCTACCGTCCTCGACCGCTTTCAACAGCAATTCTTTGGCGTAGGGCGATGACTCGATCATCTTCGCGAAGGTCTCGCCCGCGTCTGGTTTGCCGGTGATCTCCTTCAAATCGAGCTTGAAGGTCTCGACCATGCGCTTGAGACGCTCTTCCGGCGGCATGCTCTGGTGGTTCGAATCGGGAGTGTTGAGCGCAGACGCGCTGAGATTGGCGTTCGGATCGGTAGGCATAGACAGTCGGGGGAATCGAAGACGGAAGATCGCGTCCCAGCGGCGGATTCGCGGCGACGAGGCTTTCGCCGACATCGCGCGATGGCGTCCTTATGAACCCTGCGGCCGGCGACCGGCCGTAACGTGCCCGCGATTATCTCACTGCCGCGATAGAGTTCGCACTCCATCCGGCGCGAAGCGGGTTCGACCGACGATCGAACGAGATCAATCTCGGATAGGGCGAGGAGACGAAGCGCACGCCCCGCACATGCGTTCGACTTCATAACCTTTCGCGCGCAATTTCTCGACGACACCATCCGCGCCGAGCAAATGCAGCGATCCGACGACGACCAAGGTATCGTCGCGACCGCCGCGCTTCAGTCGCGCTTCCAACTTGGGCAGCCAGGCGTCGTTGCGGGCCACGTTCACGCGCCGGTAAAGATCGGGAAAATCGCGTCGCAGCTCCGACGCCATCTCGCGCCACAGCGCGTCGGCATCGCCGTTTCGCCAGTCCGCGTGCATCTTCAACGTATCGCCGCCGCCCTCTTCCGAACTGGTGAGCGCTTCTTCCAGAAATTGCAGCTGCTCGGAGTCGCTCATGCCGTCGAACAACGCGAGCTGTTCGGCTGCGCGCTCCAAACCCGCGGTGGGTTTTCCGGCCGCGACCGCGCGTTCGGAGAAATGCTGATCGAGACCTAGCGATTCATCCAACCCCAGCTTGTTCATTTCGGTCAACGAAATCAGCAAGCCCGCGTACCACGGCTCGAAACGCTGGAACCCCTCCGCGTCGAGCCTCAGCGCAGACAGCGCGGCACCGTTCGCGCCCAGCCAACGCGTCAGCATCCGCGCCGTCGCAGGCGATAGGCGGCGATTGAGGGTTTCGCCCGCGGGCAATGCGCCGGCGCGCGCCATCGCGTTCGGTAAATCGGGCGAGGCCAATTCCTCCGGCGCCAACTCGAACACCACGGCTTCGGCGTCGTCGAACGCGGCATCGACATCCGCCGACAGCGGGTAGTCGGCGGGTTTCAATAAATGGAACGAGCCGAGCAGATACAAAGAATTGTCCGCATCCGAGACTTTCCACAACAGCGGCACCGGCGGGCCGGACGCGCTCATCCCGCGCTTGGCCGCCCACAAGTGCGCCGCGGCGAACAGCGCCGCCGTCGTCGCTGCGGCAGCGAGAAAAATCGCGATATTCGTTCGGGAAATTTTCATTGCGCCGATTGCTGCGAGTGCAGCGACTATTGCTGCGGCTGCGGCTTGCCGCCGTAGCGTTTTTCGCCGGCGGTCACCGCGAAATCGACCCGGTTATCGCGCGGCGCGAGAATCGCCGTGGTGTACGAGGTGAACGCCGACGGCGGGTTATATGCGCGATTCAAATCGACCGCGATCGGTCCTTGCGACGCGACGCGGGGCAAATCGATATAGCGGCCCTGACCGTAGGAATCGTGTCCGCTGGTCATATCGGCGAAGATCAACAACCAATCGGGATTGCCCACGTCCAGCACATCGAGTTTGTAGGTGCTTTCGCCGCGCTGGAATTGCACGTAACCGGGATTGCGCACGATTTCGGTCATCCCGGTGACCGCGACGACCTCCAGAGTTTTGTCGGGCGGATGCGGCACATAGGTCGCCTGCAGCTTCCATGCCGGGTCGATCGGCCAAAAATCCAAGCCTTTGAACTGCGCGCGCGCCGCCGCATCGGCGTGTTTGACCTGCACCGCCACGCGTCCGCCGCTGCGAACCAGTCGTAGCTGACCTTTGCCTTCGTCGAAACCGATGACCGTCGGGTCGCCGTAGGTGTCGTCGCGCAATTCGATGCTGCCTCGCGACGGCGTACCGTCCGCAGTGATCGCCACATGACTTTCCGGCCTGAAAAACAGACGCTTGCCGCTCTGTTGCAGCATGCCCAGCGACGGCGGGCCATTGGGGATACGCATGCCGCTGCGACCGCCGCTGCCGACGAAATGCGCTTTCTGCGTGACCCAGAACAAACCGACCGGGGTGAGCAGGCCGTCGGGATTCGTCGCGATCTCTTGGCGCTGGATCCGCCACAGATTGATTTCGGAGCGATACTCCGGATCGACTTCGATTTCCGCGGCCTTTTGGTCTCCGCCGCCGCAACCGGCCACGAGGATCGCGATCGACATGCCTGCGATCGCGAGCATCGCCCTCTTCGTCCACACGGCCCCGCGTCGCCGCGGCGCATCGCGCAGGCTGCTGTCGCGCAGGCCGCTGTCGCACAGGCTGTTTTCAAGCGTTCCGCTTTCGAGCATGCTGCTGTCGAGCGCGCCGCCCTCGAATTCATTTTTCTCGCGCATGGTTTCCCCCTTTCCTTTTCGTTATCGTCCGCGCAAAAACCACCGATCGATGTCGGCTAAACCGAAACGCGCCCATGTCGGTCGGCCGTGATTGCATTGTCCCGAACGCTCGGTCGCTTCCATCTCGCGCAACAGCGCGTTCATTTCGGGAATCGTAAGCCGACGGTTGGCGCGCACAGCGCCATGACAGGCCATCGTCGCCAGCAATTCGTCGCGTGCGCCGACCACACGACGACCGCCGATTTCGGGGTTCTCGCCGTACTCGCGTAAATCGCCGATCACATCGCGCAGCAAGGCTTCGACATCGCCATGCGCCAACAGCGCAGGAACGCCGCGCAGAATCAAACTCTGCGGCCCGGCGCGGCCGACATCGAAACCGAGTTCGGCCAAGCTCGCCGCTTCGCGCTCGGCGACATCGGCTTCGCGTTCGGCGACGGCCAACGTCTGCGGCACCAGTAAGGGCTGCATGCGCAGGCCTTCGCTATCGTGCGCGGTTTTCAGTTTTTCGTAGCCGATGCGTTCGTGCGCGGCGTGCATGTCCACCACGATCAAACCGTCCGCCGACTCGCTCAAAATATAAATACCGTGCAACTGAGCGACGGCGTAGCCGAGCGGCGGCACATCGCCGTCGTGCGCCAGCGGCGCATCGCTCCCGTTGACCGTATCGCGCGACGACAGCATCGACGGCGAAGCCGCGAACGGCGCACCGGCCGCGAGGGACGCCGAAGAAACGCCGCCGTACAGCGCACCGTACGCCGCGCGGGCTTCTTCCACGCGCAGGCCCAAGCCGGATTGCGCCGACGGCCGCTGCCAAGCCATCGGCGGCGTGCGCGACACGAACGCCGCGTTCGCGTCGCCGGTCGCAGGTCCGAATGGCGCATGCTCGCCTTCGGAAACGCCCGCTTCCGTACCCGCGCGCGTCTCGGCCAGTGCCGCTTGCAACGTGCGATAGACGAAATCGTGAATCGTGCGCGCATCGCGAAACCGCACTTCGTGTTTCGCCGGATGCACGTTGACATCGACGCGGCGCGGATCGACTTCGAGAAACAGCACGTACGCCGGTTGGCGTCCGTGAAACAGCACATCGGCGTAAGCCTGCTTCACCGCATGGGCGACGCTGCGATCGCGGACCGCGCGGCCGTTGACGTACAGAAACTGCTGATCGGCGCTTGCCCGCGAATATGCCGGTTGCGCGATCCAACCGCTGAGCCGCAACGCGGCGCCGCCTTCGCTCACGAACGCGGTGCGATCGACCTGCAATGCATGGCCGAGAAACTCTTCGCCGAGCGTTTCGGCCAATCGGTCGCCCGAAAACAACGCATTCTGACCGTCGGGTTTGTAGCGCCGCAGCGGTTTCCCGTTGTGCGAGACGCGCAGTTCCACATCGGGCCGCGCCAACGCGAGTTGACGCAGCCAATCTTCGATATGGCCCAGTTCGGTGCGCTCGGCGCGCAAAAACTTACGCCGCGCCGGCACGTTGTAGAACAGATCGCGCACTTCGACCGTGGTGCCCAGCGCCTGCGCTTTCGGCGCGATGTCGCCGACCCGCCCGCCGTCCACCTGCAGGGCGCTGCCGTGGTCGTCGGCGGCGCGGCGCGAGGCGAGCAGAAAACGGCTGACCGATGCGATCGACGGCAGCGCTTCGCCGCGGAACCCGAGCGTCGCCACCGCTTCCAGATCGTCGAGCGACGCGATTTTGCTGGTGGCGTGCCGGGAAACGGCCAGCGGCAATTCCTCAGCCGCGATGCCGCCGCCATCGTCGCGCACACGGATCAAACGCACGCCGCCTTCTTCCAGATCGATCTCGATGCGTTTGGCGCCGGCATCGAGCGCGTTCTCGACCAACTCCTTGACCACGGAGGCGGGGCGTTCGATCACCTCGCCGGCCGCGATTTGATTGATCAGTGTGTCGGGGAGTTGGCGGATGCTCATCGCAGGGAGACGCGCGGCTCGAAGCGGCGCAGTAACGGAATTCAAACGCGATGATACCGGCTCGGATGCCCGTCGAACGCATTGCCGTGCCGCGCTTCTATCGCGCGAAGCGATGAGCTGGCTTATTCCGGACTACCGCCAGCGGTCGTGGCGGGGGCTTTCGCCACCACAACAGGTGCCGCACCTGGTTTCGCGGCTTCGGCGGCCTTGGCGCGCGCGGCGTAGAGTGTGCCGGGCGGCGGCTGGCGCTGGAAGTAGGTATCCACGCCTGCGAGCACCGCGCGGGCCAAGCTGCGCTGATACGCCGGATCGATCAGGCGGCGCTCTTCGTCGGGATTCGAGATGAACGCGGTCTCGACCAACATCGCCGGCATGTCCGAGGTGCGCAACACCGAGAAGTTCGCGCGTTCGATGTTCGGCTTGTGGTTGAAGCCGATGCCCTTCAGGCCGTCCAAGACATGCGCGGCGGCGCTTTCCGACGCGCGCATCTGGCCGCTCTGGGTGAGATCGAGCAGCACCGAGGTCAGCGTGTTGTCGGACTTGGGCAGGGGGTGACCGCCGATCAAATCGGCCGCGTTTTCCTTATCCGCCAACCAGCGCGCGCGCTGCGACGACGCGCCGCGCAGGGACAGCACGTACACCGACGAGCCTTTCGCCGAGCGATTCTCGGCGGCGTCGGCGTGGATCGACACGAAAATATCGGCTTTGGCCTGACGCGCGAGCTGAGTGCGGCGCGGCAGCGGCAGAAACATATCGGTATCGCGGGTCAAAAAGGCTTTCAAACCCGGCGTGGCGTTGACCTGACGCGCCAATTCGCGGGCGATCGCCAAGGTCACGTCTTTCTCGCGCTTGCCGGTCGGCCCCATCGCACCCGGATCCTGACCGCCGTGTCCGGCATCGATGGCGACGATCAGCGAGCGACCGCTCAGACCGCGCGGCATCGGTGCTGGCGTCGGCAGCGTCGCCGAGGGTTGCGGAGGCGCCGGTTGCACCGCCGCGATCATCGCGGCGGGCTTCGTCGCGGTGTCTTGCGCGACCGACGCCGTCGGCGAAGCGGTCGTCGATGCTGTCGTCGCGGGATTCGTCGAGACGGGCGAGGACGATGTCGATGCAGTCGCTGTCGAAGGCGACGTCGGAGTCTGCGTAGCCGCGCCGCTGGACGGGGCGACAGCAACGACGGGGCCGGTTTCGGCGGGTTTAGCTACGACGGGTTTAGTCGTGGCGGTCGCCGGCTTCACGGCCGTCGCGTTGATCGCGGGCGTCGGCGACGGGGTGGTCGCGGGGCCGGCAGGTGCGGAGGCCACGGTTGCAGCGCTGGCGGTCGCGGAGCCGGTCGTCGGCACTGTCGGCGGATTGCCCGTCGCCGCCGTTGTGCTCGGGGTATTCGCCTGAAGACCCGGCCACTCGAACACCAGACGAATGCCGCTGGCGCCGGGTTCGACCCGCGGCTTCGGCGCAGCGACGGGCGCGGCCAAGTCGAACACGATGCGCAGCGTGTCGGCGGCCGGACGGCCGGTGCGCACGGCTTTGATCAGCCCTACGGGCGCAGGCAGACGCAGCGGCTTGCCGGCATCGATCCCGGAAATATCGATCACCCAGCGGTCGGGCCCACGCAGCGCGAACGCCTTGTAGGTCGGTTCGGCCGGCAACTGCAGCTCGGCGCGCGTGCCGGCGGCATCGGCGCTGACCTGCAAGGTGTTGATTTCATTCGCTTGCGCAAGGTTCCAGCACAGCGCCGCCAGCAAGGCGATGCCGAGAACGATCTGCTGGACGATGGCCCCCTTGAGCTTCATGTCGCGCAGTCAATCACCGTCCGCGGATTTTTTCAAGCACTTTTCCCTTAATAATCCGTAACCTGGCGCGACTTCTTCCGGTTAGGCATCAGGAAAGGCGCGCAAGCCGCCTTGAGAGTCCAGCCGCGCGAGCCATTCGCGAGCGCTCGGGCTGTCGGCGTCGAGTGTGCAAAGGCGGCCATGAGAGCCGTCCGCCGGCAGCGCCAAACGGACATGCAGATCCGCCGGCGGCAAACCGCCCAGCCCGCGCTCGGGCCATTCGACCAACCACAACGCCGCAGGCGCATCGTCCAAGCCCAGAAACTCCAGTTCGCCGCCGCTGCCGATGCGGTACAGGTCCAAATGCAGGGCTTCGCTGCCGTCCGGCAGCGCGTAGCGCTCGACCAGCGTGTACGTGGGGCTGCGAATCGCGCCCTGCACGCCGAGCGCACGCAGCCATGCGCGCGCAAGACTGGATTTGCCCGCGCCTAAATCGCCGTGAAGAAACACCACGACCGTTGAATTCGCGCTGTGCGGAGTCGCACTAATCGCAAGTGCGCGAGCGAGCGCATCGGTCGCATCGGGATCGGGCAACGCGAAACGACGCGTCTCCGGCAACGACGCCTGACTCATGCGTTCACCGGATTGGCCAAACGCCGCAGATGCGGAAACAGATCCGACGCCAGCAATCCGCGTTCGCCGCCGTCGCGCGCCGCAGCGTCGGCGGCGGCGGAATGCAACAAGGCGGCGCACACCGCGATCGCATGCGGCGAAGCGAAATGCACGGCATCGTGCGCGCCCCCCGGTTCCGCCGCGTATTGCGCAAGCAACGCCGCGAGAACGCCGGTTAACGCATCGCCCATGCCGCCGCTGGCCATGCCGGGATTGCCGGCATCGATCACGACGGGAATCGCGTCGGGCGCCGTCACCACCGTACCCGCGCCTTTAAGCACGACCACGCACCCGTAACGCGCCGCAAGCCGCTGCGCGGCGTCGAAACGATCGTGTTCGATCTCGCGTACATCGGTCGCGAGCAGACGCGCGGCTTCGCCCGGATGCGGCGTGATCGTTGCGAAATCGAGCGTCTGCGGATCGCGTTGCGCCAGCAAATTCAGAGCGTCGGCATCGAGAACGGTCGGTTTTCCCGCCGCGAGGACCGCATCGAGCAATCGCGAACTCCAGTCGCTGCGGCCCAAACCCGGGCCGATGGCGACGACGCTGGCGTCGTCGAGCAGCGGACGCAACGCATCGTGATCGTCCACCGCGCGCACCATGCATTCGGGGCGTCGCGTCAACAACACCTGCACATGTTCGGCGCGCGTCGCCGCGCTCACCAAGCCTGCGCCTGCGCGATGCGCGGCTTCGACGCATAAGGCCAACGCGCCGCCGTAGCCGCGATCGCCACCGATGCACAGCACGCAGCCATAGCGGCCTTTGTGCGCATCTTTTTCGCGCGGCCGGAACCAACGCGCCAACGCGCTTGGGCTCGCGAGCAGCGCTGCGGGCTGCAAATCGTCGTACACCTCATCGTGCAGACCGAGCCGATCGATCGCGATCTCGCCCGCCGCCGCGCGACCGCGTCCCGTGTACAAACCGGGTTTGCCGCAGATGAAACTCAAGGTGACGGTCGCGCGCACGGCGCCGTCGTGATCGCCGGTGTCCGCGTCCACGCCCGAGGGCACGTCGAGCGAGAACACCGGCGAATCGTTGTCGCGATTGAGCGCAGCCACGCACTGCGCGGCGACACCGTCGAGCGCGCGATGCAGACCGATGCCGAACAAGGCATCGACCCACACATCGGCGTAAGGCCACGCATCGCCGGAACGATAGGTCGCGATGGCGCCGCCGGCTTGGCGAAACGCCTCGGCGGCGCGCGCGGCGGGGCCGGGTTTGACGGTCTCCTCCAAACGCAGCACCTGCACCTGCCGGCCGGAGGCCCGCGCCAATTCGGCCAAGACATAGCCATCGCCGCCGTTGTTGCCGGGGCCGCAGACGATGCCGATCCGCTGCGCATCCGGCCAACGATCCAGCAGCAAACGCCACGCGGCGAGACCGGCGCGCGCCATCAGATCGTCTTCGTCCAAGTCGTAGCGATCCATCGCGATGCGCTCGATGGCGCGGACGGCATCGCTGCGATACAGCCGGGGCAAGAGGTCGAGATCGGCGCTACGCATGGTGGGATTCTATACTTCGGGCGTGAACTCTCGCAGCGACGACATCGACGCTTCCCGACATCCGCCGAACGGTGCGCCGTCGGCCAGACTGTCGCCGGATCTCGCAGACCTCGCCGCGCGGATCAAGGCGCTGGCGACCGAATTGGGCTTTCAGCGCTGCGGCATCGCCGATATCGCGCTGAACGAGGACGAAACCCATCTGCGCGATTGGTTGGCGCAGGGGCTGTACGGCACGATGGATTGGATGGCGCGGCACGGCGACAAACGCAGCCGACCGAGCGAACTGGTGCCGGGCACCTTGCGCGCGATTTCGGTGGGCCTGGACTACGGTCGCGACGACGACGAAGAGGCATGGCGCACCCTCGCCGACTGCGAACGCGCTTACGTCGCGCGCTACGCGTTGGGCCGCGATTACCACAAGCTGATGCGCAACCGGCTACAGAGCCTCGCCGAGCGCATCGCCGATGAGATCGGCCCCTTCGGCTATCGCGTGTTCGTCGATTCGGCGCCGGTGCTCGAACGCGCGCTGGCGCGCAACGCCGGGCTCGGCTGGATCGGCAAACACACCTGCTTGATCGACAAAAACGGCGGTTCCTGGTTTTTTCTGGGCGAAATCTACGTCGATCTGCCGTTACCGACCGACCCGCCCGCCGATGCGCATTGCGGCACCTGCACGCGTTGCATCGAGGTGTGCCCGACCCGCGCCATCGTCGCGCCGTATCGTTTGGACGCACGGCGCTGCATCGCGTATCTCACCATCGAACACGAAGGCGCGATCGACGAAGCGCTGCGCCCGGCGATCGGCAACCGCATTTTCGGCTGCGACGATTGCCAACTCGTCTGCCCCTGGAACAAATTCGCCAAACGCACCGACGAAGCGGATTTCCGCGCGCGCAACGATTTGGACAACGCGACGCTGGCGGACTTATTCGCCTGGGGCGAAGCCGAATTCCTGCGACGCACCGAAGGCTCGCCGATCCGCCGCAGCGGCTACGCGCGTTGGTTGCGCAATCTCGCCATCGCACTGGGCAATGCGCCGACGACGCCCGCAACGCTCGGCGCGCTGGCGTCGCGGCGCGCCTTGGACGCATCGGCATTCTCCACCACCCCGGAACGCGCGAGCGACGACGCGGCGATGGTGCGCGAACACATCGACTGGGCCTTGCGCCGCCACGGCGCGGCGTAGCGCGAACGATCCCGCTTCGACGCCGCAGAACTCGGCATTTCGTTTTATGCTCGGCAGGCACCGATACTGTCGCGCTGCGCGCGCGGCATGCGGATCGGAAGCCCAAGGAACCGGGACGGCATCGGCCCGGCACGCTCTGCAAGCGCAAAAGGGGGAAGTGCGATGAGTACGTTGATGTTCGCGAAGATGGCGGCCGACCGTGCGGCGTCCGAAGATGCGGCCCAGCAAGCGCAACAAGCGGCCAAGGCCCCACGGATCCGGCAACGTCTACCGCCGCTGGGCGCCGACGGGCTACCGCTCGCCGCAGCGGGCCTGCCTGCGGAAGACGCGCCACAGCCGAACAAAACCGACGAAGAGGCGGCGAAATCGAAGAGCCAAGGCATCGGCCAATTGGTCGAAGCGCTGTCCGGCATGATTCCGACGGAAGTGCTCACGCTTCACGCGCTGACGCTGACGGTGACCACCACGGTGATTTCGCCCGGCAGTCCCGCGCACGACAAGATCATGGAAGTGATTTCGCCTGCCGCGTCCGGAACGGCGACGGCAGCGGCGAAGGCTGCGACCACAGTCGCGAGCAAATCCACCGAAGCCGCCGCATCCATCGCCACGATCACCGCGCCCGGAACGCTAAAGGCCGCTTTCTGGGCCTTAATCGTACTCAGCCTATTGCTGTACCTGGTGCCGCGCGGCTATGACGCCTGGAAAGCGGCGAAACCGCCTGTCAGCGGGTGGTACTGGTATCGCCAACTGCGATTCCTCGACTGGGTGTGCGCCGCGATTCCGCCGCTGTCGTTCGTCGCCTGGACGATGCTGCAGCGGACCACCGCCTTCGACGCCGCATTTCCGCATGTCGCGGAAGCGAACCGAACGGTGTTCGGATTGTTTCTCGCGGTGGTGCTGCTGACGGTGTCGGGTTGGGTCGCGTTCAAACCGATCCCGAGCAACAACTTGCCCAACCAGGGCGGCGGCGGCGCGGCGAACGACGACATCGATCCGACCGATGGTCAGAGTGCTGGTCAGGATGCCGGCGACGACGCCCAGCACGACGAAGTGCCCACGGGCGCGGCGACGCCGAACGGCTGAGAGCCTGTTCAAAATCATCTCCCAGCGGGGGTGTCGCCTCCTTCTCCCCGCAAGCGGTACGTGTTCTTTTCCTTCTCCCCGCAAGCGGGAAACATGCCTTTTCCCTTCTCCCCGCAAGCGGGGAGAAGGTGGCGCAACGCGCCGGATGAGGGGCCGGCATTACGCTTGATTCGCGTGCTTCCGACCGTGCGCATCAAGCCGTACGAGAAAGGCGCCCCTCACCCGGCCTTTGGCCACCCTCTCCCCGCACGGCGGGGAGAGGGATTAAAAATGGTACCGGCGAAGGGCCGCCGATCCGCTCGGAAAATGCGCTCGGCGCATGCCTCTTCTGAGATTTTGAACAAGCTCTGAGTCGCCTTTTCTCAACCGCGCGCGCGAATCTCCGCCAAGAGCGCGCGCGTCACCGGGTCGTCGGCTTCGCTGTCGCCGCGCAGCGCCGGCAACAGTTTGTTCGCGACTTGTTTGCCCAATTCCACGCCGAATTGATCGAACGCGTTGATGCCCCAAATCGTGGCTTGCAGATAGACGCTGTGTTCGTAGAGCGCGATCAGCATGCCCAGGCTTTCCGGCGTCAACGCATCCAACATCAACAGCGTGCTGGGACGATTACCGGCGTAGGCGCGATGCGGGTCGTCGTTTCGCTGGCCATTGGCGAAGGCTTCGGTCTGCGCCAACAGATTCGCGAGCAGCGCGGCGTGATTGTCGGCGTGATCGTGATCGGCGCGGATCACGCCGATGAAATCGGCCGGCACGATCTGCGTGCCCTGGTGCAAGGCTTGGAAGAAGCTGTGCTGCGTATCGGTGCCGGCCCCGCCCCACCACACCGGCACGGTATGCGCAGCCACGTCGCCGCCGTCCAAACGCACCGATTTTCCGAGGCTTTCCATCACTAACTGCTGCAGATAATTCGGCAACAAACGCAGGCGCTCGTCGTAAGGCAACACCGCCTGCGCGCCGGCATGCAGCGCATTGCGATTCCACACCGCGGTCAGCGCATGCCACATCGCGATGTTCTCGCGCGGCGCGGCGTGCAGTGCATGTGCATCCAATTCGGCGGCGCCGGCCAACAGGCGTTCGAAGCCTTCCATGCCGATGGCCAAGGCGATCGGAAATCCCACCGCCGACCACAGCGAATAGCGGCCGCCGACCCAGTCCCACATCGGCAAGATGCGCGTCGGATCGATACCGAACGCCGCGGCGCGTTCGACATTCGCGCTGACCGCGAACACGCGTCCGCCGTCGCGCGCGGCGTGCGCGCCTAACCAATCGCGCACGATCCCGCCGTTCAGCAGCGTTTCCTGCGTGCCGAAGGTTTTCGAGATCAACACCGCTGCGGTGTGCGCGGGATCCAAACTCGCCAAGGTGCGCCGCACGGCATTGCCGTCGACATTGGAGACGAAATGCACGCGGAAGCGCGCGCTGTGCGCATCGGCGAGCGCATCGACGACCAGACGCGGCCCGAGATCGGAGCCGCCGATGCCGACGCTCACGATGTCGGTCACGTCGGTGGCGTCGAGCATGCCGATCAATTCGGCCATGCGAACCCGCGCGTCGAGCGCTTGCGTCGCCGCATCGCGCGCGATGTCGCTGTCGCCGTGCGCGCCGCGCAACGCGGTATGCAGCGCAGCGCGGCCCTCGGTGATATTGACGGTGTCGCCGTCGATCAGACTCCGCATCGCGCGCGCGAGCCCGGCCTCTTCGGCCAACGCGAACAGGGCGTCGAGCGCAGCGCGGTCGTAGCTTTGGCGCGCGAAACTGGCGTACAGCGGGCCGACGCGGCAGGCGAAATCGAACGCGCGCTGCGGATCGTCGGCGATGCGCCGCGACAGCGGCTCGGACTGCAATCGCAGCGCGTGGGTTTGGAGGCGTTCGAGCGCGGAATGGATCATGTCGGAGTCACCGAATCGGCGATGGGAACCATGGCGGCCATGGGGCGATGCGCATGTTGCCACACCGAAGCGGCCGCATCGGCGCTACCGACGGCCATGGCAGGCCTTGAAAACGTCGTCAGCCCGTCATACGCACGCCGATATCGACATCGCCGCGACCACACACGCGACGAGGCGTCTTCGAGCGGTCGATACCCTATCCCGCGATGCGGCGATCAGCCGACCTCGAACTCCATATTGTCGATCAAACGCGTGCGACCCAAGCGCGCCGCGATCAAGGCCACGCGCGGTCCCGCCTGCGCGTAGCGCTCGGGGGCGGCGTCGGGTTCGATCAAATCGGGCGTGCGGATCGCGGTGTAATCGACCGAGAATCCGGCTTGCGCCAGCCGCAGCGCGGCCTCGGCCTCCACCACGCTCCGGGGCGCGCCGTCGAGCGAGCGTTCGCGCATGCTTTGCAGCGTGCGATGGATCTCGGCGGCGACCACGCGGTCTTCCGGCGACAAGTATTGATTGCGCGAACTCATCGCCAGCCCGTCGGTTTCGCGCACGATGTCGCCGCGCAGCAGCGTCAGCGGATAGGCCAAATCGGTGACCATCTGCTGAATCACTGCGAGTTGCTGAAAATCCTTTTTGCCGAACGCGGCGACATCGGGCTGCACTTGATTGAACAAACGCGCGACCACCGTGCAGACGCCGTCGAAATGCCCGGGACGATGCCGGCCTTCCAACACATCGGCCACGCCCGGCACGCGCATGCGCACGGCGAGATCGACGCCGAAGGGATACATCGACTGGACCGTTGGCAACCACAACGCATCGCAACCGGCGTCCTGCAAACCGCTGGTGTCGGCTTCGGGCGTGCGCGGATAACGCGTGAAATCCTCGCTCGGGCCGAATTGCGTGGGATTGACGAACACGCTGGAAATCACGCGATCGGCGTGTTTACGCGCCAATGCGACCAAGGAGTAATGCCCAGCATGCAAATTGCCCATCGTCGGCACGAAACCGATGCGCAAACCTTCGCGACGCCATCCGAGGATGCGTTCGCGCAAACGGTCGAGGGAGGTGATGGTGTCGATCATCGGTCGTTAGGGCGCTTCGTTATGTTGATTTGAATCGGGGGTCAAAAAGGCAGATCGATCGTTCATCGAGCGGGGCTATGAATCGAGAAAATCGTATCTTCTTGGTCCTTGATCATCAGTTGCACTTCTTCCGGCCAATTCCAACTGGCCTGACGGAAAACGTCGAGAAAATCCGGGATATTCAGATGACTGACGGCGACAATAAAAACATCGCATTCCAACCGCTTTCCGCCACCCGCATATTCGCGAACGTTTCTGAGTAGCACATGCTCCCCGAACTTCGATCGAAGATATGCGTTCATTTGCGAAACCGCTATCTTTTCGTTTTCGAGGGCCGTTACCAGAACGACATTAGCGACTCGGCTCACGAACGGATGCTCTTCTTTCGCGCTTTGAATCAATCGTAGCCGTGTTCTTCGCCCGGAAACGCGCCGCTGCGCACCGCATCGCAATACGCGCGCACCGCACCGGCGACGGAGCCGCCTTCGGCGAGGAAATCTTTGACGAATTTCGGGCGCCGATGGCCGCTGTCGAGGCCCAGCATGTCGTGCAGCACCAACACTTGCCCATCGCAATTGGGGCCGGCGCCAATGCCGATGGTCGGGATCGGGCTGGCGGCGGTGATCGCAGCGGCGAGCGAACTCGGCACGCATTCCAGCACCAATAGCGACGCGCCCGCATCGGCGATGGCGAGCGCGTCTTCGCGCAGTTTCGCAGCGGCGCGCTCTTCGCGGCCCTGCACTTTGAAACCGCCCAGACGCAATACCGACTGCGGCGTCAGACCGAGGTGCCCGGAGACCGGAATTTCGCGTTCGACCAAAAACCGAATCGTCTCCAGCTTATGCCCCGCGCCTTCGAGCTTGACCATCTGCGCGCCGGCCTGCAGCAGCTTGGTGGCGGCATCGAGCGCGCGTTCGGGCGTGGCGTCGGATTGAAACGGCAGATCGGCGATCAGCAAGGCGCGCTTCAAACCGCGCGCGACCGCCGCGGTGTGGTACGCGATGTCGTCCACGCTGACCGGCAGCGTCGAGCCCAGGCCCTTGACCACCATGCCCAGCGAATCGCCGACCAAGATCAGATCGGCGCCGTTGCGGTCGAACACGCGCGCGAACACGGCGTCGTAGGCGGTCAGCATCGCCAGCTTCCGACCGGCGCGCTTGGCGTCGGCGAGCGCGGGCACGCTCCAAGTCTTGACGGTGTCGGCGTGGCCGTCGGCGGATGAGTCGTCGTGAACGGACATGAGATTCCTACGTCGAACGAACGGCCTGCGGGACGTCGCCGGTCGCGGACGCCGGTCCCAAGAGGGCGCTAAGCCTAGCAGGTTGCGGCCGCGACGAAGCCGTCGAACCGGGCCGATTCCGCACACACCGGTAGACGCTGCGTTTCGTCGGCGATGCGCCTATTCAGCCACTCGCTAGGCGTCGGCCAACGCCTCGATGCCGCCGGTCTCTTCCGCCGGCAGTGCGTCGGCGAGATCGCGAACGCGACCGAGCCCCGGCACGGCCGCATCCGGTGCGATCTCGCGCAAGGGCCACAGCACGAACGCGCGGCGATGCAGATACGGATGCGGCACATGCAGGCCGGGGAGATCGATGCGCGCATCGCCGTACAGCAACAGATCCAGATCGAGACTGCGCGGCCCCCAGCGGTCGCTGCCGTCCTCGGCCCGTCGGCGCCCGAACACGCGTTCGATCGCCAGAAGTTCGTCGAGCAGCTTCTGCGCCGGAAGACCCGTGATCAGGCCGGCGACGGCATTGACGAAGTCCGGTTGATCGCGCAAGCCCCAGGCCGGCGTGCGATACAGCCGCGAGGCGGCGTCGAGCCGCGTCGATGGCAGCGCGTTCAGATGCCCGAACGCCGCGCGCAACGTCGCCGCTGCATCGCCCAGATTCGCGCCCAGGCCGACGTAAACAACGATGCTTCCGTTCGAGCCGGCGGTCATCGCGGCATCATCGAAACGAAATCGTCAGGGCGTCGCCGAAGAACCTCGAGGGCGGCGCCGTGCGACGGGCGGGTTCAGACATCGGCGACCGGACCGGCGGACGCATCGGTCGAACGGCGCCGCCGTCGACGACGCAGCCGGCCGGTGGACGCGGGTGCGCCCTCGCCGTCTTCGTCCGCCGAGACCGGCACCGCGAAGGCGACGGCATGCTCGGGGTCGTGCTGCGCTTCGGTCCAGAACGCGACATCGGCCGCGTGGCTTTCCGATGCCGCCAAACGCAAACGCAGGAAATCGAAGGCCGCGCGGAACCGCGGGTGCGCGAGTACGCGCATCACGCGGCGACGCTGACGCTGCCCGAAGCGCGATTGCAGCAACCAGATTTCCTGCATCGGCAGCGAGAACCGCCGCGGCAAGGCGACCGTGTTGACTTGATGCAAGGTGACGCGATCGGCGGCGCGACGCTCGGCCTCGGTCGCATGCATGCCCTGCGCCTGCAGCGTCGCCAGCGTGCGGCAGTAGGCCGGCCACAGCAGTAAGGCGAACAGGAAGGCCGGCGATACCGGCTCGTCGGCGGCGACCCGGGCGTCGGTATCGCGCAGACCTTGCAGCAGCATGCGCCGCAACGCACCGCTGCGATTGGCGGCCAGCGCGCCCGCGGTTTCGGGGAACAACGCCGGCAACAAGCCGTTCGCTTCCAAGCCTAAAAAGCTGGCTTCGGCGTGACCGGACATGAACAATTTGAGACATTCCTCGAACAACCGCGCCGGTGCGGCTTCGCCCAGCAGCGAGGCCAAGCGCGGCAACGGCTCGGCGGTGGCCTCATCGATGCGGAAATTCAATTTCGCGGCCAAGCGCACCGCGCGCAGCATGCGCACCGGGTCTTCGCGATAGCGCGTTTCCGGGTCGCCGATCAACTTGAGCACGCGCTGCATCACGTCGTCGAAACCGCCGAGGTAATCGCGCACCGAGAAATCCTCGATCGCGTAATACAGCGCGTTGACGGTGAAATCGCGGCGCACTGCGTCTTCTTCGATAGTGCCGTAGACGTTGTCCCGCAACACGCGCCCTTCTTCGCCCAACTCGCGATCGCCGCTGCCGTCGTCGGTGTTGGCGCGGAACGTCGCCACTTCGATGATCTCGCGGCCGTACACCACATGCGCGAGACGGAAGCGGCGGCCGATCAATCGGCAATTGCGGAATAAGTGCTTGACCTGCTCCGGCGTGGCGTCGGTGGCGACGTCGAAATCCTTCGGATGCAACCCCAACAACAGATCGCGCACCGCACCGCCGACCAAATAGGCGCCGAACCCCGATTCGCGCAACCGATACAACACGCGCAACGCGCTGGGACTGATGTCCTTGCGAGATATCGAATGCCGATCGCGCGGGATCGTATTGATCTCCGAGTGCGTCATCGCGTCGCTGGCCGGCGTCGGGACGGGGGTCGCGACCGGCGTCACCGAAGGCGAAAGGGGCTGTGGCGTCGGGTCGTTCATCGAAACGGGGTCTTCGGTCGTCTGCGTGATCGGGAAGGTGTCGCGGGCAGGGGGACCGGGTATACTAACAGCCTGTCCCGGTCGTCGTTGCGGCGACCGTTCCCGAATCGAACTTCGATCGAAGCTCGCACCTCGGCTCTAAGCTCCCTTCGTCTAGAGGCCTAGGACGTGGCCCTCTCAAGGCTAAAACACGGGTTCGAATCCCGTAGGGAGCGCCAATTCGACAGCGACAACCGCGCGCTGCGGACCCGACGACCCCTGCATCCCGCAGGGGTTTCGTGTTTTGGCCTTGGACTTCGACCTCGCGCGACATCGCCATCATTGGCGATAAATTCGCCCCCCCCCTCTCTCCTCTCCGTCCCCCCTTGGACTTCATGCTTGTCAAGCATGCTTGTCGAGTGCAAGCGATGATTTTCGGTTTCCTTGCGAATCAACGTCTTACGCTTGGTCTCGGGAAAGCGGTTTTATTGCGTCATTGCCTGCCAAGAGGAACCACGGCGTTTTGTGCGATGACGCCATCGCTTCGCCGCACAATCGCGACTGTGCGTATGGCCTGATGCCGGATCGCAACCGAAAGCACTCATTTGGCCAGATCGGAATCCGACAGCTGCCTGCTACCGACAATCGTTTCTGGGTTATCGCATGGGGAATTGCGGGTGTCCCGTTTCGGTTCGTCCCGTTTCGGTTCGTTACGACGCATTAGAATCTGCCTTTCGCGCAGTACACATCCGGGAAATCTTCCCTATCGATGGAATGGATCGCTTTCCCTTTGGTTTTCTTTCGATAGTTTCGACGGTATGTCGACTCCAGGGCTTGCATCCTTTTCGCCTCGGAAGGAATGAGAAGCCGGCTGGCGCTGTCGATGAATGCACGCAATTCCTCACTCTGGCGCTCGTCCGAAAACGCGGCCAATGTGCGAGCTGCCGCCAAGGCTTTCGGCATATCGACATCTACGGAGATGAAGCCGTTCAGGATGGCGAATTGACCGGATGAATAAGCGTGATACACGCTGAGGATGGCCTCGGGTTCGCCGGCCAGCGCCGAGTCGTTTAGCATTCGCTCCGCGTTATTCTTGTAGAACGATTCGTATCTCTGCGCGATCGCATCGACGCCATCGACAGCCGTCAGCTGAAACGAAGTGAGGCGCGACATCGATTTGACGTCACCCAGGCTCGCGGAGTTTATCAACCTCTGGAAGTACGTCGATCGCTCTTTTTCATCCAGGCCCTCGCACATGGCCTTTGCCGAACGGCTCAACGCCAGGATGCCTTCCATGGATTTCAATGCGTCCTCATCGGCCGCATCGATGCCTTCCTCCAGGCTTTCGAGATCCAGAAGATGTTCTTCGTTCAGACAGATGTCGAGTGCCCTCGCCAATACACAAGATGCGTAAGGATCGCCCCGATCCGCTTTCGCTTCCAGCGAGTGCAGCTGCGAATACAGACTCGCTTTCTCGTCGTAAGCGAAGGGGCGGCGGGCGAATCCCGCATCGCTTCTCCGCAACGAAACGCAACCACTTCGCGCAGACGCGCTTGAGCATGCGTTTTCGCTCTCCATGTGCGCGGGGTCAGGCTTTCCATCCAGCCGGGCGCGATCAATCCCCGCGACCGAACCACTCGATACGTACTGGAACCACACGAACGAAAGCCCGATCAGGCCGAGTACGGCCAGCAAGATGACGGGACAACCTCTGTCGGTGATGCGCATCTGAAATTCTGCCGGAATCGATGAATCGCGTGCGTGCCATGCCCTCACGGGGTTCGACCGCACTGAATGCGCCTCCGGGCGCCGATTACGACGCGAGCCCGGCGAACCGGGCTCGCGAGTCGGCCTCGACGTTAGGCTGGAGACGCCCTGTCGCCGATCAATAGATATCTTCCGCGTCTTCAAAAGACGTAATGAAATCCCCCTTCCCGACCCGTCTCGTGGCATAGCTTTCGGCGAAAACAGCGCCATCGGGATGCGGTCCGTACACATATACCGTCAGATTCGAATTCGGCACATAGCAATAACCGCCGGTATACGCGATTGTCTGCTTGAACAAAGTAATGTTGTTCCTAAAGGAGTCGGATTGCGATGATGCCCACCCCTGCTGGAGGCAAAGCCTATGCGCCGCAATCAACTTTGCATCCGACGTAGATGCCGACACAATGCTGGGTCGGAAATGTATTTTTCTGGCAGTGGTAGCCACCCGCGCGTATTTGTATTCGATGCCTGTCACAGCCTGGAGATAGGTTGAGGACGATCTGTAACCCGAAGTGAATTGCCAACCATTGGTCCGCCCGAGGCACCCCGACACGCTGGCGCTGGCGGAGGCCGATAAAGTCAATGTCACACCTGGCACATTGGGCGTACTGCCTTGGCCATCGATACCAAATTGAAATTCAAACGATGTACAAATTTCATTTGCAGCTTCTACGGTAATGGTGCATGAATTGCTGCAACCCAAGACCGGGTCTCCGGCCTTGTAGACCAGGATGCCGTATCGATTGTTGGCTCGGTAGCCAAAGGAATCGGTGGGCAGCGAGGAAGCCATTTTCTTCCCGATCACCTTGCCGTCAATGTAGTAATCCTCTCCCAGCTTGATCGCACTTGTGCCGGTCGTGTAATTCGGCCGCGTGACGCCAGTCGGCACGTTGGTGCCCGCACCAAACCAATGATAGTAGTCGTAGTTTCCCGGCGGGTTGAGAAAATCCGTTGCGAGCGATGGCAGCGGCACCATCGCACAGATGCTCAGCGCAAGAATCGAATGGGCGATGCGGTTTTTCGGTGATTGAACGTTCATGTTGTCCTCAAGATGGTTGATTTGTGCGGAGCGCACGGAATGTGCTTATCGGAAGCCGAATGCATCCTTGCGGAGGCCACCCATGGTCCTAACGACACTTCCCGTCGTGTTTCGTCCTTCGCATTTCGGCTCGGATGAAACGGGTTTCTGGTCACCGGTGGATTGCTTCCGCGCTGTCGTTCTAGCAGCCGGCATGGATCAATCCATCCGCCTGCGCGCCGAATCGACGATAAACAAGGACAACCGGGAGGAGTCGAGAAGAATCGAGATACAAGTCTTTGATTCGAAAAGATTTCTGGCCTCGGAATCGAGAATGTTCGATGCCCATGGAAGAGCCGCCGCCCGCATTTGCGCCGAATTGCGCCGCCTTTCGCGGAGACGCTTTCCTTTGAGAGGATGGAGTGACGAATAAGTCATCGCAGTACTCGCCGGAAGTCCGGGAGCGTGCGGTCCGGAGCAAGGGCGTGAAGACGACGATCACGGACCAGGCGCTGGCCTATCCGCAGGACCGGGGAACCGGCAGTCTCGAGCAGAGCGGTCGAACCCGTTGTGGGCAAGCGACGTTACGAACCTCTCCACTTAGGCGGGCTTCGTCTACGTGGTGTTCGTGGCCGACGTGTTCGCGCTGCGGAGCGTGGGCTGGAAGCTGTCTGCTTTCTCGAAGACAGATTTCGTGCTGGACGCGCCATAGCGACGCTGCATGCCCGTCGGCCGGCATAGGGCGGGTTGAATCCATCACAGCAATCACAGGATGCGGTATGTGTCGATACGTGAGTGTCGGTACGCGACACCCAGCGGCTGGCCGAAGCGGAGATCGAGCCATCGGTAGGAAGCGTCGGCGACTCCCAGGACAACGCGCTGGCAGAGACGATCAACGGGTTGTACAAAGCGGAGGTGATCCACTGCCGTACGTGGAAAAGGCTGCCGGGGGTCGAGATGACCACGGTGGACTGGGTGGCCTGGTTCAACCACTGACGACGACTGGCCTGATCGCGAACATCTCGGCAGCAAAGACGGGCAAGCGAAGGCCGAAGCGGCCTGCTATCGGCAACAGGTCACGCTGCCGATGGCGGCGTGACTCGCACAGTATGGTCTCCGGGGTTGCCGGCGCGCGTCACTGCTTGGCGTTGGACGCGGGTTGCGAGGACTTGACCAGCGCTCGCTCCAATGCGGCGGCTTCATCCAGTGCGCCGCGTTTGCGTTTGACTTGAATGAGTCGTTCGATGGTGATCAATGTGTCTTCATGGCCGTCGCCACGCGCTTTTCGCTGACCGACGAGGGCTTCGTGCAGCAGCGTATCGGCCCGAGTGAGATCGCCCTCTGCGTGCGCGACTTCACCCAACTCACTGATCGACAACAGTGTTTCCGGGGCGATGTCACCCAAGGTCCGACGCTGTGTTTTCAGCGCATCCTGAAGCATCGTCTTGGCATCGCCGAGCTCGCCCTTCATCCGCAATATCGACGCCAATTCATACATCATATACAACGCGTCGCGATCCTCGTTTCCATAGACACGGCGTTGTATCGCCAATTGCTTGCCAAGGACTGCGGCCGCCTCATCAAATTTACCTTGATCGGCCAAGACCCACCCTAGTTGCTGGGCCATCTCACTCATAGTCAGATTGTCTTCTCCAGACAGCCGTCGATAATCGGCGATTGATTCGCGCATCATTACCTCGGCTTCAGCGTGCTTTCCTCGCAATCCCAGCACATCTGCAACCTGGAATTTTGCGATGGGTACTAGCTGATGCTCGGTGCCGTAAATTGCGAGCGTCAACGCCTGCGCCTGCCGCAAGTACGCTTCAGCCTCGTCCCGTCGGCCCATTCTCACGAGCACACCGCCAAGATTGCTTATTAATGCCAGGGTCCTTGGATGCTTGTCGCCGTTTGACTGCCGCCCCGCTTCGAGCGCCTCTCGCGCAAGCGCTTCGGCGTCAGCCAACCGGCCCTCTCCCAAATACGCGAATACCAAAGTGTTGGCTGCACTTAGGGTTTGTATATGAGACATGCCCAGCGCTCGGCGATATCCGTTGAACATCGCTTCCGCGTACGGCAGCGCTTCTTTGGATTTTCCAGACTTCGAAAGTGTAAACGATAGAGCCCCCGCTGTTTTTAGCGTGTCTAAATGGTCGTTACCGAGCACACGACGCTGTCGCGTGTACGACTCGCGAAGCAGCGCTAATGCCATCTCGGTTTTGCCCTGCCGCATCAGGACGGTAGCCATAATTGTGATCGATACAATTGTTTCCGAATGATCCCTTCCCAGTACACGACGCAGCCCAGTCGTCGCCGCGCGCAGATCGGTTAAGGCCTCGTCGAACTGACCCATTTGACCGCGCAGTTCCCCACGGTTGCGCAACGAAATGAGCGTCAGTGGGTCATCGGCGCCAAGCAAGCGACGTCGCTGCTCGAGCGCAAGCTGCTGAGGTTCGACCGCCGCTTTAAGTTGGCCCAGCTTGAATTGGGTGTCGGCCATGGTTTGCCACAGGCGCGCCTGCAGCAACGGCGAGTGGCCGAAGTCCTTTTTGATCGTGGCCAATGCCGGTTGAATCGAATGGGTGTCCAGCTGACCGAGCGCCAGATCGGTCATGTTCACGCCTATCAGCAGGGTCTCTTGTTGCTGCCTGCGCTGCGCGGCGGTCGCCGGAACACCTCTGTGCCCGGGGCCTTCTGTCTGGACCGCTTGGATCAAGGCGCTGCGCAAGCTCAGGCCCATCGCCGCCGGGTCGATGGACTGCAGCTGCTTGACCTGGAAATCGGCGGCCATCTCCGCTTCGGCAGTCGCCTTGCGCGAAGCCTGCAACGCATCATCCGCGCGCACAAAACCAATGACGGCGGCGGTGGTCGTCGCCAGCAGCGCCAACGTCATCACGCTGGCCAGCGCGACTCCAACCCGATGCCGCCGCACGAACTTGCGCACCCGGTACATCCGCGACGTGGGACGCGCTTCGACTGGTTGGTCGTTGAGCCAACGGCGCAGGTCCTTCTCCAGTTCCAGCACCGACGGGTAGCGGTCGTCCGGGTCGCTCTGCAGACACTTGCCGACGATCCACGACAGATCGCTGCCCAACAGCGCTTTCATCTGTTCGACCGACAGCGACCGGTGCTTGGCGATCTCGCCTTCGTCTTCGACGCGCAAGCTGGAGAAGCGCGTCAGCAGGCTCGGCGCTTGCTCCGCGCTCAGCAGTCGCGCCAGTTCGATCGGGGTCTTGCGGTTGAGCTCTTCTTCGCTGTACGGCGTGACGCCGGCCAGCAGTTGATACAGCACCACGCCCAGCGAATAGATGTCCGCACGCGTATCCACATTCACCAGCGGCCCGGAGACTTGCTCCGGGCTGCTGTAGGCGGGCGTGCCCACGAAGCTGCCCAGTCGCGTGTGCGCCGCATGGCCCGTCAGCACGCCCGACAGCGATTTGGCCACGCCGAAGTCGATGATCTTGACCATCGCCGGCTGGTCCTGCGCACGGCTGACCAGAATGTTGCCGGGTTTGAGATCGCGGTGGATCAAGCCTTTTTGATGCGCGTGCAGTACGCCTTCGCAGGCCTGAAGAAACAGCGTGATGCGTTCGCGGAAGTCCAAATCCAACTGATCGCAGTGGGCGGCGATGTCCACACCGCGCACGTACTCCATCGCAAAATACGGCTGCTGCAACGCCGTGCTGCCGGCATCGTAGACCGTGGCCACGTTGGCGTGATTCATCAGCGCCAGCGCCTGCCGCTCGGCCTCGAAGCGGGCCAGCACCTGTTTGCTGTCCATGCCGGTCTTGATCAGCTTCAACGCGACCTTGCGCTGCACCGGTTCGGTTTGCTCGGCCAGATACACCAGACCCATGCCGCCTTCGCCGAGCTGGTCGAGCACCTGATACGGGCCGATCGTTTGGCCGATCATTGATGCAGGCGGATTGGGTGCGGCGACAGTCGGAACCGCAGGCGGCGAAGCCTCGGTCGATGCTTCATCCAGCGTATTCCGGTCGGCGGTCGCCTGGATGACAGACGGTTGCTCGAAGTCACGCAGTTGCTCGGACACGGCCGCCGCAGTGGGGCGGCGTTCCGCCTGCGCATCGGTGCAGGCGGCGATCAGGTCGCGCAGCGGTGTGCTATCGACATCGCGCGCCCAATCCGCACCGGGTGCCCGTTGCAAGTCGCCCACGACCATCTGCAACAGCAGAATGCCCAGCGCATACACATCGCTGGCGATGGTCGCGGCCTGCCCGGCCAGACATTCGGGCGCCAAATACAACTGCTCGCCGATGCCTTCATCACCGACCAGCGTCAGCCCAGCGCTCGTGATCTTCAGCGCATCGAGGTGGGTCCGGTCGCTCAGGTCACTCCATCCAAATTCGCCCAGCTTGGCGTGAACCCGATCCTGGTCGTGATCGCTGTCGATGAAGATGCTCGCGGCACTCACGTTGCGATGCACGACATCCGCCGCATGCACCGCCGCGAGCGCGCCGGACACCTCGCCGATCAGCCGCATACGCTCCGCCAACGCGATGCGATGCAACCCACCGCGCGATACGGCCCATTGCGGCAGACTGCCGTGACGCGCGTAATCCAGCTCAAGAAAATACGGCGGCTCGTCCAACTGCCAGTCGAGGATGGTCGCGATGTCCTTGCGGCCCGCCAGCGCTTCGCGCAGATAGCGCATGACCGTAGTTTCGCGCTGCAGCAATCTCAGATGCTGCTCGCTGCGGCAAAAACGGAACACGCGCTGTGCCCGGGTGTCATGCGCGTCGGAATCCTGCATCTGCGCTAGCCAGGTCTCGCTGACCGAACTGCTGCCCAACGGGCGCGATAGATGCCACTCCGGCTTGCCGATAACCGGCGAGCCTGCAGAAAACGCTGCTGCGTTGTTGTCGGTCAGCCGGACCTGTGCCGTGAGCATGTAGCCGCGGCGTGGGATCGTGCGGATCAGCGGCTTGTCCGGATCGGCGTCCTGCAGTGCTCGCCGCAGCGCGTAGACAGCATCGGTCAATCCCGTATCGCCGATCAGCGCATTGCCGTTCCAGACCCGATCGATCACCGCTTTACGACTGACTACCGCATCTTTGGCCCCGGCCATATAGGCCAATACTTCCAAATGCTTGCGCTTGAGCGGGTTGCACTTGCCGGCGTAGGTCACTGATCCACGGATCGGATTGATCAATCGGCCCGCAAGCTCATAGGGCTGATCCAGGTAGCGATATTCGATGCTGGCTGCTTCATTCACGTCGAAATGTCTCCATTGCCTGTCCTTGCTTGCCCTGGGGCGCCCCGGCAGATTCTCGACATCCTGAGGGCAGGATCGAAGAATTTCAGCCGTTGAATGGCGCCAACACAGATTCCAGACGGAGCGACGGCACATTCCCGGATCGGGGTTGACTGTAATGTCAACAGCCGGCAGTAAGGCTCACCCTATCGTAAGAGAGGGTCTTCATTAAAGACAGTGGGTCGGATCCGCCTCAGTTGACATGAAATTCTCTTTCTGATCAGTGGCTTGCCCTTTCGTTTCCGGCGATTTCCTAGCGCCATTGCATGCCGCCATCTGACCAACCCCAAGCCCGTCTCATCGATACCTCCGCTTTCCCCTGCTTTCGTCCGCTCTCTCGCGTCGGGGATCTGCATAATGACCCACAGGCGTGCCCATCGGAGAGAGGGGCTGGACCTCACGTCCCCTACCCGCGCCATATGAAAGAGAAAACCCGCGCAGCGATGCGCGGGTTTTCTCTTTGATGCGTTCCCGAAGGGTTCGAACGCGGGTTCTGGCCGGGATTCTGACGCCGGCTCGAACGATGGGGTCTCGCGGCGGCGTCGATGCGGTTAGGCACGATCGCATCGCCCAGCAGCGCATCCTGGGCTTTCTTCTGTCCGCATCGGCTTTACAATTGCGGCTCGGACGCACCGTGCGGCCGCCCGCTCACGATTTCACGCCCGTCCCCGGATCGCCCATGCCCTTCGTCGTCACCGAAAACTGCATCAAGTGCAAATACACCGATTGCGTCGAGGTCTGCCCGGTGGATTGTTTCCACGAAGGGCCGAACTTCCTCGTGATCGATCCCGATGAGTGCATCGATTGCACGCTGTGCGAGCCGGAGTGTCCGATCGGCGCGATCTTCCCGGAAGACGATGTGCCCGCGGGCCAGGAAGGCTACGCCGCGCTCAACGCCGAATTGTCGAACGTGTGGCCGGTCATCACGGTACGCAAAGAACCGCTGCCCGACGCCAAGGAATGGGAAGGCAAATCGCCGAAGCTGCCGTATTTGGAACGCTGAACTTTGCGCGGTCGTCGCAGGCGATATTCGCCGAGGACGACTCTCATCGCAGAAAGACGAACGGGCGCCCGAGGCGCCCGTTTTCGTTGATACGCACGCCGCGAATCCGGCGACCGGCGGGCGGTCGCAATGCCGCCCGCTCGCGCGAATCCCGAGCGAAAACCGAGTTACTTCGCTTCCAACGCCGCCTTCAACGCCGCGATCAGCTTCGCGGGCGCGGCGCCTTGCGCCGGTTGGCCGCGCGGGTCTACCGCCGCCACCACGCTGCCGCCAGCGACTTCGCTGACGCGGACCAGGAACTTCGCGCCCTCGAAATCGATGTCGTAGGCGCCCAGCAACTGCGCGCGGCTGACCACGTTAGCGCCCTGCACCTTCGCCAGGGCCGCGCCGACGCGCTCGAATACCGTCGCGCGGTCGCCGGACACGGTGAACCCGACCGCCTGCGCGGCGGGCGCGCCGCCGGTGCCGACCGAGGAACGCGTGACCGAGCCGGCCGCGCTGCCGTTGTAGATGGCCTCGGCTTCTTGCGCGTTGAAGACCGGCGGCAATTCCAGCGGGCGGTTCGCGGAGTCTTCGGTGTAGACGTCGTTCTTGCGGAACCAGCGGCAGCCGCTGCTGCCGAGCACGGCGACCGCGACGAGAGAGACCGCAGCGATGCGCAGCGCGGTGCGAGAGACGGCCGAAGCGGCGTGCGAGCGGGACGGCCGGAGGGACAAGGTCATGCGAACTCCAATGAAATCGAAACGGGGTCGTGGTGCGGAATGAGAAGGAAGGAACCGCGATCGGTCGGAACCTGGGACGGGACAAGCGCTCGTGTAGCCGGCGCTCGTGTAGCCGGCGCGGTCGTCGATGGCATGCCGTAGAAGAGGCATTCGATCAAGCGGCCAACATGTCGCGACCGCTCGCTTCTAAAGCCGGAATGCGGGCGGCGATCGCATCGGCTTGCGCGGCGTGGACGGGCAACAGATCGGTCAGCGGCAGGCGCAAGCCGCGGCCGATGCCTTGGCGCTCGAGAATCGCCTTCACCGGAATGGGATTCGGCTCGACGCCGAGGAAGTCGTAGATCGGCTGCAACTGCGCGTCCCAGGCCGCGGTCTCGGCGCGGGCGCCACTGCGCGCGAGATCGCACAGCCGGCGAAACGCGGCGGGAATCACGTTCGAGGCCACGGAAATGATGCCGTCCGCGCCGGCCAGCATGGCGCGCGCGGCGGTCGGGTCGTCGCCGCTCAAAATCGAAAACGCGTCGCTGCGCAGTGCGAGCAAGGCGTCCATGCGCTCCGATTCGGCGCGCGCTTCCTTGATGCCCACGATCTGCGGATGCGGGGCCAATACGGCGACGGTCTCCGGCAGCAGGTCGCAGCCGGTGCGGCCGGGCACGTTGTAAAGCACCACGGGCAGCGCGCCGTCATCGGCGATGGCGCGGTAATGCGCGATCAGACCGGCTTGCGTCGGGCGCACGTAGGGCGGCGTCACGATCAGAGCCGCGTCGGCGCCGAGCGCCGCTGCACGACGGGTGGCGTCCACGGTTTTGGCGGTGTTGGACGACCCGGTGCCGGCCAACACCGGAATGCGGCCATCGACCACTTCCACCGCGACCTGCAGCAGGGCGTCGTATTCGGCATCGCTCAGGGCGTTGGCTTCACCGGTCGAGCCGGCGACCACGACGGCTTGGGTGCCGGCGTCCAATTGATTGCGGAGATGGCGGCGCCAGGCGTCGAAATCGAGTTCGCCGCTCGCTGCGAACGGCGTGGCCAGCGCGGTGATACTGCCGGAGAGATACAAAGCGGGCCTCGGTCTTGCCAGGGAGGGACGAACCCGGCGGCGATCACGGTGATCACGGCGCGCCCGGGCGGGATGACCGCAGCATGGTACCCGGTCTGCGCCGCGCCATGGCAGACGCGTCGAGAGACGATTCACACGACGGCATGGAACCCGGGCGCTCGGGAAGCGCCGACGCGCGGGTTGCGGCGCGAAAGCGGGGACCAGTATGCTGGCGACCTGTCGAGCCCCGCCCCGATCGTCCATCCGATCGCTTCCCCGGTCGGGTCGGCGACCTTCCGGGCTCGGCATCGCCCTCTTGGATCCACGAACTCTTACGCGCGGACGCCCACTTGACCGATTCAGCCTCAGCTTCGCGGCCTGCGCCGAACGAGAACCACCTGCTGATCAACGCCTACACGACGCATCCGCAGTCCCCGCTGTTGTCCGTCACCCGCCGCATCGCCGATAGCGGCTGCAACCTCGTCGATGCGCGACTATCCACCGTGGGCCGGGACGTGTCGGTCACGGCGCTGGCGGTCGGTTCCTGGGACGCCATCGCGAAACTCGAAGCCATGCTCACCCGGCTCGAACGCGAAGAAGGCATCAAACTCATTTGGTACCGCACGGGGCCCAAACCCGTGCAATCGAATCTTCTGCCTTATGTGGTAGAAGTGGTGGCGGCCGACAAACCGGGGATCTTGTACCAACTGGCGGATTTCTTCGATCGCCAGGGCATCACCATCGAAAGCCTGCATTGCGCACGCTATCGCGCGATGCAGACCGGCGCGGACATGTTCTCGGCGCAAGTGACCATCGGCGTGCCGGCCGAAATGCATATCGCTGCGTTACGCGACGATTTCCTCGAATTCTGCGATCACCTCAATCTCGATGCGATCATGGACCCGATGAAGTTCTGAACACCGAATCGAACCCAGCACCGAACGGGATTTTCCGCCTCCGACCGAGACCACGATGACGGCTATCGGCAAACCGCTGCCCAAGACCACGCTCAAGCGCACGCTCGCCCTTTCCGACGGCACCACCGCCGCTATCGCCGATTTCGCCGGCCGCTGGGTGGTGGTGTACTTCTATCCCAAGGATTCCACGCCCGGCTGCACCACCGAAGGGCTCGAATTCAACGCCTTACTCCCGAAATTCGGCAAACTCGGCGCCGATGTGCTCGGCGTCTCGCGCGATTCGGTCAAATCGCATCAGAATTTCTGCGAGAAGCAAGGCTTTCGCTTCAAACTCGTCAGCGACGGCGACGAAGCGCTGTGCAAAGCATTCGACGTGATCCAAGAAAAGAATATGTACGGCAAGAAAGTGCTGGGCATCGTCCGCAGCACGTTCTTGATCGACCCCGACGGCAAGCTCGCCGTCGAGTGGCGCGGCGTGAAAGTCGCCGGCCATGCGCAGGCCGTGCTCGATGCACTGAAGGCGGCGCAAGCCAAGTGATGCCGATGTTCGCCATCATCGTTCGCGCCCCGCTCCGCGGGACGCGCCGATGCTTTCGCGCGCGCGTAACCCGAACCGCGACACGTAGAGCGGAGCGCAGCTCCGCTGGAACACCGAACCCCAAAGCGCGGCAAAGCTCCGCTAAAACACCTGCATGTAGAGCGGAGCGCAGCTCCGCTGAACTCTCGCCTCAAAGGCTCCAGCGGAGCTGCGCTCCGCTCTACAAGCGCTCTCCGCTCTACAGCCGCGCACCGCGCTACGTTGCCGATTCCGACAAAACGGACACCCACACCGCATGATGACCAAAGGCAAACGCATCTACGTCCTCGATACCAACGTGCTGATGCACGACCCGACGGCGCTGTTCAAATTCGAGGAACACGATGTCTTCCTGCCGATGCAGGTCATCGAAGAGTTGGACAACGCCAAGAAAGGCACCTCCGAATCCAGCCGGAACGCGCGCCAAGTCAGCCGCTTCATCAACGAACTGATCGAGCAGCACGGCGCGGATAAAATCTCGTCCGGCTTGACGCTGTCGCGACCGAAAAGCCTGCAACTGCGCAGCGCCGACAGCATCGGCAAGCTGCGCTTCCAAACCGGCAGTTTCGATTCGGCCAAGCGCTTCGGCGCGGTGATGCCGGACAACCAAATTCTCGGCGCGATCTTGATGCTGCAGGAGTCGGAACCCGGCGTGCCGGTGGTGTTCGTCTCAAAAGACATCAATCTGCGTATCAAAGCCTCGATCGCCGGTATTGCATCAGAAGATTACGAAAACGATCGCGCTCTCGACGACTTCAGTCTGCTCTACACCGGCGCTAGCCCGCTGCCGGAGGATTTCTGGGCGCGCTACGGCAACGATTTGAAATCGTGGACGGAAAAAGGCCGCACGTTCTACGAAATCTCGCGCGGCGCCGACGACGAGTGGTACCCGAATCAATTCTTGTATCTGCCCGGCGACGACGACACCGAAATGCGCGTCGCGCGGATCGACGGCGATCGCGTTGTGCTGCAGATCGTGGACGATTACCGCAGCCACCAGCATGCGGTGTGGGGCATCGCCGCGCGCAATCGCGAACAGAATTTCGCGCTCAACGCGCTGATGGACCCGGAAATCGACTTCGTCACCCTGCTCGGCACCGCTGGCACCGGCAAAACGCTGCTGGCGCTGGCCGCGGGTTTGGCGCAGACGATGGATCAGCAACGCTATCGCGAAATCATCATGACCCGCGCCACGGTGAGCGTGGGCGAGGACATCGGCTTCCTACCCGGCACCGAAGAAGAAAAGATGACGCCGTGGATGGGCGCGCTGACCGACAACCTGGAAGTGCTGATGCCCAACAATCAAGAGGGCGGCAGTTGGGGCCGCGCCGCGACCAACGATTTGCTCGCCTCGCGGATCAAAATCCGTTCGCTGAATTTCATGCGCGGTCGCACCTTCCTCAGCCGCTGGTTGATTCTCGATGAAGCGCAAAACCTCACGCCGAAGCAGATGAAAACGCTGATCACCCGCGCCGGCCCCGGCACGAAAATCGTGTGTCTGGGCAACGTCGAGCAGATCGACACGCCCTACCTCACCGAAACCACGTCCGGCCTGACCTACGCCGTCGATCGTTTCAAGAACTGGGCGCACAGCGCGCACATCACGCTCAAACGCGGCGAGCGTTCGCGATTGGCGGATTACGCGTCGGAAGTGCTGTAAGGCGCGCGGCCGACTCGGATGAAGCGCATGCATCATTCGGAACACGAGACGGTCGCCGACTGCGTCGCATGCGGGTGCGCGCAATACTCGCAAAAATGACGGCCGAAGCAGGCGCGACGATTCGCCCACTGACTGCGTCGGACGCCCCTGCGCTGTTGACGGCTGTCCGCGCCTCGTTGCCCACGCTGTCGCAATGGCTGCCCTGGGCTACGGACGACTACGACCTCGCCATCGCCGAGAGTTGGATCGCGCACTGCATCGCCGCGCGCGAGGCCGAACGCGAATATCACTTCGGCATCTTCGATGCGGCCTCGGGCGAGGTGTTGGGCAGTGTCGGCTTGAACCACCGCATTCCTGCGTACCGCAGCGCGAACATGGGCTACTGGGTCGCCGATGCGGCGCGTGGGCGCGGGGTGGCGGTCGAGGCCGCGCGTTGGGCGGCGCGGTTCGGATTCGACACGCTCGGACTGCAGCGCATCGCGATTCTGATCCTGCCGGAAAACCGGACCAGTCTGCGGGTCGCTATGAAACTCGGCGCCGTCTGCGAAGGCGTGGCGCGCAACGCCGTGGTTCACTGCGGCCAGCCGCACGACGCGATGGTGTTCTCGCTGCTTCCGAGTGATCTCAACAACAGCCCTAATTTTGATGTTTAAAACATCAAAAAGCACGCTAGGAACTTGATTTTTAGTGGTTGAAGCGAGAATACTGCCGTTTCTCCATTGCGAATGCCGAGATGATCACCGCCGCCCAGATGCGCGCCGCGCGCGCCTTGCTCGGCATCGACCAGAAACGACTGGCCGAACTGTCGGGCGTCTCCCTGCCGACGATCCAGCGCATGGAGGCCAGCCAGGGCCATGTCCGCGGGGTGGTTGGCTCGCTGACGAAGATCGTGACTGCGCTCGACAACGCCGGTATCGAGTTGATCGGCGACGAACAGATCAGCCAAGCCAAAGGCCGCGGCGTCCGTTTGAAGGAGTCCGAGCGATGAGCGCCGCCGCGAAGAAACAACTCCTGCGCGAATTCACGCCCAAGACCTTCACGTCGCTACGCGCCGGTTACGGTCTGCGCGATTTGCGCGCCGACGCCGTCGCCGGGTTGACGGTGGCGATCATCGCCCTGCCCTTGGCGATGGCGTTGGCGATCGCCAGCGGCACCACGCCGGAAAAAGGGCTGCACACGGCGATCATCGCCGGGTTTCTGATCTCGTTCTTCGGCGGCTCGAAAGTGCAGATCGGCGGCCCCACCGCGGCGTTCATCCCGGTGGTGTTCGCGGTGATCCAGAAATTCGGCTACGGCGGTTTGATTCTATGCACCCTGCTCGCCGGCTTGATGTTGATCGCGGCCGGTCTGTTGCGGCTCGGCACGCTGATGAAATACATGCCGCAGCCGGTGGTCACCGGTTTCACCGCAGGCATCGCGGTCAGCATTTTTTCTAGCCAGATCAAAGATGCGCTGGGCTTGAAAATGGGCCAAGTGCCGGCGGAATTCATCCCGCGCTGGGCCGCTTATGCGCAGCACATCGGCACCGCACACATCGCGACGATCGCGCTCACCGCGCTCGGCTTAGCCGCGATTTTGATTCTGCGTCGCTGGCGCCCGGCATGGCCGGGGTTCTTGATCGCATTGTTGCTGTGCACGCTGGTTTGCACCGTGTTCGCCGTGCCGACCGACACCATCGGCAGCCGATTCGGCGGCTTGCCGTCGGCGTTGCCGCAGTTCGACTTCCCGCATATTCCGCTCGAGCGCACACGCGAACTGCTGCCCAGCGCGTTCACCATCGCGTTTCTCGCGGGCGTGGAATCGCTGCTGTCGGCGGTGGTGGCCGACGGCATGACCGGCGGGCGTCATCGCTCGAACATGGAATTGGTGGCGCAAGGCATCGCCAACAGCGCATCGGCCTTGTTCGGCGGCTTGCCCGCCACCGGCGCCATCGCGCGCACCGCCACGAATATTCGCGCCGGCGCGCGCTCGCCGCTCTCGGGCATCCTGCATGCGGCCTTCCTGCTGTTGTTCATGCTGGCGCTGGCGCCGTTGATGCGCTACGTGCCGCTGGCGGGTTTGGCGGCGATTCTGTTGATCGTGGCCTGGAACATCAGCGAAGTCGAAGCGTTCCGGCACACGCTCTCGGCGCCGAAAGGCGATCGCTTGGTGCTGCTACTGACGTTTTTCCTCACCGTGTTCTTCGATCTCACGCTCGCGATCGAAGCCGGCGTGGTGGTCGCGGCATTCGTGTTCATGTTCCGCATGGCCAACGCGGTGGAAGTGCAATCGGAACAAGATCTCATCGACGACGACACCGGCGAAGACCCGACCCAGCGTTCGCGTCTGCCGGCGGGCGTGGAAGCCTTCCAGATCAGCGGGCCGCTGTTTTTCGGCGCGGCGAATCGCCTAGACGATCTGCTCGATCAATTCCGCATCCCGCCGAAAGTCTTCATCCTGCGCATGCGCCTGGTGCCGGTGATCGACGCCAGCGGCGTGCATGCGCTGGAGAGTTTGCTGGAACGCTGCCAGCGTCGCGGCATCGTGTTGGTCATCTCGGGCCTGCAGCCGCAGCCGCGCAGAGTGCTGGCGAAAATGCATGTACACCCGCAGCATGGCATGCTGCATATCGCGCCGGATTTCGAGGCGGCGCTGACCGTAGCGCGGGAGTTGATCGAAGGACGTGCGACCGAGGATTTGCCGTCCTGAACGCCGTTCCGAAATCGCTTCCGCGCCCTTGACGCAACGCCATCGCCACCCGCACGCGACGACATCCGCATGAACGCTTCGGCTCGTATCGAAAAACCCGTTTCCGTTCTCACCATCGCCGGCAGCGATTCCGGCGGCGGCGCGGGCATTCAGGCCGATCTCAAAACCTTCGCCGCGCATCGCGTGCATGGGCTCAGCGCGATCGCCGCGTTGACCGCGCAGCACACGCGCGGCGTAACGGCGGTGCATGTACCGCCGATCGAATTCTTGCGCGCGCAGATCGACGCTTGCTTCGACGATTTCGATATCCGCGCGGTCAAATTCGGCATGTTGGCGACGCACGATGTCATCGGGGCCGCCGCCGACACGGTGGCGACGCATCGCGCGCCGAAATATGTGCTGGACCCGGTGATGATCGCGACCTCCGGCGCCAAATTGCTCGCCGACGATGCCGTGTCCGCGCTGCGGGAGCGCTTGTTGCCGATGACCGACATCGTCACGCCGAATCTGCCGGAAGCCGAACTGTTGCTCGGCAAGTCCATCGCCGATCTCGATGCGATGCGCGCCGCGTGCGTCGAATTATTGAATCTCGGCGTGTCGGCCGTGCTGCTCAAAGGCGGGCATTTGGCGTCGGGCGACGAGGTGACGGATCTGTTCGCGATGCGAGACGACGACGGCCCGACGGTGCGCGACATCCGTCACCCGCGGCTCGCGGTGAATGCGCACGGCACCGGCTGCACCTTGGCCGCGTCGATCGCCGCGAATCTCGCGCGCGGCGCGAACTTGGAAGACGCCTGCATCGCCGCGTCCGATTACATCCATCGCGCGCTGCTGGGCGGTTACCGCCCCGGGCGCAGCGATGTGCTCGTGCTCGATCACTTCGGCGCCGCGCCCGCTTCCGCGTAATTCGCGCGATCGGCGTCCGTCGGCACGCGCATCGATTGCCAACGCCACACATCGCGGCAGATCGCATCGATGCCCAATTCGGCGCGCCAGCCCAGCCATCGCGCCGCACGTCGCGGGTCTGCGTAGAGCTCGGCCACATCGCCGATGCGACGCGCCAAGATGCGGTAGGGAATCCGACGGCCACTGGCGGACTCGAACGCGCGTAACAATTCCAGCGCGCCGACGCTGCGGCCGGAACCGATATTCAGCACCAGATGTCCGTCTTCGGCTTCGCGAGCGTCGTCGTTCAGCGCGTCCACCGCATCCGCGTAGGCCCGTGCGGCATCGACGACATGCAGATAGTCGCGGGCGCAGGTGCCGTCGGGCGTGGGCCAATCGTCGCCGTAGATCGGTACGCCTTCGCGTAGGCCGAGGACGACCTGACAAATCGCCTGCAGCGTATCGTTCGCGGCACCGCCGACGACCTCGCCGATGCGACCGGACGGATGCGCGCCGACCGGATCGACATGACGCAAGCTGATCGCGCGCAGGCCCGGATCGGCCGCGCAGACCTCCCCGATCAACTGTTCGACGAAAGCGACGGTGCGCGCGTACGGGTCGTCGCAGATCGGCGGCGCGTCTTCGCCGATCGCCCCGCCCGCGCCGTCGCCATAAATCGCCGCAGAAGACCCGTGAACCAAACGGCCGACGCCGGCTTCCCGCATCGTCCGCAGCAGGGCGATGGTGCCGGCGATGTTGTTGTCGAAATACGCCAGCGGCCGTGCGCGCGCATCGCTGCTGGAGGTCAGCGCGGCCAAATGCACCACCGCATCGTATCGATGCCGGCCGAATAAAGCCGAGAGCGCGGCGCCATCGCGCAGATCGACGCAGTGCGCGTCCAACGAACGGCCGATCAACGCTTCCAATCGCGGCAGGGCGTCGGGCGTGCTGTTGCTGAAATTATCGACGACGGCGACCTCATGGCCGCGTTCGCACAGCGCGACGCAGGTGTGGCTTCCGATGTACCCCGCCCCGCCGCACACCATGACCCGCATCATCGCCCTCCGTCGATCGCAATGCGTTGCGTTCGGCGCGCTCCTGCGAGCCGGCGCCGGTCCTCGATTTCCGCACCGACGACATCGTGCCTAACGCAGAAACGCCCGCGAACCGGCAAGCGGTCCGCACTTCGCGCGGTGCGCCCCGCCCAGGGCGGCGCCTCGACGGCGGCTGCTAGACTGAGGCCCCATCGCGGCCGTTTCGGCCCGCACGCGCAACCGAACACCCTCACGATGTCCACGAATACGCCCGCCGCACTGCCCGCAGAAGACGAAATCCGCATCGCCGTGATCGGCTTGGGCTATGTCGGCCTGCCGCTGGCGGCGGCGTTCGGCCGGCGCTACGACACCCTCGGTTTCGATATCGATGCCGAACGCGTGGCCGAATTGACCCGTGGCCACGACCGCACGCTGGAAACGACAGAGGCGGAATTGCGGGAATCCGCTCGGCTTCGCTTCGCTCACGACGAAAACGCGCTGCGCGACCGCAACGTCTTCATCGTCGCCGTGCCCACGCCGATCGACGCCTACAAACGCCCTGATCTCGGTCCGCTGGAAGCGGCCAGCCGCACGGTGGGCCGCGCGATCCGTCCGGGCGGCATCGCGATCTACGAATCCACCGTGTTTCCCGGTGCGACCGAGGAGATTTGCGCGCCCATCGTCGAACGCGAATCCGGGCTGCGCTACGACCACGATTTCTTCGCGGGTTACAGCCCGGAACGCATCAATCCCGGCGACCGCCAGCATCGTCTGGAAAGCATCGTCAAAGTGGTGTCAGGCTCCACGCCGGAGGCCGCGAATTTCGTCGAACACTTGTACGCCAGCGTGATCCCCGCCGGCACGCATCTCACGCCGAGCATCCGCGTCGCCGAAGCGGCGAAAGTGATCGAGAACATCCAACGCGACGTGAATATCGCGTTGATCAACGAATTGGCGCTGATCTTCCATCGTCTCGGCATCGACACCCAGGACGTGCTGGCCGCATCGGCGACCAAATGGAATTTCCTGCCGTTCAAACCGGGTTTGGTCGGCGGGCATTGCATCGGCGTCGATCCCTACTACCTCACGCACAAAGCGCAGCAAATCGGCTATCACCCCGAGGTGATTCTGGCCGGCCGCCGCATCAACGACGGCATGGGCCAACACGTCGCGCAGCGCACGTTGCAGGCGATGGCGCAGCGCGGACGCCCGATGGCCGGCGCGCGCGTGCTGGTGCTGGGGCTGGCGTTCAAGGAAAACTGCCCGGACCTGCGCAACACGCGCGTGGTGGATATCGTCGACGAATTGCGCCGCTACGGCGCTCAGGTGGATATCCATGACCCGCGCGTGGATGCGGCATTGGCGCAAACGGAATACGGCATCGCGTTGACCGAAACGCCCGAGCGCGGCGCCTACGACGCGACGATCCTGGCCGTCGCCCATCGCGACTTCGTCGAACTCGGCGGCGATGGCATCCGCGCGTTCGGCAAACCCGACGGCGTGCTGTTCGACGTGAAAGGCGCGCTGCCGCGGGAGGCTGTGGACGGACGGCTTTAGGGCCGCATAGCGCGCCATACAGGATTCATGGATTCATTCGATCCGCTGGATTCCCCCAAACGTCAGCGCGACAATACCGCCCGACGCTCCCGCTCCCCGCAAGGCGACTCCATGCGCATCCTCGTCACCGGCGCCGCCGGGTTCATCGGTTCGGCCCTCAGTCATCGCCTGCTCGATCGTGGCGATGAAGTCATGGGCTACGACAATCTCAACGACTACTACGACCCATCGCTGAAAGAGGCGCGTCTGGCGTTACTGACGCCGAAGCCGGGCTTCTCGTTCGTGAGGGAATCGCTCGAAGACCGTGCGACGCTGGAAGCGGCGTTCGACGCCTTCCAACCCGATCGCGTCGTCAATTTGGCCGCGCAGGCCGGCGTGCGTTATTCGCTGGAAAACCCGCACGCGTACATCGACAGCAATATCGTCGGTTTCATGAACGTATTAGAAGCCTGTCGGCATCGCAAGATCGAACACCTCGTCTACGCCTCGTCCAGCTCGGTCTACGGTGCGAATCGCAAATTACCGTTCGCGGTGGAAGACAGCGTCGATCACCCGGTCAGCCTGTACGCCGCGACCAAAAAAGCGAACGAGTTGATGGCGCACACCTACAGCCATCTTTACGGTTTGCCGACCACAGGCCTGCGTTTCTTCACCGTCTACGGCCCCTGGGGCCGCCCGGACATGGCGCTGTTCCTCTTCACGCGGAAAATTCTGGCCGGCGAACCCATCGACGTGTTCAACCACGGCAAGCACACCCGCGATTTCACCTACATCGACGACATCGTCGACGGCGTGATCCGTAGCCTCGACCATGTGCCCGGCCCCGATCCGCATTACGACCCGCTGCAACCGACGCCCGCCTCGTCCAACGCGCCGTATCGCGTCTACAACATCGGCAACAACAGTCCTGTCGAACTGTTGCGCTACATCGAAGTGCTGGAAGACTGCCTCGGTCGCAAAGCCGAAAAGCGCCTGCTGCCGATGCAACCGGGCGATGTTCCCGATACCTACGCCGACGTCAGCGCGCTCGCACGCGATACGGGTTATGCGCCGACGACGCCGGTGGAAGTGGGCGTGAAGCGGTTCGTCGAGTGGTATCTTCACTTTTATAACATCTGACTGATAAAGAAATCTTGTTAGGAGGACAAGAATATGGCCAGACATGAAGAAGTTTTGAGTGTATTTATCGCATCACCCGGAGATGTCATAGACGAGCGTGATCGACTTTCCGAAGTTGTTCATCGTTGGAACACGACTTGGGGTAGAAATGAAGGCTTACGTCTTGAGCTTTTGCGTTGGGAATACGATGCATACCCGGGCCTTGGGATAGATGCCCAAGACGTAATCAATAAACAGATCCCGCAAGATTATGATCTATTTGTTGGCTTGATGTGGACGAGATTTGGAACTCCCACAGGTAGAGCTGGATCAGGGACAGAAGAAGAATTTTCACGCGCCCTTGAGCGTTACAGACAAGACCCAAAGAGCGTCAACATTCTTTTTTATTTTAAAGACGCCCCGATTAGTCCAAGCAAAATTGACGCTGAGCAACTAAATAGTGTTGCCTCTTTTAAGAGCCGAATTCGATCAATTGGGCTTTTAACGTGGGATTTTCAAGATGCCAATGACTTTGAGAAGCTCGTTGAGCTTCATATAACGCGATATATTCAAGAAAGGAAAAAGAAAATAACTCAAGAAACAAATTTGAAAGAAAATTATGGAAATGAAAGTCATATCAAAATAGAAAAATCCGCAGAAATCAATATCGAACAAGATGATTATGGATATATTGATTCAATTGATGATTTTTCTAATGAGGCAGAGAAAATATCGGAAATTGTAAAAAGATTCACAATCGCACAAACTGAACTAGCAGAAGAAATATCTTCCAACACTTCTGAAATGGAAGAAATGCGAACAGGAACAATCGATATTTCACCCAAGACATTTAAGGAGAAAATCAATCGAGCGGCAGAGCAAATGCAAAAATTTACAAATCGGGTTAACGACGATATTCCAGCTTTTCATTCGGCAATGGAACGCGGAATGAATGCTCTTGTTAGAGTTATCACGATCACACCCGATCTTTACCCAGAAAAAGTTCAACCCACAAAAGATTCTGTAATTGAGCTACTTGAAAACCTTATTTCTGCAAGGAAATCAATCGAGGAGTTTAGAGACACAACATCCTCGCTTCCACGTTTAACAAAGGAACTTAACGCATCAAAAAGAAAGCAGGTAGAAACCTTGAACAAATTCATTGCTGAAATTGAAAATGGAGAATTACTTCTCAAGCAATCTTTAAAAGTGATCGATAGCATTTCAGATCACAGCAATTGAAATTGAAACATTTTTTGAAATTTGAAAAATGCATATTCTTACCCTGTTGGCATTCAGCGAGTAGCCTGTAGCCCAGGTAAGGCCACAGGCCGCACCCGGGGTTTTGATCTTGAACCGTTGTGGATACGTGGCTATTTGCGTTTTTCCGGGTGCGCGCTATGCGCTTACCCGGGTTACCCGATGCCCGCTGTCACAGCAGATGCCGCAGCGCCGGCAGATACTTTTCCGCCGATCCGGTATTCACCGCCACCACACGCTCGCCGATTCGCACCAAACCGCGATCCAGCAACTGCGGGATCGCCGCGAGGCACGCAGCGCCTTCCGGCGAGATCCACCAGCGTTTGTCGCGCCAGACGCGCTTCAGTTCGGCAGCGGTGTCCGCTTCGCTCACCGCGACGGCGGCGCCACCGCTCTCGCGAACGATCCGCAGCACTTTGAAGTGACCGACGCCGCCGGGTACGTTCAGACCGAAACTGATGGTGTTGCCGGCGGTGACGACGGTCGTGTCGTCCGCACCTGCGTCGAAGGCGTTCACCAGCGGCGGCGTGACCTCGCTCTGCACGCACAGCATGCGCGGGCGGCGACCGTCGATCAGGCCCAGCGCTTCCAGTTCGTCCCAGGCTTTCCACATGCCCAGCACGCCGGTGCCGCCGCCGGTGGGATAGATCACCGCGTCGGGCAGCGACCATCGCGTGTCGCCGGACGCGGGTTCGGCCAACTCCAGACCGAGCGATTTCTTGCCTTCGATGCGCCAGCCCGGCTCCTGGAACGTGGCGACCGAAAAATAACCTTGCGGAATGTAGCGCTCCTTGAGATACGCGCCGGCTTCGCGGATGGTCGGACCGACGAGTTCGAGTTTCACCTGTTGCGGATGGCGCTGCGCGGCTGCGGCGACATTGCCGAGGATCGGCATCGGCGTGTCGTCGGGCATCGCCACCACGATCGACAATCCGGCGGCGAGCGCGTAACGAGTCAACGAATCACCGGCATTACCCTGCGTCGGCACCGCCAGTTTACTCAAGCCGATGCGGCGCGCCTGCGCGACCACCATCGCCATGCCGCGGTCCTTGAAACTCTGGGTGGGGTTCGCGCCGTAGCCGGGATGCGCCTTGCCCTCTTCCTTCACCTGCAACCGCAGTCGCGCCGCATGGGCGACGGCGTGATCGGAATAGTCGAGCAGCGGCGTATGGCCTTCGCCGAGCGAAACGATGTGCCGCGCATCCTGCGGATTGGCGATGTCCAGCGCCATCAACGCGCCGAAACGCCAAAGATCGCGACGCCGCGGGTCGTACCACGCAGCGTCGGGCCGCTCGGCGGCAAGGCGTTCCAGGTCGAGCACCATCTCGACCGGCCGGCCATCTGCAGGGTCGAGATTCATCGGCACATCGGCGCTGTACTCGATACCCGACGCGAGACCGCGCAAACAACGGACGTAGGACATGGGCGGAACCGAGGTCGGGAGACCAGGCATGGTAGCCGGCAGTGCGCGGATTGACATAAGTCCGTGGCAATCTGCATATGCCGATACCCCACGATTCGATCTGGACGCGCCGACGATGCCGAACACGCTCTCTCAGTCTCGCTGCGATGCTGATCGTGGCAGGATGCGCATCGTCACCCGCAACGCCAACTGCCGATCTCGCCATGCCCTCGCCCACCGCCAAAGCCACCGTCATCGCCCATCGCGGCGCCAGCGCGCTGCGGCCCGAGCACACGCTCGCTGCGTATGCGAAGGCGATCGAGGACGGCGCGGATTGGATCGAGCCCGATCTCGTCAGCACGAAAGACGGCGTGCTGGTGGCGAGGCACGAGAACGAGATTTCCGGCACCACCGATGTCGCTGCGCATCTGGAATTCGTCGCGCGCAAGACCGTCAAGCGCATCGACGGCGAGCGCACGGAAGGTTGGTTCACCGAAGATTTCACGCTGGCGGAATTGAAGACGCTGCGGGCGCGCGAGCGGTTGCCGGAATTGCGCTCGACCGCGTTCGACGGGCAGTTCGAGATCGCGACCTTCGACGAGATCGTCGCGCTGGCCGACGAAGAATCTCGCAAGCGCGGACGTCTCATCGGCCTAGCGCCCGAGATCAAACACCCGACGCACTTCGCGAGTCTCGGGCTGGCGATGGAAGACCGCTTGCTCGCCGCTCTCGCGGTGCATCCGCATACACGAAGCGCACCGGTGATGATTCAGTCCTTCGAGATCGCGAACCTGCGCGCGCTGCGCGAGAAGATTCCGAGAGGCTCGAATATCGCGCTGCTGCAGTTGCTCGGCGGGCGCAGCGAACGACCTTACGATGCGGTGGTCGCAAGCTCGACGATCGACTACGGCGCGATGATGCGCGCCGAGGGTCTGCGCGAGATCGCGACGTATGCCGATGCGATCGGCGTGGCGTATCGCGATCTGGACCCCGCAGAACATGCAGACGGCACGCGACGCAGTCGGCTCATCGACGACGCCAAAGCCGCAGGGCTGCGCGTGGTCGCCTATACCTTCCGCCCCGAAAACCATTTCCTGCAGCGAACGTATCGCGGCGACGGCAACGATGCCGCCCGCCATGAGGCCGGATCCGTTCGGCAGATCCGCGATTATGTCGCGCTCGGCCTCGATGCCTTCTTCACCGACGACCCCGCGCTCGGTCGGCGCGCGGTGGACGGCGATTGAGGTCCGAATTCGCCGATCGCGGGTACGAAGAACGTTGCCGATGCCATGACCGCGAACCTGCGCAACGTGTAAAGTCTCGGTTCCCCACTCCCCCGAGCTTCGCATGCCGTCGCGTCATTACGTCCTGACCTTTTCGTGCCCGGACCGCCCCGGCATCGTCAACGCGGTGTCCGGGCATTTGTTCGGTCACGGCGCGAATATTCTCGAATCGCAGCAGTACAGCGACCCGGAAACCGACCGCTTCTTCATGCGCACGGTGTTCGCGCTGGTCGAAACCGCCGCGTCGTTCGAAGCGCTGCGCGAAGCGTTTGCGGTGCCCGCCGGGCGCTTCGGCATGCAGTGGACGATGCGCGACCGCGGCCAGCGCCGACGCGTGCTGCTGATGGCGTCGAAATTCGATCATTGCCTCGCCGATGTGCTGTATCGCTGGCGCACCGGCGAACTGCCGATGGAGATCGTCGCCATCGTCTCGAACCACCCGCGCGAGACCTATCGGCATATGGATTTCGAGGGCATTCCGTTCCATCACTTGCCCGTATCGCCCGGCGGCAAAGCCGAACAAGAAGCGAAACTCTGGGCGCTGATCGAAGAGACAGGCACCGAATTGGTGGTGCTGGCGCGCTACATGCAGGTGCTATCGAACGCGTTGACCGAAAAACTCGCCGGCCGCTGCATCAACATCCATCACTCGTTCCTGCCGAGCTTCAAGGGCGCGCGTCCGTATCACAGTGCGCACGCACGCGGCGTAAAGCTGATCGGCGCCACCGCGCATTTCGTCACCGCCGATCTCGACGAAGGCCCGATCATCGAACAAGACACGCAACGCGTCAGTCATCACGACACGCCCGAAGATTTGATCCGCATCGGTCGCGACATCGAACGTCGCGTGCTGGCGCATGCGCTGCGGTGTTATCTGGACGATCGGATTCTGCTCAACGGGCAGAGAACCGTCGTGTTCTCGGTGTAAGCGCACTTCTGTAGGAGCCGCTTCTGTAGGAGCGGCTTGAGCCGCGACCCGAAACCGCAAGCAGGAAAATTTCGAGCGATCCGTTTTTTCTTCGGGAAGAGGTTTAGCGGAGCTTCGCTCCGCTCTACGGGGGCGGTTGCGGGGCGGTTACGGGAGCAGTTGCGTACGCGTGGACACGGCGGATGCAACCGCATTTCGCTTGCGAAACGTGCGGATCGATCCGCCCGTAAACGAAACGCCCGCCGTGAAGGCGGGCGTTCGAGAAACGACACCGAACCACCAGGGCGATCAGCGCCGAGCGCTGGGCCCTTTCGGGTCGGGACCGTAACGGTTTTCGCCACTTGTCCCTTCCAGGCACATGAAGACCAGGACGATCAGACCGCCGATCGACGGGATCAGGTTCAACAGCACGAACCAGCCGGATTTGTCCTGATCGTGGAAGCGACGCACCTGCACCGCGATCGAAGGGATGAAGAAGATCAGTATGATCAGCCCGAACAGGCTAAGCCCCAAGGCGCCCATTCCGCTCAATTCGTTACTGTCCCCGCTCGTCGCGATACCGGCGACTGTGAGAATCAAAGCCGGAATCATCAGCAGGGTGTAGAGCAAAACGAACATCCAGTACTCTTTACGTCTGGAACGTCCCTCGAAATCGAAATACCGCTTCAGCGGCATCAACATCCATTCCACGAAAGCCCCCTCAATATGTGTGATGAGGCGGCGATAGTGGCATAAGGCCGCAGCGGAATGAAGCTTTTTGCGCTATTCGGCGGCGTTTCGTCCCGGCATTCGCATCCACGTCGCGCTCAGTTCAGTGGCGTGGGCACGCCGTCGCGAAGCAGATATACCCGCGGCGTCAACGGACGTTGTGCGCCTTGAAATAATTTCGACGCCAACGCGCGCAAATGCGCCACCGCGCCTTCGTTGGCGGAATCGGCGAACAGCAGGATGTCGTGGCCGGGGCACGCCACCGCCGGCGCGCCGAGCATCGGCGCGCTTTCGCGGGCCCAGAGATCGGCGAACAACATCAGCGATGGTTCGTAGTTGCCGTCGGCGACGACCATCCCGATCTGGGGCCCTCGCTTCACATTGATGCCGGGCAGCAAGCCGCGCAGGTTACGCACGGCATGCGCGCGCAGATCGGCACGAGCGATGCCCATCGCATCGAGTTCATCCTGCGCCAGGTACGCGATATTGCTCGGGGTATCGATGGCATAGACGACGATCAATTCGTCGGTCAGATCTTCGTACACGTTGCTTTGCGCTTTCTCTTCGTTCATGCGCCGCATCGACGCCTGCACATCGCTCAACCACGCGCGCGTCTTGATGATCGGGACAATGCGATCCGGGCTGCGATCCAACCCGCGTGCGGCTTCGGCGTAAGAGCGCACGAAGCGTTCCAGCGCCGCCATGCGTTCTTTCGGCGGTTCCGCCGCGTACGCGCGATAGGCATTGTCGAGAAAGATGCGGTGTTCGCCCTCCGTACCCGCAGCGACGGTGAGTTCCAGTTCGCCCACGACCTCCACCCGCGCGTCCGCCACTTCTGCGGACAGCATGCGATGCGCGAGCTCGGTGAACGCGAGCGGCGTCGGCAGTTCGTCCTTGGCGCCGAATAGCCCGCGTAAAGCCGAAAATAAGCCTGCCATGCGATCACCCTCTGTTGGTTGTTTCGACGAGCGCCTTAAAGAAGACGCGACGACGCGTTAATCGAACGCCGCATCGAGCGCATCGCTCAAGCGCTCGACCGCGACGACCTCCAAACCTTTGTACGTCGTCGCCGACGCGCCGGCTTTCGGCGCATTGGCTTTCGGCACGATCGCGCACTTGAAACCATGCGTCGCGGCTTCTTTCAAGCGTTCTTCGCCGTTGGGCACCGGGCGAATTTCGCCGGATAAACCCACTTCGCCGAACGCGATGGTTTTCTCCGCCAGCGGCCGGTCGCGCAGCGACGACAACACCGCGAGCAGCACCGGCAGATCGGCGGCGGTTTCCTGCACGCGAATGCCGCCGACCACGTTCACGAACACGTCTTGATCGCTCACCACGATGCCGCCGTGCCGATGCAATACCGCGAGCAGCATCGCCAAGCGATTCTGTTCCAGACCGACCGCGACGCGGCGCGGGTTGGACAGCGGCGAAGCATCCACCAAAGCCTGCACTTCCACCAACAACGGCCGCGTGCCCTCGCGCGTCACCAACACGCAACTGCCGGGCTGCCGCGCGCTGCCGCCGGAGAGGAAAATCGCCGATGGATTCGGCACTTCGCGCAAGCCTTTGTCGGCCATCGCGAACACACCGAGTTCGTTCACCGCGCCGAAGCGGTTCTTGAACGCGCGCAGCACGCGAAAACGGCTGCCGCTGTCGCCCTCGAAATACAGCACCGCATCGACCATGTGTTCGAGCACGCGCGGACCGGCGATGCCGCCTTCCTTGGTGACGTGGCCGACGAGAAAGATCGCGGTGCCGGTTTCTTTCGCATAGCGCACCAAACGCGCGGCGCTCTCGCGCACTTGGCTCACCGAACCGGGCGCGGCGGTCAACGATTCGGTCCACAAGGTCTGGATCGAATCGGCCACGATCACCCGTGGCCGCGTTACGACAGCTTGCTCCAGAATGCGTTCGACGCAGGTCTCGGCCAAGGCGGCGAGGCCGTCCAACGGCAGATCCAAACGCGTGGCGCGACCGGCGACCTGCGCCAGGGATTCCTCGCCGGTGACGTACAGCCCCGGCATACGCCCGGCCATTTTCGCCATCGCCTGCAGCAGCAGCGTCGATTTGCCGATGCCGGGGTCGCCGCCGACCAAGACGACCGCGCCTTCGACCAAGCCGCCGCCGAGCACACGGTCGAATTCGCCGATGCCCGTTCCGGTGCGCGCATCTTCGCGCTGCGAAACGTCCTTGAGCGCGGTGACTTTCGGCGGATCGACCCGCCCTGCCCAGCCGTCGCGGCGGGCAGCGGAGGTCTGCGTGGCCGGCGCGGGACCGAGCGCGATCTGACTCAGGCTGTTCCAAGCGCCGCATTCCGCGCATTGCCCCTGCCATTTGCCGTGCTCGGCGCCGCATTCGCCGCAGACGTAGGCGACTCGGGTCTTCGCGGGGGATTTGCTCATCGAAGTCTGGGGCTGCGCGGCGGTCGGAACGCTACTTTAACCGGCTCCGTCGCGCGAGGTGAGACGCCGCCTGCGCAAGCTGCGTTAGGTCCGGGGCTTGAAGCGTCGAGCGTCGCGCTCGCCGGGCGATGCGGGAGCGAATCGCGCTTCATTGCGCCGCGTACGCGCGGATGCTCGCGACCGGATGCGAACGTTCCCATTGCGCTTGTCGGAGCATTCGCTGCTTGAGCATGCACTGTCTGTACATGTGCTATTCGAGCATGCGTTGTTCGAACATCTGTTATTCGACCATTCGTTGTTGGAGCATGCGCTCATCGAACTCGCGCGACGACCGCTAACGATGCGCACGCGGATCGTCGCGACGTCGATTCGGGTGCGCATGCGTTTTGATTCGGCCGCACGAAAACGTTAGAGAATCGCTAAAATTTCGGATAAACAGCACTCGCCGCATCCGTACGTGTGCAATATCTCGAACACCCAAATTTCGAATTAGGGACCCGCATCACATGCGCGACACGACTCACGATTTTTTTATTGACATCATCGATACGCGCCCGCAGTATCGGCGCCGGTCCACAGGTTCGACGCGCGACATTCGACGACGCACCGCCATCGACTGGCCCACGCAATCGTTTCGCATTGCAACGCAAAGCGCGCTCGCACCTCGCGCGCATCGATCGAAGGACCGACCCGAGTGCACGAAGCACAGTGCATTCAGCGCACCGACCGCCGCGACGTTAGGAGATCCCCCGGCCGCGGCGGCTCGGACACACGTACGATCTTAATGGAGGAAGACATGCGTAAGGTTTCATCGAAAGGCCAATCGCGCGGCGGGTACCGCGCCGTGTTCGCTCTCGCCGCGCTCGTCGCTTGCTTCGCGCAAGCGCCGGCCATGGCCAAGGAGCCGACGGAAGACAAGAACTGGATGCGCGAATACGTCAAATTGCGCGTGACGGAAAGAGCGATGGCCGCCATGCCGGATCTCACCGCGGCCGATATCGAACAAATGCTGCAGCCGCGGATCGTAGGCGGCACCGTTGCTGGCGCGGCCGACAATCCGTTCCAAGTGGCGCTGCTGACCAAGAGCGTCGCCAACAACTTCGACGCGCAGTTCTGCGGCGGCACGCTGTACAAGGCGAATTACGTCGTCACCGCCGCGCACTGCAGCGACTTCGTCACCGCCGGCCAAGTGCAAGTGCTGACCGGCACCCGCAATCTGGACGGCACCGGCGTGCGCCGCAATGTGCTCAGCATCTCGATCCATCCGAGCTGGAATCCGAGCACGTTCAATAACGACGTCGCGGTGTGGCGCCTTTCCACCTCGGCCACCGGCATTCCGCTGGCTTCGCTGGCGACCGCCGACCCCGCCGTCGGCACCGCCCTGCTCGCCACCGGTTGGGGCGCGTTGACGGAAGGCGGTAGCTTCCCGATCAACTTGCGCAAAGTGTCGCTGCCGATGGTGAGCCGCACCAACTGCAACGACGCCAACTCCTACAACGGTCAAATCACGACCAATATGCTCTGCGCCGGCCGCGATAGCGGCGGTATCGATAGCTGTCAGGGCGACTCGGGCGGTCCGTTGGCCCGCGGTTCGGTTCTGACCGGCATCGTCAGTTGGGGCACAGGGTGCGCGCGCCCGAACCTCTTCGGCGTGTACACCCGCGTTTCGCAGGCCACGATCCGCAACTTCATCACCGGCATCGCCGGGCCGTAAGCGCGATGCGTCGTTTCGGCCGCCTTCGGTCGTGCGATCCCTAGCGGACGTCCGAATCGCGAATCCGAAACGATCGCCCGCATTACGAGAAAGGCCCCGCATTGCGGGGCCTTTCTTTATTGTCGCGATATCGTCGAGATAACCTCGCGACCGCGAAAATTCGTGGGTCACGAGTGCGCCGCACGATACGCCCGCAGGATTCAACGACGCCAGCCGATTTCCTTCGCGGTGGCTTCGCCGATCGCGGCGTATTGCAGATTTTCGGGAATCGTCGCCTCGGTGTCGGACAGCGGAATACGGCCGCCCATGATTTCCGCCATCGTCTGCGGATAACGCGGCGAGCGCTCGGGTTCGGCGTAACCGTCGGGATACCGCGGCAAATTGGTCGCAGGATCGTACTTGTCGGTGGCGCCGACGGTGTGCAGCAACTCGTGCGCGATCACCACGTTGTTCTGCCCCGCCATCTCCGGCGCGGCGAACGCGTTGACCACGCCGATCAAGCCTTTCTCCAAACCGATCGAATGCGCCAAACGCGGATGCGTCGCGGGGTCGTGGAAGACCACGAACATACGCACCTGCGCCGGCATGCCGTCGGTGTCGCCATGCTTCCACGCCCAATAGCGCAGACGCAGGCTCCATGCCATGACTGCGAGCACGTTGCCGCTCTCGGGTGGCATCGGCGGTTTGGAGGTCACTTCGGGCGCCAACGCGACCCGTACCGGCGCTTGGCCGTAGCTCAACTCGACACCGTAACGCTTCGCTTGTTCGGCCATGAACAGATCGACCGGCTTGACCTGTTCGGCCGTCAAACCGGCGATATAGCGCGCCGAGACGTCGCTGGCGTCGCCGTTGATCGGAAACACCACCACTTGCAGCGGGTGCTCCCACGCCACCGCCTGCGCGCGACTGCGCCAGGCGTTCATCGCGACGACGAACAGCACGAACAGCAAAACGACAATGCGGATTTTCTTGAACATCGCGTGCGTTCGATGAGCGGCGGTAGATGCCGGGTATGGGGTGGGAGGCGAATCGTCGCAGAAAACGGGCGATAAAAAACCCCGCCGAGGCGGGGTTCGTCTGTTGCGTGGCATTCGACGTTCGCTTGCGCGCACTTCGATGCCCAAAATGGTGCCGGAAATAGGAATCGAACCTACGACCTACGCATTACGAATGCGCCGCTCTACCAACTGAGCTATTCCGGCGTTTGAGACGTTTCGCCGGGGCCGAGGCCCGGGCGGGAGGTGAATTCTAGGTATCGGGAGGGAAGCGGTCAATCTCGGCGGACCACGCCCGCTGAGACGCCAGCGACAGCCGCGCGGTCAATCCACGTCAATCCACCAACTGCACCCGCAATTCCTTGGGAAGGGCGAACACCATGTCCTCGGGCTCCCCGGACAACTCGCGTACACCGCCCGCGCCGAGTTCGCGCAAACGGTCGATCACGCCCTGCACCAGCACGTCCGGAGCGGAGGCGCCCGCGGTCACGCCGATATGACGACGGCCCTCGACCCAGCGCGGGTCGATCTCATGCGCACCGTCGATCAGATACGCCTCCACACCCTCGCGCTCGGCCAATTCGCGCAAGCGGTTGGAATTGGAGCTGTTCGGCGAGCCCACCACCAGCACCAGATCGGCCTGTTCGGCCAGCTCGCGCACGGCGTCCTGGCGGTTCTGGGTGGCGTAGCAGATGTCGTCGTTGCGCGGGCCCTGGATCGCCGGGTATTTGGCTTGTAGGGCCTCGATCACGTCGCGGGTGTCGTCCACCGACAGCGTGGTCTGGGTGGTATAGGCCAGATTCTCGGGCTGGCCGACCTGCAGCGCGGCCACGTCGTCGCGATCCTCGACCAAGTAGATGGCGCCCTGCCCGGCTTCGGCCAACCACTGGCCCATCGTGCCTTCCACTTCCGGGTGGCCGGCATGGCCGATCAGCACCACATCGCGACCCGCGCGGCAGTGGCGGGCCACTTCCAAATGCACTTTGGTCACCAGCGGACAGGTGGCGTCGAAGACTTTCAGGCCACGGTCGCGGGCTTCGTTGCGCACCGCCTGCGACACGCCGTGCGCGCTGAAGATCACGGTGGCATGGTCGGGGACTTCGTCGAGTTCTTCGACGAAGATCGCGCCGCGCTGGCGCAAGTCATCGACCACGAATCGGTTGTGGACCACTTCGTGACGGACGTAGATCGGCGCACCGAGGGTTTCGATCGCGCGTTTGACGATCTCGATCGCGCGATCGACGCCGGCGCAGAAGCCGCGTGGGTTGGCGAGGATGATTTCCATGCCGGGATTATCCACTGAGTTCGTCCGTCTCGTTCGTCGGTCTCGATCTTCCGCCCAACGACCCATTCATGCCTGCATTCATTCGTGCGTTCATTCGTCCGACTTCGCCGCGTCGGGCGCGTCGTCGGCTTTGCGCCGGCCGTCGAACAGCCCGAACAGGATCAAACCGATGGCGCCGGCCACCACCGCCGAGTCGGCGATGTTGAACGCGGGCCAGTAATTATCCCGCCAATACCACTGGATGAAGTCGATGACGTGGCCATGCTGCAGGCGATCGATCACGTTGCCCAGCGCGCCGCCGATCACCAGCGAAAACGGCAGCGCATTGCGCCAATCGGCGCGCGCGGTGCGGCTCAGCCAGTACGTCAGCACCGCGCAGATCACCGCCGCCAGAGTCGTGAACAGGTATTTCTGCCAACCGCCGGCATCGGCAAGGAAACTGAACGCCGCGCCGGTGTTGTACGTGCGGTACCAGTTCCAGAAACCCTCGATGACCGGCACCGCCTGGTATTCCGGCAGCGAGGCGAGCACCCAGGCCTTGCTCCATTGATCGAGGCCGATCACGACCGCCGAGAGCAGCAGCCACACGAGCGCGTTGGGTTTGGGGCGGGGATTGGTCATGGAAGAGGTCTTGGAAAAGCGAAGGAGTTCATCGATCTCGATAAACACTGAGGCAACAGCAAAACGGAACAGGGACAACGACTGTGGGGGGAGCCGGAAGTGCCGATTCGACGACTGTGGGAGGCCCGGAAGGGCCGATGCGACGACTGTGGGAGGCCCGGAAGGGCCGATGCGACGACTGTGGGAGGCCCGGAAGGGCCGATGCGATGATCGACCGCGAAGATCATCGGGCCTGCCGGCCCTCCCACAAATGCTCAGAACCATTTCCGATCTTCGCCCGACCCTTCGACGTTGCTCACGCAACGGCCGCAGAGTTCCGGGTGATCTTCGTGCGTGCCGACATCGTCGCGGTGATGCCAGCAGCGGACGCATTTGGTTTTTGTGGACAGCTTGGCAGAAACTCGAAATTTAGAGCCGTAGACAGCATCAACAGCAGAGGAAGCGTCCATTCCAACTTGAAGGATCGGAACCACGACTTTCTCAACGCTTACATCACCACTGATGAAGAAGAAACGAAGCTCATCTTCAAGCGGTTGCAGCCATTCGAAATCTTTGTACTCCTCTGAAGAGCACAAAACGCTAATCGCGATCTCCGCATCCAAAGCCGCACCGATTTCGCCGCTGGCGCGCATCGGTTCCAGCGTCTTCGCCATCTGCTCGCGCAAGGCGAGCAAACGCGCGAATCGCTCCGCATTCAAGGCCGCATCCGTCGGTAATGCCGCCAAACCTTCGTACCACGTCGCGAACAACACGTTCTCTTCGCGCGGGCCGCGGTCGGTGTTCGCGGGCAGATGGCCCCACAATTCGTCGGCGGTGAAACTGAGGATCGGCGCGATCCAGCGTGCGAAGGCTTCGGCGATGCGGTACATCGCGCTCTGCGCGCTGCGACGGCCGCGCGAATCCTCGCGCATCGTGTAGAGCCGATCTTTGGTCACGTCGAGATACAACGAGCCCAAATCGACGCTGCAGAAATTCACCAAGGCCTGCACCACTTCGGCGAAATCGTAGCGGCGATACGCATTCGCGATCTCGGCCTGCAACTCGTACGCGCGATGCACGATCCAACGATCCAGCGCCAGCAGATCCTCATTCGCTACCAGATGCTGTGCCGGGTCGAAACCGTGCAGATTGCCGAGCAGGAAGCGCGCGGTGTTGCGGAGGCGGCGATACACATCGCCGCTACGCTTGAGGATGGTGTCGGACACCGACATTTCGTTGCGGTAATCGGCCGACGCCACCCACAGGCGCAACACATCCGCGCCCATTTGGTCGATGACTTTTTGCGGCTCCACCACGTTGCCGAGCGACTTCGACATCTTCTTACCGTGTTCGTCCACGGTGAACCCGTGGGTCAACACTTCGCGATACGGCGCATGCCCGTCCATCGCGATGCCGGTGAGCAACGCGCTGTGGAACCAGCCGCGATGTTGATCCGAGCCTTCCAAATACATGTCGGCCGGCTTGCGCAGACCGTCCTGCGGACGCTGCGCGAGCACGCAGTCGTGGCTCACGCCGGAGTCGAACCACACGTCGAGGATATCCACGACTTTGTCGTAGTCCTTCGCCTGTTCGCCGAGCAGTTCGGCGGCGTCCAGCGCGTACCACGCGTCTGCGCCCTCGCGTTCGACGCGATCGGCGACTTGGCGCATCAACGCGGGCGAATTCGGATGCGGCTCGCCGGTTTCGCGATGGATGAACAACGCGATCGGCACGCCCCAGGTGCGCTGGCGCGAGATCGTCCAGTCCGGGCGGTTTTCGATCATGCCGGTGATGCGCGCCTGGCCCCAGTCGGGGAACCATTCGACTTGCTTGATCGCATCCAGCGCATCGGCGCGCAGATTCGCCTGATCCATCGAGATGAACCACTGCGGCGTGGCGCGGAAGGCGACCGGCGATTTATGCCGCCAGCAATGCGGGTAGCTGTGCGTCAGCGGGAAATGCGCGAGCAGCGCGCCGGTGCCGCGCAGGGCCTCGACGATGACTTGATTCGCTTTCCAGATATGCAGGCCGGCGAGCGTGGTCTCGCCGAGCGGCGGCGTCGAAGGCAGATACACGCCCTTGCCGTCCACCGGGTTAAACTGCGCGGCGGTGTATTTCGCGACCAAGCCGTATTTCAGACCGACGACGAAGTCTTCCTGACCATGACCGGGCGCGGTATGCACCGCGCCGGTACCGTCTTCGGCGCTGACGTGGTCGCCGAGAATCAACGGGATATCGCGCTCGGCATAGAAGGGATGCGCCAACACGAGGTTTTCCAGCGCCGCGCCTTGGGCACGACCAAGCACCACCGCCTCGTCCACGCCGTAACGCTTGAGCGCTTTCTCCGCCAGGGCCTCGGCCAGCACCAACAAACGGCGACGACCGTCGTGCGCCGGGCCTTCGACCAGCGCGTATTCCAGTTCCGGGCCGAGCGTCACCGCCAGCGAGGCCGGCAGCGTCCACGGTGTGGTGGTCCAGATCGGCACCGCGACTTCGGTCGCATCGTCGTCGAGCGCCACGCCGAACTTCGCCGCCAACGCTTTCGCATCGCGCGCGGCGTAGGCGATATCCACGGCGGGCGATTGCTTGTCGGCGTATTCGATTTCGGCTTCGGCCAGCGCCGAGCCGCAGTCGAAACACCAATGCACCGGCTTCACGCCGCGCGCCAGATGGCCGCGATCGACGATCTTCGCCAACGACCGCAGCATGTCCGCTTCGTAGCGGAAATCCATGGTGCGATACGGGTTATCCCAATCGCCCAACACGCCCAAGCGCTTGAAGTCTTTGCGCTGCAGCTCGATCTGCTCGGCGGCGTAGGCGCGGCAGCGCTTGCGGAATTCGGCGGCGTCGATCTTGTCGCCGACCTTGCCGAATTTCTTCTCGACCTGCAGTTCGATCGGCAAACCGTGGCAATCCCAACCGGGCACGTAGGGCGCATCGAAACCGTCCATCAGCTTCGACTTCACCACGAGGTCTTTCAGGACTTTGTTGACCGCATGACCGATGTGGATCGCGCCGTTCGCGTACGGCGGGCCGTCGTGCAGCACGAAAGACCGCGAACGTCCGCGGGTCTTGGCGCGCACTTGCGCGTACAGATCCTGCGCCTGCCAGCGCGCCAGCGTGTGCGGCTCGCGCTTGGGCAAATCGCCGCGCATCGGAAACTCCGTGGCCGGCAGATAGATCGTGGCCTTGTAACGGTTGTCGTTGGAACTGTTCTCTTGGTCGCTCACGCGTCGGCTCGCTCGGGCAATGACATCAACAATTCGCGCGCCTGGGCGGCGTCGCGATGCATCTGCGCGACCAGGGTCGGCAGATCGGGGAATCGTTCTTCGTCGCGCAGTTTGGCGACGAACTCCACTTCGATGTGGCGGCCGTAGAGGTCGCCGTCGAAATCGAACAAATGGGCTTCCAGCAGCGGCTCTTTGCCGCCCACCGTCGGTCGTGTGCCGAAACTCGACACCGACGCGCGCCGCGTGCGGCCCACGCCGTGGACCCACGTGGCGTAGATGCCGCGCAGCGCCGGCGTTTTATCGGCGAAGCGCAAGTTCGCGGTGGGATAGCCCAGCGTGCGGCCGAGCTGTTGGCCGCGCACCACGCGGCCGCGAATCGAATAGGGTTTCCCGAGCAAGCGCGCGGCGGTGCGGAAATCGCCCGCCTGCAGCGCGATGCGGATGCGGGTGCTCGAGACGCGCGCGCCGTCCACTTCGACCGGTGCGATGGTGTCGGCCGCGAAACCTGCGGCATCGCCCATCGTTTGCAGCAAGCCCAAATGCCCCGCGCGGCCGTGGCCGAAGCGAAAATCCGGGCCGACCCACACCTCGCGCACGTTCAGACACTCGATCAGCATGCGCTGCACGAAATCTTCCGCCGACATCGCGGCTAGGCGCGCGTTGAAGCGCAGCAAGCCGACGCGATCGATGCCGAGCTTGCCGAATTCGCGAATCCGCATCGCCGGCAGTTGCAGGCGGGCGGGCGCGGCCGGGCCGGCGAAGAATTCGCGCGGCAGCGGCTCGAAACTCAGCGCCACCGCGGGCACGCCCAGCGCGCGCGCGCGCTCGACCGCATGGCGCACCAGCGCGCGATGGCCCAAATGCAGGCCGTCGAAGGCGCCGATGCACGCCACGCTTCCGTTCGGACACAGCGGCCCGCCGTCGAGGTCGCGGAAAAGTTCGGTCATTCGGTTGATGCGCCCGGCGCGAAGACCCGGCGGGGGAAGTTCAGACGATTCCGCAGTATACCCAGCGCCGGGCGATCAGTCCGGGAATGCGCGGGAAACATCGGGCCATGCGCGCCGCTCGATAACGCCCCCCGCAAGGCCGCGCTCGATGCGCCGCTCAATGCCGCAAATGCCGCGGGCGCAGGCCCAACGCGACCAGGGCAACGACATAGGTGGCCGCGCCGGCCGCGACCACCGCCAACAGCAGCCCCACTCGCCACCACGGATCGGCGATCGCGGTCCAATCGCCGATGCGCGCGTTCAGCAGCAGCACCACCGCCGACATCGACCCGCAGCCCACGCCGATGCGCAGCAAATGGGCGCCCCAGCCCGGTTGCGGCTTGAGCAGGCCGGCCCGACGGAGATAACGCCAGAGCAACCAGGCATTGAAGATGCCGGCGAGGCCGGTCGCCAAGGCGATCCCGCCGTGCGCGCCCTGCACGCCGTAATGCCACAGCGGCCAGGTGAAACCGATGGTCATCACGACATTCGCGATCACGGTCAAAATCGCCGCGCGCATCGGGGTTTTAGTGTCCTGTCGCGCGTAAAACGCGGGCGACAGCACTTTGCTCAACATGAATGCCGGAATGCCCAAACTCATCGCGCTCAAGCTGATCGCGGCCATGCGGGTGTCGTGCGCGGTGAACTCGCCGCCTTGATACACCACCGCGGTCAACGGTTCGGCCAGCAACAACAGCCCCACCGCCGCCGGCACGCCGGCCAGCACCGCCAAGCGCAGCCCCCAGTCGAGCGCGAGCGTGTAGCCCTCGGTATCGGTCGCGGCGTGACGGCGCGAAAGATGCGGCAGGATCACGGTGCCGATGGCGACGCCGAACAGACCGAGCGGAAATTCGACCAAGCGATCCGATAGGTACAGCCAGGTCTGGCTACCGGTCGCGAGCAACGACGCGAAAATCGTGCCGACCAGCAGGTTCAATTGCGCCACCGACGACGAGAACAACGTCGGTACCATCAATTTCGCCACACGTCGCACGTCCGGGTGTCGAAACCCAGGCTTGAGCGTCGGTCGCAGCCCCAACCGCCCCATCGCCGGCCACAGCACCAGCAATTGCAGAATCCCCGCGGCCAGGACGCCCCAGGCCAACGCCTTCGCCGGCTCGGCGAAACGCGGCGCGAGCCACAGCATCGCGGCGATCACGGTCAGGTTGTGCAGCACCGGCGTGACCGCCGGCAACGCGAATTTGCCGAAACTGTTCAGCACCGAGGCCACCAGGGCCATCATCGAAATGAACAACAAATACGGGAACGTGATCCGCAGCATGTCGGTGATGAGCTGCAGCTTCGCCGGCTCGTCGATGGCGCCGGGTGCGAAGGCTGCTGCGATCCACGGCGCGGCCAGCATGCCCAGCCCTGAGACCAGAAACACCACCGAGAACAGCGCGCCGGCCATGCGGTCGACGAACTCCTTCAGCTCGGCCGGCGTGCCGCGTTCGCGCAGTTCGTTGAGCACCGGCACGAAGGCCATCTGCATCGAGCCTTCGGCGAAGATCCGGCGCAAATAATTCGGAATGCGGTAGGCGATGACGAACGCGTCCATCGCCGCCGAACTGCCGAACAGACGCGACTGCAGCGCATCGCGGGCGAACCCGGCGACGCGCGAGAGCAAGGTCATCGCGCTGAAGATCGAGGTGGAGCGCAGCAGGCCCGACTTGCGGGCGGGCTTCGTCGGCGGCGGGTCGCCACGCTGCGGCGCGGGCTCGGCGCTAGGCTCGGTGGGGGGATTCGGCCCGGAAGCGCTCATCCGCGATCTCCGTTACGATTTGCGGCTTGCGCCGGGTTGACGCAACCCGCTGAATCGCCCATACTTTTTGGTCTAGCTGTCCGCATAGCGGCGGTCTGTCCTTCACTTTTCATACCACCCAACGGAATTCGCACGCGTTCGCAGGCTTCGGCCTTGATCGACCGGCGGTCGAATTCATCGCAACCCAGGATTCCATCGTGGCCAACATCAAGTCCGCCAAGAAGCGCGCCAAGCAGACCGTCGTGCGCAACGCCCGTAACACCGCTCAGCGCTCCATGCTCCGCACCTCGGTCAAGAAGGTGCTCAAAGCCCTCGAGGCCAACGACGTCGCCGGCGCCGAAGCCGCGTTCGCCGTCGCTCAGCCGATCCTCGATCGCTTCAGCGCCCGCGGCCTGATCCACAAGAACAAGGCCGCGCGTCACAAGAGCCGCTTGACCGCTCGCATCAAGGCGCTCAAAGCCGGCTGAACCCGGTTTTGGCGTCCCGCAGAAAAACCCGGCTTCGGCCGGGTTTTTCGTTGTCTCGCGTCGGCGGCGATCGCGCAAAAACACCTGTAGAGCCGAGCGCAGCTCGGCTTGGTCATCGGTGCGGGAAAGATTCAGCGGAGCTGCGCTCCGCTCTACCGAGGGATGCTCAGGCATCGCTCGCTTGGCCTGCGGCCTGAGCCGCCGCGTCGGCTTCGAGCTGCTCCTCGCGCAGGCGGTCGAAGAAGCGCTGGATCTCCAGCATGATCGGCCATGTGCCTTCGCGCGACAGCGCCGAGACCATGAACCACGGTTCGCGCCATTGAAGTTCGGCGACGATGCTTTCCGCGCGTTCGCGGGCCTCGTCCTCGAACATTAGATCCGCTTTGTTCAACACGAGCCAGCGCGGCTTTTCCAGCATGCCGGGGTCGTATTTGCGCAGTTCGTGCTCGATCGCGCGCACTTGCTCGACCGGCGATGCGGTCACGCCGCCCACCTCGACGCCGTCGTCGTAGGCCATCGGCGCCATATCCACCAAATGCAGCAGCAGACGCGTGCGCTGCACATGCTTGAGGAACAAACTACCGAGCCCCGCGCCGTCCGCCGCGCCTTCGATCAAGCCGGGAATATCGGCGATCACGAAGCTGCGATGCGGTTCGACGCTGACCACGCCGAGATTCGGGTACAGCGTGGTGAACGGGTAATCGGCGACTTTAGGTGTTGCCGCCGAAACGGCACGAATGAAGGTGCTTTTGCCGGCGTTCGGAAACCCCAGCAGGCCCACATCAGCCAGCAGTTTCAGTTCGAGCTTGAGCGTGCGCTCCTCGCCCGGCAAACCCGGCAGCGCTTTGCGCGGCGCTCGATTGACCGAACTCTTGAAATGCATATTGCCCAGGCCGCCCTTGCCGCCTTTGGCGACCAGCAGGCGTTGACCATGACGGGTCAGGTCGCCGATGACCTCGTCGGTTTCGACGTTCGTCACCACGGTGCCGACCGGGACCACGAGGGTCAGATCTTCGCCGCCCTTGCCGTACATCTGCCGACCCATTCCGTTTTCGCCGCGCTGGGCGCGGAAGCCGCGCTGGTGGCGGAAATCGACGAGCGTATTGAGATTTTCGTCGGCCTGCAGCCAAACGCTGCCGCCGTCGCCGCCGTCGCCGCCATCCGGCCCACCCAGCGGAATGAATTTTTCGCGCCGGAAACCGACGCAGCCGTTGCCGCCGTTTCCGGCGGAGACATTGATTTCGGCTTCGTCGACTAACTTCATGGGAATAGGGAATCGGGAATAGGGAATCGGAGCAGAGGGTCGAATCGGCGACTGGTCCGCCGAGTCTAAAGCCTGCCAGTGAAGTCGGCGTGATGTGGGAACGATCGAATCGGTGCGGGCGATTCCCGATTCCCGATCCCCCATTCCCGGCCAACAAACGAAAAGCCCCGCGCGAAGCGGGGCTTTTGCGACGCGTTGCGGCGACGGCGATCAGCCGGCGACGACGCTCACGGTACGACGCTTCTTGGCGCCCTTCACCGAGAACTCGACTTTGCCGTCGACCAATGCGAACAGGGTGTGATCGCGACCGAGACCAACGCCCGAGCCCGGATGGAACTGGGTACCGCGCTGACGGACGATGATATTGCCGGCATCGACGGCTTGGCCGCCGAACAGCTTCACGCCGAGATATTTCGGGTTGGAGTCGCGGCCGTTGCGCGAGGAACCTACGCCCTTTTTATGTGCCATGGCGGCTTCTCCTTACTTGTTGCCACCGGCGATGCCGGTGATCTGGATTTCGGTGTAGTGCTGCCGATGGCCCATCTGCTTGCGATGGTGCTTACGGCGACGGAATTTGACGATGCGGACCTTGTCGGCGCGGCCGTGGCCGAGCACCTTCGCGGTGACGCTGGCGCCTTTGAGCGCGTCGCCGAGGGTCACGCCCTCGCCGTCGCCCAGCATCAGCACGTCGTCGAATTTGATCTCGCTGCCGGCGTCGGCTTCGAGCAGCTCGACGCGAAGCGTCTCGCCTTGCATCACGCGGTATTGCTTACCGCCTGTGACCAGAACTGCGTACATGAATCGGATTCCTCTGTCGTTATTGGGTGTCGCGGGGGTATTTCGAAAGTATCGCGGGTGCCGCTTCTGCCGCCGTAAAGCCCGTAAACCGATCGGGCGGGCGGAAAGAGCCGGGATTTTAATGACTTACGGAACTCGCCGCAAGTCGCCCGGGGGGCATCCGGCGGGTCCACCGGCCGGCCGCTCGGGACGGGGGACGCCCCCGAACCGAAGCCCCCCAGCGGGCGGATCCAAAAACGGCCATCGAGCGGATCGAGCTAACGCCATCCGGCTGCTACGAACCGAGGGCTCTTCGGCGCCGGCGAACAAAGCGACCGTCTGCGCGCTCGATCGCTTGCGCCTCCCCATATGACCGAATGGCTATATCGTCGTCTGGGGACTTTACGAGCGAGACGACACGAGTACGCCACTCATCCGTGGGTTCGCCGGGGCACTTGCGAGTCGAGCATCGAGCGGATTAGTCTCGGGCTTCGTTACAGTATCCGGGGGCAACAGGGGGCCCTCCTGGATATCGCTCAGAGACCGATCTTCGAGATCGGAGGCTTTGTGGCTTGTGACAGGTGCGTCGCATCACTTAAGGACAGGGGCTCCATTTGACGTCGTTACGTCATCGCAATCGACTTGCGTCGCTTTTTCGGCGACCCATCAGCTCGCCGTTGTCGCGCCGAATCGCGAGCGCTCGCATTGCGCCCGCCGATGGCCATCTCTCTTGTTCCCCGCACGCGCTTCGCGAAGCGCTTTCTTCGCATCGCCCCCCGAATCTCAGCGCGCGACACGGCGCGCGAACATCTTTTCCCTTTTCCGACAGTCCGGTTCCACGGCCGTCGGATATCGCTTCCGACACCCCCCGTGTCGGAATTCGTTCGTCATGTTGTGTCCCATGAAGGAGAGTTTGAATGAGTTCTCGTAAAAGACTCGATGCGCTGAAGCTCAGCGCCATCGCCATCGCCGCCGCCGCCGCCATCGCCCCGATGGCGTATTCCGGCGGTCGTGCGGCGATCGTCAATAAAGTCACCGCGCCTTCGGCGAAAACCTCGCAGCTTGCGCAAAACGAAACGTCCGACCGTTTCATCGTCACCTACGCCAGCACCGCCTCGGCCAAAGCCAACGCCGCCGCGTTTCAGGGCAAGCTGGCCGCCGCTTCGAAGGCCGCCGGCACCACCGTGCGCATGGGCCGTTCGCTGTCCACCGGCGCTGACCTGATTCGCACCGACCGCAAACTCAACCGCGACGAATCCAAGGCGTTGATGGTCGAACTGCTGAAAGATCCCAACGTGCTGGCGGTGGAAGTCGACGCCAAGATGCAGCCGCGCTTGGTCCCGAACGACCCGCTGTACGCGCAGCAATGGCATTACAAGAACGGCGCCGGCGGCATCAACGCCGAAGCGGCTTGGGACATCACCCAGGGCAGCGGCGTGGTGGTGGGCGTGATCGACACCGGTATCGTCCCGCACTCCGATTTGGCGGGCCAAACGGTCCCCGGTTACGACTTCATCCAAGACATCGACACCGCCGTCGACGGCGACGGTCGCGATGCCGACCCGAACGATCCGGGCGATTGGCACGACGGCGAATGCAATTTCTTCGGCATTCCGGAAGACAGCAGCTGGCACGGCACGCACGTGGCCGGCACCATCGCCGCAGCGACCAACAACGGCGTGGGCGTGGCCGGCGTGGCGTCGCAGGCCAAAATCCTGCCGCTGCGTACCCTCGGCAAGTGCGGCGGCTTCACCTCCGACATCGTCGACGCGATCACGTGGGGTTCGGGCGGCACGGTCGCCGGCATCCCGGCGAACGCCAACCCGGCCGAAGTGCTGAACATGAGCTTGGGCGGCGGCGGTGCGTGTAGCGTCGCGTTCCAGACCGCGATCGACGCGGCGGTGGCCCGCGGCACGACGGTCGTCGTGGCGGCCGGCAACTCCGGCGGCGACGCCGCGAGCGAACAGCCCGCGAGCTGCAATAACGTCATCACCGTGTCCGCGGTCGGCCCGACCGGCACCCTCGCCGATTACTCGAACTACGGTCCGGTGGTCGATGTGGCCGGTCCGGGCGGCACCGGCGCCAGCCCGGCGGCCGATAACGTGCTGTCCACGCTCAACCTCGGCCTGAGCACGCAAGGCGCCGAAGGTTACGCCTGGTACGCCGGCACCTCGATGGCCTCCCCGCACGTCGCGGGTATCGCGGCGCTGATCCAGTCGGTTTCGACCACGCCGAAGACCCCGGCGCAGGTGAAGAAGATCATCGAAAACACCGCGTACGCCAACGGCGGCTTCCCGGGCGGTTGTTCCTACGAGCAGCCCTGCGGCACCGGTATCGCCGATGCCACCGCCGCGGTCCGCGTCGCCAACGGCACCGATCCGCTGCCGTCCGACCCGCCGCCGCCGCCGCCGCCGCCGCCGGCCACCGAGTTGTTCAACGGCGACATTCTGTCCGGCCTGACCGTCGGCGCGAATGCCGAAATCAAGTATCAGTTGGTCGTCCCGAACGGTTCGTCGCACCTGCTGTTCGCGATGTACGGCGGTACCGGCGATGCCGATATCTACGTCAAGTACGGCGCGCCGCCGACCACGTCTTCGTACGACTGCCGTCCGTTCCGCTTCGGCAACGACGAGACCTGCTTCTTCGCTGCCCCGCGCTCCGGCACCTGGTACGTGACGATCCGCGGCTTCTCGGCTTCGTCGGGCTTCTCGCTGTACAACACGTTCATCGATCCGAACTATCCGTACAAGCAAGCGGCATCGGTCGAGCAGTTGAGCAACCACCGCACGCGCGTGACGCTGACGTGGAAGCACGGCAAGGCCAACGTGGACATCTACCGCAACGGTTTGATCTACAACTCGCGTCGTAACACCTACACCTATACCGACAATTTCCGCATCGTCGGTAGCGGCGCGATGACCTACAAGATCTGCAACCAGGGCACCAGCGAGTGCTCGGACGAGGTCACGATCAACTACGCTTCGGCGCGGTCGGTCGGCATCTCCAGCCTGCGTCCGGGCAGCAACGCCGCTGTCGCGGCGAGCGCGCCGGTCGTCGGTATCCGTACGCGCAACGGCGTGGTGAAGAACGACCGTCTGCGTTAATCGTCGGCCGGTACGTTCCGGATCGGTCTCGTTCTCGGGACCGATCCGATCGTTCCTTTCGAGGGGGCCCGGCGACGGGCCCTCTCTTTTCTCGGCGTAAGCTCGATACGAGCGTATCGCCGCTGCGATTTTCGTCTTCTCTAGCGTTCGGCGCAGCGCTCGCGCGGATCGCATCGCACGCTTCACGATCGACCCTGCCCCCAGTTTCGCTGACCCAGTTTCGAGGTTCCCATGCACAACTCGCCGCGCGCACAGCGCACCGCGTTCTCACCCACCCGTTCCTTGATGTCGCGCATCCCCGAAGCCTCATTGCGCCCGCTGTTGTTCGCCGCCTTGAGCGCGCTCGCGCTGGTCGCGACCGGCTGCAAACCCGAGGACCCCTCACGCACCACCGCACCGAAAACCACGACGGTACCCGTGCGCGAACCCTTCGATGCGCATCTCACGCTGGCCAACAATGCCGGCCGTATCGATTTCGGCGGCGCGGTCGCCGATGAGGCCACCCGCAGCGCTTTAGACACCACACTGCAGACGGTTTACCCGGGCGGGCGAGCCAACGGCGCGATCGAAGTCGATGCCGTCGCGCGCGCCGCCACGTGGTCCGCCGGCTTGGAGCCGGTCCTGCGCGCGTTCGAGGGCGCGCAAGGCGCCGCCCTGCGATTCGAGGGCGACCGCATCGTCCTCAGCGGTCAAGTCGACGACGCCACCCTCGCGAATCTGCGCGAGACCATCCGCAACACCTTCCCCAACGCCAAACTCGAAGGCCTGTTGGCCGACGCCGAGAACACGCCGGCCAACGCCGAACTGCAGGCCTTGGCCGCGGCGCCGAATCCCGATGCCGTGAAATTGACGCGTGCCCTGAATTTGATGCAAGTGCGCTTCGATGAAGGCAAAGGCAACGTCAGCGAAAGCAGCTTGGCGACGGTGGCGCAGGCCGCGAAAGCGATCGCCGCCGCCCCGCCCGGCACGCGGCTGCGGATCGTCGGTCCGATCGTCGCCACCAAAGACGCCGGCAACGATGTCTTCCTCTCCAAACAGCGCGCCGAAGCGATCAAAGCCCAGTTGATCCTGAGCGGCGTGCATCCGTCCGTGATCGAAACCCGCGGATGGGGCCAAAACCCCGACGGCTCGACGCCCGACACCGGCACGACGCCACCGCCGGCCGAAGGTGCGCCGATGCGCTTCGAGCTGCTACCGCCGCAACCTTGATGCGGTAGCGGTGCCGTCGAGCCGGTTTGCTCCGAACTCGACGGCTCGGTAGGCTAGCGGGTTGGTTCTCCTCGCACTCGACACCATGTTCGACGGCGAATGAGGCCGCCCCCATAGCCTTCGGACCCCGCAATGGCACTGGACACCATCCGCATCCGCGGAGCGCGTACCCACAACCTGAAAAATATCGATCTCGATCTGCCGCGCGATAAGCTGATCGTGATCACCGGCCTGTCGGGTTCGGGCAAATCCTCGTTGGCCTTCGACACCATCTACGCCGAAGGTCAGCGTCGCTACGTCGAATCGCTGTCGGCCTACGCGCGCCAGTTCTTGAGCGTGATGGAAAAGCCCGATGTCGATCACATCGAGGGGCTGTCCCCGGCGATCTCGATCGAACAGAAATCGACCTCGCACAATCCGCGCTCGACCGTCGGCACCATCACCGAAATTTACGACTACCTGCGCCTGCTGTACGCGCGGGTGGGCGCGCCGCGCTGCCCCGACCACCATTTCCCGCTGGAAGCGCAGACCGTCAGCCAGATGGTCGATCAGGTGCTCGCGCTGGCGAAGGATCCCAAGACCGCCGAACAGCGCTGGATGCTGTTGGCGCCGGTGGTGCGCGAACGCAAAGGCGAACATGCGCAAGTGTTCGAGCAACTGCGTGCGCAGGGCTACGTGCGCGTGCGCGTGGACGGCGTGTTGCACGAGATCGACGCGGTGCCGCCGCTGGCGCTGCGCCAGAAACACACGATCGAAGCGGTGATCGACCGCTTCAAGCCGCGCGAAGATTTGAAGCAGCGACTCGCCGAATCGTTCGAGACCGCGCTCAAGCTCGGCGACGGCATGGCCATGGCGCAGTCGCTCGACGACGCGAACGCCGAACCGCTGCTGTTCTCCTCGAAATACAGTTGCCCGGTCTGCGATTACGCGCTGCCGGAGCTGGAACCGCGGCTGTTCTCGTTCAACTCGCCGGTCGGCGCCTGCCCGGCCTGCGACGGCCTGGGCATCACCCAATTCTTCGACCCGATGCGCGTGGTGGCGCACCCGGAACTGTCGCTCGCGGCGGGTGCGGTGCGCGGCTGGGACCGGCGCAACGTCTATTACTTCCAACTGATCCAATCGCTCGCCAAGCACTACGGCTTCAGCGTCGATACGCCGTGGCAGGAACTCACCGAGCGCGTGCGCGACGCCGTGCTCAACGGCAGCGGCGGCGAGGTCATCGCGTTCAACTATTTGACCGATGCCGGCGGGCGCACCCAGCGCAAGCATAAATTCGAGGGCATTTTGCCGAATCTCGAACGCCGCTACCGCGAGACCGAATCGCCGGCGGTGCGCGAGGAATTGGCGAAATACATCAGCGAACGCGCCTGCCCCGACTGCGGCGGCGCGCGCTTGAACCGTTCGGCGCGCAATGTGTTCGTCGCCGATCGGCCGTTGCCGTCGTTGGTGGTGCTGCCGATCGACGAAGCGCTGGCGTTCTTCAGCACGCTGACGCTGTCCGGCTGGCGCGGCGAGATCGCAACCAAGATCGTGAAGGAAATTCGCGACCGTCTGAATTTCTTGGTCGATGTCGGCCTCGATTACCTCACGCTCGAACGCAAAGCCGACACGCTGTCCGGCGGCGAAGCGCAGCGCATCCGCCTCGCCTCGCAGATCGGCGCGGGCTTGGTCGGGGTGATGTACGTGCTGGACGAGCCGTCGATCGGACTGCATCAACGCGATAACGAGCGTTTGCTCGGCACCCTCACCCGTCTGCGCGATCTGGGCAATACCGTGATCGTGGTCGAACACGACGAGGACGCAATTCGCTTGGCCGATCATGTGGTCGATATCGGCCCCGGCGCGGGCGTGCACGGCGGCGAAGTGATCGCGCAGGGGACGCTCGAAGACCTCTTGAATGCGCCGCGTTCGCTGACCGGGCAATACCTGAGCGGCCGCCGCAAGATCGAGATCCCGGCGCATCGCCACGCGCCGAACCCGAAGATGAAAATGCAACTGCGCGGCGCTTCGGGCAACAACTTGAAGAACGTCGATCTGACCTTGCACGCGGGGCTGTTCACCGCGATCACCGGCGTGTCGGGTTCGGGCAAATCCACGTTGATCAACGACACGCTGTACGCGCTAGCCGCGAACGAAATCAACGGCGCGTCGCACAAACCGGCGGCGTATCGCGAAGTCAAAGGCCTGGATCTGTTCGACAAAGTCGTCGATATCGACCAATCGCCGATCGGTCGCACCCCGCGCAGCAATCCGGCGACCTATACCGGCCTGTTCACGCCGTTGCGCGAACTCTACGCGCAGGTGCCGGAAGCGCGCGCGCGCGGTTATTCGCCCGGACGTTTCAGTTTCAACGTACGCGGCGGCCGCTGCGAAGCCTGTCAAGGCGACGGCTTGATCAAAGTGGAAATGCACTTCCTACCCGATGTGTACGTGCCCTGCGATGTCTGTCACGGCAAGCGTTACAACCGCGAGACGCTGGAGATTCTCTACAAGGGCTACAGCATCCACGACGTGCTGGAAATGACGGTCGAAGATGCGCTGAAGCTGTTCGAGCCGGTGCCGACGATCGCGCGCAAACTCGAAACGCTGATGGACGTGGGTCTGAGCTACATCCGCTTGGGACAATCGGCGACGACGTTGTCGGGCGGCGAAGCGCAACGCGTCAAACTGTCGAAGGAACTCTCGCGCCGCGACACCGGGCGCACGCTGTACATTCTCGACGAACCGACCACCGGCCTGCATTTCCACGACATCGAACATCTGCTCGCCGTGCTGCACAAACTGCGCGACGAGGGCAACACCATCGTCGTGATCGAGCACAATCTCGATGTGATCAAGACCGCCGACTGGGTGATCGATCTCGGCCCCGAAGGCGGTCATCGCGGCGGACAAATCATCGGCGAAGGCACACCGGAGCAGTTGATCGCGATTCCGGAATCGCACACCGGACGTTTCCTGGCGCCATTGCTCGGCCGTAAACGCACCGCGGGCAGCACGCCGTCGAAAGCCTCGTCCATATCGAAGGACGAGCGCGCGTTGCCGCCGCGTTCGAATAAGGCCGCGAAGAAAGCCGCGAAAAAGAAAGCCTGATCGCCTGCTCGAAATCTTTCGGAGACATGATCTCCTCTCCTTGCGCATCGCGCAGGGAGAGGCCGAGAGGGGGTCGGGAGCGGCAAGAGAACTCCGAATGTGTTCTTGGCCCTCTCCTCTTGCCTCGCGAGCCAGACCAGCGACATCGCACAGCGCCAACGTATCGCTCTATTTCCCCATCATCGTATCGCCATGAACGCACCCACCACTCTGTTCCGCATGCCCATCGACCTGCGTTGGCGCGATCTCGACGCGTTCAATCACGTCAATAACGCGAATTTCATGACGTATTTGGAGGAAGCGCGCATTCGCTGGCTTGATCGCGCCTGCAAACCTTGGATCGACGCCGCCAGCATCCCGTTGTTGGCCGCAGTGCAAATGAACTATCGCCTGCCGATTCCCTACCCGGCCGATGTCGCGGTGGAGTTATTCGCCGAGAAAATCGGCCACAGCAGCCTCGTCCTCGGGCATCGCATCGTCGGCGGCGATGGCCGCCTCTACGCCGACGGCCACTGCGTGCTGGTGTGGATCGAACGCGATACCGGGCGCCCGACGGCGCTGCCGGATGCGGTGCGCAGCGCGGCTTCGGCGGGCGGTTAACCGGCGGCGACGCGCTCACCGCGCGAAATCGTAGAGCGTGTCCTCGCGCATGCTCGCCAGGGCGGCTTCGCTGAGTCGATGGTGAGCGATTCGCTCGCGGCCGCTGACCGGAAAGTCTTCGAAGTCGTTGGGGTGTTCCATGCCGTGCAACAGCAGCCCCAGCGATGGCGTCGCGCGCGATGCCAGCACGGCCTCGATCAACTCCCGCCAGGCGCTCAGCGAGGTGATTTCGGGTTCCGCGCTCGGTCGGGGCGGACGCGACTTCGCTTCGGTGCGCTGTTCGATCGCGCGCGCGATCTTCGCTTCGCTCCAGCCTTTGCGCCGCAAACGCGCGGCCTCGATCTCAGGATCGTCGCGACGCGCGCTCGACGCATGATGAGCGCTACCGAGCGGCGTGCCGCAATCGCAATGGCCCGGGGTGGTGTGGAATATGCGTTCGCCGGACGCGAACGAGGCCACGATCGCCGAATCCGCTCGCCTCGGCGAAAAAAAACGGCCGTGCGCGCGGAAAATCGCCGCGACGGCTTCGACATCGGCGTGACTCGGTAAAACAGCGCTGATGAATTGGCACATGATCGATTTCGTTACGCTAGGCTGCGCAGCGTCAAAAAGAACAACAAACAGGCACGATCGGATATCGCGACACAGCGAGCCCGCATCGTTTCCTAACGTCAAATCTCTGGCTTGCGCACCTCGAATTCGCCGAGCAGCGTGCCGCCGCCCTTGAGCGCGAATTCGACGACGATCTTGCTGCCCGGTTTCAACGGTGCGCGCGGCTTCATCAGCATCACATGCATGCCGCCCGGTCGGAATACGGCGCTGCCGTCGGGCGCGAGGCGTAATTCGGGCACGTGGCGCATCTTGCTGATGCCGTCGACGGTGCGGGTTTCGTGCAGCATGACGCTGCCGAACGAGGGGCTGGACGCGCCGACGATCACGACTGGCATCGGGCACGTATTCACGATGCGACCGTAACCGGCCATGGTCGCGACCATTTTGGTGGACGGTCCTGCCGTGGGCAGGCGCACCCAGCCTTCGCGGACGGTCGGTCGGCACTCGCCGGCCTGCGCGGGCATGGCCGCGAAGGCGACGACGCACAGCAGCGCGGCGAGGGTCAGAAAGCGTTCGAGTCTGTTGTGCATGGGGCTTATGATAACGCTTCCTTTCCGCTCTCGGCCCAGGCCGCCGCACGATGACCGCATTCGTCGAACCCCAGGATTTCGGCTCCATTCGCGTGCTGCGCCTCGCGCGGCCGCCCGTCAACGCACTGAACCCCGACCTCTGCCGCGCCCTCGTCGCCGCGCTGGAGGCCGCCGCGAACGATGCCGTGGACGGCGTGGTCGTCGCCGGCAATCCGAAGATTTTTTCCGCGGGCCTCGATGTGCCCTATTTGCTTTCGCTCGGCGACGATCGCGATGCCTTGTTCGAAGCGTGGCAAGCGTTCTTCGCCGCGGCGCGCGCCATCGCCGGCTTCCGCGCGCCGGTCGTGGCCGCACTCACCGGCCATTCGCCCGCGGGCGGTTGCGTGCTGGCGCTGTGCAGCGATTACCGGATCATGGCGCGCAGCCCGGATCCGACGCGTCCATTCCTGATCGGCCTCAACGAAACACAAGTCGGCTTGACCGTGCCCGAAGGCATCCAACGCTTGATGCGGCGCGTGGTCGGCGACTACCGCGCGGAACGATTGTTGATCGCCGGCGCGATGATCACGGCCGAACAAGCGCACGAGATCGGACTCGTCGACGACCTGGTCGACGGCGACGCCGTGGCGCCGCGCGCAGTCGAATGGCTGCAGACGCTGCTCGCCCTACCCCGCAAACCGATGCTGCAAACCCGCGCCATCGCCCGCGAAGCGGTGCAAACGGCGTTGACGCCCGAATACGTACAACTCGAACGCTTCGTCGAGGGTTGGTTCGAGCCAGAAACGCAGACGGCGCTGAAGGCGTTGGTGGCGAAGCTCGGGAAATAAGCGCCTGTTCGCCTCCCCGTAGAGCGGAGCGCAGCTCCGCTACACCGTCTCCGTAAAGACATCAGCGGAGCGCAGCTCCGCTGAACCGTCTTCGGGAAATCTCCAGCGGAGCTTCGCTCCGCTCTACGAATGCGTGGAGGTCAACGCACGCGCATGCCATTCGCGTCGATCACCACTTCGCCGTCTTCCTTCGTGAACGGCTCGCTCACGGGCGGCAAGATGTCGAGCACCGCTTCGGACGGCCGGCACAATCGCACGCCTTTGGGCGAGAACACGAATGGGCGATTGATCAAAACAGGCGTCGCCACCATCGCGTCTAGCAGCGCGTCATCGCTCAACGAGACGTCGTCGAGACCAAGTTCGGCGTAGGGCGTGCCTTTTTCGCGAATCGCTTCGCGCACCGACAAACCCGCCGCGGCGATCGCTTCGGCCAAGCGCGCTTTCGACGGCGGCGTGTTCAGATATTCGACGATCTGCGGTTCGATGCCGGCATGGCGAATCAACGCCAGCGTATTGCGCGAGGTACCGCAGGCGGGGTTGTGCCAGATTTCGGCTTGCATGTTTTCCTCGTGCATGACTTCGACCAAGGTGATCTCGAATTCTTATTCGTCCGTCGCGACCGGCCGCGACGCATCTTCGATCCAACCGCTCCACGAACCGGCGTAGAGCGCAGCGCCCGGGAGCCCGGCGTGTTCCATCGCCAGCAAATGATGGCAGGCGGTCACGCCCGAACCGCACATCGCGATCGCATGCGCGGGGTCGCGCGCACCGAACAGCGCCTCGAATTCTTCGCGCAGCGCCTGCGAGGATTTGAAGCGACCGTTCTCCAGATTCATCGCGTACGGACGATTGACCGCGCCGGGCACATGGCCGGCGATGCGATCGATCGGTTCGACCTCGCCGCGGAACCGCTCCGCCGCGCGCGCATCGATCAACGTATCGCCCGACGACAAGGCCGCGCGCACCGCCTCCGCATCGAGACGACGCAGAGCATCGAAACTCGGCGCGAACGCGGCATTCGTTTCGCCCGGCGCGACGGCATCGAACGGCATGCGCGACGGTTCGCTGCGTTCGACCGGAAGATCGAGCGCGCACCAACGCGCCCACCCGCCGTCCAATACCGCGACATCGCGATGACCGAGCGCGCGCAGCAAGGCCCACAGTCGCGCGGCGTACGCGCCGTCGCCGGCATCGTAGGCGACGACCTGCGTCTCAGTCCCCACGCCGTTGCGCGCGAGCCATGCGACGAAGTCTTCGGCGAGCGGCCACGGGTGCCGGCCGCTGCCTTCGCGATGCGGCGAACGCATGTCGGACAAATCGCGATCCAAGTGCGCATAGCGCGCGCCCGGAATGCGCGCTTCGCGCCATGCGGCTTCGCCGGCTTGCGGGTCCGCGAGCGAGAAACGGGCATCGAAGACGACGAGTGCGTCGGCGCGCGAATCGCTCGCGACCGCAGCGTGTTCGCGTAAGTACGACGCTAACGTCGCGGCATCGACCAAGGTCCGCCAACCACTCATCGCGCCGCCTCGCTCGCGCGCGCCAAGCGTTCGCGCAAGTTGAACAGGATCGATGCGGTCACGCCCCAGATGCGCTTCTGCGGTGCTTGCGGCGAATTGCGGAACTGCAGCACCTCGCGACGGCGGCCGCGATAGTCCAACGGAATGCGTTCTAAATGTTCCGGGTGCATCAAGTAATCGAGATCGACCTCGAACACGTCCGCGACCTCGTCGGGATTGGGCGTGGCGACGAATTCGGGCGCGATATACGCCACCACCGGCATCACGCGAAAACCGGTGATCGTGACCAACGGATCGAGAAAACCCAGCGGCCTGGTCAGCGCAGCGGCGAGACCGATCTCTTCTTCCGCTTCGCGCAACGCAGCGGCCACCGGACCGTCGTCGTCGCGATCGATGCGCCCGCCCGGAAAGCTGACTTGTCCCGCGTGATGGCGCAAGCGGTCGGTGCGCTGCGTGAGCAGCACCTGCACGCCGGACGCGCGCGGAACCAAGCCCACCAACACCGCGGCCTCGACCACCGGCGCATCCGACAACAGATCGGCGAGTTCGTCGAGATTCCAAGGCGCATGCGTGGGCGCGGCGCGCAAAGGATGCAGCGCACCCCCGGGAAGCATCATCGTCGGGTCGGCCGCGGCGGCTTTCGAGAGCGAATCGGCAAACGGCGGCATCGCGAACGTCATCCGCGCATTATGCGCGATGCGGCGCGCGCGGATCGACCCGAGCGTGCGCCACGAACGCAGACTCGCACGCCGTGGACACGCTTAACCGTGCGCCGAGGCCCGCCCACTGTCGGCCAGTCGCGCTTCGCGCTCGGGCAACACGACATTCATGATGTGCAGGCGCTGTTCGTCGTTCATGCCCGACCAATCGCAGATTTCGTCGGTGGTGCGCAGGCAACCGTCGCAAAAGCCAGTGGGATCGAGCGTGCAAACGCCGATGCATGGGGTCAGTACCGCGCGAAACGGCGGCGGCGGCGGACGATCGGTCATCGCCATGCGAAATTCCTCGGACATCGGTGGGCCGACGTGCGACCTCGCCGCGCGCATCGTGCGCACGGGAATCGTTTGCGGCCGCACAGCGAAACGGCCCGCGGGGAGGCGGGCCGTTCGTGGAAGGCGGGTTCGATGCGGTCCATGCTTCGTCACATAACGCAGCGGGCGCAGGCCAACGGCCAACGCCCGCGTTCGAGTTACTTGAAGCTGACCAACTTGACGTCGAACACGACGGCCTGGTTGGCCATCTCGCCGGCTTCGATAGTGGTGCCGTAGGCGGCACTGCCCGGCATCACCACTTCCCAGCGCGCGCCGGTCGGCATCAGTTGCAGCGCTTCGCGCAGACCGGACAGCGGGATTTCGCTGACCTTGATCGAGACCGGGCCGGCCGGCTGATTGGGCGCGGCTTGGGCGGTATCGACGATCACGCGGCCGTCGGGCAACGTGCCTTTGTAGGAAATCTGCACCTGGCTGGCCTGGGTCGGCTTAGCGCCGGCGCCGGCTTCGATCACGCGGTACTGCACGCCGCTCGCCAAGGTCTTGACCCCGCTCTTGCCCTTGTTCTGGGCCAGGAACGTATCGCTTTTGGTCTTGTTCTCGGCCGCCAACTTGTCGAATTCGGCCTTGGCTTTGGCGGCCAAGCGCTTCTGCATGTTTTCGATCGACTGACCGAGCTGTTCGGCCGGCACGGCCGGATCTTTCTTGGCCACGGCGTCTTGCAGCGCCTTGATCACGGTGGCGATGTCGATTTGCTCGCCGCGCGCCTGGAGACGGGCGATATCGATGCCGGTCTTGAATCCGATGGCATAGCTGAGCTTGCCTTTTTCGGACGTGGTGTCCTGCGCGCTCACGGCACCGGCGGTGAGAGTCAACGCCGCGAGCGTGGCGGCAACGAGCAAACGCAACTTCATTCGAATGAATCTCCGGGGAGGTCTGCCGGCAAACCGGCATGAGGTGGAGCGGCTAGGCCGCTCCGGTCGTGGAACTGTGGAGCTGAAAGCTTTTGAACTTTGGGTTTCGTCTTGACGCTTCGGAACGACGAATTTCGGGGCCATTTTCGGTGCCATCGCCGACGGGCGAGAAACCGGTTCCGACATCGCCGGCCTTTGGGGCCGGAAAACAGCGCGTTAGGATACTGTCCACGGCGCACGACCGCCACCGCGGACGCCCCTTCCGACCCCCGGTCGGCGCCCAAGTTCCCGCTCGGATCGCTGCCGTTCATCCGAACGCGCCGTTCAGCCGCCCCTCGCCCCTGCCATCCAAGACCCCATCCCAATGACCGAAGCCGTCCCCTCGCCCTTGCTCATCGCCGATACGGGCGCCATCCGCCGCATCGCCGTCAATCGCCCCGAGCGCCTGAATGCGCTCGACGCCGCCACGCTCGACGCGCTGCACGCCGCCTTCGACGCCGCGGCCGCCGATCCCAACGTGCGCGTGGTGGTACTGACCGGCGCCGGCCCCAAAGCCTTCGTCGCTGGTGCCGATATCGCGCAAATGAACGGTCTCACCCCGGTCGAGGGCCGCGATTTTTCGCTGCGCGGCCAGCGGATGATGCGGCGCTTGGAAAAAATGCCGAAGCCGGTGATCGCGATGGTCAACGGCTTCGCGCTGGGCGGCGGGCTCGAACTGGCGATGGCCTGCCATCTGCGCATCGCCGCCGACAGCGCGAAGGTGGGCCAGCCGGAAATCAATCTCGGGCTCATTCCCGGCTTCGGCGGCACACAGCGATTGTTGCGGCTCTGCGGTCGCGCCGCGGCCTTGGAACTGTGCCTGCTGGGCGCGCCGATCGACGCCGCGCGCGCGTTCGCTCTGGGCATCGTCAATCGCGTGGTGCCCGCTGCCGATCTGGAAGCGGAGACGATGAAGATCGCAGAGCAACTGGCCAATGCCGCGCCGCTCGCGCTGCGCGGCATGCTCGACTGCGTGAACGTCGGCGGCGAATGCGGCTTGGAAGAAGGTCTGGAGTACGAATCCGCGCAATTCGGTTTGGTGTTCTCCACCGACGATATGCGCGAAGGCACCGCGGCGTTCTTGGAACGCCGCAAACCGACGTTCTCGGGTCGATGATCCTCGCCCAACGCTTCCATCGCCCGCGCGGGTTCTGCACGAACCTCGCGCTGACGGCGCTGACTGTTGCTCTATGGACATTCGCGGCTCCGTCGTGGGCGGCGAAGCCGATAGGCACCATCGACGCCCGCGAATGGAGCGCGCTGTCGAAAAAGGCGTTTGAGGACTTCAAAAAGCAGCACGCACTGGTCGAGTCCGGGCCTTTGCTCGAACGCGCGCAGTGCCTGCTGCGCGACCTCGCCGCTCACGTCGAGGGCGTTCCGGACGGGACGACGTGGGACATCGTGATCGCGAACGATCCGCGAGCGGACGCCGCGTCATTGCCGAGCGGTCAACTCATTCTTTATTCGGGCATCGAATCCATCGCGCAGGATCGCGACGAACTCGCCTACGTGATCGCGACATTGATCGCACAGGTGAGTTTGGAGCAGGCCAAGCGGAAGGTGGAGGACATGCGGCGACAAAGCGCGGCAGCTCTCATAGGGCAAATGCTCGGACAACAGCCGCCGCAGGACGCGCCGCCGAGCGACGAGGCGGCGAGGTTTCTGGCCTCGGACCGGACGGCGATGATGCTGATGGCGCGGGCCGGCTACGAGCGCAGCGCTGCGATCCGCACGCTCGATCGAACCCGAACCGTGCGCGGACCGCATGCGATCGACGACCAACGCCTCGCGCAAGCGCGAACCCTGGCGTCGGACGCATCGCCGACGACCCGCGCGCCGCAGTGCAAGTGAAACAGACGATGCACTCGACGCCATCCGCATGCGCAACGTGCTCCACGCCCGCCGTGCGAGCGCTCGCCGATGCGATCGCTCAAGACGATATCGCCCGCGCGATCGACGAAGGCTTGCTCGAATTCGAAGCGCCACCCCACCCATGCGCGGCATGCGCAGAGCGGGTCGCATCGATCGTGGCGGCGCGCGACGTCCGCGTGCATGCGCTCGCCGCACGCGAACGCTTCCGTCGACGCGAAGTGCGCCTGCGCGAGCGCGAACGTGCGCGCGCCGAGAAACGTCGCAGCGCATCGCCGACGACCGCGCCCGAAACGGCCGACATCGCGGCTGCCGCCTCGAAACCCACGGCATCGACCTTGCCGCCCGCCGCCGCCGCCGCGCTAGCGCGCGCCAAAGCCAAAGCCGCGGCCAAACGCGAAGACGACCGATGAAACGCATCGCCAAGAAAGCGACGAAGAAGATCGCGAAAAAAACCGCGAAGACATCGACCGAATCCTCAGCGAAAGCGGCGTCGAAACTGGCGTCGAAAGCGAGAACGAAAGCGTCTGTATCGAAGAACGCCGCCACCCCGCGCATGAGCGCCGACGCGATCCAGGCCGCGTTCGAGCGCTGGCGCGAACTCAATCCCCATCCCACCACCGAACTGGCGTATTCGACGCCGTTCGAGCTGTTGGTCGCAGTGGTGCTGTCGGCGCAGGCGACGGATGTCGGCGTCAACAAAGCGACGCGTCGCTTCTTCCCCATCGCGAACAAGCCTCACGCGATCACCGCGCTCGGCGTCGATGGCTTCAAGCCTTACATCGCCACCATCGGTTTGTTCAACGCCAAGGCCGCGAATGTGGTCGCATTGTGCGAGCGTTTGATCGCGGAACACGGCGGCGAAGTCCCTCGCGATCGCGCGGCATTAGAAGCCTTGCCCGGTGTGGGCCGAAAAACCGCGAACGTCGTGCTCAATACTGCGTTCGGCGAACCGACGATGGCGGTGGACACCCATATTTTCCGTGTCGCCAACCGCACCGGTTTGGCGCCCGGGAAAGACGTTCGCGCGGTGGAAGAGGCGTTGTTGAAGCGCGTGCCGAGCGAGTTTCTGCAGGATGCGCATCATTGGTTGATCCTGCATGGCCGCTACACCTGCAAAGCCCGCAAACCCGAATGCTGGCGTTGCCCGATTCGCGATTTGTGCCGGTTCAAGTACAAAACACCCGGCAACGATGCGCCCTCGTCATCGTAGGAGCGACGCGAGTCGCGACGTTTGCCGTCACGATAAAAGCGGTCGTGACTCGCGTCGCTCCTACCGGGAATTTCGCCGCGTTTCACCATCGTCTACCAAAAAAAACGCCCCAGCTTGCGCCGGGGCGTGAAATGCATCAGGAGGGAGAGATGACGGTGTCGCGGATCAGAACGCGAACTGCGTACGCAGCGCGTATTGGCCGGTTTCGTCGCCCGTGCTCACGTTCTCGCCTTGGGTGTAGTTGAACATGAAGCGCAGGTTCGGATTGACGTAGTAGTTGACGCCGAACAACCAGCTATTAGCTTCGCGGTTGGTGATGTCTTCATTCTCGATGGTGTCATAGCGAGCGGTCAGTTCCCACAAGCCCTTATCGGCCACTTTCGGCGAGGCGAACACGCCGGTCGCCGGCTTGTACGCTTTATGGCCGCCGTTGAGGATCCAGCTACCCTGCATGTACCACGTGGTGATGTCCTGATCGGGCGAACGGAACGGCTGTTCGTACGTCGCCTGCACGTATTCGCCTTGGAAGAACGCCGGACCGAACGAACCGGCCACTTCCGCACCGTACGCGGTGATCTTGTCGCCGCCGGTGCCGTTGATGCTGGCGATGGTCAACGCTGGGCCGCGACGGCCGGCGTAGTTGGCGACGGCAGTGGTGGTGGCCGAACCCTTGTTGAGGTCTTCCGAGCTGATCCAACCGCCGACATGCAGCGTGCTGTTGTCGTTGTTGATCGGCGCGTACGTCACGCGACCGGCATACCCCATGCCTTCGTTACGCACGCCGGCGGCGCTGCGCAGATTGAAGACCGACAGGCCTGCCGTGTAGTTATCGCCAGCGCGCAGATAACCCACGCCTTGTTGGAACTGACGACCGTTGAACAGGCCGGTGGCCGTCACATACGGACGCTCCATCATCAGGATTTCGTTCGAGCTGGTCAGCTCTTCCATCGCGCGATACGGCTTGAAGTGACCGATGGTGAACTTGCCGCCCAGCGCGTTCTTGGCGATGTACAGATCGCGCAGACCGTCGAGGTTGGTGCCCGCGCCGAAGTCTTGCTCCATTTTGTATTCCCAACCCAGCGCCTTACCCGACAAGGTCAGGCGCGCGCGGCGGAATTCGGTGGTGCCGGTGGTGTCGGCGATATCGCGATCGAAGGCGTAGGCATCGAAATGCACGCGGCCGTTGACGTTGGCTTCGAACTTGCCGTCGGCGGAGGTGATCTTGATACCGCCCTTGGTTTCGACCTTGGTCGAGTTCGTGGACAACTGATCGAGCTTCTGCGCGGTATCGACGTTCACGTCCGACTGCGCGTCGTCACGCTCTTCGAGCGACTGGACCTTGTCCATCAATTCTTGAATCTGCGCTTTCAGCGCTTGAATCTCTGCGTCCCGCGATTGGGCGGAGGACGCGAAGCTGGCGCTGACGAGCGCAGCGCCCACAGCGAGCGCGAGCATGGAATGACGCATACGATTGAGTTCCTGAATTGAAGTGAATGAGGTACGGACAACGAGGCGAAGCGGCATGTCTCCATCCGCGACGGCGGCAGTCGTCGAAGCAGCAGTCGTCGAAGCGACAGTCTTCACGACGCGACTGGCGCAGCGGCGTAGCCCAGGGCGGCAGCGTGACCTCGAAATATGACATTCGGATGTGCCGAACATGACACCGAAGTGACACGCGATCCCCGCGGCGCGCGGCGAGAGCCGTCGGGGCCGCCCGGAATCGATCGAAAACCGGCCGAAAATCGTCGAAGAATCGCCCGCGAATCGGCGGCAATGCGCGGCGAGACCGACGAATCCGGGCGGCTTCCGTGGCAATCGTCATTTTATCGTCATATTTCAAACACAAGACTGTCACGGAGCTTGGCTTCAATGGCGGCATCCCGGGGATACCCGGCTCGTCTGTCCTTTCAGGAGTCCTCCGTGCTCAATACCCTCAAATTCCGCGCCGCCGCGCTCGTCGTGGCCGCCGGCGCCGTCTTCGGCGTCCAGGCCGAAGACATCACCGGTGCCGGCGCCACCTTCGTGTATCCGGTCATGACCAAGTGGTCGGCCGACTACGCCAAACTCAAAAGCGTCCGGGTCAACTATCAATCCATCGGCTCCGGCGGCGGCATCGCCCAGATCAAGGCCGGCACCGTCGATTTCGGTTCGTCCGACGCGCCGCTGAAGCCCGAAGATCTGGCGAAGGCCGGTCTGGCCCAGTTCCCGTCGGTGATCGGCGGCGTGGTGCCGGTGGTCAACATCCCCGGCGTGCAAGCCGGCGCGCTGAAGTTCGATGGCCCGCTACTGGCCGACATCTTCCTCGGCAACGTGACGATGTGGAACGATCCGAAGATCGCGGCGCTGAACGGCGGCGTGAATCTGCCGGCGACGAAGATCACGGTCGTGCGTCGCTCCGACGGTTCGGGCACCACCTTCAACTTCGTGAACTATCTGTCGAAAGTCAGCCCGGAATGGAAGACGAAGGTCGGCGAAGGCAACTCGGTGAAGTGGCCGGTCGGCGTCGGCGGCAAGGGCAATGAAGGCGTGACCGCTTACGTCAAGCAGATCAAGGGCGGCATCGGTTATGTCGAGTTCTCCTACGCGCTGCAGAACAAGTTGGCTTATGCGCGCATGAAGAACGCCGCCGGCAAATTCGTGCTGCCGAGCGAAGAGAGCTTCCAGGCCGCCGCGGGCAGCGCGAACTGGGCGACCGCGAAAGACTTCTATTTGGTGATGACCAATGCGCCGGGCGAAAACGCCTGGCCGATCGCCGCCACGAACTTCATCCTGATGTACAAGAAGCCGAAGAACGCCGCCGGCGCCAAGAGCGCCAAGGAATTCTTCCGCTGGGTCTACGCCAACGGCGATGTCCAAGCGAAGTCGCTGGATTACGTGCCGCTGCCCGAAGCGTTGGTCAAGCAGATCGAGGCCTACTGGGCCAAGACCATGCCGTATTGATCGACAGATCCGATCGAATCCTCCCTCCTTGCGGGCCTTCGGGCCCGCTTTTTTTAGCGGGGTCTCCGGTCGGATACGCCCTACGAGGCGCCCTTACGGCTCGCGAATGACCGACTGTCACACGCGTGTCACGAAAAAAACATCTGATAGTGCGGATCGGCGCGACCTGCGTCGAAGCCGCGCCTGAGACGATCCCGCCCCGATGACCACCGCCAGTCCACCCGTACCGAAACCCATCGGCCGCGACCTCGCCGATGCGCGCCATGATCGCGTGTTCAAGTGGGCGATCACCATCGTCGCCATCTTCGTGCTCTTCACCCTAGCCGGCGCGGCGCTGTCGATGCTTTGGGGCGGCCGTAGCGTGCTGTTCTCGCAAGGCACGGACTTCTTTTTCTCCACCGACTGGAACCCGGTCGAAGGCAAATACGGCGCTTTGGTGCCGATCTACGGCACGATCGTCACCGCCATCATCGCGATGCTCATCGCCGTACCGGTCAGTTTCGGCATCGCGTTTTTCCTCACCGAAGTGGCGCCGCGCTGGCTGCGCACGCCGGTCGGCACTGCGATCGAATTGCTCGCCGGCGTGCCGTCGATCATTTACGGGATGTGGGGCTTCTTCGTGTTGATGCCGGTGATGCGCGATAGCGTGATCCCGTGGCTCAACGACAACATCGGTCCATTGCCCGTGATCGGCGCGTTGTTTCAGGGGCCGCCGATCGGCGCAGGCATGCTCACCTCCGGCCTCGTGCTGGCGATCATGGTCGTGCCGTTCATTTCCTCGGTGATGCGCGAAGTGTTCCTCACCGTGCCCGGACGCTTGAAAGAATCGGCGTACGCCTTGGGCTCCACGCGTTGGGAAGTGGCCTGGGACATCGTGCTGCCCTACACCCGCTCCGCGGTGATCGGCGGCGTTTTCCTCGGCTTAGGCCGCGCATTGGGCGAAACGATGGCGGTCGCCTTCGTGATCGGCAACAACGTGGTCTTCACCAAATCTTTGCTGGAACCGAGCACGACCATCGCGGCGTTGATCGCCAACGATTTCGGCGAAGCGACCGAGGATTACCGCGCTGCGCTGCTGCTGCTGGGCTTCGTGTTGTTCATCGTGACCTTCGTGGTGCTGGCCGCCGCGCGTTTGATGTTGATGCAACTCGCGCGCAAGGAGGGCAACTGATGAACGTTCGCGATAGCGCCGCCACCACGTTGAGCCCGGCGACCAAGCGACTCTACGCTCGTCGCAATTTCATGAATGTGGTGGCCATCGGTTTGGCCTGCGCCGCCGCCCTGTTCGGCCTCGCCTTCCTCGGTTGGATTTTGTGGACGCTGCTCGCCAAAGGGTTCGCCAGTTTGAATCTGGCGCTGTTCACCCAAGATCAACCGCCGCCGCTGGAAGCCGGCGGCCTGCGTAACGCGTTCCTCGGCAGCATCCTGATGTGCGGCATGGGCTTGCTGATCGGCACACCGCTCGGCATCGCCGCCGGCACTTGGTTGGCGGAGTACGGTCATCGTCGGAAATTGGGCACGATCGTCCGCTTCGTCAACGACATCCTGCTGTCGGCGCCGTCGATCGTGTTGGGTTTGTTCGTCTACGCCGTGTTCGTGATGTGGCTCAGCGACGGACAGTTCTCGGCGATCGCGGGCGCGGTCGCGCTGGCCTTCATCGTGCTGCCGGTGGTGGTGCGCACCACCGACGAAATGCTGCGTTTGGTGCCCGTTCAAATGCGCGAAGCCGCACTGTCGCTGGGCGTGCCGCAGTGGAAGGTGATCGTGCAGGTGCTGTACCGCTCGGCGCTGCCGGGCATCGTCACCGGCATTCTGCTCGCGCTCGCCCGTATTTCCGGCGAAACGGCGCCGTTGCTGTTCACCGCCTTCGGCAACGGCTACATCACCGCCGATATCACCGGCGCGATGTCCGCGGTGCCGTTGGTGATGTATCGCTTCGCCGGCAGCGGCTTCGAAAACTGGGAACAGATCGCTTGGGCCGGCGCACTGGTGCTCACGCTGTTCGTGCTCTCGATCAGCCTCGTGGCCCGCTTCGTTCTGCTGCGCAACAAAATTTCCAATGACTGACACGCCACGATCGCGCGCCGACGCGCCCCGCAACGATGCCGACCGCATCGCCACAGACAGCCGCTGGACTCCGGACATGAACGACCTCCAACACCCGTCACACACCGCGCCGCGCATGAGCATCGCCGCGACGCATCGCGAAGCCGCCCCGGTCAGTCCGGTCAAACTCGCCGCGCGCGGGCTGGATTTCTACTACGACAAGTTCCATGCGCTGAAGAACATCGAGATGGCGATTCCGGAAAAGCGCGTCACCGCGCTGATCGGCCCGTCCGGTTGCGGCAAATCGACGCTGCTGCGAATTTTTAATCGCATCTACGCGCTGTACCCGAAACAGGAAGCCAAAGGACAGGTGTTGCTGGACGGCGAGAACATTCTCGACCCGAAATACCCGATGAATCGGCTGCGCAGCAAAGTCGGCATGGTGTTCCAGAAGCCGGTGCCGTTCCCGATGACGATTCACGAAAACGTGGCCTACGGCATTCGCCACCACGAGCGCTTGTCGAAGGCCGATATGGCCGTGCGCGTCGAAGAAGCGCTGCGGCAAGCGGCGCTGTGGGACGAAGTGAAGGACAAACTCGGCCAGAGCGCGCTCGGCCTGTCCGGCGGTCAGCAGCAGCGCCTGTGCATCGCGCGCGCGGTCGCGCTGCGACCGGACGTGCTGTTGCTGGACGAACCGACATCGGCGCTGGACCCGATCTCGACCAGCCGCATCGAGCAGTTGATCGAAGAGTTGAAACAGAACTACACGATCGCGATCGTCACCCACAACATGCAGCAAGCGGCGCGCGTCTCGGACTTCACCGCGTTCATGTACCTGGGCGATCTGATCGAACACGACTCGACCGAGAAGATATTTTCCTCGCCGTCGAAACGGCAAACCGAAGACTACATCACCGGGCGGTTCGGTTAAGAGCCGGGAATGGGGAATCGGGAATCGGGAATCGTTAAGAGCGATGATCGGTTCTCCGAATTTCCGCTTCGGCCCTACCGTTGAGTGAAGCACACAATAATCACGACGATTCGGCGCTTTTTCGATTCCCCATTCCCCATTCCCGATTCCCGGCCTCCCCATTCCCGAGCCCCACCACGATGAACAACCAGCACCATCACATCCTCAAAAGTCACGACGACGAACGCCGTAACTTGCTCGGCGAGATTCTGCGCATGGGCGAAATGGCGGCATCGCAATTGGAATCGGCATTGGACGTGATCGAGCGCCGCGACGACCGGGCCGCCGAACGCATTATCGCCAACGACGAAGCGATCGACGCATTGGAACTGCGCGTCGGCCACGACGCGATGAAGCTCGCGCTGCGCGGCCCGCTGGCGCGCGATCTGCGCGAGATTTTGGCCGCGTTGCGCATCGCCTCCGACATCGAACGCATAGGCGACTACGCCTCGAACATGGCGAAGCGTTCGATCGCCTTGAATCTGGCGCCACCGTTGCCGCACACCCGCGGTTTGAGCGCGCTGGGTAAGCTGGTGGCGACGCAAGTACGCGATGTGCTGCATGCCTACAGCGAGGGCGACGCCGAAGCCGCGCAGCGCGTGCGCGCGCGCGATGCGGAGGTCGATACGCAATACACCGGGCTGTTCCGCGAACTGCTGACGTACATGATGGAAGACGCCCGCGCGATCACGCCCTGCACGCATTTGCTGTTCATGGCCAAAAACTTGGAGCGCGTGGGCGATCACGCCACCAACATCGCCGAGAACGTGTGGTTCCAGGAATACGGCGAATTGCCGATGCCGCCGCGCACGAAGCACGACGAAACCGGCACGGTCGGCTGACGACCTCGATTCGCCGGCCGCCGAAGAACCGTCTGCCGGTGTTCTGCCCGCGAGTAAGGCGTCGGCAACGATCGCTTTAGTTCGCGGCAGAGGACATTCGCGCAAGCACGGATGACTGTGCCGACGACTCCAAACAGGTAAGCGCACGCTTCGTCGTGGGCGAGTCTCGGGCGATTCGCCCTGCGCCTATTTCGAAATATCGACTCGGACTGTGCCACAGACGCTACGAAATCCGCGCACGGCCGCCTCAGACTGAATCGAAAATAAACAGCGCCGTTAAAATTTCGGTAAACGGCACATCGGCGAGCAACCTGCGTTGGCGCATCGGACTCTTTGTCAGCGTTCGCGCATACCGCTTCGGCGGGGCGCACCCGATACGATAGGAACGATGCGATGCGCGATACCGAATTCCAAGCATGTCTTCTCGCCGCCCGTTCGGGCGACCGGCGGGCGTTGGAACACGTCCTCTCCCGCTCGCGGCAGGATCTGCGCCGGTACGCGGAATACCACTGCGCCGTCAACGACGTCGAAGACGCGGTGCAGGAAAGCATGTTGCTGGTGTCGCGCAAGATCGGCGGCCTGCGCGCGCTCGAAGCCTACGCATCGTGGCTCTTCCGGATCGTCAAGCGCGAATGCAATCGCTTGAAGCGCGCCACGCGCTATGTGCTGATGGAACCGAGCGATCTGGAAGAGATCGACGGCCCGCACGCCCCGGCACCGAGCGGTTTGATCCACGACGTCGCGGCGGCTCTGGCCTCGCTGCCGCAGCATTACCGCGAAATCATCCTGATGCGAGATCTCGAAGGTTCGACTATCGCAGAGATCGCCGAGACCCTCGTGCTGCATCCGGAGGCCGCCAAAGCACGTCTTCATCGCGCGAGAAGCTTGGCGCGACAATATCTGTCGTCCGAGCCCACGCTCGATGCCCTGCCTCACACCGCTTGACGGGGTGTCATCCCGTCTGCGCCCGCGTTAGCATTCGTCCACCACAGATGGACACCCACCCCTAGGAGAACACCCGTTATGTCCAGCAAGAAACCCGTCGCGATCGCAGTGTCCACCGTTCTGGCCAGCGGTCTGTTGCTGTCCGGTTCCGCCTTCGCGTCGACCCAACTGAGCCAAGGCTACCTGCTCGGCACGGCCCCCGCCGCCGAGAAAGCGGCCGAAGCCAAATGCGGCGAAGGTAAGTGCGGCGGCGAAAAGGCCGCTGAAGCCAAATGCGGCGAAGGCAAGTGCGGGGAAGGCAAATGCGGCGGCCAGAAAGCTGCGGAAGCCAAGTGCGGCATGGACAAGATGGACACCAACAAAGACGGCAAGATTTCCAAAGCCGAATACGACGCCGCGCACAAGAACGGCGGCGGCAATTTCGCCAAGCACGACACCAACAAAGACGGCTCCATCAGCGCCCAAGAAATGAAGGCGACGCACGAAGGTAAGTGCGGCGAAGGCAAATGCGGCGCCGGCAAGGCGGGCGAAGGCAAATGCGGCGGCGAGAAGAAATCGGCCGAAGGCAAGTGCGGTGAGGGTAAGTGCGGCGGTTCGATCTGATCCGTCTGGGGTTCGCATTCGTCGAACCACGACGCTCCACCGCAGATAGCGCCGGACGCATGTCGTCGGCGTGATCCAACCCACCGGGCGGTCGGCGACGACCGCCCGGTGCTTTTCCGAACACCCCCGCCCATGCCGCACACACCGCCATGACCGCCACGTCACTCTCTCCCGATGCCGCCGGGCTCGGTCTGCGACGCAATTTGCTGCCGCAGTTACGCGGCGCGTCATCCGGCCATTTCGATTTCCTCGAAGCGGCGCCCGAGAACTGGATCGGCGTCGGCGGCGCGCTGGGCGAAGCGTTCGCCGATCTGAGCGCCCGCTATCCGATCGTGCTGCACGGTCTGTCGCTTTCGGTCGGCGGCCCCGCGCCGTTGGACGAGACCCTGGTGACGAAGATCCGCAAGTTCATGGATGCGCATCGCTGCCCGATCTACAGCGAGCATCTCAGTGCCTGCGGCGATACCCAAGGGCAGTTGTACGACTTATTGCCGCTGCCGTTCTGCGAAGAGGCGGTGCGCCATGTCGCCGCGCGCATCCGTCGCGTGCAGGACATCCTCGGCCGACGCATCGCGATCGAGAACATCTCCTACTACGCCGCGCCGTTCCAGGACATGGCGGAAATCGACTTCGTCAACGCGGTGTTGCGCGAAGCGGATTGTCTGCTGCTGCTGGACGTGAACAACATCGTGGTCAACGCCACCAATCATCGTTACGACCCGGACGCGTTCCTCGCCGCGTTGCCGGGCGAACGCATCGCCTACATTCACGTCGCCGGGCACTACGACGAAGCCGACGACCTCAAGATCGACACCCACGGCGCGGCGGTGAACGCGCGGGTGTGGTCGCTGCTGGAATCGACGTACCGACTGTTCGGCCCGAAGCCGACCCTGCTGGAACGCGATTTCAACTTCCCGCCGTTCGAGGAGTTGCTCGACGAATTGGGCCAGATCCGCCGCCGCCTCGGAACCCGTGCGCATGACGCCCGACGCGCCGCCTGAGTCCCTGTCCTTCGCCGAACGGCAGAACGCGCTGGGCGCCTACGTCCGCGACCCGGAGCGCGTGCCGCCGCCGCCCGGGATCGAGCCGCGACGCCTGAAAATCTATCGCGAACTGTTCTTCAACAACGTCGAAGGCCTGCTGGCCGGGAATTTCCCGGTGATCCATAAGATTTACGGCGATCAATGGCCAGAATTGATTCACGATTTCTATCGCGAACACGGCTGCCAGACGCCGTTGTTCACCGAATTGCCGCGCGAATTCATGCGCTATCTCGATACCCGCGAAGCCGAAGGCCGCGGCGATCCGCCGTGGTTACGCGAACTGGCGCACTACGAATGGGTCGAGTTGGCGCTGCAGATCAGCGAGGCGACCATCGGCGACATCCCGCACGACCCCGACGGCGACCTGCTCGAAGGCCGGCCGCTGCTGTCCCCGCTGGTTTGGCCTCTGGCCTACGCCTGGCCGGTGCATCGCATCGGCCCCGACCACCAGCCCGACGCCCCGTCGGACGGGCCGACGTTGCTGATGCTCCGACGCGAGCCCGACGGCAACGTCAGCTTCCACGCGCTGGCGCCGTTGACGTTCCGCCTGCTGCAGCGATTGGACGCCGAACCGACGCTGAGCGGACGCGATCAATTGCGTGCGCTGGCCGCGGAAGCGGGCGCGGAGGACATCGAGCGCTTCGTCGAGGATGGTGCCGCGCAACTGATTGCATACCGTCGCGACGGCACGATTTTGGGCACGCGCTCGGCATGAGCACCGACGCGTGAGATCGGATTCGCGGTCTGCGGTTCGCATCGCCGCTCGAAACTCGTTTCGAAACTTCTGTCCGAACGCAAGCCGGGGCCCGGTTTTCGTCTGATAACCTGTGCGTATGACCGAAACCGTCGTCCCCCCCTCCCCCGAGGCGCGCACTTCGATCCGAAAAATGTCCGACCGCTTCCGCGGCTTTCTGCCCGTGGTGGTGGACGTGGAAACCGGCGGGTTCGATTGGAATCGCCACGCATTGCTCGAGATCGCGGCGCAACCGCTCGATTTGGACGACGACGGCGCGTTGGTGCCCGGCGAGATCGCCAGCGCGCATTTGATTCCCGCGCCCGGCACCGAGATCGACCCGAAATCGCTGGAAGTGACCGGGATCAAACTCGATCACCCGTTCCGGCTCGCCAAAGCGGAGAAAGACGCGCTCGACCACGTTTTCGCCGCCGTGCGCAACGCGATGCGCAAGCACGGCTGCCAACGCGCGATCCTCGTCGGCCACAACGCGCACTTCGATCTGAATTTCCTCAATGCCGCCGTCGCGCGCACGCAGCACAAGCGCAACCCCTTCCACCCCTTCAGCGTGTTCGACACCGTCACCCTCGCCGGCGTGGCTTATGGCCAAACCGTCCTGGCCCGCGCGGTGATGGCCGCCGGTTTGCCCTGGAACGGCGAAGAAGCGCATTCGGCCGTCTACGACACCGAACGCACCGCGGAATTGTTCTGCAAGATCGCGAACAGTTGGCCGCGAATGGAATAAAAAGATCAATGTGGGAGGGCCGGAAGGCCCGATTCCTACTCGATTTGAATCGATGGATTCGATTCGGGCCTTCCGGCCCTCCCACAAAACTCACTGTCTGTCCTGCACCGACACGAATGTCTTCCCGGTGATTCGCTTCGCGATAGCTGGAAAACAGGTCCCTCGCTGCGCTCGGGATGACAGATTCCAGCCCTCAAGGCTTTGCGCGGGTCAGCGCGCGAAAACGGCTGCGCACCGTCGTGCCGGCGAAATGTCCGTTCATGTCGAAACCATCGATCTCGGATTGTTGAAAACTCACGATGTCCCCCGGCCCAGGGACTCTGCCACGAGGAACGACCAGGACGATATCGAGCGTCTGGTCGAGAAAAACGCTGCAATCGTCCTGCGATTCCGCGGGAAACTCGCTTTTCTTCGATGTCTTCGTTTTCACGGCCATCGCATAAACCCCAACGCCGGAAGAACGATCTCTGGATGAAGACACGATCTCGCCTTCGATCTCACAAAACACGTACCTCGATGCGTATGCGTCGCTCGACGCCAGCAAAGCGGCGAGCGTCAACACTTTGCGAAACGGGAATCCGCTTGTCGTCATGCCCTCAATCCCGGCCGCAATCGCACTTGCATGGGATCACTGCCTCTGCCGCACCGCCTCGAACAACGCCACACCCGTCGCGACCGAAACATTGAGGCTTTCCACGCCCGGCGCATCTGCGAGACCCGGCATCGGGATCGTGACCAATTGATCGCAGTGCTCGCGGGTGAGGCGACGCAGACCATCGGCTTCGCCGCCGAGCGCGAGCGCGACGTTACCGCGCAGATCCAGCGCGTATAACGACGCGGTCGCTTCGCCGGCCAAGCCATAAATCCACACGCCGAGCTGCTGCAGGTCGCGCATCGTGCGGGCCAGATTGGTCACGCGCACCACCGCCACGCTGTCGGCGGCGCCGGCCGAGGTCTTACGCACCGTCGCGTTGACCTGCACGGCTTTGTCTTTGGGGATGACCACCGCGGTGACGCCTGCCGCCGCAGCGCTGCGCAAACAGGCGCCGAGGTTGTGCGGGTCTTGCACGCCATCGAGCACCAGTAGCAGCGCTTTGCCCTCGGCGGCTTCGATCAACCCGGGCAAATCGTCTTCGTTGTAGGTTTTCGCGGCGGCATAGCGCGCGACCACGCCCTGATGGCGCAGGCCGCCGGCCACGCCGTCGAGCGCATTGGTCGCGACGCGGCGCACGTCGATGTCCTTGCGGCGCGCGTTCTCTTCGATTTCGGTCAAGCGCGGGTTCTTGGCGCCGGCTTCGATCATCACTTCGCGGACATGGTCGGCATCGTGTTCGACCGCGGCGGCGACGGCGTTGATGCCGACGATCCAGGGAGAGTTCTTCGTCATCCGGCTATTGTGCCGCGAAGCGCGAGGGTTTGCCCGGCCCGCGCTATCATCCGCCGCCCCACCGAGACCGAAGCCGCGAGACCCGACGCCCCGTGCCATCTCACACCGCCCATGCCATGCAGATCGCCATCGTCGGCGGCGGCCCCGCGGGGCTGATGGCGGCCGAGACCGCGAACGCGGCGGGCCTGCGCGTGGATGTGTTCGAGGCGAAAGGCTCGGTGGGCCGCAAGTTTTTGATCGCCGGCAAAGGCGGCTTGAATCTGACCCATGGCGATCCGCGCCCGGCCTTCGATGCGCGCTATCGCGAGCGCGCGGCCGAGGTCGCGCGTTGGTTGGACGCGTTCGATGGCGACGCCCTGCGCGCATGGGCGCGCGAGCTGGGCGTGGAGACTTACGTCGGCACCTCGGGCCGTGTGTTCCCGATGGATCGCAAAGCCGCGCCGTTGTTGCGCGGTTGGGTGCGGCGATTGCGCGAACGCGGCGTGCGCTTCCATGCGCACCACCGCTGGCTGGGTTGGGGCGACGACGGCGCGCTGCGATTCGATACGCCGGATGGCGAAACCTCCGTGCGCGCCGATGCCACCGTGCTCGCGCTCGGCGGCGGCAGTTGGCCGCAACTCGGCTCGGACGGCGCTTGGGTGCCGGCGTTGCGTAACCGCGGCATCGACATCGCGCCGTTGCAACCGTCGAACTGCGGTTTCGACGTCGATTGGAGCGTACATCTCGCGCAGAAACACGCCGGCGCGCCGTTGAAACCGGTCGTGCTGCATTGGTGCGATACGCAAGGGATCGAGCATTCGCTGCAAGGCGAATGCGTGCTGACCGAGACTAGTATCGAAGGCAGCGCGATCTACGCGGCCTCGGCCGATTTGCGAGAGATGATCGCGCGCGACGGCGGCGCCATGCTATGGCTGGACCTCGCGCCGGGTCGCCCCGAAGAACGTCTGCGAACCGACTTGGCGACATCGCGCGGCAAGCGCAGCGTCGGCGAACATCTGCGTCGTCGTACCGGATTGGATGCGGCGAAAGCGGCTTTGGTCTTCGAGGCGTTGCCGCGCGACGCGATGGACGACGCCGCGCGCATCGCCGCGACGATCAAACGATTGCCGTTGCGTCTGCGCGCACCACGACCGTTGGCCGAAGCGATCAGTACCGCAGGCGGCGTGCGTTTGGAGGCGTTGGACGATGGATTGCAAATGAAAACGATGCCCGGCGTGTTCTGCGCAGGCGAAATGCTCGACTGGGAAGCCCCGACCGGCGGCTATCTGCTGACCGCATGTTTCGCAAGTGGGTTGATCGCAGGGCGCGCGGCAGCGCAATACGCACGAAGCCATTCGTAGAGCGGAGCGAAGCTTCGCTGCACCCAATCCAAACCCGACCGTAGAGCGGAGCGAAGCTCCGCTAAACGCCCCTCAGAAGCCTCACAAACCCACCCGACCTCGGGAAACCCCTACGCACACATACGGTAAAGCCCGATCATCAAATCGATCCCTGTAACACAAAATGCGGCATGTCCAGCCCCCGCCTCATCAAAGGTCGCCGATCAGAGATCGGTCATTACTATTCGATCACCGCCTGCACCTCAGCACGATCGCCGATATTCAGCGATCCAATCGCAACGCAATGTGTGATTGCCGAATTGGATTCGGCCAATGCCTCCGGCAGCATCACGACCATCGCCTGGGTCGTGATGCCGAATCACCTGCACTGGTTATTTCGCCTGGAAGAATCCGCTCTCAGCAGGATCGTCCAGAAAATGAAATACAGAAGCGCGAATCGAATCAATGCCGCACTGCAGCGCCAAGGCGCTGTTTGGCAAGCCGGCTCTTTCGATCACCGGATACGCACGGAGGAAGACCTCGAGAAACAAGCTCGGTACATCATCGAGAACCCTGTGCGCGCCGGGATCGCGTCGTCGATTACCGGATATCCGCATTGGGAGTGCGTCGGGTTTCGGTGAGAGACGTTTGGCGTGATGTTCAGCGGAGCTTCGCTCCGCTTAACGGTCGGCTTCGTATGGAATTTAGCGGAGCTTTGCTCCGCTCTACTGTCGGCTTCGGATCGAATTTAGCGGAGCTGCGCTCCGCTCTACGTGGTGTGATCGCGAATCAATATTTCTGCTTGCTGCGCTTCGCCGGTTGCCCGCGCGGCGGCAGCGGTTTGGCGCCGCGCTCTTCGGCCAGCTTGAAGTCGATCTTGCGCTCTTCCAGGCTGGCTTTGAGCACCACGATGCTGGCGCGATCGCCGAGGCGGAAGACGCGGCCCATGCGTTCGCCGGTCAGTGTTTTGCGGATCGGATCGAAGTGGTAGTAGTCGTGCGGCAACTGGGTGATGTGGATCAGACCGTTGACCTTCGAGTCGTCCAATTCCACGAACAAACCGAAACTGGTGACGCCACTGATGGTGCCGTCGAAGCGGCCGCCGATGTGTTTTTCCATCCAGGCCGCGCGATAACGCTCGTCCACTTCGCGTTCGGCTTCGTCGGCGCGACGTTCGCGCTCGGAGCATTGCAGCGCGAGCGCGGCCATCGCGCTTTGCGAATACGCGAAGGCCTCGGGCTTGGTGCCGATCAAGGCATGTTTGATCGCGCGATGCGCCAGCAAATCGGGATAACGGCGGATCGGCGAAGTGAAATGCGCGTACGCGTCGAGCGCTAAGCCGAAATGACCGATGTTGTCGGGCGCGTACACCGCCAGCGATTGGCTGCGCAGCAACACCGACTCCAACAACGTCGCATCGGCGCGCTCACGAATTTTCGTCAATTGCGCGGTGAAATCGCGCGGATGCACCACCGCCCAGGCCGGCATCCGCAACTTGAATTCCTTGAGGAATTCCAGCAGGTCGGCGTATTTGCTTTCCGGCGGCTTGTCGTGGATGCGATACGGCGCCGGCACTTTCTTCTTCAGCAGGAAGCGTGCGGCTTCGACGTTCGCCGCGATCATGCATTCCTCGATCAGCTTGTGCGCATCGTTGCGCTGCAGCATGCCCGCCTGCACCACTTCGCCTTGCGGCCCGAGCACGAAACGCACTTCGCTGCTTTCGAACTCGATGGCGCCGCGGGCTTTGCGGGCTTTCGCCAGCAGGCCGTACAGCCGATGCAAATTCTGCACCTGCGGCATCAGCGTGCCGATGCGTTCGATCGTCTCGGCATCGCCCTCGCCCACCGCGCGCCACACTTGCGTGTAGGTCAGCCGCGCGTGCGAATGCATCACCGCTTCGTAGAATTTCGATTTCGTCACTTCGCCGTCGGTATTCACCTGCATATCGCAGACGAAACACAGGCGATCGACCTTCGGGTTGAGCGAGCAAATGCCGTTCGACAACGTTTCCGGCAACATCGGCACGACGAAACCGGGGAAATACACCGAGGTCGCGCGGCGTTGCGCTTCGTCGTCGAGCGGCGCGCCGGGCCGCACGTAATGCGACACGTCGGCGATGGCGACGATCAGACGGAAGCCGTTGCGATTGGGTTCGCACCACACCGCATCGTCGAAATCCTTGGCGTCTTCGCCGTCGATGGTGACCAGCGGCACCGCGCGCAAATCGACGCGGCCGGCGATGTCGGCCTCGGTCGTCGTCAACGGCACCGCCAGCGCTTCGGCCAGCACGGGCTGCGGGAATTCGTGCGGTAGATCGTGGCCGTGAATTGCCGCTTCCACGACGAGCGAAGGCGTGAGTTTGTCGCCGAGCACCGTGAGCACGCGCCCGATCGGCGGACGGTGCGCATCGGGCATGATCACGATTTCGCACACTACCAACTGACCGTTGCGCGCATCCAGACGCGCATCGACCGGAATCTGCACATTGCGTTGGATGCGTTCGTCGTCGGGTACGACGTAACTCAAGCCGGCATCGACGGTGAAACGCCCGATCAAACGCGTCAATCGGCGTTCCAGCACTTCGACGATCATGCCCTCGCGACGACCGCGACGGTCCAAACCGGTGACGCTCGCCAGTGCGCGGTCGCCGTGCAGCACTTTGCGCATTTGCAGCGGCGGCAAGAACAGATCGTCGCTCGCGCTTTGTCCGGGCACGGCATCGGGCCGCAGGAAACCGAAGCCATCGCGATTGGCGATGACGGTGCCGGCGATCAAATCCATCCGCGCAGCGGGCAGATAACCGTCGCGACGGTTCTGCAGCAACTGGCCGTCGCGCAACATCGCCGCCAGCCGCTTGCCGAGCGCATCGCGGCGCTCGAAGGTGTCCAGATGCAAATGCGAGGCCAGCGTTTCGGCCGACATCGGCCCCTCGGCGGACGCCAGCAACTGCAGGATCGCTTCGCGGCTGGGGATCGGGTCGGCGTAGCGTTGGGCCTCGCGTGCGGCGTGCGGGTCTTGAATGCGCGCGGCGGGCGCGGGGCGGCGGTCGTGGGCGCCTCGACCATGGGCGCGATCGTCGGCGCGTTCGTCGGCGCGTTCGGTGCGATGGACCGGACGGTCGTCGCGGCGCGGACTCGTGCGTTGGGGGCTCGACGCCGGCACGGCATCGGGCCACCACGGCGCCGGTTTCGCGGATGCCGGTTTCTTCGGTGATTTCTGGGCGGATTTCTGGACGGATTTCGCGGCCATTTTCGGCGGCGCTTTCGCGCCCGACTTCGCTCCACGCTTCGCGATCGGGGTAGGCCCGGCTTTTTCGGAGCGCGGCGACGAGGGCGCGGAAGATTTCGCGGATCGGCGGGAAGCGCCGTCGGAAACGTCGTTGGTGGAGGGTGACGAGGCGCCGCGAGATTTGGGGGCAGCGGTCTTCGCGTCGGTCTTGGCGGCGGGGTTCGCGGCGGCGCTGGGCGCCTGTCGCTGGGCTGCGCGAGCGCCCGTACTCTTCTTAGTTTTTTTAGACATCGCAGCCAGTATACCCCTCGAAATGCGCGAAGACTCGCAACAGCGGCCTCACGCCCGCCGACCACGCCCGCACCCGGCCCGGCGGCGTGCCCGGGGACGGGTCCCGGCGCGCGTTGACAAGCGGCCCGCCGCAACGCAACATACGCGCCCCGAGCCCAGGTGGCGGAATTGGTAGACGCACTAGTTTCAGGTACTAGCGGGTAAAACCGTGGAGGTTCGAGTCCTCTCCTGGGCACCAGATATCGAACGAAAAAGCCGCGAAAACGTGGCTTTTTTTGTGGCCGAGAACATCGTCTCGGCATGAGCGCGACGCTGCGCGATGGCGCTACGCGGGCTCGCCCGGGTCGCGGCGACATCGGCGGGAGCGCTACGAAAAAGAGCCGCATCGCTGCGGCTCTTTTCGTTTACGCCGAAGTTACGCATCCGACGCGCGTCGGACCCGCCGCATCAGTTGCCCGCGGTGCCGTTGGCGTAGGCCATCGCGAGGTTGTATGCCTGCGCGCCGACCTTGCGGCCCAGCTTGCGGCCTTCCAAATCGCCGTTACGGAAGTGAATACCGCCGTAGAGACGCGAAATGCCGGCTTCGTCGGCCGCGGCCGAGAAGGTCGGCCAGGACAGCGTGATGTCGGTCGCCGGCACGCCGGGTTCGATCGCCGAGAAACCCGCCGGCACCACTGCCGAGTTCGGGAATCTGTCGCTGCCGGTGGACAACTTCAGCACTTCCGCAGCGGACGAGCTGAAGGTGCTGTGGCCGGACACATGCTCGGCGAACGGCGGCGTGGGGAACGTCAAGACCTGATACGGACGCCAATTCTGGCCGAGAATGACCTTGGCGCCTTGACCAGGGCCGCCCCATGCCACGATCGGGCGATTGTTGAACATGTAGCGGATCGTGGTGATCGGGCGCGCGTAATCGTACTGACGCTTGTAACCCCATACCGCGATACCCGCATCGAACATCGCGTTGGTGAGCGCGAAGTGCATCTTGATGTCCTGCGCCAGCGTGTGGCCTTTGCGGTCCGACACTTGCTTGGCGAACAAGACCCACGTGCCCGGCGGCGTTTCCGAACCCGGACCATCGGCCCACCACTCGGCGATCGCTTTGGTGCGATCGGTCAGCGTGGCGCTGTAGCCGATCACTTCCAACGACTGGCGCCACCACTCCAAGCTGTTTCTCGCAGCAGGCGCCGGCACGAAGAACTGGTTGTAGCCGCTCATGGCGAACGGCGCGACGCTGCCCCAATGCGGGGTGAGGAAGCCTTGGGTGACGAAGCCGCCGCTACCGTTGGGCACCGACAACGGCTGCCAGCGGGTCGGATCGACGATCTGAGTCGGCGAGTTCACCGGCAGATAGCCCGTGTAGTCGCTGTACGGCGCGCCGCCGTTGAGATTGCCGAGCTGGTTGGAGCCGTCGTTGCGACGGAACTGAATCACCGCCGCAGCGGCGACGTTACCCACGCCCTGCGGCGTGGCGAGGTTGCCGGTGGTGTCGGTGGGGTCGTAGCCCAAACGCGCCATTTCGGCGTCGAATTGCGCTTTGCGGGTCGGAAACAGTTCGACCAGCGCGCGATAGGCCGCGAAGCTCATCGCCTTGCGGCGGTTCGCATTAGTGCGTTCGGCGGCCGGGCGGCGCAGTTCGCCGCCGAGTTGGGTGCCGTTGGCCTTGTTGTCGTAAGCCGCCCAAGCGTCGTACATCGCGGTGTTCACGATGGCGTTGGCGCGGGCGAAGATCGGAGGCGCCATCCGCGTCGCGCGAACGGCTTGGAGGGATTGGTCGTTCCAATCGGTGACGAGCGTCGCCGAGTGGGCGGCACCGGTGGAGCCGAGCAGAAGCGTGCAGGCCAAAGCAAGCTTGGTCTGGATTGCGTGTTTCATTCAATTTCCCCATTGCATTAGATGATTCGACGAAGCGGGGCGGCGACACGATGGAGAAGTTCTTTTCTTCCGGCAACATCGGTTCGCAGTCGTTCGTCGTTCGGACCTCGGCCGTTCCCGGGACTTCCGGGACCCCGGCCGGAGGTTGGAGCCCGGCTTATGGCGGCATCGCCTCCATCGCCGAACTCCGTACTGGTAACGTACCAAAGCAAGATTGCAGGACATGAGACTGCGCCTTGATGCCCGGCGGCCGCCTACGCTGTGGGAAGCGATTAGAATGCGGGTTTGCCCGAGTACGCCCGACGCATGAGCGACACCGCACGCCCCGTTTTCCACGGCTTCGAACAAATCCCGCTGCGCGAATACGCCGAGCGCGCGTACCTCGACTATTCGATGTATGTGGTGCTGGATCGCGCCCTGCCCTTCCTCGGCGACGGTCTCAAACCGGTGCAGCGCCGGATCGTCTTCGCGATGAGCGAGTTGGGCCTCAACGCCGGTGCCAAACCGAAGAAATCCGCGCGCACCGTCGGCGATGTCATCGGCAAATACCATCCGCACGGCGACAGTGCCTGCTACGAAGCCCTGGTGCTGATGGCGCAGCCGTTCTCGTACCGCTATCCGCTGATCGACGGCCAAGGCAACTTCGGCTCCAGCGACGATCCCAAATCGTTCGCGGCGATGCGCTACACCGAATCCAAACTCACGCCCATCGCCGAAGTGCTGCTCGGCGAAATCGGCCACGGCACGGTGGATTGGGACCCGAACTTCGACGGCACGCTGGAAGAACCGACCTGGTTGCCGGCGCGGCTGCCGCATCTGTTGCTCAACGGCACCACCGGCATCGCGGTGGGCATGGCGACCGACGTACCGCCGCACAATTTGAACGAGATCGTCAGCGCCTGCGTGCGTTTGCTCGACGACCCGGACGCCACCGTGCGCGACCTGTGCGAACACGTGCGCGGCCCGGATTATCCGACCACCGCCGAGATCATCACCCCCACCGCCGACCTGCTGGCGATGTACGAAACCGGCCACGGCAGCGTGCGCGCGCGCGCGACGTACCTCAAGGAAGGCCAGAACATCGTCATCACCGCGCTGCCGTATCAGGTGTCGCCGTCGAAGGTGATCGAGCAGATCGCGCAGCAGATGCGCGCGAAGAAATTGCCTTGGCTGGAAGATCTGCGCGACGAATCGGACCATCAGAACCCGGTGCGGGTGGTGATGATCCCGCGCAGCAATCGGGTCGATGTCGAACAACTGATGGGGCATTTGTTCGCGACCACCGATCTGGAAAAGAGTTTTCGCGTCAATCTCAACGTGATCGGCCTGGACGGTCGCCCGCAGGTCAAGAACCTGAAAATGTTGCTGAGCGAGTGGTTGGTGTTCCGCAGCGATACCGTGGTGCGGCGACTGAAGCACCGGTTGGATAAAGTCGAACGCCGTCTGCATCTGCTCGCGGGTTTGTTGGTCGCCTTCCTCAATCTCGACGAAGTGATCCGCATCATCCGCACCGAGGACGAGCCCAAAGCGGCGCTGATCGCGCGGTTCGCGCTGAGCGAAGACCAGGCCGACTACATCCTCGACACCAAACTGAAACAACTGGCGCGCTTGGAGGAAATGAAAATCCGCGGCGAGCAGGCGGAATTGGAAGCCGAGCGCGACAGCATCGCCGCCATCCTCGACAGCAAAGCGAAGCTGAAGAAGCTGATCAAGGACGAACTGTTGGCCGACGCCAAGAAATTCGGCGATGCGCGCCGCTCGCCGCTGGTCGCGCGCGAAGCCGCGCAGGCCATCGACGAAACCGAGTTGGTCGCGAGCGAACCGGTGACGGTGGTGCTGAGCGAAAAAGGTTGGATCCGCGCCGCGAAAGGCCACGATGTGGATGCCGCGAGCCTGTCCTACCGCGACGGCGACGGTCTCATGGCCGCCGTGCGCGGACGCAGCACGCAGCAAGTGGCCTTCCTCGATTCCACCGGCCGCAGCTATTCCGCCGCTGCGCACACCTTGCCTTCCGCGCGCGGCAATGGCGAGCCGCTGACCGGGCGTTTCGCGCCGCCCGCGGGCGCGTCGTTCCAGGCGATGGCGACGGGCGACAACGACGCGCGCTTCGTGTTGGCCTCGTCGCACGGCTACGGCTTCGTCGCGAAGTTCGAGAATCTCACCGGCCGCAATAAAGCCGGCAAGGCGATGCTCTCGCTGACGCCCGGTTCGAGCGTGTTGTCGCCGGCCTTCGTCGCGAACGGCGAGCAAGGCCGCATCGTTGCGGTCACCAGCGCCGGGCATCTGTTGGCGTTTCCGCTGTCGGATCTGCCGGAACTCGACAAGGGCAAAGGCAACAAGATCATCGAGATTCCGAAAGCCAAACGCGGCACCGAGCGCGTGATCGCGATCGCGGTGGTCGCGCCGGGCGCGCAGTTGTCGGTGAAATCCGGCAGCCGCACGATGACGTTGTCGTTTAAGGATTTGGAACCCTACATCGGCGCACGCGGCAGTCGCGGCGGTTTGTTGCCGCGGGGCTGGCAAAAAGTCGACGCGCTCGCGGTGGAATGATGGACGCCGAATTCTGGCACCGCCGCTGGCAGGAGCATCAGATCGGCTTTCATCAGTCGGAAACGACGCCGCTGCTGCAGGCGCATTGGCCGAGCATCGGCGCACCGGCCGGCGCTCATGTTTTCGTCCCGCTGGCGGGAAAATCGCTGGATATGCTGTGGTTGGCGGCGCAAGGGCACCGCGTGCTCGGCGTCGAATTGTCGCCGCTGGCGGTGGAACAATTTTTCGCGGAGCACGCGCTGCAGCCGGAGATCGTCGAAACCGCTTACGGCCTGCATCATCGCGCCGGGCCGATCGAGCTCATCCTCGGCGATGTCTTCGCGCTCGATGCTGAGGCATTGGCCGATTGCGCGGCGGTGTACGATCGCGCGGCCTTGATTGCGCTGCCGCCAGGACTGCGCGCGCGTTATGCCACTGAACTGTATGGACGATTGCCGCTCGGCTGTCGCGGCCTGCTGATTTCGATGGAATATCCGCAGCACGAAAAAAATGGGCCGCCTTTCTCGGTCGGCGAGAACGAAGTGCGCGAACGCTTCGCCCCCGATTGGACCGTCGATTTACTGGAACGCGAGGATATTCTCGCGACCGAGCCGAGCTTCATCGCCCAGGGTGTGACCGCGCTGGCGAATTGTGCGTATCGCTTGGAGCGTGTAGCGAAATGAACCTGTCATCCCGAGCGCAGCGAGGGACCTGCTTTTCGCTTTTAACAACAGGAAGCACAATCAGGTCCCTCGCTGCGCTCGGGATGACATTACGTTAGATACGCTTCGAGCGGCACAATCAAACCCACCTTTCACTTACCAGACACCGAACGATCATGAAAACTTGGCTCAAACGCATCGCTCTGCTGCTGTTCGCGCTGATGTTGATCGGCGGCGGCACCGTCTGGTGGCTGTTACGCGGCAGTTTGGCGACGCTGGATGGCGAGCTGGCGCTCGACGGTCTATCGGCGCCGGTCAGCATTCAGCGCGACGCCAACGGCACCGTCACCATCGATGCCGCGAACGAAGTAGACGCGTTACGCGCGCTCGGCTATGCGCATGCGCAAGAACGCTTTTTCGAGATGGATCTCATGCGGCGGGTGCCCACCGGCGAATTGTCGGAACTGTTCGGCTCGATCGCCATCGAGAAAGACAAGAAGCACCGCGTGCACCGCATTCGCGCGCGCGCCGAAGCCGGACTCGCCGCAATGGCCGACGGCAAACTCGCGCAACTGGAAGCCTACACCGCGGGAGCGAACGCCGGACTCGCCGCGTTGCGCACGAAACCTTGGCCGTATCTGCTGCTGCGGCAAACGCCGAAGCCCTGGAAACTGCAGGACGCGGCGCTGGTCGGTTATGCGATGTATTTCGATCTGCAGGACGCCGACAACGAACGCGAACTGGCGATGTGGCGAATCAAACCGCATCTGCCGCCCGCGCTGTACGCGCTGTTGGCCCGCGACGGCACACGCTGGGACGCGCCGCTGGTGGGCACCGCGCGCGGCGATGCGACGCTGCCGACCGCGGACGACGTGGATTTGCGCGCATTGCAGGGACCACCCGGCGAACGGCATGGCGTGGCCGCGGACGACATCGTGCCCGGTAGCAACAATTTCGCGGTCGACGGCGCCGTCGGCAAAGACGGTCGCGCCATCGTCGCCAACGATATGCACCTCGGACTGCGCGCGCCGAACATCTGGTTCCGCGCGCGTTTGCGGTACCCCGATCCGCGCGCGCCGGGCGGCAAGGTCGATGTCACCGGCTTCACGCTGCCCGGTCTGCCGGCGATCGTGGTCGGCAGCAATACGCATGTCGCCTGGGCGTTCACCAACAGCTACGTGGACACCGCCGATTGGCGGATCCACACCGCTTGCAAAACGAGCGATACCGATACGACGACCTGCGTGAAACCGGTCTCGCGCACGGAAATTATCCGAGTCGCCGACGGTGCGCCGATCAAACTTCAAGTCGAAGAAACCGAGTGGGGGCCGATTCTGCATCGCGAAGGCGATAAGGCGTTCGCCTTGCGTTGGAACGCGCACCAGAAAGGCGCACTGGGTTTCGGCTTGACCGACATGCCGATCGCGGGGAATCTGGATCAGGCGTTGGCCATCGCCGATCGCGCCGCGGTGCCGACGCAGAACTTGTTGATCGGCGATTCGAAAGGCCGCATCGCTTGGCGTTTGATCGGCCCGCTCGCGCAGCGCGCGGACGGCTGCGATCCCGCCCTGCCCGGTACCGACGCCGAACAAGCCGGGCAATGCATGCCGTGGACGGTGGCGACCGACCGTTCGCCGAGCGTGATCGATCCGCCCGGTCATCGCCTGTGGAGCGCGAACAACCGCACGATGGACGCCGCCGCGCTCGCGACCGTCGGCGACGGCGGCTTCGCGTTCGGCGCGCGCGCCAAGCAGATCCGCGACGGCTTGTTCGCGCGGGACACGATGACCGAACGCGACTTGCTCGCCATCCAACTCGACGACCGCGCGCTGTTCCTCGGCGAATGGCATCGTCTGTTAGGCGAGACGGCGACGCGCGCGAAAACGCCTGCGTTGAAGGAACTCGCGGCGGCGGCGACATCATGGGACGGGCGCGCCAGCGCGGAATCGACGAGTTACCGCATCGTGCGCGCCTGGCGTTTGGAGGTGCACGAACGCGTCGCCGAAGGGTTGACCGCGCCCGCGCACGCGGCCTTGGGGGATGCCTTCGAAATGCCCGCCTTCCAGCAACTCGAAGGCGTGGTGTGGCCGTTGCTTCAACAGCGGCCCGCGCATCTACTGTCGCGCAAATACGCCACCTGGGACGCGCTGCTGGAAGACGCCGCGAAAGACGCGCGCGACACATTGAAAGCGCAGGGACCGCTGACGCAGCGCACCTGGGGCGAGCGCAATACCGCCGATATTTGCCATCCCTTGGCGAAAGCGATTCCGCTAGTGGGCAAGCGTCTGCTGTGCATGCCGCCGGATCGTTTGTCCGGCGACGGCAGCATGCCGCGCGTGGTCGGGCCGAGCTTCGGCGCGTCCGAGCGCATGGTGGTGTCGCCGGGCCGCGAAGCCGACGGCATTACGCATATGCCGGGCGGGCAAAGCGGGCATTTCCTGTCGCCGTTCTGGGGCGCGGGTCATGCCGATTGGGTGCAAGGCAAACCGACCCCGTTCCTACCGGGCGAAACGCGCTACACGTTGACGCTGCGGCCCGCCGGAAAACGCTGAGTCGAAAACGACTCGATAACGACCCGCAACACGTTCCGAACGAACGACGACAAGGACGATGTCATGCCATCGAGGATCGATCTCGCGCATGTTCACGAACACGGACGCGCCTGCGCGTGCCCCTGCGGCGAAGCGCGATTCGGCATCCGCGCGCGGCCGTTCGCGCGGTTCTATTGCCACTGCCTGATCTGCCAGAAGATCTACGGCAAGCCGTTCGCGGACGTGTCGGTGCTGTGGGCGCGCGACTTGATCCAAGCGCCGCCGGAACAGGTGAAGACCGCGCGCTATCGAAATCCGCCCGCGTTGGATCGCAGCATCTGCGCATCCTGCGGGCGACCGGTCCACGGCACGCTCGGGCTTTGGCCGATGCCCGCGTTCGCTTTCGTGCCGAGCGTCAATATCGATGCGCATCTCGACGCGAACGTGTTGCCCGCACCCGCATCGCACATCTTCTATCACCGCCGCGTCGCCGATATCGACGACGCACTGCCGAAATACAGCGGCTATTGGCGAAGCCAAATCGCGACGACCGTGATGCTGATTCGCCGGGGGTTCGCGGCGAGTCCCGAATAACGCATTCGCCGCGGGTTTGGGGCGAATGCGTTTCGATGCATCGTCTTCGGCGACACGGCGCATCGAAACGCCGAGTCGCATTGCGGAAGCGAATCAGCCGGTCGCCAGCGCCGATTGATGCACGCCCGCCACTGCACGACCAGACGGGTCGGCGGCATTGGCGAACGCCGCGTCCCAGGCGATGGCTGCGGGCGACGAACAGGCGATCGATTTGCCGCCCGGCACCGTGCGCGCGCAACCGTCACCCGGGAATTGCTGCTCGAACAGGCGACGATAGAAATACGCTTCCTTGGTCTGCGGCGGGTTGATCGGGAAACGCTGTTCGGCCGCGGCGAAATCCTCATCGCTCACGTGCGCCTCGGCATGCGCTTTCAAGCCGTCGATCCAGCCGTAACCCACGCCGTCGCTGAACTGCTCCTTCTGCCGCCACAGGATTTCCTTCGGCAGATAACCCTCGAACGCCTCGCGCAACACGGCTTTTTCGATTTTCTTCGAGCCATCGGGTTGCACGCCCGCCATTTTCGCGGTGGCGTCCATGCGCATGGCGACATCGAGAAATTCGGTATCGAGGAACGGCACGCGCGCTTCCACGCCCCAGGCCATCATCGATTTATTGGCGCGCAAGCAATCGTAGTTGTACAGCGCGTCGAGCTTGCGGATGGTCTCGGCGTGGAACTCGCGCGCGTTCGGCGCTTTGTGGAAATACAAATAGCCACCGAACACTTCGTCGCTGCCCTCGCCCGACAGCACCATCTTCACGCCCATCGCTTTGATGCGGCGGGCCAGCAGGAACATCGGCGTGGATGCGCGAATCGTGGTCACGTCGTAGGTTTCGACATGCCGGATCACTTCCGGCAGCGCATCGAGGCCTTCCTCGAAGGTGTAGGTGAAGCCGTGATGCACCGTGCCCAGCGCCTTGGCCGCGATCTCGGCGGCAGCCAGATCGGGCGAACCCTTCAAGCCGATGGCGAAAGAATGCAGCCGCGGCCACCACGCTTCGGTCTGATCGCCGTCCTCGACGCGACGCCGCGCGAAGCGTGCGGCGCAGGCAGCCACCAGCGAGGAATCCAAGCCGCCCGATAGCAGCACGCCGTAGGGCACGTCGCTCATCAATTGCCGATGCACCGCGGCCTCGAACGCCTCGCGCAATTCGCGCGCGGACACTTGCACGCCTGCGGTGGCATCGTAGTCGCGCCAAGCGCGCTCGTAATAACGCCGCAATTCGCCGGTGGCGCTGTCGAAATAATGACCCGGCGGGAATTGCGCCACGTCGTCGCACACGCGCACCAACGCTTTCATTTCCGAGGCCACCCAAACCCGGCCGTCGGCATCGTGCCCCCAGTACAGCGGACAGACGCCGATCGGATCGCGTGCGATCACGAAACGCCCGGCCGCGCGATCCCACAGCACGAAGGCGAAGATGCCGTTGAGGCGATCGAGCCACGCGCCGATGTCGCTGCCCTCGCGCGCCTTGCTCTCGGCGTACAGCGCGTTGATGACTTCGCAGTCCGAACCGGATTGGAAGGCATACGGTTTGCGCAACGCGCCTTCCAGCGCGCGATGGTTGTAGATCTCGCCGTTGACCGCGAGCGTCAAATCGCCGTCTTCCGAATGCAGCGGCTGCGCGCCGCCGGCCGGATCGACGATGGCCAAGCGCTCATGCACCAGCAGCGCGCGCGGTTCGACATGCACGCCGGACCAGTCGGGGCCGCGATGGCGCTGCCGCGCGGACAACGACAGGGCCAAGGGGCGCAGCGGGCCGAGATCGGCACCGGGGCGAAGATCGAAAACGCCGAGAATCGAACACATGGGGGAAATCTCCTGAGGGCAATGATGTTTCGGTTGCCCCGAAAGCGCGAAACCCGCGCTTTCGGCGCGGGTTTCGGGGACTGGGCGGTGTTGCTGGAACTTATGCCTGGTCGCCGTTTCGCCTCGCGCGCACGGTGTTGTCGCAATTGTTATTGCGATTATTCGCGCGGTTGCGATTGGAGAAGCGGCGGGTCATGGGTCAACCCTAACCCGGCCAGACGGGGGCTGGCAAGCCCTACCATCGCATCCGCGACGCCGGCGCGACCAATACCTCGCCCGTGTCCGCATCGAGCTCGAAGGGTTCCCAACCGCCCGGCGGGTCCCATTCGGCTTCGCCTCGAATCCGGCCGTTCACGACGCGATGCAGAACGATGCCGTCGACCGCAAGGTTCGATACCACCCACACGACATCGCCGGAAGGGCCGAAGCGAACGACCTCGCTGCAACCCACCGCGAGAACATCGAATGCGTCCGCAGGGGCATCGAGTTCTTCCGGGACGTGAAAGCAACAGAAATAGCCGGACATGCGGATGGACGCCGAAAGCCGGGGCGGATCGGACAACGCGATCGCATGCGCATGACGCAGACCGCCGATCATCAGCAGCTCGCCCACGATCCGCGCGTCCCGCCACGGCATGCCGCCGTGTTCGTCGTGGATTTCGATCGACAACGCGAAAGCATCGTCCCGAAGCACAACGACGCGAAGCGTGGCGTCACGCCCCGACGCGACGATCGTCAACGAGGGCGTTTCCGGCCACTGCGGGTCCGCGTCATCGACGAAGCGGCACGATAAGGTCATCGCAAGACGCCCCTCTGGATTCGGCCCTTCGCGAACGTCACAACGCCGCCAGCGCCTCGCGCACGGCCTCGAAGGCGCGCGCGACCTGTTTCGGATCCTCCGGCGCATGCCGTTGACCGGGCAATTCCACCAGGGTGCAGTCGTTGCCGATCTCGCGCAGCGCGGTGCAGGCGCGACGCGATTGGTCGATCGGCACGATCTCGTCGTCGACGCCGTGGACGATCAGCGTCGGCGGCATGCCGTCCACCAGATGAAACAAGGGCGATGCCTCGCGCGCGGGGCGTCCGTTCAACAGCGCCGCGACCGACGGGCGCACCCACTGCGGGCCGCCTTCGGGCAATCGCTCCAAATCCCACGGCCCCCACAGCACGATCAATCGATTGGGGCGCTTTTTCGGATCGGGGTCGCGCGCGTTCCAGGCCGCGAGATGGCCACCGGCCGAGCCGCCGAGCAAGGCGATGCGTTGGCCATCGATGCCGAGATCGCCGGCATGGCCGCGCATCCACTTCAGCACCGACGCCACATCCTCGGCCTGGGCCGGCCAGTGCGCGCCCTGCGAGGTCAGTCGATAATCCATGCTCAGCGCGACGACGCCCTGTTGCGCGGCCAAATGCGCGAGCGTGGCGAGTTCGCTGCGATCGCCCGCGCCCCACCCGCCGCCGTGCACCATCAGCACCGCCGGTCGCGCGAAACGCTTTCCGCCCTCGGGTTCGTACAGATCGACCTTCAACTTGTGCGGACCGATCACCACGGTTTTTCTCGGCGCCACGCCTTCGACGCGACCGCACGCCGCGAACGAGACCAACATTGCGATGAGCGCGAGCCAGCCCGCACACCTGCGCACGACGATGCCCACGGACGTCTGCGCGAGATTCGACACGCGAGCAGCGCGTATCGTCGGCATCATGCGGAAATCATCAATCGTTCGATGACACGGAAATAAAGCCCCGGCAACCGTTCCAGATCGGCCACCGAGACGTGTTCGTCCACTTTGTGGATGCTGGCGTTCACCGGGCCGATCTCGACGCAATGCGCACCGAGCGGGGCGATGAAACGCGCGTCCGAGGTGCCACCGCCGGTGCTTTCCTCGGGCGGCGCGCCGACGAATTCGGTGAGCACCTCGCGCGCCGCCGCGCGCAGCGGGCCCTCGGGCGTGTAGAACGGCTCGCCGCCGCGATGCCAATGGACGTGATAGTCCAGACCGTGCGCGTCGAGCACCGCCTGGCATTCGCGTTCCAGCCGTTCCGCGCTCCAATGCGGGTTGTAGCGCAGATTGAAAATCACGCCGAGCTCGCCGGGAATCACGTTGTTCGCGCCGGTGCCGGCGTGGATGTTGCTGATCTGCAGGCTGGTCGGCGGGAAGGTCTCGTAACCCTCGTCCCAACGTCGCGCGGCAAGCGCGTTCAACGCCGGCATCGCTTGATGAATCGGATTGCGCGCTTTTTCCGGGTACGCGACGTGGCCTTGGATGCCTTTGACCGTCAGCGTCGCCGACAGTGTGCCGCGACGACCCACGCGCACCAAATCGCCGAGCGCGGTTTTCGATGAGGGTTCGCCGGTGATGCACCAGTCGATGCGTTGCCCGCGTTCGCGGAAATGATCCGCGACTTTGCGCACGCCATCGAGCGCGTCGCCCTCTTCGTCGGAGGTGAGCAACAGCCCCACCGTACCCGGGTGATGCGGATGCGCCGCGACGAAGTCTTCGAGCGCGACGACGAACGCGGCCACGCTGCCTTTCATATCGGCCGCGCCGCGCCCGTAGAGCACGCCGTCGCGAATGCTGGGCTCGAACGGATCGCTGGCCCAAGCGTCCCGCGGTCCCGGCGGCACCACGTCGGTGTGCCCCAGCAGCGCCAACACCGGCCCCTGAGCCTCCCGCGATTCGCTGCGATGCGTGGCCCACAGATTGTCGGTCTCGCCGTAGCGCAGATGCTCGCAGTGGAAACCCGCGCGTTCCAAGCGTTCGGCGATCGCCGCCTGACAGCCGGCGTCTTCCGGCGTGACCGAACGCCGCGCGATCAGGTCTTCGGTCAAGGCCAGCACATCGTTTTTCGCGAGACTCATGCGTCCACTCCGAAGCGTTTCTTGAAGCCGTTATCGCTGAAACCTTGCGTGACCGCGCCGTCGTCGGTCACGACCACCGGGCGGCGGATCAGTTGCGGATATTCTTTCAGCAAGAGTTTCCACTCGGCGTCGGAGCCAGGCGTTTTGCGGTTCTCCGGCAATTGCCGCCAGGTCGTGGAGGATTTGTTGATCATCGCGTCCCAACCACCGAGCGCGTCTTTCCAAGCGATCAGCGTCTCCGGCGATTGTCTGTTATCCCGATAATCGATGAAGTCGTGCGCGATCTCGAACCGCTTGAGCCAGTTGCGGGCTTTCTTGCAGGTGTCGCAGTTGTTGAGGCCGTACAGCGTGGTCATGCGGTTATCTCTCGCGTAGAGCGGAGCGAAGCTCCGCTGGTGTTTCGAACCCTACATCAAGGCGTTTGGTAGAGCGGAGCGAAGCTCCGCTGTCGTTTTCGATCCGGGCTTCGAGATGTTCAGCGGAGCTTCGCTCCGCTCTATAGGCATCGCAGGGCGCTCAATCGGCCAAGCCGCGCAGCAGATCGTTGATCGAGGTCTTACCGCGCGTCTTCTCGTCCACTTGCTTGACGATCACCGCGGCGTACAGCGAATACGAGCCGTCGGCGGCGGGCAACTGGCCGGACACCACCACGCTGCCCGGCGGCACGTAGCCGTAGGAAATTTCTTTCGTCGCACGGTTATAGATGCGGGTACTTTGACCGATGAACACGCCCATGCCGATCACGCTGTGATGGCCGACGATCACACCCTCCACCACTTCCGAACGCGCGCCGATGAAGCAGTGGTCTTCGATAATGGTCGGCGAGGCCTGCAGCGGCTCCAACACGCCGCCGATGCCGGCGCCGCCGGACAGGTGGCAGTGTTTGCCGATCTGCGCGCAACTGCCGACCGTCGCCCAGGTGTCCACCATGGTGCCCTCGCCCACGTACGCGCCGATGTTGACGAAACTCGGCATCAACACCACGTCTTTGGCGATATGCGCACCGCGACGCGCGATGGCGCCCGGCACCACGCGCGCGCCGAGCGCGCGGAACTCGGCCTCGCCGTAGCCCTCGAAGCGCGCCGGCACCTTGTCCCAAAACGGCGCGGGCTGCGCGTCGATCACGCGCATGTCCTGCGTGCGGAAGAACAGCAGCACCGCTTTTTTCAGCCATTCGTTGACGCGCCATGCGCCCTGCCCGTCGGGTTCGGCGACGCGCAAGTCGCCGGCTTCCAAACCGGCGATGGCGCGATCCACCGCCGGGCGCAGGGAGGATTCGATCTCGTCGGGAGTCAGTTCGGCGCGGCGTTCCCACGCGCTTTCGATCGTGGCGCGCAAAGCGCTATGGGCGTTTTGAGACATAAGGCAATCGTATTGTCCTGGGGAATTCTGGTTGAAGCCTGGATTCGGATTTTATGGGTAACCGATTCAGTCTGTCGCTCGAAGGCGCATTCTCTCGTAGGAGGGCCTTCAGGCCCGATTTCGCTGGTGCGAATTTGTGTCATCCGCGAACAGCATCGGGGCTGAAGCCCCTCCTACGCATCGCGGTTCGGAGCGCATCGTCACGACTTGGCGATCTCCAACGCCTGCGCCAGCGCCACGCGCAAACGCTCGGCATCTTCCGGCGCCAGGGCGCGATCTTCACGGCTGCTGAGCAGGAACACGTCCTCGGCGCGTTCGCCGAAGGTGCCGATGCGCGCGTCGTGTACGCGCACGCGTTGATGTCGCAGGGTGTGGGTGATATCGGCGAGCAAGCCCGGACGGTCGGTGCAGATCAAGCTGAGCCGCGTGCGGCTGCCGTCGTCGGCGGTTTCGAAGGCGATCTTCGGCGCGATGCGGAAATGGCGCAGATGGCGCGGTTGCGCGCGCCGCGAAGGCAGCAAGCGATCGAGCGGACCGGACAAGGCGCGACGCAAACTGGCCTCGACCTGCTCCACCGGCGGCGGATACAGCGGCTGCTGCGGCAGCACCTGGAAATTGTCGTAGATCGTGCGCTGCGGGCCATCGAGCGCGCGCGCTTGTTGGATCGCGACGCCGACGCGGTCGAGCGTGATCACGATCGCCGCGAACAGACCGTCGCGGTCGCGCCCATGCACGAACACTTCGTAGCCGTCCGACGAACCGAGCATCGGCCGTACGGCGATCACCATTTTGCCGCCCACCATCTCCGCTTCGGGCGTCGCGTGCAGCGCCTGCGCCTGCCAGACGATTTGATCCGGCCGGCTGCGCAGGAAATTGTCCTCGGGCATGCGTACGAACAGCGCGTCGATGGTCGCATCGTCGTAGCCGCCCTCGCGCAACAGGCCGCGCGCCTTGTCGCGATGCTCGGCGCGATGCTCTTCGGCTGCGACCGGATGCTCCAAACCGCGCCGCAACGCGAAACGCGTGGCAGTATGCAGATCGGCCAGCAAACGGTCTTTCCACGCGTTCCAAAGTTTCGGCGAAGTGCCGGCGATATCGGCGCAGGTCAACAGATACAGATGATCCAAACGCTGACGATCGGCCACATCCGTGGCGAAACGGTGGATCACGTCCGGGTCGGTGATGTCTTGTTTCTGCGCAGTCACCGACATCAGCAGATGTTTGCGCACTAGCCATTCGACCAAGGCGGCATCGGGCTCCGAGAGGCCGTGCGCGAGGCAGAATTCGCGCGCGTCCACGCCGCCGAGTTCGGAATGATCGCCGCCACGGCCTTTGGCGATGTCGTGGAATAACCCAGCGAGCAACAACAGTTCCGGTTTGCGCAGCGACGGCCAGACTCGGTTCGCCACCGAGAAACGTTCGTCCGGCGTATCGCTGGCGAAAATCGCCAAATTGCGCAGCACCGCCAAGGTGTGTTGATCGACGGTGTAGACGTGAAACAAATCGAACTGCATCCGCCCGGAGACCTGCGCGAAGGCGGGAATCCAGCGTCCCAGCACGCCCAAACGCGCCATGCGTTCCAACGTCTTCACCGGCTGCGGCCCGCGAATCAGTCCGGTGAACGCCTCGCGCAAGGCCGGCGCGGCGGTGTCGTAGGCGGGAATGGCGTGCAGCGCGCGGGCCAGTGCGCGCGCGGTTTGCGAGTGCAGGCCGCGTAGCGCCGGATGCGCCGCCCAAGTCGCGAACAGTGCGAACACATGCGCCGTATCGCGCAACAGCCAATCGGGATCGCGCGACGCCAAATAGCCGCGGCGCATCTCGAACGCGTCGTTCAAGGCTTCGGGCTCGCCCACGCCTTCGAAATGTTCCTCGAAGCGCTGCAGCAAGCGATCTCCGACGCGTCGCACGATCGCCGCGCTGCGGTAGAACCCTTGCATCATCTGCTCGACCGCGAGCGTGTCGGCTTGGTCGAGGTGCCCCAACCGCGCGGCGAGGGTTTTCTGATGATCGAACCGCAAGCGCTCTTCGCGACGACCGGCGACCAAATGCAGGCCGTAGCGCAAGCGGCCAAGCGCGCGTCGCTCGCGATCCAGCGCCACCGCTTCGTCGGCGCCCAATTGGCCCAGGCCGATCAACGGTTCCAGTTCGCGCATACCGAAACTGCGCTGCGCCAACCAACCGAGCGTGTGCAGATCGCGCAAACCGCCCGGGCCGTCTTTCAGATTCGGCTCGAGATTGTCGGAGGTGTCGCCGAAACGCGCATGGCGCTGACGCTGTTCTTCGAGCTTGGCGAGAAAATACTCGCGCGGCGGCCACACCTTCTCCGGCGCGATCGCCGCGCGCAGCGCCGTGTGCTCGCTTTCGTCCGCGACCACCGACCGGGCTTCGATCAAGGCCGTCAGCACGGTCTGATCGGACGCCGCCTCGGTGCATTGCGCGAGCGAACGCACCGACTGGCTGATGGCGAGACCGGCATGCCACAGCATCGCGAAAAATCGCGATAACGCTTCGCTCTGCGCGTCTTGCGCCTCGGACTCGGCCAGCACCAGCACGTCGATGTCGGATTGCGGAAACAGCTCGCCGCGTCCATAGCCGCCCACCGCGAAGAGCGTCAGCCCGCTGTCTTCGGGCACACAGCGGCGCCATGCGTTACGGACGATGTCGTCGACCGCGCGCGCGCGCAGCGCGACCAAACGGTCGACGATCTCGCCTTGATCGAACCGTTTCGCCAGCCGCGCATCGCTTTGCGCCAGTTCGGCGCGCGCGGCGGCGGCCCAAGCGGCATCGCCGTCGGGCGTCGGCGGAACGGCGGATGTCGCCGCGAAGGTCTGCGTGGAAGCCGGCGCGGAAGGTTCCGCAGACGTGGGCTCGGCTGCGGAGGTCATGCTCAGAGGTCGTTATCGTCGCCGGGCAGGCGGGTCAGAATTTCGACGCCGTCCTCGGTCACGGCGATCGTGTGTTCCCACTGCGCCGACAGTCGGCGGTCCTTGGTCACCACGGTCCAGCCGTCGGGCATCAAACGCGTGTGGCGCGTGCCCTCGTTGATCATCGGCTCGATGGTGAAGGTCATGCCCGGCTGCAGCACGACGCTGTCGTTCGCGCGATTGTAGTAATGCAGCACTTGCGGGTCTTCGTGATACACGCGACCGATGCCGTGGCCGCAGTATTCGCGCACCACCGAAAAACGCTCGGCTTCGGCGTAGTCTTGAATCGCGCGGCCGATGTCGCCGAGCGTCGCGCCCGGACGGACGATGCGGATGCCGCGGAACATCGCCTCGCGCGTCACTTCGACCAAGCGCTTCGCCATCACCGACGGCGTGCCGACGTAATACATGCGGCTGGTGTCGCCGTGCCAGCCGTCCTTGATGACGGTAACGTCGATATTGATGATGTCGCCGTCCTTCAGCACCTTGGTCGGCCCCGGGATCCCGTGGCAGATCACGTTGTTCACGGACGTGCAGATGGTGGCCGGGAAGCCCTTGTAACCGACGTTAGCCGGGATGGCCTGCTGCGTGTTCACGATGTGCTCGTGGCAGACACGGTCGAGCTCGCCGGTGCTCACGCCCGGTTTGACGTGCGGGGCGACGACTTGCAGCACCTCCGCGGCCAGACGGCCGGCGATGCGCATGCGTTCGATATCTTCGGGCGTTTTGATGGAGATCGGCATGCCGTCATTATGGCCGATCGGAACGAAAACCGGCGTCTCGCTAGCGCTTAGAACCGGGTCGGGTTGCCCGAAAACGTCCGAGACGGCTATACTTCGGGGGCTTTGTCGGGCCTCGGCCCGCCGTTTCGGTCCGTCGAAGCCGCCCACGAGGGGCGCCGCATCCGCTCGCCTTCGACGGATGCCACCTCGAATCCACACCCGCCGCCATCAACCGTTCCGGGGTGTTCCGAGCCGCAAGGCCCGGAATCTGGACACGGAGCGACGGGGAGGCCCAACCCCGGAACCACGCGCCCGCCCTTGCGGCAGGCGCACAGCCCTCATTCGCTCGCGGCGGCCGGTTCCACTATTCGGAGTTTCGCAATGCCTCAGATCACCATGCGCCAGATGCTGGAAGCCGGCGTCCATTTCGGCCACCAGACCCGTTACTGGAACCCGAAAATGGGTCCGTACATCTTCGGCGCCCGCGGCAAGATCCACATCATCAACCTCGAAAAGACGGTTCCGCTGTTCAACGACGCGATGAACTTCGTCTCGGGCGTGGCCCAGCGCCGCGGCATCATCCTCTTCGTCGGCACCAAGCGCAGCGCGCGCGACTCGGTGAAAGAAGAAGCCGAACGCTGCGGCATGCCGTACATGACCCAGCGCTGGCTGGGCGGCACGCTCACCAACTTCCGCACGGTCAAGCAGTCGGTCGCCCGTTTGAAAGAACTGGAAGCCGGCGAAACCGACGGCAGCTTCGCCAAGCTGGTTAAGCACGAAGTGCTGAACCTGCGTCGCGAGCGCGAAAAGCTGCACGCCTCGCTCGGCGGCATCAAAGACATGGCGCGTCTGCCCGACGCCCTGTTCGTGATCGACGTTGGTCACGAAAACATCGCGATCCAGGAAGCCAAGAAGCTCGGCATCCCGGTCGTCGCGGTGGTGGACACCAACTACGATCCGAGCCTGGTGGACTACGCGATCCCGGGCAACGACGACGCCATCCGCGCCGTGCAGTTGTACGCCCGCGCCGCCGCCGACTCTGTGCTGGAAGGCAAGGCCGCCGCGCCGTCGGCCGCTTCGATCCGCGAAGAGGATTTCGCCGCCGACGGCGAAGGCAAGGGCGACAAGCGCGGTGCGCGCGGCGCCGGCAAGAAGCCGGAGGCCAAGAAGGCCGACGAAGCCGTCGAAGCCCCGGCCGCCGAGTAATCCCACGGTTCACTGCCGTGTCACGCGGTCGCGCGAAGATGCGCGGCCGCATTCGATTCTTCCTGTAGGAACGGCGCAAGCCGCGACCAACGACGCTTTCCGATCGCCGCTACGCCGAAACGGGTCGCGGTCGGTTGGTCGCACGATCATCGCGGCTCGCGCCGCTCCTACGTTGTCTTATTCAAATTCAGAGGTTTGTCATGGCTGAAATCACCGCCTCCCTGGTCAAGGAACTGCGCGAGCGCACCGGCGCCGGCATGATGGAGTGCAAGAAAGCGCTCACCGAAAACGACGGCGACCTGGACGCTTCGTCCGAGTGGCTGCGCAAGCAGGGCATCATCAAGGTCGGTAAGAAGGCCGACCGCGTGGCCGCCGAAGGCCGCATCGCGCTGGCGCAAGACGGCGGCAAAGCCGTGTTGGTCGAAATCAACTCCGAGACCGACTTCGTCGCCAAGGACGAGAACTTCATCGCCTTCACCAATGCCGTCGCCCAAGCCGCTCTGGCGTCCGGCGCCGCCGACGTGGACGCGCTGAAAGCCGCGAAGACCGCGTCCGGCGAGACCGTCGAAGAAGCCCGCGCCGCCGCTGTCGCCAAGCTGGGCGAAAACATCCAGGTGCGTCGTCTGGCTCGCGTGGACAGCGCCGAGAACGTCGCCGCGTACGTCCACGGCGGCAAGATCGGCGTGCTCGTCGAGCTCAAGGGCGGCAACGCCGACCTCGCGCGCGGCATCGCCATGCACGTGGCGGCCATGAACCCGCCGCACAACAAAGCCAGCGACGTGCCGGCCGACTTCATCGCCAAGGAAAAAGAAATCGAACTGGCGAAGATGACCGACAAGGACAAGGCCAAGCCGGCCGAAATCCTCGAAAAGATCATCGGCGGCAAGATCGCCAAGATCGTCAACGAGAACACGCTGTACGGCCAGGCTTATGTGCTCAACGGCGACCAGACGGTCGAAGCCGCGGTCAAAGCCGCCGGCGCCGACGTGCTGGGCTTCCAGCGCATGGCCGTGGGCGAAGGCATCGAGAAGATCGCCGAAGACTACGCCGCCGAAGTGGCGAAGGCGATGCAGGTCTGATCGTCGCTCAGGCGTAAACCGAAAACCCGCGGGAAACCGCGGGTTTTTTGTTGTCTGGACGATGCGATACGTTGCGCACAGCGCCCCTCATCCGGCCTGCGGCCACCTTCTCCCCGCTGTGCGGGGAGAAGGAGTACAGCACAACGGGAATGTTTTCTTCTCCTCGTGAAGCGGGGAGAGGGAATACGGCGCGAATGTTTTCTTCTTTTCTAGTGCGGATGAGCACACGAATGCTGCGCGCACAGCGCCCCTCATCCGGCCTGCGGCCACCTTCTCCCCGCTGTGCGGGGAGAAGGAGTACAGCGCGACGGAAATGTTTTCCTTCTCCCCGTGAAGCGGGGGCGAAGAGGCGCGTTTGCGAGGCACTGCCTCGCGCGCCAATGAGCGCCCGAGCGCTTCGCGCGAGGGCCGGGCGAAGGTGGCCGCAGGCCGGATGAGGGACGCTCTATTTACGCGAGCCGGAAGAAAGCCGAGAGCTTCGCGACTTCAGGCTCAGCAGCCTTGCGCGGCAGTACATACATCGAAAATCAGCGCCGCATGCGCCGGCACCGTCATGCTGTTGCCGAGCGCGATCGAACGTCCGGTGAGCGCGTTGCGGGCCGATGTGGCGTTTTTCAGACCTTCGGCGAAGCGTTCGAGCGGTAAATCGACCGTTTTTTCGTTGCGGCTGAGCACGATCATCAATCGTTGTTTGCCGTCGTCGCGAACATAGACATAGACGCCATCGCGCGGCAGGTAATGCAGGAACCGGCCTTTGTGCGCGGCGGTGGCGGTCTTGCGCCAATTCAGCAGCGCACGCAGCCAGCTCTGCGCTTCGGCTTGTTTCCCAGTGAGCCCAAGGCCCGTAAACGCATTGACGCTGTCGCCGGCCCAACCGCCCGGAAAATCGCGGCGCGTCGCGGCATCGTCGCGCGTCGTCGGGCTGGTCATCAGCACTTCTGTGCCGTAATAGAACTGCGGAATGCGCGGCACAGTCGCCAAATACACCATGGCCAATTTGTAGGCGTCGAGATTCTCGCCGAGCACGCTGTAGATGCGCGGCATGTCGTGATTGCCCTCGAACGCCACCAACGCTGTAGGCGCGGTGTACAAACGCTCGTTGGCCATCGCCTCGTAGAGCCTGCGCAGGCCGCCGGCATAGTCGTTTTCGGGCTCGATCAGCGCGGTGCGCAGGGTTTCGCTGAGCGGGAAGTCCATCATGTTCGGCATGCCCGGCGCGCCATCGACCCAGCCGTTCTGCCAGCGCGCGACGACGTAGGCGTTGTTGCTCCATTCTTCGCCGACCATCGAAAAATTCGGATATTCGGCGCGAATACGGCCCGTCCATTCGGCGAGAAAAGCGCTGTCGGAATAGCCGTAGGTATCGACGCGCAGCCCCGAAAGATCGGCGTACTCGATCCACCAGATCGTGTTTTGGGTGAGATACGTCGCCAACAGCGGCTGCCGCTGGTTGAGATCGGGCATGGTCGGTGCGAACCAGCCCTGGGTAAAGTCGTCTCGATCGCTCTGGGCGGCATACGGGTCGGCCAACGCGGTGCGGGCATGCCGCGTCGGATCGTAGCGTCCGCCGTAGGTGAGCCAATCGCTGGTCGGCGGATCTTTCATCCACACATGACCGTCGCCGATGTGATTGGGCACGACATCTTGAATCACGCCGATGCCTTTACTGCGCGCCTTCGCGACGAAATCGCGATACTCCGCATTGCTGCCGTAGCGCGGATCGATACGATAGAGATCGGTCGCGGCATACCCGTGGTAGGAATAAGCGGCTTGCGCGTTTTCGATCAGCGGTGTCGGCCAAATCATGGTGTAACCCATGCCGGCGATGTAGTCGAGACGATCGCGCATGCCGCGCAGGTCGCCACCGTGACGGCCGCCAGGATTGTTGCGATCCGCGGCCTCGGCGTAACCGGCGATGCGGTCGTTGCTCGGATCGCCGTTGGCGAAGCGATCGGGCATCAGATTCAGGATGGCATCCCGATTGTCGAACCCGCGTCGCTGCGCGGAGCCCGGTATGCGCGGCCGTAGCGGATAACGCAGCGAAACCTGGCCGCCTTTGCGCGAGAAGCGGAAGGTCAAGTCGCCGGGCGCGGCATCGGCGGCGATCTCCAGATCGATGAACAGATAGTTCGGACTATCGCCGCGGGTGAGCTTGACGATCTTCGCGCGCGGCGTGTCGTCGAGGGTCGGCTCGCTCGTGCCGATGTCGGCGCCCTGCACCATCAACTGCAGCCGCGCATCGTGCATGCCGACCCACCAGTTCGGTGGATACGCCACAGGCGTCGAGGATGCCTTATCGGCGGCCGAAACCGCCGCCGCGCCGAGGCACCACATCGTCGCCAGCATAAAAGAGGCGAGCGACCGCGAAAACAAGCTGCGATTCATGGCCAATCCCCGCCGTTCGAGTCCACGCCGATACTGCCATGCGCCGCACGCCAAAAACAGCCGAATCGACATCATTCACATGGCTCCAATGCGTAAGTCGCCGCCCGCCGCCAGCCGCATATGCGGCACGGCGGTACGCGACAGGTTGCGGCCATCGAGCGTCGCGCCGGTCGGTCCGCCGCGTCGGATACGCAATCGTTGATCGCCGATGCGCAGCGTCGCGCTTTCGACCAGCGGCACGCCCAGCACGTACTCGCCGCGCGCCGGTTGCGCTGGATAGAGACCGAGCGTGGCGAACACCAGCCATGCGCTCATCTGCCCGGTGTCGTCGTTGCCGACGATGCCGTCGGGCGTGTCGCGATAGAAACGTCGCACGATCTCCCGCACGCGTGCATGGCCTTTTTCGGGCGCATCGGTGAACGCATACAGCCAGGCGATGTGATGGCTGGGTTCGTTACCGTGCGCGTACTGGCCGATCAACGCCTCCTGGCCGAGATGCTTGTCGGGATTGGGCACGGCGCGGGTAAAGAACTCGTCGAGCCACGCTTCCAACCCTTTCGCGCCGCCGAGCGCATCGCGAAAGCCCTCGGCATCGTGCAATGCAGGCGTGGCGGTGTATTGAAACGCGTTGGCTTCGGTGTAGTCGCCGGGGTTGTTCATCGGCGAGGTGGCGATGGTCGGATCGAACGGCGTGCGCCAGCGGCCGGCGCTGTCCTTGCCGCGCAACGTCCGCGTGGCGGGATCAAACAACTGCTTCCAGGCGGCGGCACGTTGCGAAAAACGCACTGCAAGATCGTCGCGTCCGAGCTGTTTCGCCACCTGCACCAGCGCGGCATCGCCATAGCCCAGTTCGGCGGTCATCGAGACCGATTCGCCGGTCTGCAGATCGATCGGCAGATAGCCGTAGCGATCGAGTGTGTCCCAATCGCGCTGCGCCCACGCGGGCGCATCCGGGCGCGGCCGAGTACTGGTCGCGAGCATCGCCTGCAGCGCAGCGTCGGCATCGATACCGGGCATCCGTTTGGCCAGCGCATCGGCGATCACCGGCATCGCCGGATTGCCGATCATGGTGTGGGTCTCGCGACCCCATGCGGTCCACAGCGGCAAATAGCCCATCTGCTGCTGATGCGCGATCATCGTGTTGACGAAGCCGGGCACGCGTTCGGGCACGATCAACGTGTACAGCGGATGCGAAGCGCGGAACGTGTCCCACAGACTCAAAGTCGAGTAATACACGCCGTCCGGCGCCTGAATGACCTCGCCTTTCGGTCCGCGCACGCGGCCATCGACATCGGCGATCTGACTGGGATGCAGCAGCGTGCGATACAGCGCAGAATAGAAGATCCGCTTCGTGCGCGAGTCGGCTTCGATAGCGATCCGGCCGAGCAATGCGTTCCACGCGATATCGGCATCGCGACGCAGGCGCGCGAAATCGCGATCATCGGCGGTCGCGAGATTCTTCAACGCACCGGCTTCGTCCACCGTGGACAGTGCGACGCGCGCTTCCAACACCCTGCCCTTGCCCAGGTCGAAAGCGAGCACATAGCGCGGCGCTTTGTCGCCGTCGCGCGGCGGCAGCACGATGCGCTCGACGATCGGCGCGCTGAAGCGCAGCGCGAAGGAGGCCCGACGCTCGACCCAGTTTTTCGAGAACACGGTTCCGTGAAGATTCTGCGGGCCGACCACCACATCCGCGCGCGTCACGCGTGGCCCATCGCCGAACAGGATGCCGTGCTGCAGATCCACCAGCACCTGCACGCGACCGGGACGATCGAAGGTGTAGCGTTGGAACGCGACGCGCTCGCTGGCGGTGAGTTCCACGCGCACGCCGCGATCGCGTAAGGTCACGGCGTAGTAGCCCGGGCGCGCGCTTTCGCTGCGCTTGTCGTAGCCACTGGCGAAATCGACGGTCTGGGCATTCCACGCATTGCCCTGCGCGGGTTGAAGCAGCACATCGCCGAGTTCACCGATGCCGGCACCGCTGATGTGCGTGTTGGAAAAACCGACAATCTTCGGCGCACGATATTGATAACCGCTGCTGTAGCTCCAACCGCGATCGGCGTTGTCCGGGCTGGGCTGAACCATGCCGAACGGCATCGACGCGCCTGGAAAGACATGGCCGGTGCCGTCGGTCCCGATGAAAGGATCGACGAAGTCGGTCAGCGATCGCGCGCATGCCGGCGGCGACAACAGAGACAGCGCCGACGAAAGAAATATCGGAAATACCTTCAAATAGCCCTTCAAACGCGCCTCCAAATCACCGGGTTCTTGCGCGTATCGATCGTCTGCCCCGGCTGTACGCCCGGGCACCATTGGTCGCGGTCGTTGGCCTGAATCGGATTCAAGGCTTCGGTGAGCCGCATGTCGGCATCCATGTAAATGATGGTCATCACCGAGCGCGGGCGATCGCTCAGATTCGCGCCGGCTTTGTGGAAAGTCCAACCGAGATGGAAACTCGCTTCGCCCAGATCGAAACCATCGCTCTCGAACGCGAAACCGTGCGCGGCCATGTTCGCGCTGATCTTTTCTTCGCTTTCGTCCGAAATGCCCAGATCGCGGCCGAACGCGACCGACTGACTGCGCGCGTAGAAACCCAGCGGCCCCATGTCCGGCGGCACCGCCTGCAGCGGCACCCATGCGGTGATGGTGCGGTCGCTGGCGAGCGGCCAGTAATATTGATCGGCATGCGCCGGCGTGATGCCGCCGCCGGGTTCCTTGTACAGCGATTGATCGTGGTAGAGGCGCACGCCTTCCACCTGCAGCAATTCGGCGGCGATCCGCGCCAGCCGCTGCCCCATCACGAAACGGCCGACCAACGGACTGTGTTCCCAAAGATTCATCACCTGCAGGAACGCGCGATCGTAGGTGCTGCGTTCTTCCAGCGGCCGGCGCTCGGTATTCAGTTCGATGGTGAGCCGGGTGATCTCGCGGCCGTAGTGCGCCAGCGTGTCGGCATCGAAAACGTCTTTCAGTTTGATGAAGCCATCGCGCTCGAAACGCGCGATCTGTTCTGGGCTGAGGGCATAGACGTTGTCGAGTGCGTTCATGTCGGGCTCGGAGGGTCGACGGCGATCCACGCGGCGCCACCCGGCAAATACAGATGCTGGGCGTGAAGCAGCGCGCCGCCGAATTGCCAGACGGGCGTGTCTGGAAGCGGTTCGGGAGTGGAGATGGTCTGGCCATGCGACGACAGATTGAAGGCTGCCCACAGCGTTTCCGTCGGGCAGCGTCGGCACAGCAAGAGCGTGTTGCCCACGATATGCAGAATGTTGAAATCGCCGTCGCGCAGCGCGGGATGCTGCCGACGCAGTGCGATCAATCGCCGCGTCGTATGCAGCATCGATCGCGTCTCCGCCTGCTGACGATCCACAGCGAGCGGCACGTGCGCGCGATCCACCGGTAGCCACGGCGTGCCGGCGCTGAAACCTGCGTTGGGCGCCTCGGCCTGCCAGGGCATCGGCGTGCGGCAACCGTCGCGGCCCGGGCTCAACGGCCAGTTGGCGATGCCGAACGGATCCTGCATCTGCTCGAACGGAATCTCGCTTTGCGGTAGACCCAATTCTTCGCCCTGATACACAAAGATCGTGCCGCGCAGGCACAGCAGCAGCGCCATCCATATCTCGGGCGGCAGCGCCGCGTTCGCATCGTCCGAAGCGCTCGCCTGCGCACCGAAATCGAACCCGCGCGCGGCGCCTGCGCCCCAACGCGAGGCCACACGCGGTGCATCGTGGTTCGAAAATGCCCAGCTCGGCCAACCGTTGCCGTTCTGCCATGGCAGCAGTTGTGCCGCCACTGCGGCCGCATCGGGCCGCGCGCCGAGAAAGCCGAAGGAATAGGCCGTGTGCAGGCGCCGATCGCCGGCAGTGTAGTTCTGCATCGTCCGCAGCCCATCGACACCGCCGATCTCGCCCACCGCCATGCGCTCGCCATGGCCGTAGGCGTCCATCGTCGCGCGCAACCGTTCGAGAAACGCCAACGTTTCCGGCTGATCGGCGTTGTGCAGATGGCGCTGCATCAAGACCGGCGATTCGCCGGCGCGTTCCGGCGGCAGCGGCGGATTGTCGCGCAGCAGACGGTCGTGGAAGTAGAGATTCGCGGTATCGAGGCGGAAACCATCGACGCCGCGATCGAGCCAGAAGCGCGCGATTTCCAGAATCGCCTCCTGCACCGCCGCGCAATGGAAATTGAGATCCGGCATCTGCGGCAAGAAGTTGTGCAGATGGTATTGCCGGCGCCGCGGTTCCCAGCGCCATGCAGGGCCACCCATCCAGCTCTGCCAGTTGTTCGGCACGCTGCCGTCGGGCTTGGCGTCCGCCCAGACGTACCAGTCGGCCTTGGGGTTGTCGCGACTGCTGCGGCTTTCGGTAAACCACGGATGCTCGGCAGCGGTATGGCTCCACACCTGATCGATCAGCACCTTCAGCCCGAGCGCATGCGCGCGCGCCAACAGGGCATCGAAATCCGGCAACGTGCCGAAGCACGGATCGACGCCGCAGTGATCGCTGACGTCGTAGCCGAAATCGCGCATCGGGCTGGGGAAAAACGGGCTGATCCACAGCCCATCGACGCCCAAATCGGCGATGTACTCCAGCCGCGCGGTCAATCCTGGTAAGTCGCCGATCCCATCGCCGTCGCTGTCGGCGAAGCTGCGCGGATAGACCTGGTACAGCACGGCGCCGCGCCACCAGGGGTTGGGCGAATCGGGAGCGGCAGCGGGTGTGGAATGCGTGATCGACATGCGAGGCAGTTTGCCGGCTCTCGGCGTCATGTCGGAGACGTCTCGCAACCAATATCGATACTATTTCGACCGTTATGGCGGAATTGCCAACGAAAGAATGTCGCCTGGGAGTTTATCCAAGCCGCCCCGGTCTCTTCAGACATACTCCGTCGCACGCCTTATGCCTCACGGCCGCTCGCGGATGGCCGCTCCGACACCGCGCACCAGAACGCGAACGACACCGCCAGACTCAAGGCGAAGAGCAGGAACATCCAGCGGTGTTGTTCGAGTGCATCCGACAGCTTCAGCAATCCCGGCACCGCCAGCGCCGGCAGCACCAGACTCGAATTAAAGACGCCCATGTTCACGCCCATCGCGTTGGCGTCGACCGACTCGGAAAAGATCGCGAATACGATGGAGATCAGCGACGACCAGCCGATGCCGCACAGCAGCATCCCCAGGTAGTAAAAGACTTCGTTTTGCGAGCCGAGGGCAGTGAACAGATAGGCGGCGGCCATCACGGCCATCGCACCGCGATGTACGGCCACCTTGCCCCATCTCAAGCAAAGCGGCTTCAGCACCAGCACCGGCAGGGCCGCGCCCACCACATTCATCAACAGGAAACCCATCGACAAAATGCGGCCGGCCGTGTCCGCCGCCGCCGTCGGTGCCGCGCTGTTCGTCAGGCCGTACAGCGCGTCGGCCAACACCGATCCAGAGGCATTGGGGACGACGAAATCGCGGATGTAGAAAAACGTCATCACGAACATGCTCTGCACGCCCAGCCACGCGAAGCCGTGGCCCAGCAGGAGGGTGCGCAGCCGGTTCTGGTCGGACGGCTTCGAGCGTCCCTGCCGGACGATATAGACACCCCACACGAGTGTCGCTGCGACGGTGGCAAGAAACAGGGGCACCGCCAGGCCCGCGAGTGCGTTATCCAGAACGAGCTTATCGACCGCGATATACACACCGTAGAACGCGAAGCCGCTCATCGGCAGCAGCGCCCGGAATGCCGCGATATCGTTCCGGCCAGTACGCTCTGTTGTTCGCCCATCCTCCGGCCGTTCGTCCGGCGCACGCTCTTCGATGAAGAACATCGGCACGACCGTCATGAAAAAAGTCACGGCCACCGTGGTCAACACCAGCGCATGGTTGCCCAGGAAAATCGAGATCAAGTAGGCACTGATACCGAGCACACCCGACACCACCTGCATCCACGCATAGCCGCGGACGCGGTCCGGTCCTTCAGGCGTCAGATCGGCGACCAACGATCGCGCCGGATTGAAGGTGACGTTCGTGCTCAGGTCGCTGACCAGTACGACGAACACTGCGACGGCGAGCAGACTCAGGCCTGTCGCGGTGGCGATCGCATCCAGTTCCAGCATCGCGAAGGTCGAGAGTGCGCCGGCCACACCACCGGCAATCAGGTAAGGCCGGCGGCGACCTTTCCACCACCACGTGCGGTCGCTGAGCGCGCCGACGATGGGCTGCACGAGCAAGCCCATCAGCGGGCCCATCAACCAAATCAGCGCAATGTTGTCGAGATGCAGGCCATATCGGGTGCTGAGCAACCAGGTCGTCGTGGCGACGGCAGACGACAGGCAGAAGCCGATCGCGGCGGTCGGCAAACTCAACAGGATGAGAAATCCGGTCGTCAGGTTTTTTTGCGCATTGAGCATCGAGGCGACCTTTCAAAAAAAACCCACGGCCGGCGCCGTGCCGGCTGGGCGTGTGTGCGTGAAACTCATGCGCTCGTCTCCGGGCGCGTACCGATGGCGTCCGCGACGAAGGCGAGGCTGTCGGCCAGATGTGCCTGCCAATACGACCAGTCGTGCCCACCGGGATATTCCCGCCAGTCATGGACGACGCTACGGTCGCGCAACGCCGTATGCAGCGCGCGGTTGGCAGGCAGCAGCGGATCGTCCAGCCCGCAATCCAAATAGAGCGGCGGCAGCGGCGCGCCGACGGACAACGCAGCGTCCACCGCGCCCAGCACCGAACTGGCTTCGGGCGCCGGAGACCAGCCCGATCGCGATTCCTCGATCAAGGCATCGAGCTGGGCTGCCTCGGTGATCGACGAATGTCCGGCCGCCGCGCACCAACGCTGCGGGTACCGCGCCGCCAGCCGCAGAGCGGCGTACCCGCCCATGCTCAGGCCGATCACGGCCAGCGGCGAGGTGTCGTCCAGTTCGGGCCGCAGTTGTCGGGCTGCCGCCGGCACCTCGTCGGCAATCCAGCGTTCGAAATCCGCATCGGCGTGCGGCACATAGCCCGACCCATCCCCCCACAGCCCATCGCTGGGCATCGCCAGGAGCATCGGGGGAACCGCGCCGCGATCCACCAGCGTCTGCAAGGTGCGATGCGCCCCGCCTTGGAAGGCCCAGGACCAGTGCGAGCCGTACACACCATGCAAGAGCAACACCAACGGCAGACCGCGCTGACCCTGCGCTTGGCGTGGCGCGAACAGCGTCAGGTCCGCGCGACGGCCGAGCGCGGGGCTCTTCACGGTGACGAAGTCGAAGCCGTCGGGCGTGAGCACGGGGTCGCTGGCTTCCAGCGTGCGGAAGCGGGTCATGCTTGCCCTTCCGACAGATCGTCGCGCTCGTCGAAGAGAATCACGCCTTTGGCGCTGCGCCCGGTCAGCATGTCGTCCAGCGCCTGCCCCAGATCGCTCAGGCGATAGGTATGCGTCACCATGCGCTCCAAAGCCAGCTCGCCCCGCAGCGCCCAATCGCACAACCTCGGAAAGTCCCGTTCCGGGAAGCAGCCACCGTACAGCGGCGCCAGATAGCGCTTGTCCCACCAGAACTGCGGCATCTCCACCGTCACCGGGCCATGCGCGCCGCTCAATTGCACCGCATTGCCGCCGTTGCGGCACAGCTTCAACGGCAGGAAGGCCAGCATGGCGACACCGGTCGCTTCGAAGGCGTGGTCGGCGCCGCGACCACTGGTCAACGCGCGCACTGCGGCGGCCAGCTGTTCGTGCTGCGGGTCGTCGGCGGGCGGCGCGATGGTGTGTGTGGCGCCGACGTCCAATGCCCGCTGCAACGCCGAGGGTCGAGGGTCGATGGCGATGATGCGATCGGCACCGGCCAAGCGCGCGCCCTGGATCACGCTCAATCCCACCCCGCCGCAGCCCACCGCCGCGACCGTGTCGCCCGTCTGCACGTGCGCGATGTTCAGTACAGCGCCAATACCCGTCATCACGCCGCAGCCGAGAATGCAGGCGTGCTGCAGCGGCAGGCGTTCGGGCAAGGACGTCAGGGCATCGGCACGAACGAGCGTGTGTTCGGCGAAGGTGCCGAGCTTGAAGGAGCGCTCGATCGCCTGCCCTCGCCACAGCGTGTGACCCGGCGCCGGAGCACTGCTGCCCAAGGAATCGTCGACGCCGTGCGTGCGCTCGCATAGCGAACCACGGCCGCGTTCGCACTGCGGGCAGCGTCCGCAGGGAATGGCCCAGTTCAGCAGCACCGGCTGACCGGGCCGCAACTGCGGGTGTGTCGAGGCCACGTCTTCGCCCACGCTCTCGACCACGCCGGCGCCTTCGTGCCCCAACACCAACGGCCCCTGCCATTGCAGCGAGGCGTGGTCGGTATGGCAGATCCCGGCGGCGCGCAAAGTCACGCGCACCTCCCCCGCCAACGGCGCGCGGACGACGGCCTCGTCGATGACGAAGCCGCCGCGGCCGTCGCCGATGGCCGCCGCGCTGCGCAGATCCCGACCTGATGTCATTCCCGTACCTTGCTCAGAGATTCATGCAATGCAGCGCGCCCGTTGGCGGATGCTGCGTTCTTCCCGCCAGCGGACGCCCACTGTTGACGTCGATCGTGGGCCGGGTGATATCTCGGCCTTGCGCCGCAGTGTGCCCGCCCTCGATCTTGCGCAAGGCGTGCCGCACGACCAATATCGATACTATTTCGACCACCGCAGCAGGAATCGTGACCGATGAGAGTCGCTTGGGAGTCCATCCAGACCGGAACCCAATCAGCGCGATTGATGCGACTGCGACTGGCGTCCTTCGCGGGTGCGCTGCATGCCCATGAGGCGTTGGAGCTGACCTGGATCGAGCGCGGCGAGGGGGTGCGCATCGTCGGCAGCCGCGTGGAACCGTTCGCGGCGGGCGATCTGGTCTTGATCGGCCCCGGTCTGCCGCATGTCTGGCTCAGTCACGGGGTACCGCCGGAGGGGGCCTGGGCGACGGTGCTGCAACTGATACCGTCCGTACCGCTGGCTGCGCTGCCGGAATGGCGCGGCATCGGCGCCCTGCTCCAGCGCGCGCAGCGCGGACTGGCGGTAGAAGGCACGCAGCGGGATCGGATCATCGGAGCGCTCGAGCGTATGCCGGACACCCCGGGATTACGGCTGCTGGGCGAGGCGCTATCGACGCTTTCCATGCTGGCCGATGTCGATGAGGCGTTACGCCCGCTGGATCCGCTGCCCTTGCCCGTCCTGCAGCGCGACCCCGGCCAACAGCGCCGGTTGGACGCGCTGCTGGTCTGGATCCGCGAGCATCTGCGAGGCCCCCTGAGCGTCGAAGACGCCGCCGCGATTCTGCACGTCAGCGCAGGCGCCTTCAGTCGCAGCTTTCACCGCATCGCCGGCAAACCCTTCACCGATTACGTGAACGACCTGCGTATCGCCGAGGCCTGCATGCTGTTACGGCAAAAGGATCGCAGCATCGCCGACATCGCGGATCGATGCGGCTTCGCCACGATGTCGCACTTCAACCGGCAATTCAAACGACGGGTCGGATATACGCCGCGCGAATATCGCCGCGCGAAATGACCGCTCGGCAGTCGGAGGCACGACCGCCGAGACGCGTGCGTCGATCGTTCGCCGCGAGCGATCGAAAGATCAACGGCTCAGTCGGTCAACGCGCTCAACAAACCGCCGCCGGACGAACCGCCGCCCTGTTGGAAATACACTTCTTCGTAGGGCTGCACCACCACCCAACCTTCGCCGGCGAAGCGCAATTGGATGCTTTCGCCCGAGCCGCGCCCGATCAGCGTTTTGATGTTGATATCGGTGACGATTTCCGGCGACAGACCGCCGGACCACGCCACGGTCGCGTTCGGGTCGGTGAAGACCGGACCGGTGGTCGCGTTCACCGGCAACGTGAGCGGCTCGTAATGCGAGGTGATGGCGACCAAACCGTGGCCGCTGAGCTTCACGTTGAACAAACCGCCGGTCATCATGCCCGCGGCTTTGCGCATCATTTTGATCTCGTTCGCGATCGTGGCCTCGGTGGCGAGCACATCGTTGCCGTTGACGAAGATCGATTCGCCCTGCAAACGGAGCAGCGTGACCTTCTTGCCGACATCGGCCAGATACACGCGGCCTTGGCCCTCGATTTTCATCAAGGTCATGCCCTCGCCGCTCACCGCTTTCTTGAGCAGATTGCCGAGCCCCTGCTCCATCAATCCCTGGCGCGTGAATTTGATCGCGCCCTTGCGCGCGATCATCGAGCCGGCCTTGGCCCAGATCAGGCCATCGACGCGGGCTTCGAGCATGTGCGAGCTTTCCAATTCGAAAGCATCGCCGGAAAGATCTTTTTCTTTCGTATTGGAAACGAATTCTTGCAGGGTTTTGACGGTCACGAGCGGATCCTCGTCGAGTGGACGGAAAAGCGATGTCGCGGCGAACGCGATAGTGACGACACACGGCCGCCGCATGGATAGCGGACCCGATTGTCGCCGCAGACGCTCGGCGGCGCCATCCCGTAAAGTCATACCTCCCGACGCACCGGAGCCCGCACCATGCCGTCTACCGCCCGTTCACCGCTCCCGATCGCGCACAGCGCCGCCGACGCACCGACCGAGGCCATCGCCGCGGAGAAAATCGTTCTCGGCGCGCCCGCGCAGCGTATCGCCAACGCGTATTCCAGCGCCGACGGAACGTTCCATTGCGGCGTTTGGGAGGGCGACACCGGCGCGTGGCGGGTGCATTACACAGAAGACGAGTTCTGTCACATGCTGGCGGGACGGGTGCGGATCGTCGCCGACACGGGCGAGGAGCGCATCGTCGCGGCGGGCGATAGTTTCGTGCTGCCGGCGGGGTTTTCCGGCGTCTGGGAGGTGTTGGAGCCGGCTCGGAAGCTGTACGCGGTTTACGAACCGCACCGCTGATTCCCGGCTTCGACCATCGCGGTACGCCCACGGCACACATGCGAATCGAGTCCGTACTCGTCTCGCGACGGGTTAGAATCCGCCGGTTTGCTCACGCCCTCGGAGTCCGTCATGTCCAATCTCGCTTATCGCCGCGTCCTGCTCAAACTCTCCGGCGAGGCCTTGATGGGCGACGAGGACTACGGCATCGACCCCAAGGTCATCGGTCGTCTCGCCCGCGAGGTGATCGAAGTCCGTGACGCCGGCGCCGAAATCGCGCTGGTCATCGGCGGCGGCAATATCTTCCGCGGCGCGGGGCTCGCGGCCGGCGGCATGGACCGCGTCACCGGCGACCAAATGGGCATGCTGGCCACCGTCATCAACGCGCTGGCGATGCAGGACGCGCTGGAGAAACTCGGCGCCAAATCGCGGGTGATGAGCGCGATCAAGATCAACGACGTGTGCGAGGACTACATCCGCCGCCGCGCGATTCGCCATCTGGAAAAAGGCCGCATCACCATCTTCGCCGCCGGCACCGGCAACCCGTTCTTCACCACCGACTCAGGCGCCGCGCTGCGCGCGATCGAAATCGGCGCGGACTTGCTGCTGAAAGCGACCAAGGTGGACGGCGTCTACGACAAAGACCCCAAGAAATTCCCCGACGCCGTGCGTTACGACGCGTTGACCTACGACGAGGTGATCGCGCGCGACATCCAAGTGATGGACACCGCCGCGTTCGCGCTGTGCCGCGACAGCCATCTGCCGCTGCGCATTTTCGATATGAGCCAACCGGGCGTGCTGCTGAAGATTCTGCGCGGCGAGCACATCGGCACGGTGGTCACGGCCTGATCCGCGCAGCGGCGGGCGAGCGGTTCGATAATCGCGTGTTCGCCTAGAAATCGCGACAGAAATCTCGCTCGCCGCCGCGCGCACGATCGCGCACGCTCTCGCGACTCGACACGCATCGCGTCCCCCGAACGACAAAAGGCCCGAAGCATGCGCTTCGGGCCTTTCGTTTTTCATGCTTCGAAACCCGCGACCATCGAGGGCCGCGGGTGTCGTGCGATCACTTTTTGGCGGCGCCCGTCTTCGGCGCGACCGCAGGAGCGCGGCCTCCGAGATAACGGTTGAAGAACGTCAACAGTCGCGCGTAGTACTCGCGATTGTTCTCTTCGTTCGCGAAGCCGTGGCCTTCGGTCGGGTAGTACAGCGACTCGACGTACTTGCCCGCGCCTTTGAGCGCTTTCTCCATCGCTTCCGATTGCTCTTGCGGCGCACGCACGTCCGCGCCGCCGGCCGCGAGGAACACCGGCACTTTGATCCGTGCGACTTGCTTGGTCGGCGACCCAGCGTCGAGTTGTTCTTTGCCCACGGCGTACGACAGAAAATCCTTGCCGTAGGAGGATTCGCTGATATCGCCCTGGCCCCACAGCATGCCGAGGTCGTACACGCCGACGTAGCCGACCGCGCACTTGTAGAGGTCCGGTTCCTTAGCGACGCCCATCAACGACGCGTAGCCGCCGTAGCTGGCGCCGTAGATGCAGATGCGGTTCGCATCGGCGACGCCTTCGCGAATCGCCCATTGCGTGGCGTCGGTCAGGTCGTCCTGCATCGTCCCGCCCCACTGTTTGTAGCCCGATTCGGTGAATTCCTTACCGTAACCGCCCGAGCCGCGGAAGTTCACCTGCAGCACCGCATAGCCGTGCGCGGCCAACAACTGCGGTTCCAGCGCGTAACCCCACTCGTCTTTCGGTCCGAACGGGCCGCCGTGCGGGTTGACGATCAACGGCATGTTCTTGCCGTTGCTGCCCGGCGGCAAGGTCAAAAACGCTTCCATCTTGCGGCCGTCGCGGCTGGTGAACACGATCGGACGCATTTCGCCCAAATTCTTACGATCGAGCCAATTCGCGCGGCTCATCAGCAGCGACGCTTTGCCGGTGTCGGTGTTGTAGAGGAAAATTTCGCCGGGATTGCGATCCGAAATCGACGACAACAACGCCTGTTTGCCGTCTTGCGTGAAGCTGCCGCCGATCACGAATTCGCCGCCGAAGCCTTGCTGCAAACTCATGTGAATCTGCGCGTCGCGCGACTTCTCGTTGAAGTACTCGAAACGCGGTTTGCCGTCCATGAACATCACGCCGATGGGATGACGTTTGCCGATCGCGTAGACCAAGCCCGACGGATCGACCAAATCGTCGCGGGCGATGCGCTCCATCTTCTTGGTCGCGACATCGAATTCCATGATGGAATCCGGGCCGATCTTCTCTTGCGTCTGCAGATAGGCGTACTTGTCGTCGGCGCTGAAATCGAGCGCGCGAACGATCAGGCCGCTGACCGATTCGTCGTTGATCAGTTGCCAGTCGCCCTTATCGCTGTCGCGATAGTGCAGCACCGACTTGAAATCGCGGTTCAGGCCTTCGGCGAAACGGATATGCCCGCTCTGATCGGTCGTGAACGATGCGCCGCGCGCAGGCGCGCGCGTGACCGGCTGACGCGTGCCGGTGTAGACGTTCATGCGCTCGACCGAGGTGTACGGAATTTCGCCCGAGTTGAACGGCGTGGTCGAGACCAGCACGAAATCGTCTTCGTTCTGCAGCGAATCGAGCATCTGCAGCGCCGCCTGGCGGGTGCCCGAACCGCGCGCGCGCGAGCCGGTCACCGCGCTGCGGGCACCTGCGATCAAACCTTGCTTCGAACCGTCGGCGTTCGTGCCCCAGATTTCGCCGAAGCTCACCGGCTGCTCCAGGCCACCGGCTTTCTCGCCGACCGTGAACAGGATGCGTTCGTCGTTGACCCACCAGAAATTCACGACGTGGGTGTTGCTCTCGCGGAAATTCACCAAGCCGTAGGGTTCTTGCTGCCCCGGCTTGATGACGATCAACAAGGTCTTATCGCCCCGCGGCACGGTGGCTGCGGCGTAAGTGCCTTTGGGCGAGATTTTGATGGTGTCGAAACGATCGTCGCGAATGAAATCCGCGACTTCGTACTTCGCCGTGTCGGCGGCCGGCGCGATGGACGACATGCCCAACAGCGTCAGCGTGAGAGGCAATAGCCAGTGTTTGATGCTCATCGAAGGGTCCTGATGCGTCGAAAAACGTTAGGGTGATTGCGGCGGGCGGCCGCCGAGATGACTCTGAAAAAAGCTCAGCAACTTCTTGTAATACTCGCGCTGGTTCTCGATTTTGTAGAACCCGTGGCCCTCGGTCGAATAATACAGCGCGTCGACGGGAACGTTCGCCTGCCGGAGCGCCTTCTCCATCATTTCGGTGTGCTTGACGGGCGCGCGTTCGTCTTCGCCGCCTGCGGCGAGGAAGACCGGGACTTTGATTCTATCGGCGATGCGATTCGGCGAAACCGCGGCCAGGCTTTGTCTCGAACCGATCCATTCGTTGATATAAGACTCGCCGGATCCGCGTTCCTGCACATCGCCCATCGTATGCATGGTCGGCAGATCGTAGACGCCGACGTACCCCGCAGCGCAGCGATACAGATCGGGCTCCTTGGCGACGCCCATCAACGCGGCATAGGCGCCATAACTCGCGCCGTAGAGGCAGATGCGCTTCGGGTCGGCGATGCCTTGTTCGATCGCCCAACGCGTGGCGTCGGTGATGTCGTCCTGCATTTTGCCGCCCCACTCGCGGCGGCCGGCTTCTTCGAAAGCGGCGCCACGATTGCCCGAACCACGGAAGTTCACCTGCAGCACGGCATATCCGTGTGAGGCCAACATCTGCGCCTCGTCGTCGAACCCCCAGGCGTCGAAGATGCCGAACGGGCCGCCATGGATCAACACCACCATCGGGGCGTTCTTCGCGTCCCTGCCGATGGGCGAAGTAAGGAAGCCGCGAATGGCCAAACCATCCCGTGCCTTGAAATCGACGGGACCGCTCGACGCGGATTGATCCGGATCGATCCAGTCTCTCGACGTCAGCGCGTAGGTCGCTTTGTTCGCGGCCGCATCGTACAAATAGAAATCGCCCGGATTTTTGTCGCTCGAGACCGAAACCAACGCGATATTTCCGTCCTTAGTCTGCGATGTGATCGCGACTGTCTGCCCCGGAAACGCGGCTTCGAGCTTTCGGTACAGCCCCGCCGTCGTCGAATGTTCGTCGAAGAACGCGGTTCTTGGGATACCGTCCGCAATGAGCACTCCGACCGGCACGCCACGATGGTCGCGGATGATGCCGGTCGGGTCACTTTCGGCGTCGCGGAAAACTTCTGTCCGCGTATCGGCGATGGGGTTCCACGCCACGATCGAACTCGGGCCTTGCGCATGTTCGACGTAGAGATAGGCCGTCCGATCGTCCGCAGAGAAACCGATCGGATATTCGGTGCGACCGGCATCCGCGCTGTGGCCGATCAGTCTCCACTCGGCTTTGTCGTCGGCGCGATAATACGTGCGCTTGCTCAGATCAATGTTTTGGCCATAAGCGAACCGGACGTTACCCGCGTTGTCGGTAACGAAATCGGCGTTGCGCACCGGCGCCTGGGTGATGACCGCACGACGGCCGTTGTAGACGTTCATGCGCTCGGCGCGGGTGAACGGGTCGTTCGAGAATGGCTGCGTGGAAATCAAAACGGATTTATCGTCGTCTGCGAGATCGTCGACGAGAAACGCCGCTACGTCCTCGACTTTCCTAGGTTGGATATGGGTGCCTGGGCCCTCGCCTTGAACGGTTTGCCCGACCAAAATGCCGCCGCGACTGCCGTCCACGTTGATCGCATAGAGGTCGCCGGTCAGGCTCGGCTGTTCGAGCGCGCCGATCTTTTGCGCGGCGCTGATCAGCACGCGTTCGTCGTTGACCCACCAAAAGTCGTCGACCTGCGAGCGATCCCCGGGCAACGCCAAGGACGCCACGATCTTGTTGTCGGCTCGGCGCAAAACCGCCAAGACCGTCTTGCGTTCAAGCGGCACCGTCGCGGCCAAATAGTCGCCGGTCGGCGAAATTTTGATGTCGACGAAACTTTGTTTGCGGATGAGGGCATCGATGCTGTGTTGCGCGAAGGCCGGCGCTGCGAATACCGCGAGCAACGACACGGCGAATGTCCGGGAGATCTTCATTCTTTTCCCCTGTCTCGATACGCATGCGTCCGACGCGTTCACGATAAGAGCGCGAGCGCCCGCTCCAAGCCCTCGCGCCAATGCGGCCATGTTATCCCGAGTTCGGCGGACAAACGGCCGTTATCGAGCACGGAATACGCCGGACGGCGCGCGGGGGTCGGGTAGTCGGCGGCGGGGATCGGCACGACGCTGGGTTTGCGTGCGATCGAACCTCGCGCATGCGCGATGTCGACGATGGCGGTGGCGAAGCCGTGCCAGGTGGTCTCGCCGGCAGCGGTGAGATGGCGAACGCCGACGCTGCGATCGGGGTCGTCGAGCATCGCGCGCAACACCGGCACGGTGGCGGCGGCAATCCATTCGGCGGTGGTCGGGCTGCCGACTTGATCGGCGACGACGCGCAGTTCCTCGCGTTCGGCGGCGAGCCGCAGGATCGTTCGCATGAAATTCTTGCCGTGCGCGGCGTAGACCCAGGCCGTACGCAGGATCGCGTGACGCGCAGCGCTCGCGAGAATCGCGTCTTCGCCCGCGAGTTTGCTGGCGCCGTACACACCGAGCGGCGCGGTCGCGTCGTCTTCGCGATAAGGCCGCGTCGCGGTGCCGTCGAAGACGTAGTCGGTCGAATAATGGATCAGTGGAATACCGGCACGCGCACAGGCGGCGGCGAGCGCAGCGGGCGCTTCGGCGTTCGCGCGAAACGCGGCGTCGCGGTCGCTCTCGGCGCGATCCACCGCCGTGTATGCCGCGGCGTTGACCACGGCGTCGGGCGCGATGCGAGCGACGATGTCCGCGAGCGTATCCGGGCGGTCGAAATCGGCGGTTTCGCAGGCGACGCCGTCGTCGAGCGCGCCGCTGCGGGTCGTCGTGACCACATCGCCGATCGGCGCGAGCGCGCTGCGCAGCGCATGGCCGACTTGGCCATTGGCGCCGAGGAGGAGAATCTTCATCGCGACGGTCCGATCCTGCGCATCGTCGAGCGCGTCATTCCGCGAAGACCGGCAACCGGTCCGGCGCCACGTCGGCCAACAGCGGCGCCTTCGCGTCTTTCTCCGATAACGACGGCGCGGACACCGGCCAATCGATCGCGAGCGTGGCGTCGTTCCAACATATCCCGGCGTCCGCATCACGGTCGTAGGTCTCTGTGCAGAGATACGCGAATAAGGCGCGTTCGCTGAGCGCAACGAAGCCGTGCGCGAAACCGGGCGGAACCCAGAAATGCCGCTTGTTCTCGGCGCTGAGCACGACCGCCGTCCAGCGCCCGAACGTCGGCGAACCGCGGCGGATATCCACCGCGACATCCCACACTTCGCCTTCCAGCACCGAGACGTACTTGCCCTGCGGTTTCGGCCACTGGTAATGCAGCCCGCGCAGCACGCCGCGCGCGGAGGACGAGACGTTGCCTTGCACGAAGTTCGGAATCGACAGCCCGTGCGCGGCGAACTTGTCGCGATTGAAGGATTCGTAGAAGAAGCCGCGGTCGTCGCCGAACACCTGCGGTTCGATCACGATGCAGCCGGGCAAATCGGTTTCGATGATTTTCATGAGAGCCTTCGATTACGGCACGAAACCGCGATCGGCCAAGCCGAGAAGATACTGGCCGTAACCGTTCTTCGCGAGCGGCCTGGCCAGCACTTCCAACTGCGCGGCGTCGATCCAACCGTTGCTCCACGCGATTTCTTCGGGGCAACACACGCGCAATCCCTGGCGGGCTTCGATGGTTTCGATGTAGTTCGACGCTTCCAGCAAGGATTGATGCGTGCCGGTGTCGAGCCACGCGTAACCGCGACCGAGTTGCTGCAGATGCAGGGAGCCGTCTTCGAGATAACGCCGATTGAGGTCGGTGATCTCCAACTCGCCGCGCGGCGAGGGTTTGAGCTCGGCGGCGAAATCGCTGGCGCGCCCGTCGTAGAAATACAGACCGGTCACGGCGTAATTGGATTTTGGCTTCGTCGGTTTTTCTTCCAGCCCGATCACTTTGCCGGTGGCGTCGAATTCGGCGACGCCGTAACGCTCCGGGTCGCCGACCCAGTAGCCGAACACGGTCGCGCCGCGCTCCAACGCGTCGGCTTCGCGCAGCATCGCGGTCAAGCCGGGGCCGTGGAAGATGTTGTCGCCGAGCACCAAACAACTCGGCTGCCCGTTGACGAATTCGCGGCCGATCAGATACGCCTGCGCGAGCCCGTCGGGGCTAGGTTGCGCGGCGTATTCGATGCGCATGCCCCACTGCGAACCGTCGCCCAGCAGCGTCTTGAACAAGGCTTGTTCGTGCGGCGTGTTGATCACCAACACGTCGCGAATGCCCGCCAGCATCAGCACGCTGAGCGGGTAGTAGATCATCGGCTTGTCGTAGACCGGCAGCAATTGTTTGCTCACCGCTTGAGTGATCGGATACAGCCTAGTGCCGGAACCGCCGGCGAGAATGATGCCTTTGCGCGCGGTCATGCCACGCCTCCGATGCGTTCGAGTCGATAGCTGCCGTCGAGGACGCGCTTGACCCAATCCTGATGGTCGAGATACCAATCGACGGTGCGCGCGATGCCTTGTTCGAACGTCACCGACGGCGACCAATTCAATTCGTTTTTGAGTTTGGATGCGTCGATGGCGTAGCGGCGGTCGTGACCGGGACGATCTTTGACGAAGGCGATCAGCGATTCGCGCGCGCGGCCGTCGGCGAGCGGGCGACACTCATCCAATAGCGCGCAGATGGTCTTCACCACGACGATATTCTCGCGCTCGGCGTCGCCGCCGACGTTGTAGACCTCGCCGACGCGACCGCGTTCGAGCACAGCACGAATCGCGCTGCAGTGATCGCCGACGTACAGCCAATCGCGAACGTTACGGCCGTCGCCATACACCGGCAGCGTCTCGCCGGCCAAAGCTTTGGCGACGATCAACGGGATGAGTTTTTCGGGGAATTGGTACGGGCCGTAGTTGTTCGAGCAATTCGTCGTCAACGTTGGCAAGCCGTAGGTGTGATGGAACGCGCGCACCAGATGATCCGACGCGGCCTTCGATGCGGAATACGGCGAATTCGGCGCGTAGGGCGTGGTTTCGACGAATTTGCCGGTGTCGCCGAGCGAGCCGTAGACCTCGTCGGTCGACACGTGCAGGAAACGGAACGCATCGCGGGCCTCGCCGTCGAGCGATTTCCAGTAGTCGCGAGCGCATTCCAACAGCGATAGCGTGCCGACGACATTGGTCTGCACGAAGGCCGCAGGGCCGTCGATCGAACGGTCGACATGGCTTTCGGCGGCGAAATTCACGATCGCGTCGGGCTTGTGCTGGGCGAGCAAGGCCGCGACGAGATCGCGGTCGCCGATATCGCCTTTCGCGAACGCATGGCCGGGATGACCGTCCAACGACGCCAGCGTGTCGAGGTTGCCGGCGTAGGTCAGCGCGTCGAGATTGACGATGCGCACGCCGTCGGCGACTGCGCCAAGCACGAAATTACCGCCGATGAAACCGGCACCGCCGGTCACGAGCCATGTCGGCATTCGGAAACTCCAGTCGGGGGAAGAAAAGCGATGCGGCGCCTACCGCCGCCCTGTGTCTCGCGTGCGCGCTGTAGGTTCGCGACTCGCGCACAGCCGAGGGCTTGCGCGAGACGCGAGTGCCACCAAGATCAGAACGGAATGTCGTCGTCGGAGAAATCGTCCGACGGGGGCGGGCTGCTCGGAGCCGGGCGAGAACCGCCGCTACCGCCTTGGCGTTGACCGCCGCCGTAGGAACCGCCGCCGCGTTGACCGCCGCCATAACCGCCCTCGCCGCCCTCGGAACGCTGGCTGCGCTGAGCGCCGCCACCGCCGCCTTCGCCGCGACCGCCCAGCATCTGCATTTCGTCGGCGATGATGTCGGTGCTGTACTTCTCGACGCCGTCTTGACCGGTGTACTTGTCGTAGCGGATCGAGCCTTCGATGTAGACCTGGCTGCCTTTACGCAGGTATTCGGCGGCGATTTCGCCGAGTTTTCCGAACATTTTGACGCGATGCCACTCGGTGCGTTCCTGGGTGTTGCCGTCGCGATCCTTGCGCACGCTGGTGGTGGCGAGGCTGATCGTGGTGACGGCCATGCCGCCCTGGGTGTATTTGGTGTCCGGGTCGTTGCCGAGGTTGCCGACCAGGATGACCTTATTGATGCCGCGTGCCATGAGGATAGGAGTCCTGCAGAGTTCGCCGGATTGGCGATGAGCATTCCATTATACCCGCCGCCCTCGCGGCATCGTCCGATGCCTCGACCGCGCGTAGGAAAACCCCGCATCCGCCGGACGCACGGTCCGCGCGCGCCGCCATGCCGGGACGCGCAAGGCCAGCTCGTATAATGTCGGCCCCGTTCGATCGGACCACCCATGTCAGCCGTCGCCGAGCCCCACCCTTTCGCCCGCCCGGCCCTCGATCTGCCGGCCATCCAGGCGCTCACGGCCCAGGACATGGCCGCCGTCGATGCCTTGATCCGCGGCCGGCTCGGTTCGGATGTGGTGCTGGTGAATCAGGTGGCCGAGCACATCGTCGCCGGAGGCGGTAAGCGTCTGCGGCCGATGCTGCTGCTGTTGGCGGCCCGCGCATTGGCCGGTATGGCGCAAGCGGGTGCAGGCGCCGAGGCGCATCAACTGGCTGCGGTGGTCGAGTTCATTCATACCGCCACCCTGCTGCACGACGATGTGGTGGACGAGTCCGACTTGCGCCGCGGCCGTAAAACCGCAAACGCCCTGTTCGGCAATGCCGCCAGCGTTTTGGTCGGCGATTTCCTGTATTCCCGCAGCTTCCAGTTGATGGTCGAACTGGAGCGTTTGCCGGTGATGAAGACCCTGGCCGACACCACCAACGCCATCGCCGAAGGCGAAGTGCTGCAGTTGCTGCACATCCGCAACCCCGACACCGACGAACCGGCCTATCTGAAGGTGATCGAGCGCAAGACCGCGGTGTTGTTCGCGGCCGCGACACGCTTGGGCGCGCTGCTCGCCGGCGCCGACGAAACGACGCAAGACCGCTTCGCGGCCTACGGCATGGCCCTGGGCTACGCCTTCCAGATCGCCGACGACGTGCTGGATTACAGCGCCGACGAAGCCGCGCTCGGCAAGCATCTGGGCGACGACTTGGCCGAAGGCAAAGCGACCCTGCCACTGATCCACGCGATGCTGCACACCGACGCCGCGACTCGGGCGCGGCTGCGGACGATCGTGGAGGAAGGCGACGTATCGGCGATGCCGGAGGTGCTGGCGGCGATCGAGGCCACAGGCGGCATCGCCTACAGCCGCGGACGTGCGGAAGACTACGCGCGGGACGCGGAGCAAGCGCTGGAAGGTTTCGCCGAAAACGATGCGCTGGCCGCGTTGCGCGGATTGGCGCGGTACGCCGTGCGCCGCGACCGCTGAGCAGCGGTCGGCATGGCGTTTCCCGCACACGAGCGCGAACGGCTGCTGGCCGTGAAAGGCGTCGGCCCGACCGTGGTGGACCGTTTGGAGCAGATCGGTTTCGACTCGCTGGCCGCGCTGGCGGATGCGCGCGCCGAGGATGTGGTGAAGCAGGTCGCCGCGATGTTGGGCGCGTCCTGCTTGAAGAACAGCCCTCAAGCCCGCGCGGCGATCGCCGGAGCGATCGCCTGCGCGGCCGGGGCGCTGAATCAGTTGCCGAAGCGCTCGAAGAAGAACTGATTCATCGCCGAGAACGCGCGTTTGGCGGCGCGTTCGTTATAAACGCAGCCCGGCGGGCTGTTGGCGCCCTCCAAGGCGAAGCAATGCACCGCGCCGCTGTAGTTGACGAACTGCCAATCCGCGCCGGCGCCTTTCATTTCGGCTTCGAAGCCCTGGATCTGCTCGGCCGGCACGTAGGAGTCGTCGGCACCGTTAAGCACCAGGATGCTGGCTTTCAGCGCCGTGGACTGCGCCGGCAGTGTGGTGTCCAAGCCGCCGTGATAGCTGACCACACCGGCGACGTTGGCGCCGCTGCGCGCGAGCTCCAACACGGTCTTGCCGCCGAAGCAAAAGCCGAACGCGCCGATGCGGGCCGGATCGATCGGCGTGCTGGACGCTTGGCTGCGCAGGAAATCCAGCGCCGCCGCGGCGCGCGCGCGCAAACCGGGCAAATCTTGGTACAGCTTGGTCACCAGCGCGCGGGCGGCTTTGTCGTCTTTCGGACGCACGCCCTTGCCGAACATATCGGCGACGAGCACCACATAACCGGCGGCGGCCACTTGCTTGGCCTTCTCCACCGACGCTGGGGTGACGCCTTTCCAATCCGGCACCATCAACAAACCGGGGCGCTTGGTCGACGTGGCGTCGTTGTAGACGATGAAACCGCTAAAACGCTGTTTGCCTTGTTTCCATTCGACCGGCTTGGCCTGCATGGCGGCGAAGGCCGAAGCCGAACAGAAGAAGGATGCGCACAGCAGCGCGAGGACGCCGATCGTTCGCAGCGAACGCATGATCGAACTCCATATTCCAAACTGGGCCGGTAAGACTACCCGGAAACGAAGACATTTGCCCCCTCTTCGCGCCATCCACAGCGTTCCGCTCGTCCGCCCGGCCGAACCGCTCAGCCGATTCCGAGCCCCAGAATCGCGGCGATCGCCTGTGGGTCGAAGCCGGCCAGGGCCGCGAAATGGCGGCCGCGCTCGGTGTAATCGCGATAGGCGCCGAAGCTGGGCGCGCCGGGCGACAACAGGACCACCCCGCCTTCGGCGCCTAACAAACTGCGCGCCTGGGCCATCGCCTCGGCTAAATCCGAAGCGGCAGTGAGCGTGAAGCGGCCCTCTTCGGCCAGCGGCGCCAGCACTTCATGAATGCGCGGTCCGTTTTGGCCCAAGGTCGCGATCGCGAGCGGCGCCCGCGTCCGCATCGATTGCGCGAATCCCGACCAATCGACGCCGCGATCGTGCCCACCGACCAGCAGCGCCACCCGGCGGTCTCGGAAGCAGTCCAACGCCGCCAACGTGGCGTGCGGCGTGGTGCTGATCGAATCGTTCACGTAGACCGCGCCATCGCGTTCGCCCAGCGTCTGCAGCCGATGCGGCAACGGTTGGAACGTCGCGGCATGCGGCGCGAGCGCAGCCGCATCCAAGCCCAAGGCCTCGATCGCCGCCAGCACCGCGCAGAGATTGCCACGGTTATGCCGTCCGGGCAGCGGCACGTCGGCGGTATCGAATACCGACGTATCGCCGCGATAGATCGTGTCCTCGCGCAGATGCCAACCGTCGGCGTGCCCGTACCAGACGACCTGCGAATCGGGCAAGTCCAGCGCCGCCAGCGTGGGGTCGGCGCGATTGAGGATGGCGATTTTCGGCTTGGCGTGCGTCAACAGCGCGAGTTTGTCTTCGACGTAGCGCGCTTCGCCGCCATGCCAATCCAAATGCTCGGGAAATATGTTCGTGACGATGGCGATATCGGGGCGCGCGCCGGACGCGGCGACATCGCGGGTTTGATAGCTGGACAATTCGATCGCCCAAAATTCCGGCGAACGCGCGGAATCGACATCCAGTAGTTCCAACAGCGGCAAACCGATATTGCCGCACAACGCAGTGCGATGACCGCACGCGCGCAACAGATGCGCGAGCAACGCGGTGGTGGTGCTTTTGCCTTTGGTGCCGGTGACGCACAGCGTGCGCGATTGCGAATGCGCTCCGGTATTCGCAGCGTCATGCTCGGCGAACCACAACGCAGTGCCGCCGACGAAACGCGTACCCCGCTCCGCTGCGGCGATCGCCTCGGTTTTGTACGGACTGATGCCCGGCGATTTGATCACCACGTCGAACGCGGACAAACGTTCGGCGCTGGCCTCGGTCTCTGTACGCAGATGGGCATCGCCGGTCGCGGTCACGGCTTCGATTTCATCGGCGGCGCAGAACACCGTTAGTTGCGTATCGAAGCCCCGCGCGCGCAGCGCGCGCCACGCAGCCTTGCCCTCGCGCCCCCAACCCCAGAGCGCGACGCGCTGGCCTTCAAGCTGCGAAATGCGCACGCAGGCGGCTCCACAGCGCGGCGGGAACGCGATGTTCGTCGTCCAAGGCGAGCAGCGGTTCGATCGGCAACTCCGCATCGATCAGCTGCGGCCGGATCTCGCGGGCGAAACGTTCGACGATCTCATCCTCGCGCCATTCCGGGCGTTCGGCCAACGCCGCCATCGCCGCACGCGATTCGCGACCTTCTCCGACGCACTCGAAGGGTTTGTGATCCTGAAATTCCAGCAGCGCGTCGTATCCTGGAATCTGCGCCGGGTCGTCGAGCAGATTGCGGCCGAAAATGCCGACCAGACGCGGCTTCGGCATGAACGGCGCAAGCGCCAGAAACACGAAATGGCATTTCGGGCACACACCGCACCAGCGGTTGACCGGGCGTTCGCCGAGAATATGGAAATTGCGGTTGCAACTGGAAAAATGCGCGTCGTAGCGATCGGTTTTGGCGAACTGTCGCGCCACCGCCAATTCGCTGAGCGGACGCAACAACGAGTAGTACTTCAGATCGGCGGCGATGCGCGCCTGCACGTAATCGCCGAACGCGCGCTCGAACGCCCAGCCTTTCGACCACTGGTGATTCACTTCGCCGGTGCCGGGGATGACGCTACCGTAGCTGGCCGAGCGCTCGTTCGAGAACACCACCTGATCCACGCCATGCAGCAACGCAGCGAACACCAGAATCGCGGAGTTCACCGCGGTCACCGGAATATGACCGTTCCACGCGCCCATCCGGTTGTATTCGAACAACTGCGACGCGAGTTGGCGCCCCGGGTTGAGCGTGGGAAAGCCGGTACGTTCGGCACAGGCCTTGATGAGCTGCGAACCGCCGATCCACGTCACCGTTTGATCGACGCCGACGCCGCGCAACGCTTCGATGCTGACGAGCGAATCCTTACCGCCGCCGATGGCGACGAGCGCGTGTTCACGCAGGCCCAACGCCGGCGCGGGTTGAGTTTCTCCCTCTCCCCGGCGAGCTGGAGCACGGCTGTTTTCTCCCTCTCCACGATGAGCAGGATCGCTGCTGATTTCTCCCTCTCCCCCGCCTGCGGGGGAGAGGGTCGGGGTGAGGGGCGCTTCTCGCGAGACCGACGAATGCCCCTCACCCTGCCCTCTCCCCCGCTCGCGGGGGAGAGGGTGTTCGTCGGACGGAAATTTGATCCTGCCTTGCAGATTCAGGCCATTGCGATACGCGAACTCGCCCAGGCCGTTGAGATAGATCGTCTCCAGCAGGGCAGCGGTGTCGGCGTCGATCGCGTACGACTCGATGCGGATTTCCGACGGCACCGCGGCTTTGTAATAGCTCACGCCCGCGATCAGATGCAGCAAGCGCAAGGCACGCTGCACCGCCTCGGCACGGGACGCATCCAGATCGAACGGCGCGCCCGGCACGGTCACTGTTTCGACCAGCTCCGGGCCGTCGTCGAACGCGTAGACAAGACGCGCGATACCGGTCGCCGCATCGAACTCACAGCGAACGAAGCGGAAGGCGCGAATCGCGTCGCGCTGGAAATGCAATGCGGTTTCGACGCTCACGACTCGACTCCAGACAACACGGCGCGCATTCGCTTCGAGCGCACCAGACGAACGACGGCGTATTCGAGGAACAACGCCGGGAAGAACAAAACCAAGGACGCTAACATGACAAACAAGAATACGGAGGCGGAGATCGCCGCCAAGTCGCTCGCGAGTCCGGCGACGCGGTCGGCAAAAATCATTCCATCAAGTACAAAGACGACGATAAGAACCGCCGCGAAGATCGGGAACGACCACCAAGCGATGGATGACGAGAGCGGAAAATCCTCGCAATCGACGAGCCGCGTCCCGCGCGTATGCCACCATGCCGACAGCGCTACGGCACTCATCGCGGGAACCGTCAGGTGCAAGTGCGCCCTCAACTCGATGACAGGCGACGTCGGTTCGGAATCCGTCACCACCAACAACCAGACGATCGGCGCAGTCACCACGATGGCCGCGATCGCACTCAACAGAATCAATACCGACCGCTCGTTCACCCGAACACCTCCTCCACCGGCAGCGCCCGCAGGTTGTAGCGGTTCGCCATGCTCATCCCGTAGGCGCCGGCGTCGGCGATCAGCAGCACGTCGCCTTCCGTTGTCGCGGTAGGCAACGCGCGTTGGGTGCCGATCACGTCGCTGGATTCGCAGATCGGACCGACCACGTCGAACAACGCGGTCTCGGCATCGTTCAGGCGCGAGAGGTTGTGGATGCCGTGCCACGCGTCGTACATCGCGGGGCGCATCAGCGCGTTCATACCCGCATCGGCGCCGACGCGGCGCAAACCGTCTTTTTCCACCACTTGTGTGACATGCAACAACAACGCGCCGGCTTCGGCGGCGAGAAAACGCCCCGGCTCCACCGCCAGCGCGTAACGCGCGTACGCCGATTTGATGTCGGCCAAGCCCGCGGCCCACGCGTCGAGATCGAAGGCGCGATCCTCGGGACGGTACGGGATCGGCAAGCCGCCGCCGATATCGATCGTGGCCACGGTGCCGATGTCGTCGGCGATGCCGGCGAGTTCGGCGTAGACCTCGCGCCAATGCGCGGGCGCGTCGATGCCGCTGCCCAAATGCGCGTGCAAACCCACGATCGTCGCGCCGATGCGTCGCGCTTCGTCCGTGAACGCTTCGACTTTACTCAACGGCAACCCGAATTTCGCATCGCGGCCACCGGTACGCACTTTGGCGTGATGGCCGTCGCCGCGGCCCAAATCGATGCGCAGCCACAGCGCGCGGCCGCGAAACACCTCCGGCCATGCGCGCAAGGCTTCGACGTTATCGACGGTGACGACAACGTCGAGGGCCAGCGCGGCTTCGTATTCGGCGCGCGGCGCGAAGCTCGGCGTGAACAGAACACTCCGACGATCGATGCCCGGCAGCGTCGCCAAGGCATGCTCGACTTCCGCCAACGAGACGCATTCGAACCCGAACCCTTCGGCCTGCAGCGCGCGCAAGATGTCGGGATGCGCATTCGCCTTCAACGCGTAGAAGCGCCGGTCGATCGCGGGCACATCGGCGATCGACCGCGCGCGTGCGCGCACGGTCGCTAAGTCGTAGACATAACGCGGTGTGCCCTGCGCAGCGCTTTCAAGCAGGCGTTCGCGCGCGGCATGCCACCACGGCGTTTCGCGCGCGATGCGCGCGTCGGCCTGAAACAGGTCGCGCCAACTCGGGCCGAATACCGCCGCGTCCTGCACCGGCATCGCGCCGCTGTCGATCAGCGCGTCGTGCAGCACCGGCAGCAAACCGTCGGCGTCGACTTCATCGACGACGAAGGTGAGATTGAGGTCGTTCGACGACTGCGAAATCAAATGCACGCGTTCTTGCCCGAACGTCGCCCACACGTCGGACAGTTTGTGCAGCAACGAACGCATGCCGCGACCGACCAACGTGATCGCCGCGCACGGCGCGATCACCTTGACTCGGCAGACATGCGCCAAATCCGCCGACAGTTCCGCCAGCACATCGGTGCTGACCAAATTCTCGCTGGGGTCGAGCGAGACGGTGACGTTGGTTTCGGACGAACCGATCAAATCGATCGACAGCCCGTGCTTTTTGAAGCGCTCGAACACATCGGCGAGGAAGCCGACCTGTTGCCACATGCCGATGGTTTCCATCGATACCAGCACGATGCCGTTGCGGCGGCTGATCGCCTTCACGCCGGGTACGGTCGCGGCGCTGGCGTCGATGCGCGTGCCGGGCATCTCGGTGTGCTCGGTATCGAGAATGACCAGCGGCACGCCTGCGTCGCGGCAGGGCGCGATCGAGCGCGGATGCAGCACTTTCGCACCGGTGGTGGCGATTTCTTGGGCTTCGGCGTAATCCAGACGCGCGAGCAAACGCGCATCGGGCACGTCGCGTGGGTTCGCGCTGAACATGCCGGGCACGTCGGTCCAGATTTCCACGCGCCGCGCTTTGAGCAAGGCGCCGAAATACGCGGCCGAGGTGTCCGAACCGCCGCGGCCCAGAATCGCGGTGCCGCCGTCGTCGTGGCGCGCGATAAACCCCTGCGAAATCAGCGCACGCGCGGGCTGCGCGGCGAAACGCGCATGGATCTCTGCGTCGCCGCGATAATCGCAATTCACCGACAACCGCTGCGCCCACGCGCTGGCATTCGGCAGCGACACCGCCCGCAGCCATTCGCGGGCGTCGCACCATCCGATGTCGAGGCCCTGCGCACGCAGATACGCCGCGCCGAGCGTGGATGAGAGCAATTCGCCCTGGGCCAGCACGTCGGCCTGCCACTCGAAACCACGCGATACCGCGCGCGGATCGTCGCCCAACGCACGCAAGGCCGCGAGTCGCGCACCGAGCGCGGTCTCGGCGTCGAGATCGAGATCGGCGCAGAAGGCGCGATGGCGTTCGCACAAGGCGTCGATGCGAGTCGCGATGTCTTTGCCGTCCGCGATGGCTTGCAATTCGTTGGTGACGCCCGATAACGCCGACACCACCACCAGCACGCGCGCGTCGTCATCGTCGATGCGACGTTTCGCCAAACGCCCGATGGTGTCCCAGCGATGACGGCGCGACACCGAAGTGCCGCCGAATTTGAGCACGAACCAGGGGGATGCGTCGGGCATGGGCGGGAAGATGAGGGTTGTTCGGTAGACTGCCGAGACCGGCTGCGTTTCGAGCGCGCTTCGAGCGGCGCGAAGCCGCCATTCTATGCGAACCCACGCAGCCTCACCCCAGGCCCTCATCCCATGTCATCGCCATGACCTCATTCCGTTATCTGCAATTGGACGTGTTCGCCGAGTTCCCGGGCGCGGGCAACCCGCTCGGCGTGGTGGTCGAGGGCGAGCGTTTCGATCCGGCGCGCATGCAGGCCTTCGCGGCCTGGACCAATCTGTCCGAAACCATCTTCCTGCTGCCGCCGACCACGCCCGAGGCCGATTACCGGGTGCGGATCTTCACGCCGCGACAAGAACTGCCGTTCGCCGGGCACCCCAGCGTGGGCGCGGCCTGGGCGGCGATCGATACCGGGCGCGTCGCCGCTGGCGCGTCGCGATTGGTACAGGAGTGCGCCGCGGGGCTGTTGCCGGTGGCGATCGAAGGCGATGGCGACATGCGCCGGCCGCAGGTGCGCGCACCGCGTGCGCAACGGGTTGAGGGCAAGGAAATCGCAGGCGGATGGCTCGATGCCGCGACCGACGGGATGCGGCTTGGCGCGCTTGAGCGCGCCCTATGGACGAACGGGCCGCGTTGGTGGCTGATCGAATTGGCCGACGCCGATGCGGTGCGCGGGTTGAAGATCGACCCGGCCGCAGTGTCGGCGCTCACGCTGGCGACCGATGCGGTCGGGCTCGCGGTCCACGCCGCAGACGAACGCGACGGCCACCATCTCGTCGTCCGCGCGTTCTGCCCGGCCGACGGTATTCCCGAAGATCCCGTGACCGGCAGCGCTCAGGCGGCCATCGCCGCCCGGCTGGCCGCTGCGGGTCGGCTGCCCGGCCGCGGCGGGCGTTACGTCGGCAGCCAGGGCCGAGAGTTGGGTCGCGATGGGCGCGTGGAGGTGCGGGTGGAAGAGGATGGTGAGGTATGGATCGGCGGCTCGGTCCAAGCGGCGATTCGAGGCGAACTGACGTGGTGAATCCAATCGTCGATAACCGAACGTTCGAAAACCAAATCGTTCGCCGGCCCCTGCCGCGCGCGCGGCGTCATCGACATACCGGTTTGGTTGCCTGGGAGGGCCGGTGAAGGCAGACGAATCGATGCGCGCCTCGAAGGACGAACCGATCGACAAGAACGGCATTTTCCTCGCCGAATACGAAGTGCGCCCCGCGCCGCACAGCGAGGATTTTGCGACCGTCGGCGGCGCATTCGTCGTCTGTTTCGTCCGCGCGACCGACGCCGACGCGGCGCAAGCGGCCTGTCTGCGCTATTTCGCGGACACCGCTTGGGAATGCGTCGAATGCGCGCGTCCGCCGGAGCCGCTCGCGCACGACGACATCGCCGACGACGCCGAAGCCTTGGACGCCTTCGAGGAAGCGACGACGCACGGCGAGTGTTTCTTGCTCCATCTTTGGCCGCCGGAACCGGGCGACGACGACGCGCTGCATTGAACCGATGCGATGCGTTCGATCGACGTGTCGATCGTCGCTTAAATGCAGCGCCCGCACTAACAGGGTGTATTCGACCGCCTGCTAAGCTGCGCCACCCACCGCAGGACCGCTGCCGCTCATGACCCTCCCCTCGCCTCGCGCGCGCCGTTACGCTCAAGTCGATGTCTTCGCCGATCGCCCCGGCGCCGGCAACCCGCTGGCCGTGGTGCTGGACGCCGAAGGCTTGGACGACGACACCATGCAAGCCATCGCGCGCTGGACGCGTTTGCCGGAAACCACGTTCGTGCTGCCGCCGGCATCGAGCGACAGCAGCTATCGCTTACGTATTTTCAGCCCGCGTCGCGAAGTGCCGTTCGCCGGACATCCCAGCGTCGGCACCGCGCATGCGGTGCTGGAAGCCGGGCTCGCTTCTCCGCGCGATGGGTTTTTGGTGCAGGACGGCATCGCCGGGAATCTGCCGCTGCGCGTGAGCGGCGACGGCCCGACCCGCACGATCGCGGTGCGCACCCCGCGCGCGCGGGTGCAGGAGATCGCGAACGCCGATGACCCGCGCCTGCGCGACGCGCTGCGCGATCTGCCGCTGGGCAATTTGCCGCCCGCATTGATGGACGGCGGCCGACGCTGGTGGTTGGCGGAAGTCGCCAGCGAAACCGCCCTGCGCGCGGCGGCGCCGCCGTGGGACGCCATCGCCGCGCTCGCGCAGGCCAGCGACAGCATGGGCTTGTGCGTGTACGCGCGCAGCGACGATCCCGTGTATTACTTGGCGGTGCGCGCCTGGGTGGGCTCGACCGGACGCTTCGAAGACGCCGCTTCGGGCGCGGCCAACGCCACACTCGCCGCATGGCTGGCCTCGCAGAACGCGCTGCCCGGCGACAGCGGCTTCTATCGCATCAGCCAAGGCCGCGAAGTCGGTCATGACGCGATTATCGAGCTGACGGTGGACGCTCATGGCGACGTGTGGTCGGGTGGTCGTGTCTGCACTGTTTTGCGTGGCGAATTGCGATGGCCGTAAGACGCTCTTCCTTATCGCGGTATGTCCATCGGCCGCGCGCGCGGCATCACTGGTTCGGCGCTTTCGTTTTTATGGCGGGCGGGTCAGGTGGACGTGTCTGTACGGTCTTACGTGGCGAATTGCGCTGGCCGTAAGACGCTGTTCCTCATCGCGGCATGTCCATCGGCCGCGCGCGCGGCATCGTTAGCCTGGCGCTTTCGTTTTTATAGCGCGCGGGTTTGGTGGTCGCGTCTGTACGGTGCTGAGCGGAGAATCGCATTGGTGAGCCCGAAAGAAGAACGCATGATCTCGATAGGGGAAACGATGAACGCCATCCTTAAGCAACCGCATACCCTCCACGCGGCGCTGCGCATCGCGACCGTCTGTGTCGCGGTGTGCGTCTCGCCATCCACCGCGCACGCGGACGACGCCGACGGCGCATATACGCCGATCGCAGCGAAGAACGTGCCCGCCGAGATCCGGCCGTTCGTCGAAGCCGGCACCGATGCGATCGCGATCGAACGCGCCGATCTCAACGGCGATGGCCGCGAGGACGTGTTGCTGGTGCTGCAAGCGCGGCATCTGCGCGCCGATGCCGACGGCTTCGAGCGACGTCTCCGTCCGCTGCTGATCCTGACCCGTAGCGAAGACGGGACGTTGCGCCTGCGCAAGCGCAACGACAAGCTGGCGATGTGCCCCGAATGCGGCGGCATGATGGGCGACCCGCTGCAATCGGTGGTCGCGAAACCGAAGTCCTTCCGCGTCGAACACTACGGCGGCAGCGGCTGGCGCTGGTCGCTCAATTATCAGTTCAATTATTCGCGTCGCGACGATACGTGGCAGTTGGTGCGGATCGAGAAAACCAGCTTCCACGCCAGCGAGCCGGAACAGGCGGAAAAGAACGTGGTCCTCGCACCGCCGAAGGATTACGGCAAGATCGATATCGCGGATTTCGATCCCGAGGCGGCGGAGAAGTAAGCATCGCCGCGCGCAGACGCGGCGGCGTCAATCCAATCGCTTGCGGAACTTTAAGATCGCCACGCTCATCATCACTACGGTGAACGTCGCCAGCGCCAGCACGTCCGGCCACATCGACGTCAAATCGGCGCCGCGCAGCATCACGCCGCGGATCAAGCGCACGAAATGCGTCAACGGCAACACTTCGGCGATGATTTGCGCGCCGGTCGGCATGCCATCGAACGGAAACATGAAGCCCGACAGCAGAATCGACGGCAGGAACAAGAAAAACGCCATCTGCATCGCTTGGAATTGGCTCTTCGCGCGCGTGGAAATCAGCAGCCCCAGCGACAGATTGGCGACGATCAGCAACATCGCCGCCGCGTAGACCTGCACGAGCGCGCCGCGGATCGGCACATCGAACACCCACGCGCCGAGCAGCAGCACCACGCTGGTCTGGATCAAACCGACCGCGATGTAGGGCAAGACTTTGCCGATCATCAATTCCGCGCTGGACACCGGCGTGGTGATGAGCAATTCCAGATTGCCGCGCTCGCGTTCGCGCACGATCGCCATCGCCGTGAACATGATCATCGTCATCGTCAAAATCACGCCGATCAACCCCGGCACCACGTTCAGCGCCGAGCGTCGCTCGGGGTTGTAGAGCGGCAGCAATCGGATCGGCCCCTCGCGCACGGTCGCGCCGCTCTCCAGCGGCACCGCGCTGAGCTGGCGCGCGCTGGCTTGCACCGAGGTGTCGCTGCCATCGACCAGTATCTGCACCGCTTCGCGACCGTCGAGACGACGCCGCTCGAAATCCGGCGGAATCGCGACGCCGATCTTGATCTTGCCGCTATCGAGCAGCGCGTCGAGTTCCTGCGGCGTGCGCGCGGACGCGACTTGGCGCACCACATCGGTCGCCAGCATGTCCCGCACCAGCGCGCGCGAGCCGGCGGTATCGGCCATATCCGCGAAGGCGGCCGGCAAGCGGCGCACATCGGGATTGATCGCGAAACCGAACAACAGCAGTTGCAAGGTCGGTATGCCGATCATCATGCCAAGGGTGAGCCGATCGCGACGCATCTGCCGCATTTCCTTCAGCATCACCGCGTAAATGCGTTCCAAATTCACGCCGCGCGCTCCCGCGCGTCGTCCGCGCGATGGGTGGCGGAGACGAACACATCTTCGAGATTCGGCGCGATCGCGACCGCTTCCGCGTCCACACCCGCCGCGCGCAGCGTCGCACGCAGCGCCGACGCGGCATCGCCATCCTCGCGCATCAGCACCCGCAGTTCGCTGCCGATCTGCGCGACGCTCAGCACGCCCGGCGCGTTCTGCAGCGCCGCCTGCGCGCGTCGCGGCGTGTCGCTACGCACGCCGACCGTGCGCCCGTCCAGCGCGAGCATCAACGTGTCCGGTGTGCCGTCGGCGACCAAACGCCCATTGTCGAGAATCGCCACGCGATGGCAGCGTTCGGCTTCGTCCATGTAGTGCGTGGACACCAACAACGTCGTGCCGGCATCGGCGAGATCGAACAATTTTTCCCAGAAATCGCGGCGCGATTCGGGATCGACCGCGCTGGTCGGTTCGTCCAGAAACAACAACTCCGGTTCGTGAACAGTCGCGCAGGCTAAGGCCAAGCGCTGTTTCTGGCCGCCGCTCAGCGTGCCGGCCAATTGCCGCCGACGGTCGCCGAAGCGATACAGGTCGATCAATGCGTCGACGCGCGCGTTGCGCCGCGCGCGCGGCAGTCCTTGTACGGTGGCGAGAAATTCCAAGTTCTCGCGCACGCTCAAATCTTCGTACAGCGAGAATTTCTGGGTCATGTAACCGATGCGCCGACGCAGCGCCTCGGCTTGTTCGGGAATGCGTAAACCCAACACTTCGATCTCGCCCGCGCTCGGCGTCAACAGCCCGCAGAGCATGCGGATGGTGGTGGATTTACCCGAACCGTTCGGGCCAAGAAATCCGTAGACCTGCGCGCGCGGCACGCGCAGGTCGATACCGTCCACGGCTTTCAGCGCCCCGAAGGTTTTGCTCAGGCCGCGGGCATGGATGGCGTCGCCGTCGCCATCGATCGTGCGACGTTCGACCCCTTCGCTGGTCGCGACATCGCTCATCGCGGCGCCGTCGTCTCGAAATCCACGCGCACCGGCAAACCCGCCGGCAAATCGCCCGCGCCGTCCAACACGATTTCGGCGACGTAGCTCAAACGCGCCGCGTCTTTGCCGGCCAGCGCGTAGTACGGCGTGAAACTGGGATCGCTGCGGATCGAACGCACACGGCCGCGATACACCGTCTCGCGCCCGTCCACGCGCACGCGCGCCGCCGTACCCGGCGCGACGTTCGCGCGGAGCGGTTCGGGTACGTACACGCGGGCGTAGGGCGCATCGCCGACCAGCATCAGCGCCAATGGCGCGCCGACCGGCGCTTGATCGCCCAATCGATACGGCAGGCTGTCGATACGGCCCGCGCGCGGCGCGACGATCTCGAGTTTGCGCAAGATCGCGGTTTGCGCTTCGGCTTGCGCTTCGGCGGCGCGCACGGCCGAACGCGCCTGCGCGACGCGCTCGCTGCGTGCGCCGCGACGCGCTTCGTTCAGAACCTCGCGCGCTTGCCGCAGCCGCGCTTCCGCGCTGCGCGCAGCGGCGACGGCGCGATCCACATCGGCCGCGGCGACGAGTTTACGCACGCCCAGCGGCCGCAGCCGCGCCTCGTACGCCTGCGCATCGCGCATCTGGGCGTCCCCCGCCGCGACTTGCGCCTCGGCCTGCGCGATCTGTTCGCCGCGGGTGCCCGCTTCCAACTCCGCCAGCGTCTCGCGTTGCCGCTGCGCTTCGGCTTCCGACGCGCGGGTCTGCGCATCGGTGCGCGTCGCGTCCAACACCAGCAGCACTTTGCCAGCCTCGACACGATCGCCTTCTTTCACCGCGATCTCGACGATCCGCTCGGCCGCGGGTGCAGGCAGCGAAATGCGGTCGTACTCCAGCGTGCCCAACGCCTGCGGCGGCGCTTCTCGACAACCGGCGAGCAACGCGCCAAGCAACAGCGCCGCGCATGCGAACGATGCGATGTCGCACGGGCTCGCAAGCGTTTTCGGTGGGTATTTCGCGAATGCCGGGCTCGGAACCTGCGACATCGCAGCGGATTCATAGCTCATGCGACAACTCCAAACCGTTGCGGAGCAATTCCAGGGTGTGATCGCATAGTTGCGAGCGGTCGACATCGTGCGCGTTCAGCACCTCGCGCCACAGCGGCGCGCTGGCGGCGATGAACAGGGTTTGCCCGATCAGCGAGGGCACCAGCAAACGCGGGTCGAGACGCGGATTCAGATGGCCTGCGCGCTGCGCGTCGGCGAAGCGCTCCGCCATCGCGCGCGCCAGCATCGGCCCGAGGCGTTCTTTGAGCAGGCCGCGAAGCGCGCCGTCGGCGTGCAGCACTTCGCGCACCCACAACGGCGGCAACCACGGGTGCGCATGCGCCACCTCGCTCACTGCCTCGACGAACCCGGCGATCAGCGCGCCGACATCGTTTTCGCTGCGTTGCAACGGCGCACGCAAGCCGGAGACCACCGGCATCAGCACTTCTTCGATCACCGCCGTGCGCAACGCGGCTTTGCCGCCGAAGTAGTAATGCAGCATCGCCGGGGTGACGCCCGCGCCCTCGGCGATGTCCCGCAGCGACGCGCCGGCCATGCCGTCGCGGGCGTAACGCTCGATGGCGACCTGCAGCAATCGGCGGCGAAGATCGGTTCCGTCCTCGCCCGACCGGGCGGCCGGGCGGCCAGGCGCCCGCTTGCGTGAGGCACGCGCGGGCGCGGCGGCTGGTTTGCGCGGCGCGGCGGTCGCGCGGGTTTTCGTCGATTCGGCGGGTTTGCGGGCGGGCATGCGCTAAAATTAATTGTCCGGTTAATTAATGTCCAGACCGCGCAACTCGCCCTCCGATGGACGGTTCTCCGGCACCACGCCTGAAGCTGCGCGCAGCATCGTCGTTCCTAGCCGCCAAAGCCCGGTCGCGCTACCCTGTGCGCGACTATGCAAAACGCTCATTCGCACGACTTCGCGCTCGATCCCGCCGATCCCGAGCGTCTCGCCAATCTCGCCGGTCCTTTCGACGCCCATCTGCGTCAGATCGAGCTGCGGCTCGGCGTGGAGATCGCCAATCGCGGCCATGTCTTTCGCGTCGCCGCCGACGACGCGGAGACACTGGCGCGCGCCGAACGCGCGCTACGGACGCTGTACGACGAAGCCGGCGACACCACGCTCGACGCGCAGGCGATCCATCTGCGCTTGAACCAATTCGCGCCGGATGCCGATACCGACGCGACGCGCGCACCGAACGCCGCTGGGCAGACGCCGAACGCGAACGCTGCCTCCGACTTCGTGCCGCAAGAAGTCGCAGTGCGGGTCAAGCGCGGCACCGTGCGCGGTCGCGGCGCCAATCAGCAGAAGTATCTGCATCTCATCGCCACCCACGACATCAATTTCGGCGTCGGCCCGGCCGGGACGGGCAAGACCTTCCTGGCGGTGGCGATGGCGGTGGAAGCGCTGAACACCGCGCGCATCCAGCGCATCGTGCTGGTGCGTCCGGCGGTGGAAGCCGGCGAGAAATTGGGCTTTTTGCCCGGCGATCTCTCGCAAAAAGTCGATCCCTATCTGCGCCCGCTGTACGACGCGCTGTACGAAATGCTGGGCGTGGAGAAAGTGGCGAAGCTGCTGGAAAAGAACGTCATCGAGATCGCGCCGCTGGCCTACATGCGCGGGCGCACGCTCAACGACGCGTTCGTGATTCTCGACGAAGCGCAGAACACTACCATCGAGCAGATGAAGATGTTTCTGACGCGGCTGGGCTTCGGCAGCACCGCCGTGGTGACCGGCGACCTGACCCAAATCGATCTGCCCAAGCACGTCAAATCCGGCTTGCGCGACGCCATCGACGTGCTGCGCGAGGTGGACGGCGTCAGCTTCACGTTCTTCGAGGCCCGCGACGTCGTGCGCCACCCGTTGGTGGCGAAGATCGTGCGAGCTTACGAAGCGCAGAACGCAACGGCCGCGCGCGACGCAGGCGACGGCTCATGACCCAGGGCCCCATCCGCCTCGATGTCGCCGTCGGTTACGCAACGCCGCGCGCGGGCGTGCCTGCAGCGACGAGTTTCCGGCGTTGGGTGGCGGCGGCGCTGCAGGGTCGCATTCGCGAGGCGGACCTCGCGATCCGCATCGTCGGCGAGGACGAAGGCCGCGCGCTGAACCGCCACTACCGCGGCAAGGATTACGCGACCAATGTGTTGAGTTTCCCCGGCGAATTGCCGCCGGAAGTGAAACTGCCCAAGGGCGTGACCATGCCGCTGCTGGGCGACATCGTGCTATGCGCGCCGGTGGTGGCGCGCGAAGCCGCCGAACAGGCCAAACCGGTCGCGCATCACTACGCGCACCTGACGGTCCATGGCGTGTTGCACTTGCTGGGCATGGATCATCAGGACGAGCGCGAAGCCGCGTGCATGGAGCGGCTGGAACGCGACATCCTGGCGGAATTGGGCATCGACGACCCCTATCGCGTAAGCGATTGATCCTAGCTAAGCGGGCGCTCGTTCAAAGGCGGCCCCTCATCCGGCCTTCGCCCACCTTCTCCCCGCAACACGGGGAGAAGGGCTGCGGTGTCGCCTCGTCACGCATCCGTCCACACCTCTTTACCCCGCGCGGGGAGATGAAATGCTGAGTCGCCTCATCCCTCGACAAGCCTTGTCCCTTCTCCCCGCAAAGCGGGGAGAAGGTGGCCGAAGGCCGGATGAGGGGCCGCACCAAGCGCGCACCGGTCGGGCTCGCCACGATCCGCTCGCTCCGCGAATGCGCTGCGGGTGACCCGCAGGTGCTCCGAAGGCATCCGAGGCTCCTTCTCATCGTTCGCGCAGCGTCCTCGGCAGGGTCCGTAGCAGCCTCCAATGGGCCCACCCGCGATGCGTTTATCCGCTCGCTTGGGCTAAACTGCCCGCTCCGCCCTTGCTTGGGCGCACTCGCTACGCCAATGCCTGAGGACGACAGTACTAAGCCCGCGCCGGACAGCGCACCCATCGCCGCAGAGAAATCCGCCCCCGACAAGCGGCCGGAGAAACGGCGTACCTGGCTCGAACGGCTCAGTTCGGCGATCTCCGGGGAACCGGACAATCAGGAAGACCTGCTGGAACTGCTGCGCGATGTGCACGCCGACGGCGTGATCGACGGCGACACCTTGCGCATGATGGAAGGCACCCTGGCGGTGTCGGAACTGACCGTCAGCGACGTGATGGTGCCGCGCGCGCAGATGGTGGTGCTGCCGGTGGACGGCAAATTCGTGGGCCTGGCCAAACAAGTGGTGGAATCGGGGCACTCCCGCTTCCCGGTCCACGGCGAAGACAAAGACGAGATTCTCGGCATCCTGCTGGCGAAGGATCTGCTGCGCGGCGTGGTGTCCGACAACGGCCCGGGTTCGATTCGCGAACTGCTGCGCCCGGCGGTGCTGGTGCCCGAATCCAAACGCCTCGACATCTTGCTGCGCGAATTCCGCCAATCGCGCAACCACATGGCGATCGTGATCGACGAATACGGCGGCGTCGCCGGTTTGGTCACCATCGAAGACGTGCTGGAACAAATCGTCGGCAAGATCGACGACGAGCACGACGACGCCGAAGACCCGAACGCGCTGATCGCGGCGCAAGCCGACGGCCAATATCTGGTGGATGCGCTCACGCCGATCGCCGATTTCAACGCGCGTTTCGGCGCCGATTTCGACGACGACGAGTACGACACCATCGGCGGCCTGATCACCGCGGCCATCGGCCATCTGCCCGAAGCCGGCGAAGAACTCACCCTCGGCCGATTCGGCTTCCGGGTCGCGCGCGCGGACGCCCGACGTTTGCATACGCTGCATGTCAGCGTGCATGCGAATTGAGCCCTCGCTGAGCGGCAGGCTCGCCGCGCCGAGGTCGCTGCGGGCGCTGCTCCGGGTCATCGCACTGGCTTCGATCCTCGTAGGCTTCGCGGTGTCGGCGCAAACGCCATCCGAGACGCCCGCATCCGCGAATTCGACCGCTGCAGCCGAAGCTGCGGCTGCGCCGCGCATCGGCGTGGCCACGATGTCGCCCGGCACGATCTTCTTCGAGCGTTTCGGACACAACGCGATCGTCGTGGACGACCCGACGCAGCCGGTACCGCTGTCGTACAACTTCGGTTTCTTCGACATGGCCGAAGACGGTTTCATCGGCCGGTTCGTGCGCGGCGAGATGATGTATCGCCTCGTCGAGCTGCCGTTGACCGACGATCTTCGCTACTACGAAGAAAGCGGACGCGGCGTGCGCATGCAGTGGTTGGCGCTGAGCGACGCGCAAGCCATCGCCATGGCCGCGGCATTGGCCGAAAACGCCAAACCCGAAAACGCGCGCTACCGCTACGAGTATTTCACCGACAACTGCGCCACGCGCGTGCGCGACGCGATCGATCGCGCGCTCGGCGGCACACTCGAAAAACAACTGAAATCGCGGTCGCAGGGCAACACGTATCGCAGCGAAGCCGTGCGCTTGGCGTCGCCGGCACCGTGGATGTGGCTGGGCTTCGATCTGGGCCTCGGTCCCGCCTCGGACGAGCCGCTGTCGCGTTGGGAAGACGCCTACGTGCCGATGCGCTTGGCCGACAGCCTGCGCGACGTGCGTCTGCCCGATGGCCGGCCCTTGGTGAGCGCGGATCGCACGCTGCTGCCGCATCGCATCGATCCGGAACCGGCGGAATTTCTGCCGGTGTGGTGGCAATGGACGCTCGGCGGTTTCGCGGTCGCCGGCCTCTGGCTCGCATGGCGCGCGCGTGCGCCGCGCACCGCCGCCGCATTCGCGCTCGGGTTTTGGGTTTTCGCCGTGCTGCTTGGCGGCACGATGCTGTTCGTGTGGCTCGGCACCGAACATCGCTTCGGTTGGGCCAATCGCAATTTGCTGTTGCTCGGGCCGCAGTGCGCGCTGTTGTGGCTGGGCGGTTGGCGTGCATTGCGCGGGCGCGACCCGGGCCGCGTCTTCCGCCTCGCCTTGATGGCGGTGGTCGCGCTGGCGGCGTTGTCGCCGTTGGTCTACTGGGTCACCGCCGGCGCGCAGGCCAATGCGCATTGGATCGGCGCGTTGCTGCCGATCCATGCCGCGTTCGCATTCGCATGGCTGCGGCCCGGCGCCTCGGTTCAACAGTCTTCAGGCCGCTGAGCTTCTCTTCTCGCCCCTCATCCGGCGCTGCGCGCCACCTTCTCCCCGCACAGCGGGGAGAAGGGATGGGAGGGCGGCGCTTTATCCCTCCCTAAGCAGCGATCGTGGTGGTGTCGGCTTGCCCGCGTGCCTCGTTCCCGGCACGATGCCGCGCATGAATACGACCGCCACCACCCCCGTCCTGCCCAGTTGCGTGGTCAACTGCGCGGTCTATCGCGGCGGCGAACGCCGCGATATCGGTCTCGACGAGATCAGCGATGTGCTCGGCCATGAGGACGGCGGTTTCGTCTGGGTCGGCCTGTACGAACCGGAAGCGGCGCTGCTGGAAAAGCTGCAGGAAGAATTCGGCCTGCACGATCTCGCCATCGAAGACGCTCAGCACGCGCACCAGCGCCCGAAGATCGAGGCCTACGGCAATTCGCTGTTTCTGGCGGTGCATACCGCGCAATTGATCGATCAGCACGTGCGCTTCGGCGAAACCCACGTGTTCATCGGCCCGCGTTTCCTGATCACCGTACGCCACGGCGCCTCGCTGTCGTACCAGCACGTCCGCGCCCGCTTCGAACGCGAACCCGAACTGCTGGCGCAAGGCCCGGCGTTCGCGCTGTACGGCATTCTCGATTTCATCGTCGATAACTACCAGCCCATCGTCAACGACTTTCGCGACGAACTGAACGCGTTGGAGAAAGACATCTTCGCCGCCGAATTCAGGCGCGAGACCATCGTCAAGCTGTACGAGCTGAAGAAAGAACTCACCCAATTGCGATTGGCGGTCGCGCCGCTGCAAGACATTCTGGCGCAGTTGACCCGCACGCAAATGACGCAAGTGACCGACGAAGCGAAACTCTATTTCCGCGACGTACTCGACCACGTGGTGCGCGTGAACGACGCGATCGATACCCTGCGCGAAATGCTGAGCGCCGCGATGAGCGTCAACCTCTCGCTGGTGACCATCAACCAAGGCGAAGTGGTGAAGAAACTCGCCGGCTGGGCCGGTTTGCTGGCCGCGCCCACGCTGATCGCCAGTTGGTACGGCATGAATTTCAAACACATGCCCGAACTCGGCGGCAAATACAGCTACGCGATTCTGATCGGCATCGTCGCTGCCGCATGTTTACTGCTGTATCGCTATCTCAAAAAAGTCAGGTGGTTGTAGGGCGAGTCCTGACCCGCCATCGCGAACTCGGCGATACCACGCCGATCGCGTCCGCTACGATGTTCTGCGTCGCACTACCGACCCGTATTTACAACCTATCTCAACATCGAAACGCCAGTGATTTTCAGCCGTTATCCCGCCGAAAGCCGGGCTCCGACTTAAGAAAGCAGGACGAAAAGCTGGGTTCCGGCTTTCGTCGGAATGACGATATCAAGCTGATCCGTTCCTCCACTGATCTCGAAATGGGTTCTACATTCGTTTTTCGATTGACTTGGCGGCCCACGCTTGATAAGTAAACCTCTTCTCGGCGTCGTTGTCGCCTCTCGGGTGCGCCTTCGGTTTCGAGAAAGTCTCCGATCATCGCCATCTTCGCGACACACACGATGCTCGGACATCAGGATGTCCATCGCAACCGCAACGTTCATTGGAGGAACTCATGTCGATCTCAAACAAGTCGGGAAAAACGGCTCTTTTGGTGTGCTTCTTGGCGGCCACCATCACGTTCGTGGGAAGCGCTCCCACAGAAGCGGCGAGTTGTCCCAATCTCTACTATTCAACGACCTCATGCCCCACTGCGAGCGGGACCGGCCCTTGTTACAAGTATGTGGCCACAGGAAATACCTTCCCGGGCAATCCATCGCTCGGCATCAACTACTACAAGGAATACAAGAAATACGCGAATGCCTACTATCTTTGGCAATACGTCGGTTTGACGACAAAAGCCTGTTGATGGCGGATGTTTGCGGCAACTCCGATTCAGGGCCGGTGTGCGGCGACCCATTGCGGCGCGGCGCACACCGGCTCGGTATGTTTCGAAGATTCGATAGGATAGTGAAACTGCCGGAGCGCATTCCGCGCGTCTCGCGACGGAGGCTGCGGAATGGGATGCATGCACGATGGTGCGCCGAAGCGCATCCTGTGGACGCATCGCATGCGGCGTAACCGGCCCTATCGAAACTTCCATGCGCAAATTCCTGATCATCGGCCCCGGCGGCGCGGGCAAATCCACGCTGGCGACACGTCTCGGCGAACACCTCGGCTTGCCGGTGTTGCATCTCGACGCGCTGTATTGGCGCCCCGGGTGGCGGCAACCCACGCGCGACGAATGGCGCGCCACGCTCGCCCCGCTGCTGGCGCAAGACGCCTGGGTGATGGACGGCAATTTCGGCGGCACGCTGGACGAACGCCTCGCCGCCGCCGACACCGCGATTCTTCTCGACCTGCCGCCGCTGCTGTGTCTCTGGCGCGTGCTGCGCAGACGCTGGCGCTACCGCGGCCGCCATCGCCCCGACATGACGCCCGGCTGTCCGGAAAAACTCGACCTCGATTTCCTCTGGTGGATCCTCACCTACCGCCTGCGCAAACGCCCCGCGGTGCTCGCGAAACTGCGCGATTGGGCCGACGGTGCGGCGGAACGGCGCGTTGTGGTGTTGCGATCGCGGAGTGAAGTGCAGGCGTTCGTGGATGACATGCCACAAGCGCGATGAACAGGTGCGCTTGTTGCTCTCCTTCCCCCGCCTGCGGGGGTGAAGAGGCGCGCTTGCGAGGCATGCCTCGCGCGCCGATGAACGCCCGAGCGCTACGCGTGAGGGCCGGACGAAGGTGGCGCGCAGCGCCGGATGAGGGGCGGACTTTTCCTACATCCCATCGCAGATAACACCGATACTCGCGCCATACGCAGACCGCCACGATGCCCTGCATACATCAGTAGCACTCCAATGCGCGGCCCACAACCACACACCCGCGAACGCGGCCTACGCCGTCTGCAGACCGAAGCAGAACGCAAACTCTGGCAGCATCTTCGCGACCGCCGTCTACTCGGCTACAAATTCCGCCGCCAGCACCGCATCGTTCGCTTCTATGCAGATTTCGTCTGCTTGCAAGCACGATTGGTGGTAGAACTGGACGGCAGCCAGCATCTCGATCAACGGGCCTACGACGATGCCCGCACGCATTGTCTGCAACAGCATGGGTATCGCGTGCTGCGCGTGTGGAACGATGATGTGTTGCTTCGGATCGACGATGCGTTGGCTGCGATCGCGGCTGCGTTGGCGGCCCCTCACCCGCCCTTCGGGCACTCTCTCCCCGCCTGCGGCAGGGAGAGGGATTAAACGCATTGCTCGTCTTCTCCACGCATGACGGAGAGAAGGAATAAGGCGACACGCTCGCGCATTCACGGCATTTTCGGAGCCGCGGCATTTTTCGGAATCGCGGCATTTGTCAGAGTCACGGCATTTGTCAGAGTCGCGGCGACTTCTCTCCTTCTCCCCGCCATGCGGGGAGAAGGTGGCCGAAGGCCGGATGAGGGGCGTGGCTTCTGCCGAAGGAATAACGCATCACGCTCGCGCAATCACGGCATTTGTCGGAGTCGCGGCGACCTCTCTCCTTCTCCCCGCCATGCGGGGAGAAGGTGGCCGAAGGCCGGATGAGGGGCGTGGCTTCGCCAGCTCGCGTCACTGCTTCGCGTAAAGATGCTTCTGGAATCCGACGAAGAGGTCGCGTACGCGATTGGGGTCGCCCAACGCGTGGAACGCATCGTTCAAGGATCGATAGCGCAGTTTGAGCAGCGGCGAGAGCTTGTCTTGATCCAGTTCATCGACGCCCTGCGCGACATACTGCGCCAAGACGAAATCGACGAACGCGCGCTGCGGGTCGCTCAACGCGACCTCCGCCGCCGCTTTCGCCGCGTCCGCGCGCGCTTCGCGGGACACCGGCTCCAACGAGAACGCGACCTTCGCCAGCACATCGAACAAATCGCTGTTCTCGGCATCGACGATCTTCTGCATCTCCAGCAAGGTCTCGTGGCCGAAGCCTTTGTCGGCCAAGCCCATCAGTAGCGCTTTGCGCGTGTCGGGCTCGCTCCAAATGCGGCGAAGTTCGTCTTCGTCCTTGAAAAAATCGGGCAGCGCGCCGTACAGCGTTTCCAGGAATTGTTCCGACGACATCGGCCGCCCATCGGCGCTCCAATACGTCGTGACCATCATGTGCTGAATCTTGCGGACCTTGCCGTCCGCTAGCTTCACCAGCACTTTCTTCGGCGGCGTGCGTGGCGGCGGGTCGCCGTAGGGCGGCGGGTCGGCCGGCGGTTCTTTCACGCCGCCTTTTCTCGGCGTCTTTTCTTCCGGTTCGATCGGTTCGCCGTCCCACTCCGGGTCGCTGAAATGATGGTGCGCCTTCACGAAGTCGTAGATCGTGAAGTAGGTCTTACCGTCGTACAGCCGGGTGCCGCGACCGATGATCTGCTTGAACTCGATCATCGAACCCACCGGGCGCAGCAGCACGATATTGCGCACATTGCGCGCATCCACGCCGGTCGAGAGTTTCTGCGAGGTGGTCAGCACCGTCGGGATGGTTTTGTCGTTGTCCTTGAAATCCTGCAGATATTGATCGCCCAGCGCGCCGTCGTTGGCGGTCACGCGCACGCAATACAGCGGGTCGGTGCTGGTTTTTATCTGATTGATGAGATCACGCACCGCCAGCGCGTGGGTTTGCGTGGCGCAGAACACTAGCGTTTTTTCGCGCTGATCGATCGCGTCCATCATCAGGCGCACGCGATAGGCTTCGCGCTCCTTGATTACGATGATCTTGTTGAAATCCTTTTCTTCGTAGCGTTTTCCGGTTTCGATGTCGCCTTCGATCACGCGGTCGTCGGGCGTGTAGACGTAGTCGTCCAGCGTGGTCGCGAACTGCTTCACCTTGAACGGGGTGAGGAAGCCGTCGTTGATGCCGTCCTTCAGCGAATACACGCAGACCGGTTCGCCGAAATAGCGATAGGTGTCGGCGTTGTCCTTGCGTTTGGGCGTGGCGGTGAGGCCCAACTGCACGGCGGGCGAGAAATATTCGAGAATCTCGCGCCATGAGCTTTCGTCGTTGGCGCCGCCGCGATGGCATTCGTCGATGACGATGAAGTCGAAGAAATCCTGCGGATATTCGCCAAAATACGGCGAGGGCTGGCCATCTTTCGGCGGGCCGCTCATGAACGTCTGGAAGATGGTGAGGAACACCGCGCCGTTGCGCGGCACGGTGCCGGCCTTGGCGATCGACTCCGGTTCGATCCGCACCAGCGCGCGATCTTCGAAGGCGGCGAAAGCGTTGAAGTCGTTGAAGGCTTGATTCGCCAGCGTGTTGCGGTCGGCGAGAAACAGGATGCGCGGTTGGCGTGCGCCGTCGCGCGCCAGCGACCAGCGCGCCTGGAACAGTTTCCACGCGATCTGGAACGCGATCGAGGTCTTGCCGGTGCCGGTGGCGAGCGTCAGCAGGATGCGGTCGCCGCCGTCGGCGATGCGCTCCAGCACGCGCTGCACGGCGGTTTCCTGGTAATAGCGAATCGTCCAACTGCCGCTTTTGTCGGGGAACGGCACGGCGGCGAAGCGGTCGCGCCATGCGTTGCGCTCGGCGAACGTCAGCGCCCACAGTTCGTCGGGCGTCGGGTATGCGGCGACATCGCCCTCGGCGCCGGTCTGCATATCGATGCGATAGATCGCCTGCCCGTTGGTGGCGAAGGTGTAGCGCACCGACAGCTTCGCGGCGTAGGCCTTCGCCTGACCGACGCCTTCGGTGTAGGGCTTGTCCCAGGCCTTGGCTTCGATCACCGCGAGTTTGGTGTTGCGGTAGACCAGCACGAAGTCGGCGACCTCGGGCTTGGCGCGGCCACCGCCCTGCAGCCGACCCAGCGTGATGCGATGCTCGCGCAACACGCGGCTGCCTTCGACCACGCCCCACCCCGCGGCCTTCAGGGCGGGGTCGATATGCTCGGCGCGGGTCTCGGCTTCGTTCATGTTGGTCCGTCCATTGGATCAAATCCTGATCAAGAATTCAGGGTCACTTGGAATTCCGTAAGTATTTGATTTTATTGAATGGCGGCCATAAACGCCGGGCCGGTGGGAGCCTAGGATCAAAACCCGATCAAGAAAATCAGGCCCAGTGCGGAACATACCCAGCTCTCGGATGCTCAGGATCAGCCGGCTTGATCAGACTGGCCTCCAGCGCCTTCGTGATCACCACCGAGGCTTGGGATGCGTTTCTAGGGTCAATGCCGAGTCGGGTGCAAAGCGTGGCATTGCGCATCCTTTCGCCGCCACTGAGGTACTTGAGCACGGCGTGGAAGTAACAGGCCCGGATACGTTCGTCCGGTGTCATCGCGGCGAACGTGCGCGGCCCGTACAGCACCACTTGCATCGCATGCCCCTCGGCACGAAGCAGCGGTGGAGGCAGTTGGAACAACTCGACCGCCGCAATCACCTTGTCGAGACCACTTCCCTGCTCTTCACACATGCCCATGCGGCGCATCATCGCGGCCAGCGCTTCGTTCCGCGAGCGCGGCGGAAGGTCGATCATCCGGTCCGGCGCCACCAGGGACTTGCCGGGATTGGTGATCTCGATCCTGTCGGAGAACAACTCGATCTGCGGCCCGGCCCCGGTCATCGTCATGTCCTGGTGGATCAGCGCATTCGCGATCAATTCGCGGACAGCGATCTCGGGAAACAGCGGGTGTTCTTCTCGCAAGGCCGTGCCGATATGTTCGTTCTTCGGTAGTAGGCCGTTGAGGTAGGTGAGCAATGGCTCGAAACCGACTGCATACCCCTTCTGACCATCGTGGCGATGGGTCACGGGCGCCGCGCGATTGGCGCCGTCGTAGGCCACGAACCGAACGCCCTTGCGCGCCATTCCCACGTCGAAATCGGCCAAGCGTACCGCGAACAGGATCGCGCCAAGATTCGTGATATTCCAATGACCGCCAACATCGCGGGTGATCAGACGATCGGCCTCCAGCCGCTCGAAGATACCGACACGGTTGTCGGGCAATGGTTGTCGGGTTAGACGGAAATACTGGCTGTAGTCGAGCAGCGCCAACACTTCGTCGCCCGTTGCGTAGGCGCGCGCCACACCCGTCTCCCACGCATACGGTCGGAGGCATTCGATCAACTGCTGATAACGCTCGGGGTAATCGGTCAGCTTCGGCGTGGCGCTGCCGATGCGAATGTATGGAACGCTGTTATAGGCGGTGGGCGCACCGGTCGCAGCAGGAATTTCCAGCAGGACCACACGCCCTTGCGGGTGATCAACTACCCGGAATCGGAACGGAATGCTGGGCTGCAGATGCTGCGCTAAACGGAACGAATAGACCTGTCCAGCAATTTTCTGAGTGTCCGGATCGAAGGCCGTACTGACCACCGCATGGGTCGCATCATCGATGCCCCAGAGCATGTAAGCAAAATCCCGACCTTCGATGCGTGCCGCATTCGACAATGCGGAACAGCGCTTTCCGATGGCATCCGGATCGACATTGTTGGCTTTGAATTCGACCCAAGCCGTCTCGGCCGGCAGCGAGCGCAATTCGTCGACGAGGGCGATGTCGCGGGAAGGCGAGGCGCTCATTCTTGAATGCCTTTAGAGTTGTCCGGTGAAGGCTTGGTGGAGTATGGATTTTTTGAGTTCTTCGAGGGCTGCTAGCTTGCAAGCTGCATTCCTCTTCGCAAAATTAATCTCTTCTAAAGCGGTGTCGAGAACAGCAACAATACTCCGCTGCTCATCGATATGGGGAACAGGAAATGAAATCATACCCAAGTTATCTGCATCTATTTTTAGCGTGCCATGAGCAGCAGTGCTAAGAATACTTTTTCCAGAATCGAGTGAAAAAATCCCCCTAAGCGCGAGCAATAAGTAGCGTGGAAATATGTATTCAGGCGGAATAATAGCCCTAATATCCTGATTAAATGCCACGGGCGAAACCACTTCCCCAATAGGAATTCCGTTTGCAAGACCCATTCCGCGAACTAAAATTAAAAGCGATCCAGCAGGGGCAATTTTGGTTGCTGAATTTTCAATAGCTTCCTTGCTCACATGCATCTCTGCATCAAAAATTCGATCAGATTTTAAGTCTTTTGCCGATACCCAAGGAATATCTCCAGCCCAAAATAGATCATTGCTCTTTGAGGGAGTGCCACCACTCACAATATTGCAAGATTCTCCAATAGTTAAATTTGGCCATTTTTTAAATTTAGAAAAGAATGCAGAGTCAAACACCAAGCCCAACTCCTGGTCTTTAATCTTTTTTATCTCTTTCAATATTTGCGACGCAGGTACAGATCGAACCTTTCGATCTGTACCTAGATTTTTAAATGATAGATCATATGTGTTTTTGTCAATTCCATTGACACTCACAGACCAACTTTGCTGCGAATCAACGACCCCCTTCTGCTTTTCTAAAAAATCATTCAAATCACTATCATTGAGCGCATTTGTTTTCCCAAGACTACGGCCTGGATTCAACTGATAGAACCAAACCTGCCGCGTGGGCGGGCCTTTCTCAAAAAAAAGCACGACAGTGTTGACGCTGGCCCCTTGAAATGCGCCAGAAGGAATCTCAAGAATCGTATGAAGATTGCAAGTCTCCAGCAATAACTTGCGCAAGCTGCAAGCGGCATTGTCATTGTTACTGAGGAAAGTGTTCTTGATAACAATGGCAGCGCGGCCGCCGGCCTTCAGCGACTTGAGGAAGTGCTGCAGGAATAGGTACGCGGTTTCGGCACTCTTGATAGGGAAGTTCTGCTGCACTTCCGGCCGCTCCTTGCCGCCGAACGGCGGGTTCGCCAGAATCACGTCGAAGCGGTCGCGCTGCTGGATATCCTGGATGTTCTCGCCCAGCGTATTGGTGTGGACGATGTTCGGCGCCTCGATGCCGTGCAGGATCATGTTCATGATCCCGATGACGTAGGCGAGACTTTTCTTTTCCTTGCCGTAGAAGGTTTTCTTCTGCAGGGTTTGCATGCCACGGGTCGTCAGGCCGGGCTTGTTGGAAAGATAATCGAAAGCTTCGCAAAGAAAGCCGGCCGAGCCGCAGGCGCCGTCGTAGATGCGCTCGCCGATCTTCGGGTCCACCACCTGGATCATGGCGCGGATCAACGGGCGCGGTGTGTAGTACTCGCCGCCGTTGCGCCCGGCGTTGCCCATGTTCTTGATCTTGGCTTCGTACAGATGCGACAGCTCGTGTTTCTCGGTCTGCGAGCGGAAGCGAAGTTGGTCGATGAGATCGATGGCGTCGCGCAGGCTGTAGCCGCTCTGCAGCTTGTTCTTGATCTCGCCGAAGACCTCGCCGATTTTGTACTCGATGGTTTCCGAGCTTTCGGCGCGTTGTTTGAAACCCGCGAGGTACGGGAAGAGCTTGCGATTGACGAACCGGATCAGATCGTCGCCGGTCAAGGCCTTGTTGTGATCGATCTTGCCGCCCTTGGTTTTCGGCGCGGCCCAGGTGTCCCAGCGATAGGGTTTGTCGATAATGTAGGTGTAGCGCTTGCGTTCGAGCGTGGCCTCGGCGGCTTTCTCCTCTTCCAACGCATCGAGATATTTGAGGAACAGCAGCCAGGAGCTTTGCTCGGTGTAGTCGAGTTCGCTGGTGCAACCCGCGTCCTTGTGCAGAACATCGTCGATGTTCTTGAAAGTCTGTTCGAACACGCTGTGTGGTACCCCTGTGTCGGTGCGGGAACTTTACCGCGTTCGCTGGGGATGCGGCATATGGGGTGGGCGCTGAGCCAAGAGCGCCCCTCATCCGGCCTTCGGCCACCTTCTCCCCGTGCGGGGCACGGGGAGAAGGAAAGCAAAGACCCGCTTGGTCTTTCCTTCTCCCCGCACCGCGGGGAGAAGGTGGCGCGTAGCGACGGATGAGGGGAACGCGCAGCGCCGGATGAGGGGCATCGGCAGACGACAGAATCTACAACAGCGATTTATTCCGCGAAGAGCCGCCCCTCACCCGCCCTTCGGGCACCCTCTCCCCGCAATGCGGGGAGAGGGAGTCATGCGTCGCCCTAGATTCCCTTCTCCCCGCGTGCGGGGAGAAGGTGGCGCGTAGCGACGGATGAGGGGCATCGGCAGACGACAGAATCTACAACAGCGATTTATTCCGCGAAGAGCCGCCCCTCACCCGCCCTTCGGGCACCCTCTCCCCGCATGCGGGGAGAGGGAGTCATGCGTCGCCCTAGATTCCCTTCTCCCCGCAACGCGGGGAGAGGGAGTCATGCGTCGCCCTAGATTCCCTTCTCCCCGCGTGCGGGGAGAAGGTGGCGCGTAGCGCCGGATGAGGGGCATCGGCAGACGACAGAATCTACAACAGCGATTTATTCCGCGAAGAGCCGCCCCTCACCCGCCCTTCGGGCACCCTCTCCCCGCATGCGGGGAGAGGGAGTCATGCGTCGCCCTAGATTCCCTTCTCCCCGCGTGCGGGGAGAAAGTGGCGCGTAGCGACGGATGAGGGGCATCGGCAGACGGCAGAATCTACAACAGCGATTTATCTCGCGAAGAGCTCCCCTCACCCGCCCTTCGGGCACCCTCTCCCCCCATGCGGGGAGAGGGATAAAGCACCGATCTCGCGCTACCCACTTCTCCCCGCCTGCGGGGGCGAAGAGGCGCGCTTGCGAGGCATGCCTCGCGCGCCGATGAACGCCCGAGCGCTACGCGTGAGGGCCGGACGAAGGTGGCGCGTAGCGACGGATGAGGGGCGGACGATTGACCGGGGGCGACTTCCGCGACACCCTGCCGGCTTCGAGTGGCGGCGATGGCGACAGGAGCGGGGATGACGGCGATCAAGGGCATCGGTTGGGGCGCGTTGGCGCTGTTCGCGGCGTTCGCGCTGGGGACGGTGGCGTTATCGCGCGGGGAAACCATCAGCGCGTTTTGGATTTTGGCGGCGGCGGTGTCGATCTTGTGCATCGGCTATCGCTTTTATTCGCTGTACATAGCCGAACACGCGCTGCGCTTGGATCCGACGCGGGCGACGCCGGCGTGGCAGCGTAACGATGGTTTGGATTACGTGCCCACCGACAAGCGCGTGTTGTACGGGCATCACTTCGCGGCGATCGCGGGCGCGGGGCCGTTGGTCGGGCCGGTGTTGGCGGCGCAGATGGGCTATTTGCCGGGCATGTTGTGGATTCTGTTCGGCGTGATTCTGTCGGGCGCGGTGCAGGATTTCATGGTGCTGTTTCTGTCCACGCGGCGCGATGGGCGTTCGCTGGGCGACATGATCCGCGGCGAACTCGGCAATGCCGCCGGTTTGGTGGCGATGATCGGCATCTTGGCGATCATGGTGATTCTGCTGGCGGTGCTGGGCTTGGTGGTGGTGAAAGCCTTGGCGCAAAGCCCGTGGGGCACGTTTACGGTGGCGATGACCATTCCGATCGCGCTGTTGATGGGCGTGTATCTGCGCTGGCTGCGGCCCGGGCGCATTCTGGAAGTCTCGTTGATCGGGCTCGCGCTGTTGTTGCTGTCGATCTGGCTGGGCCAAGACGTGTCGCAATCGGCGGTGTGGGCGCCGCGTTTTACGTTCGACGGCAAGGCGCTGGCGTGGATGCTGATCGTCTACGGGTTCGTGGCCGCAGTGCTGCCGGTATGGTTGTTATTGGCGCCGCGCGATTACCTCAGCACGTTCTTGAAGATCGGCACGGTGGTGTTGCTGGCGGTGGCGATCGTGTTCGCGATGCCGGATCTGCGCATGCCGGCGGTGACGCGCTTCATCGACGGCAGCGGGCCAGTGTTCGCGGGTCAATTGTTCCCGTTCCTGTTCATCACCATCGCCTGCGGCGCGATCTCGGGCTTCCACGCGCTGATCAGCAGCGGCACCACGCCGAAAATGCTGAGCAACGAGCGCGATGCGCGGATGATCGGTTACGGCGGCATGCTGATGGAGGCGTTCGTGGCGATCATGGCGTTGATCGCGGCGTGCGTGCTCGACCCCGGCCTGTATTTCGCGCTCAATTCGCCGGCAGCGGCGATCGGCACGACGGTGGAATCGGCGGCGCAGACGATTTCGAGCTGGGGCTTCGCGATCACGCCCGAAATGCTGACCGCATCGGCCGCTGAGATCGGAGAAAGCACGGTGCTGTCGCGCACGGGCGGTGCGCCGACGCTGGCGGTGGGCATGGCGCAGATTCTGCACGGCATGGTCGGCGGCAACCGCATGATGGCGTTCTGGTACCACTACGCCATTCTGTTCGAAGCGCTGTTCATCCTCACCACCATCGACGCCGGCACCCGCGTCGCGCGCTTCATGATCCAAGAGGTGATCGGCGTGGTGTACGCGCCGTTCCGCCGTACCGAAAGCTGGACGGCGAATGTGGTCTGCACGGGGTTGGCCGTCGCTGGTTGGGGCTGGTTCTTGTATCAAGGCGTGGTCGATCAACTGGGCGGCATCAATACGCTGTGGCCGTTGTTCGGCATCGCGAATCAGATGTTGGCGAGCATCGCGATGATCTTCGTGTGCGCGGTGCTGGTGAAGATGAAGCGCGAAAAATATCTGTGGATTCCTGCGCTGCCCACCGCTTGGCTGCTGATCTGCACGATGACCGCGGGCTGGCAAAAACTCTTCCATAGCGACCCGAAAATCGGATTCCTGGCCAACGCCGACAAATTCGCCGCTGGGCTGGCGAAGGGCGAGGTGCTGGCGCCCGCGAAATCGATGGAGGACATGGCGCGCATCGTGTTCAACAATCGGCTCGACGCCGCGCTGTGCGTGCTGTTCATGAGCGTGGTCGTGCTGATGCTGTTCTTCGCGATCCGCGCCGCCCTCGCCGCGCGGCGCGATACGCAGCCGACCGCGCAGGAGACGCCTTATGTCGCGTTCGATGCGCCTCGCTGAACGGCTGCGCGCCGTCTGGACATTCGCGGTGCAGACCGCGCGGTTGATCGTGGGCGTGCCGGATTACGAGGTCTATCTCGCGCACATGCGCCGCATGCACCCGCTGGCGACGCCGATGACCCGCGAGGAATTCTTCGGCGAACGCATGCAGGCCCGGTATGGCCGCGGCGCGTCGCGCTGTTGCTGAACGCCGCCGAAAGAACCCGCTTTTACGCGCGACCGCTGCGCGCCGACGCGCATCTGTGGCTGCTTATGGCATGACATCCTCCCGGCCAGCAAGCGCGCGGGAAGATGAAGCGCGAACCGCTGGGCCTGCGCACGACACGCGGCTCTGAGGTACGACAGACTGCCGAGTGACCACCGGCACATGCGTGCGGGCGGCGCAACGCGTCGAATGCGCAACGACGCGCGAACACCCGCGATGTGCGCCCATCGCACGCGTCCGAACCCACGATGAGCAAAACGGAAGAGGCGCTACCATGACCTTGCGCATCCACGTGTATCGCAATCTCGCTCTCGCCTTCGCGCAGGAGCATGTGTCCAGCCTGCACGGGCATCAAGCGCTGCAGATGACCGTCGGTCTCGACGGTGTGTTCGGGTTGGAGATCGAAGGCGACGACGGCGCGATCGAGCGTTCCGAAACCACATTCGCCTGCATCGCGCCGCAACGGACTCATCGCATCGCTTCGTACGATCGCGTATTGGGTTATCTGTACGTCGATACCAATCCGGTGGCCTACGCCGAATGGCGACGGCGCGGCGGCGCGCCGATCCCGCCCGACGAGGCGATGATGGACGGGCTACGCACGCTGTTGCGTAAACCCGACACCGACCGCGAGAGCATTCGCCACCTCGCTTATCGTTGGTACGAACACACGCTGCCGGGCCTGCTCGATATCGAACCGAGCGATGCGCGCATCAGCCAAGCGATTCGGATCATCGATGCCGACCCGCTGAAAACCTTGAACTACGCGAGCTTGGCGCGGATGGTGCATCTGTCGCCCAGCCGTTTCGCGAATGTGTTCCGCGAGAACACCGGATTGCCGGTGCGCAACTACATGCTGTGGCGGCGGTTGGTGTACGTGTTCGACCGTCTCGAACACGGCGACAGCATCACCGAGGCCGCCCACAACGCCGGCTTCTCCGATTGCGCGCATCTGAGCCGCAGTTTCCATCGAATTTGCGGCACCATGCCGTCGAACATCCGCATGCTGTGTACGCCACCGCGGCACGCCAGTTCAGTGATCTGATTCAAGCGCGCACGCCGAAGATGCACCGAGAATCGTCGTGCGCACGCGGCCCCGTTCGGCATCGCTCGCGACGCTCCGCGCGCATCATCGAAGGAGAATGCGATGAACGTCACGTCCAGGACATGGCTGGCGGGCGCGTTCGCGCTCGCGACGCTGTTCGCAGCGATCTTTTACGCGCGCGACGCGCAAACGCGGGTCGCATCCGAAGTGCTCGCGATCGAAGAGCAATCCGGCGGCTATGTCGAAAGCTCGCGCATCGCGCCTTCGCCCAAGGCGAAACTCTATTGGGCCGATGCCGAAGCCGGCGTGATTCGTCGTTGCGACGTGGGGGGCGGCGCCGTGGAAACGGTGATCGATGCGCTCGGCATTCCCTACGGCATCGCTTTCGACGGCGAGACGCAAGAATTGCTGTGGACCGATGCCGGCGGCGAGCGCGTGCAGAAACTCGCGCTGGCAGGCGGCGAAGCGCGCACGCTCGCCGTCGCTTTCGATGAACCGTATGCGATCGATATTTCCACCGAAAACGAGCTCGTGTACTACGCGGCCGTCGGCCCCGTGGTGTATCTCAACCGCTTGAATCAAGCGACCGGCGAAGAGATCAACGAACCGCTGGCGACGCTCAGCGATACCGAGACGATCCACGGTTTGGCGCTCGATGCGGAGAAAGGCGTGCTGTACATCGGCGACGCCAACGGACGCATGACCCGCGGCCTGCATCTGAAAACGCTGGAAATACGCGCGCTGGCCAATACCGAAACCGAAATGCCGCCCGGACAAACGCCGAAGGGCGCGGTGTTGGAGCCATCGATCGACGCATCGATCGACTCGACGACGAGCGCGACCGCATCGCCGACGCCATCGGCCGCGACGTCCGTCGACGCGCGCTGAATCTCTTTCATACCGTCGCGCGGCCATCGGCCGTTCGGGGAGACGCCTCATGCACACTGCTCTGAAACGCGCCGCGATCGCTTGCGGCATCGCGACTTCGCTCGCCTTCTCCTCGCCCGCATCGGCGGTGGTAGAAGGCTACGTCGATCTGCACTCGCATTTGATGGGCGAGCATTCCTTCGGGGGCAGTTGGTTTTGGGGCCGCACCGAAGGCCCGCTGCAGGACGCGCTGGAACGCTGCGACGGCAACATCAATTTCCAGATCGGCAACGGCAGCCACGCGGCGACGATTTTTCCGGGCGTCTCCGAAGGGCTCGGCGCCGACACCGGCTGGCATTGGAACCGTCGCCGCGGTTACGACAAACGCCGTTGTCGTTATTTTTTCTGGATTCCGATTCCCGGCACGTGCCCGAAGGAACACTTCGAGGATTGGCCGAAGTGGGACGCCATCGCGCATCAGCAGATGTGGGTCGGCCACATGCAGCGCGCACGCGACCGTGGTCTGAAGATCATGGGCGTGTCGCTGGCGGAATCCGAATTCCTGTGCAGCGCCACGCCGCCGCTGCGTCGGCGCTACGATTGCGACGAGATGGCGTCGATCAAACGCCAAGCGCAATTGGTGCGCGAGTACGCCGCGCGCAACAGCGCCTGGGTCGGCATCGCCGAAACCCCGGCGCAGGCGCGCGCGCTGATCGATCAGGGCAAACTGGCGTTGGTGCTGACGGCCGAAGTGACCAAACTGTTTCCGACCGGCGATTACGTCCAGCAACTCGACGAATTGCTCGCGCTCGGCATCCGCTCGCTGCAGTTGGTGCATCACGCCGACAACCGTTTCGCGGGTACGGCGCCGATCAACAGTCTACGCACCGCCGCGTCGCTCGCCGAACTATTGACCGGCGGCAACATCAACACGCAGATCAACGACACCATCTGCCGCGACGCGAGCGGCGGGGTCCAACTCGGCGCGCCGCCGTTCTTCTTGCCGAAATGTGATGGCGACCAGTATTTGAACGACCGCGGATTGACTGCGGACGGCCGCGATTTGGTCAACGCGATGATGGATCGCGGCATGATTCTGGATGTATCGCATCTCTCGCGGAAAGGATTCCGAGAGACCTACCAACTCGCGGTCGCTCGCTCGAACTATCCGCTGACATACTCGCATACGCATATGTGGGATACGATCAACGACGAGCATAAGAACGAGAAATATTTGCGCGCGGACGAGATCGATATGATCGTTTCGACCGGCGGCATGATCGGCTTGCGCACGGGGCCGGAGGCGGCGAATACCTATATCCGTCCGCCGATGGCCGCGCCGTACGTGGGCAACAGTTGCGCCGGTAGCGTGCGGTCCTTCGCGCAGTCGTTGATTTACGCGGTGGATAAAGGCTTGAACGTCGGCTTCGGCGCCGACCTCAACGGCTTCACGCCGCAGACCAAGGGCGTGATGACGCGATTCAGCAGCGGCCTGTTGTCGGACCCGTTCTATCTGCCGGTCGGCTGCACGCAGGACTACAGCCAACTGGGCGGCAACGCGGGTTTGGGCGAACTGCATAAGAAAGGCCTAGGTCACGTCGGTTTATTGCCGGACTACATCGCCGATCTCAAGCGCGTCGGCGTGCCGCCGCAGTACATGCAACCGCTGGAGAAGAACTCGGCGGAGATTTATCTGCAAATCTGGGAACGCAGCCGGCAGATCGCAGGCAATCCGCTCGTGAACATCGCGCCGATCGCGGTCGCGTCCGCATCCAGCACCTACTGCGTGGGCCCGCCGCAGACCTCGCCAGACTGCTACGCCCCGTGGCGCGTGAACGACGGCAACGCCAGCAGCGCGCTGGGCGGCCAAACGAGCTGGGCCAACAACTGGGGGGTAGCGATGCCGCAGTGGGTGCAATTGGAGTGGGCGACGCCTGTCACCGTTTCGCGCACGGTGGTGACCACCACCGCCGGGTTCGTCATGCAGGATTACGACGTGCAGGTGTGGATCGGCCCGCCGCAAAGCGGCTTCTGGCAGACGGTGGCGACGAGGAACAACAACGCGAACATCACCAATGCGCATCCCTTCGCGCAAACGACGACGACACGTCTGCGCGTGCTGGGCCGACGCGGTTCGGTGGCGCAGCCGGGTTACGTGCGGGTGAACGAGATCGCGGTGTTTTGAGCCATGCTCTGACTCCTCGATTCGAATCGTCATTCTGGAGAACGCCGGAATTCCGATTTGGATGGCATTTCAATGTGATGCCCGAACCGCGTATTTCTTCGCGCTTCGCAATGCTGGATCCCGGCATTCGCCGGGATGACTGCTATAAGATCGCGATTTCGCGACACTTACTTTCAACAAAACGGGCGAAGCGGCATCCCCGCTTCGCCCGTTTCGCATTTCATGTCGCGCATTTCGCGCTTCGCGTTTTCACGTTTCACGCAATGCCGAAAGCGGTCGCGCCGTTCGTTCGCGATCGGCACGTATTCCAGCCTACTGCCCCAAATACTTCTTCATCCACGCGTGAACGGTGTCGTGCCACTGCACGCTGTTCTGCGGCTTCAGCACCCAATGATTCTCGTCGGGGAAATACAGAAACTGCGAATCGATGCCGCGACGCTGTAGCGCGGTGAAGGCCGAGAGGCTTTGATCGAGCGGCACGCGGAAATCGTTCTGGCCGCCGACGATCAGCATCGGTGCTTTCCATTTGCCGATATGGCGCGACGGATTGAAGCGTTCGTAATTCTCCGGCTTGTCGTAAACCGTGCCGCCGAAATCCCACTCTGTGAACCACAACTCCTCGGTGACCAAGCCCATCGAGCGCGTATCGAACACGCCGTTGTGGCTGACCAAGCATTTCCACGGCGACTCGCCCTGCTTATCGAACCAATTGCCGGCGATCCAATTGACCATGTAGCCGCCGTAGCTGGCGCCGAGGGCGCAGGCACGGTCGCCGTCGAGGAACTCGTACTTCTTCAACGACGCCGCCCAACCTTTACGCAGGTCTTCGAGCGGGCGGTCGCCCCAGTGCTGGCTGATGCTGTCGGTGAATTTCTGGCCGTAACCGGTGGAGCCGTGGAAGTCGATCATCACCACCGCATAGCCCTGCCCCGCGTAGGTTTGCGGGTTCCAGCGATAGCTCCAACCGTCGCCGAAACTGCCCTGTGGGCCGCCATGAATCAGGAATGCGACCGGATATTTTTTCCCGGCTTCATAATTCCACGGCTTGACCACGTAACCGTAAACGGTCTCGTCGTTCCAACCGCGGAAATTGAATTGCTCATAATCGCCGAAGCTCACGTCTTTCAGCATCTCGCCTGCGGTGGGCGTGATCGCGCGCGGGCTCTTGCCCGAGGCGTCGGCGACGAATAGCGTATCGCCGGTTTTGAGCGTGTTGTTCGCGTACGCGAGACGATCGCCGGCCACATCGAACGCCGACACCGAGCCGTCTTTCACCACAGAAGTCACTTCGCCATTCGCCACCGACACCGCGAACAGCGGATGGCGACCGAGTTCCTGCGCGGTGGTGTAGATGGTGCCGCCGTCGGCGGACAGCGTGATGCCGTCGGCCGATGCGTCCCATTTCGATGCGATCTCGCGCGCGGTGCCGCTGGCGAGGTCCATCGCCATCAGCGCGAAACGGTCGGCCTCGAAGCCGGGCCGCTTCATCGCGCGGTAGTACAGGGTTTTGCCGTCGGCGGAGAACACAGGGCCGGTGTCCCAGGCCTTGTTGGTCGCGGTGAGGTTCTGCGCGCGGCCGCTACCGTCGGCGGCGACCAGATACAGATCGAAATTCGTGCTCGTCGGTTCGGCACGATCCGACAGCCGCGCCGACAGCGCCAATGACGCGCCGTCGGGCGACCATGCGATTTCGCTGAGGTCGCCGAACGGTTTGGACGGCACATCGCCGATCACATCGGCGCCGATCAGCGTCGCGGTTTTGGTCGCTTTGGCTTTGCCCTGCGGCAGCGCGGTCACGAACAATCGATTAAGGCGGCCGTCCGACCACGTATCCCAATGCCGCACGAAAATCTTGTCGTACAGCACGCCGCTGGTTTTGCGCGCACCGGCGGCGTCGAGTTTCTTCTTGGTGCAAGCCAGGTCGGCGGCGCAATCGACGAAAGTTTCCAATCCCAACGCGACGCGTTTCCCGTCGGGCGAAAGTTTGAACGCACCGACATCCAACGGCAGATCGGTCAATTGCTTGGGCACGCCGCCCGCGGCCGGGATGGCGTACAACTGTTGGCTACCGGATTTGGCGCTGAGGAAATACACCGTGTTGCCGTCGGGCGAGAACGCGGGCGAGTTGACGTTCCAACCCTCGGGCGTCAAACGCTTCGGCGGTGCGGCGTCGCGCGCCATCAGATTTTCGATCCACAGCGCGGTCGAGGATTTATTGGCGTCGAAATCGACCGTGCGCTTGGTGAACACCAGATACCGACCGCCCGCAGACAGCGTGGGGGCGCCGTAACGGTCGAGCGTCGCGAGGTCGCGCGGCTGCAGTCCGCGCGCGGCCGTCGCATCGGCGACGGGCAGAAGCAGCGCGAGGGCGAGCCAGAGGGAATGACGGGTCATAGGACTTCCTGGCGGGAGCGAAAAGGACAAGACGTGGATGGTAGGCCCGGCGAGGGCGAGCCGTACAGGCCAGCGAGTCTCCGCCCCGGTCGCCGCGCACTGCGGGCGGACCGGCCGGACGAGGCCCGCGCGCGACGCCGCTATACTCGCCCGCTGATCCCAAGGGAACCCGCCCCCGTGCCGAACGCCGCCGCAACCGCCCACGACGAATTCCTGGGCCATCCCAAGGGCCTGTACGTCTGTTTCCTCACCGAGATGTGGGAGCGCTTCGCTTTCTACGGCATGAAGGCGCTGCTGCTGTTGTATTTGGTGAAGCACCATCTGTTCGCCCAAGCCGACGGCACCATCCTGCTCGGCACCTACGCCGGTCTCGCCTATGCCCTGCCCCTGTTGGGCGGGTTGCTGGCCGACCGCTACCTCGGCATGCGCAAGGCGGTGCTGTTCGGCGGTTTGCTGCTGGTGCTGGGGCAATTGGGCATGGCCTACACCGGCACCCCGGCGACCGGCACCTCGGCCGACACCGCGGTCCGCGACGGCTTCGCCATCCAAGTGATGTATTTCTCGCTGGCGCTGATCGGCGTGGGCGTGGGCTTTTTGAAACCGAATATCTCGACGATCGTCGGGCGCCTTTACAGCGACAACGACCCGCGCCGTGATTCGGGCTTCACCATTTTCTACATGGGCATCAACGTCGGCGCGTTCTTGTCGTCGTTGATCGTCGCCTACATCGGCGAAAAGATCGGCTGGGGCTACGGCTTCGCGTTGGCGGGCGTGATGATGGCGCTGGGTTTGGTCCAATTCGTCATCGGCCAAAAGCATTTGAAAGGCCATGCCGAGCCGAGCGATTCGGCGATGCTGAAAGCGCCTGCGTTCGCAGGCTTATCGCGCGAATGGTTGATCTATCTGGGCGGTCTGATCCTGACGGTGGTCGTGTGGCAAGTGCTGCAAACCCGCATCGACTTCGGCCCGCTGACGAAGATGCTCGGTGGTCACGAAGTCACCTTGACGGAAGTCGTCGCTGTGGTGATGGGCGCGGTGCTGTATCTGTGGTTCATCCGACTGATGTTCTCGGGCCTGTCTCGCACGGAAAAAGGCAAGATGATCATGCTGATGATGTTGATCACCGTCAGCGCCTTGTTCTGGGGCTTGTACGAACAGACCTACGGGCCGTGGGTGTTGATGGCCGAAATCGGCATGGATCGCACCACGTTCGGCTACGAATGGACCGCGGGCCAGACCACGGCGATCGGCGCGCTGTTCGTGATCCTCTTCAGTTTCCCCTTCGCTTGGCTGTGGCCGAAATTGGATAAGGCGGGCCTCAATCCCAGCTATCCGGCGAAATTCGCCTGGGCACTGGTGTTTTGCGGGTTGTCGTTCGGCATTCTGGCCTACGCAGCGGTCAATCCCGGCGACAGCGGCAAAACTAGCCTGTGGTGGATGGTCTTGGCGTACGCGGCGTTGGTCGTCGGCGAAATGGTGTTATCGCCGGTCGGTCTGTCGGCGGTGACGCGTTTGTCGATTCCGCGCGCGGTCGGTTTGATGATGGGCGCGTGGTTCCTGTTCTCGGCCTTCGGCGAAATCATCGCCGGCCGTTTGGGCACCTGGGCGACGATCGAACCGGATGCCGCCGGCCAATACGACGTGCCCGCGGCGTTGGCGCTGTACGCCGATGTGTTCACGCAAATGATGTGGATAGGCGTCGCCGCCGGTGCGTTGTTGTTCGTCGCGACGCCGCTGTTGAAGCGTTTGACCCGCGAGTGAGGGGCTCGGCGCTCGATCGCGCGCGCGGACTTCGCCGATTGGGCGCGTGGCTGGGCATCGCGCCGGCGATGCTCTGCGGATTCGCGGGCGCGGCGTTGCTCGCGCTTCCGCTGATGGACCGTTTGCCGCAGCGCGATCGTCCTTTCGGATGGTTGCTCGATCCGCTGGCGATGTTCGGCGGTTACGGCCTGTTGGCGATCGCCGCGATCTTCGCGCTGTTCGCTTACGCGCTCTTCGCCAAGGCGCGCAGGATCGGGCGCAAAGACGCGGGCGGATAGTGTCCGCCCGCGGGCCTCATGCAAAATTCCGCCATGACAGCGCACGACCCGCATAGCCGCCCAAGCCACGACCGCACGGATCATGGCGATGATGCGCATGCTCACGAAAAGCATGCTCACCAAGAGCATGCCCACGACGATCATCACGATCACAACCACGATCATCACGATCGTCGCAGCCATGACCGCCATGCGCATGAACACCGCGCGCACGGCCACCACCACGGCCCCGCCGCCGGCACGCGCGCCTTCGCCGTCGCCACGCTGATGAATCTGGCCTACACCGCGCTGGAAGCGGGGTACGGGTTCCATATCCAATCGCTGGCGCTGTTGTCCGACGCCTTGCATAACCTCGGCGATGTGCTGGGGCTCGCCTTGGCCTGGGGTGCGGCGGTGCTGGCGCAGCGCGCGCCGACCGGCCGTCATACCTACGGCTGGCGCCGTGCGACGCTGCTGTCGCCGTTGGGCAATGCCCTGCTGCTGGTCGGGTTCAGCGGCGCGCTTGCCTGGGAAGCGATGCGCCGGTTCGCCGATCCGCCGCAAATTCCGGCCGTGCCGATCGTGGTCATCGCCGCGATCGGCATCGCCATCAACCTCGGCGCGGCCTGGTTTTTCCGCGACGGCGCCCACGGGCATGGGCACGGCACCGATCTGAACCGCCGCGGCGCATTCCTGCACTTGATGGCCGATGCGGCGGTCTCACTGGCGGCGGTGCTGGCCGGTCTGGGCATGCTGTGGCTGGATTGGGCCTGGCTTGACCCGGCGACGGCGGTGCTGATCGCCGTGGTGGTGGCGGTCGGCGCCTTCAGGCTGCTGCGGGACGCCTTCGAAGCGGCGATGGACGCGGTACCGCGCGGCATCGATCGCGACGCGGTACAGGCCCTGCTCGAAGCTCAGCCGGGCGTGCGCGCGGTCCACCATCTGCATATTTGGTCGCTGGGGGCCGGCGAGGTCGCGATGACCGCGCACTTGGTCCGGCCGACCGACGACGACCACGACCGCTTTCTGGACGAACTGATCCACGACCTGGACGCGCGTTTCGGCATCAACCACCCGACCCTGCAGATCGAGCATGGCGACGGCTGTCGCCACGACCACCACGACCGGGCGCCGCACGGCGCGTCGGGCATCCCGCACGCCCACGGCTGAACGGCGGCGGGAACGCGAGCGGCGCGGGCGATGTCCGCGCGGCATCGGGTGCGCGGCCCGGGCGGGCGCGGTGCCCTCGCCCGGGATTTTGCCCCTGGCCTATAATCCCGCGATTACCTATCGCCATTCGGCACCATCACGGAACCCGGCATGCTCAACGACATCAAGAAAGACGCGCAGGCGCGCATGACCAAAAGCATCGAAGCGCTGCGCCACGGCTTGACCAAGGTCCGCACCGGCCGCGCCTCGCCTTCGCTGGTCGATCATCTGAAGGTCAACTACTACGGTTCGGACATGCCGCTGTCGCAGGTCGCCAGCATCGCCGTCGCCGACGCGCGCTCGCTCACGATCACCCCGTGGGAAAAACAGATGGTCGCCGCCGTGGAGAAGGCGATCTACGCGTCCGACCTGGGCCTGACCCCGAACACCGCCGGCACCGTGATCCGCATCAACCTGCCGCCGCTCACCGAAGAGCGCCGCAAAGAATTGTCCAAGCACGTGCATTCGGAAGGCGAGGACACCAAGGTCGCCATCCGCAATATCCGCCGCGACGCCAATCAGCACGTCAAGGAATTGCTCAAGGACAAGAAGATCACCGAAGACGAAGAGCGTCGCTGCGAGGAAGACATCCAAAAACTCACCGACAAGGCGATCAAGGATGTCGACGAGGTGGTCAAAGCCAAAGAACAGGAACTGATGGCCGTCTGACGCCGGCATCGGCCATGGACGAACGCAGATCGTTTTCGATACGCGCCATCGGCGCGACCGTGCGGCATCGCGCGCGGTCCACCGTGTGGGCGCGACGCGTTGTGTTCGCGCCATGCCGACGCCCGGACGCTTCGCGATGAGCATTCCACGCCATCTCGCCGTGATCATGGACGGCAACGGACGCTGGGCGGAACGTCGCCGTCGTCCGCGTGTGATCGGCCATCGCGCCGGTGCGCGCGCGGTCAACGTGACCATCGATTTCTGCCTGGAAAAAGGCATCGAAGCGCTCACGCTGTTCGCGTTCTCCAGCGAAAACTGGGGCCGGCCGGAGGAAGAAGTCGGCGCATTGATGAAGCTGTTCCTCAACGCGCTGGAACGCGAAGTCGAAGAACTCGACCGCCGCGGGGTGCGTCTGCGCTTCATCGGCGAACGCGGCCGTTTCTCGCCGGAAATCCTGGCACGGATGCAAGACGCCGAGCGACGCACGCGGCACAACCGCCGCCTGCATCTGACCATCGCCGCCAGCTACGGCGGACGGCAGGACATCGCGCAGGCCGCGCGCGCCGTTGCTGAGGACGTGGCCGCTGGCCGTTTGCGCCCGGAGCAGATCGACGAAGCGACGTTCGGCCGCTACATGGCCCTGGCCGATGTGCCGGCGCCCGATTTGTTCATCCGCACCGGCGGCGACCGTCGGATCAGCAATTTCCTGCTGTGGCAGATGGCCTACACCGAACTGTGGTTCACCGAAGCGTTGTGGCCGGAATTGGATGCGCAACTGCTGCAGGCGGCGCTCGACGATTTCGCCGGGCGCGAACGCCGTTTCGGCCTGACCAGCGCGCAAATCGCCGCGGGCGCCAGCGGCGACACCGCGGACGCCGCGCATGCCGATGCGGCTTCCGCCACCGACCCCAACGCTGTTTCTCCGTATCGCGATTCCGACAGGACTCCCGCATGACCAAAACCCGAGTCCTGGCCGCCCTGGTCATGGGGCCACTGGCGATCGCCGCCATCTTGCTGCTGCCGACACCGTGGATGGCCGCGCTGAGCGCCGTGATCTTCCTGCTCGGCCTGTGGGAATGGCTGAAGCTGGCGGAGATCGACGACCCGATCGCGCGCAGCGTTCTGCTGGTCGCGAATCTGCTGATGATGGTGGCGATCGTGTGGGCGTCGCGCTCGTCCGCGGGCGGGTCGCTGGTGCTGTTCCAACTGATGTCGCTGATCGGCGCGGTGTGGTGGCTGCTGTCGCTGCTGTGGCTGCGGCATTACGGCTTCGCGTCCGATCACGACACCCATGCGCGCGTATTCAAGCTGGCCGCGGCCACGCTCAGTGTGATCCCGGCCTGGTGCGCGTTGGCGCTGATCCACGCCGAACGCCCGAACGGCCAGTACTGGCTGCTGGTGGCGCTGATGATCGTGTGGTCCGCCGACAGCGGCGCCTATTTCGCCGGCCGCAAGTTCGGCAAGCGCAAGCTCAGCCCGCGCATCAGCCCGAACAAGACCGTCGAGGGCCTGATCGGCGGGGTGATCGCGGGGATGCTGGTGGCGCTGATCGGCGCCGCGCTGATCGGCGCGCCGCTGGCGCAGTTCCCCGGCATCGCCTTGGTCGCCGCCTGGACCATCCTGTTCTCGGTGGTGGGCGACTTGTTCGAAAGCCTGTTGAAACGCCATGTCGGCGCCAAAGACTCCGGTGCGCTGATTCCCGGGCACGGCGGCGTGCTCGATCGGATCGACAGCGTCTTGGCCGCGCTGCCGGTGTTCGCGGTCGGCAAGCTGTTGCTCGGTTTCTGAGCCTTCGCCTTCGGCCCCGCTCATCGCGCTGAACTCTCGACATCGGAGACGGTCCATCCCCGCCATGCCCTCGCCCGCCGCCCCACTCGCGCACGCGCCTCACGAGCCTGCCCGCGCCTCCGCGCCGACGCGCGGCGGCGTGCAGCGCGTCGCCGTGTTCGGCGCCACCGGCTCAATCGGCGCCTCGGCGCTGGATGTGATCGCGCGGCACCCGGATCGGCTGCGCGCGGACGTGCTGGTCGCCGGGCGGCAAGTCGAGGCCTTGATCGCGCTGTGCGCCCATCATCGCCCGGCGCACGCCGTGGTCGCCGACCCGGCGCTTCACGCGGCATTACGCGACGGTCTGTGCGCTGCGGGGCTCGACACCCAAGCCCATGCTGGCGCCGACGCCATCGACGCCTTCGCCGCCAGCCCCGACATCGACACCGTGGTGGCCGCGATCGTCGGCGCCGCCGGCCTGTCGTCCACCCTGGCCGCCGCCCGCGCCGGCAAACGCCTGCTGCTGGCGAACAAAGAATCGTTGGTGTTGGCCGGCACGCTGCTGATGGCCGCCGCTCGCGCCGGCGGCGCGCGCATCGTGCCGATCGATAGCGAACACAACGCGGTCTTCCAATGCCTGCCCAGCGCGAACGGCCGACTCGGCGACAACGGCGACGACGGCGCGCAATCGCACGGCGGGCTCAAACGCATCGTGCTGACCGCCTCCGGCGGGCCGTTTCGCGGCCGTACGCGCGACGAACTCGCCGACATCACCCCTGCGCAGGCCGTCGCGCATCCCAAATGGTCGATGGGCCCGAAAATTTCGGTCGATTCCGCCACGCTGATGAACAAAGGCTTGGAAGTGATCGAAGCGCACCATTTGTTCGGCGTGCCGCAAGATCGCATCGACGTGCTGGTGCATCCGCAAAGCCTCGTGCATTCGCTGGTGGAATTCGTCGACGGCTCCACGCTGGCGCAATTGGGCTTGCCGGACATGCGCACCGCGCTCGCAGTGGGGTTCGGTTGGCCGGAACGCATCGCCTCGGGCGTCGGCGGGTTGGATCTGCTCGCGCACGGGCGGCTCGATTTCGAAGCGCCCGATCTCGACGCATTCCCGTGTCTTGGTCTCGCGTACCACGCATTGCGCGCGGGCGGCACCGCACCGGCGGTGCTGAACGCCGCGAACGAAGAAGCCGTTTCAGCCTTTCTTCAGGGCCGAATCGCTTTCCTGTCCATCCCGGAGTTGGTCGAACGCGCCCTCGATCGTCTCTCCGGCGCGTCGTCCGACACCGCGTCGGCCGATTCGCTCGAAGGTCTGCTCGCCGCCGATGCCGCCGCGCGCGCGCTGACTCTCGACACCATTTCGGGCGTTGTTTCGGGCGCGATTCCGCGTTCGCATGAGGTTCGCGCATGAGCGATTTGTTCGGCTCGATTTGGTGGTTGATCGTCGCGCTCGGCGTGTTGATCACGTTCCACGAATTAGGGCACTACTGGGTGGCGCGGCGCTGCGGGGTGAAAGTCCTGCGGTTCTCGGTAGGCTTCGGTAAGCCGCTGTGGATGCGCCGCGACAAACGCGGCACCGAATGGGCGATCGCCGCGATCCCGCTGGGCGGTTACGTGCGCATGCTGGACGAACGCGAAGGCGACGTGGCGCCGGAAGAACTCGATCAAGCCTTCACCCGCAAGACCGTCTGGCAACGCATCGCCATCGTCGCCGCCGGGCCGATCGCGAACTTCATCCTCTGCATCTTCTTTTTCTGGGCGATGTTCGTGATCGGCCGCCCGGACTATGCGCCGGTCGTCGGCCGCGTGGATGCGGCGGCCGCAGCCGCCGGGCTGCGCAGCGGCGACACGCTGCTGCAGATCGGCGAGCGCGAGACCCCGACCTGGACCGAGGCCTACGGCGCCCTGCTGGTCGCCGCCATCGACCGCGCACCGGCCGTACCGGTGCGCATCCGCGACGCCCGCGGCAACGAAACCGAACGCCGCCTGGATTTGTCGCGCATCCCGGCCGACGTCGAATTGACCGAGTTGCGCGCGCATCTGGGCCTGACCCCGCGCCACAGCCTGGTGCCGGCCGTGGTCGGCAAGGTCCAGCCGGACTCGCCCAGCGATGGCGTGCTGCGGGTCGGCGACCGCATCGTCGAGATCGACGGGGGCCAAGTGCGCAGTTGGCAGGACATCGCCCCGCTGACGGCCCGTCTGGGCGCCAGACTCGGCACCAGCGGCGGCGACGGCGAGATCGTGGTCGAACGCGACGGCCGACGCCTTCCGCTGCGGATCGCCCCCAAGCGCATCGTCGTCCAGGGCGACCGCCTCGCCGCCGGCAATGCCCCACCGTGGCGCCTGGGCGTGGCCGATGCGCAGTCCTCGGCGCCGCCGAAAGACGCCGTGCTGCGCTACGGCCCGATCGCCGCCGTGCCGGCCGCTCTGCGCGAAACCCGCTTCCAGGCCGGCGAACTGTTCGAGATGTTCGCCCGCGCCTTCAAGGGCCGGATCGAGGTCAAGAACGCGGTCTCCGGCCCCATCGGCATCGCTCGAGCGGCCAATTTGTACGCCAAAAACGGCGTCGCGTGGTTCCTCAGCCTGCTCGCCGCGCTCAGTCTGAGCCTCGCCATCCTGAACCTACTGCCGATCCCGGTCTTGGATGGGGGGCACCTCTTGTATTACTTTATCGAGTTGGTCAAAGGCAGCCCGTTGAGCGAGCGCGCCATGATCGCGGGGCAATACGCCGGTATGGCGGTGCTGCTCGGCCTCATGGGCTTGGCGTTCTACAACGATCTGCAAGGGCTGTTGCAATGACGCATCGACGCAGCCCGCCCGCTGCGTTCGCGCCCGCTTTCTCGGTCCGGTCGGTCCCCGAGGCCTTCGCTCCCCACGGGGCGGGCGCCACGGACGATCGATCGCGATGACGTCGCCCTCCCCGCCACCGCCGCTTACGCCGCCCGACTTTCCATTGGATGTTCTGATGACGCCGTTGTTGATGACGCCGCCCTTCTCGGCGCGCATGCCGACCCGCCGCCTGCTCGCTCTCGCTCTCGCGACCGGTCTGGCCTCGCTCTACGCCGTCCCTGCGCTGGCGCAATCGTCGCCCACGACGGCCTCGGCGGATTTCACCGTCGCCGACATCCGCGTCGACGGCCTGCAGCGCATCGGCGCCGGTACGGTCTTTACCTATCTGCCGATCGAACGCGGCGACACGGTCGATTCCGCCCGCATCGGCGAAGCCATGCGCGCCCTGTATAAGACCGGATTCTTCGAGGACATCCGCATCGACCGCGACGGCAACATCCTCGTCGTCTCGGTCACAGAGCGTCCGGCGATCAACACGCTCACGCTGACCGGCAACAAGGACATCAAGTCCGAGGATCTGCTCAAAAACCTCAAGGACATCGGCATCTCCGAAGGCGAGACCTTCGACCGGCTGGCGCTGGACAAGGTCACACTGGAACTCAACCGCGCCTACAACAACCGCGGCAAGTACAACGTCCAGATCTCGCCCACCGTCAGCCGCCTCGACCGCAACCGCGTCGACGTGACCATCAAGGTCAACGAAGGCAAAGCCGCGCGCATCCGTCACATCAACCTCACCGGCAACGAGAAGTACGAGGAAGACGATATCCGCGAGCGTTGGGAATCGAACGAGAGCAACTGGTTGAGCTGGTACCGCCGCGACGACCAATATTCGCGCGAGAAGCTTTCCGGCGACTTGGAAAAACTCAATAATTTCTACCTCGACCGCGGCTACATCGACTTCAGCGTCGATAGCACCCAAGTCGCGATCAGCCCCGACAAGAAGGACATGTACATCACCGCCGGTCTGACCGAAGGCGAGATCTACACCATTTCCGGGGTCAAGATCAGCGGCGATACCGTGCTGTCGCAGGAGCAATTGCAGAAATACGTGCTGGTGAAAGAAGGCCAGACCTTCTCGCGCGCGTTCCTCGAATACAGCTCCGATTCGATCATCGCCGCCCTCGGCAACGTCGGCTACGCGTTCGCGCGAGTCAATCCGGTGCCGGACGTGAACCGCGAAAAACGCACCGTCGCGATCAATTTGCAGGTGATCCCCGGCCCGCGCGTGAGCGTGCGTCGGATCATGTTCAAGGGCAACACCCGCACCACCGACGAAGCCTTGCGCCGCGAAATGCGCCAGTTCGAAGGCGCCTGGTATTCGCAGGCGGCGGTCGATCGCTCCAAAGTGCGTCTGCAGCGTTTGGGCTTCTTCGAGAGCGGCTCGGTCGAAGCCGAAACCGTGCCGGTCGCCGGCAGCGACGATCAAGTCGACGTGGTCTTCAACGTCAAGGAAACCACCTCGGGCAGCTTCACCTTCGGCTTCGGCTTCTCGCAGTTGTCGGGTCTGACCACCACGCTGCAGTTGTCGCAGAACAACTTCCTCGGCACCGGCAATCAGCTCAGCGCCGAAGTGCAGCGCAACGCCTACCTGCAGCGCTATTCGTTCTCGTTCCTCAACCCGTATTTCACCGAGGACGGCCTGTCGCTGGGCTACAACCTGTGGTGGCGCGAGTTCGACAACTCCGACTTCAACACCGCGCAGTATTCGACCACCAGCGCGGCGTTCCAGACGGTGCTGGGCTTGCCGATCACCGAAAACGACACCGTGTCGTTGGTGTTCGGCATCGACCGCAACAAGATCCTAGCGTTCTCGGAAACGGGCTCGCCGCAATCGCTGGTCGATTACATCGACGCCATCGGCAGCCGCACCTTCCACTCCTGGCGCGCGGAGTTGGGTTGGGCGCGCGATACCCGCAACGATTTCTTCACGCCGACCGCCGGCACCTACCAACGCGTCTCGGCGGAAATCACCCTGCCCGGTTCGACGGCGGAGTACTACAAGCTCAATTACGAGTATTCGCGCTATTGGCCCTTATCGCGCGCCTTGGTGCTCAACACCCGCTTCCAACTCGGGTACGGCGACAGCTACGGCGAAGAAAAGTACCGCGTGTTCTGTTCCGCGGTCGGCAGCGGCCCGCAAATCCCTCGGAAAACGTTCACCAGCGCCGACTGCGCGCCGGGTCTGCTGCAGGACGTCCTCGTCGCCGATGGCCTTCCGATCTTCGAGAACTTCTACGCGGGCGGCACCCGTTCGGTGCGCGGCTTCCGCGACAACACCCTGGGCCCGATCGATTTCGCCGCGGGCAGCTTGTTCGGGCAGCCGATCGGCGGCGCGCTGAAGACGGTCGGTTCGCTTGAAATGTACTTCCCGACCCTGCTCGACACGCCGGCCGCGCGCATTTCCGCGTTCGTCGACGTCGGCAACGTCTACAAGGACATCGATACCTTCGACGCCAGCCAACTGCGCGCGTCGGCGGGTATCGCCCTGCTGTGGCGCGCGCCGGTGGGGCCGATTTCGATCAGCTACGCCGCGCCGTTCAAGAAAGAAGACGGCGACGAGTTGGAGCGCCTGCAGTTCACCTTCGGCGGCGCGTTCTGATGACGGCGTCGCGCGTCGTCCGGTCGATGTGATCGCGCATGCCGGCCGCAACGCAGACCGTCGCCGACCTCGCCGCGCGCTTCGATCTCGAAACGCGCGGCGACGCTTCGCGCACCATCGAAGGCGTGGCCACGCTCGCGCGTGCGAATGCGACGCAACTCGCATTCCTGGCTAATCCGCGTTACCGCAGCCAGCTCGACGCGTGCGAAGCCGGCGCGGTGGTGATGCGCGCCGAGGATGCCGAGGGGTTCGCCGGCACCGCATTGATCGCGAAAGACCCGTACGCCGCGTTCGCGAAGATCGCGGCGTTGTTCGAAGCCCGCGAACCCGTATCGCCCGGCATCCACCCGATGGCAGCGATCGATCCGACGGCCGACATCTCGCCGCAGGCCAGCATCGGCCCGTTCGTCAGCGTCGGCGCGCGCAGCCGCGTCGAAGCCGGCGCCGTGATCGGCCCGGGTTGCGTCGTCGGCGAGGATTGCGTCGTCGGTGCGGACAGCGAATTGGTCGCGCGCGTGACCTTGGTGCGGCGCGTGCGCTTGGGCAAACGCGTGTTGATTCATCCCGGCGCGGTGCTCGGCGCCGACGGTTTCGGCATCGCGATGGAACACGGACGGTGGTTGAAAGTGCCGCAACTCGGCGGCGTGCGCGTCGGCGACGATTGCGAAATCGGCGCCAACACCACGATCGACCGCGGCGCGATGGACGATACGGTGTTGGAAGAGGACGTGCGCCTCGACAATCAAATTCAGATCGGCCACAACGCGCGCATCGGCGCGCACACCGCGATGGCCGGCTGTTCGGCGGTCGCCGGCAGCGCCAGCATCGGTCGTTATTGCCTAATCGGCGGCGGCGCCGGCGTGCTCGGGCACCTCGAAGTCTGCGACCGCGTGGTGATCACGGCGATGAGCCTCGTGACCAGCGCGATTCGCGAACCGGGCGAGTATTCCTCGGGCACGCCCTTGATGGATAACCGCTCCTGGCGCAAAAATGCCGCGCGTTTCAAACATCTCGACGCCCTGGCGCGCCAGCTCGGGCCACGCAGTAAGGATTCTCGATGACCTCAGATTCCACGAGCGCCGACACCACCGGCGCCGACCCGACCGGCAACGACACGAGCAGCAACGATCCAACGGCGACCGACGGCGGTTGTTCTGCGCCGACGTCCTCCGACAAGAACGCGGCCGGGCCTCTCTCTCTGACCGACATGCCCAGCATCCAATCGCTGCTGCCGCATCGCTACCCGTTTCTGCTGGTGGACCGCGTGGTGTCGATCGAACGCGGCAAACGCATTCACGCGTACAAGAACGTCACCATCAACGAGCCGTTCTTCCAAGGCCACTTTCCCGGAAGCCCGGTGATGCCGGGCGTACTGGTGATCGAAGCCATGGCGCAGGTCGGCGGCGTGCTGTTCCAACTCAGCATGGGCGGCGACAGTCTCTCCGGCAAATTGTTCTATCTCGTGAAGGTGGACAACGCGAAATTCACCCGCATGGTGGTGCCGGGCGATCGTTTGGATATGGAGGTCGAACTCAAGCGCCGCATCCGCAATATGGCGATGTACAGCGGCATCGCGCGCGTCGATGGCGTAGACGTGGCCTGCGCCGATTTCCTGTGCGCCGAAGGGAAAGAGAACGAGCGATGACGACGGCTCTCCCTTCGACGACATCGATTCACCCCACGGCATCGGTCGATCCAGGCGCCACGCTCGGCGACGGCGTGCGCATCGGCGCGTTCACCTATATCGGCCCGGATGTGGACATCGGCGACGGCACCTCGATCGGTCCGCATTGCAGCGTGCACGGCCCCACGCGCATCGGTCGCGAGAATCGCATCCATGGCCACGCCGCGATCGGGGGCGAGCCGCAGGATAAGAAATTCTCGGGCGAACGCGCCGAATTGATCATCGGCGACCGCAACCAGATCCGCGAATTCGTCACCATCAATCGCGGCACCGGCAACGGCGGCGGCGTCACCCGCATCGGCGACGACAACTGGCTGCTGGCCTACGTGCATATCGCCCACGATTGCCGCGTCGGCAACCATTGCGTGTTCTCCAACAACGCCACGCTGGCCGGCCACGTCGATATCGACGATTACGTGATCCTCAGCGGTTTCGCGGGCGTGCATCAGTTCTGCCGCGTCGGCGCGCACGCGTTCATCGGCATGGGCGCCTTGGTCAACGGCGATGTCCCGCCGTTCCTGATGGTGGCGAGCGAAGATTACGGCCGCCCGCGCGGGATCAACTCCGAAGGTCTGAAGCGTCGCGGCTTCGCGCCCGAACGCGTGTCGGCGATCAAACGCGCCTACCGCGCCTTGTACATGTCCGGCACCAATCTCGCCGACGCCAAGACTCAACTGAGCGCGCTGGCCGCCGACAGCGACGACGTGCGCCATTTCCTCGATTTCATCGAGCGCGGCGAGCGGCCGTTGGCTCGGTAGAGCCGGGAATCGGGAATGGAGAATCGGGAATAGTAGAGGCACAATCCCCGACTCTCTTCATTCCCGGGCGGGTTTCGTTTTTGACCACTCCCCATTCCCCATTCCCGATTCCCGGCCCCAAGCGCATCGCGCTGGTCGCCGGCGAAACCTCCGGCGATCAACTCGGCGCGGGTTTGATCGCAGAATTGCGCGCGCGTTTCCCGGATGCGGAATTCGCCGGCATCGGCGGCGCGGCGATGCGCGCCGAGGGGCTCGACGCGTGGTACGACAGCGATGCCTTGGCGGTGATGGGGTTGGCCGAAGTGCTGCGCCATCTGCCGCGACTGCTGCGGCTGCGTCGCGCGTTACGCCAACGCCTGCTGGCGTGGAAACCGGATGTTTTCATTGGCATCGATGCGCCCGATTTCAACCTCGGCGTGGAACGTTGGTTGAAAGATCGCGGCGTGCGCACGGTGCATTACGTCGGGCCGTCGGTGTGGGCATGGCGCGAGAAGCGCGCGGAGAAGATCGGCCGCAGCGCCGATCGCGTGCTGTGCTTGTTTCCGATGGAGCCGCCGATCTACGCGCGCTACGGCGTGGATGCGCGCTTCGTCGGACATCCGCTGGCCGATGCCATTCCGCTCGATCCCGACCGCAACGCCGCGCGCGACGCGCTGGATTTGGACCCGCGCGCGCCGACGCTGGCGCTGCTGCCCGGCAGTCGGCTCGGCGAAATCGAGAAGATGCTGGCGATCTTCTTGGAGACCGCGGCGCTCGTGCGCCAGCAAGTGCCCGCGCTGCGGATCGTGGTGCCCGCGGCCACGCCCGCATGCCGCGCCGCGATCGACGCGCGTTTGCGCGAATTCCCGGAACTCTCCGACGTCGTGCGCGTGCTCGACGGCGACGCGCAGCGGGCGATGATCGCGAGCGATGCGGTGCTGCTCGCCTCCGGCACCGCCGCGCTGGAAGCGATGCTGTGCAAACGGCCGATGGTGGTCGGTCATCGCATTTCGCCCACGACTTATCGCATCGTCTCAGCGTTCGGCATGCTCAAAACCCGCTACGTCAGCCTGCCGAACGTGTTGGCCGGCGAAGGTCTTGTGCCGGAACTGCTGCAGCACGACTGCACACCGAGCAAACTCGCCGCTGCGCTGCTGCGCTGGTTCGGCCACCCCGCCGCGGTGGAGGCGGTCTTGCCGCGTTTCGAAGCGATCCATCGGCAATTGCGCTGCGACGCCTCCGCACGCGCGGCCGATGGGGTCGCCGAACTGTTGCAAATGCCGGGAATGGGGAATGGGGAATCGGGAATCGTAGGTGGTGCACCCGGCTCGATTCGCGAATCGCACGACTGAGATGAGCAGACGCAGTTCTAAGCAAGGCAATTCGAGTGGTCTGTTGTTCGCCAACGCGCCCGCGGATGAGCGCGAAGAACAACGCGCTTCCGATTCCCCATTCCCCATTCCCGATTCCCGTCTCCTCATCGCGGGCGTCGATGAAGCCGGTCGTGGGCCGCTCGCGGGTCCGGTGGCGGTGGCCGCTGTGATTCTGGACCCCGCACGACCGATCGCGGGCCTCGACGATTCCAAAAAATTGAGCGAAGCCGCGCGCGACATCTTGTTTCCGCTGATCGTCGAACGCGCGCTGGCATGGCGCATCGAGTTCGTCGAAGCGGAGGAAATCGATCGGCTGAACATTCTGCAGGCCACATTGACCGGGATGCGTCGTGCGCTCGAAGGTCTGCAGCCGCGGGCCGACGCCGCGCGCATCGACGGCAACAAGCTGCCGCGCGATCTGCCCTGTCCGGCCGAAGCGCTGATCGGCGGCGATGCGATCGAACCGGCGATCATGGCCGCGTCGATCTTGGCGAAAGTCGCGCGCGACCGACGCATGCGCGAATTGCACGCGCTTTTTCCCGAGTACGGCTTCGACCGGCATAAAGGGTATCCGAGCCCCGCGCATCTCGACGCTTTGAAACGCCACGGCCCGTGCGCCGAGCATCGGCGCAGCTATGCGCCGGTACGCGCGTCGATCGCCGCGCGAGTCGATTGATCGTTCGGAACCGCAGCGTCGACGCATTTTTTTCGAGAGAACCTATCTCGAAATCAGTGGAAAAACCGATCGGTTTGATCGTCATTTTGATCGTCATTCCGGCGAAAGCCGGACCCCAGCACTTCGTCCTGATGTCTTATGCGCGGCCAAAGTTTTCGCCGGGATGACGACAGAACATCGCGAGCGCTTCGATTTTGAGATAGGTTCCAGAAAAATCGCGCGAACCGACGCGCGCATCGCATGCGGCGCAGCGCGACAAGATCGGCAAAGAAAATGATTCCGCCGAACGCATCCGACGCATCGCGGGCGTCGTAACTGTTGCGAGTTCGATCGAAGGCCCGCCCGAATTCAACGCATCGCGCATCGATTCCATTCCGTCGATCGATTTCGAATCGATCTCGATACGCGCGCATCCGCGCCGAAACATGCCGCTCTCGAAGTGTGTCTTCGATTCGCGGCGGCGGGCGCGTGCGCGCGAAATCGCATCGCAAGGCATCGATTCGAAACGCACGCCGACGATCGAACCCGAACGCGTCATTCCGCTCACCTTTCCGTGGAGATTCATCGATGCAACCGTCGTTCTTCCGCAGACATCCGCACCCGCTCGCGCTGGCCGTCGCGCTCTCGCTCGGTGCGTGCGCTTCGCTCGCCGTGAGCGCCGCGCCGCCGCAAAACCCGCCGTCGCCTTCGGCTCAGGCTCCGAACAAAGCGTTGTTATCCGCGATGCGCCGAGATCTCGGCCTCGACGAACGGCAAGCGATGCGTTACCTCGACGCAGAACGCTCGGCGATCTTGCGCGCACCGCTCGCGAAGCGGCAGCTCGGCGATCGCTACGCCGGCAGTTGGCTCGAAACCGACGGTCGCGGCGGCTTCCGCACGGTCGTCGCCGCCACCGATGCCGCGAGCGCCGCGCAAGCGCGAACGCTGGGCGTGGAGACGCGGTTGGTGAAGCGCAGTCTGGCGCAACTGGACGGCGCGAAATCCCTGCTCGATCGCGCGAGTCGGCAACGCAAGCGCGATGCCGGCATTCACGCGTGGTACGTCGATGTGCGCACGAATCAGATCGTGATCGAAGGGGATTTCAAGGCGAAGCGCGCGGCGCAAGAGCTCGTCCTCGCAGCCGGCATGGACGCCGCTGCGGTGCGCTTCCAGGAATCCGCGGACGCACCGATGCCCGCTACGATCATCGGTGGCGAAGGCTATAACTCGGCCGCGGGCAATTGCTCGATCGGTTTTTCGATCACTCGCGGCGCCGACGTGGGGTTCGCCACCGCCGGGCATTGCGGCCCGGTCGGCACCGCGACCACCAACAGCAGCAATGTGCTTCAAGGCGTGGTCGCGGGCTCGACGTATCCGGTCAACGATAGCGGTTGGGTGAAGATCACCAATATCGGCCAATTTATCCCGATCAATTTGGTGACCAATTACGCCGGCGGCTTCGTCAACGTCGTCGGCAGCGCGCAGGCGCCGGTGGGTGCCGCGGTGTGTCGTTCCGGCCGCGTCACCGGTTATCGCTGCGGCACGATCTCCGCGCACAACGTGACGGTCAATTATCCGGAAGGCCGGACGTTCGGGCTGACGCGCACCTCCGCTTGCGTCGGCTTCGGCGACTCCGGCGGCGCTTACATCACGCCCGCCGGACAAGCGCAAGGCGTGACCTCAGGAGGATCGATCCCGACGGGTGCGAGCGACAACTGCGCCTCCGGTTCGCCGATCAGCTTTCACCAACCGATCGTGCCCCTGCTGAATCAATACGGCCTGACGTTGTTCACCGGCGGCGGCAGCACCGGCAGCCTGCCGACGATCTCGCGCTTCATTTGCCCGGATTACAACAACAGCGGCGGCGGGACGTACATCTGCACGATCGACTACGCATCCGGCACGCCGGCGAACGTGGTATGGACCGGCGGCAACGGCAGCGCCACGCAAGACCCGGGGTCCAGCACGTTCTACGCCACCTGCCTACGCGGCCAGGCGCTGCAAGTCACCGCCACCGTGAGCAATGGCGCGGGATCGGTTTCGCGCACATCGGCGCGCTTCACTTGCCCGACCGGGCCGATTCCCTGATCGCTGTCGATATCGATCAAGACGCCGCGATCGAAACGAACGAGGGCGCTTCGGCGTCCTCGTTCGTTCCGTTTCCGCTTGTTCGAAGCAATCGCATTATTTGAAATTGCCGAAGGTCAAATGCAGCGGCCAGCGCGGTGTGCGCGGCAAACCCAGCGACTCGCGATAGTCCGAGGCGTCTTCGCAAATCACCGGAAAGAAGACGTATTCGTCGATCTCGCACGGCGGATGCGCGTATTCGAATTCGACGACGCGCCCTTCGCGATCTTTCCATAGCCGCGGATCGGGCAGATCCTCGCCGAGCACAACGGACACATGCGCACCCCATAAGGGATCCGACAGCGGCGTCGCCGCGCGGCGTTCGAGCATCCGTAATTGCCGCAGATAACGGCCCACATCCGCTTCGCATTGGATGATGAGCCAACCGTCGGTGCTGCGACCGTCGCGACGCATCCGGTTGCCGGAGGCATCGAGCGGAGGTGCGAAGCGGTAGACGCCTGACAATCGGGGCATGGCGGACGATGCTCGCGCCGCTAATCGCCGCGACGCCGCTGAACAAGGGCCGCGAATCGTAAAGCAGTTTCGCGCCCGGACGCGAAATCGCATCGCGCTGCCGACGATATTCGGTTGTCATTTGATCGAGTCTCGAAAGCCCGCTGGGCGCCCGATGCGGCGCATGAATGAACCCGCGCGATTCGATCGAATCTGTCGACCGCGTCGCAACGCGCGCGCCGTGCGCCGGATAACGTCGCCCTGCCGTTCCGCGTCGCGCGCTGCGCTCGGAACGGCCCGATGCGCCGGGACGGCGATCGTCCGTCGGCGCAATCGCACCCTACGACGACCCACACGATAAGGAGATTGAACGATGCGTACTTCTTCCGCTTCCCCCGACACCGCCTCGCGTCAGCGCTTTTTGCCTGTCGCCCTGTCCGCCTCGCTGGCGGCCGCCGGGCTGATCGGCGCCGTCGGCGCGCTGACGCCCACGCCCGCGCATGCGGCCGTCCCCACCATCACCACGTTCGCCTGTCCGCTGGACAACGGCGGCGGCCGGTTCTACTGCTTCGTGGACTACACCTCCAGCACTGCGGCAACGGTGACGTGGTCGGCCTACGGCACCGTCAACAACGACCCGGGCCACAGCGATTTCTATGGCCATTGCGCGATCAACGACTATTTCACCGTGACGGTGACGATCACCAACGCCTCCGGCTCGGTCTCGCGCACCAGCATCCGCGCCCGCTGCAAGGGCGGACCGATCATTCTCTGATCCAGGCATCACCGATGTCGCCGACACGGCCGCGAAAGCGGCCGTGTCGCTATAGGCGCACGGCAGCGTCTGCGCTCGCGCCAAAGCAGGGGAACCTTCTCCCAAAACGATGGATACCGCTCCAGCCGGGGATTCGGCCAATCTGCGCACGTCGTTTTTTGTGCGGCTCGTCACATAAAAACCTCTTTCGACAGCGCGACGCAGACGACCACCGCCCGTATCGACGAGCGGTGTCCCCCGAAGCGCCCATGCATGGGCGGACATATGGAGATTCAGGAATGAAGGTATCGTTCACCACCACCCCGCGTCGTCGCATCGCCGCGGCGCTCGCCTCGACCCTAGCCGCGACCGTCATCGCTGCAGCATCGCTAACCTCGGCCGTCGCGGCCCAACCACAAGCCGCGGGCGACTACACCGTGTCGGCGGCCCCGCCGACGATCACGAGCTTCGTCTGCCCGAATCCCGCCGATAGCGGTAACGGCTGGTTCGCTTGCTATGCGACCTACAGCTCGGGCACACCGGCGACGGCGACCTGGACCGGGCGTCTCGGCTACCAATACGACGACGGCGCCTGGACCGATTTCTTCGGTCAATGCGCCTACGGCGAAACGGTGAGGATCACGCTCACCGCGCGCAACGCCTACGGCAGCACCGTCCGCAACGCCTCGTTCAAATGCCGCTGGTAAGCGGCGCGCGCCTGCCCTCGCGGGCATCGTAAGTCCCGTGGGCGGCGATCTTCCGGGGATCGCCGCCCTGTCGTCGCTCTCGACGACGTCTGTCAAGCCTTGCCGACACCGGCCCCTCGCCCTACCCTGCCGGTCTGCGCATTCCGGCCCGCCGATGTCCGCCCGTTTCGCCCACCTCCACCTGCACAGCGAATACTCGCTCGCCGACTCGACGATCCGCATTCCGGAACTCGTCGCGCGTTGCGCCGCGCAGGGCCAGCCGGCGGTGGCGCTGACCGACCGCAACAATCTGTTCGCGCTGGTCAAGTTCTATAAAGCCGCCGAGAGCGCGGGCGTGAAGCCCATCGCGGGCGCCGACGTGCAGGTGGCCGACGGCGATGAAGCGCCCTGGAAACTCACCCTGCTCTGCCGCGACCGCAGCGGCTATCTGTCGCTGTCGCGGTTGCTCAGTCGCGCCTGGATGGAAGGGCATCGCCACGACGGCGTGGTGGTGCGGCCGCAATGGCTGGCCGAAGCGAACGAGGGTTTGTTCGCGCTGATCGGACGCCACAGCCAGGCCGGCGTGTTGGCGGCGAGCCATCGTCACGACCTCGCGCTGCAATGGCTGGGGGATTGGCAACGGCATTTCGACGACCGCCTGCATCTGGAGCTCACCCGCTGCGGCTTCGAGGGCGAAGCGGCGTTCGATGCGTTCGCCCTGCACGCGGCCGGGCAACGCGGCATTCCGGTGATCGCCAGCAACGATGTGCGTTTTCTCGACGCCGACGGCTTCGAAGCGCACGAAGCGCGCGTGTGCATCGCCTCCGGCCGCGTGTTGGACGACCCGAAACGCCCGCGCGATTACAGCGCGCAGCAATATCTGAAGTCTTCGGACGAGATGGCGGCGCTGTTCGCCGAAGACGCGCCGGACGCGATCGACAATGCGATCGATTTGGCGAAGCGCTGCAATCTCGAACTCTCGCTGGGCACCTACTATTTGCCGGCGTTTCCGGTGCCCGAGGACCACACGCTCGACAGTTGGATCCGCAAGGAAGCGCGCGACGGTTTGGAACAGCGGCTGCAGAAATATCCGCTCGCGCCCGGCCACGACCGCGCGAGCTACGACGCGCGACTCGAAACCGAACTCGGCGTGATCGTGACGATGGGGTTCCCCGGTTACTTCCTGATCGTCGCGGACTTCATCAACTGGGGCAAACAACACGGCATTCCTGTCGGCCCGGGCCGCGGTTCCGGTGCGGGTTCGCTGGTGGCGTGGGCGTTGGGCATCACCGATCTCGACCCCCTGCCCTACGACTTGCTGTTCGAGCGCTTCCTCAACCCCGAACGCGTGTCGATGCCCGACTTCGACATCGACTTCTGCATGGATCGCCGCGACGAGGTGATCGATTACGTCGCCGCGAAATACGGCCGCGACCGCGTCAGCCAAATCATCACCTACGGCACGATGACGGCGAAGGCCGTCGTGCGCGACGCCGGCCGCGTGCTTGGCTATCCCTATGGCTTGGTCGATGGCATCGCCAAACTCATTCCGCTGCAACCGGCCGACCCGCTGTCGCTGGAAGACGCACTGGGCATCAGCGAACGCGCGCGCAAAGATCCCGATCGTGCCGTCGCCGAGCTGAAGGAACGTTACGCCAGCGAAGACGACGTACGCGATCTGATCGATCTGGCGCTGCAGCTCGAAGACCTCACCCGCAACGCCGGCAAACACGCCGGCGGCGTGGTCATCGCACCCGCGCCGCTGTCGGAATTCTGCCCGCTGTTCGCCGAACACGACAGCGACGGCCGCGGCAAGCATCCGGTCACGCAGTTCGACAAAGACGACGTCGAAACGATCGGCCTGGTGAAATTCGACTTCCTCGGCCTGCGCACGCTGACGATCATCGATTGGGCGGTGAAGGCGATCAATACGCGGCGCAAACGCGAAGGACAAGCGCCGTTGGACATCGGCGCGCTGCCGCTGGACGACAAGGCCAGCTACGCCTTGTTCGCGCGCGGCGATACCGTCGCGGTGTTCCAGTTCGAATCGCGCGGCATGCGCGAATTGCTCAAACGCGCCAAGCCCGACACCTTCGAAGACATCATCGCGCTGGCCGCGCTGTTCCGTCCTGGTCCGCTGGGCTCGGGGATGGATCGCGAATGGGTCGATCGCAAGCACGGCCGCGCCGAGGTGACGTATCCGCACCCGGCGTTGGAACCGGTGCTGAAGCCGACCTACGGCGTGATCGTGTATCAAGAACAGGTGATGCAGATCGCGCAGGTGCTGGCCGGCTATTCGCTGGGCGGCGCCGACCTGCTGCGCCGCGCGATGGGCAAGAAAAAGCCCGAGGAAATGGCGAAAGAGCGCGCCAAATTCGAGACCGGCGCGGCCGAGCACGGCGTCGATCCGCGCACGGCGACGCAGATCTTCGATTTGATGGAGAAATTCGCCGAATACGGCTTCAACAAATCGCACTCGGCGGCCTATGCGCTGGTCGCCTACCAAACCGCGTGGCTGAAAGTGCATTACCCGGCCGAATTCATGGCCGCGGTGCTGTCGTCGGATATGGACAACACCGACAAAGTCGTCGGCTTTCTGGACGAAGCGCGCGCGCTCGGCCTCACCGTGCTGCCGCCGGACGTCAACGGCTCGAATTACATGTTCGAGGCCTTGGACGACAAGACCATCCGCTACGGCTTGGGCGCGGTGAAAGGCGTCGGTCGTGGCGCTTGCGAAGCCATCGCCGATGCGCGCGCGAACGACGGCGCCTATGCCGATCTGCTGGATTTCTGCAAACGCGTCGATTCGGCGAAGCTCAATCGGCGCACGTTGGAAGCGCTGATCGGCGCGGGCGCTTTGGATGCCTTGGGCAAGAACCGACCGTCCTTGCTGCTGCAACTGCCCGAAGTGCTGAAAGCCACCGACCAATTGGCGCGCGAACGCGATGCGGGCCAAGTGTCGTTGTTCGGCGGCCCCGCCGAATCCACGCCCGCGCTGGCGATCGAACTGCCCGAAACCGCCGATTGGCCGCTGGTGCAGAAGTTGTCCGGCGAACGCGAGACCCTCGGGCATTATCTCAGCGGCCATCCGCTCGACCCGTACCGTGAGGAATTGACCGCGCTGGTCGGCAGCGACCTCGGCAAACTCGATACGCTGTACGAAAACGCCGCCCCGCCGTCGCGCAACAAAGGCGGCGATGGCGACGGCGGTCGCGTTTGGCGCCCGGAGGCGACCGTCGTGGTCGCGGGATTAGTGCTGGCGATGCGCAAACGCGGCGACTCGCAGGCGTTCGTGCAAATCGAGGACGGTCGCGGTCGCTTGGAATGCGCGTTCTTCGCCGAAGCGTTCTTCGAATATCAACAACTGCTCACCCGCGATCGCATCCTGATCGTCGAAGGCGGCCTGCGCGAAGACGAATTCAGCGGCGGCTTCTCGCTGCGCGCCCGCCGCTGTTGGGATTACCGACAACTCTGCGCGCAACAGGCGCAACGGCTCTCGCTGCGCGTGGATCTGCGCGAGTCGGGAACCATGCGCACCCTCGAATCACTGCTGGCCCAACATCGCCCGGGGCACACGCCGCTGCGTCTCGATTTATTGCTGCCGCAAGGCTCCGCCGGCACGCTCGACCTCAACGGCGGGCAATCGGTGCGCGTGGAACCCGACTTGCCCAACGCCTTGCGCGCCCTGCCCGGCGTACGCACGGTGCGGGTCGCGATGAGCAAACCGTGGACCTAGCCGGTCGAGCGGCATTCTGGTCGGTGCAGCGGCATTTTCAGTAGCCTCAGAACCTGTTCAAAATCTTCCAGCGGGGGGGCGCCTCCCTTCTCCCCGCAAGCGGGAAACATGCCTTTTCCCTTCTCCCCGCAAGCGGGGAGAAGGTGGCGCAACGCGCCGGATGAGGGGCCAGCGTTACGCTTGATTCGCGTGCTTCCGACCGGGCGCATCAAGCCGTACGAAAAAGACGCCCCTCACCCGGCCTTCGGCCACCCTCTCCCCGCACGGCGGGGAGAGGGATGAAGGATGGTGCCGGCGAAGGGCCGCCGATCCGCTCGGTGAATGCGCTCGGCGCATGCCTCTTCTGAGATTTTGAACAGGCTCTCAAGCCCGCACGACCGACGCTCGACACCCCGCCGCGTACCCCAGCGTACGGCGTTTGGGGCGGTACCTCGGCTAGACTGACGTCTTTCCGGCCTCGTTGCCCGCCGCGCATGAATCCCAATTACCTCGATTTCGAACAACCCATCGCCGACCTGGAAGCGAAGATCCAAGAGCTTCGCCACGCCAGCGCCGGTCCGGCGGTGAACATCGACGCCGAAATCCGCGCGCTCGAAGACAAATTGCGGCAGCGCACGGCGCAAATTTTTCGCGACCTCAGCGCATGGCAGGTCTCGCAATTGGCGCGTCATCCCGCGCGGCCCTACACGCTCGATTATCTGCGCGTGATGTGCGACGAGTTCCAAGAGTTGGCCGGCGACCGCGCGTTCGCCAACGACAACGCCATCGTCGGCGGCTTGGCGCGCATCGGCGGTCGTAGCGTGATGGTGATCGGTCACGAAAAAGGCCGCGACACCAAGGCCAAGGTGCGCCGCAATTTCGGCATGCCCAAACCCGAGGGTTATCGCAAAGCCCTGCGCTTGATGAAGATGGCCGAGCGTTTTCGCCTGCCGCTGTTGACCTTCATCGACACCGCCGGCGCATGGCCCGGGATCGATGCCGAGGAACGCGGCCAATCCGAAGCGATCGCGCGCAATCTGCTGGAAATGGCCGAACTGAAAGTGCCAGTGATCTGCACCGTGATCGGCGAAGGCGGCTCCGGCGGCGCGCTGGCGATCGGCGTCGGCGACCGCACGCTGATGCTCGAATACGGCACCTATTCGGTCATCACCCCCGAAGGCTGCGCATCGATCCTGTGGAAGACCGCCGACAAGGCCAAGGACGCAGCCGAGCAACTGGGCATGACCGCCAAACGCCTGCGCGAACTGGGGCTGATCGACAAGATCGTGCGCGAACCCATCGGCGGCGCGCATCGCAACCCCGTGCAGATGGCCAAACGTCTGAAAGCCGTCTTGCTCAACGAATTGGACGAGTTGCAGCCGGTGCCGATCGACGAATTGTTGGAACGTCGCTACCGGCGTTTGCGCAGCTACGGCGCCTACGAAGCGGCCTGATCTTCGACGCCGCGATTCGTCCGGCCAGCCGCGAGACAATCAGCCCCGCACAATCAGCCCCGCACAATCAGCCCGGGACAATCAGCCTCGACACCACCAGCCCCGACACGTCGCGCCGCGCGCGGCGGAAATTTGATCCGGCTCAAACCTCCGCGCACCGAGCGGCGGAAGATGGACCGATGCGCGTCGATACCGGAAATCCGGCCGGTTTCGCACGCCCGATGTCTTTCGTCCGCCCTATCGCGTCAGGAGTTTTCGCATGGCCACGTCTTCGTCTCGCCGCGGCACCGCCGCATCCCGCCGCCGATCGCAGCCCGCCGCGACGCGCGCACCCAGCCATCGCGGCAAAAAAACCGGCAAAGGCGACGCCGCCATCGTCGAAACGCCGAACGCGCCGCCGACTGCGGCCGCAACCGTAGCCTCGGTTCCGGCCGCCACTGCGGCGGAACCTGCAGCGCTCGAAAGCGCTCCGCCGATCGCGTCGTCGATACCCACTTCGATCGATGCCGAACCCGCGCTGGAGCCGGGCCTGTCCCGCGACGCCGCGCGGCGCATGGACGCCGTGCCTCTGACCGACGAAGACAGCACCACCGCACCGCTGCCCGCCGACTATCCGTACCGCACGCGGATGCGACGCAAGGACTACGAAGCGGAAAAGAAAATGCTGCAGATCGAACTGCTCAAAGTGCAGAGTTGGGTCAAGGACACCGGGCAACGCATCATCGTGCTGTTCGAAGGCCGCGACGCCGCCGGCAAGGGCGGCGCGATCAAACGCTTCACCGAACATCTCAACCCGCGCGGCGCGCGCGTGATCGCGCTGGAAAAGCCTAACGACCAAGAACGCGGCCAGTGGTATTTCCAGCGCTACATCGAACATTTGCCGACCACCGGCGAAATCGTGTTCTTCGACCGCAGTTGGTACAACCGCGCGGGCGTGGAGCGCGTGATGGGGTTCTGCTCGCCGGCCGAATACTTGGAATTCCTGCGCGAAGCGCCCGAATTCGAACGCATGCTGGTCCGCAGCGGCATCCGCCTCTACAAATTCTGGTTCTCGGTCAGCCGCGAAGAGCAATTGCGGCGCTTCAAATCGCGCCGCAACGACCCGCTCAAGCACTGGAAACTCTCGCCGATCGATCTGCAGTCGCTCGACAAATGGCCGGACTACACCGAAGCGAAGACCGCCATGTTCTTCCACACCGATACCGCCGACGCGCCGTGGACGGTGATCAAATCCGACGACAAGAAGCGCGCTCGTCTCAACGCCATGCGGCATGTGCTCGCCGGCTTGCCTTACCCGGGCAAGGACGCGCGCATCGCGCGTGCGGCCGATCCGTTGATCGTCGGCGCCGCGGCGGAGGTTCTGGCGAACGGGCAATGAGCCGCGCGCGCGGCGCATTCCGCTCGCATTCGGGCGCGCTAAACGCGCGGTTCGATCGAAACTCGCTCGAAATCGCCGCTCGAAACGCTCTCGCACGCGAAAAAGTCGAAAAAACACGCTGAAAATCGCAAAAAAGACTTGGCGAACACGCGCCCTTGGCCTACAGTTCGCATGCCGGCCAAGTTCCGCAATCCCGGCCTTAACCGGCCCAAACATAGATCAACCATCCGACGAGGACATCCAACTCTCATGGCAACGAAAAAGAAAACCGCCAAGAAGGCCGCCGCTAAGACGGCCGCTCCGAAACCGATCAAAGAAACGATGAGCAAATCCGCTCTGGTCGCCCACATCGCCGGCGCCACCGAGCTGGCCGCCAAGGACGTGCGCGCCGTGCTGGCTGCGCTCGAAAGCGCGGTTCACGCGTCGATCGGCAACAAGGGCGCTGGCATGTTCGTGCTGCCGGGCGTGCTGAAGATCACCGCCGTCAAAGTGCCGGCGAAGCCGAAGCGCAAGGGCATCAACCCCTTCACCGGCCAGGAAACCGTCTTCGCCGCCAAGCCGGCCACCGTCAAGGTGAAAGTGCGTCCGATGAAGAAGCTCAAGGACGCCGCGACGGCCTAAGTCGCTGCGCTCGTTCGCGCCGTTCGCGGCACGCACGATCGAAGGCCGGATTTCCCCTGGAAATCCGGCCTTTTACGTTCTGGCCTTTCGCGCTCCGCTTCGTTCGTATTCCGAATCGGCGCCCGCAACATCGTCTCCCATCGCACGAACGCCCATGCCCAAAGTCTCCGAAGCCTCGCAAGCGCGCGCGTTGACCGATCTGCCCAATATCGGGCCGGCCGCGGCGTCGGACCTACGCGCGCTCGGCATCGTTGCGCCGAGCGAATTGCGCGGATGCGATCCCTACGCCTTGTATCGCGAATTGTGTCGGATCACCGGTGTGCGCCACGATCCCTGCGTCGCCGATGTCTTCATCGCCGCGGTGCGTTTCATGAACGGCGAACCGGCGCAACCATGGTGGCACTACACGCCGATGCGCAAGGCCGATGTCGCCGCCGATCCCGCGTTGTTGCGGGTGGCGCTGCCGGGCTCCTCGTCTTCGGAATGATCGCGATGGCGGCGCGCCTGCGTTGCGCACCGGCTCAGCAGGCTGTCGAGAAATAGCGCGCTAAACGCGAAATTCTCCGCGAGTCGGCCCGCATTCATCGCCCCCAGGGTTATGCTGCGCGCACTGCCCTCTGTCACGACCGCCATGCGCCGCATTCGCTCGCTCGTCCCGTCTCTTTTACTGCTCGCGGTCGCGGCGTTCGCGCTCGCCGGTTGCGCCACCGTCGATAAGGTCGGCGCGCTGGTCACCAATCGCATCGCTTTCGATGCCGAGGATCTCCAAGCCTACTTGGATCGCCAATATCCGCGCGATTATTCGCAACTCGGCGGTTTGGCCAGCCTGCGCGTGCTCAATCCGCGCGTCGCGATTCCCGAGGCCGACAACCAACTGCATCTGGATTTCGATGTCGGCATCGAAGGCCTCGGCATGCGCGGCGAAAAGCCGGTCGGGCATTTCGCGGTCGCCAGCGGCCTGCGCTACGACATCGCGCGGCAGGCGATCTATCTGGAAGAACCGACGCTGGAATCGGCCGATCTGCCGCTGCTCGGCGGTCGCATGAACGCCACAGGCCGCGATCTCATCAACGGTTGGCTACGCGATTACGCGCGCGCCGACCCGGTCTACCGGCTGGATCCAGAGGATCTGAAAGCGCTGGGCTCGCGCCGGGTCGCCGGCACGCTGATCGAGAACGGGAAAATCGTCATCAAACTCGACCGCTGACGGCCGCGAGCGCGCTTTACAGCTCGAAGCGATACGACAGTTTGACCAACAGTTGTTCGCTGTCGCGCAGATCGAACGCACTACGGAACTCCTCGCCCACCGAGTAAGGCCCCGTGCCGTCGGCGAAGGCACCGCCGCCGCGGACATACGCCACGTAGAGATACGACAGCGGCGCGAATTCGTAGCGATAGCGCACTTGAAAACCGAGATTGCGCAGCGCGAAATCGTCGAGAGGTTCATCGCTGCGCACCGGACGGCCGTCGGGCGCCACGCGCCATGCGCGCTTGGCTTCCGCATCGAGGCCGAGCGCTTCCAAACGGATGCGCAGCTCTTGTTTGCCGCCGATCAACCACGCCAGCTCCGTATTCAGGAACACCTGTTTGGAGCGGAATGTCCCGAGCAGATTATCGCCGCGCCACAGCAACCACTCCGGATCGCGGCGCAATTCCAGACCGAGCGATAGACTGAGATCGTCGTTGATCGCGTACTTCGGTTCCAGGTAGGTGGTCCAGGAACCGCGATCGATACCGCCCAGGCCTTCGGCGTCGTATTCGAGGCTGCCGAGCAACGACCAGTGTTTCTTCTTCGGGAAGAAACGCTCGGCGGTCACGTACAACTTGCCGGGATGATCCACCGCGCCGTTGCCGCGGGTGATCAGATCGTCGTGACCGGCCGACAAACTCGCGATTTCGATGAATTGCGTGCCACCGTCGCGGCGCTCGCTGTAGCGGCTGATCGCGAAGCTGTCGGCGATCAACAATCCGTTGTCGTTGGTCCTGCGCGAAAGCGCGTACCGCCATTCGTGCGTGGCGTACGGCGAATCGGCGGACAGCGCGGTGTTTCGCCTCAGCAGTTCGTAACGGCCGAAGTTGAAGTTGTTGCGATCGAGAAAACCGAAATCGTTCAGTTGCAGATCGCCGCCGGTGTGCAGCAGATACAACTGCTGACGCCAGATATCGCTGATTTTGTGGTCGATGCGCATCTGCGCGCCGCTATCGCGCACTTCGCGGCCCGCTTGGTCGATTCGCGAGCCGACCAAGGTCGTACGGATGTTCCAGGCGTCGGTCGGCGACCAGCGATGATCGAGCGACAGCACGGTCGCTTGACGGTCGAGATACGGTCGCTCCACGCGCGTCGCCATCGCGCCGAACCCCATGCTGCCGATAGCGTCGTTCTCGATGTCGCGCGTGGTGCGCAGCGCATAGAAATCGCGACCGACCTCGTCGTTTTCGGTGGCGGCGAACACGCCGTAGCCCCAGCCGCCCAGACTGCCGTTGAGCTTCACCGCCGCGGCGACATCGCCGGAACCGGCGCCGTCGTCCGTGGGTCCGCCCACGCGTCGGGTGTACAGCAACTGCTGCGTGTTGCCGAGCGAACCGAACGGCACTTCGAAATAGCCTTGGTTTTCGGTGAAAAACGGCCGCTTGTCGCCGAAAAAGGTTTCGATCGCGCCGAAATTCACCACGATACCGTCGCTTTCGACTTGACCGAAATCCGGGTTCAGCGTCGCGCTGAGTTGGAAGCGGCCGTTGGGTTTCCAAAACAGGTCCACGCCCGCGTCGAGATCGCTGTCGCCGCCGACGTTGTCGTACAGGCCGACGACGTAGGGCGTCGCCGTGAACAGAGATTGGTCGTAATGCGGAATTTCGACTTTCCTCAAGACGCTAAGATACGGTTGCTCTTGAAAACTCACCGCCGGCCAGGACATGCGATCGCCGGTATCGCCGATCACGCGATCGAGCGACAGCCCGATGGTGCGCTTGCCGCCGACACCATCGCGCATCGGTGCGATATGCCAGGGAATCAGGATTTCCGCCGACCAACCGGCCTCGTCTTCCGACACGGCGTGGCGCCATGCGCCGTCCCAGTCCGCATTGAATTGGTTTTCGTTGGCGATAGTGCCGTCGCCGATGCCGTCGGACAGCGCCAGCATGAAGTTATAGCCGGTGCGGCCGTCGCCGTCGAAATCGACGTAGACGTTGACCCGATCGACATTACCGTTGTTGTCGCGATGGAAACGCTGGCGAGTCCGCGGCACATCCGGTGGTTGTTCGCTGCGGAACGCCACCGCGAGTCCTTCCTCGGTGGCCATGTACCACGCAGCGGTCTTGTGCTTCGCGGGTTCGCGCGTCAGCGGTTGCGTGAGCCTGAAATCGTCCACGCGCTGCGCGGAGGCCCATTCCTGCGGATCGATTCGACCATCGATCTCCACAGCGAACGCCTGCGAGCAGACCGCGCATGCCGCGAACGCGAGAACGGCGCGGATCTGTCGCATCGGCAGTATCTCCATGAATCCGTCCGCGGATGTTGTCCGAACGGCACGGATCGAACGACTGTCGTTAGTCATAGCACGGCAACGGCGGCGGCGACCGATCGCATCTGCATGCGATTCGAGCGTAATTCGGCCGCATTCGCCTCGTCCGGCTCGCTTGGCGCATTTGGTCTGATCGTGATGGTTTCGGCGTTTGCGCGCCGCTTTTGCGGCTCAGCGCTTCGGTTGCAGCATCGTGCCTGTGCAGTTCTTCGAACCGCACTTGCAACCCCACAATTTCTTGAGTTTGGCCGTGTGCGGCTCGTCGAGCACGATTCCATAGTTGTAGGTCAATTCCTCGCCCGCTTTGATGTCGCGGATCGCCTCGATGAAAATCTTGTCCTTGTGCGACTTGCCCTTGGCGTTCTCTTCGGTCACCGCTTCGCAGTTGGGATTGCAACTGTGATTGATCCAGCGCGCGATATTGCCTTCGGCGTTCGCGTCCAGCACATAATCTTCGTTCAACGTGAACAGGAAGGTATGCCCGTTCTCGTCGAGTTCGCCGTAAGCCTCGTCCACCTCGTCGTGGGTGCGCAGCTTGCCCCTGTAGCGCACGATGCGTTCGCCTTTCTTGATCGGCTCATCGGCGAACACGCCGTTGCCGTGGATGGAGGACAGACGGGCGACGATTTTCTTCTTCGGCATGACGGCGACGGTTCGAGCAGGGAACGCGATTATGGCCGATTCCGCGCCGATATGACGCCGCCGTCGCCGGGCATCGCCGGTATGCCGGGCTTCGGGCACAATCGTGCCATGGCGTTACGACCGATTTTCGCAGCGATCCCGACGCCGGTTCGGCCATCGACTCCGGCTTCGATCGCGACATCGCGGCGCAACCGCACCGCAGCGGCGGGCGCACCACGATGAGCGAGCCCACGATCGAATTCGGCACGTGGAGCACCTTGCTCGGCCTGGGCAGCCTGCACGGCCTGATCGTCGCCGGCCTGCTGTTGAAGGCCAAGCGCAATACGTCCGCGAACCGCTTTTTGGCCGCGCTATTGGTCGGTACGGTGCTGATGATCACGCCGTATACCATCGGCTATGCGGGTTTTTACGATGTCTATCCGTGGTTGACCTTCGCACCGTTCTATTGGCAACTGGCATTCGGGCCGCTGCTGTATTTCTACGTGCGCCGGCTCGGCGGGGACGCCTCGCCGCCGCGCTGGCGCTGGCATTTCCTGCCGGCCGCGCTGCAAGGCGCGTATTACGGCGTGGCGTTCTCGCTGCCGTTGCCGACCAAATGGGCTTGGAACGCCGCCGGCCACGAGCCTTACGTCGCACCGCTGCTGAACGCGGCCATGTTGATCTCGCTCTCGGCGTACTGGTGGCGGGCGTTCGGTCGCTATCGGGCCTATCAAGCCTGGCTGGAGGCCAACAGCGCGCGGCGCGAAGAGCTGCATCTGGGCTGGCTGCGCGGGTTTCTGTGGGCGGTGGCGGCAGTGGTCGCACTCGGCGCCGGGTTTCAGATCGTCGATGGGCTCGTCGCCGATCTCAACTACTTCGACTATTTCCCGTTCTACCTTGCGCTGAGTCTGCTGGTGTATTACCTCGGCATTGAGGGATGGCGGCATGCGGGGATCGCGCTGCCGACGATGTCCACCGCCGCGCACTCGGCCCCGGGCGGCGAGACCGCCCCGACCACGGACCTCTCGCCGACGCCGGAGCGCGACTGGCGCGCGCTGGGCGAAGGTTGGTCCGCGCGCGTCGCCGAAGCCGGCTGGTGGCGAGAGCCGGACCTGAATCTGGCCGACCTCGCGCGCCGATTGGGAACGAATACGCAGTACCTCTCGCGCGCGCTCAATGACGGACTAGGCCTCAGCTTCAGTCAGTTCGTGAACCGGCTGCGAGTCGAAGAGGCCAAGCGACGCCTGAGCGAAGCCCCGCGCGGAGGCGACGGCGCGGACATCACCACGATCGCGCTCGAGGTCGGCTTCGGCTCCAAGGCCAGCTTCAATCGCGCGTTTCGCGCGTTGGTCGGCGCGACGCCCAGCGAATACCGAGCGGACTCGCACGGCGCCCAGACCGGCGAATGAAGGTCGGCGAGCCGGCGTCGGGACGCTCAGGGCGTCGCATTTCTTGAATATTCGCGCGTATATGCGGTTTTGCGTCGCCGAGCGACGGCCGCAGGCGCACTGTGCAGTCCCCTTCCGCAGGAGCGTTTTCGATGCCGCCTTTTCCGTCCCCTCGCATCGGCTTTCTTCCGTGCAGTGCCCTCCGTCGCCTGATCGCCGTTTTGCTGTTGGGCTGCGCGCCTCTCGCGAGCGCCGCGCAGGCGACGCCCGGCGCGGCCGTCCCGAGCGCGACGACGCCGATGACAACCCCCGCAGCCGACCGCCTGCTGCCCGCGGCCGGGCTGCGCGCCGATGTCGACACGCTCGAGCAGGCCTACACGCGCCTGCACCCGGGGCTGTATCGGTACAACACGCCGCGGCAGATGGCCGGCCATTTCGCCGAATTGCGCAAGACCTTCGACCGCGACCGTTCGCTGGCCGAAGCCTACCTGGCGTTCTCCCGGTTCGCCGCGAAGGTCCGCTGCGGCCACACCTACGCCAGCTTCTACAACCAATCCGAGCCGGTGGCGAAGGCGCTGTTCGAATCCCCCGACCGCGTGCCGTTCCAATTCCGCTGGCTCGATCGTCGGATGGTGATCACGCGCAATCTGTCGACCGATGCATCGCTGGTGCCGGGCACCGAAGTGCTGTCGATCGAAGGCGTACCGGTGACCAGGATCCTCGACCGCTTGATGACCGTCGCCCGCGCCGACGGCGGTAACGATGCGAAGCGACGAGCGTACTTGGAGGTAGGCGATGTCGACCGCTACGCCGCGTTCGACATCTATCTGCCGCTGTTTTTCCCGCAGGTGGACGGGATGCACACCCTGCGCGTGCGCTCGCCGCAGGACCGCCGAGCCCGCCGCGTCGATGTACCGGCGCTGAGTTACGCCCAACGCCTGGCGAGCGTGCGCGGCGAAGAGGACAAGAACGCACCCGCGTTCGAGCTGCGCTACACCGACACGGGCGTGGCCGTGCTCGACATGCCGGGGTGGGCGCTGTACGACAGCGATTGGGATTGGCGCGGCTTCTTGCAGCGCACGTTCGAGGAACTGGATCGGCGCGGCACGCCCGCGTTGATCCTCGATTTGCGCAGAAACGAAGGCGGCCTGAGCGTGGGCGACGAGATTCTGGGCTATCTCACCGATCGCGAAGTGACCCTTCCGCCCTACCGGCGGCTCGTGCGTTATCGCACGACGCCGACGGCGCTGCGCCCGTATTTGAAAACGTGGGATCCGTCGTTCCACGACTGGGGCCGAGACGCGACCGAAACCGAAGATGGCTTCTATCGTTTGCTGCGCGAAGGCGAACATCCCGAGGGCGACATCATCGCGCCGAAAACGCCACGCTATCGCGGCAAGGTTTATGCGCTGGTCGGCGCGACCAACAGTTCGGCCACGTTCGAATTCGCGATGGCCCTGCGCCGCACCGGGCTCGGCACGCTGGTCGGCCAAACCACCGGCGGCAATCGCCGCGGGATCAACGGCGGCGCGTTCTTCTTCCTGCATTTGCCGAATTCCGACATCGAATTGGATCTGCCGCTGGTCGGCCAATTTCCCGAGACGCCGCAGCCCGACGCAGGCCTCGAACCCGATCTGCGGGTGACGCCGCGAATCGCCGATATCGCGGCCGGGCGCGACGCGGAACTCGACGCGGCGCTGGCGGATTTCGCCGCGCATCGGCGGAACTGAGGGACGACGGCGGCCGGCGCGTTAGGGCGCCGGCATCGGCCTCGACGCGCAGGATTCGCAGCGGTCGATCCGGCCAACGGCGGGCGCCGATGGCCCCGCCACGTTCATGCGCGAACGTCGATTTGAGCCGTGCGGCGCAAAAGCGTACAATTTCGGTCCTGTTTCGAACCCCTCCCGCCAGCGACGCCTCCAGGCCGCCCGCCATGCTCCGCGTGACCAAACTCACCGATTACGCCAGCGTGGTGCTGACCGTGCTGGCCGCCGATCCCGAGGCCGTGCTCAGCGCCGCGGCACTGGCCGAGCGCGCGGGTCTGGAAGTCCCCACCGTGGCCAAAGTGCTCAAACCGCTGGCGCAGGCCGGGCTGGTGCAGGCGTTTCGCGGCGTGAACGGCGGTTATCGCCTCGCCCTCGCGCCCAGCGCGATCACCCTGGTCGAGATCGTGGAAGCCATCGAAGGTCCGCTGGCGATGACCGATTGCAGCGTCCACGACGGGCAATGCGGCATCGAACATTCCTGCGGCGCCCGCGCGAATTGGCGCCGCATCAACGATGTGGTCGCCGACGCGCTTCGCAACGTGTCCCTGGCCGACATGCTGTCGCCCGTTCCGCCGCTCGCGGCCAGATCGCCGCGCAAAACCATCCCGCTCGCGCTCGACGCGAATGGAGGCCGTTCATGAATTCGCCTTCCTCTACGGTGCTGACGCACGATCCGGCCGCGTCCAGCGCGCCGCACATCCCTATGCCCGAACAAAACGCCGAGATTCTGGAACAGCTCGGTCGCCGCTACGAGGCCGGGTTCGTCACCGACATCGAAACCGATACCCTGCCCCCGGGCTTGAACGAGGGCGTGATTCGCTTCCTGTCGGCGAAAAAGGACGAACCGGAGTGGATGACCGAATGGCGCCTGGCCGCGTATCGGCATTGGTTGACGATGACGCCGCCGCATTGGGCCAAGCTCGAGATCGCGCCGATCGATTTCCAAGCCATCAGCTACTACGCCGCGCCGAAAGGCCCGAAATACAAGTCGCTGGACGAAGTGCCGCAGGAGTTGCTCGACACCTACGACAAACTCGGCGTGCCGCTGCACGAGCGCGCGAAACTCGCCGGCGTGGCGGTGGACGCGGTGTTCGACTCGGTCAGCGTCGGCACGACCTATCGCAAAGAATTGGCCGAGAAAGGCGTGATTTTTTGCTCGATGTCGGAAGCGATCCAAGAACACCCCGAATTGGTGAAGCAGTATCTCGGCAGTGTGGTGCCGACCGGCGATAACTATTTCGCTGCGCTGAACGCCGCTGTGTTCTCCGACGGCAGTTTCGTCTTCATCCCCAAGGGCGTGCGTTGCCCGATGGAACTGAGCACGTATTTCCGCATCAACGCGATGAACACCGGGCAATTCGAGCGCACGCTGATCGTGTGCGAGGAAAAAGCCTACGTCAGCTATCTGGAAGGCTGCACCGCGCCGATGCGCGACGAAAATCAGCTTCACGCGGCGGTCGTCGAGCTGGTGGTCTTGGACGATGCCGAAATCAAATATTCCACGGTGCAGAACTGGTACCCGGGCGACGAGAACGGCGTCGGCGGCATTTACAACTTCGTCACCAAACGCGGCGAATGCCGCGGCGCGCGCAGCAAAATTTCTTGGACGCAGGTCGAAACCGGCTCGGCGATCACCTGGAAATACCCGTCCTGCGTGCTGCTGGGCGACGATTCGACCGGCGAATTCCACTCGGTCGCGCTCACCCATCATCGCCAGCAGGCCGACACCGGCACGAAAATGATCCACGTCGGCAAGCGCACGAAATCGAAGATCGTGAGCAAGGGCATCAGCGCCGGCCGCGGCCAGAACAGCTATCGCGGCTTGGTGAAGGTGGAACGCGGCGCCGACGGCGCGCGCAATCATACCCAATGCGACAGTCTGCTGATCGGCAAGCGCTGCGGCGCGCACACCTTCCCTTACATCGAAGTGAAGAACCCCAGCGCCACCGTCGAACACGAGGCCACCACCTCGAAAATCAGCGACGATCAATTGTTCTATTGCCGCAGCCGCGGCATTTCCCAGGAAGACGCGGTGTCGATGATCGTCGATGGTTTCTGCCGATCGGTGTTCCGCGAATTGCCGATGGAATTCGCGGTGGAAGCGAAAAAACTGCTCGAAGTCAGTCTGGAAGGGAGCGTGGGATGAGACTCGGCGATCTTGTCGGCACGATCGGTGTGACGATGCTGCTGATCGCCTTCGTGCTCAATCAGCGACGCATGCTGTCCGAACACTCGCGCCCGTTTCTGACGATGAATTTGCTCGGCGCCGCGCTGTGCGCGTGGTCTTCTTGGCTTGTGGAGTTCTATCCATTCCTGGTGTTGGAGTCGGTGTGGGCGATGGTCGCCGCCTGGGGCCTCCTGCAATGGCGCGCGGACATGCAGGACTGAACGGAACGATGGTCATGACGATATCGAATGCGGACGTCGCGAAACCCAAGGCGAAAAGCGCGTTGTCCGCTTGGCTCGCGTTCGTCGTGGGAATTACGTTGGCCGGCTGCGATAGAGCGCCGAGCGCGATCTCGCCGCAGCCCGCGAAATCCGAGCGCAGCGAAAAGACGTCCCAAGCGTTCGCGATCGAAGCCGAATTCAGCGCGAAAGACACCGTGGCTGCGGAAAAAGATCGTCGCATCCTGCGCTGGGCCGACAGCCCGTGCGGCATGTCGCCGGTGGTGAAAACCGATTCGGTGCTGTTGAACGATGCGGTATTGCAGCCGGATTTCGTGGTCGAGTTCGCGGCCGACGGCCGTGCGCTGCGCACCTGGGGCAAACCGTTCAACGCGCCGGTCGGCGCGCTGCGCGGCGACCGCATCGGTTTCTCGCAGTGGCAAGGCGGACGCGAACGTCTGTACTGGACCGACACCAGCGGCCGCATCGCGCCGGGCGATGCCACCGCCGGCGCGCATCCCCGCATCGACGAAAGCGCGCCGGTCGAATGTCCCGCTATCGATATCTTCGGCGATTCCGAATACCTGCAATGCTTCGAAACCGTCGATGCCTCCACCGGCCGCAAACATCGCATCGCAGTCGAAGCGGCATGCTCATGACACCTTCGACGATCGCGCGCTCGTCGAGCGTCCGATCCTTTGGCCCACCGCTCCGTTCTACTCGCCTAACCGACACCGACATATCCCCATGCTGAAGATCGATCACCTCCACGCCCGCGTCGCCGGCAAAGACATCCTCAAAGGCCTCAGCCTCGAGGTGAAACCCGGCGAAGTCCACGCGATCATGGGCCCGAACGGCGCCGGCAAATCCACGCTGGGCAACGTCCTCGCGGGCCGCGAGGGTTACGAGATCGTCGACGGCACCGTCGCGTTCGAGGGCCGCGACCTGCTGACTTTGGAACCGGAAGAACGCGCCGCGGCGGGCATCTTCCTCGCGTTCCAATACCCGGTCGAAATCCCGGGCGTCAACAACACGTATTTCTTGCGCGCTTCGCTCAATGCGCAGCGCAGAGCGCGCGGCGAGCAGGAACTCGATTCGATGCAGTTTTTGAAGCTGGTGCGAGAAAAACTCGCGGTGCTGCATCTGAAGGACGAACTGCTGCATCGCGGCGTCAACGAAGGTTTCAGCGGCGGCGAGAAAAAGCGCAACGAGATTTTCCAGCTCGCCGTGCTCGAACCGAAGCTGGCGATCCTCGACGAAACCGATTCGGGCTTAGATATCGACGCGTTGAAAGCCGTCGCCGATGGCGTCAACGCGTTGCGCAGCCCCGATCGCGCGTTCATCGTCATCACCCACTATCAGCGCTTGCTGGATTACATCAAACCCGACGTGGTGCATGTGCTGGCCGACGGTCGCATCGTCGAAACCGGCGGGCCGGAATTGGCGCTGGAATTGGAAGAACACGGCTACGCGTGGATCCGCGACCGCGTCGCGCCGGAGGCCGCGGCACGATGAGCGCCCTGCTCGATTCGTTCGCTCGCGCCTTCGACGCGCTGGCGATGCCCGAAGCCGCCGGTCTCGGCGATCACCGCCGTGCCGCGTTGGCCGACGCCTTGCGCGACGGTTTGCCGGGGCCGCGCAGCGAAGCTTGGAAATACACCTCGCTGCGCGGACTGGAACGTCGCGCGTTCGTAGCCGCTACTGCAGCGAATACCGACGACGACCTCACCGCCCAACTCGCCGCGATTCCGACGCCGCGGATGGTCTTCGTCGATGGCCGCTACGACGATGCCTACAGCGATCTGTCCGCATTGCCTAACGGCGTGGAAGCGCTTCCGCTCTCGCGCGCATTGCGCGAACGCGAACCGCGCGACACGAATTTCTTGATGCGCCGCTACTCGGGTGCGGATGACGTCTTCGCCGTCCTCAACGCCGCACTCGCCGAGGAAGGCGCGACCATCCGGGTCGAACAGCATGTCGTCGTCGAGTCGCCGCTGCATCTGGTGTTCGTCACCACCGGCACGAACTCCGAATCGGCGGCGCATCTGCGCCATTTCGTCGATCTTCGCAACGGCGCCGTGCTCACGCTGGTCGAGCATCACATCGCGCTGGGCGCGCATCGCGGCTTGCGCAATCATCTGGCGCATCTGCATGTGGGCCAGCGCGCGCGCCTGACCCACGCCCGCATCCAGAACGAAGCCGACGGCGCCAGTCTGTTCGTGCGCGAAGATGCCGTGTTGGCGCGCGATGCCGACTACCGACGGCTCGATCTGGAACTCGGCGGCGGTTTGTCCCGCCACGAATTGAACGTGCGTCTCGAAGGCGAAAACGCGACGCTGGCGGCGCATGGCGTCTTGCTGGCCGACGGCAAGCGTCACCTCGACATACGCTTGGGCATCGACCACATCGCCAAGAACACCGCCTGCGACCTCCGCTGGCGCGGGCTCGGCGCCGATCGCGGTCGCGCGGCCTTCCACGGCGGCATCGTCATTCGCGAAGGCGCCGACGGTACCGATGCGAATCTGAGCAACAAGAATCTGCTGCTGTCGGCGAACGCGGAAATCGACACCCAGCCGGTGTTGGTGATCAATGCCGATGAGGTCAAAGCCGCGCACGGCGCGACCGTTGGTCAACTCGATGCGACCGCACTGTTCTATCTGCGTTCGCGCGGCCTGCCCGAAGCCGAAGCGCGCGCGATGTTGACCGCTGCGTTCTGTCGCGAATTGCTGAACACGATCGACGACGACGCGTTGCGACAGACGATGAGCGCAGCGCTTGATCGCGCGCTTGCACGCATCGAGGACCACGCGCCATGACTATGATCGCAAACGGCGCGCGCGAGACAGGCGGCGGCGACCGCGATTGGGCCGCCGTTCGCGCCGATTTCCCGCTCTTGACGCGCACGGTCAACGGAAAACCGCTGATCTATCTCGATTCGGCGAATACCGGGCAAAAACCGGCGTCGGTGATCGAGACGGTGGACAGCTTTTATCGCCGCCATAACGCTAACGTCAGTCGCGCCGTCCACACCTTGGGCTCCGAAGCGACCGACGCTTACGAAGCCGCGCGCACGAAACTCGCCGGTTTTCTGAATGTCCACCGCGACGAACTGGTGTTGTGCAGCGGTACGACGTTCGCGCTGAATCTGGTGGCCTACAGTTGGGCGTTGCCGCGATTGAAGCACGGCGATGTGGTGCTACTCAGCCGCATGGAGCATCACGCCAACATCGTGCCTTGGCAATTGGTCGCGGAACGCACCGGCGCACGGATCGAAGTCGCCGAGATTCTCGACGACGGCACGCTCGATCTCGACGCGCTGTACGCCAAGATGACCGGCGCGGTGAAACTACTGGGTTTGACGCACGTCTCGAACGTGCTGGGCACGATCAATCCGGTGCGCGAGATCTGCCGCGAAGCGCGTCGGCGCGGCATCGTCACCGTGATCGACGGCTCGCAGGCCGCGCCGCATATGACGCTGGATATTCCCTCGCTCGGCTGCGATTTCTACGCGATCACGGGTCACAAAATGTGCGGCCCGACCGGCACCGGCGCGCTGTGGGCGCGGCGCGAGCATCTGGCCGCGATGCCGCCGTTTCTCGGCGGCGGCGAAATGATCAAGGAAGTGCGTTTCGAGTGCACTGTGTTCAACGACCCGCCGCATCGTTTCGAAGCCGGCACACCGAATATTGCCGGGCATATTGGACTCGGCGCGGCGGTGGATTACCTGCGAGAGTTGGGCATGGACCGCGTCGCCGCGCGCGAAGCGGAACTGCTCGCGCATGCGACCGAGGCGCTGGACACCATCGACGGGCTTCGCATCGTCGGTCGCGCACAGAACAAAGCTGCCGTCATCAGTTTTCTGGTCGAAGGCGCGCATGCGCACGACTTGGCGACGCTGCTGGATTTGGAAGGCGTCGCGGTTCGATCCGGCCATCATTGCGCGCACCCTTTGATGCAACGTTTCGGCGTGCCGGCGACCTGCCGCGCCTCGTTCGCGTTCTACAATACGCACGACGAAATCGACGCCTTCGCGGCCGCACTGCGTAAAGTGCGTGCGCTGCTGGGCTGATCCAACGCCATCGAGAGGAGCCCGCGTGTCCGCACTTCGTTTCCGTTACGCGACCGAACACGATATTCCTGCGCTGGTCGAACTAGTCACCTCCGCATATCGCGGCGAAAGCAGCAAGCGCGGCTGGACCACCGAGGCCGATCTGCTCGACGGTCAACGCATCGATCCCGAGATGCTGCGCGTCGATCTGGCGATGCCGCGCAGCGCGATTCTGCTGGCGGAAGACGACGACCGCTTACTCGCGTGCGCGCACATCGTCGTCGAAACCGGCGACACGAGCGAAGTCGCGGGGCATGAGGCGGCGAACGGCGACGGCAGCGCCGCGTATTTCGGTATGTTTTCGGTCGCACCGGACGCGCAAAGCGGCGGCGTCGGCAAAGTAGTACTTGCGGAAGCCGAACGCATCGCGCACGAGGTCTACGGCTGCGCACGCATGCGCATGACCGTGATCGACTGCCGCGAAGAACTGATCGCGTATTACGTGCGCCGCGGCTATGCGCGCACCGGCATCAAGAAACCGTTCCCCTACGGCGACCCGCGTTACGGGTTGCCCAAGCGCGACGATTTGCGCTTCGAGATTCTGGAAAAAAATCTGCGAGAGGATCTGCCGTGAGCGATTGGGTTTTCGTCTGCCCCACCGAACAACTGCTGCCCGGCGAAAAAGCCACCGTCTGGGCCGACGACACGCCGATTCTGGTCGTCAATCTGGACGGCGAACTGTATGCGGTCGAAGACAAATGCACGCACGACGAATTCGAATTATCGTCGGGCGATATCGATCCCGTCGAAGGCAGCATCGTCTGCATCCTGCACGGCGCCCGCTTCGACCTCCGCGACGGCCGCGCACTCTGCGCCCCCGCCTACGAACCCGTCGCGAAATTCCCGGTGAAGATCGAACACGGCGGCGTTTGGACGCGCGACGATCGCGATTGAAATCTCCGCACGAACTTCCGCGTGAAATTTCATATTTTCGTTAGAAATTCATAGGGTGCGCGTGCCGCGCACCGTGCTTTCCGGCTCGATACCAAAACGGTGCGCGACACGCGCACCCTATGCGGAACCGAATACGATCGCCTCAGCTTTCGTAGGCTGAGTGCTTTGCACCCAGCTAAGCCAACCCAATGATCTTGCTGGGTCCGTAAGCCCCCCGCCTACGAACCCGTCGCGAAATTCCCGGTCAAGATCGAACACGGCGGCGTTTGGACGCGGGACGATCGCGAGTGAAATCCCCGCACGCAATTCCGCGTGAAATTTCATATTTTCGTTAGAAATTCATAGGGTGCGCGTGCCGCGCACCGTACTTTCCACACATGAAATCAAAACGGTGCGCGACACGCGCACCCTATGCGGAACCGAATACGATCGCCTCAGCTTTCGTAGGCTGGGTGCTTAGCACCCAGCTAAGCCAACCCAATGATCTTGCTGGGTCTGTAAGCCCCCCGCCTACGAACCCGTCGCGAAATTCCCGGTGAAGATCGAACACGGCGGCGTTTGGACGCGCGACGATCGCGAGTGAAAACCCCACACGAAATACCGCGTGAAATTTAATATTTTCGTTAGAAATTCATAGGGTGCGCGTGCCGCGCACCGTGCTTTCCCGCTCAATACCAAAAACGGTGCGCGACACGCGCACCCTATGCGAAACCGGATTCGATCGCCTCAGCGTGTCGATACTCGTAGGGCGCATGAGCCGAAGGCGTCATGCGCCACGATACGTCATCAATGGCGGACACCGAGAACAAGGTGCATGGCGCTCCGTTTATGCACCCTACGACATCGCATGCTCCTACGGCCTTACGCCATCATCGTTCGTTGGGCGCGCTCAAGCTTGCTTTACAAGTTACTTGCTATCTTCATCTTCCTTGTCGCTTTCGCCATTAACATGCGCATACACAACAAGCCCGTTATCGCACAACAATTTCTCGTAATCTCTTGGAGAAAGCACGGTTGCGGCACGAAAAGCGCGTATGACATCGTTGAGCCGATTGCTGCCCATCAACTGACTATTTGTCGCGACCCCTTCGATCAGACGAGTCAATTGTTGCTCATTAAAATCAGATTTATAACTAATTAACTCAGCCGCCCAGTCATTTGCCTGCTTGAAACTGTCTGACTTCAAGTACAGCTCGATAAAACGGTCGCCCAATGCTGCCGACAATTCGAAGAAGATGTTTTCACTAAGTTCCTTGCGAGTCGCCCTTCCAATCCGCTGCCGCGCAAAGTCCGACAATGCGCTAAAAGACTCGAGATAAGATACATTTTCGAGACTCTTAGATGGCGCGTTGAGTACATACTGCTGGAGCCGAGTAACTACATCTTGTTCAAGATGATCCCATGCATGAGGAATTTGCTTCAATAGCAGAACCGCATGGTCCAACTCGTCGTCATTTATAGCGCGAAAAAGAACCGAAAGCTTAGATTTTAATGTTGCTTCGTAGCTTGCAAAGTGCAGCTCCCGAATTGCGCTGAGGGCAGTTATTAGACGCCGTTCAAATTCGTAGGGCTGGTTTTCGATTAGCTGCTTTATGATGACAATCACGACGCTTCGAACAAGGGAATCTTTTGGGCGACGGAGTGGCCCACCAGAGAGTACCTGAACGGCATCAGCAATTTTTCTAGGGAAGTACTCTGACTGAATCGAGGACAATGCACGGTCCAAGGCAAACTTCCCTTGTACCGGCGGATGCTGCAGAAGGTGTTCAACCGCGGATAGTATGTGCAGACGTGCAAGCTCCGCCGATGGAGAGTAGGCTGTTTCTTCCGCGATTAATGAGGGATGGGCGCACCGATTTCGATCTGCGTAGAGTCGCTCCAGATCGATATACTGCAGCGGTGACAATAGCTCAAACTCGTCTCGCGCCAAAGTGAGCAACTTTTTCTCGAAATCAAGCGCCGCTCGCACATCTCCTGAGGAGCGAATTTGCTCGAGGTGTTCACTTTTTCTTGCTGCGTTTGCATCCCCAGTAAGTGCCAACTCTCGTAGCTTCTCCATAATGTCGAAGCAAACTGCCACCCAAGCCGATACGATCGCCGATCGAAATGCACCGGCCCGATAGCTTCTGACCGCTTCTGCAATGTATGCCCTTGCACCCTCATCCCTGCACTTCAGAATGAGCTCGTCAAGATCTGTAAGGGGCGTTCCCATGTAGCTATCTCCTTGGCACGCTGTTTATGTCTGGCGACACATCTTTTTCTTGGAAAACCACAACGTATCCTCGATGTTGCGCATATCGCTATAGCAAACAGTACGTCATCGATGGCGATCGCCTGAAGATGGTGCATGACGCTTCGCTTATGCACCCTACACGGCGCACGCGCCGTACGACCTGCAATCCAATCGCATGCAGTAAGCCCTGACCGCGGATCGAACCGCTACTTTACAAACGGCCAAACCCAACACTCATTTCACCCCAACACTTTCACCCATTCAACGCGTCAATCCCCATCACCGCCAACATCTCCACCATCCGTCCCGCCTGCACGGCCTGATCGCTCGACGCATTGCCCTGCTCCGCGCGTTTGGCGACGCCCTGGGCGATGGCGGCGAGGCGGAAGAAGCTGAAGGCGAGGACGAACGGCCAATCTTCGGGGATCGGTCGGCCGCTGCGCTCCGCGTAACGCGCGAGCAGTTCCGCTTCGCTCGGGATGCCCAATGCGGTGCGATCGAGGCCCGCCAGGCCGGGCAACGCGGGGTTGCGCGGCAGGCGCAGGGCCATGCAGAAGTAGCCGAGGTCGGCGAGCGGGTGGCCGAGGGTCGAGAGTTCCCAATCGACGATGGCGATGACGCGCGCGTCGTCGCGGTGGAACATCAGATTGTCGATGCGGAAATCGCCGTGCGCTAAAGCCACCACGCCGTCGTCGGCCGGGCAGCGTGCGGGCAGCGCGGCGATCAAGGCGTCCATCGCCGCGATCGGGCGGGTTTCGCTGGCGCGGTATTGTTCGGCCCAACGTCGCAGTTGGCGTTCGAAATAATTGCCGGGTTTGCCGTAGTCGGCGAGCCCGACCGACGCGGGATCGACCGCATGCAGCGCGGCCAGCGCATCGACGATGGCGGTGTAGATGTCCGCGCGTTCGGCCGGCGTTTGGTCGGGCAGCGACGGATCCCAAAAAATGCGGCCGTCGACGAACGCCATCAGATAGAACATCGAGCCGATGATCGATTCGTCTTCGCACAGATGCAGCGGCTGCGCCACCGGCACCTGCGTGCCGTGCAGCGCCTGCAGCACGCGGAATTCGCGATCCACCGCGTGCGCGGACGGCAGCAGTTTTCCGGGCGGTTTGCGCCGCAGCACGTAGGCGCCGCTGGCGGCGTCGATGCGATAGGTCGGATTGGATTGGCCACCCTTGAACTTGGTGGCGGTGAGCGGCCCGCGAAAGCCGGCGACGTTCGCTTCGAGGTAAGCGGCAAGAGTGTCCGCGGGCAGGTCGAGCGGGTGTGTCATCTGCGTTCCTTCGGAATCGAACCTGTAGGAGGGGCTTTAGCCCCGATTTGTGCTTGGCGAGTGGAGACGAATGATGTGTTGGCGTATCGATGGGTTAAAACCTATCTCAAAATCGAAACACTAACGATTTCAGCCGTCATCCCGGCGAAAGCTGGGATCCCGCTTAAGAAAAAAGGACGAAAAGCTGGGTTCCGGCTTTCGCCGGAATGACGATATCGAGCCGATCCGTTCTCCGCTGATTTTGAGATAGGTTCGAGGCATGGATGGATTGGTGAGAAAAGCGTCGGGGCTGAAGCCCCTCCTACGAATTGCTGTATCGTGCGCGCGGCGCGATGACATCACCCTTTGAGCATCGAGCGCGCGAGCGAGGCGATATGCACTTCGTCCGGACCGTCGGCCAAACGCAGCGAGCGAGCGCCCGCGTAGGCTGGCGCCAGGAAATGATCCTGCGACAAACCGCCCGCGCCGTGCATTTGCATCGCGCGGTCGATCACCGCGCAGGCCATGCGCGGGGCGACGATCTTGATCATGCCGATCAAATCCTTCGCGCCTTTGTTGCCGTACGCGTCCAGCGCCGCAGCGGCGTGCAGCGTGAGCAAGCGCGCCTGTTCGATCTCGCAGCGCGACAGCGCGATCGCTTCCTGCGCCATGCCGTGTCCGCCGAGTGGGCGGCCGAAAGCGTGTCGCGTGCGCGCACGTTCGACCATCGCGTCCAACGCGCGTTGCGCAAGCCCGATCGAACGCATGCAGTGGTGGATTCGCCCCGGCCCCAAACGCGCCTGCGCGATCTCGAAACCGCTGCCGGATTCGCCCAGTAAATTAGCGACCGGCACGCGCACGTCGTCGAATTCGATTTCGACATGACCATGCGGTGCGTCGTCGTAACCGAACACGGTGAGCGGGCGCACGACGCGCACACCGGGCGTGTCCATCGGCACCAGCACCATCGATTGCCGGCGATGCGGCGCCGCGTCCGGGTCGGTCACGCCCATCACGATCAACACCGCGCAACGCGGGTCGCCGGCGCCGGTGGTCCACCATTTGCGGCCGCGAATCACGAATTCGTCGCCGTCGCGCACGATCGGAAGCGCGATATTGGTGGCGTCGGAACTCGCGACCTCCGGCTCGGTCATCGCGAATGCGGAGCGAATCTCGCCGGCCAGCAGGCGCGGCAACCACGGCGCTTGCTGTTCGGGCGTGGCGAATTGCAGCAGCACTTCCATGTTGCCGGTGTCCGGCGCGCTGCAGTTGAAGATTTCCGGCGCGAACAGACTGCGGCCGGTGAGTTCGGCGATCGGCGCGTAATCCAGATTGCTCAAGCCCGCGCCGTGCGCGGCATCGGATTGGGCCGAATGCGCATGCGGCGGCAGGAACAGATTCCACAAGCCCGCTGCCTTCGCTTCGGCTTTGAGCGATTCCAGCAACGGCGGGATCGTCCAGCGCGTGGCGGGATCGGCGGCATGCGCCTGAAATTCGGCTTCCGCCGGGACGATCTTCTCTTCGACGAAACGCCGCACCTCGGCCTGCAGCCGACGCGAACGCTCGGAAAACGGAAACAAACTCTGGATGTCGTGACTCATCGGATGCTCATGCGGTTGCGCGATGTTCGGGGTGTGGTGCGCGTGAAGCGCGTCGTCGTCAATAGTATGTCCACAGCGCGCGCTCGCCGTGCAGATGCGGCAGCGCATTCCATGTGCTCAAGCGCAAACGGCCGCGATGCGGATGGAATTCCGACACGGCGCTGTTGCGCAGGGACAAATTGAGTTCCACCGCGCGGGTGTCGGGCACATCCAAGGCGATCTGCGCCAAACGCGAAATCACCCCGCCCGAGCTGAGCACCAAGGCTTCGCCGCCGTCGGCCAATGCGCTCAAGCGCTCGCCCGCGGCATGCACGCGCGCGCCGAACGCGGCCCAGGTTTCCGGCACCCCCGGCAATTCGTCGCGCGCCCACGCCAACAATGCCGCCTGCAGCATCGCGCCGACATCGCGCGGGTCGCCGCTGCGGCTGGCGACAGCGATCGGGTCGTCGGGGTCGCGTTCGAGATACGCCGAGAACACGGCGCGATGGTCGAACTCGGCGAAACCATCGTCGATGGTGGGTTCGGGCCATTCGATGCCCCCGGCCGCGAAGGCCTCGGCCACCGCCTCGGCGGTTTGCCGATGCCGCCGCATGCCGCCGACGACCACGGCCCGGAAGCGATGCCCGCCTTGAACCAACCACGCGCCCAGACGCCGCGATTGGGTCCATCCGTGTTCGGAGAGATTGTCGTAATCGGCGGCGGCGAAGCTGGCCTGGCCGTGGCGCACGAGCAGCAGGGTCATGCGTGGCCACACCTGAGTTGAGCTAACAAACGCATGGCGATCCGTTCCGTGACGAAGTGGCGGCCATCGTACGGGTTCGCTCGTCCGCGCGGGAGCGGGATGGCAGGCGAGCGCCGATATTCGGCCGCCTGGCGCCGGAGCCGCTCGGCGATCGCACATGGGCCGGGGGCGGACAACCGTGGCAGTTCGGCGCCAAGAATCGCCCAATCTTGACCTATATCAAATACGAACGGCTTTTATTTGAGAATCGTTCGCATTAGAATGCGCCGGACGCGGTCGCCGATCCCAGCCATCCGCCTACGATGCGTTGAGCCCCCTGGCCATGAATCCGAACCGCCCCCGCACATTGCGCCCTTCCCCGCTGAGCCTCGTTCTCGCCTCGATCCTTGCCGCCTCGACAACGCCCGTCGCGCTGGCTTCCGCTTCCGCAGCGACCGCACCCGAAGCCCCAGCGGCCGAGAAAGAAGCGGTCGAACTCGATGTCGTCCGCGTCGAAGGCCTGCGCGTGCGCGGTTACGGCGCCGAACGCAGCACGGCGGCGACGCGCACCGACACGCCGCTGCGCGATGTCCCGCAAGCGATATCGGTGGTGACCGAAGAACAAATTCGCGACCGCTCGGTGCAAAGCATGTCCGAAGCCGTGCGTTACGTGCCCGGGATCGGCATCACCCAAGGCGAAGGCAATCGCGACGGCTTGGTGTTCCGCGGCAACAGTTCCACCGCCGATTTCTTCGTCGACGGCATGCGCGACGACGTGCAGTATTTCCGCGACACCTACAACATCGAACGCATCGAAGCCTTCAAAGGCCCGAACGCGATGATCTTCGGCCGCGGCAGCCCGGGCGGCTTGCTCAACCGCGTCACGAAATTGGCCGATTGGCGCGAAGTCGCGGATTTGACCGTACAAATCGGCCAAAGCGAGAAGCGTCGCGCCGTCGGCGATGTCGGCCATGTCGTCGGCGACAATCTCGCCTTCCGCATCGCCGGGGTCTACGAGGATTCGGAACTTTATCGCGACGATGTCGTCCTCGAGCGTCGCGGCCTCAATCCCACGCTGTCGATGGTCGTCGGGGAGAACACCCGCATCGCCCTGGGCTACGAATACTTCGACGATACGCGCACCGCCGATCGCGGCATTCCTTCGCGAGCGACCGTCACGAACGGAACGCGTTTGCCGGTGCGCACGGATGCGTCCACGTTCTTCGGCGACCCCGACGCCAGCATCGCGACGGTGCGCGTCGACGCGTTCAATGCGCTGATCGAACACGATTTCGGCGACGGCACGGTGCTGCGCAATCGCACCCGTTGGGCCGATTACGACAAGCGGTATCGCAACGTATTCCCCGGCAACGTCAACGAAGCTGCGGCGACGGTGTCGCTCTCGGCTTACGACAACGCCACGCGGCGCGAAAATATCTTCAACCAGACCGATGTGATCTTCTCCGCCGCGACCGGCGCTGTGGAGCATAAATTCATGGTCGGCGCCGAATTCGGTCGCCAGGACACCGACAATCTGCGTCGCACCGGCACCTTCGCGCTCGGTTCGGGCTCGCCATGTCTCAATACCAGCGGCACCGGCTTCGCGACGAGTTGCTCGGTCGCGTTGTCGTCGCCGAACGTGTCGCCGACCGTGAACTACGCCAGCGCCGCCAGCGACGGCAACAACAGCGGTACCGCCAAGATCGCCGCGCTGTACGCGCAGGATCAGATCGAGTTTTCGCCGCAATGGTCGGCTGTGTTCGGCCTTCGTTTCGATCGCTTCGATGTGGAATTCTTCGACCGTCGTCCAGCGACGGCGGACGCTCAGCGCCGACTCGCGGCCCGCGACAACCTGTGGTCGCCGCGCGCCGGCTTGATCTTCAAACCGGTCGAATCGGTGTCGTTGTACGCGAGCTACGGCGTGACCTATCTGCCGCGCTCGGGCGAACAACTCGGCTCGCTGGCGTTCAACACGCAGTCGCTCGACCCTGAAGCGTTCGAGAACGTCGAACTGGGCGCGAAATGGGAAGTCCGCCCGGGATTGATGGCCGAAGCCGCGGTCTATCGCTTGGATCGCAGCAACGCCGCAGTGACGGACCCGACCGATGCCACGCGATTGGTGTTGCTGGACGGCGACAGTCAGCGCATCGACGGCGCGGAATTGTCCTTATCCGGGCAACTCACCGAGCGTTGGCGTGTCGTCGGCAGCTACGCCCGACAGGATGCGCGCACGCTGCAAGCGGTCGGCACCACGCCGGCGGGTCGCACGCTGCCGCAAACGCCGGAGACCTCGCTCGGGCTGTGGAATCGTTTCGATCTCAGCGAGCGCTGGGGCTTCGGTCTGGGCGCGACATATCGCAGCGCCTCGTTCGCGACGATCAGCAACGCGGTGACGTTGAAGTCGTACACGCGCTACGACGCCGCCGTGTACTACGCGTTCGACGAACGTTTTTCGGTGCAGATCAATCTCGAGAACGTGTTCGACAAGCGCTACTACCCGTCGGCCCACACCGATAACAACATCACGCCGGGCGCGCCGCGCACCGCATCGCTGACGTTGCATCTGAAGTTCTGATCGTATTCCCGAGCGACGCGACGACCGATCGTTCGATCGGATGTCCGTTCGTTATTCCGACCCGCGCGACGCCGTCGATCGACGTCGTCTCGCCTCTTCGACGCACGCACACCATGAACACGACCGCTCGCCCGCGCTCCTCCACGACCGCTTACCGCTGGGTCCGTCAATTGCATCTGTGGATCGGCGCCTGGGGCGCGATCGCCGCGATTCTCTACGGATTCAGCGGTTTGGTGATGAATCACCGTTTCGGCGACGGCGCATGGCCGCAAGGCGACAGCCGCGAAACCGGGCGCGCGTCGTTGTCGGTGCCGACCGAAGCGCGCGGCACGGCCGAAGCGTTATCGGTTTGGTTACGCACCAGCCAAGGGTTGGATGCGCAAGTGATCCGCAAACCGCCGCCGGACGCGAAAGGCCCGCCGAAGTGGACGCTCAGCGGCGGCACCGCGCGCGACAGTTGGTCGCTGGAATACAAGCCCGGCGACGACAGCGCCGAACTCAAACGCAGCCGACACACCTTGCTGGCCGGGATCAACCGCCTGCACAAAGCCGTCGGCGGCGGTACGGCGTGGGTCGTGCTGGCCGACAGCTTCGCCGTCGGCATGATCCTGCTCGGCCTCTCGGGCGTGTGGATGTGGGGCCGCGGTCGCACGTGGAAACAAATGCTGCTGAGCGTGTTCGCGGCGTCGTTCGCGGTGCTCGCTTGGGTGCTGGTACCGAATCTGCTGTAGCGCAACCGATCGTCGCGCATTTTCGTCGCGCATTTTCGTCGCGCAACGATCGCCGCGGCGATTACGCCGCAAGCACGTTGCGTGCGGTATCGACGCGGAAATGCTCCGGTCTCAATAGATCGATGCCGCAGTCCAGTCGATACAGCCAATCGAGCATCGCCTGCTGCGCTTGTCCTCGGAACGGCATGCCGTGTTGCGGCACGATCATCGACGGCGCGAGTTCGCGCACCATGTCCACCCACATGCGCACTGCGCGATTGCTCGCCATGTAGCGCTTGTGGAACCCTTCCATACACGGTCGATAGCGGTCGAAATCCTCGACGAAACCGTACGCCGTGCCGCTGGAGACCAAACCCGAACAAACATCGCCCGAGAACAGGATGCCGCTGGTCTCGTCGTAGAACGACAGATTGCCGACCGAGTGCAGAAAGTGCGCCGGCAGCGCGACGACCTGCGCATCGCCCAACGCGATCCGCGCGCCTTCGTCGTCCACCAGCAAGTAACGCTCGCTGCCCGCGTTCTCCATGTAGTACGGCACCAGATGCGGCACGAACCGGCCCCATAACTTGGAACACACCACACTGGCTTGGGTGTAGAGCAACCATTTGTCCACCGAACCGATGATGTCCGGGTCTTGGTGCGAGCACAGAATCAAATCGAGCTGATGCGGGCGTACATAACGACCCAGCGCCAATTGCAGCGGGATGTAAAGCAACGCCCCGCCTGGGTCGATCAAGGCCGAATGCTCGTCGTGAACGATCAAAAATTGATTGGCTTGCACACCATCGTCGCCGCGAACCAAATCGTTGAAAGCGACGCAGCGATGGCCGCCGGATTCGTGCAGCACGAAGCCCATGATGACTGTCCTTGCGTGGGGGGAATCGATGGCGCGCAGGGTACGAAGACGGGCTCGGCGTCTTGTTGATCGATCTCAACATCGCAGCGGTCGCAATGGTTTGCAGCGCGACGCGACAACGGATTTACGGACGCGCGTCGCGAAATGCATCGCACGAACTCGAGCCGCGCGGAGGTTCGGATTCACGCATCGCGCGCGCGGAAACGAATCAGCAGCGCTTCGCCGCCGCCTTCCAGCACGAAACGCGCACGCGCATCGTCCGCATCCAGCAGCACGGTATCGGCCGCGGCGATCGCGCATCGGCGCTCGCCGTCGGCGACTTCGGCACCGCCGGCCAGCACATGGATCGCCCACTGCTCGCCAGGTTCGACGAACAGCACCATCGAGCCCACCAGCGGTCGATGCCAGACCGCGGCGTCGATGCGATCGCGACGCCACATGACGTTGAAATCGTGAGTGGCGCCATCGATCGGTTCGCCGCGCAACGGCCGCTCGCCGGAAAACCGATGACGGCCGTGCGGCGGATCCAGCAGCACCGTCTCCCCATCGTCGAAACGCAGGCGCATGCCGTTGCCGCCGCGCAACAACACCAACTCGCGGTCGATCCCCGGAAACGCCGAGAACGCGGCGTCCTGTTCGACTTCGGCGATCGATAAGCGCCACAGCCAATCGTCGGTGTGGGTCGTCGGATCGGGCGCGCCGCCGGGCCTGGCTTCGAGCGCGGGCTGACGATGGATTTCGCGCGTCCAACCCAAGCCGTTACGCCAGCGCTCGCGGCGGTATTCGTGGGCGGGCAATAAGCGCAGGCGATCGGGCATGGCGTCCTCCGGGCGTGCGACGAGTGTACCGAAGCGCGGGACGCGAACCGATGGAACGAAACGGCATGCGACCCGAGCGTCCGAGCGTTCGCGATTTAGACTCGGAATGCTTGAAAATACTGTGCAACGCAAACATTCCTTCTCCCCGCATCGCGGGGAGAAGGTGGCGCGCAGCGCCGGATGAGGGGTGAGCACCCGCGATTCGTCGCGAACAGCGCCCCTCACCCGGCCTTCGGCCACCCTCTCCCCGTGCTTCGCCCGGGGAGAGGGGAGCAAACTCATATTTCGCTTCGCGGCTTCTCTTGCACGACCTGTGCATGGGTGCCTTGTGCTCACAGCATCGAAACGTTCCTTCTCCCCGCATCGCGGGGAGAAGGTGGCGCGCAGCGCCGGATGAGGGGCCGCGGTTGGCGATGCAGTCGGGCGGAATGCCTCATCGCGCGAAAAGCGCCCCTCACCTGCCCTTTGGGCATCCTCTCCCCGCAATGCGGGGAGAGGAAGAAGCGAGAACATCGCCCGTCACCTTCTCCCCGCAGCGCGGGGAGAAGGTGGCGCGCAGCGCCGGATGAGGGGCTGCGGTTGGCGATGCAGTCGGGCGGAATGCCGCATCGCGCGAAAAGCGCCCCTCACCTGCCCTTTGGGCATCCTCTCCCCGCAATGCGGGGAGAGGAAGAAGCGAGAACATCGCCCGTCCCCTTCTCCCCGCAGCGCGGGGAGAAGGTGGCGCGCAGCGCCGGATGAGGGGCGAGCAGCCGCGATCGATCACGAAGAGCGCCCTTCATCAGGCCTTCGGCCACCCTCCCCGAGCTTCGCTCGGGGGAAGGAGCGTCGACGAACATCGTCGAAACGCTAATGGGAGCGGCGAAAGCGGCTGTGAAGAAGACACGCTGTCATCCCGAACGCAGCGAGGGATCTGCTTTCCCGGCCTGTGTGAGCCTTGAAAGCAGATCCCTCGCGAGCGTTCGGGAAGACAGAGGTTCGATCCTCGGCAGACTCGCGGTTCGGATGCGAACGCGCGAGCCTGCGAGATCGAGCGATCCGCTCAGCGGGCTTTCGCCGGAGCAGCCGGGGCTTTCGCGGCGGCCGGTTTCGCGACCGGGGCGCCGCCGCCGACCAGGATCATCTCGCGGTTCTTCTCGACCGTCTTCAAACCGATGCCCTGCACTTGCGCCAACTGCTCGGCGCTGCGGAAGGCGCCGTTCTGCTTGCGGTAGGCGACGATCGCTTGCGCCTTGGCGGGGCCGACGTTCACCAGCACGCGATCCAGCGTGGCGGCGTCCGCCGTATTGATGTTGACCTTTTCGGCGGCCAGGGCGCTGCCGGCGAGCGCGAGGGAGAGAGCGAGGGTGCCGAACAGGGTCTTGAGCGAGCGGGCGTTGAAAGCGTTCATGTGTGTTCTCCTGAGAAATGATGGTTGGTTTGTGGTGTTGAGGTCGTGCCGATGAGGGCGTGCCGATCAGGGCATGACGACCGGGTTCGTGTGTCGCCGGCTGTCTCGCTGCCGACGTGAACAGTCTCCGGATTCCGCCTGCCCCGCCCCATCGCCGAAACGCCCATCGCGAGGCCGGACGTTGCCCCTGTGCCGTGTAGGAAAATTCCTACCCCTGCGGAGTCGCCAAGAAATCAATCGCTTACGCGTACGCTTCGTCGCCGCGACGCTCTTCGGCTGCAGGAACCGGTAGCGTTCCAACAGCCCGCTAACGCCCGCGGGCGTACAATCGCGGCACATTCCCGTCACCGGATTCGCTCATGGATACCCCTCAGATCGATGCCCCGTCGCTGCAGAACTTCGTCGCCGAAAAATGGGACGACGAAATCGTGCCGCAGCTCGTCGAATACATCCGCATCCCGAATAAATCGCCGATGTTCGATAGCGATTGGGTCGCGCACGGTTACATGGACGACGCGGTGAAACTGATGGAACGTTGGGCGACCGCGCAGAACGTGCCGGGGATGCACGTCGAAGTGGTGCGTTTGGAAGGCCGCACGCCGCTGATCTTCGTCGAGATTCCCGCCAGCGCCGACGCCGGCACCGGCGACGACTGCGTACTGCTCTACGGCCATCTCGACAAGCAGCCGGAAATGACCGGTTGGGACGACGATCTCGGCCCGTGGACGCCGGTGATCAAAGGCGACCGACTGTACGGCCGCGGCGGCGCCGACGACGGCTACGCGCTGTTCGGTTCGATCGCGGCGGTGCAAGCGTTGCGCGCCCAGGGCGTGCCGCACGCGCGCTGCGTGGTGATGATCGAAGCCTGCGAAGAATCCGGTAGCTACGACTTACCCGCCTACGTCGATCATCTCGCCGCGCGCATCGGCAAACCATCGCTGGTGGTGTGTTTGGATTCGGGCTGCGGCAATTACGATCAATTGTGGTGTACCACGTCGCTGCGCGGTTTGGCCGGCGGCAATCTCACCGTCGATGTGCTGAACGAAGGCGTGCATTCGGGCGATGCGTCCGGCGTGGTGCCGTCGAGTTTCCGCATTCTGCGCACGCTGCTGTCGCGGATCGAAGACGAAAACACCGGCCGCATTCTGCTCGACGGCCTGCACGCGGAAATTCCGGCGGATCGCCTCGTGCAAGCGAAGAAATGCGCCGAAGTGCTGGACACCGCGGTGTTCGACAAATTCCCGTTCCTCGACGGGATGACGCCGATGCATTCGGACCTCACCGAATTGGTGCTCAACCGCACCTGGCGTCCGGCGCTGTCGATCACCGGTGTCGATGGCATGCCGCCGCTGTCGTCGGCGGGCAATGTGCTGCGGCCGTTCACCTCGGTGAAACTCAGCCTGCGTCTGCCGCCGACGCTCGACGGCAAACAAGGGGGTCAATTGCTGAAAGACGCCTTGCTGCGCGATCCGCCGTACGGCGCGCGGGTGTCGCTGGAGTTGGAGAAGGCCTCGACCGGTTGGAACGCGCCGACGATGGTGCCGTGGCTGGAGAAAGCGATCGACGATGGCAGCCGCGCGTATTTCGGCCGACCGGCGATGTACATGGGCGAAGGCGGCACCATTCCGTTCATGGGCATGCTGGGCGAAAAATTCCCGGGCGCGCAATTCATGATCACCGGCGTGCTCGGTCCGCATTCCAATGCGCATGGTCCCAACGAATTCCTGCACATTCCGATGGGAAAACGCGTCACCGCCTGCGTCGCCAAGGTGATCGCCGAGCATCGCAACGCCAGCGTGCGCGGCGAAACCACGGGCGTGGCCGCGCATGCCGGCGGCGAGCATCACGGCTCGCACGGCTGTTGCTGAAAGTAATTCCTATTGAGCGTCATTCAGTACTTCCACCCCATTCTTTGACCGATGTCACGTTGATCTGGCTGTGCTTATTCAGATTCTTCTACAAATCAGTGATAGGTGAGCGAACATGGCAGCCAATCCCGAAGACCCTTATGGAAAATTCAAAGACGATATCGAACGTCGTCTTGCAATAGTTTCTCGAGAAAGGCATCAGACATTGAGACTTGCAATTAAATGGGGGCTTCTTGCCTTGATCGTTTGTTCACAAGGCAGAGAAAATGAAGCGTTACTGAATTTTCTAGCATTGGTACTTTGAATTTTCTGGCAGGAAACAAATCACCGTGGAGCACCTCCATATTCGCAGGCATCCTGGATTACATCATCGGCGGCGCGGCGATCGGCGGCTACTTGTATCCCGGTCACGGCATGATGACCTGGGTCGTGGCGATTCTGGCGGCGGTCGTGCTGTTGTTCTTGTTCGAGATGATGCGCAAGAAAAAGTGAGATCGACTCGCGCGAAATGCGCGACGGAAACGAAAAACGCCCGGCGAAGACCGGGCGTTTTTCGTTTCGATCGACACTTCGATCGACATTCGGCAAGAGCGTTACGAAGCGTCAATCGCTCAACAACCGCTCCACTACGCGCTCCGCCAACGCTTCGGCGCTCTCGCCCACCGTCGCCAACCGCAATTCCGGCGCTTCCGGCATTTCGTACGGCGAATCGATGCCGGTGAAATTCGGAATCTTGCCGGCGCGCGCTTTCGCGTACAGACCTTTCACATCGCGTCGCTCGGCTTCTTCCAACGGCGTATCGACGAAGACCTCGACGAACTCGCCGTCGGCGAACAACTCGCGCGCCATCCGGCGTTCGGCGCGGAACGGCGAGATGAAGCTGACCAGCACGATCAAGCCGGCATCGACCATCAAGCGCGCGACTTCGGCGACGCGGCGGATGTTCTCCACGCGATCTTGATCGCTGAAGCCCAGATCCTTGTTCAAGCCGTGACGGACGTTATCGCCGTCCAGCAAGTACGTGTGCAGCCCCATCGCCTGCAGGCGCTTCTCGACCAAGTTGGCGATGGTGGATTTGCCCGACCCAGACAACCCCGTGAACCACAAACAACGCGGCGTTTGGCCCAGGCTGCGTGCGCGCGCGGCTTTGTTCACCTCCAGATGCTGCCAATGCACGTTTTCGGCGCGGCGCAGCGCGAAATCGAGCGTGCCGGCGGCGACGGTGGCGTTGGTTTGACGATCGATCAGAATGAACCCGCCCAAGGCGCGGCTATCGGCATAGCGCTCGAAGGCGATGGGTTGGTCCAGATGCAGATTGCAGTAGCCGACTTCGTTCAACTCCAGCAACTTCGCGGCCAGCGGCTCCTGCGTGTTCACATCGATTTTGTGCTTGATCTCCGTCACCGACGCGCCGACGCTGCGCGCGCCGATCTTCAACCAGTACGGCCGCCCGGGCAGCAGCGGCTTTTCGCCCATCCACAGCACGTGCGCGGCGAATTGATCGGAGACCTGCGCCGGAGCGGACGCCGCTGCGATCACATCGCCACGGCTGATGTCGATCTCGTCCGTCAGCGTGACCGTCACCGCTTCGCCGCGTGTCGCCTGCGCGCGATCGATCAAGGCATGCATCGCATCCGCGCTGACGATGCGCGCAACGCGGGAACGACGGCCGGACGGCAACGCGACGACCTCGTCGCCCGGCGCGATCGCGCCTTCGGCGACGGTGCCGGCGAAGCCGCGGAAATGCTGATCCGGTCGGCACACCCATTGCACCGGCATGCGAAAACCCGGGGCATCGCGCTCGCCCTCGCGCGTGTCCACGGTTTCTAGGTGTTCCAGCAGCGTTGGGCCTTCGTACCACGGCGTGCGCGCGGAGCGCTGCAGCAGATTGTCGCCCTGCAACGCGGACAGCGGGATCGCGACCACATGCGGAATGCCGAGCTTCGCCGCCAACGCGCGGTAATCGCTTTCGATGCGGGCGAAGATGCCGCGATCGAAATCGACCAAATCCATCTTGTTCACCGCCAGCACCACATGCCGCAAGCCCAGCAGCGAGACGATGTAACTGTGCCGATGCGTCTGCGTCAGCAGGCCCTTGCGCGCATCCACCAGCACCACGGCCAAGTCGGCGGTGGACGCGCCGGTCGCCATGTTGCGGGTGTACTGCTCGTGGCCGGGGCAGTCGGCGACGATGAATTTACGGCGGTCGGTATCGAAGAAGCGATACGCGACATCGATGGTGATGCCCTGCTCGCGTTCGGCCTGCAGGCCGTCCACCAGCAGCGCGAAATCCAATTCCCCGTTCTGGGTACCGTGACGACGACTGTCGCGTTCGAGCGCGGCCAATTGATCGTCCAGCAGCAGGCGTGTGTCGTGCAGCAGGCGACCGATCAACGTGCTCTTGCCGTCGTCCACGCTGCCGCAGGTGATGAAGCGCAGCAGACGCTTGCGTTCGTGGCGCTGCAGATAGTCGGCGACGGCATCCGCGGCTGCGACGGCGCTGCGTTCGGAAACGGCCGACATCAGAAATACCCCTCTTGCTTCTTTTTCTCCATCGACGCCGATGGATCGTGATCGATCACCCGGCCTTGGCGTTCGGACGTCGTCGAGACCAGCATTTCGGCGACGATCTTCTCCAGCGTGTCGGCCTCGGATTCGATCGCGCCGGTCAGCGGATAGCAGCCGAGCGTGCGGAAACGCACGCGCCTCATCGCAGGCGTTTCGTTCTCGCGCAGCGGCAAGCGGTGGTCGTCGCGCATCAACAGGGCGCCGTCGCGTTCGACCATCGGGCGCTCGGCGGCGAGATACAGCGACGGCACCGGAATGCGTTCGCGGTAGATGTACAGCCACACGTCGAGTTCGGTCCAATTCGAGATCGGAAACACGCGCACCGATTCGCCTTTGTGGATCCGCGTGTTGTAGAGGTTCCACAACTCGGGCCGCTGATTCTTCGGGTCCCAGCGATGCTGCGCGCTGCGGAACGAGAACACGCGCTCTTTCGCGCGGGATTTTTCTTCGTCGCGGCGCGCGCCGCCGATCGCCGCATCGTAGCCGCCCAAATCCAAGGCTTGGCGCAGCGCTTGGGTTTTCATCACGTCGGTGTGGACGGTGGCGCCGTGGCTGATCGGGCCGATGCCTTGCGCCACGCCTTCGGGATTGGTGTAGGTGCGCAGCTCGATGCCGGTCTCGACCGCGCGGCGGTCGCGGAAGGCGATCATTTCCGAGAACTTCCAGCCGGTGTCGATATGCAGCAGCGGGATCGGCGGTTTGGCCGGCGCGAAAGCCTTGAGCATGAGGTGCAGCAGCACCGAGCTGTCTTTGCCGATGGAATACAGCATCACCGGGTTACGGAACTCGGCCGCGACTTCGCGCAGGATGTGGATGCTTTCGGCTTCCAAGCGATCGAGGTGGCTCAGATCGCCGGGCGAGAGCGCGGCGGAGGCCGGCGAGGAGGACATGGACATTCGGGGCTGCGGCATCGGGACGAACGCGTCGACGCCTAGTATCGACCATCGCGCACCCCGCAGATAGTCCGGGCGAGACATAAGCGCATAACGAGGCGTCCTTTCCGCGCGAGTCGCCCGATGCCTAGGCTGAGCCCATCGGTCGATGCCCATGGGCTTATTCGACTCGTTCGCCGCCTCGCCCCCTTCGCCACAGATACCCGCCCATGTCCGCTGCCCTCGCGCCATCGACCGATGCGCCGCTCACCCTCCCCGGGGCGACGACGGCAACGGCGCGCGGAGAAACGTCGCTTCTGCCGCTATCGCAGGATCAGGCGCTGCTGCTGGCCCGATTGACCGAGCGACTCGAGGCGTCCCAGTTGTGGTGGTTGTCGGGCTATGCGGCAGGACTCGCCGCTGGACGCACCGACGGAGGTCGCGCTTCGACGCCGGACGTGGTGGCCGGCGTCGAAGCGAACCCGGGCATCGCCAGCACCGCCGCCGCCGACGCGCCCCGGCTCACCGTCGTCTACGGCAGCCAAACCGGCAACGCCAAGCGCGTCGCCGAAGCGCTGGCGCAGCGGTTGAGCGCCGACGGCTTGCCGGTGCGTCTGCTGCGCGCCGATGCCTATCCGCTGCGCGAATTGGCGAACGAGCGCTACCTCGCCATCGCGATCAGCACGCAGGGCGACGGCGACCCACCGGACGATGCGCGCGGCTTCGTCGAACATCTGCTCGGCAAGCGCGCGCCGAAACTGCCGCAGCTCAAATTCGCGGTGATCGGGCTGGGCGATTCCAGCTATCCGCAGTTCTGCGCGATCGGCCGCCGGTTGGACGAGCGCCTCGCCGAACTCGGCGGCGAACGCTGGCTCGATCGCGCCGACGCCGATTTGGACATCGACACCATCGCGACGCCGTGGTTGGACGGCGTGCAGCGCCGTTCGACCGATGCATTGAGCGCGCGTCCGTCGCCGCAACCGCCTTCTGCGACGGTGACACCGCTCCGACCCGCCGCGCCGACGCCCGAACGCGGGTCGCGCGAACATCCTTTCGCGGCCGAATTGCTGACGAATCAACGCATCGTCGGCCGCGATTCGCAGAAAGATATTCGGCATCTGGAAATCGGCCTCGACGGGTCGGGCCTGGACTACGAACCCGGCGACGCGCTGGGCGTGTGGCCGCAGAATCCGCCGGTTTTGGTGCAAGCGATCCTCGACGCCTTGGACGCCGACGGCGACACCGTCGTCGCGCTCGGCGAACGCGAGCGGTCGTTGCGCGACTGGCTCACGCACGAGCGTGAGATCACTCGATTGAACCGCCCGTTCGTCGCCGCGCATGCGGATCGCGGCCAAAGCGATGCGTTGCGGCATGCGCTCTCGGCCGACGGTCGCGAGGCGCTCACGCGCCTGTTCGCGGACTGGCAAATCCTCGATCTGCTGCGCGCGCATCCCGCGCGCTGGGAACCGAAAGCACTGATCGACGCGCTGCGTCCTCTGCAGCCGCGCATGTACTCGATCGCCTCCAGCCGCAAAGCCGTGGGCGACGAAGCGCATCTGACCGTCGCGCATCTCGAATACCGCTTCGGCGACGAACTACGCTGGGGCGCGGCCTCGCATTTCCTAGCCCGCGCCGAAGAAGGCGCGAGCGTACCGGTGTTCCTGGAACGCAACGAGCGCTTCCGCCTACCCGCCGATCCGTCGCGCGATATTTTGCTGATCGGCCCCGGCACGGGGGTCGCACCGTTCCGCGGCTTCGTGCAGGAACGCGAAGCCGTCGGCGCGCGCGGTCGCAACTGGCTGCTGTTCGGCAATCCGCACGCGCGCAGCGATTTTCTGTATCAGACCGAATGGCAGGACGCGCTGCGCCGCGGCGCGTTGCATCGCTTGAGCCTGGCGTTCTCGCGCGATCAAGCGCAGAAAGTTTATGTGCAGCATGCGCTGCGCGAACACGGCCGCGAGGTCTACGCCTGGCTGCAGAACGGCGCGCATCTGTACGTCTGCGGCGACGCCACGCGCATGGCGAAAGACGTGCATGCGGCATTGATCGAGATCGTCGCCGAACACGGCGGCGTGGACGCGGAGGCGGCCGGCGATTACGTCGCGACGCTGGCCGCCCAAGGTCGCTACGCGCGAGACATTTACTGAGACGCCCATGAGCGCGCATTCCGTCGAAGATATCAAACGCAGCAGCGGCCGTTTGCGCGGCACGCTGGAGGCGTCGCTCGCCGACCGCGTGACCGGCGCCTTGGCCGACGCCGATCAAACGCTGATCAAATACCACGGCAGCTATCAGCAGGACGACCGCGATATCCGCGACGAACGCCGTCGGCAAAAGCTGGAGCCGGACTATTCGTTCATGATCCGCACGCGCACGCCGGGCGGCGTAGTCTCGCCCGCGCAATGGCTGAAATTGGACGCCATCGCGACCACCTTCGCTGAACGCGGTCTGCGCATCACCACGCGTCAGGCCTTCCAGTTTCACGGCGTGATCAAACGCGAATTGAAAGCGACGATGCAGTCGATCAATGCGGCGCTGATCGACACCCTCGCCGCTTGCGGCGATGTCAATCGCAATATCGCGGTCTCGGCCAACCCGCAGCTTTCGCATTTGCATGGCGCGGTGTACGACCAAGCTGCGGCGCTGTCGCGGCATTTGCTGCCGAATACGCGGGCCTACTACGAAATTTGGCTGGACGAAGAAAAAGTGGTCGATAGCGGCGCGGAAGCCGAACCGATCTACGGCGATACGTATCTTCCGCGCAAGTTCAAAATCGGCTTCGCGATTCCGCCGGATAACGATGTCGATGTCTTCGCGCAGGATCTCGGCTTCGTCGCCATCGCCGATGCTCACGGCGCATTGGCCGGCTACGACGTGACCGTCGGCGGCGGCATGGGCGCGACGCACGGCGATGCGGAGACGTACCCGCGCATCGGCGATGTCGTCGGTTTCATCGCCCCCGAACACGTTGTCGCGATTGCCGAAGCGGTCATCACGACGCAACGAGACTGGGGCAACCGCGCGGTCCGTAAACGCGCGCGACTGAAATACACCATCGACGATCGCGGCCTGGACGCGTTCAAAGCCGAAGTGGAACGCCGCAGCGGCGTGCGATTCGCCGCGCCGCGCGGGTTCGACTTCGCGAGCAACGGCGACCGCTTCGGTTGGCGCGAAGGCCACGACGGCCGCTGGCATTTGACGCTGCGCATTCTCGCCGGGCGCATTTGGGATCGCGATGGCCTGCGGCATCTCAGCGGCTTGCGCGCGGTTGCGGCGCATCTGAACGAGGCCGGCGACGGTGCGGAATTCAGGCTCACCGCGAATCAAAATCTCGTCGTCGCCAACGTCGCGCCCGCCCAACGCGACGCCATCGATCGTTTGATCGTCGATTATGGTCTCGACACGCATGCGCATGCCAGCGCCGTGCGGCGTAACGCCTTGGCCTGCGTCGCGCTGCCGACCTGCGGCTTGGCGATGGCCGAAGCCGAGCGTTATTTACCGGCATTCGTCGATCGCTTCGACGACGCGCTGGCGAAACACGGATTGGCGGGCGCCGACATCCATCTGCGCATCAGCGGCTGCCCGAACGGTTGCTCGCGGCCCTATCTCGCCGAAATCGCGCTCGTCGGCAAAGCGCCGGGCCGCTACAACCTGATGCTCGGTGGCGATCATCTCGGCCGCCGTTTGAACGCGTTGTATCGCGAGAACATCGACGAAGCCGCGATTCTCGCTGCGCTCGATCCCCTACTCGCCCGCTACGCCGCCGAACGCTTCGAAGACGAACGTTTCGGCGATTTTCTCGTCGCGCGCGGGCTTCTGCGTGCAGCCACGGATGCGGCGCGCGTCATTCCCATGGAGTCGTTGTCATGAGTCTCCCCGACCCGATCGCCGCGGCGGAATCGCCGCAGGCGCTGCAAACGCTGAATCGCTGGCTCGAAGGCCTGTCCGCGCAGGAACGCATCGAATGGGCGCTGCGCCATTTGGCCGGCGAACACGCCTTATCGTCGAGTTTCGGCGCGCAAGCCGCGGTATCGCTGCATCTAGCGACGCAGGCGAAACCCGACCTTCCGGTGATCTTGATCGACACCGGCTACCTCTTCCCCGAAACCTATCGCTTCGTGGACGAGATGACCGAACGCTTAGCGCTGAACCTTAAAGTCTATCGGCCGCAAGTCGGTATCGCGTGGATGGAAGCGCGTCACGGCAAGCTCTGGGAAAACGGCCTCGACGGTTTGAAGCAATACAACCATTTGCGCAAGGTCGAACCGATGCAGCGCGCTTTGCGCGAACTCGGTGTGCGCACGTGGATCGCCGGTCTGCGCCGCAGCCAATCGGACAGCCGCGCGAAGATCGACATCCTCGAATTGCGCGACGGCCGCTGGAAGCTGCACCCGCTCGCCGATTGGAACGACCGCGACGTGTGGAACTACCTGCGCGAACACGATCTGCCCTATCACCCGCTGTGGCACGAAGGCTATCTATCGATCGGCGACATCCACACCACGCGTCGCTTCGGAGATGGCATGCGCGAAGAAGACACACGATTCTTCGGGCTTAAACGCGAGTGCGGTTTGCACGAGGATTGGAGCGCTCTGCCGTTGGCGCAAGCGGGCTGAACAACCGAGAGGACGAGACCGAGTACGAATGCCGCATCGATGCGGCGCGCCGATCAAACGCCGGGATAACGCCGCTTCGTTTCGGCGATCGAGGCTTTGAGCATCGTTTCGAGCACGGCCAGATCGATATCCGACAAGCGCTTGACGTACAGGCAGGCTTTGCCGAGCTTGTGCTTGCCCAGTTTCGCCAGCGACTTCGCTTGATGGTCGAAACCGGCGGTGAGGTAAATGCTGATCTCGCTCTTGCGCGAGGAGAAGCCGATGACGAAAGCATCGCCCTCGTGACCGCTGTCGTAAACGTAGTGGTAGCGGTCGAAACCGACCATGCTCGGGCCCCACATCGTCGCCGGGCAACCGCTGACACGCGTCATCAACGCAACCAAAGCATCGCAATCTTCGCGTCTGCGCGGGTCGTCGATCTTATCGAGGTACGCCGCGACATCGGCATCGGTAGGTTTGGTTTTCGCTTCGTAGGCCATGATCGCCTCCTGACTGAAGTCTATTGTCCGACGATCGTCGCCTATGCGCTTCGACGCGAGGCCGCGAAGATCATCGCGGCGAAGATGAATTCGATCGCGGCGCCGGCGAATGCGCCGACGACAGGCGTCGCGCGCGCGACGATCAAGGCGAACGCGGCGGACGCCAGGCAAACGCCGAGCGCCGTGTAGGTTCGCGTGCCGTAAATCGTGCGGAAGACGAGGTAACGCCCGCCGATCACCAACAACATCGCCGGAAAAAACCAGTGGATGCGATCGATCGAAATCGCGTAGGCCAAGGGCAAACACAGCAGCATCCACACCGTACTTTCGAGCGCCAACGCACCGAGCGGGTTTCCGCGCGTATGCGAACCCGGGCGCCCGAGCGCTTTCGCGATCACGATGCCGACCGGATGGATGAACATGCCGCCGACGAACAACGCCAGCACCGCATGTTTGGGCGATAGCGCGATCGCGACGATGCCGGCCGCGCACCACGCCAGCGCCGACGCGATAACCCCCGGCCCGCCGCCGTAATAACCATGCCGCATATCGCGCTGCGCATCCGAACATCGGTCGAGCGTCATCGAATCGTCCTCATCTGCGTTGGGCCGAGCATAGCGAATGACTCAGGCGTATTCCACACGCCATCGGGGCACCATTGGATCCGAGCGCGAGCACAAAGCGCCGGTCTCGTTCGCAGCCGCCCGGCCTCATGCTCAAACGCCAGAGAGGCCGACTGGATTGTGCGAGGAACGGCTCAACGATATTCGTAAAAGACGTGCGATCTGCGCTGCGATGAACCGCCGGCCAGCAGTCAAACGCCGCGCAACGCCAACGCGAGCAACGCCAGAAACGTGTAGGTCAAGGCCGGCGCCATCGGCACTTGGAACCACCCCAGACGCGCGCGCCATCGCCACATCAGCGCCAGCGAAAGCGCGGTAGCGGCCGTCAACGACATTACGTAATCGGCCTGCAGCAAATACGCGGGAAAGCCGTAGCCGCGACGCAGCGCCTGCACCACGAAGCCCAGCGTGATGACCGCCATCGTCGCGGCTCCGGCGACGATCGACGCCCGCGTGCCTGTGCGAGTCGGCGCGTGCGCCCGCTGCGATCGATCTCGACCCATCGTTCAGTTGGTGATCGCTTGACTCAACTCCGTCCACGTCGGCGCGGCGGGCCACTGCGGCGGCGAATTGCCGGCCAGCACACGGCGCAAATCGTGACGGTCGAGTTGCGGCGCTAGGGCGACCAGAAGATCGACGGTGTAATCGCGCAGCACGCGTTCGCGCGGCAGTACGGCCCAGGCGGTGCATTCGGGCACCGCGTCCGGCGCGGGCAACGCGACGAGGTCGCTGTCGTGGATCGCGCTGACGGCCATCTCGGCTAACAAACCGATGCCCAGACCGGCGCGCACATAGGTTTTGATCAGATCCGCGTCGCGCGCGGTCATCGCCAACTGCGGTTCGTGACCCGCGCCCGCGAAAGCGCGGCGCAGCGACGAATCGGGCCGCAACGAGGACTCGTAGCTGACCAGCGGATAGGCGGCGAGATCGGCGAGCGTCGGCGGCTTGCCGCTCGCGGCCAAGGGATGCGCACGCGGCACCAGCACGACGCGACGCCAGCGGAACATCGGCACGGCGATGCCGTCGGCCGGCGCCGCGCCCGCGGTACTGATCAGCGCGAGATCGGCTTCGCCGCGCGCGAGTTGCTGCAGCACGTCGGCATCGGCGCTGGGCTGCAGATGGATGCTCAGTTGCGGGTAGGCCTGATGCACATGCGAGATCACCGGCGGCAGCACGAAACGGGCTTGGGTGTGCGTGGTCGCGATCGACAGGTCGCCGTGGCCGTCGCGGCGCTGATTCGCGGCCAGCGCGCGGATGTTCGCGGCTTCGGCCAACAACTTGCGCGCGTGGTGCAGCACTTGCGCGCCGGCCGGAGTCAGCCCTTCCAAACTGCGACCCTTGCGCACGAACAGCAGAAAGCCCAGTTCGTCCTCCAACTGTTTGAGTTGTTTGGACAGACCGGGCTGGGTGGCGTGGACGTGATCGGCCGCCTGGGTGATGTTGAAGCCGGCGTCGGCGATGGCGACGAAGTAACGGAGTTGAGCGAGCGTCATGGGCGTCTTCGAATTCGGGCAGGGGCGAGGTGATCGGCGGGTCGCGGCGAACGACCGGATCGGCGACATCGACGACACCCGCAGCAGCGCACAGACGGCATGAGGCTCGAACTCGACATGAGAAGGTGATGCGTGGGCATGACGACACGCTATCCATAACCCCAGGGAATGAATATACCTTGTATATTCCAAATCGTTATTAAGGAACGCCGCCCGCTTATTTCCCGCGCCTCGCCGCGAGGCCTAGCGTGAGCCGACATCCTCCGGTCCTGCCGACCATGCCCGACACCGTCATTGCCGCCGACACGCCCGCACCGACGCTCTTCCCAGCGTTTCTGGATCTGCGCGGACGGCCGGTGCTGGTGGTGGGCGGCGGCGCGGTGGCGAGGCGCAAAGTCGCCGCCCTACTCGATGCCGGCGCCGATGTCCGCGTCGGCGCACCCGACATCGTCCCGGAATTGGCCCAACTGGCCGCGGCCGGTCGCATTCGGCATCTGCCCGGGGAATTCCAAGCCGCCTGGCTCGACGAGGCCTGGTTCGCGGTGGCCGCGACCGACGACCCCGAGGTCAACCGGCGGGTCGCCGAGGCCGGCGAAGCGCGCAAGCTGTGGGTCAACGCGGTGGACGACATCGCCCATTCCAGCGCGCAATTACCTGCCCGCATCGAACGCGGGCCGCTGCAGATCGCGATTTCCAGCGGCGGCGGCGCACCGATGCTGGCGCGGCATCTGCGCGAACGATGGGAAGCCGAACTCGACCCCGCATTCGGGCCGCTGGCGATGCTGTTGCTGCGCCATCGCGCGCGGATTCGCGAGGCCTTGCCCGATCTCGCCGCACGCCGTCGCTGGTTCGCCGAGTTACTGGTCGGTGATGTGCCGCGTTCGCTGCGCAACGGACATGCGGCGGAAGCCGAACGAGCGTTGCTCGATGCCATCGCCGCAGCGGCGCGCCCGGAATCCACCCCGTCCGATCGTCTCGGTCGCGTGACCTTGGTCGGGGCCGGACCGGGCGATGCGGGTTTGCTCACCCTGCGCGGCCTGCGCGCCTTGAACGAAGCCGACGTGATTCTCCACGACCGTCTCGTCGCGCCCGACGTGCTCGACCTCGCGCGCCGCGACGCCGAACGCATCGAAGTGGCGAAAGAAGCCGGCCATCACCACACCACACAGGCGCAAATCCACGCGTTGATGCTGGAGCACGCGCGCGCCGGCCGTCATGTCGTGCGCTTGAAAGGCGGCGACGGCTTCGTGTTCGGGCGCGGCGGCGAAGAATTGGAATTCCTGCGCGCGCACGGCATCGCTTACGACGTGGTACCCGGCATCACCGCCGCACTCGCCTGCGCCGCCTACGCGGGTGTGCCGCTGACGCATCGCGATCATGCGCAATCCGTGGTGCTGGCGACCGCCCACGACGCCGGCGAACACGACACGCTGGATTGGCGCAGCCTCGCGCAGCCGCAGCGCACGCTCGCGCTGTACATGGGCGTCGCGGGTCTGTCGCGCATTCGCGACCGTCTGCTCGCCCACGGCCGCGCGCCGGACACGCCGTTCGCGCTGGTGGAAAACGGCGGGCGCGCCGAGCAGCGCGTGATCGTCGGCAAGCTCGCCGATCTGCCCGAGCGCGCACGCGCGCACGGCGCAAGATCGCCGTCGCTCGTGCTGATCGGCGAAACCGCGGCACTGGCGGAACGGCTGCATTGGTTCGGCGCCGCTCCGCTCGGCGCTGCGTCGGCTGGGCAAGCGCCAGAACCGATGAGCGATGCGATCTCCGACCGGCACTCGCAAGAGGCCGCGCCGCGCGCGCCGTCGTACGCGGAGGCGGCATGAACATCACGACATCCGACCGGCGACACTCGCGGCGGCGCATGCGATGTCGTCCGCGAACGCCCGCTCGCCCGCCATCGCATCGCAGCGCTTGATATTCCCGAACCGCACTCCCGAATTACGCAGATCACCGCAGGTACCGACATGGCCCTCTACGACAGCATTCTCGACACCATCGGCGGCACGCCGATCGTCAAAACCCACCGCATCGCGCCCAAGCACGTCGATTTTTACGTCAAGGTCGAAGCCTTCAATCCGGGCGGATCGGTCAAGGACCGCCTCGCCCTCGCCATCGTGCTCGACGCCGAACGCAAAGGCTTGTTGAAGCCCGGCGATACCATCGTCGAAGCCACCTCCGGCAACACCGGCGTCGCGTTGGCGATGGTGGCCGCCGCACGCGGCTATCGCTTCGTCGCGGTGATGACCGAAACCTTCTCGATCGAACGCCGCAAACTGATGCGCGCGTACGGCGCGAAAGTGATCCTAACGCCCGCCGCCGAGCGCGGCAGCGGCATGGTGCGCAAGGCGAAAGAATTGTCCGAAAAACACGGTTGGTTCCTCGCCCGCCAGTTCGAGAACGAAGCCAACCCCGCCTATCACCGCAGCACCACCGGCCCGGAAATCCTCCGCGATTTCGCCGGCAAGCGGCTCGATTATTTCGTCAGCGGCTGGGGCACCGGCGGCACCATCACCGGCGCGGGCGAAGTTCTGAAACTCGCGCGCCCCGACCTCCAGATCGTGACCAGCGAGCCGGCGGGCGCCGCGCTGCTCAAAGGCGACGAATGGAAGCCGCACAAGATTCAGGGCTGGACGCCGGACTTCCTGCCGGCCGTCCTCAATCGCAATATCGCCGACCAAAACATTCCCATCGACGATGTGCTGGCGCGCGACACCTCGCGTCGTCTGGCGACGGAAGAAGGCATTTTCGTCGGTATTTCCGCCGGCGCTACCGTCGCCGCCGCGCTGCAGGTCGCGCAGGATGCGCCGGAAGGTTCGGTGATTTTGGCGATGCTGCCGGACACAGGCGAACGCTATCTGTCGACCTTCCTGTTCGAGGGCGTCAACGAAGGTTCGGACGACGAGTGGTTGGCGTCGTTGGGCTAAGCCATTCGGAGATGCCGATGCGATACGCGACGTCTCGCCGTCGCTTATCGAGTCATCATGCGTTTCTGCGCTCGAAACGCACCTCGCCCGACTCGGAAAAGCAGGCGCGCAACCATCCCTTTCGTTCGTAAAAGCCGCAAGCGCGCGAGCCGGGGTCGGTCGTCAGCCATAACGCTTCCACCGGCTGCGTGCGCAACCACGCCAACATCGCATCGTGAAGACGGCTGCCGTAACCGCAGCCTTCGGCATCCGGATGCACGAACAACGCCCATATGTTTCCGGTTTCGGCATTCGCGATCGCGAACGCCACGATGCGCGCGCCTTCCTCGACCACCCAACCTTTTCCTGTGTCTTCGATCTCACGACGCACGTCCTCGTCGGAAAGACGGCCCGGTGTCAACGTGTTCTCGCGAACGGCGTAGCGCACCTCCCACATCGCGGGGATATCGGCGCGAGTGGCTTGACGAAGAAGCGAATCCGGCGGGGCGGTAACGTTCTCGGTCATCAGGCGCTCGTTCGGCGATCAAATCCAGCGCCGCACGCGGCGGCGGTAATCTTCGTACTCTGCGCCGAACTTCAACGTCAGCGCGCGTTCTTCCGGAAGAATCTGGAACACGGTGATGTAGGCGATCAGCAGCGGGAAGGCGATGAACGCGTACGCATTGCGCAAAAGACAGCCGAACCCGAGCAATAGCAGCGCCTGCCCCACGTACATCGGGTTGCGGGTGAACCGATAGAGCCCGGTCGTCACCAACGCGGCGCTGGTCGCGGGCCGCATCGGATTGACGGTCGTGCGCGCACGGGCGAACTGCAGTGCCGGTCGGAGTTCCAACGCCAAGCCGAGCAGTACCAACACCCCGCCGATCGCGCCCGACCACGGCAACGCCATGCGCGCTTCCGGAAACGCGCGCGCCACGAACCACATCGCGATGCACAACAACAGCATCACGACCGGCGGCGGAATTTTGGTGTCGAGGGGCGTGGGCAAAGGTGTCTCAAACACTCCATATCGTCAACTCGGGGGCGCATCGCCTATCGCCAGGGGCAGAACTACTTTTAGCGACATTAAATCTCATGCAAAAACATAGGCAATTGAGCGCGAATCACATAAAAGACTGGCAACATGTATTTCGTCATCGTAAAGCCGTCGAAATCAAATAGAACCACATCACTCTCAATCTGACCGTAAAATCTTGCAATAACATTACTCCATCAACAATTGCACTGCCTTCATATACTTTACTTTGGCTTTATAACTTCAATCATCATGTACTCATGGTTGACGCGATCTATCATGCTTTCAAGCTCATACCGCCAAGCATTTCTCACTGCCGACAAGCCGTTCTTTTCAAGGCGAACCTCATACCCATCGGCATCACGCACTCCCCTGTAAACAACTTTCTTGATATCCAGTGCCGAGCGATAGAAATTTTCACAACTATCCACAAATTTCGAAAATCTTTCATCTTCATCTAAAAATATCAAAATCGGACTTTCTGTCTTTAGAGACTTATAGTTCAATTTTAAAAAATCATCCATTTGGTTTTCTACTGCTCTTTTTGCCCCCAAGTAGTCTCGGTTATCGACCATTTTCTCAGCGTTAGAAAAAACCTGTTCAAGTATTTCCACCCACTTATAACAATTATCTTTTAACTGAGAAGCGAGATTTTTTCTTTGATTAAGAACATCATTGTCGCGATCAATGTTTCTCTTCAATATCGCATACAACGCTGAAATTCCCGGGATCGAAACGCTCATATAAACTCCTTTTTTTCCTGGAAACGACATCGCAATTTTTCTTAGCTCCAAACAGGCACAGCATATCTAAAGCACTTGACTTTCCGAGCGCAACGCATTTAGCCCCTTCCGTACACATCCTCATACCGCACGATGTCGTCCTCACCCAGATAATCGCCGGACTGCACTTCGATCAGCTCCAGCACTTCGGCACCCGGGTTTTCGAGACGATGTTTCGCGCCGATCGGAATGTACGTGGATTGATTGGCGAACAACTCGAACACATCGTTGTTGCGGGTGACGCGGGCGGTGCCGCGGACGACGATCCAATGCTCAGCGCGGCGGTTATGCGACTGCAGCGACAGCGATGCGCCGGGTTTGACTTTGATGCGCTTGACCTGAAAACCGCTACCGGCGTCCACAGAATCGTAACTTCCCCACGGCCGATGCACTTCGCGATGCAGCGCGGCCTGCGTGCGCTGCTCGGCTTTCAGGCGCTCGACCACACGCTTCACGTCCTGCACTTTGTCTTTCGCGGCTACCAGCACCGCGTCGTCGGTCTCGACCACCACCAAATCGTCCACACCGACCAAGGCCACCAAACGCTGCGCGTAGGCGTAACTGTTGCGGGTATCGATCGCGATCACGTCGCCGTGATGCGCGTTGCCGTCGCCGTCCTGCTCGCTGACTTCCCACAACGCGGACCACGAACCGACATCGTTCCAACCGATGTCCACCGGCAGCACTTTAGCCGCGTCGGTCTTTTCCATCACCGCGTAGTCGATGGATTCCGACGGCGATGCGGCGAACGCTTCGCGATCCAAACGCAGGAACAAACTATCCCGCGTCGCATCGTCCGGGTCGAGGTGCGCGCAGGCCGCACGCGCGGCGGCGAGGATATCGGGGCGGTATTTGCCGAGTTCTTCGAGATAACGCGAGGCGCGGAACATGAACATGCCGCTGTTCCAGTAGTACCCGCCTTCGTCGAGATAACGCTGTGCGGTAACGGCATCGGGCTTTTCCACGAAGCGGCGCACGTCGCGCACGCCCTCGCCGACGTGGTCCGCGTCCGTTTGGATGTAGCCGAAGCCGGTTTCGGGTGCGTTCGGCACGATCCCGAACGTCACCAGCGCGCCCGCTTCGGCGGCGGGCATCGCGGCGCGCACCGCAGCGCGAAAGGCCTCGGCATCGCGAACGACATGATCGGACGGCAGCACCAGCAGCAGCGGGTCGCCGGCTTCGTGCTGCGGATCGGCGCGGGCCACCAAGGCCGCGGCGGCGATGGCCGGCGCGGTGTTGCGGCCGACGGGTTCGAGCACGATGCGCGCCTGCGGCGCGCCGATCAGCCGCAATTGCTCGGCGACCAGAAAACGGTGGTCCTCGTTGGCCACCACCAACGGCGCCGCATCGCTCAACGGCGCCACGCGGCGCCACGTGGCCTGCAGCATGGTGTCCTCGCCCACCAGCGGCAGGAACTGCTTGGGATAGGCCTCGCGCGACAGCGGCCAGAGCCGGGTTCCCGACCCGCCCGACAACAACACCGGCTGCAACTCGCTCATCGCGCTCTCCCGAAAATCAGGCCCGCAGTTTACCCTGTTGCCTTCGCCGAACCGCCCACCGCGCATGAGCCAAGCCCCCGCTTTCACCCCCGACGACCCGCGCGCCGCACCCCGCTTGCACTGGGCGCGCGCCGCCGTCGGCGATGCCGACCTCGTCCTTCAGCGCGCCTCGATGGATGCCGGGTTTCGCAGCTACTGGCGCGGCGACAGGTCCGCGGGCGGCACCGTCATCGTCATGGACTCGCCGCCTGACAAAGAAGACGTGCGCCCCTGGCTGCGGATTCGCGCGCTGCTCGAACGCGGCAACGTGCGCGTGCCGCGGGTGTTGGCCGAAGACGCCGAGCAAGGCTTCTTGTTGCTGGAGGATCTCGGCCATCGCACGTATTTGCACGTGTTCGAAGCCGACGCCCGCGACGCCGACGCGATGCTCGACGCCGCCGTCGCCCAATTGCTGAAGCTGCAGGCCATCGCGACGCCGGACGATCTGCCGGCCTACGACGAAGAGTTGCTGACCCGTGAGTTGCGTCTGTTCGACGAGTGGTTTCTCGGCACGCACTTGGGCGTCGCCCTCGATTGCGGCGATTTGGAAGCGCTCGATCGGGTGTATCGCTTGCTGATCGACGCTGCGCTGGTGCAGCCGCAGGTGTTGGTGCATCGCGATTTCATGCCGCGCAATCTGATGCCGCTGGACGACGGCGACGGCCCCGCGGTGCTGGATTTCCAGGACGCCGTGCGCGGACCGATCGCCTACGATGCGTTGAGCCTGTTCAAAGACGCGTTCTGGAGTTGGCCGTCCGAGCGGGTGGACGCGTGGCTCGATCGCTACCATGCGCGCGCGCTCGACGCGGGTTTGCCGGTGCCGTCGCGCGAACGCTTCCGTCGCGATGCCGATTGGATCGGCGTGCAGCGGCACCTGAAGGTGATGGGCATCTTCGCGCGCTTGAACCATCGCGACGGCAAACCGAAATACATCGCCGACGCCCCGCGTTTCCTCGCGTATCTCGACGGCGTGCTGCCGCGCTATGCCGAATTGGCGCCGCTGGCCGAGTTGCTGGATCGTCATGTGCGTCCTCGCCTGACCGCGCACGCATGAAAGCCCTGATCTTCGCCGCCGGTTTGGGCGAGCGCATGCGCCCGCTCACCGACACCACGCCGAAGCCGCTGCTGCGCGCCGCCGGCAAACCGCTGATCGTGTGGCATCTGGAAAAACTCGCGGCGCTCGGCGTGCGCGATGTGGTCGTGAACACATCATGGCTAGCCGATCAATTTCCGCGCACGTTGGGCGACGGCAGCGACTTCGGCCTGCGTTTGCACTATTCCTACGAAGGCCCGACGCCGCTGGAAACCGGTGGCGGTATGCATCATGCGCTACCGCTGTTGCGCGACGGCGACGCGCCGTTCATCGCCGTCAACGGCGATATCTGGACCGATTACGACTTCGCGCGTTTGCCGCAAGCGCCGCGGGGCGACGCGCATTTGGTGTTGATCGACAATCCCGCGCACAACGCGAAAGGCGATTTTTCGCTGATGCCGAACGATGTCGTGCTATCGGAGCATCCGTCGGCCGAATCGGTATCGCCTCGCGACGATGCTTCGCAAGACGCTTCGCAAAACAATTCCGGCATCGCTGCGAAACGACTCACCTTCTCCGGCATCGGCGTCTACCGCCCGTCGATCCTCGACCACTGGCGAACGATCGTCGGCGCTGCGCCGGGCGTCGATGCCGACCCGCCGCGCTTCAAACTCGCACCGTTGCTCCGCGCCGCGATGCTGCGCGATGCCGTGAGCGGCGAACATCACACCGGACGTTGGACGGATGTTGGCACGCCGGAGCGGTTAGCGACCTTGGACCGCAGTCTCGCCGCTTCGGGCGCGTAGAAAAACGAGACGCTTCGAGATCATCGCCACAGCGTTCGATTCGCACGGAAACGCACGCCCGACATCGAACCGCTTACTGCGTCACAAATATCGCCTCAGCATTGGGCTTCGGATAGTGCAAGATTCCTGAATGCCGCCTTGGTCGGCCGTTCAGGCTTAACGTATTTCTGACGCGAGAAACGTCGGTGCCGTTATAGCGTTGGTCGCACGCAATCGTATGCGGTATCGCGTTCTTATCCATCCATCGACGAAGGAGTAGCGCTATGGGCAGCCTGAGAGACGACCGTAACCCCTCTCCCGCCACACAGGAGCAATTGGATCGCTACGACCGGGCACGGTCGATTCTGGCGTCGGCCGAAGCGCCGATGCTGTACGACAAGAACGATCCGCGCGATCGCATGTTTTATGCGCTGTTCGACGGCACCGGGAACGACGCGGATCGCGGCCCCAAGATCACCAACGTCGCTCGCATCCGCAATCAACTCGATGCGTTGCCCGACAACGACGGCGGGCGCATCGCGCACGCGTATCTGCCCGGCCCGGGCACGCAACGCGCGCCGGGCTGGAACGTCGAAACGCCGGAAGCGGACACGACCTTGGGACGAATCGGTAATACGATCGCGACCAAAACCGGCATGGTCTGGGACAACGCCACGACGCCGCTGAGCAAAGTCCACGATTTAGCGACCGGCCGCACCTTCGACGATCGCTTAGAAAAGATGTACGACAAGCTGGTCGATCAAGTGAAGGAGTGGAAACGCACCGATCAATGGTCCGAGCCGGGCAATCCCGACAGCGATCTGCGCGTGCGCGTGGTATCGGTCGGTTTCAGCCGCGGTGCGGAACAGGCGGCGGGTTTCTCGCGACTGGTGGACGAACGCGGCATCGTCGATCGCGACGGTCAAGTGTTGGTGCCGCCGGGTCGCGCCGCGCAAGCCGTGGGGCTGTTCGACCCGGTCGGCACCGGCGAACCGAGCAATCACGATCGACGCATGCCGCACTCGGTCATCTCCGGCTTGCAAATCACCGCAGAAGACGAGCGCCGCGCGAAATTTCCGGTCACGGACATCATCAAGGAAGGCGTGACCGCCGACGGCAGTTTGATCGGCGTGCGCTTGCCGGGCGCTCATGGCGATGTCGGCGGCAGCCCGTTGGACAACGGCCTGTCGAATCGCTCGGGCAACATGATGATGTCGTACCTCAACACGCTGAGCAAAGACCCGCTGTTCCAACAGTTGCCCGAATCGGTGCGCTCCGAAATGAACACCGTGCATCGCCCCGATAACAATATGCTGTGGCGCGTGAGCGAAATCGGCAGCGGGCCGGCGCCGCGCGATACCGCGCAAGGCGTGCGTTTGGATGCCGCTCCGCCGTCGTTCCGGCCGCCGAGCGGACACGCCGACGACAACGCCAGCGAATCGCAGCGTCTGCGCGCCGCGCTGGACGACCCGCGCGAAACCCGACGCCTGCCGCAAAGCGCCGACCCGACACTGGGCAGCGATCTGACCTGGCGTCCGGTCCAAGTGCCGCTGCAACCGTCGCATCGCGACCACCCGGATCACGAACGCTATATGCAGGCGGCGTTGACCGTGGATCGCGCGTTCTCGCAAGTCGGCAGCGACCGACGCCCGAACGCCGAGGTGCTCGATCAGATCACCGCGAATCTGGCGTTGGCGACCAAAGAAAGCAAACTGACGCAGATCGATGTCGGTAAATTGGAAAATACCTCGCACGGTCAAATGCTGTTCGCGATCCAAGGCAATAGCGCCGATTTGTACTCGTTCAACAATCGCAATTCGGGGGTATCCACCAACCCGAACGAATTGAAACCGACGATGCAGGCGCTGCAGGAGATGGAGAGGCTGCCGCAGCCGCAGCAGCAAGTCGCCGTCGCAGGGCCGTCGCGCGAACGCAACCAAGAGATCGAACAAGAACGCATGGCCGCGCCGGTGATGAGCCGACATCAAAATCACGGCTAATCCAAATAGCATGCGCCAATAACACGCGGGCGTCGGTCGGTTACAGCCGATCGCCGCCCGCATGTTTTCGCTCGAACGAAACCGCTTCGATCAGCCGAGCACCTGCCGCAAAAACGGCACCGTGACTCTGCGCTGCGCCGCCAACGATTCGCGATCGAGGCGATCGAGCAAAGCGGTAAGACTGCCCAGATCGCGATCGACGCGCTTGAGCAGCCAATCGATCGCGGCGGTGTCGAGTTGCAAACCGCGACGCTGCGCACGCAAGCGCAACACTTCGGCGCGGCCGTCGTCGTCGAGCACGTCCAATGCGATGCGCGCGCACTGGGAAAGACGGGAACGCAAATCGGGCAACGTCAGCGCGAGCGCATCCGGCGCAGCGGTCGCCGAATACAGCACGCGACGGCCCGCATCGCGCCATCGGTTATGCGCATCGAACAACGCGATGTCGCCGTCGCGCTCGCCGACCGCGGCGTCCAAGCCATCCAGCGCGATCAGATCGGCGTGTTCGTACGCTTCGACGGCATCGCGGACGCGTCCGCGCGCGGCGGCGAGCGGAAGATAGGCCGCACGTAACCCCGCGGCCTCGGCCTCGGCGCACGCGGCCAGCAACAAATGAGTTTTGCCGGTGCCGTTGGCACCGATGAGGAAGACCGCCGACACCAGCGCCGGCTCCGCGCCCTCGCCGCGCGCGAACGCGCGCAGCAGCGCGAGCGCGCCCTCGGGCGCACCGACGAACGTATCGAAGCGTTGATCCGGCGGAAAACGCAGGGTCAGCGGCAATTGCGCCGCTTCGTCGGCACCGCGCACGCTCACGCCGAATCCGCGCGCTCGCTGTTCGCGGCGGCGGTCGCGGGCGTCGCATTCTGCGCATCGGCGGCATCGGCCGCCGACGCGGCATGCTCGCCATCGTGTTCGAGGTAGAACCGACTTGCGGTGTATTGCTTCATCGCGTGACGCATCAACACGTTCGCCACCGAGGCGACCGGCAACGCCAACAGCATGCCGAGAAAACCGAACAGACTGCCGCCGGTCATCACCGCGAACACCACGGTCACCGGGCTCAAACCGACGCGATCGCCGACCAATTTCGGCGTCAGCGCGTAGCTTTCCAGCAGTTGCCCGATGCCCCACACCGCCAACACGCCGACCACGTGCTGCCAATCGCCGAACTGGACCAGCGCGGCGATCACGCCACCGATCAACACCGTGGTGGGACCGACGTATGGCACGAAGGTGAGCAAACCGCCGAGCAAACCGATCAGGATGCCGACTTCCACGCCCACGCCCCACAACCCGACCGCGTAGAACAACCCCATCGCGATCATCACCATGAACTGGCCGCGCAAGAAACTGCCGAGCACAGCGTCGGATTCCGCAGCCAACACGCTCACGGTCTCGACCCGGCGGCGCGGAATCAAATCGGCGGCGCGCTGCACGAGCGCGTTCCAATCGCGCAGAAAGAAGAAGGTGATGAACGGAATCAGCACGAGATTCGCGAACCAGCCGAGCACGGCGAAGCTCGATTGCGTGAGGTAGCCCAGCACTTGGGTCGCGATGCCGCCGGCGCCTTTCCAATTGCGCTTGAGGGTTTCGACGATGTGGCCGGGATCCAACCACACCGACAAGTCGAAGCCGGTTTTGGTTTTGATCCACGGCACAGCGGTCGCGACCAGCCAATCGAGATAGCGCGGCATCGACTCCGACAGCGTGACGATCTGACGCTGGATCAACGGCACCAGCACCAGCACCAAGGTCACCAAGACCAGCAGCATCGCGCCGAACACCAAAAACACCGCGCTGTTGCGCGACATGCCGCGCTTCTGCAAACGCCCGACGACCGGGTTGCCCAACCAAGCCAACAACGTCGCCGCCGCGAACGGGGTCAATACCGGCGTCAGCACCCAAAGCAGCAGACCGACGGCGCAGAACAATAAAGCCCACTGCAAACGGCGGAAGAAACGCGCGATGTCGTCGATCGACGTCGATGCGTCGGTCGCGACGCGCAGCGCCGGTTCTTGGCTCACGTCGTTCGATCCAGCGCGGTCGGTGTCGTGGTTCGTCGCAGGGTTCATCGTGTCGCTCATCGCATATCGAACGTCGGCGTTTCGGCGCCTTCGCTCGGAATCAACACGCCGCGGCTTTCGGCCATTCGCTTGAAGCCCGACAAACCGGTGAGCAGCTCCAGTTCGAGCACCAACGTGCTGCCGCTGGCCGAGACCGGGCGGATGCGACGGACGACCGACAATTCCTGCAGATGCGCGGAGAGACGAATGTAATCGTCGGCGCTATCGACACCGGCGATGGTGACGCGCACCGTGCCGGGCGCACCCGCGCCGGAGCCGCGGCGGGCGTATTTGCGGATCAGCGCGTCCGCGCCGCCGTCGGCGCCGCCGGCCATCGCACGCCGCGCGTCGGCGTCGCTGGTTTTCCAACTCGACAGGACACGGCCGCTATCGACGAAGGTCCATTCGGCCTGCCAGCCGGTCGCGCCTTTGCGGTACAGCTTGCCGATCAACTGCATCGGCGGGCTGTAGCGCGAGGACAGGCGCGCGATGGCGCCGGTGTCGCCGCGCCAGATCGCACCGACCGCCGCCTGCTCGGCGGCGTTACCGGAGGGCAACCCGAGGCGATAACCGCGCTCGATGGCGCGATCGAGCACCGCGCGCGCCGCATTGCTTTGGCTCACGCCGACCAATCGCGGCCCTTTGCCGTCGTCGATCGCCAGCCACAGCACGGGTTTGGGCCGCGGTTGCGGCCACATCGGCAGGCCGAGCATGCCGATCATGCCCTCGACCTTCGCGCGGTCGTAGCGCACCACCAGCACGGTTTTGAAGTTGGGAGTGCCGTTCGCCGAGACGCCTTGGTCTTGGCGATAGTCGAAGCCGGTGACGTACTCCTTGGCGCGGCGCAGTTCCTGACCCACACCGGGCCGCCCGGTGGCGCCACGATCGCCTGAGAGCTTCGCCAGCACTTGCGCCAGCCCGCGCCCGAACGCGGCATTGCGTTCGGCTTCGCCCTGGCCGTTGACCGGCACTTCGGCTTCGTAGATACCGCTGGCCGCCGCGCGCTCGCCCTCGACGCGCTGCGCAGAGGCGATACCGACCCCGAACGCCATCGTCATCGCCAAGCACGCGCTTGCCGCCCAACGCACCGCCCATCGCCTCGACTGCCGCATTTTCACATCCCGAACATTGGCCAACGCGCGAAATGGTGCCACAAGTGAGGCGACCCATGGCCGACGACGAGCGCTAAGCCGACGCGAACGAGGCCCGAACGAGGTGGGCCGACCGCCCGGCGACCGCTACAATCTCGCTTTCCCGCGCTCGCAGCCCGCCCGTGACCCAGACTCCCCTGACTTACCGCGATGCCGGCGTCGATATCGACGCGGGCAACGATGTCGTCGAACGCATCAAACCCTTGGTCAAGCGCAGCTTCCGGCCCGAAGTGATGGGCGGGCTCGGCGGCTTCGGCGCGATGTTCGACCTGTCCGCCAAGTACAAAGAGCCCGTGCTGGTCTCCGGCACCGACGGTGTCGGCACCAAACTCAAGCTCGCGCAGCAACTCAACCGCCACGACACCATCGGCATCGATTTGGTGGCGATGTGCGTGAACGACGTGCTGGTGCAGGGCGCCGAGCCGCTGTTTTTCCTCGACTATTTCGCCACCGGCAAATTGGACGTGGACACCACGGTGGCCGTGGTCGGCGGCATCGCCCGCGGCTGCGAGCTCTCCGGTTGCGCGCTGATCGGCGGCGAAACCGCGGAAATGCCCGATATGTACCCGCCGGGCGAATACGACCTCGCCGGGTTCTGCGTGGCGGGCGTGGAGAAGTCGCAGATCCTCGACGGCGCGAAGGTGCGCGAAGGCGATGTCTTGATTGGCATCGCCTCCAGCGGCCCGCATTCGAACGGCTATTCGTTGATCCGCAAAATCTACGACCGCGCCGGACGACCGGGCGACTTGGACCTCGGCGACGGCACGACGCTGGTCGATGCGCTGATGGCGCCGACGCGCTTGTACGTCAAACCGATTTTGGAACTGCTCGGCGGCGCGCACGGCGACGAGATTCACGCCATGGCGCATATCACCGGTGGCGGTCTGACCGAAAACATCATCCGTGTGGTGCCCGACGGCTTGGGCCTCGACATCGACGCGAACGCATGGCCCCAGCCGGCGGTGTTCCAGTGGCTGCAGCGCGAAGGCGCGGTGCCGCGCGAAGACATGTGGCGCACGTTCAACTGCGGCATCGGTTTCGTGCTGATCGTCCCACCGTCCGCCGTGGCCGCCGTCGGCGGCGAACTCGACCGCCTCGCGCTACCGCATTGGCGCATCGGCGAGGTCGTGGCCGCAGGCGACGGCGAGCGGGTGCGGATCGGCTGATCGACCGGCCAGCGCCGTGCTCCGCTCGCAACGCATCGCGTTCTTCCTGACCGTCGCGATTTTCGGGATCACGTGGATCGACCCGCCCTGGCCGGTCGAACAAGCGCTGCACAGCTCGCTCACCGTGGTCGGATTGATCTGGCTGGTGCGGCATCAACGTCGCTGGACGATGCGCACGGGCGATTTCGTCGCGATTTGCGCTTTCATCGCCGTGCATTGCGTCGCTGCGCGTTGGCTGTATTCGAACGTGCCCTACGATCGCTGGTGCGTCGCGTTGTTCGATTGGTCGCCGCAGGCGGCCTTCGGTTGGGAACGCAATCATTTCGATCGGCTGATCCACTTTCTCTACGGGCTGTGGTTCGCGCCAGCGCTGCAGTGGCATGCGCAGCAGCGTTGGCCGATTCGCTCCGGTCAGGCCTTCGCTATCGCCGTCGTGCTGATCATGCTCAGCGGCTTGGTGTACGAGTGGCTGGAATGGGGCATCGCGCTGACGATGTCGCCTGAAGCGGCGGAGGCCTACAACGGCCAGCAAGGCGACATGTGGGACGCGCACATGGACATGCTGCTGGCGACGATCGGCGCGCTGCTGACATGGCCGTGGCTCGGGCATCGCGCATTGAAGCGGGAGGCCTCGCATGGCGGCTGAATATCGCATCGCTGTGCTCGCCTCCGGTGCCGGCACGAACCTGCAGGCGCTCATCGACGCCATCGCGTCGGGGCATCTGCAAGCGAAGCTCGTCGGCGTGTTTTCCGACAAACCCGCATGCCTAGCCTTGCGGCGTGCGCGCGATGCCGGCATTCCCGCGACGGCGCTGTCGCCTGCGGATTTCGCTTCGCGCGCGGCCTTCGATGCCGCATTTTTCGCCGCGGTGGATGCGGCGAAACCCGATTTGATCGTCTGCGCCGGCTACATGCGCCTGATTTCGCCCGAAGCGGCCGATGCGCGCAGCGACCGCACCATCAATCTGCATCCATCGCTGCTACCCGCGTTCAAAGGCCTGCGCACGCATCAGCAGGCGCTGGAGGCCGGCGCGCATGAGCACGGCGCCAGCCTGCACGCGGTGACGGCCGATCTGGACGGCGGCCCGGTGATCGCCCAGGCGCGGGTGCCGGTGCTGCCCGGCGACGACGCCGAACGCTTGGCCGCACGGGTGCGCGAGCGCGAACACCCGCTGCTGGTCGACACCGTGCGCGGCTTCGCCGAAGGCCGACTGACGCTGCACGACGGCCGGGTTTACCTGAACGGGGAGCCGCTGCGCGCGCCCCTTCAGCTCTGAGCCACCCGCCGCCTCGCATGATGCCGCCCGCATGAACGCCTCCTTCCCCCGCCGCAGCCCGGTCCCGATCCGCTGGCTGGCCCTCCCGCTGTGCGGGTGGTTGGCCGCATCCGCGCTCGGGCATGGCGAGGCGACGGCGCCCGCAACTGCCACCGCGCCGGCTTCGAGCGCCTCGGTCGCCGTGCGCTCCACCCCCGTCCTCGCCCCTTTCACCGCTACCTACGAGGCCTACCGCCAGGGCAACCGCGCGGGCGATGCCACGCTGCGGTTGGTGCGTGGCGAAGGCGAACACCGCTGGCGGATCGACCTGGACATCCGCGGCGATCGCGGCTTCGCGGGCGTGCTGGGCCTGAATCTGCAGCAAAGCACGGTGTTCGAGGCCCGCGATGAAGGGTTCCGCCCGCTCAGCCAAAGCACCGTGCGCAAAGGGCTGTTCCTCGGCAAAAAGACCGTCGGCGTTTACGACTGGGGCAAGCGCAGCGCGCAATGGCGCGGCGATATCAAAGACCGGCATCGGGCGCCCGTGCCGTTACACGATGGCGACATGAGCGGTTTGTTGATGAATTTGGCGATCGTGCGCGATGCGCAGCCGGACAGAGTGTTGCACTATCGCTACGTCGACGGCGGCCGCGCGCGCGATCATGCGTACCGCGTCGCCGCCGCGCCCGAACCGATGTCGGCGGGCGAATTGAGTTTCGAGACGCTGCGCGTCGCCCGCACCAACGGCGGCAACGACGAAACATTGGTGTGGGTGGCCGATGGCGTGCCCACGCCGATCCGCATTCTGCAACGCGAAGACGGCGAAGACGCGATCGACCTGCGTCTGATCCAATACGAAGGACACTGACGATGACCCGCTTTCCCCCGCTCCGCGCTCGCGCCCTGCGCGCCCGCATCGCCGCCGCACTCGTTGTCGCCGGGTCCCTGTTCGCGTCGGTGTCCGCGTTCGCGCTGGAGCCCTTCAGCGCCGATTACCAAGCGAAATACATGGGTTTGTCGGCGAACGGCAAGATGACCATCGAGCCGCAGGGCGGCAATCGTTGGAAATACACGTTGAGCATCGTGCATCAAGCGGCCAAGCTCACGCAGACCACCATTTTCGAGGACCGCAACGGCCAATGGCGCCCGCTCACCGGCACCGACGCCTCGCTGTTGCTGATCAAAAAGATCAACCGCAACGCTGTGTACGACTGGACGGCCGGCGAAGCGCGCTGGAGCGGCGACGTCAAACCCGAGCGCGCCGGCCCGGTGCCGCTGCAGGCGGGCGACGTCGATGGCTTGCTGCTGAATCTGGTCATCGCCCGCGACGCGCTGATCGGCAAACCGCTGCGTTACCGCCTCGTCGATGAAGGCCGCGCCAAACCGATGAATTTCACCGTCGCCGGCAAAGAAACGATTACCGTCGGCGGCAAACCGCGCGAAGCCACCAAGCTGGTCAACAACAACGGCAACAAACAAATGCTGATCTGGGTAGTCGAAGGCCTCGCCCTGCCCGCACGCATCCTGCAGCGCAAAGACGGCAAGGACGATATCGATCTGAAGATCTTGTCGGTGAAATAAACGCGGCGACCCAAGCCCGGCGATGCCACCGGGCCAGAAACGACATGATTCGTCGACGCAGGCCATCGCATCGCGATGCTCAACTCGCCGCGACGATCTCCTCGTCGAGCACTGTGGTGGGCGTCGCTTCGTCGCGATGTCCGCGATCCGCGCCATCGAGAAACTGAAGGCGCGCGAGTTCTTCGTATAAACCGCCCTGCGCCATCAAACTCTGATGCGTGCCTTCGGCCACGATCCGGCCCTTGTCCATCACCACGATGCGGTCGGCCTTCAACACGGTGGCGAGGCGATGCGCGATCACCAGCGTAGTGCGCCCGCGCATCAGCGTCTCCAGCGCGCGTTGCACCGCATGTTCGCTGTGCGCGTCGAGCGCGCTGGTCGCTTCGTCCAGCAACAGGATCGGCGCGTCCTTGAGCAAGGCGCGCGCGATGGCGATCCGCTGTTGCTGGCCGCCCGACAGCCGCGCGCCGCGTTCGCCCAGATCCGTCTCCAAGCCGTGCGGTAAATCGGCGGCGAAATCGGCGACCTGCGCCGCGCGAATCGCGGCATCGAGGGCGTCGTCATCGGCGTCCAGATTGCCGTAGCGGATGTTGTCGCGCGCCGAGACCGCGAACAGCGTCGGCTGCTGCGGCACCAGGGCGACGACGGCGCGCAGTTCGGCCGGATCTAAACGTGTCAGCGGAACGCCGTCCACGCGCACGCCCCCCGCGTCGGGGTCGTGGAATCGCAACAGCAGCGAGAACACCGTACTTTTCCCCGCGCCGGACGGGCCGACCAGTGCGACGGTCTCGCCGGGGCGCACGCGCAGATCGAACTGCATCAACGCCGGTGTATCGGGACGCTGCGGATAGCGAAAGCCGACGTTCTCGAACACGATCTCGCCGCGCACAGGCTGCGGTAGCCGCTCCGGATCGGCCGGCGCCACGATCTCGGCGCGCTGCGCGAGCAGTTCGGTGATCCGGCTCATGCCGCCCGCGGCGCGCTGAAAGTCGTTCCAGACCTCGGCCAAGCTGCTCACCGCGTCGCCGCCCAGCAGGGCGTACATCACGAACTGCGTCAGCGTCCCCGCGCTCATTCGCCCGGCCGCGACATCGTGCGCGCCCAACCACAGCACGAACAGCATGGCGCCGCCGCTGAGCGCCGCCGCGAGCAAGGTCAGCGAGGCCTGCGCCTGGATGCGACGCCGCGCCGCCGACAGTGCGGCGTTCAGCGCGGCCACGAAGCGTCCGAGTTCGTGGCTTTCGCGCACATGCGCTTGCACCGTGCGCACGGCGGACAACGTTTCGTTGGCGAGCGCATTGGCGTCGGCGATACGATCCTGGCCGGTGCGCGCGAGACCGCGCAACCGACGCCCGCCCATGATGCTGGGCAACACCGCGAGCGGAATCGCGAGCAACGCATAAAACGCCAGTTGCGGGTTAGTGACGAACAGCATCGAGATGGCGCCGATCGTCATCGCCACGCTGCGCAGCAGGCCGGAAATCGCGAACGTCAATAAAAAGCGCAGAAACTCGACGTCCGACGTCAGCCGCGATACGAGCTCGCCGCTGCGGTTGCGATCGTGGAAAGCCGCATCGAGCGTGAGCAATCGCATGTAGAGCCGCTCGCGCAAACTCGCGACCACGCGTTCGCCGAGCAATGCCGCGAAGATATAGCGCGCGGCGCTGGCCAAGGCCAACAACAGCATGATGCCGAACAGCGCGAGAAAATCGCGATCGATCCGCGCCGGATCGCCTTGCGCGAAACCGCCGTCGATCAACTGCGCCGAGGTCACCGGCAAGGTCAAGGTCGCGACCGTCGCCACCGCGAGCGAGGTCAACCAGATCGCGAACAACCACGGATGCCGACGAACCAACGGCCACAATGCGCGCAAATCGCCTGTCGCAGCGGGCGCCGATCGATCCGTCGCGGTGTCGTCGTCGTGGGTCATCGCATCCAGCGTTGCCGAGGGGGAAAGGAGTCCGGTGCGACTCCACGGGCGCACATGCGCGAAAGCGATTGTGCCTGATGACGGCACCTTGCGCATCGACATCGAGATCGACATCGGCACGGTCGCGCTGCCGTGTCGTGAAACGACGCTCGCATGCTCGAGATGCGACGCGGCATTATGTTGCTATGCGGCAACTTCCGCTCCACGCGACGCATCGAGCGCAGCGCCATTGCTGAACGGCCGAGGCGATCCGACGTGCCGGGCATCACGGTTTGCGGGGTCGCGACGAGACGCGAGACACGTCTTGGGTCGATCGGCTGGCGCTGAAGGCGACCGTGCGCATGCGCATGGGTTGTGGCCGGCCAATCGACGTGTTATCAACCTAGGCAGTTGCCGGCGGCGGCGACGGCAACGGACCGCGATCTTCGGAGCGAATCCCCTCGCCGCACAGTTCATCGCAATCTCCACTCGACAAGGAACAAGGAACCATCGTCATGCAGAACAAGAAGACGTTCGCTTTCCAGTTGGCCTCGATGCAGAAGGCCGATGCGAAGACCGCCCCAAAGACGTGGCAGGTGCGCGACGGCGTCGCGCTGGCCGGCTGCACCGACCCGACCAACCAGGGCTTGCACCGCGAATCCGTGGACTACAACGGTTGGTGGCGCGGTCGCGATAAAGGCTATTGGTGCTGAGCATGCGCAGCGTCGCCGAACGCGATACGCATCGCGTTCGCGCGACATTCTCGCTAAGCGCACGCTAGCGAAGCGGAGGCCGCCCCTCCGCGACATATCAATCGACAAGGACCGACCCCATGCAGAACAAGAAAACGTTCGCCTTCCAGTTGGCCTCGATGCAGAAGACCGACGCGAAGACCGATGGAAAGACGTGGCGAGTACGCGACGGCGTCGCGCTCGCCGGCTGCACCGACCCCACGCGTCAAGGCGATTTCCGCGCCGACTACGACATTTGGGGCACCTATCGCGGTCGCGACAAGGGCTACTGGTGCTGATCCATTCCGCATGAATCTCCGGCATCGTCGCCATCGATGCGGCGCCGCCGGCTTCATGACGATCCATTCGTCGCGACCTCTCCGTCGCGATCCACGCAAAATATCCGAACGAACAGGAGCATCCGATGCAAACCCAAGACAAAGCCAAATCCTTCGCGTTCAAACTGGCTGCGGCCGACAAGCAGAACACCGGCAAGCAACAGCCGTGGCAAGTGCGCGATGGCGTCGCCGTCGCCGGCTGCAGCGGCCCGGATGCGCGCGCAGACCGTCGCTTCCCCTATCGTCGCGACGGCGGCATTTACTGCTGAGCCAGCGCCCGTTATCGAACCATCGCCGCACGCCGGCACCGGGCCCCGCATCGCGGGGCCCGCTTTTTTCCGTCACGGCGTGGCCGCGTTTCGAGATTCGCGGCCGCGACGCTCATCATCGCAAGCATGAATAGACCGATCCTCGTCGTCACCCACAGCGGCGATCTGCACGCCGACCTCGTCGCCGAACGCCTGCTCGCGCGCGATGCGCGCGTGTTCCGCCTCAACTTGGACCAGTTTCCGGCGGAGTATCGACTGGATCTGCCCCAGATCGGCGGCGCGCCAAGCGGCACGCTACGCCATCTGCCCACGCAGCACGAGATCGCGGTGGCCGAGATCGGTGCGGTCTGGACGCGCAAATCGGGCGATTTTCGATTTCTGAGCGATGAGGATTTCGGCCCGCAGGAACGCGCCTATGCCGTCGCCGAAACCCATCACATGCTGACCAGCCTGCTGTTGACGACGAACGGTTATTGGATGAATCACCCGATGGCCTCGCAGGGCGCGATGTGGAAGGGCGAGCAGTTGCAGCGTGCGGCGCGGTTCGGGTTTCGCGTGCCGCCGTCGCTGACCGCTAACGACGGCGACGCGGTGCGTCGGTTCCGCGACGCGGTCGGCGGCGAGCTCATCTTCAAACCGCTGTCGTCCCCTTCGCTGGGCGGCGACGATGTCGACGACGCGGATCGTATCGTGCCCAATCTGGCGACGACGCTGATTACCGCCGAACACGAAGATATGCTCGACGCCCTGCGCGAGTTGCCCGGGTTTTTCCAGCAGTACATTCCTAAACGATACGAACTTCGGGCGACGGTGATCGGCGATCGCGTGTTCGCCGCACGCATCCATTCCCAGGACGACGAACGCACCCGCACCGACTATCGCGATTTTTCCGCGGACATCGACTACACGGCGGACACGTTGCCGGCGGAGATCGAACGCCGCTGCCGCGAATTCGTGCACAGCTACGGCTTGACGTTCGGCGCGTTGGACTTGATCTTTACGCCCGACGGCGAGTACGTGTTCCTGGAGAACAATCCCGCCGGGCAATTTCTGTTCGTCGAACAATTGGTGCCGGAACTGCGCATGTTGGACGCGGTGGCCGACTGCCTGATCGACGGCGCGCATCGCAAAGGTTGAACCATGTCGGCATTCCCCCAACTCCCCGTTTTCGAAGCGCAAAGCCAAAGTCGCGCGCTGATCTTCGGCGCGACGCATTTGGACGCCGAACTCCTGCCGATGCTGTACGAGACGCTGCGCGAGATCGGCCATACCCCGTGTCTGAACGTGATCGCGTACTGCCGCGGCGGCGAAGTGACCGTGGCGCGGCGGATCGGCCTGCTTCTGCACCGATTCACCGATCGCCTGCGTTTGATCGTGCCGCATCATTGCCAATCGGCCGGCACGGTGATGGCGCTGGCCGCGCACGAGATCGTCGCCGGACCGATGGCGATGTTCTCGCCGATCGATCCGCATCTCACCGGCAGCGATGCCCAAGGCGAAGCGACCGCGATGTCGGCGCAGGACGTTCGCATGTTCCCCGCGCTGGCGCAGGACTGGTTCGGTTTGGACGCATCAACGGCGCGCGAAAGCGCTCTGCCGCTGCTCTGCCAAAGTATCGCGCCGGCCGCGCTCACCGCGTTCTATCGCAGCACCTTGGGCGTACGCCGGATCGGCGAAGAACTGTTAGCGCTGCACATGTCGGAAACGCCGGCAGCGCAGCGCACCGCCATCGTCGAGACCTTGCTCTTCGGCTATCACTCGCACGACTACACCTTGACCGGCGAGGATTTGGCCGCGATCGGGCTGAACGTGCGCGCGGAGCCGGCGCTGGAAAACCCGGCGTGGGCGCTGGCGCGCGAACTGCGCACGCGCATGGGCCCGGAGACGCGTAAGACCCATGCCCCCGGTTGGTGCGACGCGCTGATCGCCACGCGCGACGGCGGTTGGGTACGCACACGCCAGCAAGATCTGCTGCCGGGCGACTGGGACGCCTTCGAGATCGCGCGATGAGCGTCGCAGCCTATCTCGCCGAAGGCTGCCGTTGGTACGTGCTGATCGCGCTGCTGGCCGCGGCGATCGGCAAGACCCTCTATTTTCGACGATTCCGCGACAGTCTCGACGAAGCCTTCGTCCGGCTGAAAGGTAACGGCAATCGGCTCGCGGCCGCCGCGATCGTGACCGGCGAGTGGACAGCGGCGTTATCGATGTTGGCCGGCGGCGCGCTGTCGCGCATGGGATTGATGTTGGCGTTAGCGCTATTCGTCGTGCTCACCGCGGTCGTTGCGGTCGTGCTGGCGAAGGGGCTGTCGGTGCGTTGCAACTGTTTCGGTCCTTCGCAACGGCGCATTTCCGGCTACGACTTGCTGCGCAATCTGCTGTTCATCGCAGCCGCGAGCTCCGGCGTGTACGGCGCGTCCGCCGCTGCTGCTTCGGGCGTGTCGGGCGGCTTCGCATGGCCCGCGGTCGCGGCGATCGCCGCCGTGGCGGCGACGCTGTTTCTGCTGTCCATCGGCCTGCGCGAGATCGTTCATCTGCTGCGCATCCGCGCCGAGGACCTGTGACGATGTTCGACGGCGTCCACGGGTTCGTTCCGTTCGATTCCACGCTGCTGAGCTTGCTGGTCGTCGCGTTGACCGTGCTGGTCGCGTTCAATCTGTTTCTCAGTCTGCATCTGACCAAACTCGTCGGCGCGTTGGCGCATGCGCGACTGCCGGACAGCGTGCCGATCGGCGCGCCCTTGCCGAACTTCCGCGCGCGAACGCTGAACGACGATCGCCGCATCGGTGCGGAGTCGCTGCTGGCCGATCGTGCGGCGGTGCTGGTCTTTCTGAGTCCTGGCTGCAAATCGTGCCTGCAGCGCTTACCGGAATTACGGCGCATGCTGCCGTTGATGGACGAAGCCGACGTGGCGCTGTGGGTGGTGATGACCGGCCCAAAACGCCGATTGCGCGATTATTTCGAGCACACCGGCTTGTTGCCCCGGGTCTTGCGCGTCAACGATCGCGACATGCGCGCGCTCAACCCGAAGTACTCCGCGCCGTTCTACATCTTCATCGACCCCGATCGCACCGTGCAGGCCAGCGACCTGATCGGCGACGAGAATTGGTTGAGCTTCCGCGCGCAGATCGGCGATGCGGATTTCGACGAGAGCGATTGCACCGCAACCGATGCGGTCGATACGGATTCTGCGGCGACGAAACGCATGTGATGCCGCCCGGTCCGCTCGGCACCTCTTGTGCGGCCCGCCTCACGGCAAGCCAATCACGCCGCGGCTAGATGCCAGCTAGGCAACGGTTCTCGCATGCGTTTCCACGCCATCGGAAAACCGTCTTCTCCCGCATAACAAGCCACCACACCGCCGACGATCGCGCAGAGCGTGTCGCGGTCGCCTCCCGCCTCGACGGCGAGCCACTGCGCATCGGCGAAATCGTGCAGACACAAACCGGCACACCAAAGCGCGTACGGGACAGTGTCCTGCGCCGACATGCCGATGCCGTTGCCAAGAATCGACACCGCGAAACCCTGCGACTCGACGCCAGTGATCCCTTTCGCTCTCAACAGTCTGCAACGCACCTCGCTCTCGGGAAGATTAGACGCGATCTCATCGATGAATTCGGCGAGCGCGGGCCGTCGGGACGATGCCCGATAGCGAACGGCAAGCGCTGCCGCGACGGCGACGGCCACGGCCCCAGCGATGCCTTCCGGATGCGCATGCGTGGGCTCGGCGGAGAGCCTCGCTTGCTCGACTGTTTCGACTAAATCGCTCGCGAAAAACGCGCCGATCGGCGCGGCTCGCATCGCAGCGCCGTTACCGAAAGAGCCCTGCCCACCGAAGCTGTCGCGAGCGACGTCCCGCCAGTCCTCGCCGCGACGGATACGTTCGAGAACGCGGTGCATCGAAGGGCCGTATGCGCGATCGTAGCTGTAGCGATGTGCGAAGCTGATCGCCAAGGCGTCCTGTTCGATCCGCCCGAAGCGGGCGAGGATCGATACGACCGAAAGCGACATCTCTGTGTCGTCGGTGTAATACCAGGGCGCATCCGGGAGCGCGCGCGCAGGCCTTCCCGCATCCGCGTTCGTTTGGAAAAAACACTGTCCGAAGGCGTCGCCGATCGACAGCCCCTCCAGAGACAACAATGCGCGCTTTAAAGACGATTCAACCATGGCGATTAGGACGACCCGTCTTGAACAAGCGGCTCTCAGCGGAATTCCATCGCGATTCGATCAATCGATCCGCCTGATCTTCGCCCCCAGCGCCGACAACTTCGCTTCGATGCGTTCGTAGCCACGATCGAGATGGTAGATACGGTCGATCAGCGTGTCGCCGTCGGCGACGAGGCCGGCGAGAATCAACGACGCCGAGGCGCGCAGGTCGGTGGCCATCACCGGGGCGCCGCTGAGTTTCTCTTGGCCGCGCACGATGGCGGTGTGACCGTCGATGCGGATGTCCGCGCCGAGGCGCAGCAGTTCCTGCACGTGCATGAAGCGGTTTTCGAAAATCGTCTCGCTGATGATGCCCACGCCGTCGGCGACGCAATTGAGTGCCATGAACTGCGCTTGCATATCGGTGGGAAACCCCGGGTGCGGCGCGGTGCTGATGTTCACGGCTTTCGGTCGTTTGCCGCGCATATCGAGGGTGATGCTGTCGGCGTCTTCGCTGATGTGCGCGCCGGCTTCGGTCAATTTATCGATCACCGCGTCCATCGTGTCGGGGCGCGCGGCGCGGCAGACGATGCGGCCGCCCGTCATCGCCGCGGCGACTAGGAAAGTGCCGGTTTCGATGCGATCGGCCACCACCTGATGCGTGCCGCCGTGCAGGCGCTCGACGCCATGAACGATGATGCGGTTGCTGCCCGCGCCTTCGATGTTCGCGCCCATCGCGATCAGGCAATCGGCCAGATCGACGATTTCCGGCTCCATCGCCGCGTTTTCGATCACGCTAGTGCCATCGGCCAGTGTGGCCGCCATCAGCACGTTCTCGGTGGCGCCGACGCTGACCATGTCGAACACCACACGTCCGCCTCTCAAACGATCGGCGCGGGCTTTGATGAAGCCGTGATCGACCGAGATTTCCGCGCCCAGCGCTTGCATGCCCTTGATGTGCTGATCGACCGGGCGCGAACCGATGGCGCAGCCGCCGGGCAACGACACTTCCGCGGCGCCGTAGCGCGCGAGCAGCGGCCCCAGCACCAATACCGAAGCGCGCATGGTCTTCACCAGCTCGTACGACGCGACGTGGCTGTGCACGCTGCGCGCATCGACCACGATTCGACCCGCCTCGCGATCGTGCTCCACGCCCGCGCCGAGTTCGCGCAGCAGTTTGGTGGTGGTGACGACGTCGTGCAGATGCGGCACGTTGCCGATGTCCATTGGGCCATCGGCGAGCAATGTCGCGCAGAGAATCGGCAACACCGCGTTTTTCGCGCCGGAGATGCGGACTTCGCCTTCGAGCGGCGCGCCGCCGGTCACTACGATTTTTTGCATTTGAGGGCCGGGAATAGGGAATCGGGAATGGGGAATCGGAGAAGCTTGAGAAATCGCAAATCAGTCGAGACGGGACTCATCCCGAAAAAGTACAGAGGCAATTCGGAAGAACCGCGGAGCCCGCGCTTTTCCGATTCCCCATTCCCTACTCTCGACTCCCGGCTTCTTCCGGCGTCTGCGTCTTCAACGCCAGCGCATGGATCTCGCCGCCCATCAGCTCGCCCAGCGTGGCGTAGACCATGCGATGCCGGGCCAGCGGCAGCTTGCCGCGGAAGGCCTCCGAGACCACCCAGGCCTCGAAATGGACCCCGTCGTCGCCCATCACGTGGACGCGGGCGTCGGGCAGGCCCTGTTCGATCAACTGGCGTATCGTGTCGGCATTCATGGCGGGATAGGTGATGGGGTGCGTAAAATCGCGAGTTTATCGCAAGCGACCCCGACCGGCCCCATGGCGAACGCCTCCGCCCCTCTCGTCAGCCCCTCCGCGCATGGCCCCTCCGACGAGGCGCTGGCGGCGAGCGGGCGTCGCGTGTTCGAGGTGGAGCGCGAAGGTCTGGCGGCGGTGGCGGCGCGCATCGACGGCCAATTCACCGCCGTTTGCCGCATGCTGCTGGCCTGCGGCGGCCGCGTGGTGTGCATGGGGATGGGCAAATCCGGCCACATCGCCCGCAAGATCGCCGCCACCCTCGCCTCCACCGGCACGCCCGCGTTCTACGTGCATCCGGGCGAAGCCGGCCACGGCGATCTGGGCATGATCACCGACCGCGACGCCGTGCTGGCGCTGTCGTATTCGGGCGAATCCGACGAAATCCTGATGGTGCTGCCGGTGCTCAAGCGCCAGGGCAACGCCCTGATCGCCATGACCGGCCGGCCGCAATCCACGCTGGCGCGCGAAGCCGACCTGCATCTGGACGTGAGCGTGCCGGCCGAAGCCTGCCCGCTGGCGCTGGCGCCCACCGCCAGCACCACCGCCGCGCTGGCGATGGGCGACGCACTGGCCGTGGCGCTGCTGGAGGCCCGCGGCTTCACCTCCGACGATTTCGCGCGCTCGCACCCGGCCGGCGCGCTGGGCCGCCGGTTACTGCTGCACATCGCCGACGTGATGCACGCCGGCGACGACATTCCCCGCGTGGGCGCCGACGCCACGCTCAGCGACGCGCTGCTGGAAATGAGCCGCAAGCGTCTGGGCATGACCGCGGTGGTCGATGCCGAGGGCGTGCTGCTCGGGCTTTACACCGACGGCGATCTGCGCCGCTCGCTCGCCGATCCCGCGACCGACGTGCGCACGACGCGCATCGACCGGGTGATGACGCGCACGCCGGTCACCATCGACGCCGACGCGCTCGCGGTCGAAGCCGCGCAGTTGATGGAAACGCACAAGATCAACGCGCTGTTGGTGATCGACGGCGAACGCCGGGTGGTCGGCGCGCTGAATATCCACGATCTGCTGCGCGCGCGGGTGGTGTGACGCGATGCCGACCTCAGTCCCCGCTTCTATGGCCGCTTCCGCGCTTCTCGCTCATCTCGTCGGCATCGACGACGCCTTGCTGGCGCGCGCCGCGAAAATTCGCCTCGTCTGCTTCGATGTGGACGGCACGTTGACCGATGGCCGACTGATTTATGGTGGCCGCGAAGAAAACGACACCGGCGAAGCGAACGAGAGCACTCGCGAATTCAAAGCCTTCCACGTCCACGACGGCCAAGGGCTGGCGCTGTTGCGTAAGGCCGGCATCGAAGTCGCGCTGATCACCGCGCGCCGCAGCGCCGCCGCCGCGCAGCGCGCTCGCGATCTCGGCGTACGTGCGTATACCGGCAGCGCCGACAAACTCGCGCAAGTCGATGCCCTGTGTACGGAATTGGGCATCGCTCGCGAGCACGTGGCGTTCATGGGCGACGATCTGCCCGATCTGACGGCGATGCGCGCGGTGGGCTTGGCTGTCGCGCCCGCCAACGCCCACGCGTGGACCGCCGCGGACGCGCATTGGCGCACGCGGGCCCGCGCCGGCAAGGGCGCCGCGCGCGAGCTGTGCGATCTGATCCTGATCGCCCAAGGCACATTGCCCGACGCGCTAAGCGCTCGCGACGGCGGGCTCGATGACATCGGGAGCGATCGCGCATGAGTTGGCGTCACGCCTTCTTCGTTCTGCTGCTGTTGGGCGCCTTGCTCAGCGGTTGGGCGTTGTGGAAACGTCAGCGCCCGCCGGAACGCGCAGTCGCGAACGACGGCCGCCCCGATTACGTGCTGCACGACTTCGAATTGATCGCGCTGGACGGCCAAGGCAAGGAATCGTTCACCCTGCGCGCACCGAACCTCAGCCGCCGTCCGAACGACGAGACGATGACGCTGACCACACCGCTCTTCCTGCTGCCGACCCCCGAGGGCGGCTACTGGCAAGTGCGTTCCAAACGCGGCTGGATCGGCGCCGACCACAGCGAAATCCGCCTCGAAGGCGAGGTCAAAGCCGAAAGCCCGACCGATGCGCTGCGCCCGGTGACGATGAATACCGACCGACTCAGCGTGTTCCCCGGCAAGAACGAAGCCAGTACCGATGCGGTCGTGACCATCGTTCAGCCCGGTTCTATACTCCGCGGACGCGGCTTCACGGTGTCCACGACCACGAAACGCTATGTGTTCCGATCCGAGGTCCAGTTCACCCATGCGCCGACTCCCCGCTGATTTCCCCCTCTTTTCTCGCGCCATGCGCACGGCCGCGACAGGCGCGCTTGCGCTGTCGGCGGCCGCACTGCTCGCACTCGGCATCGGCCCTGCTGCGGCGCGCGATTCGGATCGCGCGCAAAACATGAACATCGGCGCTGCGCATAGCGAAGGCAGCCTGGAAGAAAGCGGGGTCTATACCTTCACCGGCGCGGTCGTGATCACGCAAGGCACGCTGGAGATTCGCGCGGATCGCGCCGATATCCATCGGACCGGCGGCGACATCGCGCGCGCAGTGCTGGTCGGCAAACAAGCGATGCTGAAGCAGCAAATGAACGATGGCACGTGGATGAACGCCCGCGCCGATCGCATCGATTACGACACCCGCAACGATGTGATCGTGCTGATCGGTAATTACACCGTCAGCACCCCGCGCGGGAGCACCAATGGTCAGCGCCTGACCTACGACCTCAAGAGCAGCCGACTCGAAAGCGGCGGCGACAGCGGCCGGGTCAGCATGACCTTCGTCCCGAAATCGGCGCAGGGAGGCTCGGAACCGAAGCCGGCCCCCAAGACCGCCCCCAGCACCGACCCCAAACCCGCCGCGCCGAAGAGCAAACCCTGATGCTGGTCGCCGAGGGGCTGCGCAAACGCTACAAATCGCGCGAAGTCGTGCGCGACTTCGGGCTGAAGCTCGACGCGGGCGAAGTGGTCGGTCTGCTCGGCCCCAACGGCGCCGGCAAAACCACGTGTTTTTACATGATCGTCGGGCTGGTGCCCGCCGACGCCGGGCGCATCGTGCTGGACGGCCGCGATATCACCGCCGACCCGATGTACGTGCGCGCCAAACTCGGCGTCGGCTATCTGCCGCAGGAACCGTCGGTCTTCCGCAAACTCTCGGTCGCCGACAATCTGCGCCTGGTGCTGGAGCTGCGCGACGATCTGGACGGCGACGGCCGCGAGCGCGAATTGGCGTCGTTGCTGGAAGAATTGCAGGTCGCGCACGTCGCGGAGCAGTCGGGCGCCAGCCTCTCCGGCGGCGAGCGTCGACGCGTCGAAATCGCGCGCGCATTGGCGGCGAAGCCGCGTCTGATGCTGTTGGACGAACCCTTCGCGGGCGTGGACCCGATTTCGGTCGGCGAAATCCAGCGCATCATTCGTCATTTGAAGGCGCGCGGCATCGGCGTACTCATCACCGACCACAACGTGCGCGAAACCCTCGGCATCTGCGATCGCGCCTACATCCTCAGCGAAGGCGCCGTACTCGCGCAGGGCGCGCCCGAAGCGTTGCTGGCGAATCAGGACGTGCGCCGGGTCTATCTGGGCGAATCGTTCCGGCTCTGAGCGGCTACAGCGGCGCAACGCCGCCGGTGTTCACGCGACACGTCACCGCCGGGCACCGCCCGCTCCCATCGCCCGACACCATCACGCGAAGCGGCCGGGCCAGGCCCCGCCGCTCAGAATGCGACGCTCGATCCACTTTCCGCGCTCCCGAATCGCTTTGCCCTCCGCGGGGGCTCGCCGGGAGCCCGGCGACGATGGCATGATTCATGCGTAACGGCGCGCATGCGCCCCCCGGATCGCCGCTTCGGACGCGGTCCGGGATTCGGCAGGACGCCTCCGCACAGTCTGTAGGGATATGAAGCCACGTCTGCAAACATCGCTAGGACAACAGTTGGTGCTGACGCCGCAATTGCGTCAGGCGCTGCACCTGCTGCAATTGTCTTCGCTCGAACTGGACGCCGAAATCGCGACCGCGGTCGAGAGCAATCCCCTGCTCGACTGGGCCGAATCGCACCCGGAGTTCGAGAACAACGGCGATGCGGCGCCGGGCGCCGAACCGAACGATACCGGCCTGAGCGAGCCAAGCCCCGCAGCCGCGACCGATGCCGGCGCCGACGCCCACGACGGCGAGCGTAACGGCGACCGCGACGAGGAACGCTGGGACTTCGGCGAAAGCTGGGGCAGCGGTGGTGGCGGCGGCGGCGATTTCGACGACGACGGCGGTTACGACCCGATGGATCGGCTCGTCGATCAAGAATCGCTGCACGACCATTTGTCTTGGCAATTGCATCTCACCCGGCTCTCGCCGCAGGACCAGCGCATCGGCGCGGCCCTGATCGACGCCATCGACGACGACGGCTATTTGCGCGAAAGCCTCGACGAGATCGCCCGGATGCTGCGCCCCGAGTTCAAGGTCGCGACGAACGATGTGGCGGCGATGCTGTCGCGCATCCAACGTTTCGACCCGGTCGGCGTCGGCGCGCGCGATCTGCGCGAATGCCTGCTGCTGCAACTCGACACGCTGTCGGACGACACCTGCGGCAAATCGATCGCGCGTCGCATCGTCACCGAACATCTCGAACGCCTGCCGAAGGTCGGCCCGGAAGGCCTCGCCGCCGAAATGGGCGCGCCGGAGGACGACGTCGCGGAGGGCCTGCACTTGGTGCGCTCGCTCGATCCGCGACCGGGCTCGCAATTGGGCGGCATGAGCGCCGACACCTACGTCACCCCCGATTGCGTGATCTGGCGGCATCAGGGCATGTGGCGCGTGGGCTTGGCCGGTAGCCAACAGCGATTGACCATCCATCGCGGCTACGAGGCGATGATCCAGCACGCCAACGGCAGCGACGCCAGTTATATGCGCGGGCGCCTGCAGGAAGCGCGCTGGCTGCTCAAACACCTCGAAGCCCGCGGCGACACGCTGCTCAAAGTCGTCCGTTGTTTGGTGCGGCAACAGTCGGGGTTTCTCGAATTCGGCGCCCAGGCGCTGCGGCCGTTGACCTTGCGTGAGGTCGCCGCCGAGGTGGGTTTGCACGAATCCACGGTGTCGCGCGCGGTCGCGCGCAAATACGCGCTCACCCCGCGGGGCACGATGCCGCTGCGCAGCTTCTTCGCCTCGGGCATCAATACCGACACCGGCGGCGAAGCGTCCAGCACCGCGATCCAATCGATGATCAAACGCCTGATCGACGGCGAAAACCCGCGCAAGCCGCTGTCCGACGCCAAGCTCGCCGACCAACTCAAATCCGACGGCGTACCGGTCGCGCGGCGCACCGTGGCGAAATATCGCGAGGCGATGAATATTCCCGCCTCCCACGAACGCGTGCGGATGGGCTGACATTCCCGCCGTAGCGAGGGCTGCGCCGAGCGGCGCGTCGGAGCTTGTGGCCCGCATTCGGCCGAGCCCGATATCCTCGATCAAATCGTCGATCGAATACTCGATCGAATCGCCGACAAAATCGTTCGAGAAAACGCAATATATTTCAATCGCTTGCGCGATGTTCCGCGGTGTTTTCCGGGGCTGAATCCTTCGATGAACCATCGCCCCAATGTCCACGCCGACATGGACTTGCGCATGCGCGCCACTGCGCTACTCTGTGGACGAGCATCGCCCGCTCGGCGCGATGCGGACATCAGGCCCGGCAACATGAGGACAGCATCGATGCGTATCGAAACCCACGGCCATCAGCTCGAAGTCACCCCCGCTCTGCGCGACTACGTCGAGACCAAACTCTCGCGACTTTCCCGTCATTTCGAGCATCCGCTCGCGGTTCGCACCCAATTGAGCATCCAAAAACCGGCGCACTGCGCGGAAGCCACCGTGAACGTCTCCGGTCGCACCCTGCACGCCGACGCCAACGGACAAGATATGTACGCCGCGATCGATCTGCTGGCGGACAAGCTCGATCGCCTGCTGATGAAGCACAAGGAAAAGATGGTCGATCACCACCGCGGCGAAAGTCTCAGTCAGCTCGACGTCTGACCGTCGCACCGATCGACCGCCGCCCAGCGCATCTCGCGCTCGCGACCTCCGCGCCGACGCCACCCGCGTCGGCGCGCCACCGATACGAACCGCGGCTGCGCTCGACGATTCGTCCGAGCGCGCCGCCCACGCCGACTCCACCATGAAAAGCACCAGCATCTCCGCGCGCGATCTGTTCGACCAGCAACAGGAGCGCCTGGGGCTGCGCTGGGTCGCCGGTTCGCGCGGCGGCGAGCGCGTGCTCGAAGCGGTGGACACCGTCGCCAGGCGGCCCTCGCTGGCCGGTTATCTCAACATCATTTATCCCAACAAAGTGCAGATTCTGGGCACCGAAGAGCTGGCCTGGTTGGATGCGCTGGACGCGCGTCAACGTTGGGAAACCATCGCGAAAATCGTCGAATTCCGGCCGCTGGCGATGGTCATCAGCAAAGACCAGCCCTGCCCCGAAGACCTGCGCGCCGCGGCGGAGGAATCCGACACGCCGCTGTGGTGTTCGCCCCGGCGCGGACACGAGTTGTTCAACCATCTGCAATACCACCTCGCGCGCAAACTCGCGCCGCAGATCACCGTCCACGGCGTGTTCATGGAGATCTATTCGATCGGCGTGCTGATCACCGGCGAATCCGGCGCCGGCAAAAGCGAGTTGGCGCTGGAATTGGTGACACGCGGCCATCGCCTGGTCGCCGACGACGCGCCGGAGTTCACTCAAATCGCGCCGGACGTGCTCGACGGCGCCTGCCCGGACTTGCTGCAGGATCTGCTGGAATTGCGCGGCCTGGGCATTTTGAACGTGCGTCAGATGTTCGGCGACACCGCGGTGAAGCGGAACAAATATCTGCGTTTGATCGTGCATCTCACCCGCCCGCATCTGGAGCCGCAGGCCACCGGTACCGGCATGGAGCGTTTGGTCGGCGATCTGGGCTCGCGCCGCCTGCTCGATTTGGACGTGCCGATGATCACCTTGCCGGTGATGCCCGGCCGCAACCTCGCCGTGCTCACCGAAGCCGCCGCGCGCGCGCACATCCTGCGCATCAAAGGCGTGGATCCGGCGGCGGCGTTCATGGCGCGGCATTCGCATTTCTTGGAGCGTGCGCAATGACGCGCGCGGCGATGCGCGCGAATCGGCATGCACCCGCGACATCGCATGCGAACGCGGGCACGACGGCGAGCCGTCTCGCATGAACGCGACCACGACCACCGCAGGCTCCGCCGACGCCAGCTTGATCGTCGTCAGCGGTATGTCAGGCAGCGGCAAATCGATCGCGCTGCATACGTTCGAGGATCTCGACTACTACTGCGTCGATAACCTGCCGGCGGAACTCCTGCCCGAATTCGTGCGCGGCGCCGCCGCCAAGAACGATTTGCCGTCGAAACTCGCGGTCGGCATCGACGTGCGCAATCGCCAAACCGACTTGTCGAAACTGCCCGAATGGCTGTCGCAAGTCGGCGCGCTGGGACACGATCCGAAGTTGGTGTTTTTCGACGCTAACGACGACGTGTTGCTCAAACGCTTCGCCGAAACGCGGCGCCGCCATCCGCTGAGCCACCGCGGCTTGGCGTTGGCCGATGCGATCGCGCTGGAGCGCGAATTGCTCAAACCGCTGCGCGCGCTGGCCGACAGCGTCATCGACACCAGCGACACCAATGTGCATCAGATGCGGCGCCGGGTCATCACCGACCTGGGGCTGAGCAACGATCAAACGGTATCGCTCTTGTTCGAGTCGTTCGCGTACCGAAAAGGCGTGCCCGCCGACGCGGATTTCGTGTTCGATGCGCGCAGCTTGCCGAATCCGCATTGGGATGCGCGGCTGCGCCCGCTCTCCGGGCGCGACCGCGAGATCCGTGAGTATCTCGATACGCAGCCGCACGTCGCGGAATACGTCGCGCAAGTGGCCGCGTTTCTCGACACTTGGCTGCCGCGCATGCAAGCCGACACGCGCAGCTACATCACCGTCGCTTTCGGTTGCACCGGCGGCCGGCACCGCTCGGTGTACTTGGCCGAAACCTTCGCCGCGCACGCGCGCGCCAACGGCTGGCGCGACGTGGCGACGTACCACCGCGAGTTGGAATAAGCCGCAAAAAAATTTCTCATAGGGTGCGCCTGTGGCGCACCGTTTTTCTTCGCGATACCGCCGATGCGGCACGGTGCGTCGATGCTCGAAACATCGCGCGATCGGCATCGAGCGCTTGGCATTGATGTTTAGTCGCTAAAAAAACAAAAAAACGGTGCGCTTAAGCGCACCCTATAAGGTCGGCGTCTCCACGATGGGTTTTTCGGACTCGGGCACCGGCGCGCCGCGACAACTGCGGATTTCCCAATACCAGAACAAAAATCCAAGCAACGTGAACGCGGCCGAGACCAGCGCGAGCCAACGCCGGTCGTGACTGATGAGCGGCGAAATCGCGCCAGCGACCGCGGATTGCAATATCAAACTGGTGAACGACTGCAGCGACGAGGCCGCGCCGCGCTGACGCGGATACATATCGAGAATGGCCAGCGTGAGGATCGGAAACACGATCGCGATGCCCAAGGCATCGATCGCCATCGGCAGCACCGCCCACGGCGAGGTGGCTTGCCCCACCGCGAAGGTGTAAACGAGGTTCGCGATCGCGGCGACACCGCAGATCGCGAAACCGATCGCGACGCTGCGCGTGGCGCTGACCCGACCCGCGGTACGCCCGGAGACGAACGCGCCCAGCATCATGCCCGCGATGGTCGGCACGAAAAACCAGCCGAATTGATCTTGCTCCAGCCGCAAATGCTCCATCACGAACACGGGCGCCGACGCGATGTACAGGAACAACGCAGCGAAGTTGAAGCCGCCCGCCGCCGCGAAGCGCTGGAACCGCGGGTTCAGCGCGATGTAACGGTGACTGCGCAACAAGCCCCGCGCGGAAGGCCGGAAACGCGCTTCCGGCGGGTGCGTCTCCGGCAAGCCGAACCAAGTCGCCAACCATAACAACACCGCGAACAGCACCAGAAACCAAAAAATCGCCGGCCAACGGTCCCAACCCAAAATCCAACCGCCGATGATCGGCGCCACCGCGGGCGCGATCGAGAAGATCATCGACACCTGACTCATCATCCGTTGTGCGGCATCGCCGTGCAGCAAATCGCGGATCGCCGCGCGGCCCACGATCAACCCCGCGCCGGCGGACACGCCCTGCAACGCGCGGAACGCCAGCAGCGTCGGCAAATCGTCGGCCAGGGCGCAACCGGCCGACGCCAAGGCGAACACGACCAAACCGCCGAGAATCACCCGTCGCCGGCCGATCGCGTCCGAGAGCGGACCGTGGACCAAACTCATCACCGCATAGGCGAGAAGGTACGCGCTGACCGTCTGCTGCATCGCCAGCGTATCGGCGCCGAACTGCTCGCCCATCTGCCGGAACGCCGGGAACATGGTATCGATCGAGAACGGCCCGATCATCGCCAAGCCGCCGAGGATCAGCGACAAGCGTCCGAGCGAAGGACGGCTCACCGCCGCGCCCTCGGCCGCGACGACGAAGACGGAACGATGCGACGGGAAACACAACGGCAGGCGATCGACAGCATTGCCGCAGCATAACCCGGGGCGGTCGCAGGCCCCAGGCGATGGGATCGCCCCGCAGGCTATAATCCCGGCTCACGGTGGGAGAAGCGGCCACCCTGTTCGCGGACTCGGCGCAGCCGAATCGAACGAGCAGCGGCCGCTGCCGAAGGCGCAATCGCCCGAAATCGCTCAGGCTCCCTAACCACCGTGGTCCGAAGACTCTGGAGAGATCGGCCGTTCGTGCGGCGAGCTGTTGTTCGACAGCCCGACAGACACGAGCAGCGCCGGCGCCGAAGGGGCAAGACAACCAACGCGGCGACGCGGCGATGTCCAAACTCTCAGGCATAAAGGACAGAGGGGTGAGCGGGGCTTTCGAGCGGCATTGTCGCGAGCCCGCGAACGCACGCATGTCGTAAGACGTGCGGGCTGGAACAGCGGGGCTTTCGAGCGGCATCGACGCGAGCCCGCGAACGCCCGCACGTCGCAAGACATGCGGGCTGGAACAGCGGGGTTTCGAGCGGCATCGCCGCAACCCGCGAACGCATGCGAGTCGCGAGACTTGCGTGTCGGCACGAGCGCGGCGGCCCTCCGGCCACCGTCGTCGCGTGATTCCATCCACCACTTTCGGACGCCAACCTCATGACGCCTACGCTCCGCGATCTCGAGCATCACGCCGCCTTCCTCGAACGCCACATCGGCCCGAACGACGACGAAATCGCGCAGATGCTGCGCGAGGTCGGCCACGATTCGTTGGAGGCCCTGACCGACGCGATCGTGCCGGCCAGCATCAAATCCTCCGCGCCGTTGGCATTGCCAGAAGCGATGACCGAAGTGGACGCGCTGGCGAAAATTCGCGCGATCGCCGCGAAGAACGCGCCGTTCAGAAGCTTTATCGGCCAGGGCTATTACGGCACCCACACGCCGAACGTCATTTTGCGCAATATTTTGGAAAACCCGGCGTGGTACACGGCCTACACGCCGTATCAGGCCGAAATCTCGCAAGGCCGCATGGAAGCGCTGATCAACTTCCAGCAGATGTGCGCCGACCTGACCGGCATGGAAATCGCGAACGCGTCGCTGCTGGACGAAGCCACCGCCGCCGCCGAAGCGATGACGCTGGCGAAGCGCTCGACGAAATCGAAATCCAACACGTTCTTCGTCTCCGAAGGCGTGCATCCGCAAACGCTCGAAGTGCTGCGCACGCGCGCGGAACCGCTCGGCATCGAATTGACGATCGGCGCGGATGCGGACGCCGCGAACGCCGACTGCTTCGGCGTGCTGCTGCAGTACCCGGACACCTTCGGCAAAATCAACGACTACAAAGCGCTGGCCGATGCCGCGCACGCGCACGGCGCGCTGGTCGCGGTGGCGACCGACCTGCTCGCGCTCACGCTGATCGCCGCACCAGGCGAATGGGGCGCCGACATCGTTGTCGGCAATTCGCAGCGCTTCGGCGTGCCGTTCGGCTTCGGCGGCCCGCATGCGGCGTTCATGGCCTGTCGCGACGCCTACAAGCGTTCGATGCCAGGCCGTTTGATCGGCGTCTCCATCGACGCCGAAGGCAAGCCTGCGTATCGCTTAACGCTGCAGACCCGCGAGCAACACATCCGCCGCGAAAAAGCCACGTCGAACATCTGCACCGCACAGGTGCTGTTGGCGGTCATGGCCAGCATGTACGCGGTGTATCACGGCGCCGATGGCCTGGTGCGGATCGCGCAGCGCACGCATCGGTTCGCGGCGATTCTCGCGGGCGCTTTGCGCAAAGAAGGCGTCCATGTCGGCGGCGATTTCTTCGACACCCTGCATATCACCGGCGTGGACGCCGATGCCGTGCATGCCCGCGCGCGGGCCGAGGGCATCAACCTGCGCCGCATCGATGCGCGCAGCCTCGGCATCAGCTTGGACGAAACCACCGTGCGCGACGATGTGATCGCGTTGGCGGCCTTGTTCGGCGCCGACGCGACCGACATCGATGGCCTCGATCTCGACACCCACGATGCCCTGCCGGCCTCGCTATCGCGCACCAGCGCGTTCATGACCCATCCGGTGTTCAACACCCACCACAGCGAACACGAATTGCTGCGCTACATGCGCGCGCTGGCGGACAAAGATTTAGCGATGGATCGCACCATGATCCCGCTGGGCAGTTGCACGATGAAGCTCAACGCCACCGCGGAAATGATCCCGGTGACGTGGCCGGAATTCGCGAACATGCATCCGCTGGCGCCGGCCGATCAAGCGCAGGGGTACGCGCAGTTGATCGACGAATTGGAAGCGATGCTGGTGGAATGCACCGGCTACGACGCCGTGAGTCTGCAGCCGAATTCCGGCGCGCAAGGCGAATACGCCGGCCTGCTGGCGATACGCGCGTATCACCGCGCGCGCGGCGAAGGCCATCGCGACATTTGTTTGATCCCCGAATCCGCGCACGGCACCAATCCGGCCAGCGCGCAGATGTGCGGCATGACCGTGGTGGTGACCAAGTGCGATAGCAACGGCAACGTCGATGTCGAGGACATCCGCCGCAACGCCGAGAAATACGGCGACCGTCTGGCCGCGCTGATGGTGACGTATCCGTCCACGCACGGCGTGTTCGAAGAAGATGTGGTCGAGATTTGCGAGATCGTCCACGCGCACGGCGGACAGGTGTACACCGACGGCGCCAACATGAACGCACTCGTCGGCGTGGCGAAGCCCGGCAAGTGGGGCTCGGACGTGTCGCATCTGAACTTGCACAAGACGTTCTGCATCCCGCACGGCGGCGGCGGCCCCGGCGTCGGCCCCTGCGCGGTGAAAGCGCATTTGGCGCCATTTTTGCCCTCGACATACTCCCTTCTCCCGCAAGCGGGAGCGCATGCTCTTTCCCTTCCCCCGCAAGCGGGAGAAGGTGCCCGAAGGGCGGATGAGGGCGACCGGCCGCGCGTCGGCATGGTCAGCGCCGCCAGCTTCGGCAGCGCCAGCATTCTGCCGATCAGTTGGATGTACATCGCGATGATGGGCCGCAGCGGTCTGCGCCGCGCCACCCAAGTCGCGCTGCTCAATGCGAACTACATCGCCAAGCGTCTCGCGCCGCACTACGACACGCTGTACACCGGCCGCAACGGTTTGGTGGCCCACGAATGCATCCTCGATCTGCGCCCGCTCAAGGACGCCACCGGCGTGAGCGCCGAAGACGTCGCCAAGCGTTTGGTCGATTTCGGCTTCCACGCGCCGACCTTGAGTTTCCCGGTCGCGGGGACGCTGATGGTGGAACCGACCGAATCCGAATCGAAGCACGAACTCGACCGTTTCATCGACGCGATGATCCAAATCCGCGACGAAATCCGCGCGATCGAAGACGGCCGCCTCGACCGCGAGGACAACCCGCTGAAACATGCGCCGCACACCGCGACGATGGTCTCGGCCAGCGAGTGGACCCACGCCTACCCGCGCGAATTGGCCGCGTTCCCGCTGCCCACGCTGAAGCAGCAGAAATACTGGCCGCCGGTGGCGCGCGTGGACAATGTCTACGGCGACAAGAACGTGATGTGCGCGTGCATCCCGGTGGATGCCTACAAAGAGCCCGCCGACGCCTGATCGTCGGCGCCGCATCTCGATAGGGATTGGCTGGGGCTCCGGCATGCGCCGGAGCCGACGACGGGGATGTGAGCGCTCCCCTCCTCGCCCGGCCATCGCAGACCGCCGGGCGACGACCGCAGGCGAGGACCGCGGCGCGAGGCCGACGGGCGAACGCGGCCGCGGCCCGGGATTTCCCTACGCGCCCGGAAACGACTAGATTACGTGACAGCGATCTTACATACCGGCCCGGGGGACGGAGCGGGCGCCATGGCGCCCTGCCGGAGGAGATCGCACATTCACATTCGAATTCCCGGGGAGGAATCAGCATGCCCGCACGCGCGAAGCCCAGCGCCAATCGTCTTTGTCTCGCTCTACTCGCCGCCATGGCGCTGCCGGCGGCCGCACAGGACGCCGCCACCGCCACCGAGACCGCCGAAGGGGTCAAGACGCTGGACCGTATCTCGGTCACCGGTACGCGCATCAAGCGCGCCGAGATCGAGGAGTCTTTGCCGATCACGTCCTTCAGTAGGGAAGAGATCGATCGCCAAGGCATCACCTCGGCAGAACAACTGCTGATGACGTTGAACATCGCCGGCAACAGCTCCGACAACCTCGCGAGCAACGCCGGTATCGTCAACGAAGAACAACGCGGCAACAACGGCGTCTCCGGCGCCAACCTGCGCGGCCAGGGCGCGGACGCCACGCTGGTGCTGCTCAACGGCCGGCGCGTCGCGACGCACGGCTTGAAAGGGCGCTCGGTGGATTTGAACGCGATTCCGTTCGCGGCCATCGAACGCGTCGAAGTGCTGCGCGACGGCGCGTCCGCGATCTACGGCACCGACGCCATCGGCGGCGTGATCAACTTCATCACCAAGCGCGATTTCCAAGGCGGCCAAGCCTCGGCGTTCGTGGACGTCACCGAAGACGGCGGCGGCGACGTTTATCGCGGCAGCGTGCTGTTCGGCAAAGGCGACATCGACACCGACGGTTGGAACGCATTCGGCACGCTCAGCTATAAGCGCAACACGATCCTGCGCGGCAGCGACCGCGATTTCTCCAACACCTTCCAGCCCGATCGCGGCTTATCGCCGGACACGCGCGGCACGCCGTTCGCCACCGTGTTCAGCCTCGGCGCGACCGGCGTGGGCGCCAGCAGCCTGCTGCGCAACGGTGTGCTCGACCCGACCGTCGGCACCACCCGCCTGACCGCGGTGAACATCTTCAACTTGCCCGGCGCCGCAGGCTGCGAAGCCGCCGGTCCGGACATGGGGCCGTACGCCTATCGCCTGTGGAACTCGCCGGCATCGCGATACGCCTGCGCCTGGGACTACCCGGCCGCCGCGGTCATCCAACAGCCGCAGGACAGCCTGGACTTCATCGGCCGCGCCACCTACCGCTTCGGCAGTTCGCACGAAGCCTACGTCGAGCTGACCGCATCGCAGGTGGAGGTCGCGAAAACCTTCGAGCCGAATCAGATTTCGTCGAGCACTTCGACGGCACTGACCGCGCTCGGCCCCACCACCTGGTATCCGCGCAACGCGCTGACCCAAGTCACTTACGACACGGTGTACGACGCGCTGGCGACCTATTTCGGCGCCGCGCAGCTCGGCGCGCGCGGCACGCCGATCGCCTATCGCTGGCGCTGCATGCCCTGCGGCCCGCGTCAGATCGAAACCACCACCACGTCCTATCGCTTCGTGGCCGGTATCGGCGGCGATTTGGGCGGCAGTCTGTTCGAGGGCTGGAGCTACGACGTCGGCCTGACCCGCGCGAGCAGCGAATCCGAATCCACGCTCGGCAGCGGCTTCCATTACACCGACCAACTGCGGCAGATTCTGGGCAGCGGCTTGATCAATCCGTTCCTGCCTCCGGGGCAAAGCCAATCCGCAGCGGCGATGGCCGCGTTGGAAGCGGCGTCCGCGCGCGGCGTGAAGCTCTACGGCGGCGAGTCGATCGTGACTTCGCTCGATGCGTCGGCCACCGGCGATCTGCGCTTCTTCGCCCTGCCCGGCGGCAACATCGCGATGGCGGCCGGTATCGACCTGCGTCGCGAGGAGTTCCTCTTCAACGGCGACCAACGCGCCGTTCGACGCCCGGTGTTCAACGCGCCGTTCGACGACGCCAACGCGCTGGATAACGTCAGCCGCGACATCAAAGCCGCCTACGTCGAATTCCAATTGCCGATCTTCAGCAACTTCGACCTGAACTTGGCCGGTCGCTACGACCATTACAGCGGCTTCGGCGGCACCACCAATCCGAAGGTCTCGTTCAAGTATCGGCCGTTCGATTGGCTGCTGTTCCGCGGCGCTTACAGCACCGGCTTCAAGGTGCCCAGCTTCAATCAGCTCTTCAACGGCGTGAGCGAAGTGCAGTACACCGGCTTGGACTTGGCCGACCCGGCCACCTGTCCCGACGGCATCGCCCGCTCGAACGTGCCCGGCTGCGAAACGATTCGCCCGGTCGAAATCTTCGGCGGTAAAGAAAGTCTGCAGCCCGAAGAATCCACGCAGAAGAGCTTCGGCTTGGTGTATTCGCCGATGAACCAGTTCAACATCGCGTTGGATTGGTGGGAAATCGAGCGCGTGAACACCATTCGTTCGGCGCCGCGCGACGTGCTGATCCGCAACTACGACCTGTTCCGCGACAACTGGATCCGCGATGCGAGCGGCGAAGTGATCGCGATCGATCGACGCTTCATCAACTCCGGCGGCAGCCGCATGCGCGGTATCGAGTTGGACGCCAATCTGACCGGCGAATTGGCCGGCGGCCGTTGGAAGCTCAACCTCAACGGCAGCTATATCCACCAATTCCAAACCAAAGCCCTGGAATCGCTGCCGTATTCGAGCAATCTCGTCGATCGCTACGTGCGCTACTTCAACTTGCCCGTCTCGTGGAAGCACACGCTGAATTTCAGCTACACCCGCGGCGACTGGTCGCATAACCTCAGCCAGATCCATCGCGACGGTTATTACGACGAGCCGCCGATCAGCGTGGCGAACGGGACGTTCGTCCCCGCCAACTGGAAGCCGCGCGTGGAGAACTACACCACGTACAACTACAGCGTGACGTGGTCGGGGATCGAAGACCTCAAGATCGGGTTCGGCATCAAGAACCTGCTCGACCAAGACCCGCCGTTCACCGCGCACATGAACGATTTCGCCGCGGGCGCCGCCTGGGAACCGCGCATCGCCGACCCGCGCGGCCGCGCTTACACCTTGCTGGTCGAATACAAGTTCTGGTGATCGCCGCGGGTATCGCACCCGCGCATCGGACGGTTGTTCGCGACAAAAAAACGGCGGGTTTCCCCGCCGTTTTTTCTTGTCTCAAGTCGCGCTGGATGCGCTCACTCTTTCGCCGGCTCGTACGGATAAGGCTCCGCCACGATGCTCGGACACTTCTTGCACTGGAACCACACGCCCTGCGAAATATTGTAGGAATTGACCATATTGGTCAGCGTGTACGGGCCGGTGATCTGCGCCCAGGCCGAGGTGCCATAGGCTTTCTTGCACACGCGGTCGGTCGCATGGAACGCGACGTACGCGTGCGGATCGGTCACGCCCGCCGGCACGCCGAACGCGTTCCACCACGACTGCAACTGGGTGGGGCTCAAATATTGACCGGGGCCGACGTTGACGGGGCTGTTCGGCCAGCACGGCGGAACCGCGAGCGCGGGCACGACGCAACCGAACATCAACGCCAAAGCGAGAAGCCATCGTTTCATCTGAATACTCCTTGGATTTTCGTGAATCGGAATGCCGATCCGCCGTACAACGCGGATAGGCCTGGCGGTAGAGCAAGAGCACTGCGTATCTGGAACCCATCGACACCGATCGCGTTCGCACGCGACCTGTTCGCCCGACATCGAGTTCGCGAGGATTCCCGTGAACTCGAACCGTTCGATCGCATCGGAAGGTTCGATCGAGCGCCAGCGGCATACGCTGCGGACACTCGTTTTCGCGCGAAGACGCCGCTTACGGCAACGTGGCCGTCACCGTGGTCTCCACGAGATTGAAACCGGCCCAATGCTGGCAGGTCCGGCTATAGGTCGCGCCGTTGGCGGGCACCGTGGTCGGCAAGGTGAAGAAATTGCCCTGCGGCGTCGCGCCGGTCTGGTAGAAGACGCCATTCGTGGCGCCGTACTCGACGACATTGCCCTGCTGCGATCCCAGCACATGCTCGACTTCGTATTGCTCGATCATCGTGCCGTTACGGAAGGTCTGACAGCCCACGCCGAGAAACGCATGCTGCTGATTCTGACCGTTCGGATCGCCATCGGTGATCGCGTAGTGGTTCAGCGTGAAGCCGCCCGCGCCATTGGGAATGAAGCTCAGGCACTGCTGCCCCCAGACCGTCCCGTTCGCCGCGGCATCGGTATCGCAGCGCACGATCGGCTGCAACACGACGTTCGCCCCCGTGTACTTGAGGAAGGCTTCGTACTGGCTGCTGGCGCCGCAGTTGGTGTTCAACCGCACGCGCACCTTGTAGATGCCCGTGTTGTACGGCGAACCCGGGGTGATCAAGAAATACAGACTGCCTGCCGCGACCGGCGACACGGGAACATTGCCGCTGGTGTAGACCGGCACGTTGGAACCTTGCGGGAACAATTGGATGGTCGCGGTCGCGCTGGTGGCGCCGACCGTGGTCCAACTGAATCCGACACGGATATTCACGCTGGTCTGTTTGGCTTCGAAGATCGTCACGCTGGCGGCGCACTCCGGACCGGCGCCGTCTTTAGGCGGGGACATTTGCGCGAGTGCCGGTAATGCCATCGCGAAAGCGGCGAAGGCCGTCATCGCCAGCACGATCGTGCGTAAGAAGCCATGCGTAGAGCGCCGAGAAGCGCTGCATCGATTGGCGTCGATTGAACGAAACATATTCATAACTCTCCTTGTCTGCTGAGAATGTGCGAAGACGCCCGAGTCCGGCCGCGATGCGGTTCGCCGCCTCGCGCTCGATGCTCTGGGACGTTCGTCTATTCGTTTCGAAAGATTTTCAAACGCGGCGGGAGAGAACCCGCCGCGCCCATTTGCATGGCGCTCTCCGCGAGCGCGGCGGCGCTTACCGGCGACGATGACCGGCAGCGCTTACTTGTCGTCTGGAGGAACCGGTACGGCGATCACGCCCGAGCATTTCTTGCATTGGAAATACACGCCGTTCGCGATCGTGCCGGTCGTCGTGTTCGTGAGCGCATAGGGTCCTGTGATCTGCGCCCATGCAGAAGCGCCGTACAGCGCAGCGCAACGCTCGTGAGTCGCATGGAACGCCACGTAGTAATGCGGATTCGCTACGTTGGTCGGAATCGTATGCGTGTTCCACCACGTCGAGAGATAAGCGAAGCTGAGGTATTGCGGCGGGCCGACATTCACCACAGACCCGGGATAACACGGCGGGACGGCCAGCGCCGGAACGGCGACGCCGAACGCCAATACCGCTGCGAGAAGCAATCGTTTCACGTGAACACTCCTTCGATCGTTTGAGTTGAAATCCCATTCGCTCATCCACTTTGGATAAGCCGGGCCGTTAAAACCGCACCACTTCGCATCGCAACCCGTCCGCATCCGATGGCACCCGCACCCGATCGGATTCGCACGCGTTCGACCTCATCGGAAGGTCGGCGGCGAATACCGCCGACCTTCGATCCGCTCGGAGAACCAGGCGTGCGGCATTGCGTCCGTCGCCGCCTTCGTCCCAAAGTTCGAAAACCTCCATCTCGCCCTACCGCGCCGCACGAATGCGCCACCGCGCCATCGACCTACAGCGCCAGCATGGGGGCCTCATCTACCGTCGATCGGTCCGCAGTCTAGGGACCGATCCACGCCGCGAGCAGGCGATATGTCGCGTTTTTCGGCCGAAACCGGGGAAAACGACCCTATTCCTTCCCGGAACGATCACAGAAACGCCCGCTTTTCGGGCCGTCGTCGGGCACGCAAACCGCCCTATGCGCCCGCGTTGCGCGGGCGTTGCGCGAACCTCGCGAGGAGACGCGTCCGAGGAACGCGTGAAGCCCGACTCAAGCGCGCCGCCAGACCAGCATGCGATTGTTCGCCGGCATGGCGACATCGGCGTCGAGACGCAGGCCGACCGCCTCCCCCAAGGCGCACACGGCTTCGAGATCGCGAATACCCGAACGCGGGTCGCGCGCCTTCAGCCACGCGTCGAACTGGCGGTTGCTCTCGCTGGTGTACGCGCCGTCGCGATTGAACGGGCCGTAGACCGCCACGACCGCATCGGATGCCAACAGGGCCGGCAAGCCGGCGAAGAACGCCTGCGCTTCGGGCCAGCCCATGATGTGCAGGGTGTTCGCGCTGAAGATCGCGTCGAAGCCACCGCCTTCACCGATGACCGACGCCGACAGCGGCGGCGCGAAGTGCGGCGCGGGTTCGACCACCGCCTGCAGCGCGATCGGCGGCGGCGTATTCGGCAATGCGGCCTCGTCCAACCACATCCGAATGCCCGCCAGCGCGTCCTCGGCATCCGAGCACTGCCAGATCAACCCGGGCATCGCCGCCGCCATATGCACCGCGTGCTGGCCGGTGCCGCTGCCGATCTCCAAGACCCGTCGGCGATCGGCGAAGTGCTCGCGCAAGACGGCGAGGATCGGGTCTTTGTTACGGTCGCAGGCGGGCGAATGGGGTTTCATGCGTCGGCTTCGTGCGCGGGTCGGCGGGGGCGTCGATCCTGACCGGCTCGGGCAGGGCTTGCAAATGCGGGCCGCCCTCCGTATAACGTTCGTTATAACCGAAAAGGAGCCGTCATGAAACTCAAGATCACCACCGTCGGCAATTCGGCCGGCGTCATCCTGCCGAAAGACCTGCTGGCCCGTTTGCGCCTGGAGAAAGGCGACGAGCTTTACGCCCTGGAAACCCCGGGCGGCATCGTGCTTACCACCTACGACCCGGAACTCGCCGCGCAGATGGACGTGGCCGAGCAGGTGATGCGCGAAGACCGCCAGGTGCTGCACAAGCTGGCGCAGTGAGGCGGTCATGATCGTCTGGATCGGTAAAGCGCTCGCTCTGGCCATTCACGACCGGCAACTGGCCGAACACGGCGGCGGCATCGGCGTGCGCGATCAGGCGTTGCTCGATTCCGCCCTCGCCCGCCCGCAGCAGTTGTTCGCCTACGGCGACCCACCGCCGGACATCGCCGCGCTCGCCGCCAGCCTCGCGTTCGGGCTGGCGCGCAACCACCCGTTCGTGGACGGCAACAAACGTACCGCGCACGTGTGCTACCGCGTGTTCCTCGCGCTCAACGACAGCGAATTGGTCGCGTCGCAGGAAGAGAAATACATTGCGATGCTGCGCCTCGCCGAAGGCAGCCTCGGCGAAGCCGAATTCGCCGAGTGGTTACGCAAGCATCTGGTGTTGAAGAGCGAGACCCGCGTGAACGAACCGCAAGCGACCTACGAAAAGTAAGCCGCCGCGCCTCAGCCCTCGCCGCCCGCGCTTTTCGCGAGCCGCAACACGCGGTCACCGCGATCGAAGCCCGATTCGTACAGCACCACGCCATCCGCAGTGCGCAACAGCGCGATCGCGATCCCAACGCGCTGCGGATCGGCCGACCCGAACGCATCGGTCACGCGCTCGAACCGGCCGCGGCCATCGTTGCGTAACCACTGCGCGCCCGCGCCGATGGTGCCGAGCAGCAGATCCGCATCGCGGTCGCCGTCCATATCCTCGAACTGCGCATCGAGCGCCGATTGCGCCAGCGCCGGCAATCGCGCGGCGGTGTCGTCGCGGAAACGCCCGCCGTCGTTGATCAGCAATCGGCTGCGGGCGATGCCCGGCATTTGGAAATTCACGTTCGCGAAGATCAAATCCGCATCGCCGTCGCCATCCACGTCGGCGAACGCGACTTTGCGCGTTTCTTCCTGCGCGCTCGGCGCGGGCAAGCGCGCGTCGGTCTCATCGACGAAGGATGTTCCCGTGTTGATGTAGAGGCGATTGCGCCCGCCCTTGGCTGGTTCGTTGCCAGCGATCAAATCGAGATCGCGGTCGCCATCGATATCCACCAGCTTCAAATCCTGGGTGACATCGATCACCTCCGGCATCCACGTCGCGCTGGCATCCTCGAAGCGGCCTGTGCCGTCGTTACGCAGCACCAACTCGCGCGCGGCGTTGCGCGAAAGAATCACGTCGATATCGCCATCGCCGTCGATATCGCCCGCGATGCCCGCGTTGGACTCGGTCTTCGTCGGCAACGCGTGCGGGCTGGCGACGAACGCACCGTGGCCGTCGTTGAGCAAGTACTCGTTATTCGCGGTGTCTTCGCTTGGAAAGATCGCATCGAGATCGCCGTCGCCGTCGAAATCGGCCAACACCGCGTCTTCGGAATCCTCCTGCCCCACCGGCAGCGCGCCTTCGGCCAGCGTGTAGCGTCCGCCGTCATTGCGCAGCAACACATTCGCTTCGAATTCCTTGGCGAGGAACAGATCCAGATCGCCATCACCGTCGATATCGCCCTGCGCGATGTCCATCGTGCGGCCCTTTCCGGCGCCGTCGGGCAAGCGCCGCGCGCTGTCGTTCGTCGCAGGGAACGCGCGCAGGCCCGTAATCGGCGCCATCCACGTATCCAACGCCACCGCGACGGTTTCGCTGTAGAGCGCGCCGGGTTTGCCGAACCCGATGAACGCCGCGCGTTCGTTCGCGAAACCCATCATGCCGTGATCCGCGTTCGGCACCTCCACCGCCTGCGCAGTACCCGGCCGCAGTGCGTTCACGCGCTCCGCGATCGCGCGATGATCCGCGGCGCTGGAAACGTAATCGCCCGCGCCGTGCATCGCCAAGACCGCGGTGTCGGCCTTCGCCCACATCGCCGGCATATCGATCGCATTCAACTGGTGCCAGAACGGCAGCGCGCGACCGAAATACACACCGTCTTGGAACATCTCGTTCATCGCGTCGCTAAGCTCGGGATAGTCCGCGCGAATCTGCTCAGGCGTGCGCTTTTCGTCGAAGAATAACTGCGAAATCCGCGCCTTTTGCGCCACCGCCGACTCCAGCGCTGCGCCTTCGATCCCGGCCAATCTGTACTGCCGCCGCGCGTTCTCTTGTTCGTAGTCGTACCAGCCCTTGTAGGCCGTGCCGTACACCGCTAACCCGCGCAGTTTGAAATCCGCCGCTAACATCGGCCCCCACACGCCGCCCATGCTGTGCCCGAACACGAACACACGCGACGCATCCACGTCCTTGCGCGCCAACAGCGCCTTCAACGCCGCGCGATAACCCTCGTATTCGCGCAGGAAATCCACCGATGTCCCCGGCCCGCCTTCGCTATCGCCCACGCCGGGTTTGTCCACGCGATAGGTGATGTAACCGGCCTGCGCGAACGGCTGCAGAAAGCGCGAATACGGATTCGGCTCGGCCAAGACGGTGTCCATCGTGCCCAGCGCCACGCCCTGCACGTAGAACAGCACCGGATATTTCCCGCTCGGCGACGGCGACGTGGGCACCGACAGCATCGTGCGCAAACGCGCGCGATCCTTCGCATCGCCGATCGACACCTCGCCGTATTCGACGCGATACCCCGGACCGCCCGGGTCGCGCAAACGCGACCCCATCGTGCCGCGCAGCACGATGTCCTGCTCGCCGCGACGCACCTTCACCGCGATCGGCGCACCGCTGCGGCTCGTCGCCAACCACGCCAACACCTCCGCGACCGACGCCACCGGCGCATCGTTCATTGCCAACAAGCGATCGCCCGCCTGCACACCCACCGCCAACGCCGTGCTGCCCGGCAACACGCCCTGCACCAACACGCCCGGCCCTTCCGGCGCATTCGCCAACTGCACACCCAAGGCCGCGCGCCGTGGCAACGCCTCCGCCGCAAACGACGACGCAACACTCAACCCGCACAGCGGCAACGCCACCGCCGCACTCAACACCCACACGCGCACCAAGCGCGTCATCGCACCGGACATGATCGTCTCCCCGAAACCTGACGCGACGCTACGCGCATGCGCACCGCTCGCCATGGTGCGGAAGTCATGCGTGGGCGTGGACGGAAGTCATGGCCACTTGCCCCGCGAATGGACTATGCGCGACGCACTGAACAGTAAGCCCGCTTTATATCGCCTGCCTTATTGCGCTAAGCAAGAAAAAACTGAGCGAAGACAGGCCCCTCATCCGTCGCTACGCGACACCTTCTCCCCGCGATGCGGGGAGAAGGAATAGAAACCCGAACGACCTCACGAGATTCCCTTCTCCCCGCATCGCGGGGAGAAGGTGGCCGAAGGCCGGATGAGGGGCCTGCTTTTCCTACAACCGCATCAGAAAACCCCGATACCAACACACGCCCCACATCGCCACCATGCGCTCCGCAGATTATGAGCACGCACCATGCGCGGCCGGCAACCACACCATCGCGAACGCAACCTACGACGCTCGCAGACCGAAGCCGAACGCAAACTTTGGCAACATCTCCGCGACCGCCGTCTACTCGGCTACAAATTCCGTCGACAGCATCGCATTGATCGTTTCTACGCAGATTTCGTCTGTCTGCAGGCGCGCCTGATCGTCGAACTAGACGGCAGCCAACATCTTGATCGACGGCACTACGACGAAGCTCGCACGAAACGCGTTGAGGAACTGGGCTATCGCCTGCTACGTCTATGGAACGACGATGTGCTACTGCGGAGCGACGATGCCTTGGCGGCGATCGCTGCGGCGCTGGCGGCCCCTCATCCGTCGCTGCGCGACACCTTCTCCCCGCCGTGCGGGGAGAAGGAATGAAGCATCGCACTCATCGCGAACCACACCCAAACCACCGCGCCTCCCTTCTCCCCGCAGAGCGAGGAGAAGGAATAGAAACCCGAACGACCTCACGAGATTCCCTTCTCCCCGCATCACGGGGAGAAGGTGGCCGAAGGCCGGATGAGGGGCGCTGTTCGACTCTGCAGGGATCACATGCATCGAGACTCAACGCCCGCCTACCACAATGAATCAGAGCTGTGGCCGGTTGGCCATAGAAAACACGAAATCGGCGACCTGCCGCCGGAATGCCTCGTTTTCGACGAACTGTTTGTACACCTGCGTATCGTCCTTCAGCAGGCGCTGCATGGCGCGACCCAGCGCCATGTCGTAGGCCATCCGCGCGGTATGCGGTGTGTTTTCCTTCGCGTTCTGGAAAGCCGCATCCGCAGCCACCACTGGCGCAACATCGTCGCGCAGTCGTTTCACAACGCGGTCGGTATCGTCGAACATCGTGCCGAACTGTTCGTTGAAGACTTTGAGGATGTTGCTCAGACGGTCGAGTTCGGTTTCTGGCTTGTGGCCGCCCGCTTCGGTCGGCACCGGTTCGATCTCGGACTCCTTGTCCTCCAGCGCAATCTTCTGCGCCGCTTTCTTCTCGACGCGGTAGCTGTCCATGTCGATCGATTCGAGAATGCCCTTCGCCAGATCCTCTTCCTGCGGTGCGGGCAGTTTGTTGATCAGCATATTCAGGAAGATCGACAGCTTCTCCCACTCGGCATTGCTGTAGGCGATAATCGATGACAGGAAGGCATAGGTACGACAGAAGACCTTGGCTTTGCTCTTGAAGTCGATCTGCGCGTCTTCGTCCAGCGTCTCCACGTAGAGATCGCGGCAGACATCGAGTATCGGGTCCAGTCGGTCGCGGTCTGCACCCGCCAGAAAGGCCGCCACCAGTTGCTGCACCTGTGCGGGCGCATACACCTGCGCATCGTCCAGCGCGGTTTTCAGGTCGTGCAGCTTGTTCGGGTCGGTTTCGTCGGCCAACAGCGTGGTGCGGTAATAGTTCTGGAACGCCTCGGTCACGGCTTCGCGGTTGTCCTGGAAATCCAGCACGAAGCAGTCGTGTTTCTTCGGATGCGCACGATTCAACCGCGACAGTGTCTGAACCGCCTTGATACTCGACAGCGCCTTGTCCACGTACATCGTGTGCAGCAGCGGCTCGTCGTAGCCGGTCTGGAACTTGTCGGCGCAGATCAGGAAACGATACGGATCGTTTTGAATCCTGTCTGCGATGTCCTTGCTGGGGAAATCATTGAGCGTCGCCTCGGTCTGCTTCGCGCCGCCGTACTCATGTTCGCCGGAGAACGCGACAATGGCTCGATAGGGACTCTTGCGTTCCTCCAGATAAGTCTTGAAGGCATGGAAATATTGAATAGCGCGCTGGATGCCGCTGGTCACCACCATCGCGCGGGCCTGACCGCCGATCTTGCCGGGGGCCATCACCTGCTCGTGGAAATGGTCGACCATGATTTCGGCTTTGCGGCGGATCGCGTGATCGTGGCTTTCCACGTAGCGGCGCAGTTTCTTTTTCGCCTTCTTCTTGTCGAACTCCGGGTCGTCTTCGATCTTCTTGATCAACTGATAATAGCTGTCGACCGGAGTGTAGGCCTTCAGCACATCCAGGATGAAGCCCTCTTCCACCGCCTGTTTCATGGTGTAGGCGTGGAACGGTCGATATTTGATCTTGCCGTCGGCGTCGGGCGGCTGCGGCACGCCGAACATTTCCAGCGTCTTGTTCTTGGGGGTGGCGGTGAAGGCGAAATAGCTGGCGTTGCCCAGCATCTTTCGCGAAGCCATGCGCTGTTCAAGCGCGGCGTTGACGGTGTCTTCAGGGTCGGGGGCATCGTCGTCATCGCTCTTGGCAGCCGCATCGCCCAGCGCCTGATTCATCGCGGCGGCGGTCTTGCCGCCTTGGCTGGAATGCGCCTCGTCGATGATGATCGCGAAATGCTTGCCGGCGTCCAGCGCGATTTCATCGAGGATGAACGGGAATTTCTGCACCGTCGACACGATGATCTTGCGGCCTTCCTGGATGAACCGCCGCAGGTCGCTCGAATGGTCGGCGTGGCCCACGGTCGCGCGCACCTGCATGAAGCCCTTGATGGTTTTCTGGATCTGGTCGTCCAGAATGCGGCGGTCGGTGACGACGATCACCGAGTCGAACACATCGCAAGCAGCGCCATCCACATGTTTCAGGCCGATCAACTGATGCGCCAGCCAGGCGATGGAGTTGGATTTGCCGCTACCGGCGGAATGCTGGATGAGATAGCGCTGGCCCGCGCCGTGCGTACGCGCATGCGCCAAGGCCTGGCGCACGCCATCGAGCTGGTGATAGCGCGGCCAGATCTGGCTGCGTTTTTTCTTGCCGGTCTTCGGGTCTTTGTCTTCGACGATCTGCGCGTAGTGCTCCAGGATGTCGGTCAGCCCCGCCGGGGTCAGCGCTTCTTTCCACAGGTAGTCGGTTTTCAGGCCGTGCGGATTGGGCGGGTTGCCGGCACCGTCGCGGTGGCCCTTGTTGAACGGCAGAAACCACGAGGCTTTGCCCTTCAGTTCGGTACACATCCGCACTTCGGCGTCGTCCACGGCGAAGTGCACGGCGCAGCGGCCGAACTCGAACAGGCGCTCGCGCGGGTCGCGGTCGCGTTTGTACTGTTCGATGGCATCGGCCACGGTCTGCTTGGTCAGCCTGTTTTTCAGCTCGAACGTGGCGATGGGCAGGCCATTGATGAACAGCGCGAGGTCCAGCGCGCGACGGGTCTCGTCAAGGCTGTAGGCCAACTGCCGCGTCACTGAGAACCGGTTCTGGGCGTTGTGCGAGGCGGCGGTGGCGTTGCCTGCGGACGGTGTGCCGTAGAACAGATCGAAGTGCAGCGGGCCGTGGTCGATGCCCTTGCGCAGCACATCCACCACGCCGCGCTTGCCGATCTCGCCCGACAGCCGCGCCAGAAACTTGAGCCGGGCGATGTCCCTCGGATCGTCAGCGTTGGCCATCGCCAGCTTGGCGAACGTCAGCGGCTGGGTGGCCTGCAGGAAGGCGAACAACTGCGGCACGTCGATGGCGTGGGCGCGGTCGAAATCCTGCGGGCTGCCGGCGATGTAGCCGGTGCCGCCGTATGCCGGCGGCGGTGGCTGCGCCACGCGGTTCGGCGGGACCGCCAAGCCGTCGGTGCCGGTCATCTGGCGCACGATCAGGCTTTCGAGGGCTTTCTCGGACAGATCGGTGGTCATGCAGCTGCGTCCATGTCGTCGACGTCTGACGTATCGTCCAATGCGTCGTCAAGCGAGTCGTCGTTGAACCCTGCGTCGTTGTCGTCGCCCGGCGCGGGCGCGTCGGGCAGCGTCGCCGCGATTGCGCGCACGTCGAGCTTGCCGGTCACGACATCGGCGACGAGACGGGTGCGGTATTCGCGGAGGAGTTCGATTTCGCGTTCGAGGCGGGATATGGCTGCGTCAAGGCCTACTGTCGCATCACTGACTGCCTCGACTATCTTGATTTGTTCCTCCACCGGCGGCTGCAGAATCCACATGCGCTTCAGGTGAGTTGGCCCAAAGTGTTCAATGCCTACGCCAGACTTGGCCATGGATATCTGTTCTGCAAATGGCCGCGCAGACATGAACAGGCGCAGATATTCCATGTCGATTGCTCGCGTTTTTGGCCAGAGCCGAATGATGCCAGTGTATGGAATCGCACCGAACACCTCAGTGCTTGCACGACGGACAGCGCCGGTGCTTCCACTCGCACTCAAGAGATAATCGCCGGGCTTAACCTCGAAATGGGACCATTTTTCGCGCACCTTAATTGGCGAAAGATAATTACAACCCGCGAGTGTCGCTTCAATTCCAGCGAGACACGAAATACGTAAAAGCGGTACACCCTTCTCGCGGAAATCAGAAAGCATGATACCTGGACCTTCCTGAAACCCGACACTCGTCTTAAACCTCCGCGCCTCCCAGTGCTGAGGAATGTCTCCAAGCCACGGGATGCCAGAAGGCATTAGGGAGACAGAGAGATCCAGACCACGGGTGACTGCGCGATGGATGATGGCTTGCTTCTGCTCGTTGAGCAGTGCGATGACCTTCCGCTTCGCGCGGATCGTGCGTTCCAATCGGCTATTCGCCCAATCGATAAAGCGCACGATGGCGGCTTGCTCTTCAGGCAAGGGCACAAGCACCGGAATCTGCCGCATACCAGGAATAGAAAGATCCCACTGCCCTACACGAACGCCATCGGATGCCTGTCCGAAATGTGAAACATAGGGCCTACTGCGAAGCAATTTCTCCCCGTACGCGTAATTGGCGATACGAAAATCGAAGACAAAGTAGGCTGGGCTGACGATGCCATCGCACGGCGCAATGCCCATCGACCCCTGCCACGCTTTCATTTTGTTGATAACCAGATTGCCTGCGCGCGCAACTTTGTAATTTGTCAAATCTTCTGGAATGACATTGTGGTTCTCCGCAGAGTCGGTCATCGATCGAACAAATACGCCTCGCTCTCGAGCAACAGACAACAGAGGCAAATCAGGCCGATCGCGCTCGGCACGCCTTGCGATCAATGTGCGCATATTGCGCACTTCCCAATGCACGGGCACATTACCCAGCCAATTGGAACCGGCGGGCTTGTACTCAGGATAGGGTTTGAGATCTGCGATCATCACAGCAACTCGAACCACTGCTTGATTTTCAGCGCCATGAGCTTGCGACGAGCCTCCAGGAAATCGTCGTAGGACGGAATCACACCCTCCAACAAAGACTCAGGCAAACAGTGCATCCTCAAGTTTTCGCGCATCCCGGCAAGATCCGTGATGCCGCCGTATTTTTTCTTTCCCCCACTGCATTGGTTGACCAATTCACTGAAATACACCTCCGGCGCCCTGCCGCCAATGGCAATGTTGATCTCGCTCTGTGCAAGCACAAAGTTAGCAATCTGGTTATAGCGGCCTCGTCCAAGATTGAGATCTTCTTTAAGATGATTCTTGGGGTAAACATGATGCACATCGCTGCGATTGAGCAGCAGATCGAGTGCCGTGATATCACGCGACAGAAATCCTTTGTCGCCCAACTTCACCTGCGCCGCCTGATAGGCAAGGAAGTACTGGCTCTTTCCGGAGGAGGTGTCCATCAGCTGCGGCAGCATGCCGGACCAGAAGGTGTCGGCTAACTCTGCGGCAATGACCGCTTCGACATGCGCCACCAGGCCACGGGCCTCAATCTGGCGGATATCCAGATCAAACGACGTCTCCGGGTTGCCAGAGTAACGGCCGCTGAGGATGGTCATCACATACCAGCGACGCACCAGCCGTTCCAGATCATCGGCCGGCAGTTTCTCGGAACGTCCGCGCAGGTAGATGATGTAGGCGAAGTTCACTGCGTTCTTGCCGCCGATGAGATCGCTGGTGACGAAGCCCGCAGAGCGCAGAATCATCGTGAGTCGCTCGAAATGCGTTTGGCTGATGAAATTCAAGATGCCTTGTTTGAGCTTGGCAAACGAGGCTTCGGCCGTCACCTCTTCGTACTGTTTGGTTTCAAAGTTGCGCCCGGACAACAGTGCCACCAGATCCTGCAGCTTGCCGCGCCCGAACTCAGACGTGAACGCCACGCGCAGCATATCGGTATAGGTCGGGTCGTAGATATCGTCGTTGACATCCTTGAGCCATTTCATCTTCGGCAGAAATTCAGACGCGGCGAACGCCTTGTCACCCTTTTCGATGCGCGGCAAGAATTCCGGGGCAACGGTGAGGTGACAGAAGTAGTCGATGGCTTTGCGCAGTTGGTTGCCACCGTAGGTTTCATTGGCCGCGATCTTGGACATCGCAAAGTCGGCCTGTGACAGCTCTGCCCCTGCAGAATTCACGCGGATGAAGATTTCGGTAACAGTCTCGATATCGAGATCTTCGGCCAGCTCGATCAATCCAACGTGGTTGTTGATGATTTTTCCGAGCTTCTGCAGCACCTTGCCCACCTGCTTGCGGTCTGCAGAGGGATTCTTTTCCGAATAGGCTTCCGTCATTTCAATCAGATCTGCATCGGGCGAGAACACCGCTGCCACGTCTTCTATCCACGCGCCGTCCTTGCGGATGGCGGGATTCGCCACCTCGAATTTCTCGATCTGCGGATGGAAGGCGATACGGATATGGACGGTTTCGTAGTTTTTTGTCAGCACTTCACGCCCCAGCAAACCGGCCATCAGTGCCGTGACGCGCTGCTGCCCGTCGATGAGGACACGTTTGCCGGCGGAGGGCGTACCGTCCTTGAGCTTCACGGTAGGGTTTCGCCATGCAATGAGATAGCCGACCGGATAACCCTGATACAGCGAATCAAGCAGGTTGCGGACCTTGGTGGCATCCCATACGAACGGGCGCTGTATCTCGGGAATGGCAATTTCCCCCGATTTGACCCAGGTCAGCGAAGTTTCAATCGGGTGTGGCGTGACCGAATAGCGCTGGGTAGACATTGTTCATTTACTCCTTGTCAGTAGACCATCAAGCAGCCCTTCCGCTTCCTTCTCGATCGCGAGGATATCGGCGGCGATCTCCTCCAGCGTGCGCAGCGGTTTTGGCTTGTAAAAGTGGCGGGTGAAGCTGACTTCGTAGCCGATCTTGGTGGCGTCTTCCTTGATCCAGGCATCGTCGGTGTACGGCAACACCTCGCGGCGGATGAAGGCGTCGATGCCGCCGGGTTCCAGCAGCGGCACCTGCTCGGTATCGCGCAGGTCGGCGTCGGGTTCGTATTCCACCACTACCGACTTGCCACCCACCTTGGCTGCGAACAGGCCGCGCAGCGGGTCGGCCTTGGTCTTGCCCGGCTTGTGGACCTTGGCGATGACCGGCGGCGCGGTATCGACGCGGGTGCTGACCGCCTTGAGCACGGCCTTGAGGTCGGCCGCCGGCAATTTCATGTCGCTGTCTTTCAGCGCCTGTTCGGCGAGATCGCGGAAGTGGTTGTGGTCTTCGTACAGTTCATCGCCGAGCGCGTTGCGCAGGGCTTCGGCGGCGGCGACCAGACGCGCGTCGCGCTCCCAGGTCTTGGCATCGAGCAGCTTCTTCTTTTTCTTCTCCGGCAAGCCTTTCTTGCTGGCGCTGCCGTCGTCGTCATCGCCGCTGTCGTCGTCGCTGCCCCAGTCGTTCAAGCGGGCTTCGACCTTGGCGGCGACCTTGGCGAAACCGGCAAAGAGCGCGTCGCCGAACTCGTCGTACAGCGCGCTGCGAATGTCTTCGTCGCCGGCATTGAAACGCAGGGCGTCGATCGCGCGCTGGGTGATGCGGCTGTGCAAGCGCAGCGGGCGTTCCACCACCACCTTCCAGTAACCGAAGGCCTGGTTGTCGAAAATCTTGGACTCCGGAGTTTCCTCGAACGCCAGAAAGGTGCGGTTGACGCGATCGATGTCGTCGGACGCAAGTTCGCAGTTCTTCTTGCCAAGATTCTTGCGCAGCGGTTTGTACCACAGGCTGGCGTCGATCAACTGCAGCTTGCCCTTGCGATGCGCGGGCTTGCGGTTGGTCAGCACCCAGATGTAGGTGGCGATGCCGGTGTTGTAGAACAGATTGAGCGGCAGCGCGACGATGGCTTCGACGTAATCGCTTTCGATCAGCCAGCGGCGGATATTGCTTTCGCCCTGCCCGGCGTCGCCGGTGAACAGCGAGCTGCCGTTGTGGACCTCGGCGATGCGGCTGCCAAGTACGGAGCTGTGATTCATCTTCGACGCCATATTGGCGAGGAACAGCAGCTGACCGTCGCTGGAGCGGGTGACCAGCGACAATTCTTCGCCCTGATGCATGACCTTGAAGCGCGGGTCGCGCATGCCGTCCTTGCCACCGAGGAATTCGAGGTCTTTCTTCCAGCTCTTGCCGTAAGGCGGATTGGCGAGCATGAAGTCGAATTCGAGCGCGGGGAAGGCGTCGTTGGCGAGCGTGGACCATTCGGCGCCACCAACGATGTGATCGGCATTTTCGCCCTCGCCCTTGAGCAGCATGTCCGCCTTGCAGACGGCATAGGTTTCGGGGTTGATCTCCTGCCCGTACAGCAGCGCGTTGACTTTCTGTTTGCGCTTGGCGGCGATGGCGGTGAGCGTGTCTTCGGCCACCGTAAGCATGCCGCCGGTACCGCAGGCGCAGTCGTACAGCAGATAGGTGCCGCTCTTGATGTCGTTTTCGATCGGCAGGAACACGAGATTGGCCATCAAGCGTACGGCGTCGCGCGGGGTCCAGTGTTCGCCGGCCTCTTCGTTGTTGTCTTCGTTGAACTTGCGCACCAGTTCCTCGAACACCGTGCCCATCGCATGGTTGTCGATGCCGGCCGGGGAGAGATCGATGTCCGGATCGAGAAACTTATTGATCAGCGTACCGAGCGAATCGGAGCGCGACAACGTGGTGAGCTGATTGCGGAACTTGAAGTTTTCGAGGATGTCCTGGACGTTCGGCGAGAAGCCGTTGAGGTAGTCCTCGAAATCGGCGAGCAACTGCTGCTGATTGCCGCGGGACGTGAGGTCGCGCAGGGTGAACTTTGAGGTGTTGTAGAAGGATTGGCCGGCGGCGTCTTTCAGCGCGGCCTGCTGCTCGGTGATATGCGCCTTGTCGAGCATTGTTTTGGTGTCGAGCACCGCCTGCTTGGTCGGTTCAAGCACCGCATCCATGCGCCGGATGACGCACATCGGCAGGATGACATCGGGATATTTGCCGCGTCTGAAGAGGTCGCGTAGGACATCGTCCGCAATACCCCAAATCAAGGAAACGATCTTATTGTGCGTCGCTTGGTCCATCCAAATCCCCTGGTGTGCAGCCGCCGGCCCGCACTGCAAATGATGTCTCAGCCGAGCATGGTAACGAAGACAGAGCGGCAGTCCTCCAATCCCTAGAGCAGGTTGACTGGGAAGGAGCTTTATCGCGACCTGTCAAATCGTACAGTTCGATAGGGCCTTGCGAAAAGCGCCCCTCACCCGCCCTTCGGGCACCCTCTCCCCGCTGCGCTGGGAGAGGGATGCGGATGTTCATTTCCCTCTGGTGCGTGGAGACGGATGCTGGTGCTGACTTTCCCGCGGCGAGAGAGAAAGACGCAGCGCGACCAAGCTTCCCTTCTCCCCGCCTGCGGGGAGAAGGTGGCGCAACGCGCCGGATGAGGGGCGGGGCGGGCTGGATGAAGCGCTATCTGGAATGCAAAGACTGCGCGAACAGCACCCCTCACCCGCCCTTCGGGCACCCTCTCCCCGCTGCGCTGGGAGAGGGATGCGGATGTTCATTTCCCTCTGGTGCGTGGAGACGGATGCTGGTGCTGACTTTCCCGCGGCGCGAGAGAAAGACGCAGCGCGACCAAGCTTCCCTTCTCCCCGCCTGCGGGGAGAAGGTGGCGCAACGCGCCGGATGAGGGGCGGGCTGGATGAAGTGCTATCTGGAATGCAAAAAATGCGCAAACAGCGCCCCTCACCCGCCCTTCGGGCACCCTCTCCCCGCTTTGCGGGGAGAGGGGCGCAGATTGATTTCTTCGCGTCTGACGAGGAGATAGTGCGGATACTTCCCTTATCCCCGCCTGCGGGGAGAAGGTGGCGCGCAGCGCCGGATGAGGGGCGTTCGTGTTGTTACGCGAACGGATCCCGCAGCACGATATTCGCGTCGCGATCGGGGCCAGTGCTGACGATCGCCAGCGGGCATTCGGCCAGTTCTTCCAGCGAGCGCAAATACGCGCGGGCGGCGGCGGGGAGTTTGCTCCATTCGGTGATGCCGGCGGTGGATTCGTTCCAGCCGGGGAATTCCAGATACACCGGGGTGCATTCGTTCCAGCCGTCGGCGTCCAGCGGGGCGTATTCGGTGCGTTTGCCGCGGTATTCGTAGGCGACGCACATCTTCAGCTTGTCCATGCCGTCGAGGATGTCGAGTTTGGTGATGCACAGGCCGCTGATGCCGTTGATGGCGACGGCGCGTTTGAGCGCGACGATATCCATCCAGCCGCAGCGTCGCGGGCGGCCGGTGGTGGCGCCGTATTCCTGGCCGCGATCGCGGATGCCTTGGCCGATTTCGTCGTCGAGTTCGGTGGGGAACGGGCCGCCGCCGACGCGCGTGGCGTAGGCTTTGGCGATGCCGAGTACGTAGTCGATGGCGTCGGCGCCCACGCCGGTGCCGGCGAGCGCGCCGCCGACGGTGGTGTTGCTGCTGGTGACGTACGGATACGTGCCGTGGTCGATGTCGAGCAGCGAGCCTTGCGCGCCTTCGAACAACACGCGTTTGCCTTGTTTGCGAAGCTCGTGAAGGATGCCGGCCACGTCGGACTTCATCGGTTCGATGTATTCGCCGAACGCCAACGCTTCGTCGAGCGTCTGCTGGTAATCGATGGCGTCGACTTTCAGATACTGCGTGAGCACGAAGTTGTGGTAGTCGAGCGCGGCGCGCAGTTTTTCGGCGAGTTCGTTCGGGTAGCTGAGATCGGCGACGCGAATGCCGCGACGCGCGACTTTGTCTTCGTACGCGGGACCGATGCCGCGGCCGGTGGTGCCGATGGCGCCTTTGCCCGCGGCTTTTTCGCGCGCCTGATCCAGCGCGATGTGGTACGGCATGATGATCGGCGTGGCCGGGCTGATCTTCAGACGGCTGCGCACTTCGACGCCGTTGGCTTCGAGTTCGCCGATTTCTTTCTGCAGCGCGCCCGGGTGCAGCACCACGCCATTGCCGATGAGGCACAGCGCGTCGTCGCGCAGGATGCCGGAGGGGATGAGGTGTAGCACGGTTTTCTTGCCGCCGATCACCAGCGTGTGACCGGCGTTATGCCCGCCCTGAAAGCGCACGACCGCGCCGATGTCCTGCGTCAGCAGATCGACGATCTTGCCTTTGCCCTCGTCGCCCCACTGCGCGCCCAACACTACGACCGACTGACCCATTTCGATTCTCCGAATTCAACTGCCCCAGACGGGGGGCGATCCGGCCTTGCGCTCGCGCGCAAGGCGTTCGGTCACGCGCGCGCCAGTGGCGCGCAAACGCGTGCCCTCACCCCCACTGCGCGCCCAACACTAAGACCGACTGACCCATTTCGATAACTCCGAAATCTCGTGGTGGGAGCGCCGGAAGGCGCGACCCGATACGCCGTACAGGATCGGGATCTCGAGAGCAGATCGCGCCTTCCGGCGCTCCCACAAACGATCCCGACACGGAAAAAGCCGGAGGGACAAAACGTCCCTTCCGGCTTTTGTGCATTATCCGGGTTTCGGGGGCCTGCGGCCACCTTTTCCGTTCATTTCGAGCGCCGCGCGTCGCTCGATGGCGGCGCTTAGGGCGAGCGGATCAACCGCTGCGAACGAAATACAGCACGATCAGCCCAACGACCAGAATGCCGGCCCCGAAGCGGCGCAGTCGGCCGTCGGGCATCTTCAGCAACTCCTCGGCGGTGCGCTTCCACGCGCCGGGGAAGGCGAACAGCACCAAGCCTTCCAGCACCGCGACGAGGGCCAGGGCGGCCCAGAGGTCGTTCATCGCGAACCGATCACCGATCGCTGCGCATGTACTGCAGGAACGGGTCGTTCTTGTCGAGCACGATCACCGCATCGCCGTCTTTGAACGAGGCGCGGTAGGCGTCGAGGCTGCGCTGGAACGCGAAGAAGCCGGGATCGGCGTTGGCGGCGTTGCCGTAGATGCGCGCGGCCTCGGCGTCGCCTTCGCCGCGCAATTTCTGCGCGTCGCGCTCGGCTTCGGCCAGCAGCACGGCACTGTCGCGGTCGGCTTTGGCGCGGATTTCGTTGGCTTGTTCTTCGCCTTCGGCGCGCAACTTGCTGGCCACTTGCTGGCGCTGGGCGCGCATGCGGTTGTACACGTCGTCGATCACGCGGCTATCGGTCGGCAGGTCGATCTGCTTGATGCGCAGATCGACGATGCGCACGCCCAAGGTCGCGGCGCCTTTGTTGATCGTGTTCAACTGCGGGCCGATGATCTTGTCGCGTTCGCCCGCCACCACCTGCGACAGCGTGAGCGCGTTGATCTCGTTACGCAGCGAGTCCTTGATGATCGGCGCGAGGCGCTCGATGGCGTCGGATTCGTTGCCGCCGGTGGCGCGGTAAAAGGCGCGGCTGTCTTGGATTTTGCCGACGGCGAAGAAATCGACGCTGACGTCTTTACGCTCGGACGTGAGGTAACGCTCCGGTTCGGCCGGCAGCACCAGCAAACGCTGGTCGTAGATGCGCGCGCTTTCGATCAGCGGCAGTTTGAAATGCAGGCCGGGGCCGAGGTCGCTGCGCGAGACGCGGCCGAGGTTCAGCACGATCGCGGTATGGCCTTCGCGCACGACGAACACCGAGCCGAACAGCAGCAACAGTGCGGCGGCCGCGATGGGCGCCCAAATCGAGACTTTCATCGCTTGCTCCCTTCGTTATCGACGCCGCGTTGCGGACGAATGCCATTGTCGGGGGTGGAGGTGACGGCGGGCGCGATCATTTCCGGCGGCGGTGCGGACATCGCCGGGGTCGCGCCCGTCTGCGCGGCGTTGCGGCTGGGCTGCACCGGCAAATACAGCAGTTGTCGGCTATCGCCGCCGATGATCTTGCGGTTGTGCGACAGCACTTCTTGCACGGTGTCCAGCCACATGCGTTTGCGGGTGACGTCCGGCGCGTTGCGGTACTGCTCGACCAAGGACGTGAAGCGCGCAGCGTCGCCGGTGGCGCGGGCGATGGCGGCGGTTTTGTAGCCTTCGGACACCGTGCGCGTGCGCGCGGATTCGCCGCGGGCTTCGGGCACGATCTTCGCGGCGTAGGCGCGCGCTTCGCTGATCTTGCGGTCCTTGTCCTGCTGCGCGGAGTTCACATCGTCGAAGGCGGGTTTCACCTCTTCCGGCGGGCGCGCGTTGGGCAGGTTCAATTCGGTCACCACCAAGCCGGTTTGATACAACAGCAGCGACTTCTGCAGATGTTCGCGCGCGGCGACCGCCAGCGCGTCGCGCGCGCCCAAGACGGTGTCCAGATCGGAACGGCCGACTTGCTCGCGCACCGAGCTGAGCGTGGCCTCTTTCAGCATGTCGTCGGCGTTGCGGGTGCCGAACAACGCCAGCTTCGGATCGCTGATCCGGTACTGCACGTTGATTTCGACCAGCACGATGTTCTCGTCGCGGGTCAGCACCGGCACGTCGGTCTCGCTGTAGCTTTTGATCTTCGTGGCTTCGACTTTCTCCACGCTTTCGATCGGCCACGGCAGTTTGAAACTCGGGCCGGGTTCGAGCGTGCGGTCGTACTTGCCGAAACGCAGCACCACGCCGCGCTGCTGTTCGGCGATCAGCACGAAGCAGTTGAACAGCAGGAAGATGCCGAGAACGACCGCGAGCCAGCGCAGCGGGTGACCGCCGCCGCCGCCGTCGAAGAGGCTGCGCAGGCGTTCGATCAAACCGTCGAAGCCGTTGCCGCCGCCGCGACCGCTGTTGCGGGGTTTCCACGGGCTGCGGTTGCCGCCGCCGGAAGAATCTTGATTGTTGTTGCCGGGGGTGTTCCAGGCCATGCCTGCTCCGAATGCCCAAGACGATGTCGATGGCGCTCCGCAGGTGTGCGGGCGAGGTAGGGATAATACAAGGTCGTTCGCACGCGCCCCTGTGCCGGTGGGCGGGTGCGGCATTGGACTCAGACGGCGTCGTCCTCGTCGGCGACGGGCAGCAGCGGCTCCAGGGCGTCGCCGTTGGGGCCGGCGGCGAGTTTTTCCGCATCGCTGAGCGCCATATCGACCTCCAGACGCCAGCCGCCCGGATTGTCGGGGGCGTCGTCGTGATGCTCGGCGCGCACCGCTTCCAGAGCGTAGAGCTTCGCGCGCAGCCCGCCCGCCCGCGCGGGAAGACGGATCGCGCCCGCCACCCGGCGCAAGCCGAGCCGCGCGATCAGCGCCGCGCGCAACAGGTCGAGACCTTCGCCAGTGCGGGCCGACAGCCAGACCCGTTCGCGCACGACCTCGTCCAGACCGTGATCCTCGGGGATGCTGCCGTCCTCGGCGGCGCGAACCGCGGGGTCGTGGCGCGGCGCGGCGCCTTCGATGCGGTCGATCTTGTTGTAGACCAGCAATTGCGGAATATCGCCCGCGTCGATCTCGGCCAGCACCGCATCCACTTGGCCGATGCGCTCGTCACGCAGCGGGTCGGCGGCGTCGATGACGTGCAGCAGCAGATCGGCTTCGCGGGCTTCGGACAAGGTAGAGCGGAACGCGGCGACCAGTTCGTGCGGCAGATCGCGGACGAAACCGACGGTGTCGGCCAGCACCACGCTGCCGCCGGGCAGCGCGATGCGGCGCACGGTGGGATCGAGCGTCGCGAACAATTGGTCCGCGGCGTAGGCTTCGGCGCCGGTCAGCGCGTTGAACAACGTCGATTTGCCGGCATTGGTGTAGCCGACCAAGGCCACGCGCGGCAATTCGCTGCGCACCCGCGCGCGTCGCATTTGCGTGTGCTGCACTTCGACTTTATCGAGCCGGCGCTGCAATTGTTCGACACGTTTCTGCAGCAAGCGGCGGTCGGTTTCCAACTGCGTTTCGCCGGGGCCGCGCAGGCCGATCGAACCGCCGCGCTGACGTTCCAAGTGGGTCCAACCGCGCACCAGGCGCGTGGCCATATGCCGCAACTGCGCCAATTCCACCTGCAATTTGCCTTCGTGGCTGCGCGCGCGCTGGGCGAAGATGTCGAGAATCAAACCGGTGCGATCCACCACGCGACGACCGAGCGCCTTTTCGAGGTTGCGCTCCTGCCCCGGGCTCAGCGGATGATTCACCAGCACCAGATCCGCACCGGTGGCGTCGGCCGCGACTTTGACTTCTTCGAGTTTGCCGCTGCCGATCAGCATGGCGGCGTTCGGTTTGTCGATACGCGCATGCAGCATCGCCGCGACCGTAGCGCCGGCGGAACGCGCCAAATCGGCGAACTCTTCCAGCACATCGGGCTCGGGCGGCCCGCCGGCGTGCGGCTGGATCAGCAAAGCGATTTCGCCCTTGCGCGAGCGTTCGAATAATTCCACTGGATGCGAGGTCGGTGCGAGCTGCGTGAGAGGCGCGTGAAAGCACGCGGCGAATGCGTGACGGCAACGCCGAAAAACGAGCGTTGCCGGGAGCGAAATGATGATCGAATCGAACCGTCGTCGCCAGCGCAGCGATAGACCCGCTTCCGACGACATTCAGGCGGCGAAGAGCGCGGTCCTCAGAGCGTGATCCTCAAGACTCTGGACGACAACTGATTGGGGTTTGCGGCGCTCGCAACAAGATGCCGCAGCGTTTCGCCGGATGGGCGGCAAGAGAAAGCGATGAGCCGTGTCGCGTGATCCACGCGGATCGCGTTTGGACGCGCCGGGATCAGCCGACGGCCGCACCGGATTCGCCCGGTGCGGCCGCGAGACCGCGAAGCGAGACGCCGTGGGATCAGCCCTGCGGCATCATGCCCGGCATGGGCTCGTCGTCGTGATCGTCGTCATCGTCATCGTCGTCGTCGCGCGACGAATGATGTTCGGCCGACTGCACGTAACCGCCGCCCGGCCCGACGCGCACATTACGCGCCGGCACCACGGTGGAGATCGCATGCTTGTAGACCATCTGACTGACGGTGTTGCGCAGCAGGACGACGAACTGGTCGAAGGACTCGATCGTGCCTTGCAGTTTGATGCCGTTGACGAGGTAGATGGAAACGGGAACGCGCTCGCGGCGTAGAGCGTTGAGGAAAGGGTCTTGCAACGACTGCCCTTTAGACATGGTGTTCCCCACTTTGGGTCTTGTTATTGGCTGGAACATGTAGGTCATCGGTGGTGGTGAGTTCGGGACGGCGGTCGCCGAACGCGCAGAGCGGCGTACGAGCGGAACGGCGCGATCGGATCTGGGGCGCATCGTCCGTCTCGTTTCGCAGCGCGCGTTCGGCGCGGACTGCGGGGCGGTACGAACGACGCAAGAGCGGGCCGATCTCCCCGATCGGCCCGTGCCGATGGTTACACAACTGGACCGGAACCGGAAGCCGCGGGCGGCCCGCCGCCCGCAGCGGCGCGAGAACGCCGCCGTGGCGCGGGCTACGCGGGGCTCATGAACAGCCCGATGGCGTCTTGCAGCGCCGCCGCGTCGGCTTCGGGGTCGAACCAGCGCAGCGCGAGATCGCCGCGCAGCCACGTGAGTTGGCGTTTGGCGAGTTGCCGTGTGGCGAAAATCGCGCGGTCGCGGAAGTCGCGCGCGTCGGTCAGGCCGTCGAGATGCTCCCACGCCTGTCGATACCCCACCGCACGCAGCGCGGGCAGATCGAGTCGCGCCGGATGCGCGCGCAATTCGGGCAAGGCCCGCAAAGCGCGTACTTCGTCGAGAAACCCCGCGTCGAGCATGGCATCGAAGCGGCGCTCGATGCGCGCATGCAGCACCGCGCGGTCGCGCGGCGCGAGCGCGAGTTTCAACACGCGGCGCGGGAAGCGCGCAGTGTCGTGCGCCGACTCGCGCTGCCATGCGCTGATCGGCCGACCGCTGATGCGATACACCTCCAACGCGCGTTGGATGCGCTGCGGGTCGGTGGCATGGATACGCGCCGCAGCGTCGGGATCGATGCGCGTCAATTCCGCGTGCATCGCGGGCCAGCCGCGTTCGGCGGCTTCGGCTTCCAGTCCCGCGCGCACGGCGGGATCGGCCGGCGGCATCGGCGAAAGTCCGTGCAGCAGCGCGCGAAAATACAGACCGGTGCCGCCCGCCAAGATCGGCAGGCGACCGCGCGCGAGGATGTCGTCCACGGCGGCGCGCGCGTCGTGCGCGAAATCGGCGGCGGAATACGGCTGCCACGGTTCGCGGACATCGATCAGATGATGCGGGGCGATCGCGCGTTCTTCGTCGCTGGGTTTCGCCGCGCCGATGTCCAAACCGCGATAGACCAACGCCGAATCGACGCTGACGATCTCGCCGCCGAAACGCTGCGCGCACTCGAGCGCGAACGCGGTCTTGCCCGAGGCGGTGGGGCCCATGATCGCGATGGCGAGGAGTCGGGTGTCGGTGGGCATTCCCCTCACCCTCGCGCGCTGCGCGCGCCCTCCCCTCTCCCCGCATCGCGGGGAGAGGGAGACGAAACATCAATACCCGTGCACATCCAGCGTTTCCATCACGCCTTTGTGACGAAACTGCACCTCGTCCGACGGCGGCTTGCCGAGTTTGCTCACCAGCACGATCGCGACGCTGGCGGCGATCACGCCCGGCACCATTTCGTACAGCGCGCTGATCTTCTCGGCGACGACGTATTCTTTCCAGACGATGACGGTCGCCGCGCCGATCACCATGCCGGCCAGCGCGCCGTTGCGGGTCATTCGGCCCCAGAACAGCGAGAACAGCACCACCGGGCCGAACGCGGCGCCGAAGCCGGCCCAAGCGTAGGACACCAGTTTCAACACGCTGCTGTCGGGGTCGCGCGCGATCCAAATCGCCACCAGCGCCACCAACAGCACCATCGCGCGGCCGAACCACACCAATTCGCGTTGCCCGGCATTCGGGCGCAGGAAGCCTTTGTAGAAATCCTCGGTGAGCGCGCTGGAGCACACCAGCAATTGGCAGGACAACGTGCTCATGATCGCGGCCAGAATCGCCGACAACAGCACACCGGCGATCCACGGATTAAACAACACCGTCGCCAATTGGATGAACACACGCTCGGCGTTGTCATTCACCGGCCCGATTTGCCCCGGGTACTGCGCGAAATACGCGTTGGCGAAGAACCCCACCGCCATCGCGCCGAACAAGCACAGCACCATCCAGCTCATGCCGATGCGGCGCGCTTTGGGAATGGTGCTGAGCGAATCGGCGGCCATGAAGCGCGCCAAAATGTGAGGCTGCCCGAAATAGCCCAAGCCCCAGGCCAATAACGACACGATGCCGACCGCACCCAAGGCGCCGCCGTTGAACCAATCGAGTTTGAGCGGATCGGTCATCTCGATCAGCGCCAAACTCGAATCGAGCCCGCCGCTGCCCAAGACCACCATGATCGGGGTGAGGATCAATGCGAAGATCATGAGCGAGGCCTGCACGGTATCGGTCCAACTCACCGCGAGAAAACCGCCGATCAACGTGTAGAAAATCGTCGCCGCCGCGCCCCACCACAACGCCTGCGCGTACGGCACACCGAACACGCTTTCGAACAGGCGCGCGCCCGCGACGATGCCGCTGGCGCAATAGACAGCGAAGAACACCAGAATGACCACCGCCGAGAACACGCGCAGCAGACGTTGGCGGTCCTCGAAACGATGGGTGAAATAATCCGGCAAGGTCAACGCATTGCGCGTGCGTTCGGTGTAGACGCGCAGCGGGCCGGCGACGAATTTCCAGTTGCACCACGCGCCGACGATCAAACCCAGCGCGATCCACGCCTCCGACACACCACCCAGATACAGCGCGCCGGGCAACCCCATCAGCAACCAGCCGCTCATGTCGGAGGCACCGGCCGACAACGCCGTGACCACGCTGCCCAGCGAACGCCCGCCGAGGATGTAGTCGTCGAAACTGCGGGTGGAGCGCCACGCCCAGAAACCGATCGCGACCATCGCGAGCAAATAGACGCCGAAGGTGATGAGCAGAGGTTGGCCGGCGGTCATGCGGCGGTTCCGAAAGCGAAAGATGGCGCAGCATACCCCGACCGAGCGGCCGACGACGCGGTCGGCGCGGACGACGCATGCCCTGCCCGCATGCGCGGCCGCCGCACTCGGGCACGCTTGAATCCGCGATGGGTTGGCGTAGGCTTGGGCGCGACGCCGAACCGACCTCGCCCGCTATGCCGCTCTGGAAACGTCTTGGATTCTTATCGGTGTTCGTGGTGCCGGCCTTGATGCCGATCGCGGCCTGGCTCGGCGCGCGCACCGGGCATGCCGACGCGATGGCGTGGTTCCCGCTGTTCTTCCTGTTCGTGCTGGTGCCCACGGCCGACTACGCGCTGGGGCACGATCCGCGCAACCCGACGCCGGGCGACGCCATCGCGTTGGAACACGATCGCTGGTTCGCGGCGATGACCCTGCTGGCGTTGCCGGCGCAGTGGGCGGTGATGATCTGGTCGGGCTGGCATTTCGCTAACGCCGCATTCGGCCTCGGCGGCACGATCGGCTGGCTGCTGTCGCAAGGCATCGTCGGCGGTGTGCTGGCGATCAATGTCGCCCACGAATTGATCCACAAAGACACGCGACTGGAACGCGCGGCCGGCGGCTTGCTGCTGACCAGCGTGGGCTATCACGGTTTCAAGATCGAACACGTGCGTGGCCATCACGTTCATGTATCCACGCCGGAAGACGCGTCGAGCGCGCGCTTCGGGCAATCGCTTTGGCACTTCCTGCCGCGCGCGTTGCTGCGCAACACCGCGAACGCATGGAAGCTCGAAGCGCGACGCTTGGCGAAACTTGGATGTCGGCCCTGGAGCCCGCGCAACGAATTGATCGGCTGGACCGCGCTGTGGTTGGCGATGGCGGCGGCGTTCGTGTTTTGGCTCGGGCCGGTCGGTCTGGCGTATTTTCTGGCGCAGGGCTTTTTCGCCGCCTGCGCGCTGGAAATCATCAATTACATCGAACATTACGGGCTCGAGCGCAAGCGCACCGCCGACGGCCGCTACGAACGCACGACGCATCTGCACTCGTGGAATTCGGATTATCTGCTCAGCAATTGTCTGCTGTTCCATCTGCAACGGCATTCCGACCACCACGAAACCCCGCGACGGCGGTATCAAGCGCTGTTGCATCGCGCCGACAGTCCGCAATTGCCGGGCGGTTACGCGGCGATGTTTTTATTGGCGCTATGCCCGCCGCTGTGGTTTCGTGTCGTGCATCCGCGGTTGAACCGTTGGCGCGACGCAATCGCGTCATAGCGCATCCGAAAACGGCGCGCGCCACGATCTGCGGCGCTCTGTTCGCGCTGCGCATCGCTTTACTCCACGCGCGCCCCCCAACATACTCGCGCCTTCTTTTCGCGACCCACCTCATCGCCCATGCGCCAGATACTGCTCATCGCCGCTTTCGCGCTCGCCTACCTGTTCGCCTCGAACGATGCGCAAGCGCAGGTGCTCGCTCAAGCGCAGCTTTCGACCCCGCTCGCGCCGGAGATGCCGAGTCATCTATCGATTCCGATGCCCGCGAACGTCGATCCCTCGCAGCCGATTTGGGTGTCGTACCGCGTGATGGCGATGTCGGCGGCGTCCTCGCCCACCGGCGAAATCGCGCTCGACGGCAGTTTCGAGGGCGTGCAAACGCCGATCCACCAATCCATCGCGGTGTTTTCGCCGGACAAGATGGTCGTCACCACCTCCGCCGGCACGATCCAACAACAATTCGAAGCGAACTACGGCCAACGCAGCCCAGACGAGATGCGCACGATGCTCGGCGCGGAGTTGTATCAAGCCTACGAAGCGGTGAATGCCGGCACCGGCCGCCTGCTCGACGGCACCATCGTCAAAACCCTGCCTGCGCTGGGGAAAAACGAAGGCACGCTGCTGGTCTCGGTCGATCGCGCCAGCGGCATTCGCCCGGTCGGCGTGTTCGTCACCGTGGGCCAAGGCGAGATTCCCGCCGAATATAAAAGCGGCGGCAGCGACAGCGCTTCGGCGTCGCCCGCCACATCGTCCGCTTTCAGCATCGGGCGCATTCTCGGGCTCTTGGCGTTCATCGGCTTGCTGTACTGGATCTTCATCGGCCGCCACAAACGCTGAGCGCGATCGCCCGCGTCAGTCGTCGTCGGGCCACCGAATCGCGGGCGCCGCCGACTTCGCTTTCGGCATCGGCACCGCCGCCACCGCGTTCCACACCTTCAACGCGTCTACGGTCGCGGCCACGTCGTGGACGCGCAGGATGCGCGCGCCGCGCTGCGCGGCGATCAAATGCGCCGCCACCGAACCGAAGACGCGATCGTGCGGATCGTCGCGCCCGGTCAGTTCGCCGATGGTGCGTTTGCGCGACAGGCCCGCGAGCGCCGGCACGCCGAGATCGACGAAACGCTCGAACCGCGCCAACAGCGCGAGATTGTGCGCGGTGGTCTTACCGAAGCCGAAACCGGGATCGACCACGATCCGTTTCTTCGCGATGCCGGCCATTTCCGCGGAAAAAATCCGCTCGGCGAGAAAACGATGCACGTCGGCGACGACATCGTCGTAATCCGGCGCGTCTTGCATCGAACGCGGCTCGCCCTGCATGTGCATCAGCACCACCGGCACGCCGAGCGCGGCGGCGGCATCGAGTGCGCCCTCGCGACGCAGCGCGTACACGTCGTTGATCATGCCGGCGCCGGCGGCGACCGCGGCGCACATCACCTCCGGCTTGGAAGTATCGACGCTGATCGGCAACGACGTCTCTTTCGCCAAGCGCTCGATCACCGGAATCGTGCGACGCAATTCCTCATCCAACGGCACGTCGGCCGCCCCGGGTCGCGTGGATTCGCCGCCGATGTCGAGGATGTCCGCGCCTTCGGCGGCCAATCGCAAACCGTGCGCGACCGCGGCCTCGACCGTCGCATGCTCGCCGCCGTCGGAAAACGAATCGGGCGTGACGTTGACGATGCCCATCACGCGCGGGCGGTCGAGACTCAAGGCGCGACCGGCGCAATCGAGTTGGGGAACGATGTCGAACATGGGCATCCGTCGCAAAGAAAAAGGCCAGAGAAACTCTGGCCTTTTTCGCGTCTTCGGGCAAGCGCCGCGAAGCGTGGACGGCGACGAATCAAACCTGCGCGGCGGGTCCGCCGATCGCCGACGCCGGAGGACGCGGCAAGCCGTCGTCCGTGCCGCCGGATTTATTCCACCCCATCGGCGGCGGCGGCTCGCGGTTCTCCATGATCGCGTCGATCTGCGGCGCGTCGATGGTTTCGTACTGCAGCAGCAGCTTCGCCATCGTGTGCAGCTTGTCGAGGTTCTCGGTAAGGATCGCCGTCGTGCGGCCGTAGGCTTTATCCAGAATGCCGCGCACCACTTCGTCGATTTTGCGGGCGGTGTCGTCGGACACGTTCTTGTGCTGCGTGACCGAGCGGCCAAGGAACACTTCGTCTTCCTCCTCGCCGTAAGCGATCGGGCCGAGCTCGTCGGACAAGCCCCACTTGGTCACCATGTTGCGCGCCATCTTGGTCGCGCGCTCGATGTCGTTGGAGGCGCCGGTCGTTACTTTTTCGGCGCCGAAGATCAGTTCCTCGGCGACGCGACCGCCGTACAACGAACACAGCATCGATTCGATCGCGGTACGGTTGTAGCTGTACTTATCGCCCTCGGGCAGATACATCGTCACGCCCAAAGCCCTGCCTCGGGGAATGATCGTGACTTTGTAGACCGGATCGTGCTCCGGCACCATGCGACCGACGATCGCGTGACCGGCTTCGTGATAAGCGGTGAGGGTTTTCTCGGATTCGCTCATCGCCATCGAGCGGCGCTCGGTGCCCATGATGATCTTGTCGCGCGCGCGATCGAAATGATCCATGCGCACTTCCTTGGCGTTCTCGCGCGCGGCGAAGAGCGCCGCCTCGTTCACCAAGTTGGCCAAATCCGCGCCCGAGAAACCGGGCGTACCGCGCGCGACCACCATCGGCTCGACATCGTCGGCCAGCGGCACTTTGCGCATATGCACTTTGAGGATCTGCTCGCGGCCGCGCACGTCGGGCAAACCGACCACGACTTGGCGATCGAAACGGCCCGGGCGCAGCAGCGCCGGATCGAGCACGTCGGGACGGTTGGTCGCGGCGATCACGATCACGCCCTCACCGCCCTCGAAACCGTCCATCTCGACCAGCAACTGATTGAGGGTCTGCTCGCGTTCGTCGTGACCGCCGCCCAGACCGGCGCCGCGATGACGACCGACCGCGTCGATTTCGTCGATGAAGATGATGCAGGGCGCGTGCTTCTTGGCCTGCTCGAACATATCGCGGACGCGGCTGGCGCCGACGCCGACGAACATTTCGACGAAGTCGGAACCCGAGATGCTGAAGAACGGCACCCGCGCCTCGCCCGCGATGGCCTTGGCGAGCAGAGTCTTGCCGGTGCCCGGCGGACCGACCATCAGCACGCCGCGCGGAATCTTGCCGCCGAGCTTCTGGAACTTGCCGGGGTCGCGCAGGAATTCGACCAATTCCGCCACTTCCTCTTTCGCTTCGTCGCAGCCGGCGACATCGGCGAACGTGGCTTTGGTTTGATCTTCGTTGAGCAATTTGGCGCGGGAACGGCCGAAGGACATCGCGCCCTTGCTGCCGCCTTGTTGCATCTGGCGCATGAAGTACAGCCAGACACCGATCAGCAACGCGATCGGCAGCAGGTTGATCAGAATCCCGAAGAACAGCGAGCGGCCGGACGACGGCGGGCTCTGCACGATCTCGACCCGGCGGTTCAGCAGGTCGTTGACCAGCTCGCGATCGCCCGGGGTGTAGGTGATGAAGCGGGTTTTGTCCTTGCGGACGCCGCGGATGGTGGTGCCGTCCTCTTCGATGACGACCTTCTCCACCCGGTCGTCGCGGACTTGGCGGACGAATTCGTCGTAGGTCAAGGTTTCGGACCCGGCCTGCAAGCTGGGGCTGAAGCTTTGGAACACCATCATCAAGACGATGGCGACGACGACCCACAGCAGTAGATTTTTGCCCAAGACACTCACCTTTTCGCTACCGGCCCCGTCGGGGGCCTGCCCCTTTCGGGACCGTTGAGACGACGGCTACCAACGCCGACCTTACCGCATCGCGGTGTGCATTGCTGTGGCCCGGCCCGCAAACCCGACCACCCCGCACCTCGTCCGCCGCATCGATCAACCGAGCGGGACGGCGCGCTTGCCCTGGGCCATCGCATAGACCTCGGGCGAGCGTTTGCGCGAGGCCGCCGGTTTACGGATCGCGACGCGGGCGTAACGCTTGCGCAATTCCCGGACGTAGTCGTCGAAACCCGCGCCTTGGAACAGCTTGATGAGGAAACTGCCCTCGGGCCGCAGATGGCGGTCGGCGAAGTCCATCGCCAGTTCCGCTAAGTGCATGGCCCGCGGCTGGTCCACCGCATCCACCCCGCTCATATTGGGGGCCATGTCGGAGAGGACAAGGTCCACCGCTTGGCCGTCGAGCAAGGTTTCCAGGGCCGATAGGACCTCATCCTCCCTGAAGTCGCCGTGAAGAAACTCCACGCCGGCCAAGCCGGGCATCTCCAGAATGTCCAGCGCCACGACCCGGCCGCTGTCGCCCATCGCCTGACGGACCCACTGCGACCAACCGCCGGGGGCCGCGCCCAAGTCCACCACCACCATCCCCGGCTTGAGCAGCCGGTCGCGTTCGACCAGCTCTTCCAGCTTGTACGCCGCACGCGAGCGCAAGCCTTCCGCCTGCGCCTTTTTGACGTAGGGGTCGGAGAAATGCTCCTTGAGCCAGCGGTGGCTGCTCTTGCTGCGGGTCATGAGGGAGATACGGAAGACGAGACGAAAAGAGGCGGTCGCGCCGTCGAATGCGCGCCGTGCGGGCGAGGCGGGTCGGTCGGAAGCCGCGGCCGCTCATGATACCCTGCGGGCCACTCCGCTTCCCGCTTCGCTCATGCCTATCGCGCTCACCAACGCCCAAACTCGCTTCCTGCGCGGCCAGGCCCATGGCCTCAAAGCATTGCTGCAAGTGGGGGCCAAAGGCGTCACCGATGCGGTGATCGCCGAAGTGGACGGCGCGTTGGAACACCACGAGCTGATCAAAGTGAAGATCGCCGGCGACGACCGCGACGGCCGCGAAACGATGATCGGCGAATTGGCCGAACGCAGCGGCGCCGTGCTGGTGCAGAAGATCGGCAAGATCGCCGTGCTGTATCGCCCGAGCAAGGACAAACGGCAGATCGTGCTGCCTCGGGCTTAAGCGTGCGTCGCCGCGCTTGGGCGGTCGTTTCTCTGATCGTTTGCCTATCGTCGATGGCGTGTAGCGCCCATCGCACTGCGGCGGAGCGAGCGCAGCGTTCGCTGAAAATCGGCGAAGACTACGGCGAGGCGCGTTCGCGTCTTCTGAGCGCGGGCTGGCGCCAGGTGCGAGCGCAGTGTTCCGAACGGAATGTCTGTTTCCGTGAATGGCCGGAGATGACCACTCGGCTATCGGATGCCCAGACCTGTGGCGTCTTGATCGCCGATGGCGACAAACTCATGATCTGCATTCGCCCCATTGCCGATGGGGCGAATATCGAATTCATCGAGACGTTGTACTGACACGGGCCAGCACCATGCTCCTTCACCTGGAACATCCCGATTTCGACTTCTTCTTGCGCGGCGCCGACGGCGCGAGCGCGAAGGTCAACGAACGCACGCTGACCGCGAGTTTCGTGCTGGCGCCGGACAAATTGATCGAAGACTGGCCGGTGCGCGATGTCCGCACGCTGCGCGCGAGCGATCTGGAACCGCTGTGGGCGCTGGAACCCGAATTGATTCTGCTCGGCAGCGGCGGCACGCAGGCGTTTCCGCCGGCCGAAACGATGGCCGCATGCTTGTCGCGCGGCATCGGCCTGGAAACGATGACCAACGCCGCTGCCGCGCGCACCTTCAATGTCTTGGCGAGCGAAGGCCGACGCGTGGTCGCCGGTTTCGTGCTGACGGGCTGAATCGATGACGCGTCTGCGCAGGCTCGCGATCCCCGCGCTGGCTATCGCCGCGCTCGCGTCCTGCCGCACCGTGCTGCCGCCGATCGAAACGCGGTATGCGCGCTGGCTCGATGCCGGACATCGCGCGGAGACCGAGCGCTACGCCGCATTCCTGCGCGGCGAAGGTCTGGAGAGCATCGTTCCGCCGATGCCGCTGTCGCGCAGCGCGCGCGACTGGAAACGCTGCCGGCGTGATGAATTCGCTGTGCCGCCGGAACATCTCCAGTCCAACATGCTGCCGACCCTGCACTTGGTCGCGCGCCTGCGCGACGAAGGCATTCTCGACCCGGCGCGCGCTCGCTCGGTGTATCGCGACCCGGCGCTAAACGAATGCGCTGGCGGCAGCCCCGGCAGCAAGCATGTGCAGAACCAGGCGATCGACTTCGACTTGCCCGATCGTCCCGACAACGTCACGCGCCTATGCGCGTTCTGGCGCGAACACGGGGAAGCGCTACGCATGGGCCTGGGTTTCTACAGCCCGACGACCATTCACGTCGACACCGGCGGTTACCGCACATGGGGCACGGATTACACGCGACGCACGTCGTTGTGTCTGACCGCGGAATCCCCACCACCCGACGCTGCGCCTGCCGCGCCCGCACCGAACGCTCAAGCGACGCCCGCATCCGCGCCGACGCGATAAGCATCGACGCGGATCGATGGCGCGTACGCATGACGCGTCGCGCGCGCGACCGTCAGAACGTCATCTTGACCGCGGCGTAGATCGAGCGACCCGCACCCGGCACAGCCGTGCCCCACTGCGGGTAATTGGGCAAGGTCGGATTGGTCATCGTGGTGCCTTGGCCGACATACGCGCCGCCGGTCGGCAGCGAATAGAAGCGGTCGAAGACGTTCTCCACGCCCATATCCAAACGCAGTCGCGACCATTCGCGCGCGAAGCGCAGATTGACCAGGCCGTAACCCGCGGTCTCGATTTCGTTGCGCACGCGCGAGACGTCGTTCTTGTCGTCGACGCCGACCACTTCCAGCGCATTGTCCCAGCCCTGCACGCGATGCGTCAGCGCGACTCGCGCGTTCAGCGGCATCAGATGGTAGAGGCCGTCGCCGGTGGTGGCGTTTTCGCCGCTGACCCACGAAATATCGCCTTCCAAACCGAACGTGCCGAACCCGGTTTCGCCCAAACGCGCCTTGCCCGAGAGGTCGAAGCCCTTCAGACGTGCGCTTTGATTCGCGTACTTGAGCAGGACGAAGCTGTTGCGCCCCGGCACGGCGCGCGGCGCGTTGGTCGCGGCATCCCACTGCACCGCGCCGATGTAATCGGAAATGCGTGTGTAGTACGGGGTGAACACCACTTCCCAACGACGATCCGGCGCATGCCAGTCGAAGGTCGTGGACAACGTGACCGCGCGCTCCGGCCGCAAATTCAAATTGCCGACGTATGCGTTGCCGTCGCCCACGAAATTGTTCATCAATGCGGCCATCTGCCACGTCGACCACGGATAGACCTCGTACACGCCCGGCGAACGCAGTTTGCGTGCGATACCGAAGGCGATGTCGGTGCGCTCGTCGCGCGCGAAGCGGAACATCGCGCTGGCGTCCCAGTTGCCGTCCGCACGCGAACGGTCCGCGGCGTTGAACAGGGCGGCGTCGCGCATCTGGTATGAGCCCATCATATTGCTGGTGGGGTTGTAGCCGCGCACATCGCCCGCGTCCATCGCCACGCGCTCGTAACGCACGCCGACTTCCGCGACCCAACGTTCGTCGAAACGACGCTCCCATTCGACGTAAGCGGCGCTGCGGTCGCGCTCGCCGTCGTAGATGTTCCAGAAGGTGCCCGGCCACATCATCGCGCCCGACGGCGGCCACCAGTCATCCAGTCGGTAGCGGCGATGTTCCGCGCCCACGCGCAGCAGGTCGTTCTCCGCCAGCGCGATTTCCGCATCGATGGAGAACGCCGTGGTGTCGCTTTCGGTGTCCATCGGCATGCCGGCCGCGCAGTTCGGACCGATCGGCGAACACGCGACGCCCGCGCCGTTCGGCGGATTGGCGCCGCCGGAGGCCATGCCGTACCAATAGCGCTTGTCGGCGCCGAAATCCATTTCGTGCTCAAGTTCCTCGCGATATGCGCGCGCTTCCAACCGGCCCCAGTCGAACCGACCGAGATAACGCAGATTCGCCGTGCGTTGACGGTTGTCGGTGAGGTCCATGCGCTGATTCGGGAAGCCCTGCTCTGGAATCTGTTGCCAACCGAAGGTGGCTTCGAACAGATGATCGCCGGTGGTGTAGGCCAAACCGAGGCGCTGGTTGTGCGAGACATAGGCGCTGGAGCCGACTTCGTCGCGATCCAGCGTGTGTCCGGCGCGACCGGTGAAGTCGTAATTTTTGAAATCCTCGCCCGCGCGATAATTGTCGGCGCGCGCGGTGGACCCGGCGTAGTGCGCGCTGAAACGCTCGGTGGCGAGCGTCGCGGCGACATTGGCGCCGGATGCGTCGCCATTGCTGCGGTAGTAGATGCCCGCCTCGCCGGAGAACGCGACGCCTTCGCCCGGCGCGGCGAACTTCGGCTGCGCGCGCTCGACGACGATGCTGCCGCCGATCGAATCGCCGCCCTGCGACACCGGCGTGATGCCGGGATACACGGTGATGCGCGCGATGTCGCTGGGCGCGACGTAGGACAGCGCTGGATTCATGTGATTCGGGCACGACGCGACGATGTCCGCGCCATCGACGCGAATGCGCAAACGGTCGTCGGCGAGGCCACGAATCGACGGCAGGCCGGACACGCCGCCGGCAGCGTTGATCGAGACGCCCGGCATGCGATCGAGCAAGGTCGCTGCGTCGCTGGTGGCCGCTTGCGCGGCCTGGGTCGAATCGCCTTCGACGCGTCGGGCTGGCGCGATGGAGGCGCGATCGTGTTCCACGATCACCCGGGGCAAGGTGACGACATCGCCGCCGTCGGGCGTCGTGGGTTCGGAGGAAGGATCGTTCGCGTAAACGCAGAACGGAAGCGCAGCGAGAATGGCCGCAACGAGCGGTCGGAGCGTGAAAAGCATAGCCTGAGAGATCCGTGAGATGAGCGCGCGAGCGCGCGGCGCCGGGCGTATGAGCCGAGGGCGCGGAAAGCACGCGACACGATGCGCGCGCGAACGATTCGAGAAAAAAGCGGGTGTTAAGCCGCGATCGGCGCGGGCGGGCCGCGCGGGCTGCGATCGTAGATGGCGGGGCGCGGGATCGCGCTCACCGCGAAGCGCGTGCATACGCATGCCATCGCCGGTGCGGGCGGCGCTACCGAAGCATGAAACGCGGGCAGAACGGTCGTCGCCGTCAGCGTGCAATAGCCGCAATCGTCGTCGGATTCGCGGCCGCCGTTCGGACCATCGCCCGCATCGCGATCGGATTTCGCGCCATCGACGAGATCGTCGAGCACGGCATCGGCCGAGGCCGCACCGATCGCCGCGATCTCGACGGAACGCCATGCGAGACCACGCGACGTGCAGAACGCCTGGGATGCGACGGCATCCTCGGATTGCGCAACGCGAGAGAGCCGCCCGAGCGTCGGCAATAACGACAGCGACACGCTCGCGAACAGCGCGAACGTCATCAGCCAAGGGCGGAGGCGGCGAATCGATGCCATAACGCAACGAATTCTAGTCGGCTGCGGTTATCGAACCTTGCGCTGCATCAAAACACCGAGCCGCAAGCCTCGCGGGGTCAACGCTTGGGCAATGCTTGCAACGGATCTTGTGGCTTGCCGTTGTAGCGAATCTCGAAGTGCAGCATGTCGCGCGAAGCGCCGCTGCGACCCATTTCGGCGATTTGTTCGCCGGCTTTTACGCGTTGACCCTCGTTGACCAGGCGCGCGCGGTTATGGCCGTAGGCCGACAGCCACTGCTCGTTGTGTTTGACGATGATCAGTTCGCCGTAACCGACTAAGCCCGCGCCGGAGTACACCACCACGCCGTCGGCCGCCGCGCGCACCGGCGCGCCGCTTTGGCCGCCGATATCGATGCCTTGCTTGGTCGGGTCGCCCACGACGAAACGGCCGAGGAGCGCGCCGTCCGCCGGCCAGCGCCATGCGAACGCCGCCTGCGGTGCGCTCGGCGGTGGACGCACGGGATCGGGCGTCACGGGATTCGGCGCAGGACTCGCTGCAGGATTCGTCGTCGAGCCCGTCGCCGGAGGCTTCGTTCCGGTGGGCGGTCGCGGCGGCGATGCGACGGGCGGCGCGTTCGGTCGCGGCGGCGCGGGACGGGTCGGCGATGGTCGCGTCGGCGCCGTCGTCGCGACGCTCGGCGTCGAGACCCGCGGCGGCGATGGGCGGCGCTCCGACGGCGGCGACATGCGCAGACGCTGACCGGGATAGATCGTGTACGGCGGCGGGATGCGGTTCCACATCGCCACATCCAGCGGACTCACGCCATTGTCCACCGCGATGCGATACAGCGTGTCGCCTTTACGCACCTGCACGCTCGCGCCGGGCTTCGCGCGGTTCGCGCTGCGCGGTGCGACGGGTTTGGTGCGCGGGCCGTCGTCGCGCACCGCGCGCGTCTTCGCGCAACCGGCGGACGCGAGCGCGAACACGACCACACTCGCCCACGCGAGGGCGCGAACCGCGGGACGCGCGCTCGTCATCCTTGCCTCGCCCGGAACACGAGATATCCGATCGCCGCGATCAACAGCACGGTCGCGGCCCAACCGATCGGTTCGATGTAACGATGCAATGCGCGCTCGGCGCGTTCGCCGCCGAGCTTGATCGCGATGGCGATGAGATACACGCGTTTGCCGCGACCGACCGCCATCGCCGCGAGATACGGCAACCACGGCACGCCGACCACACCCGAAGCCCAGGTGAAGACCTTCATCGGAATCGGTGCGAAACCGCCGGCCACAAGCAACCAAAACACCGCCCACGGCGATTCGGCCATCTTGGCTTTGATCGTTTCGATGCCCGATTCGATGCCGCTCAACATCCCCATCGCCTCGAACAGCGGCTTGAGCATTTCGAACGCGTAGTGGCCGAGGAGATAACCGATCACCGCACCCGCGATCGAGCCGGCGAGGCTCAGCGTGGCGAACCACAGCGCGCGCTTGGGCTGCGACAACGACATCGGCGCCAGCATCACTTCCGGCGGCACCGGGAACACGATGGCTTCGATGAAGCTCAAGCCGGTCAACAGCGCCGGCGCATGCCGATGCCGCGACCAATGCAAGGCGCGCTGGTACAGAGGCGCGAAAATTTTCATGCGCAGTCGATCATTTTGAGGTCGGCTATCTTGCGCTTGATCGTCACGGCGGCGTCAGCCATCGATGGTGCCCGACAACAAAGGCACGAACACCACCGAGGCCAGATCGCTGCGGACGATGCGGCCGTCGGCGCGTTTGCGCAGTTTCACCAACGATTGCGCGCTGCTGCCGCCGACCGGCGCCACCAACACGCCGCCGACGGCGAGTTGTTCGGTCAACGCATCGACCAACGCGGGCGCCGCGGCGGTGACGACGATACCGTCGTAGGGCGCGTGCTCCGGCCAACCGATGCGGCCGTCGTCGTGTTTGCTGCGCACGTTCAAGCCGAGCGTGCGGAAGCGTTTGCGCGCGTTGCGAAGCAAATCGCCGATTCGCTCGACGGTGTAAACCTCCAACCCCAGCGCGGCGAGGATCGCGGCCTGATACCCGGAACCGGTGCCCACTTCCAGCACTTTCTTCGGACGAAACGGCACTGCGCCGACATCGCCCTCGGTCGCGGTCTCGTCGTCCGCGTCCTGCTCGTACAGCGCTTCGGTCATGCGCGCGACCACCCACGGCTGCGAAATCGTCTGGCCGTGGCCGATGGGTAAGGCGTTGTCTTCGTACGCGCGCGCCGCCAGCGCTTCGTCCACGAACAAATGCCGCGGCACGGTGCGAATCGCGTTAAGCACCGCTTCGTCGCGAATGCCCTGCTCGCGCAGACGCTCGATCAAGCGGTCGCGCACGCGTTGCGAGGTCATGCCCATGCCCAAGGCTTCGGGCTGCAGGCGCAGATGCGCGGTCATGCCGCGCCCTCGCCCTGCGCCGGCCCGCGCAAGCCTTCGGCGAGCCCGCCCACCCAACTCGCGACCTGCTCCAGGGCTTGATAGCGGGTCAGATCGACATGGATCGGCGTGATCGAGATATGCCCGGTGCGCACGGCGTGGAAATCGGTGCCGGGACCGGCGTCCTGTTCGGGGCCGGCGGCGCCGATCCACCACCACGTCCGCCCGCGTGGGTCTTCCTGCTGGGTGCAGGGCTCGGCGCGATGGCGATTGCCCAGGCGGCAGACTTCGAACCCCGCGACGCGATCCCACGGCAGATCGGGCACGTTGACGTTGAGGATGGTGTCCGCCGGCAGCGGGTCGGCCTTCAACCGCGCCACGATCTCCACCGCGGCGCGCGCGGCGGTCTCGAAATGGCGACCACTGCCTTCGCTGGTCGCCAGCGACACCGCCACCGCAGGCAGGCCGAGAAAACGCCCTTCCATCGCGGCGGCGACCGTGCCGGAATAAATCACGTCGTCGCCGAGGTTGGCGACGTTGTTGATGCCCGACACCACGATATCCGGCTCGCAGTCCAGCATGCCGGTGATGGCGACGTGGACGCAGTCGGTGGGCGTGCCGTGAACGCGCCAGGTCGTCTCGTCCTGCCGAATCACGCGAATCGGCGAGTCGAGCGTGAGCGAATTACTGGCGCCGGAGCGGTCGCGGTCGGGAGCGACGATCAACACGTCGTGACCGGCGTCGCGCAGGCCTGCGGCGAGGATGCGGATACCCGGCGCATCCACGCCGTCGTCGTTGCTGATCAGGATGCGCATGAATGCGGACGCGGCGTCTCGTTCCGGCCCCGGCGGCCGACGCTTATGATACCGGATGCCATGCGTTCCCCGCCGACGCACGGTAATCTCTGAGGCTATGAGTACGCACGACCGTCGCCGCGCACGTTTCGGACACGCCGAGTCGGCGCGAAACGGCCGTGCGCGCGACGAAGCGGGCACTTCGCCGTCAGGCGGATCGGCGCAAGCGTCGGAGAGCGCCTCGGACGAGGACGATGCGGCCTTATTCCGCAGCGCGATCGGCCCGGTGCGCGAATTGCCGAGCGCCGCGCCGCCGCCGCAGGCGCCGAAACCGAAGCCTTCGGCGCGGATGGCGCAGCGCGACGATCGGGATGCGCGATCCGAATTCCGTCGCTTGCTCGATTCGCCGCTGCTGCTGGCCGGCGATGCCCTGCGCTATCGTCGCGACGAGCTCCCCGAGCGGGTGCTGCAACGGCTCGGTCGCGGCCACTACGCCGCGCAGGACGAACTGGACCTGCACCGCTGCGACGCCGCGACCGCCGAAGCGATGCTTAGACGGTTTCTGAAAGAAGCGCGCGACGACGGCGCCGGCTGCGTGCGCATCGTCCACGGCAAAGGCTTGCACGCCGACGACGGCGTGCCGACGTTGAAGAATCTGGTGGATCGCTTGCTGCGCCAGCGCAACGATGTGCTGGCCTTCCACTCCGCGCCCGGCGCGCAGGGCGGCACCGGCGCGGTGTTGGTGCTGCTCGCGCCGTGATGGCTTGCAGCGAAGACGCCGACGGGCATGGCAGAGATCGGCGATCTTCGCGGCCGAACGAGCGTCGAAGCGATTACTGTTCGGTCTGATCGACCACGCGCTTGTGCGGCTTATTCACCCAACGCACGTAGACGCCGCGACGCATCGCGAGTTTTTGCACCTGGGATACGTAAGCGGCATCCACTTCGATGCGCGGGTCGTAGGTCGTGCCGGCTTTGTGCGCGGCGTCGTCGGGGCGCGTGATCGCGGCGCTCTCGGTGGTCTTGCAGCCGGACAACGATAAGGCCGCGAGCGCGGCGGCGGCGACGCAATACTTGATGTTCATGAGCGTTCTCCCGAAGTCGGTGATGTTCCGTATCCGACGCGCCGCGAAGCGCGGGGACGCTTTCGGCTTATACGCCGCACAGCGCGAGCCGCCAGCGCAAGGCTTGCTTTTCCGACGAACGGTCGGCCCATCGCGGCGAAATGTGCCGCAAGCCGCATTCGCGCGGCATCGGGCGCATTCGACGACTCACCGACGGCCATCGCCGATCGGGCGTTCAAACCGCCGACGCCACCGTGCCTAATTCGGCCAGCACCGTCGTGGCGTAGCACCCGGCGGGCAACGAAAAACGAAGCCGTAGCGCATCGGGTTCCGGCCACTCGATCGCCAATTCCGCCGGACGCAAACGCAAGCTGCGTCGCTCCTGATTCAGGCCGGCCGCTTCCAAACCCGTGCGCAGTCGCGAGGCATCGTCGCCGGCCAATGCGCGCTCTTCGTACGCCAACGCATCGCCCTGCGCGCGCGATGCACCGCGGCCCCACAGCGGTCCGCTGGGATGAATATCGAACGCCGCCAAACGCGCGGCCAGCGTATCGTTCCACGGCTCGGGGCCGAACACGCTGCGGCTGCCGTCGAGAATCCACACCTCGCCGTCCGCGCCGCGATCCCAAGCATCATCGGCCACGCGCGCGGCGAGTACGCGATTGAACAATTCCGAGCGCGCGGCGGACAGCAGATGCGTGCGTTCTTCGCGCTTGACGCGACGACCGGCGAACATCGCGAGCGCTTTCTCGACGTTGCCGCCGCCGCGACCGAAACGTTGTTCGCCGAAATAATTCGGCACGCCGCGCGCGGCGATCTCGCGCACACGGCGTTCGATCGCATCGCGGTCGCCCTTGATCTCGCGCATGGTCAACGCGAAGCGATTGCCCGCCAAAGCGCCGCGCGGGAGTTTGCGCGCATGCCACGTATGACCGAGCACGTCGAGATCGTGGGATCGCAGCGTATCGATCTCGGGCGCGACCTTCTTCGGCAACCACACGCTGAAGCGCTGCGTCGTCAGCGCATGACGATCTTTCAGACCCGCGTAACCGATCGCCGATTCGGCGACGCCCGCCCACTGCGCGATGCGCTTCGCCGCGAACGCGGTATTCATCCCGCGCTTGCGCACGGTGAGCAGGAGATGCTCGCCGCTGCCCGTCGCTTCGAATCCATCGAGTTCCTCGACGACGAAATCCTCCGGCGTTTCGCGGAATCGCGCCGACAGCACCGGCGCGCCGTGAGCGGCAGGAAGCGGGTTCGCATCGAGCGAAGAATCGGACATCAGCGTTCGCCTCGATCGCTAAAAAAAACGCTTTGTCGAAGGGCCTTCAGGCCCGACCGCAACGCAACATTGTCTGTCGAATGATCGGGCCTAAAGGCCCTCCTACGGATACTGCGCCGCTCCAGCGTCATGCCCGCACCAACAAGCACACCGCCTGCGCGGCGATGCCCTCGCCGCGACCGGCGAAACCGAGGGTTTCGGTAGTCGTCGCTTTCACGCTGACCTCGCCGATTTCGATACCGAGATCGAGCGCGATCAGACGTCTCATCTCTTCCGCATGCGGCCCGACTTTCGGCCGCTCGCAGATCACGGTGACGTCCACGTTCCCGACCCGCCAACCGAGATTCCGAACGAGATGATCGCAATGCCGCACGAACGCACGGCTGTCGGCGCCCTTCCAACGCGCGTCGCTGGGCGGAAAATGCGTGCCGATATCGCCCAGCGCCAACGCACCGAGCATCGCATCGCACAACGCATGCAACGCCACGTCGCCGTCGCTGTGCGCCACGATCCCGCGCGTATGCGGCACCCGCACCCCGCCGAGCATCACATGATCGCCCTCGCCGAAAGCGTGAACGTCGAAACCTTGGCCGATGCGGATTGCAGTCACTGTCGTTACCTCAAATTTCGTTTAGAACGTTGCGCTTTTGATCTTCAACTCGCTCAAGACGCCGTTATTTTCGTAGACCCATCGGGCGGCGGACAGGAGGTCCGCCGTTTTTCGATTCGCCAAGGACGGCGAATCGAAAAATCCCGATAGCCACCCAACAATTAGAGTGCTTTGTCGGGGAAAAGTGCTTTCTTTTGCCTACTTTTCTTTGCACGAGCAAAGAAAAGTAGGTCGCGCGCGAGCGCGAAAGCGTTTGATCTTCTCACTAAAAGCAAAATTCCCTATCGCCGCCCCAACTCGAACTCGAACCGCGCCAAATCCGCCGGCGTGGTGATCTTGAAATTATCCTCGCGACCTTCGATCAACAACGGTCGCAAACGCTGCAACTCCATCGCCATCGCCTCGTCGGTCGCATCCGCGCCCGCATCGCGAGCGGCCTGCAGCGCGCGACTCAACTGCATGCGCCGGAACATTTGCGGCGTGAACGCGCGCCATAAACGTTCGCGCGGCTCGGTGCCGTCGATGCCGCCGTCGTCGCCCGCGCGCTTGAGCGTATCGCGCACCGGCGCGGCGAGAATCGCGCCGACCGGATCGGCGCGACCGAGATCAAGCAAACGATCCAGATCCTCGTGCGCGAGATTGGGCCGCGCGGCGTCGTGGACGAGCACGAAATCGTCGGCGCGCACGGATTCGGGCAAGGCATTCAACCCCGCGAGCACCGATTCGGCGCGCGTCGCGCCGCCGATGCACGTCATCACCGGCTTGCCGGCGCATTCGGTCCAACCCGGCCAGTCGGCATCGTCGGCCGACAACGCGACCATCGCACCAGCCACGCCCGGATGCGACAACAGCGCGGACAAGGTGTGGCCGATCACGGACTGCCCGCCGACCTCGAGATATTGTTTCGGGCGTTCCGCGCCGAAACGCGTGCCGCGGCCCGCCGCCGGCACCACGCACCACACCGGCGCCGCGCGCGCGGTCACGGCGTCTTGGCCTCGCCTTCCGCGGGTGAGCCGTTCGCAGCTTCGCCGTCGATCGCGGCCGGCGTCGGGGTTTCGACCACGCGATAGAACGTCTCGCCGGGTTTGATCATCCCCAACTCGCTGCGCGCGCGCTCTTCGACCGCGGCTTCGCCGGATTTGAGATTCTCCACTTCCGCCGCCAAACGCTCGTTGCGCAATTGCAGCCCGCGATTGTCTTCGGTCTGCGTGCGTACGCGCGCTTCCAAGGCTTGGGTGTCGCGCAAACCGCCTTCGCCGAACCACAGCCGATACTGCAGCAGCGCCAACAGCGCCGCCAATGCGATCAGAAGGACCCGCAGCGCGCGCATCGTGCCTCGATCAACCGCGCTTCAACGACACGAACGCGTCGCGGCCGGCGTACTTCGCCGCCGCGCCGAGCTGCTGTTCGATGCGCAGCAACTGGTTGTACTTCGCGACGCGATCGCTGCGGCACAACGAGCCGGTTTTGATCTGGGTCGCGGTCGTCGCGACCGAAATATCGGCGATGGTGGTGTCCTCGGTTTCGCCGGAACGGTGCGAAACGATTGAGGCGTAGCCCGCCGCATGCGCCATCGCGATGGCTTCCAGCGTCTCGGTCAACGTGCCGATCTGATTGACCTTGATGAGGATCGCGTTGGCGATGCCTTTGTCGATGCCTTCGCGGAAGATTTTCGGATTGGTGACGAACAGATCGTCGCCGACCAACTGAATCTTGTCGGTCAAACGGTCGGTCAGCAGCTTCCAACCGGCCCAATCGTGTTCGGCCATGCCGTCTTCGATGGTGACGATGGGGTATTCGCGGCACCAGTCGGCGAGGAAATCGACGAACTGTTCGCTGGTGAGACGCTTGCCTTCGCCGGTCAAGTTGTACTTGCCGTTCTCGAAGAATTCGCTTGAGGCCACGTCGAGGCCGAGCAGCACGTCTTCGCCGGCTTTGTAACCGGCCTTGCCGATGGCTTCGAGAATGGTGTCCAACGCTTCGGAATTGCTGCGCAGATCGGGCGCGAAACCGCCCTCGTCGCCGACCGCCGTGCTTAGGCCTTTGCCCTTCAGCACCGACTTCAATGCGTGGAAGATTTCGGTGCCGCAGCGCAGCGCCTCGGAGAACGAATCGAAGCCGACCGGCAGCACCATGAATTCCTGCAGATCGACGTTGTTGTCGGCATGCGCGCCGCCGTTGATGATGTTCATCATCGGCACCGGCAAGCGCGCCTCGCGACCCTGCGACAGCGAGCGCCAGAGCGGCAACCCATGCGAGGCCGCATTCGCGTGCGCGGCCGCCAGCGACACGCCGAGCAGCGCGTTCGCGCCGAGACGGCCTTTGTTTTCGGTGCCGTCGAGATCGATCAAACGCTTGTCGAGCCCGGCTTGGTCGGTCGCATCGAAACCTTCCAGCGCTTGCGCGATCGGGCCGTTGACGTTGCCGACGGCTTTGAGCACACCCTTGCCGAGATAGCGCGTCTTGTCGCCGTCGCGCAGTTCGACCGCTTCCTTGGTGCCGGTGGACGCGCCCGAGGGCACCGCCGCGCGGCCGACGTTGCCATCCGCCAACATCACTTCGGCTTCGAGCGTGGGATTGCCTCGGCTATCGAGGATTTCGCGGGCGTGGATCTTCGTGATCGTGGTCATGGGTCGAAGTTGTCGAAGTGTGGGAGTTTTTGTGGGAAATTCGGAATCTAGCATCGATTTTGACAAGCCGCATTTTGATACTTGGAAATACTCGATCTACGCATATTCCCCTTGCGTGTTCGGGGATTATGCGCCGGGCAGTCTCGCCTTCAGTTCTTCCAGCACATCGGGGACCGCGCAATCGCCGCCGGTCGCCAACGCCATGTATGTTGCGGAGATCGCATGCGCTTTGGCGCGCAACAAACGCCCCTGCATGTCCAATCTCTTTTCTTCGGCCATCAACAAACCGAGCCCGGTCATGAGATATCGAACCTTCATGACATCGTCGCTCGACTTTTTCGCGGCGTCGATGAAGGTATTATCGTTACCGAGGACCGTCTCGGCCTCCGTGAACATGGCATCCAGACGGCCGGAATTCGCGATACTCACGGCCATCTCGTGTCCGGTCAACGACTTCTTCTTCATGTACCGCTGTGCGCAGGCGATCAGTTCTGTCGATCTGGCCGCCGTGCAGAAGTACATGGTGTCTTCATTCAGGAAAGGATCCGACTTCGGATGGCACAGCTGCCAGGATGCCGGCGGGGGCGCGTCCACCACCACCGGCGGCTCTTCCGGTTCGGGAATATGCTCTTCCGCTGCGCCAAGGCTCGCTTGCGAAACCGCCATCGCTGCGATCAATGCCGCAATGCATCGAACCCGCATATCGCGAGACTGAATTGAAGTCAGAAACCGCATCGCACGCATTCAACATTAAGCGCGTGATCGGCAGTCGCACCTTCAAATCGCATCACTCGACTCCAAGAACCCCGCGCGCTTCGTCGCGGCATCCAACGCCTTCAACGTTTCCAACAGCGCGCGCATCTTGCCCAACGGCCACGCATTCGGGCCGTCGCTCAGCGCTTTGCTCGGATCGGGATGCGTTTCCATGAACAGGCCGGCGATGCCCACGGCGGTCGCCGCACGCGCCAGGACGGGCACGAATTCGCGCTGGCCGCCGCTGCTGTTGCCCTGCCCGCCCGGCAACTGCACGGAATGCGTCGCGTCGAACACGACCGGGCAGCCGGTATCGCGCATCACCGCGAGGCTGCGCATGTCGCTGACGAGGTTGTTGTAACCGAAACTGGCGCCGCGTTCGCAGACCATGATGTCGGTGTTGCCGGTCGATTTCGCTTTCTCGACCACGGGTTTCATGTCCCACGGCGAGAGGAACTGGCCTTTCTTGATGTTCACCGGCTTACCGGCGCTGCAGACCTTTTTGATGAAATCGGTCTGGCGCACGAGGAACGCCGGGGTTTGCAGCACATCGACCACGCTCGCCACTTCGTCCATCGGCGTGTATTCGTGCACGTCGGTCAGCACCGGCACGCCGATCTGACGCTTCACTTCCGCCAGCACGCGCAGGCCTTCTTCCATGCCGGGGCCGCGGAAGCTGGTGCCCGAAGTGCGATTGGCCTTGTCGAAGCTGGATTTGAAGATGAAGGGAATGCCGAGCGAAGACGTGATCTCTTTCAACTGCCCGGCGACATGGAGCTGCAGTTGCTCGGATTCGATCACGCAGGGGCCGGCGATCAAAAAGAACGGTTTGTCGAGGCCGACATCGAAGCCGCAGAGTTTCATCGGTTCCACTCCTTCCCCCGCATGCGGGGGAAGGTCGGGATGGGGGCGGCTCGATGCGGGAAAGCCCCCCACCCCAGCCCTCCCCCGCTCGCGGAGGAGGGAGCGATCAAGAACGCTGACGCCATCACGCGCTCGCCTCCTTCAACAATTTGCCGCCCGCCTGCCCTTCGTTGGCTTTGCGCTCGCGCGCGGCGCGAATGAAGCCGATGAACAGCGGATGGCCTTGGCGCGGCGTGGACAGAAATTCGGGATGGGCTTGGCAGGCCAGGAACCAGGGATGCTGCGTCTGCGGCAGTTCGATCATCTCCACCAGCAGATCGTCCATCGATTTGGCGGACACCACCAAACCCGCGTCTTCGAGTTGGCTGCGGTAGCGATTATTGAATTCGTAGCGATGACGGTGGCGCTCGCCGACCACGTCTTTGCCGTACATCTTGTGCGCGAGCGTGCCGGGTTTCACGCGCTGTTCCTGCAGGCCCAAGCGCATGGTGCCGCCGAGATCGCTGGTTTCGTCGCGACGTTCCACTTCGCCCGCGGACGTGCGCCATTCGGTGATCAAACCGATCACCGGATGCGGGCTTTGGCGATCGTTCTCGGTGCTGTTGGCGCCTTCCAATCCCAGCGTATTGCGCGCGAACTCCACCACCGCCGCTTGCATGCCGTAGCAAATGCCGAAATACGGAATTTTGCGCAAGCGCGCGTATTGCGCGGTGAGGATCTTGCCCTCGAATCCGCGGTCGCCGAATCCGCCCGGCACTAGAATGCCGTCGACATCGCCGACGATCGCCTCGGCGCCGTCGCGCTCGATATCTTCCGATTCCAGCCACTTCAGGTTGACCCGCGTGCGCTGACGCAAACCGCCGTGCTTCAAGGCTTCGGCCACGGATTTGTAAGCGTCTTTGTGATCGACGTATTTGCCGACGACCGCGATCGTCACCTCGTCGATCGGCCGGTCGGCGGCGTCCACCACCGCCATCCACTCGGATAAATCGGCGTCCGCCGCGGCCTTGTGATGCAGGCGCAAGCCATCGACCACGATGCGATCCAAACCCTGCGCGTGCAGCCACATCGGAATTTTATAAATATTGTCCAGATCGACCGCGGAAATCACCGCTTTTTCCGGCACGTTGGTGAACAGCGCGATCTTGCGGCGTTCGCTATCGGGCAAGGACTGTTCGGTGCGGCACAGCAGCACGTCGGGCTGGATACCGATCGAACGCAGTTCCTTCACCGAATGCTGGGTCGGTTTGGTCTTCAATTCGCCCGCGGCGGCGATGTACGGTACCAGCGTGAGGTGCATGAACATCGCTTTATCCGCGCCGCGCTCGGTCCGGATCTGACGGATAGCTTCGAGGAACGGCAAGGATTCGATGTCGCCGACGGTGCCGCCGATCTCCACCAACGCCACGTCGTAGCCTTCGGTCGCGGCATCGATGCAGCGTTTGATTTCGTCGGTGATGTGCGGGATCACCTGCACGGTGGCGCCGAGATAATCGCCGCGGCGCTCCTTGCGGATCACCTCTTCGTAAATGCGGCCGGTGGTGACCGAATTCTTGCGGGTGAGATGGGTGTGGATGAAGCGCTCGTAATGGCCGAGATCCAGATCGGTCTCGGCGCCGTCGTCGGTGACGTACACCTCGCCGTGCTGGAACGGGCTCATCGTGCCCGGATCGACGTTGATGTACGGATCGAGCTTCATCATCGTCACCCGCAGGCCGCGGGCTTCGAGAATGGCGGCGAGGGAGGCGGCGGCGATGCCTTTGCCGAGCGAGGACACCACCCCACCGGTCACGAAAACGAGGGGAGTCGCGGAGCTGGGGGAGTTCATGGCGTCAGCGGGTCGCTGGAAAGCGATAGTTTACCGGGATGCGCCCGAACTCGCGACCGCCGTCGCGCTTTTCGGCCTCAGGAAATTGATTTCATTGGAAAAACGACGCCCCGGCATGCCGGGGCGTCTGGGTCGTGTCTGGGACGATGGGAAAGGCGCGCGGCGGAGGCGTCAGATGTCCTCTTCTTCCTCCAGCTCGCGCCCGGAGTCTTTCTCGGTACCCTTGTCGCCTTCTTTCTTGGGTTTGGGCTTGCGGGCATCGGCCTTGTGATCGGCATCGGCCTTGGCGGCGGCTTCGGCCTCGCGGCGTTTGTCGGCCTCTTTTTCGGCTTCGGTTTTCTGGGCGGCGTCGCTGGATTGGGCGGCGGTCTGGGACTGGGCCTGAGCGTCGCCGATGGATACGAATGCGGACGCCGGCAGCGCGAGCACCAGCGCGCAGGTCAGCGGCAGCAGGGCATCGGCGAAACGGCGAGAGAGGTTCATGGTCGGGGTCGTCCGCATCCGCACCGGAGATCGGCGGGTTCGCTGCGGACCGGCCGACACCATACCCGCACGCGGCCCACTGCGATCTGAATTCGCCCCCTCATGCCGCCCCCAGGCTGAACGGCTTGACCCGGGGCCGGTAGGTCGCCAAGCTCCGCGCCTGCCTCCGCCGCCCTCAGGACCTCGTCCGCCATGTTCCGCTCATCGCTTCGTCTAGGCTTCCTCGCCCTGTCCCTGGGCGCCAGCGCGCTCGCTGTCGCCGCGGATCCGGCGCCTTCCAAGCGGCCCATCGCCGAAATCGAACTGGGCAAACTCACCGACGACACCCAGCGGGTGAGCTCTCCCGGCAACCATTTGAATCTGGTGTGGTGGATTCCGCCGCAGTTCTGGGCGGCCTCCGCGACGCAAGGCGGCGAAACCGATCAGAAAAAGATCGACGAAGTGGCGCAACTGTTCGGCAAATACACCATCGTCGCGGTGGTCAAGGGCGAAATGGGCGTCGTGACCATGGGCGAGTTCATGGACGAAGATCAAGTGCGCGAGATCGCGCGCGTGGTCGATGCCAAAGGCCGCAAACTCGAACCGTTGCCGGCCAAAAAACTCGAACCCGACCTGGTGCTGCTGCTCGGTATCCTCAAACCGATCTTGAAAAGCATGATCGGTCCCGCCGGCGAAAACATGCACTTTCTCGCGTTTCCCGCGAAGGACGCCTCCGGCGCGGCGATCGCCGATCCGTATCGCGACGGCGGGCTGGTGGTGCTGCTGGGCGAGGAGCGCTTCACGTTCAAGACGCCGTTACCTAGCCTGCTGTCGCCGATGTACGACGCGACCTCGGGCGAAGCCTTCCCCGGCACGTTCCGCTACAACCCGTACACCGGTTCCGCCCTGACGCCCGAAAAACGCTGAAGTATTCCGAATGAGCAGTCGCTACAACGCCGCCGATATCGAAGTCCTCTCCGGCCTGGACCCGGTCAAACGCCGGCCGGGCATGTACACCGACACCACGCGTCCGAACCACTTGGCGCAAGAGGTGATCGACAACGCCGTCGACGAAGCCTTGGCCGGCCATGCCGAAAGCATCGACGTGGTGCTGCACCCGGACGGCAGTTGCGAAGTCTCCGACGACGGCCGCGGCATGCCGGTGGATATCCATCCGGAAGAGAAAATTCCCGGCGTCGAATTGATCCTCACCCGCCTGCACGCAGGCGGCAAATTCAGCAACAAGAACTACACCTTCAGCGGCGGTCTGCACGGCGTGGGCGTCAGCGTGGTCAACGCGCTGTCGAAACTGGTCGAAGTGCATATCAAGCGCGACGGCAACGAATACCGCATGACCTTCAAGCACGGCGACCGCGCGACGCCGCTGGAGATCGTCGGCTCGGTGGGCAAGAAAAACACCGGCACCCGCGTGCGTTTTTGGCCGGACGGCAAGTATTTCGATACGCCGAAGTTCGCGCTGCGTCATTTGCGGCATGTGTTGCGCGCCAAAGCGGTGCTGTGCCCGGGCTTGACCGTCACCTTGCTCGACGCCGCCACCGGCGAAAAAGACCAGTGGCATTACGAAGACGGTCTGCGCGATTACCTGAAAGGCGAACTGGCGAAAGGCGCGGCCGAAGTGCTGCCGCCGGAGCTGTTCGTCGGTCAATTGAAGAAGGACTCGGAAGTCGTCGATTGGGCCGCCGCGTGGGTGCCGGAAGGCGAATTGGCGCAGGAAAGCTACGTCAACTTGATTCCCACCGCGCAGCACGGCACCCACGTGAACGGTTTGCGCACGGGATTCACCGACGCACTGCGAGAATTCTGCGATTTCCGCAACCTGCTGCCGCGCGGCGTGAAACTGGCGCCCGAAGACGTGTGGGACCGCGTCGCCTTCGTGCTCAGCGTGAAGATGACCGACCCGCAGTTCAGCGGACAAACCAAAGAACGCCTGTCTTCGCGCCAAGCCGCAGCTTTCGTCGAAAGCGCCGCGCACGACGCGTTTTCGCTGTGGCTGAATCAGCACGTAGAACTCGGCGAAAAGATCGCGCAGTTGGCGATCGAACGCGCCGCCGCACGGCTGAAGACCGAGAAGCAGATCGTCCGCAAGAAAGTGACGCAAGGCCCCGCGCTGCCGGGCAAATTGGCGGATTGCATCAGCCAAGACCTGTCGCGCACGGAATTGTTTTTGGTCGAAGGCGATTCGGCCGGCGGTTCGGCGAAACAAGCGCGCGACAAGGATTTTCAGGCGATTTTGCCGCTGCGCGGCAAAATTCTGAACACCTGGGAAGTCGCCAGCGGCAGCGTGCTCGCCTCGCAGGAAGTCCACGACTTGGCGGTCGCGATCGGCTGCGACCCGGGCAAAGACGACATCTCCGGTTTGCGCTATGGCAAGGTCGTGATTCTCGCCGACGCCGACTCCGACGGCTTGCACATCGCGACGCTGCTGTCGGCGTTGTTCCTCAGGCATTTCCCGACGCTGGTGAGCGCCGGCCACGTGTTCGTGGCGATGCCGCCGCTGTTCCGCGTCGATGTCGGCAAACAGGTGTTCTACGCGCTGGACGAGGAAGAAAAGCGCCTACTTCTGGAAAAGATCGAACGCGAGAAGATCAAGGGCCAAGTGAACGTGACCCGTTTCAAAGGCCTGGGCGAAATGAACCCGATGCAATTGCGCGAATCGGCGATTCACCCGGACACGCGGCGTTTGGTGCAACTCACCGTCGATGGCACGAACGATACGCATGCCTTGATGGATATGCTGCTGGCGAAGAAGCGGGCGAGCGATCGGAAGACGTGGTTGGAAACCAAAGGCGATTTGGCGACGTTGGAAGTTTGAACCGCATGACGGAATAACCCTGGGAAACGAAACAGACCGGGATCGCGACACCAAACGACAAGGGGAAAGCGATGAACACGAGCAGCGCCAACGTCACCATCCGCAAGCCTCCGACCTTTTTCATCGCATCGATCCTGGCCGCCGCAGCGATCGTTCCGATGTTGTTCCTGATCGACTTGCTCGATGGCGGTGGCGACGGCCTACAAACTTTCTGGCCGTCGGTGTTCGTCTTCTTCGGCTGCGTGATCGTCAGCCTCGTCTGCATGATCGTCGGTTTCGTCCGCCGCGAACGCGCGCGCTGGCTCGCGATTTTCCCGGTCTTGCTGTGGGCGTTTCCGGTCGGATTCTTCGCGTTTTGACGATGCCGAGCCGATAGCCGCGAGCCGACAGTCCGACGCCATGACGACCCACATCGCATTGTTCCGCGGCATCAACGCCGGCAAAGCCAAGCGCATCGCGATGGCCGATTTGAAAGCCATGTTCGAAGACCTCGGATTCTCGAACGTGCGCACCTTACTCAACAGCGGCAATGTGGTCTTCGAGGGTGGGCGCACCTCGACGGCGACGAATGCGAGACGCATCGCAGCGGCATTGCTCGAACGCACAGGGGTGGACGCCAACAGCTTGGTGCTGACCGCGAAAGAGTTGGAGGCTGCCATCGCCGACAATCCCTTCGCCGCACGCATCGATGATCCCTCGCGGTTTCTCGTGGGCTTTTTGATGACCGACGCCGATCCGAAACCGCTCGACGCCCTACGCCGCGAATTCCCGAACGAAGACTTCGCCGTCGGCGCACACGCCTGCTATCTCTGGTGCCCGAACGGCATCTCCGAAAGCCGCCTCGCCGAAACGCTCATCGGCGCGAAACACCGCGATCGCGTCACCACGCGCAATTGGGCGACGACGTTGAAGTTGCGGGAAATGGCGAGCGCGTGAGCGAAACGTATTCGACTTCGTCGTAGACGGATTCGTTCGCAGTCGCGCCGTCTTCACACCCCCGCCGCATGCCTCCACAGGGCGCGATTGAGAGGCGCGAGTTTGCCGGCGAGACCAAGTGCGCGGCCACGCAACAGGGTGGTGGCGAGGTCGTCGTTCGAGAACACGCGATTGATCGCGCCGAAGGCGTAGGCCGAGGCCACGCTGTCGCTGCGACGCAAGCGCGCCCAGCGCGCGAGACGATGCGGCGAGGCCCAATCGACGCGGCGTTGTTTGGCATCGACGATCGAATCGCGCAACGCGGACACGTCGCGCAGGCCGAGGTTCACGCCCTGCCCCGCCAGCGGATGCACCATGTGCGCGGCATCGCCGACGGTCAGTACGCGACCGGCGACGAACTGCTCGGCGACTTGTCGGCGCAGCGGGAACGCGACGCGCTTCGACAGCGGACGCGTTTCGCCCAAGCGCCCGGCGAAAGCGCGGGTGAGTTCGACCGAAAACGCATCGTCATCGAGCGCCACGATGCGTGCGGCTTCTTGCTCAGGCAGCGTCCACACGATCGAACTGGGTGTCGCGCAATCGGGTAACGGCGCGAACGGCAGAAACGCGAGCGGACCGGTCGGCAAAAACCGTTGCCATGCGGTGTTTTCGTGCGGATGTTCGGTGGCGACGAAGGCGACCACGCCGGATTGGCCGTAATCGTGGCGCTTCACCGCGATACCCGCGAGTTCGCGCAGTTTCGACGCGCCGCCGTCGGCGGCGATGGCGATGTTCGCCTCCACGCGCAAACCGTCGTCGAGGGTGAGCGCGACGCCGCTCTCGTCTTGTTCGAAGGCCTCAACACGCGCGGGGCAACGCAGGGTGACGCCAGAACGACGGAGCGACGCCCACAAGCGATCCTGCAGCAGCGCGTTCTCGACGATCCAACCGAGTTGGGTCACGGCGAAATCGTCGGCGTCGAAACGCAGCTCATCGTCGCTGGCGGCGTCCCACACCCGCATGCGTGTGTAGGGATGCGCTCGCGCTTCGCGGATCGCGGGCCAGGCGCCGATGGTGTCGAGCAGCGCGGCGTTATCCGGCGCGAACGCGTAAACGCGTAGATCGGGCGCATCCGCCGACCATGGCGCAGCTTCCTGCGCTTCGATCAGCACGACATGCAGATCTTGCTGCGCCAAGGCCAAGGCGCAGGCGGCGCCGACCACACCACCGCCGACGACGGCGACATCGGCGCGACCGCCGCGCGAGCGTTTCGTCGGAGTGTTCATAGAAACGTTCATGCGACCTCCGCTCGACACAGCGCCGGCACATCGCCGCGATACCCCATCGCGCCGGCCACGACTTGCGCGCGCAGCGCATCGTCGCGATCGAGCGCGAACAAGCCGAGACTGCGCAACGGGCGCATCAGCGGCTCCGAGTTGGACGTGGCGCGGGCCAGACCGTCGGAGAATGCGATGGTGCGTTCGCGGTCTTCGCGACGGCGCTGCGTGTAGCGCGCGAGCGCGGCCTCTGCGCCGGGATCGTCGCGCGACTCGGCGATGCATTCGGCCAGCGTCAGCGCATCGCGTAAACCCAGATTGAAGCCCTGCGCGCCGATCGGATGCAGCGATTGCGCGGCGTTGCCGACCAGCGCCGCGCGCGGCGCGACGGTCTCTTGCGCCACCACCCGCGCGATCGGATACGCGCTACGCGGGCCGACCGACAACATGCGTCCGACGCGCCAACCGAACACTTGCTGCAAGCGCTCGACATAGGCCGCATCGTCGAGCGCGGCGACGGCGTCGGCCTCATCGCGGGCGACGCCGTGGATCGCGCCGTAATGACCGTCGCCGCGCGGCAGCAATGCGGTGGGGCCGTGATCGGTCAAGCGTTCGTAAGCGGTGCCGTCCGGCGCGCGTTCGCAGCGCAGGCGCGCGACGAACAGCGTCTGCAGGTAATCGTGCGTGTCGCTGCCGATGCCGAGCGCGTCGCGCACGCCGCTGGCGCTGCCGTCGGCGCCGACGACGAGTTGGGCGCGCAGCAGGAATTCGCCGTCGGCGCCTGCCGCACGGACGATGCGCTGGCCGTCGCTCGTCGGCTCGGCCGCGTCGTCGAAACCGAGAAAGCGCGCGGGTCGATAACGGCGCAATCGGGTCAACGTTTGCAGCTTGGCTTCGAGCGCGTCGCCGAAATCGCGGGCGACCACGACGCGACCGAAGGCGGCGCGGCCGTAGTCGGCGGCGTTCAGCGCGACGCGACCGAAATCGCCGCGGCGGCTGATATGAATGCGGGCGATGGCGCCGGTCGGCGCGCGCAACCGCGGCAGTACGTCGAGCGCGGTGAGCGCATGAACGGTGGCTTCGGAGAAGCTGAGATTGCGTTCGTCGAACACCGCCGGCAGCGCGCCGGGCGGCGCGGCCTCCAACAGGCCGACATCGATGCCGATGCGGTCGAGCGCGATCGCGAGGCTGGCGCCGACGAGGCCGCCGCCGACGATCAAGACTTGGTGAGACAAGACCGCGCGCGAAGCGGCTTCGGGCAGGGGGGCGGGTGCGGACATTGCGTTATGCTACCGCCTCCGCGCCCCCTCCTTCGCGCCCTTCGCTCAGACCGCCGATGACCGCTCCCGCCGCCCCCTCCACTTCCGGCTCCTCGACCCTGCTCGCGCCCGGCCCGTTGATGCTCGCGGGGATGATCCTGCTCGCCGCGCTGAGTCGTTTGCTGCCGCATCCGCCGAATTTTTCGCCGGTGGAAGCCATCGCGCTGTTCGGCGGCGCGTATTTCGCCAGCCGCGTGTGGGCCGTGGCGGTGCCGTTGATCGCGATGCTGGTCTCGGACATCGCGCTGGGGCTGTCGATGGGCGGCGAGTATTGGTCGTACGTCGCCAGCAGCCTGAGTTTCTGGGCGGTGTACGTTTGCGTCGCGCTCTCGTGCGTGCTCGGTTTCGGCCTGCGCGGACGCGTCGGCGGCGCGCGCGTGCTGGGTTACGGCCTGATGGGCTCGGTGCTGTTCTTCCTGGTCACCAATTTCGCGGTGTGGCTGGCGGCCACGCCGGTGTCCGGCCACAACGCTTGTGTCGCCGGCCTCGGCCCGTGCTATGTCGCCGCGATTCCGTTCTTCAAGAACACTCTGCTCGGCACCTTGTGCTATTCGGCGCTGCTGTTCGGCGGCTTCGAACTGCTGCGTCGCCGCGTGCCCACGCTGCGCGCGGAAACGGTTTGATACCTCGCGACATGCGCGGCTGGTCTGTGGGAGCGACGTCAGTGGCGACGTTTTTTCGCATGTGAGCGGCAGAGCGTCGCGACTGACGTCGCTCCCACAGTAATTAAAAGCGCGGATTCCCTCGTAGTCACATCTCGCATGCGACATATGCGACACATCCAATAACCGAGTCTTCGCATGGGCAACCGCCTCTCCAAGATTTACACCAAAACCGGCGACGACGGCACGACGGGGCTCGGCGACGGCAGTCGCGTCGCGAAGGATTCGGCGCGCGTCAACGCTTACGGCACGGTGGACGAGGCGAATTCGGCCATCGGCGTGTTGCTGGCGGTCGCCGACATTCCCGAAGACATCCGCGAATTGCTGACCCGCGTGCAGCATCAGATGTTCGATCTGGGCGGCGAGTTGTGCATTCCCGGTCATGCTGCGATCCACGATGCCGATATCGAACGTCTCGAAGACCGTCTGGATCATTACAACGACCCGTTGCCGGCGCTGAAGGATTTCATCCTGCCCAGCGGCGGCGAAGCCGCGTCGCGCTGCCATCTGGCCCGCACCATCGTGCGTCGCGCCGAGCGCGAATGCGTGACTCTCTCGCATCACGACGCGGTGCGCCCACAAGCGATTCGCTACCTGAACCGGCTGTCCGACCTGCTGTTCGTGCTGGCGCGGGTGTTGGCGCGCCGCGCCGGTCAGGGCGAGGTGTTGTGGGAACACAGCCGCCGCTAAGCCGCGGCCCTCTCGGCAAAGGCTGCGATCGCCCGGACTTGGATACTCGGGCCGGGTAACCCGTAGACTCGACGCGACGCCAGGAATGGCCGCCAAACCCTTCCGGCCATCCACACACCGCACATCGCCCGATGCCCGCACTTTTTCCGGTCTACACGCACAGCGCCTGCCTCGCCCACGACACCGGGCCGGGGCATGCCGAGCGCAGCGAGCGGCTGTCGTCGGTGATCGCCGCTCTGCGCGCCGCGCCGCTGGACCTGGAATGGCGCGAGGCGCCGCGCGCCAGTCGCGGCCAGTTGCTGCGCGTCCACGACGCCGCGTTGCTGCATGCGGTGCTGGAAACCGCGCCGCGAACGTCGATGTGGCTGGACCCGGACACGGTGCTGTCGCCGCGATCGCCGGAAGCCGCGCTGCGCGCCGCCGGCGCGGTGGTGGCGGCGGTCGATCACGCGCTGAGCGGCGATGCGCAAATGCCGCGCGCCTTCTGCGCGGTGCGCCCGCCGGGGCACCACGCCACCGGCGAGGTCGCGATGGGCTTTTGCCTGTTCAACTCGATCGCGGTGGGCGCCGCGCACGCGCTGGAACATTACGGCCTGCGCCGGGTGGCCATCGTCGATTTCGATGTGCATCACGGCAACGGCACGCAAGCGATCTTCGAGCGCGAACCGCGCGTGTTGTTCGCCAGCTCGCACCAAATGCCGCTCTACCCCGACACCGGCCATCCGAGCGAGCGCGGCGTCGGCAACATCTTCAATGCCGCGTTGCCGCCCGACGCCGACGGCCGCATCTTCCGCGAAACTTGGGCGTCGCGCCTGCTGCCGCAAATCGACGCGTTCAAGCCGCAATTGGTGATGATCTCCGCCGGTTTCGACGCGCACGAACGCGACCCGCTGGCGCAAGTGCGGCTGCAAGCCGAGGATTTCGGCTGGATCACCGCCGAGTTGGTCGCCATCGCCGCACGCCATGCCGGCGGGCGCATCGTGTCCACGCTGGAGGGCGGCTACGACCTTCAGGGCCTCAGCGCATCCTGCGTGGCCCATGTGGCCGCCTTGCGGAACTGAACCCGGCCCCGTCGCCGGCGCATCCGGGCACCTCCGCGTTTGCCGCTCCGTCGCGGATGCGTCAAGCTAGGCCGGATATGCCCCGCCTTCAGGTTGACCGCGTGCGTCCGAAGCTTCGTCTGCTCCCGCTCCCATTGTGCATCGCCTTGTCGCTGTCGGCCCACGCCGCCGACGAGCCGCCGGAAGACTGGTCGATGTGTCCGATCGAGGACACCATCCCGTCCTTCGACGACCAGGCACCGCCAGCGGAACCCGCCGCCGCCGGCGACATCACCGATCAACCCACCAGCGTCACCGGCGACGATCTCACCGGTGTCGAAGGCGAACAGGTCAACCTGAAAGGGAACGTGTTCCTGCGTCGCGGCGAACAAGTCCTCGCCACCGACAAGCTGGATTACGACCAGCAGACCGAAACCTACAAAGCCGAAGGCAGCGTGCGCTATCAGGACGGCGGCATGCGCTTGATCGCCGAGCGCGCCGAGGGCGACCAGGCGAAAGATCGGCACAAGCTCGAGAACATCCGCTATCAACTGCTGTCGCGTCGCGGCAACGGCGGCGCCGACAGCATCGAAATGAACGGCGCCAAAGGCAGCATGCGCCGTTCCACCTATTCCACCTGTCCGCCCGATGCGCGGAAGTGGGAATTGCGCGCGCAGCAGATCGACGTGGATACCGAAGAGGGCATCGGCACCGCGCGCAACGCCACGCTGCGGATCGGCAAAGTGCCGGTGCTGTATTTGCCTTGGTTCCGGTTCCCGATCGACGACCGCCGCCGCACCGGCTTGCTGTATCCGGCGATCTCCAGTTCCGGCCGCAACGGTTTCGATTGGCGCCAGCCGATCTATCTGAACCTCGCGCCGAACTACGACGCCACGATCACCCCGCGCTTCATGAGCAAACGCGGCCTGCAATTGGGCGGCGAATTCCGTTATCTCACCGAAACCGGCCGCGGCGAGTTCGACGCCGCCTTCCTGCCTTCCGACGACTTGACCGAGCGCGAGCGCGCCGAGGAAATCTTCGAGGGCGTGCCGGAAGACAACCGCCGCCGCAACGATCGCGGGTTTTTCCGTTTCGTCGGCTCTCAGAACGTCGGCGCGTCCTGGCAGGCGCGCTCGCATCTGGTGTGGATCAGCGACACCCGCTATCTCGACGACGCCAACAACACGCTCAGCGGCGCTGCGTCGTCGTTCGTGCAGAGCGACATCGGTTTGTACGGTCGCGGCCGCACTTGGGAGGCCGGTTTCATGGCCGATCACTGGCAATTGGCCGATTACACCTTGCGCGACACCTTCCTGCCGTTCAATCGTTTGCCGCGCGCCTACGTCAGTTGGGACAAGCGCTTCGCAGGCGCTCTGACGACTGGCGTGGACGCCGAAGCCGTGCGTTTCGATCATCCCGAATACGTCGGCGGCTCGCGCCTGGACGTGAAGCCCTACATCAGCCTGCCGCTGGAAGGCGCCAGTTGGTTCCTCACGCCCACGTTGGCGTGGCGCTACACCGCCTACGGCTTAGAAGGCGATGCGCAGGACCGCGCGCGCAGCGACGCGCTGCGCAACGGCGAGGACCCGAACGACCCCGCCGTGATCGCCCGGCTCTCGCCGATCTTCCGCGACGGGAGCCCCAGCCGCAGCACGCCGATCGCCACCATCGACGCGGGTCTGTTCTTCGAGCGCAGCCTGCGCTTCCGCGAAGAGAGTTACCTCAACACGCTGGAACCGCGCCTGTTCTATTTCAACGCGCCGTATCGCGACCAATCGAACATGCCGCTGTTCGACACCCGGCCGCTCACCTTCAGTTGGGGCCAGTTGTTCCGCGACAACCGCTATGCCGGCGCCGACCGGCAGGCCGACGGCAATCAACTCACGCTCGCGGTTTCCAGCCGCTTGATCCGCGAGGCCGACGGTTTCGAGAAGTTCTCGGCCAGCTTGGGGCAAATCCGCTATTTCGAGGATTCGCGGGTGGTCGTTCCGGGCGAGCAACCGATCGAGCAGGGCAAATCGGCCTGGGTGGTCGATGCCAGCTACGCGCCGAACGACCGTTGGACGATCGGCGGCTCTTATCAGTGGGATCCGAAAGCCAGCCATCGCGATCTGGCCAGCCTGCGCACGCGCTATCTGATCGGCGACGACGGCATCGTCAATTTCGGCTACCGCTATCGTCGGGATCTGCTGGAACAGGTCGATCTGTCGTTCCTGTATCCGATCACCCCCAGTTGGAGCGTGGTCGGTCGGTACTACTACTCGCTGCAGGACAAGCAGTTGCTGGAAGGCATCGCGGGCGTGCAGTGGGAAAGCTGCTGCTTGGCCGTGCGGCTGGTCGGCCGCCGCTACCTGCGCAACCGCCAGGAAGGCGAACTGGGTAGCGCCATTCAGCTCGAAATCGAACTTAAGGGCTTAGGCTCGGTCGGACCCAGCACGGAGGACCGGCTGCGCCGTTCGATTCTCGGCTATTATCGAGAGGATCTGTCCCTCGTCCCGCCGGCCCAGGTCCGCAGCGGCGACGCCTCGCCTCCGAATGCCGTGCCATAAGGCCATGCCGTCAGGGCCGGCGCTGTCGTGAGTTCTCTTGGCTTCGATCGCTTCGCTTCGCCCCCCGCCGTTTCCGTCATCCCGCTTGGGTAGTCCCGTTTCCATGATCCGATCCTCGTTTGGCCGTTCCGCCCGCCGTTCCGGCGCCGCTCTCCGCTCGCTTTTCGTCGCCGGCCTATTCATGGCCGGGATGACCATGTCCGCCGCCGCTTCGGCTCAACAGCCGCTCGAGCGCATCGCTGCGATCGTCGACGAAGACATCATCCTGCAGAGCGAACTCGACCGCGCGGTCGCCAACATCCGCGCCCAGTACGCCGGCCGCAGCCAGCAGTTGCCGCCGCAAAACGTACTGGAACGCCAAGTGCTGGAACGTTTGATCCTGATTCGCCTGCAGACCGCCCGCGCCAGCGGCTCGGGCATGAAGATAAGCGACGAAGAAGTGAACGGCGCCGTGGCCAACATCGCGCGCCAAAACCAAATGTCGGAGGAACAGTTGCGCGCCCAGCTTTCGCGCGACGGCATGAGCATCGCCGAATTCCGCAACTCCTTGCGCGACGAAATGGTCATCCAGCGCCTGCGTCAGCGTTTCGCGCAGGGGCGTATCAGCGTGTCCGACGCCGAAGTGGATGCCGCGCTCGCGGCACAGGCCGGCGGCAGCATGCAATACCGTTTGGCGCACATCCTGGTCTCGCTGCCGGAAGGTGCGACCGCCGAACAGATCAAACTCGGCCAGACCAAGATCGACGGCATCAAAGCGCTCCTCGACAAGGGCGAGATGGAATTCAGCGCCGCCGCGGTGCGCTATTCGGATAGCCCGAACGCGCTGGAAGGCGGCAACTTGGGCTGGCGCTCGCTCGACCAGATTCCCACCACCTTCGCCAACACCATCCGCACCATGCAGCAGGGCCAGATCCTCGGCCCGATTCGCGGCCCCAGCGGCTTCCAGCTCATCCGCTTGGAAGAAACCCGCAACGCCGCGGCCGGCGACGCGAAGATGGTGACTCAGTATCAGGCGCGGCACATCCTGATCCGCACCGACGACGACACCAACGACACCGCAGCGAAAGCGCGTTTGGACACCATGCGCGCGCGCATCGCCGGCGGCGCCGATTTCAGCGAAATGGCCACCAAGTCCTCCGAAGACACCGTGAGCAAAGCGCGCGGCGGCGACCTGGGCTGGTTCGCGCAGGACGACTACGGCAGCGAATTCGGCACCGCGGTGACGGCGCTGTCCGACGGCCAAGTGTCCGAACCCTTCAAAACCCAGGCCGGTTGGCACATCCTCCAACGCCAGGGCACGCGTCAAGTCAACGCCACCGACGAGAACCGCCGCGCCGAAATCCGCGAAAGCATCGGCCAGCGCAAACTCGAAGACGAATGGAACCGCTTCCTGCGCGAACTGCGCGGCGAAGCCTTCATCGACATCCGCGTCGGCAACGAAGACGGCAACGCCGGCTAAGGCCGGCGAAGTGTCCGCCCTCACGAATTCCCCGGTCGATCTCGCCTTCCGGCCCCGCCTCGCGCTGGTGCCGGGCGAACCGGCGGGCATCGGTCCCGAATTGTGCGTGCGCGCCGCGCAGCGCACCTGGGACGCCGATCTGGTGGTCTACGGCGACCGCGACAATTTGCTGCGCGCCGCCGACGCCATCGGCCTACCGCTGCGGCTGATCTCGCCGAACGACCCGTCGGCGGCCGGGCCCGGGCGATTGGCTCACGTCGAGATTCCCCAGCGCGACCGCGTCGAATTCGGTCGCCCCCAGCCGCGCAATGCGCGCACGACGATCGGCGCGCTGGAAACCGCTGCGGGCGCCTGCGAGCAAGGGCTCTGCCACGGTTTGGTGACCGGGCCGGTCCATAAGGCGGCGATCAACGACGGCGGGATTCCCTACACCGGCACCACCGAACTGCTGGCGCAGCATGCCGGCTGCGAGGTGGTGATGATGCTCGCGAACGACATCGTCCGCGTTGCGCTCGCCACCACCCATCTGCCGCTGCGCGCGGTGGCCGACGCGATCACCGCGGACGGCCTGGAACGCACGCTGCGCATCCTGCACCGCGCGCTGACCCGCGACTTCGGCCTGGACGCGCCGCGTATCGCGGTGCTGGGCCTGAATCCGCACGCGGGCGAAGACGGCCACCTCGGCCGCGAAGAGATCGACACGATCGTTCCCGTGCTGGCGCGTTTGCGCGACGAAGGCATGGGCTTGATCGGCCCGCTGCCGGCGGACACCGCCTTCCTGCCCGCGAAACTGCTCGAAACCGACGCGGTGCTGGCGATGTATCACGACCAAGGTCTGCCGGTGCTGAAATACAGCGGCTTCGAGCGCGCGGTGAATCTCACGCTCGGCCTGCCCTACCCGCGCGTCGCGGTCGATCATGGCACGGCGTTGGAACTCGCCGGTCGCGGTATCGCCGACCCGTCCAGTCTGTTCGCGGCGATCGAGACCTGCACGCGCCTCGCGCGCCTGCCCGCCGCGCGCGACGCCGGAGCGTCGGCATGACCCGCCGAGAACCGCACGGCCGAAGCGACGACGCAGCCGCCGCCTTCGATAAACCCGCGAAAAAAGGCCTCGGCCAGCATTTTCTGCACGAACGCGGCGTGATCGAGAAAATGCTGCTAGCGATCGACCCGAAACCGGACGATCGCTTCGTCGAAATCGGCCCTGGGCAAGGCGCGCTGACCTTCCCGATGCTCGATCGCCACGGCGCGCTGACCGCGATCGAATTCGACCGCGACCTGCTCGAACCGCTGCGCGCCGCCGCGACCGCGCACGGCGCGTTGACCTTGATCCATGCCGACGTGATGAACGTGGATTTCGGCGCGCTGGCGGCGGGCACGCCGTTTCGGTTGGTCGGCAATCTGCCCTACAACCTGTCGTCGCCGATTCTGTTCCACGCGCTGGCGCACGCGGCTTGGATCCGCGATATGCATTTCATGCTGCAAAAAGAAGTGGTCGACCGCATGGCCGCGCCGCCCGGCAGCAAGGTCTACGGCCGGCTCAGCGTGATGCTGCAGGCGTATTGCGACGTGACCGCGCTGTTCAAAGTGCCGCCGGGTGCGTTCCGCCCGCCGCCGAAGGTGGACTCGGCGGTCGTGCGCTTGGTGCCGAAATCGCCGGATCGCATCGGTATCGACGCCCCCACGCACTTCGAGGCCGTCGTCCGCGCCGCGTTCGGCCAGCGCCGCAAAACCCTGCGCAATGCGCTCGGCGGCGTGTGCGAGACCGAGACTATCGTCGCCGCGGGCATCGACCCGCAAGACCGCGCCGAACGCTTGGCCGTGGCCGATTTCGTCCGCTTAGCGAACGTGTCGGCGAAGATCCGGGCCGATACGTCGACGAACGCGACGCCCCTTCGTTAACCCAAGCCCACGCACCCGTACGCGCGAGTGTGGCGAGCGCGCGGCGACGCTCTTACACTGGCGGCATGGACGACAAGACCGACCACGACATCGCTATCGACATCGCGACCCGCTATTTGCCGGAACAGTCGAAACCGGACGAGGAGTTGTATTACTTCGCCTACACCATCGGCATTCGCAACGCGGGCTCGGTGCCGGCGCGCTTGATCGGCCGCCGTTGGCTGATCGTCGATGCCATCGGTTTTCCGCGCGAAGTCACCGGCGAAGGCGTGATCGGCGAACAACCGCGGCTGCGCCCGGGCGAGCGTTTCGAATATACCTCCAGCACCTTCTTCAAGACGCCGTTCGGCACGATGGAAGGCAGCTACACCATGCGCACGGACGACGGCACCGAATTCCAAGCGGAGATCCCGCAATTCGTGCTGTGCATTCCGCGCATGTTGCATTGACCGCCTCGTGAACGCTCACCGCCGTATCGCCCCACGCCTTCGACATCGCGCCCATCGCGACGCGCGCGGGAGCGCTTGATGGCGATCTGGGCGATCGGCGATCTGCAAGGATGCTACGGGCCGACCCAGCGCCTTCTGGAGAAGATTCGTTTCGATCCCGCGCAGGACACGCTGTGGTTCTGCGGCGATTTGGTGAACCGTGGCGGGGAATCGCTGGAAACCTTGCGCCTGGTGCATTCGCTGCGCGCGAACTGCGTGGTGGTGCTGGGCAATCACGATCTATCGCTGCTGGCGATCGCCGAGCGCACGCCCGACGACCAGCGCAAAGTGAATCCGGACCTGCAGCGCGTGCTGTTCGCCGACGACCGCGACGCCTTGATCGGCTGGCTGCGGCATCGCCCGCTGCTGCACAGCGACCGCGAACGCGGCTGGATGATGCTGCACGCCGGACTGGCGCCGAAATGGACCACGTCGTTGGCGGAAAAACACGCGCGCGAAGTCGAACGCCGATTGCACGGCGATGGCTACCGCAAATTGCTGAAGAACATGTACGGCGATTTCCCCGCGTGGTCGCCTGCGCTGCGCAACGTCGAACGCGAGCGCGCCATCATCAATATCTTCACGCGCATGCGCTATTGCTCGCCGCGCGGCAAGATCGCGTTCAACGAAAAAGGCGCGCCCGGCACGCAGGCGCCCGGTTTGTACCCGTGGTACGAAGTGCCCGGTCATGCCGCGCGCGATCTCAAGGTGGTGTGCGGGCATTGGTCCACGCTCGGCCTGTTCATCGGCCACGGCATCCATGCGATCGACACCGGCGCGGTCTGGGGCGGCAAACTCACGGCGCTGCGGATCGACAGCGACGAGCTTCGGATCGTGCAGGTGGCCGGTCGCGATGTACCCAATCCGGGCATTCCGCAAGACTGACGCGACAAGAACCGATGCGACGGGACATTCGTATGCCGCGAACGACGACACCCACGCCGGCGCCGAAATTCATATGGGCCGCTGCCTTCGCATGCTTCACGACATGCGTCCTGGGATTCGCCGATGTCGCGAACGCGCAACGCAGCACGGCCGCCACGCGCGCACCCACGTCGGGCGAAACAGCCGCTCGCCCGCAGCCCACCGCGACGAATCGCTTTCGCGCGGAGGCGCTGGTGGGGGCCGCGCGCAAACAAATCGGCGTCGTGGTGCGCTACGACCCAGCTTATGTCGCGCTGGCGTATCCCAACGGCGATGTGGCGCAGGATCGCGGCGTCTGCACCGACGTCGCGATTCGCGCGTTCCGTGCGCAAGGCGTCGATCTGCAGCGCGAAGTCCACGAGGATATGCGCGCGAATTTCGTGCGATATCCACAGAAATGGGGCTTACGCGGCCCCGATCGCAATATCGATCATCGCCGCGTGCCGAATCTGCAGGTCTGGTTCGCGCGCCAGGGCTGGTCCCTCGCGCCGTCGCGCGAGGCCGCCGATTATCGTGCCGGCGACCTGGTGACGTGGATGCTGCCGGGCAATTTGCCGCACATCGGCATCGTCAGCGATCGCAAGAGTCTGTTCGGCACGCCGCTGATCGTCCACAACATCGGCCGCGGCACGCGCGAAGACGACATCTTGTTCGATTACAAGATCACCGGGCATTACCGGCCGAAGGCGCTGCCGCAACGGTAGAGCGGCCTTCAGGCCGCTGGAGAATTTCGCGAACCGCATCAGCGGTCTGAAGGCCGCTCTACTGCGACGAGGCCGCTCTCGCGTAATCCACGAACTCGAACGCGAACGCGTGTTTCGCATCCATCGGATGCGCTTCGCGCGCGACCGCGCGCCAATCGCCGGCATCGAACGCGGGAAAAAACGCATCGCCGTGCTCGATCGCCGTTTCGACGTAGGTCAAGTGCATGCGCGCCGCGAACGGAAGCGCTAAAGCGTACAGCTCGCCGCCGCCGATGATGCACAGTTCGGCGGCATCGTCCGCCTGCGCGATCGCCCGCGCGTCGTCGAGGCTCGCCACCGCTTCCATGCCGGCGAACGGCGCGCGACCGCTGCGAGTCAACACCAGATTGCGCCGCCCCGGCAGCGCGCGGCCCAAGGATTCCGAGGTTTTTCGGCCCATCAGCACGGGTTTCCCCAGCGTCAGCGCTTTGAAGCGTTTGAGGTCGTCCGACAAATGCCAGGGCATCGCGTTATCGCGACCGATGGCGCGGTTGCGGTCAAGCGCGGCGATCAAGACGAGTTCGGTCATCGCGTTCGCGAACCGCTCACACCGCTACCGGCGCTTTGATCGCCGGATGCGGGTCGTAGCTTTCGATGGCGATGTCGTCGTAGACGAAGCCGAAAATATCGCGCACGTCCGGGTTCAAGCGCAGACGCGGCAGCGGCTTGGGCGCGCGCGAAAGCTGTTCGCGTGCTTGATCGAGATGGTTCGAGTACAGATGCGCATCGCCCAGCGTATGCACGAAATCGCCGACGCCCAAACCGCAGACCTGCGCGACCATGTGCGTGAGCAACGCATAGCTGGCGATGTTGAACGGCACGCCGAGAAAAATATCGCCGCTGCGCTGGTAAAGCTGGCAACTGAGTTTGCCGCCCGCGACGTAGAACTGGAACATCGTGTGGCAGGGCATCAGCGCCATCCGCGGCAAATCCGCGACGTTCCAGGCGCTGACGATCAAACGCCGCGAATCGGGATTGCGCTGGATCTCCTCGACCACCCAGCGCATCTGATCGATGTCGATGCCGTCGGCGCCGGCCCAACGCCGCCATTGTTTGCCGTAGACCGGGCCGAGTTCGCCGTCGGCGTCGGCCCATTCGTCCCAGATGCTGACCTTGTGTTCTTTGAGATAGGCGGTATTGGTCTCGCCTTTCAAAAACCACAGCAATTCGTGAACGATCGAACGCAGATGCAGTTTCTTGGTGGTGACCAGCGGGAAGCCGTCGTTCAAGTCGAACCGCATCTGCCAGCCGAACACGCTGCGCGTACCGGTGCCGGTGCGATCGGCTTTCTCGTGGCCGTGTTCGAGCACGTGTTGCAGAAGATCGAGATACTGGCGCATCGAGGCGTTCTTGTAGGAGCGGCTTCAGCCGCGATCGTTCGCGGCGGCGGCCGGCGGCGCGGCCGGCATCAGCACGGGCGCTTTGCGCGACAACCAAAACAGCCCGAGGCCGAGCGCGACCAGCGGCAGCGTCAGCACTTGCCCCATCGTCAGCCAATCGAAGGCGAGATAACCGATCTGTTCGTCCGGCAAGCGCACGAATTCGATCAAGAAACGGAAACATCCGTAGCACAAGGCGAACATGCCGGACACCGCATAGCGGTGGCGCGGCTTGCGCGAAAACCACCACAAAATGCAGAACAGCGCGACGCCTTCCAGCGCGAATTGGTAAAGCTGACTGGGATGTCGCGCCAGCGCATCGAAGGCGCCGGTGGCGTGCTGCGCGCGCAACGCAGCGGCATCCATCTGCGACATGCCGGCTTCGGCGTAGGGGAAGATCACGCCCCAACCGGCTTCCGTGTACTTGCCCCACAGTTCGCCGTTGACGAAATTACCGAGCCGCCCCAGACCGAGCCCCGGCGGCACCAGCGGCGCCAGGAAATCGATGATGTCGAAGAAGTGCATCTTGTATTTGCGCGACCACCACAGGCCGGCCGCGAGCACGCCGAGCAGACCGCCGTGGAAACTCATGCCGCCCTGCCAGATCTTGAAGATCAGCAGCGGCTCTCGCAGGTAATTATCGAGGTCGTAGAACAGCACGTAGCCGATGCGCGCGCCGAAGATCACGCCGAGCATGCTGTAGAACAACAGATCGCTGTACGCCTGCTCGTCCACGCCGGGCAAGCGGCCGGCGCGCACGCGGCGGCGACCGAGCACCCAGGCCGCGGCGAAGCCGAGCATGTACATGATTCCGTACCAGTGCACCTTCAGCGGGCCGAGCGTGAACGCGATCGGGTCGATTTGGTGCAGGTAGGTCATCGGAGCCGGAATCGTCGACGGGGGCGCCTATTGTGCCGGAGGATGCCCCCGCGCGCAGGCTGCGGCGGCATCACCATCCGCCCGAGGCGCCGCCGCCGCGGCTTCCGCCGCCGCCACCGCCACCCCCGCGCCAACCGCCGCCCCAATCGGTGTCGTTGTCGTTTCGCGCGGCTTCGCGTTCCCGGCGCTCGCGCTCCAACCGACGACGCACCACCTCTGGATCGTTCGGGTCGAAGGTCAGTTCGTCGGGGTTCCATTGCCCGCCCGGATCGCTGGGGCCTCTGGCGAGTTCTGGGGCGTGGGCGGCGACACGTCGGACAAGGTACAGCGGAAGGAGTACGCCTAGGACCAGCATCGTCAAAATCATCGCCCCGATGAAAAGGGTGGGAAGCAACGCGAGCGAGCGGCCTTGCGAATGCGCAGCCGGTAGCGGCTCACCGTTCATCAACGACGCGAGCACCAACGTCGCATCGTCGAGCCCGCCGGCGAAATCGCCGCGACGGAATTTCGGCGTCAGGTATTCGTCGATCAAGCGTTTCGCGGTGGCGTCCGGAATTTTGGCTTCGAGGCCGGTGCCGACATGAATGCGCATACGACGATCGTTCTTAGCGGCCACGATCAACAAGCCGTCGTCGAAACCGCGGCGCCCGAGCCCCTGCGTATCGAACACGCGTTGCGCGTAGTCCGCGACGTCCTCCGGCGCGGTCGTCGGCACGATCAGTATCTGCAATTGCGCGCCGCTGCGACGCTGCAGTTCCGACGCGCGCGCCTCCAGCCGTTGTCGATCCTGCGCCGACAACGTGCCGGTGATGTCGATCACCGGGGAATCCAGCGGGGGAATCGCCGCCGGGGATTGCGCAGCGGCGGCCCCGACGACGAGCAGCACAGTCGCCAACCAACAAGCAAGCGAACGAACCATCGCAACCGCTCCCATCTGCGCGTCTCCTGAGGCCGCATGCGCGGCGCGAGCGGACTATGCGCACCCTTTCGGGGGGACAGAAATGCCCTTCGTCATGGTTCGGGCGGTAAGGATGCAGTGTTCCACGCGATGCGCACAGCGCACGCGAGCGGTCCTAGCCGTCGTTCCGATCGCGCAAGCCGAGCCGCTCGATGAAGCGACGAAATCAATTCACCGCTTCACCGCTGCGGCGAACTCGCGATGAGCGGCGAGGTCACTCGGCGACGACACGCTGTTGCGCGCGCTTCTTCGCCCAGAGATTCAGCATTTCGACCGCCGCGGAGAACGCCATCGCGAAGTAGATGTAGCCCTTGGGCACATGCGCCTCGAAACCCTCGGCGACCAGGAACGCGCCGACCAGCACGATGAAGGCGAGCGCCAGCATCTTGATCGTCGGGTTCTCGTCGATGAATTTGCCGATCGTCGTCGCCGCGAGCAACATCACCGCGACCGCGAGGAGGATCGCCGTCACCATCACCGGCGTCCGATTGGCCATACCGACCGCCGCGATCACCGAATCCAGCGAGAACACGATATCGATGATGGCGATTTGCGCGATCACCGCCCAGAACGCGGTCTTGGGCTTGGTGTCGATGTCCTCGCTGTCGCCTTCGCCCTGCACGATGTCGCGAATTTCGGCCACGCCCTTCACCAGCAGAAACACACCGCCGAGGATCAACACCAGATCGCGCACCGAGATGCCTTGGCCGAACACGGCGAATAGATCCTTGGTCAAACCCGCCAGCCACGCCAGTGTGAGCAGCAGCGCGATGCGGGTGATGCAGGCGACCGCAATGCCGAACTTACGCGCCTTTTCGCGCTGCGCGTACGGCAGCTTCGAAACAGCGATCGAAATGAACACCAAATTGTCGATCCCCAGCACGATCTCGATCGCGCTCAGGGTGATCAGCGTGATCCAGGTTTGCGGATCGGTCAGCAGCTCCAACATCGAATTCTTTCCTAAATTTATTTATGTATGTGGCGACACCGACTTCTTCAGCGTCGCCTTGATCGGCGCGGCGTCGGGATCAGAAGAAGCGTTCACCCAGAATCAAACCCCACACCAACAAGACGTTCATCATCAGCACGAACACTGCAGCGGACCCCATGTCCTTGGCGCGTCCGGCCAGTTCGTGGAATTCGGGGCCGTAGCGTTCGATCACCGCTTCCACCGCCGAGTTCAGCAATTCCGCGCTCAGCACGAGCAGGCAACTGCCGATCATCAGCGCGCGTTCGATCGCGTTATCGCCCAGCCACAGCGCCAACGGCGCCAACACGACCAGGAGATACACCTCCAGCCGAAACGAGGATTCGTGTAGCCACGCGGCGCGCAAACCCTGAATCGACCACACCGTAGCCTTGAAGATACGGCCCGGGGTGCGCGGCAGATGTCCGGTGTGGTCCGCCACGTCAGGCTCCTCGCATACAAGCGCGCAGGCGAGCGGGATGCGGCCGAGCGGCGACTGGCGACATGGGCGGAATCTCATGCGAAACGGCCGACGATTTTGCCACAAGCCCGGCGATGGCCGGGTGCGGAAGGCGGTCGCGGGCGTCGATCTTGCGAGTTGAGTCCTTGAGAAAGAATGAGCCCCCTCTCGCGGCAAGCTCTTGGGAGCGCGCTCTGGGGGCCGCGCTGGCCCCTCATCCGGCGCTGCGCGCCACCTTCTCCCCGCGATGCGGGGAGAAGGAAACACGAATCGATAAGGCGGTCGCGGGCGTCGATCTTGCGAGTTGAGTCCTTCAGAAAGAATGACCACCCTCTCGCGGGAAACCCTGGGGAGCACGCTCTGGGGGCCGCGCTGGCCCCTCATCCGGCGCTGCGCGCCACCTTCTCCCCGCCATGCGGGGAGAAGGAAACCCGAATCGATAAGGCGGTCGCGGGCGTCGATCTTGCGAGTTGAGTCCTTCAGAAAGAATGACCACCCTCTCGCGGGAAGCCCTGGGGAGCGCGCTCTGGGGCAGCGCCAGCCCCTCATCCGGCGCTGCGCGCCACCTTCTCCCCGCGATGCGGGGAGAAGGAAGGCTGAATCGATGTGGTGCGTTGCCAGCGGTGCATTTTGAGCCGTGCGTTGCGGAGACTGCCTTCCGAGCCGTGCGTTCCGAAGACTGCGTTCCAGACCATCGGTTCCGAAGACGGCATTCAGAGCGCGCGCTCCGACGCGGGCTGCTTCTCCCTTCTCCCCGCATCGCGGGGAGAAGGTGGCCGAAGGCCGGATGAGGGGCAAGCCGACGACGCGACGGAAGAGGCCGATGCCCGGTTTCCCCCAGAAAACCCTATCGGTCCGGTGCGATTCAACCGGCGCGCCTCAAATCGCTGAACTGCGATGCGTACTCATTCGAGTGTCTTCGAGTGAACTTGTGGTTTCGAACATCTTTTTCAGCGAGGCCGCAATGCCAGCCTCAGCTCGACTTCTAGACCGCCGCCCTCGCGATTGCGCAGACGTAACGCGCCGTGATGCACAGCCGCCACCCGCGCGACGCTGGCTAGCCCCAAACCGCTGCCGGCGGTGCCGCGCGCGGTGTCCACACGATGGAATGGCCGACCGAGGTCGTTCAGCCGGTCCGGCGGCACGCCCGGGCCGCGGTCGCCGATCCGCAGCCGCCAGGCCTCGGGGCATTCGGAATCCGCGGGGCAAGCGTCGAGATGGGCCTCGAACGGCGCGCCGCCGTGTTTGACGGCGTTGGCGACGAGATTGCCCACCGCGCGTCGTAGCGCCAGCGGCCGACCGCGCAGGACCGCGCGCTCGGGTGCGGACACCGCCCAGACGCGCCCTTCCTGCGCTTCGCGGTCGATCTGTTCGCGCAGCAGGTCGGCCAGATCGACCTCGGCTTCGGCCTCATCGCGGCCGTCGCGGACGTAGTCGATGAATTGACCCACGATCGCGTCGATCTCGTCGATGTCGCGCTCCATCGCCTCGCGCGCATCGCCGTCGGCGTCGTTGGGTTCGATCAGCGCCAAGCCGTAACGCAGCCGCGCCAGCGGGGTACGCATATCGTGCGACAGCCCGGCGAGCATCAATTCGCGATCGCGGGCGACGGCGCGCATCGCGTCGGCCGCCTGCGCAAGAGAATCCTGCAATTCGCGCATTTCCGCGCTGGCGAAGCGCAGCGGCGGCGGCGCTTCGCCGGCCACGATCGCGGGCGCGGCGTCGGCGAGTCGCCGCAGTGGGCGAGTCAACGTCCGCGCGAAGATCGCCGCAGCCGTCAACACCAGCGCGACGATGGCGAACAATGACAGCACCATGCCGCGCTTCAACGGTTCGGCGCGCGCCAGCAACGGAATACCGATCCAGCCATCCTCGCCGCGGCTGCGGATCCACAGCCGTGGCGGCGAACCGCTCATGCGCATCGCGCGTCCGGGCAGCCTCGCACCGATCCCCGATTCGATCCTGCGCAACCAGGGCATCGTCGAGCGCGTTTCGGGCGGCAACGTATCGCGTCGAAGCAAGCCCAATCGACGCAACTCCGCGTCGGCGGCGGCGCGATCGGGTTCGGCCAGTAGAGCGTCGGCGGCGATCACTTGCGCGTGCAGCATCCGCGCCGTTCGCTCGGCGCTGCTATCGCGAGTGGTCAAAGCGAAAGCGAGCGCAGTGGCCGCCACCGAGGCGATCACCACCGCCGCCAACAGCAGCAGCAAGCGCGTGTGCAGGCGATCGAAGAGACCAACGATAGCGCCGCCGAGCGCGCGTTTCGACGGCACGGACGTCGCCGCGCGCGAGACGGCGGTCATGCGCGCGAGTCCATCGCATCGTCGGGCACGAAGACGTAACCGGTGCCCCACACCGTCTGCAACCAGCGCGGATGTTTCGGGTCGTGTTCCACCAATTTGCGCAAACGACTGATCATTACGTCCATGCTGCGCTCGAAGGCGTCGTGCTCGCGACCGCGCGCCGCGCTCATGAGTTGATCGCGCGTCAACGCCTGTCGCGGCCGTTGCACCAGCGCCGCCAGCACCGCGAATTCGCCGGTGGTCATCCGTAATTCGTGGCCGTCGCGATACAGCGTGCGCGCACCGAGGTCCAGCACGCAGCCGCCGAACGCGATCCGCCCACCGTCTTCTTTCGGCGCGCCCGGCGCGGGCCGACCGCGACGCAGCACCGCGCGAATCCGTGCGACCAATTCGCGCGGATTGCCCGGTTTGGGCAAGTAATCGTCGGCGCCGATCTCCAAACCGACGATGCGATCCACCTCGTCGCCTTTCGCGGTCAACATCACGATCGGCGTTTCGACGCCTTGGCCGCGCAAGCGGCGGCAGATCGACAGGCCGTCTTCGCCCGGCAGCATCAAATCCAGCACGATCAGATCGATGTGGTGACGCGAGAGTTGGCGATCGAGTTCGCGCGCGTCGGCGGCGCCGAGCGGTTGGAACCCTTGCTGCTCCAAATAGCGCAGCAGCAGCGCGCGGAGACGCTCGTCGTCGTCGACGACCAGGACGCAGGGGGCGGGCGCGGCGGCAGACGTAGCGGTACTGGTGGTGTGGGCGGAATTCATGCCGCCATTGTCGCCGCCCGAGCGCCCGCGACAAGCGCTCGCCGATGCCCGCGCGGGCTCGGCGACGGCCGAGTTGTAACCGAATGTGTCGGATTCGCCATCGCGACATCTTCGTTTGCAGGCCGACGCGTCCTGGACACCCTTCGCCGTGCGGGTTTGCGCATTCTGCGTCCACGGCGTCGCCCGACGCCTGCCCCCAACGCAAAGGACCTTCCGATGACACTGTCCGCACAGACCCGCACCGCTTCCACGCGCACCCATGCTCGCCGCACGTTTTCGCCCAAGTCGCTTTATCTCGTCGCCGCCATCGCCGCGACCCTGACCGTCGCCACCGCCGTCGCCGCGCCGCGTTTCGCCAACACCGATCGTTTCGCCCCGCCCACCGCGGCGGAATTGGGCATTTCCGCGGCGCACGCCAAACAGTGGGATGCGCTGCGCCAGGAGACCATCGCGCTGCGTCGCGTCGGTCGCGAAGATTTGCGCTCGGGCATGCAAGAGTTCCGCGCGATGCTGGATCAATCCTCTCCCGATCTGCGTGGGTTCTCGAACGAATCTCAGCGCCGCGTCGATGCGCACATGGCTGAAGCGCGCGCGCTGCGCGATCGTCAATTGGATCTGTACGAATCGATGACCCCCGCCGAGCAAGCCAAAGTCCGCGCGGCGATGGCGCAACGGCTCGATCGCTTCGCGCAGCTTCGCGAACGGCTGATCGGTTTTCTCGAAACCCGCGGTTGATGCATCGAGCGCGCGGGTGCCTACGCCCGCGCGCTCCCACTAAGCGCTTCCACCAGGCGCTTCCGTACGCGCGCTCCCTCCCCTCGCTTTTCTCGATTCGTTTTTGGAGATCGTCATGAACAAAATGCTTCTCGCCCTTCCTGCGCTCGCGCTCGGCATCGCGCTTTCGCTCACTCCAGCGCATGCCGACGCCGCCGGCCGGGTCAAGGCCCGCGGCGCCCACGCCAACGCCGAAGGCGGCGTGACCGGCGGCCGCGCATCCGCCGTGCGCGGCCCCAACGGCGGCGGCGCGGTGCGCGGTCGCGGTGTGGTCACCGACGGCCAAGGCAACGGCAAAGCCGCCAGCGGCGGCGCCTATCGCGGCCCGAACGGCGGCACCGCTGCGCGCGCCGGCGGCACCGCACGTAATGCCGATGGCAGCCTGCAGCACCAAAGCGGCGCGCAGTGGTCGGGCGCCAACAGCAGCGGCAGTACGCAGGGCGGTTTCGTTCGCAACGCCGACGGCACCGTCAGCGGCGGACGGCAAACCCACGCGGACGGCGCGCAAGGCGGCCAGTACGACGCCGACACGCAGTACGCGAACGGCAGCCTCGATCGCAATGTCGACGCCACCGGTCGCAACGGCAACAGTTACGAATCCACGGTCACCGGCACGAAAGGCGAAGGCGTGACCCGCACCGCGACTTGCTACGACGCGAACGGCAATACGATGTCCTGCAAGCCCTGAATGGGTGGTGCCGCGGCGGCGGCGGAGGGGAGTCTCCGTCGTTGCCGCGGCGTTTTAGCGCGCGCCATCGCGAGCGTACGGCGTCGCAGCGGCACGGCCGTGCGAGCCGGTATACTGGCCGGCGATGTCCCGACCCCTCGCCTTCCAACGCTCGATGGCCCGACTCGCCCTTCTGGCGATGTTGGCGCTCGCGTTGGTGCCCAGCGTCGGCCGCTTCGCGCAGCAGATGAGCTGGAACGATGCGGATCGCGGCGCATCCTTGGCGCTGGGCGCGATGTGTACGACACGAGGGCTCGCGTACGACGCGACCGTCGCGACGATCGAACAAACTGGTTTTTCGCTGGGGGCCGACGACGAAAGTCCCGCGCCGCCATCGCACGTGGACGACGACTGCGATTACTGCACGATCGCCGCCGCGTCCCTCCTTCCCGTTCCGGCATCGGCGGCCGCACTCGCGCCCGTCGTCGAGATCGCATCGCCCGCTCGCGCCGTTGCCGCTCTCGCTTGGCATTACCCTCTAGGCCTCGGTTCTCGCGGCCCACCGCTCACGGTCTGACGCACGACTCATTCCCCGACCGCGCCCGGAGTTCCGGCGCGGTTCCGCGTCGTTCCGGAGCCCTCCTTCATGTCCCTCGCACCGAACGCGATGCCGCGCGCATCGCTGTTGTCCGTTGCCGTGGCGGCTGCGCTGATTCCCGCGCTGTCCGCCCTCGCCCAAACCTCTCCTTCCGAACCCGCATCGACGGGTCCATCTCCATCGCGTCCTTCGACCGAAGCGTCGCCCGAGTCGCTCGATACGGTCGAAGTGATCGGCCTGCGTCCGTCGTACGCCGCTCCGCCGTCGCGCACCGCGACCAAAACCGACACGCCCGCATTGCGAACGCCGCAGAACGTGCAGGTCGTCGGCCGCGCGGCGCTCGACGATCAACGGGCGCTCTCGCTGATCGACGCGGTACGCAATGTCGCCGGCGCCGGCGCCGACTTCGGTTTCAACGGCGGCAGTCTGCCGCTGATCGTCGTCCGCGGATTCCCCACCGTCTCGATGAGCGCGCAGGGCTCCACCGCTTCGAGCTATTTCTACAACGGCACCAAGGTGCAGGGCCTACCCATCGCGATGAGCGATGTGGAATCGGTCGAGGTCATCAAGGGCCCCGCCAGCGCGCTCTACGGCCGCTCGGAACCCGGCGGCTTGGTCAACATCGTCACGCGTCGACCGCAAGCCGAGCGCGGCTTTCGCGCCGCCCTCACCGGCGGGACCTACGGGCTCGGGCAAGGCGCCATCGAAGTCTTCGGCGCGTTGGATCGCGATCGGCATTGGCAAGGGCGCGCGGCGGTGTCGCACGACGACAACGCATCTCCTCGCGATTTTGTCGAAGACCGGCTGACCGCAGCCTCGGCCGCGTTAGCGTGGACACCGAGCGACCGCACGCGGCTCAGCTTCGGCCTGGAACGCAGTCGGCAGAGCTATCGCAACGATTACGGCATTCCGGCGATCGGCGATCGTCCCGCGAACATCGATCGCGATCACCAGTTCAACGAAGGCGGGCCGCTATCGCGCCAACGCAACACCGTGACCCGGATCGACCTCGCGCAGGCGTTGTCGGAGCGCTGGGATCTGAACGTGCACGCGCTGGCTCTGGATCAAGACGGCGCCCAATACGATCTGCTGCCGTCGACGTTCTTTTCGGGGCAAGCTGGACTGATCGCGACCGGCCGCATCGACCGCCTCTACAACTACGAGCCACAGCGAGACCGCCGGCTTTACCAGATCAACGCCGATCTGGTCGGCAGAGCGACCACCGGAGCGGTGACGCACACGCTGTTGATCGGCGCTGACGCATATCGCGACCGTTTCGACAGCAAAACCACGAGTTTCGTGCCGGGACCGTCGATCGATATCCGCCGCCCGGTCTACGGTCAGGTTCCGCCGCTCGACTTGAGCGCCGTCCCGTTGTTCGATCAGGAGGGTCGCACGCGCTGGACCGGCGCGTACCTGCAGGATCAGCTCGCGTTCGACCGCGTGGACGTGATCGTCGGCGTGCGTCACGACCGCAGCAGCGCGCGTTTCGGCGCCCCAGGCACGCGAGCCAACGATCAGCGCTTCACCACACCGCGACTCGGCGCGGTATGGCGGTTCGCCCCGAATCAGAGCGTCTATGCGCAATTCCAGGACGGCGTCGCCGCCAACAATGGCCGCAACTTGGCTGGCGAATCCTTGGATTCCGAGCAAGCGCGGCTGTACGAAATCGGCCATAAGTTCCAAACCGACGACCGCCGACTCGCCTCGACCGTCGCGCTCTACCAACTCACCAAACGCAACATCGCCAACTACGTGCCGGACATCAGCGGCTTCTTCGACACGATCGCGGTCGGCGAAGCGCGCACGCGCGGGTTCGAGTGGGATGTCGCGGGGCGAGCGAGCGAGCGACTGGAGCTGATCGCGTCCTACGCCTACACGCAAAGCGAGATCACGCGCGACGCGAGCTACCGCGGAAAGCGTCTGCCTAACGTCCCGCGTCACAGCGGGAGCCTCTGGGCGCGCTATGCGCCGAGCGCGCGCTGGGTCGTCGGCGGCGGCGTGTTCGGGCAGAGCGCACGCGCCGGCGATCAGTCCAACAGCTTCTGGCTACCTGGTTACGCGCGCGTCGACGCGATGGCGGCGTATCGATTCCCGCTGGGCGACGCGAAAGCGCAGGTGCAGTTCAACCTGAACAACGTGTTCGATCGCGAGTACTTCACCGGTAGCCATCAGCACGTGACGGACTGGAACCAACCCGGCGCGCCGCGCACCGCGCTTCTCACCTTCCGCATGGATTATTAAGGAGCCCGCGATGTCGAACCGTAGACGTTTTTTGATCGCCGCGACCTCGTCGGCCGCTTCGGTCTTGGTCGGGGGAGTGGGGGCGACCGCCGCCACCGCGCCTCCGCCTGGCCGCGAAGCATCGCTCGAGCACGACATGAGCGCGATGCCGCCCTCGTGGATGGGCGCTGACAAGATCGCGATGCTGCTGTACCCCGGTTTCACCGCGCTGGATCTGGTCGGGCCTCAGTATTTCTTCGCGAATCTCATGGGCGCGAGCGTCCAACTGGTGGCGAAGACCCGCGCGCCCGTGACCAGCGACACCGGACTGTCGATCGTGCCGACGGCGACGCTAGACGAATGCCCCGCCGATCTGGACGTTCTGTTCGTTCCCGGCAGCGGCGGCGGGGTGCTCAATGCGATGGAGGATCTCGCACTGGTCGCGTTCGTCGCCGATCGCGGCGCGCGCGCCAAATGGGTGACCTCCGTGTGTACCGGCTCGTTGCTGCTGGCGCGGGCGGGGCTGCTGACCGGCTACCGCGCGACCGGGCATTGGGTCGCGCGCGACGTGCTTGGGGACTTCGGCGCGATTCCCGTCGACGAGCGCGTCGTGCGGGATCGCAATCGCGTGACCGGCGCGGGCGTCTCCGCGGGGCTCGATCTCGGTTTGACGATGGTCGCCGAATTACGCGATCGCAGTTACGCCGAAGGCGTGCAACTGCTCGCGGAATACGCGCCGAAGCCGCCGTTCGACGCGGGAACGCCCGCCACCGCGCCGCAAGCCGTCGTCGACATGATCGGCGGCATGTTTCCCGGATTCATCGCACGCGCGCGACGCATCGCGCGCGATACGCAGTCCGCGAAGGGAGGGTGAGCGATGGAAGCCTTCTTTTTCTTCGCGCTGTTCTGGCTGATCGGCTGGGCTGTGTTCCTGCTGTCGGCGCTGGCCGAACGCGACGGCCGCCGCGTCCATTCCCACACTCTGTTAGACGACATCGAGATCGAACTATGACCGCTCTCCATTCCCCTCCCGTACGCAACGCACTTCCCTCGCGCTTGGGCATCGCCGCGCTCGTCGCCGCATCGCTCGCGGTTTCCGCCGCGACCTTCGCCGCCGGCCCCAAAGCGAAAACGAAGCCAACGCTCGCCATCGAAAACGCCTGGACGCGCGCTACGCCGCCGAAAGCGCCTGTGGCCGGTGGGTTCCTCACCGTGCGCAACGACGACGCGCGCGCCGATCGCCTGCTGTCGGCGAGCAGTCCCGACGCCGAACGCGTCGAAATCCACGAGATGAGCATGACCGACGGCGTGATGCGCATGCGCAAACTCGATGATGGGCTGGAAATTGCGGCGAAAACCAGCACGCCGCTCAAACCCGGCGGCTATCACCTGATGTTCATCGGCCCGAAGCGCCCTTTCGTGCTCGGCCAAACCGTCGTCGCGACCTTGCGTTTCGAACGCGCCGGCACGCGCGAGGTGACGTTCGAAGTTCGCGCGATGGGCAGCCGATAACGCCCGCCGATGTCGGCGCTCCGATCGCCGGCCCTGGTTCGTGAGCGATCGCGATCGCTCCGCGCATCGCATTCGGATCGATAGCACACCGCCAGCGCACCGCGACGCCGCGCCGAACTCGGCCGGCGGCGGATCGTCACGACTCTTTGCTCGACGCGCGTCCACCACGCGTGCGTCGCTTCATTCACTCCATCTGGAACACAACACGACATGACCCGCTTTCACCACTCTCGCTTCCCCCGCCATGCCGGCCTCGCCCTCGCGATCGCCTGCGGCCTATCGTCGCCCGTCTTCTCGGCGACACCCGCCGCCGAAAACGACGCAAACGACACGACCGCCGACACCCTCGACACCATCGTCGTCACCGGCACCAAGACGGACGATGCGTTCGGCGAAAAATCCGGTATCCCGCTGTCGCGCATGCCGCAAAGCGTGCAGGTGATCTCCGGCGAACAGATTCAAGCGCAAGGCGCGCGCAGCGTCGGCGACCTGCTGCGCAACGTACCCAGCGCGAACGCCGGGCAATCGCGCGTATCGCGCTATCAGAGTTTCAGCCTGAAAGTGCGCGGCTTTCTCGCCGATCAAATGCGCAACGGCATTCGTCAACGCTATTACGAGGATATAGACGCCTCGGCGATGTCGAACGTCGATCGCGTCGAAGTGCTGAAAGGCCCATCGTCGGTGCTGTACGGGCAGTCGGCGATCGGCGGCATCGTCAGCATCATCACCAAACGCCCCGAAGACGCGTTCGGCGGCAGCGCTTGGTTGCGCGTGGGTGAGGACGACGAACGCGTCGCCGGCTTCGACCTGACCGGCGGCCTCGGTGGCGACGGCCGCTTCGCCGCACGCCTGACCGGCGAAATCGAGCGTTCCGGCACCTTCGTCGACCGTCAGGACATCGACCGCAACAACATCGCGCTGGCCGCGCGTTGGGCGCTGTCGGATGCGGTCACGGTGCATTGGTTGTCGGAATACATCGAACGCGAAACCCTGGGCTATTCCGGCCTGCCGGTGGTGGGCACGGTGGTAAGCAACGGTCAGGGCCGCGTCTCGCGCGATGTCTTCCTCGGCGAGCCGTCGATCCGTCCGCTCACCGCCGATTCGCCGCTGATCCAACTGTGGGCGGATATTCGGCTCTCCGAAGCGTGGACGCTGACCCCGCGTTATCAGTATCAAGGCTTCCGCACCGACTTCAGCCAGATTCGGCTGCGCGCGATGCAGGCCAACGGCACCACCGTGAATCGCAACGGCCGTTTCGGCACAGAAGACGACGATTATCAGATCGCGCAGCTGGATCTGTCCGGCCGTTTCGACACCGGTTCGGTCGTGCATCAACTTCTGCTGGGTGTGGAAGCCAGCCGCGAAGACAGCACCTTCTTGCAGTACAACCTGACCAACGTCGGCGCCGTCGATATCTACCGCCCGAGCTACACCTATCCGGCGGTCGCGCCGACCACCGTCTTCGGATTCGATTTCGCGGGCATCGGCGACGGCACCGCGTTCTACGCGCAGGACTTGATCGCGCTGACGCCGACATGGGACGCGATCGTGGGCGTGCGTCATAGCCGCTTCGATTACACGCAAACCAACGACGGCGTGCGCGACAGCTCCGAAGTCTCGGCGACGACATGGCAATTGGCGACGAACGTTCGTCTTTCCGACCGTTGGTCGCTGTTCGGCGGCGTCAACACCGGCTTCGATACCGAGAGCACGCTCGGCGCCCGCGGCGCGAACGGCCAGCCCTTCGACCCGGAACGTTCGCGACAAGTCGAAGCCGGTCTGCGCTGGAACACCGAGCGGCACCGCCTCAGCGCCGCGGTGTTCGATCTGCGCCGCATCGATGCGCTGACCACCGACCCGACCAATCCGGATTTCAGCGTTCAGGACGGCGAACAGCGGATGCGCGGTATCGAGCTGGAAGGCGATTCGCGGCTGGGCGATCGCCTCGCCTTGAACTGGGGCTTCGCGCGCTTGGACGGCAAGGTCACGCGCAGTTACGACGGCGATCAGGACGCCGAACTCGGCGATACGCCCAAACTCACCGGTCTCGTCCGCGCGCGTTACACCTTCGCCGGCACGCCGTGGTCGTTGGAAGGCGGCGTTTACGGTGTGTCGAATCGTCGCTTGGTGAACGGTAGCGATGTGCGCCTGCCCGGTTACGGCTTGGTCGATCTCGGTGTGCATTACGCCCGCGACGCATGGTCCGCCGATCTCACCGTGAATAACGCGCTCGACAAACGCTACTACGCCGCTTCGGGCAATGCGTTCAACGTGCTGCCGGGCGACCCGCGTCATGTCAGTCTGCGTCTGAACTGGGCGTTCTGAGGCCATGAACGACACCACCGACGCGATCGACGCCGGGCCGCGCAAGAAATCGTATCGCGCGATCTGGCGCTGGCATTTCTACATGGGTTTGTTGATCGCGCCGGTGTTGTTGGTGCTCGCGATCACCGGCGCGCTCTATCTGTACGACAGCGAGATCGAGCGCACCTGGTACGGCGCGTCGATGAACGTGACACCGGGCGAACGACTCGCGCCCATCGCCGATCAAGAATCGGCGGTGCGGCGCGCGTTTCCGAGCGCGCGACTTGCGTCGGTGGTGTTGCCGCACGATCGTACCCATGTCGCCGCCTGGACCGTGGTCGATCCGCGAGGCGTGCGGCGCACGGTGCTGGTCGATCCGTGGACCGCGCGCGTCACCGGTTCGATTCCCGAAGATCGCCGATTGATGCACGTGATCTCCGATCTGCACGGCGAGTTGTTGCTGGGCCGGCCCGGCGATTGGTTGGTGGAACTCGCCGCCAGCGGCGCGCTGCTCATGACACTGACTGGGCTGTGGTTGTGGTGGCCCGCACGTTGGCGCGTGCGCGGCGTGCTGGTGCCGCGTCTGGGCGCGAAGGGCCGCGCATTCTGGCGCGATCTGCATGCGATCCTTTCGGCGCTGCTGGCCGTGGGTCTCGTGTTTCTGGTGCTGTCGGGGTTGCCGTGGTCGGGATTCTGGGGCGAACGACTCGCGAAACTCGGCATCTTGAGCGAAGCGACACGACCGACGCCGAACTTCAGCGCCGCGCCGACGCTCGATTCGCCGGGGCCCGTCGATGATGCGAAGACGGGCAGCACAGCTTCGAGCGATATAAATTCGAGCGACCCGCATGCGCAACATCGCGACCGCGACGACACCGCCGCATTGCCGTGGGCGGTTCGCGAATCGGGCCGCGCACCGCCGGAAGCGACGCGAATGGGCGCTGCTCGCATCGCGCTGCAGGACGTGATGCGAATCGCGGAGCGACGCGGTCTCACCCGCATCGGCCCGCGTCTGCGCGTGTTCTATCCCGAAGGCGAACGCGATGTGTACACGCTCAGCCTGATACCGGACCGCGCGCAGGATCAGCGCACGCTGTATATCGATCCGTATTCCGGGCGCGTGCTGCAAGACATCGGCTGGCGCGATTACAGCCCGCTGGGACGCGCGGTGGAATGGGGTGTGATGGCGCATATGGGCCGGCAATTCGGCGAACCGAATCGTCTGCTGGTGCTGACGATCTGCCTCGGCATCGTCGTTGCGGTGTTCGCGGGTGTCGTCATGTGGTGGCGACGACGCCCGCGTGGGCGAATGGGCGTTCCCGACGCACGCGGACATGCGCTGCCGCGAACGATGATCGGCGCGATGATCGCGTTGGGCGCGCTGTTTCCGCTGGCCGGCGCGACCCTGCTGGCGTTGGTCGTCGTCGATCGCATCGTGGTCGCCCGCGAGCGACGTGGAATTACCGCGAAATGTCACGCAGATCGCACCCTGCCCAACGGGTAACGGAGACCGCGCGATCGTTGCCGATGCGGACGGCAAACGAAAGCGATCGGCGCTCGCCGGTCGCGGGTTCGCGTCGTTCGCCTCGTTCGCGCCAAATCCGGCCAACCAGCGCTTTTGGCCGCTTGCGTTATTGACCGCTTGCGCCGTTGACCGCTTGCGCCGTGGGGGCGATGATGCCCGCGACGCAGACCGGAGAGCGCACGATGGATGATGTCCTGACCACGCAAGATCGCGACCACCTGAAGCTGCTGGCGATTTTCCATTACGTCTTCGCGGGCCTGGGCGTCTGCGGCCTGAGTTTCGTCGTGCTGCATTACGCGTTTTTGAACACGATGATGTCGATGGAGCAAGCCAAGGGCCGTCCCGACGCGCCGCCGGACGCGTTCATGGACATCTTCATCTGGATCTACGTGATCATGGCCGCGGCGTGCTTGATCGGCATGGTCTTGAACGTCATGTCGGCGCGCTTTCTGAAAGCGCGGCGCAATCGTACGTTCTGCATGATCGTCGCCGGCTTGAACGTGATGCAGGTCCCGTTCGGCACCTTCCTCGGCGTGTTCACGTTATTGGTGTTGGCGCGCGATAGCGTGCGGCGGGCGTTCGATCAAGCGGACGCCGAATCCGACTTGAACGCGAACGGTTGAAACGGGGTTATCGAGAATTGCCATGAATACCGCCATTGCTCGAATCGAGCCGCCCCGCAGCGGGATCCGGGCGCACGCTAATGCGGCGCTGGCACGTAAGCGACGCAACAACACGGGGGCGTGTTGAACGATTTTTTAGACCTTTTCCAAGTCCCAATAAAGCGAATATCTACGCAAGACCAAGAGATCAAGAAGTGGAGAGAACAGGAAAATAAAGACAAATTTGATGACTGTTGCTGCCTGCAAATCTGAATAGTAACCGTGACTGAGAGCATGAATATCTTGGGATGCTATTCGATGCGATTGTGATTTTTCGTGGTAATAAGAATTATTGACTCCATCATGCCACGAGCAACTTCCCTTCCCTCTACTACGAGAAGCCCACCCATCGTTGCATCTTGTTACCGCATGGTAGTAACCGGATGAGATTTTTCTCTTTTCTTCAGCAATTTCAGCCATATCATTTTTTAATCGAAGTGGGATAGCATGCAACTGGTCGGTATGCCAGCTTAAGAGCCACAGACAGAGCCCCCAAAAGAAAAAAGATTTCAGGCGTCTTATTAAGTACCTCACGTTAGCAGCATCACTTTCAATCAGGCTTAGCGTCTTAATTAAAATGTCCGCATTGGGATAGCGAAAGATGCCAGCTTAGCTCCGGCTCACCGACATCGCCAACCTCATCGTGGAAGCGCCCGAAGGCGCGACACCCGGATATTCGGCGATGCGGTCGCGCCTTCCGGCGCTCCTACAGAATCGTTATTGCTGTCGCAGCGCTTCGATCGGATCGAGTTTCGCCGCCTTGCTCGCCGGGTAATAGCCGAAGAACAGGCCGGTGGCGATGGAGAACCCGGCGGCGAGGCCGATGACTTTGCCGTTGAGCGCGACCGGCAGCGAACCGAACTTCGCCACCAGCAGGGCGCCGACGATGCCCAGCGCGATACCGATGACGCCGCCGATCAACGAGATCAGCATCGCTTCGGCGAGAAATTGCCGACGGATGTCGCGTGGTCCGGCGCCGACCGCCATGCGCAGACCGATTTCGCGGATACGTTCGGTCACCGACACCAGCATGATGTTCATGATGCCGATGCCGCCGACGATCAGCGAAATGCCGGCGACCGCGCCGAGCAACAACGACATCAACTTGGTGGTCTGCGTGCGTGCGCTGACGATTTCGGCCAAATTGCGCACGCTGAAATCGTCGTCTTCGCCGGGTTGGATTTTGTGGCGTTGGCGCAGCAGCGCTTCGATCTCCGCCTGCGTCGCCGACAGCGCGTCGGGATCGGCCACGCCGACCGAAATCTGCTGCACCGCGCCCGGCGGCAGCGATGCGCTGCTGGCCATGCGACGACGCGCGGTCTGCAGCGGCATCACCGCGATATCGTCCTGATCTTGGCCGAAACCGCCCTGACCTTTCGATTTGAGAATGCCGATCACCACGAACGGCACCCGGCCGATGCGAATGCTTTCGCCGATGCCGCGTTCTTCGCCGAACAGTTCGCGGCGCACGGTCTCGCCGATCAGCACCGACTTCGCGCCGCTGCTGTAATCGCGTGCGTCGAAGGTATCGCCCTCGCCCAACTCCCAGCCGTTGATCTCGAACCACTCCGGCTCGACGCCTTGCCACGAGGTCTGCCAATTGTTCTCGGCATAGATGACCTGCGAACTGCCGCGCAGCACGCCCGCGATGTACTGCACGCCGGGCACTTCGCGACGGATGGCTTCGGCATCTTGCTGCGTGAGCGTGAAGAAATTGCCGCTGGACACGCGCACACCGCCGAAACCGCGCGCGCCGCCTGGATTGATATCGAGTCGCTGCGAGCCGAGGCCGGAAACGAGCTTGTCGATCTCGCGCTGCGTGCCCTGCCCGACCGAGACCATCACGATCACGGCCGCGATGCCGATGATGACGCCCAACGACGTCAGCGCACTGCGCAACCAATTGCCGCGCAGCGCGAACGCCGCGGTGCGCAGCACTTCGGCGATGCCCATGCCGCGGATCGCCGCGCCACCCGTCGCGCCGCTCATGCGCGCGTCTCCGCAGCGTCGGCGGGTGCGCGCCGCTCGCTCGGCGTGTCCGTGTGCAAACGGCCGTCGCGCATCACGCAGACGCGATCGGCGTGCGCGGCGACATCGGCGTCGTGAGTGATGAGGATGATGGTGTGGCCTTCGTCGCGCAGGCGCTCGAACAAAGCGAGGATGTCCTGTCCGGTGCGCGAATCGAGCGCGCCGGTCGGCTCGTCGGCCATCAAAATCGCGGGTTTATGGATCAACGCGCGCGCGATCGCCACGCGCTGCTGCTGACCGCCCGACAATTCGCTAGGACGATGGTGCATGCGTTCGCCCAACCCCACCGCCGTCAACGCCTCCGCAGCGCGGCGGCGGCGCTCGGCCACCGGCACGCGCGCATAACTCAGCGGCATCGCGACGTTGTCCTGCGCGTTCATCCGCGACAGCAAATTGAAGCCTTGGAACACGAAACCGATTTTGTCCCGACGCAATACCGCGCGTTCCTCGGCGTCGAGTTCGGCGACATCCACGCCATCGCACAGATAGGTACCGCTGCTGGGCGTATCCAAGCAGCCGATCAAGTTCATCAGCGTGGATTTGCCCGAACCCGACGGCCCGACGATCGCGACGAACTCGCCGTGCGCGATCCGCAAATTCACGTCCTGCAGCGCGATCACTTCGGCTTCGGTGTGCGGCGAATAGACTTTGCCCAGCCCGCGGGTTTCGATCACCGGCGGCTTCGCGGAAGGCTGCGCGGGTCGCGCGGCCGTTGCGTTCACTTCGCGACCTCGACCGCCTGCGTGCCGACGACGATCGCATCGCCGGCCGCGATCTCGCCCGCGACTTCCGTGCTGCTGCCGTCGGAGGCGCCGATGCGCACCGTCACCGGCGTCGGCACGCCATCGACCAGACGATAGATCGGCGCGCGACGCGAACCGACCAGCGTGTTGATCTCGGCATCCCAACGCTGGCGCTGCGCGTCGCTCAGACTGCTGCGGAACGCGCCGAATTGCTGATTGAAGCGTTCGAGCATGCGTTGGCGCATTTGTCCGCTCGGGGCACCGCCGTTACCGCCGCCGGACGGCGCGCCGCCCGGGGGACGACCGAACAGCGTCGGCCCGGCGTTGCCGCCCTGCGGCGGCGCCGCGGCACGTGCGGCGGCGCGCTCGCGCATCTGCGCCAAGGCAGCGTCGAATTGCGCTTGCTGCGCGGCGTCGAGCTTCAACATCGCGGCGACTTTCGGCAAATCGTCGCTGATCCCGGCGCGAGCGCCGATGCGCTGCGGCGTCGTGCCGGCCGGCGCGCCGAGCGCGCTTTCCGGCGGTTTGAAGCGCAGGGCCGCGTTCGGCACTTTCAACACATTATCGCGACGGCTGACTTCGATCTCGGCGTTCGTGGTCATGCCCGGCAGCAGCGCTTCATCGGCGTTGTCCACGGCGATCACCACCGGGTAGGTGATGACGTTATTGGTGTTGGTCGCGGCGACGCGCACTTGCCGCACTTCGCCTTTGAATTGCCGATCGGGGTAGGCATCGACGGTGAAGCTGACCGGCTGACCGGGTTTGACTTGGCCGATGTCGGATTCGTCCACCGCCAGCACGATTTCCATCTTCGCCAGATCCTCGGCGATCTTGAACAGCACCGGCGCCTGCAAACTGGCGGCGACGGTTTGGCCGGGCTCGACCGCGCGATTGAGCACCACGCCGTCCACCGGCGAGCGAATCACCGTGCGCGCCAGGTTCAACCGCGCGTTCTGCGTAGAGGCTTGTTGCTGACGGATTTGCGCCTGCGCCGAAGCGACTTGCCCGCGCGCCTGATCGCGCGCGGCGCGGGATTGGTCCAGATCGCTGCGCGAGACCAAATTCTGCTTCACCAATTCTTGCTTGCGCGCGAAATCCGACTCCGCATTGCGCAAGGCCGCCTGCGCGGTTTGCAACGACGCGCGCGCGTTGGCGATGCTGGCGTCGGTCTGTTCGATCTGCGACTCGAAGGTGCTGGGATCGATCCGCGCCAGCACCTGCCCCTTGCTCACACGGTCGTTGAAATCGACCAGCACTTCGGTGAGCCGACCCGAGACTTCGCTGCCCACGTCCACCGTGGACAAGGCGTTCAGCGTGCCGGTGGCCGAGATCGAAACCCGAATATCGCCCTGTTCGACATCCGCGGTGCGAAACGCGGGCGCTTCGTCGGAGCTTCGTTGTTTCCAATACCAGCCGCCGACGGCGAGCACGGCGAGCGCGCCGAGAACCAGGGCGATACGGGGAACGCGGGAACCGTTTTTGCGGGATGGGGGCATGGCGGATAGGCGAAACGCGGTGGAGGAGATGAACGCCGGGGCGCGGCTGACGTTGACGGTCCGCACTCGCCAAGGGCCCCGAACGACGGCCTTGGCGAAAGCGATGCGTCGCCGCATCATCGCACGACACCCGCCTCCGACGCTGCCATGCCATTCGTCCTAGAACGCCTCCTTCCGGTCTTCTTGCTGATCTGCTCCAACCTGTTCATGACCTTCGCTTGGTACGGGCACCTGAAGTACAAATCCACGCCGCTGCCGCTGGCGATCGCGGCCAGTTGGGGCATCGCCCTGTTCGAGTACAGCCTGATGGTGCCCGCCAATCGCTGGGGCAGCGCGGTCTATTCCGCGGCGCAGCTCAAGGGCATGCAGGAAGTGATCACGCTGATCGTCTTCGCGGTGTTTTCGACGTGGTATTTGGAGCAGCCGCTGAAGTGGAATCATTGGGCTGGCTTTGCTTTGATCGTCGCCGCTGCCTGGCTGATTTTCTTGGAGTGAATGCGAACCGCTCGTCGCTCATGTGGGAGCGGCGTCGGCCGCGACGTTTTCTCGCAGCGGACGTCGCGGCTGACGCCGCTCCCACAACCGAATGCCGTCGGCCAAACGCCGACGCCCCGCTCAGAATTTGATCTTGCCGATCCAAATGTCCTTGTACATCACCCAATCGCCCGCGAATGAATAAAACGGGTATTTGAACGTCGCCGGACGGTTCTTCTCGAAGAAGAAATGGCCGACCCAGGCGAAAGCGTAGCCACTCGCCAGCGCCCCAAGCAACCACCACGGATTGCGCTGAAAGACAGCGGTCGCGATGAACGCGAGGGCGCAAGTAGTGCCGACGAAATGCAAGCGGCGGCACACCGTGTTTTGGTGCTCGCCGAGATAGAACGGATAGAACTCGCGGAAATTGGCGAAACCTTCGCTCATGCGGGCGACCCTCATGGTTCCAGTGGTTTTCGTGATTCCAACGCTTTGGCGCGACGCCAATAGGCATCCTGCGCGTCCAGCGTCAAATCGGCAAGCCGCACGCCGTCGGCGGCGGCTAAGGTTTCCATCGAGCGGAAACGTCGTTCGAATTTGCGATTCGCGCGGCGCAGTGCAGCGCCCGGATCGACCTTCGCGTGCCGGGCCAGATTGGCCGCGACGAACAGCAAATCGCCGATCTCGTCTTCCAATCGGTCGCGCACCGCCGAGTCGCCCGGCGTCTCGGCGAGCGCATCGAATTCCACCCGCACTTCCTCGATTTCTTCGCACAATTTCTCGATGACCGGCATCGGTCCGGGCCAATCGAAGCCGACGGTCGCGGCCTTTTTCTGCAGCTTCAACGCGCGCTGCCATTCCGGCAAGCCGGAGGCGATGCCCGCCACCGCGGACGCGTCGTGTTCCGCGCCGTACTTCGCGAGACGTTCTTTTTTCTTCTCGGCATCCCACATCGCGTTCAGCGCATCGCTGTCTTCGATGCTCATCCCGGCGAAGACGTGCGGATGCCGGCGCTCCATCTTGTCGGCGATAGCTTGCGCCACATCGGCGAAGGCGAACGCGCCCTGTTCTTCGGCCATGCGCGCATGGAACACGACTTGAAACAACAAATCGCCGAGTTCGTCCTTCAAGTCGTCCAGATCGCCGCGATCGATCGCGTCGGCTACTTCGTAGGCTTCTTCGATGGTGTACGGCGCGATGGTGGCGAAGGTTTGCTTCGTATCCCACGGACAACCGCCCTGCGGGTCGCGCAGGCGGGCCATGATCGCGAGCAGACGGTGGAGGGCGTCAGCGGTCATGCGGCCGTACCCGAACGAATAACGCTGTCATCCCGAGCGCAGCGAGTGGCCTGCTGTTCGAAAGCGAACTTGCCAAAAGAAAAAACAGGTCCATCGCTGCGCTCGGGATGACAGTGGATACGGTGCGGACGCGGACGCAGCCTCACGCGCACCAACTCGCCCACGGCAGCCGTGCATCCCCCATCGCCACGAAATCGCCGTTGAGCACGGTCGCGCGCTGGTTGTAGCGGAACGGCCGGCCGCGCGGATCGAGCACCGCACCACCCGCGGCTTCGACGATGATCTGGCCTGCGGCGGTGTCCCATTCGCTGGTGGGGCCGAAACGCGGGTAGATGTCGATCGCGCCTTCGGCGATGCGGCAGAATTTCAACGACGAACCGACGCCGAGGTCTTCGGTCGGGCCGGTATCGGCCGCCATCTTCGCCATGAACGCCTCGGTACGCGCATCGCGATGCGAGCGGCTGGCGGCGACGCGCAACGGCGCGTGCGCGGGCGTGCGCGTGGACAGCGCGATTTCGTGGCCGCCGTCGTCGCGCCGATAGGCGCCGTGAACGCGATCGCCCCACCACAGCGTGCCGGTGGTGGGCGCTTGAATCACGCCGAAGGTGGCGACGCCGTCTTCGATCAGCGCGATGTTGACCGTGAACTCGCCGTTGCGCTTGACGAATTCACGGGTGCCGTCGAGCGGATCGACCAACCACAGCCGCGTCCAACGCAAGCGTTCCTCGGCCGGCACTTCCTCCGCCGATTCCTCCGACAGCACCGGAATATCCGGCGTCAACGCCGCCAAACCGTCGACGATGCAGCGATGCGAGGCCAGATCGGCCGCGGTCAGCGGGCTGTCGTCGGCTTTATGGCGCAAATCCATGCCGCTGGCGTCGCGCGCATCGCCGCGCTCGTAGACCTCGAGAATGCGCTGCGCCGCTTCGATCGCCAATGCGATGACGCGTTCGCGCACGTCCGGTTCAAGCAGCATCGGCATGACGGAACCACTCCCGAACCAGGAACAAGGCCGCGATCGAGCGGCCCTCGGAAAAATCGTCGCGCAGGATCAACTCGTGCAGGGCATCCAAACGCCAGGGCACCACATCCAGAGGCTCGGGCTCGTCGCCGGCCAAACGCTCCTCGTACAGATCGCGCGCCAACACCAAAATGGTTTCGTGGCCCATGTAGGTGGGCGCGAGCGTAATGCGCCGCATCACCCGCAGCGAACGCGCGCCGTAGCCGGCTTCTTCCTTCAATTCGCGATTCGCGGCGTCTTCGGGCGTTTCGCCGGGGTCGATCTTGCCCTTCACCAAGCCCAATTCGTAGCGATGGGTGCCGGCGGCGTATTCGCGGATCAGCAACGCGGTGTCGTCGTCCAGCATCGGCACCACGATCACCGCGCCGTGGCCGGTGGCGGGGGCGCGATGGTAGAGACGGCGCTCGCCGTTGGCGAATTCGAGATCGACCTCTTCGATCACGCGCTCGGGGTCGCCGCGATGACGGCGCACGGCATGGACGGTCGGCAGCGGGCGGCTCACGGCGCACCCGCGCCGCAGGCGATAATGTGGGGATGAACACGCATCCCGCGATGATAAACGACGCCGACCGCTGGCGGTCGCGCGATCTGGCCGTGCTGTGGCATCCGTGCACGCAAATGCGCGAACACCCCGACGCCCTGCCCCTGTGGCCGGTGGCGCGCGGCGAAGGCGCATGGCTGATCGGCCACGACGGCCGGCGACTCGTCGACGGGGTGAGCAGTTGGTGGACCAATCTGCACGGGCACGCCGAGCCGCGTATCGCCGAGGCCATCGCTCGCCAAGCGCGCACGCTGGAACAGGTGATCTTGGCCGGATTTTCGCATCCGCCTGCGGTGGAATTGGCCGAGCGATTGCTCGCCATCGCGCCGCGCGAACCCGGACGCGCGCTGCTGGCCAAAGTGTTCTATGCCGACAACGGCTCGGCCGGCGTGGAAGTCGCGCTGAAGATGGCGTTTCACTGGCATCGCAACCGCGGCGACCTGCGGCGCAGCAAATTCGTCGCGCTGAGCAACGGTTATCACGGCGAAACCATCGGCGCGCTGGCGGTCGGCGACGTGCCGTTGTATCGCCGCGTGTACGCGCCGCTGCTGATGGACTCGTTGTTCGCGCCTTCGCCCGACGCGTTCGGCGCGATGGATGCGAGCGCCGCCGCGCAACGCGCCGAAGACGCCGCCGACGCGCTCGCGCAATTGCTCGACGCGCACGCAGGCGAGATTTGCGCGCTGATTCTCGAACCCTTGGTGCAATGCGCGGGCGGCATGCGCATGCACCATCCGGCGTATCTGAAACGCGTGCGCGCCTTGTGCGATGCGCACGGCGTGTTCTTGATCGCCGATGAGATCGCTACCGGCTTCGGCCGCACCGGCACCCTATTCGCCTGCGAGCAAGCGGGCATCCAGCCGGATCTGCTGTGCTTGTCCAAAGGTTTGACCGGCGGGTTTTTGCCGCTGTGCGCGGTGCTGGCGACCCAAACCATCTACGACGGTTTCCTCGACGATTCGCGCGAGCGCGCGTTCCTACATTCGCATAGCTACAGCGGCAATCCGCTGGCTTGCGCGGCGGCGCTGGCGTCGCTGGACATTCTGCAAAACGAGGATGTGATCGCGCGCAATCGCGACACCGCGGCGAAGATGGCCGCGCTGGCCGCGCCGTTCGCGTCGCACCCGTCGGTGGCCGAGGTGCGACAGACCGGGATGATTGTCGCGATCGAACTGCATCCAGAACCGGGCGACCGGCCCGCCCCCCGCGACATCGCGGACAAGCGAGTGCTGCGCATGTATCGCGCAGCCTTGGCGCACGGCGCGCTGCTGCGACCGCTGGGCGACGTGTTGTATTGGATGCCGCCGTACTGCATCGACGACGCGCAACTCGCGCTGCTCGCCGACGCCACGCGCGCGGCGATCGACGCCGCCGACATCGATCCGATCGAACAGGAGCCCGCCGCATGCGTCTGACCCGCGTTTTCGTCGATGCCCCGCTCGCGCCCGGCGCGCGCGTCGCGCTGCCCGAAAGCGCGGGCGTGCATCTGGTGCGCGTGCTGCGCCTGCGCGAAGGCGAGGCGTGCGTGTTGTTCAACGGCGACGGCAGCGACTACGACGCGCGTTTGCTCGCCGCGAGCAAACGCGGCGTGGACGCCGAAGTGCTCGACGCGCGCGAGATCGACAACGAATCGCCGCTGCGGATCGTGCTGCTGCAGGGCATCGCCCGCGGCGAGAAGATGGATCTGATCCTGCAGAAAGCCACCGAGCTCGGCGTCGCCGGCATCGTCCCGGTGTTCGCCGATCGCACCGAAGTGCGACTGGACGGCGACCGTTTGGACAAACGCATGGCGCATTGGCGCAGCGTCGTCGTCTCGGCTTGCGAACAATCCGGCCGCGCGCGGATTCCCGAACTGGCGCCCGCCCGCGGCTTGGTCGAAGCCGCCGCATCGCTCGCCGCGAATGCGCTGAAACTCACGCTCGACCCGCAAGGCGCGCATCGCTTCGACACCTTGGCGGCGCCGCAGACCGACATCGTCGTCGCCATCGGCCCGGAAGGCGGCTGGTCGGAGAAAGATCGGATCGCGCTGCGAGACAGCGGCTTCGCAGGCTTACGTCTCGGCCCGCGCGTCTTGCGCACGGAAACCGCCGGGCTGGCCGCGATCGCGGCGCTGCAGGCGAAATTCGGGGATTTGTGACGATGCGAAGAACGTAACGACGACGGCGTCGCGACTCAGTCTTCGGACGCGACCTCGACCGGCGCCTCGACCGGACGCAGCACGTCGGTGATCATGCGCTCGATGGTGTCGAGATCCGGCACCAGCGCGATGGCGTCGTTGAACATCACGCGGGTGCGCACGCTGTCGGGCAATTCTTCGCTGTGCGCGGTATCGACGATCAAGGAATCGCGGCCGATGGTGACCAAGCGCGGGAAGCCCTGCGCGAGCAGGCCGAAATACGGCAACTTAGGATCGCCGCCGAGCGCTTTGAGCATCACCACCTTGGTGCCGATGGTGGACGATTCGGAGCCGACGCCGACCATGCGGCTGTAGGCGATCATCGGCACGCGCCAACCGCGCCAGCGGATGCGGCCGAGCATCCAATCCGGCGCGTTCTCCACCGGATCGGGTTCGGCGTAGGACATCACCTCGACGGTGGACGCGTTGGGCAACAACACCTGTCCGCCGACGATTTGGATCAGCACGCCGCGGACTTCATCGACGGACGCGTTGGCGGGAGAGGTACTGGAAGCGTTGGCGTTCATGGGTTCGAAGTCGGTCGTGTGACGTGCGCGAGCGTGAGCGGGACGGTGCGGTGTGCGCGTTCGATGCGGTGCGGGCGCGGTCAGGACGGCCAGCGCGCGACGAGCCGCGCAGCCAATTCCGGCGGCAACCCGGACGCAGCGCCGCGCGAGCGCAAATACGCGCAGGCGGCGCCGTCGTAACAATCTTCCGGCGACTGCGCGACGACCAAGGCGCCGTCGTCGACGGCCTGCATCGCGTCTTCGATCAAGCCGGCGTCGCTACCGCTGAGGAACAGCATCGCGCTGTCCTGCGCGGGCAGCGCCGCGAAGATCGTCAACGCCGGCGACGGATGGGCGATGAATTCGAACCCGCCCGGCAAGGCGTTCAAGCCGATGCCTTCGGGCAAGAAATAGATACAACCGGTGCGCACGAAATCGCCGACTTCGGCCAACATCACCGGCAGCGACGCGGCGCGTTCCATCTGCGCGACCAAGCGATCGTAACGCCCGCCCTGAAGGTGCAGGCGCACCAGCACCGGCATCGGGAAGGTGGACGGTAGGCCCGCCAACACTTGGCGCACCGGATCGGGGCCGCCCAAGCCCGCTTCGATCACCACCAAGCCGCGACCGATGTCGCTCGGCGGCGAGAACCGCGGCGGGTTCGAGATCGGCATCGCGGCCGACGGCGGCGGCGCGTCCCAGGTCGGCAGCGGCGGCGGTGCGGGCGGCACGACGGAGCAAGCGTCCGCATCGGCCTGCGCCAGATTCTTCGGCGCGGAGTCGGCGTTCGCAGACTCGGCGGGCGCGGCTCCGACGACCGCAGCTCCGGCATCCGTGAAATCGACGTAAGCCGGCATGTCTTTCGTCGCGGAGGGCTCCGTCGGCGTGTCGATCTCGACCAACGAAAGACTGGAGATGCGCGCTTCGAGCGACGACAGATCGAGATTGCGAGCGGTCGATCGCGAGTCGCCGGCAGGCGGCGCGTTGTTCGCGTTCGGCACCGCATCCTCGAACGACTCGAGCACGAAACCGAGCGGTTCCTTCGTCGTCGGCGCGCTCGTCTCCGGCGCATCCGGCAGCGGCGGCGGCGAGACGGCGATCGTGGTGTCGAGGTCGAAATCGGGCGCGAACGATGCGGCGGGCGGATCGTCGAAGCGCGGCTCAGCGGTTTCGAAAGCCTGCGCATCGTCGAACGAGAGCGGCTTCGTCGCATCCGAAGACAGCGATTCGAGAAAGAAGGCGTCGTCGTCGAACTGCATCGGCTGCACGCTCGGGGCGTCCACCGCCGCGGCGCGCGCGTCGAGTTCTAGCGTCGAGACGCCAAAGGTTTCGAGCTCGATCGCATCGATGTCGGCGGCATTCGCTTCGGCCGTATCCGCTGCGAGCGCATCGGCTTCGAAGGCACCTGTTTCGACGGCATCCCTTTCGACAGCATCCCTTTCGGCAGCATCGATTTCGGCGGCACGATGATCGGTGGCGACATCGAGATCCAATGCGGCGAGATCGAGCGCATCGAAGTCGAACGCATCGAGATTGCGAGCATCGACAGCGGTGGTCTCGACAGCGGACGTTTCCGATCGCGCAGGCTCGACGATCGAGGCGGCCGTCGGCAATTCTACGGCGGTATCGGGCGCAGCATCGGCGGCATCGAGTCCCGCATCGTCGCCCCAAGGATCGCCGCCTTCGGAGCCGATCGCCTGCAAGGTTGGCGAGGATGGATCGATCAGCGCTTCGATCGACAAGGCTTCGCTCGGCATCGTCGCAAGCGGCGCTTCGGCGCTCATGCCGTCGGTCGGCACGCTACCGGCGCGCGCGGCGGCTTCTTGCGCGAACGCGCCCATGTCCAAATCGACGAACGCCGACGCCGGCGAGGGCAAATGCCCCGGCGAGGGATACCACTCTTCGGTTTCCGCTTCGCCGCCGGGCGGCAGCACGCGCTGGTGGCGATTCAATTTCGCGGACAGATGGCGCACCCAGCGCGCGGCGTCCCAACCGGCGCGATGCGCGGCGAGATCGGCCTCGTCGAAAATCACCGTCAGCGACGGCGACGACAGCACCGCGTCGAGGCGATCCACCGCCGGTTCGATCCCCGGCTCCAACGCCACCAACACCGCCTGCGGACGCGCGGCGAGCAGCGTCGCTTCGTCCAAGGCGTTCGGATCGGCGACCAGCACGAGGTCCGCGCCGGACTGGCGCAAGGCCTCGACCAGATTGTCCGCAGCCTTGCCGGGCCGCGCCAACAGCGCGACGCGTTGCGGGCCTGCGGCGGGTGACGACTCAGCCATCGCGACTCACCGAATTGGGCGCTTTGCCTTCCAGCAAGGCGAAGACGTTGCGCATCAGTTCGTTTTCCTGATATGGCTTGCCGAGGTAGCGATTCACGCCGATATCCATCGCGCGCTGGCGATGTTTCTCGCCGGTGCGCGAGGTGATCATGATGATCGGCACGTTGCGCAGACGCGGGTCGGCCTTCATCGCGGTCGCCAATTCGTAGCCGTCCATGCGCGGCATTTCGATGTCGAGCAGCATCAGATCCGGCACGCGGTCGGCCAAGCGTTCCAAGGCGTCCAAACCGTCTTTCGCGGTGACCACTTCGAAGTTGTTGCGCTCCAGCACGCGACCGGTGACTTTGCGCATCGTGATCGAGTCGTCGACCACCATGACCAGCGGCACCTGACGCTCTTCGCTGGCGGCGAGCGGCGCTTGCTCTTCGACGAGCACCGGCTGCGCGACGATACGGCGCACCAAGGGCGCGACGTCGAGAATGACCACGACGCTGCCGTCGCCCATGATGGTCGCGCCGAAGATGCCCGGGATCGAAGCCACCTGCGGGCCGATCGGCTTCACCACGATTTCGCGGTTGCCGACGATTTGATCGACGCTGACCGCGATGTGCAGATCGCCCGAGCGCGTGAGCAGCAGCGGCATCTGCAACTGGCCTTCGGCTTTCGCGGGCGCGGCGCCGATCAATTTGCCCAGATCGTGCAGCACGTACTCTTCGTTGCCGTAGCGGTAGGTCGAGCCGCCGCTGGCGAGGGTTTCGCGCTGAATGCGACCGACGCCGCGCACCGACGCGATCGGCACCGCGAACAAGGTTTCGCCGATGCGCACGAAGGCCGCCTGCGTGACCGCGAGGGTCTGCGGCAAGCGCAAGGTGAAGGAGCTGCCCTTGCCGCGCTCGGATTGGATGTCGAGCGTGCCGCCGAGTTGGCGCACTTCGCTCGCGACCACGTCCATGCCGACGCCGCGACCGGCGAGGCGACTGACTTCGTTCGCGGTGGAGAAGCCCGGCTCGAGAATCATCGCATCGAGCTGCGCGTTCGACAGCGTGGCGTCTTTGCGGACCAAGCCGCGCGCTTCGGCGCGTTCGCGGATCGCTTTGCGGTCGAGGCCGGCGCCGTCGTCGCTGATTTGCAGCACGACTTCGGAACCTTCCTTGCGCACCGCGATGCGCACCACGCCTTCCTCGGCTTTGCCGGAGGATTTGCGCTTGCCCGGTTTTTCCAAACCATGCGCGACGGCGTTGCGGAGCATGTGCTCCAACGGCGCGGTCATGCGTTCGAGCACGTTGCGATCGAGTTCGCCCTGCGCGCCATCGACTTTCAACTGCACGGACTTGCCGGTATCGGTCGCGGCTTGACGCAGCACGCGACGCAGACGCGGCACCACCGTATCGAACGGCAGCATGCGCGTGCGCATCAGACCTTCCTGCAGTTCCGAGCTCACGCGCGACTGCTGCAGCAGCAAGGTTTCGTACTGCTGGGTCAGATCGTCCAGCGTCGATTGCAAGCTGGTCAAGTCGGTCGCGGTTTCGGCCAGCGCGCGCGAGAGCTGCTGCAAGGTCGAGAAGCGATCGAGTTCCAGCGGGTCGAACGTCGCGTCGCGGTTTTCGCCCTCGCGCTGGTAGCGCGCGATGATCTGCGCTTCGGTTTCGATTTCCAGACGGCGCAACTGGTCGCGCAGACGCAGGTTGGTTTGACCCATTTCCGCTGTGGCGCCGCGGAACGCGCCGAGCTGCTGTTCCAGACGCGAGCGATAGATCGCGACTTCGCCCGCGTAGTTGACGAGGCGGTCGAGCAACTCGGCGCGGACGCGCACTTGTTCCTGAGACCCGCGCAGGCCGACGTCATCGTCGCCGGGCGTGGCGCCGAACTCGATCGGCGCCGACAACGCGCCGAGCGACGCGGTCGCATCGGTGGACACGTCTTCGAACGCCGTCTCGACGACGACGCTTTCGACGCTCTCGGCCTTCTCGACGTTCTCGGTCGCGACCGCAGTGCGGCCGTAGACGCGTTCTTCGAACTCGCCGATCAACCGCGCCGGCATGCCGATCGCGCGACGCGCGCCGACGCGCGTGACCATCGCGTGCAGACGATCGAAGCCGCGTTCGAGCAGCGGAATATCCTGGGCGCCGATCTGGGTGCGATGTTCCGCGACCGCTTCGAGCATCGACTCCATGGTGTGGCCGAGTTCGCCCACCGGCATGATGCCGGCCATGCGCGCGCCGCCTTTGAGCGTGTGCAGATCGCGCTGAAGGCCGACGATGATGTCGCGCTCTTCGGGCGCATCGCGCAGTTTGACCAGCAGCTGATCGGAATGATCGAGCAGGTCGCGGGCCTCTTCGACGAAGATATCGACCAACTCCGCGTCGAGTTCGTCCATCTCGAGCGCTTCATCGGGATCTTCCGCCGCCGCCGGCAACGGCTCGGGCATTTCGGCCGCGGGCTCGCTGCGCGAGGGGATCTCGCTCATATCGAAGAAGGCCGGCAGCTCCTCTTCGGCGAAAGCCGGCGCATCGGCGAGGAGCGGCGTCTCCGCAGCGATTTCGGAAACCGTCTCGGCGGACGGAATCTCGTCGGCGAACGCGGTGTCTTCGACGAAGGCCTGTTCGGTCGCTTCGCTCGGCAAATCGAGGAATGCGCCCATGTCGGCGCCGATGTCCGCGCCTAGATCGTCGTCCTCGAACACCGAGTCGGATGTCTTCGGCATCTCGTCTTCGGCCAGAAGACGCTCCGCCTCGAGCAAATTCGCCTCGAACGCATGCTGTTCGAGCAGTTCCGCGCCCAAACGCTCGGTCTCCCGGCGTTCGGCTTCGAGACGTTCCGCTTCGAGGCGTTCCGCTTCGAGGCGTTCCGCTTCGAGGCGTTCGGCTTCGAGGCGTTCGGCTTCGAGGCGTTCGGCTTCGAGGCGTTCGGCTTCGAGACGTTCCGCTTCGAGACGTTCCGCTTCGAGACGTTCCGCTTCGAGACGTTCCGCTTCGAGACGTTCCGCTTCGAGACGTTCGGCTTCCAGGCGCTCGACTTCGAGACGTTCGGCTTCGAGACGTTCGGCTTCGAGACGTTCGGCTTCGAGACGTTCGGCTTCGAGACGTTCGGCTTCGAGACGTTCGGCTTCGAGACGTTCCGCTTCGAGACGTTCGGCTTCCAGGCGCTCGGCTTCGAGACGTTCGGCTTCGAGACGTTCGGCTTCGAGACGTTCGGCTTCGAGACGTTCGGCTTCGAGACGTTCGGCTTCGAAACGTTCGGCTTCGAGACGTTCGGCTTCGAGACGTTCGGCTTCGAGGCGTTCCGCTTCGAGGCGTTCGGCTTCGAGGCGTTCGGCTTCGAGGCGTTCGGCTTCGAGGCGTTCGGCTTCGAGGCGTTCGGCTTCGAGACGTTCGGCTTCGAGACGTTCGGCTTCGAGGCGTTCGGCTTCGAGACGCTCGGCTTCGAGACGTTCGGCTTCCAAACGCTCGTCTTCGATTCGAATGAGGTCGAGCAATTCTTGTTCGCGACGCTCGGCTTCCAACCGCTCGGCTTCGAGGCGTTCGGTCGGCGCGCGATCGGTGTCGAGCCGATCCGCGAGGCCATCGGCCGGAATTTGCGAGGCGAAACCGCCGAATTCGCTGAGGTCGAGCTCGGTGAGTTCGACCGATTCCAAACCGTCGTTCGGCGGCATGGCGTCGAGTTCGGCCGCCTCCAATGCGATCTCGTCTTCGATCGGGTCTTCGACCACGATCGACGGCCGCACTTCGGGCAACGCGTCGCGCAGGGCCGCCAATCGCGCCGCCACGGCATCGCAACGCGGCACGCGCTCACCGGTCACCGCGAGCGCGGAGATGGTGTCGCGGATGCGTTGCGCCAATTCGTCGATCGCGCCCACGCCTTCGGCATCGGCCGGGTGTCCGGCGGCCATCAGGCGACGCACGTAGCCCTCGGCGGGGCTCAGCGCATCGGTGATGCCCGGCACTTCGGTCATCGCGAACGCACCGTTCATGGTGTGGATCGCGCGGACCAGACCGTCGTCGGCCGGCGTCGGCGCATGTTTCGCGCGGTCCAGCCAACCGTCGATCGTGTGCAAATGGCCATCGACTTCGGCTTGCAGAATCTCGAACAGCACCGGATCGACGCTGAAGGACACGCCGTCGTCGGCCAATTCTTCCAACGCGGGCGCGACCGGCGTCGCTTCCGGCATCTTCGCGGCGACAGGCATTTCCGCGCGCGCGGCCGCGGGCGCTTCGACCGGGGCTTGCGCGGGCGTCATCAACGCGTGCGCCGGCATGATGTCTTCGCCAGCGGCGATGCGTTCGGCGAGCAATTCCATCGAACGAAGATCGGCGGTGACGACGCCCTGTCCGAGCAAGGCGGCGTGCAATTGCGGCAGCGTGTCGGCAGCGAGCGCCGTCATCGCGACCACGGCGGGCGACGCGGGGCGATGGCCGTCGCGCACCTTGTTGAGCATGCTTTCGATCTTCCAACTGAACTCGCCCAGCGTTTTCGCGCCGACGAGACGACCGCTGCCTTTGAGCGTGTGGAAGACCCGGCGCACCGGGTACATCAATTCCAAATTGTTCGGCGCCGCGCGCCACACCGGTAGCAACGTGCGCAGATTGCCGATTTCCTCTTCGAACTCTTCGAGGAAGATTTCGCGAATTTCGTCGTCGATATCGTCGTTGGCGGGATCGAAACCGGCGGCGATCGGCTCGGGTGCGGGTACGGCGGGCTCGGCCACGGCCGGCGTCGCTTCGATCGGTGCATCTTGCGTCGGCGCGGCGTGCGTCGAGGCCGATTCGATCGAGGCGGGCTCTTCGGTCGTCGGTTCCGGCGAGATCGGCGCGAACTCGATCGAAACGGGTTCCGACGACAGCGTTTCCACCGGCTCCGACAGCTCCGAAGCGGCCTCCGCCGATGTCGGCGCGTCGTCGATCGCGGAGTCTTCGAGCGTCGCCGTTTCCAGTGCCGGCGCTTCATCGAGGTGAAGCGGCGCTTCGACAAGTTCGTCGGCCGGTGCCGGAATCGTGGCATCGTCGACCGCTGGCGTTCGCGCGACGACATCGGCGGGGACGACGGATGCCGCAGGCGCTGCGACTTCGACGGCTTCGGCCGGCTTGATCGCGGGCAACGGCCAGTAACCGAGCGATTCGAGGCTGTTGCGGGTGATATCGAGAATATCGTCGCGGTTGCCGCGCTGATCGCGCAAAGCTTCGAGGTAGTACTCCACGCTGGCCAGCGCATCGGCGAACGTGTCGAGCTGACGGCTATTGGGCACTCGGCGGCGCTGCAGCAGTTCCACTTCGGTGTAGAAGCGCACGCCGTCCAGATAGCCCGCGGCTTGCGGCAATTCGAGCATACGCAGCGCGCCGGCCACTTCGGCGAGCAGATTCGGCACGCTCTCGAGTTCGGCGTGGCGCCAATCGGTTTCGATGAAGGCGTCGAACGCCTGTCGCGCCGAGGCGAAGTTGGCGATCGCTTCGCGCAGCAGCACGTCGAGCACTTTGCGCGCTTCCGACTTCGACATATCGTCGCCGGCGTCGGTGTCGTCGCCGCTGGCCAAGCGCTCGACTTGATCGTCCAAAGACGCATCGACGTAGAGCAGCGCGCCGGCGATGTCGAGCAGCGCGGTTTCGTCGGCGGCGCGTTCGCCGCGCACGATCTGCTGCATCTCGTCGCGCTGTTGCTGCACCATGCCGCGGGCCATGCCCAGACCGAGCATGCCCAGCGTGTCGGACACGCGCGTCAAGGCCTCGACTTGCGGTTGCAAGCTGCTCGGGTCGTTGCGCCCGGTGCGCAGATAGAGGTCGAGTTCGTCTTTGACGCGCAGCAATTCTTCTTTCACCGCCGCGGAGACGGTGTCGAGCAAGGCGCGGTTGCGCCCGGCGATGCTGCCGCGGGCGTGATCGAGTTCCGATTCGCTGGGTTTCAGCGCGTCGAGATCGAACACTTCGCGCAGTTTGACCAACGCGACATGGTTCGAATCGCTGTGCGCGACGTGGTACAGCAATTGACGCGTCGGCTCCAACGTGGCTTCGGCGCGCGGTGCGCCGAACGCGTCGTTCTCGTACGGACGACGGGCCTCGCGTTCGACGCTGGCGAAGGCTTGACGCAGGCTGGCGCTGGGCGCGAGTGCGCGCTCTTGCAGCGCGGCGGCGACCATCGAGCCGACCCACAGCATGCGACGTTGCGAATCGTCGACCGCGCGCGCGAGCAGCGCTTCGATCCCGAAATGCAGACCGTCGGCATCGGCGGGCGCGCCGTGTTCGGGCCACGACTGCAACGCATCGCGCAAACGCACGAGATACGGCGTGACTTCGCTGGCGCGAGCGACACCGCCGGCACGGGGCAGCGAAGACGGCAGCGCGCGATCGAGATCGGGCACGAACAGCACGCTTTCGCTCAAACCGGTCTCGCCGCGCGCGCCGCGCAGCTCGTTCAACACCGGCAGCAGAACGATCGAGATTTCTTTGTGGCCGCTCTGCAAACGTTCCAGATAATCGGGCAACTGCACGACGCCGCGAATCAAGGCCGAGCACGCGGTCTCGCTGTCTTCGACGTCGCCGCGTTGCAGCGATTGCGCCAGTTGCTCCATTTCCTCGGCGACCATCGCCGGGGCGTAAAGCTCGACCATGCGCAGGGTGCCCTGCACTTGGTGCAACAACTCGGCGCAAACACCCATGCGACCGGTGTCGTTCGGGTCGCCGATGAACCCTTCGATTTCCACCTGCGCGAGACGCAAGGTTTCGTCGAGCTCGGGTTTCACCCAGCCCAATGCGCTGTATTCGATCGCTTGGTGCAGCGCGCTCATCGCGCCTCCTCGTAGACGCGTACGCGCCCGCATCCGCGCCCGGATCGGCGCTGAGATGAATCAGACTGGGGTGGCATACGCATCATTTCGCCCGTGCTCCGTCGCAGATTCCGCCGAAAATCAAGCCGGCAGCTTGAAGTCGGCGACCGAACGGCGGAGGTCCGCCGCCAGTTGCGCGAGGTTTCCGATCGACTCGGCGGTCTGGTTGGCGCCTTGCGAAGTCTGCGCGGTAATCGACTGAATGGTGCTCATGGTTTGGGTGATGTCCGACGCCGCCGTGGACTGCTGCTGCGCGGCCTTGGAGATGCCTTGAATGAGTCCGGCGAGCGTGTTCGACACCGTTTCGATCTCGCCCAGCGCGGTGCCCGCGTCTTCGGCGAGACGGGCGCCGCTCACCACTTCGGAGGTGGTCTGTTCCATCGAACTGACCGCTTCGTTGGTGTCGGCCTGAATCGTTTCCACCAGCGCTTCGATTCGCTTGGTCGCGTTCGAGGTGCGCTCGGCGAGTCGTTGCACTTCGTCGGCCACCACCGCGAACCCGCGGCCCGCTTCGCCCGCCGAGGCCGCCTGGATGGCCGCGTTCAGCGCGAGGATGTTGGTTTGCTCGGAAATGTCGTTAATCAGTTCCACGATCGAGCCGATTTCCTGCGAGCTTTCGCCGAGGCGCTTGATTCGCTTCGAGGTTTCCTGAATCTGGCCGCGGATGGTGTCCATGCCTTGAATCGTCTGGCGCACCACGCCCGCGCCCTTGGTCGCGATTTCCACCGAGCGTTGCGCCACGTCCGCGGATTCGGCGGAGTTGCGCGACACCTGGTTAATACTGGTCGCGATTTCGCTGATGCGGGTGGTGGCGGTGTTGATCTGCTGCGCCTGATGTTCGGCGGCTTCGGCCAGATGCATCGCGGTGGCCTGGGTTTCCTGGGCGCTGGACGCCACCTGCACCGAGGTGTCGTTAATGGTTTGCACCAAGCTGCGCAGCTGTTCGACCGCGAAGTTGATCGAGTCCGCGATCGCGCCGGTCATGTCCTCGGTCACGGTCGCCTTTACGGTCAAGTCGCCTTCCGCGAGCGAACCCATTTCGTCCAGCAGGCGCATGATCGCCTCCTGGTTACGATTGTTGAGTTCCATCGAGGTCTGATAGCGCTGACGCTGCGCGGTGTTCAAGCTGAAGACCAAGAACACGATCGAAGCCAACGCGATCAAACCCGACAGCACGCTGACCCAGATGTTGCCGAACAGGTTGGTATCGCGGGCCGAACCGAACGCCGTAAAGGCGCGGAACAGGCTTTCGCTGTCGCTGAGCAGTTTGGTCGAACCGCTGGTCAACTCGGTCGCGGCCGATTGCGCGCGGAACAGGCTCTGCGAAGAGTTCAGAATCGCGTCGAGATCCTTTTTCATCTCCGCCCACTGGGCGTTGGCTTGGTTCAACGCACCCAACGCGGCCGGGTTGCCGAGGCGCTGGATGTTCATCGCTTGATCGCCGTTGCGCAGGCCGTTGAGCACCTGGGCGAACACGCCCGCGTCGCGGGCGAGGCGTTCGCCGGCCACCGAGGCGTTCTGGCCACCGGCGCGAATTTCCGCGACGCTGCGAGCCATCGTCGCCGCCAACACCACTTGGCGCAGCGCGATATAAATCTGCGAAGACGGCGCACCGCTGGCGGACATGGCGCGCACCACTTCGTCGAGCTGCGCCTGCAACTGCGGCACGCGATCGGTGAAGGTCTTGGCGTTACCGGCCAGGGCCACCACCGCCGCTTCGGACGAGATGATCTGGTCGGCGTTCTTGCCCATCGGCACCCACGTGGTGGTGACGGTGTTGATCGGACCGGACACGTCGGGCGCGCTGCCGAAGCGGTCGTTGAGCAACTTCACGTCGCTTTCGATCTGCGCCTTGGTCTCGCGGAAGGCTTTGAACGCGGCGGCATCGCCGTTGACCGCTTCGCGGCCGAGGTTCGACAGCTTCTGCGAATTCACCTGCAAACTGGATGCTGCGGTGTTCGCACCCCCGAAACGGGCGGTCTTCCATAACGCGTAGCCCGTATTGGCCGCGAATACGAGCAGCGACAGCGCCAGAACCCACAGCCATAGGTTGGTGCTCTGGCTGCGCCCCTTGCCGGCAACGGTGTCCATCACAGTGCTCATGTCTCGCCTCGATCTACGTTGTTCTGATGTTCGGTGAAAGGAAGGGTGCGTCGGGGTGCGTAAGGAAGCCTTACGTGGCCGCGTGTCGGAATTCGGGCGTGCGGACCAGCAAGTCGAAGCGGAACACGCCCCACAACTCGTCGGCGACGCGATAGGCGCGGTCGATGAAACCGCCGTAGCGTCCCTCGCCGAGGGATTCGGGATCGGCCTGCTGCTCGTCCTGGAACGAACGCTGGCCGTACAACTCATCGATGGTCACCGCCACGTCGCCGCCGGGCTGACGCAGCACCATCACTTTTTGATGCCCCTCTTGCAGCACCGAGCGGGTGCCTTCGAGGAATTGTTTGAGGTCGGCCACCGGCAGCAAGTTGCCGCGGACGTTGGCCACGCCCAGCATCCAAGGCTGCGCGCCCGGGACCGGGGTGATCTGCGGGACGGTCAGGATTTCGGCCACCGCCTCGTAATCCGACACCAGCTTGCGGTGGCCGATGCGATAACCGACGCCGCGCCACAGGCCTGCGGCTTGGAGCTGTTCCGGCAGACCGGCCACGTGGGCCAGACTGCGACGTTCGTATTCGGCGAGCGCCTCGAAAGCGTCGAACGCGACGGCATTGTCTTCGATCATGCGGCGTTCCCCAGCAATTGGTCGATGCGAGCGATCAGTGCGGCCTCGTTCGGCGGCTTAACGATGTAGTCCTTGGCGCCCTGGCGCATGCCCCAGGAGCGGTCGGTATCCATCCCCTTGGTGCTGACGATCAGGACCGGGATTCGGCTGGTCGCGGCGTCGCGCGAGAGCGCGCGGGTCGCCTGGAAGCCGTTCATGCCCGGCAGCACGACGTCCATCAACACGACATCCGGCCGCTCGCGGCGGCAGACCTCGATCCCCTCCTCGGCGCTGCCGGAGGTCAAGACCGTATGCCCGTGACGTTCGAGCAAACGGGTCAAGACCGCCGTGTCCGTCGGAGAATCTTCGATCAACAGAATGCGGGCCATGGCTCCCCTGCCCCTCCCGATCAGGCGTTGACGTGCTTGCGGATCGCGTCGATCAACTCTTCGCGCGTGAACGGTTTGGTGAGGTATTGCTCGGACCCGACGATGCGGCCCCGCGCCTTATCGAACAAACCGTCCTTGGAGGAGAGCATGATCACCGGAGTGTGCTTGAACACCTGATTGTTCTTAATCAGGGCGCACGTTTGATACCCATCCAGCCGCGGCATCATGATGTCGACGAAGATGATCTGAGGCCGCTGATCGGCGATCTTGGCGAGCGCCTCGAAACCGTCGGTCGCCGTCACCACCTCGGCCCCTTCTCGCTTGAGCAGGGTTTCCGCGGTTCGGCGAATGGTCTTCGAATCGTCGATCACCATCACCCGCAGGCCTTGCAGACTGCCGGCTGGATTCTCGTCTTGGGTCATCGTGTCTCCCCGTATGTAGCACGCTCTCGGCACGCTCGCGGCCAAGGGCGAACAGCGCGTTCGCCGCTAAAAGGTATCTATATCCCAGCCCACCGACGCACTGTCAAGTTTTCGTTAGCGATTCTATGGACTGGCTCACGTTGGCAAGTGTAACCGCCTTTGCCGACACGCTTCGTTAGGGCGAGTTAACGAATTCTTTCGCGCGAGCGCAGTGACGCAGCGCGGCCAGAATCGACGCAACACGGCGTATCGGCGGCGCGCATCGGAACCGAACGACGGCCTGCTAACATCGCCGCTGGCTTTTCGAAGGGTAACGGGATGGATCGTCGGACGGTGCGCGATGTGGTCGTGGTCATGGACCCGATCGCGTCGATCAAGATCGCGAAAGACTCGACCTTCGCGATGCTGCTGGAAGCGCAGCGCCGGGGGCATCGCCTGCATTACGCGACGCCCGGCGGGCTGGGCCTGCGCGACGGTCGTCCGATCGCGCGCACCGCGCCGCTGAGCGTTCGCGACGATTACAAAGGCTGGTTCGAGTTAGGCGCGGCGGCCGAGCGGCCGTTCGGCCCGGGCGACTTGGTGCTGATGCGCAAGGACCCGCCGGTCGACGCCGATTACCTCCACGACACCCATATCCTGAGCTTCGCCCAACGCGCCGGGGCTCAGATCGTCAACGATCCGCAGGGCTTGCGCGACCAGAACGAGAAGCTGACCGCCCTGGAATTCCCGCAGTGCTGCCCGCCGACGCTGGTCGCCCGCGACGCCGCCTCGCTCAAAGCCTTCGTGGCCGAACACGGCGACGCCGTGCTCAAACCTCTGGACGGCATGGGCGGGCGGTCGATCTTCCGCGCTCGGGCCGGGGACGCGAACCTGAACGTGATTTTGGAAACCCTGACCGACAGCGGCCGGCATCTGGCCCTGGCCCAGCGCTATCTGCCGGAGATCGTGGACGGCGACAAACGTATCCTGCTGATCGATGGGGTTCCGGTGGACTACTGCCTCGCCCGCATCCCGCAAGGCGACGAATTCCGCGGCAATCTCGCCGCCGGGGGCCGCGGCGAAGGCCGCCCGCTGAGCGAACGCGACCGCTGGATCGCCGCTCAGGTCGGCCCGGACATGCAGCGCCGCGGCATGCGTTTCGTCGGCCTAGACGTGATCGGCGACTATCTCACCGAGGTCAACGTGACCAGCCCGACCTGCATCCGCGAGTTGGACGCCCAGTTCGGGCTCAATATCGCCGGCCTGCTCTTCGACGCCTTGGAAGGCTCGCCGTGAACGGCTGCGCCCGACGTGTCTGATACGCCGTCCCGATGAGTGCGATTCCCGCCCCGCCCCCACCGTTGCTGCCGAAACCGCGCATCGGCGACGACCAGCGCCTGGGCGCGACCCTGGTGTTCTCGCTGCTGCTGCACGGGCTGCTGATCCTGGGCATCGGTTTCGCCCTAGAGAGCGCGGCGCCGGTGGTGCCGATGCTGGATGTGATCCTGACCCAGACCCAGACCCCGCTGACGCCCAAGCAAGCCGATTTTCTGGCCCAAGCCAATAACCAGGGCGGCGGCGAACACGAAAAAGCCCATCGGCCGCGCGACGTTCAGCCCGGCACGATGCCCCAGGCCGAACCCGGGGTGGCGCCGCGCCCGGTCCGGGCCCAGGCACCCGCCCCCGCGCCGCCGACCCAGGCGCGCATCGTGGTCAGCGCCAACGGCGAAACCGCCGTCCCGCTGCCCAGCCGCGATCAAAAAGTGGAACCGTTGCCGTTGCCTCAAGGCCGGCAAAAAGTCGAACACGATATGGAAATGGCCCGGCTGGCGGCCGAGATCCATTTGCGCTCGAACCGCTACGCCAAGCGCCCCAGTCGGAAATTCGTCTCCGCCAGCACTCAGGAATACGCCTGGGCCACGTATTTGCGCGCCTGGGTGGATCGCGCCGAGCGCGTCGGCAATCTCAACTATCCCGACGAAGCCCGCCGCCGCCGCTTGTCCGGCACCGTGGTCATCAACGTCGGCGTGTTGCGCAACGGCTCGATCGAACGCATCGACATCGTGCAGAGCAGCGGCATCAAACTGCTGGACGACGCCGCGGTGCGCATCGCCCGCCTCGCCGAGCCCTATCCGCCGCTGCCGAAAACGGCGGACAACCCCGATATTCTCAACGTTATCCGCACCTGGCGTTTTTTGCCCGAGGGCGCGCTGGTGGACGAGTGACGCACGGAGAATAGGCAGCGCATTGAATGGATTTCCCTTCTCCCCGCAATGCGGGGAGAAGGTGGCGCGAAGCGTCGGATGAGGGGCGAGACCGGATGCGAGATTAGTCAAGTCGCAGTGCGTCGCGAACAGCACCCCTCACCCGCACGGAGAATAGGCAGCGCATTGAATGAATTTCCCTTCTCCCCGCAATGCGGGGAGAAGGTGGCGCGAAGCGTCGGATGAGGGGCGAGACCGGATGCGAGACTCGTCAAATCGCAGTGCGTCGCGGACAGCACCCCTCACCCGGCCTTCGGCCACCCTCTCCCCGTGCATGGCACGGGGAGAGGGAACAGCTTCGGCTTCACCATAAATCTGCGGGGAGAGGGGCTGATTCGGCTTCATCGTAAATCTGCAGGGAGACGCAACCGCTTCGGTCTCACCGAATGGCCGCGTGTAGAGGGAGCGCTTTGTTCTCCCGTAGCGCTGTAAGGACGAGAAGCATCTTCGACCGCGGCGCTCGCTGTACGGCAAAAAAAGCGTCTTCGATCTCACCCTAAGGCTGTGCTGGTGGAGGCAAGACAGTGATAGATCACAACCGCGTCCAGCCGAAACCCTCGCCGCTGCGGTGGTAAATCGCCACCGCTCTGCCGTAGAACGCGTCGAGCGGTACCAAGCCGAAATAGCGGCCATCCGCGCTGTTGCCGCGGTGATCGCCGAGCACCAATCCCATGCCCGCCGGGATCGTCGTCGGCACGAGATCCGGGCCACCTCCGTCATTGAGGTTCAGGCGAACGATGCGCGCACCGAAGCGTTCTCTCTCTTCGGCAAGACCGTCGACGCGACCGTCGATTCCGCCATCTGCACGCGCTTCGCTACCCTGGTATTCGTCGTCGATACGCAGCGGCACGCCGTCGACGGTCAGACGGCCGTCCGTCAAAGCGACGGTCTGTCCGCCGACCGCCACCAAGCGCTTGATCAAACGCGTGCCGTCGGTTGGCGAATCGAACACCACCACATCGCCCGGCTGAGGCGCGGCGCCGTCGCGCAGTTCGATCTCGGTGAACGGCAAACGCACGCCGTAAGCGCGCATGTCCACGGCGACGCGATCGCCGGGCATCAGCGTCGGCTCCATCGAGCCGCTGGGCACGTGGTAATGATTGGCGAGCGAATCGCGCGCGGCGGCGAGCAATAGCAGCATCGCCACGAACGGTAGGTATTCGGCGATCCAGCCGCGCGTGCGGCGCGGTTGCGGTTCGGCGTGCGTCATGTGGGCGGTCTCCGTACGGTCGGTCTTCGAGCAGACCCGAACGGCGCCACCGAGTTCCGATGACCAATGGCAGGGGGGCGGCGCCGCGCTCAGGGTTCGATCGTCACCGCGCCCGCATGTTGGCGCACTTCGTCCCAGGGCAGCACCGACCACGGCGGGTCGTCGCATACCCGGCCGACGCGCGCAAAACTCGCGCCTAGATAGACGCCTTCGGGGCGCAGGTGCCAACTCGCGTAATTCCACACATCGGGCGCGTCGTAGACGCAGCCGTAGTCTTCATCGTCGTTGGCCTTCGTGTCGTCGGACACGGCATCGGGCACGACCTCGTTCGGATACAGCGCGCGCATGCGTTCGACCACCCAAGGCGCGAAGACTTCGTTGCGATAGGTCATCCACGCATCGTTGTCGCGCTCGCGATCCGGCGGCGCGCCTTCGCCCAGCCACAACACATCTTCGAGCGCCAATTCGCGCCCGGTGCGCGGGTCGAAATTGAACGGTGTGTCGCCGAAATCCGGGTGCGCGCCGCCGCAGAAATACTCCGCATGCAGGCTGACGCTCAAAGCGTCGCGTCCGATGTAACGCAGGGTCGTGGTGCTCGTGTAATCGGACATCTCCGCACCGCGGCAATCGAGCGACGCCGCGACTTCGCGCCAATGCCGACGCGCGAGCGCGCGATTCACGTCCGCGAGCTGCGCATCCGGGTAACCGGACAACACACGAAACAACGCGACATCGCTTTCGGGTTCGCGCCACCATTGCAGCCGGAACGCACCGACCGTCTCCTCTTTGCCCGCTTCCAACTTCACATCGGCGAAACGCAGATAGCCGTACGGATCGTCCTGACGCATCGCGTTCAAACCCGGATCGTCGCTCGGCGGCAACCGCGCGGGATCGACGCGATGCAGCGCGATCGGCAACGTTCGTTCGCCTTGCTTCCATTGCCCGCGCAAGCGTCCATCGTCGCTCGGCGGCGACAGCGTCCACACCGACTCCGGCGCGCCCCAGCTCGGCCGACGCTCTTCCAAGGTCAACGAACCGTCGTCGCCGCGCGAGGCGTTCAAGTCGATGCCGCGACGATGCTTTCGATAAAAATACTGGTCATCGAACGCGCCGCCGCTCGGATCAAAACGCACCACCACCGGCAGCGCGCCGATGGTGCCTTCCCACGTCTGGGAGCCTTCGGACGCATTCGCGCACAGCGCTGCGAGGCATAGACTCGCGACCGCGAGCCCGCGTCTCGACGCCGCTATCCAACGCCGCACTATTCGATCGTTTCGCATCGCGATGCTCCGTCGTGCCTGTGTGTTCGGCGAGCGCCGAACACGGGGATGAATCATTCCCGCTTCGCCGCCGCCTGCTTCGCCGCGGCGTCCCTCGACGCGGCCGCTCTCGCTGCGAGTTGCTCCACCAAGGTCAATGCGACGTTGTTGCGCAGATACGCCGGTTCCACGCGCTCGGGCGCGACCGCTTCGCCGCGCGCGAAGGCGCGCACCGCGAGCCGCGCGACATCGGCGGCCTGCGGCAAGGCGTCGGCATCGACCGCGTACAGATGGGATGCGAAACGCTGACCCAGCGCACCGTCGAGCGCCGCGAAACCGGTGCCGACGCCGTACCAACGCGCATGCGATTCCGGTAGAGCGATCGTGTCCGGCACCGCCAGCATTTCCTCGCCGAGCGCATGCGCATCGGCGAGATCGCCGTCAGCACCCGCATCGAAACGCTCGATCTCGAAGCAACCGACGTACAGCTCGTTCATCCGCGCATCGATCGCAGCCAGCACCGGAATGCGCCCGGCTTGCGACGCAGGCGCCAATGCGACCGCACGCATCGCCAACGCCGCCAGCGTGGAGACCGGCACGATCGGCCGATCCAGCGCCAGGGCGATCCCCTGCGCGATCGAAATGCCCAAGCGCACGCCGGTGAACGCGCCCGGCCCGCGACCGACCGCGATCGCGTCGAGCTGCGATTTGGCGAGACCGGCTTCGGCGAGCAAGGCTTCGGCCCACGGCAGCGCGAGTTCGGCATGGCGACGCGGCGCGATCTCGTGGCGCGCGCGCGTCTCGTCGCCGACCCGCAGCGCGACGGAACAGGCTTCGGTGGACAATTCGAAGGCGAGCAGATTCATGGGCGCAGTGTAGCGTCGGCAGCGGCCGGAGCGGCGCGATCGAAAAACGCGCGGACGTCGTCCACGTCGCGCGTTCGCGCGAACGGCGGCAGCGAATCGAGGAACACCCGGCCGTAGGATTTGCCGATCAAGCGCGGGTCGCAGAGCACCAGCACGCCGCGATCGGTTTCGGTGCGGATCAGGCGCCCCACGCCTTGTTTCAACGCGATCACCGCCTGCGGCAATTGCTCGTCGCGGAACGGGTTGCCGCCCTCGCGACGGATCGCATCGAGCCGCGCTTCGAACACCGGGTCGTCGGGCGCGGCGAACGGCAGTTTGTCGATCACCACCACGCTCAGCGCGTCGCCGGCCACGTCCACGCCTTCGCGGAAACTGGCGGCGCCCAACAGCACGCCGTTACCGGAATCGCGAAACCGCTGCAGCAGCACCGAGCGCGGCGCGTCGCCCTGCACGAACAAGGGCCACGGCGCACCGTCCGCGCGCAGCGCCTCCGCCGCTTCGCGCAAAGCTCGATGCGAAGCGAACAACAGAAACGCGCGTCCGCCCGAGGCTTCCAACACCGGGCGCACGGCATCGATCACGGCGCGGGTGTAATCGCGCGACTGCGGCTCCGGCAGACGCGGCGGCAGATAACACAAGGCCTGATGCGGCCAATCGAAGGGACTCGGCGCGATCAGCGTGCGCGGCGACTCCAATCCCAAGCGCGTGGCGAGGTGATCGAAACGCCCATCCACCGCCAGCGTCGCGGACGTGAAGATCCACGCCGCGCGCGATTGCTCGCGGTGCGCGCGCAGCGGCCCGGAGACATCCAGCGGCGTGCGTTGGAACCGAAACCCGCGCGGCGATAATTCGTACCAACGCACATCGTAGGGCGTACTTTTTTCCGCGCTGGCGCCAACGGAAGGCGCGGAAGAAATGACCGCGTCGTGGTCGCCGATCTGCGGCGCATCGCTCGATGCGCGAGCGGTGTCCCATGGCTCGACGGCGTCCGGTTCTTCGGTCGATTCCGTGCGCATCGCCGCCTGCCGCTTCGCGAAATCCGGCGGCGCCCAACGCAACAAACGCGCGCGTTGGTCGAGCGCGCGCGCATGACAACTCTCGAACCCCGGCGAGGCCTCGCGCAGCGGCGCCAAGGCGTCGATGAAACCGCAGAGCGCGTCGTCGAGCGCGGCGAGCGCCTCGTCCACGCCGGGCTCCTGCAGCGCGCGCCAACGCGTGCCGCGCGTCGGCAAGCCTTCCATCGCCGCGCGCATGCCGCGGGTCGCGTCTTCCAACGCGCGCGCCGGAAGTTGCACCGTCGCCAGCGCGCCGGTGACGGTCTTGCATTCGCTCACCGCATCGCGCGCCGCTTCGACCAAGGGCCGCGCGCTCAAACCTTCGCCGAAAAACTGCGCGGCCAATTCCGGCAACTGATGCGCCTCGTCGATCACGAACACCTGCGCACCGGGCAGAATTTCGCCGAAACCTTCCTGCTTCAACGCCAAATCCGCGAGCAGCAGATGATGATTCACCACCACCACATCGGCCGCCTGCGCGCGTTGTCTGGCCTGCACCACAAAACACTCGTCCCAGAATGGGCAGTCGCTGCCGAGGCAGTTATCGACGGTGGACGTGACCAGCGGCAGCAACGGCGAATCTTCCGGCAGCGCGTCCAATTCGGCCAAATCGCCCAAGCGCGTGCGCCCGCTCCACGCGACGATGCGCTGGAAATGGTTGATCTGTTCTTTGGTCGCGAACAAGCCTTTCGACAGCGAGGGCTCGCCCTTGCTGTTCTCCAGCCGGTATTTGCACAAATAATTCGCGCGGCCTTTGAGCAACGCGGTTTTGCGGCCGATGCCGAGGGCATCGCGAACCCGCGGCAAGTCGCGGTGATAGAGCTGATCCTGCAGCGCGCGTGTGCCCGTGGAGATAATGGTTTTCGCGCCCGACAGCAGTGCCGGCACTAAATACGCGAAGGTTTTGCCGGTGCCGGTGCCGGCTTCGGCCAACAGCGCTTCGCGCGTTTCGACGCTGTCGGCGATCGCGGCGGACAAGTCTTGTTGCGATGGTCGCGCGGCGAACCCCGGCATCGCCGCCGCCAACGGCCCGTCGCCGGCCAGCGCGTCGATGCTTTGCTGCGCCAATCCGCTGCGCGCGGCGCCGACACCCGTCGGCTCCGCATCGTCGCCGCTGCGGCGTTCGTCGTCGAATCCGTGCATCGACGTCAGTAGCGCGGCGGGCCGGTGAGCGTGCAGGCGTCGATTCGCCGTTGCGCGTCGCGCATGCGCGCATCGGCGCTGCGCGCTTCGCTCTCGAATCGCGCACGGTCTTCGTCGCGTTTGGAGGCCGCCGCTTGGCCGCGACGCTGCTGCGCGCGTTCGCGCAATGCGACCGCGATCGTGGCGGCGTGGCGACGGCACAGCGGGCCGACTTGCGCGCCGGAATCGAGCGCGCGGCTCGCCAAGCGCTCGGCGCGATCGACGTCCTGCACCAACACCGCGGCTTCGGCCCGCTCTTGCAGCAAGGCCGGATCGTCCGGCGACAGCGTCAAGGCTTTATCGAGCGCCGCGGCGGCTTCGGCGTAGCGTTTCGCGCGCTCCAAATCGACGGCTTGTTGGCGTAAATCTTCGACCATCGGCTCGCGCAACGGCTGCACTTCGAGTTCGCCGGGCGTGGCTTTATCGCCCTCGAACGCTTGCGCGGCGCGAATTTCCGCGACCATCGCCTCCGGCGACGCGCCGCTCCACACGGCAGGCGGCGGCGCGCTGACGCAGGCGCTCAAGACGACGGCCGCGACGGCGCAAACAGCGACGAATCGCGCGGCCGCGAAACGCTCGACGAAAGCCCGCGCGACGAGCGGATGCGCGCTCATGCCATGCCTCCGTTGCGTCGACGTTCGTCTTCGCGACGGCGTTCTTCTTCCTCACGGCGGCGCTCGTCCTCTTCGCGACGACGACGCTCCTCGTCTTCCTGCGCGCGGCGTTGTCGATTCGCCTCGTCGCGCGCACGCAACTCGCGATAGCGTTCCTGTTCGGCGCGCGCGAGCCGGTCGTTCTCTTGCTGCGAGCGACGATAGGCCTCGTCGTCGTCCTGTTGCCGCTGGCGATACTGTTCGTCGCGCACGCGGCCTTGTTCCGATTCGCGCTGCAATTCTTCGCGCTGCTGCTGTTCGCGCTGATTCCGTTCGCGCTCCTGACGATCGGCGGCAGACTCATCGCCGCCGAACAACCGACCGAAGAACCCGGCGATACCGCCTTCTTCGCCCGTTTGTTCACCCGTTTGTTCGCCGTCCAACGCGTCGGTTTCGGCGAGCGGACACGGTTCGTACGCCGGGCCGAAACCGGCCACGAACGCGAACCGCCGCGATCCGGGGCAACCGGCGTCGGTGCTGGCGTTGCGCTCGTTCACCCACTGCGCTTCGATGCCCTTGCCGCCCACGCGCAACGGCGCGCTGGGCAAGCGCGAGAACAAACCGGACCACACGCGCATCGCGCCGGTGGCGCCGTACAGGCCGGTGGTTTTGTTCTGATCGTTACCGACCCAGATCACCGCGAGATGATCGCCGGTCCAACCGGCGAACCAACTGTCGCGGCCATCGTTGCTGGTGCCGGTCTTGCCCGCCGGCTGCAGGCGGCCCAAGCCATCGGCCATCAATTGCCGTCCGGTGCCGCTCGCCACCGCTTGTTGCAGCGCCAGCGTGACCAATCGCGCGGCGATCTCGTCGCCTTCTTGCGCGGGCTTGGGCGCGGTGTCGTAACGACTGAGCGCTTTGCCGTTCGCGTCGAGCACGCCGCGCACTGCGTGCAGCGGTTGAATCTGGCCGCTCGAGGCGAGGAATTGATACAACTGCGCCATCGCATACGGGCTTTGATCCACCGCGCCCAGAATCATCGATGGGTTCTTGCCGGTGTCGAACCCGGCCAAGGTGCGCACCAATTCGGCCACGCGCTGCGGGCCGACGCTCATGCCGATGCGCACCGTGGATTGGTTGTACGAGTTCGCCAGCGCATCGATCATGCGCACGGTGCCGTGGCTGCGCCCGTCGGAATTGCCGGGGTTCCAGCGCTTGCCGTTGTCGAGCGTGATGCTCACGGGCGCATCGTCCACCCAGGTCGCCAACGAATATTTGTCCGGCTGCGCCAGCGCCAGCAGATACACGAACGGTTTGAGCAGCGAACCCACCGGGCGTTGCGCTTCCACCGCGCGATTGAAGCCGTGCTCGTCGAAACTGCGGCTGCCGATCACCGCCACCACTTCGCCGCCGTGGACATCGGTCACCACCACGCCGGCCTGCAGCGGCGGACGGTTTTTGTTGCCGATCGATTTGAGCGTGCGCGTCACCGCGCCTTCGGCGTAAGCCTGCGCGGACGGCGACATCGCGGTCATCACGCTCAGGCCGGCGCCGCTGATTTCGGTTTCTTCGTAATCGCGCGCCAGTTGTCGGCGCACCAAGTCCACATAGGCCGGAAAACGATTCGCGACCAGACTGCTGGGCACCTCGGTCACGCCGAGCGGCGCTTTTTTGGCGCGATCGTGTTCTTTCTGGTCGATCACGCCGGTTTCCAGCATTTTCGCCAGCACCCAGTCGCGACGCGCTTTGGCGCGATCGGGCCATTTGCGCGGGTTGTACCAGGACGGGCCTTTCACCAACGCGACCAGCAGCGCGACGTGTTCGGTGGACAGATCGTCGAGTTGGCGGCCGAAATAGAATTCCGCGCCCGAGGCGAAACCGTGGATCGCCTGCGAACCGCGCTGGCCGACATCCACTTGGTTGAGATACGCCTCCAGGATCACGCCCTTCTCGTAGCGGGCGTCGATGATCAGCGCGTACAGAATTTCGTTGAATTTGCGGCTCAGCGTTTGTTCTTTGCCGATGCCGAGCAAACCGGAACGCGCGAGCTGCTGGGTCAGCGTGCTGCCGCCTTGCTTGAGTTCGCCGGTTTTCAGGGCCATGAACGCCGCGCGCAGCAAACCGCCCAGATCGATGCCGTGGTGGCGCGCGAAATCGCGATCTTCCACCGCCTGCAGCGTATCGGTGACGAGCGACGGCACTTCGTCGATCTTCACCAACCGGCGCTCTTCCTGTTTCTGGCCGTACAACGTGGCGATGCGCGCGGGGTCCAGTCGCGCCGAGCGCACGGTGCGCTGGGTGGCGAGATCGCGCACGGCGACCACGCGCCCACCGGAAATATCGGCCTGGATGCGGCTCGGCCCGATGCGGCCTTCGATGTCCTGAAAACCTCGGCTGGAAATGCGCCAACGGCCGTTGGCTTGGGCGTAGGTGCCCGGGCGTTCGCCGCGACCGTCGTCGCGATACGACGCCGCATCCAATTCGGTCTTCAAGGTGCGCGCATCCATCGCGGCGCCCGGCGCCAGCACCAACGGCCGGGCGTAGACGCGGGTCGGTACCTGCCAGCGCAATTGCCCGAATCGGACGCTGACCTGATGGTTCAAATACAGCGTGTAGGGAATCAGAAAGCCCAAGCCGATGGCGAGGGCGACGAGCGCCCAGCTCAAGAGTCGGCGACGCCAGCCGGGGCTCGCAGTGTCGTCCTTGTCCTCTTCGATGCCCCCGTCCTCGAACTCGTCGTCGATGTCGTCGTCGCTGTCGTCTGCTCGGGCCATGCGGAAGGCGGAACCTGTCGGAGTCGGGGGCGTGCGAAAATAGCGCCCGGCGAGTCTAGCAGGGTGCCCGCAGGGCGATGCGGACGGGCCGTCGGCCCATGCGGACGCCGTTGTCGTCCGGTTCGGATTCCAGTCCCGTCGTCGAAATCCCCGCTGCCCGGAGTTGCCGCTGTCCATGGCGTTTTCGCGCTTCCCCACCTCGCTGGCCGACGTCGGTTTCCTGCTGCGGCGCGGCCTGGGGCTGATCCGACGCGGCTGGGCCAGCCTGCGCAGCCGCGGTTGGCGCGCGACCTGGGAGCGCACCCGCCTGCAACTGTCACCCGCGCCGCGCGTGCCGCCGATCGCGCTGTTCGCGCCCGCAGACGCGCCGTTCGCGCCGTTCTCGATTCCCGGGGCCATCCTCGCCGACGGCAGCGATACCGCGCCGCCGCCCGTCGCCAGCATCGTCATCCCGGTCTACAACGCCTTCGCGCACACCCTCGCCTGCCTGCGCACCATCGCCGCGCATCCGCCCGCGACGCCGTTCGAGGTGATCGTGATCGACGACGGCAGCAGCGACGACACCGCCGACGCGCTGCCGCTCATTGCGGGCGTGCGTTACCGCCGACGCGCGCAGAACGGCGGCTTCATCGCCGCCTGCAACGACGGCGCGGCGCTGGCGCGTGGCGAATACCTGGTCTTCCTGAACAACGACACCGTGCCGCAGCCCGGGTGGTTGGAGGCGTTGGTCGCTGCGTTCGCAGAAGACCCGGCCATCGGTCTCGTCGGCGCGCAATTGCTCTATCCCGACGGGCGTTTGCAAGAAGCCGGCGGCGTGGTGTTCGCCGACGGCAGCGCCTGGAATTACGGCAAATTCGCCTCGCCCGACGACCCGCGTTACGCCTACGCCCGCGACTGCGACTACGCCAGCGGCGCCGCCATCGCCATTCCGCGCGCGCTGTTCGCCGAACTCGGCGGCTTCGATACGCGCTACGCCCTGGCGTACTACGAAGACACCGATTTGGCCTTCGCGGTGCGCGCCGCCGGCAAACGCGTCGTCTATCGCCCCGCATCGCGAGTGGTGCATGCCGAAGGCGTCAGCGCCGGCACCGACACCAACGCCGGTATGAAGGCGTATCAAGTGCACAATCGCGCCGTTTTCGCCGAGCACCGACGCGAAGCGCTCGTCGCACAGTTGCCCGCGAACACCGTGCCGACGCCCGCGCTGCTGCATCGCAAGCAGAAACAGATGCTGATCGTCGATGCGACGATGCCGCGCCCGGATCGCGATTCTGGATCGTTGCGGCTGGTCAATCTGATGCGTCTTCTGCAAGAAGAAGGCGCGCATGTCGTATTTCTGCCCGCAGATCGCCATCGCATCGAGCCGTACGCCGCCCAGTTGCAGCATCTCGGCATCGAGACGTGGTATGCGCCGTTCGCGGCGCGCCCAGCGGCGTGGCTGCGCGAACACGGCGCGCGGTTCGATACGGTGATGGTGAGCCGGCATTACATCGCCAGCGAATTCCTGACACTGCTGCGTCGGCACGCACCGCAGGCGAAGATCGTGTTCGACACCGTCGATCTGCATTATCTCCGCGAACGCCGCGGCGCCGACGTGGCGCAGGACGCCGTGCTCGCGCGCGCCGCCGAGCGCACGCGCGCGTTGGAGTTAGCGATGATCGCGCAAGCGGACATCACGCTGGTGGTGAGCGATATCGAACGCGAATTGCTGCGCAACGATGCGCCGAACGCGAAGGTCGACGTGCTCTCGAACTTGCATCGGATCGCCGGCCCCGGGGCGTCCTTCGCGGAGCGGCGCGATGTGGTGTTCGTCGGCGGTTTTCGTCATCCGCCGAACGTCGATGCGGTGCGCTGGTTCGTCGGCGACATCTGGCCGCGCGTGCATGCGCGCCTGCCGGACGCGCATTTCCATTGCATCGGCGGCGATGTCACCCCGGAGATCGCAGCGCTGGCCGCGCAGCCGGGCGTGCGGATCCACGGGCACATCGCCGACATCGACCCGTACATGCACGGCGCGCGCGTCGCGGTGGCACCGCTGCGCTACGGCGCGGGCGTGAAAGGCAAAGTGAACCTGAGCATGGCGCACGGCCAACCGGTGGTGGCGACCGCCTGCGCAGTGGAAGGCATGCATCTGCGCGACGGCATCGATGCGCTGGTCGCCGACGACCCCGCCGCCTTCGCCGATGCCATCGTGCGGCTGTACGAAGACGAAGCGCTGTGGGCCGCGATCGCGCGCAATGGTCTCGAGAGCGTGGCGCAGCATTTTTCGCTCGACGCCGCGCGCGACACGGTGCGTCGGGTGTTTTTCGCATCCTGAGTTGGCACATCGATTTCGTATTTTTCTGCGGATGCAGAATCGTCGAGGCGCAACACGCGCCCTGTCATCCCGAGCGCAGCGAGGGACCTGCTTCATCCGATCTTGGCGTTTCGAGAAAATCGCCCCTGAGTCACACGACGCCAAGAAATGTGGTTGGCCGATGCGCAAGCAGTCTGCATGAAGTTAGCGTTGTCGCCGTCGGCTTTCGAGCGGCAGCGCACGTTGAATTCGTAGGCTGGGTGCTCCGCACCCAGCTTCCGAGACATCCAACAGTTGCTGGGTCAATGATCCAGCCTACGTGCTCGGACCCTCTCGTGCCAAGAAAATTATTGGCCCGACGCGCAATCAGTATGCGCTGTGAGCGTCAACTTTCGGTCGGGAACTGGCACTATTCCTGGAACTCGGTGAATGCACTCCGAGTTAGTCAATTCAACTTTTTCCTCTTTCCTTTTTCTCAAAGAGTTCCTTGCCTATCCACCACACAGCTTCTCCGAAATTATGAATTAGTGTCTCGCCCTGCCTGAGAAAAGATGCGTTTTCATCAATTCTTACAAGCTTCAAAGCATCCCCTATTTTTGAACCAGTTGGATGCGCATCCCCCACGCGCATGTCATACGCCCCAATTATGGGTCCAAAAATCTCACGCGCTCTATCGACTCCAACCTCTTGGGCCAAGATATCTTGGAGAAGCTTGTTAGAGGCCAATTTCTCCTTATCTTCATTAGATGATAGCCGGCGAAGATCACGCACGTTAATCCTATCTGTGAACGCACGAACAAGCTCTTTCGCTAATCTCAGCAACGAGGGGCGATCAATGCTTACGAATCTGTAGATTTGCTGTTGAAGAGCTCCTTCATCTGCGTCGTGGGTGAAAAGGGATGCGCCAAAATGGCGACTAAACCCACCTTCCAGAAGTCGCATGCTCTTAAGAAGCAACACTTCGGGCGCATGTGTAGATGCAGGGCGAGTCTTCACCTGCGCTGCAATCAACTCTGCTGACAACTTCCCATCTGGAACAACGTTATGAGCTGCCCAGACATGCTGCTCCCAAGGCGCGAGACGAGCAATGTCATAAGCATATACGGTAATTAGGTCTGCCGAGTTGATTCCGAAATGCGTTGAATATCCTGACGTTGAAATAATCCCCCCTGTTTCACGGGTGTACCACTCAAGTGAGAATCCGCGATGAGTGAGCAACGCATTCACAATGCTAGAGCGGAACCAGAGCCATCTGCCAATGTCCTCGTTATCCAGATCAGCAGAGGCCACTCTGCCTCCGTCAGTATCGACGATGAACTGAGGAAGATTTGGGTCTGCGTCTCCTCTGACACGCACGCTTCGCCCTTGATGGTTTACCCATTCATCTTTCCAGAATTCACCTTCCACTCTAACGCCTAGATAGCCGCCTCTATGCCCCTGTGTGCTCTCAAACGCTGTGTTCCCGTCATTTTCAGGGCCTAATTGCGGAGCGTCTTCATCCTCATCGAGGTCTGTTCTCCATGCACGAAATGAGGCCCAACTCCCACCGAAAACATCGTTCAAGCTGCGGATTAAGAGTTCGTAGCGCCCGCCATTCCGCTCCTCTTGAATGTCTGCCAGCCCCGTGTACTCGCTACCTTCAATGGTAGCTACGTTCTCAACCCTTTGCCGGTAGTACGAAATCCTGAGAAACAAATTTCGCGCCGCTAAATAATCAAGTAGAAACTCACGCTTTATTTCTATCAGGCGATGATCACCCTCATTATCAACTTCCTCGCGAACTACAACAACAAAGTCCTCCTCTGGCCTCACCCAGTTCGTTCCGCTTTGTATTAGGCCGAGCGCAACAATGAGGTCTGGACTTAGCATCCACTTATTGCCGCCAACAACCGGCTGGGGGTGATCAAAAACCAGATTGATGCCTAGCGGCTCCTTGTCGTTGTACTGATATTCCTCAATAGACGAGTAGTGGCCGTCCTCGTAAGCATACGGCCGAACGCTTCGACCTGGCCCGAGATCATTCCATCCAAATAGATCGGCTTGTTCTTTGTGTTCTGGAGGGAAAGCAGCAGAGCCGCATCCAAAGTATTCGCTGACATGACCAATCTCTCGCACATCGCCATTCTCGTTCTTGTGAGATGCTCTTAGAGGCACCCAAGTAGCATCGGAGAAGTTTCTCCGAGTTTCTTTGCTTTGGAGGACCCAATCTTGATTCATGATAAATCCATGTAATAGGCGCTTTCATTGAATAGTAGCTCAAGGCTCTGGCTAGCTCACTTACCCCGAATGCTCTAATGTCTACTTCGGTCGCAAGCAGCCCCTCACTCAGATTCTAAGCCGACCACCAAACAGCCTACCCTGCAACATCTGACAGGGCCCTTCCGACAACAACACCTTCACGGCTTCTGCGACGACGCCTTCGCAGCACGCACGCGCTCTGCGAATTCGCCGAGTCCCGGCGTTTTCGCGTCCAATCCGCGCGCGGCGTCGAGCGCGGCTTGCGCACCGTCGAGTTCGCCGCGGCCGATGCGTTCGTCGCCCACCGCGAGCCAACGCGTCGCCAGTGCGCGACGATCCTGCGCCAGGGCGCGGACATCGCCGCCGAGCGCGGCGCTCGCGTCCAAACACACGCGCGCGCGTTGCAGGCGGTTGTCGCGCAATTCTTGCTCGAAGCAGGCGCGGGCTTTCGGCAGCAATCGGCGCATCGCGCGCGCCACCGCGGGTTCGTTCGGCGCCAGCGCGCGCGCTGCGCGTAGCTTGTCGTAGGCGCTGTCGCCCGGGGGCGTCAACCAGTCGCCGCGCTGTTCGGCGGCTTCGGCCTGCTGCAATAGCGTGCGCGCGCGACGCAGTTCCATCGCGGTCGGCGCCTTGATCGGATTGGTGCGCGCCTTGCGCTCGAATTCGCGCCGCAATGCGCGCGTTTCCGCGGTTTCGCCGATCAACGCTTGCGCGGCGTCGAGTTCGCGCTCGGCCGCATCGAAACGGAAATCCGCGGCGGCGGCGCGCGCGCGTTGCGTATGCGCGCGTGCCACGCGGGCGAGGCTGTCGTCGGCTGCGGCGATGTCCTGTCCATTCGCGCGCCAATGACGAAACCCGTCGGCGGCGCGTTCCAGCCGCCCCGCGCGCAGATCGCGTTCGGCGCGACGACGCGCACGCTCGGCGGCGATCGCGAGCGCGCTCTGCGCTTCGGGCAATTCGACGTGCCCGTGGTCGTAGTCGTCCGCCGTCGCGATCTTCGCCGCGCCTGCGATCACATCGCCGCGCCGCAAGTCGTCGTGGGCAAGACGCAGCCAATCGCTCAAAGCGTCTTCGCGGCCTTCCAGCGCGCGCAAATGCTTCGGCTGCAAGTCGAGAATGCGGCGATACAGCGGCAAGGCGGCGTCTTCGCTGCCGTGCAAACGGCCCGCTTGCCGCGCGCGATCGGCCTGCGCGAGCAGTTCGTCGATGCCGGCCACCGCCGCTTCGCGTTCGCGTAAGCGTTCGGCCACCGCTTCGGTCGGCGCACGCGGCGCGGACAGACTGCGCGCGAGCGTCAAATCGCGGTGCGCATCGGCGAAGCGGCCCGCGTCCACCGCGCTGCCCGCGCGCTTCACCGCCGCCAAGGCGACGCGCGCCAAGCCGGTGCGCAATTCGGCGCGGTCCGGGTCGATCGCCATGCCCGCTTCGTACAACTCGCGCGCGCCGCTGCCGTCGGCGGCGGTGAGTCGCCCGGCGGCCAGGGCCGCTTCGGCTTGCTGGCGCAGCGCTTCGGCGCGGGCTTCGGGCCACAGCGCATCGGCGATGCGTCCGCCGAACAGCACCACCACCAGCGCCGCGCCCGCGAACAGCGCCGCCAGCCACGGGCCGTAGCGGCGAAGACGCAGGCGCCAAAGCGTCGGGGGAAAGTCGCGTGCGGAGGTCACGCGCGCAGCATAACGGCGAATCGCGCGACCGGCGGCGCCGCCAACGCGTTCAGGCGCGGCGGACCGTTTCCACGCCGGGCAAGCCGTCGATGCGGGCGAGCAAGCGCGCCAACTGGTCGTGATCGCGCACGCGCAGTTGCATACGCAAACGCACGCGACTGCCGCCCAGCGCATCCGTGTTGATCGACACCACGTGCGCGTCGTCCTGGGCGATGGTGTTGCTCACGTCCTTGAGCAGCCAACGACGATCCACCGCCTCCACCACCACGCCCGCGACATGCCCGCCGCCGCCGCGGCCCCATTCCACCGGCAGCACGCGCTGCGGTTGTTCGGCGGAGAGCCGCAGGAACGCGGCGCAGTCGGCGCGATGCACGCTGACGCCGCGGGTGCGGGTGAGATACCCGGCGATGGGTTCGCCCGGCAGCGGCTGGCAGCAGCGCGCGATCTGCACCAGCAAATTGCCCACGCCCACCACCGTAAACGCCGAGCCCTTCTGCGCCCGCGCTTCGTCGCGCTTCTGCTGCGCGGCGCGGACAGCCTCGGGTTTAAGCGTCTGCGCCCGCGCCTTCAGCCCATCGCCGGCGGATGCCGTCGCGGCTTCTTGCTGCGCGCGTTCGTGATCGAGCAAGGCACGGCCGACCTGATGCGGGCTGACGTCGCCCAACGCGACCAGCACATAAAGATCGTCCACGTTCGCGGCGTTGAACTTCGCCAACACCGGCGCGAGATCGGCCTGCAGCAGCGACAGGCGACGCAAATCTTTGTCCAGCATTTCGCGCCCGGCCTGCAGATTGCGGGCGCGGTCGAGTTTGTGGAACCACGCGCGCACTTTGTCGCGCGAACGGCCGCTGGCCAGAAATCCGTTCGCGGCCAGCAGCCAGTCGCGACGCGGTTCGGCGGTTTTGCCGGTCAGAATCTCGATGCGCTGGCCGCTGCGCAATTTGTAATCCAGCGGCACGATGCGACCGTCCACTTTCGCGCCGCGGCAGCGGTGGCCCACCATCGTGTGAACGTGATACGCGAAATCCAGCGGCGTGGCGCCGTTGGGCAAATCCACCACGTCGCCCTGCGGCGTGAGCGTGTAGATGCGGTCCTCGACCAATTCGCTGTCGAGCGCGCCGTGCAGGCTTTCCTCGGCGCCTTCGCTGTCGTCGCGGCCGCCGTCGAGCAATTTCCGCATCCACTCGATCTTGCGGTCCATGCCGGCGTCGGCCGGCGCGCTGCGGCCTTCCTTGTAACGCCAGTGCGCGGCCACGCCCAATTCCGCCTGCGCGTGCATGTCGTGGGTGCGTATCTGCACTTCCAGCGTTTTGCCCTCGGGGCCGACCACCGCCGTGTGCAGCGAGCGGTAATCGTTGCGTTTGGGCCGCGCGATGTAATCGTCGAATTCGCTGGGAATCGGCACCCACAGCGCATGCACCGCGCCCAGCGCGGCATAGCAAGCCGGCACATCCTTCACCAACACCCGCACCGCGCGCAGATCGTACAACTCGCCGATCGGCACGCCTTTTTTCTGCATCTTCTTCCAGATGCTGGTGATGTGCTTGGGCCGGCCGGCGACATCCGCTTCGATGCCCTGCGCCTTCAGCGCTTCGCCCAGCTCGCGCTTCACCTGTTCGATGTAGCGCTCGCGACCGCCGCGTTTTTCATCCAACCACCCGGCGATGCTTTTGTAGGTCTGCGGCTCCAAATGGCGCAGCGCCAGATCTTCCAATTCCCACTTCAACTGCCAGATACCCAGCCGGTTCGCCAGCGGCGCATGGATGTCGCGGGTCAGCCGCGCCAGGGCTTTGCGTTCGTCCTCGGGCAGTTTCGAGGCCGCGCGCAGTTGTGCAAGCTGGCGCGACAGCAGAATCGGCACCACCCGCAGGTCGCGCACGATCGCCAGCAGCAACCGACGCAAGCCCTCGGCGTTGCGCCCGCCGGCCTCGGCCGCATGCAGGGTCCACACCTGCGCCGCCGCGCGCTGGCCGTCGAGCAAGGCCGCGAGACTGGGCCATTCCTTCGCCAGTCGCGGCTCGATCCGCGCCCGCCACTCCGGCCGTTCGTGCAGGATCGCGGCCAGCACCACATCGCCCTCGGCGTTCAACCGCTGCAGCGAGGCCAGGGTGTCGGCCAACACCGGCCAGGGCGCGACGCGCAGGTCCGGCGGGGCGGCCTCAGGCGGCAAAGCCGCTTCCAGGGCGCGTCGCCACGTCGGCGACAGACCGGCCACCGCCGGCAATTCGCACAAGGCGGCGAACGATGCGGCAGCATCGACTGCGGTAACGGCGATGGCGTCGGGACCGGACACGCGGGCGGCTTGTTCAACAACGGGCGGGTGGTCCTACACTAGCCGCCTACCGGCTCAAGGGGTAGACCTCGAACGTCACGACGATATGCCGACAACGATCGGCCGTCGCGCGATCGACGCCTCGCCTGCGAGCCAATGCCCTTTCGCCCCGCACCGCTCATCGCCACAGGAATCCGATCATGTCCGCATCGCGCGCCCTGCTGCCCCTCGCCCTCCTCGCCGCGTTCGCCCTCGCACCGCTCGCCGCGCACGCCGAGAAACCGATCCAACAGGAGATGACGCCCGAGGAATTCAAAGCCGCGGGCCTGGACAAACTCAGCGCCGAAGAACTGGCCCAGCTCAACACCTGGCTGGGTCGCAAAATCGAAATCGCGACCAGCACCGCGGCGAAGGAAGCGAAGAAGAAAGTCGAAGACGACAATCGCGGCTTCTTCAACTTCGGCTCGACCGAACCGGTGGTCTCGAAGATCGTCGGCGAATTCAAAGGCTTCGGCAAAGGCCGCGAATACGTGCTGGAGAACGGTCAACACTGGCGCCAAACCGACGGCGCCTCCCTCGTCGGCGTGAAACTCGACAACCCCGAAGTGCGCATCAACCCCAGCATCGCGGGCAACGCGTGGTATTTGGCGGTGAAGGGATACAACACGCGGGCGAAGGTCGAGCGGGTGAAGTGAGAAATCCCGTCAGACATCGAAATGAATATTTCGACCACCAATTTCGTAATGCATCAATAGTCACCAACAGCGCGTAGGGTGGAGTAAGCGCAGCGCAACTCCACCAACACCGAAGACATCGCACTCATCGATTTGCGGGCATTCCGGAGACTTGAGTCGATCTTCGCCAAGCATCTTCGTAGCGCGATTGCCCAATGGTGGAGTTGCGCTGCGCAGCTTCACCATCGTCGAAGATATTGCGGTCATCAATGTGCGGATAGCGCGTAGGGTGGAGTAAGCGCAGCGCAACTCCACCAACACCGAAGACATCGCACTCATCGATTTGCGGCCATTCCAGAGACTTGAGTCGATCTTCGCCAAGCATCCTCGTAGCGCGATTGCCCGATGGTGGAGTTGCGCTGCGTAACTTCACCATCGTCGAAGATATTGCGGTCATCAATGTGCGGATAGCGCGTAGGGTGGAGTAAGCGCAGCGCAACTCCACCAACACCGAAGACATCGCACTCATCGATTTGCGGGCATTCCAGAGACTTGAGTCGATCTTCGCCACGCATCCTCGTTGCGCGATTACCCGATGGTGGAGTTGCGCTGCGCTGCTTCACCATCACCGAAGACACTATGTTCATCGTCTTGCGGACATGCCTCAGACTTGAGTCGGTCTTCGCCAAGCATCTTCGTTGCGCGATTGCCCGATGGTGGAGTTGCGCTGCGCTTACTCCACCCTACGAGTTCTTGGCTCGGTTGCCGGTTTTACGCGACTGATACGCGAAAAACGAAACGTCCATGCGCGCGCGTCATTTCCGTGGCGCATTCCAATTGAACTGATCTTTCGCGGCGGTGTTTCGGCGGGAAAGATCGGCGAGCATCGCGTCCAGCGTGGCGCGGTCGGCCCAGCGGCCGTTAAGGAACACACCTGCGATCTTGCGGGTGTTCGACACATCGGCGAGCGGGTCGGCGTTCAGCAGCACCAAATCGGCGCGTTTTCCGACTTCGATGGTTCCGCGATCGCGATCGACGCCCAGCCACACGGCGGGCAACCGCGTCGCCGACGCCAGCGCTTCTTCGTTGGTCAAGCCGGCGTCCGCCAACAACTCGAGTTCGTCGTGCATCGAAAACCCTGCGATGACGCCCGAGGTCAGCGTGTCGGTTCCGGCGACGATCGGAACGCCTTCTGCCTTGAGCGCGCGCACCAGCCGTTTGTGGAACTCGACCATGCGTTCGAAGTACGCGATCAGCTCCGGCGTCGAATTTTTGTTGTAGCGATTCGCGTTGAGCCACTTGCTCTGCAGCAAGGGATGGACGTATTGAAGGTTGGGCGACGCCCGCAATTCGTCGAGCGAGCGCGTTTCGCTGGCGATCCATTTCATGACCGTCAACGTCGGCGTGACCCAGGTGCCGTTGCGCTTGGCGAGCGCCGCGAAACGTTTGGCGTCCTCATCGCTGAAGTCCGCGGAATGCTTCGAGAATTCCTCCGCGTGCGCGACCATGCCGAAATTCGGCACGAAAGCGCTGTCGAATTTTCCCTCGAACGCATCCGGGATATGGCCGACCGTTTTCAGCCCTTGCTTGTTCGCTTCGTCGACGATGGCCGCGAAGGTCTCGACATTGAGCCCGGAATACACTTTGATGAATTCGTAGCCCTCCGCTTTTGCGCTACGGACCGCCTGACGGCCATCCGAAGGCGTCTCCGCGATACGGCCCTGCGATTGGCCGCCATTGATCACCGCAGCCAACGCCATGTGCGGGCCGAAGACCTGTCTTTTCTCGACTTGATTGCGCTGCGCGAACGACTCGGGTTTCGCATCTAAGTTGAAGATCTGGGTCACCCCATTCGCGATGTAGGGCGTCATGACGTCTTGCGTCTCGAAGAAGATCGACGGCGCTTCGGTCGGATATTGCTTCGGACGCATGTAGCTATCGCTCTCCACGTGGACATGCATGTCCGTCAGACCGGGGATGAGCCACTTGCCTTTGCCGTCGATGCGCTTCGCGCCGGCGGGAATCGGGCCGTTAAGGGCGACGATTCGTCCTTTCTCGATCACCACCGTCGCGTCGCGCAGAATCGCGCCATCGACCGTCATCGGCAACACAGTGACGTGCTCGATCGCCATCGTCGCTTGTTCCGGGCCTGCGGCGCGGACGGTCGGCAGCGCACAAGCCGCGGCGACGAGGAGGGAGGTAAGAATGGGTTTGATCATGGAACGAGGGCCTGCTTGGGAGTCGAGAAATTTTCCCGTATCGGCTCGATCGGATCGATCAAATTCGCGCTCGATTCGATAATTTTTATCGTAATATGGCGAAATGAGCCTCCCGTCTCTCGACAAGTTCGACGAATCGATTCTTGTGTTGCTGCAGCGCGATGCGCGGCAATCGGTCTCCGACATCGCCGCCTCGGTCGGGCTGTCCGAGCCCGCGTGCTATCGAAGAATCAGGCGGCTGCGCGAGGACGGCGTCATCGATCGCGAGATCGCTGTCGTCAAACCCCGTGTCCTAGGGTGGCCGTTGAGCATGCTGGTGCTGGTCACGCTCGAAACCGACCGGAGCCACGTCGTCGACGATCTGATGAAACGCTTGAATGCGCTCCCGGAAGTGCTGGATGCGTGGTACGTCACCGGGGATCACGATTTCGTCCTGCATATCGTCGCCCGCGACATGGAGTATTTCGAGAATTTCGCGCGCGAAGCGCTGCACTCGGACATCAATGTCCGCAGCTTCAAGACTTTGGTCGTGATGCGCAATTGCAAGAAGCTTTCGGCGATTCCCGCCGCTTCCGCAATCGATCGTTAGTGCGTAGGGTGGAGTAAGCGCAGCGCAACTCCACCATCGAGCAATCGCGCGACGGGGTTGTCAGGCGAAGATCGCCTCAAGTCTGCGGTATGTCCGCAAGTCGATGAACACAGTGTCTTCGGCGATGGTGGAGTTGCGCTGCGCTTACTCCACCCTACGCGGATCTTTTGGGGTTCGATGCGCGGGGATGGATCGGCTCGCGCGGCCGACACGATCGGCGGTCGCATCGGCGCCGGAATTCTGCGTCGATGCGACCTTCGACGGCACGATCAATACGCGACGCAAATCCCACCTGGCCGCAGGTCGCAGACTTCCCACAGTTGCCATGCGCTGCCGTCGCAGTAGTACGTGATCTGCAATTGCTCCCAGCGCGTGTAGTGCTGCACGTCGTAGAGATCGCCTTCGTTGGCCGAGTTGCAAGCGATCGGCGGCGTGGGCCAGCCGATGGCATTGGCGTTGCCGATGCTCATAAGGCCAGCGGCCACAACAGCGGCGAGGCCGAGTGCGATGTTCCGTTTCATGGGTCGAGTTCCGAGATGCGCCGCCGTCGTTGCGACGTCCCGGCTGACGGCGGCGTCGGGCCGGACGCGACGGACGTTCCTCGCCCGCACCGGTATCAAACGACGGACGCGCATCGCAAACCGTGAAGCGGGTGGCAACTCCGTCATCGGCCGATCGATCGCGGCGGGCGCCGGCATGCGTCGTCGAGGCCGGATCGCTCGCGGTCGGCATGCGGCCAGGCAGCGCTTTCCGACGAACGGTCGATATCCGGCGAAATTGACTTAGCGCTCGCGCCCTCGTTCCGCGCTTCAGGTATCGGCGACACCCTGCGCTCCGCCGTTTGGACGCAGGGCTCGCCCGATCGGCGCGGGGGGCGCCATCGACGCAGCGATGCGGACGCCTCGGTTTCGACCGGGCCGCACCCGTATCGCGAAGCCACCATCGAGCGATAGAAAGGAGTTCACGATGCGTACCATCCTACAAACTGCGGTGCTATGCCTCGTGGCGGGAAGCGCGTTCGCGCAAACCGCCGCGTGCCCGGTACCGGTATTTCCCGTACCCACTGTCCCCTCTGCACGACCGAACGTCGGTTACAGCAACGACTCCACTCGTCTGGATTCGATGTGGATGCATTCGTCGACGAATCTGCAAGGTTATGCGACCACGGAAAAATTCGCGCCTTGTTTGTTCTACAACCCGACCGAAAAGGACATCAAAGCGCAACTGGGCGGTTTCCAAAGCGCGCTGGTGATCAACAATCCGAGCCCGACGGTCAGCACCACGGTCTCGGTGGAATTGCGCGATCGCAACGGAGTGCCCGCAGGCCCAACGCTCACGCAAACGATCGGCCCGAACGGGACTTGGAACTTCGCCACCACGCAACTGCAAGGCGCCGCGAACGGCGTCGGTTCGGCGAGGATCCGCGCCACGCAGCCGATCGTCGGCGCATCCTTGCACTATGTGGACTCCGTTCTGATCGGCGGGACGATGATCACCGACCCGGACATCCTGCATCCAGGCGAGGGCACGATGCAGCAATTGCAGGCGTCGCAACGCGCCGGAATGAACCTTTACGCCGGGCCGATGCCGTTGTCGAATAGCAGCAACTTCGATTTCCTCAACGGCAATCTGCCGTTCTACTGCGTGATGAACACCACGCCGACGCCCACGACCATCACCGCGTTCAAAGGCAGCAGCAGCGGCATCGCGTTTCCGACGCTCACCGCCACGCTGCCGGGCTACGGTCAATTCATCGATATGAGTCTGTGGCAATCGGCCGAAACGTTTTATCTGACCGGCACCGGCGCACTCGACGACAATGCCTGGGCGTTCGTTTCGTCCTCGCAATCACCGCTGGTCGGCGAGCTGTATCTCGCCGATTTCTTCGCTTACGGCTCGCCCGGTTCGCCCGGCATGAGCCTAGGGAAGAAATTCCGCGTCGGTAGCGCGATGATGGCCAATACGCCTTCGTCCAATGTGACCAGCGCGGAAGTGACCCAGCAGACGGTCGTCCCGCTGCCGCGCACCGATACGCTGATCGGCGTGTTGAACGCCTCCACCGTCAATATCGGGCCGGTCACAGTGACCTATCGAAATCGCAACGGCGGGATCGCCGGCACCAACACCGTGGCGTCGCTCCTCCCAGGACAGACACTGCGATTGACGCCAGGGACGCCTGGCTTTCCGGCGTCGCCCTTCTTCGACGGCTGGGCGGATATCCGCGCCTGCAAAGCGGGACTGATCGGCTGGACCATGCGCGAGATCACGAAGAACGGCAACACGCATTTCGAGAAAACCTACGGCGAAGAATTGGTCGGCGCCAACGGGCTCGAACCCGGCAAATCGATTCCTGTCGTCGAGCAAGGCATCGCGGTGAACCGCAAAGTGGCGCCGTTCGGCCGGGTCTCCGATTGGTGGTGGCCCTCCTACACCAACTTCGCGAACAATAGCGTCAGCAATGTCGGCAACTACTGGTTCCGCTTCTTCAGAGCGACACCGACCACCATCGATGTCACCAACTACGCCGGACAGCCGTTCGCCGGCCTGCCCTTCGGCAGTACGTCGTTTTCGTATCAAGATGGGTTAGGTGGGCAGGTCTCGTTGCCGCCCAACACCAATATGAACATCAGCGGCCGTGTCGATGTGAAGACGGGCAGCGTCATCGGCATTACCGCGATCGGCGATCCGTTCGAGGAATGGCAAATCCCAGGGTTCGCCGGTTATGCCGGAGGCGCTGTGCTTCCGCCGTTGAAGGCGCGCTGAGTCATTCCCCGCTCCAACGTACGCTGTTACGAGCGTCGTAGGAGCGTTAGCCGAAAGAGCCGCGTCCGCTAATGCGGGCGCGGCTCGCATCGCTTGGTCCAGGCGCCCAATTCGGCGCGACGCGGATCGCGTTCGGGCAGCAAGCGCAACGCCGAACCCGCTAGTTCGATCGCAGCGGAACAGTCACCGGATAGTACGGCCCATCGCGCAAGCCCATGCAGCGGCCTGCCCTGCAGCGGATGATCGGCGCCCACTGCGATCGCATGCGCATCGCGCGCCTTACGCAGCAGATCGTGGGCCTCGTCGATTCGATTCAGATCGAGCAACGTCAATCCCAATTCGAGCCGGCTTTCGGCGACTTCGGCGTGATCGTCGCCCAACAGCGCGATGCGCGAGGCCAAGGCGGCACGCTGTAGGCGTTCGGCTTCGGCCGCATCGCCGCGCGCGCGCGCCAACGCCCCCAGATGCGCCAAGCTACGTGCGGTATCGCGATGGCGATCGCCGAAGGCCTTACGACGGCTCGCGAGCGCGCGCAAGGCGAACGTCTGCGCATCCTCATGCGCGCCGTGCGCGGACAGCACCATACTCAATTCGTCTTCGATATATGCGGTTTCGGGATCATCGGCGCCGTACAGTTCGACGCGCAGCGGAAGAATGCTGCGATACGCGCGCTCGCTGTCGTCGTAGCGGGCCATATCGGCGTAAAGCAGCGCAAGATTGCCGAGCGTCGTGCCGTCCGGATCCCGCGGGGAACTCGCGCCGAGTCCGTCGCCGACGACCTCGCGATAGAGCGCTTCCGCCCGCTCATAGCGGCCGAGATCGTGATTGATCAAGGCCAGATTGTTCACGCCGTTCCACACGCGTTCGTCGTCGGGCGGAAGCAGCGCGCGACGCAAACTCAGCGCTTCGCGGAACATCGGCTCCGCGCGCTTGAAATCGCCTTTCGCAGCGTAAACGCGGGCGAGTTGATCGGTGAGATCGGCCACTTCGATCGAACGCGCGCCGACGCGCGCACGCTGCAAGTCCAGCGCGCGCCGCAAACTCTCGGCCGCGCGGTCGTAAATGCCGAGCTGTTGGTACAAGCGACCGAGCGTGCCGAGAAACTCCGCGTTCGACTGCGGTTGATCCTTCAATCGCAGGGCCGCGCGTTCGGCGCCGCGATCGAGCAAGGCGCGCGCGGTGATCGCGTTGCCCTGTTCCGGTCCGGGTTCGGCGATCTCGAACAAATCCGCGAGCAAGGCCGAAGTCTGCGTCGCGCGGTCGCGTTCCGCGCGCGTCTGCGCCAACAGCGCGAGCGCACCGACGACGAAGGCGACGACCGACAGCGCGAACGCCGCGACGAGCACGGACGCCACACGATGCCGACGCAGGAATTTTCCCGTGCGATAGCGCAAGGTGGCGGGCCGCGCGGAAATCGGTAATCCATCCAGCCAACGGCCGAAATCGGCGGCCAACTCGCCCGCCGTGCCGTAACGACGATCCGGTTCTTTCGCCAACGCCTTGGCGAGCATCACGTCCAGATCGCCGCTGAGCGTGCGCGCCAGCGAAGCGGGCGTCGCCCGACGCGATTCTGCGCGACGTTCGGTGTCGTCCTCATCGGTCTTCGCACGCACGCGCGCACTGGCGGTGGGCGGATCGATTTCGACGATCGCGCGCGCCAACGCCGTCGGATGCGATGCGCTCTCGCGATACGGCGAAACGCCGGTGAGCAGACGATACGACAACACGCCGAGACTGTAGACATCGCTGGCCGGGCGCACCGGCTCGCCCAGAATTTGCTCAGGGCTGGCGTAGCTCGGCGTCATCCAGCCCAGGCGCGTGACCGTGCCGGTCGTTTCGTCGTCGCGCGGCAGGCCATCGTCGTCGTGCAGCAATTTGGCGATGCCGAAATCGAGCAGTTTGACCTCGCCGTCGGGCGCGACCAGAACGTTGCCCGGCTTGAGATCGCGATGCACAACGAGGTTGCGATGCGCGTTCTGCACCGCATCGCAGACGCGCCGCATCAAGGCCACCCGAGCGCGCACGTCGAGACGATGACGGTCGCAATACGCATCGATCGCTTCGCCTTCGACGTATTCCAACACCAAAAACGGACGACCTGCACGCGTGCGCCCGGCGTCGAGCAAGCGCGCGATGCCCGGATGCGACAACGTCGCGAGAATTCGTCGCTCCGATTCGAAGCGCGTCACCAGCGCGCTGGCTTCGATATCGTCGCGCAAGACTTTGATCGCCACCGGCGCGCCTTCGCCCGACGCCGGTCGAGCCGCGTACACCGCGCCCATCCCGCCTTCGCCGATTTTGCGTTCCAATCGCCAACCGTCGAAGACATCGTCCAGCAGCGCCGTCCGCGCGTCGGTCTCGCGCGCGGCGAGCGCGCGCGCGGCCGTCGCCGCCGCCGCGCGCTCGAAGCGCGCGGTGATCGGCGCCCGATCCGCCGACGATGCATCCAATGCGAGCAAACGCGCGGCGTCCGCGCGCACGACCTCATCCGGTTCGATCGCTTCCAGCCATGCCGCGCGCTCGGCCTCGGGTTTGGTCAACGCATCGACGAACAGCGCTTCCACGCGACGAAAACGCGCGGATTCGATCTCGTCGCATCCCTCGCTGCGCGTGTCGTCGCTTTTATCGTGGCTTTTATCGTTGTTTTTCTCGTCCATTCGCACATCGACTCCTCAATCGAACGGAACGCCGCGACGCTTCGCGTCAATGCGAACGCTCGGTCTCGTCCAAGGCCAAACGATCCGCCAACCAGGCGCGCGCCAAACGCAGGTCCAACATCACCGTCGGCTCGGACACGTCCAGCAGCGCCGCGGTTTCGGCGACGGACAAGCCGAGAAAACAGCGAAACTCCACCGTTCTGGCTTTGCGCGCATCGCGTCGCGCCAACGCATCCAGCGCGCGATCGAGCGCGAGCATGTCCAGCGGATCGCCGTCGAAGCCGGGCACGCGTTCGGCCCATTCGTCGAACGCGACGCGATGCGCGCGGCCTTCGCCGCGACGCAGCGCATTCTCGGCACGCGCGTGATCGACCAGGATGCGGCGCATGGTGCGCGCGACGAGCGCGAAGAAATGGCCGCGATCGCGCCAATCCGGCGTCTGCCCCGACGCCAAACGAATGAAGGCTTCGTGCATCAGCGCGGTCGCGCGCAGCGTGTGGTCGGGACGTTCGCCGCGCAGGGCGCGTTCGGCCAGCGCATGCAAGCGTCGATAGACCGATGCCATCAAGGTATCGACCGCGTCGGGTTCGCCGCGTCGCCATGCGTGCAGCCATTCGGTGATGGGCGCGTCGGCGACGTCGGTCGGATCGGCCTGTGGCGGGGTGTGCGGGGGCGTATTCATCGCCTCGTTCCTTGAGTGGATCCAGATGGCATCGCGCGCGCCGCCCCTTTCGGCGCCGCCACAGCATCCGATCAAACGGGCGAGAAAATCAAGCGCGGCGCTCCGCCTGCCCGACGAACGCCGCCGCCGGGCGTACGAACGTCAGTTCAGGGCATCGAGCCGCGCAGCGAGCTTCTTCGCCGAAATCCCGCCCTTCGCACCCAGCTCCTGCGCGAACAGCGAGACCCGGAATTCCTCCAACTCCCAGCGCAACACTTGCCAACCCGGGGCGGCATCCACACCGCGGTCGCGCGCGTCCTGCAATGCGTCGGCGAAAGGCTTGAGTTCGAGCATGCGCGCTTGATCGCGCGTGGGGTCGCGCAGCGCGCGTTCGGCGCGCAGCGAGAGCGCTTTGAGATAGCGTGGATATTCGCGCAGGGCCTCGGCCGGCGTATCGCGCAGAAAACCCGGCGCGGCCAACGCAACGAGTTGTTCGCGCATATCGTCCAGATTGGCGCGCGCCCAGCCCATCAACGTCGATTCCAACGCCGCGCGCACGTCGGCGACACGGGCGAGAATGGTTTCCGCCTGTTTCAGTCGTTCCATCGCTTCGCCGAACACGGTTTTGGCGATGTGATCGCGCCGCTGCGCGAACGCCGCGGCATCGCGAATCGCGTCCAAGCCCTCGGCGCAGGATGCGGCGAACGCGCCTTCGATCGTGTCTTCGCGCAAACGGTCGCTGTCTTTGAGTCCATCCCGGCGCGGGTGTCGCGATTCGATCGCCGCGTACAGCAAAGCGGTCTTCGCCTGCACCGGCAATTGCTTGCGCGCTTGTTTCAGTTTGTCGGCCAGTTCGATCCGCAGCAAACGCCGCACGCCCTGCGGATGATGCCGTTGCGCCTCGGCGCGGTCCGCATGCACGGCCAGCGACACGCTATCGCCGTCGTCGTGCAAGGCCGGATACGCCGGCACACCGCCCGCGCCGACGACGCTGGCGGGGATCGGCACGGACGGGAACGAGCGCAGCCCGGTTTGCGCCAAGCCCTGCGCCGCCCGCGCCGAAAACGCCTCCGCCGCGCGTTTGCCGAAACGCGCGCGTAAATCGTCCAGATCGCGCGATTCGGCCAACACAGCCTTGCCGTCCGCATCGAGCAACCGCAGATTCGCACGCAGATGCGCTTCGATCCCGCGCGCATCGAAATCCAAAGCGCTCAACTCGACGCCGCTGAGTTTCTTCAGGAAGCGCGCCAGCGCGCCCTCGAAGCTGTCGGCGTCGGGCGTGGCCGACGACGCGACATTCGCCGCACCGGCGACGGGCGCGAACGCTTCGGCGAACGCGCGCGCGAAATCCGGCGCGGGCACGAAATTGCGCCGCAGGATTTTCGGCAACGATTTAATGAGCGCGGTGGCTTTGTCTTGCACGAACCCCGGCGCTAACCACGACAACTGCGCGGGATCCAAGGCATTCAACAGATGCAGGGGCACCACCACGGTCATGCCGTCGTCCGGCGCGCCGGGGTCGAAGCGATAACGCACCGCCAGCCGCACATCGCCCAACGGTAGATACGGCGGAAAACGCGCCGCTTCGCTGGCGTCGCCGATCATCAAGTCGTCGATCGACCATTCCAGTTTGGTTTTTTCCGCGGGCGGCAATTTCGCGTACCACGCGTCCAACGCTTGGCGGTTGTGGACATGCGGCGGCAAACGGTCGAGATACCACTGCGCTTGCCACTCTTCATCCACCACCAAACCGACGCGCCGTTGCTTAGCTTCTTCCTGTTTGGCTTTCGCCAAGATCGCCAGATTGCGAGCGAGGAATGTTGCGCGCGTGTCGATCTCGCCCGTGGCCAATGCGTCACGGGCGAAGATCGCCCGCGCTTCCTGCGGGAACAGCGCGCCGTAATGCACCGGTTTTTTCGGCGCGAGAATCAAGCCGAACAGACCGATTTGTTCGCTGCCGATCACGCGACCCTGCGCGCGCGACCAATGCGGATCGTGATGCCGGCGCGCCAGCAAATGCGGCAATTCGTCGATCGCCCATTCCGGCTCGATCGCAGCGTTGACGATCGACCAAACTTTCTCGGTGTCCAGCAGCGTCGCCGACAGCACCCACGGCGGCGGCTTGGAGGCCAACGTGGAACCCGGAAACAATTGGAATTTGCGCCCGCGCGGGCCGTCGTAGACGCCGCGGTCGCCGCGATGACCGATTTGCGTCGGCAAACCCGCGATCAAGGCGCGATGCAAGGCCGCATACGATGCGCCTTGGCGCACCACCTGCTCGTCCACGATATCGACGCCGATTTCCGGGTGCCACTGCAATTCTTCGCACAGCAGCTTCAACTGCCGATGCAGCTCGCGCCATTCGCGCAAACGCAGAAAACCGAGGAACTGCTTGTCGGCCCACTTGCGCAACTGCGATTGGGTCATGTCCTCGTGCGCGGTGCGGTACGCGCGCCAGAGTTTCAAAATGCCGACGAATTCGGATTTCGCGTCGGCGAACTGCGCGTGCGCGGCATCGGCGGCGGCGCGTTGATCGGCCGGCCGCTCGCGCGGGTCCTGGATGCCGAGAAAACTCGCGATCACCAGCATCTCGCGCAAACAGCCATGGGTCTGCGCGGCGATCAGCATGCGCGCCAATTTCACGTCCACCGGCAACCGCGCCATCGCGCGACCGATGGCCGTGAGCTTGCGCTCGGCGTCGATCGCGCCCAATTCGCTCAAGTGCTGCCAGCCGTCGGCGATGGCGCGCGGGTCCGGCGGCTCCAGGAACGGGAATTCCTCGATATTGCCCAGCCCCAACGACAGCATCCGCAGAATCACGCCCGCCAACGCGGCGCGGCGGATTTCCGGGTCGGTGTACGCATCGCGGGCGAGAAAATCGGCCTCGGAATACAGGCGAAAGCACACGCCGGGCGCGATGCGGCCGCAACGGCCTTTGCGCTGATCGGCGCTGGCCTGCGCGATGGCCTCGATGTGCAGGCGATCGAGTTTCTGGCGCGGGCTGTAGCGCTTGATCCGTGCGAAACCGGGATCGACCACGTAATGGATGCGCGGCACGGTCAGCGAGGTTTCGGCGACGTTGGTCGCCAGCACGATGCGCCGCTGCGTGCCAGGATTGAACACGCGGTCCTGATCGCGCGCCGACAATCGCGCGTACAACGGCAACACTTCGGTGTGTCGGTATTTGCGCCGTTCCAACGCCTGATGCGCATCGCGAATCTCGCGTTCGCCGGGCAGGAAAATCAAGGTGTCGCCGCCGTGACCGGCGCGCGCGATTTCGTCGCAGGCTGCGACGATGCCGTCGAGCACGGAGCGCCCCGATTCGCGCCCGCCGCCGTCGCGCGACGCGATGACCTCGCCCTCCTCGCTGTCGCCGCCTTCCAACGGGCGATAGCGCACCTCGACCGGATAGCCGCGGCCCTCGACGCTCACTACCGGCGCGTTGTCGAAATGCTGCGAGAAACGTTCGGTGTCGATGGTCGCGGAGGTGACGATCACTTTGAGATCGCGACGCTTCACCAGCAAGCGCTTGAGATAACCCAGCAAGAAATCGATATTCAGGCTGCGCTCGTGCGCCTCATCGATGATGATCGTGTCGTAGGCCGACAACCAGCGGTCGGACTGGATTTCCGCCAGCAAAATGCCGTCGGTCATGAACTTGATCGCGGTGCGTTCGCCGACGGTCTCGTTGAAACGCACTTGATAGCCGACGGCACCGCCCAACGGCGTTTTCAGTTCGTCGGCCACGCGCCGTGCGACCGCGCGCGCGGCGATGCGTCGCGGCTGCGTGCAGCCGATCATCCCGGCCGCGCCGCGACCGGCGGCGAGACACAGCTTCGGCAACTGCGTGGTCTTGCCCGAGCCGGTTTCGCCCGCGATCACCACCACCGGATGGTCGCGGATCAACGCCACGATCCGCTCGGCTTCGGCGGCGATGGGCAACGCGGGGTCGATCTCGCCCGAGGCCGGCAACGCCGCCTGCCGCGCTTCGCGCGCGGCCACGGACACCGCCAAGGCCGCGTCGAACGCGGCGCGCGCGTCGGTATCGGTGGGCTTGGCGTTCCAGCGCGACCACAGCGCGAGCAAACGCCCACGGTCGCGCGCTAACGCGCCATCGACGCGAAGGCGTGCGCGCTGCGATTCGCGGCGGTGGGAGGGCGTGTCTTCGGTCATCGGGATTTGGCCGCGAACGATCGCGGCGATCGGAACAACGAATTTCTAATGCGGACTGGCGGACGATAGTCTGACGCATCCCCCGACCGGAGACGAGTCATGGCCAAGTCCGCGAAAACCGATAAGCCGAAGAAGAAAGACGCCGCAGCGGCCGGAGCGCCGAACATCGACATCGGCATTTCGTCGAGCGACCGCAAGAAAATCTCGGACGGCCTGTCCCGATTTCTCGCCGACAGCTTCACGCTGTACCTGAAAACCCACAATTTCCACTGGAATGTCACCGGGCCGATGTTCAACACCCTGCACGTGATGTTCGAGGTCCAGTACACCGAGCAATGGACGGCGCTGGACAACACCGCCGAGCGCATCCGCGCCCTGGGCTTCAACGCCCCGGGGTCTTACGCCGAATTCATCGAGCTCACGTCGATCCCCGAAGAACCCGGCCTGACCGACACCGCCGATTGGCGCGAAATGGTCCGGCAATTGGTCGTCGGCAACGAAGCGGTCTGCCGCACCGCGCGCAAGGTGCTGAAAACCGCCAACGACGCCGGCGACGACCCGACCGTCGACCTGCTGACGCAGCGCCTCAACATCCACGAAAAGAACGCGTGGATGCTGCGGTCCTTGCTGGCCTGAGCTGAGCTGCGCACGGCATCGTCGCGGTCGAGAACGACCCGCGGCGATGCGTTGCGGCGTATTTCGTTCAGCGTCAACGCGCGCTGTCTCGGTCAGGGCTCGCGCCTGCGGCGACATCGGGGATTCGCGCATTCGAACGTTTCGACGCGGACGGCAGCGCGACCCGCTGCGACGCCAGCGGCGATGACTGCGGCCGGTACAGATGCGCCTTGAAGAACGCGATGTACCCGGCGTACGCGCCCGCCGCATGGGTGTAGCGCGGGCCGGCATCGGCGCTGCAGCGCGTCGAGGTTCCGAACGCCTCGGCGTACGCGGCGCATAGCGCGAGCCCGAAGTCGGGGTAATGCACTTCGACCATGCCCTCGAGTTCTTGCAGCGTAATCAAGCGACGCACGAACGGCTGGTCGTAACGCAACATCACCGGCGGGTCGGGGCGCGGCCCCGCGTTCACGCTGCGGATGGCGCTGCCGAACTGCGCGTATTTCGGATGCTCCAGACGCCATGCCGCCTTCGCGACCGAGCGGTCCTCGGGAACGAGAAACAGGTCCGCGAACTCCAAACCATCGTAGGTGGTTTGCGGATTCACGCCGAACACCGCGTTGACCCGCGTGGATTGGCGCGCGACCGGATCGGGGCTGTCGGGAATCGCCATGTCGTCCTGCAGCGCGGTCCACAGCGTGAGCGTGCCGCGCGAGCCCCCGACCAGAAACACGTTGCGTTTGTCGATCCCCAGCGCGCTGGCGTTCGCGCGAATGAACTGGATCGCGCGCGCGATGTCGCGATGCGGCACGCCCGGATTCGCCGGGCTATCGGCTTCCGCTTCGTTCGTCACCGGATGCCGGAATTCGATCGACGCGAACGAAAAGCCCGAGGCCAGCGCCGGCAGCACCAACGCTTTGTAGACTTCGCCATCGGGCGACAGACGCTTACTGGAACCGTTGGGATGCGCCCAAATGACCAGCGGCGCGGGCGCGCTGGTCGGTACGCGATAGAAATCGAACGCCTGCTGCAAACGGCGACCGTTCAAGGTCGGCTCGTTCCACTCCGCGGCGCCGTAACACAGGTCCTCGCCTTGCGCGCCGAGCGGGAGCGGTGTCGGCGTGCAGGCCAGCGCGGCGGCGGCATACAACGATGCGAACAAGAGCATCGAGCAACGCGCGAGCGCGAAACGGTGGTGCGCACGAAAACGAGCGATGAATTGCGACCTTGAGCGTAACGTCATGCGCATTGCGTCCTTTGATCGAGAAGTAACGGTCGCGATCGCGCGACCGTCACCGCTAACGTGCGCGCAGGCGTCGGGTTGACGATGTCGTCGCGATTCGTACCCGACCGTCCGCTTTCTCGCGCCGCAAAACCTCTCTCGCTTACGGCAAGCGGTAGCGCTCGAAAAACGCCACATAACCTGCGTACGCGGCGATCGGATCGTTCTTGTAACGCGAATCGGCATCGTAACTGCAGCGCGCACTGTTCCCGAACGCACGGATATACGCTTGGCACAACGCCGGGCCGAAGTTCGGATAGTGGATCGAATCCAACTGCTGCATTTCGGCGTAAGTCACCAGCCGCGGCACCACCGGGGCATCGTAGATCAACCGCACCGGCGGGTCCGGTTGGGCACCCGCGCTCACGCTGCGGATCGCACTGCCGAATTGCGCGTAGTGCGGGTGCTCGGCGATGAAGTCGGCGACGGCATCGTCGCGATCCTGCTGGACGATGAACAAATCGGCGAACTCGATGCCGTCGTAAGTGGTCTGCGCTTTCACGCCGTAAATCGCGTTCACACGGGTCGATTCGCGCGCCACCGGGTCGTTGCTCTTCGGACGCGCCATGTCGTCCTGCAGCGCCGTCCAGATCGTCAACGTCCCGCGCGACTGGCCGGCGAAGAACACATTGCGTTTATCGATGCCCAAGGCCTCGGCATTGGCGCGGATGAACTGCAACGCGCGCGCCACGTCGTAGTGCGGCACGCCGGGATCGTTCGCGTTGTTAGGCTCGTTCTCATTGGTCACCGGATGGCGAAATTCGATCGACGCGAACGAGTAGCCGGCGTGCAGCGCAGGCGCGACCAGCGCCTGATACATCCGCGAATCGGGCGCTAGCGTTTTGCTCATGCCGTTGGGATGCGCCCAAATGATCAGCGGCGTCGGGGTACTCGACGGCGCCCGATAGAAATCGAAGGCCTGCACCAGCCACGCGTTCTTGAGCGTCGGTTCTTGCCACGTTTCCTTGCCGTAGCACAGGTTCGCCCCCTGCGCGCCCGGGGGCAACGCCACCGGTTTGCAGGCCTGCTGCGCCCGCGCGGCGCCGACGACGCACAACAACCCTAGCAATGCCGCGCTCGCGCGCAGCGACCACGAATGATTCGCGAACATATCGTTTCCTTGAGCGAGTGATCGATGACCCCGCAGGGCACATCGATCAACGCGTCGCGGCATCGCCCGTTGACGCGCACGGACGAAAAAGAAAGGCCCCGACGATGCGGGGCCTTTCTGAGACGAAACGCTAGAGGTTTCAGCGCTTATCGAACGGCGCGTAATCGCGCGCCGCATACCCCGTATAGATCTGACGCGGACGGCCGATCTTGGCTTCCGGGTCGGTCTGCTGTTCCAGCCAATGCGCGACCCAACCCGCGGTGCGGGCGATGGCGAACATCACCGTGAACATCTCGGTCGGAATACCGAGGGCCTTGTAGATGATGCCGGAATAGAAATCGACGTTCGGGTAGAGCTTACGCTGCACGAAGTATTCGTCCTTCAGCGCGGCTTCTTCCAACTTCATCGCCACTTCGAGCAACGGGTCGTTCACGCCCAACTCGTTCAGCACCTTGTGGCACATTTCGCGGATGATCTTCGCGCGCGGGTCGAAATTCTTGTAGACGCGATGGCCGAAGCCCATCAGACGGAAGCCCGAGTTCTTGTCCTTCGCCTTGTCGATCGCCGACTGCACGTTGTCCGGGCGGCCGATCTCTTCCAGCATCTTGAGCACGGCTTCGTTGGCGCCGCCGTGCGCCGGGCCCCACAACGCGGCCACGCCGGCGGCGACGCAGGCGTAGGGGTTGGCGCCGGTGGAACCGACCAAACGCACGGTCGAGGTCGAAGCGTTCTGCTCGTGATCGGCGTGCAGGATGAACAACAAGTCCATCGCCTTCGCGGCCATCGGGCTGAGCGCCAGCGGCTCGCTCGGCACTTCCTTCATCATGTGCAGGAAGCGAGTGACGTATTCGAGATTGTTCTTCGGATAACGGATCGGCCAGCCGATGGAATAGCGATAGCAGGCAGCGGCGATCGTCGGCACTTTCGCGATCAGACGGATCGCGGCCATGCGGCGCTGTTCGGCGTCTTCGAGATCGAGCGTGTTGTGGTAGAAGCTGGCCATCGAGCCCAGCATGCCGACCAGCATCGCCATCGGGTGCGCGTCGTGGCGGAAACCGAATAGGAAGGTGCGGAAGGCCTCGTGCATCATCGTGTGATGCGTGACTTCGTGTTCGAACTTCGCGAACTCCGGCTGGGTCGGCAGTTCGCCGTTCATCAGCAGGTAGGCGACTTCCAGGAAGCTGGAATGCTCGGCGAGTTGTTCGATCGGATAGCCGCGATACATCAACACGCCGTTATCGCCGTCGATGTAGGTGATGGCCGAACGGCACGACGCGGTGGCCATGAAGCCCGAGTCGTAGGTGAACAACCCGGTTTCTTTCGGCAGTTTCGCGATATCGATGCAGGGGTTGCCGAGGGTGCCCGAATGCACCGGCAGAACGACGGACTTATCGCCGGCGGTCAGCGAAACCTGCGTGGGAACGGAAGAATCCTGTTGGGACACGGCGCACTCCAGAGAACTTTAGGGGAGCTTCGGATGACGTGGACGGCCGCACGCGGAAGCCCGCGGAACGGTCCGAGACAACGGCCGCGGCGCAGCCGCGACAGGGTCGGGATTATCGCACAAGCCTACGCGCGCACCGGCGCTGGACTTTCGTCTAAGCGTCGCGCGTCGCGACGCGGACTGCCGTGCGGATACGAAACGCTCGGACACGACAACGGCCGCCGGAGGGCGGCCGTTGAGGGATAGACGCTGCGGGCAGGATTTCGGTTTCGACGAACCGGAACCGCGCTGCGCCACGCGCCGACGCCGAGGCGCCGCGCGTCGCGATTACTTGCCGTAGCGCTTGCGGAACTTGTCGACGCGACCACCGGAATCGATGATCTTGTGCTTGCCCGTGTAGAACGGGTGCGACGACGAAGAGATTTCCACCTTGATCAGCGGATATTCGTTGCCGTCTTCCCACTTCGTCGTTTCCTTGCTGCCAAGGGTCGAACGAGTGAGGATCTTGAAGTCCGAGGTCACGTCTTGGAAGACGACCTGACGGTATTGGGGATGGATGTCGGCCTTCATGGCGGCACCAAAGTTGAGCGGAAAGCCGGGCATTATAGCGGCCCCCATGAGCCCGACTCAAGCCGTCGAACGACGATCGAGACGCCGGGTTGGACTCGGCGCCTAGAATCCGGCCCGCGCGAGGCGCGGCCAGACCGCCTGATCGAGCCTCAATCCGGCCTCAATCGGCCCGCAACGCTCGCCGGATCAGGGCCTCGAAGGCGGCTTGATCGTAGGCCATCAGGATATCCGCGTTGTCCGCCCGGCCGCTGCGACGGTTCCAGTCCACCACGGTGGCGCCGCGGGTCTCGGCTCCGGTCAGCTCCACACGGAGGGGACGAACGGCCCGCTCGCGCACGCCCTCGGGGGCGACCAGCATCGCCATGGCCAGCGCGTCGGCGGCGTGCCAGCGCTCGCCGCGAAGACCGGCGGACCATTCGCGGGTTTTGCGCGAGATGGCTTCGTACAACCGCGCGCGAGGGTGATCGGCCTGCAGCCAACGCTCGACATCGCTGTGCAGAAAGCCGTGGCGGATCACCGCTTCCCAGTCCGCGACTTCGACGACTTTGCCGGCGGCCGCGAAGGCCTCGAACACCAGGTGCGCGGCTTCGGGGTCGAAGCCGATATTGAATTCGGCGGTCGGGGTGGTGTTGCCCTGCCCCGTGACCGCGCCGCCCATCACCACCATCCGACCGACCCGCTGCGGCAGGGTCGGATCGAGCTTCAGCGCCACCGCCAGATTGGTCAGCGGCCCGAGCATGCACACCACCAAGCGACCCGCATGCGCGTGCGAAAGGCGAATCATCGCCAGCGCGGCGTGTTCGGCCTCGGCGCGTTTCGCGGCGGGGGCGTAGTCGATGTCGCCGAAACCGTCGCGGCCGTGGACGTAGGAGGCATCCGGCGCCGAATGCAGCAGCGGCGCGTCGCAGCCGGCGAAGACCGGCACATCGACCTCCGCCACTTCGGACAGTTTCAGCGCGTTGGCGACGGTATGTTTCAAACCGACATTGCCGGCGGCGATGGTGAGCGCGACGACGTCGAACTGCGGCGCGTCGAAGGCCATCAGCAGCGCCAGCGCGTCGTCCACGCCGGGGTCGGTGTCGATCAGCAGGGGAAGTCGTTGTGTCATGGGATAAAGAAACCGGTGGATTCGGAAAGCGCAAGGCAAGCCGGAATCATGACATCTTTCGGCCTTTGCTCATCACGATCGCGACGATTTCACTGAATCGGGGATCGTCGAATTTAAGCCCAGCGATGAAGGAAATCGCCTCGTCCCAAGACATTTGCAAAACGACTTCGCCATCGTTACAACTCCCCCGATACACCACCGGCGATGCGTGGCTTTCAGTGGCCTCCGGCTCGAAGGCGTTCGTGCCCATGAAAAATTCGTAGGCGACACCATCCACCCCCGTGAATTCGAACCCATAGGATCCCCCATCGCGGTAGATGTCCGCCCACGTTATTTTCTTCACTTTCATGGCGACCTCCAGCGATACACCTCGGCGCGAACCGAGATCATACTCACGGATCGAAGCGAATCGCTTGCTCATGGAGCCCTTGATGCGCCCCACCGTCATCCCCTTCTTCCACACCGAAAGCTGCACCTGGACCTATCTGGTCGCCGATCCCGCGACGCGACAGGCCGCCATCGTCGACCCGGTGCTGGATTTCGATACGAAAGCCGGCCGCACCGGCACGGCCTCGGCGCAACAGATCGTCGATCGCGCGCGCACCGACGGTTTGGATGTGCGTTGGATTCTGGAAACCCATGCTCACGCGGACCATTTGAGCGCCGGGCAGTGGTTGAAGACGCAGTGTCCGAACGCGACGCTCGCCATCGGCGAAGGCATCCGCACCGTGCAGAAAACCTTCCGACCGATCTTCAATCTCGGCGAACATTTCCCCATCGACGGCTCCCAGTTCGACCGTCTGTTCGCCGACGGCGATCGCTTCGCGCTCGGCGAGATCGACGCGGAGGTGATCGCGGTGCCGGGGCACACCAACGACAGCGTGGCCTATCGCATCGGCGATGCGTTGTTCGTCGGCGATTCGATTTTCATGCCCGACGGCGGCACCGCGCGCTGCGATTTTCCCGGCGGCGACGCGCATCGGCTGTATCGCTCGATTCAGCGATTGTTCGCGCTGCCGAGCGACACCCGCGTGTTCGTGTGTCACGACTACGCGCCGGGTGGGCGCGCCTACGCCTGCGAAACCACGATCGCCGCGCAAAAAGCCGGCAATATCCATGTCCGCGAGGGCGTGAGCGAAGACGAGTTCGTCGCGATGCGCACCGCGCGCGACGCGACGCTGGCGATGCCGGCGCTGTTGCTGCCTTCGGTGCAGGTGAACATCCGCGCCGGTCATCTGCCCGAACCGGAGGACAACGGCGTGCGCTATTTGAAACTGCCGATCGACCAGTTCTGAGTCGGCTCGCAGCGCGATTCCGGGGCTCGAAAAGACTCGAGCGAAACGCGGGCAATCAACGCGAAGCGGAAGTTTCCCGCACCGCGCGCGCCAGCGCCGCCTGCACCGCATCGCCATCGCCGGCGGCATAATCGTCGTCGATGTACGCGATGCGTCCGTCGCGGCCGATCACGAAGACTTTCCTCATGTCGTAACCAGCCGCCGCGTCGTAGCTGCCGTAGCGCTGCGCGATCGCGTAATCGGGGTCGTTGACGTAGCGCATGTCCGTCGTGCCGAGCACACGCCGCCACGAATCCAGCAATTGCGGCGTGGATGCGCTGATCGCGAGTTTGACGATATCGTCCTTCGCGATATGGCGTTGCGCCACCCTATCGAGTCGATCGATCAGAATCGAATCGAGTTGATCGATCTGGATCGAACACATCATCATCCTGTGCAGAGTGTCCTTGCGCTCCGCTGCGATTTTGTCGGCCACCGAACCCTGCACCGTCGGCAAGGTGCCGCTGAAGGCGGCGGGATAGAAGGTGAGCAGCACCACCTTGCCACGCAGCGACGACAGTGGAACGGTCTTCGTTGGGCGCGGCGCGCGCTCGGCGAGCAGCGTGTCCAGCGAACCCGTCGGCGGCGGCAAAGCAATCTCGACATCCGGCGCCATGTCGCCGACCCGCGGACCCGCAGCGCTACCGGCCGTCCCGCCGGCCGCGACGGCCACGGCATCCGGCGCGCCGAGCAGGGCTTTCACGGTTTTTTCCAGGGGCTTCAGATGCTCGCCCTGCGCGCGATACGCCGTGTCGCGCCAACGCAACACGCCGTCGCGATCCAGCAACAGCACGATAGCGTCGCTGTCGTCGGCCAAGGGCAGCGTCACGCCGGTCGCGCGCGCGATGGCCGCGAGAGCCTGCGGATCGGTCGCGGGCGTGCAGTCGCTGTCGAGGTAATCGCCCATGAAACCGGCCGCTTCGGCGCGTGCGCCGGTGATATGCACCACCTTGATCGGGGTTTTCAGCGCGCCGTGCGCGAAGGCATCGCCCTTGCGGAAGTACTCGTTGAACGCGAGCCTCAGCATGCCGTCGTACTCGCTACGCGCGGGCGCCAGCACGATCAATTTGATCGAATCGCGCCAGCCGTTTTCGTCGCTCTGCGCGCAGAACAACGACGCCTCAATGCGGTCGCCGATGGCGAGGGGCGACGGTGCCTTCGTGAAGGCTGCGCTCGTCGCGGCGGACTTCGGCGTCTGATCGGACACCGCATCGGACGCTCGGCCCGTCGCCATCGTGAGCGCGCAAACCGCGCTTAATACGCCGATTCCCAACCCCATCCGCCATCGCGTCATCGCCGATCTCCCGAAGTGTGTCGTCCGAATCGAATCGTCGCGCGCGGCGCGGGCGACCGGGACACGGGACCGTCCGCGGACGGCCGAGTTCCGTGCGCGGGCCGGCGGTTCATGCTCTGGCGGGATTGAGCGACTTACGGCGCCGCCGGGCAACGCGTCGCGGCGTTGCCGCCACCCGAAGCCGGTTCGACGGCGCAAACCGCCTTCGACGATTCGCCGATCACCTGCATCGCGCGCGCTTCGGTGGATTTCATACCGGCGGTGCGGCCGATCGCCAAGGCCTCTTCGGCGGCGACGCCCTGCTGCGCCAACGCGACCGCGAGCAAACCGCCGGCACGATTCGCGCTGGCGCAATGCACGAGCACCTCGCCGCGGGCGGCGGCGAGCGCTTCGCGAAGACGCTTGGCATTCTCGGGCGTAATGCCGCCCGGGCCATCGATCGGAATTTCGATGTAACGCATGCCTGCGGCCGCCACTTCGGTGCGCTCATCGCGCCCGGCCATTTCGGCGGCGGTGCGCAAATTGACCACGGTGCGCACACCCGCGTCGGCGATCGCGCGCCAGTCGTCTTCGGCGGGTTGTCCGGCGGTGTACAGCCCGGGTTTAGGGCGATTGACCGCGACGCCCGATGGCGTGGCGGCGAGCGGCTCGGCGCGCATCGAATCGTCGCGCATCGACGCGCAGCCGACGGCGCACAGCGAGAGCACGAGAACGCCGAACATCAGCATGGCGTTGCGAAGGGAATACGGCATGATCGGACACTCCTCGGGGGATGCGTAACGAGCGAGAACAAGAGAATACCGGCGATGATGCGATCACGATTCGATGCGACGCGATCGTCCGTGCGCCGCGAATCGTTCAAGCGGTCGCACCGTCGCTTCGATGCACCACATTGCCGCCAGCATCGCGCACCGCGACCGACACCTCGACACCGGCGCGCACGCTCTCGGTGACCACGCAGAAGCGCTCGAACTGCTGCAGGATCCGGTCAAAATGTTCGTAGCTGTCCGCGGCGTCGCCGAGATTCAAATCGACCTCGACGTGCTGCACGCGCAGACGGCCGTCCGCGTTGCGACCGAGCGTGCCGCGCACTTCCGCGACGATGCGGCTCGGTTGGTTTTTGTATTTGCGCAAGGCGAACAACAGACTGGCGGAAAGACAATTGGCGACGGCCGCCAACAGCATCCGGCTCGGATTCGGCCCCTGCCCGGCGCCCAACGGCGCGGGTTCGTCGGTGATCAGATCCGGCGCATCGGTGTCGTCGAAACTGACGTTGAAACTGTAGTCCGCGATTTGAGTGAGCGTCACTTTGATGCGTTCTTGTGCGGGAGCTGCGGGGGCGTTCATGCGGGAACCTCGACGGCGAAACGAAAGAGGACATCATGCGGCTCGGCCGCGACTCATGCATGTCGCGCCGAAACCGAGTTCCGCAGCGATCTCAAGGTAGATGCTGCCGAACCCAGGCCACGATCTGCGGCGTTTGTATCGCGCCCAAATGACGTGCGATCTCGCGGCCTCGATGCAGCAGGATCATCGTCGGAATACTGCGGATACCGAAGCGCGAGGCCAACGCGCGTTCGGCTTCGGTATCGATCTTCGCCAGACGCACCGCCGGCTCCAGCGCCGCGGTCGCGGCCTCGAAATGCGGCGCCATCATCAGGCAAGGCTGGCACCAACCGGCCCAGAAATCGATCAACAAAGGAAGATCGCTGCGCTCGGCGTGCGCAGCGAAGGTGTCGGCGGTGAGCGGAATGGGCGCGCCGACGAACAACCAGCGCTGGCAACGCCCGCAAACGGGCGAGTCGCCCATGCGGTCGTGGGGCACGCGGTTGATCGTGGCGCAGTGCGGACACGCGATCTGCAGCGAAGTCTGGTCGTCGGTCATGCGGCGGTTTCCTTCTCCTTGCGCGCCGCCATGCGGCGCAGATAGATGTCGTACAGCAGCGGGATCACGACCAAGGTCAGGATCGTGCTGACCAGAATGCCGAAAATCAACGACACGGCCAAACCATTGAAAATCGGGTCGTCGAGAATGAAGAACGCGCCCAGCATCGCCGCCGCCGCGGTCAAGGCGATCGGCTGCGCGCGCACGGCGCAGGCCTCGATCACCGCATCCTCATGCGAACGCCCTTCCGCCACCGCTTGGTTGATGAAATCCACCAGCAGAATGGAATTGCGCACGATGATGCCGGCCAAGGCGATCATGCCGATCATCGACGTGGCGGTGAATTGCGCACCCAGCAGCGCATGTCCGGGCATCACGCCGATCACCGTCATCGGAATCGGCGCCATGATGATCAACGGCACCAGATAGCTACGGAATTGCGCCACGATCAGCAGATAGATCAACACCAAACCCGCGGCATAGGCGATGCCCATGTCGCGAAAGGTTTCGTAGGTGATTTGCCACTCGCCGTCCCATTTGATCGCGAACCCGTCGGTTTGCGTGGGTTGGCGGATGAAGAACTGATCGAGCGCTCCGCCGTTGGTGAGTTTGGGATCGATCGCGCCGTCGCCGACTTGCCCGACCACGTCGAACATGCCGTAGAGCGGGCTGTCGAGTTCGCCGGCCTCGTCGGCCATCACGTACACCACCGGCAGCAGATCCTTGTGATGGATCGCACCGTCCCACGACGCGCGTTCGACCTTCACTACTTCCGACAGCGCGACGCTGCGGCCCTGCGCGTTTTTCACCGTCAATGCGAGCAGGCGATCGAGACTGGCCTGCGATGCGACCGGCGTGCGCAAGCGCACGGGTTTCGGGCGACGCGAGACGCCGTCCTGCACGTAGGTGGCGTCGTAACCGCCGACGGCGGCGGCCAACGTGTTGGCGATCGTCGCTTGATCCACGCCCAAGCGCGTCGCGCGGTCGCGATCGACGACCAACACTTCGCGCGGACTGTCGGCTTCGACCGTGGTGTCGATATCGACTAGACCTTCCGTCTTGCGCATCCGCGCTTCTAGCGCACGCGCGATGTCGCGGCTGCGCGCGTAATCCGGCCCGTAGACTTCGGCGACCAGCGGCGATAACACCGGCGGCCCCGGCGGCACTTCCACCACTTTCACCGAGGCGCCATAGCGACGGCCCAATGCGTCGAGGCTCGGTCGCATCGCACGGGCGATGTCGTGACTCTTGCGGTCGCGCTGGTGCTTATCGACCAGATTCACCTGCAAGTCGCCGACGTTGGCGCCGCTGCGCAGAAAGTATTGCCGCACCAAGCCGTTGAAGTTGATCGGCGCGGACGTGCCGGCGTAGCCTTGAACGCTCAAGACTTCGGGAAATTCAGCGACTTTCGCGGCCAATTCGCCCAGCAGCGCGTCGGTGGTTTCCAGCGTCGCGCCTTCCGGCAGATCGACGACGACCTGCACCTCCGACTTGTTGTCGAAGGGCAGCATTTTCAGCACGACGAGTTGGAACACCACGAGGCTGGCGGACAGCGCCACTGCCGCGACCATGCCCGCGAACAACCACAGGCGGCGCTTCGGCGCTTGCGGACCGGACAGAAACGGCCGCATCACGCGCGAAAACATACGATGCAGGCGCGTTTCGACGGGCGCATCATGCGCGTTCGCTGCGGCATCAGCGTTCGCTTCGCCTTGCGCGCTCGCTTCGACCTTCGCTTCGGGCTTCGGTGCGGAACCGGCGTGCGCATCGTTTTTCGCATGCGCATGCGGCTTCAGCAATTTGTACGACAGCCAGGGCGTCACCACCAAGGCGATGGCCAGCGACAGCACCATGCCGGCGGAGGCGTTGATCGGAATCGGCCGCATGTAAGGCCCCATCAAACCGCTGACGAAGGCCATCGGCAACAGCGCCGCGATCACGGTGAACGTGGCGAGAATCGTCGGCCCGCCCACTTCGTCCACGGCCGGCGGAATCGCTTCGAGCAGAGTCTTGCCGCCGCGCGCCATGTGGCGATGGATGTTTTCGACCACGACGATCGCGTCGTCCACCAAAATACCGATCGAGAAAATCAAGGCGAACAACGACACGCGATTGAGCGTGAAGCCCATCGCCCACGACGCGAACAGCGTGGCCGCGAGCGTCAGCACCACCGCCGTGCCGACCACCAGCGCTTCGCGTCGGCCCAGCGTGAACAGCACCAACAGCACCACCGACAGCGTCGCGAACATCAGCTTCTGGATCAGCTTTTGCGCCTTGTCGCTCGCGGTCTGGCCGTAATCGCGCGTGATTTCGACGTGGATGCCGTCCGGGATGGCCTGCCCACGCAGCGCCTCCACGCGCTCGGAGATCGCGCTCGTGATATCGGCGGCATTGCTGCCGGGTTTTTTCGCGATCGCGATGGTGACGGCCGGCGCGGTTCCCGTCGCGGGACCACCGCGCGAAGCGGGCGCGGTATGCCACACGTAGCTCGACGGCACATCGCCGCCCGCGCGCACATCGGCCACATCGACCAATTTCACCGGCTTGCCGGCGTGCACGCCGAGAATCAGATTCGCCACATCGTCGCGATCGGCCAGGAAGCGACCGGCGCTGACCGGCGTGGCGCGCGATTGGCCGGTCGCATCGCCGCCGACGCGTTCGCCGAGATGCCGCACGACATTCGCGGCCTGCAGCGATTGCGCGACCTCGCCCACCGACAAACCGAACGCGGCGAGACGCGTGGGATCGAGCGTGACCGCGACCACGCGATCGGGCGCGCCGATGGTGTACACATCGCGGGTACCGGGCACGCGCTTGAGTTCGGTTTCCAGCGAACGCGCGACCGCCGCGAGTTGCTCGGCGTCGGCGTCCTCGGACCACAGCGTCAACGCCATCACCGGCACGTCGTCGATGCCTTTGGGTTTGATCAACGGCTGGCCGATGCCCGCGTTCGGCGGAACCCAGTCGGCATTGGAAAAGACTTGGTTGTACAGGCGCACGATCGCCGGCTGGCGCTCGACGCCGACGGTGTATTCGACCGTCAACACCGCCATGCCGGGACGGCTGACCGAGTAGACGTGTTTGACGCCTTCGATCTCCGAGAGTTTCTGTTCCAGCGGATAACTCACCACTTGTTCGACATCGCGCGCGGACGCGCCGGGGAACGGCACGAACACGTTCGCCATCGTCACGTCGATCTGCGGCTCTTCTTCGCGCGGCGTGATCGCCACCGCGACGAGGCCCAACAGCAAGCCCATCAACGCCAGAATCGGCGTCAGCGGGTTCGCCTGAAAGGTTTTAGCGAGACGCCCGGACAGGCCGAGCGATGGCGCATTGCGCTCACTCATGCTTGCCTTCCTGCTTGCCGCCCGCGCGACGCTGCGCGGCCAACGCCGCGGTGGCCGCCAACGGATCGCGCACCACGGCATCGCCCGGATTCAGGCCCGACAACACTTCGGTCGCGTCGCCGTCGCGTTCGCCCAATCGCACTTGGCGCAAGAACAAGCGGCCATCTTTCAGCACGTACACGCCGGTCAATTCGCCGCGGCGCGCGATCGCGTTCTGCGGAATGCGCAAGGCGCGCTCGGTTCCGGCGACGGCGAAGCTCACGCTGGCGGTGATGCCCGGCGCGACCGGCGTCTGCATGATCGGCAACAGCACGCGCACGACGACACTGTGGCTGATCGGATCCGCGCTGGGATACACCACGACTTGGCGCGCATCCACGCTGCGGCCATCGTCGAAACGCACGCGCGCGCTCGGCGCGGCGCGCACCGCATCGGCGTCGGATTGCGGCAAATTCAGTTCGATCCGCAACTCGTCAGGCGCGTAGACGGTCATCAGCGGTTGGCCCGGGGCGACGCTTTCGCCCGGCTCGACGCGACGCGCGGACACCACGCCCGCGTACGGCGCGCGCACGACGGTGTAGTCGGCGCCCTGCCCGGCGGCCGCGAGTTGCGCGCGCGCGGCGTCGCGCGCGGCGAATGCGGCATCGCGCGCGGCGCGGGCTTGATCGACCTGCGCGCTCGACACGTATTTGTCCTTCGCGAGCGAGGCGAAACGCTGATATTGACGCTCGGCTTCGGCCGCAGAGGCTTCGGTCGCACGCAACTGCGCGCGCGCGGCATCGACACCGGCCTGCTGTTCGACCACGCTCAAACTCAGCAGCACTTGGCCGGCGGCGACGCGATCGTTCACGTCCACCGCCACCGATGCGACGCGGCCGCTGGTCTGCGCCGACAGCGCCGCTTCGCGCACGGCTTCGACCGTGCCGTCCCAGCGACGCGCCGATGCCGCCGCATTCGCGGACACCACGAGCGTCTCGAGCGCAGGCAACGGCGCGGGTGCAGCGGTTGTTTCGTCCCCGCCGCACGCGGCCAAACTCAATCCGATCGCCGAGGCCGCGACCCATCGCAACACGACTTCCGCTCGACCGACATTCCTCACTTGAAAGCGCATCCGCTCGCGACTCCTAATTTCTTGAAAACGATCGCCGCCGGGCAAAACCCGGTGACGCTGGCTTGCAACAGATTGAGGCCGATGAACGCCGTGAACAACCACCACCAGGGCGAGACGAAATAGATCAAGGCCAAACTGACGAAGATCATCGCTCCGGCGAACGCCATCACGGCACGGTCGAGATTCATGGCAGGCTCCTGGGCGCGCGGCGCCGCAACGTTGGGGACAGGGTTACTTCAAACGCTCGATACCGAGCGCGCTGAGCACGTATTTCTCGTAGATCGGCTCGCTGGTGCCGTTGCGCATCTTGTAGAGGAAGTATTTCTCGAACGCGATCTTGGCCAAATGCACCCATTTGCCGACCTTCGTCCAGGTGACGTTGCGCGGCGGGATCTGCGGCAAGGCGACGAATGCGGCGCCGGTGTCGCCCATGTCGGCGAGGCACACCGCATTCCAGGTGCCCTCGAAGGTCGGCGGTTCGCCCTTCAGTTCGGCCTGGATGTTGCGCACGATGGTGGTCACCATCGATTCGATCATGAAACCGGTCTTCGGCGCGCCCGTCGGAATCGGCGTCGCTTCCACCGGCGGAATCGCCACGCACACGCCCGCGGCGAAGATCTTCGGGAATTTCGGGCTGCGTTGGTGCTTATCGACGATCACGAACCCACGCGGATTGCACAGTCCTTCGACGCCCGCCACCGCATCCACGCCGCGGAACGCCGGCAGCATCATCGAGTACAGAAACGGCAGCATGTGCTCTTTCGTCGGTTGCGCTTTGTCGTCGTGTTCGACGACGTGCATTTCGCCGGCCAGCACTTCTTTGACTTTGGCGTTCGTGATCCACTTGATGTGGCGCTGACGCATTTCCGATTCCATCAAACCTTTGGAATCGCCGACGCCGCCCAGCCCCATGTGGCCGATGTAGGGTTCGCTGGTGACGAAGGTCATCGGCACTTTGTCGCGCAATTTGCGCTTACGCAGGTCGGCGTCGAGGATCATCGCGAATTCGTAGGCGGGGCCGAAGCAACTGGCGCCGGCCATCGCGCCGACTACGATCGGCCCGGGCGCCTTCAAGAATTCCTCGTAGGCCTCCCATGCGTGTTGTGCGTGCGGCGTGGTGCAGACCGATTGGGTGTGACCGCCGTCCGGGCCGCTGCCGGGCACTTCGTCGAAGGCGAGCTTCGGACCGGTGCAGATCAACAGATAGTCGTAGCCGAGTTCGGTACCGTCGCCGGTCACCACCCGATTCGCTTCGGCGTCGATCTTGCCCACGCCGTCGGCACGGAATTCGATGCCTTTCTTGGTGAGGTAGTCGCCGGCTTTCAGCGTGACGTCGTCGGGTTTTCGCCAGCCCACCGCGACCCACGGGTTCGAGGGCGTGAAGCTGAACCGCTCGCCGTCCCCGATCACCACGATCCGGTGGCCCTTGCCCAAGAATTCCCGGAGCTCGTAGGCCGCGCTCATCCCGCTCAGACCCGCTCCGATCACGACGATATCGCTCATAACATCCTCCCAAGTGAACCCGCGAAATTTAAATTGCGAATTATCTAAATTAGAATTATCTTAATTAGAGTTTGTTACACTGTCAATCACTTTCACAGGAGGCCGCCATGTCCTACACCGCCCAGGATCTCGTCGCCCAAGCGCGGGCCGTCGTCGAGGAAATCGATCCCGCCCGTCTGCGGGCTCTGCAAGCTTCGGGAACCCCGGTCATCGACGTGCGCGAACCCCAGGAATTCGCAGAAGGCCATCTGCCTGGCGCCGTGAACATTCCGCGCGGCGTGCTGGAATTCCAGGTGGACGGCCACCCGGCGGTCAACGCCAAGGCCGACCCATTGCTCTCCCATCGACGCGAGGCGGTGATCCTCTACTGCCGCACCGGCGGGCGCTCGGCGCTGGCCGCGGAAGCACTGAAGCGCATGGGCTTCGATCGGCCGCTGTCGCTGGCCGGCGGCTGGGTGCGGTGGATCGACAACGGCGGCGAGGCGGAGGGTGGCGTATGACGGCGAGCGATTCGGAGGCCATGGATCGATCCCTCGGCGCACAGATGCAGGCGCGCGCGGAAGAAGCGGCGGAGTTATTGAAAGCGCTGTCGAACCCGCAACGGTTGCGGGTGATGTGCATCTTGATCGACGGCGAAAAAACCGTCGGCGAATTGAACGCGCAAATCGATCTCAGCCAATCGGCGCTGTCGCAGCATTTGGCCGTGTTGCGCGATGGCGGCTTGGTGCGCACGCGCCGCGAGTCGCAGAACGTGTACTACTCGGTCGTCGATGGCCCGGTGCATCGCATCATCCAGGCGCTGCACGATGTGTATTGTCCGTTCCCCGCGGAAGACGATGGCTCGGGTGCGTGCTGACGCGGCGCTATCAGGCCGTCCTCACGCGCTCGCGTAACGCGCGGCGCCGCCGATCCAGCGTTCGGTGATGCGTTCGGCCGCTTCGGGCGTATCGCGCAGCAAGGCTTCGCCCAAACGCTGCACAGTGGGCAACAACGCGGCATCGCGGCCGAGCTCGGCGATACGGAACGCGGCTAAACCCGTTTGCCGCGTGCCGAGCAATTCGCCCGGGCCGCGCAATTCCAAATCCTTTTCGGCGATCACGAACCCGTCGTTGGTCTCGCGCATCGTCGCGAGCCGCTGACGCGCCATCTGCGATAGCGGCGGCTGATACAGCAACACGCAATTCGACGCCGCGCTGCCGCGTCCGACGCGTCCGCGTAATTGATGCAATTGCGCCAAGCCCAAGCGCTCCGCGTTTTCGACCACCATCAGCGATGCGTTCGGCACATCGACGCCGACTTCGATCACCGTCGTCGCCACCAGCAGATCGATCTCGGCGTCCTTGAACGCGCGCATCGTCGCCTGTTTCTGCGCGGGCTTCATACGCCCGTGGACGAACCCCACGCGCAATTCCGGCAACGCCGCCGACAATTGATCGAACGTGGTTTGCGCGGCTTGCGCCACGACCTCGTCGCTCTCGTCGATCAACGTGCAGACCCAGTACGCCTGCCGGCCCTCCGCGCAGGCGGCGCGGATGCGTTCGATCAGCTCGGGACGACGCTCGGCGCTCAGCACCACGGTCTGCACCGGCGTGCGGCCCGGCGGCAATTCGTCGATCGCCGAAACGTCCAAATCCGCGTACGCCGCCATCGCTAACGTGCGCGGGATAGGCGTCGCCGTCATCACCAATTGATGCGGCACGCCGCCGCCGGCTTGGCCTTTATCGCGTAAGGCCAAACGTTGATGCACGCCGAAGCGATGTTGTTCGTCGACGATGGCCAGCGCCAAATCCTTGAAGATCACACCCTCTTGCATCAACGCGTGCGTGCCGACGACGAACTGCGCGCTGCCGTCGGCGACTTCAGCTAAGGCTTCGCGGCGCGCGCGGCCAGTGACTTTGCCCGCCAACCATGCGACGCGTATGCCGAGCGGCTCCAACCACGCGCGCACATTATTCAAATGCTGTTCCGCCAACAATTCGGTCGGTGCCATCAGCGCGGCTTGTTTGCCCTGCTCGATCGCCGCCAACGCGGCCAACGCCGCGACCACGGTCTTGCCGCTGCCGACATCGCCCTGCACCAGACGCAGCATCGGCACGGGTTTGGCCAAATCGCCGCGAATTTCTGCGAACACGCGACGCTGAGCCGCGGTCAACGCGAACGGCAGCGCGGCTTGCAAGCGTTTCGCCAAACGCGCGCCGGTCAACGCCGGTGCGGCCTGCGCTTGCACGGCGATGCGCTGACGACGCAGGCTCAAGTGATGCGCCAATAATTCTTCCATCGCCAACCGACGCTGCGCAGGATGCTTACCCGCCTGCAACGCCGTCAAATCGCTGTGCTGCGGCGGGCGGTGCAGCGTCAGCAAGGCCTCGCGCAGCGAAGGCAAGCCCTGGCATAAAGGCTCGCTCGCCATCGTCGCGGCCGGAAGCAGTTCGAGCGCGGCTTCGTCGGGCAAGCGCTGCAAGGCTTGATCGATCAGTTTGCGCAACACCGCCGGCCCGACGCCGTCGATCGCCGGGTAGATCGGATCGAGTCGGTCGCTCAAGCCGGCGTCGTCGTGTTCGCTCAGGACGCGATAGCTCGGATGCACGATTTCGAGCCCGTGCTGCCCCGGTCGCGGCGTGCCGTAAGCGCGTACGCGCGCGCCCGGCGAAAACTGCGCCACTTGCTGCGAACGAAAATGGAAAAACCGCAAGACCAGCGTCGCGCCTGAATCGTCGCCGATCGCGACGCGCAGCATCGGTCGATAACGAAACCCGCGTTCCACCGCTTCGACGCGGCCTTCGATTTGCGCGGCGACGCCCGGCAGCAAGCCGCGAATCGGCGCCACATGCGTGCGATCTTCGTACTGACGCGGCAGGTAGAACCACAAGTCCTGCAGCGTGAACAAGCCGCGCGCGGCGAGTTTTTCCGCGACTTTATCGCCGACGCCGCCGAGCGCGGTCAGCGGCGTTCGCGCCGCATCGCCCGAAGCGAGCGTCTTCGCGGACGCGCGCGGCGATGCGGAAGAACGACGTGCAGGCTGAGGCGGTGGACGCGTCGGCACCATCGCCTAGACGATCAACGCAACACCATGATCGCATCGACCTCGAAACGCGCGCCGCGCGGCAAACCGGCGACTTCGATCGTCGAACGCGCGGGATACGGCGCTTGGAAATAGTCGGCCATCACCGCGTTCACCGCCGCGAAATCGCTCATGTCGGTCAGATACAAGCCGACGCGCACGATCTCGTCGAACGACCCGCCCGCCTCTTCGCACACCGCTTTGAGGTTCTCGAACGCGCGACGCGCCTGCGCCGAAATATCGCCTTCGACCAACAAGCCGGAGTTCGGATCGAGCGGCACTTGCCCGGAGAAATAGACGGTGTCGCCGACGCGGACCGCCTGCGAATACGGGCCGATCGCGGCGGGAGCGCCTGCGGAATTGACGATGGTGCGGGACATGCGGAACTCCGATCGATGGATTGCGCGTAGTGTAAAGGCAGCGCAGCGATTGCGCCGATGCTGCGCCGCGAAGCGCCGGCAAGGTCTCAACCGCGCAGAATGCGCGCTTTCTGTTCGAGGAATTCCTGCTCGGTCAGGATGCCTTGCGCTTTCAACACGGCCAAGCGTTCGAGTTTCGAGATGATGGCGTCGTCGCCGGTCGGCGCGGTGGGCAACGGTTGCGGCATCGGCGCGGATGCGTTCGCCGTATTCGCGGTCTGCGCCTGCGCAACGGTCGACGGCGTGGCGGGCGGTGCCGGCGCGCGCGGCCCCGGACTGCCGATTTTCGCGCGCACGTATTCGCCGAACTGGCGCACCACGCTTTTTTCGACTTGGCTGATTTCGGCGCGATTGCCCGAGCTATAAATAGTGATTTCGCCGAGCAACAGGCCGGTTTTGTACTGGATCGAGCTGATGCGGTCGTAGTGGAAATCTTCGACTCGAAGCCCGTACAGCATGCCTTTATCGACGAAGATCAAGCGGCGATTCGTCGCGACCAACAAGCCGATGCCACCGTTGTAGAAGCCGGGCGCGAGTTGTTCCACGCGCTCGTCGCGGGCCAGCACATTGGGCAGTTCCTTGATTTCCTTGCGCGGCATGAACTTGCTGCCGCCTTCGATCGCGGCGACTTGTTTCTGGATCTCTTCGAGTGTCGGCATGATGTTGCGGGTTCCGATGCGGGTTGCGATACGCGCGCGGCGCGTCCGTTGAATGCTTCGCGGGTGAGTGCGTTCGCGGGCGTTAGGCTCACATGCGCTGCACGCCGTGAACGACGCCCAGGCGTCGCACGCGGCGGATCACGTCCGCGAGATGGGTGCGGTCGCCGACTTCGATGCCGAAGCGGATGACCGCGATGCTTTTGTCTCGATCGAGATATTCGACCGCATCGATGTTCGAATCGGCCTGCGCGATGGCCGCGGCGACCTGCGCCAACACGCCCGGGCGGTTCTCGACCTCCACCCGCAGCGCGACTTGGAAATCGCCGCTGACTTCGCGGTCCCAGCCGATCGCGACCCAACGCTCGGGCGATTTGCGGTATTCGGCGATGTTCGCGCAGCCGTTGCGATGCACGACGACACCGCGTCCGGCGGTGTGGTAGCCCATGATGTCGTCGCCGGGGATCGGCATGCAGCATTGCGCGAACGTCACCACGCCGCGTTCGGCGCCGGTGATCAGAATTTTCTCTCCGCGGCGCACGTCGAATCCGGTGTCGCCGACGCTAGGCTTCTCCGGCACGCGATGCGCCAGCACCTGCGCGACCTGGGTCGGCATGCGATTGCCCAGCGCGATGTCGGCGAGCATCGCTTCCAAACGCGGGTAACGATGGTCGGCGAGATAGCTTTCCAACCGCGTTTGCGGCAATCGATCGAGCGAGGTGCCCAAATCCTCCAGCGCGCGATCGAGCATGCGATGCCCGAGTTGCACCGCGTCCTCGTGTTCGAGCTGTTTGAGCTGATGCCGAATCGCGGTGCGCGCCTTGCTGGTGACGACGAATTCGAGCCACTGCGGCTTCGGCGACGCGGATTTCGCGGTGATGATCTCCACGTTCTGGCCGCTGGTCAGTCGCGTGCGCAGGCCGACCAATTTCTTGTCCACGCGCGCGGCGACCGCGCGATTGCCCACGTCGGTATGCACCGCGTACGCGAAATCGAGCGCGGTGGCATTGCGCGGCAACGCCAGAATGTCGCCCTTCGGCGTGAACAAATAAACCTCGTCCGGGAATAGATCGATCTTGACGTTTTCGAGGAATTCCAACGAAGAACCGGTCGAACGCTGCGATTCGATCAGATTCGCCACCCACGATTGCGCGCGATTCTGCGCGCTGTTCGGCGCGCCGCCGCCGCGTTTGTACGACCAATGCGCCGCGATGCCGCGTTCGGCGATGAGGTCCATCTCCTCGGTGCGGATCTGCACTTCGATCGGCGACCCGTACGGACCGAACAGCACCGTATGCAGCGATTGATAGCCGTTGGCTTTGGGGATCGCGATGAAATCGCGGAATCGCCCGTCGAACGGCTTGAACACCGAATGCGCGACGCCGAGCGCGTGATAGCACTCCGGCACCGAGCGCACGATCAGGCGAAAACCGAACACGTCCATCACCTGATCGAAGCTTTTCCCCTCCGAGCGCATCTTGGTGTAGATGCTCCACGGCGATTTCACCCGGCTGACCAAGCGAAACTGCAGATGTTCCTTAGTCAGACGCTGCGCCAGACGCGCTTCGATATTCGCCAGCGCCTCGCGCCGCACCAGCGGCTGCGAGCGGATGCGTTTGGCCAGGATCGCGTGCCGGCGCGGATACATCGCGCGGAAGCCCAAATCCTGCAGCTCGGCCTTGATCAAGTTCATGCCCAAGCGCTGCGCGATCGGCGCGTAGATCTCCAGCGTTTCGCGCGCGATGCGGCTGCGGGCCTCGACGCTCTGCGCGCCGAGCGTGCGCATGTTGTGCAAGCGGTCGGCGAGTTTGATCAGGATCACCCGCAGATCGCGCGCCATCGCCAGTAGCATCTTACGGAAACTCTCCGCGGCGGCTTCCTGGCGGCTTTGGAATTCCAGTTTGTCGAGCTTGGTGACGCCTTCGACCAGCTCGGCCACGGTGTCGCCGAAGCGCGCGGCGATGTCGTCGCGGGTGAGCGCGGTGTCTTCGATGGTGTCGTGCAGGATCGCGGCGATCAGGGTTTCGACGTCCACGCCCTGCTCGGCCAGCACCGTCGCGGCGGCGACCGGATGGGTGATGTACGGCTCGCCGGATTTGCGGGTTTGGCCGGCATGGGCCGCCGCACCGGCGCGCCAGGCGTCGAGCAAGATGTCGCGCTGGGACTCGGGCAGATAACGCGCGGCCTGCTGCAACTCGCGCACGTACGCGGGAATTTCCGCGTCCGTGGCGGGCGTAGGGCCAGCGATGATCGGCTCAAGCTGCGTCATGTCCGAAGACTAAGGCGAAATACCGAGAATCGGCAATCGGCAATGGTGAATCGGGAATCGGTAGAGCGGAGCGCAGCTCCGCTGAACCGTCCTGTCATCCCGAGCGCAGCGAGGGACATGCTTCCTGCACCGGAATCGAAAAGCAGCTCCCTCGCTGCGCTCGGAATGACAGATTCAGACGTTCCCGAATGCCAAAAAAACGAAACCCCGCCGAAGCGGGGTTCCTGAACATCGTATTTGGATGGTCTGTTCGGGCGGAATCGAAGGATACGATTCCCGATTCCCGGCTTTGGGGCGTTCAGCGGAGCTGCGCTCCGCTCTACGGATTCCCGAATTCCCAGCCTTACAGATCGTCGCCCTTCGACAGATCGTCGTCGGCGACCACTTCGGCGGCGGCCCATTCCATCGCTTCGCGCTCTTTGCGCTCGCGCTCGGATTTCTCGACCGCGTCGACGAAGCTGTGATCGATGCGGCGGGCGGCGATTTCGCGCAGCGCCAGCACGGTCGGCTTATCGTTGGCTTCGCTGTTGTCCAGTTGCGGTTCGACGCCGTTGGCGAGCTGGCGCGCGCGCTTGGCGGCCATCATGACCAGCTCGAAACGGTTGTCGATCACTTCCAGACAATCTTCCACGGTGATGCGGGCCATGCTCTCTCCCGGCGGCGCGAGCCGTCCGACTTGAATGATGATGAACCCGCGAGTTTAACGATTTTAGGGGGGCCGGCACAAGCCAACGGAACCGCGAATCCGGATAAAGCGCGCGAAATACGGGGTTTTCGGCTGAACGGCAAAGTTCGCGAACCTGTCGATCCCGATCGCGGCGGAGAATCCCCGCGCGACCAGGCATCGCGACGCTCACGACCCGCGCGAGACGATCCGCCGGAAGGTCAAATTGATCCGCGGGGCGACCTGCGTCGCCGTCGCCGGCAGTGCGTGCAGGTAATGGCGCTGCGTCGCGCCGGCCATCACCAGCAGGCTGCCGTGATCCAGCACCAGGGCCAGTCGATCGCCGTTCGAGGCCTCTGCCGCCGGCTCCTCCGCATTTCCCGTCGCAACGCGGGGCGTCTTGGCCTTCGGTTTGAGCAAGAATCGTCGGGCGCCGCCCAAACTGAGCGATGCGATTATCGGCGCGGGGCCGAGCTCGGGCTCGTCGTCGCTGTGCCAGCCCATCCTGTCGCGGCCGTCGCGATACAGATTCGCCAAAACGCTGTCGAACTCCACGCCGAGCGCGTCGGTCAACCGTCGGCGCACGTCCGCCAGCGCGGAGGGCCACGGCCTGGGCTCGAAACGGGTGCGCGAATAGGTGTAGACCGCGCCCGGGTCGCCGATCCAGCAGCTCAATCGTGGCGAGTCGATCTCGCGTCCGAACATCCGTATGCGGTGCGTTTCCCACGGAATTCGCGCGCGCAATGCGGCGAACAAGGCATCGGCCTCGGTCGGCGACAGCCACGCACGGGCCAAGCGCACATCGGCACCCGGCAAGGCGACCGGCTCCCATTTGTCGTTTCGCGTCATGCGCGCATGCTGCCGATTTGCTCGCGCCGCCGCAAACCGCGAAAATCCACGGATCGACGCTGGAGTCCGACATGACCGAACACGCGCAAACCGAAGCCACGCAGGCCGAGATCGAACGCGACACGATGGAATACGACGTGGTCGCCGTCGGCGCCGGTCCGGCCGGTTTGGCGTTCGCGATTCGGTTGAAGCAACTCAACCCCGAGATCAGCGTGTGCGTGATCGAAAAGGCTTCGACCATCGGCGCGCACATTCTGTCCGGCGCGGTGATCGAAACCGGCCCGCTCGACGCGCTGCTGCCGGATTGGCGCAAGAACCCGCCGCCGATTTGCGTGCCGGCCGCCGAAGACGAGTTCTGGCTGCTCACCAAAACCGGCGGACGCAAACTGCCGGTGCCGCCGGGCATGAACAACCATGGCAACGTGATCGTGTCGCTCGGCGCGATGTGCGCGTGGCTCGCGCCGCAGGCCGAGGCCTTGGGCGTCGAGATTTATCCCGGTTTCGCCGCGGCCGAAACGCTGCACGATGCCGACGGCAGCGTCGTCGGCGTGCGCATCGGCGATATGGGCGTCGCGAAAGACGGCTCGCACAAACCGGGCTTCGCCGCCGGCATCGATATTCGCGCGAAAGTCACCGTGCTCGCCGAAGGCGCGCGCGGCCATCTCACCAAGCGCTTGATCGAACGTTTCAAGCTCGACGCCGACAGCGATCCGCAAGGCTATTCGATCGGCATCAAGGAACTGTGGCAGGTGCCGGAGGAGCGCGTGACGCCCGGCAAGATCGTCCACAGTTTCGGCTGGCCGGCGGACAACAACACCTATGGCGGCAGTTTTCTGTATCACCTGGACAAAGGCCGGATCGCGCTGGGCTACGTCAGCGGGCTCGATTACCGCGACCCGGACTACAAACCGTGGGAAGCCTTCCAGCAATGGAAGAACCATCCGATGGTGAAACCGCTGCTCGATGGCGGCAACATCGTGTCCGCGGGCGCGCGCGCCATCGTCACCGGCGGCTGGCAATCGCTGCCGAAAGTCGAGATGCCGGGCGCGTTGCTGATCGGCGATACCGCCGGGCTGCTCAACGTGCCGAAAATCAAAGGCACGCATCAAGCGATCCGTTCGGGCATGTTGGCGGCGGAACACCTCATCGCCTCGTCGCTGTCGCCGTCCGGTTTCGACGCGAAACTCCGCGCGTCCGACGCGATGGCGGAGCTGAAGAAAGTGCGCAACGTCAAACCCGGCTTCAAACGCGGTTTGTGGTTCGGCATGCTCAACGCCGCCTGGGAAACAGCCGTCGGCGGCGCCTCGCCGTGGACGCTGAAAAACAAGGCGGATTGGTCGTCGCTTGAGAAAATCGGCGCGCAGGAACAGCCGAAACGGGATTACCTCGATCGCACCCTCGCACCGCGCGATCGACTCGCCGCGGTGTATTTCGCCGCCACCGAACACGACGAAGATCAACCCGTGCATCTGCGCGTACGCGACACGTCGGTGTGCGTGACGCAATGCGCCGAAGAATACGGCAATCCCTGCACGCGGTTCTGCCCGGCGGGTGTGTACGAGATCGTGCAGGACGACGCGGGCAAACGCCTGCAAATCAACGCCGCCAATTGCGTGCATTGCAAAACCTGCGACATCAAAGATCCGTATCAGATCATCGACTGGGTGACGCCCGAGGGCGGCGCGGGTCCGAACTACCAGAATTTGTGAGCGATCGCTTTCGATTCCTTCAACGGCGCCTCAGCGTCGGCATAAACAACGGCCCCCGATGTAGACCGGGGGCCGACAGTTATTTACAGCAGATCGATCTCTCAGCGGATCACCGACTGCGGCCGGGTTGATCCAACTGAGCCGATAGAGATTGCGTCACTTGCGGGTTGTCCTTCGTCAGGCGCTCCAAGCTATCCAGAGCGGGTGCGTTAGCGGCTTCGGTACGATTGATACCGATGCGGTGAGTGCCCGGCTGATCGAGTGCGGCATTGCCGACGATGATGTTCTGACGGCCATCCGCCGCGGCGTTGCCCAATATCATGCTGTTGCTATCGATATTGCGCATACCGTTTTGCTGCGCGGCGACCGCGATACTGAGCGCTGTTTCGCGCGCAGGCTGAAGATTCGCGCCGCCTTCGTTGAGTCGGTTCACGCCCGCCAGCGCTTGGTCGTACATTTTCTTGTCGTCGCCGGTCAATTGCGCGATTCGAAAATCGGCCACTCCGCTATCGACACGCTGCCCCGCCTGGGTTTGGGTCATCGGTGCCGGAGTGCTGCGATCGCCCAACTGATAGGTGGCTGCCGCCGTGACCTGCCCTTGATCCGTCACCGTCGCCGAGGCGACGAAACGCCCAGTGTTGACATCGCCGGTAGCGATCGATCCCGTACCGGATACGCGATTGGTGTTGAGGTTATAAGCGACATCGCCGTTGAATGCGGTGTTCCCGTTATTGATCGTCGCTCCTAAACCCAGCTGATTGACATCGCCGAAACTGGCATTGGCGCGATAGTTGTTGCTGCCTTGGGTAAGCTCTGCGCCGACGGTGGTCTGATGATTGGTACCGGAAACATTGCTGGCGTTGATGCCGAGACTGCCCTGATCGCCGTTGACCGGCAAGGTCGCCTTGGCGGAGATCGTGGTGTTTCCGGTCTGCGAATTGTTCGAATACCCGATATCGGCTGTCGTCGACGGCGGCCTGTATTGGTTCGGATCTTTCAAATGGTTGCTATCGCCGCTCTGATAGCCGATGTTCGCGGCGGTCGTCGTCGGAGAGAAGGTCGCGTTGGCGGTCACCGTGCCCTGATTGACCGGAATCCGAGCGTCGGCAGCGATCGTCGTGCCGTCGTTGTTGTTGGTGACAGTGACATTCGCTGCAGTCGAAGCGGGGATCGGGCGGGTTGTCGCCGTGCCGGGCACCGCATCGTTACTGATGATGCCGACCGAGGCCTGAGTCGTGTTCTGCGGTTGATTGATCGACACTTTTCCGCTGAGCGTGCTATCGCCTAGATCGACCGCACCGCCCAAATTCGCGACCGTGCCGTTTTGGCCAAGTGTGACCGCGCCGTTGAGTCTATTGATCGATGCTGGATTCGGGTCGTACAAGCGAAAATTCGCGGTCGCACCATTCTGAGCGAAGTTGTAGCCAGCGTTGACATCGAGCTGGCTGTTTGGATCGAAGCGAATGGTCGTACCGGCCGTGGTTTGTGTCGGCGACAGCGGCGAATCTTTGAACTGGCTGTTGACGCGAAAATCAGTGCCGACATTGAGATTGATACTCTGTCCCGCGGCGGGGTTATTGGGCTGTACTGGCGTGAGGTTACCGCTGACATCGCCCCAACGAAAACCGTTATCGGCGAAACGGAAGCCATTGTCCTGAGTGGGCGTCGGCGCCACTGGCGGAGTCGTCGGCGCTTGCACAGCCGGCGCGGCAGTCACATCGGCACCGGGTTGAAACACCGTTACTGTCGGCGGCTGCGTATCCTGCGCTGCCTGCGCTGTGGCTGGATTGCGAGCGTTAATTCCAGCGCTCACGACGCTGACCGTATTATCGATCGTCAGTTGGCTCGTGCGGTAACCGTCTTGCCCGGGCTGTCCTTGGCTATACACAGTCACTCCGCCCGGTAGCGACGCGATGTCATCGACCCGAGTAAATCCCTGCTTGGCGAGCGCAGCCGATGTTTCCCGGGATTGCGTATACAGCGCCGTTGCGTCCGCTGCGAGTTCAGGATTTAGTCGAAGCCGTGTGCTGACGATACTGTTCGTCAGCTCAGCGTTCGGATCTTTCGGCGTTGGTTCGGACATCTCTAGTGGCTCCTTGCGTGACCTAGATCGATAGATGCGCTGCGCAAGATCGAAATGACCGGAGCTGTAGATCAGCACGTGCTTGTCAGTTCATGGCTGCGCATTCATTTGCCGGGGCAATTTCCGTAAAAATAAATATGCAGTCAAGGCTGAACAGCCTCGTCGCTCCCGGCAACTTAAGAATGATTTAGAAAGCTCTGCAAGGATAAAAAAGACGGACTCACCAGATCGCAATGTCCGCATCGCAATGTCCGCCAGCGCTTTCGCTGATGTTGTTCGCAAGAAGCGCATAACGAAGAAAACCCCGCAGCCGAAGCTGCGGGGTTTTGGGTAAAGACCCTGGCGATGACCTACTCTCGCATGCTGAATGCACACTACCATCGGCGCGTGCGCGTTTCACTTCCGAGTTCGGGATGGGATCGGGTGGTTCCACGCAGCTATTGTCACCAGGGAGAGGGTGGAGGGTCGCCGGCAACATGCGAAAAATGCACGTAGCAGCGCTCACGCTCTCATTGGGTCTTGGGACGTAACAAGGTTTGCCGAACGTCGACGTGTCGTCGAGGTAAGGCGACTTGAGGTTATATGGTCAAGCCACACGGATCATTAGTACAGGTTAGCTCAATGGATTGCTCCACTTACACACCCTGCCTATCAACCACCTAGTCTTGATGGTTCCTTTAGGGGACTTGTGTCCCGGGAGATCTCATCTTGAGGCGCGCTTCCCGCTTAGATGCTTTCAGCGGTTATCGCTTCCGAACATAGCTACCCGGCAGTGCCACTGGCGTGACAACCGGAACACCAGAGGTTCGTCCACTCCGGTCCTCTCGTACTAGGAGCAGCCCCTCTCAAATCTCCAACGCCCACGACAGATAGGGACCGAACTGTCTCACGACGTTCTGAACCCAGCTCGCGTACCACTTTAAATGGCGAACA